>Ga0180218_1000009_pt1 | contig 752871 bp, 711 predicted proteins | sample eDN3rd37CKraftBY_FD_151334 | JGI IMG/M metagenome (GOLD analysis project Ga0180218, IMG submission 151334) | Enriched backyard soil microbial communities from Emeryville, California, USA - eDNA 3rd pass 37_C Kraft BY (version 2) (version 2) | ecosystem: Environmental > Terrestrial > Soil >... | reverse complement strand
ACGATTCCGACGTGCATCACCATCGCCACTCCAAGGCCGCGGTGGGCGGCGTCGCCGCCGCGGCGATCGGCGATCCGGCGGTGTTCGTCTCCGTCGACGCCATGCACCAGGGACCCCACGGCGGCGGCCCCGTCATCGCAATCATAAACGCAGGTGAATGAGGCTCAGGCTCCGAAAGACACATCAGACTGACTGCAGGCCGCAACAAGATGGACTGCATAACCAGGGGGAAATACCAATGCTGCTGTCACACTTCAGCAAATCAGCTTCTCTGCTCACGGCAATGGTCACGGGTTTCGCGCTGTGCGGCCCGGCCCATGCCTTGGATAAGGTGAGGGTCGGCGTCTTTCCGGTGTCCTCGTCATTGCCGCTGTTCGTCGGCATCGAAAAGGGCTTCTTCAAGGACCGGAATATCGAGATTGAATCGACGCGGCTGATCGGCGGCCCGCCGAACGTCGCGGCGATGATCGGCAACCAGATCGACGCCTCTTCCGTGCTGGTCACGATCGAAGGCATGAACGCCAACCTCAAGAAGCCCGGCGTGGCGATGTACATCTCGGTCAACAGCCAGAACGCCAAATACGAGATGGAACAGTTCGTCGTCCGCAAGGGCCTCACAATCAAGTCGCTTGCCGACCTCAAGGGCAAGAAGATCATGTCGGCACCCGGCCCGGCCAATGTCAGCATGGCACGCGCCGCCCTGCTCGCATCCGGTCTCAAGGAAGGCGAATTCCAGCTCGACCAGCTCGACATGGGCCAGCACGTCAACGCCATGAAGGCCGGCACCTTCGATGCCGGCTACACACTTGAGCCCAATGCCACGATGATGAAGAAACAGGGGGTGGCAACGACGTTCGAGGCCGGCGTGATCGCCCGCCACGTGCTCGGCGACCCCAATGCCAATGCCTGGGTTGGCGGCTGTGCGATCACTTCCGAGTTTGTAAAGTCGCGACCGGACGTCGCCAAGCGATTCACCGCCGGCTGGGCACAGGCGGTGAAGTTCATCAATGAGCATCCGGCCGAAGCGCGCAAGTATCTGCTGAAGAACACACTGACGCCGGACGACATCGTCGACACGGTTCCGCTGGTGAAGTTCACCATGGTCAGCGACTTGAGCGAGAAAGATGTCTCCGACTTCCAGAAGTTCATCGACTTCTCGACCAAGACCGGCGTGCTTCCGGAGAAGGTCGACGTGACGAAATATCTGCAGAAGTTCTAAGCAAACAACAGATCGCCACCTGTGATGTCAACGCGGGAAGTCCCCATGAACGCGCTCGCCTCGGTCGGCCAGTATCGGACCCTGTACGGCCCCGATGATGGCCCGACCCCGCACATCACGGTGCGCGGCCTGTCCAAGACCTTTCAGGGCGTCGTCATTTATGATGGCTTCAATCTCGATATTCCCCGCGGCCGCTTCACGTCCGTATTCGGGCCGAACGGCTGCGGGAAATCGACCCTGATCAACATGATTTCCGGCCTCATCCCGCTCGACAAGGGCGAGGTGCTGTTCGGTGGAAAGACGCTGGCCGACACTCGCATCGGCTACGTCTTCCAGAATTATCGCGAGGCGCTGTTCCCGTGGATGACCGCCTTCGCCAATGTCGAATACGCGCTGACATTGCGCAAAGTGCCGTCGAAGGAAGCGAAGGAGCGCGTCAACGCGCTGGTCGAGAGACTCGGCGTCAAGATCGATCTCACCCGCTATCCTTATGAAATGTCAGGCGGACAGCAGCAGCTCGTCTCGATCATGCGCGCGCTGGTGGTCGAACCGGAGGTGCTGTTCCTCGACGAGCCGTTCTCGGCGCTCGACTACGAAATGACCCTGTTCATGCGCGATCAGTTGCAGCGCGTGTTCGAGGACACCGGAACCACCATGGTGCTGGTTTCGCATGACCTCGAAGAGGCCGTCTATCTCGCGGACTACGTCCTGCTGCTGTCGCGCCGGCCGGCCCGGATTGCGGATTTTCCGCTGGTGCCAATGGCGCGGCCGCGTCATCCCGCGACGCTGTCGGAGCCTGATTTTGTCGAACTGAAGGGGCGCTGCCTCGAGACGTTCCAGCGCGAGGTCCGCAAGGCATGAACCGGGTCCTTCACTACACCAAATCCGACCGCCTGCTGCCGCTGGTCGGTGTCGCCGGGCTGATCGCCTTCTGGTACATCGGCTACTGGTCGCGAATCGTCGATCCCGTGTTGCTGCCGCCGCCGCATGCGGCGCTGAAGGCCTTGTGGAACGGCATGACCGGCGGCCAGCTGCTCTATGACTTCTGGCAGACCGTGATCCGCACCTTCGCGGCAACTGCGGTCGCCGGCGTCATCGCCATCCCGCTCGGCATCGTGCTCGGCACCAGCGAGCGGGTTTATCGTTCGGTCGAGTTCGTGGTGGATTTCTTCCGCTCCACCCCGGCTTCCGCTCTATTCCCCCTGTTCCTGGTGATCTTTGGTGTCGGCAACGCCACCAAGATCTATGTGGCATCGTTCGGCGCCGCTCTCGTCATCTTGTTCAACGTTGCCTATGGCGTGATGAATGCGCGCAAGACCCGTATCCTTGCCGCCAAGGTGATGGGGGCCTCGCGCTGGCGGGTGATGAAGGACGTGGTGCTGATGGAATCGCTGCCGCAGACCTTCGTCGGACTGCGCAACGGCGTGTCGCTCGCGCTGGTCATCGTCGTCGTCGCGGAGATGTTCATCGGCTCCGTCGACGGGCTCGGCTTCCGGGTGTTCGAGGCACAGCAGTTGTTCGACATGCCGGACATGTATGCAGCAATCTTTGCCGCCGGTGCGCTCGGCTATGGGCTGAACATCCTGTTCCTGCTGATCGAAAAGAGCTTCGTGCACTGGTCCGGAAAATGAGCGCCAACGAACTGTCGCGCAAGTCAGCGGTCGAACTGGCGCGGCTGATCCGCACCCGCGCGGTGACGCCGCTCGAGGTACTCGAGGCTCATCTCGAAACCATCGCGCTTCTCAATCCGACACTCAACGCCATCGTCACTGTGGCAGACAATGCGCGCGAAGCGGCAGTGACCGCCGGCGAAGCCGTCACTTCCGGCAAGACGCTCGGACCGGTGCACGGCCTGCCGGTCGTAATCAAGGATGTCACGCTGACGGCAGGCATCCGCACCACATTCGGTTCGCCGCTCTACAAGGATTTCGTGCCCAAGCACGATGCTGCGGCGGTGGCGCGTCTGCGCAAGGCTGGCGCCATCATTCTCGGCAAGACCAATACGCCGGAATTTGCCACCGGCGCCAACACGGTGAACGAGCTGTTCGGCGCAACGCGCAATCCATGGAATACCGCGCTGAGCCCGGCAGGCTCGTCGGGTGGCTCCGCAGTCGCGGTGGCATCCGGCATGGCGCCACTCGCGCAGGGAACCGATTTCGGCTGCTCGATCCGCATCCCGGCTTCGTTCTGCGGCATCGTCGGGCTGCGCACCAGCGGCGGCCTCATTCCCAACGAAGGCATGCATCTGCCGTGGGATTACGGTCAGGTGCACGGTCCGCTCGCCCGCAGCGCGGAGGACGCCGCGCTGATGCTCGACGCCATGACCGGCTTCGATCCGCTATGGCCGATCTCCGTGCCACCCACCTGGGGGAGCGCCTTGCGCGTGGTGGAGGAAACCGACGACGCCAGGGGCCTGCGCGTCGCCTATGTCTCCGACATTGCCGGCTTCGGCGTCGATAGCGAGATCGATGTAATCTCTCGCGAAGCGGCGCTCCAGCTCGGGGATCACGGTGCCACCGTCGAAGAGATCGCGTTCAGCGCAGCCGATGGCATCGAAGCCTACAAGACACTGCGCGGCGAATGGATGCTCGGCCAGCAGCTTGAACGCATGGCGTTGCTTGACAAATTCGGCCCCAACCTCGCCGGCAATATCCGCCATGGCCTCGGGCTTACGGCAAACGATATCGCGACCGCGGAGAACCGGCGCGAGGTGGTATGGCGGCGCTTCGTCGATCTGTTTAGTCGCTACGACTTCCTGATCACGCCGGCAGCCCCCGTACCGCCCTATCCGGTCGACAAGAACTACCCGGAAGACATCAACGGCAAGAAGCTTGAGAATTATATCGACTGGGTCGCGCAAGCGTTCCTGGTGACAATGGTGGGGTTCCCGGCCGGCTCCGTACCGGGCGGCAAAACCGCTAGCGGCCTGCCGGTCGGTTTGCAGATCGTCGGCCCGCGGCTATCCGAACCGCGCATCCTCGGCCTCGCCAAGTTGATCGAGGCAGCCCGTCCCGTCGGCTGGCCACCCGTCCCGTAACGGGAGAACGGCGGTTTGCAGCGGTTTTAAGCTCCAACGGGATTGGCGATCGTATCGCAAATGATTGGCGCACCCGACACGATTCGAACGTGTGACCTTTGCCTTCGGAGGGCAAAGGTAATCATATTCCCAGTGCTTACCCAAAATTCCTTGGCATTACAGAGTGCAGAAAGTAAGCTAAAATCAGGGTGGTTTGGAAGGCAACGGTCTTTCCCGTGTTTTCTCCTGATTTCCATCCTCTGCTTACCCACTGCTTACCCACTGCTTACCCGGATTTCCATGGCTAGGATTACAAAGCGCCTCGTCGATGCCACCGGAGCCAAGGGGCAGGACCAGTTCATCTGGGATGACGAGCTGCCCGGCTTCGGGCTCCGCGTGAAGGAGAGCGGCGCCAAGTCCTTTCTTGTCCAGTACCGCAATGCCAATGGCCGGAGCCGGAGGCTGACCGTCGGTCGGTATGGCGTGCTGACCGTGGAGGAAGCCCGCAAGGCCGCCAAAATCGCTCTGGCTGACGTTCTCAAGGGAGCCGATCCGGCCGAAAACCGGAAGCTCGAGCGCGGCGCCGTGACGATGGAAGCCCTGTGCCGGGAATATCTCGACAAGGCCGGGCGCGGCCTGATCCTGACCCGGCGAGGCCAGGCCAAGCGCGGCTCGACCCTCTACACCGACAAGGGCCGGATCGAGCACCACATCATCCCGTTGCTGGGGAAACGGACCGTCAAGGAACTGACGCCCGCCGATGTCCGCCGCTTTCAGCAGAGCGTTATCAGCGGAAAGACCGCCACAGACGTAAAAACCAAGAAGCGGGGCCGCGCCATCGTCACCGGCGGCAAGGGCACCGCAGCCCGAACTATGGGATTGCTGGGCGGAATCCTGACCTATGCCGTCAACGAGGGTTATCGGCCCGACAATCCCGTCCGGGGCATTATCCGCCCCAAGGACGAGACCCGGGAATGGCGCCTGGACGATGCCGGTTACCGGCGGCTCGGAAAGAAGCTGGCTGCTGCCGAAGCAGACGGGACCAATTGGCAACCGATCCTGATCACGCGCGCCATTGCTCTTACCGGATGCCGCCGGGGCGAGATCGAGGGGCTGCTGAAAACCGAGATCGATTTTACCAGCAGCGCGCTAAGGCTTGGCGACACCAAGACCGGCAAGAGCATTCGTCCTATCGGATCGGCCGCCCTCGCCGTCCTGAAGGCAGCCAGTGCGAAGTCCAAATCCCAATATGCATTTCCGGGGCTGACCGACGACCGAAAACACTATGTTGGACTCCCCAAGGCCTTGGCGAGAATCGTCGGGAGCGACGTGCCGGGCCTGACACCGCATGGTCTGCGGCATTCATTCAGCTCGACGGCCGAGGATCTGGGGTTTTCCCTTCCCACGATCAAAGCGCTGATTGGCCATGCCGGCGGCAGCGTTACCGAGGGATATATCCATAAAATTGATACCGCATTGGTTGCGGCGGCGGATCGAATCGCACGTCATATCGAAACAGCAATGACAGGGAAGAAAGTTGAGAAGGTCGTCCGGCTTCGGACGGCCTGATGAACCGGCGCGGCTAGGGTAGCTCCCGAAAAGCCAGTACCGCATTGGCCTGCCGCGTCGTCACTCTGCGGATGCTCCGAGCGGAGGGGCAATGGCGAATAAACCCGACAAGCGACGCAAAATTGATATCGAGCACCTTCGTGCCGAAATTCCGGGTTCACCGAACTCCAGTCTAGAAAAAACAATTTATGAACAAAGGGGCATCCGTGATTGCGTCATCGACGTTTTCAATGATCCCAGACTGACGATAGCTACAGCTGTCCTGAAGGGAACGCCTGCCGACACATTCGCAATTTTCCGTGAAGCGGCGGACCATTGGCTTGCTGAGGCTGGAGAGCTCAAATACTCGGCAATCATTGATCTCGCAGAAAAAGCAAAATCAGAAAGCCCAGACGCGGGCGAGAGCGAAATCGATAACTTTGTTTTTCGACTTTGGGCTGCGCGAGTGGCAGAAAAGCATGGATATCTATCACCGGCCGCTATAGCCGCTAATTTTGTGAGTAGCAGCGACTACCTACATCGCTGTGTTGCTGGCAATCAGGAACTGCTTAACGCGGTGTACGCGTTTGCGGATGCATGGCATTGGTTCCACCTTGAAGGTAAGGGCGAACACGAGCTTGCCGCATTGGGGCTGAAGAGCGCGGCCGGGCGCGCCGTTGGTCCAGATGCAACGCATCAGCAGGCTGAAAGGAAGCGCCGCGTTGTTGAAGACACATTCCGTGCATTCGCTGCCGATCCGTCGCACGCTTCTAAATTGACGAGCGTGAAGGCCACCGCATACGCGATGCTTAGTGACATCAATGCGACGCTAGAGAAGCTCAAGCTCCGCCCCTTCAAGGCGGCCAGCCTAGAGAAGGCGCTGCGCCCTCTATTGGCTTCTCGGAAAAGCTGAAAGGGGTTAGCTCGGGACAAATTGGCCAGTTTGGAAAACAGGCTCGGATAACTGGCCAGTTTGGAAAACAACGTGGCTTCCTGATTTTATAGCAATGCCCCACTTTCCTTGCATTCGCGGATTTGCTCCGCATCGCGAGGACAGGATGGAAATTAATACTGAAGCGGGTGAATGGCCCGAATCGAGTCGCCTGACGAGCCTCCGCCTTCTGCGGCGGAAAGAAGCTGCCAAATATGTAACGGAAACCTACGGTTTCCCGTGCTCCCCGAACACGCTCGCCAAACTGGCCTGCGTCAGTTCTGACGGCCCGCCTTTCCGAGTGGCCGGCCGTATCCCCCTGTACCCACAAGACGGCCTCGACGCCTGGGCGCGCAGCAAGATCGGACCATTGGTCCGTTCGACCTCCGAGCACAGCCAGAGCGCTGCTTGATCAACTCAAACAAAAACCCGGCGGCACGATCCACATCTTGGCGGATCAGGTCGTGCGCACCGGGCTTAAGAAAGCTTTTCAGCATGCCCAATCTACGCAAACAGACACTCTCTCGCAAGACTCAATGGACCGATCAGCCGGATTTGTTTTCCTGGCAGCCGACTCGGGTCTTCAACAGCACACCAATCGTTGTGTTGAAGTTGGCTCAGCGCTTCGGGCTGACAATCCCTCACGCCATCGCGGTGGCACGCCTTGCCGGTCTCGGTGGATCGGAGGTGCGCCAATGAGTACCCGGATCACCATCCAGTGGCCTGATGGTCGTCGTCAGATATTTCACGGCCGGGAAGCCTGGACGCTACGTCACCTCGTGACCGCCGGTCCCACCGGAATCACCACCCTCGAGCAGCCCGCACCGCGTTGGTCGCACTACGTGTTCAAATTGCGCAAGGCGGGGCTCGTAATCACCACCGATAGGGAGCCGCACGGCGGTAGCTATCCGGGCAGCCACGGTCGATATCGACTGACGACTCCGGTGACAATCGTTGCGGAGGACGCGGCATGACGGTTCTTCAATTCAAAAAGCCCTATCAGCCGAACCCACGCAACGGCACCGTGTTCGTTATGGAGGTTCCGGTGGCCATCGCAATCGACCTCGTTACCGCCGACCCGACAACAACTGTCACACGCTTCGACGTAACGCACGAATCTGCGTCGGGAGACAGCTTCGGTACGCTCTCGACCCATGACACGCGCGCCGAGGCAATAGCCGCCGCGCAACGGGAAGCCATTCGGCTCAACGCCATCTATGAGCCCGGGCCAGGAGAAACCACGGTTGGCGCTCCGCCGATTGCCGGATCCTCAACCCACAAAGATGGGGGAGCAGCATAATGAGCGCGATCAGTCAGGCTCTTGCCTATCGTGAGCGAATTGATTTCGCAGCCGTCAGTAATGCCGCCCGCGCCGCCCTGCCAAGCCTTGTGCAGGACTGGCTTCCGGACGGCAAACGCGAAGGATCCGAATACGTCGCGCGCAATCCAACCAGGAATGATGCGCATCCCGGATCGTTCAAGATCAACCTGGCCACCGGCGTGTGGTCGGATTTTGCCACCGGCGAGTCCGGCGGCGACGCCATTGACCTGCTGGCATATCTCAATCGCACCCCCAAGCTGGTCGCTGCCCGTGAGATTGCGCAGCGGCTCGGCGTAACACGCGGCAACATCTCGGCGCCTTCCTTGGTCCCGATGGCTGCCCCGAGGGTGATTACGCTTATCACCGACCTTGCGGCCGCTCCCGCTGCCTTCCCGACACGCACGCCACCGGACCAGGACGGCAAGCCACGCTTCGTGGTTACCGGCGATGACGGGCCGCGCATCCGGGACGATGAGAAGCGCCGTCACGTTTACTGCGTCGGTGGTGTGCCGGTCAGGATCAAGATCATGCGCAAGAACGGCGATGCCATGAACGTCTACCGCGTGACAGATGCTGACGGCACCACCGGCTGGCAGTATCGGAAGCCTGTGGGGTTCGCCCCGGTCCCATACTTCATTGGCAGCAATCCATTCGACACCGATCCGAAGCACACCCTTTACTGGCCCGAGGGCGAGAAGGACGTAGACACAATCGCCAAGCTTGGATTGCCAGCTTTCACCTTCGGTGGTTGCGGCGACGGTCTGCCTGCCGGTTGCGGGCAGTACCTTGCCGGGCGCGATGTCGTAATCCTCGCGGACAATGACGATGAGGGACGCGCGCATGCTGACAAGAAAGCAGCCGTCGCTATGGCGGCGGCAGCCAGTGTGCGTGTCATTCACTTCGGAGATTTGCCGAAGAAAGGTGATGTCTCGGACTGGATCGAGGCGGGACACACCCTGGAAGATTTGCAGGCACACGTTGCCGCTGTCGCGCCGCTCACCCCAGCCACAGATGACGCGGCACCAGACCATAGCGATGAGTCTAGCCCAACCGTTCTCCCCTATGGCTACAAATTCACTGATCGGGGGCTGATGTGGCTCAATCTGGACGATGACGAAAAGCCCCCGATCCAGATTGCCGGGCATTTCGACGTTCTCGCAGAAACTCGGGACAGCGAAGGCGGCAGTTGGGGTCTGCTTCTTCACTGGAAGGACCACGATGGCCGTGAGCATCGCTACGCCTTGCCACGCGCCATGCTCGCCGGTGATGGTTCAGAGGCCCGGCGCGCACTGCTGGACGGCGGCATGTTCATCGCACCCAGCGCCAAGGCAAGGACGCAGTTTAACTCCTTCCTATTGCAGGTGCGGTCTCCGAACCGGGCTCGTGCAACGCAGCGCGTCGGCTGGCACGGCAATTCGTTCGTTCTGCCGGACGACTGCTTCGGAGCTGATCAGCGGGACATGCTACTCCTGCAAAGCGCCACTGCTCATGAGCACGCATTTCGACAGAATAGCGACCTCAAGGGCTGGCAGGATAACGTTGCGCGCTACGCCATCGGCAACAGCCGCCTGGTGGTGGCGTTGTCAGCAGCCTTTGCTGGACCGCTGATCGGACCATGCTCGGCTGAAGGCGGTGGTCTGCATTTCCGGGGCGCATCATCCACCGGCAAGAGCACTGCGCTGCTGATGGCCGGCAGCGTGTGGGGCGGCGGCGAGGTCACGGGATTTGTCCGCTCCTGGCGCGCCACAGCCAACGGCCTCGAGGGTGTCGCTCTCGGGCATTCCGATACCCTGCTCTGCCTCGACGAGCTATCACAGCTTCCCGCCAAGGATGCTGGCGAGGCCGCCTACATGCTCGGCAACGGCTCGGGCAAAAGCCGCTCGTCACGGGACGGCTCAGCGCGACGCGCCGCCAAGTGGCGGGTCATGTTCCTGTCCTCAGGGGAAATCGGTCTGGCCGACAAAGTGGCCGAGGATGGGCGTGGTCGGCGTCTCGCCGCCGGTCAGCAAGTCCGCATCGTCGATATCCCGGCAGATGCCGGAGCCGGTATGGGTATGTTTGAGAACCTGCACGGCTTCGATACAGCCGAGGCGCTGGCTCGTCACCTGCGTGCCGCCACCATGCAGCACTATGGCGTCGCTTCTCGGCAATACCTCGCGGCGGCGATTCCCAATATCGATGCTCTGCGCAAGCAGGTCTCAGAGCTGGTCCAGGCCTTCTGCGAGCAGTTTGTCCCCGCGGGGGCTGATGGTCAGGTCGAGCGGGTAGCGCAACGGTTTGGGCTGGTCGCGGCCGGTGGTGAAATCGCAGTTCGCTGCGGAGTCGTCCCCTGGGACCGAGGCGAGGCCACACTTGCTGCGGGTCGTTGCTTCAATGACTGGCTGGCGGTTCGCGGCGGGATCGAGCCCGCAGAGGCCCGCGAAGGTATCGATCAGGTCCGCTCGTTCCTTCTCGCCAATGGAATGGCGCGGTTCATCCCGGCTTGGGAAGTGGATCAAGACAAGCGTATTCAGCCACGGGACGTGGCTGGCTATCGCCAGAAGGTTGGTGACGGCTGGGATTTCTTCATCACCACCACCGCGTGGAAGGAGGAAGTCTGCCGTGGTCTTGATGCGCGCCGCGTAGCTGCCATCCTTGAGCAGAAAGGCGGCATCCTCTGTAGTACTTCATCGCATAAGACCAATGTAGTCCGCGTTCCCGGCCATGGCCGCTTGCGGCTCTATCATGTGCCAGCTCGCTTCCTGGAGGCCGACCACGATGCATAGCTTCGAAGGTCTCGCGGATGAGATTTCGGCCCTGCTGAAAAATGCTGGTGACATTGGTGACACTGGTGACAGGCAGAAAATATCTAGCTCGATCAACAATATAGGTGTCACCAGAATACACGCCGATGTGTCACCAAGCGAAGCCACTTTGGTGACAGAGCACGCAAACTTTGGTGACAAAAAAGGATTGGAATTTCAATTCCTTAGGCGAGGCGTCACCAATGTCACCAGTGTCACCAAGAAAAATAGCAACGAGGATCGCGGATCAGATTTCGAGGAACGGGCTGCCATCATCGAATATGACGGCGGCTATTCCCGTGCAGCCGCCGAACAACTGGCAAGGCTGATCATCAGCGGTGCCGATCGAGATCAAATCGACCTAGCGATAACCGTGATCAACAGGTTGGAGGCCCTATGAAAACAGACCCTGGCGAATATTTCTCAAGCTATCGAAAGATACTCATTCCCTATGACAGACGGGAGGCCATGTCACTCAGAGAGGCCGCAAAATTCGCAGGGCGCAGCGAATCAACCATGAGAAATTGGTGTGAAGACCATGGCATCGGCAGGCGAGTAGGTGGCGTGTGGGGTGTCAGTCGGATCGCCTTAGCAATATTTCTGGACGGCGACGAGTACGGCCTTAAGCTCTACCACGACGGAGAAAATGACAGCGATTATTTAGCTCATTACTACGAACGATTTGGTCTACCTCGACCAAGGTAGCTGGCCGCCGCGATGAATCGATGCCGTCGCAGTCCATGGTGTTCCGTTGGTTGTCTTCTAACAAATAATTTCGGGAGCAATACGCGCGCGCGCGAGGCAGCCTGGTTTGCCAAACTTCACCGCGGCAGTAATGGGCGCGATTTGTGCTCCCATTATGGGTTACGTGCAAATCTAACAAACACAGCAAAATCGTTAGAACTCACGTTCTCGCGTACACCTCGATCGGCAATGATTCATCGAGCAGTCCTAGAAAAGGATCAAATCGATGGCCGAATTGACCGTTCCGAAACTTGATTTCTCGCCGCTCGCGAACCTTCCGAAGGTTTACGAGGAGAACGCAAAGAAGCGCACGCTGGCGGAGATTGGGCGTGGTCTGGCAGACGGCTCTCTGGACTACAATTCGGCCGGTGCGAAGCTTGCTGGCCTGGGCGATCTGAACAGTGGCTTGTCCCTCATTAAATTAGGTCAAGAGCAAAAGGCTGGTCAGGAGTTCATGCAATCCATCCCGGGGCTGTATGGCGGCGGGCAGGCGGCATCCAGCGGCCAGCCGCAGTCTGTCTCAAGCCCGATGGGTAACGCTTCTAAGGCCATTTCCTCAATCGAGACAGGTGGGAATTATCGTGCTGTAGGTCCGATCACTAAAGATGGAGACCGGGCCTATGGTGTGCACCAGGTCATGGGAAAAAATATTGGTCCCTGGACAAAAGAGGTGCTCGGACGCGAGATGACGCCGCAGGAATTTCTTGCGAGCCCTGAGGCTCAGGACAAAGTCTTTCAGGCCAAATTCGGCCAGTACACGCAGAAATACGGTCCAAACGGTGCGGCGCGCGCGTGGTTCGCCGGCGAAGGTGGAATGAATGATCCGAACCGCCGCGATCAGCTTGGCACGTCGGTTGCTGACTACGGCAATCGTTTTGACCGCGCTATGGGCTTTGCTCCGACACAGGTTGCGAGCAACGACCCAAGCGTCGGCGTTCCGCAGCCGCAACCGCCGACGCAATCCCAGCCGTTACAGATTGTAGCGGGACAGCAGCCGTCTCAGCCACAAACTCAGCCACAAGCCCAACCACAGGGCGACGGGCTGGCGATATCTCCGCGCATCCAGTCGTTGTTGCAGGCTGTAGCCAATCCGCGTCTGCCGGCCGCTCAGAAGGATGTGGCGAAGATCCTGCTTCAGCGCGAACTGGATGCCTCCAAACTGCCGGATACCGTCAAGAAATACATGTTTGCGCGGAGCCAAGGCTATCAAGGCTCGCTCATGGACTATGAGACCGATTTGAAGAAGGCTGGCGCGACTGCCATCACCAACAATATGCGAGGCGAGAACGCGGAGGCTGCCGCGATTGGCAAGGCCGCAGGCGAGCGTGCCGCAGAAACGATGAAGACAGCTGGCGCTGCTACCAAGAGCCTTGCTAACGTTTCTCGAATTGAAGCGCTCCTCAATCAGGTCTCGCAAGGGAAACTCGAACCCGCGCGCATGACGGTATCAGCCTGGGCAAAATCTCTGGGTCTCAACAACGATGCAGCAGAGGTCCTAGGGCTGGACCCCAAGGGGGTTGGTAGCGCTCAAGCTTTACAAGCTCTCATCAATGAATCGGTGGTTGGAAAAATTGGGTCTGGTGGGTTTCCTGCAAACAACTTCAGTGATGCCGACAGAGAGTTCCTTGTGGGTATCTTCCCGCAGTTAGGAAATGATCCGCGGGCGAACAAGATTCTAATCGAGACAGCCAAGCGCGTTTATCAGACAGATCGAGAAAAAGGACGAGCCTGGCTCGCCTTCCGTCGCAATCCCAATACTCGTGATCGGAGTTTTGACGATTTTGAAATGGAATGGGCGGATAAGGTCGCTAAAGAAGACCGCTTTGGTGACCTACGTCGTAAAGCCCAAGAGATTATCGGTTCGTCCCGTGCTGTTCGAGACACGGTGAGTAGCCCAGCGGCGAGACCGCCAGGGAGTCCGCAAACCCCACATTCGAGCAATTTACCTCGCGTAACATCACCAGCTGAGGTGAAATCGCTGGGCTTAAAATCTGGTGACCGCTTCTTAGACGATGCCGGCAACATTCGGCAGGTGCCATGATGACTCAACATAACCCTGATTCAACACTTTTCCCTCATCAGGCCACGTCGTTAGTACCCGGTCAGCGCGAAGATTCGTGGAGCGCTTTTCCCATCGTTGAGCACGCAACAGCAACCGCACGGGCAGGCTCTGATCCATGGGCCGGATATCCTATCGTTAGCGACGGCCAGCCATCGACCTCAGAAGCTGCACCGCGCCAGTTATCAACGTGGAGCGATGTGGCAGGCGACGTTGGAAAGTCGATTGGTGCCGGCCTAGTTCACGGCGTGGCAGGGCTTGCAGGTATGCCAAAGGCAGCCAGCGATTTGTTAGTCGCGGGAGTAGACCGCGTTCACCAGTATGTGGCAGGTGAGACGGATGAAGAGCGGCGCGCACGCGTTGCAAGCCGAGACAGCGGCGCGATGTTCAAGGGTATCGGTGATGCGATCAGCGCCGATGGCATTACTCGCGCTATTGAAGACAACATCACCGGACCGTTGCATGTCCCGCAAACCACGGCGGGGAATTTTGCACATACCGCCGCTGAGTTTGTGCCTGGTGGCGCAATTGGTCGGATTGCGAATGTCGGCCGGAACGCTCTAGCGTTCGGCATTGTGCCTGGTATTGCCAGTGAAGGAGCAGGTCAGGCATTCAAAGGCACAGCGGCAGAGCCTATCGCGCGTGTAGCCGGAGCGCTTGTTGGCGGAGTTGGCAGTGCCGGTGCCATGAGGCTGGGTTCTGCTGACCGCCTTGTGCAAAATGCGACTCGTGGTGTTCAGCCGGCCGAGCTTGATGCTGCCGAGACTCTTTTCTTAACCGCACAGCGGCAAGGAACCCCAATCAGCCGGGCCGAGGCTCTGCAAAGCGTTACGCAGGGTCGCACGCAGATTGGAGATTTACAGCATACCGTCGAAGGTATGGGCGGCATGCGCGACTTCTATGCGGCGCGCCCGCAGCAAACGACCACCGCTGCACGCCGAGCGTTTGATGATGTGTCGCCGGCTGTGGCAGACCCATCGAGTATTGGCCCAGACATTGGCCGGTCCGGTGAGCGCATCATTGGAGATGTTGAAGGAGCGATAAACCGAGCAACCCGACCGCTCTACCAGCAGGCGGAACAGGGCCTGTTGTCGCCGGCGGAGTTTACAGCGGTTAGCCGTGATCCGGTTTTTCAGGAAGGATTGCGCCGCGTGCGCAACGATCCCTGGATCGGGCCGACGCTCGAAGGACACCCAGACAACTCTGTGGCAGTTATCGATGCAATCAAGAAGCAGCTTGACGAAACGAGCCGCAACCTGCGCGACCCCCTTAGCGGAACGGCGCGTAGCAACTACTCCGCCTCGATCGTGGATAGGGGACGTGACCATGCCGTGACGGCTGCGGATAGAGCCACGGGCTCGGTAAATGGTACGCCCGGGGCTTACGAGAGCGCCCGCGCTATCCAATCGGGTGCTCGTGAACGATTTTTGCAACCACTTCTAAACGGGCCCCTTGGCCGCATTGCCAGGAAAGACCTCACAACGCGGGAAGCTATAAACGCCTTGTTCCCAACTAAACCGCTGCCGAACAGCGCAGATGATATTTCAACCGCCATGACAGCGCTCGCCAGCAGGAATCCAACAGCAGCGCGAATGCTGGTGCGAGTACATGCCGAATCCATATTCGACGATGCAGCACGACGGCTTGCTACAGGAGGGCCTAGCCAGACAGCCGGAGCAAAGTTTTCGGCGGCATTGAGGGGCAACCCACAGCAGGCCGCAAATTTGGAAGCTGCGGTACGCGCACTACCGAATGGGGATCAGATTTGGCCAGGTTTCAATCGGTTCCTCGACGTTATGGAGGCACAGCAATTCAGGCAGGCAACTGGATCACGAACCGCGTTTAAGGGGCCTGCTGTTCAAGAGCTTGGTCGCGGCGGACTGGCCAACGATACTGCACAGATCGTCGCAACAGGCGGCATTAAGCTTCCAGCGAAAGTGTTCGAGGCGATGAAGAACTGGAACGTTGGCCGAAATACCGATCAGCTTTCCTACTTGCTGACCTCACCGGAGGCCGCGCAGCGTTTCCGACAGATCGTTTCCGCGCCTTTGGGAAGTAACAAGGCTACTGCCCTGGCCACGCGCCTCACCTATTTGGCCTTGGAGGCTCCCAGGCAGCCGCTCCACATCACGGTCAATAAAGCGCCGTCGCGCGAGGGACCATAACCAGCGCAATTTCTCTCCCGCAACGAATAGTCCAGCCGTGATGATAAATGCGAAGAAAATCCCCATGGCCAGCGCCAGCCCCCAATTTGGGAGTTCTCCGGCCTCAAGGGCCCGGTCATATTCGACCCACAGCCACCACCCCATGATGGTGGCTTGCAGTCCCATCCAGACGAGCGTCCGCAAGTGTTTTGGCCTCATGATTTGAAAGACTACTGCAAGAGCGCCTGCTTCGCACGCCTCATCCAGGATGCGCCAAAAATCCGAAATTGCATTAATTCACAATAACTTATTCTCACCCGGTCCGACTCTCGGCGTCGGCGCCGGTGAGCATTTTGAAACGCCTAACTGACTGAGAATAAATAGGTTTGCGATTTTAAGCGGTCCGGACCGGTAGTTGCTGTGTAACGGACGGAGTGCCCCACCGAAAACGTTAACTAATCGTAGCGATGGGCTCTTAACGCCCATAATTCTCGCGTCGCGGAAGTTTTTTTCGGGCGGACTTTCCATCAAACGCATTCAGCGGAATGCTGTTGCCTCTTTTCGATAAAAGGCCGCCAGCTATGTTTCAGCCGATTTCCTCCGACCGCTTCGATATGCCGGTATCCGAGTTCAAACCCGGTCCTGCTCCGCAGCTTCAATGGATCGAAATTAAGGATCTGGTGGTCGATTTAACCTACCAGCGGGAGATCGGTCGAAGAGGGGCAGCGAATATCAAGCAGATAGCAGAATTTTTTGATTGGTCGAAGTTTGCACCGGTTATCGTCGCCCCACTCGAAGGAGGTCGGTGGACAATAGTGGATGGCCAACACAGAACCACCGCCGCACTTATGCGGAACATCGAAAAGGTGCCTTGCCAGATTGTGCAAGCTGATCGAGTCCAACAAGCTGCCGCATATGCAGCAGTAAATGGAAACGTCACCAAGACCACTGCTCAGCAACTCTATCATGCTAAATTAACGGCGGGTCACCCGGAATCCTTGGAGCTGGATCGTGTGTGCGCAGCCGGCGGCGTAGAAATTGTGCGCGGCAACCTGACGATAAAGCGTATTAAGGTAGGGCAGACGCAAGCCGTCGGCGCACTCTCTCGCTGTCTACGGAGCTATGGCCAAGACACATTGATTACCGCTTTGCAGTGCATCACCCAAACATCCGACGGCAATGCCGGATTTGTCAGGGCGACCATCGTCGAGGGCATCTGTGACGTTCTCCATAAAAATAGGAAGTGGTGTGAGGGGGGAGACGCCTTACTTCGGGCAATGGACAGTCTGTCATTCCCGGATATGTGGAGCAAAGTTACGGACGACAAAGAGAAGGTGTTCGCCGGAACAGTGCGGAAACTGGTAGCTGACGAAATCACCGATCATTTAACAAGAGAGTTCGGTCGTCCTGTTAAACAGGAGCTGTTATCTGGAAGAGTGAGAGACCAATCGGCGCGTTTCTACGCTAGTTGATATAGCTGGAGTACGGTTAGGGCTCACGTTTGTTCGTCTTTTCTACGCCGAGCCGTCTTTTCTTCAACCTTACTCCTGCTCCTCCACCATTCTCCGCAATGAATTCGACGCCGGCCTTCTCGAGGGCTGCACGCACCTTCTCCTTGGCATCATCGGAGACCGCCGGCCCGCCTCCTTCCCGTTCCATTCTTTTGACCGTCGGGAGCGACAACTCGGCCCTGTCTGCCAGCTCTGTCTGAGACCACCCCAATAGCCCACGGGCAGCCCGAATTTGCTCGATTAGGATCACCTAAAATTCCTCTTGATCCTTTTTGGATCATATGCAATGATCCATTTTGTATCACAGAGAAGCTGACGGGACAACCCTTATGACCACGAAAAGCACCATTACGGTGAACGGCGGAGCTATGCCCAAATTCGACCGGAAGGCCATTCTGGTGAGGGCATGGGCCATTTTCCGCGAGACATATCACTACCCCTCCGTTCCGTTTTCGAGCATCGGCCGCTCCTGCTTCGCCTGGGCCCTTCGGAAGGCATGGGCTGAGGCTAGGGAAGCCGCGCGGCTGGCGGCCATTCCTGCGGATGTTCGCAACGAACGTTGTGTCATCCTGCGCGATCTGATCGAGCACACTCGCTACATGACGAACTGGTCGCAGGCGACGACTCGGGCTGCCCATTTGAAGCGCGAACTAGCTGCGCTTCAGTCGATAGCGTGACAGGAGGACACTATGACGAAATCCATCACAGCTTCGGTCGCAGCTCTACTCGGCATACGCAACCAGGATTTCTGCGCTGTCGATGCCGGTAGCAGGTTAGCAAAACTGCGCCCATGTCGGCCGGCAACGTTCATGGGGTTGGCCCGGCGCGTCGATATGACGGTCGAACTGCATGACGATGGCGCGGTTGCCTTTGTCTGGTGGCACCCAGACCGGGAAGTTGACAGCCGCAGTGCGCATCTTCTCAACGCATGGATATCGGCAACACCAGGTGGGATGAGCGCGCTGCGGGAGTACCTAGCGGATCGCGCGCGAAGGGGGCGGGAGGGGCAAAGCTATGTCGCAGCCTGAGCCCGTATCCCGTCGATGGGCGATATTCCGCCTTGGTCGCGCAGCGGCATCCGCAGCAGCGCTATCGACTGCCACTGTTCCCGCGATGGCCGCAAAGGATAAAGGGGGCTTTGAGCATCCCTCAGAATACGTGTCCGCCATGCAAGAAGCCGGGATGAGGATTGTTGCCGGCTTCATTCGCCGTAGCGACGGCACGATCCAACCGTTCGGTGTCTATGAGTACTACACGGAGGATGCTTGGACAGATGAAAACTTCAGAAGGCGGAACGCGATCGATATGCGTATGCCGATCCAGAAGGCCGCCGACATGCCGCAAGGCGAATGGTGGGATGATGTCTGGCAGTATCTCTATGACAAGGGTTTGCGTGAGGATGGAACGGCCTCGGTGCGTCAGATTAGCGGAAAGGACGAGGCATGAGCACGATCAAACATCAAGCCGACGAAATCGAGTCGGACATCTGGCACCTTTACCACCTGCTCGACACGTCGATTGATCTGCTTATGAACGAGAACAATCCCGTGCGCCTGGCGGCGCTGCTGTGGATCGCGCGGGACCGCGCAGAGTCTATTGGTGCCAACCTAGCGGCCCTCACAGTCGGTCTGTCGGGTGACCAATGCCGCAGGGAGGTGAAGCATGAACACCATTGAAGCAGATTTTGAAACTCTCGCCGCATGGATACGGGAAAAGCCGGAACATCTGGAGCGGGTGTGGGCGTTTTTGGATGCCCCTACTCTTGAAGACATCAGAGCCGACGCAACGCTTCTGCATCGTCTGCTAGACGCCTTGGCAGACCACATCATGGATCGCGGGCATTTGGTTATTGACGGAAAACGCAACCAAGCAATGGAGACAATCGCGGCCTTGGCAATCATCGCACGGGACCACACTTCAAAAATCGAAGACGACTTTGATGCCATTTTTGACCATGGCGTTATGTAAAAACTATGTGCAGATCATCGTTCGTGATGCGAAGTTAAAATTCGGCGCAGCAGGCCACCGGTGGCGTTGGTTTTATATCGGTGGCAATGGAGACGGCGCTGGTGCAGCTGCGGCGACACCTCGTTCGGCCCAACTTGGCGGCGCGTCGGTAGTGTCTGTGCCTGATCCTCGTGCCAAGGCACTGACTTTTCCTCAAAAGTGAGGAAATGCGCCGTGGCTCAAGCGCTCGTCAACATGTAGCTATCAGCCCGCCACGTGGCTAGGTAGCCATCGCCTTTTTAGCCGCTTGAGCAAGAAATCCTGAACGCGTGAAGCCATCCGCCTCGGCGCGGCGGTCGATTTCGTCAAGGATATCGGCCGGAAGGGTGATGTTGACCCGAACGCTTTTCACCGCTGGAGCCTGAGCATCGACAAGAACCGCGACACCTTCGCGATTGGTTGCGTCAGCCATCACGGCCTCCAGGGACGACGGTTCCGGTACGGCTTCGCCATCCTCGGCCAACCCTTCGAGATGCAAGGCGAGAGCTTCGGCCGCCATGGCGCGCGCCTCGTCGAGCGTGCTGCCAGCGGTGACGCAGCCCGGAAGATCGGGAAAGGAAACGCCGTAGTCGCTGTCGGCGTCCTTATGGATCAGAGCGATGTACTGGCGCATGGCTATACTATCTTCAGTTGTCTGATTTTACTCGTATCCACCTCACGCGCGGCGTGCCAAGCGTCGTAGTCGGCCTGCATGCGCAGCCAAGTTTCCGGGGAGCCCCCGATCAGCTTGGCAACCCGAACAGCAATGGCAGGAGACAGAGGCTTACGGCCAGACAAGATGCCATGTAGCTGCTGCCGGGAAATGCCGAGCGTGTCGGCAATCTCCATCTTGGACACAGTGACACCGGCTAGCACATCCTCGATAACTGCGCCCGGGTGTGAGGGGCAGCGGTTGGGAGCGCGGATTGCTTCGTACTCAGCCATTGATATCTCCAACTCTCATTTAGAGAGCCTGAGGCTGACACAAGATCAAGTAAGGTTGTTGACGGCGAAGTCAGTGCCGGCTGCGCTTAATATGACTTCCTGCGGCGTCGTCTGTCCGATTGAATAATCCGCCAGAGCGATCGGAACGATATCCACCAGCGCCACATTCCGCTACCCAGCAGAAGGCCGCTCAGGCCCCGCCAGACTTTCCGCCAACGCGATGACCTGATCGCGTGCTGCTTGATCGGCGATGCGTCGAAAGGATCGGATAAGACGCAAGCCGTCGTGTTTGAGGGCTAGGCTCTCCGCACTGTCGCACGGAAAGTTTCCAAGTCCTGGCTTGTCAAAATCAATCGACATCACAATGCGTGCCCACCGTCCAATTTTGGAGGGCAGACTTTAGCGGAGATGATCCCGTAATGCAATTATCGGTAGTACGTGTGGATATCGGCAACCGACAGCTTAGATTTGTACCAAATTGCAGTACACTGGGGGCATCGGGACTTTTGCTGGGGGAGCAGATCATGTCTGAAAACTCAGAAAGTGCGCAGTTTATAAAAACCATGGCGCTGCAATTGGCTCGGATGTCCGAGCAACTTGGCTTGGAAACCGCCGCATATAGTTTGGGAATCGCGGCGCTTTCGATCGATGAGGACCTTGCGAAAAGCCAGCGTCACAAGAGGACCGGCTGATACGGTCACCACCATCCCGCCATTCTGCCCCACGCTGCAACGAGGCAAAACACCAGCAGCGTAAAAAGCCGGCGTGCCTTGCGAACGTGGGGTGGAAGGTCAGCCTTCATTGCATGGGGACTCCAGCTTAACGCTGAGCAGCCATTCATCGCCGTTGCTCTCGGCTTTAGTTGTTTGGGTTATGGCGACAATGTTCGTTTGCTCTTTCGATATTCTTCGATCAGATCAGCACTGACATCTGTGGGGTAACAGAGCGGCCTGTGTCCCCGGGGACGCGAATAGGCGCTCCGCGCGCCACAGCGCCTGCCAGCTCTGTCTGCATCTTCAGGACAAGCGCACGGCTTATTCATCGCATAATATGACTGTCGGCTTGCAGCGATTAGAAGCGCGATAATGGCAGCTGTCGTTAAAACCGCTGCCTCTACCTTTGTTTTGTCGCGTCCATGTGGCTGCGGCTCCGCAAGTGATGGGCTTGCGACAACAATAGAGAACACGACAAACAACAAACGAACTATGCGCATGACTAGTCGAGCGCTTTTTGCACCACCTCCATGCGATGCTGTTCACCAGCTATATCTAGTGTGATGGTATAGTTCTTTGCGCCATCCTGGCCGACCAGTGGCGCTAGATGAATTTGACCGCCATACCATTCGCCCGGCATCAGGGTATTATCTTTGGCAATCCCACGCTCAAGCATCGCCAGATTCTGACGGCCTTGCTCGATCGTGGTCGAAATCATCGCTTCGTTCTGTGCCGACGCATTTGCCTGAGCGATTGCTGCCGCCGTTGGCGAGTACCCAGTAGTGTGCGCGGTATAGAGACCGCGAGGCGTGCTCACCGTGGTCGTGCTGTGATAGCGGCCGGCATTGGCCGCCGACATAGCGTTCGCACCTGCTGAAAGACCGACAGCTATCGCCTGAAAAGTCTGCCGGGTGCGTTCTTCTTGGACCAGTTCTTCATAGGTGATGACTTTGATCGGCGCCGTTTCACCATTCACGGTCTGAGACGCCTGGATATTCCGTATCAAGAAATCTACAGGCTGCCCGCTAAGATTATTTACCCCCACCACGAAAACCGGCCGACCATCCCTTGGGGTGAGCCGACTCGCTGGCCGTAGCAAAACAATCGATTTTTTCTGACGCGAGACCAGCGCCGACTGACCATCACGGATCAACGCCTGCTGATTAGCCCCCGCAATGAATTGGACCTTGTCAGCGCGCGGACCGCACGCGGCACAGAGCAATGCTGCGCAAAGAAACACTAATTGACGCATACCCCTACTCCCCGACGGGAGTTTGCCACTCAACCAACGCGAGAGCAACTGACGGATTCAATCCGCCAAATTCTGGGGTAGACTTGATTGAAAGCAGAGGCGTTCAATCAATGAAGCCAGCCTGCCACCACTACAGCGGCTAGACGGAAGCAGATGAGGTCGCTGTTTTGAAGAGCGTCAGGCCGCTATCTGAGCCCCCGCCGGCCTAACCTTTACGAACAGGAAAACGCGAGGCCGCTCCGGCTTACCGTTTACGCGCTCGATCACAGCACGAATCTTCGCACTCTTCAGCCATTGATTAAACGCTGCCGTCTGAATTCGGTTCACATAACCTATTGTTAGGCCCTCAATCGAGAACCGAACTGCATTCGAGTCATGTTCGTTCGTTGGTTCTGGGCTGATCTCAACTCCGGCACCTGTGTGAATTAGATTGCCGAGGTTCTTCGCATAATATCGATGGCCAGCGACCTCTAGGAGAATATCACAAGAAGGGTTCTCTCCGTCGAGAGGATCAACGAGAGAAAATCCATCACTCGGAAGTGTTGCTTCTGTCTTCCCCAGCAAGGCAAAATTTGACAACGCTTCAAAATTACGCAGCCGAAAATGCTTCATATATTCAGCAAAATCCGACCGTCCTCGCGGCGGCAGCCTGCGGTTGAACGCTTCAATTACCCCTGCCGTATGCTCACGCACCTTCGTGGGAAAAGCCGCGTAGCCAGCATAACCAAGGCCAATCATTTCCTCGTATCGTCGGCCACCATTGTGATCTTCAAACGACGAGCCAGGTGCGAAATATCGCAGGATGAAGCCATCTCCCTTGGGCATTATCTCGCCAACCGCCCAGCGAAAACGATCCTTCATGTGGTCCGGCGCTTGCCATGCAAGTACGAGAACCTTCGGTTCGCGGACCTCTTCTAGCCAATGTTCCATCGTTAGATTCCAAGCGCTTCAGCCAGCCGCTTTTGTCGTCCTTCAATCAACCGCTCGACGAACTGCGCCCGGGTGAGAGTGAAGGGGTGCGCACACTTTACTTGGCTGAGAGCGGTAAGAATTTCGTTTACCCGGATCATCTCGAATCGAATCATATTTTTCATTGTTTGGCCAGTCTCAGGGTACGTCTCCCGGAATAGACGGCAGAGCGAGATGTGGCCTTCGGGAGTGTCATTTGACCGTGCCCAACTGCAATGGTGCTTACCTCTGTCGATATAAGCGCCCAATCGCGCGTCATCCCAGCTTCCCGCTAGACTTTCTTCAGTTCGTTCGTAGGCAAGACTGGTGCCATTATCGAAGTCAGGGGCTAGACGGAAACTGCGGTTATTTTGCGCGTCCACCTTTGCCAAAATGCCCCAGTTATCTGGATGCCTATCGGTGTTCCCGATCAATGCATCAAAAACGAGCGTTTTTGCCCACCAATTGCGAGCATCAGCTATCTGAAGAGCTCGGCAAATCTCGGCATTTGATCTCACGCTGTGGGGGCGGCCTCGCTTCTTATCGATGAGAGAGCGCTGAAGAAGGTCAGACGCGTGAACGAACCGCTCAGGGGTCGCCTCACCTGGATAAGCGAAAAAGAATTCAATGACCGCACCGAGGATACCACGTCCGTCCACCCCAACGAAGCATCGGGGGACATCAACCCCGACGACCAGAGAAAAATGCCAGGCAAATACCTCGGTCCACAGTTGACCTGCTTGCCAGCCTTCTGCGTTCTTAAATAAATATCGATGCCCCGGTATCAACCAATCGAAGGGAGGGTGGTCGGGGCAGATCAAAAGCTTCTTGGGTTTTGATCCAACCGGAAACACCGGATTGTCTTCGTCTGTTGGCCACTGTGAAACGTCCACTGGTCCGATTGTTTCAAGGTTGATCACCGAGGAGCCCTGCCTCGCTTACCCAGTGCTTACCCAGCCAACGTGCAGCACATATCAGAATACTATAAGTATTTGAAATCATTGGCGCACCCGACACGATTCGAACGTGTGACCTTTGCCTTCGGAGGGCAACGCTCTATCCAGCTGAGCTACGGGTGCCTAGGGTCTTGGTAGAACCTGGCGCGTTCATAGAACAATGACGGCGGGGCGGCAATCGTGAACAATGCCGGCACGGGGCTTCGGCAACCCCGAGCCTGACGACGACGCTCCGATATCCCTCGGCGCGGCGGTTCCCACGCGGCAGATCCGTCCTGGCGGCAAGCGCCATCGGCCTGCCTGCGGCGGCGAGGAAGGCTGACGGCCCATCGGAAATCCCCACTTCCCCGGTGCGGCCGTCCGTCAGCCGAGCACGGCCGACGCAGCAAAGCGCCAAAAACGCCTGCCACGATGGGGTTTTTGGACAACAGCCGCGTCGCTTTTGTGGGGAAGCCGCTATTTTATTGACGAAAAACGATTCACGCGGCGCGGCGAATCTCCTAGTGCTGATTCGGGGCGCAATTCGCGCTCGAGGAGCTCGAAAGACAATGGCAGCAAAAGCAAGCGTCAAGGCTGGCGCGAAGGCGAAAGCAGGCGCAGCGAAGACGGACGGGACCAAGGCCGCCAAGCCGGTTACCCTGAAGGATCTCGCGACCAACATCGCCGAAAGCCACGAACTGACCAAGAAGCAGGGTCAGGAGATTCTGACGGACCTCGTCGGCCTCATCACCAAGCACCTGAAAAAGGGCGAGCGGGTGAAGATCGTCGGTCTCGGCGTCCTGCAGGTCCGCAAGCGCGCCGCGCGCATGGGCCGCAACCCCGCGACTGGCGAGGCGATCAAGATCAAGGCCAGCAAGAAGGTCGCCTTCCGCGCTTCCAAGGAACTCAAGGAAGCGATCTGACCGGATCGCCCAAGCGACCGAAAGCCCGCCGGCCTGCCGGCGGGTTTTTTGTTGCCGGGGCACGGACCATCAATCTATCGCCCTTTTAGGGCGATGCGCTCGATAATTTGTATGAAGAAGCTGGGCCGAGCGGTCTCTGAGGGCTTTTGATCTCGCCAGGAACGACAGGTGCCGGTGACCATTGTCCGGGCCGCTTCCCGGCGTATTTCTCGTCCCCGATGCGTCTCTTGCCGCGTCCCGAAAACGGTTATAATCAGCCCCTGTCGGACAAATCGAGCAGGAGCGTCGTATGTCACAGGCGGCCGAGAAACAGACAAGCAAGCCGGTCAGTCTGAAGAACGCATCCTTCAATTGGGAAGACCCTCTCGATCTCGAACACGACCTGACCGAAGAAGAAAAGATGGTGCGCGACACCGCGCGCGGCTACGCGCAGGACAAGCTGATGCCACGCGTGCTCAGCGCCTATCGCGACGAGCGCTTCGACCCGGAGATGTTCCAGGAGATGGGCGCGCTGGGCCTGCTCGGTCCCACTATCCCCGAGGACTACGGCGGCGCCGGCCTTGGTTATGTCTCCTACGGCCTGATCGCCCGCGAGGTCGAGCGCGTCGACTCCGGCTATCGCTCGGCAATGTCGGTGCAGTCGTCGCTGGTGATGTATCCGATCTTTGCCTACGGCACCGAAGCGCAGCGCCGGAAATATCTCCCGAAGCTCGCCTCCGGCGAGATGATCGGCTGCTTCGGCCTGACCGAGCCGGACTACGGCTCCGACCCCGGCTCGATGATCACCCGCGCCGAGAAAGTGGCCGGCGGCTACAAGCTCAATGGCGCCAAGACCTGGATCAGCAATTCACCGGCCGCGCATGTGGCGGTGGTCTGGGCCAAGCTCGACGGCGCGATCCGCGGCTTCATCGTCGAGCGCGGCACCAAGGGCTTCTCGACGCCCAAGCTCGAAGGCAAATTATCGCTGCGCGCCTCGATCACCGGCCAGGTCGTGCTGGAGGATTGCGTGGTGCCGGAAGAGAATATCTTCCCCACCATCACCGGGCTGGCCGGCCCGTTCGGCTGTCTCAACAATGCACGCTACGGCATCGCCTGGGGCGCCATGGGCGCGGCGGAATTCTGCTGGCATCAGGCGCGCCAATATGTGCTCGACCGCAAGCAGTTCGGCCGGCCGCTGGCCGCCAACCAGCTCATCCAGAAGAAGCTCGCCGATATGCAGACAGAGATCGCGCTCGGACTTGCCGGCGCGCTGCGGCTCGGCCGCATGCTGGAAGATCATCGCGCCGCGCCGCCGTCGATCTCGCTGATGAAGCGCAACAATTGCGGCAAGGCGCTGGATATCGCGCGCGCTGCCCGCGACATGCATGGCGGCAACGGCATTGCCGACGAGTATCACGTGATGCGCGTGCTGTGTAACCTCGAGACGGTCAATACCTATGAGGGCACGCACGACATCCACGCGCTGATTCTCGGCCGCGCGCAAACCGGTATTCAGGCGTTCTTCTAGGACGATCCCCGCGAAGCCATGCTTTCGGATCCGATCCGGAGCGCGGGAATCATTTCACCTTGAATATCGCTGGCGAACGAGAGCACGATCCGGGAAGATCGGAACGGATCGCGCTCCGGCATTCAGGCTTTTCCCGATCCAGGCACTCGTCTCGGTGGACCATCTTCACATTCTCCTACTGGCCGCCGCGGGCATGCTGGGCGGCATCCTGTCGGCCGTGGTCGGCGGCGCATCGCTGGTTACCTATCCGGCGCTGATCGCTTCGGGCGTTCATCCGATTGCCGCCGCCGTCTGCACCAATACATCGCTGGTGCCGTCGAACTTCATCGCTGCCGTCGCCGATCGCACGCAATTGCCGCCACTCAACCGGGCGTTCGCCGGGCTGATCGTCGCGTCGGTCATCGGCGCGGCCCTTGGCGCGATGCTGCTGCTGATCACCCCGGTCCGGCTGTTTGAATCCTTGGTCCCGCTGTTGCTCGGCTTTGCAACGGTGATGTTCGCGCTGTCGAACCGCATCGCGCGATGGCTGCGCGAGCGGGCGAAACGGCGCGGCAACACCATCCGGTTCAGCGTCACGAGTCTGAAAATGCTGCTGCCAGTGTCGTTCTACGGCGGCTATTTCGGCGCCGGCGTCGGCATCCTGCTGCTTGGCGTGCTGTCGGTCGCCACCGGCGGCAATTACCGCGCCGCCAACGTCACCAAAAATCTCGTCAGCAGTTTGAATACATTTGTCGCGGCCTGCATCTATGTCGCGCAAGGCGCCGTGCTGTGGCCGCAGACGCTCGCATTGTGCATAGGAACGGTAGCCGGCGGCCTGATCGGTTCGTGGATCGCACGCATTCTGCCGCGCCAGATCGTACGGATCATGGTGGTCGGCTTCGGCGCGGCGCTGACATTGACCTTCGTCTACCGCTACTGGCTGTAAGTAGCCCCGGCCGGCCGGCTAACGCGAAATCCCCTGCGGATGCCGTGCCAATTCACTCACCCGTGCCGTCATTGCGCTGCCCGCCCCGGTCAACGGCGCCAGTACGGTAAAATGATCGGCATCCGGCAACGCCGCATAATGCGTGTGCGCATGGCCGCTCCACGCTTCCGCCATCGTCTGGCTCTGACGCAGGAACTCGTTCGATTCGCGGGCGCCGACGACGGCATCAAGCGTGCGACCGCGCGGCACCGGCCAGTTGATCGGCGAGATCATGCGGGCGCCCGTCTCGGTCATGCGGAAGTCCGCATTCATGCTGGTATGGGTCAGCGGCACCAGATCGAACAGGCCTGAGATGGCATAACCGGCGGGCACCAGATCGCCCGGGACGTCGGAATCGAGCGTCGTCCAGTTGGTCGCCGTCATGCAGGCGGAGAGATGTCCGCCGGCGGAATGGCCGTAGACGACGAAACGTTTTCTGTAGGTCCGCCACAACAACAGACAGGCCGCGCGGATCTGGTCGATGATCTGCGCGATCGTCACCTGCGGGCACAGATCGTAGCCAGCGACGGCAACGGTGACGCCGCGGGCATTGGGGCCGGCCGCCATATGGCTGAAGCTCGATGGATCGAGCGAACGCCACCAGCCACCATGCACGAACATGGCAAGCGGCGCATCGTCGCCGGCACCGGGCACGGGAAAGATATCGAGCGTCTGCCGCTCCGAAGGACCGTAGGAGATACCGATCCTGGCCTCCGGACGCGCCGCACGATAGGCGGCGGCATCACGGACCCACCCCTCCATGACCTGCGGATGCTCCGGCACCCGGGCACGGTTATTGTATTCGGTCTCGTAGTCGATCTCAGTCATCGGATGTTCCCACCCCCTGCCGTTCTACCATGCGGAATTCGCAACCGTGAAGGGTTCCTGCTTTTCCGTCGGCGAAATCGCCGGTATGCAGGGCGCATGAAAGTCAACGGTACACCGATGCGCAGCATCTGGGTCGAGGACGACGGCAGCGTCGGCATCATCGACCAGACCATGCTGCCGCACGCCTTCAAGACCTTGCGGCTGAAAACGCTGGACGATGCCGCTTATTCAATCGAGGCGATGCTGGTGCGCGGCGCGCCGCTGATCGGCGCGGTCGCCGCTTATGGCATCGTTCTGGCGCTACACGTCGATGCGTCGGACGATGCGCTCGATACCGCCTACGGGACGCTGATGGCAACACGCCCGACGGCGATCAATCTGCGGTGGGCGCTCGACGAGATGATGGCGGCGGTCCGCAACCGTCCGCACGCGGAACGCCTCGCGGCTGCTCAGCGCCGCGCCGCCGAGATCTGTAACGAGGATGTCGCCATCAACCGCGCCATTGGCGAACACGGCTTGCAGTTGATCGAGGATATCGCCGCGCGCAAGCGACCGGGCGAGCGCGTCAATGTGTTGACTCATTGCAACGCCGGCTGGCTCGCCACCGTCGATTGGGGTACCGCCACCGCGCCGATCTATCTGGCGCACGACAAGGGCATCCCGCTGCACGTCTACGCCGACGAGACGCGGCCACGCAATCAGGGCGCCTCGCTGACTGCCTGGGAGCTCAACCATCACGGCGTCGCCCATACCGTGATCCCGGACAATACCGGCGGCCACCTGATGCAGCACGGCCTCGTCGATCTGGTGATCGTCGGTACCGATCGCGTCACCGCACGAGGCGACGTCTGCAACAAGATCGGCACCTATCTCAAAGCGCTTGCCGCGCACGACAATGGCGTGCCTTTCTACGTGGCGCTGCCGTCCCCGACCATCGACTTCCGAGTCGAGGACGGGCTTGCGGAAATTCCAATCGAGCAGCGCTCGCAGGATGAAGTATCGAAGATCACCGGTCGCACCGCCGACGGGCGCATCGAGACGGTGCAGATCCTGCCCGACGGCTCGCCGGCAGCGAACTATGCCTTCGACGTAACGCCGGCACGGCTGATCACCGGCCTGATCACCGAGCGGGGCCTCCTGCCCGCCACCCGCGACGGCCTCGCCGCAGCATTTCCGGAGCGGGCGCAAGCGGCCGCACGCTGATGCAAACCCGCCCCGGCATCGCGCCACCGGTCGACGGCCGCCAGTCGGAGACGGCGCTCGCGGTGGCGCGCGGCACGGCGCGGCTTCTCGCCTCGTTCGGATTTTCCTGCGTCAGCGAATTGCCTTTGGCGTCGGGCCGTCGCGCCGATCTGGTGGCGCTCGACCGCAAGGGCGAAATCTGGATCGTCGAAATCAAATCGTCGGTTGCCGATTTCCGCGCCGATCACAAATGGACCGACTACCGGCTGCATTGCGACCGGCTGTTCTTCGCCACCAGCGCGGCAGTGCCGTGCGAGATTTTTCCCTCGGATGTCGGCCTGATCATTGCCGACGCTTTCGGCGCCGAGATCAAATGCGAGGCGCCCGAACACCGGCTGGCCGCGCCGACCCGCAAGGCGATGATGCTGACGATTGCGCGCGCCGCGACGCTGCGGCTGCAATCACTGATCGATCCAGCCGGCCCCTATGGCGAGGGAATTTAGTGCGGTCTCCTCCTTCGAGATCCGGCCTTGCCGGACATCTCAGGATAATGAGATTTGTCGCAGCCCCTATTCGTTATCGCGGGGCGCGCTTGGCAAGAATGCGCTGCAAGGTCCGCCGATGCATGCTCAACCGCCGCGCGGTTTCCGAGACGTTGCGGCCACACATCTCGTAGACGCGTTGGATATGCTCCCAGCGGACCCGGTCCGCCGACATCGGGTTTTCCGGCAGTTCGATCGACTTGTGATCGAGCGCCAGCAACGCCGCGAGCACATCGTCGGCATCCACAGGCTTCGCGAGATAATCAACGGCGCCGAGCTTGATGGCGTTCACCGCGGTGGCGATGTTGCCGTAACCGGTGAGGATGATGCCGCGCGCATCCGGCCGCTTACGTTTGAGCGCCGAGATCACTTCAAGACCGTTCCCGTCGGCAAGCCGCATATCGACGACCGCGAAAGCCGGCGGCGACTGCTCGAGCTGCAGCAATCCATCGGCGACCGATTCAGCCGTGGTCACGACGAAGCCGCGCGACTCCAGCGCCTTGGCGAGCCGTTGCAGGAACGACTTGTCGTCCTCGACGATCAGCAGCGAACGCTCCGCAGGAACCGCTTCGCGGGGCGTCGGGGCACTGTCGATGGCGGTAAGTGACACGTCTGTTACCTCTCGGCTCTGGATTCGGGTCGGGGGCGACGCTGGTCTTGCCGCAATTTCCATGCGGCATTCAAGCGCGGCATATCACATAATATTACCGTAAATATCGACGATGGCGCAAATTTGGCGGGTTCCCGACGCTTTGCAGCATGTTTAGGACGTCGATCCGCGACGCTGGGTCGCAGCACTATTCGGGGCCCCCGAGCGGGCGCTCGAAATCGTCCCGGTTCCAGCGAATACTGATCACCGCTCCGTGCGCCGGCGGCGCCCGATTTTCCAGCGCCACAGTGGCGCCCGAACGTTCCAGAAGCGTCTTGGCGATGAAGAATCCGAGGCCAAGACCGGCGTTCTCGGATTTGTCGCCGATGCGGCGGCCGCGCCGGCTGGTGACATAAGGCTCGCCGATGCGCGACAGGATTTCCGGCGCGAAGCCAGGCCCATCGTCGGTAACGGTGATGGTAACCTCGTGGTCGTCCCATTGCGTGACCACCGTGACGCGCTCGCGTGCAAAATCGACGGCGTTCTCGACGATGTTACCAAGCCCGTAGAGGATCGCCGGATTGCGTGTCGCCAACGGTTCGCCGTCATCCGGCTCCGGCCCTGCGATGGCAACGCCGAAATTGCGATGCGGACCGACAACCTCCTCGATCAGCGTCGACAGCGGCATGCGGTCGAGCGGCTCGTTGCTGGTCGAGAGTTCGGTGATCTTGCCCAAAATATCGCGGCAGCGCTGCGCCTGCTCGCGCAGCAGGCGGATATCGTCACGATGCGGTGAACTGGCGGACGTAGCGCGCTCGAGCTCGCGAGCAATCACCGTAATGGTCGACAGCGGCGTGCCGAGCTCATGCGCAGCCGCAGCGGCCAGCCCGTCGAGCTGCGAGAGATGCTGCTCATGCGCCAGCACCAGTTCGGTGGCGGCAAGCGCATCGGTCAGCTGACGCGCTTCCTCGGTGATCTGCCAGGCATAGACTCCGATGAAGCCCATCGACAGCAGGATCGAAAGCCAGACGCCGACCATGTAGATCGGCGGCAATTCGAGCGGATCGACGCTGTCCCACGGCAGCGGATCATGCGCGAACACCAGCACGGTGGCGCAGAGCACGGCGAAAGCGCCAAGCATCAGCGTATAGCGCGGCGGCAGCGCCGTCGCCGAGAACAGCACCGGACCGAGGAACAGGAAGGCGAAAGGGTTCTGCAGACCGCCGGTCAGGAACAGCAGCACCGCCAGTTCGGCAATGTCGAAGGCGAGCAGCCAGGCGGCACGCTCAGGTTCGAGCCGTTGGCTGGCACTGAAGATGAAGCGCAGTCCGATATTCAGCAGCGCCGAGGAACTGACGACAGCCAGACACGGCCATAACGGCAGGGTAAATTCCAGGCCGTAATAGACACAGAGGATCGCCGTCGTCTGACCGACGATCGCCAGCCAGCGCAGGCGCACAAGCGTATCGAGACGGACATTGCGATGCGGATGCGAAACGGCGAGGTCGAACAATGGCATGGCCGCTCTTTTAACATGATCGTCGGATTAAAGGTGCGCCCGGCCACCGAAGCAGCGACTTATCGGCGGCGCAGGAGCCGCAGGAGCCCTCGCGTCCGATGCGCGGCCGGTTCCGCGGCAACAGACCTACGATGGGGCCTGGTGCCGGCCTGCGTTTTTTGCCGGGCTGGCGGGCTGGACAAGTGACGGTGACGACGGCACATCTGCGGCGGATGCCACGCTCCGGCATCGATCTCACGCCGCCACGGACGATCCGTCGAAACGACGCCATATCATGGATGCAACTGCAACCGCCGCGATTTCCGTCGACCGCCTGGTGAAAACCTATGGCGCGACTACAGCCGTGAGCGGAATCTCATTCCAGCTCATGCCGGGAACGATCACCGCCCTGCTCGGCGGCAACGGCGCCGGCAAGAGCACGACCATCGCCACGATCATGGGATTGCTCACCCCGACATCGGGGAGCGTGCGGGTGCTCGGCGCCGAGATGCCGCGCCAGCGCTACCGCGTGCTGCACCGGATGAACTTCCAGAGTCCCTATGTCGACATGCCGATGCGGCTCACCGTGCGGCAGAATCTGCGGGTCTTCGGCGAACTCTACGGCGTCGCCGACGTGCCGGGGCGGATCGCTGACCTGGCATCGGATCTCAACCTCGTCGAGATTCTCGACCGTCCCGCCGGCAAGCTGTCCGCCGGCCAGAAGACCCGCGTGTCGGTCGCCAAGGCGCTGCTCAACAATCCGGAGGTGCTGCTGCTCGACGAACCGACGGCCTCGCTCGACCCGGATACCGCCGACTGGGTACGCACGCATCTGGAACGCTACTGCCGTGCGCGCGGCGCGACGCTGCTGCTCGCTTCGCACAATATGGGCGAGGTCGAGCGTCTGTGCGAGCGCGTCATCATGATGAAGCGCGGCACCATCGTCGACGATGATACGCCGCAACGTCTTCTGGCGCGTTACGGGCGCGAGACGCTCGAAGACGTGTTCCTCGACATCGCCCGCGGCCGTGGTGAAGCGCGCGAAGGAGTTTCGCCATGATGGAATTTTCCGTTCGCCGCGTCGCCGCGATGGTGCGGCGCTACTGGTATTTGCTGCGCTCGTCGTGGCCGCGGATTCTCGACCTGATCTACTGGCCGATGGTGCAGATGCTGATGTGGGGATTCCTGCAAACCTATCTGCAGCAGAATTCCGGATATTTCGTGCAGGCGGGCGGCGTGTTCATCGGCTCGGTGCTGCTATGGGACATCCTGTTCCGCGGGCAGCTCGGATTCTCGATTTCGTTTCTCGAAGAGATGTATGCGCGCAACCTCGGCAACATCATGATGTCGCCACTGCGCCCGGCCGAGTTCATTGCCGCACTGGTGGTCATGAGTCTGATCCGCCTCGCGATCGGCATGATCCCGGTGACGCTGATGGCGATCGCGTTCTTCGGATTCAATCTCTGGGGGCTCGGCTTGGCCCTCGCCGCTTTCTTCATGAACCTGATGCTGACGAGCTGGGCGATCGGCATCCTCGTCGCCGGCCTGCTGCTGCGCAACGGACTGGGCGCCGAAACGCTGGCCTGGACCTTCATGTTCCTGCTGCTGCCGATCTGCTGCGTCTATTATCCTGTCTCGGTGCTGCCGGCCTGGCTGCAATCGATCGCCTGGATGCTGCCGCCGACCTATGTGTTCGAGGGCATGCGCGCGCTGTTGATCGATCATGTGTTTCGCGCCGACCTGATGTTGCAGGCGCTGGCGCTCAACGCCATGCTGTTTGCCGCTGGCTGCGTTGCCTTCTCATTGCTGCTGCGCAGCGCGCGGCACTATGGAACTTTGCTGCAAATGGGCGAATAAAGGTCCGCCTGCAAACGTTAGGCGGCAGAAAAACGGTTATCTTCCAAGGCTTCGCGGGGCAGAAATTTGCTGCGTTAGATTGACGCTGGGGTAAAAAGGCGTCATCCTTTTGCAATGCAGCAACTCACTGAGCATCACGGGGCTGGGACAAACACGATGGCGATTGGCGAATTCGGTGGAGCCGCCGCGCTCCCAGGCGAGGGCGGCTTTCATGCATCGACGCCGATGTACTGGCTCTACGAACTCGGTCACGCGGCACTCAATCCATCGCGGATGGCCGCCGACGCTACCCGGCTGCTGTTTCGGAACCCTGTCAACCCGCTGTCGCACACGGTGTACGGCAAGACCGTCGCAGCGATAGCGGAGATGTTCGAACGGACGACGCGCCGCTATCAGAAGCCGGAGTGGAATATCGACACGACGGTGATCGACGGCGACGCGGTGCCGGTGGCGATCGTGCCGGTATGGACCCGGCCGTTCTGCACCATGCTGCACTTCCAGCGCCTGACGAGCCGCCCCTTGTCGACGCCGCAGCCGAAAGTGCTGATCGTCGCACCGATGTCCGGGCACTTCGCCACTCTGCTGCGCGGCACGGTCGAGACCTTCCTGCCGCACCACGACGTCTACATCACCGACTGGACCGATGCGCGGATGGTGCCGGTCTCCGAGGGGCGTTTCGATCTCGACGATTATATCGACTATGTCATGGCGATGCTGCGGGCGCTTGGTCCCGACACGCATGTGATCGGCGTCTGCCAGCCTGCGGTGCCGGTGCTCGCGGCGGTATCCCTGATGGAAGCCTCCGACGACCCTTGCGTGCCGCGCTCGATGATGCTGATGGGCGGGCCGATCGATACGCGCTGCCATCCGACCGCCGTCAACGATCTGGCGCAGCAGCGGGGACTTGACTGGTTCGCCCAGAACGTCATCACCAAGGTGCCGTTCCCGCATCCGGGCTTCATGCGCGACGTCTATCCCGGCTTCCTGCAATTGCACGGCTTCATGAGCATGAATCTCGACCGGCATATCGATGCCTACGGCAACATGTTCATGAACCTGGTCAAGGGCGACGGCGATTCGGCGCAGCGCCATCGCGCCTTCTATGACGAATACCTGGCGGTGATGGATCTCTCGGCGGAGTTCTATCTGCAGACCATCGACACCGTCTTCATCAAGCACGCCCTGCCGAAAGGCGAGATGACCCATCGCGGCGAGCCGATCGATCCCTCGAAGATCAGGCGCGTCGCGCTGATGACGATCGAAGGCGAGAACGACGACATTTCCGGACTGGGACAGACGGCCGCAGCGCACCGCCTCTGCCCGAATATTCCCGCCGAAAAGCATGCGCACCACATGCAGCCGGATGTCGGCCATTATGGCGTGTTCAACGGCTCGCGTTTTCGCGCCGACATCGCGCCACGGATGGCGGCCTTCATGCGCGCCAACAATGGCGAAGCGACGGTCGCCCGGCCGCGCCGCGCAGCCCCGGCGGCTTGAGCATTCGCCGCCCCGGTGGCAGATTCGCCTGCATTCGCTGCCGACCGAATCGGCAGAACGGTTAGCCGGCCGAATCGGTCTCATATCTGACTGCCGACAAACAGCGCGGCCAGACACATGGGTCGAGCGGCCATTCGCTGATCGGACTTCGGTACTCGGGCTGCGGTAATCGGATATCGCCAATCAGATTTCGACAATGCCTCTGCGCGCATTTCTGTCTCGCGGCCACAGCGAGCCGCCGTCCATCGCCGTCACCCATGAGCGGGCGACCTATGACGTGCGGGTTCGTCGGCACCGCCAGGCGCGCCGCTATACATTGCGTATCCATGCTGTGACCCGCGAGATCGTCCTGACCATGCCGCCGCGCGGCAGCTTGCGCGATGCGCAGCTCTTCGCGCAGAAGCATGGCGCCTGGATCGCGGCACGGCTCAACCGGCTGCCCTGCGCCGCCGCCTTCGCCGACGGCGCCGAGGTGCCGCTGCGCGGCATCGTGCACCGTATCACTCATCGTCCCGGCGCACGCGGTGTCGTCTGGACCGGGATTGGCGACGACGGAACGCCCATGCTCTGCGTCGCCGGCGAAGCCCCGCACATCAACCGCCGCGTCATCGATTTTCTCAAGCGCGAGGCATCCGCCGATCTCGGCGCGGCCAGCCGCCGTTATGCCGAAATGCTGGACGTGACCATCAAGCGCATCTCGATCCGCGACCAGACGAGCCGCTGGGGATCATGTTCCTGCACCGGCGTGCTGTCCTATTCCTGGCGGCTGATTCTTGCCCCGCCCTTCGTCCTCGACTACCTGGCGGCGCATGAGGTCGCGCACCGCGTAGAACTCAACCATTCGCCGCGCTTCTGGCGCACATTGCAACGGATCTGTCCGGACATGGATCGCGCCAAGACCTGGCTCGATGCGCACGGCACCGGCCTGCACCGCTATGGCCAGACGGCACGGTGAGCGTTGATTAAACCCGGAAGCCTCGCGCTCACCATCCTGCTCGGTCTGCTCAGCGCCATCGGTCCGTTTTCGACCGATATGTATGTGCCGTCCCTGCCGGGCATCAGCGCGGCCTTCGGCGCAACGACCCAGCAGGTGCAGTTGACGATCTCGTCCTATCTCGTCGGCTTCGCACTCGGACAGATTGTCTACGGACCGCTGTCGGACCGTTACGGACGCAAGCCGGTTCTCGTCGCGGCCGTCCTGCTCTATTGCATCACCACGCTGCTGTGCACCGTATCGACCTCGATCGAGATGCTGATCGTACTGCGGCTGTTCCAGGCATTCGGCGGCTGCGGCGCCATCGTTCTGGCGCGTGCCATCGTCCGCGATCTTTATGCCGGCGCGCGCGCCGGGCGCGAGATGGCGATCATCGCCGTTGTCATGGGCCTTGCGCCGCTCGTCGCGCCGCTGATCGGCGGGGTTCTCGAAACCTATTTCGACTGGCGAGCAAACTTTATCGCCATGGCAATCGTCGGTCTGGAATGCGTTGCACTGGTCTGGTGGTATCTGCCGGAAACACTGAAAACACGCGCTGCCGAACCGGTATCGCTGCCATCGGTGCTCCGCTCCTACCGGATCATTCTGCGTGATCGCTCCTATCTCGCGCATCTGGGCATCGTCGCCTGCGCCTATGCCGGACTGTTCGCGTGGATATCCGGCGCGACCTTCTTGCTACAGGATCTGTACGAGCTCACCGCGATGGCGTTTGCCGGCGCGTTTGCCGCCGGCTCGATCGGTTTCCTGCTCGGCACCACCGTTGCGGCCCGGCTCGTCGTTCGCCTCGGACTGGGCCGGATTATCGGGCTCGGCTGCGGCGCGCTGGCGATGGGCGGGGTGGCGATGGCCAGCTTCACCGCGCTCGGCATGGACACAGCGTTCACCATCGTCCTGTCCGCCGCGATCTATCTGTTCGGGCTCGGCCTTGCCTTGCCGCAGGCAACCGCCGCGGCGCTCACACCGTTTCCCGAACGAGCCGGGGCGGCCTCCTCGCTGCTCGGCTTTCTGCAGCAATCGGCGGCATCGGCCTGCGGCGCGCTCGTCGGCGCATGGCTCGGGGCCAGCGCCTGGCCGATCGCCGCACCGATGGCGCTGCTCGGCATGGCGGCGCTGGCAATATGGCTGATGACCCGGACGATCCGCGCAACGATTATGCACTGAACGGCCGCGCATCGCCTGCGCCCAAACTAGACCAGACCCACCGGTTGCCAGCCAAACGGAAGGAGTGCGAGGATTGTCGGCGGCGGCCGGGCTTGCTCCGGACCGTCCGGTCGTCACGATCGGACGATAGTTTGTCGTCGCTCAACAAGTCCGCCACGACGGCGGTGTAGGAATCGAACCGCTCTTTCAGGAGGACGTCACAATGATCAAGGATATTGTCGTCAATCTGCCTCTGAGCCCCGACCGCACGCAGACGGCGCGGTTTGCGGTTTCGGTGGCACGCCAATTCCAGGCGCATTTGGCCGGCGTCGCATTTGTCTATGATCCCGTTCTACCGGCGGTCGACATGGGCGTTGCGGTTCCCCGGAGCTACGTCGCCGAGGCACAGGCCGCAGCGCAGGCAAAAGCCGACGCAGCAGCCGCCGACTTCGAAGAGCGTGTACGCCGCGACGGCCTGTCGGCAGGATCGCACAAATTCAATGTCGCCACCGTCGGCGCGCCGACGCAGTTCGCCGAGATCGCACGGCGATTCGATCTCGCGATCGTATCGCAGTCCGAGTCCAACGACGACGTGATCGATAGCGCGATCGCCGAAACGACACTGTTCGAATCCGGCGGGCCGGTGCTGGTCGTTCCCTATATCCAGAAGGATGACCTGAAACTCGATCGTGTCGCAGTATGCTGGGACGGTAGCCGCCCCGCGGCGCGCGCCATCGCCGACGCCATGCCGTTCATCCGGCAATCGAAGCTCACCAGCCTGATCGTCGTCGACAACGACCAGCCGAAAAGCACGGATGTGCCCGGCATCGACATCGCGCGCCATATCGCGCGCCACGGCGTCAACGTCGAGCTGAAAAACCTGCCGATGACCGTCGATGTCGGGACGACGATCCTCAATTTCATCTCCGACTCATCCATCGACTTTCTGGTCATGGGTGGATACGGGCACTCACGCCTGCGCCAGTTCATCCTCGGTGGCGCCACCCGCAGCATTCTCGAATCCATGACCGTGCCGACGCTGATGTCACACTGACTTCGCGTCGCTACGAAGCGGACAACCTCCACGAACGCGGCCGCATCCGGCCGTGGCAGAAAACAACGTCCGGCCGCCGGCCTGTCGCGGACAGCGAAGCGCCGGCGGACAGACCGCGGCATGGGAGTTCGCCTCGAACCATTACGAAGCGGACTTCGCGTGCTCCTGGGCTCGGGCGGGGCTGATATTTTGGTTCACCCGGAACAGGTTTTCCGGGTCGTATTTCGCCTTCAGCGCGGCAAGCCGCTCGTAGTTGCCGCCGTAGGATGCCCTGACGCGCGCCTCGCCCTCGTCGGCCATCATGAAATTGGAATAGCCGCCGCCCGGATTGAACGGATGCACCGCCTGCCAGTATTGCTTGGCCCATTGCGCCACAGCGTCGCGCTTGTCGGGATTCGGGTCGATGCCGGCGATGACCATCGACCATCCGGCGTCCCGCACGCCCCAGGCGGCGTCACCGACGCCAACGCGATGCACCGCGCCATCGATCGGATAAAGATGCATCAACGACAGCTCGCTCGGCGTCCTGGCGGCATGGTCGAGATGAACATCAATGGCATCATCGCTGAGATCATTGACGAAATCCCCCTTCCAGTACCACTGCATTCCGCTCGGATAGAGCCCGTCGAACAGACTCTGCAGTGCCGGATAGGGCATCGTTGCCATCCAGTTGAGGACGGGCGGCGGCAACGCATCGAGCAGCGGCGCCAGCGCGCGTTTCCCCTCGGGCTCGGGTCCGTTGTAGCAGGCGACGATCAGACAGATGCGTGCGCCCCAGAACTCCTTCGGAAAATGCGGATTCGCCGGCACCGTCTTGAGACCGAGAAACGCCCCCAGCTTCTCCGGCGCTCGCGGCAGAAAATCGCGATAGGCGCGCATGATCTGCCGCGCATGGCTCTGTTCCCATGCCATCGGACCGGCATAGACCATGCCGACGGGATGCGCCTGGAACAGGAAGCTGGTGACGACACCGAAATTGCCGCCGCCGCTGCGCAGCGCCCATAACAGATCGGCATCGTGCGTCTTGCTGGCGGTGACGAAACGGCCATCGGCGAGCACCACATCCGCTTCCAGCAAATTGTCGATGGTGAGGCCGAACTGGCGGCTCAGATAGCCGGAGCCGCCGCCGAGCGTCAGCCCGGCGATACCAGTAGTCGAGACGATGCCGAAGGGCACCGCAAGGCCGAATGCACCGGTGGCGTGATCGACATCGCCGGAGGTGCAGCCCGGCCCGGCCCGCACGGTGCGGCTGAGCGGATCGACGCGTACGCCCTTCATCGCCGACAGATCGATCACCAGACCGTCGTCGACACCGCCGAGGCCGGGGCCACTGTGACCGCCGCCGCGGATGGCAATCGGTAATTTTTGCTCGCGGCCGAACTGCACCGCCGCGATCACATCTGCGATGTCGGCACAGCGGGCGATCAGCACAGGCCGCCGGTCGATCATGCCATTGTAGAGTTTGCGTGCCGCATCGTAGCCGGGATCGGTCCGGCCGATAAGCGTGCCGCGCAGCCGCTGTCCGAATGTGGTGATGGTGTCGTCGCTCATGAGAAACTCCCTTGAGAAACTTCCTCGGAGCGAAGGCAAACCTGCGCCGCAGTTCCGTTCGCCGGACTGCGGCCGGCCAGCTGCTCCGAGATGACGATGCCGGAGAAGATGGGGCACAGCGCGCGGCGGCTCCAGTTCAGGAACTGAATCGATGCGGTATGAATTCTGAACTGGTCGGAACCCGCGGTTGGGCGTAGCCTGCCAGTCGGCAAACCGCAGAGTTTGGCCATGACGCAAGGCAGTTACAGGCAGTTCTGCCCGGTGGCGATGGCCGCCGAAGTACTGTGCACGCGCTGGACCATCGTGCTGCTGCGCGAACTGGTCGCCGGCTCGACGCGATTCAACGATCTGCGGCGCGGCGTGCCGCGCATGTCGCCGGCGCTGCTGTCGAAGCGGTTGAAGGATCTCGAAGAGGCCGGCATCCTCCGCCGTATCGCGTCGGGGCGTGATCCGGGCGTCTGCGAATATCATCTGACCCGCGCCGGGCAGGATCTGGAAGCGGTGATCCAGTCGATCGGCATCTGGGGTCAGCACTGGGTGGAGGCACAGCCCTCGCTGAAAAATCTCGATCCGTCGCTGCTGATGTGGGACATGCGACGCAATCTCGATCCGGCGCCGATGCCGGACCGGCGGTGTGTGATCCAGTTTACCTATCCCGAACTGCCGCCGGCGCAGCGACGATGGTGGCTGGTGATCGAACCACAGGCGGAGGTCGATCTGTGCCTGGTCGATCCGGGCTTCGATGTCGATCTCTATGTCACCGTCGACCTGCGAACGATGACGGCAATCTGGATCGGCCTGACAACGGTACGCGACGCCGTCGCCAGCGGCACGCTGATGCTGACCGGGGAGCGCCATCTTGCCCGTCAGATGCAGACCTGGCTCGGCCTCAGCCCCTTCGCCGTCGAGAAGAAGCTGGCGCCGGCCTAGGCGCCCGGCACAGCCATACGGGCCATGCAGACTGCCTCGTTGCGGCCTTCACCGGCATCCGTTGCTTTCGCCATCGCGGCCGCTGCACAATGCGCTGCATTGCCGCCGCGCAAAGCGCTACGGCCGCATGATGTGACACGGTGGCGGATGACGCTCGACCAGCTTCGGATTTTTGTCGCGGTCGCCGAGGGCGAACATATGACGCGCGCCGCGCGCCATCTGAAGCTCACCCAGTCCGGCGTCAGCGCCGCCATCGCCATGCTGGAAAGCCAGTGCGCGACGCCGCTGTTCGACCGGGTCGGCCGCCAGATCCGCCTGACGGAAGCCGGCCGCGTGCTGCTGCAGGAAGCGCAGGATATTCTGGCGCGCGTCGAAGCCGCCAAGGCCGCTTTGGCGGAGATCGACGGCCTGCAGCGCGGCACGCTGCGGCTGCGCGCCAGCCTCACCATCGCCAGCTACTGGCTGCCGAAACATCTGGTGAAATTCAGACACGCTTATCCGCAGATCGCCGTACAACTCGGCATCGACAACACCGCGAATGTCGCCAAGGCGGTGCTCGACGGCACCGCCGAGATCGGCTTCGTCGAAGGCGAGGTCAGCCATCCGCTGCTGCGGCAGCAGATCGTCGCCACCGATCAGATGGCCGTCGTGGTGGCCGGCCGGCATCCGCTGGCGCGACGCAAGCGGATTACACCCGACGATCTGAAGACCCTCCAATGGGTACTTCGCGAAGACGGCTCGGGAACGCGTTCGATGTTCGAGGCGGCGCTACGCGGCATGGGAATGCGCCTGGCCGATCTCGACGTCGTCCTGGAGCTGCCGTCGAACGAAGCGATCAAGACCGCCGTGGCCGCAGGTGCCGGCGCCACCGCGATTTCGCGATCGGTGGTCAGCGCCGATCTGGCCGGTGGCAAGCTGGCGCGGTTACCGCTGACGCTGCCGCGCCGCGCCTACAGCGCGCTCTACCATCGCGACCGCCATCGCAGCCGAACGGCGCGCGCACTGCTGGCGCTGATCGCCCCCGCTGGACGGCCGCCTGCTCACACGGGCTGACACAGTCGCACTGCCGATCCGCGACACTTAAAGCACGGCGGCAGCGAACAGTTTCGATAGCACCAGACACGTGGTCGCGATGAACAGTGTCGCGGCCGCCGCCACCGCCAGCGGCTTCATGCCGCGCCTGAGCACATGCGCGAAGGACGTCATCAGGCCGATAGCGGCGAGCGATACCGTCAGCAGACCGAGCGTCAGCAACGCCGCGCCCTGGCTCACCACCGGCGGCAGCGGGACGAGAGAATTGAGGATGACCATGGCGATGAAGCCCAGCACGAATCCCGGCACACCGACGCGCCGGGAGGCCGACGCTGCAGCATCAACGCCCGGCCGGAACCAGCCCAGTGCAAGCAGCAGCGGCGCCAGCATCAGCACCCGGATCAACTTGACGATGGTTGCGGCGTCGCCGGCCTCATGGCCGCCCTGAAAGCCCGCCGCCACGACCTGCGCCACTTCATGGATCGATGCACCCACCCACAGGCCGTATTCCGCCGGCGCAAGATTCAAAATCACCATGAGAACCGGATAGACAATGACTGCCAGCGTTCCGAACAAGGTGATGCAGCCCAGCGCATAGGCGACGTCGGCATCGTCGGCGCGGGTGACGGTATTGGTGGCGACGATCGCCGAGGCGCCACACACCGACGTGCCGGCGGCGATCAGCTCCACCAGCGCCGGATCGGCACCGATCAGCCGCCCGAACCAGAGCGTGAAGCAGAACGTCGACACCAGCGCGAAGCCGGCGACGATGAAGCCGACCCATCCCATGCCGACGATCTGGCTGATGCTGATCTGCAGGCCGAGCAGGACGATCGCCAGGCGCAGCAACGCTTTTGCCGCGAAGGCCACGCCGGCCTGCCCGGCCTCCGAGATGCCGACAATGCAGCGCCAGGCAATGCCGAGCACAGCGGCGATGATCAGCGGACTGAGAAAATGCAGTCCGGGAATGTGCTGCAATGCGAACGCGGCCGCCGCGACCAGCAGCGCCTGAACGAGGCCGGGGACCAGCCGGCCAGGCCGGCTGCGATAGAATTCGATGACACTCACGCGACCGTAACCTCGCGAATTCGACCACCTCGGCACGATGCCGACGGGTCGCACTGTGGTGACGGGGGGATAGCGGCAAGTCAAACAAGCCGCGGCGATTTGTTTGATGAGGAAATCCGATCAGACCGCCGGCGTGCGTCGCACAGCATCATCTACGATGCAGTCAGTGCGCGCCCGGTCGCTATCCGGATTTCTTTGCCACGACCGTGATTGCGGCAGCGGCCTGTCGTCGTGGACGGGATACGACCTTCCGGGCCTGATTCATCTATGCTGAATCAGATCGCCGTTCGTTGCTTTGTTCGAGCAAGGTTTTGTTTGAACATGATCTCTCCCGGGAGCCGGGTCCGACTTTCCGGGTTCATGCTCTAATGCACGGTCAAAGGCACCGCCGGGTCCCCGAAGTTGCCGCTGTCGAGCGCTTCCGGGAACGGTGTATTGCTGCGATAGGCCGACAGCGCCGCCGCCAGCAAATCTGTCTTCTTCAACAGCACGCGCGGCCTCGGCACATAATATTTGCCGATCCACATCATCGGCCGCGGCCGCACCACGATCGACATCAGCCGGTCGCGCAGCGCCGCTGGCGAGGTCGGCTGCACCAGGAATTCATGGACGCCGAGCCGCAGCGCCGCATTGATCCGCGAGCGCTGGCCGTAGCGCGTCAGCACGATGACCGGCAGATTGGGCTTCGGGAAATTATCCGGCGAGCGGATGATCTGCATCACCTGCGGGCCGTCGAGCGCCGGCATCTCCCAGTCGAGGATCATCACATCCGGATTGGCGACGCGGATCGCGCCCAATGCCTCGATACCGTCGGCTGCCTCGTAGATCGCCTTGGCGCCGACATTGGTCAACATCATCCGCGTCAGCTTGCGCGTATAGGGATTGTTGTCGACGACGAGGATACCCAGACCCTCGATGAGTTTTTCGATCTGCAGGGCGTTCATTTTGCGCCTCGGCCCATAACGGACGGCGAGGCTAGCCGCCACAGGCTGAAAATTGTCTAAAAGCGCCGGTGCCGATTATCGTTAATTGCGCGGACAGGGCGATCCAGCGCCTCAATGCAGACGCGGCGTTTTCAGAAACCGCGCCCGGTCGGACGAGTTGACGCGAACGTGAAAGGTCACGCCGTCGCGATATATGGTCAACGGAATCTCTACGCCGGCGCTGCCGAGCGACCAGATCCGTCGATAGAGTTCCGCCAGCGTCGTGACTTTCTTCCCGTCGACCGCGACCAGCACGTCGCCGGTCTTGAGTTCGGCGCGCGCCGCCGGCCCCTTCGGGGCGATGCCGACCACCACCAGCTTGTCGTCGATTTCGGTCGAATAGACGCCGAGCCACGGCCGCACCGGCCGATCGACCCGGCCGTAACGGGTGAGTCCCTCGATCACCGGCGGTGCCACGTCGATCGGCACGATCATGTTGAGATGCTCGGTCTTGACGTCGCGCGCCCGCTCGAGCTGCAGCGAACCGATGCCGAGCAGATCGCCGGCCGGACCGATCAGCGCCGTGCCGCCCCAGTTGGGGTGCGACGGATAGGTGAAGATCGCGTCCTCCAGCACATACTCCCAATAACCGGCGAACTCCTGGCGGGCGACGACGCGCGCGGCGACCGAGCGGCTGCGGCCACCAGCGCCGGCGACGACGACACGCTCGCCTTCCTGCAGATTAGCCGCGCGGCCCATCGGCAGCGCCGGCAGATCGAGCGCGGTCAACGCCTGCACCAGACCAAGCCCGGTCTCGCCGTCGAAACCCAGCGCATAGCCCTCGGCGACGCGGCCATCGCCCAGATGCAACCACACGGTTTCCGCCTCGGTGATCAGATAGCCGATGGTCAGAACGAGACCGTTGCCGATCAGCACGCCGTTGCCGGCACGCTCGGTGCCCAGCGTCTCCGCCGTGAAGGCATCGGACGAGACGATGGAGCGCAGGCCGATCACCGACAACAGCGCGCGATCGAGATCGTAGGCATAGTCTTCCGCCTTCGGCTGTACCGCAGTCGGAACCTTCCATTCGCTCGTCAAGGCCATGCCGTATTCTCTCTCACATCGCACACCCGACCCAGTGTACCCGTCAACGACGCCCTCTGCACGCGGTTGACCGCCGCATGGCAAGGATGAATGCGAGAGTCAAATGACGGCATCGCGAGCAGCTTCGGGCCAAAGGCCCGCCCAATGACAGCGCGACGGAATGATCCTATAGGAGAATGATGACTCCGCTTTCCGTCCTCGACCTGTCGCCCGTCGTATCGGGCGCAGCGCCGGCGCAGGCGCTGCGCAACAGCATCGATCTCGCGCGCCTCGCCGACCGGCTCGGCTATACCCGCTACTGGCTCGCCGAACATCACAATATGCCGGCCATCGCCAGCTCGGCGCCGGAGATCATGATCGGCCAGATCGCCGCGCAGACAAGCGGCATCCGCGTCGGCTCCGGCGGGATCATGCTGCCGAACCATGCACCACTGATGGTGGCGGAACGTTTCAAGGTGCTGGAAGCGCTTTATCCGGACCGCATCGATCTCGGCCTCGGCCGCGCGCCCGGCACCGATCAGGTGACATCCTACGCGCTGCGACGGCGGCAGGGAATCAGCGAGGCCGACGATTTCCTCGACCGCTTTCAGGAACTGATGCTGCTGGAAACCCGCGCCTTTCCGGACGGTCATCCGTACCACAAGATCCAGGCGATGCCGGCGGGCGTGCCGTTGCCGCCGATCTGGCTGCTGGGGTCAAGCGACTACAGCGCGCAGCTCGCGGCGCAGATCGGCGCCGGATTCTCCTTCGCCGCACATTTCTCCGATCTCGATCCGGCGATTCCGATGCAGCTATATCGCTCGCGTTTCAAACCGTCGGAGCGCATGCGCGAGCCTTATGCGATCCTCGCTCTGGCGGTGATCTGCGCCGACACCGACGCGCAGGCCGACCGGCTCGCCTCGGCCGCCGATCTGCATTTCGTCCGCCGCGCCAAGGGCGAGTATCTGCCGCTCGCCTCGCCGGAAGAAGCCGATGCCTACGATTATTCGCCGCTCGACCGCGAGCGTATCGTCCACAACCGCAAGCGGCTGGTGGTGGGTGGCCCGCAGGTCGTACGCGACCGGCTGCAGGCATTGATCGACGCGACCGACGCCGACGAAGTGATGATCACCACCATGGTCCACGACCATGGGGCACGACGCCGCTCCTACGAATTGCTGGCGCAGATGTTCGACTTGCCCCAACGCGGCTGAAGCGCGACACCCGCACAGCGGATGGCGTTCCGCTTCAAGCAACGGGCAGCCTGCGGTAGGGTCGCTGCCGACCGACAGCTCAGCTCGCGAGATTTTCAGCTCGCAAACGACCTTCAGATAACGACCTTCAGATCACGAGACCAGGGAGGATCTTTTGGGCCAGCATCTCACGCTTACCGCCAGCGACGGACACACGCTCGGCGCCTATCGTGCCGATCCGGCGGGCACCGCGAAAGGCGGCATCGTCGTCATTCAGGAAATCTTCGGCGTCAACAGCCATATCCGCAACGTCACCGACCGCTTTGCCGCGGAAGGCTACGTAGCGATCGCGCCGGCACTGTTCGACCGCCAGCAACGCGATTTCGAGTCCGGCTATTCTCCGGACGAGATCGCCAATGCACGCAAATTCATCGCCAATCCGGATTGGGACGCGATGTTGCGCGACACGCAGGCGGCGATCGACGCGATCAAGTCCGCCGGACCGATCGCCGTCGTCGGCTATTGCATGGGCGGCAGCATCGCTTTCCTGGCGGCGACCCGGCTGTCGGGGCTTACCGCCGCCGTCGGCTATTATGGCGGCGCGATTGCGCGCAACGCCGACGAGCAGCCGAAAGTATCGGTGCAACTGCATTTCGGCGCGCAGGATCAGGGAATTCCACTCAGCGACGTCGAGATCATCCGGCAGAAGCGGCCGGAGATCGAGGTTCATGTCTACGACGAGGCCGGCCACGGCTTCAGTTGCGATGAACGCTCTGCCTACCACAAGCCGAGCAGCGACCTAGCCTGGTCGCGTACCCGCAACTTTCTTACCCGCCATCTGAAAAAATGATCCGGTGAGAAATGCCGGACGCGTCCCATGGCGCAGTCTGTAGCGCCTCTCAGCCGATCCGACCGCGCAAGATCGCCGGTGCTTATCTGCCGGCGATCAAAACCAGCGTTCCTTGACGACGACGGTGTCGCCGGGCCGCAGCGGGAAGGTCAGCGGCACATCGCCGGAGAATTGCTGTCCCGGAATATTGCGGGTCACTTTGACGCTCGATTTCGACGCGCGGGGTCCAAAGCCGCCGGCGACCGCCACCGCCATCTCGGCGGTCATGTTCGGCAGATACGGATACTGGCCCGGTGTCGTCACCTCGCCGAGAATGAAGAACGGACGGTAGACCTCGACCTCGACCGTCACCTTCGGATCGCGGATATAACCTTGCCGCAGCCGGGCGGCGATTCCGTGCGCCAGTTGCGTCGTCGTGAAGCCGCGCGCCCGTACGACGCCGACCAGCGGCAGGGTTACGTTGCCACCGGCGTCGACCAGATAGGACGAGGAGATGCCGTCCTGCCCGAAGACGACGATGCGCAGCTTGTCGCCGGCATCGAGCGTATAGGCCGGCTGATAGGCGGACGGCGTCGCCGCATAGGCACCGGAAGCGGCAGGACGCGGCGTCGGATATCTGGCGAGAGCCTCCGTCGGGAGCATCGCGGATGGCGGCGACTCGGATACCGGCGCGGGAGCGAGATTCGGTGCAGATTGCGGAGCCTGCAACACCATTGAGGGATGGGAAATGCGCCGCTGCTGCGCCGGCGCAACGCCTGCAGACGACGAAAACAATCCTCGCCCTTCGGAACGAGCCGGACCAGCCGGCCGGCTCGCGCCGGACCACCCTGATAGTCGGGTCGAGCCGGAAAACAGCCCCCGCCGGTCATGAGGCACTGCCGACGGAGCGGCCTGACCCGCAGCCGACATCGGCGCGACCGACGCGCCGCCTGCGGCGTTGACCGCCACGTAGCGCGGCTGCTGCCGGGCGCAGGCACAGGCCAGGCAGGCAAGCGCGACGATGATCGAAAGGCGGATACCCCGCATCTTGTCTCACAGACCCGGGAACCGGGGGCAGGCGGTGAAATATCCCGGATTAACGCCTTATTATGGTTAATAAAGTCTGACCACGCGGACGCTGATCCCGCCGCACCGCCACGGGTCGCAGCGGCGCCGCCTAGGCTGACTGCGCCGCGACGCCGGTGCCGATCTGGCAGGCGACCCCGGTACCGCCGAGCCCGCAATAACCGGCCGGATTCTTTGCCAGATATTGCTGGTGATAGTCCTCGGCGAAGTAGAACGGCGGCGCATCGACGATCTCGGTGGTCACCGGCCCGTAGCCCCGTTGCTGCAGCGCCGCCGCATAGGCGATCTTCGACGCTTCGGCGGCGCGGCGCTGTTCCGGCGTCGCCGGATAGATGCCGGATCGGTATTGCGTACCGATATCGTTGCCCTGGCGCATGCCCTGGGTCGGATCGTGGCTCTCCCAGAACGTCTTCAGCAGGGCCTCGTAGGAAATCCGCTGCGGATCATAGACCACCAGCACCACCTCGTTGTGGCCGGTGCGGCCCGAGCAGACCTCTTCATAGGTGGGGTTGGGCGTATAGCCGCCGGCGTACCCGGCCGCCGTCACGTGAATGCCGTCGCCCAGTTCCCAGAACTTGCGCTCCGCGCCCCAGAAACAGCCGAGACCGAAGACCGCCATCTCCATCCCCTCCGGATACGGCCCCTTCAGCGAGTAGCCGGTGATGAAATGATCGCGCGCAGTCGGCAGCGGTTGCGGCCGCCCCGGCAGCGCCTCGGCGCGGGTCGGCATTTCGATTTTCTTTCGCAACATGAACATGACAGGCCTCTGGCAGATTCCCGACGCAGCATTGTCTATATGGGGACGATAGCGCATTCGCGCAGGCCACGGTGCAGGCGCCAAAGAAACAACTCTGGCCGCCACATATCCCGGGCCGACCGCTTTCGACGTCTGTACCGCCGGGGACGGGTGCCCGGACAGCCGGCCGGGTCGCCGATCCGGTCAGGTTCTTCGGAAACCGGCAGTTTCCGCCTTGCCGGGCATGCCTAGCGGGCATAGCCGATCAGGGGCTTTTTCCGGCGCCCCAGCAGCATCAGCAGCACGCCGCAGACCCCGAGCACCCCCCAGCTCGGTGCCGAAAGGAGCGGCACCAGCACCGTGTCCCAAAGCCCCGGAACATGGCTCTCGACATAACGCTGGAAGCTCTGAGTGCCGGTCGCCTGCAGCATGTCCCAGAATTCGCTGACCGAGGTCAGCGCCAGCGCGTTGCTCGTCATCGAACGCATGCCGTCATAGACCAGCAGGATGAAAGCCGCGGCGAGACACAGAAGACCGGTCAGACGGAAGAGAAAACGGATCATGGGACATGCTGCCGTTTGTCGCTGTCACAGGGAACGGTCTGATGGCGCGACGGCATGTCGCGCAAAGGACGTAGCCCCGCGTTGTCCGTAACGTGCCGTTGCGACAGGTTCAAGCCGTGCAGGAATGCAACGCTGACCGGCGCTGCCGCTTCGTTCCCTTGAGCAGATGCTGTTCCTTCCGCTAACTTGCGCCCCCGGCTGATCCGCAGCCGCATGAGGAGTAGCGCGTTTCCATGGCCACGACCCCTGCCAATCGGCCAACTTTCACCGATCTCGAAGCCCTGCAGTTTCACAGTGACGGACGTCCCGGAAAACTGGAAATCGTTGCCACCAAGCCGATGGCGACCCAGCGCGACCTGTCGCTCGCCTATTCGCCCGGGGTCGCGGTGCCGGTCCTCGCCATCGCCGAGGACGAGAACACCGCCTACGATTACACCACCAAGGGCAATTTCGTTGCCGTCGTCACCAATGGCAGCGCCATCCTCGGGCTCGGCAATCGCGGCGCGCTCGCCGCCAAGCCGGTGATGGAAGGCAAGGCGGTGCTGTTCAAGCGCTTCGCCGATATCGATTCCATCGATCTCGAAGTCTCCTCGCAGGACCCCGACGAGATCGTCAACTGCGTCAAGCTCCTCACCAAGGGCTGGGGCGGCGTCAATCTGGAAGACATCAAGGCGCCGGAATGCTTCATCATCGAGCAGAAGCTGCGCGAAGTGGTCGACATTCCGGTGTTCCACGACGACCAGCACGGCACCGCGATCATCGCCGCCGCCGGCCTGCTCAACGCGCTGCATCTGACCGGCCGCAAGATCGAAGACATCAAGCTGGTCTGCAACGGCGCCGGTGCCGCCGGCATCGCCTGCCTCGAACTGCTGCAGGCGATCGGCATCAAGTTTGAGAACCTGATTTTGTGCGACACCAAGGGCGTCATCTATCAGGGTCGCACCGAGGGCATGAACCAGTGGAAGTCGGCGCATGCGGTGAAGACCGATGCCCGCACGCTGGCCGACGCGCTGAAGGGCGCCGACGTGTTCTTCGGCCTGTCGTCGAAGGGCGCGGTGACCAAGGAAATGGTCGCCTCGATGGCCGACCGGCCGATCATTTTCGCGATGGCCAATCCCGATCCGGAAATTTCCGCCGAAGAAGTGGCGGAGGTGCGCGACGACGCCATCATGGCAACCGGCCGCTCCGACTATCCGAACCAGATCAACAACGTGCTCGGCTTTCCCTACATCTTCCGCGGCGCGCTCGACGTGCGCGCCTCGACCATCAATATGGAGATGAAGATCGCCGCGGCGCAGGCGCTCGCTGCGCTGGCGCGCGAGGACGTCCCCGACGAGGTCGCCGCCATCTACGGCACGCGGCTGAAGTTCGGACCGGACTACATCATCCCGACGCCGTTCGATCCGCGATTGATTTCGGCGGTACCGCCGGCGGTGGCGCAGGCGGCGATGGACAGCGGCGTCGCCCGCAAACCGATCACCGACATGGAAGCCTACCGGCACGTCCTGCAGTCGCGGCGCGATCCGGCAGCGAGCGTGCTGCAACAGGTGTTCACGCGGCTGCGCCGCTCACCCAAGCGTGTCGTCTTCGCCGAAGGCGAGGAAGAGCAGGTAATCCGCGCCGCCGCGAGCTTCGTGCATCAGGGGCTCGGCACGGCGCTGGTCGTCGGCCGCGAGGACATCGTGCGCGAGAACGCCCGCAATGCCGGCGTCGAGCTCGGTGCCGGTATCGAGATTACCAATGCCCGGCTTTCCGACCGCACGACGATCTACACCAACTATCTCTACGAGCGGCTGCAGCGCAAAGGCTACCTGATCCGCGACTGCCAGCGGCTGATCCACCAGGACCGCAACCATTTCGGCGCCTGCATGGTGGCACTCGGCGATGCGGATGCGATGGTCACCGGCGTCACCCGCAACTTCTCGGTGGCACTGGAAGAGGTGAGCCGCGTGATCGACCCAAAGCCCGGCCATCGGGTGATCGGCCTGTCGATCGTGGTGGCGCGCGGCCGCACCGTGCTGGTCGCCGACACCGCCGTCACCGAAATGCCGGACGAGAACGATCTGGCCGAAATCGCCATCGAAGCCGCCGGCATTGCCCGCCGCTTCGGCTACGAGCCGCGACTGGCGATGCTCGCCTTCTCGACCTTCGGCCACCCTGCCGGCGAACGGTCGGAGCGGGTGATCGAGGCGGTAAAGATCCTCGACCGCAAGCGCGTCGACTTCGAATACGAAGGCGAAATGGCCGCCGACGTGGCGCTCAACCCGGAACTGGCCGCCGCCTATCCGTTCAGCCGGCTGTCCGGACCGGCCAATGTGCTGGTCATGCCGGCCTTCCATTCGGCCTCGATCTCCACCAAGCTGCTGCAGGAGCTGGGCGGCGCGACGGTGATCGGCCCGCTGCTGGTCGGCTTCGACCGGCCGGTGCAGATCGTGCAGCTCGGCGCCAAGGACAGCCAGATCGTCAATATGGCGGCGCTGGCAGCCTATAACGTCAGCGGCTGAGGCATCGTCCAACGACCATTCAGACCAGAAGCAAACCCCGAAGAACATCGTTCCCGAGTCACCGTTCCCGAGTCATCCGTCATGAGCAAACGCATCACCGGCGTCGTCGCCGCCATCGCCACCCCGGTCCAGGCAACTGGCGCGCCGGACACCGAACGGGCCACCAAACTGGCGCGCTTCCTGCTCGATAACGGCTGCGACGGGCTTAATGTGCTCGGCACCACCGGCGAGGCGACTTCCTTCTCGCTCGCCGAGCGCAAATCGGTGATGGATGCCTACAAGGCGGCCGGGCTGCCGCTCGCCGGCCTGATGGTCGGTACGGGCGCTGCGGCCGTCGCCGATGCTATCGCGCTCACTCGGCACGCCGCCGAACTCGGTTTCGGCGGCGCGCTGGTGCTGCCGCCGTTTTATTACAAGGGCGTGCCGGATGACGGGCTTGTCGCCTATATCGACGCGATCGTCGCCGCCACGGCACAACAGCCGATCCCGCTGTATCTCTATCACTTCCCGGCGCAATCCGGCCTGCCCTGGCACATCGACCTGGTGCGGCGGCTATTGGCCGCGCATGGCACGCGCATCGTCGGCCTGAAAGATTCCTCCGGCGATATGGATTACGCCCGCTCGATCGCGGCGCTGTCGCCCAGCTTCGACGTATTCCCGTCGACCGAAGCCTGTCTCGTCGATGCACGCAGCGGTGCCTTCGCCGGCTGCATCTCCGCCACTGCCAATCTCAACGCCGATCTGTGCGCGCGCGCCTTCAAGACCGGCGACAAAGCCGCGCTCGAGACGGCAGTGACCATCCGCGACCTGTTCAAGGGCAAGGCACTGGTCAGCGGCATCAAGGCGCTGCTGGCGCATATCCATCGCGACGAGGCGCTGGCGCGCACGAAACCGCCGCTGACCGCCTTTTCTGCCGCCGATCGCGCCGCCGTGGTCGCCGGCTATGAGACGGCCCGCGCCAGCCAGGCCGCCTGACAAAATCACCGCCAGCGGCACGGAACAGGGGTTCCAGCCTGTTTTGATCGCCGTTCGCGGCAGTTTAGCCGCAATCGGCCAATTGCAGGCATCCTTCCCCGTATCGACCCGCGCCCGGCGCAGGAAGACCCGCGCAGGCGTTGACGCCCCCCGGCTGCATCTTTATAAGCCCGGCCAACATCACGTTTTTTTTCGAGAGACCCATGGCGACCACCAAATCCGCCCGCAAAGCGACGCGCGTCATTGCGCGGCGTACCGCGACCAACCAGGCGCGCCGCTCGCAGCTCCGCACGGCCATCCGCAAGGTCGAGGAAGCGATCAAGGGCGGCGACAAGACGAATGCCGCCGCCGCGCTCCAGTCGGCCGAACCGGTGATCATGCGCGCCGCGCAAAAGGGCGTCGCGCACAAGAAGACGGCAAGCCGCAAGGTTTCGCGTCTGTCGAAGCAGGTGGCCAAGCTCGGTCAGTAAGTGCCGCGACGGCACACTGCTTCGTGCGGCGCCGTCGACCACTGCCACCCGGACGATCCAGCGCAGGATCGAGCCAACGGCCAAGCCCGGCACATGCCGGGCTTTTGGTTTTGCGGCACACCACAGCGTACATCCCGTCTCCGATAAATTTCCGTTCTGCATCACGCCGCAGCGAAATCATCCGGCCGGCGTAACGCCGTTCGCGAAGTTGTCGCGAACGCGTCAACGTAAAGCGATAGATCGGTAAAGCGATAGATCAGCGAGAGAGATCATCGGGAGAGATCGCGCAGCACTTCGGCGAGACGACAGGACAAAGGATTTTCTTTCGCGCGCCATCGCCTTCTCGCTCGTTTCTTTTCGTCGCCCCTTTGCCGCTCGTTACTTTTCCGCCCGTCCCTTATGCGTTCCCGTAACGCGCATCCATTCATTCCATCTTTTGCATCTTTGCATTCTTCGCACTGCATCACGTCGCGTTTGATCAGTGCATTTGCATCCCACTGCTGCGCTTGCATCGCGGGCTGTCGCAAATTCATCACGCGCTCGTAAAAATCATCTGCATCGCGTGATTTTACTGGACAGGAAAACGTCGCGCGCACGTTTTCGCCATCCCTGTCGGCACGGGTTAGATCACGTCAGCGCACACAAAAACCAACGCGCTACGAGCGACTTAGGAGGATAGCGAGAGGAGCCACTCGAAAAATCCGTGAATGGAGCGCGTTTCTCGCGCATGCGAGCGGGAAATATCGTCGCGGCTGCGTTCAACCGGTTTCCTGACACGCAGATGAATCCGCATAGCGATTCAACGCCTTGCATGAATGCGCATGGACGACGGACGCGATGGTGCGATGATGCGGATCGATCTGCATGACGCCGATGTGTTAAAGGCGTTGCGGGCGCAGGCAGCCCGTGTATTTCTAGGCCTACCCGGACTTTCCCCGGCGCTTCCACAATCTGGAGCAGCGCGCTTCGCCTCGCACGAGGACGATATCGCTTTGCCTTCAGGACGGCCTGGCGATGGCATGACAGGAGATGCGATCGCAAGACCGGCAACCACAGGAGAACGATACCGACAAGAAGACTGATGATCAGCGACGGGACATGTTTCACCGCCGCGATCAAAAACGTCAGCGACGCTGGAACAGGACCAGTGTCGAATACCGGCTGGAGATCCTCGGAACAGACTAATCACAAGAGTTCCAAAGATACCTCCGCGCGATTGGATAAAGGGGCGAACAATGATTTCAGAAACGCATTTGCCTGCGGGCCACTACCATTCGGATTCGACGGCCAACCTCGTCGATTTCCCAGTCTGCCGCCTCGCCAGATCGTCGGTTACGGATGCGGAGTCGCGATCGCACTGATCGCCGACCCTGGTCGCTCTCCGCGACCACCTAACCGTTCCCTTCCAGACTTCAGAAACGAAAGACAAAAAATGACCGACGTGGATCAGGATCGCTGGCAGCGCGTGAAGAATCGACTGCGCGCCGAAGTTGGCGAAGATATCTTCATGAGCTGGTTTGCGCGGATGGAGCTCGACGGACACGACAGCCAGACCGTCCGTCTGTCAGTGCCGACGCGGTTTCTCAAAAGCTGGATTCAGTCGCACTACGCCGAAAAGGTGCTGACCTGCTGGCAGGCCGAGGCCGCAGCAATCAACCGCATCGAGCTGACGGTCCGCACCGCGGTGCTGCGCCAGAATCCGCCGAAGACCAAGCCCGACCTGGTCGATCCGCCCTCCGAGACCTTCCCGAAAATCAACGGCGACGCGCGCCACATGCTCGGCGAAGCCAGCGCCCACGAAGGGCTCGGCGGCTCGCCGCTCGATCCGCGCCTGACCTTCGACACCTTTATCGTCGGCCGTTCCAACACGCTGGCGCTGGCCGCCGCCAAGCAGGTAGCCGCAGCCCGGCGCGGCGAGCCGGTGATGTTCAACCCGCTTTACATTCATGCGGGCGTCGGTCTCGGCAAGACCCATCTGCTGCAGGCGATCACCTGGGCCGGCAACGCCACCGGCGAGCGCAAGGTGCTCTACCTGACCGCCGAGAAGTTCATGTACGGTTTCGTCTCGGCACTGCGTACGCAAACCGCCATCGCCTTCAAGGAGGCGTTGCGCGGCATCGGCGTGCTGGTGATCGACGACATGCAATTCCTTCAGGGCAAGAACACGCAGGCGGAGTTCTGCCACACGCTGAATGCGCTGATCGACGCCGGTCGCCAGGTGGTGATTGCCTCGGACCGGCCGCCGGCAGACCTCGAAAGCCTCGACGACCGCGTGCGCTCGCGGCTTGCCGGCGGGCTGGTCGTCGAGATCGGCGGCCTCGGCGAGGAGCTGCGGCTCGAAATCCTCAAGGCGCGGGCGCTCGCGGCGCGGCAGCATCATCCGGGCTTCGACGTGCCGGCGCCGGTGCTGAGCTATATCGCCAAGACCGTCACCCATAACGGCCGCGATCTCGAAGGCGCACTCAACCGCCTCCTGGCCCACAACAAGCTGACCGGTCATCCGGTGACGCTGGAGATGGCGGAGCGCGAAGTACGCGATCTCATCCGCCCGCAGGAGCCGAAACGGGTGAAGATCGAAGACATCCAGCGGGTGGTCGCGCGCCAGTACAATGTCAGCCGCTCCGATCTTCTGTCCTCGCGCCGCACCGCCAACGTCGTGCGGCCACGGCAGGTGGCGATGTATCTCGCCAAGACGCTGACGCTCCGCTCGCTGCCGGAAATCGGCCGGCGCTTCGGCGGCCGCGATCACACCACCGTCCTGCATGCGGTCCGCAAGATCGAGGCGCTGGTGGGCAGCGATAACGGGCTCGCCGAGGAGGTCGAGATCCTCAAGCGGCAGCTCCAGGACTGACGGCCGGATAGCGCGCTAGGCACACACGCTGCCCGAACGGCTGAAAGGGCGGCGCAACGGGCGGAAATCCAGCGGCGCCTCCACCCCACGATGTGAATCGTGGGCAAAAGGCGCCGCTATCACCACCTGCTCTTGCGATTTTCGTCGCATCGCGGCACGTTCTCTGCCCGGCCGCCGGCCGGTCAGCCGACGCGCCCGGTTACCCTCCCCAATCCAAGGCGCGCGAACAGGTTGCCGATGAAGGTTACTGTCGAACGCAGCGCCCTGCTGAAGTCGCTCGGACACGTCCACCGCGTCGTCGAACGGCGCAACACGATTCCGATCCTCGCCAACGTCCTGATCCGGGCAGACCAGAACACGCTCAGCCTGAAGGCGACCGATCTCGATCTCGAAGTCATCGAGACAATCCCGGCGGAGGTGTCGCCGGCCGGATCGACCACCGTCCCGGCGCATATGTTCTACGAGATTGTCCGCAAGCTGCCGGACGGCACGCAGGTGACGCTGGAGGCCTCCGGCGACCGCGCGATCATGGCGATCCGCGCCGGCCGCGCGCGCTTCACGCTGCAGACGTTGCCGGAAAGCGAGTTTCCCGACCTCGCCGCCGGCGACATGACCCACAAATTCAGCCTGGCGAAAGCCGACCTGAAGCGGCTGATCGATAAGACCCAGTTCGCGATCTCCACCGAGGAGACGCGCTACTATCTCAACGGCATCTATCTGCACAGCGCCGGCTCGGCGAAGAGCGCGACGCTGCGCGCCGTCGCCACCGACGGCCACCGCCTCGCCCAGGTGGAATTGCCGCTGCCCGAGGGCGCCGCCGGCATGCCGGGCGTCATCGTGCCGCGCAAGACCGTCGGCGAAGTGCAGCGGCTGATCGAGGACAACGAGGGCGACGTCCTGCTCGAACTGTCGAGCGGAAAAATCCGCTTCACCATCGGCGAGGTGGTGCTGACCTCGAAGCTGATCGACGGCACCTTCCCCGATTATGGCCGCGTCATCCCGACCGGCAACGACAAGGAGCTCGTCGTCGACAAGAAGGACTTCGAAGCTGCCGTCGACCGCGTCTCGACAGTGTCGAGCGAGCGCGGCCGCGCGGTGAAGCTGGCGCTCGCCAACGGCCGCATGGTGCTGTCGGTTACCAATCCGGATTCCGGCAGCGCGACCGAGGAACTGGAAGTCGATTACGGCGCCGACGCGATCGATATCGGCTTCAATTCACGCTACCTGCTCGATATCGCCGCGCAGATCGACGGCGACGTCGCGGTGCTCAAGCTGGCCGATCCGGGCTCGCCGACGCTGATCCAGGACAAGGACGCGCAGGGCGCGCTCTATGTGCTGATGCCGATGCGGGTGTGACGCAGCGTTCGTCTCCTGCCGATCAGAGACCATCTCATGCCCGGGCATTGACGTCTTTACGGTTCGCCTTTGTCGACGGATGCGTCCGGCTGGACGTGCCGGGCCGGCCGTGCCAATGCGGTCGGCATGACTGCCGCCGCCCGTATCCGCCGTCTGACGCTGACCGATTTTCGCAGCTATCGCACCGCGCAGATCGATATCGATGCGCCGGGACCGGTGGTCCTCACCGGCCCCAATGGTGCCGGCAAAACCAATCTCATCGAATCGATTTCGTTCCTGACGCCCGGTCGCGGCTTTCGCCGCGCCACACTGGAGGATGTCGCCCGCGACGGCGGCGACGGCGGCTGGGCGGTCTCGACCGAGATCGACGGCATGCTTGGCCTCGCGACCCTCGGCACCGGAATCGAACCGTCGCGTACCGATACCGCACCGGCGCGCCGCTCGCGCATCGACCGTGAACCGGTGACATCCGCGGCCGCCTTCGCCGACCATCTGAGGATCATCTGGCTGGTGCCGGCGATGGATGCGCTGTTCAACGGCCCGGCGTCGGAGCGACGGCGCTTTCTCGACCGGCTGGCGACCAGCGTCGACGCCAACCACTCCGGCCGCGTCAACGCTTTCGACCGGGCGCTGCGCTCGCGCAACCGGCTGCTGGAGACGCCGAACAGCGATCCGCAATGGCTGGACGCCATCGAGCGCGAAACCGCGGAACTCGCGGTCGCCGTCGCCGCCGGCCGGGCCGAGACCGTCGCCCGCCTGCAGGCGGCGCTCGCCCGCGAGCCGGCCGCCGATATGCCGTTTCCAAGTGCCGCCATCGCGCTCGACGGCTGGATCGAAAGCCTGCTGGGGGAGCTGCCTGCCACCGAGATCGAAGACCGCTACCGCGCTGCCCTGCGCGGCAGCCGGGCGCGCGACGCCGCCGCCGGCCGCACGCTCGAAGGGCCGCACCGCAGCGATCTGCGCGTCACCCATATCGCCAAGAACACACCGGCTGCCGATGCCTCGACCGGGGAGCAGAAGGCGCTGCTGATCCGTCTGGTACTGGCGCATGCCGGGCTGATCGCCGACATGACGGGTCATGCGCCGGTGCTGCTGCTCGACGAGGTGGTGGCGCATCTCGACCCTAACCGCCGCGCGGCGCTCTATGACGCGCTGGCGGCACTCGGCGCGCAGGTGTTCATCACCGGTGCCGACCCGGCCGCCTTCGGCGACATCGCCGCGCGCGCCAGCGTGTTCGAGGTTAGCCCCGGAACCGTAGCGCGCCGCTGATCAGCCGCGGCTTGCAACGCTGACCTTTGCAAAACTGGCCTTTGCAAAACCGTCCTATGCAAAAGCGCCCGAGCCGCCGCTCGCGATGTGTCATCCGTGGAGAACCAACGACGCGGCAGAAGCGTTGCCACCATGGATATTGCGAGCATGCACTAACGACGCCGGTGGCAGGCCCCGTGGTTCAGACACACATTGCTCGTGTGTATGCCGCACCGGCAGCCACGGCTTCCAGGAGGTACGGCTTGTGCACGACCATTGTCCGCAGGCGTTGCGCGCAAGCCGCCACCCAGAACGCAAGGACGGCGAGACGAAAATCGCAAGACGAAGGCAAGACGAAGGATCGCAATGAGTACGACAGCGACAGACACGACAACCGACCCGATGGCGAAGCCCGACGCCGGAAGCGGCCCGATCGACCAGACCATGATCGCACATCTGCGGCGTGCGCTGGCGACGCTGCGTACCGATATGGAGCGGATCGAACTCTGTCTGGCGGCGCTGGAGAGCTGCACGCAGCCGCTGCCCGACTATGAATCGCGCTATCGACGGACCCGGATTCCGGCTGAGGATGTACGTTTTTCGTAGCCTGCCGCACGCCCGCGCGCGGCAGGCGAGCCACGATTTCACGCCTGCCGAACGAATCACATGACGCCGAGAGTGCCGTGGAAGAACGAAAATCCGAGCCTCGTCCAAGGATCGCTTCCGCGGCTCTTGAAATCAAAAATATATAAGCTACATCAATTGCTTGCGGGCCTCACATAACGCTGTACGAGGCCCCCTTTTTCGTGTCACATCGCGGCCAGTTCCGGCAGACCAGTTGCGGCATGTCCGATTTCGCTGGGATGTCGTCCGGCGCAATCCGATCAGGTTTCCTTTATGGCCGAGTCCGCTCAGCACACCCCTTCCGATGCCTCCGACTACGGTGCCGAGGCGATCAAGGTCCTCAAGGGCCTCGACGCGGTGCGCAAACGCCCCGGCATGTATATCGGCGACACCGACGACGGGTCCGGCCTGCACCACATGGTCTACGAGGTCGTCGACAACGCCATCGACGAGGCCCTCGCCGGCCACGCTTCCGCCGTGACGGTGACGCTGAACGCCGACGGCTCCTGCACGGTGCGCGACGACGGGCGCGGCATCCCGACCGGCATCCACAAGGGCGAAGGCGTCTCCGCCGCCGAGGTCATCATGACCCAGCTTCACGCCGGCGGAAAGTTCGACCAGAATTCCTACAAGGTTTCCGGCGGCCTGCACGGCGTCGGCGTCTCGGTGGTCAATGCGCTGTCGACCTGGCTGCGGCTGCGGATCTGGCGCAACGACAAAGAACACTTCATGGAATTCGGCGACGGCGTCGCCAAGGCTCCGCTGAAGGTCATCGGTCCCGCCGACGGCAAAAAGGGAACGGAAGTCAGTTTCCTGCCTTCACCGCAGACTTTCACCAATGTCGAATTCGATTTCGCCACACTCGAACACCGGCTGCGCGAACTGGCATTCCTGAATTCCGGCGTCACCATCCTGCTATCCGACATGCGCCACGCGGTCGAGAAGCGCGAGGAGATGCGTTACGAAGGCGGTGTCGAGGCCTTCGTCAAATTCCTCGACCGCAACAAGTCGCCGCTGATCCCGGCCCCGATCAACCTCAAGGCAGAGCGCGACGGCATCACCGTTGAGTGTTCGCTGTGGTGGAACGACAGCTATCACGAGAATGTGCTGTGCTTCACCAACAACATCCCGCAGCGCGACGGCGGCACTCACCTCGCCGGCTTCCGCGGCGCGCTGACCCGCCAGGTCACCAGCTATGCCGAGACGATGGGCTCGTCGCGCAAGGAGAAGGTCGCGGTCACCGGCGACGACTGCCGCGAGGGTCTGACCGCGGTGCTCTCGGTGAAAGTCCCCGACCCGAAGTTCTCGTCGCAGACCAAGGACAAGCTCGTCTCCTCGGAAGTGCGGCCGGTGGTCGAGGCGATCGTCAATCAGGCGCTGCAGGACTGGTTCGAGGTACATCCGCAGGAAGCGAAATCCATCGTCGGCAAGGTGGTGGAAGCAGCAGCAGCCCGCGAAGCGGCGCGCAAGGCGCGCGAGCTGACGCGGCGCAAGGGCGCGCTCGACATCTCCTCGCTGCCCGGCAAGCTGGCCGACTGTCAGGAACGCGATCCGGCGAAGTCGGAACTGTTCATCGTCGAGGGCGATAGCGCCGGCGGCTCGGCCAAGCAGGGCCGCAACCGCGAATTCCAGGCCGTCCTGCCGTTGCGCGGCAAGATCCTGAACGTCGAGCGCGCGCGCATGGACAAGATGCTGTCGAGCCAGGAGATCGGCACTCTGATCACCGCGCTTGGCACCGGCATCAGCGACGAGTTCAACATCGACAAGCTGCGCTATCACAAGATCATCATCATGACCGACGCGGATGTCGACGGCTCGCACATCCGCACGCTGCTGTTGACCTTCTTCTACCGGCAGATGCGTCAGATCATCGACAACGGCCACATCTATATCGCGCAGCCGCCGCTCTATAAGGTGAATCGCGGCAAGTCCGAGCAGTATCTCAAGGACGAGCGGGCGCTGGAGGATTATCTGATCGCCACCGGCGTCGAGGATGCGGTGCTGCGTCTTGCCTCCGGCGAAGAAATTGCCGGCGGCGATCTGCGCGCCGTCGTCGAGCAGACGCGCGCCATCCGCAACACGCTCAAGGGTCTGCACGCCCGCTACAACCGCGAGGTGATCGAGCAGGCGGCGATCGCCGGCGTGCTGAACATCGAGATTTTCGGCGACGTCGAGAAAGCCCGCGCCGCCGCGCCCTATATCGCCAAGCGGCTCGACGCGCTGGCGGAGGAGACCGAACGCGGCTGGGAGGGCGAATTCACCCCGCAGGCCGGCTTCGTTTTCTCGCGCATGGTGCGCGGCGTGACGGAAACCGCAGTGATCGACCAGGCGTTCCTCGATTCCGCCGAAGCGCGCAAGCTCGACGAATTCGCACCGGCGCTGCAGAAAATCTTCCCGCGCCCGACGCCGCCGGCGATGCTGCGCCGGAAGGACGAATTGACGCCGATCCACGGGCCCAGCGGGCTGTTCGATGCGCTGACCATCGCCGGCCGCAAGGGCATCTCGATGCAGCGATACAAGGGTCTCGGTGAGATGAACCCGGAGCAGCTCTGGGAAACGACGCTCGACGTCAATGCCCGCTCGCTGCTGCAGGTGCGGGTCAAGGAAGGCGAGAACGCCGACAACGTATTCGCCGAACTGATGGGCGAACTGGTTGAGCCGCGCCGCGACTTCATCCAGCACAATGCGCTGTCGGCGAGCGTCGACGTATAGACCTGCTCAACTAGACCTGCTCAACCCTCGTGCCGGAACGGGATATTCCGGCACCTAGACCGCAGCCACGATGACGTGCGCCTGAATTTTGGCAGCGATCTCACCATCGCCATGTTTGTCCGCGATCGCCGATGCGGCGTAGTCGGTTACAGCTTCCAGTTTCCCCGCGTCTCTGGCCTCGATTTCGTTGCGAAGCGGCGTGCCCTGACAATACGCAAGGGCCGCAACATGCGACGAGGGCGCGCGGCTTTGTTCGGCTCTTGTCTGGATCGCCACACGGGAGAAACCTGCGCTCTCCAGCTCGCTGCGGATCAGTGTCGTATCGTGGTAGCCGTGCGGCGTGCGGGCCAGAAAGCGCGGCGGATCGTTCGGAAAAAGCTTTGCGAGAGCGTTCGTCACATCATCCGCGAACACATTCTCCTCGATACGGTCCCATACGCTGAACAGGAAATGTCCTCCGCGCTTCAGAACCCGCTTTGCTTCGCGGTAGGCAGCCGGGCGGTCGGGAAAGAACATCGCGCCGAACTGGCAACAGACGAGTTCGAAGGCCGCATTCTCGAACGGCAACGCCAAAGCATCCGCCTGTCTCCATTCGATAAGGGCATCGGGAGCTTGCCGCGAAGCGGCGTAGTCGAGCATCGACTGGTTGAGGTCGGTGACAACATAGCGCGTGCCGGGTGGCAGCTTTGGCGCCAAAGCGCGAGTGACAACGCCGGTGCCCGCGGCAGTTTCCAGAACGGCGTCTGGTGACAGGGACACAGCGCGTTGCGCAAGATCTGCAGCGAACGGCGCAAAAATCAATGGCACCATATAGCGGTCGTAATTTTCCGGAACGGAGCCAGAGAAAACCTTGTCCGTTTCCAACATGGCGATCACCCTCATCCGGTGACATACAAATCAGCAGCCGGCTGCTCTCGTCGCTGTCGTTCGAAAGGGCGGTCAGCAGCATATACGGCTGTGCCGCCCGCCGCTCAGCAAAATCGAAAGCCGCTCAGATGATCGACACGTTCATGGTACGGACACCGCCTGCGTGCTTCACAACCGGAGAGAGAACGAGTTTTTGGCGGACGGTAGCCATGGCGCTGACCGGATCAGAACCATGCAGCGAAAGATGCATTGGCCAACATCAACAATGAGATGTCACGCGGACGACCATCATCCGGCTCCCTTCCGTTCCCTCGTCGTGTTTCCTCCGCATGTCAGCCCGACAGGCCATTGAGAGCATCGCGCCCGCCTTGAATTCGCGATGGCATGGATTAGAATGATCAATGGGGACACGCAGACTCCCCATCAGATGGCTTCGCCGTCCAAGCTCTGCGCAAGCTCGGTTCTCCGAGAGATTGCGCATGAACAGAATTGGATGGCTGTCTTTCCCCGGACGATATCCGAGTGTTGCGGAAAACCCCAAGGCAGTAACGACGCCTGTCTTTCTGATGGCCATCGGTGGCCGGGCCTGCAGTCCGCTTCACGTTTCCCGCAGATTCGACAATCGTCATTGTTCGCCGACCAGCACCGCTCGGCTCCCGACGCCAGGAACACTGCTGAAACGTGCAGCGATGACGCGAAACATAGCCGGTGACGCGCCGTGACCGAAATCTCCGCCAATACCGACAGTCAAAACATGCACGGACACCGCGTGAGCTGGCGCGAGGCGTGGCAGACCTGGGGCCGCATCGCCATTCTCAGTTTCGGCGGTCCCGTCGGTCAGATCGCCGTCATGCATCGCATCCTGGTCGAAGAGAAGAAGTGGATTTCTGAAGCGCGATTCCTGCACGCTCTCAATTACTGCATGCTGCTGCCGGGACCGGAGGCACAACAGCTCGCGACCTATGTCGGCTGGCTGATGCACCGAACCCGCGGCGGCCTGCTGGCAGGCGGCCTATTCATCGTGCCCGGCGTCATCTCGATCATGGCGCTCAGTTATGTTTATGCCGCGTTCGGGAAAGTCGGATTCGTCGCCGCACTGTTCTTCGGGTTAAAGGCCGCGGTTCTCGCCATCGTGCTACAGGCGGTAATGCGCGTGGGCCGCCGGGCGCTGCGCAGCCGGACCATGATCGGAATCGCCCTTCTGTCCTTCGTCGGCATCTTCTTCTTCGCGGTACCGTTCCCCCTGATCGTCGTCGCCGCCGCGGCTACCGGTTTTGCCGGCAACCGCATGGGCCTTCCGGCATTTCGAACCGGAAACGACGATGCCAGCACGGACAAGGCTGCCGGCGCCGATACCATTCTGGGGGACGCCGTGCCGGCGCATGCCCGCCCGACGTTTGGCCGGACGCTGAGCACCGCGGCAATCTGGCTGGTCCTCTGGCTGGTGCCGGTCGCGGCGCTGCTGATGCTGCTTGGCGCGGAAAACGTATTCAGCCAGATCGCCGTCTTCTTCAGCAAGATGGCAATGGTGACTTTCGGTGGCGCTTATGCGGCGCTGGCCTATGTCGCGCAGGACGCCGTGCAGCACTATCACTGGCTGCGGCCGGGCGAGATGCTCGACGGTCTGGGCATGGCGGAAACCACGCCCGGCCCGCTGATCATGGTTCTGCAGTTCGTCGGCTTCATGGCCGCCTTCCGCGACCCGGGCACCTTGCCGCCGATGCTGGCGGCAACCTTCGGCGGCCTGCTCGCCACCTGGGTGACCTTCGCTCCATGCTTTCTCTGGATCTTCCTCGGCGCACCGTTCATCGAAACATTGCGCGGCAACAGGGCTTTGAGCGCCGCACTGACGGCGATCACCGCCGCAGTCGTCGGCGTGATCGTCAATCTGGCGCTGTGGTTCGGCATTCACGCGATCTTCCGGACGGTCGGTCGCATCGACAGATACGGTTTCGCCTTCGAGCTGCCGGTATTCGGCAGTCTCGATCCGTGGGCGCTGGCGCTGTCCCTGGCGGCGGCGATCGCGATCTTCCGGTTCAACGCCGGGATGATCGAAACCATCGTCGCCTGTTCGCTGGCGGGCATGCTGCTTCACGCCGCCGGCCTGCTGACGTGACAGGAGAAACCGAACCGCCGGACCGCAAACCAAATCGTCGCCTACGGACCGCGAGCGGCACGGAAGCCGAGGAAGAACAGGATCAGGCAGATCACCAGGAACAGGCCGAACAGGAATTTCGCCACCCCGGCCGAGGCCTGCGCCAGATCGGTGAAGCCGAACAGCCCCGCAATCAGCGCGACGATCAGCATGATGAAAGCCCATTTCAGCATCGAGGCGCTCCTTTCGCGGGCGGCGGGATGTCAATGATCCGCGCGCCGACCGGTTCCAGCGCGAATTCGCGGAACAAGCGCTGACGGGCGCGCCGACACCGTGCTAGATCATCCGCCTGCGTTCCCCGGTCTCCCTCACATGCCGAAAACTCCGCCGCTCAAATCCTTTCGCCGCATCGTCATCAAGGTCGGTTCGTCGCTGCTGGTCGATAGCGCCGCCGGGCGGATCAAGCGCACCTGGCTCGCCTCGCTCGCCGAGGACATCGCCGCCTTGCACAAGGACAAGCGCGATGTGCTGGTGGTGTCGTCGGGCTCCATCGCGCTCGGCCGCGCGGTCCTGAAACTGCCGCCCGGGCCGCTGCGCCTCGACGAAAGCCAGGCCGCCGCCGCCGTCGGCCAGATCGCGCTGGCACGCACCTGGTCGGAAGTGCTCGGCGCGCATGAGATGACCGCCGGTCAGGTTCTGGTCACCCTCGCCGACACCGAAGAGCGCCGCCGCTATCTCAATGCCCGCTCGACGATCACCCGGCTGCTCGGCTGGCATGCCGTACCGGTGATCAACGAAAACGATACGGTGGCGACATCGGAGATCCGCTTCGGCGACAACGACCGTCTCGCCGCCCGCGTCGCCACCATGGTGAGCGCCGATCTCCTGATCCTGCTGTCGGATATCGACGGGCTCTACGACCAGCCGCCGGGCAACGGCCGCAACGCCAAGCTGGTGCCGATGGTCGAGCGGATCACGCCGCAGATCGAGGCGATGGCCGGCGTATCGCACTCCGCCACCGCGCGCGGCGGCATGATCACCAAGATCGAGGCCGCCAAGATCGCCACGGCCGGCGGCGTGCACATGGTGATCGCCCCCGGCCAGATCAAAAACCCGATCAAGACGATCACCGCCGGCGGCACCTGCACCTGGTTCATGACGCCGGCCAATCCGGTCACCGCGCGCAAGAAATGGATCGCCGGCTCGCTGGAGCCGCGCGGCACGCTGACCATCGACGCCGGCGCGCTGGCGGCGCTGCGGCGCGGCAAAAGCCTGCTGCCGGCCGGCGTCACCCGGATCGAGGGTTCGTTCGGGCGCGGCGATGCAGTGCTGATCCGTGGGCCGGACGGCGCCGAACTGGGGCGCGGCCTGATCGGTTACGATGCCGAGGAAGCGCAGGCGATCCGCGGCAAGTCGTCGAACGATATCCTGTCGATCCTGGGTCCCGGCGGCCGCGCCGAAATGATCCATCGCGACGACCTCGTCCTGCGCAGCGCCTGAAAACGGCGCGGCCGGGCCGTCCGGGAGATCATGCGTCAGCGCAGTGCGGAGGCACGGGCGCGGCGGCCATTCTTGCCGGCAATCGCCGTCTTCACCCGGCGAGCCGGCAAACGGAGCCGGGTCCCGTCAGGGAACACCACATAACGCGAGAAACCGCCGCCACGGCACCCTTCCACGATATATTTGGTGCCTTCGGGAAACCGGTTCGGGAGACGATCGGGATACGCAACCATGACACATCCTCTTCACTTGCTGAACGCAACCTTGAGGGGCCAATGTGAATCATCGGCGACTGTTTCCCGGCCTTCTCCGGTTATCCCCGCTGATCCCTGGTTATCCACAGCCGTGCAGCGACGGCGCCGCGGGTCAAAGCCGCCAGCCGGGCCGGATGATACCGACGATGCCAGTCTCGCCGCGGTTCCAGCGACGTGTTAGACAGCCGCGGAAAATGCTCGACCCGGGGCGCTCCCCAGATACCCTGAGCCGACCCGAAGACGTGCCATACTGAGTGCCAAGCAATGACTGCCTCGCTGCAACCCATTGAAGACAAAAGCGATCTGGCGTCAGCCATGACCGGCATCGCCGCCGCCGCCCGCGCTGCCGCCCGGCAGCTGGCGCAGGCCCCGGCGGACCAGAAGAACCGGGCGCTGGCCGCCATGGCCCGCGCCATTCGCGAGCGCGAGGCGGAGATCCTCGCCGCCAATGCTGACGACGTGGCTGCCGCCAAGGCGGCAGGGCTCACCGGTGCGCTGGTCGACCGGCTGCTGCTCGACCCCAAGCGCATCGCCGCGATCGCTGACGGCATCGAGGCGATCCGCGATCTCGCCGACCCGGTCGGCGCCGTCACCGAACGCTGGACGCGTCCCAACGGCATGACCATCGAGCGCGTGCGCGTGCCGATCGGCGTCATCGGCATCATCTACGAAAGCCGCCCGAACGTCACCGCCGACGCCGGCGCGTTGTGTCTCAAGGCCGGCAACGCCGCGATCCTGCGCGGCGGCTCCGACAGCTTCCATTCCTCGCACGCCATCCATGCGGCGCTGGCGCAGGGCCTGCGCGATGCCGGCCTGCCGGAAACGGCGATCCAGCTCGTCCCGACCCGCGACCGCGCCGCCGTCGGCATGATGCTCACCGGTCTCGACGGCCATATCGACGTCATCGTGCCGCGCGGCGGGCGCAGCCTCGTCGAGCGCGTGCAGCACGAGGCGCGGGTTCCCGTCTTCGCGCATCTGGAAGGCGTCAACCATGTCTATATCGACAGGGCCGCGTCACCGGACATGGCGAAGTCGATCGTGCTCAACGCCAAGATGCGACGCACCGGCATCTGCGGCGCCGCCGAGACGCTGCTCGTCGATCGTGACGCCGCGCCCGCGCAGCTCGGGCCGCTCGTCGAGATGCTGATCGACGCCGGCTGCGAAATCCGCGGCGACGCAGCGACGCAGGCCGTCGACAGCCGCGTCAGGCCCGCCAGCGACGACGACTGGGCAAGCGAATATCTCGATGCGATCATCGCCGTGAAGGTCGTCGATGGCGTCGACGCCGCGATCGATCACATCGAGCGCTTCGGCTCGCATCACACCGACGCCATCGTCACCGAGGATCAGGCGGCCGCCGACAAATTCCTGCAACAGGTCGATTCGGCAATCGTGCTGCACAATGCCTCGACCCAGTTCGCCGACGGCGGCGAATTCGGCTTCGGCGCGGAGATCGGCATCGCCACCGGCAAGATGCATGCGCGCGGGCCGGTCGGCGTCGAGCAACTGACCAGCTTCAAATACCGCATTCGAGGCACGGGCCAAACGCGGCCGTGAGTATCCTACCGCCCCACGCACCGGGCCTGCGCATCGGCCTGTTCGGCGGCACGTTCGATCCGCCGCACGAAGCCCATCTGGGCGCGACGCTGCTTGCCATGCGCAAGCTCAGCCTCGACCGCGTCTGGTGGCTGGTGACGCCGGGCAATCCGTTGAAGGATACACGCGGTCTTGCCCCGCTGGCGGAACGGATCGCCGCCGCCAGGACGCTGACCCATCATCCGCGCATCGACGTCACCGGCATCGAGGCCGAAATTCACACGCGCTACACCTACGACACCGTGCGCTATCTGGTGCATCGCTGTCCGCATGTGCATTTCGTCTGGATCATGGGCGCCGACAATCTGCGCAGCTTCCATCGCTGGCAGAACTGGCGCGGTATCGCCGATCTGGTGCCGATCGCGATCGTGGACCGGATGGGACCAAGCCTCTATGCCAGCGGCGGAACCGCGCCGCAGGCGCTGGCCCGCTACCGGATTCCGGAAACCAAGGCGCGGACGCTGCCGTTCCGCAAGCCGCCGGCCTGGGTCTATCTGCACGGATTGAAATCGCCGCTGTCGTCGACGGCGCTGCGCGCCAAGCGGCGCAAGGTACCGGAGTCGACGTCCGATCCGGCGACCGACCTCATCGGTGCCGGTGGCAAGGCGAGCTGAGAATCGCTATCTTCCGAAACGTCATCCGGCCGCCGCCGGAACAACATGAAGGATAGTCCTCTGTCCAAAACCGCGCTCACGCGGACCAGGCGCAAGAAGTCGGCATCCGTCTCGCCGCCCGATTCCGAGACCGGTGCGCATGCGGCCAAGGAAACGCTTCGCATCGCCCTCGCCAGCCTCGACGACATGAAGGCCGAGGACATCGTCACCATCGACCTCGTTGGTAAGACTTCGATTGCCGATTACATGGTGGTCGCGTCCGGCCGCTCGCAGCGGCATGTCGCCAGCATCGCCGAGGAAACCATCCGCAACCTCAAGCAGGCCGGCGTGAAGGGTATTCGCAGCGAAGGCGCACAGGCCGCCGACTGGATGCTGATCGACGCCGGCGACGTCATCGTCCATGTGTTCCAGCCGGAGGTCCGTGCCTTCTACGATCTGGAGAAGATGTGGTCGGGGCGCGGCGGCCCGGCGAAGCGGCCGGGCTGACGGTGAGCGCGGCACGCGCCGGGCACGGGCACGACCGGCGTCGTAGCGCCGGCCCGCGAACCGGGTGAGGCACCGATGCGCATCATCATCGCCGCCGTCGGCCGCCTGAAACAGGGTCTGGAAACCGACCTTGCCAACCGCTACCGCAAGCGCGCCGAGCAGACCGGCCGCGGCATCGGGCTGCGCGAGGTCGAGATCGTCGAACTGCGCGAGAGCCGCGCCCAGGATGCCGAACGGCGCATGGTCGAGGAATCGATCGCGCTCGCCAATCTCATTCCCGAAGGCGCCGTCACCGTGCTCCTCGACGAACGCGGCCGCAATCTCGACAGCGCCGCTTTCGCCACCCAGTTGAACGTCTGGCGCGGCGAGAATCGCAGCGCCGCGGTCTTCATCATCGGCGGCGCCGACGGTCTGGCACCGGCGCTACGCGACCGCGCCGCGCTGCAACTGGCGTTTGGCGCTGCCACCTGGCCACACCAGATGGTGCGCGTCATGCTGCTGGAACAGATCTATCGCGCCGCAACCATCCTGAGCGGCCATCCCTATCACCGGGGCTGAGGAGGCGAGCCGTGGAAAGGCCGATTCTTGTCTTAATCCCGGCGGATTGGCAGCCTCTATGGTGCCGCCTGTCAGCCGTGGAGTCGCCGTGAACGCCATCGCCGATCCGTCGATCGTTCGGCACGCCGGCCGCCGCCTGGCCGCGACGGCGATCTGCCTGCTGTCGCTGGCATCGGCCTGTCCGGCGCAGACTGCGTCGCCGCCGGCAGCCGCCGACACCCTGCAGCAACGCGAAAAAGATCTCGAAGCCGTTCGCGACGAGCAGCGCAAAACCAGCGAGACACAAACTTCGCTGACGCACGAAATCGAAGCGATCACCGCCGAGCGACGCCAGCTCAACCAGAACCTGATCGCCGCCGCCGAGCGCCTGCGCACGCTGGAACGACAGATCGCCGAGAGCGAAACGCGCCTTACGCATCTTGATCAGAACGAACGTGATGTCCGCCGTTCGCTCAACGAGCGGCGCGCCGTCCTTGCCGAGGTGCTGGCCGCATTGCAGCGGATCGGCCGACGGCCGCCGCCGGCGCTGATGACGGCGCCTGAGGACGCCCTGCAGGCGGTTCGCACTGCGATTCTGCTCGGCGCCGTTCTGCCGGAGATGCGGCAGGAGGCGGAAGCGCTGGCACAGGACCTCACGCGACTCGCCGGCCTTCGCCAGGATATCGCCAGGCAGCGTGAGACACTCACCGCCGACCTTGCCGCCATCCCGCAGGAGCGCGAGCGGCTGGCACGACTGATCGAGCAGCGACAGGCGAAACAGGCCGAACACGAACAGGCACTTGTCCTCGAGCGCCAGCGCGCCGTTAACCTGGCGCGACGCGCCGCCGACCTGGAAGACCTGATCGTCCGGCTCGGCAAGGAACTCGACGGTTCCCGACCGGACGGACCGGCGCCGGCGAGCCCGGCAGCGGCGCTATCAGCTTTTCGTGATCCGGGACGGCTCGCGCCCGCGATTGCTTTCGCGGCGACGCGCGGAAAACTTCCGCTGCCGGTTAACGGCGTGAAATTGCGCAACTACGGCACGCCCGATAATACCGGCAATAGCGAAAAGGGCCTGTCGATCGCCACCCGTGCCGGTGCGCAGGTGACTGCGCCAGCGGATGGCTGGGTCGTCTATGCCGGACCCTTCCGCACTTATGGCCAACTCTTGATCCTCAATGCGGGCGGCGGGTATCATATCCTGCTCGCAGGAATGGATCGGATTTCAGTCGATCTCGGCCAATTCGTCCTGACCGGAGAACCTGTAGCGACGATGGGCACCGGATCGCGACACGCCGCAATCGCAGCAGCAGGTTCCAGCCAGCCGGTGCTCTACGTCGAGTTTCGAAAAGACGGGGTTCCCGTTGACCCGGGTCCATGGTGGGCCACTAACGACGGCGAAAAGGTTCGCGGATGATCATGCGCAAGACGACTCTCATTCTCCTCGGCGCGGCGACGGGCGCCGCCATCACGCTGATGGCAACGCAGCCGCAGCTCGTGCTGATGGGTTCGAGCGCCAAGGCGGCGGTGGCCGACACCTATCGCCAGCTCAACCTGTTCGGAGACGTGTTCGAGCGAGTGCGCGCCGACTATGTCGAGAAGCCCGACGACAGCAAGCTGATCGAGTCCGCCATCAACGGCATGCTGCAGGGTCTCGATCCGCATTCGAGCTACATGGACCCGAAGAATTTCCGCGACATGCAGGTGCAGACGCGCGGCGAGTTCGGCGGCCTCGGCATCGAGGTGACGATGGAGGACGGCCTGATCAAGGTCGTCGCGCCGATCGACGACACGCCCGCTGCCAAGGCCGGCATCATGGCCAACGACATCATCACCAAGCTCGACGAAGATCAGGTTCAGGGACTGACCCTCAACCAGGCGGTCGAGAAGATGCGCGGCCCGGTGAACACCAAGATCAAGCTCACCATCATCCGCAAGGGCCAGGACAAGCCGGTCGAAGTCAGCATCACCCGCGACATCATCCGCGTGCGTTCGGCACGCTGGAACACCGAGGGTGACGATGTCGGCTATATCCGTCTCACCCAGTTCAACGAACAGACCACCGAAGGCCTGAAGAAAGGCATCGCCGAAATCCAGAGCAAGATTCCGGAGAACAAGCTGAAGGGCTACGTCGTCGACCTGCGCAACAATCCGGGCGGTCTGCTCGATCAGGCGGTCTCGGTGTCCGATGCGTTCCTGCAGAAGGGCGAGATCGTTTCGACGCGCGGCCGCAACGCCGAGGAAACGCAGCGCTTCAGCGCCCGCGCCGGCGACCTGACCAAGGGCAAGCCGATCATCGTGCTGATCAACGGCGGCTCCGCCTCGGCGTCCGAGATCGTCGCCGGTGCGCTGCAGGACCACAAGCGCGCCACCATTCTGGGCACGCGGTCGTTCGGCAAGGGCTCGGTGCAGACGATCATCCCGCTCGGCTCCGGCAACGGCGCGCTGCGGCTGACCACGGCGCGCTACTACACGCCGTCCGGCCGCTCGATCCAGGCCAAGGGCATCGTGCCGGATATCGAAGTGCTGCAGGATGTGCCGGAAGAGCTGAAGGCACGCACCGACACCAAGGGCGAGGCCTCGCTGCGCGGTCACCTCAAGGCCGCCGAAGGCCAGGAAGCGACCGGCTCGCAGTCCTATATCCCGCCGGAAGCCAAGAACGACAAGGCGCTGAACATGGCCTACGACCTGCTGCGCGGCACGCAGGTGAACGCGGCCTTCCCGCCGAACGGCAAGAGCGCCGCCGTCCCGAACTAAGCGGCGCGGGTATCTTCCAGCCGCATCAGGGCGGCCATGCGCAGCGCATGGCCGCCCTGATCATTTCGGCTCCCGTGATAAACTCCGGCGATGATTCGCATGGGCTCCTTTCATAAGGGCTCCATCCATAGGGGCTCCGCGCCGTGGACGACCTGAACGCGCCCCTCGGCCAGGACAAGACCGGCAGCACCCAACGCAAACGGCGATTCAGGCTGCCCATCGGCCTGCCGCAGGCAATCGCCGGCTGTCTCGGCCTGTTCATCCTGACGGTCGTCGGCTGGGCACTGATCGCTGACGACCCGCTCGGCGGCGAACCGATGGCCGTCGTCGACAGCCTGTCGGACATCCCGCGCAACGCTGCCGCAACGGCCAGCGCGGACACGCCCCCGGCCGCCGCCGGCACGAATGCAATCACCGTCACCACGCCGGCACCGGCGGGCGGCCACACGATCAACATCATCGACGGGTCCAGCGGCAAAAGTCAGCAGGTGGTGCTGCCGGCCGCGGCCGCGCCGGCCGCCGCCGATCCGCAACTTCTGGAGAAGACGCGGCATGGCGAAATTCCGCGCGTCGGTCCCGACGGCACGCGGCCCTCGACCGCCTATGCCCGTGCCCCGCGGCTGCCGCCGGGCAAGGCCGATGCGCCACGCATCGCGGTGATCGTCACCGGCCTCGGCATTTCGACCAAGGCAGCCGACGAAGCGCTGACGCGGCTGCCGGGTCCGGTGACCTTCGCCTTCACGCCTTACGGCGGCGAACTGGCCAATATGGTGGCACGCGCCCGCCAGGACGGACACGAGGTGCTGCTGCAGGCGCCGATGGAACCGTTCGACTATCCGGACAACGACCCCGGCCCGCAGACGCTGCTGACCTCGCTCTCCGCCGATCAGAACGTCGATCGTCTGTACTGGCTGATGAGCCGCTTCCAGGGCTTCGTCGGCATCGCCAATTACATGGGCGCGCGCTTCACCGCCTCCGAGCAGGCGCTCGGCCCGATCCTGCGCGAAACCGCCCGGCGCGGACTGGTCTTCGTCGATGACGGAACTTCGCCGCGCAGCGTCGCCGGACAGATCGCCGGCGCCAACAACATGCCTTTCGCCAAGGCCGACGTGGTGATCGACACGGTTCCGACCGCCATGGAGATCGACCGTGCGCTGACGCAACTGGAGACGCAGGCACGCGAGCGCGGCGTCGCCGTCGGCGTTCTCAGCCTGCTGCCGATCGCGGTCACCCGCGTCGCCGAATGGGCGAAGACCGTCGAGAGTCGCGGTTTCGTGCTGGTGCCGATCACCGCTGTCGCGATCAAGGCGAAATCGAGCTAAAACAGTTTCAGAAAACGTGCGCAGCAGTTGTCCGTTCGGGATTTCGTAACCGAAGAAATCGATCGTTCACGGAAACAGTGAAACGATCTAGCTTATCGGTCAGCCCGCTGCCGACCGACTGGATCATCAACATGACAAGATCGCCGACATCGTCGTCACGAGTCCGCTCATCGACGCGCGCGCCCGCGCGCAGAACAGCGCAGACAACATCCGGGAAAGCCAGAACCGGCAAAGCCGCGCCGGAGAAGTCCAAGAAAACCGGGAAGCCCGAGAAACCGAAGAGCAAGACGGCAGCAGCGGGAGCGGCAGCGCGAAAAACGCCGGCACGCACAGCAGGCAGACAGGCCGCCGCTGCTGGCGGACGTACCGCTAGCCGCAAGACACGCGCGGCGAAGACTGCCAAGCGACCGAAGAAACTGCAGGCGCGTCCAGCGCCACGGACGAAAACCGCTGTCCGCGCTACACCATCGTCCCCGGGCATCAAAACCGCCGCCGAAATCCAGGCGATGCCGTACCGTCCCTCCGCCGGGCTGACCGTCTTCAACCGCGAAGGCCGCGTCTTCATCGGCCGCCGCAGCGACGGGCCGGAACATGTCGACGCCACTCATGCCTGGCAGATGCCGCAGGGTGGCATCGACGACGGCGAAGATGCGCATGCCGCGGCGTTGCGCGAGCTCTATGAGGAAACCAGCATCCGCTCGGTCACGCTGCTCGGTGAAATCAGCGGCTGGCTGACCTACGACATCCCGCCGCATCTGGTCGGCAAGGCATGGAAAGGCCGCTATCGCGGACAGAAGCAGAAGTGGTTCGCGCTGCTGTTCACCGGCGACGATCGCGAGATCGATATCCGCAGTCCCGGCGGTGGCCAGCACAAGCCGGAATTCATCGACTGGCGCTGGGAGCCGATCGACAACATTCCGAAGCTGGTGGTGCCGTTCAAGCGCACGATCTATCAGCACGTCGTCCGGGAATTTCGTCGATACGTCCGCAAGGCAGGCTGATTCCCGGCCCGGCAGCCCAGCTCCTGCGACGGAATTGCCGTCCGTCGCGATGCCGTCCTGCACAACAACAGCCGCTCCGGGTTCATCGAGCCCGGACACACAGCAATGCAACATCCCGATCCGCAGTTCTTCATCGTCACCGGCGGTCCCGGCTCCGGCAAGACCACACTGATCGAGGCGCTGGCGGCGAGAGGTCATCCGGTCGTCGCGGAGTCCGGCCGCCAGATCATCAAGGAGCAGATGGCGACAGGCGGGCAGGCTCTGCCATGGGCGGATCGCACTGCCTTTGCGGCCGCCATGCTGACGCAGGCCATCGATGAGCATCGCAGGAACCGCGCCAGTCACCGGCCGGTTTTCTTCGATCGCGGCATCCCGGATGTCATCGGCTATCTGTCGCTCGTCGGTCTGCCTGTTCCCGCGGCGACGAACGACGCCGCCCGGCACTATCGCTACGACACACGCGTTTTCATCGCGCCGCCGTGGCCCGAGATCTTCACGCAGGACAGCGAGCGCAAGCAGTCGTTCGAGGAAGCCGAACATACATTCGAAGCGATGACACGCGTCTATCCGCGATACGGCTACAGACTCGTGGAACTGCCGCGCACCGGCGTCGACGAACGCGTCGCTTTCGTGGAGCGCCATTGCGGCGCCCGCCGCTGACGAGACGGGGCATTTGGCCGCATCGGCCGCCTTTTCATCGCCACGCCCGATCCCTAGTTCGTTTTCGGTTGAAACAGGGACACAACGATGTTCGATGCCAAAAGCCTGCTGGACCAATTCCTGGGCAGTGCGTCCGGTCAACCGGGAGCACGCGGCGACGGGTTGGGCAGCGGACAGGGAAATGGACTGGGCAATATCCTCGGCCAACTGAACGGATTCGGCGGCGGCGCCGCTGCCGGCGGATTGGTCGGACTGCTGCTGGGAACCAAGCAGGGCCGCCGACTCGCCGGCAATGCCCTGCAGTACGGCGGCATGGCGGTGGTCGGCGCGCTTGCCTACCGTGCCTTCCAGAACTGGCAGGCTGGCCGCACGTCGGCGGCGCCGCAACTCCACTCCGCATTGCTGCCGCCACCTGCCGATACGCCGTTCGCGCCGGCGGCGGCTGCGGACCAGCAATCGCTTGCCCGCCACCTGCTGCGGGCGATGGTGGCGGCCGCAAAAGCCGACGGCCACATCGACGACAAGGAACGCGCCGCGATCTTCTCCGAGATGCAGAAGCTGCCGCTCAGCACCGCCGACAGGACATTCGTCATGGACGAATTGAACAAGCCGCTCGACATCGACGCGGTCGCGCGCGGTGCACGGACGCCGGAGGAAGCGGCAAGTCTCTATATGGCGTCGCTGCTGGCGATCGATGTCGATCACGCCGCCGAACGCGGCTACCTCGCGATGCTCGCCGCACGCTTGCATCTCGACGACGCGCTGGTTGCGCATCTGCATGCGACAATCGAGACGGCCAGTCAGCCCCAGCCGCCAGCCGCGGCCTGAAGCCGACTTCGGCCGATCAATGAAAAAAGCCGGGCAACAGGGCCCGGCTTTTTTCAGTTCCGTATCCGCTGCGGATCAATGCATCGCCGTACCGGTGAGGTGCTGATCGATCTGCTTGAACTGGTCGAGCCGCTTGATCGCCTTGTCGAGCGCACCGTTCGGCTCCATCTCCTTGATCTGCGCTTCAAGCTCCTTGATCTTTTCGGCGATGATGGAGCGATCCATCTCGTCGACCCGGTCGGCGAGATTCGCCAGCACCGTCAGACCGGCTTCGTTGATCTCGGCAAGACCGCCGAGCACCACCATCGCGGTCTTCTGTCCGTCGGCATGGATCGTCAGAATGCCCGGCCGCAGCAATGCGATCGTCGGCTCATGGCCGGCGAGAACGCCGAAATCACCCATGGCTCCCGGCACGTCGACCTGATCGACCTCGTCCGAGAAGGTGATCTTGTCCGGCGCGACAAGATGGAATTGAAACTTGGCCATAACCTGATCCCCATTCGGGTGGGACTCGATCCCGTCATCCTGAGGTGGCCACCGTCAAGGTGGCCCTCGAAGGATGAACGGCTGCACCGCGACCCTTCGAGGCTCGCTGCGCTCGCACCTCAGGGTGACGGCGCAGCATCTGTCCAGCCTTTAGGCCGCTTCCGCCGCGAGCCGCTTGCCCTTCTCGACGGCCTCTTCGATGGTGCCGACCATGTAGAACGCGGCTTCCGGCAGATGGTCGTATTTTCCGTCGACCAGCCCCTTGAAGCCCTTGATCGTATCCTCGATCGACACCAGCTTGCCCGGCGCGCCGGTGAACACTTCGGCGACGTGGAACGGCTGCGACAGGAAGCGCTCGATCTTGCGGGCGCGCGCCACCGTGATCTTGTCCTCTTCGGACAGTTCGTCCATGCCGAGAATGGCGATGATGTCCTGCAGCGCCTTGTAGCGCTGCAGCACCTCCTGCACCTGACGGGCGACCGCGTAGTGCTCCTCGCCGACGACCAGCGGCGACAGCATGCGCGAGGTCGAGTCGAGCGGGTCCACCGCCGGATAGATGCCCTTCGCCGCGATGTCGCGCGACAGCACGGTGGTCGCGTCCAAGTGGGCGAACGAGGTGGCCGGCGCCGGGTCGGTCAAGTCGTCGGCCGGCACGTAGATCGCCTGCACCGAGGTGATCGAGCCCTTGGTCGTGGTGGTGATGCGTTCCTGCAGCGCGCCCATGTCGGTCGCCAGCGTCGGCTGATAGCCCACCGCCGAAGGAATACGGCCGAGCAGAGCCGACACTTCCGAGCCCGCCTGGGTGAAGCGGAAGATGTTGTCGACGAAGAACAGCACGTCCTGGCCCTGATCGCGGAAATACTCCGAGAGCGTCAGGCCGGTGAGGCCGACGCGGGCGCGGGCTCCCGGCGGCTCGTTCATCTGCCCGAACACCAGCGCGCACTTCGAACCTTCGCCGCCGCCCTTCTTGTTGACGCCGGACTCGATGAACTCGTGATAGAGGTCGTTGCCTTCGCGGGTCCGCTCACCGACGCCGGCGAACACCGAATAGCCGCCGTGCGCCTTGGCGACGTTGTTGATCAGTTCCTGGATGAGCACGGTCTTGCCGACGCCGGCGCCGCCGAACAGGCCGATCTTGCCGCCCTTTGCATAGGGCGCGAGCAGATCGACGACCTTGATGCCGGTGACGAGAATCTCGGCGTCGGTCGACTGGTCGGTGTATTTCGGCGCTTCCGCATGGATCGGACGCTTGTCCTCGGCATTCACCGGACCGGCTTCGTCAATCGGCTCGCCGACGACGTTGATGATACGACCCAGCAGGCCGGGACCGACCGGGACTGAAATCGCCGTGCCGGTATCGGTGACTTCCTGACCGCGCACCAGACCTTCGGTGACGTCCATGGCGATGGTGCGCACGGTGTTCTCGCCGAGATGCTGCGCGACCTCCAGAACCAGCCGGTGGCCAGCGTTGGTGGTTTCCAGTGCGTTCAGAATCGCCGGCAATTCGCCTTCGAACTGCACGTCGACGACGGCGCCGATGACCTGGGTGATGCGTCCGACCTGGTTAGCTTGGGCCATGATCTATCCTCTCACAAAATTCTTGAGCGCTACGTCCTGGGACATCAAAGCGCTTCGGCGCCGGAGATGATCTCGATCAGTTCCTTCGTGATCATCGCCTGGCGGGTACGGTTGTAGGTAAGCGTCTGCTTGCGGATCATCTCGCCGGCGTTGCGCGTGGCGTTGTCCATGGCGCTCATCTGCGCGCCGTAGAAGGAGGCATTGTTCTCCAGCAGCGCGCGGAAAACCTGCACCGACAGATTGCGCGGCAGCAGATCGCCGAGGATCTCGTCCTCTTCCGGCTCGTATTCGTAAAGCGCCGACGGCGCGGCGGCGCCTTCCGACGCGGATTCGAAGGTCGGCGGCACGATCTGCTGCGCGGTCGGGACCTGCGCGATCACCGACTTGAACTTCGCATAGATCAGCGTGCAGACATCGAACTCGCCGCCATTGAACATCTCGATGACGCGCTGGCCGATCTTCTCCGCATCGGCGAAGCTCAGGACCCGCACGCCGCGCAGATCGACGCGCTCGACGATCTGCTTCTCGTAGTTGCGGCGGAGTTGCTCGTAACCCTTCCTGCCGACACAGAAGAACTTGACCTCTTTGCCTTCCGCCATCAGCGCATTGGCCCGCTCGCGCGCCAGGCGCACGATCGAGGTGTTGAAGGCGCCGCACAGGCCGCGCTCGCCGGTGCAGACCAGCAGCAGGTGCACCTTGTCGTCGCCCGTACCGGCAAGCAGCTTCGGCGCCGAATCGCGACCGGCGGCGCCGGCGGCGATATTGCCGAGCACCTTGTCCATGCGCTCGGCATAGGGCCGGGCCGCTTCCGCCGCGGCCTGCGCACGGCGCAGCTTCGAGGCAGCGACCATCTGCATGGCCTTGGTGATCTTCTGCGTCGCCTTGGTCGCGGCGATGCGGACCCGCATGTCCTTGAGAGAAGCCATCGAACCCGTTCTCTATTCCAGCCACCCGGACTGATCCGGATACTCCCGCTTCGGCAGGCATTCGTGCCGCGGCCGGCGCGCGCCGGCCACGACGAAAGGCATCACGAAAACGTCTTGGCGAAGCCGTCGACGACATCCTTGAGTTGCTTTTCCGTGTCGGACGACAGATCGCCGGACGTACGGATGGCTTCGAGGATATCGTTATGCTTGCCGCGCACCAGCGACAGCAGGCCGTCCTCGAAGGCGCGCACGCGCTCGAGGCCGAACCGGTCGAGATAGCCGTTGACGCCGGCATAGATGACCACGACCTGCTCTTCCATCTTCAGCGGCGAGAACTGCGGCTGCTTCAGGAGTTCGGTCAGGCGCGACCCGCGCGCGAGGAGGCGCTGGGTGGTGGCGTCGAGGTCGGAGCCGAACTGCGCGAAGGCCGCCATCTCGCGGTACTGCGCCAGCTCGCCCTTGATCTTGCCGGCGACCTTCTTCATCGCCTTGGTCTGCGCCGACGAACCGACGCGCGACACCGACAGACCGACGTTCACCGCCGGACGGATGCCCTGATAGAACAGGTCGGTTTCGAGGAAGATCTGGCCGTCGGTGATCGAGATGACGTTGGTCGGGATGTAGGCCGACACGTCGTTGGCCTGGGTCTCGATGACCGGCAGCGCGGTCAGCGAACCGGCCTTGTTCTCGTCGTTCATCTTCGCCGCGCGCTCGAGCAGGCGGGAATGCAGATAGAACACGTCGCCGGGATAGGCTTCGCGGCCCGGCGGGCGGCGCAGCAGCAGCGACATCTGACGATAGGCGACCGCCTGCTTCGACAGGTCGTCATAGATGATCACGGCATGCATGCCGTTGTCGCGGAAATACTCGCCCATGGTGCAGCCGGCGAACGGCGCCAGGAACTGCATCGGCGCCGGATCGGAGGCGGTGGCGGCGACGACGATCGAATAGTCGAGCGCGCCCTGCTCTTCGAGCACCTTGACGAACTGCGCGACGGTGGAACGCTTCTGGCCGACCGCGACATAGACGCAGTAGAGCTTCTGGCTCTCCGGGCTGCCGGCGACGTTGAGCGGCTTCTGGTTGAGGATGGTGTCGAGCGCGAGCGCGGTCTTGCCGGTCTGGCGGTCGCCGATGATCAACTCGCGCTGGCCGCGGCCGATCGGGATCAGCGCGTCGACGGCCTTGAGGCCGGTCGCCATCGGCTCGTGCACCGACTTGCGCGGAATGATGCCGGGCGCCTTGACGTCGACGCGGGCGCGCGCCTCCGCCTGGATCGGGCCCTTGCCGTCGATCGGGTTGCCGAGCGCGTCGACGACGCGGCCGAGCAGGCCCTTGCCGACCGGCACGTCGACGATGGCGCGGGTGCGCTTGACCGTCTGGCCTTCCTTGATCTCGCGGTCGGCGCCGAAAATGACGATACCGACGTTGTCGGTTTCGAGGTTCAGCGCCATGCCGCGGGTGCCGTTCTCGAACTCGACCATTTCGCCCGCCTGGACGTTGTCGAGCCCGTAGACGCGGGCAATACCGTCACCGACCGACAGCACCTGGCCGACTTCGGAGACTTCCGCCTCCTGACCGAAGCTCTTGATCTGATCCTTCAGGATCGCGGAAATTTCTGCGGCGCGGATATCCATCAGCGGGCCTCTTTCATCGCAAACTTGATTGAGTTGAGTTTCGTGCGCAGCGAACTGTCGACCATGCGGCTTCCGACCTTGACGATGAGGCCGCCGATGATCGCCGGATCGACCTTGACGTCGAAATCGATATCCTTGCCGCCGGTCACCGACTGCACGGCGCTTTTCAGCGCATCGAGATTGGCGCCGCTGAGCGGCTCGGCGACGGTGACCTGCGCACTGACCTCTCCGCGGTGGCGGGCGACGAGCGCCTTGAAACCGCAGATGATCTCGCGCACCGCGAACAACCGGCGGTTGGCGGTCACCACTTTGAGGAAGTTGGCCGCAAGCCCGGTCAGCCCCGCTTTGTCGAGGATCGCCGCAAGCGCCTTCAACTGGTCGTCGGCGCTGTAGACCGGACTGCGCACCAGGCGCTCCAGATCCTTGTTTTCGGCGATCAGGGCGTCGAATGCTTCAAGATCGGCCTTCACTGCGTCGAGTTTCTTCTCGTCGCGGGCCAGTTCGAACAGGGCGTTGGCGTAGCGGCCCGCCATGCTGGAAACGATCGATAGTTCGGCTGCCATGGGCGTCGTCAAACCATAAAATCCGCAAGTCTGGAGCCGTCGCCGAAGGCGCGGCACAAACGATTGGAATCCAATAGGGAATTCCGATTCTGGAGGACGACGCGGGAGCCCGCGGAAACCCTCGCAAAATCGCCGGCTTGCTAACATACCGGTAAATGCGGTGCAACACGGCGTGACGCCGCAATTGTCTAATGTCTAAAGTCCCATCCCCTGATATCCGGGCTCCCGTCCGCGGAAGGGGCAGCCATGCGTCGGCGGCTTTTGCGCGGGTTTCGAGTTGTATCCGCAACAGGCGGCTTTATGGTGCTCCGGAGCGGGACGACCCGCGATTTCCAGTATTCCGGTGGGGACGACCCTGCCAATGACGGAGGCCCTGTCATGGCTTGGGTTTATCTGTGCATTGCCGGTCTGTTCGAAATCGGCTGGGCGATCGGCTTGAAATACACCGACGGCTTCACCCGCCTTGTTCCCTCGCTCCTGACCGGAATAAGCATGGTGGTGAGCGTCGTGCTGCTCGGCCTGGCGCTGAAAACGCTGCCGGTCGGCACCGGCTACGCCGTCTGGACCGGCATCGGCGCCGTCGGAACGGCGATCCTCGGCATCTGGCTGTTCGCCGAACCGGCAACCGCGCTGCGGCTGGGATCGATCGGCCTGATCCTTGCTGGGCTGATCGGCCTCAAACTGGCGACCTGACCGTCGGAACGCCGCCCGGAAACTCCCCAGGTACCTTCATCCGCATGTGGTCGCTGCTTCCATCCTTCGACATCGTCGTCGTCGCGCTGCCGGCGCTGATCTTCGGCTATCTGGTGTTCGGCCTCGCCGGCTTCGGCAGCGCGCTGATCGCGGCGCCCGTCCTCGCGCATGTGATGCCGGTCGCCGATATCGTGCCGCTGTTTGCGATCATCGACTGCATCGCGGTCACGATCAACGGCATCAAGCTTGGAAAAAAGATCGCCAAAGACGAGTTGCTGCGGCTGATCCCGCTGATGGCGATCGGCAATATCGTCGGCATCTATCTGATCCTGACGATCCCGCAGCGCCCGATGATGATCGTGCTCGGCGCGTTCGTTTCCGCCTACGCGCTCTATACGCTGATGACGCCGACGATCGCCGGGCATTTCCGCCGCGCCTGGATCATCCCGTTCGGCACGGTCGGCGGCGTGTTCAGCGCCATGTTCGGCGCCGGCGGCTTTCTCTATGCCATCTATCTGAGCCGCCGGCTGCCGGACAAGGACGCGCTGCGCGGCACGCTGACCGCCGTCCTCGGGATCAGCAACTTCACCCGCTTCTTCTTCTTCGCCGCCGCCGGCGTCTACAATGACGGACGCCTGCCGGTGCTGGCGCTGTGCGCGCTGCCGGTGATGGCAGGCGGGGTATTCGTCGGTCACCGGCTGGCGGGCAGGCTCAACCGCGAGCAGTTCATCAGGATCCTCTGCCTCATCCTGATCGTCGCCGGCATCTCGCTGATCGCACGGGCACTGTGGCGCTGACCGCAAGCCCGCGTCTCGTCAGTAAAAGCTCTGCGGATCGACATCGACGTCGAGCTTGATATTGCCGCGCCGCTTCGGTCCGCGCGCCAGCCAGTCGCGCAGATAGGCCGACAGGTCGAAAGCCCGCGGCGACTTCGCCAGCAGCCGGAAGCGATGCCGCCCGCGCACCACAGCGACCGGCGCTTCCGCCGGCCCGAGGACGCGGACATCCTCCGCACGCGGCGCCGCCTGGGCGAGCTGCCGCGCATAGGCTTCGGTGGCGTGACGATCGGTCCCGGACACGATCAACGCGGCGAGCCGTCCGAACGGCGGATAACCGGTCGTTTCGCGCAGCGCGATCTCGCTCTCATAGAAGGCGTCGCGGTCACCGCTGACCAGCGCCTTCATCACCGGGTGGTCCGGCTGATGCGTCTGCAGAAAGCCGTAGCCGCGCCCCGTCTCGCGGCCGGCGCGGCCGGTCACCTGATGCAGCAACTGGAAGGTTCGCTCGCCGGCGCGCGGATCGCCATTGCCGAGGCCGAGATCGGCATCGACGATGCCGACCAGATTGAGCTTCGGGAAGTGGTGCCCCTTGGCCACCAGTTGCGTGCCGATGATGATGTCGAACCGGCCTTCGGCGACATCCGTCAGTTCCTGTTGCAGGCGCTCGACCGATTCGACGAGATCGCTCGACAACACGAGGATGCGCCTGTCGGGAAACAGATCGGCAGCTTCCTGCTCCAGCCGTTCGACGCCCGGCCCGCAGGCCACGAACGTATCGGTGGAATGGCATTGCGGACATTCCGACGGCTGCGGCGTCGAGAAACCGCAATGGTGGCAAACGAGCCGCCGTTTGAAGCGGTGATCGACGAGCCACGCATCGCAATGCGGGCAGTGGAAGCGATAGCCGCAGGCGCGGCACAGCGTCAGCGGCGCATAGCCGCGCCGGTTGAGGAACAGCAGCGCCTGCTCGCCGCGTTCGAGCGCGACGTTCACCGCTTCCGCCAGCCGCGGCGCGATGAAGCGGCCGCGCGCCGGCCCCTCGGTCTTCAGGTCGATCGCCTCGATCGACGGCATGTGCTGGCCGCCGAAGCGTTCCGGCAGATGCACCCGCCGGTACCGTCCCTTGCGCGCATTGACCTCGGTTTCGACCGACGGCGTCGCCGAGGCCAGCACCACCGGGAATTTGCCGATATTGCCGCGCACCACCGCCATGTCACGGGCATGGTAATGCGCGCCGTCCTCCTGTTTGTAGGCTTGGTCGTGCTCTTCATCGACGATGGCGAGGGCAAGATCGGCATAGGGCAGGAACAGCGCCGAGCGCGCGCCGACGACGACGCGGACCTCGTTCGCCGCCACCGCCGCCCAGGTGCGGGCCCGCTTGCGCGGCGAAAGCTGCGAATGCCATTCGGCCGGACGCACGCCGAAACGCGCCGCGAACCGGTCGAGGAAGCGCGCCGTCAGCGCGATCTCCGGCATCAGGATCAGGCACTGGCGCCGACGGCGGACGATCTCCGCCACCGCCTCGAAATAAACCTCGGTTTTGCCCGATCCGGTGACGCCGTCGACCAGCGCGACACCGAATCCACCCTGCGCCGCCATCGCCCGCATTGCCGCCGCCGCATCGGCCTGCGGACCGCTGAAATCCGGCTGCAGAAAATCCGGGTCCGGTGTCTCCGCCGCCGGCGCCGGCGGCAGCACCACGGTCTCCAGCACGCCGTCGTCGATCAGCCCATTGATGACGCCGGCGCTGACGCCGGCCTCTTTCGCCAGGTCGCCTTTGGCGCGCACCAGCCCGTCGGAGCAGACGGCGATCACCCGCGCCCGCGCCGCGGTCAGGCGCTGCGGCGACGGGCCGGCCAGTCGCACGCCAACGCGCTCGCGCTCCGGCCCGAGATGCGCGCCCATGCGCAGCGCCATGTTCAGCACGGTGCCGCGGGCGCTCAGCGTATAATTGGCGACCCAATCAACGAAGCGACGCAATTCCCCGCGCAACGGCGGCACGCCGAGTTTGCCGTCGATATCCTTGAGCCGGTTGTGCAGCCCCGGCCGGGCGGTTCCTTCGCCCCAGACGACGCCGAGCGTCTCGCGCGGACCGAGCGGCACCATCACGACGTCGCCGGGAGCCAGTCCCATTCCGGCCGGCACCCGGTAGGAATAGGCCTGATCGAGCGCGACCGGCACCAGCACGTCGACGATACGCTGCGTCATCGTCACGGTCTGGCCGATTCCGGGCGATTAAGAAAGAGCCCGCGCCCTTTCACTTTCTTCACATTTGCCGGCGAAGCTGCGGCCATGAGTGATTTCGCCTTTTTCGTTGCTCCCGAGGTCGCCGCCGAACTGCGGCGCTGGCTGGCCTCGCTCGGCGACGAGCGGCGCATGTCGCCGAAGACGCTGGACGCCTACCAGCGCGACGCCGGCCAGTTTCTGTCGTTCATGACCGGCCACCTCGGCCAGCCGACCTCGCTCGCCGACCTCGCGGCGCTGAGCCCGCGCGACGTCCGCGCCTTTCTCGCCGCCCGCCGCGCCGACGGCATCGGCAGCCGCTCGCTGATGCGCATCCTGGCGGGCGTGCGCTCCTTCGCCCGGTTCCTCGAACGCAACGGCAAAGGCAGGGTCGGAGCGCTTGCCGCCGTGCGCGCGCCGAAGATCGCGCGGACGCTGCCGAAGCCGCTGGCAATCGCCGCCGCGCAACGCCTCGCCGATGTCGACCTGCGCGCCGGCGAGGACCGTCCCGCCTGGGTGCTGGCGCGCGACGCCGCCGTGCTCGCCTTGCTCTATGGCGCGGGACTGCGCATTGCCGAGGCGCTCGGGCTGACGCCGCGCGATATCGGCGCCGACACCGACGTCATCGTCGTTACCGGCAAGGGCAGCAAGCGCCGCATGGTGCCGGTGCTGCCGCAGGTGCAGGCGCTGATCGCCAACTATGTGAAACTGTGTCCCTACGATCTGCCGGCGACCGAGCCGCTGTTCCGCGGCGCCCGCGGCGGACCGCTGTCGCCGCGTATCATCCAGCTCGTCATGGAGCAGATGCGCGGAGCGCTCGGCCTCGCCGACAGCGCGACGCCGCATGCGCTGCGCCATTCCTTCGCGACGCATCTGCTGGCGCGCGGCGGCGATCTGCGCGCCATCCAGGAACTGCTCGGCCATGCCTCTTTGTCGACGACGCAGATCTATACAGCCGTCGACACCGAGCAATTGCTCAGCGCGTACAAGAGCGCCCATCCGCGCGCGTAAACTTGCCATAAACTGATACGTTTTTCGCTTGTCGCGGATTTGATTTCCGGCCAAGGATTCGGTGCGGCAAACACGCCGCTCATTGCGCCCTCGCCGGCGCGGCATTCATGTCCGGATCGCACGAAAATCTCGAACACGCCGAGCATGCCCAGCATGCTTCCCATCGAAACAAGAATATCGCTCTGCTGATCGCCGTGATCGCTCTGTTTCTGGCCTTCTCCGAGACGCTCGGCAAAAGCGCCCAGACCAACGCGATCAGCCATAATGTCGAGGCGTCCGATCTGTGGGCCTTCTTTCAGGCCAAGACGATCAGAACGACCGTGATCGCAACGGCCGCCGAATCCATTGAAGCCGGCGCCGCGGCGGTCAGCGATGCGCCAGCGCGCAGGCAGATGGAGATACGCGTCGATCAATGGCGAAAAACCGTTGCGCGCTATAACGACGAGCCCGAAACCGGCGAAGGCCGCAAGCAGCTCGTGGCGCGCGCCAAGGCCGCCGAGCACAATCGCGATACCGCGATGGCCCGCTACCATCACTACGAAGTCGCCTCGGCGGCCTTCCAGATCGGCATCGTGCTGTCGTCGGCGGCCATTATCACCGGCATGATGATGCTGGCCTGGCTTGCCGGCGGCCTGACCCTCGCCGGACTTGCCTTCACGGCGATCGGCTTCTTCGCCCCGCACGCCGTGCATCTGCTGTAGCCGTCGCGACGGTCGCGAAGTCCGTCGTGACGACGGCGCGTCTACATATGGATGGCGCGCTTCTCGACCGCCAGCGCCGCTTCCTTCACCGCTTCCGACAGCGTCGGATGCGGATGACAGGAGCGCGCCACGTCTTCCGACGATGCGGCGAATTCCATCGCCACCACCAGTTCGGAAATCATCGTGCCGGCATCCGGACCGACGATATGCGCGCCGAGGATGCGGTCGGTCTTGGCGTCGGCGAGGATCTTCACGAAGCCCTCGGTGGTATTGTTGACCTTGGCCCGACCGTTGGCGGTGAACGGAAACTTGCCGATATTGTAAGCGGTGCCCGCCTGTTTCAGCTCGTCCTCGGTTTTCCCGACGGAGGCGATTTCCGGATAGGTGTAGACGACGTTCGGGATCGCGTCGTAGTTCACATGGCCGGCGCGGCCGGCGATGATCTCCGCGACCGCCACGCCTTCGTCTTCCGCCTTGTGCGCCAGCATCGGCCCCTTGATCACGTCGCCGATCGCATAGATGCCCGGCACGCTGGTCGCGAAATGCGCATCGACGTTGACGCGGCCGCGCTCATCGAGCGCCACGCCGACCTCGTTCAACCCAAGCCCCTCGGTGAAAGGCACGCGACCGACCGCGACCAGCACCACGTCGGCCTCGAGCGTTTCCGGCACCGTCTTGTCGTCGGCTTTCGCCGGTTCGACCTTGACCTTCAACGTCTTGCCGCTGCTGTCGACCGCAGTGACCTTGGCGCCCAGTTTGAACTTCAGGCCCTGCTTCTCGAAGATACGCTGGCTCTGGCGGCAGACCTCGCTGTCCATGCCCGGCATGATGCGGTCGACGAACTCGACGAAGGTGACGTCGGCGCCAAGCCGCCGCCACACCGAGCCGAGTTCGAGGCCGATGACGCCGGCACCGACGACCAGCAGCCTGCCCGGCACCTTGTCGAGCGCCAGCGCGCCGGTCGACGACACCACCCGCTTCTCGTCGATCTCGATGCCCCTGAGCTTCGCCACGTCGGAGCCGGTGGCGATCACGACCGCCTTGCTCTCCAGCATCTGGGTCTTGCCGTCGGTCGTCTTCACCTCGACCTTGCCGGGCGCCGCGATGCGGCCGATTCCCTGCACGGAATCGATCTTGTTCTTCTTGAGCAGGAAGTCGACGCCCTTGACGTTGCCGTCGACGCCCTCGTCCTTGAACTTCATCATCGCAGCCAGATCGAGCTTCGGCGTCGAAACGCCGATGCCCATCTTGGCAAAGCCGTGACCGGCTTCCTCGAACAGTTCGGAGGCGTGCAGCAGCGCCTTCGATGGAATGCAGCCGACATTCAGGCAGGTGCCGCCATGCGTGGCGCGCTTCTCGACGACCGCAACTTTCAGGCCAAGCTGCGCCGCGCGGATGGCGCAGACATAACCGCCGGGGCCGGTGCCGATGACGATGAGATCGTAGGACATGCAAACATTCCGTGTTTCTTCAAATGCACTCTATCCCGGCCGCTCCCGAGGGCCCGCCGTCAGGCGGGCGCCTCGAAGAATATGGCGGATCACAGGTCCAGCACGATGCGCGCCGGGTCCTCGAGATTTTCCTTCACCCGGACGAGGAAGGTCACCGCGCCCTGACCGTCGACGACGCGATGATCGTAGGTGAGCGCCAGATACATCATCGGCCGGATCTCGATCTTGCCGCCGATCACTACAGGGCGCTCCTGAATCTTGTGCATGCCGAGGATGCCGGACTGCGGCGCGTTGAGGATCGGCATCGACATCAGCGAGCCATAGACGCCGCCGTTGGAGATAGTGAAGGTGCCGCCCTGCATGTCCTCGATCTTGAGCTGGCCGTCGCGCGCCTTCTTGCCGAGACCGGCAATCGCCTTCTCGATGCCGGCGAGCGACAGATGATCAGCATCGCGCACCACCGGCACGACCAGCCCACGCTCGGTGCCGACGGCCACGCCGATGTGATAGTAGTTCTTGTAGACGAGATCGTTGCCGTCGATCTCGGCATTAACCGCCGGGACTTCCTTCAGCGCCTGGATGCAGGCGCGGGCGAAGAAGCCCATGAAGCCGAGCTTGACGCCGTGCTTCTTCTCGAACAGGTCCTTGTACTGGCTGCGCATCGCCATCACCGCGCTCATGTCGACCTCGTTGTAGGTCGTCAGCATCGCGGCGGTGTTCTGCGCGTCCTTGAGACGGCGGGCGATGGTCTGGCGCAGCCGCGTCATCGGCACACGCTCCTCGCGCGCCGCATCGTCGGCCGGCGACGGCGCACGCATCTGCACCGGCGCGCCGACCGGCGTCGGCTTCGCCGCGGCCGTCTCGATCGCCGACAGCATGTCGCCCTTGGTGACCCTGCCGTCCTTGCCGCTGCCGGCAACGCCTGACGGATCGGTACCGGTTTCCGCCGCGAGACGGCGCACCGAGGGAGCCTGCTGCGCATCGGCGGGAGCCGCGGCCGCGGGCTTTGCAGGAACAGGAGCAGGAGCCGGTGCGGCTGTGGCCGCGGCAGCCGGCTTCGCGGCAGCGCCCGCCGCGCCGTCCTGGATCTGGCCGAGCAGCGCGCCGACGGCGACCGTGTCGCCGGCCTTCACCGTCATCTCGGACAGCACGCCGGCAGCCGGCGCCGGAACTTCCAGCGTCACCTTGTCGGTTTCGAGCTCGACCAGCGGCTCGTCCACCTTCACCGCCTCGCCCTGCTGCTTGAACCAGCGGCCGACCGTCGCTTCGGTGACGGATTCGCCGAGCGCGGGAACACGAATTTCAGTCATTGTTGTCTCATCGTCCTGCTGTTCATCGTCGTGCTGTCCGGTCCGCCATCCCGAGGAAACGGCCGGCTCAGGTCGGCTTCGACCGACCTGAGTGCGAACCTCGACGGATGCACGGTCCTGAATTCCACCGTCATCCTGCGAGGGCCGCCGGGCCGCCTCAGGACGACGTCATCCCTATCACGGCATGATCCTGCCCAGAAACTGCAACGCTCTTTCCGGGATCATGCCTCAGCCCAGCGCCTCGTCCATCAACTGCTTGAGTTGCGCCAAATGCTTCGACATCTGTCCAACCGCGGTCGAGGCGGAAGCCGGGCGCGTCGCATAGCGCGGACGCCGCTGGTCGGCCTCGATCTGGTTGAGCACCCATTCCAGATAATGCTCGACGAAATGCCAGGCGCCCATATTGCGCGGCTCTTCCTGGCACCAGACGATCTCCGCCTGCTTGAAGCGGGACAGTTCGGTGACCAGCGCCTTGGTCGGGAACGGATAGAGCTGCTCGACGCGCAGGATATAGATGTCGTCGATGCCGCGCTTCTCGCGCTCCTCGTACAGATCGTAATAGACCTTGCCGCTGCACAGCAGCACGCGGCGGATCTTGTTGTCGGGCACGAGCTTGATCTTCTCGTCCGGCAGCCATTGCGCGTCGTCCCACAGCACGCGATGGAACGAAGTGCCTGGCGCCATCTCGTCGAGCCGCGATACCGCCCGCTTGTGGCGCAGCAGCGACTTCGGCGTCATCAGGATCAACGGCTTGCGGATGTCGCGCTTCAGCTGCCGCCGCAGGATGTGGAAGTAGTTCGCCGGCGTGGTGCAGTTGGCGACCTGCATATTGTCTTCCGCGCAGAGCTGCAGGAAGCGCTCGAGCCGGGCGGAGGAATGCTCCGGCCCCTGCCCTTCATAACCGTGCGGCAGCAGGCAGACGAGCCCGCACATGCGCAGCCACTTGCGCTCGCCCGACGAGATGAACTGGTCGAAGACCACCTGCGCGCCGTTGGCGAAGTCGCCGAACTGCGCTTCCCACAGGGTCAACGCATTCGGCTCGGCGGTCGAATAGCCGTACTCGTAGCCGAGCACCGCTTCTTCCGAGAGCATCGAGTTGAGCACCTCGTAATTGCCCTGCTGGGCGGCGAGATGGTTGAACGGCGTGTGCCGCGTCTCGGTGTTCTGGTCGAAGATCACCGAATGGCGCTGCGAGAAGGTGCCGCGCTCGCTGTCCTGACCGGACAGGCGCACGCGATGACCCTCCAACAGCAGCGAACAGAACGCCAGCGCCTCTGCGGTCGCCCAGTCGATATGCTCGCCGCTGTCGATCGCCTTGGCTCGCGCATCGAGGAACCGCTGCACGGTGCGGTGAATGGCGAAATCCGCCGGCACCGTGGTGATCTTCTTGCCGATGTCGCGCAGGGTTTCGAGCTTGACGCCGGTGTCGCCGCGGCGCGGCTCGTCGCTATCGCCCGCCACCTTGAACCCGGCCCAGCGGCCGTCGAGCCAGTCGGCCTTGTTCGGCTTGTAGCTGGCGCCGGCCTCGAATTCGGCATCGAGGCGCGCGCGCCAGTCCGCTTTCATCTTCTCGATCTCGCCCTCGGTGACGACACCTTCGGCGATCAGCTTCTGGCTGTAGATTTCGAGCGTCGTCTGATGCGAGCGGATCTTCTTGTACATCAGCGGCTGGGTGAACGAGGGTTCGTCGCCCTCGTTGTGGCCGAACCGGCGATAGCAGAACATGTCGATGACCACCGGCTTGGCGAATTGCTGCCGATATTCGATCGCCACCTTGGCGGCGAAGGTCACCGCTTCCGGGTCGTCGCCGTTGACGTGCAGGATCAGCGCCTCGACCAGCTTGGCGACGTCCGACGGATAGGGCGACGAACGCGAATAGCGCGGATAGGTGGTGAAGCCGATCTGGTTGTTGACGATGAAGTGCAGCGAACCGCCGGTGCGGTACCCCTTCAGGTCCGACAGGCCGAAACATTCCGCAACGACGCCCTGGCCGGCGAAGGCCGCGTCGCCGTGAATGAGCATCGGCAACACCATCGAGCGATCCTCGGGCGTTGCACCATGCTGGTCCTGCTTGGCGCGGACCTTGCCGAGCGCCACCGGATCGACGATCTCCAGATGCGACGGATTCGCCGACAGCGACAGATGCACCTTGTTGCCGTCGAACTCGCGGTCCGACGAGGCGCCCAGGTGATATTTGACGTCGCCCGAGCCCTCGACGTCATCCGGCGTCGCCGAGCCGCCCTTGAATTCGTGGAACAGCACACGATGCGGCTTGCCCATCACCTGGGTCAGCACGTTGAGGCGGCCGCGATGCGGCATGCCGATGACGATCTCCTTCACGCCGAGATTGCCGCCGCGCTTGATGATCTGCTCGAATGCCGGGATCAGCGCCTCGCCGCCGTCCAGGCCGAATCGCTTGGTGCCGGTGAACTTGACGTCGAGAAACTTCTCGAAACCCTCGGCCTCGACCAGCTTGTTGAGGATGGCGCGCTTGCCCTCGCGGGTGAAGGTGATCTCCTTGTCGCGACCCTCGATGCGCTCCTGGATCCAGGCCTTCTGCGCCGGATTGGAGATGTGCATGAACTCCACGCCGAGCGTCTGGCAGTAGGTGCGGCGCAGGATGGCGACGATCTCGCGCGTCGTCGCGAATTCGAGGCCGAGAACGTTGTCGAGGAAGATCTTGCGGTCGAGGTCGGCCTCGGTGAAGCCGTAGGACTTCGGATCGAGTTCTTCCTCGTTCTTTTCCGGCTCGAGGCCGAGCGGATCGAGATTGGCGTGGAAATGGCCGCGCGCGCGATAGGCGCGGATCAACATCAGCGCATGGATGGAATCGCGGGTTGCCTGCTGCACCTGCGAAGGCGACAGTTCGACCCCGCCGCTCTGGGCGCGCGCCGCGATCTTGTCGCCGAGCTTCTTCTCGGTCTCGGCCCATTGCCCATCGAGCGCGGCGACGAGATCGCCGCCGGCGCGCTGCGGCCAGTTCGGATTCTTCCACGAAGGCCCGCGAGCAATCTTCTCGACGGCGGTCGGATCGTCTTTCAGCGCCTCGAAAAATTCCCGCCACTCGGCATCGACCGAGGCGGGGTTGGCTTCATAGCGGGACTGGAGATCGTCGATATAGGCGGCGTTGCCGCCATACAGAAAGGAAGTGCGGGCGAATACCGCATTCGCGTCTTGTCGTGACATGTTTCAATCCTTCACAGGGCACCTGCCCCGCCACGGCGGCGCTAAGGCAAGAGAGCCCGCAACCGACGATGAAGGATATCTAACGCCGATTTGTGTTCAGCGTAAGACCGGAAAAGTGCCGCAGGTGCGAAATTGCGCAATTTTGCGCAAAATCGCACCCACCTGCTGAATCAGGATTTCAATACTTCGACGAGCGTCTTGCCGATGCGCGCCGGCGACGGCGACACCTTGATCCCGGCCGATTCCATCGCCGCGATCTTGGACTCCGCATCGCCCTTGCCGCCGGAAATGATCGCGCCGGCATGGCCCATGCGGCGGCCGGGCGGTGCAGTGCGGCCGGCGATGAAGCCGACCATCGGCTTCTTGCGGCCGCGCCTGGCTTCGTCCTTGAGGAATTGCGCCGCATCCTCCTCAGCCGCGCCGCCGATCTCGCCGATCATGACGATCGACTGGGTCTTGTCGTCAGCCAGGAACATTTCCAGCACGTCGATGAATTCGGTGCCCTTGACCGGGTCGCCGCCGATGCCGACGGCGGTGGTCTGACCGAGTCCCTCGCGGCTGGTCTGGAAGACCGCCTCGTAGGTCAGCGTGCCGGAGCGCGACACGATGCCGACCGAACCGGTGGAGAAGATGTTGCCCGGCATGATGCCGATCTTGCATTCGCCGGAGGTCATCACGCCGGGGCAGTTCGGCCCGATCAGCCGCGACTTCGAGCCGGCGAGCGCGCGTTTGACCTTGATCATGTGGCTCACCGGGATGCCCTCGGTGATGCAGACGATCAGTTCGATCTCCGCATCGATCGCCTCGGCGATGGCGTCGGCGGCACCGGGCGGCGGCACATAGATGACCGAGGCATTGGCGCCGGTCCTCTCCTTCGCCTCCTGCACGGTGTCGAACACCGGCAGGTTGAGATGCGTGGAGCCGCCTTTGCCGGGCGACACGCCACCGACCATCTGCGTGCCATAGGCGATCGCCTGTTCAGAATGGAAGGTACCGTTCTTGCCGGTGAAGCCCTGGCAGATGACCTTGGTGTTCTTGTCGATAAGGACGGACATCACGCGGCCTCCTTCACGGCCTTGACGATCTTCTGCGCCGCGTCGTCGAGATCGTCGGCGGACGTCACGTTGAGCTTGGATTCGGCGATGATCTTCTTGCCGAGCTCGACATTGGTACCTTCGAGCCGCACCACCAGCGGCACTTTCAGCCCGACCTCCTTGACCGCGGCGACGACGCCCTCGGCGATCACGTCGCATTTCATGATGCCGCCGAAGATGTTGATCAGGATGCCCTTCACGTTCGGGTCGGAGGTGATGATCTTGAACGCCGCCGTCACCTTCTCCTTGCTGGCGCCACCGCCGACATCGAGGAAGTTGGCCGGCGCCATGCCGTAGAGCTTGATGATGTCCATCGTCGCCATGGCAAGGCCGGCGCCATTGACCATGCAGCCGATGGTGCCGTCGAGCGCGATGTAGTTGAGGTCGTATTTCGACGCCTCGATCTCCTTGGCGTCCTCTTCCGTCTCGTCGCGCAGCGCGGCGATCTTGGGATGCAGGAACAGCGCGTTGTTGTCGAAATCGACCTTGGCGTCGAGACAGATCAGCTGCTTGTCCTTGGTGACCACCAGCGGATTGATCTCCAGGAGGCTCATGTCAGTCTCGACGAAGGCCTTGTAGAGATTGGTCAGCAGCGGGCTGAGCTGCTTCTGCAGGTCGCCGTCGAGCTTGAGCGCCTTGGCGACGCGACGGACGTGATGCGGGCAGATATTCGCCACCGGATCGACGGTGATCGTGGCGATCTTCTCCGGCGTCTCGTGCGCCACCTCTTCGATGTTCATGCCGCCTTCGGTGGAGACCACGATGGCGACGCGCGAGGATTCGCGGTCGACCAGCATCGACAGGTAGAACTCCTTGTCGATGGCCGAGCCTTCCTCGATGTAAAGGCGGCGCACCTCCTTGCCCTGCGGGCCGGTCTGGTGGGTGACCAGCGTCATGCCGAGCATGCGCTGCGCCTCTTTCTTCACATCGTCGACGGATTTGACGACCTTGACGCCGCCGGCCTTGCCGCGGCCGCCGGCATGGATCTGCGCCTTCACCACCCAGACCGGGCCGCCGAGATCGTTGGCGGCCTTGAGCGCCTCCTCAACCGAGAACGCCGGTATGCCGCGCGGCACTGGAACGCCGAAGTCGCGCAGCACGCCTTTGGCCTGATATTCGTGGATATTCATCCGGCACTCCCCTGCCTGATCCGTCTTCAATGACCGGAGACATTGTGCTCCGGTCCGGTTCGCTGTCTGTCGTTGCTCAGGCGCCGAGATTCGGCGCGATCTTGCGGCAGGCCTCGACCAGGCCCTGCACCGACGCCGCCGACTTCTCGAAGGCTTCGCGCTCGACGCCGTTGAGGTCGATCTCGACGATGCGCTCGACGCCCTTGCTGCCGATCACCACCGGCACGCCGACATAGAGGTCCTTGATGCCGTACTGGCCGTTGAGATGCGCGGCGCAGGGCATGACCCGTTTCTTGTCGAGCAGATAGCTTTCCGCCATCGCCACCGCGGAGGCCGCCGGGGCATAGAAGGCCGATCCGGTCTTGAGCAGGTTGACGATCTCGGCGCCGCCGTTGGCGGTGCGCTTGACGATCTCGTCGATGCGGGCCTGGGTCGTCCAGCCCATCTTGACGAGGTCCGGCACCGGAATGCCGGCAACCGCCGAATAGCGCGTCAGCGGCACCATGGTGTCGCCGTGGCCGCCGAGCACGAAAGCGGTGACGTCCTCGACCGAAACGTTGAATTCATCGGCCAGGAAATAGCGGAAGCGCGCCGAATCGAGCACGCCGGCCATGCCGACGACCTTCTCGCGCGGCAGGCCGCTATAGGTCTGCAGCGCCCACACCATCGCATCGAGCGGGTTGGTGATGCAGACCACGAACGCATTCGGCGCGTATTTCTTGATGCCGGCGCCGACCTGCTCCATCACCTTGAGATTGATACCGAGCAGATCGTCGCGGCTCATGCCCGGCTTGCGCGGCACGCCGGCGGTGACGATGCAGACATCGGCGCCTTCGATCGCCTCGTAGGAATTGGCGCCGGTGAGGCGGGCGTCAAAGTCGTTGACGGGCGAGGACTGCGCGATATCGAGCGCCTTGCCCTGCGGGATGCCCTCGGCAACGTCGAACATGACGACGTCGCCCAGATGCTTGAGGCCAATGAGATGGGCGAGGGTACCACCGATCTGGCCGGCACCGATCAACGCAATTTTATTACGAGCCATGGAAGACAACTCTCGGCTGGTGTGCACCGCAGGATAGCGGACGCCGCTGGTTATCGCTTTCGACGCCCGTCGACAAGGAACCGTTCGTCGATCTGATCGGCTTCAGCAACTTCGCAAGTTATCTGGCATACATTATTCCAGACGAAGTCGCGGCGCTTGTCCAGCCGAATCTGCGCCGGTCGACGCAGAAAAACAGGCGTGGAGCGGGCATCGGGCAAGGCATGGTCGGGAGCAGACCGTGGGCGGGAGCCCCGCTGGCGAACATGGCGGCGACAATCGCGGGCGGTCACGCGCGGCCCCCTGGACGGCGACGAGCCGTCAGGTTTCCACAATCTTCGCCTGCCAGTCGGGCTCATGCCGGGGATCGCGCGGCCCATGCGGCAGGCCGAGATAGGACTGCGAGCGCATCTCGGTCAGCCGCGACGCCGTGCGCTTGAACTCGAACGCCTCGATGCCCTCGTCGGCAACGTAGAGATCGTCCGGCTCGGCGTCGGCGGAAGCGACGAGCTTCACCGCATGATCGTAGAGCGCGTCGATGAGGATGATGAACCGCTTGGCCTCGTTGCGCCGGCGGAAATCCATCACCGGGATGTCGTCGATGACCAGCGTATGGAAATCATGCGCCAGTCGCAGATAGTCCGACGCGCCGAGCGGCTGGCTGCACAGATCCGCAAACGTAAAGCGCGCGACGCCCATCGCCGCCCGCGGCACCCGCACCTGCCGCCCCTTCACCGTCAGCGTCTGCGGCTGCCCGGCCTGGCCGCCGGTGAGCCGCGCCCACGCCTCGTCGAGCTTGCGCGCTGCGGCCGCATCAGCCGGCACGTACCAGACCGGGACGCCGGTCATCTTTTCGAGACGGAAATCGGTGCGCGCATCGAGCCGCACCACCTCGACCCGCTGCCGCAGCAGATCGAGGAACGGCAGGAACAGCGCGCGATTGAGGCCGTCCTTGTAAAGATCGCCCGGCGCCGTGTTGGACGTCGCCACCAGCACCACGCCGCGCGCGAAGAGCTGCGTGAACAGGCGGCCGAGGATCATCGCATCGGCGATGTCGGTGACATAGAACTCGTCGAAGCACAGCAGCCAGGAATCCGCGGCGATATCCGCCGCCGCCAGCACCACCGGATCATTCTTCTGTGCGATCTCGCCGCGCTTGATCTTCTGCCGGTAATCGTTGAGCCGCTCGTGCACGTCGGCCATGAATTCATGGAAGTGCGAGCGCCGCTTGCGCGCGACCGGCGATGTCTCGAAGAACAGATCCATCAGCATGGTCTTGCCGCGGCCGACATCGCCGTAGACGTAAAGTCCCTTGATCGGCGCCGAGGTCGCCTGGTTGCGGCTCAGCAGCCAGCCGAGCGCCGAGGTCTTGCGCCCGGTGCGGCGCAGGGCGATGCGCGCCTCGAGTTCCGAATAATGATGAACGAGCTCAAGTTGTGCGGGATCGGACTCGATCTTGCCGGCGGCAACGAGTTCGGCGTAGCGCGTGCTGATCTGAACGGACATCGACAGGCGGGGACAGGGAAAACAGGAGGATATGCGCGCGGGGTCATCTCACATCGCCGCGCAAAAATCGATCCCGCTGTCGGCGGCAGCAGCCGTGCGCGAGCGCGGGGCGTGCCGCTCCGTCCGGGATCGGCCAACCGGCAGCCCGATACAGGGTCTGCGAACGACCCGGCCGGCGCGGGTTCCCATCCATGCGGCCGGCGCATCGCTGCCCGGCAACAGGCTCGCGCAGCCGTCGCAATTATGTTGCATCGCACCAATATGTTCGTCCGGCGATCGAACGGGCAGCCCGGGCGATCGACCGGGAGGACGACGCACCGGACGAGGGGTTCGACACGCCATCAAACGCGGAGAATCCTGCCATGATCGAAGCGCTTCCCGGCAACGGCCTGATCCGGAAATTGTGGTTCGGAGAGAGCGGCCTCTATCGCGATCATCTGCTGCGGCTCGATGCCGACAGCCTGCGCACCCGCTTCGGAACCGCCGTCACGCACGACGTCATCGAGCGGCATGCCGCCGGGGCCATCGGTCCAGGCGCACTGGTCATCGGTTTCCTCATCGAGGGAATACTGCACGGCGCCGCCGAATTGCGCCGCCTCGGATCGCCGCTCTCGCATGCCGGCGAAATCGCGCTCAGCGTCGAGAAACCGTGGCAAAGCCATGGTGTCGGCAGCGCGCTGCTGGCGCGCACGCTGCTGGCGGCCAGCAACCGCGGCATCACCGCGCTGCAGATGCGCTGTCTCGCCGACAACCGGCGCATGCGCGACCTCGCCGCCAAATTCGATGCGACGCTCAGCTTCGATACCGACGGCGTGATCGGCGAAGTCGATTCGCCGCATTCGACGCCGCTGTCGCTGCTGCGCGAATTGCTCGAGGACAGCCACAGCCTCGCCCGCACCCTGCTCGACGCGCAATCGCGGCTGCTGCAGACGGCGTGAGCCCGCCGACAGGTTGCTGCCTCAGCCGCATGCTCACGCGGTCAATGGATAGGCGCGTTCGACGACATAGGGTCCGCCGCCGGTCGAAGCCCGCGACGAATACAGGACGAAGCGCGCGACACGAAAACGCAGCGGATTGAACACGCCGCGACCCGACAGATAGGTGGCGACGGCGCGGCTCGACATGTCGCGCAGACGCGCCAGCGTGACATGCGGCGTATATTTGCGTCCCTCGGGTGCCAGTCCCAGACGCTGCATCAGCCGTTCCTGCTCCGCCTGCATCTCCATCAACGCCGGGCTCGGCGCCAACGTCGCGATCAGCGCGCGCGGCTTGCGCCCGCCGAACGACGACAGCCCGTCGATGGCGATATCGAACGGCGCGCGATGCGAGCGCTCGAGCGCCGAGGCGATCTCGCGCGCCGTCAGATCGTCGATATCGCCGATAAACCGCAGCGTGACGTGAAAATCTTCCGGCTCGATCCAGCGCGCGCCGTGCAGGCCGCCACGCAGCAAAGCGAGTTCGGCGGCGACATCGGAGGGAATTTCAAGACCGGTGAACAGACGGGGCATGATGAACGGAGACTGGCAGACTTTGCATCCCGGAATAACCCGGCATCGCGACGACAGTGAGGGTCGCCGCTCTCGTATTCAAGTGCGCGCCGCGCGCCCGCACGCAAGAACGCGCCGCGCGCGACCATTCAGAACCGCGCGGCGCGCGCATGTTCAACTGCGCGCGGCGCGCGCGTGCGCGATCAGGTCCTCGACCTTCGGCAGGATGGCGTTGACGATGACGTCGACGCCCTTGGCATTCGGATGGATGCCGTCGGCCTGATTGAGCGCCCGCTCGGTGACGACGCCATCGAGAAAGAACGGATAGAACAGCACGCCGTGTTTCTTCGCCAGTGCCGGAAAGATAGCGTTGAACGCCGTCTCGTATTCGGCACCCATGTTCTTGCCGGCCAGCATGCCGCACAGCAGCACCTTGATGTTGCGGGCCTGCAGCCTAGTGATGATCGCGTCGAGCGCCTCGGTCGTCACCTTCGGATCGATGCCGCGCAGGAAATCGTTGGACCCGAGTGAAACGATCACCGCGTCGGTGCCCTGCGGCACCGACCAGTCGAGCCGCGCCAGGCCGCCCGAGGCAGTGTCGCCGGAGACGCCGGCATTGGCGATCACCACCGCCGTCTCGCCCTTCGCTTTCAGCGCCGCCGACAGCCGCGCCGGAAACGCCTGATTTGCCGGCAGGCCATAGCCGGCGGTCAGCGAATCGCCGAGCGCGACGATCTTCACCGGCCGGTCCTGCGCCGCCGCCGCGCCCGCCCACAGGCCCCCGGTCGCGGCCGCCCACGCAAGTGTGAGCATGAAGAATGCGGCCAGACGCTGGACCATGCCGCCTGTTTCCCCATATGAGCGGAAACGCCATCGGATCCATTGCATGACGCGTTCATCTCCTGCTGCCCCGGCCGTCTCGCTTGCGGGGGTCAATCTGTCGCTGGGACAGGGCGCCGCCCGGGTCCACATCCTGAAGGATATCAGTCTCGATATAGGCGCTGGCGAGGCGATCGGCATGGTCGGCCCCTCCGGCTCCGGCAAATCGACGCTGCTGATGGTGATGGCCGGCCTCGAACGGCCCGACGCCGGCACCGTGACGGTCGCCGGCACCGACCTCGGCCGGCTCGACGAGGACCGGCTGGCGCGGTTTCGCGGCCGGCATATCGGCATCGTCTTCCAGTCGTTCCATCTCATCCCGACCATGACGGCGCTGGAAAACGTCGCCGTGCCGCTCGAACTCGCCGGCGATCCCGACAGCCGCGACAAGGCCCGCGACGAACTTGCCCGGGTCGGCCTCGGCGGCCGGCTCGGCCATTATCCGGCGCAACTGTCCGGCGGCGAGCAGCAGCGCGTCGCCCTGGCGCGGGCGCTGGTGCCCGATCCCGACATCCTGGTCGCCGACGAGCCGACCGGCAATCTCGACGAGACGACCGGGCAACAGATCATCGACCTCCTGTTCGCCGGCCATCGCCAGCGCGGCAGCACGCTGATCCTGGTCACCCACGATCAGGGGCTCGCGACCCGTTGCGGGCGCGTCGTGCGGCTGCGCTCCGGCCGGATCGAGGAACGGCAGGAAGAGAGGCCTGCCGTCGCCGCCAAAGCGAGCGCCGGATGACCGCGACGACGCATGATCGGAGTGCGCCTAGCGACAGCACGGCCGTGCGCGGCCTGGCGTTGCGGCTGGCGTTGCGCGAACTGCGCGGCGGGCTGCGCGGCTTCTATATTTTCATCGCCTGCATCGCGCTCGGCGTCATGGCAGTCGCCGGCGTCGGCTCGGTTGCCGGCAGTCTGGCCGACGGGCTGGCGCGCGAGGGCCGGGTGATCCTCGGCGGCGATCTGTCGTTCTCGCGCATGCATCAGCCGGCGACGCCGCAGGAGCGCGCCTTCTTCACACAGCGCGGCACCGTTTCAGCGGCGACCACGATGCGGGCGATGGCGCGCACACAGGACGGCCGCGCCGCGCTGGCCGACGTGAAAGCCGTCGACAACGCCTATCCGCTCACCGGCACGGTGACGCTCGATCCGGCGATGCCGCTCGCCGATGCACTGGCGGCGCATGACGACGCGTATGGCGCTGCCGCCGCTTCCGATCTGCTGACGCGGCTCGATCTCAAGCCCGGCGACCGCATCAGGATCGGCGAGGCGACCATCGTCATCCGCGCCGTGCTGAGCGGCGAACCGGACAAGCTCGCCGGCGGCATCGGCTTCGGCCCGCGCCTGCTGATGAGCAGCGAGGCACTCGCCGCCACCGGTCTGGTGCAGCCGGGCAGCCTCGTGCGCTTCACCTATCGCCTGCGGCTGCCGCCGGGCGCCGGTGACGATGTCGTCGACAGCACCGTCCGCGACGCGCGACGCGACCTCGCCGACGCCGGCTTTGAAATCCGCACGCGCAGCAAGGCCTCGCCGCAGCTCGAACGCACCGTCAACCAGTTCACCCAGTTCCTCACCATCGTCGGGCTGACGGCGCTGCTGGTCGGCGGCGTCGGCGTCGCCAATGCGGTGCGCAGCCATCTCGACCGCCGGCGCGACACCATCGCCACCCTCAAGGCGCTCGGCGCCAGCGGCCGCCGCGTCTTCACGATCTATCTGACGCAGGTCGTCGTACTCGCGGCGCTCGGCAGCGTGATCGGCGTCGTGCTCGGCGCGGCGCTGCCCTTCGCCGTAGCCTGGGGCTTCGGCGCGGTGATCCCGCTTCCGATCGAGCCGGCGATACAGCCGCGGGAGCTGGGCCTCGCCGTCGTCTTCGGGCTGATGGTCGCCGTCGCCTTCGCGCTATGGCCGCTCGGCCGCGCGCATGACGTCCCGGTGGCGGCGCTGTTCCGCGACGGCATCGCGCCAGAGCGGCGCTGGCCACGCCGCCGCTATCTGATCGCTACTGCCATCGCCGTTGCAGTGCTGATCGCGCTTGCCGTCGGCCTCGCCTATGACCGCAAGGTGGCGATCATCTACGTCTTCGCCGCCGGCGGCGTCTTCGTGCTGCTGCGCGTCGTCGCTGTTCTGCTGATGCGCGGCGCGGCGGCCTTGCCGCGGCTGCGCTCGACGGTGTGGCGGATGGCGATCGCCAATATCCACCGGCCCGGCGCGCTGACGCCGGCGGTGGTGATGTCGCTCGGCCTCGGACTGGCGCTGGTGGTGACGGTGATCGAGATCGACGGCAATCTGCGGCACCAATTCTCCGCGCAACTGCCGGAGAAGGCGCCGGCCTTCTTCTTCCTCGACATTCCGGCCGATCAGGCGGATGCGTTCGGGGGCTTCATCAGGACGCGCGCCGCCGACGCCAAACTCGAGGAAGTGCCGATGCTGCGTGGCCGTATCGTCTCGGCACGCGGCGTCGCAGCGGAGACTCTCAAGCCGTCGCAGGATGCCGCCTGGGTGCTGCAGAGCGACCGCGGCATCAGCTATTCGGCGACGCTGCCGGAGGGATCGCGGCTGGTCGCCGGCCCGTGGTGGCCGGAGAATTATGACGGGCCGCCGCTGGTATCGATGGAACGCAAGATCGCCGACGGGCTCGGCCTGAAGATCGGCGACGAGATCGTCGTCAACGTGCTCGGCCGCAATATCAGCGCCCGCATCGCCAATCTGCGCGCCGTCGACTGGCAGAGCCTCGGCATCAATTTCGTGCTGGTGTTCTCGCCCAACACCTTCGCCGGCGCGCCGCATACGCATATGGCGACCCTGACTTTTGCCCATAACGGCGACAGCGCCGAGCGCGCGGTGGAAGACCGGCTGATCCGCGACGTCGCCGAAGCCTATCCGGGCGTATCCAGCGTGCGGGTGCGCGATGCGCTCAACGCCATTGGCGCGATCGTCAAGAATCTCGTCCTGGCGGTGCGCGGCGCCAGCGTCGTGACGCTGCTGGCGGCGGCGCTGGTGCTGGGCGGGGCGCTCGCCGCCGGCCACCGGCACCGGGTCTACGACGCGGTGATCCTGAAGACGCTCGGCGCCACCCGCAGCCGTCTGCTCACCGCCTATGTGATCGAATATCTGCTGCTCGCCATTGCCACGGCGGCTTTCGGCGTGCTGGCCGGATCGCTGTCGGCCTGGGCGATCGTCACGGAGCTGATGAACCTGCCGTTCGTCTGGCTGCCGCTGCCGGCGCTCGCGGCGTCGCTCGCCGCCATCGCGGTGACCGTCGTCCTCGGCCTCGCCGGCACCGCCCGGGCGCTCGGCCAGAAGCCGGCGCCGGTGCTGCGCAACCTCTAGTGCCTTGCGGCATGTCCCGCGGACGCCGGGAGGCTGCATGCTGCTGATCCGGCGCGCTTTCTTCACGCGAGCCGTCGTCATCGTCGCGACAAACCGACGCGCCGGCGCCGTTCCGGCGGCACCGCCCGTCCGGGGTGGAAATTTGGCCCGGAAATTCCCTCGAAATTCCGCGTCAGGATTTCATTAACGATTGGCCATCCGGCGGCTGCGACGCCGAGCCGGTCTGGCGCTGAAGCCAAACGCGCACTAGATTCCCTGCGAACGACAGCCGGCTCATGGGGGCCGGCCACATGAGAGGGAACTTCGATGTCGGATTTCGACCGGAACATCGCCGCCCGTCGGGGCTTCGGCGCCGATCAGGCGGTTGCCATCGACGCGGGCCTGCGCGCTTACATGATCCGCGTCTACAACTACATGGCGGCGGGCGTGGCGCTGACCGGCGTCGTCGCCTGGCTCACCTTCAATGCGGCGGTCACCACCAATGCCGCAGGCCAGCTCGCGCTGACCTCGTTCGGCCAGGCGCTCTATAGCGGCCCGGTGGCGATCGTGCTGTTCATCGCGACGCTCGGACTCGTATTCTTCATGAGCTTCCGCGTCGACCGCCTGCAGCCGTCGACCGCGCTCGGGCTGTTCATGCTCTATTCGGGCCTGCTCGGCCTGATGCTGTCGTCGATCTTCCTGACCTATACCGGCGCGTCGATCACCCGCACCTTCTTCATCTCGGCGGCATCGTTCGGCGCGCTCAGCCTCTACGGCTACACGACGCAGCGCGATCTCTCCCCGATCGGCTCGTTCCTGATCATGGGCCTGTTCGGCGTCATCCTGGCGATGATCGTCAACATCTTCCTGAAGAGCACCGGCCTTGAATTCATCATCTCGGTGCTCGGCGTGCTGATCTTCGCCGGCCTCACCGCGTGGGACACGCAGAAGATCAAGGAGATGTACGACGTCAACGACGACGGCACCATCGCCGGCCGCAAGGCGGTAATGGGCGCGCTGACGCTGTATCTCGACTTCATCAACCTGTTCCTGTTCCTGCTGCGCTTCATGGGTGACCGGCGCTAAAGCGCCGGCCGGCGACCGGCGTCGAAGACGACCGGCACGCCACAGGACAAAGCTGCGATGCGCCCCGGCCCCGTGCCGGGGCGTTTTTGTTTTGCAGCAGCGTTTTTCGAGCGCGGCATATCCTCGGGCCTGACCCGGGCGGATATCGCTTCGCGTCAAGAAAACGCATCAAAGCAAGATCGAAACAAGCAAAACAAGAATGCAGAGAGCGTCGCTTCCGATTCCATCGGCAGCGAAAAAGCTCTAATTTCGTCGCATCGCCCGACAGACCATTCATGACCGTCATCCGTCCCGCCATCCCTGCCGACGTTCCCGCCATCACCCGCATCTACGCGGAGGCGGTGCGAACCGGCACCGCCTCGTTCGAGCTCGACCCGCCGGACGAAGCCGAGATGGCGGCGCGCATGCACGCTTTGCTCTCCGGCGGCTTTCCGTATCTGGCGGCCGAGATCAACGGAGCTCTGGCCGGCTATGCCTATGCCGGCCACTACCGCACGCGGCCGGCATTCCGCTTCACAGTGGAGGATTCGATCTATATCGCGCCTGCCATGCAGCGGCGCGGCATCGGGCGGGCCTTGCTCGCGGCGCTGATCGAGGACAGCGCCCGCCGCGGCTTCCGCCAGATGGTGGCAGTGATCGGCGATCCCGAACGCCAGCAGCCTTCCGTTGTCCTGCATCAGGCGGCCGGTTTCCGCCGGCTCTGCGTGCTCGACGACATCGGCTTCAAGCACGGGCGCTGGCTCGACAGCATGCTGATGCAGCGCGCGCTCGGCGAAGGCGCGGCATCCGCGCCGGCCGACGCAGAACCCGCCTGTCCGCCGTCGCCGTAAGCGCCGGGTTTCCGCTGGCCAGACGCCGCGGCAGCGATCATGATGGCCACCGGATCGCCCGCGGCACGGCGCCGGGCCGGACGAAGCGAGAGAGCGAGGGCCGAGAATCGCCATGAAATACGCCAAGCAGGACGCCAAGAGCTACGCGCAGGCCAACATGAAGGGAGTCTGGGCGGCGGCGCTGACGCCGTTCAAGCCGGACTTCTCGATCGACGAAGACGGCATGCGCGCCAATCTGCGGCACTGGGTCGACGATCTGAAGATCGACGGCATCTTCGTCGCCGGCAAGCAGGGCGAGTTCTTCTCGCTGTCGATCCCCGAGCGCAAGCGGCTGTTCGACATCGCCGCGCAGGAACTGCAGGGACGCGCCGGCACCATCATGTCCTGCTCCGACCAGAACATGGACACGGTGCTGGAGCTGGCCCGTCACGCGCAGGCCTGCGGCGCCGATTACATCGTCGTGCACGCGCCGATCCTGCATTTCACCCACAAGCAGGACGAGACGCTCTACGCCTATTACAAATATCTCAGCGACAATCTCGACATCGGCATCGCGATGTGGAGCCACCCGGACAGCGCCTATCTGATGAGCCCGCAGACCTGCGCGCGCATCGCCGAACTGCCGAACATCGTCGCCATCAAATACAGCGTGCCGCGCGAGATGTATGCCGAGCTGACGCGGATGACGAAAGGCAAGCTGATCGTCTCCACCGCCTCCGAGGAGGAATGGTTCGACAATATCGTCGAGCTCGGCTGGCGGCTGTATCTGTGCTCATCACCGCCTTATCTGCTGCAGACCAGGAACGACCTGCGCATGCGCGAATATACCGATCTGGCTTTTGCCGGGCGCGTCGAGGAGGCGCGCAAGGTGCGCGACAGCCTCGAACCGGTGCGCCAGGCGCTGCGCAAGACGCGCCCGGACGAGAAGCCGCAGGCGCATCAGAAATACTGGCAGGAACTGCTGGGCCAGGTCGGCGGCCCGGTGCGCCGACCGATGCTGCAACTCACCGACGCGGAGCGTGACGCGATCCGCAGCGCCTTTGAGACCTGCGGCCTGAAGACCGCGACGAAGGCAAACGCCGCGTAAGCCCAGCGCCAGCCGCGATAATGACAAAGGCCGCCGGCGATCCGGCGGCCTTTCCTTTGTCATGCAACCTCATGCAACGGGCGCTTCGCCCTGAAGTCTCCCCGTCATGACGCGCCTCGACGCAGCGCCGCGGGAAACGGGATCAGCGCACGACGAGACGGATCGACTTGTCGAGCACGCGCAGCACGCGATCGAGATCGTGACCGCGGCGCAGGATCAGACCCGTGGCCGAGATCGCGCTATAGGCGCCCTGCTTGCGCGCCAGACGCGGATCCTTCTCGATGCGATAGATCGGAACCTCCGAGGCACGCCGGAAGATCGAGAACACCGCACGGTCTTTCAGGAAGTCGATGGCATAATCGCGCCACTCGCCGGCCGCCACCATCCGTCCGTAGAGGCCGAGAATGCGGTCGAGTTCGCGCCGGTTGAACGTCACCTGATTGAGCGCCGGAGCGGCTGCGGAGCCGGCATGATGCGGGACATGGTGCTGAGCATGCGGCTGGACCGCGGAAACTGCTGCCGGGCGCCGCGCGCGAACGAACGACTGGCTTGGATCGGTATCGCCGGTGGTCATGCGGCGCCTCCTTGGTTGCAGCCATGATCGCCCTCCGGCGCGGCGTCGGCAAGTGGGCGCATCCACAAGCGGGTGCTCCAGACGGCAGAGCCAGCAGGGCAGTCGCGGAGCCGGCGAACCGGGTCGGCAAGCCGGGCCACGCGAGCGAAACGGGGATCGCGGCTGCGGGCGACCCGAAGCCAAGCCGGCAGGCGTCCATCACGCCATCGTTAGATGGGCCATAATCATGCCTAATTTCGGTCAATACGCCGTCACCCTGCGGGGGGATAACATACTCACTTGCCTGATGCTCGGACGGACGGGCTTCGGATTCCTCAGCCCCCCAGCCCCCCGGGGTTCGCCGTCCGAGCTGTCAGGCAAACGTGAGTTTTTAGTTCCGTGTACGGTTCAATCCCCCAAGACTCCTGACGGGTCGGCTGTTGCCGGCCCGTTTTTTATTTTGGCGGACACCGCTTCCCACGCTGGCATTCGGCTTGAAAGGGCGCGCGCCCTGCCTCCGGCCAATGCCCGCTCTACGGGACGACGGTTCTAGGGCAGCGGGGCGGTCGCCGCGCCGACGATGCGGCCCGGCTGCGCGGCATTACCGCTCTGCACCAGCACGACGACCGCATCGGCGGTCTTGCTGCGGGCGAGCACCTCCGTCACCGGCAAGGCAAAGGAGGCGGCCTTGCCGTTCCAGTCCCCGAGCTTGAGCCAACCGCGCACCACATTGGTGTAGGTGACGTCGCGGTCGTGATTCTCGCCACGGCCGATGGCGACATGCACCTTGCGGGTGATCGGGCAGAGCCAGACCTCGCCGCTGCCGCCCTCGGCGGTGGCGGCGATATCGACGGCGATCCGCTGACCGGCCACCGCGAGCGTGACCGGCACGTTCATGGCCGCCGCCGCGCGCGTGCGCACGATGGCATCCTCGATCGCATCCTTGTTGCTGCCGAGCGCATAGGCCGCGCCGTTGATCACCGCCTGCGGCGTGAACACCTGGCGATCGCCGCGCACGCGCGAATAGGCGCGCTGCCGCCGCGTGTGGCCGGGCAGCGCCAGCGTATCCTTCCAGCCCAGATAATCCCAGTAATCGACCGGCAGGCTGAGCGCGATCAGCGAGGGATCGCGCGACATCTCGTCGAGCAGCTTGTCGGCCGGCGGACAGGACGAACAGCCCTGGCTGGTGAACAGCTCAACCACGGCCCGCGGCTCGGCCGCCGAAACCGGCAGTGTCGCGATCAACGCGGCGCTCGCAAACACCATCCAGACAAGGCGGCGGTACACCAGCAGCGACTCCATCAAGAACCGTGTGTATCAGGGCACGCCATTGATAAGCCGCCGCGCCATCACCCGCCAGTCACGTCCGGGTGAGACACAGCCGCAGCACACGCACTTGAATACCGGCGCGCACCGGTCACGACGCAGATCGGCACGGCGGCGCCATGCGGCCGCCGTGCATCACATATGCTCACGCGCCGAGCCACGCGCCGGCGCGCCGCTCCGCTCTCATGCCGCCAGTTGCCGCAGCACGTATTGCAGAATGCCGCCATTCTTGAAGTAGTCGAGCTCGTCGAGCGTATCGATGCGACAGAGCAGCGGCACGCGCTGCAGGGCGCCGTTCGACGAGACGATCTCCGCCGTCAGCTTCTGCCGCGGCTTCAATTCGCCATGCAGGCCGCGAACGGTGACGGTCTCGTCGCCTTTCAGCCCCAGCGACTGCCACGACGTGCCCTCATCGAACACCAGCGGCATGACGCCCATGCCGATCAGGTTCGAACGATGGATGCGTTCGAAGGACTGCGCGATCACCGCCCGGACGCCGAGCAGCGCCGAGCCCTTGGCCGCCCAGTCGCGCGACGAGCCGGTGCCGTATTCCTTGCCGGCGAACACGACGAGCGGCACCTTCTCGCGCTTGTAACGCATCGCCGCGTCGTAGATCGGCATCTGCTTGCCGTCCGGCTGGTGGACGGTGACGCCGCCCTCCACGCCCGGCACCATCTGGTTCTTGATGCGGATATTGGCGAAGGTGCCGCGCATCATCACTTCGTGGTTGCCGCGCCGCGTGCCGTACTGGTTGAAGTCGACCGGCTTGACGTCGTTGTCGGTCAGATATTTTCCGGCCGGCGATGCAAGCTTGATCGAACCGGCCGGCGAAATGTGGTCGGTGGTGATCGAATCGAGCAGCATCACAAGAACGCGCGCGTCGACGATGTCCTCGAGCGGTCGCGGCTCCTGCTTCATGCCGACGAAATAGGGCGGGTTCTGCACATAGGTCGACTTGTTGTCCCAGTCGTAGGTCATGCCGCCCTTGACGGTGATCTTGCGCCAGTTGCTGTCGCCCTTGAACACATCGGCGTATTTCTTGGCGAACATCTGCTTGGTGATGACCTTGCGGATCGTCGCCGTGATTTCCTTGTTGGTCGGCCAGATGTCCTTGAGGAACACCGGCTTGCCCTTCTTGTCGTGGCCGAGCGGCTCCTTCACGAGATCGACGTTCAGCGAACCGGCGATCGCATAGGCGACGACCAGCGGCGGCGACGCCAGATAATTGGCGCGCACGTCCGGATTGACGCGGCCTTCGAAGTTACGGTTGCCGGACAGCACCGCGGCGGCGACCAGATCGTTCTTGTTGATCGCCTCGGACACCTCCGCCGGCAGCGGCCCGGAATTGCCGATGCAGGTGGTGCAGCCGAAGCCGACGAGGTTGAAGCCGACCTTGTCGAGATCCTTCTGCAGGCCGGACTTCTCCAGATATTCGGCAACCACCTGCGAGCCCGGCGCCAGCGACGTTTTCACCCACGGCTTGGCGGTCAGCCCCTTGGCCGCGGCCTTGCGGGCCAGCAGACCGGCGCCGATCATCACGTTCGGATTGGACGTATTGGTGCAGGAGGTGATGGCGGCGATGACCACGTCGCCATGACCGAGATCGTGCTTGCGGCCGGCGACCGGCACGCGCGTGCCGATTTCCGTGGGCTTCTTGAATTCGTTCTCCATGGAGGCGGCGAATTCCGTCTTCACCGCCTTCAGCGCGACGCGATCCTGCGGGCGCTTCGGACCGGCCATCGACGGCTCGACCGTGGCAAGGTCGAGCTTCAGCACGTCGGTGAACACCGGGTCCGGCGTCGACTTGGTGCGGAACATGCCCTGCGCCTTGGCATAGGCTTCGACCAGCTTGATGCGATCGGCCGAGCGCGCCGTCTGTGCCAGATACTTGACCGTGTGCTGGTCGATCGGCGCGAAGCCGCAGGTGGCGCCATATTCCGGCGCCATGTTGCCGAGCGTCGCACGATCCTCGATCGACAGATCGGCGAGGCCGGGACCGAAGAACTCGACGAACTTGCCGACGACGCCGCGCTTGCGCAGCATCTCGGTGACGGTGAGGACGAGGTCGGTCGCCGTCAGGCCTTCCTTCATCTTGCCGGACAGGCGGAAGCCGATCACCTCCGGCAGCACCATCGACAGCGGCTGGCCGAGCATGCAGGCCTCCGCCTCGATGCCGCCAACGCCCCAGCCGAGCACGGCGAGGCCATTGACCATCGTCGTGTGCGAATCGGTGCCGACCAGCGTGTCGGGATAGGCAACCTCGAGCGTGACGGTCTTGTCGCTGTTCTTGCTGCCTTTCCGGCCGGGGATCGTGACCGTGTCCTTCCGCGTCCACACGGTCTGCGCCAGATATTCGAGATTGACCTGATGGCAGATACCGGTGCCCGGCGGCACGACGCGGAAATTGTCGAACGAATTCTGCGCCCATTTGAGGAACTTGTAGCGTTCCTGATTCTGCCGGTACTCTTCCTCGACGTTCTTCTTGAACGCGCTGTTGCTGCCGAAGAAATTCACCACCACCGAATGGTCGATCACCAGATCGACCGGCACCAGCGGGTTGATACGCTGCGGATCGCCGCCGAGATTCTTCATCGCATCGCGCATCGCGGCAAGGTCGACGACCGCCGGCACGCCGGTGAAGTCCTGCATCAGCACGCGCGCCGGACGGAAGGCGATCTCGCGCTGCGACGTCTTCTTCTTCAGCCACTCGGCGACGCCCTTGATGTCGTCCTTGGTCACCGTGCGCCCGTCTTCGTTGCGCAGCAGGTTTTCCAGCAGCACCTTCATCGAGAACGGCAGGCGGGAAATGCCCTTCAGCCCGTTCTTCTCGGCGGTCGGCAGGCTGAAATACGCATAGGTCTTGCTGCCGACTTTCAAGGTCTTGCAGCAGCGGAAGCTATCGAGCGAAGTCATGGTGGAATCCTGGGTTCGGTCGCCTACCCGGGCGGGACAAGAAGGGCGTTCTAAGATATTGTCAGAACAGGGCTATTTCCTAACTCCGCATCGCCTCGCTCACGCGGATCGAGTGTGGCGCTGCGGTTTGCCCGGCTTATAAGGTCTTTTCTGTCCGGATGCCATATTGGCGAGAGTCCTCAACACGATGCGCAGGTTTTTAGGTCGTTTCTCAAATCCCGCCGGAATGGTCGCAGGAACACTCACCCAACGACACGATGGCTGGAAGCATGGCAGCCGTGCATGCAACGCAATGGACGGTGCGGATGCGTCTGTGGGCTGAGAATCTCGGCTGCCTGCGCGGCGGGCGGGAGGTCCTGCGCGACGTCAATCTGTCGCTGGCGTCCGGCGAGGCGCTGCTGGTCACCGGCCACAACGGCGCCGGCAAGTCGACGCTGCTGCGACTGCTGGCCGGGCTGTTGCGGCCGTCGGCCGGCCGCATCGGACTGGACGGCGGTTCGGCCGACGCCGATATCGGCGAGCAGGCGCATTATCTCGGCCACCAGGACGCGCTGAAGCCGTCGCTGTCGGTCGCCGAGAATCTGGCGTTCTGGATCGCCTGCTACGGTGGCACCGGCGACGGAGCCGTCGCGCTCGAGACGCTCGGCCTCGGCGCCCTCGCCGATCTGCCCGCCGCCTATCTGTCGGCCGGACAGCGGCGACGCCTGTCGCTGGCGCGACTGGTCGCCATTGCCCGGCCGCTGTGGCTGCTCGACGAGCCGACGGCGGCGCTCGACAGCAACGCGCAGGCGCAACTGACGCAGATCATGCGGACGCATCTGGCCGGCGGCGGCCTGATCGTCGCGGCGACCCATGCGCCGATCGGTCTCGACGACAACCGCATTCTGCAGATCGGGCCGCCGGCCGCGGACGCGCCGCCGGATCACGCCACGGTGAACGCCTCATGATTCACGCGCTTGCCGCTCTCGTCGTCCGCGACATGAAGCTCGCCATCCGCGTCGGCGGCGGCGCTTTCATCGCCGCGCTGTTCTTCCTGATCGTCGTCGCGCTGGTGCCGTTCGCCGTCGGCCCCGATCTGGCGCTGCTGTCGCGCATCGGTCCGGCGATCCTGTGGCTCGGCGCGCTGCTGGCGAGCCTGCTGACGCTCGACCGGCTGCTCGCCGTCGATGCCGAGGACGGATCGCTCGATCTCATCAGCATGAGCGGCGTGCCGCTCGAACTGGCGGTTGCCGCCAAGGCGCTGGCGCACTGGCTGACCACCGGCCTGCCGCTTGTCGTTCTCTCGCCGGTGCTGGCGCTGCTGCTCAATGTCGACTTGCAAGCGATGCCGGCGCTGGCGCTGACGCTCGCGGCCGGTACGCCGGCGCTCACCTTCATCGGCCTGATCGGCGCCGGCCTGTCGGTGGCGCTGCGGCGCGGCGGCGTGCTGCTGGCCGTGCTGGTGCTGCCGCTGACCATTCCGGTGCTGATCTTCGGCGTCGCCGCCGCCAATGCGGCGATCGTCGGCCCCGCGCCGTTCGGCCCACCTTTCACCATTCTTTGCGCGTTGTCCTTGGCGAGTTTCGTGCTGGCGCCGGTTGCCACGGCAGCGGCAATCCGGCACGGCATGGATTAGGACAGGAGCGGATATAAGGGCCGCCGGGACAAGACACATATGCCGCTGATCGATCTCGCCAACCCTTCGCGCTTTCTCTCTCTCGTCCATCGCGTGCTGCCCTGGCTCGCGGCCGCCACGGTCGTCGCCTTCGCCATCGGGCTGACGCAGGCGTTCCACGCGCCGGACGACTATCAGCAGGGCGCCACCGTCAAGATCATGTATCTGCATGTCCCGGCTGCCTGGCTGAGCATGTTCGTCTGGGGACTGATGAGCGTGTCGGCGCTGGGCACGCTGGTCTGGCGGCATCCGCTCGCCGACGTGGCGGCGAAGTCGGCCGCGCCGATCGGCGCCGCCTTCACGCTGGTGTGCCTGATCACCGGCGCGCTGTGGGGCCGGCCGATGTGGGGCACCTACTGGGTGTGGGACGCGCGGCTGACCAGCGTCTTCATCCTGTTCCTGATGTATCTCGGCGTCATCGCGCTGTACTGGACGGCAGAGGAGCCGACGCGCGCCGCGCGCCTTGCCGCTATCCTGACGCTGGTCGGCGCGGTCAATCTGCCGATCATCAAGTTCTCGGTCGACTGGTGGAACACGCTGCACCAGCCCGCCTCGGTGATCCGGATGGGCGCGCCGACCATCGACCCCTCGCTGCTCAAGCCGCTGCTGATGATGGCGGTGGCGAGCGCGCTGCTGTTCGCGACATTGCACCTGGCCGCCATGCGCAACGAGATCCTGCGCCGCCGGGTGCGCACGCTGCGGCTGATGCAGGCGAGCGAGGCCCGGCCATGATGACGGCGCTGCTCGGCCCGCATGCCGATTTCATCATCGCCTCCTATGCGGCGGCGCTGGTCGTCATGCTGCTGGTCACCGGCTGGGTGTGGCTCGACCACCGGCGGCAGACGCGCATCCTCGCCGATCTCGAACGGCGCGGCATCACCCGCCGCTCGCTGCGTCAGGACCCGTCATGAGCGGCAATCAGCCGGACACGGCGGGCAGCGCCGCGCCGCCGAACACCAGCCGGCGCCGCCTGCTGGTGCTGCTGCCGCTCGCGGTGTTTCTGGCGCTCGCCGCGCTGTTCCTGTACCGGCTCGGCACCGGCGATCCCAACCGGCTGCCCTCGGCGCTGATCGGCCGGATGGCGCCGAAGACCGATCTGGCGCCGATCCCCGGCCTGACGCGCGACGGCGCCGCGGTGCCGGGCCTCACCGACGGCATCTTCGCCGGACAGGTGACGGTGGTGAATGTGTGGGCCTCGTGGTGCGTGCCCTGCCACGACGAGGCACCGTTCCTCACGCAACTGGCCAAGGATACGCGCATCCGTCTTGTCGGCATCAACTACAAGGACGTCGCGGAGAATGCGCGGCGCTTCCTCAATCGCTACGGCAATCCTTTCGTCGCCACCGGCGCCGATCCCAACGGCCGCGAATCGATCGACTGGGGCGTCTACGGCGTGCCGGAAACCTTCGTCGTCGGCCGCGACGGACGCATCGCCTACAAGCTCGTCGGCCCGATCAATGCCGACAATCTGCGCACCGCGCTGGCGCCGGCCATCGAAGCCGCGCTGGCGCGCTGATCGCAACGCGCCAGCATCTCTTCTCTTATCTTCCTCTCACTCAAGCGTCTCGCGCGCGGCGCGTTCACGCCGCCGCCAGCGTCCGCGCCTCGCCGGGCGTCACCGCCGGCCGCAGGCGCTGATTGATGATCGGCCGCAGCACGAAGAAGCCGAGCAGCGCCGCCACGACGTTCATGCCGCAACCGACGACATAAACGGCGTGCCAGCTCCCGGTATAGGCGGTCAGCACATTGCCGAGCGGCACGAGCAGCGCGGCGGTGCCCTTGGCGGTGTACATGATGCCGTAATTGACTGTCACATACCGGCGGCCGAATGCATCGCCGACAGTGGCGGCGAACAGGCTGAAAATGTCGCCCCAGAACAGGAACACCAGCGCGTCGGTGACGATGAACGCCATCGGCGTCGTGCCGAAGAAGCCGAAGGCGGCAAGGCACACCGCCCCGATGCCAAACGAGATGGTCATCATATTGGCGCGGCCGATATGGTCGGAAATCCAGCCATTGAGAGGTCGCCCGACACCGTTGGTGATGTTGTGGGCGGTCAGCGCCGCGACGACCGCCGGCATGCTGATGCCGAAGATCACGACCATGGCATCGGCGATGCCGCGCTCGCGGGCGATGGGCGCAAGCTGTGCCGCCGACATCAGTCCGCCGGCGGCGACAAGGAAGAACATCAGATACATCACCCAGAAGATCGGCGAGCGCAGCGCCTTCGACGGCGGCACGTCCTCGGACGATTGCAGAACCTTGATCCTGCCGACCGACATCACATCGCCGGCGCGCGGCGCCTTGATGAAGTTCGACACGATCACGATGATGACGCCATAGATGATCGCGAACACCAGGAAGGTATGCTGATAGCCGCTGCTTTCGATCATCGCGCGGATCGGCGCGATGGTGATGGCGGCGCCGGCACCGAAGCCGGCCGCGGTGAGGCCGCCGCACAGGCCGCGCTTGTCGGGAAACCATTTCAATGCATTGCCGACGCAGGTGCCGTAGACGGCGCCGCCGGCAAGACCGGCGATCGCGCCGCCGAGATAGAGCATCGGCAGGGACGATGCCTGCGAGTTGATGAACCAGGCGAGGAACGTGCAGACGCCGCCGGCCAACACCATCCAGCGCGGACCGATGCGATCGACGATGGCGCCCTCGAACGGCACCAGCCAGGTTTCGAGCAGGATGAAGATCGAGAAGGCCACCTGGATTTCGGCCTTGCTCCATCCCCACTGATCGTGGATCGGCAACACGAACAGCGTCCAGCCGTATTGCAGGTTGGCGACGCTGGCCATGCAGATGATGCCGAGGACAAGTTGAATCCAGCGCGTGGAGCTGGAGGGTGCGGGGGGTCTCGATGAGGGAATGACGGATGCCGGAGGCATGGTGGAGGCCATGGGATGACTCCCTTGTCGTTCTGGCTCCACGCCGCCCGGACTTCGCCGGACTCGTATCGGTGGCGCCAACGGATGTCGCCCCGATTTGTTCGTTCAAAACATCAGTGTCGTTTTTGTTCCGGCAGGCGCGGACTTTTTTCATGCTGCCGCGCAGCAGGCTGCTTTACGGCTGGCGCCCGGCGACCCGGTCGGCGCGCGGAAAAAGCAAGGCATAGGCGCCGCCGAGCACAAGGGCATAGACGAGCACCATGGCCAGCGTGAACAAGGTCGGCACCAGACCGTGCAGCGTGCCTGCCGCGAACAGGCCCTTGCCGATCGCCGGAAAGAACAGCAATCCCATGACGCACCAGACGCCGAGACCGAACACGCCGCCCTTCGCCACGCCGTTCCGGCCGGGAAGCCACGGATAGAGCCTGCCGAAGGCAAAGCCGAGCACCACCGCGCCATTGAAATAGGACAGCACCCACGGCACCAGCGGATGCACCGAGTGCCCGATCAGCGCGCCGAGCATCGCCTGCACATCCTGATAGGGCTGGAAGTCCGGCAGCCATCCGGCCCAGGATTTCAGCGCCATCAGCGCCGTATGCGCGAGGCTTCCGGCAAGCCCCGCCGCCAGCAGCCTCGCGATCCGGCCCGGTTGCAATGCCATCGGCGCGGCGTGTCAGGATGCCTTGTCGGAATCGCCGTCGCGGCCGTAGCGCGACAACAGCGGCATCTGCGCCGCGCCGAAGATCATGGTCAGCGGCAACACGCCGAAAACCTTGAAGTTGACCCAGAAGTCGGTCGACTGGGTGCGCCAGACGATTTCGTTGAGCGCCGCCAGGAACAGGAAGAAGACCGCCCAGCGCACGGTGAGCTTGTGCCAGCCCTCGTCGGTGAGGTTGAACATCTGGTCGAAGACGATGGCGAGAAACGGCTTGCGCAGCAGGATGCCGGCAAACAGCACGCCGGCGAACAACAAATAGATGATCGTCGGCTTGAGCTTGATGAACAGCTCGTCGTGCAGGATCAGCGTCGCGCCGCCGAAGATCAGCACGACGGCCGCCGTCACCAGCATCATCGGCGGCAGGTGCCGCGTCATCGCATAGGAGACCGCCGCGGCAAAGACGATCGCCACCATGAAGGCACCGGTGGCGGCGAAGATGCCGAAGCGCGCATTGGCGAAAAAGAAGATCAGCAGCGGCCCGAGATCGAGCAGGAATTTCAGGCCGGGATGCATCTGCGGTTTATCGGACATTCTGCGTTCCAGAAAGCGGGCGGATTAGTTGTCGAGGCCGGCGATGGCGCGGGCGAAATCGCGCGCCGCGAACGGCGAGAGATCGTCGACCTGTTCGCCGACGCCGATGAAATGCACCGGCAGCGCGAATTTCTGCGCGATGGCGACGAGGATGCCGCCGCGCGCCGTGCCGTCGAGCTTGGTCATGACCAGGCCGGTGACGCCGGCGGTCTTGTGGAACACCTCGACCTGCGACAGGGCGTTCTGCCCGACGGTCGCGTCCAGCACCAGCAGCACCGCATGCGGCGCGCTCGCATCGACCTTCTTGATGACGCGCACCATCTTCTCCAGTTCGCCCATCAGTTCGGCGCGGTTCTGCAGCCGCCCGGCGGTGTCGATCAGCACGACGTCGAAATTCTCGGTCCGCGCCTCGGTCACCGCGTCGAAGGCGAGGCCGGCGGCGTCGCTGCCCGGCGCGCGCGCCATCACCGTGGCGCCGGTGCGGCCGCCCCAGATCTTGAGCTGATCGATGGCGGCGGCGCGGAACGTGTCGCCGGCGGCGAGCATGACGCTCTTGCCTTCGGCGCGAAAGCGCGCCGCGAGCTTGCCGATGGTGGTGGTCTTGCCGGAGCCGTTGACGCCGGCAACGAGAATGACGAACGGCCGCGCTCCCTCGATCGACAGCGGCTTGGCCACCGGCGCCAGCACCGCCTCGATCTCGGCGGCGAGCACCGCCTTGACGTCCTCGGGGGCGATGCCCTTGTCGTAGCGGCCGGAACCAAGCTTCTCGGTGATGCGGCCGGCGAGATCGACGCCGAGGTCGGCGCGGATCAGCGCGTTTTCGAGGTCCTCGATCGATTCGGCGTCGAGCTTGCGCTTGGTGACGAGGTCGGCGATGGCGCCGCCGAGCGCCGACGAGGTACGCTTGAGGCCGCCGCTGAGACGGTTCCACCAGCTTTTCTTGGGTTGTTCGTCGCTCATCACCACCATATGCCTGTTGCGGGCTTGACCCGCGAGACCGTCACTTCTTCAAAGAGAAGGATTGCCGGGTCAATAGCCGTCTTTGACGCCTCCGCGGAGGCTGTCTGCGATGGCCAGTCCGGCGCCAACACCGTGGACAACCGATGACGACCGACGAAATGCTCTCCCGCCTGCTTTACCGCGACGGGCTGATGCTGGTGGTCGACAAGCCGCCGGGCCTGTCGGTGCATCGCGGGCCTAAAGGCGGGGCCAGCCTCGAGGACTATTTCGAGGCGCTGCGCTTCGGCCTGCCGCGCGATCCGGCGCTGGCGCACCGGCTCGACCGCGACACGTCGGGCTGTCTGGTGCTCGGCCGCCACCGCAAGGCGCTGGCGCGGCTCGGCGACCTGTTCAAGCAGCGCCGGATCGGCAAGACCTACTGGGCCATCGTCGAGGGCCGGCCGGAGCAGGACACCGGCCATATCGACATGCCGCTCGGCAAGCGCGACGACACCCGCGGCTGGTGGATGAAGCCGGACCCGAACGGCCAACCGGCGCAGACGAACTGGACCGTGCGCGGCCATGCCGATGGCCTGACTTGGCTCGAGCTCGAACCGCTCACCGGCCGCACCCATCAATTGCGCGTGCATTGCGCCGAAATGGGCTGGCCGATCGTCGGCGACGCCGTCTACGGCCATGCGTCGCGCAGCGACGGACCGACGTTGCATCTGCATGCGCGCGGGATCGTCGTGCCGATCTCCAAAACCAAACCGCCGGTCGCCGTGCAGGCGCCGCCACCGGACCACATGCGCGAGCGGCTCGCAGCCTGCAGCTGGCAAGATGATTCAGGCGGCCAGCAGTTCGCGGCCGTTGTGGCCGGCGACGACGAGATCGAGGAATAACCCCGGCTCGACCGGCGCATTGAGCCGCACCGGCGTGAACTGCGCGGTGCGGCCGATGCCGCCGCGCTCCGACAGAACCAGTCGCCGCGTCCCGACCTCGCCGTCGAGATGACGTCGCAATACCGCCTCGCCCTTCTCGCGCAGGCGCCGCGAGCGCTCGCGGATCACCCCGCCGTCGACCTGCGGCATGCGGGCCGCCGGCGTGCCCTGCCGCGGCGAGAACGGGAAGACGTGCAGATAGGTGAGCCCGCATGCATCGACGAGATCGAGCGAGCGCTGGAACATCGCATCCGTCTCGGTCGGAAAGCCGGCAATGATGTCGCCACCGAAGATGACATCGGGCCGCAACCTTCTCACCCGATCGGTGAAGGCGATGGCATCGGCGCGCAAATGCCGACGCTTCATCCGCTTGAGAATCATATCGTCGCCGGCCTGCAGCGAGAGATGCAGATGCGGCATCAGCCGCGGCTCGTTCGCCAGCGCGTCGAGAAGATCGTCGTCGGCCTCGACGGAATCGATCGACGACAGCCGCAGCCGCGCAAGCTCCGGCACATGTTTGAGGATCTGCTTCACCAGCCTGCCGAGACGCGGCGTGCCGGGCAGATTGGCGCCGTAGCTGGTGATATCGACGCCGGTGAGCACCGCTTCGCGACAGCCATGCGCGACGAGGCGGCGGATCTGGGTCACCACTTCACCCATCGGCACCGAGCGCGAATTGCCGCGCCCGTAGGGGATGATGCAGAAGGTGCAGCGATGATCGCAACCGGTCTGCACCTGAACGAAGGCGCGCGTATGCCCGGCAATGCCGTCGACGAGATGCAGCGCCGTTTCCTTCACCGTCATGATGTCGTTGACGACAATCTTTTCTTCCGTGCCGACGCCGAAATCCGGCGCCGCCACCGCCGACCAGGCGGCGGTCGTCAGCTTCTCCTCGTTGCCGAGGACGCGATCAACTTCCGGCATCTCCGCGAATGTTTCCGGCTCGGTCTGCGCGGCGCAGCCGGTAACGATGATGCGCGCGTCGGGACGCTCGCGCCGCACGCGACGAATGGTCTGACGCGCCTGCCGGACCGCTTCCGCCGTCACCGCGCAGGTGTTGATGACGACAGCGTCAGCGACACCGGCGCGTGCTGCCTGCTGGCGGATCACTTCCGATTCATAAGCATTGAGACGACAACCGAAGGTGACGACGTCGATATCGCTGCGGGCGGTCATCGGCCGTTACACCGCCGCCGCGAACAGCGCCGGATCGAAACGGCCTTCGCGTTCATATTCGACAGGACCGGTCATCCAGACATGACCGGTGTCCGCACGCCATTCGATAAGCAGATCGCCGCCAGGCACGGTGACCGTCACCTTGCGTCCGGTGCGGTTAAGCCGCGCCGCCGCCACCGCCGTCGCGCAGGCGGCCGAGCCGCAGGCGCGCGTCAGACCGGCACCACGCTCCCAGGTGCGCGCGACGATGCGCTCGCGCGACACGATCTGCGCCAGCGTGATATTGGCCCGCTCCGGGAAGATCGGATGATTCTCCAGCAGCGGCCCGAAGCGCGCGAGGTCATGCGCGTCCACGTCATCGACCCAGAAGATTGCGTGCGGATTGCCCATGCTGACGACGGAGGGCGAATGCAGCACCGGCGCGTCGATCGGCCCGATCTGCAGTTCGATCGCCCGCGTGTCGCGAAATTCCTCGGCCAGCGGGATGTCCTGCCAGCCGAAACGCGGACTGCCCATGTCAACGGTGAAACTGCCGTCGGCGTTCTTCCACGACGGCAGCAGCCCGGCGGCAGTCTCGAACAGCACGCGGTCCTTGCCGGCCTCGCCGGCGACGATGGAAGCGATGCAGCGCGTGCCGTTGCCGCAGGCGCCGGCTTCCGACCCGTCATTGTTATAGATGCGCACATAGGCATCGGTGCCGGGCGTACGCGGCGGGTAGAGCGCCATCAACTGATCGTAGGGCGCGCCATCGGGCTGCGCGGCTGCGCGCGCATCGGCCGGGCTGATCGCGGCGGCATCCACGTCCTTGCGCATGTCGACGACGACGATCTCGTTGCCGAGACCATTCATCTTGACGAAGGGACGATTGGCGAGCGCGCTCACGGGTCAACTCTCGATGATCAGCTCTTGAGGATCACATTCATTGGTCATGCCGCCAGCGCCTCTGCCGCTGAAAAGGCGCCTCGGGCGGCAGCCCGATATTGGCCCGATTTATATGGTGAAAGCCGGGCGCAACACCAGCGGCCAATGCCGCTGCCAATGCCTGCCCCGCCTCTGCCAGCCTGCGCCAAATCCGCCGTGATACTGTTCCGCCGCCGAATCGCCGGGATTCACCGTTCATCCTGCCGCCAATGGAGAGCCAGATGCCCCGCCTTGCGGTAGTCCTCGCGCTGCTTTTGAGCCTCGTTTCAGGCGCTGTGGCCGGCCCGGCGCTGGCGCAGACCCCGGCGCCATCTTCCGACGCCGTGCCCGCCGATCCGTTCGGCGAGACGGTGACGCTGCCGGAGAAGACCATCGTCTATCTGCGGGGACAGGCGAACTGGGATACCGCGCTGGAAACCCTGGTCGAGAAATTCAGGCTGTTGCACGCCTTCCTGCAGAAGGCGCAGATCGCAGCAAACGGTCCGGCAATGACCGTCTATACGCAAGCGAACGACACCGGCTTCGACTATCAAGCAGCCCTGCCGGTCGCCGAAGCGCCGAAAGAACCACCGGGCGACGGCATCGCCGTCGGCACCTCGCCGGGCGGCCCGGTGCTGAAATTCGTCCACCGCGGCGCCTACGATACGCTCGACATCACCTACGAGGCGATCACCAACGAGCTCGACCGCAAGGGTCTCGACGCCAAGGACATGTTCATCGAGGAATATGTCACCGACCTGACGACCACCGCCGAGGACAAGCTGGTGATCAACATCTACGTCCCGACCAGAACCCCCTGAAGCGGATGACATTTCTTTGATCGGCATCCTGCTTTAGACTATCGCCCGGGCATGGTCTTTCCGGAAAGCCGTCATGCGCTTTCCCCGGACATGCCCCGGCACCAACCCACGAGGCCAAGCGTGCGAACATCCCTCCTCTCACTGATCCTGTCCGTCGGCATTGCCGTTGCTGCGTTTCCGGCCGCGGCCCAGGTGCCAAGCCTCGACAAGGTCATCACCGTCGTCGGTGAAGGCACCGCATCGGTCGCGCCGGACAGCGCGATGATCCGCGGCGGCGTCACCACGCAGGGCAAGACTGCACGGGAGGCGAGCGAAGCCAACAGCAAGGACATGCAGGCCGTCATCGCCGCGCTGAAGGATGCCGGCGTGGCGGAACGCGACATCAAGACGACGCGCCTGTCGATCTATCCGCAGATGGATTCCAATAAATCCGGCAAGGCGCGGATCATCGGCTTCCAGGCAACCAACCAGGTGACTGTGCGGCTGCGCGACACCACCCGGATCGCCGACGCGCTCGACCAGATGATCGCCGCCGGCGCCAACGAGATTTCCGGCATCTCGTTCTCGGTCTCCGACCCCTCGAAGGCGCTCGATCAGGCCCGCAAGGACGCGGTCGGCGATGCCCGGCGCAAGGCGGAGATTTATGCCCAGGCCGCCGGCGTGCGGCTCGGCCGCGCCGTGCAGATCCAGGAGGGCAGCGTCGCGGTGCCGTTCCAGCCGCGTTCGATGGCGCTGCGCGCCGACGCCCAGGCCGCGTCCGTGCCGGTGTCGCCGGGCGAGGAAACACTGCGCGTCAACGTGTCGATCAGCTTCGAACTGATGCACTGACGCACGCCATGGGCCGGGATCGGCGCCGGAACCGCCGTGTCGACGATTTCGGTCGTCGGATCAAGGCGTTGCATGGTTCCTGCGGGCCCGGCATGCAGCCTCTTGCAGCTTGACTCGGCCACGGCCGGACCTTAGGGTCCGCCCGCTCTCGCAAGAGAACAGGATTTCAGCCCGCCGACCGGCCCTCGGGACCGGAGGCAACCGCCCGACAGCGCGATGCGCCCTCGGGCGCGAAACGCGTTTGGACAAGGCGACTGGATCGGGTGATATGTTCGACAATCTGTCGGAAAAGCTGGGCGGCATCCTCGACCGCCTCACCCGCCGCGGCGCACTGACCGAGGCGGATGTCGACGCGGCGCTGCGCGAAGTCCGCCGCGCGCTGCTCGAAGCCGACGTGGCGCTCGACGTGGTGCGCGATTTCGGCGCGCGGGTGAAGGAGCGCGCGGTCGGCGTCGAGGTGCTCAAGTCGGTGACCCCCGGCCAGATGGTGGTGAAGATCGTCCACGACGAACTCATCGCCATGCTCGGCGCCGAAGGTCAGGCGATCGACTTCAATGCCGCGCCGCCGGTCGCCATCATGATGGTCGGCCTGCAGGGCTCCGGCAAGACCACGACCACCGCCAAGCTCGCCAAACGGCTGACCGAGCGCTTCAAGAAGAAAGTGCTGATGGCGTCGCTCGACGTGCGCCGGCCGGCGGCGATGGAGCAGCTCGCCGTGCTCGGCCGCGACACCGGCATCGACACGCTGCCGATCGTCGCCGGACAATTGCCGCCGCAGATCGCCACCCGTGCGCTGGAAGCCGGCCGCCTCGGCGGCTACGACGCAGTGTTGCTCGATACTGCCGGCCGCACCACGCTCGACGAGGAGATGATGGAGGAAGCGGCGGCGGTGAAGCGCGCCGCCAATCCGCACGAAGTGCTGCTGGTCGCCGACGCGCTGACCGGCCAGGACGCGGTCAATCTGGCACGCGCCTTCGACGAACGCGTCAACCTCACCGGCATCGTGCTGACCCGCGTCGACGGCGACGGCCGCGGCGGCGCGGCGCTGTCGATGCGCGCCGTCACCGGCAAGCCGATCAAGCTGATCGGCACCGGCGAAAAGATGGATGCGCTCGACGACTTCCATCCCTCGCGGATCGCCGACCGTATTCTCGGCATGGGCGACATCGTTTCGCTGGTCGAGAAGGCGGCCGCGCATATCGACGCCGAGCAGGCGGCGCGCGTCGCCGAGAAGATGCGCAAGGGCCAGTTCGACCTCGCCGATCTGCGTCAGCAACTGGTGCAGATGCAGAAGATGGGCGGTCTCGGCGGCCTGATGGGCATGCTGCCCGGCGTCGCCAAGATGAAGAATCAGATGGCGGCCGCCAATCTCGACGACAAGGTTCTCAAGCGGCAGATGGCGATCATCGATTCGATGACGCCGCAGGAACGGCGCAACCCCGACATCCTCAAGGCCAGCCGCAAGAAGCGCATCGCCGCCGGCTCGGGCACCTCGCCGGAGCAGATCAACAAATTGCTGAAGATGCATCGCGGCATGGCCGACATGATGAAGATGATGGGCAGCGGCAAGCGCGGCCCGCTCGCCGGCCTCGCCAACATGATGGGCATGGGTGGTGGAACGGGTGGCGGAATGCCGTCGCCCGAACAGATGCAGGAACTGGCGCAGAAGGCCAAGGCAGGCGGCGCAAGCGCGCCGGGCCTGCCGCCGAATTTTCCCGGCATGCCGGGTGGATTGCCGGGCGGATTGCCCAATCTGCCCGGACTCGGCGGCGGAAAACTTCCCGGATTGCCGGGCGGCTTCCACGGGCTCGGAAAAAAGAAGTGACCAATCGCTGGAGCGTTTTCGAGCGAAGCAGAATCCGGTTCGCGTGAAGAAAGCGCTTCAAGACAAAGACTGCAGAACAACATCGATCAGATCGAGAAAGGAAAAGACCAATGTCCCTGATGATCCGCATGGCGCGGGCCGGCACCAAGAAGCGGCCGGTCTATCACATCGTCGTCGCCGACAAGCGCTCGCCGCGCGACGGCCGCTTCATCGAGCGTCTCGGCTACTACAATCCGCTGATGCCGAAGGACAAGCCGGAGCGTCTGAAGCTCGACCTCGACAAGGCGAAGGCCTGGCTCGACAAGGGCGCGCAGCCGTCCGACCGCGTGCTGCGCTTCCTCGATGCCGCCGGCGTGCGCAAGCGCGACTCGCGCAGCAATCCCGAGAAGGCCGTGCCGCGCAAGGAGCGCAAGGCGCGCGCCGAGGAAGCCGCGAAGGCCGCATCGGCGCCGGCAGCCGGCTAAGCCGCACCCTCGCGGCACAGGATGGCCCTCGTCCTGCGGAGCGGCCGGCTCTGCCGGCCTCCTCGGGACGGGGCGGATTCGGTACGTTTGGCGATGCAGATAGCTTCCTGCCTTCATGGTTCGAGATGCGCCGCCGGCAGCACGCTGACATGCGCTCTTGATGCCGCTCTTGATGCGCCATGGCGGCGGGCGTCGTCGTGAAGCCGCTGATCTGCGTCGCGCAGTTCGGCGCCGCGCATGGCGTGCGCGGCGAGATCGCATTGCGGTCCTTCACCGAGCGGCCCGCCGACTTCTGTCGCTACGGTCCGTTGTCCAGCAAGGACGGCGCGCGCGTGTTCGAGATCACGGCCACGCGCGCGGTGAAGGAGCATTTCATCGTCCGCGTCGCCGGCATCGACGACCGCGACGCGGCGCAAGCGCTGCGCAACATTGAACTTTACGTGGCGCGCGACCGGTTGCCGCCGCCCGCCGACGACGAGTTCTATCACGCCGACCTGATCGGGCTTGCCGCCGCCACGCCCGCCGGCGCCGCGCTCGGCACGGTCAGCGCCATCTACAATTTCGGTGCCGGCGACGTCATCGAGATCGCCCCGAACGCGGGCGAGACGCTGCTGGTGCCGTTCACGCGGCAGGTGGTGCCGGCAATCGATTTTGCCGCCGGGCGCATCGTCGTCGATCCGCCGGGGAGTGACGATGGCGACGACGGCGACGATCAATGAGCGAGACCGACCGCATGCGCCCGTGGCGCGCCAGCGTGCTTACATTGTTTCCGGAGATGTTTCCGGGCCCGCTCGGCGTCAGCCTGGCCGGCAAGGCGCTGGGCCCGCTGTGGTCGCTCGACGCGATCAATATCCGCGACCACGCCACCGACCGCCACCGCACCGTCGACGATACGCCGGCCGGCGGCGGCCCCGGCATGGTGATGAAGGCCGACGTGCTGGCCCGGACACTCGATGCGCTGCCGTCGGATACCCGGCCGCGGCTGGTGATGACGCCGCGCGGCCGGCCGCTGACCCAGGCGCGGGTGCGCGAACTTGCCGAGGGGCCCGGGGTCGTCGTTCTTTGCGGCCGGTTCGAGGGCATCGACGAGCGGCTGATCGCCGCCCGCCAGCTCGAGGAAGTCTCCGTGGGCGACTATGTCCTGTCCGGCGGGGAGGTTGCGGCGCTCGTTCTGCTCGACGCCTGCGTGCGTCTCCTTCCCGGCGTCATGGGCAAGGATGCCTCGGCGATCGAGGAAAGCTTCAGCGCCGGACTGCTGGAATATCCGCAATATACCCGCCCGGCGGTCTTCGAAGGGACGCCGATTCCGGACATTCTGACCTCCGGCGACCACCGCAAGATCGCCGACTGGCGGCGGGCCGAGGCGGAACGGCTGACCCGCGAGCGGCGCCCCGACCTCTGGGCCCGCTACCGGCCACCGGACGCAAAAATAGGTCCGAAAGGGTGACAAAGCTGCCGGGATAGCGTATAGGCCCGCCGACCCGGAATTGACGAGACAGGCCTGTGCGCCAGCCGGCTGATGCCGAGAGCGCCGCCGATGGAGACGTGTGATGAACCTGATCAAGGAACTCGAGCAGGAAGAGCTCGCCAAGCTCTCCGCCGGCAAGACGGTGCCGTCTTTCGCGCCGGGCGACACCGTCGTGGTGAACGTCAAGGTGAAGGAAGGCGAGCGCACCCGTATCCAGGCCTATGAAGGCGTTTGCATCGGCCGTTCCGGTGGCGGCCTGCACGAGACCTTCACGGTCCGCAAGATTTCCTACGGCGAAGGCGTCGAGCGCGTATTCCCGCTGTATTCGCCGATCGTCGATTCGATCAAGGTGCTGCGGCACGGCAAGGTGCGGCGCGCCAAGCTGTATTACCTGCGCAATCTGCGCGGCAAGTCGGCGCGCATCGCCGAGCGCGAGGGCTTCACCGCCGAAGACGCGCGCGCCACGGCGGCTGCCCACGACACCAAGCCGAAGGTCGAGACGAAGCAGTAATCGTCGCCACCGCGGCGTCGACCGCACTCTATCGATGCAACAAGGGCCGCAGACAGCGGCCCTTTTTGTTGATGCAACCGGTCCGCTCGCTGCCCTTCTGGCTCGTTGCCGCGCGCGATATCGCCGCGGCCCTGACCGTAACACCCATGGGAGGGTCAATGGCAGGGGTTCGCAGCCAACATCCGGTCCCGGTCTGCGATCCGGACTTGCGGTGCGACTTGCAGCACGACTTGCGAAAATGAGCCTGCAGGAATGGTTGCGGCAGGAGCCGGCGGGACGGGCGCTTTGCGCTTCGTTGTCGAACCCGGCGGCATTGTCTATATAAGAACCATTATGATTGACGGGTTCCAGCGGATCATCCTTTCGGACCACTGGCGACTGCCGAGCCGGTTCTTCGGCCGGCTGACGGCGGTGCAGGCCGGTCTTTGACCGCCGGCGCGCACAAGCGCGTGCGCTTTCGTCGTTTGCCGAACCCTTGTCGCAACATCCGCATCAAGACCCGCATATTGCCGATCGGACACCGCCAACAATATCCGGCGGACCTTCGGCAAAAGGATCACCAAGAACCGCATCAAGAACAGCACCAAGAACAGCATCATGAAATCACGCACGCTCTATGACAAAATCTGGGACGATCATCTGGTGGACGAGCAGCCGGACGGCACCTGTCTGCTCTATATCGACCGCCATCTCGTCCATGAGGTGACCTCGCCGCAGGCGTTCGAGAGCCTGCGCCTGTCGGGCCGCAAAGTGCATGCGCCGGACAAGACGCTGCTCGTGGTCGATCACAACGTTCCGACCACCGACCGCAGCAAACCCAATCCGGACCCGGAGAGCGCCGAGCAGATCGCCTATCTGGCGGAGAACGCCAAATATTTCGGGCTCGAATATTACAACGAGTTCGACAAGCGGCAGGGCATCGTCCACATCATCGGACCGGAGCAGGGCTTCACGCTGCCCGGCACCACGGTCGTGTGCGGCGACAGTCACACGGCGACGCATGGCGCTTTCGGCGCGCTGGCGATGGGCATCGGCACGTCAGAAGTCGAGCACGTTCTGGCGACGCAGACGCTGATCCAGAAGAAAGCCAAGAACATGCGCGCGATCGTCGACGGCACGCTGCCGCCCGGCGTCACCGCCAAGGACATCATCCTCGCCATCATCGGCGAAATCGGCACCGCCGGCGGCACCGGCTTTGCGCTCGAATATGCCGGCGAGGCGATCCGCGCGCTGTCGATGGAAGGCCGCATGACGATCTGCAACATGTCGGTCGAGGGCGGCGCCAAGGCCGGCTTCGTCGCGCCGGACGAGAAGGCCTATGCCTATCTCAAGGACCGGCCGAAATCGCCGAAGGGCGCGCAGTGGGATGCGGCGATACGTTACTGGGAGACGCTGCACAGCGACGACGGCGCGCATTTTGACCACGAGATCCGTCTCGACGCCGCCCGGCTGCCGCCGCTCGTCACCTGGGGCACCAGCCCGGAAGACGTCGTCTCCGTCACCGGCGTGGTGCCGAACCCGGACGACATCGCCGACGAGACCAAGCGCACGTCGAAGAAGCGGGCGCTGGACTATATCGGCCTGACGCCCGGTACCAAGGTGACCGACATCAAGCTCGACCGCGTGTTCATCGGTTCGTGCACCAACGGCCGTATCGAGGACCTGCGGGAAGTGGCGCGCATCGCCGCCGGCAAGACCGTCAACGCCAATGTCTCGGCGATGATCGTGCCGGGCTCCGGACTGGTGAAAGAGCAGGCGGAAGCCGAAGGTCTCGACAAGATCTTCAAGGCCGCCGGCTTCGAGTGGCGCGAACCGGGCTGCTCGATGTGTCTGGCGATGAACCCGGACAAGCTGGCGCCGGGCGAGCGTTGCGCCTCGACCTCGAACCGCAATTTCGAGGGCCGGCAGGGCTACAAGGGCCGCACGCATCTGGTGTCGCCGGCGATGGCGGCGGCAGCGGCGATTGCCGGCCATTTCGTCGACGTCCGCGACTGGGCATAAGCGCCAATACGAGGACCGATAAAGGCCGGAAAAGCCCGCCAGTAATGGCGGGCTTTTCATTTGAAGCTCCGTCGAGCGGAACAGAAGCACCCGCCCGCGTGACAAAAAGACGTCGATCCCGACCGATCCGCGAGGCGTCAGAACGGGAAGAACGGCCCGAACGGGAACGGCGCGAAATAGGACGGATAGGAATAGTAGTAAGACCGGTAATAAGGCCGATAGCCGTAATAGGGCCGGTAATAATAGGGTCTCGGATAATAATACGGCCGGTAAGAGCGATAGGGCCGGTAATAGCGGTGCCGGTAATAGCGCCGATAATACCGGCGCGCGCTGATCTCGGTGACCGCCGCCTGCGGCCCGGCTTGCGCGGCGGCAGCGGCCCGATCAGCCGACGCCGCATTTGCGGACGCCGCTTGCGCAGGCGTCACGAGCATGGCCATCGACAGTCCGGCGGCAAAGGCCAGTCCGGCCAGCCCAGCCGTCAGCCGCCGCGCCCATCGACCGGAACCATGGACTGCATTGCGCGGATCGGCTGCGCCGGCTCCCGAGCCTGCGTCTGTCTGCCCGATGCCCACGCCTGTGATGCCTGTCTGCATGACCCGCACTCCCTGCATCGCGCCGTCGGTCGCCGCCATCCTATGGAACGCATGACCGCCGGATCGGTTCGCCGCAGTTCCACCGGCCTGCCTGCCCGCGGCCGGCTACTCCCACCAGCACTGCTGGCGCGGCACGATCACCGTGCCGCTCCGGCGCGCCTCCTGCGCCAGCCAGGCACGGCATTGTCGCACCGAATTGGGGCCGGGAACGGTGCGACGCGGCGTCACGGTAATACGGATACGACGCTGCTGCTGGGCCGACAATTCGACAGTCCGGCTTGCCGGCGGCCGGTCTGCCGCGACGTCGCGCTGCGCGCCGGCAACGGCCGGAGCATGGCCGATTGACAGCATGCAAAGGCCCGCCAGCAACCCGGTCAACACGCAAAACCGCATCCTCACCACCCCCTTGTCGATCGCGGCGGACCGTCGCGCAACCGCGCATCCCGTGTCAACGGCACGGAACCGGCCGTACCCGCCTTCGCGCCGCCGCCGGACCTGGTTCGGTCCCTTCGCTTGGTTCGCAGGCCGCGCTCCCCTAGAACAAGGGCATGTCCTCCGCTTCGTCATCCGGGCTGCCGCCCGACCCGCAATCCCCGCACGCGCTCTGGGACGGGCTGAAAGCCCCGTCGCTCGACGAACTCGACGCGCTGGCGGATGCCGCATTCCGCAGCCTGCCGGAGACGTTCCGCCGGCTCTGCGAGGGCGTCGTCATCAGGGTCACAGACTTTCCGACCGACGAGGTGCTCGACGCCATGCGGGCGCAAAGCGAATTCGACCTACTCGGCCTGTTTCAGGGCGTCGGTCTGCCGTTCCGCTCCGAGACCGATCCGGTGCAGATGCCGAACATGATCTGGCTCTATCGCAGGCCGATCCTCGACTACTGGGCCGAGCACGACGAGACGCTGGGCGACATCGTCACGCACGTTCTCGTCCACGAGATCGGCCACCATTTCGGCCTGTCGGACGAGGATATGGAAGCGATCGAGGCGGCAGCCGACCGCTAGAGCCCGTCCGCCGGAGCCGGCTGCTAGAGCCTTCTTGCGTCCGATCCGCCCGGCGAACCGTCCGACCCCCGTTTTCGGGCGTTTTTCGCTCCCGGTCCTTTCCCGTACGGCACCGGGGCCCGTTCGACATCCGACTGACGCTCGCAGACGCCGCCGAATGCGCCGCTGCCGGCAACGCATTGTCGGGCGGACGGGAACACGCAGAGCGGCGCACCGCCGCTGAAATCCCGCAGGCACCAGGTTTCCGCCCGCGCCGGAGTTGCACCGGCAAGAATGGCAAGACTGGCGAGCGTCAGGCTGGCGAGCATCAGGCTGAACGCGCCAAGCACGGCGACCGGCCGCAGCGCGGTCGGTCTGCGCATCTGCGGCGTCGGCATTGCCGGTTTCCGCATCGTCCGTTTCCGCATGGCATCCCTCCGTTTTCCGGCGGCGGCCGCGACATGGCCTTGACCGATCCGCCTCACCCCTTATGAAACGAGGCAGCACATTCCAGGTTCAGGACAGTCCCGGTTCACACGAAAATATCAGGTCATGGAAAAGTTCACCGTCCTCGAAGGCGTCGCTGCCCCGCTGCGGGTCATCAATGTCGATACCGACATGATCATTCCCAAGCAGTATCTGAAGACCATCAAGCGCACCGGGCTCGGCAAGGGCCTGTTCTCGGAAATGCGCTACAAGGATGACGGCAGCGAGAACCCCGACTTCGTGCTCAACCAGCCGGCCTATCGCAACGCCAAGATCCTCGTTGCCGGCGACAATTTCGGCTGCGGCTCCTCGCGCGAGCACGCGCCCTGGGCGCTCGCCGATTTCGGCATCCGCTGCGTCATCTCGACCGCGTTCGGCGATATTTTCTACAACAACTGCTTCAAGAACGGCATGCTGCCGATCCGCGTCTCGCCGGAGGATCTGGAGAAGCTGTTCGACGATGCCGAGCGCGGATCGAACGCGACGCTGACCATCGACCTGGAAAAGCAGGAGATCCGCGGGCCGGACGGCGGCGTCATCGCTTTTGACGTCGACCCGCACCGCAAGCGCTGCCTGCTCAACGGTCTCGACGATATCGGCCTGACGCACGAGAAGCGGCCGCAGATCGACAGCTACGAAAAGCAGATCGCCGCCGAACGCCCGTGGGTGTGAGCCGCTTGCCGGCATTCTGAACCAGCAGTTTCGACCGTGATCGCCGGGTGCGCTGCGCTCGCAGGCGCACTGTCGTTGCTCCGATCGCCCCTTGCTCCGCGCAGGCATGCGCATCGTCTTGTCCCGCGTGCAAGCGCGCGGCTGCGGTCTTGCCCCACGCGCAGGCGTGCGGACGCGCCCCTGTTGTTGACGGCGCGGGGGTCGCCGGCGGTTTCCTCTGGCCCCTCCCGGCGTTTCGGCACGCATGAGGGGCGACGGAGCGCCGAAGGCGCAACGTCGTGGTTTGTCCGCGCCGGAAAAGCGCGAACGCGCATCGGTGAGGATGCGCACGCCTTGCGGCGCTCCGCCCGTCCTTTGCGGACAAAGGAACGGACTTCGTCGTGCGGCGTCTTGGCGGCTACCGGGGCCGCGCTTTTCGTTTCGGGCTTGCCGTTCTGGCGAACGACGCGCCCTCACCCGTCAGCGAACCCGTCGCAGGAGATCGTCGTGTCTCCGGGCGGATCCCCGGCGCCGCCCGGGAACGACGGCTGCGAACCGTCGCGCGCGGGCGCCGCGTCACGGTCCATGGCCGCATCTCCGGCCTGGACCCCGGCGGTCCGGCAAAGGCGCAAGCCTGAGCCTGCTCCTCGCCTTTCCTCCGGCTGCTCCGCCATCAAGACGCCTCTAGATGGCGCCCCTCGCCGAGCAGGACATGGATAGGACTATAGTCATTTAGGAATAAAGTCGCAGTTATATACTTGACGTACCGCGCCTGATTTGCCATAAAAGGCAAGACAGGAGCGAGTTATGGCACTTCCCAAGATCTACACCGACGAAACCGCAGCCCGTGAGCACCTTGAAAATCTCCTCTGGCCGGAAGGCCCGGTCTGCCCCCATTGCGGCACCATCAACGAGGCTACCGAGCTCAAGGGCAAATCCACCCGCCCGGGCGTCTACAAGTGCCGTCCCTGTCAAAAGCCCTTCAGTGTCACGGTCGGGACCGTATTCGAGCGAAGCAAGATCAAGCTCAACGTTTGGGTCTATGCGACCGATCTACTGACCGCGTCAAAAAAGGGTATGTCGGCCCACCAACTGCACCGCATGTTGGGCGTTACCTACAAAACCGCTTGGTTCATGGCGCATCGCATCCGCGAAGCCATGCGCGACGACAAGCCTGCCCCCATGGGCGATAACGGCGGCCCCGTGCAAGCCGACGAAACCTATTACGGCAACACGTCTAAACGCGCGAAGCATTACAAGAAGGGTCATTCCAACAAGAGCGGCGTTGTCGCCCTTGTCGAACCTGCCACCGGCAAGGCTCGCGCCTTCGCCGTCAAGTCAGCAACCGCCGACACCGTTTGCAACATTCTTTTCACGAATGTGCGCCGCAAGGCCACGCTCGTGACTGACGAAAGCCGTCTCTATTCCTTCGTCGGCACTCAGTACGGCGACCATCAGACTGTGCTTCATGCTGGCCGCGAGTACGTCAACAAGGAAGGTTACACCACCAACAACGTCGAAAACTTCTTCGGCATCTTCAAGAAGGGCATGGTGGGCATCTACCACTTCTGTGGCGAGCAACACCTGCAACGCTATCTCGACGAATTTTCCTTCCGATACTCAAACCGCTCTGGCGTCGGCATCAACGATGCAATGCGCGGTGAACTCGCGCTCAAGGGCATCACTGGCAAGCGCCTGACCTATCGACGGCCTCATTAAACCCAAGACTCGAAAACATTTGACGCGTAAGTTTTTGGTATGGAGGCAACGACATAACCGATAGTGCCATACCCGCGCCGGCTAAGCCGGACAATGAAATCTACGGCATATTCGCCGGGCCGATTGACCAAGCCGCAGTTGCAAGGGTCGCAAACGGGGCGGCTGTTGCGAGCAGCAACGGTGTTACCCACTGCCATCTGGCTTTCCAATCCAGCGGAGGCACAGTCCCCGATGGGGTCGCGTTGTACAATCTGCTTCGGGCGTTTCCCGTTCCGATCACCCTTTACAATATCGGGTCCATCGCCTCGGCCGGGGTTATCGCTTATCTGGGCGCGGGCAACCGAGTGTCGAGTCGCCTTGCTACGTTTATGATCCATCGGACAACGTCCCCTCCGCAGGGCATGACTTCGGAACGGCTTCGCGCCACGGTGCGAAGCGTCGAGATTGATGACGCCAGAACAGAGGAAATCCTGAGAGGTATTAACCTGACGAAAGAGAATCGCGACGTTCATCAAATCGCGGACCTCTGGCTATCATCGGCAGAAGCCAAAGAGGTCGGCCTTGTAACCGAAATCGCTGAATTTGCGCCCCCCAAAGGAACGTCGTTATTTTTTCTTGGAGCGGCTTAAGCTTACCTGCTTCTTCCCAACCCTCATTTCCGAATGAGGCTTGGGCTCGGCCTTCATATCCTCATGCTGCTTCGGTGGCGTCTTGAGCATCCGCAGCAATACCTGATCCCGTTTTTCGGCCGCTTTGCCCACGATTCACACCCCTTGGTGGATAAGGCCGGATTTCTCTAGCGCTCAACGAAGCTCGTGCGACAATCTGAACGCGCGAATCAATGAGTCATGCCCCAAGCATGAACCCATTGAACTCGCGTTGGCGCAACCGGCCCGCAAGGGCATCGGGTGCCGCAGGGCCACCACCCTGCGTCTACCTACCGGTTCGGAGACGGTAGGACTTCCCGGGGTACGGAAGGAACGTAATGCCCGCCGTACCTCGCAACCCCGTAGGGGGCCTCCTGGGGGCCAGTAGAGACGTCTACTGGCCCTTTTCCTTGCCGATTCGAATTACCGACCGGCAACCTCACTGTACGTAGGAAATCTCCTATTTCTAGGAGCCTACAAAAAGAAATCTGTCGAAAAGCTCAAACTCATTAATCCGCGCTGCCCTGTCAGTTCCTGACTTACCGCGCTGGATTCTGGTACGTCAAGTATATAACTGCGAATAAAGTCAAGTCTGGCGGCTGCGGCCCTAGCGCGACGCGATGGCTTCGGCGATCGCCACGGTGCGTTCGGCCATTTCCGCATGCATGCGCTCGACCATGCGGCCGCCGATCTGCACCACGCCCTTGCCACGGTTTTCCGGCTTCTCGAATTCGGCGATCATCGCGCGCGCCTGCGCGATCTCCCCGGCATCCGGCGAGAACATGCGGTTGCACGGCTCGATCTGGTTCGGATGGATCAGCGTCTTGCCGTCGAAACCGAAGTCGCGCGCCTGCTCGCATTCGCGCAGGAACCCCTCGGCATTGCCGAGATCGTTATAGACACCGTCGAGCACGTCGATGCCGGCCGCATGCGCGGCGAGCACCGTGTTCGACAGCCACGGCAGCATCGGCGCGCGGCCGGGCACCTGACGCGCCCGCGTCTCCTTCGCCAGATCGTTGGTGCCGAGCACGAAACAGGCAAGCCGCGTTTCGGAATCGGCCGCCATCTGCGCCAGCGGCAGGATGTTGAAGATCGCCAGCGGCGTTTCGATCATCGCCCAGATACGGATGCGCTGATCGGCGCGGGTGTCGAGCAGCCGCCGGCCGAGCGCCTGCAACTGCCCCGCGGTTTCGATCTTCGGCACCAGGATGGCATCCGGCACGGCGGCGAGCGCGGCGTTGAAATCATCGGCGAACCAGGGACTGGCCAGCGCATTGGTGCGGATCACCACCTCGCGCGATCCGAAGCCGCCGGCCTTCACCGCCGCCGTCACCTGGGCGCGCGCCGCGTCCTTGGCATCCGGCGCCACCGCGTCTTCGAGATCGAGGATGACGCCGTCGGCCGGCAGCGTGCGCGCTTTCTCCAGCGCCCGGGCGTTGGAACCGGGCATATAGAGAACGCTGCGGCGCGGACGGATGACCATGACTTCCCCTGTCGTCTGAACGGGCCGCCTCGTCTGCGGGCGGCCGTGGCACCGCAGGACCGCCCGCGACGCCTGCGCAGGCTAGAGCTTTCCCGCTTCCGATGGAATCGGAAGCGTGGCTCTTATCGCCGCGTTGCCGCGTTGTCCTCACGCCGGGCGGACCCGCTTCATCCGCCAACGCGCTCACGCGCGGGCAGACATGCTTCGACCGATTTCCAATGGCGGGCCGCTGCCGATTGTGCAAGACACTCTGCATCTCCCACGTCCATCGTGTACCGCCATGCCATTTCCCATCCGCCTGCTCGACGGCTACCGCGCCTTCCTTCTCAGCCGGTTGCGACGGGAGCAGGCGCATTACCGCGAGCTGTCGCAGGCGGGGCAGGCGCCGGAGGTGATGGTGATCGGCTGCTGCGACTCGCGCGTGTCGCCGGAAGTGATCTTCGACGCCGGGCCCGGCGAACTGTTCGTGGTGCGCAACGTCGCCAATCTGGTGCCGCCCTATGCCCCGGACGGCAAGGCGCACGGCGTCTCGGCGGCGCTCGAATTCGGCGTCACCGCCTTGAAGGTGAAGCACATCGTGGTGCTCGGCCATGCGCAATGCGGCGGCGTCAAAGCCTTCGCCACCGAGCACGAGCCGCTGACGCCGACCGACTTCATCGGCCAGTGGATGACGCTGATGGCGCCCGCGGCGGACAGGGCCGGCCCGCAGGGCGACGTGCCGCTCGCGGATTACCTGACGCGGCTCGAACAGGCGAATGTCGTCAACAGCCTGGAAAACCTGATGACCTTCCCGCGGCTGCGCGAGCGCGTCGAGAGCGGCGAACTGTTCCTGCACGGCGCCTATTTCGGCGTCGCCACCGGCAAGCTGTCGGTACGCGACGAGGTGACCGGCCAGTTCGTGCAGGCGGCGTCCGAAGACCACGCGCATCTGTTCGCGACGCCGCGGTTCTGACGCGCGCTGCGCGCGGGTGCCTCGCACCCGCCGCCGTCCAGCAATATCCGTCAAAAACAACAATGCCCGGCGCAGGCCGGGCATTATCGTTTGAACGGCGCAAGCGACCCGGCGGCGGCCGCGTGATGTGGCCGGATCTATGCCGCCGGATTCACGCTGCCGATTCAGGCTGCCAGGTTCATGCTACCGGGTTCAGGCGGCTTTGCGCTTGGCCTCGATCAGCTTGCGGTTGATCAGCACTTCGGCGATCTGGATGGTGTTGAGCGCCGCGCCCTTGCGCAGATTGTCCGACACCACCCACATTTCGAGGCCGTTCTCCACCGTCGCGTCCTCGCGGATGCGGCTGATATAGGTGGCGTCCTCGCCGGCCGCCTCGTAAGGCGTGACGTAGCCGCCGGGCTCGTGCTTGTCGATCACCAGACAGCCCGGCGCGGTGCGCAGGATCTCGCGCGCCTCGTCGGCCGAGATCGGTTTCTCGAACTCGATGTTCACCGCCTCCGAATGGCTGACGAACACCGGCACGCGCACGCAGGTGGCGGCGACCTTGATCTTCGGGTCGAGAATCTTCTTGGTCTCGACGTTCATCTTCCACTCTTCCTTCGTGTAGCCGTCCTCCATGAAGACGTCGATCTGAGGAATGAGATTGAACGCGATGCGCTTGGGGAATTTCTTGGTCTGCATCTCGTCGAGCGTGAACACCGACTTGGTCTGCGCGAACAGTTCGTCCATCGCATCCTTGCCGGCGCCGGACACCGACTGATAGGTGGCGACGACGACGCGCTTGATCGTCGCCTTGTCGTGCAGCGGCTTCAGCGCGACGACGAGCTGCGCCGTCGAGCAGTTCGGGTTGGCGATGATGCCCTTCTTGCGGAAGCCGGCAACCGCATCGGCATTCACCTCCGGCACGACCAGCGGCACGTCCGGGTCCATGCGCCAGGCCGACGAATTGTCGATCACCACCGCGCCTTGCGCGGCGATCTTCGGCGACCATTCCTTCGACACCGCGCCGCCGGCCGACATCAGGCAGATATCGACGTCGGAGAAATCGTAGGTGTCGAGCGCCTTCACTTTCAGGGTTTTGTCGCCGAACGAGCACTCCGTGCCCTGGCTTTTGCGCGAGGCCAAAGCGACGACCTCGTCGGCGGGAAAGGCCCGCTCAGCCAGGATGGACAGCATTTCGCGCCCGACATTGCCGGTCGCGCCCGCAACGGCGACCTTGTAACCCATTGTTAACTCTCCGAAAAAATTTCCGGCCGCATGGAACTCTGCGGCAACCGGATGCCAGCGTGTCTAGGAGAAAATCTGTGGAAAGACAACGGTTCAGCGAAGCGGGTCACCTGCGTTGGCGATGTATTCCGAGTTCCGTGCCGAGCGTGCGGCATCCATCCTGCGGCATCCCTGGACCGGGCGTCTCGCGGCGACGCTGCTGCAGGTCGGCGCCTATTGCAGCGGGCTGGCGGCGGTCGGCGTGCTGGTTGTCTACCTGACCGGCCTGCCGAATCAGGCGCCCGTCCCGTCCGAACAGGCGGCCGCTCCGTCCTGGGTGGCGGTCGAGCGGCCATTCCCCGCTTTCGCGCTGGCGATCCCGGAAGCCGGCGATGCACCCGCCGCCTATGCGATCCTGCGCCACCCGGACGGCGGCCGGAAGGACGTCCTGACGCTTGGCGAGGCTGACGGCAACGCACCCTATCTGACGGTGGAGATCTACCGGCCCGGCAGCGAGGCCACCGGCTTCGCGGCGCCGGAGCAGGACGTCCAGGCCCGCGCCCGCCGGCTCGGGCCGCTGACCACGGCGCAGCCGGGCGCGCCGCTCGACAGCAAGTTCGGCCCGTTCGCCATCGAGGCGGTGACGATCGGCGGAGAAGTGCCGCGCCGCTGCATCGGCTTCAACCGCACCTATGACGAGCCACGGCTGCAGATCGCCGGGCTGTTCTGCCAGGGCGACGACACGATCGTCGACCGGGGCACGCTCGCCTGCGCGCTCGACCGGTTGACGCTGATGTCCTCCGGCAGCGATCCGAGCATCGGCGCGCTGTTCGCGCAGGCCGAATTGCGGCGCAGCTTCTGCGGCCAGCGCAGCATTCTGATGACGCCGACGCCGAAATATCCGACGCTGTGGAAGGCGCTCGACCAGCGCGGCCACAGCACCGGCCGGTAATAAAAAACCGGGCCGCGTCGCCGCGGCCCGGATAGTTCATTCGATACGGCACGTATTGCGGCGCGCGCTATTGCGTGAACGGATTGCGGAAACCGCCCTGCGCCGGCGTCGTGCGCGGCGGGAACGACGCCTCCAGATAATCGAGGATGGTGTTCCGCTCGGCCGCCTCCGGCGCCGGCATGCCGTGTTTGGAGATCATCAGGTCGATCGATTCATTCCACTGGCGCCGGTTCATGCCCTGTTGCGCCACCAGCTTGAAACCGTGGCAGGCGGTGCAGGCATAGAAGGTGTCGTCGCGGCCGGCACCGGCCGGATAATCCTCCGGTGCTTCGTCCTGCGCGCGCGCCGCGGCGCCGGCAACGAGCAGAACCGCAGCGGCGAGCGAAAGCTGCCGCGCGATGCGCGCGGCAGCAGCAATGAGCGTGTACGCAAACACCATTCCGGTCAGCCCACCAGCACGGCAATCCGGTGCATGGCATTGCCGCCATAGCCCTGCGGATTCCAGAAACCGGCCATATGCGGCTGCATGACGCCCTTGGAGTCGGTGCCGCGCGTCCAGATCTCGTAATAGCCGTCCGCCGGCAGCTTCACGTTCGCGGTCCAGCGCTGCCAGTCGTATTTGTTCTTCGGCTTCGACAGCTTGGCCCGCGTCCATGTCGCGCCGAAATCAACCGAGATATCGACGTGATCGACGGTGAGATCGCCGGCCCAGGCGGCGCCGCGCAGCTTGATCTCCTTGGTGCCGGCGGCGATCTTGGCGCCGTTCGCCGGACTGGTGATGATCGAGCGCACCGGCATCGATTCGAGAATCCGGAAATTCTTCGGATCGCCCTTGGCACCGGGGATCATCGGCTTGATCGGCACGCGGTAGGAGAATTCGGTCATGCCGGGACCGTCATGCTCCTTGTCGCGAATCCAGATGCGCTTGAGCCATTTCGCCGACACCGATCCCGGCCAGCCGGGAATGAACAGCCGCAGCGGCCCGCCATGGATGTTCGGCAGCGGCTGGCCGTTGAGCGCGAAGACGATGAGGTTGTTCTCGTCCATCAGCTTCTTGATCGGCACGCCGCGCGACAGCGTCGGCTTGCTCTCGTCGCCGGAGAGATGCAGGTCGCTGCCGTAATGGCCGGAGAACACCGCCGACGGCTTCAGCCCGGCGCTCTTGAGCACGTCGGCGAGCTTGACGCCGGTCCATTCCGGGCAGCCGACGCCGCCATTGGTCCACTGGTTGCCGCGCGCCTGCGGCGTGAAGAAGGAACGGCCGTTGCCGCCGCATTCCAGCACCAGACGGCGAGTCACCGGCTTGAACTTCGCCTTCAGTTCGCCGAGCGTCAGCGTCAGCTTCTTGTTGACCTCGCCGTCGACGACGAACGACCACTTGTCCGGATCCTTGCTCTCTTCCGGAATCTGGCCGTTGTTGCGCACGAACAGCTTGTCGGTCGGCGTGGTGTCGTCGTCGAGCAGGCTTTCCGGCGTCTCCGCCACCAGCGGCCGATCGCCGAGCACCACCAGCTTGTCGCTCTTGCCCGGATAATTGAGATGCTGCGGTCCCTTCGGCGCCGCCGGCGCGGCCGCGCCTGCAGGTGTGCCCGAGGATGATGACGATTGCGCCATCGCCGCCGGGATTAAGCCACCCGGCATCGAAGCGGCGTAGGGAATCGCGCCGCCGACGGCGGCGCCCATTGCCGCAAGTCCGGCACCGCCGAGAAATCCGCGCCTGCTGCTGTCTGTGTGGCGACCGAAAACAATGGCATCTGCCCGCTCCGGATCGTTGTCATAAAGCTCGTCAATCGAGCGCTCGCGCGCACGTCTCCTGAAAGTCGTCATGTTGTCCTCGTCGTTGGCTCCGCTCCCGGAGCCGACTAGCCGGCGTTCGCGTCCCGAACGCCGTTATGCTGCGCGTAGCCTAGCCTCGCGCCAGAGACCGCACAATCGGCCGGCGCGTTCGCGCCGGTGGCGCCTTTTGTCCCACAGCCGCCGCCCGCGTCGGGATCGGAACCGGCGGCCGGGGCCAGGGCGCTGCCGCTGGCAGTTTGTCGAGGAGGCTCACGGTAACGTGTCGGAATATCGCGCGATGCCTCGCCCCGGATCGGGGCCCTTGGCGCGCCTCAGAGCGTTGTTCTGACATGTTATTCGCGCGCGAACCGGTGGCGGCTTCGTCCGAAACGGGTATAATGCCGACTGCAAATCGGATTCTGGCGAGGACTTTATGAAAATCGGTCGTTTTTCCATGATTCTTGCGGGACTGGCGGCGGCTGCGCTGCTGGTCGCGCCGGCCGACGCCGCGCCGCGCAAACGCGCTGATTCCCGCACCGATGTCCGCGCCGCCACGCCGGACCGCACCGTGGTGCGCTGGCAGGACGAAAACGGCCGCTCGCGCACCCGCATCATCGTGCAGAAGCGCTCGTTCCTCGACGCCGGCACCAACGTGCAGCGCGGCGAGCGCAAATTCACCGACTACGTCATTCCGCCGGGCTATTCCGCGACCGGCATCATCGACAATACGGCGATGAACCGGGAAAAGGAGACCATGCCCGGACCGTTCGACCTGCCGAGCAGGAACAATCCGCGGCAGTGGTAACGACGCATCGGCTGTTGCGACGCCGACTGTAGCGACGCGGTCATCGGAAACGGAATCAACGAAACAGAAAAGCCGGGGCGCGTGCCCCGGCTTTTTTCGTCGAACCCGATCGCCGCAGGCGCGGCCGGATGCTCTCAGCCGGCCTTTTCGATTCCGGCGATGATCGCGTCGCCCATCTCGCGGGTGCTGACCGGCTTCGTGCCGGCCGCGGCGATATCCGCGGTACGCAGGCCGCGGTCGAGCGTCGCGGCGATCGCCGCATCGATGCGGTCCGCGTCGTCGCCGAGATTGAACGAATAGCGCAGCGCCATGCCGAACGAGGCGATCATCGCGATCGGATTGGCGAGTCCCTTGCCGGCGATATCCGGCGCCGAGCCGTGCACCGGCTCGTAGAGCGCCTTGCGCGTCTTGGTCTTCGGATCGACATCGCCGAGCGAAGCCGAGGGCAGCATGCCGAGCGAGCCGGTGAGCATCGCCGCCACGTCGGACAGCACGTCGCCGAACAGATTGTCGGTGACGATGACATCGAACTGCTTGGGATTGCGCACGAGCTGCATCGCGCCGGAATCGGCGAGCTGGTGATCGAGCGCCACGTCCTTGAATTCGCGTTCGTGCGTCTGGGTGACGACCTCGTTCCAGAGCACGCCGCTCTTCATGACGTTGCGCTTCTCCATCGACGTCACCTTGTTGCGCCGCTGGCGGGCAAGCTCGAAGGCGACGCGGGAGATGCGCTCGATCTCGTAGGTGTCGTAGACCTGCGTATCGACGGCGCGCTTCTGGCCGTTGCCGAGATCGGTGATGGTCTTCGGCTCGCCGAAATAGACGCCGCCGGTCAGCTCGCGCACCACGACGATGTCGAGGCCGTCGACCAGTTCGCGCTTGAGGCTCGAACTGTCGGCGAGCGCCGGGTAGCAGATCGCCGGCCGCAGATTGGCGTAGAGCGCCAGATCCTTGCGCAGCCGCAGAAGCCCGGCTTCCGGCCGCACGTCATAGGGCACCTTGTCCCATTTCGGCCCGCCGACGGCGCCGAAGATCACCGCATCGGCGGCCTTGGCCTTCTCCATGGTGGCGTCGGTGATCGACACGCCGGTGGCATCGTAGCAGGCGCCACCGACCAGCCCGTCCTCGGTCTCGAAGCGGTGCGGCCCGCGCTTGTTGAACAGCGCAATGATGCGCTTGACCTCTTCCATCACCTCGGGGCCGATCCCGTCGCCGGGCAGGAGCAGGAGCTTGTACGTCGCCATCAGGAGCCTCATCGGAGCGGTTGACCGTCAGGACCGGCGCAATCCGGCCATCCCGGCAAGAGCGCAGGCGCCCGGGCGGGATGCCCGGCAGCGGCGGGCATGACACGTAAAACATGACACGTAAAACAGTCGCGGAATTGCTAAAGGGCGGCCGGACGCTTTGCAAGCGCGGCGGAATTCAAAGCCGGCCGTGACGTGAAGCGGGGACCGGGATTCAGGAGGCCGATCCACGTTGCGGGCCGGACGCGTCCCTGGTGTGCGTCTTGTTCAGGCGCGATCTTTTGGTCGGGCATGATCTGTGTCCCGAAAGCCGCCCCCGTTTTCCGGATCAGGCTCTAAAGCCCGCTGAACCAGTTGTAGCCCTGATCCTCCCAGTAACCGCCCATGTCCTTGTTGGTCACTTCCAGCGCCACCACATGCTTCGGATTCTTGAAGCCGAGCTTGGTCGGGATGCGGATCTTCATCGGGTAGCCGTACTTCACCGGCAGGATCTCGTCGGCGAATTTGAAGGTCATCTGCGTCTGCGGATGCAACGCCGTCGGCATGTCGATGGTGTTGGAATAACCCTCGGCGCAGCGGAACCAGACATATTTCGCGGTGAGATCGGCACCGACGCGCTGCAGGAAATCCGACAGGCGCACGCCGGTCCACGAGCCGATCGCGCTCCAGCCCTCGACGCAAATGTGACGGGTGATCTGTTTCTCCTGCGGCAGCCTGTAGAGCGCGTCGAGCGTCCACGGCGTCTTGTTCTCGACCAGGCCCTCGACATAGAGCCGGTAGGCGGCGCCGTCGACCCGCGGCGCTTCCGCCTCGCTGTAATAGGCATTGAACGGAAACGGCTTGGTGATGGCGCTCTCCGGAAACGTCTCGGCGAGGGTGGAGCGATTGAACAGCGCCGCCTGGACGCCGTCGTTGAAGGCGGAGATCCTGCGCAGCACCGCCTCGGCGGAGGCGCCGTCGTCGATGTCGCAGCCGGTCAGCAACGTCAGCGCACCGAGGCTCGCGGCGCCGCGCAGGAAGACGCGCCGCGTCTGGTCCGGCATCAGCTTCGCCGCATCGCGGATCAGCAGTGCGGGATCGACGCCCGGGATCACTCTGCGCCTGCGCATGACATCCTCCGTTTCAGCGACGCCCGATCAACGGCCGACAATCATCGCCCGCAGACTCTTCGGCACGAGCAGCGCCAGCAGCACATGGATCGCCAGAAAGCCGACGATCGCCGCCATGGCGAAGAAATGCACGAAGCGCGCGGTGTCGTAGCCGCCGAACAGCCCGACAAGCCACCAGAACTGCACCGGCTTCCAGATCGACAGGCCGGACGCGACGACCAGCACGCCGGCAAGGATCACGCCGATATAAAGCAGCTTCTGCGCAGCGTTGTAGGTCGAGAGATCGTCGTGCGCGAGCCGCAGCGCCAGCGCATCCTTCACCGTCGTCACCACCTCGCCGGCACGCAGCGGCACCAGCTTGCGGCGGAAGCGGCCGGTGATGAAGCCGAGCGCGAGATAGACGATACCGTTGATCACCAGCACCCACATCGCCGCGAAGTGCCACAGCAGCGCGCCGGCGAGCCAGCCGCCGAGCGTAATGTCGTCGGGAAACACGAAAACATCGAACAGCGGCGACGCATTGTAGATGCGCCAGCCCGACAGGATCATCACCAGCATCGCCGCGGCGTTGATCCAGTGCGTGATGCGCACCCACAGCGGATGCACGACGGGCGGCCGCGCGACGCGCGCGTCGGACATTGCGCGGACGGTCTTGCTGTTCAAAGCGGTATCGGCCTGCATCCTCACCCTGCATCCTCACGATGTCGAAACGCGAGCCTCGAAACGCGACAAGCCCCGCCGCGGCACCGGCGACACCGACAGCGTGTCCGGGCGCAGGATTATACGTCGGATCGAGCGGCCATCCATGCGGATGGCCAGCCGATCACGCAGTCTTTATTGCCGACACCGCGTAAGGCTCTTTCCCGCCGTTATTTCTTGCCGCTGCTCATCGCGCCGCCCGGCTTCATGCCGTCCTTCTGCATTCCGCCGGTCTTTGCCGCAGCGGGCGCCATATTGTTCTTGTTCGTATCTTTCTGGCTCATGCCGCCTTTGCTCATGCTGTTCTTGCTTGCATCGGGCTTGCTCATGCTGCCGGCATCGTTCTTCATGCCCTGCGCCGATGCGGCAGGCGCATAAGCAAGAGCAACGAGAGCGGCGGATGCGAGAGCGGCCAACAATGCGCGGGGCGTTCGGATCGTCATACGAGTCTCCCTGATGAAGGCGCCGATGATCGCGCGGCGTGCCGCGCAGATCTAGCAAAGCCGCCCATCGTTGACTCTTCAGCTTTTCGTGTATCCGCACGGGGAACCCCGTCACGGCCCCGTGAGAAATGCGGGCGCCGATACGTGCCGCAACATTGCATCGGCGGCGCGTCTCGTGCAGAAGGCCCCCTGCCCCATTCAGACGATGGAGAATTGATGAACAAGATCGCATTGAGCAAGACCACATCCGGACATTTCTTCGAAGACTTCCAGATCGGGCAGACGATCGCCCATGCCACGCCGCGCACCGTCACCACCGGCGATGTCGCGCTGTACAACGGCCTGTTCGGCAGCCGCTTCGCGGTGCTGTCGTCCGACGCCTTCGCCGAGAAGATCGGCTATCCGCGTTCGCCGGTCGACAACCTTCTCGTTTTTCATGTCGTGTTCGGCAAGACGGTGCCGGACATCTCGCTCAATGCGGTGGCCAATCTCGGCTATGCCGACTGCCGCTTCCTCAAACCGGTCTATCCGGGTGATACGCTCTCCGCCACGTCGGAGGTGATCGGCCTGCGCCAGAACGCCAGCGGCAAGACCGGTATCGTCTATGTGCGCTCGCGCGGCTTCAATCAGGACGGCGCGGAGGTGCTGACCTTCGTCCGCTGGGTGATGGTCAACAAGCGCGATGCCGCAAGCCCGGCGCCGGCCGAAACGGTGCCGGAGCTGCCGCAGGTCGTCGAGGCATCGGTGATCGGCGAGGCATGCCCGATCCTCAACATCGCCGCCTATAACGACGGGCTCGCCGGCAGCCCGCATCGCTACGACGATTACACGGTCGGCGAAACGATCGACCATGTCGACGGCGTCACCGTCGAGGAGGCCGAGCACATGATCGCGACGCGGCTCTATCAGAACACCGCGCGCGTGCACTTCAACCAGTACACGGAAAGTAAAGGCCGCTTCGGCCGCCGTTTGATTTACGGCGGACACGCGATCTCGCTGGCGCGGGCGCTGTCGTTCAACGGACTGGCCAACGCGTTCCATGTCGCCGCGATCAACAGCGGCCGGCATGTGGCGCCGCTGTTCGCCGGCTGCACGGTGTTTGCGTGGTCGCAGGTGCTGGCGAAATCGAAACTGCCGGGACGCGAGGATGTCGGCGCGCTGCGCCTGCGCACCGTCGCCACCAAGGACCGCCCCTGCACGGACTTCCCGCTCAAGAGCGGCGAGGGCGACGATCCCGCCGTCATCCTCGATCTCGATTACTGGGCGCTGATCCCGCGCTGAGCGACGGCAAAGTCCTGGTAACGAAAAGCATCGCCGGCGATCCATCGGCGATGCTTCCCGGGACGACGCGGAACAGACCGGTTGCCGCACAGCAAGCCTGAAGTCTCAGTGCAACGCCGGCTCATAACGAGGCCGGCTCGGAGCAAGAGCGGCACGGAACAAGAGCGCGCGCGAGCGTTATTCCGTCACCACGCCGCAGGCGATGCGGTCGCCGGCATTGCCGGCCGGATCGCTCTTGTTGTCGTCGGCCTTGGCGTGGACGACCAGCGCCGTGCCGCCGGAGTGAAACACCGAGTTCGGCGCTCCCTTGGCCAGCGTGATCATCGTGTTCAGCACTTCGACGGTGAGATCGCCGCTTTGCGGGACGTGCAGGTTCGGCATGTCACCGGCATGCGCGCCGTCCGGCGATTCCAGCCCGTGCTTGTGGCTGGCCGGATTGAAATGACCGCCGGCGCTGGTGAACGGCGGCTCGCATTTGCCTACCGCATGGACATGGAAGGCGTGCTCGCCCGGCTCGATGCCCTTCACCGACAGGCGCAGCAGCACCCCGTTTTTGGTCTGGGTGAGATTGGCCTCGCCGACATCCTTGCCGTTCTTGTCCTTCAGCACCGCCTTGGCCACCGATACCGTGGCGGCCGGCGCCGTCTGCGCCAGTACCGGTGACGGCATGAACGCCACCGTCGCCAGCGCGACAGCGGCAACGGCTCCGATCGCAGGAATCGCAATCAACGGACGGCTCAGGCTCATGACAGTCTCCCGGGTTTGAAACGGACCACTCGAATGCCAACGCACGGCATTCTGGCATGTTTCACGCCCGGGCGCTCGCCGTCTCCGGCGCCGGCTCAGTCGGGCGGGGCGCGGTATGGTCGCGCATATGCTCGACCAGCTCGCGCGCATAGGGGGCGAGCGCCTCGAAATTGCGGACACAGATCGTCAGATCGCGCACCGCCCAGTCGTCGTCGATGTCGACGACCCGGATGGCCATGGTCTTCACCGCCCGCAACGCGGTCGAGCGCGGCACGACGCCGACCCCGACATTGAACTCGACCACCCGGCAGACCGTCTCGAAGCTGCGCAACTGCACCCGCAGCCGCAGCGACCGGCCGACCCGCGCCGCCTTCTCCGCGAAGAACCGCTGCGCCGCGCTTTGCCGTTCCAGGCCGACGAAATCGTGATCGAGGATTTCCTCGAAGGCGACGCGGTGGCGCCGCGCCAGCGGATGGTCCTGCGGCACCACCAGCACGAAGCGGTCGCGCCGGAACGGATAGCGGGTCAGCCGGCCGGCATCGACGGTACCGGCGACGATGCCGATATCCGCCACCCCTTCGGCGATCAGCCCGACAATCTCGGCACTCAGCCGCTCCTCCAGGTCGATCGAGACGTGCGGATGCGCCGCCAGGAACGAGCTCAGCACCTCCGGCAGGAACTCGGTCAGCGCATTGGTGTTCGACATCAGTCGCACCTGCCCGGCGGCGCCCCCGGCATAGGCGCCGAGGTCCTCGCGCAGCCGCTCCGCCTGTGACAGGATGGTGCGCGCATGCTGCAGAAGCGTATTGCCGGCCTGCGTCGGGGAGACGCCCAGCCGGCCGCGCACCAGCAGCGGCGCGCCCAGCGCCTCTTCCATATTGCGGATGCGGGTGCTCGCCGCGGCCAGCGCCAGATTGGCCCGCGCCGCGCCATGGGTGATGCTGCCCGCCTCGACGATGTGACGGAACAGGCGAAGATCGGCGAAATCGAAGCGCATCCGTTACCCTGTCCTGACCCTTCGCATTATGCGAAGTCAAACTACAAAAAACAATAAGTTAAGGCGTCTTGGAAACGGGCATCCTTTCGCTGTACACGAAGTTTGGAACGCTCGCAAAGACGCGGCCGACGCCCGTCCGGGGCGGCCCGGACACGCCGTTGCAGGCCCCCTCGTTCAAGTTCCCCGGCGACCGTCTTTTCCGGCCGCCAACTGCCCAAAGCGGCCGTTTTCCCGGCCGCGTGCCCATCGCGGCCGCTTGCTCCGGCCGCCCGAAGTGATGTCGGAGACCGTCATGGCCGATCCTGTGGCTTCCAACTCGGCCCCCGCCGCGCGGCCGCTATCCCCTCACCTGCAGATCTACCGTCCGATGCTGACGATGATGATGTCCATCGTCCATCGCATCACCGGCGCGGCGCTGTATTTCGGCACCGTGATCGTCGCCTGGTGGCTCATCGCCGCGGCGTCCGGCCCGAATGCCTATGCCACCTTCGAATGGGCGATCGGCTCGATCCTCGGGAAGCTGGTTCTGTTCGGTTACACCTGGGCGCTGATCCATCATGCGCTCGGCGGCATCCGCCATCTGGTCTGGGACATGGGCTACGGCTTCGGCCCGCAGGAACGCGAATGGCTCGCCGCCGCGACGCTGATCGGCTCGATCGGGCTGACCGTCATTCTCTGGGTTGTCGGCTACATGATGCTGGGAGGTGTGCGATGAGCCATCAGGACGATCTGCGCACGCCGCTGTCCCGCGTCCGCGGCCTTGGCGCCGCGCGTTCCGGCACCAGGGATTTCTGGCATCTGCGCGTCACCGCGGTGGCGCTCATTCCGCTGAGCATCGCCTTCGTCGCCATCGTCGCCATGCTGATCGGCCGCAACCACGCTGCGGTGCTGCAGATCCTGGCGTCGCCGACGGTGTCGATCCTGCTGATCCTGTTCCTTGCCGCGAGCCTCTATCACATGTGGATCGGCATGCAGGAGATCATCATCGACTATGTGCATGCCGACGGGCCGAAACTGGCCGCGCTGATGCTCAACACGTTTTTCTGCTGCGCGATCGGCGCCGTCTGCGCCTTCGCGCTGATGAAGATTTCTTTCGGAGTCTGAGACGATGGCAAACAGTGCAGCCAGCAACGGCGCGGCGAATCCCGCGATCACCGGCAAGGCCTATCCGATCGAGGACCATACCTATGACGTGGTGGTGGTCGGCGCCGGCGGCGCCGGCCTGCGCGCGGTCGTCGGCTGCTCGGAAGCCGGCCTGAAGACCGCCTGCATCACCAAGGTGTTCCCGACCCGCTCGCACACCGTCGCGGCGCAGGGCGGCATCGCCGCCGCGCTCGGCAATATGGGCGAGGACGACTGGCGCTGGCACATGTACGACACCGTCAAGGGTGCCGACTGGCTCGGCGACCAGGACGCGATCGAATATCTGTGCCGCAACGCGCCGGACGCCGTCTACGAGCTCGAACACTGGGGCGTGCCGTTCTCGCGCCGCGAGGACGGCAAGATCTACCAGCGCCCGTTCGGCGGCATGACCACGCATTACGGCAAGGGCACCGCGCAGCGCACCTGCGCCGCCGCCGACCGCACCGGCCACGCCATGCTGCACACCATGTACGGCCAGGCGCTGCGCCATTCGGCACAGTTCTTCATCGAGTTCTTCGCCATCGACCTGATCATGGACGCCGATGGCCATTGCCGCGGCGTCGTCGCGCTGAAGCTCGACGACGGCACGCTGCACCGCTTCCGCGCCCAGACGACGATCCTCGCCACCGGCGGCTACGGCCGCGCCTACTTCTCCTGCACCTCGGCGCATACCTGCACCGGCGACGGCGGCGGCATGGTGCTGCGCGCCGGCCTGCCGATGCAGGACATGGAATTCGTGCAGTTCCATCCGACCGGCATCTACGGCTCCGGCTGTCTGATCACCGAGGGCTCGCGCGGCGAGGGCGGCTATCTGGTCAACTCGGAAGGCGAGCGGTTCATGGAGCGCTATGCGCCCTCCGCCAAGGACCTCGCCTCGCGCGACGTCGTCTCGCGCGCCATGACCATCGAGATCCGCGAGGGCCGCGGCGTCGGCCCGAAGAAGGACCACATCTTCCTGCACCTCGACCATCTCGATCCGAAGGTGCTGCACGAGCGGCTGCCGGGCATTTCGGAATCGGCACGCATCTTCGCCAATGTCGACGTGACGCGCGAGCCGATCCCGATCATCCCGACCGTGCACTACAATATGGGCGGCATCCCGACGAACTATCACGGCGAGGTCGTCACCAAGAAGAACGGCGACGACAATTACGCCGTCCCCGGCCTGATGGCGCTCGGCGAAGCGGGCTGCGTCTCCGTGCACGGAGCAAACCGCCTCGGCTCCAATTCGCTGATCGACCTCGTCGTCTTCGGACGCGGCGCCGCCCACCGCTGCGCCGAGAAGCTGACGCCGAACGACAAGCAGCCGGAACTGCCGAAGGATTCGGCCGAGCTCGCTCTGTCGCGGCTCGATCACTTCCGCCATGCGTCCGGCGGCACGTCGACGGCGGAAATCCGCGCCAGGATGCAGCATGTGATGCAGACCAACTGCGCGGTGTTCCGCACCGGCGAAGTGCTCGAAGAGGGCAAGAAGAAGATTCACGCCGTCTTCGAGACGATGCCGGACATCCGCGTCACCGACCGCTCGCTGATCTGGAACACTGACCTCGTCGAGACGATGGAGCTCGACAACCTGATGTCGCAGGCGCTGGTGACCATGGAAGCGGCGGCCAACCGGCAGGAAAGCCGCGGCGCCCATGCCCGCGAGGACTTCCCCAACCGCGACGACGAGAACTGGATGAAGCATTCGCTGGTCTGGCTCGACACCAAGACCGGCAAGGTCACCGCCGACTACCGGCCGGTGCACACCTACACGATGACCAACGACGTCTCCTACATCGAACCGAAAGCGCGCGTTTATTAAGAAGGAAACATCCGTCACGCGCGGGGGCGGCCCGCGCATCCGTCTCGCCGCACGGGACGGATAGCCGGGTCGGGTCCGGCGATGACAGACACAGAAGGTAAGCTGCAATGGTGCAATTCACGCTGCCCAAGAATTCCAAGATCACGCAGGGCAAGACCTGGCCGAAGAACGGCGACGCGGCGAAGGAAACCGAGTTCCGCGTCTACCGCTGGAGCCCGGACGACGGACAGAACCCGCGCATCGACACCTATTACGTCGACCGCAGCCAGTGCGGGCCGATGGTTCTCGACGCGCTGATCTGGATCAAGAACAACGTCGACTCGACGCTGACCTTCCGTCGCTCCTGCCGCGAGGGCGTCTGCGGCTCCTGCGCGATGAACATCGACGGCACCAACACGCTGGCCTGCACCAAGGCGATCGACGACAACAAGGAGCCGGTGAAGATCTATCCGCTGCCGCATCAGCCGGTGGTGAAGGACCTCGTCCCGGACCTGACGAATTTCTACGCGCAATATGCCTTCATCGAGCCGTGGCTGCACACCGTGTCGCCGGCGCCGCAGGGCGAATGGAAGCAGAGCAAGGAAGACCGCGAGAAGCTCGATGGTCTCTACGAATGCATCCTGTGCGCCTGCTGCTCGACCTCGTGCCCGAGCTACTGGTGGAATTCCGACCGCTATCTCGGCCCGGCGGCGCTGCTGCAGGCCAACCGCTGGATCAGCGACAGCCGCGACGAGGCGACCGGCGACCGGCTCGACAGCCTGGAAGATCCGTTCCGGCTGTACCGCTGCCACACGATCATGAACTGCGCCAAGGCATGCCCGAAGGGCCTCAACCCGGCCAAGGCCATCGCCGAGATCAAGAAGCGGATGGTCGACCGCCAGATCTGACGGCGGCGCTTCTCTCCGTTGCGTTTTCTTCGGCGCCTTTCATCATTTCGTCGAAACGGTGAAAGGTGCCGGTCTTTTGATCCGGTTTGTTCGATCCGGCGCGTTTCCGTCACGCGAACCGGCGCGCCCTTTTCGGGATGCTCTAACCGCCGGCGGCCTGCTTTTCACGCCGCCGCTGCACCGACGAGGGAATGCGCATCGCCTCGCGATATTTGGCGACCGTCCGGCGGGCGATATCGATGCCCGTCGCTTTCAGCGCGTCGACCAGCGCGTCGTCCGACAACACCTCGCTCGCCTTCTCCGCATCGATCAACTTCCTGATCTGATGCCGCACCGCTTCGGCCGAATGCGCCTCGCCGCCATCGGTCGCGGCGATGGCGGCGGTGAAGAAATATTTCAGCTCGAAGATGCCGCGATTGGTGGCCATGTATTTGTTGGCCGTCACCCGCGACACCGTCGATTCATGCATGCCGATCGCCTCGGCGATGGCTTTGAGATTGAGCGGCCGCAGATGCCGCACGCCGTGGGCGAAGAAGGCATCCTGCTGACGCACGATCTCGCTGGCGACCTTGAGGATCGTGCGCGCCCGCTGATCGAGCGCGCGCACCAGCCAGGTGGCGCTTTGCAGGCAATCGGCAAGATAGGTTTTGTCCTGATCGCTGCGCGCCGTTCTGGCGATTCGCGCATGATAACGCTGGCTGACCAGCACACGCGGCAGCGTGTCGGAATTCAGCTCGACCTGCCAGCTGCCGTCGGGCGCGGCGCGCACGAACACGTCCGGCACGATCGGCTGCACCACGGTGGTGCCGAAGGCCAGACCGGGCTTCGGATTGAGTCGCCGGATCTCCGCAATCATGTCGGCGATATCGTCGTCGCCGACGCCGCAGACTTTGCGCAAAGCGGCAAGATCGCGCCGGGCCAGCAGTTCGAGATTTTCGACCAGCGCCTGCATGGCCGGATCGTAGCGGTCGCGCTCGCGCAACTGGATCGCCAGGCATTCCTTGAGATTGCGCGCGCCGACGCCCGACGGTTCGAAGCCTTGCAGGATCGCCAGCATCGCCTCGACCTCGGCGCGCGGCACGCCGAGCTTCTCGCCAACGGCATCGAGATCGCCGGCGAGATAGCCGGCCTCGTCGACCAGATCGATCAGATACTGGCCGATCATGCGCCGCACCGGGTCGGTCACCGCCAGCGCCAGTTGTCCGGCGAGATGGTCGGCAAGCGTCAGCGCCGGGGCGAGGAAAGCCTCCGGGTCATAGTCGCCATCGGCGCGGGCACCGCTGCCGGCCGCCGACCATTCCGAATAGGCAGCCGGCATGTCGGGTTCCGGTGACGTGGCCGCCGGGCGGCCACCCTCGTCGTCGGGAAAGACATTCTCCAGTTCGGTGCCGAGCCCCTGTTCCAGCGCGGCGCGGCTCGTCTCCATCTCCTCGCCGGCCCAGTCGCCGGCGGTCGCCCCGCCGTCGCCATCGAGCGCCGGCGCCGCCGTGGCATCCGCGGCCGGTTCCGCCGCGCCGTCGTCCGCACCTTGGCCCGCGCCCTCGTCGTTGCCGCGTTCGAGCAGCGGGTTTTTTTCCAGCTCGGCTTCCACATAGGCGGCAAGGTCGAGGCTCGACAGCTGCAGCAGTTTGATCGCCTGCATGAGCTGCGGCGTCATGACCAGCGCTTGCGACTGGCGGAATTCGAGGCGGGGACTGAGGGCCATTGCCGGTGCCGAAGTGGTCCGATTCTTGCTTTACTATAGCAAGGTTATGGCCCGTGCACGTGCCTTGTCGGCGCCCGAAACGGGGCAATGCTGCGCAATATGTGCGCAGCATCCGGCGAAGAAACCGTCAAATCACCTGGATCGCGGGCAATCGCACCATTGTCGGCCTGTTTCGGCTCGCGTCGGAGCCTCGGGCGGAAACGACGCGCGAATGCAGTCCGCGCGTGCCGGGGCCACGCTTTACAGACGGAACTCCTCGCCGAGATAGAGCCGGCGGACATCCGGATTGTTGACGATGTCCTGGGCACGGCCCTCCATCAGCACCTCGCCGGAATAGATGATGTAGGCGCGGTCGGTGAGGCCCAGCGTTTCGCGGACATTATGGTCGGTGATCAGCACACCGATGCCGCGATTGGTGAGATGGCGCACGAGCTGCTGGATGTCTCCGACGGCAATCGGATCGATGCCGGCGAAGGGTTCGTCGAGCAGCATGTAGCTCGGCCGCGTCGCCAGCGCGCGGGCGATCTCGACGCGCCGCCGCTCGCCGCCCGACAGCGCAATCGACGGCGTCTTGCGCAGCCGGGTGATGCTGAATTCCTCCAGCAGCGCATCGAGATCGGCGTCGCGGCGTCGCGGGTCCGGCTCGACCAGTTCGAGCACCGCGCGGATATTGTCCTCGACATTGAGCCCGCGGAAAATCGAGGCTTCCTGCGGCAGATAGCCAACGCCGAGCCGCGCCCGCTGATACATCGGCAGCGCCGTCACGTCGTAGCCGTCGAGCTCTACCCGGCCCTTGTCGGCACGGATCAGCCCGGTGATCATGTAGAAGATCGTCGTCTTGCCGGCGCCGTTCGGGCCGAGCAGGCCGACCGCCTCGCCGCGCCGCACATACATGGTCGCGCCCTTGACCACCTTGCGCGAGCCGAAGCTCTTCTCGACGCCATGCGCCGCCAGATAGCCGTGCCGGACGGCATGACGTGTGTCTTGTCGCGCATCCTGACGAACGTCTTGGCGAGCCTCCTGGCGGCCATCCTGTCGCATGCCCTGCCGCGGCGCCGGGCGCCCGTCGCCGTGCGCGGGCGTCGCGGTCCGGACAGGCGGATGCTGCGCCGGCGCATAACCGTTCGGTTGCGCCTGCTGCACCGGATAGGGCTGCCCGGAATGCGATTGCGCATAGGGCTGCGCGGACGCGGCTCTCCCCTGCTGAGACTGCCCCGGATAGGGCTGATCCGGATAGGGCTGGCCCGCATGAGGCTGGCTTGAATGCTGCTGGGCCTGAACCGGGCGCGGCGGCTGCGGGCGCCCGGGCAGCGGCTGGTCCCAGCGCGGTTTCTGTCGTTCGGCGGGGGCCGACCGTCGACGAAAGAGTGAAAGGATATTCAAGCCTGCCTCGGTGTGGGGACAACTCGGCGCCGCGACCGCAAGCGGCCCGCGCAGCAGCGCTGCACTCTAAAATCTTTTCGCATCTGAGGAAATCGGAAGCACAGCCCTACATTCTTGTTTTGACGCGTTTTCTTCACCCGGACCGGTGCCCGCTTCGCCCGGAAACGCGATCCGAAGCGATCCCGAAAAGCCCGCCCCTTGCCCGATCCGACGGCGGAAACCGGCTCCCGGCACGGAACACGCTGTGGGGAAATGCGCCGCGCAGCGATTGATGCCGGCGAAGCACCCATCACGCTCAATTCAGCCGCAGCGGCTGTCGCGGCGCCGGCATCGTCGGCATACCGGGCTCGCCGCGACCCTTGCTTGTATCCTTGCCTGCTGCATCCTTGCCGGTATTCTTGCCAGCCTCCTCCGGCTTGACGCCGCCCGAATGGAACAGGCCCTGCACCCGGCCGGTGCCGGACTTGCCGGATTCGACCCGCGAGACGCCGGTGCCGAGATCGACGACCAGGCGGTCGCCGCGCAGCACGTTCTGTCCCTGGGTCATCACCACATTGCCGGTCATCGTCACCGTATTGGTCCGCATGTCGAAGACGCCGGCATCGCCGGTCACCGTCTGGTCTTTCTGCGTCACCACCACACCGCCCTTGGCTTCCAGCCGCTTGATCTGCTGCTGGCCGCCGCCGAAACCCGGCGTCGGATTGGCCTGGGTCATGCTGCCGGCGGCTTTGCCATTGCCGGCCCTGGTCTGATCAGCCCTGGTCTGATCAGCCCTGGTTTGATCAGCCTTGGTCTGGTCGGCCTTATCCTGGCCGCTGCTATCCTCGTAGAAGACGACCAGCGATTTGGAGCGCAGGCCGGTATCGCCCTGCGTCACCTTGACGTTGCCGGAGAACGTCGCCTGCTTTTCCTTCTCGCGCACCTCGAGCGTCGCGGCCTCGATCTGCACCGGCTGGTCGCGATTCTGCGAAAAACCCTGCAACGCGTTCGGCGGCCCCTTCGACGATTGCGCCAGCGCCGGCGTCGCCGCCAGCACAGCGGCAACAAGGCCGGCCGATACCATCGTCCATCTTGCGGTCATCGCGACGCCGCTCCTTCCGCACCGGCCTTGCCGCCGTTCCTGCTGTTGTTCTTACTCTTGTTCTCGCCGTCTTCCTTATCGTTCGGCAGGGTCAATATCATCGACACACCGCCGCCGAACACCACGCGCTCGCCGGCGTCGATCACTTCCAGCCGCTTGGCATCGAGCGTGCCGTTGAGCAGGTCGACCGAAACCGGCCGCTCGGAAACGACATTGCCCTTGCGTACGTCGATCACCGCCTCGCTGAGCCGCGCCGCATAGCCGGTCGACGAGGTCAGCAGGATATTCTGCCGCAGCGTCAGCGTTTCCTGCTTGGAGTTGTAGACGCCGCTGTTGGCAGAAACCTCGACCCTGGATTTGTCCTGCATGTCGATGCGCGCCTGCAATTGATTGAGCTCGACGAGATCGGGCTGGGTCAGATCCTGCGCCGCCGCCGTGGCGGCAAGATCATAGGCCCGGTTGTCGGACGTGAAACCGGAGATACGCGGCCGCTCCATGGTGATCTTGGTACCCGACACCACCAGATTGCCGAGATCGAGCGGCAATTGACCGAGCAGCCGCAGCGGATTGAAATAGGTCGTCAGCCCGATGGCCACCAGCAGGACGACGACCGATACGGGAATGCCGATGCGCAGGACATGGACCAGCCGGCTGTGACGGCGGGCGGCACGGAAGGCCCGTCCGTTGTCGGCGCGCGGCGCCGACCAGGTGGTCGGCACCATGCGGGCCTCTGCTGCTGCGATCGGTCGGTTCATGCTGGCAGTTCGGTCGGATGTCCTGACGATAACGGGATTCAACGGCAGAGTCGGCGACAGATTGCGCGCCATTGCAGATGCGCAGGCAGATGCAATGGCAGACGGGCCGCAGCGGTACAACGGCCGCCACCCTACCCGCGCTGGTTACCCGGCGGGTTACCAAGACAGGTTAACAAGGCAAGCTCTCCGGACCGGCCGGCCAAAAAACCGGCGGCCCGAGCTCACCATCCAGACCCGCGCGGCCACTGTAGCTCGTCGCAACCTTGGCCTGCCGCAACCTTAGCCTGCCGAATGTGGCCCCTGCACGGCGGCCATCCCACCGGATTCAGCCGAGGCCCCACGCTCCTCGTTTAAGCACAACAGTTCGGATTTCAATCCCAACGGGGCACCGGACGATCCCGCATGGTCCTTCGGCAACGCCGAACTGCCCGGCGCATCCGGCGATGCAGGCCGGCCCGGTCGAGCCGGTCCCGGTCAGGAATGCGCGAAGATATCCTCGGCCGCCCAGCCGGCGAGGTCGAGCCGCACCCGTTCCGGCAGGAAGCGGAAGCAGGCCTGCGCCAGTTCCGTGCGGCCCTCGCGCGCCAGCATCGCGTCGAGCCTCCGCCGTAACGCATGCAGATTCTGGACGTCGGAGGCGGCATAGGCGAGCTGCGCCTCGGAAAGGGTCTCGGCGCCCCAGTCGGAGGACTGCTGCTGCTTGGAAATCTCGATGCCGAGCAGTTCGCGCGTCAAATCCTTGAGCCCGTGCCGGTCGGTATAGGTGCGCGCCAGCCGCGAGGCGATCTTGGTGCAATAGACCGGACCAGGCATTACCCCGAAGGTCTTGCAGAGCAGGCCAAGATCGAAGCGGGCGAAATGGAAGATCTTGGTCCGCGCCGGATCGGCCAGCAATCGCTTCAGATTGGGCGCATCCGGGATGTCGGCGGGAATCTGCACGACATCGGCGCTGCCGTCGCCGGGCGAGAGCTGCACCACACAAAGCCGGTCGCGATGCGGATCGAGTCCCATCGCCTCGGTGTCGATGGCCACCGCGTCCTTGTAGCGGGACAGGTCGGGAAGATCGCCGCGATGCAGGCGGATGTTCATTGTGGCGCGCGCCTGTTCATATTGAAGCCGCAGACCAGGAAACCGCAGACCACGACTGGCGGATCATGAAACGACAGATCCGGTGCCGGCGCGGCCCGCGGACCCGGCCGTCAGGCGACCTGGTCGCCGGCCGGCATTTGAGATGGTGCCCAGAAGAGGACTCGAACCTCCACGGCTTTCACCGCTAGTACCTGAAACTAGTGCGTCTACCAATTCCGCCATCTGGGCTCGCGGCGATAGGTACGGAGGGCCGATGCGCTTGTCAATTCGGCTGCGGCCCTTCCGCCTCTGGATAAGCCGGCGGCGATCCTGTATGCCGCAGTCCGATTGCCCATAACCGCCCCGCGCCGCGCTCCGCCGGCGCCGTCAACAGCCGTTGCAAGCCGTCAGTTGCAAGCGGCACCAAGCCGTAACAAGCCGTTTTCAGGGTAGCCCGATGACCGTCCGTACCCCCGCCGACACCCTCATCACGATTTTCGGTGGATCGGGGTTCCTTGGCCGCCATGTGGTGCGGGCTCTGGCCAAACGCGACTATCGCATCCGCGTCGCCGTGCGCCGGCCGGAGCTGGCCGGACACCTGCAGCCGCTCGGACGCGTCGGCCAGATCAATGCCGTGCAGGCCAATCTGCGTTTCCCTGATTCGGTCGCGGCGGCGATGCGCGACAGCGCGCTGGCGATCAATCTCGTCGGCATCCTGTTCGAGCGGCGGCGGCAGACTTTCAACGCCGTGCAGGCGCAGGGCGCCGAGACGGTGGCGCGGATCGCCGCCGAGCACGACGCATCGCTCGTCCAGGTATCGGCCATCGGCGCCGATGCGCAGTCCCCGTCGCATTACGCCCGGTCGAAAGCCGAGGGCGAGCGGCGCGTGCTTGCCGCGCAACCGGATGCGACCATCGTGCGGCCCTCGATCGTGTTCGGGCCGGAGGACGATTTCTTCAACCGCTTCGCGTCGTTGGCCCGCTTCGCCCCCGCTTTGCCGTTGATCGGCGGCGGCCGCACGGCGCTGCAGCCGGTGTTCGCCGGCGACGTCGCGGCGGCGATCGCCGATATCGTCGACGGCAAGCTCCAGCGCGACGAGCCGCGTGCCGGCGTGACCTACGAGCTCGGCGGGCCGGATATCCGCAGCTTCAAGGAGTTGATGGCCTACACGCTCGCGACCATCGAACGGCAGCGCCTGCTGATGCCGGTGCCCTTCGCCGTGGCGCGCCTGCAGGCCAGCGTGCTGCAGTTCCTGCCGAAGCCGCCGCTCACTCCCGATCAGGTCGAACTGCTGCGCAGCGACAATGTCGTCTCGGAGCAGGCGATGCGCGAGGGACGCACGCTGACCGGCCTCGGCATCACGCCGACCTCGATCGAGGCGGTGGTGCCGTCCTATCTCTGGCGCTTCCGCAAGACCGGCCAGTTCCGCGATCGCACCGCCTGAGCGCGCCACACGCGCCGGCACCGTCGCGCTAGAGCGTTTCATCATTTCATTGAAACGGTGAGATGCTCCAGGTTGTGGTCCGACGCGTTTTCTTGACGCGAACCGGCATCCGCCTGGCTCGACAACGCGCTAGTGCATGAGCGTCAGCGCCGCCAGTCCGAGCACGCCGACGACGATGCGCCACCAGGCGAAGACCGCGAAGCTGTGCCGCTGCACATAGCCAAGGAACGTCTTCACCACGATCCAGCCGCAGACGAAAGACGCGGCGAAACCGACGGCGATGACGAGCCTGCTGCCGCCGCCGAGATCGGCGTGACTCTTGTAGAGTTCCCAGGCGAAGGCGCCGATCATCGTCGGCATCGCCAGCCAGAACGAGAACTCCGCCGCCGAGCGCCGGTCGGCGCCGAGCAGCATGGCGCCGACGATGGTGGCGCCGGAGCGCGACACGCCGGGGATCATCGAGACGCACTGGATGATGCCGATGCCGAGATACATCGGCAGCGAGAACTCCGTCGCGTCATGGTAGCGCGGATTGAGATTGCGGCGATCGACCCACAACAGCACCAGGCCGCCGAGGATGAACATCACGCAGACGATCCAGACGTTGAACAGCACGCCCTTGATGAAACCGATCGCCAATGCGCCGACGACCGCCGCCGGCAGAAAGGCGAGCAGCACGCCGATGACGAAGCGCGCCGCCTCCCAGCTCGTGAACATGTTCAGCGCCAGCCGCCACAGCCGCCCGAAATAGATGGTCAGCAGCGCCAGGATGGCGCCGAGCTGGATGAGGATGGCGAAGGATTTGCCGAAGGCGTCGTCGCCCCAGCCGAGGAAATGTTCCATCATCAGCAGATGGCCGGTCGACGACACCGGCAGGAACTCGGTCAGTCCCTCGACGATGCCGAGGATCAGCGCCTTGAGGATATCGACCTGAAAGAAATCGCCAGACGCGGCCATCATTGTGTCGAAGTTCATCGGATATCTCCGGGGGCCGACGCGCGGCGGCGCTGGATCGATTCGGCACCCAGCGCTTGTCGCGCAACCGTTTCAGGGGGGCAATGAAAAAGCAGCGCGGTCAACAAACGGCTCGGTTGCCGACCGGCGAACGCTATTTCATAGTCTCCCGCACCGATTCCCTGCGGCACGGCCGAACCCGCCTGCGGCGGCACGCCAAGCCGCCGCCGGCTCTCCCGCCCCGTGCCGACGAACACCGTCCCGACGATCCATGCTGACCCTTCTCCACCAGACGCTCTGTCCGCACTCCCGATTCGTCCGGCTGATCCTTGCCGAATACGGGATCGAAACGCATTTCATCGAGGAGCGGCCGTGGGAGCGACGGGAAGCCTTCCTCAAGCTCAATCCGGCCGGCGAACTGCCGGTGCTCATCGAGGAGGGCCAGCCGCCGGTGCCAAGCGCTGCCATCATCGCCGAGTTCCTCGACGAGACGCGCGGCGCCGAACACGGCGAGGCGCGGTTGCTGCCGATCTCGATCGGCCGCCGCGTCGAGGTGCGGCGGCTGATGGCCTGGTTCAACGACCGCTTCTTCGCCGAGGTCAGCGAACCGCTGGTCAACGAGCGGGAATTCAAGCGGCATATGACGCCGAAACAGGGCGGCGGCTCGCCCAACAGCGACGCATTGCGCGCCGCGCGCCACAATATCCGCTACCATCTGGCCTATATCGGCTGGCTGGTGCAGACCCGCGACTGGCTCGCCGGCGACCGGCTGAGCTATGCGGATCTGGCCGCGGCCGCGCATCTGTCGGCCGCCGATTATCTGGGCGAAGTACCGTGGACCGAGAACGAGGCAGCGAAGCACTGGTATGCGCGGGTGAAATCGCGCCCGTCGTTCCGTCCGATCCTGAGCGACACGATCGCCGGCCTGCCGCCGCCGCCGCACTACGCCAATCTGGACTTTTGACCGATCCGCCGGCACTGAAGGCCGCGCTGCGGCAGTTCGCGCGCGAGCAGGGCTTCGATGCCTTCGGCGTGACGCGTCCGCAGACAACCGAACTCGCCAGACGGCGGTTCAGCGAATTCATCGCCGGCGGCGAACACGGCGACATGGACTGGCTTGCCGCCCATGCCGACCGCCGCATCGACCCGAATGTGCTGTGGCCGGACGCGCGCTCGGTGATCATGCTCGGCATGAACTATGGACCGGACTGGGATCCGCTCGCCGTGCATGGGCAGCGCGACCGCGGCGCCATCTCGGTCTACGCGCATTGCGACAGCGACTATCACGACGTCATCAAGAAACGGCTGAAGGTGATCGCGCGCTGGCTGATCGCCACCGCCGGCGGCGATCTGAAGGTCTTTGTCGATACCGCGCCGGTGATGGAAAAGCCGCTGTCGCAGGCGGCCGGTCTTGGCTGGCAGGGCAAGCACACCAATCTGGTGTCGCGCGATTTCGGCTCCTGGCTGTTTCTCGGTGCGATCTTCACCACACTCGACCTGCCGGTCGACGATGCGGGACCGCAGAGCTGCGGCTCCTGCCGCGCCTGCCTCGACGCCTGCCCGACCAACGCCTTCCCCTCGCCGTTCACGCTCGATGCACGCAAATGCATTTCCTATCTCACCATCGAGCATAAAGGACCGATCCCGCGCGACCTGCGGGCGCGGATGGGCAACCGCATCTATGGCTGCGACGATTGTCTCGCCGTCTGTCCGTGGAACAAGTTCGCGCAGGCCGGCCGCGATGCCAAACTCGCCGCACGCGCACAATTGCGCGCACCCTCATTGCAGGATCTGGTGCGGCTCGACGACGCCGCGTTTCGCGCCCTGTTCGCGAAAACCGCGGTGAAGCGCACCGGCCGCGACCGTTTCGTGCGCAATGTGCTGATCGCCATCGGTAATTCCGGCGAGGCCGCGCTCGCCGCCGAGGTCGAGCGGCTTCTCGACGACGCCTCGCCGCTGGTGCGCGGCGCGGCGGTATGGGCGCTCGGGATTCTGTTGCCGCGCGCACAGTTCGCTGCATTGGCAATCGCACGGCGCGACAGCGAAACGGATGCCGACGTCCGGCAGGAATGGACGGCATTCTTCGACGTTCCCCCCCACGGATCGACCGTGGAGTCCACTCCTGAACCGTCCGTCGGAGCGGACGGATCGACAGGTCGAGACCCGCGAGAGCGGCGCGCGTGATCAGAACTCCGCCACCGCCGCCAGCAGCCGCTCGATATCCTCCGGGCGCGACAGGCGATGATCGCCATCCTTGATCAGCGACAGCACGACGTCGTCCTGCGCCAGCCGCGAGGTGAGATCGACCGCATGCTGCCACGGCACATCGGTATCCTGCACGCCCTGCAGGATGCGGATCGGGCAGCCGGTCTCGATCAATCCATCGAGCAGCAGATGCTTGCGGCCATCCTCGATCAGCGCGCGGGTGATGACATAGGGATCGTCAGAATAATCCGACGGGCGCAGCCATTGCCCGGTCTCGGCAAGCTGCTGCTTGATGTCCGGCGTGAATTTCTTCCACATCAGCTCTTCGGTGAAATCGACCGCCGGCGCGATCAGCACCAGACCGGCAAGCGGCGGCGCGTCGTTACGGTCGCGCAGCGCGCGCGCCAGCAGCAGCGCCAGCCAGCCGCCCATCGACGAGCCGACGACGATCTGCGGGCCACGGCAGATTGTCGTGAACACCGCGATGCTCTCTTCCAGCCAGCGGCCGATCGTGCCGTCGACGAAGCGTCCGCCCGAAGCGCCATGACCGGAATAGTCGAACCGCACGCAGGCGCGGCCCTGCGCCGCCGCCCAGGCATCGAGTGCCGCCGCCTTCGTCCCCTGCATGTCGGACTTGAAACCCGACAACCAGAACACACCGGGCGTAGCGCCCGCGCGGACTTCGGCGGCGATGCTGCGGGCTTCATTACCCGTTCCCACCGTCAGGCTTTTCCGATTCAATTCCGTCATATCCACTCCGCGATTCACTTTGCGACGACCGAAGAACCGTCGGGGATTGTTTCGCCGCAACCGGCCGGCCAATGCAAGCCGCCATGCGTCTGGCGATCGACATCGCAACGACCGCCGCGATGGGGGTCGCCATCAAAGTGCCGGATCGAACGCACTGGTACTGCGCCACGGCGGCCCTTCGCTCGCGGCGGATGATCTCCCCGCCCGGCGTTGCCGAGCGGGTCGGCGCGGTTTATAGGTGTTCGTGCGATCTGCGATACCCGATCGCCGCGATCCGCCTTTTCCGGATTCAACCCGCCGCTACCGAAACGAGGCCGCGCCTGTTTTCGATGGGAACCGGAGCGTTCGAGTCTGGCGCCCGAACATGCGCGAGCGCGCAGGGTGCAGGGCACACGGTATATGTGATCAGATATGCGTGATCGGATATGCGCCGCGATGAAGGAGTCTGAATGTCGATCATGCCGAGCCGCCGCGACCTTCCCCAGCAATCGGATATGGCGTTGGGCGGACCGGCAGCTTCTGTGCGCAATGTGGTGCCCTTGCGACCGCTGACAGTTCTCATCGCGGTTCCGACGCTCGACGCCGGCGCCGCCGATTACGGCGCGCTGGAAGCAGCGCGGGTGCTCGCCGGCGCCGGTCACAAGCCGATCGTCGTCGCCAATGGCGGGCGCCTGGCGAAGGACGTGCTGGGCGTCGGCGGCGACCTGATCCGGCTCAACGTCGCCAGCCGCAACCCGCTGGTGATGGCACGCAATTGTGCCGCGCTGATCCGCATCGCCCGCGAGCGACGCTGCGACGTGCTGCACGCACATGGCCGCGCCCCGGCATGGTGCGCCTATGTCGCGGCGCGCCGCACCGGCCTGCCGTTCCTGACTTCCTGGTACAAGGGTTTCCGCGAGCAGAACCTGTTCAAGCATCTCTACAACAGCGTCATGGCGCGCGGCGAGCGGGTGATCGCGGCGAGCGAGCAAATCGCGCAACTGATCAACGACCGGCACGCCACGCCGTGGGCGCGCATCGCCGTCGTCCCCGGCAGTGTCGACGTCGAGCGTTTCGACATCGCCCGGATGACGCCGGAGCGCATCGAGGCAATCCGCACGAGCTGGGGCGTCGGCCCCGAAACGAAAGTCATCGTCGTCGTCGGCCGCATGCTTCGCCGCAAGGGTCATCACGTGATGGTGCGCGCGGTGCAGCGGTTGAAGGAGCGCGGGCTGAAGGATTTCCTCTGCGTCTTCGTCGGCGAGGACCGCGGCCAGACGCAATATACCGGCGAATTATGGGACCTGGTGCTGTCGACCGACACCGCCGGCGTCATCCGCATGGGCCGCGCCTGCGACGATCTGCCGGCCGCCTATGCAGCAGCCTCGGTGGTGGTCTCGGCGGCGGTTCAGCCGGAGGGCATGCAGCGTGCCATTCTCGAGGCGCAGGCCATGGCCCGGCCGGTCGTCGTCTCCGAACTCGGCGCCGGCGCCGACGTGGTGCTGTCGCCGCCGCTGGTGCCCGAACATCAGATCACCGGGCTGCGCTTCGCCAGCGACGACGACACCGCGCTCGCCGACACCTTGCTGCATCTGTTCTCGATGCCGGAAGCCACCCGCAACGCCATCGGCGCCCGCGGCCGCGACTGGGTGTCGGCTCATTTCAGCCAGCAGGCGGTCGCCGAGCAGCTTCTGGCGATCTATGCCGAGATGGCCGCCCGGAACACCGGACACCCCGGCAAGACCATGTGATCGAACCGGATATGTGGCTTGCGCGCATCGCCGCAGCGCTCGCAGCGCGATTCCTGCGCAGCGACGTTGACTTGTTGCGCGTTTCTACCAATCTTTGATTTGAGGCTCGCCGACCCCTTTCAAGGCCGGTATTGCCCGCATCCTGACAACGACAGAGGAGCAACGAACATTCGCCGTCCCATGAAAGCCGCGCCGCCCGTCAAAGACGGTCCGCGCATCAACGAGGAGATCCGCGTCCGCGAGGTCCAGCTGATTGACGCCGCCGGTGACAACCACGGCACCACCCCGATCCAGACCGCCCTTGAGATGGCGCAAGCCGCCGGGCTCGATCTGGTTGAAATCGCTCCCAATTCATCGCCGCCCGTCTGCAAGATCCTGGATTACGGCAAGTACAAATACCAGGCGCAGAAGAAGGCGGCGGAGGCCCGCAAAAAGCAGAAGGTCGTCGAGGTCAAGGAGATCAAGCTCCGGCCGATGATCGACGAGCACGATTATGACGTGAAGATGCGCGCCATGCAGCGCTTCTTCGAGGAAGGCGACAAGGTGAAGATCACCCTGCGTTTCCGTGGTCGCGAAATGGCGCACCAGGAACTGGGCTTCAAATTGCTCGACCGGGTCCGCGAGGACACCGCCGAGATCGCCAAGATCGAGCAGTCGGCGAAGTTCGAAGGCCGCCAGATGATCATGATCCTGGCGCCGCGCTAAACCCGACGCCGTTTCGATCCCCGGCGCCGCGCCCGATACGACGCGACGCCCCGCTCCGGTCGCCGCCCTGCAATCATGCGCCCGTCCCCGGCAAGGGGCCGGGCGCGGGTGGGAATGCACCGGTTTTCCCGGTTTCTCCGGGCGCCTTTCGCTGTTTCACGGAAACACGGAAAGCTCCGAGCTTTTGATCCGGCGCGTTTTCTTCGCGCGAACCGGTGTCCGCCCCGCTCGAAACGCCGCAAGCACGCCGGCAGGGCATCCCTCTCGGTCCGTCGCAAGACGTTGAAAAGCCCGCATAATCTGCAGCCTGCCGGCGGGTCCGGCACAGTTGCCATTTTCCGGACTCTCTGCCATAACCCCGGCCTTCATGGCCCGGCCGAAACAGGGCTGCCGTGGCGATGAAACCCGCTCAATCCGAGCAATCCGCTCCTCGCGAGCACACGGAATTCCGTTGGTAATTCAATAGATTACCGACCGGAACAGGAGAGCAAAATGCCCAAGCTGAAGACCAAATCGGGCGCTAAAAAGCGCTTCAAAATCACTGGCACCGGCAAGGTGAAATACCAGCAGTCCGGCAAGCGCCACGGCATGATCAAGCGCAGCACCTCGCAGATCCGCGACCACCGCGGCACCGCCGTGCTGTTCAAGACCGACGGCGACACCATCAAGAAATACTGGCTGCCCAACGGCTGACGAGGCCGGCTGCAGCACAGCCCTCTTGACCATTTTTGCGGACTTCTGAAGGAGATCACCTATGGCTCGCGTCAAACGCGGCACCGTCGGCCACGCCAAGCACAAGAAGGTTCTCAAGGCTGCGAAGGGCTATTACGGCCGTCGCAAGAACACCATCCGCATCGCCAAGCAGGCGGTGGAGAAGGCCAACCAATACGCATTCCGCGACCGCAAGCGCCGCAAGCGTACCTTCCGCGCGCTGTGGATCCAGCGGCTGAACGCCGCCGTGCGCCCCTTCGGCCTGACCTACAGCCGGTTCATCAACGGCCTCGACAAGTCGGGCATCGTCATCGACCGCAAGGTGCTGTCCGATCTCGCGATCCGCGAGCCGGCGGCGTTCCAGGCGATCGTCGAGAAGGCCAAGGCGGCGCTGCCGGCGTAACCGCGCCGGCTCACCAGCAACATCTGTTGTCATGCGCGGGCATAGCCGTTCGAAGAACGGCGTTCTAAAGAACACCGATGACCCGCGCATCCCGCTCAGGGATGCACAGTGTCATCCCGTCGTCGCGGGATGGCCGGGGCACTAGCGAGCGAGGCGATGTCGTCCTTCGTCCGTTGCTGCCCGGCCATGGCAGGGAGAGACACGGATTGACGCATGCCTGACATCGCCCAACTCGAAACAGAACTGACCGGCGCCATCGCCGCCGCGTCCGACGAAGCGTCGCTCGAGACGGTGCGGATCGCCGCGCTCGGCAAGAGCGGCTCGGTCTCCGCGCTGCTGAAGACGCTCGGCGGCCTGTCGCCCGACGAGCGCAAGGTGCAGGGTCCGGCGATCAACGGCCTGAAAGAGCGCGTCACGCAGGCGATCGCCGCGCGCAAGGAAACGCTGGCCAATGCCGCGCTCGACGCCCGCCTCGCCAGCGAGACGGTCGACGTCACCCTGCCACTGCGCGAGACGCCGGCGGAGGCCGGCCGCGTGCATCCGATCAGCCAGGTGATGGACGAACTCACCGCGATCTTCGCCGATATGGGTTTTGCGGTGGCGGAAGGTCCCGATATCGAGACCGACGACTACAACTTCACCAGGCTGAACTTTCCCGAAGGCCATCCGGCGCGGGAAATGCACGATACGTTCTTCTTCAACCCGAAGCCGGACGGCTCGCGCGCGCTGCTGCGTACTCACACCTCGCCGGTGCAGGTGCGCACCATGCTGTCGCAGAAGCCGCCGATCCGGGTCATCTGCCCCGGCCGCACCTATCGTTGCGATTCCGATCAGACGCACACGCCGATGTTTCATCAGGTCGAAGGCCTGGTCATCGACAAGGGCTCGCATCTCGGCCACTTGAAATGGATCCTCGAGGAATTCTGCAAGGCGTTCTTCGAGGTCGATTCCGTGAAGATGCGTTTCCGGCCGTCGTTCTTTCCGTTCACCGAGCCGTCGCTCGAAGTCGACATCCAGTGCCATCGCGACAAGGGCGAAATCCGCTTCGGCGAAGGCAACGACTGGCTGGAGATTCTCGGCTGCGGCATGGTGCATCCGAACGTGCTGAAGAATTGCGGCCTCGATCCCGATGAATATCAGGGCTTCGCCTGGGGCATGGGCATCGACCGCATCGCGATGCTGAAATACGGCATGCCGGACCTGCGCCCGTTCTTCGAGGCGGATGTGCGCTGGCTGTCGCATTACGGTTTCCGGCCGCTCGACTTCCCGACGCTGGCGGGGGGGCTCAGCGCATGAAATTCACTCTGTCCTGGCTCAAGGAGCACCTGACCACCGACGCGACGCTCGACGAGATCGTCGACAAGCTCACCTTGATCGGTCTCGAGGTCGAGCATGTCGAGGATCCGGCGAAGACCTATGCGCCGTTCAAGGTCGTCGAGGTCATCTCCGCCGTACAGCACCCGAACGCCGACCGGCTGCGCGTCTGCATGGTCAATACCGGCGAGGGCGCGCCGATCCAGATCGTCTGCGGCGCACCGAATGCGCGCGGTGGCATCAAGGCAGTGCTCGGCCTGCCCGGCACCTACATTCCGGGCAAGGACATCACGCTCGCGGTCGGCAAGATCCGCGGCGTCGAGAGCCACGGCATGCTGATCTCCGGCGCCGAGATCGGCTACAACGAGGATCACTCCGGCATCATCGAAATGCCGGCTGACGCGCCGGTCGGCACGCCGTTCGCCGAGGTGCTCGGCCTCAACGATCCGGTGATCGAGATCAATCTGACGCCGAACCGGCCGGACTGCACCGGCGTGTCCGGCATCGCGCGCGATCTCGGCGCGGCGCTGATCGGCACGTTCAAGGATCGCGGCGTCAAGCCGGTGAAGGGCGAATTCCCCTGCCCGGTGTCGGTGACGATCGAGGCCGACAAGCTGTGCCCGGCCTTCGCGCTGCGCCTCGTCCGCGGCGTCAGGAACGGTCCGTCGCCGCAGTGGCTGCAGGACCGTCTGACGGCCATCGGCCTGCGGCCGATCAATGCGCTGGTCGACATCACCAATTTCATGACCTTCGATCGCGGCCGGCCGCTACACGTCTTCGACGCGAAGAAAGTGAAGGGCGGTCTCGTCGTGCGCCGCGCGCAGAACGGCGAGCAGTTGCTGGCGCTCGACGGCAAGACCTATACGCTCGACAGCGCAATGTGCGTCATCGCCGACGGCAACGGGCCAGAGTCACTTGCCGGCATCATGGGCGGCGAACTGTCGGGCTGCGACGAGGCCACCACCGACGTGCTGATCGAATCGGCGCTGTGGGATCCGATCAACATCGCCCAGACCGGCCGCAAGCTCGGCATCAACAGCGATGCGCGCTATCGCTTTGAGCGCGGCGTCGATCCGGCCTTCACCGTGCCGGGCCTCGAACTGGCGACGCAGATGGTGCTCGATCTGTGCGGCGGCACGCCGTCCGAGATCGCCATCGCCGGCGACGCCGGCGCGATCGAACGGGTGATCGACTTCCCGACTGCCGAGGTGAAGCGGCTCGCCGGCCTCGATATTCCGGTCGCCGACATGAAGCGCACGCTCGACCGGCTCGGTTTCTTCAGCGCCGGACAGGGCGACCGGCTGAAAGTCGCGGTGCCGTCGTGGCGACCGGACGTTTCCGGCAAGGCGGATATCGTCGAGGAGATCGTGCGCATCGCCGGTGTCGATACAATTCCGCTGACGCCGTTCCCGCGCGACGACGATGCCTTCAAGCCGGTGCTGACGCCGCTGCAGAACCGCCTGCGCAAGACCAGGCGCGCGCTGGCCGCGCGCGGACTGGTCGAGGCGGTGACCTGGTCGTTCGTCTCGAAAACCGAAGCGACGCTGTTCGGCGGCGGTCAGCCGGCGCTGACGCTCGCCAATCCGATCGCGTCGGAGCTCTCCGACATGCGGCCGAGCCTGCTGCCCGGCCTGCTCGCCGCGGCGCAGAAGAATGCCGACCGCGGCTTTGCCGACGTCGCGCTGTTCGAAGCGGGACAGATCTTCAAGGGCGACCAGCCGGAGGATCAGTTCACCGCGGCCAGCGGCATGCGCCGCGCATTGGCGAAGAGCGCCGGCGGCGGACGGCACTGGTCGGCGGCGGCGACGCCGGTCGATGCCTTCGACGCCAAGGCGGACGCGCTGGCGGCGCTGGCCGCCGCCGGCGCACCGATGGCGGCGCTGCAGGTCGTTCCCGGCGCGCCGGACTGGTTCCACCCCGGCCGCTCCGGCACCATCCAGATCGGGCCGCAGAACGTGCTCGGCCATTTCGGCGAGCTGCATCCGCGCGTGCTGGCGACGCTCGACGCCGAAGGACCGCTGGTGGCCTTCGAAGTGGTGCTCGACGGCATTCCGCTGCCGAAGGCGAAAGCAACGCGGGCAAAGCCTCTGCTGTCGCTGTCGCCATTCCAGCCGGTGTCGCGCGACTTCGCCTTCATCGTCGATCGCGCCGTGAAGGCGGGCGACATCCTGCGCACGGCACAGAACGCCGACCGCAAGCTGATCACCGACGTGACCGTCTTCGACGTCTACGAAGGCAAGGGCATCGATCCGGGCAAGAAGTCGGTCGCCATCGCCGTCACCATCCAGCCGCGCGACAAGACGATGACCGACGAGGATATCGAGGCGCTGGCAGCGAGGATCGTCGCGGAGATCGGCAAGCGCAATGGCGGGACGCTGCGCGGCTAGAGCTTTTCACTGTTGAGGAAATCAGCAGCGAAGCGCCAGCGGTTGCGTTTTGACGGGTTTTCTTCTTGACGGGTTTTCTTCGCGCGAACCGGTATCCGTTTCGTTCGAGCACGCTATCGCCGATCGGGCAGCAGATCGATATAGGCCTGCCCGTCGCGCGCCACCGTCTCCCCGGTACGCACCGCAATGCGACGCTCCAGCATCGGACCGGCGGTGACGAAGGAATGAAACTCGCCGTTTTCGCCGCACGGATCGACGCCCTGCGGCAGATCGGCGAGCAGCGCCGCATCGAAACGCCGGCCGACAAAACCGGCCGGCAGCTTTTTCAGATCGACCGTCACCACCGTCGCCTGCAATCCGGCTGCGATCATCTCGCGCGCCAGCGCGTCGGTCGGCCGACCCCAGAGCGGAAATACCGGCGCGATGCCGGTGCCGGCGAGTTTCTGTTCGCGATAGGCGCGGATATCTGCAAGATACAGATCGCCGAACACGATATGCGTGATGCCCTCCGCACGCGCCTGCGTCATCGCCGCCGCCATCGCCTGTTCGTAGGCGTCGTTCGGACACGGATAGGGAATGCGCACGATCACGGGCTGCAGACCGGCAGCCGCCAGTTGCGCCCGCAGCAATTCTTTGCGCACGCCGTGCACGCTGACACGGTCGAACGGCTCGGTCACCGTCGTCAGTGCGCCGACGATATCGGACATCCCCGCGCGACGCGCCACATGCAGCGCATAGGCGCAGTCCTTGCCGCCCGACCAGGCGATCAGCGCCTTGGGACGTATCATCGCCATAGACGCTTCATCGCGGCTTGCGGCGGCGGGCGGGCTTTTCCGGCTTGTCGTCCTTGATCGCGCCGATCTTGCGCAGCGCCGCCTCCGCCGCGCGGGTGCCGGATTCCCACGCGCCGCCGAGCGTGCCCCAGCGCGTTTCGTGCACGGCGTCGCCGGCGAACCAGACGCGCTCGCGCAACGGCGCCATCAACACCTTGCGTCCGCCCTCGCCGCCCGGAGAAGCCGCCGACATGGCGCCGAGCATCCACGGCGCGGCGTTCCAGCGCGTCACCGCGTGGCGTCTGAGCGCATTCCTGACATTGCTGCCGAACAGGTCCGACAGCCACGACACAGCGAAGTCGGTCATCGCCGCTTCGCCTTGCGTCGACAGTTCGGCGCCGAAGGCGCCGCCGACATCGACGACGCTGAGCGCGCTGCCGCCGACATTCGCGAGCAGCGCCGCGGTGCGTGCGCCGGACGCTTTCTCGAACAGCGCTTCGTCGGCGCCGAGTCCCAGTGGATTGTCCGGCAGCTCCAGGGCGATGCGGTCGAGGCTGCCGAGCCGCAGATGCGCGAGCGCATCGGCATGGCTTTTCGGCAGTTCCGGGGTGAAGGCGATCTTTCCCGCCGCCAGGACGCTCGTCGAGGCGGTGACGATGACCGCGCGCGCCCGCAGGCGGCCGCGCGGCGTTTCCACCTGCAGCGTTTTCAGCCATTCGATGCGCGTCGCCGGCGTCGAGAGCTGCACCGGCAGGCGCTGGCCGAGTGCCGCGACCAGCGCACCGGCGCCGCCGCGGCAGAAGACAGCGCGGCTGCGGTCGCCCGATCGCGCCAGATCCACCGCCGACAGCGCACCCAGATCGCGGCCGGTCGCATGGGCGCCAAGTACGAAATCGACGGTAGGACGCCAGTCGTCCGGCAGATCCTTCGGCAGGCGCTGCAAGGCTGCGGCATCGCCGCCACCGCGCGCCGGCTCGGTCATGGCGCGGCGCGCGCGGAACAGCGCCGCCAGGAAATCCTCCATCTCGCCTTCGCGCGCCATCCGCCGCCCGATGCGCAAACGCGGCAGCCGCGGCACCGCATAGGTCTCGACACCGGCAGCGGCGGCAAGCTGCGCCAGCGGATTGCTGTCCGGCGCGTAGAGCGCACGCGCGCCGCGGTCGAACGGCAAGCCGACACTGCGGCTGTCGGTGACGCAGCGCCCGCCGATGCGGTCCGACGCCTCGATCAGCGCAAAGCGCCGGCCAGCAGCCGCGACACGCCGCGCCGCGGCGATGCCGGCGGCGCCCGCGCCGACGATCACCACGTCGACCTCACCGGAGGCCGGCACCGCGCCGAAGGCCGGATCGATACCGTTGAAACACACCGGCGCCACGACGGCAGCGCCCGCGCCGGCCAGGAAAGTCCGCCGATTGAATGATCGCATGGTGTTCAAAACGGTCCGATGATGCGCGACTGTGCACGAAGCATCCGGCGACCGCAAACCGCGACGGCGCGTTTCTCCGTGCGCCCGCGCTCATAGCACGAGCCCCTGCACAGGGCCCATCCACGGAGCTTGCACGGACGGGAATGATGGAGGGGAACGACGGCCGGCGGCTTGATATCCTGCGATGTCTACCTACTTCAGCCCTCTGCCGGCGATGTGGAGAGCAGCGATGATCGAAGCGGTGCTGAAAGCGATGGCGCAGATGCTGACGCCGCCGTTCCGACGCATTCTGCTGAAGGCTTTCGGTCTTGCGCTGCTGCTGATCGTGCTGATCGGCATCATGCTGCAACGGACCTTTGCCTGGCTCGCCGCCGCCGGGGCCGGCTGGGCGGAAGCGGCGACCGATGTCGCGCCGCATGCCGCCTGGGACATCCTGCTCTGGGTGGTGTCGATCGCCGCCAGCCTCGGCATCATTACCGGCGCTGTCTTCCTGATGCCGGCGGTGACTGCTTTCGTCGGCAGCTTTTTCGTCGACGAGGTCGCCGAGCATGTCGAGCACGACTCTTATCCCGCCGACGTGCCGGGCAAGGCGCTGCCGCTCGGGCGCGCCTTGTTCGAAGGCCTGAAGACCGCGCTGCTATCGGTTGTCGTCTATCTGGTGGCGCTGCCCTTCGTGTTCTTCGGCGGCCTCGGCATCCTGATCTTCTTCCTCGCTACCGCCTATCTGCTCGGCCGCGAATATTTCGAACTGGTGGCGATGCGCTTCCTGCCGCCGCAGGACGCCAGGGCGCTGCGCCGGCAACGCCGTACGACGGTGTTCGTCGCCGGCATGGCGATCGCCGCCTTCGTTTCGATCCCGATCCTGAATTTCGCGACGCCGCTGTTCGCCACGGCGCTGATGGTGCATGTCTTCAAGCGGCTGTCGGGACAGCGGATCGAACTGATCGAGCCGCTGCGGGCGTGACATACGGCGGCAACAGGACGTCGGACGTTCGCTTCTGATGCGATCGGAAGCAAGGCTCTAGGCCGCCACGGTCTTTCCCGGCCACTTGCACAGATCGGCGATGATGCAGGTCTCGCACAGCGGCCGGCGCGCGAGGCACGTATAGCGCCCGTGCAGGATCAGCCAGTGATGCGCATGCTGCATGTATTTTGCCGGGATGCGCTCGACCAGCTTATGCTCGACCTCCAGCGGATTTTTTCCCGGCGCCAGGCCGGTGCGGTTGCCGATGCGGAAGATATGCGTATCGACCGCCATGGTCGGCTCGCCGAAAGCGATATTGAGCACCACATTCGCGGTCTTGCGGCCGACGCCAGGCAACGCCTGCAGCTCCTCACGAGTATGCGGCACCTCGCCGTGATAGGTTTCGACCAGAATATGCGCCAGCGCCGCGACGTTCTTCGCCTTGGTGCGGAACAGGCCGATGCTCTTGATCATCTCGCGGATCGCATCCTCGCCGAGCGCCGCCATCTTTGCCGGCGTATCGGCAGCGGCGAACAGGGCCGGCGTCGCCTTGTTGACGCCCGCGTCGGTCGCCTGCGCCGACAGCACCACCGCAACCAGCAGCGTGAACACATTGGTGTGCTGCAATTCCCCCTTGGGATGCGGATCGCGCGCCTGGAACCGGCGGAACGCCTCGTCGATCTCGGCGGCCGTCCATGGCGGAATATCGCCGTGAACGGCCTTTGCGTCGGCGCGCGCCTGCTGCGCCGGAGGCTTCAGCGTCGCCGTTCCGGTTGCGGCGCTGCGCGTCGCGACGCGGGATCGCGCGACCGTGGTTCCTGCCGGTTTTGCTGCCTTTGCCGATGTGTCGGCCTTGGCAGGGAGGGATTCTGGGCGCTTGGACGTCCACTTGGGAACGTGCGGGGCGGCACTCTTGGAGGCGGAAACGCACTTGGAGCCGGCAACGCGCTCGGACTTGGAAACACGTTTGGAAGCGCCGTCGGAAGACCGCGCCGACGGCTTTTTGACTTTCGTCGGACCGGTCCGTTTTGCCGCTGTTTTCGCCATGGTTCGGGTATAGATTATCGCAATGGCCGCCGACAATACGACAGCATTTCCGGCAACGGCGCCGACCACCGTGAACACGACCGTGGACAACGGCGAGCAGCCGTTCTTCTCGGCGCTGATTACGCCGCATCGCTCGCTGAGCCATTCCGGCTTCATGATCCTGATGCTGCTGTTCGGCGGCGTCAGCTTCACCACCGGCATGGTGTTCCTGCTGATGGGAGCATGGCCGATCTTCGGCTTCTTCGGTCTTGATGTGCTGGTGTTCTATCTCGCCTTCCGGTTCAACAACCGCGCCGCTGCCGCCTACGAACAGGTGACGGTGAGCGCCACCGAGCTGAAGGTGCGACAGGTGTCGCATCGCGGACGGGTGCAGGAATGGACGCTCAATCCGCTCTGGGTGCGCCTCGAAAAGATCGTGCACGAGGATTTCGGCATCGAGCGGCTGCTGCTGGTCAGCGGCGGACGCGCGCTGCCGATCGCCGGCTATCTCGGCCCCGACGAGAAAGCCAGCTTCGCCAAGGCGCTCGGCGAGGCACTGGGCGAGGCGAAGCGCGGGCCGACGCGCACCGTCCTCGACTGACCGGAACCCATTTGACAGGAATCGGGTGGTGAGGCGGCCCGCCCAGCCCTAGATCAGCATCATGTCACAGCCGCTCGCCCTGCCGCTCGTCCCGTCCACCACCGCACCATTGCAGGCGGCGGCCTGCGACTATGACATCGTGCGCCGCGCCATCGCCTATATCTCCGAGCACTGGCGCCGCCAGCCGGAGATCGACGCCGTGGCGGCCGCCGCCGGCGTCACCACCACCGAACTGCATCACCTGTTCCGCCGCTGGGCCGGGCTAACGCCGAAGGCATTCCTGCAGGCGCTGACACTGGATCACGCGCGGATGCTGCTGCGCTCCTCCGCCAGCGTGCTCGACGCCAGCTATGAGGTCGGACTGTCGGGTCCGGGCCGGCTGCACGATCTGTTCGTCACGCACGAGGCGATGTCGCCCGGCGAATGGAAAGCCGGCGGCAGCGGCCTGACGATCACTTACGGATTCCATCCCTCGCCATTCGGCACCGCGCTGGTGATGGCGGCGCCGCGCGGCCTTGCCGGTCTTGCGTTCGCCGACAGCGGCGAGGAACGCGCCGCGCTCGACGACATGCGCCGGCGCTGGCCGAACGCTGATTACGTCGAGGACCCGGCTGCGACCAGCGCGCTGGCGCGGCGCATCTTCGATGCACGGCAATGGCAGCCGGACTGCCCGCTGCGCATCATCCTGATCGGCACGGATTTCGAGGTGCGGGTCTGGGAAACGCTGCTGGCGATCCCGATGGGCCGCACCAGCACCTATTCCGATATCGCCGCGCGGATCGACGCGCCGAAGGCCGCGCGCGCCGTCGGCACCGCAGTCGGCAAGAACCCGATCTCCTTCGTCGTGCCGTGCCACCGTGTCGTCGGCAAGAACGGCGACATCACCGGCTATCACTGGGGGCTGACGCGCAAACGCGCCATGCTCGGCTGGGAAGCCGGACAGGCCGGCGCGGTCGGCTCGTGAGGCCGCCGGCCACAACGCCGTTCGATCAGCAGGATACGATAGCGTTTTCGAGACAGACGAACGCGAAAGCGCAAACGCTCCGGAGACTTTCACCGTTTCATTGAAACGTCGAAAGACTCCGGGTTTTTGATTTGACGCGTTTCCCTCACGCGGCCGGCACTGCTTCGTTCGAAAACGCTCTACGCCGCAAGCTCGCGCAAATCCGCCACCGTCGCATCGGCATTCATGCGATAGACCAGCGGCACGCCGGTCGCCAGTTCGCGCTTGAGGATCTCGTCCGGCGACAGCTTCTCCAGCACCATCACCAGCGCGCGCAACGAATTGCCGTGCGCGGCAACGATCACCCGCTCGCCGCGCAGCACCCGCGGCAGGATGGTCTGCACATAGTAGGGCAGCGTGCGTGCCAGCGTGTCGCGCAGGCTCTCGCCGCCGGGCGGCGCGATATCGTAGGAGCGGCGCCAGATATGCACCTGCTCCTCGCCCCATTGCTTGCGGGCATCGTCCTTGTTGAGACCCGACAGGTCGCCATAATCGCGCTCGTTGAGCGCCTGATCGCGGATGATCGGCAGCGCGCTCTGCCCCATCTCGGCGAGGATCAGATCGAGCGTCTTCTGCGCGCGCGACAGCGACGAGGTGAAGCCGACGTCGAACTGCAGGCCGAGCGCCTTGAGCCGCTCGCCGGCGGCCTTGGCTTCGGCGACACCCTTCTCGGTGAGGCCTGGGTCCTTCCAGCCGGTGAACAGGTTCTTCAGATTCCACTCGCTCTGTCCGTGGCGCACGAGAACAAGAAGCCGCTCGCTCATTGTCGAATTTCCTTCACATCTCAGTCTTGAGGCCGAGAACATCGGCCATCGAATACAGGCCCGGCTGCTGACCGCGTGCCCATTGCGCCGCCTTCAGCGCGCCGCGCGCGAAGATCATGCGGTCTTCCGCCTTGTGGTTCAGCTCGATCCGCTCGGCCGGACCGGCGAAGATCACGTTGTGATCGCCGACAACGGTGCCGCCGCGCAGCGACGCGAAGCCGATCGCGCCGCGCCGGCGCGCGCCGGTATGGCCGTCGCGTCCGCGCTCCGACTGCGTGGCGAGATCGATGCCGCGGCCGGCAGCGGCGGCTTCGCCGAACAGCAGCGCCGTGCCCGAGGGCGCATCGATCTTGCGGTTGTGATGCATCTCGACGATCTCGATGTCGAACGTATCGTCGAGCGTCTTCGCCACCTGCCGCACCAGGGCCGCCAGTAGATTGACGCCGAGACTCATATTGCCGGACTTGACGATCCGCGCCTTGCGCGCGGCTTCGACAATCCGGCGCTCCTCGTCGGCGGAGAAGCCGGTGGTGCCGATGATATGGACGAGGCCGGCGTCGGCAGCGAGCGCCGTATAGCCGAGACTCGCCCCCGGAATGGTGAAATCGACGATGCCGTCGGCCTGACCGACGAGCGCTGCGGCGTCGGATGTAAGCTTCACCTGATTGTCGCCGATGCCGGCAAGCAGGCCGGCGTCGCGTCCGATCAGCGGCGAGCCTGGCGCCTCGAGCGCGCCGGCGAGCGTCAGCCCCTCGGTCTCCGCAATCGCCTTGACCAGCGTGCGGCCCATGCGGCCGCCGGCGCCGGTGACGATCAGGCGCATGTCCTCCGCCATGGTGCTATCCCTCGTATCCTTCGATGATGATCAGATCGACGTCGGCGCCGCGCTTGAGGTCTTTCGCAACGGATTGATAGGCGTCGGAATGAAGGCATGCCACCGCCGCCGCGTAGCTTGGAAACTCGACGACGACATTGTGCGGCCGCGCCGCGCCGAAGGCAGCCTCGAACGGTCCGCCACGGACGATGAAGCGGCCGCCGTGCGCGGCGATCGGCACGCCGTTGCGGCTGCTATAGGTGTCGTAGGCGGCCTGATCGTTGATCGTCAGCCGCGCGATCCAGTAGCCTTTCTTCGCCATTCCCGCCTCCCGTCGTTCACCTGCCTGCGCCCCGACACCTTGCCGGCGACGCTTATCGCGTCGCGTCGGCGATCTCGGCGACGATCGCCTGCGCCGCAGCATGCGGATCGCCGGCTTCGACGATCGGCCGGCCGACGACCAGATAATCGGCGCCGGCAGCGATGGCGCGCGCCGGCGTCATGATGCGCTTCTGATCGCCGCTCGCCGCGCCCGCCGGCCGGATGCCGGGCGTCACCAGCGCGACATCGCCGCCGACGATCGGACGCAGCGTCTGTGCTTCCTCGGCCGAACAGACGATGCCGTCAATGCCGAGATCGCGCGCCTGCTTCGCCTTGAGCGCCACCGCCTCCTTAACGCCGAGCCGGTAGCCCGCCGCCGACAGGTCGGCGTCGTCATAGGAGGTGAGCACGGTGACCGCGAGGATCTTCAGGCCGCTGCCGCGCGCGGCGGCGACCGCCGCCTGCATGGTCTGGGGATAGGCATGCACGGTGAGGAATGTCGCGCCGAGCCGGGCAAGGCTCTCGACGCCCTTGCCGACCGTGTTGCCGATGTCGTGCAGCTTGAGATCGATGAACACCTGCTTGCCGGCGGCGATCAGATCGCGCGCGAACGGCAGACCGCCGGCAAAGGCAAGCTGATAGCCGACTTTGTAGAACACGGCGGCGTCACCAAGCCGCGTCACCATCGTCTCTGCCGCCGCCACGGACGGCAGGTCGAGTGCGACGATCAATCTGCTGCGTGCATCCAAATCCTTCACTCCTTCACGCATCGTCATCCCAGGAGGCGCGCCATGTCGACGAGCCGCTGCACGGTATTCTTCAAGGCGCGCGCCGCGCCGGCTTCGACCAGTTCATCCATCTCGTCGAACGCCTTGTCGGCATGGCGCACCGAGACATGGTCGGGAATGACCAGCGCGCCGCATCCGGCCGTCAGCACCTGCCGCAGCGCCAGCAGCGAGCGCTGTCCGCCATAGGGACCCGGCGACGCGGAGGCGAGCGCGAAGACGCGATTCCTGTAGGCGGCGAGCGGCGGTTCATCATGCTCGCGCACCCGCGATATCCAGTCGATGGCGTTCTTCAGCAGCGGCGTCACCGAGGCATTGTATTCCGGGCTGACGATGAACACCCCGGCATGCGCCGTCATCATGCGCTTGAGCTTCAGCGCATGGTCCGGCATGGCCCGGACCTCGAGGTCGTTGTCGTAGATCGGCAGCGGGTAGTCCTGCAGCGAGACGTGCGTGACGTCGGCTTCCGCCAGCGTCAGTTCCTTCGCCGCCAGCGCCGCCAGCCGCGCATTGTAGGATCCGGTGCGGATCGAGCCGGCAAAAAGCAGGATTTTCGGCGGCGGCATTCTCGGCTGACCTCGTCACGGGAACGGCGGCGGCATGGTCGGTGGCGGAGTCGATGACACGTGTCGGTGCATGCGCCAGTCCGCTCCGACCCGGCTGATTTCGTCCCGTTGATGAAGAGGACAATCGCGCAGGTCAAGCCTGCGGATGGGCGAATGGTTGCCGCCGTCAGCGGCCGCGATAGACCCAGACGCGCGCCGGCGGCAGGTTTGCCAGCACCAGTTCGGAAGCATGCACGGTGATACTGCTGGTCGCCTTCGGGATCGGCGTCACCATCGCATAGGTGAACTGCACGAACGGCGCGCCGGGCGCCATCAGATGGACCGCATCACCGATCAGCCGCACGCGGGTGCGCAGCGTCTTGGTCATCAGCGGCAGGCTGGAGACCAGCGCCGACGCCGGCTCCTTGACCAGCGTCTCCAGCAGGCCGCGCAGGCGATAGGCATCGCCCTGCACCACGGTCGCTTCCGGATAACGGCTGCGCAGCAACCGGCAGAAGGTCGGATTGAACTCGACGAGGATCAGGCGGCTCGGGTCGATGCCGCGGCGAACCAGCGCCTCGGTCACCGGACCGGTCCCCGGCCCCAGCTCGATCACCGGGCCCGGCGCGGTCGGATCGACATAACGCGCCATGGCGCGCGCCAGCAGGCGGCCGGAGGGCATCACTGCACCGGTAGCGAGCGGTTTCTCGATCCACGACCGGATGAAATGCACTTCGTCGTCGATGTGCAAAACCTTATCCAGGCGGAAGCCTTTTTTCTCGACGCGGACGGCTGTGGGGAGCGGCATCGAACTGGCTTGCGACTGGCTGTAGGACGACGGTCTGTGCTGTGGTTTGTTCGTTGCGACGGGCAAACCTGCAGAGTCCGCCGCCGAAACCTCTTCAGGGGTATAGCGGCGGACCCGAGGGGTCAAGGGCAACCCCTATTTCTCGCCGGCGCGTTGCGCCAGGCCGTCAAGGAACTCCCTGACCTTGCTGAGGAATCCGGACGATTCCGGCTGGGTATTGACCGACGACAGCCGCTCGAACTCGGCCAGCAGATCGCGCTGCTGCCGGGTCAGATTCTGCGGCGTCTCCACCACCACCTGCACGTAAAGGTCGCCGCTGCGCTTCGACCGCAACACCGGCATGCCATGACCGGACAGCCGGTGACGGCTGCCGCTCTGGGTTCCCGGCGCAATCTTGATGCGGGCATCGTCGCCGTCGATGGTCGGCACCTCGACTTCGCCGCCGAGCGCCGCACGCACCATCGAGATCGGCACGCGGCAATGCAGGTCCGCGCCGTCGCGCTGGAAGAACGGATGGGCGGCAATCGACAGGAAAATATAGAGGTCGCCCGGCGCACCGCCGCGCACGCCGGCCTCGCCTTCGCCGGCGAGCCGGATCCGCGTGCCGTCCTCGACGCCGGCGGGAATATTCACCGACAGCGTCCGGTCGCGGGTCTGCCGGCCGGCGCCGGAACAGGCCGGACACGGATGCTCGATCACCTGGCCGCGGCCCTGACACGCGGTGCAGGTCCGTTCCAGCGTGAAGAAGCCCTGCGAATGACGCACGGCGCCCTGGCCGTTGCAGTGCGGACAGGTCTTCGGCTTGGTGCCGGCCTTGGCGCCGGTGCCGGAGCAGGTCTCGCAGGTCACCGAGGTGGGAATGCGGATCTGGGCGGTCTTGCCGGCGAACGCCTCGTCGAGGCTGATCTCCATATTGTAGCGCAGATCGGAACCGCGCTCGCGACCGGAAGACCGGCCGCGCCGGGCGCCGCCGCCCATGCCGAACAGATCCTCGAAGATATCCGAGAAGGCCGAGCCGAAATCGGCACCGAAGCCGGCGCCGCCACCCATGCCGCCGAAACCGCCCTGCTCGAAGGCGGCATGGCCGAACCGATCATAGGCGGCACGCTTGTCGGCGTCCTTGAGAACCTCGTAGGCCTCGTTGCATTCCTTGAACCGGACCTCGCAATCCTTGTCGCCGGGATTGCGATCCGGATGGTGCTGCATCGCCGCCTTGCGGAACGCGGCCTTCAGCTCACCCTCCGAGCAGGTCCGGCTGACGCCGAGAATTTCGTAATAGTCGCGTTTGGACATCAGTTGCTATCGCCCGACAAAGAAAGGCCTCACCCGGCACAGCGATCCGGGCGGATCGCTCGCTGGATGAGGCCATGTCCGGTCACGGGGTCCGGTCACGAGACGCAGGCTGCTCCGCGCTTCCGTCGAGACGCATTGCGTCGCAATGCTCCTCAGGGCGAGAGTCATCGCCGTTCTCCCGAGACTTACGCCGTCTTCTTGTCGTTCTTGTCGTCGACTTCGGTGAACTCCGCGTCGACAACATCATCGTTCTGCGTCTGCCCCTCGCCGGCGGCCTCGCCCTGCTGCGCCTCCGCCTGCTGCTTGTACATCGCTTCGCCCAGCTTCATCGAAGCCTGCGCCAACGTATTGGTCTTGGCGGCGATCGCATCGGCATCGTCGCCCTTCAGCGCTTCCTTCAAATCGGCGATCGCATTCTCGATCGCCGTGCGCTCGGTATCGCCGATCTTGGAGCCGTGCTCGGCCAGCGCCTTCTCGGTCGAGTGGACCAGCGCCTCGGCGTGGTTCTTGGCTTCGACCGCGGCCTTGCGCTTCTTGTCCTCGTCGGCATGCGCTTCCGCGTCCTTGACCATCTTGTCGATGTCGGCTTCCGACAGACCGCCGGATGCCTGGATGCGGATCTGCTGCTCCTTGCCGGTGCCCTTGTCCTTGGCCTGGACGTTGACGATGCCGTTGGCGTCGATGTCGAAGGTCACCTCGATCTGCGGCACGCCTCTGGGAGCGGGAGGTATGCCGACGAGATCGAACTGGCCAAGGATCTTGTTGTCGGCCGCCATCTCGCGCTCACCCTGGAAGACGCGGATGGTCACCGCGCTCTGGCTGTCCTCGGCGGTGGAGAACACCTGGCTCTTCTTGGTCGGAATGGTGGTGTTGCGGTCGATCAGCCGAGTGAACACGCCGCCTAGCGTTTCGATGCCGAGCGACAGCGGCGTCACGTCGAGCAGCAGGACGTCCTTGACGTCGCCAGCGAGCACACCGGCCTGGATGGCGGCGCCGACGGCGACCACCTCATCCGGGTTGACGCCCTTGTGCGGCTCCTTGCCGAACAACTGCTTCACCACTTCCTGGACCTTCGGCATGCGCGTCATGCCGCCGACCAGCACCACTTCGTTGATTTCGGCCGCCGACACGCCGGCATCCTTGAGCGCCTGCTTGCAGGGCTCCATGGTCTTCTGCACGAGATCGTCGACCAGCGCCTCGAACTTGGCGCGGGTGAGCTTCATCGTCAGATGCTTCGGACCCGACGCATCGGCAGTGATGAACGGCAGATTGATTTCGGTCTGCGTCGTCGACGACAGCTCGATCTTCGCCTTCTCGGCGGCTTCCTTCAGCCGCTGCAGCGCGAGCTTGTCCTTGCGCAGGTCGATGCCCTGCTCCTTCTTGAACTCGTCGGCAAGATAGCTGACCAGCCGCATGTCGAAGTCTTCGCCGCCGAGGAACGTATCGCCGTTCGTCGACTTCACCTCGAACACGCCGTCGCCGATCTCGAGAATCGAGATATCGAAGGTGCCGCCGCCGAGGTCATAGACCGCGATGACGCCCTGCTTCGCCTTGTCGAGACCGTAGGCGAGCGCCGCCGCGGTCGGCTCGTTGATGATGCGCAGCACTTCGAGGCCGGCGATGCGGCCGGCGTCCTTGGTGGCCTGACGCTGTGCGTCGTTGAAATAGGCGGGAACGGTGATCACCGCCTGCTCGACCTTGGTGCCGAGATTGGCTTCCGCGGTCTCCTTCATCTTCTGCAGGATGAAGGCTGAAATCTGTGACGGCGAATAGGTTTCGCCCTTGGCTTCGACCCATGCGTCGCCGTTGCCGGCTTTCGCGATCTTGTAGGGGACGAGCTTCTTGTCCTTCTCCACCATCGGGTCGTCGTAGCGGCGGCCGATCAGGCGCTTGACCGCGAAGATGGTGTTTTCCGGGTTGGTGACCGCCTGGCGCTTGGCCGGCTGGCCGACAAGTCGTTCGCCATCGTCGGTGAATGCAACGATCGACGGCGTAGTCCGCGCACCTTCCGCGTTCTCGATGACCCGCGGCGTCTTGCCTTCCATCACGGCAACGCAAGAATTGGTGGTGCCGAGGTCGATACCAATGACCTTGCCCATAGTGTGTCCTCTCGATTGACAGCAGGCCGGCCGGGCCATCAGCGCCCGAACTTCGCTTCACGCATCATCCGCAAAACGGATCATCCGCAAAGCCCCGTTTCCGACCCCTTGAATACACATGCTTCGTCGCTTGGGGTGCGACGTCACGGCTCATATAGGAGAGCCATGGATGCCCGCAAGACGGAACGTCACGATTCCGCGAGCGGCCGCGATCCGCGGGCCCGTTCGAGGGTTAACGGACCGCATTGCAGCAGGCCGCAACCACCGCTAGGGAGGGGGACCCATCAGTGCAACGGACCGCTCCGATGTTTGCCCGTCTTGCCGCCGTTGTGATCCTGGTCTGCGGCTGCGCCTTCGGTCTGCCGGCCACCGCCACCCCGGCGGCCGCCGATCCGGTCTATCCGCAAGGTTCCCGGGTCGGGATCGAGCCGCTTCCGGGCATGGTTCTGAGCCCCGACACGGCGCAATTCCGCGACCCAAAGCGCAGCGCGACGCTGACCATCCTCGACCTGCCGGCGGTCGCCTATGCCGGGGTCGAGCGCAGCCTGTTCGCGCCGCCCGACGATCCGGAGATCGCGATTCTCGGCCGTGAGCCGTTCTTCTTCCGCTCCGGGTCCGGTTTTCTGGTCCGGATCCGGCTGAAATCGGGCGATGCGACGAAAGAAAGATGGGCGCTTGTCGGCCGCGGTGCGGAGCCGGGGCCGACGGCGCTGGTGACCTTCGAGGTCGACGAGGCCGACCGCGGCGCCTATTCCGACGCGGCGATCCGCCAGGCGCTGGCCAGCGTCAGCTTTCGCCCGCCGCCGGTCGAGGAACAGCTTGCGCTGTTTCCGATGCGGCTGACGCAGCTTGCCGGCTTCCGCATCGTCCAGGTGCATCCGGCGCTCGGCGTGCTGCTCACCGACGGGCCGCTCGACCAGAGCCCGAAGCAGCCGACGATGCTCATCACCCTCAATCCGCAGGCGCCGACCAATCCCGACGATCGCAGCAAGATCGCCCAGGACCTGTTACGCAGTTTCGGCATTCCCGAACTGCGCATCGTCAGCGCCGAAACCATCCGCCTGAAAAATCAGCCGACCTTCGAGGTGCGCGCCGAGGCGCGCGATCCCGCATCGGACACGGCGCTGTCGGCGATCCAGTGGATGCGCTTCAGCCAGACCGGCTATCTGCGCATCGTCGCCGCCGGGCCGAAAGACGACTGGGCCGATATCTATCCGCGCTTCCGTGCCGTGCGCGACGGCCTGCAGCCGCGCTGATCCCGACCCGCCCCAGCGCGCCATAATCCGCCGGCCGCGATCACGCCAGCGAAGATCAGCCTGCATCATCCGGCGTCTGATTGCCGTTGGCAGCGGCCGGCCTGCCGGCGGCACCCTTGCTGCCCTTGGCCACGGCCACCATTGCCGGGCGCAGGATGCGCTCGTTGATCATGTAGCCGGACTGGATCACCTGCGAGACCGTGCCGTTCGCAAACTCGTCGGTGGCCGGCGTCTCGAACATCGCCTGATGCAAATTCGGGTCGAATTTTTCGCCGAGCGGCGTGAACATCTTGACCCCGTGCTTCTCCAGCACATTCGTCAGTTCCCGCTCGATCAGGTCGACGCCCTCGACCAGCGATTTGACTTTCGGGTCGCCGCTGTCGCGGACCTCGTTGCCGATATGGTCGAGCGCCCGGTGCATATTGTCCGCCACCTGCAGCACGTCGCGGGCAAAGCCGGCGATTCCGTACTGCCGGGCATCGGCGATGTCGCGCTCGGTCCGCCGCCGCAGATTCTCCATGTCGGCCAGCGACCGCAGCAGCTTGTCCTTGAAATCCGCCGCCGCCTCCAGCGCCGCCTTGACCTGCCCGGCCGGCACCATGTCCGGTTCCGGCGCGCCGAGGGCGTCGCTCGTCGCGCTGGTGTCCTTGCCGGCTGTGTCGTCCGTCATCGCTCTCGTCCATATCCTTGGGTAATGGCCCGGATATCAGGGTTTGCGCCGCGAAAATCAAGGATCAAGAACGACGGCCGCCCATCCCGCCGGCGCAGACGCCGTTCCGCTGTGGCCGGCGCCCGGCTCGTCGACAGGCTCAAGACGCACCGAGCATCCGGCTCACCAGCCTGGCCGTGTAATCGACCATGGGGATGACGCGTGCATAATTCAGCCGTGTCGGACCGATCACGCCGATGACGCCGACGATGCGGCCACCGGCATCGCGATAAGGCGTGACGATGGTGGAAGATCCCGACATCGAGAACAGCTTGTTTTCCGAGCCGATGAAGATGCGCACGCCGTCGCCGCCTTCGGCGCGGCCGAGCAGGTCGACCACGCCGCGGCGCATTTCGAGCTCGTCGAACAGGATGCGGATGCGCTCCAGATCCTCCAGCGCGTGCAGGTCTTCCAGCAGATGCGACTGGCCGGAGACGATCAGCTTGCGGTCGTCGCTGTCGCCGCCCGACCAGCTTGCGACGCCGGCGGCGATCACCTTCTGCGTCAATTGATCGAGCTCGGCCTGGCCGTCGCTGAGCGCGCGCTGCAGTTCGGCCCGCAGGTCCGCCAGCGTTGCGCCGCGCACCCGCGCATTGATGAAGTTCGCTGCCTCGGTCAGCGCCGAGATTGGCAGATCGGGAGGAATCGGCACGACCCGGTTTTCCACCTGTCCGTCTTCCGCCACCAGCACCGCCAGGGCACGTTCGCGATCGAGCCGAACGAATTCGACCTGCTTGAGCCGCAGATTGGACTTGGTGGTCAGCACCACGCCGGCGGTGCGCGTCAGCCCCGAGAGCATCTGCGAGGCTTCGGTGAGCACCGCTTCCGGCGACTTGCCGGCGCCGGCTGCCGCCACCGTCGCCTCGATCGATTCCCGGTCGGCCTGATTCATCTCGCCAACCTGCATCAGCGCATCGACGAAGAAGCGCAGCCCCAGTTCGGTCGGCAGGCGCGCGGCCGAAGTGTGCGGCGCATAGATCAGCCCGAGATGCTCCAGGTCCGACATCACGTTGCGCACCGAGGCCGGCGACAGGGTAATCGGCAGGATGCGGGCGAGATTGCGCGAGCCCAGCGGCTCGCCGGTGGTCAGATAGCTTTCGACGATCTGCCGGAAGATCTCGCGCGAACGCTCGTTCAGCGCCGCCAGGCTGCCCGGATTGGAACCGATGGAAACGTCTCGCGAACTCAAGGCCATGCTCCTGTCCTGCCAACCCAGATTTGACCATTCCAGGCGCTTGAGACAAGCGTTGCCGACGCCACTGTCGGTCCCGTTGCGTTTGCCGGTTGCCGCTGGCGGGACCGCCGCCTACAAGCGGCGCCGAAACAGGCCGATAACGCCGGAACACGTGCCAGGAGCCAACGAATGACCGACAGTCTGCGGCCGAGCCGCCGCTCACCCGACGAATTGCGTCCGGTGACGCTCGAACGCGGCGTGGTGAAATATGCCGAAGGCTCCTGCCTGGTGAAATTCGGCGACACGCATGTCCTGGTGACGGCGTCGCTGGAGGAACGGCTGCCGCCGTGGCTGAAAGGTCAGGGGCGCGGCTGGGTCACCGCCGAATACGGCATGCTGCCGCGCGCCACCTCGACACGCACGCGCCGCGAGGCAAGCGCCGGCAAGCAGGGCGGACGCACGGTGGAAATCCAGCGGCTGATCGGCCGCTCGCTGCGCGCGGTGGTCGATCTCAAGGCGCTCGGCGAGCGGCAGATCACCGTCGATTGCGACGTGCTGCAGGCCGACGGCGGCACCCGCACCGCCTCGATCACCGGCGCCTGGGTGGCGCTCGCCGACTGCCTCGCCTGGATGAAGACCCGCAGCATGTTGACCGGCACGGTGCTGCGCGACCATATCGCCGCGGTCTCGTGCGGCATCCATCGCGGCACGCCGGTGCTCGATCTCGATTACGCCGAGGATTCGGAAGCCGACACCGATGCGAATTTCGTCATGACCGGCGCCGGCAAGATCGTCGAGGTGCAGGGCACGGCGGAGAAGGATCCGTTCAGCGAGGAAGAGCTGCTGCAATTGCTGGCGCTGGCCCGCAAGGGCATCGGCCAGCTCGTCGACCTGCAGAAGCTGGCGGTGATGTGAGCGCCGCCGTGAGCCCTTCCCTGCATCGCCGTCTCGCAGGCCGTATCGTCATCGCCACGCATAATCCCGGCAAGCTCGTCGAGATGCGCGAACTGCTGTCGCCTTACGGCATCGATGCCGTCTCCGCCGGCGAGCTGAATCTGCCGGAACCGGAGGAGACCGGCAAAACCTTCGCCACCAATGCCCGTATCAAGGCGCAGGCCGCGGCGACCGCGTCGGGACTGACGGCTTTCGCCGACGACTCCGGCCTGGCGGTCGATGCGCTCGGCGGCGCCCCCGGCATCTATTCGGCGCGCTGGGGTGGGCCGGAAAAGGATTTCCGGATGGCGATGAACAGGGTGCAGACGGAACTCGTCGCCGCCGGCGCCACTGCGCCGGATCAGCGGCGTGCGCAATTCGTCGCCGCGCTGTGTCTCGCCTGGCCGGACGGCCATCTCGAGGAATTCGAAGCGAAGGCGGAGGGCACGCTGGTGTGGCCGCCGCGCGGAACCCGTGGCTTCGGCTACGATCCGATGTTCAGGCCCGACGGCTTCGACGAGACTTTCGGCGAGATGAGCGCCGAGCAGAAGCACGGCCTGCCGCCGCGGGGCCTCGGCCTCTCGCACCGCGCCCGCGCTTTCGTGCTGCTGGCGCAGGCGTGTCTCTAGTATTTTCGAGCCACACAGAGACCCCTGGCTCCGACCCGGGGACGGTGCCGGAATCGGAACATTTTGAGTTTCATTTGGCTCGGATGTTAAGTTCTATCCTGTTGAAGAATCACCGTGTTTTTCGGCTATTCCGGTTTTTTTCGGATGACCGGACAGCATCGAATTGCGATATGGTTAATCCATGATAACACGCGATTCCCTCGGTGATTCGGTCGACGGCCCAATCGGCAACGAGCCGTCGGATCATGCATTCGGCGTCTATATCCACTGGCCTTTCTGCCTGTCGAAGTGTCCCTATTGCGACTTCAACAGCCACGTCCGCCACGGCGCCATCGACCAGCAACGCTATGTGCGCGCCTTCGCGACGGAGATCGCCAGCGTCGCCGAGCGGGCTGGCGGGCGCACCGTCTCGTCGATCTTCTTTGGTGGCGGCACGCCGTCGCTGATGCAGCCGGAAACCGTCGGCGGCATTCTCGATGCCGTCGGCAAGCATTGGCATGTGACGCCGGATGTCGAGGTGACGCTGGAAGCCAACCCGACCAGCGTCGAAGCAACGCGCTTCCGCGGCTATCGCGCCGCCGGCGTCAATCGCGTGTCGCTCGGCGTGCAGGCGCTCGACGATGTTTCACTGAAAGATCTCGGCCGGCTGCATTCGGCGCGCGAAGCGCTCGATGCCGTTGCCGTGGCGCGCAGCATCTTCGATCGCTACTCCTTCGATCTGATCTATGCGCGTCCGCGCCAGACGCCGGATCTGTGGGCCGCAGAGCTCAAGCGCGCCATTGCCGAAGCCGCCGAACATCTCTCGCTCTATCAACTGACGATCGAGCCTGGCACGCCGTTTCACGCGCTTCATGCAGCCGGCAAGCTGGTGCCGCCGGACGAAGATACCGCCCGCGCGCTTTACGACATCACGCAGGAAATTTGCGAAGCAGCCGGCCTGCCGGCATACGAAGTCTCCAATCACGCGCGGCCCGGCGCGGAGTCGCGGCACAACCTGATCTACTGGCGCATGCACGATTATGCGGGCATCGGGCCGGGCGCGCATGGCCGATTGCAGGTCGGCGCGCAACGCTTCGCCACCGCGACGGAAAAGCGGCCGGAAACCTGGCTGATGCGGGTCGAGGCGCTCGGCCACGGCACCATCGTCAACGAATTGCTGAGCCTGGAAGAACAGGCCGACGAATTGTTGCTGATGGGGCTGCGGCTCAAGGAAGGCATCGACCCGCTGCGCTATCAGCAACTCGCCGGCCGGCCGCTCGATCCGCTGCGGATTTCAGCGCTGCGTGCGCAGGGCGCCGTCGAACTGATGGCGAACGGGCATCTGCGCGTCACCAATGCCGGTTTCCCGGTGCTCGACGCGGTGGTCGCCGATCTCGCGGCCTAGAGCATGACACCGAAAAGTGCGCACCGGTTTTCGGATAGGATCATCCTCAAACAAACAAGATAAGCGACAGGTTTGATTCAGCGTGGCTGAATTAAAACCTAGGCTCCCGGAAACGCCCGCGGCGCCGGGGCGATGATCTGCGGCCCGGACGGCATCACCCGCTGCACCGCGAGCCCGCGCTCATTGGTGCCGTTGCTGTGGAAGCGGAACACGCCGTCGATACCGGCGAAACCCGACGGATTCGTCAACACCGCCTCCGAGAAGCGCTGCGCCCCTTGCGTCTTCACCAGCGCCGCGACGAGCGCCGTCGCGTCATAGGCGAGCGTCGCGGTGCGCGCCGGCTCCTGGCCGTAGCGCGCGCGATAGCGGTTGGCGAAATTGCGGAAGCCGGCGCCGTCCGGTGCCGCGAACCAGCCGCCGGAGAACGAGCCGTTGGCGAAGATGCGCGGATCGTCCCACAAGCCGGTGCCGAGCAGTTGCACGCGCCGCGTATTGACGCCGCTCGACAGCAGCGTGTTGACGACATGCGGCGCGCCCTCCGCGCCATCGGGAATGAAGATCGCATCGGCACGCGAGGCCGCCTGCGCCACGCGCCGCGCGGCTTCCGCTATACGCGCCGGATCGGACGGATAGCGTTCGAGTGCCACGACGCGACCGCCGCGCCGCGCGATCGCCTGCTGAAACGCCGATTCCGCAACACCGCCATAGGCGTTGTCGGGAATGGCCGCGGCGATCGAACGCTTCCCCTGCGAGGTGGCGTATTCGATGATGCGGTTGACGTCGCTTTCCGGCAGGAAGCTCAGCAGATAGACGCCGCGCGCGGCGACGTTGGTGTCGGTGGAAAAACCGATCACCGGTATATTGCGGCTGCGCGCCACCTGCGCGGTCGCCGACACCGCCTGCGCAAACAACGGCCCGAGGATCAGTTCGGCGCCTTCGTCGATCGCCTGCTGGGCTGCCTGGCGCGCGCCGGCCGGCGAGCCGCCGTCGTCCTTCACCAGGATCTGGATGTTGGGATTGTTGAATTCGAGCAGCGCCATTTCCGCCGCGTTCTTCATCGACACGGCGACGCCGGCGGCATTGCCCTGCGCCGACAGCGGCAGGATCAGCGCGATCTTGACGGTGCCGGTGCCGATCGCCGTGCCTGGCGGGATGGCCGGCTGCTGGTCCGGCAACGCCGCGCCGGGCGGCGCCTCACGGTCGATCGCGCCGCAGGCGGCTAGCACCAGCGACGAAAACGCCACCAGCGTGCTGCGCCGGGTCAGTGCCGGGAGCGCCAGATGGTGTCCGTTCTGTGGTGGAAGCAGTTTGCGCATACCGAATCCCCCTCCCCGATTCCGTGCCCGATTCCATGCCAGCCGCCGATCGTCGAACCCCGGTCTACAATAAACGCCGCCGGTTAAAAACGTTAAATCCATGAACCACATAACTTATGCCGGACAAGGCAGTCCAATCGGCCGAATCGAGCCTGACGGAACAATTGCCGCAGTCTAGAGTGGCGCCGATGACAAAACCCGCAACCGCGCCCGCAACGCAAAACCGCACCTATCAGCTTGCCGGCCATCGTTTCGCCGCGCCGCCGCTTGAAGCCGGGCTGTATCTGGTGGCAACGCCGATCGGCCATCTGCGCGACGTGACGCTGCGGGCGCTCGACACGCTGGCCGGCGCCGACCTGATCGCTTGCGAGGACACGCGCGTCACCCGCAAGCTCCTCGATCACTACGGCATCGTCACGCCGTTGAAGCCCTATCACGAGCACAATGCTGCGCAGGCGCGCCCGGCGCTGCTGGCGCGGCTTCGCGACGGCGCTGCCGTGGCGCTGGTGTCGGATGCCGGCACGCCGCTGATCTCGGACCCCGGCTACAAGCTGGTGCGCGAAGCCAGCGAACAGAACCACACGGTCATCGCGATACCCGGCGCATCGGCGGTGCTGACTGCGCTCGGTGTCGCGGCCCTGCCGACCGACCGGTTTTTCTTCGAAGGGTTCCTGCCGACGAAACGCGCGGCGCGACAAAGTCGTGCGGCGCTGCTGGCGCGCCTGCCGGCGACACTCATCGTCTTCGAGACCGGTGCGCGCATCGCCGGCGCGCTCGCCGATCTGGCGGAAGCCCTCGGCGCGCGCCCTGCCGCCGTCTGTCGTGAACTGACGAAACTGCACGAGGAGGTGCGCCGCGCGGATTTGCCAACACTGGCGCATGACTACGCGAACGGCGCGGAGGTTCGTGGGGAGTTTGTCATCGTCATCGGCCCGCCCGGCGACAACGCACAGCCAGACAGCGACGATGTCGACGCCTTGCTGCGCGCGGCGCTGGCGCGCGTCTCGGTCAAGGACGCCGTCGGCGAAGTCGCCGCCGCAACCGGACAGCCGCGCCGTGACGTCTATCAGCGCGCGCTCGCGCTCGCCAAACCGCAAGACGCCGCCGACGCAGATCGGCAACGGCCGCCGCAGCGATGACCGGACGCGGCCGCAAACCCGATGATGCCAACAGGTCTGACACCGGCAAGTCTGGTGCCGGCAAGTCTGGTGCCCGCAAGCCCGGCGCTAAGCCCGGAGCTATCCCGCCCCCGACGGTTGCGCCCGGCGCCATTCGCGGCGCGACAGAGTCCTTTCCGCAAGCCCGGGAAATTCCTGACCGCACGCCGGACGCCGGACGCGTCGCCGCCTTCCGCCTCGGCCTGTCGGCGGAAAGCCGCGCTGCCGCCTATCTCATCGCCAAGGGATACCGCATCCTGGCGCGGCGGTGGCGCAGCCCGTTCGGCGAGATCGATATCGTTGCACGGCGGCGACAGACGCTGGTGTTCGTCGAGGTCAAGGCGCGGCTCACGCTCGATGCCGCCGCCGAAGCGGTAACCGTGCGCCAGCGCCGCCGGATCGCCAGTGCCGCCGAACTCTGGCTGGCGCAGCATGCCGACATCGCTTTCACCGATATCCGCTTCGACGCGGTGCTGGTCACGCCGGGACGCCTGCCGCAGCATATCCTCGCCGCTTTCGACAGCATGGCGTGAGCCGGTTGCGCAACATCCGGCGCAGGTGCACAACTCGTCTGAGCCAACCGCCCGAACCTCCCCACCGATAAAGCGTGAATGTCATCATGAGCCTGACCGTTGCCGTGCAGATGGATCCGATCGAGCGCATCAAGATCGCCGGCGATTCGACCTTCGCCTTGCTGCTGGAAGCACAGCGTCGCGGTCACCGGCTTGCCTATTACACGCCCGACCGGCTCGCCTTGATCGGCAACCGCGTCTTTGCGGCCGCGCAGGAATTGCAGGTGAAGGATGTGCAGGGCGATCACGCGACGCTTGGCGCGCCGACACGCACCGAACTTACTGAATTCGATGTCGTGCTGCTGCGACAGGATCCGCCGTTCGATCTCGCCTACATCTCGACGACGCATATGCTCGAGCGCGTGCATCCGCAGACGCTCGTCGTCAACGATCCGGCGCAGGTGCGCAATGCGCCGGAGAAATTGTTCGTGATGGAATTTCCCGAACTGATGCCGCCGACGCTGATCACCCACGACCTCGATGAGATCAGGGCGTTCCGCAAGGAGCACGGCGACATCGTGATGAAGCCGCTCTACGGCAAGGGCGGCGAAGCCGTGTTCCGTCTGAAGGCCGACGATCTCAATTTCGGTTCGCTCTATGATTTGTTTGCAGTCACCTTCCGCGAACCGTGGGTGGTGCAGAAATTTCTGCCGGCGGTGCGCAACGGCGACAAGCGCATCATCCTCGTCGACGGTGTGTTCGCTGGCGCCGTCAACCGCGTGCCGGCCGACGACGATCTGCGCTCCAACATGGTGCGCGGCGGCGCCGCGCGGCAGACCGACCTGACGGCGCGCGAGCGCGAAATCTGCGAGCGTATCGGCCCGTCGCTGCGTGAGCGCGGACTGCTGTTTGTCGGCATCGACGTGATCGGCGACTACCTCACCGAAATCAATGTCACCTCGCCGACCGGCATCCGCGCCATCAAGACATTCGACGGCATCGATATCGCGGCGATGATCTGGGACGCGATCGAAAAGAAAAGAATGTAAACGGGCTTATTTTGCTGTAGATTTGCTTCGCTTACACGAGCCTTACAGTCATCATTATTCTAATGAGATATTGTATTCAAATAATAGCAACAACCTGAATACATAACAATACTTCGGCTCTGCGAGACATAGCCGCATTGCCGCTTTACGTCCGCCCCGCCAGAAACGCCGAATTGTCGCAGCAAGCGGGGGCTATAGTGCACGACTTCAGATCGTCTCTTCTCGTATCGGTGAGTTGTGCCGCGCTGATGGCGCTCCCTGGAACAGCCCTCTCGCAAGGGGCAACGCCCGTCGAATTGCCGCCCGTCCAGGTAGACGGTGACCAGGTCGGGCAATCGGTCAAGACGGCCTATGAGGTCCGTCACGCCTCACCCAACGCCAAGGTGGTGATCGAAAGCGAGCAACTCAACCAGTTCAACGACATGAGCATTGGCGACGCCATCCGTCGCCTGCCCGGCGTGACATTTCCCGGCGTCAATCGCTCGCGCGAGATCAAGCTGCGCGGTCTGCCCGGCGTCTATACCCGCGTACTGCTCGACGGACGACCGCTGATCGACGGCGATTCCGGTCGAAACATGGAAGTCGACCGCATTCCGGCGTCGTTCATCGAGCGCGTCGAGATCATCCGCAACCCGCTGGCCTCGTCGGATTCGCAGGGCGCGGCCGGTACCGTGAACATCATCACCAAGCGCAATTTCGGCGCGGGCGGCGGCGGCGCCACGCTCGGCATCGGCCATGTTCAGAACTTCAAGACCAACGGCGAAGGATCGATCTGGCAGGGCGGCCAAACCGGCAAGTTGAAGTATTTTGTCGGCGCCGGATATCAGCGGCGCTTACTTGAAGAAAGCGAGAACACCTTCAACACGGTCGGCGCCTCCGCCAGCGAAGGCAAGGTGTTGCAGAAGCAGTTGCGCGCATTCGACGAATACACCGCGCTCGGCCGCTTCGAGTTCATGCCGGACGATTCCAACAGCTTCATCGTCGCGCCGACCTATCTGAGAACGGAGGAACTGCGCGACCAGCAGGACGATCGCTATCAGAGAAGCCCGCCGATTTACATGAACCGCTCGACCAGCGAGACGCGTAATCGCGTGCGCGAGAACATCGGCAGCTATTTCGAATGGGCGCACAATTTCACCAACACGACCAGTACCCGCCTGTTCTTCGATATTCAGAAATCGCTGGAAGCGACCACTCGAAATTCGATGCGCTACGATTTCAATGCGGCCGGCGCGCGGACCGGCACGACCCCCGGCAACAGCTATGTTCCGATCGATCTGATGCGCTATGCGCCGGGCGTCGCCTTCACCTCGCTGCTCGGCGAGCATACGGTCGAAGCCGGCGCCGGCCTCAACCGGCTGACGCGCCGCGAATTTGACGCGGCCAACGCCTATCGCGACTACAAGATCGGCGAGAATATCTTCTACGGTTACGTCAGCGACAGTCTCCCGATTTTCGGCAATGATCGTCTGACCATCGGCGGACGGCTCGAACATAGCGTGACGTCGACGACAAACGCCGCTGGCCTGGAAAGCAGCCGCGACGCGACGGACTTCAACCCCTCGGTGAACTACCGCGCAACGATCATGCCGGATGTCGACTTCCGGGCCGGCATCGCCAAGACGTTGCGACGACCCGACCTGCGTGACTTGTCTCCGACGGTGCGCAACCGTGGCGGAACGGTGATCGACCCGCATACGCGCGGCAATCCCGATCTCGCTCCGGAGCGGATCTGGGGCGCGGATACCGGTGTCGACTGGTTTCTGTTCGACCGCACCGGTCTCCTGTCCGCGAACCTCTTCGTCCGCCACTTCGACAACAAGATCGAGAGCATCACGGCGCTGGAAGGCATCGGCTATGTCGCAACGACACGAAACTCCGGCAGCGGCCACATGTATGGCGCTGAGCTGGAGGCGCGCATTCCGCTGTCCTTCGTCCCCAACCTGACATTGTGGGGCAATGCGACGATCCTGCGATCCGAGCTGACCGATCCGCTGACCCGCCAGACCCGCCGTTTCGCCGAGCAACCGGACCTGCTGACCAATATCGGGCTCGACTACTATGTGCCGGAATGGAAGACGACCTTCGGCCTCAACTTCAACCGGACCTTCAGCTATTCGCAGAATATCGCTTCGCTGACCGGCGGGACGCCGGCAGCTCCGCTGCTGACCTATACGGACACCAGCTTCAATGCGCTCAACAAGTTGGATCTCTCGATCCGCATGCAGCTTGCTCCCAACGTCACCTTGTCATTCGCCGCGCTGAATTTGTTGCGGCCGACGGATCGTCGGGTCGTGAATACCTTCGACCCGACCGGCACTTTGACCAAGCAGGTGATTTCCGAACAGGCCTCGCACAGTACCTATTACGTGCGCACGACCTTTACCTGGTAGGCACGCCGCCTCACCGTGGAAAAGCCCGGCCTCGCGCCGGGCTTTTTTTCTGACCCGGCCTTTCTTGTCCAACGTTTCTCGCTTTACCGCTTGCTGCTTCAATCCTTCTTGCCTTCTTGCCTTCTTGCCTTCTTGCCTTCTTGCCTTCTTGCCTCGATTTCCCTTGCCCGGTCCTGCTCGTTCCCTTCGATAATTGTTCTGCAAATGTTCTTGCCGCGTGTCACGCGCGCGGCTAAGCTTCCCGTTAGGGTTGCGGGGGCGGCCGGGCATGGTTCAGCGCATTTCCACCGTGGCGTTCGAGGGCATCGATGCCCGCGCTGTTGACGTGCAGGTGCAGGTGGCACCGGGCCTGCCGGCTTTCGCCATCGTCGGCCTGCCCGACAAGGCAGTGAGCGAGGCGCGCGAGCGCGTGCGGGCCGCGCTGATCGCCTCAGGGCTGGCTTTGCCGGCGCGCCGCATCACCGTCAATCTGGCACCCGCCGATCTGCCCAAGGAAGGCAGCCACTATGATCTCCCGATCGCGCTCGGCCTGATGGCGGCGATCGGCGCCATCCCGCCGGACGCGCTCGCCGGCTTCACCGTGCTGGGCGAACTCGGCCTCGACGGCTCGATCGCCGCGGTCGCCGGCGTGCTGCCGGCTGCCATCGGTGCCAATGCCCGCAGCGAGGGGCTGATCTGCCCGGCCGCCTGCGGCGGCGAAGCTGCCTGGGCCAGCCCCGACATCGAAATCATTGCCGCCGCCTCGCTCATTCAGCTTGCCAACCACTTCCGCGGCACGCAGGTGCTGTCGCCACCGCAGCCGAAAATCCGCGAACCGGCGACGGAGCTGCTCGACCTTGCCGACATCAAGGGCCAGGAAACCGCCAAGCGGGCGCTGGAGATCGCCGCCGCCGGCGGCCACAATCTCCTGATGTGCGGGCCGCCGGGTGCCGGCAAATCGATGCTGGCGGCGCGGCTGGCTTCGATCCTGCCGCCGCTGTCGCCGGCGGAACTGCTCGAAGTATCGATGATTGCCTCGGTCGCCGGCACGCTGGAGGACGGTGCGTTGACCAGCCAGCGGCCGTTCCGCGCGCCGCATCATTCCGCCTCGATGCCGGCGCTGGTCGGCGGCGGACTGCGGGCGCGGCCGGGCGAAATTTCGCTCGCCCATCACGGCGTGCTGTTCCTCGACGAGTTTCCGGAATTTCCGCCGCAGGTGCTCGATTCGCTGCGCCAGCCGCTGGAGTCCGGCGAGGTGGCGATCGCTCGCGCCAATCACCGGGTCACCTATCCGGCACGCTTCATGCTGGTCGCGGCAATGAATCCCTGCCGCTGCGGCCATGCCGACGACCCCGGATTTTCCTGCAAGCGCGGGCCGAACAGACGCTGCGCCGCCGACTATCAGGCGCGGCTGTCAGGGCCGTTGCTTGACCGGATCGACCTGCATATCGACGTGCCGGCGATCACGGCGGCGGACCTCATCCTGCCGAAACCGGCGGAGGGCAGCCGCGTGGTCGCGGCGCGCGTCGCCCGCGCCCGCGCCATCCAGGCCGAACGCTATGCCGCCCGCGGCCGCAGCGACGTGCGCATCAACGCCCAGGCGAACGGACCGCTGCTGGAAGATGTGGCACGCGCCGACAAGACCGGCCTTGCTCTGCTGCGCGATGCTGCCGAAACGTGGCAGCTGTCGGCGCGCGGCTATCATCGGGTACTGCGGGTGGCGCGGACGCTGGCCGATCTCGATGGCGCCGAGCATGTCGGCCGCGTCCATTTGGCGGAGGCCCTCTCCTATCGCGCCCGCGCCGATGAACGGCGGCAGGCGGCCTGACCCGAGCCGCCCGCCGGACGAAGCCGGACGCGGCCCGACGCGATCGAATCAGACACCAGCCGGCCTGGCCCCTTCCCGGCTTGCGCCGGCGGCGGTGACGTAGCGGTTCCGCGGTTGACCCCGAGACGGCCAGCAATCCCGCGGATGCACCGGAAACCCGATACGGAACAAACCTTTACGAGAATATCGCCATACCCTCGCTTGCCGCGTGAAAGACAAGGGCCCACATTGTCATCCAACGATAATCAGACCATGGTGAGGTCCGGAACTCATTCCGGGGGTGGGGAGATCGCCCCGTCACGGGGGTCGGGTCAGGACGTCTGTTTCCATGCAAGATCACGAACCGCTAACAGGCCATCCGCGCCCTGGTTCTCCGCGTCCCGGTCTGTTGTCGACGCTGCAGGCCTATGGCGGCCTGCAGACTGGCGCCGCGCGGGCGCTCCGCCGGCAGCAAAGCCTCGGCCGGATCGGCCCGCTCGAGGTGCGGCTGGCGCAGAGCGCCGCCGAAGTGCGCCAGGCGCAGAAGCTGCGCTACCGGGTATTCTACAAGGAAGGTTCGGCAATCCCCGATCCGGCGCGGCTGCTGGCACGGCGCGACATCGACGCCTTCGACGCGATCTGCGACCATCTACTAGTCATCGATCATAGCGAGAGCGCCACCCGGATCGGCCGCGGACCGGCGGTGGTCGGCACCTACCGGCTGCTGCGCCAATCGGTGGCCGACGATTTCGGCGGTTTCTATACCGCCAGCGAATTCGATATCGGCCCGCTGCTGGCACGGCACCCGGACCTGAATTTCCTCGAGCTCGGCCGCTCCTGCGTGCTTGCACCCTATCGCAACAAGCGCACCGTCGAACTGCTGTGGCAGGGTATCTGGAGCTATGTGCGCGCCAGCGGCCTCGACGTCATGTTCGGCTGCGCCAGCCTCGATGGCACCGACCCGGCCAAGCTGGCGCAATCGCTCTCGTTCCTGCATCACTATGCGCGCGCACCGGAAGAATGGCGCGCCTCGGCACTGCCGCAGCGCTATGTCGACATGAACATGCAGTCGAAGGAATCGATCGATCCGAAAACCGCATTGCGGGCGCTGCCGCCGCTGATCAAGGGCTATCTGCGGCTCGGCGCCTATATCGGCGACGGCGCCGTCGTCGATTATCAGTTCGGCACCACCGACGTTCTGATCATGCTGCCGGTCTCGGCGCTCAACCAGCGCTACATCCAGCATTTCGGATCGGACGGCGAGCGGCACGCGGCATAAGCCGTCCGTGCGCAGGTCCGCCGCCGCGGATTCCCGGCGGCTTAAAGCCGCCGCAGCGCCACGTCCTGGATCTGATGCGTCGCCTGCTTCTTCAGAATCAAATCGGCGCGCTGGCGCGTCGGCAGGATGTTCTCATGCAGGTTGACGAGATTGATCCGCGACCAGATGGAGGTCGCGGTCTTCACCGCCTCGTCATCGGAGAGACCTGAGTAGCGGTGGAAATAGGATTTCGGATCGCGGAAGGCGGTGCCGCGCAATGTCAGGAAACGATTGACGTACCAGCCAAGCAGCACATCCTCGTCGGCATCGATATAGACGGAGAAGTCGAAGAAGTCCGACACGAACGGGATCGCCTTGCCGTCCTTCGGCAGCCGCCCGGTCTGCAGCACATTCAGCCCTTCGACGATCAGGATGTCCGGCCGGTCGACCTCCACCCATTGATTCGGCATCACGTCGTAGATGAGATGCGAATAGATCGGCGCGCGCACCGGCCGGCGGCCGGCCTTCACATCGGTGAGAAACTGCAGCAGCGCGGGCAGATCGTAGCTTTCCGGAAAGCCCTTGCGCTCCATCAGACCGGCCTTTTCGAGCGCCGCGTTGGGGAGCAGGAATCCGTCGGTAGTGACCAGATCGACCGTCGGTACGTTCGGCCAGCGCGCCAGCAATGCCTGCAGCACGCGCGCCGTGGTCGACTTGCCGACCGCCACCGAACCGGCAACGCCGATGATGAACGGCATCTTGCTGTCGAACGTCTTCAGGAAACGCTGCTGGGCGGAGAACAGTTTCTGCCGCGCCTCGACATACATCGACAGCAGCCGCGACAGCGGCAGATAGATGTCCTCGACTTCCTGCATGTCGAGCCGGTCGTGCAGCGAGCGCAGCCGCGCGACTTCGTCGCTGGTCAAGGTCATCGGCGCGCCGTTGCGCAATGCCGCCCATTCGGCGCGCGAGAACGTGCGATAGGGCGACAGCGTATCGTCGGCGCGTTGTTCCATGACGAGCCCGCTGCGGCGCGCTAGCGACGCGCCGCCTTCTCCTGCAATCCGGATTGCGCCGTGCGTTGCGCCAGCACCGCCTCGACATCGGCAAGCGTGACGCCGCGTGCCTCGAGCACCACCAGCAGGTGATAGAGAAGATCGGCAGCTTCGGCAGTGACCCGCTCGCGATCCTCATGCACGGCGGCGAGCGCCGTCTCGAAGGCCTCCTCGTTCAGCTTCTTGGCGCAATGAGCGATACCCTTGTCGAGCAGGCTGCGCGTATAGGAGGTTTCGCCGCTCGCATGGGTGCGCTCGCGGACACGCTGTTCGAGATCGTGAAGCGTGAATGTGCTCATCTGGGTCTTCCGGGGAAACGCCGGCCGGGGCGCTCTTAACATGTCCAGGGCCGGCGCGGGAGTCAGGTTTTTGCCGGGCCGATCCGCGGCCGGATTACGGATCCAGCCGCATCGGCAGGCCCGCCGCCGCCATATATTCCTTGGCCTCGCGCACCGAATGCTGGCCGAAATGGAAGATCGAGGCCGCCAGCACCGCCGTCGCATGGCCGTCGCGGATACCGGCGACCAGATGATCGAGCGTGCCGACGCCGCCCGAGGCAATGACCGGCACCGGCACCGCATCGGCGACTGCGCGGGTCAGCGCAATGTCGTAACCGGAACGGGTGCCGTCGCGGTCCATCGAGGTCAGCAGGATTTCCCCCGCGCCAAGTCCGGCCACCTCGCGCGCATAAGCAACGGCGTCGAGCCCCGTCGGCTTGCGCCCGCCGTGGGTGAAGATTTCCCATCGGTCGTCGGGCTCGCCCGGGCCGGACACCTTCTTGGCGTCGATGGCGACGACGATGCACTGATTGCCGAATTTCTCCGCAGCCTCGCGGACGAATTCGCGGCGGCTGACGGCGGCGGTGTTGATCGATACCTTGTCGGCGCCGCAGTTCAGCAGCTTGCGGATATCGTCGACGGTGCGCACGCCGCCGCCGACGGTCAACGGCATGAAGCAGGCTTCCGCCGTCCGCTGCACGACATCGAAGATCGTCTCGCGGTTTTCGTGGCTGGCGGTGATGTCGAGAAAGGTCAGTTCGTCGGCGCCGGCGGCGTCATAGGCGATCGCCGCCTCCACCGGATCGCCGGCATCGCGCAGATCGACGAAGTTGACGCCCTTGACGACGCGGCCGTCCTTGACATCGAGGCAGGGAATGACGCGGACCTTGAACATGCTCACGCCGTCCTGCTGCCGGTGCGGGCTGACGTCACCTGTTTGAGAACGTCAATGGCCGCCACCGCATCGATGCGCCCGTCATAAAGCGCGCGACCGGAAATGACGCCTTCGACATTGGCATGCGCGCGCAACGTGGCGGCGCGCAGTTCGGCGATATCGGAGAGGCCGCCGCTGGCGATCACCGGGATACGCGTGTGATCGGCGAGTTCGTAGGTGGCATCCCAGTTGATGCCGGTCAGCACACCGTCGCGATCGATATCGGTGTAGACGATCGCTGCAACACCGGCATCGGCGAAGCGGTCCGCCAGTTCGAACACCGTGATTTCCGATTGCTCGGCCCAGCCCTGCACCGCCACCATGCGCGCGCGCGCGTCGATGCCGACGACGATGCGGCCGGGGAATGCCTTGCAGGCCGCCTTCACGAACGCCGGATCGCGCACCGCCGCGGTGCCGATGATGACGCGCGTGACGCCCTTGCCGAGCCAGCCTTCCACCGTCGCCATGTCGCGCACGCCGCCGCCGAGCTGCACCCGCATCGTCGTCGCCTGCAGGATGCGTTCGACCGCACCGGCATTCACCGGCTTGCCGGCAAAGGCGCCATCGAGATCGACGATGTGAAGATGGTCGAAACCCTGCGTCTGGAAAATCCGCGCCTGCGCAGCAGGATCCTCGTTGAACACGGTGGCGCGCGCCATATCGCCCTGTTGCAGGCGCACGGCACGACCCTCTTTCAGATCGATGGCAGGAAACAGGATCATGATTGTCTACCCGGCAGCCTTCTTCGAGGCTCGCTGCGTTCGCGCCTGAGGACGACGGCTGCTCCGGCAATGAAGCGCAACCGCCATCATGGCATCCACGTCAGAAAATTGGCGATCAAAGCCAGGCCCAGACGCTGGCTCTTTTCAGGATGAAACTGCGTGCCGACCATGTTGTCGCGCCCGACAATGGCGGTTATCCGGCCGCCATAGTCTGTTTCGGCAACCAGATCCTCGCGATAGGTCGGATTGAGCGCGTAGGAATGCACGAAATAGGCATGCTGCCCGGCAGGAATGCCGGCAAGCAACGGGTGCGGCCGCGTCCGTTCCAGCGTGTTCCAGCCCATATGCGGGATTTTCAGCGTCGGATCGTCCGGCGCAATGCGATCGACATCGCCGGCGATCCAGCCAAGTCCCGGCGTCACCCGATATTCCTTGCCGCGCTCGGCCATCAACTGCATGCCGACGCAAATGCCGAGAAACGGCCGCGCCCGCATCCGCACCGCTTCGTTGAGCGCCTCGACCATGCCGTCGATGGCGTCGAGGCCGGCGCGGCAATCGGCAAAGGCGCCGACGCCCGGCAGCACGATGCGCTCGGCGCGCGCCACGACGTCCGGCTCGCGCGTCACCACGATCGTATCCTGCCGTCCGCTGTCTCGCACGGCGCGCTCGAACGCCTTGGCAGCCGAATGCAGATTGCCCGAACCGTAATCGACGATGGCGATACTCATCGGCCGCCTCCCGGCTGCGGAAACAGGCCGAGCGGATGCGGCTCGCTGCGCGGACGCGGCGGATTGATGACCGGCGGCGAGAATAACGGCGGCTGCTCCGCCATGGGCGGCGGTGCCTGCCGCGCGACCCAGCCGGCGAAGAACCGCCGCTCCGCCGCCTCGCGATCGTCGGCAACGACGACGCCGATCTGCGTCCATTTGCGGCGCGCCAGTGTCCAGCGCTGCAGGGTCGCGGCTTCGAGGCCCACGAGAAACGATATCGCCAGCACGACCAGACTGCGCGCCGGCGGGCCGATATCGGCGGCATAGAGAATCGCGACGACGACGCCGAGCAGCAGGAGATAGAGAATGAATACCAGCCACAGCCGCTTGATCAGCAGCCACAGCGGCGGCAGCAGGAACGCCCAGACGGCGAAACGGTCGCGCACGAAGACGAAGCGATCCGGATCAACGGCCGTCTCGCCCGCCTTCAGGGGCGGCTGATGCACGGTATAAACGGACATCACGCAATCGGCCGCAGCGGCCGTCCTGTTTCACTCAACGATACGCCCAACCATACGCCAGACAGATACACTCTATGCCGGCGGCACCCGGACGCCGGCCACGGATACGCAGACAACGGTTTCCGTTCATCCGCCGAGCGACCCCTTGGTCGAGGGCACCTCGTCCCTGGCGCGCGGATCGATCGCCACCGCGGTGCGCAGCACGCGGGCGAGGCCCTTGAAGCATGCCTCGGCGATGTGATGATCGTTGCTGCCGTAGAGCACTTCGACATGCAGGGTGATGCCGGCATTCATCGCAAAGGCGTTGAACCATTCACGCACCAGCTCGGTATCGAAAGCGCCGACCTTGTCGCGGGCAAAACCGGCGTTGAATACCAGCACCGGCCGGCCGGAAATGTCGATGACGACCCGCGCCAGCGTTTCGTCCATCGGCAGATGCGCGTCGGCATAACGGGTGATGCCGCGCATGTCGCCGAGCGCCTGCTTCACCGCCTGACCGAGCGCGATGCCGACATCCTCCGTCGTGTGGTGGTGGTCGATATGCAGATCGCCCTTTGCCCGCACGTCGATATCGATGCGGGAATGCCGCGCCAGAAGATCGAGCATATGGTCGAGGAAACCGATCCCGGTCGTTACCGACGCGGCGCCGGTCCCGTCGAGATCGACTGCGACCTCGACCGCGGTTTCCTTGGTGACGCGCTTGACAGCGGCACGACGCGCGGCCTTGCGGACCGGCACGAGAGCCTTTTTCGAGGCTCCGCGCCTGGCGGTACGGGCTGAGGGGCGAGCCGAAGGACGAGCCATGGACAGAACAGCCTTTGGACAGAACAGCCTTTTCGGGCGATTGCCGGCTTTTATCAGGGGTTTGCCGGATATGCCAACGCCTGCACCCTTTGCAGGGCCGGCGCGAATGCCTAAATCACCGGACGCACAGGGATTTCCGCATGGCTCATGATACCACCCCGCCGCTTCCGTCCTGGCACGGCACCACCATCCTGACCGTCCGCAAGGGCGGGATCGTCGCCATCGGCGGCGACGGCCAGGTATCGATCGGCCAGACCATCATCAAGGCCAATGCCCGCAAGGTCCGCCAGCTCGGCAAGGGCGAGGTGATCGGCGGCTTCGCCGGCGCCACCGCCGATGCGTTCACCCTGTTCGAGCGGCTGGAAGGCAAGCTCGAACAATATCCGGGACAGTTGATGCGCGCTGCCGTCGAACTGGCCAAGGACTGGCGCACCGACCGCTATCTGCGCCGGCTGGAGGCGATGATGATCGTCGCCGACACCAAGGTGTCGCTGGTGCTGACCGGGAACGGCGACGTGCTGGAGCCGGAGAACGGCATCGCCGGCATCGGCTCGGGCGGCAATTATGCGCTCGCCGCCGCGCGCGCCCTCGCCGACAGCGAACACGGCGCCGAGGCGATCGTCCGCCGCGCGCTCGACATCGCCGCCGATATCTGCGTCTACACCAACCGCAACGTCACGGTCGAAACCCTCAATGCCGCCTGAGCCGGCGCAAAAAACGACATGAGCGATACCGCCGCGCGAAGCATCCGGCAGCGCGCCCTCGACCTGTCGGGACCGGCGGCGCTGGCTATCGTCGCCGGGCTGTTCGCCGTACAGGCGCTGGCACTTTATCTGCAGGGGCACCCACTGATCTGCACCTGCGGCACGGTGAAGCTGTGGCACGGCGTGGTGCAGAGCTCGGAGAACTCGCAACACATCGCCGACTGGTACACGCCTTCGCATGTCATCCACGGCTTCCTGTTCTATGCGCTGGCGCACTGGCTGTTTCCGCGTTCGTCGATCTGGTTCCGGCTGGTTTTCGCCGTGCTGATCGAGGGCGGCTGGGAGATTCTGGAGAACAGTCCGATCATCATCGAGCGCTACCGCGCGGAAACCATCTCGCTCGATTATTTCGGCGACTCCATCCTGAATTCGCTATCCGACACGCTCGCCATGGTGCTCGGCTTTTTCCTGGCCGGCATACTTCCTATATGGACAACAATTGTAATCGCCATCCTGTTCGAGGTCGGCGCCGGCTACGTCATCCGGGACAATCTGACGCTCAATATCCTGATGCTGCTCCATCCGCTGGACAGCATCAGACAATGGCAGAGCGCCATCCAGTAGCAGGCGCAATTCGGCAAGTTTATTCGGAAAGCGTAATCGACAAGCGTAATCGTAGGTAACCGCTGACATGACTGATTTCTCCCCTCGCGAGATCGTTTCCGAGCTCGACCGCTTCATCGTCGGCCAGTCCGACGCCAAGCGCGCGGTCGCGATCGCGTTGCGCAACCGCTGGCGGCGGTTGCAGCTCGACGAACGGCTGCGCGACGAGGTTCTGCCGAAGAATATCCTGATGATCGGCCCGACCGGCGTCGGCAAGACCGAGATTTCGCGACGGCTGGCGAAGCTGGCCGGTGCGCCGTTCCTCAAGGTCGAGGCGACAAAATTCACCGAGGTCGGCTATGTCGGCCGCGACGTCGAACAGATCGTGCGCGACCTCGTCGAGATCGGCATCACGCAAACCCGTGAACGCAAGCGCAAGGACGTGCGGACGCGCGCCGAGCAGGCTGCGGAGGAGCGCGTCGTCGACGCGCTGGTCGGACCGGGCGCCGGACCCGCCACCCGCGACAGTTTCCGCCGCAAGCTGCGCGCCGGCGAACTCGACGACAAGGAGATCGAGATCGAGGTGCAGCAGCCGTCAGGCGGCATGCCGATGTTCGAGATTCCCGGCATGCCGGGCGCGCAGATGGGCGCCATCTCGATCGGCGACATTTTCGGCAAGATGGGCGGCGGCCGCAGCAAGCCGCGCAAGGTGACGGTGCGCGATTCGCACGAGATCCTGGTCAACGAGGAATCCGACAAGCTTCTCGACAACGAGCAGGTGGTGCAGGAAGCGATCCGTGCCGTCGAGCAGAACGGCATCGTCTTCCTCGACGAGATCGACAAGATCAGCGCCCGCGAGGGGCGCGTCGGCGGCGACGTATCGCGCGAGGGCGTACAGCGCGACCTGCTGCCGCTGATCGAAGGCACCACCGTCAACACCAAGCACGGACCGGTGAAGACCGACCACATCCTGTTCATTGCCTCCGGCGCGTTCCACATCGCCAAGCCGTCCGACCTGCTGCCGGAATTGCAGGGCCGGTTGCCGATCCGCGTCGAATTGCAGGCGCTGACCCGCGACGATTTCCGCCGCATTCTCACCGAGCCGGAAGCATCGCTGATCAAACAGTATGTGGCGCTGATGAAGACCGAAGGCGTCGACCTGAATTTCACCGACGACGCCATCGACGCGCTTGCCGATGTTGCCGTCGCGGTCAATGCCAGCGTCGAGAATATCGGCGCGCGGCGTCTGCAGACGGTGATGGAGCGGGTGCTCGACGATCTGTCGTTCAACGCGCCGGACCTCGACGGCCAGCAGATGACCATCGACGCCGCCTATGTGGAGAAACATATCGGCGACCTGGCGAAGAATGCCGATCTGAGCCGGTTCATTCTGTAAGAGAGCGCGCACGGCGGATACGCACATAAAGCGCGCCCTCGCCGCCATGCGCGATATGCGCCGGCTCATGGCCGATGACGCAATCACGCAGTTCCGGCAAAGCGAGCCACAGCGGCACCTGGCGGCGCAGCACGCCGCCGTCCCGCGATCCCCTGTTCGTTGAACCTTTGCCGGTAATCACCAGAACCAGCCGCGCGTCGCGCCGTACGGCCGTGTGCAGGAAGCGCACCAACGCCGCATGCGCTTCCGCTTGCGTATAGCCGTGCAGGTCGAGCCGGCCGTCGATGGCATCATTGTCCCTGACGATCCGCCGCCGTGCCTTGCGCGCCAGCGTGGACTGCGTATCCGGCTGCGAGGCGCTCTGCGGTTGCGTGCGCTGTGTCCGCACCGCCGGTGCGGTGGCATCGCCCGATGACGATCGACGCGGCGTCGTCACGGTTGCCGTCGCCTGCATGATGACGACTGGCGCGCTCGCCGCGTTCGGCCGCCGCTTCGGCAGCGGCGTCACGGCTTTCGTCACGGTCGCCCACAGGGTGCGCTCGTCGTTGTTGAGACCACGTCCTCGCGAGCGACGCATGGTGGCGGCTCAGGATTTATCGCGCGCCGGCGCATTCGTCGCCACCGGCAACCGCTGCGGCCGCGTGCGCGGCAACGGCACATGCGCGTTCGCGACCGGATCGAGCGCGCGCGGCACCAGCATGACGAAGCGGCCGTTCTGCTTGATGCGGCCGGCGATGCTGCCGACATCCTCGCCGGCGCCGAAATAGATATCGGCACGCGCCGGGCCGAGGATCGCCGAGCCGGTATCCTGCGCGATCATCAGCCGGCGGAACGGCGTCTCCGGCTTTTCGCTGTCGATCGGCAGTTCGGCCTCGATCCAGAACGGCGTGCCGTAAACATGGATGTTCTTGTCGACGGCGATGGAGCGGCCGGTGGCCAGTGGCACGCCCTGCGCGCCGATCGGCTCGTCGTGTTCGCCAAGCCCGGTTTCGCGGAAGAACACGAAGGAGCGGTTCTTGCGCCGCAGCGCCGTAGCCTCTTCGGGATTGGCGGTCATCCAGGCGCGGATGCGATCCATCGACATCTCCTCTTTCGGAATGATGCCGCGGTCGATCAGATCGCGCCCGACCGGAAAATACGGGTGACCGTTATGCGCATCATAGTTGATGCGCAGCAGTTCGCCGGTCGTCAGCCGCACCCGTGCCGAGCCCTGGATCTGGGCAAAAAACGCATCGACAGGATCCTTGACCCAGCAGATCTCGAGGCCGCGACCCGCCAGCACTCCCTCCTCGATCGCCGCACGATCATAGAACGGCACGATCTTGCGCTTACCGACGAGGCGGCCGACCTTGGCGCCGCTCGAGGGGAAATTGGCGACGCGACTGGCGCCCGCCACCACCAGATTGACCGGCGCCCGATAGATCGGAACCGTGTATTCGTCGGTGCGCACCCGCGAGCCGGCGAACACGCCCTCGTAATAGCCGGTCAGAAAGCCCTGATTGTCGCCGAGCGCCGCAATCCGCACCGGCCGGAAATTCGTCTCGAAGAATTTGCGTGCACCTGCCGCATCCAGCGCATCGGCCTTGGCGTGCGCGCAGGCATGATAGAGACCATCGAGCATCACCCGCGTCTGCCGCGCCTTGCGGTCGGCGCGCAGAATGGCGCCGCAGCTTGTCCTGAAAGCGGCGTAGGCAGACGCCAGATCGTCGGTTTTCCAGCCGTCGAGCGCCGTCCACGATACCGGCTCGATCTGGGCATTGTGGAAGACCAGCGGCCGTTCCTTGCCGAAGGCCGGCGCAAACGCAGCCGCGAGCCCTGCCGCCGTCAGCACCGCCGCGGCCTGGAGAAGAGCATGCCGGATGAGCCTCGTGGTGCCAGGCCGTGCCTCCGTGCGCACCCGCACCGGCTAGCGTCCCGCTTCGGTGGCAACCAGCTTCCAGTTCGGATCGCGCGACGACACGTCGCGGACGAAGGTCCACACATCGGTGACATCGGTGACCTTGTCGGCATTGCCGTCGATCACCTCGCCGATCTTGTTGCGGGTCACCGACACCAGTTGCGATACGAAACGCAGGGTGAGCTGCGCCGACGTATCACGCTGCTCGGCGGCAACGATGTCGGAGGAATTGATCGCGACGAAGCGGCTTTCGACCGTTTCGCCGCGCTGCTCGCGCCCGGCGATGGCGCTGTCGAAATTGTCATAGACCTCACGCGACAGCAGATTCTTCAGCGTCCGGCGATCGCCTTCCGCGAATGCGGTGACGATCATTTCGTAGGCGGCGCGCGCGCCGGTGATGAAATGCTTCACCTCGAAGGCAGGATCGGCAGCGGCGATGGCATCGAGCCCCTTGGCGAGCGGCGAGCCGGGCTCGGCGACGCCCTTCCAACGCTCGGCCGGCGGCGTTTCGCTGGCCGGCTGGCTCGCCGCGTCAGCGGCGCGATTAGGCAGCGGGATCACCTTCTTGTCGACTGTCGGGGGCACCGGCTGGCGCGCGTAAGGATTGGTCGGCGGCCGTTCACGACCGGTGCGCTGGCCGAGTACGCTGCGCAGCCGCAGGAAGATGAACACGGCGAGCGCCAGGAAGATGATGGTGTAGATATCGAACACGTCTGACACGTTCCTTTGACGCCGCGGACGGCGTCCCTTGCACGGTGCGGGCAGCCTCACGACGCGATCCCGAACGCACGGTTCAAGGCCGGCCGGCAGGTTCTCGGCACTCAAAATCCCCACCGGTCCCTGATACTGCTTTCAAAATCCCGGCTGGAGGACCAGAACTGATGTAAGCACGAGAGCGTGTCGATCCATAGCCTCGCGCGACTGCCATGCTTATTCGTTTCTGACTAAATTTAGACGATCGGTACCGCGACGCCAACCGCCGGAGCATCCGAACCCACGCGATGAAGCCGTTTCGCCGCCCATTCTCGCCCGCAAAGTGGCTGATTTTGGCCATTCTCGCGGCACCGGCACTCGAGCTCGCCGCGTTCATCGCCGTCGCCGTGATCTTCGGGATCGTCCCGGCGCTTCTGGGGCTGGTCGGCCTGTCGTTGCTCGGCATGCTGCTGCTGCGCGGCGCCACCCGGCCGGTGGCGCGGCTGCGGGTCGAACTCGACCGGCAGACGGTCGCCGGTTTCGATTTGCGGGACGGCAGCCTGGCGCGGATCGCCGCGGCAATTCTCCTGATCGTACCGGGGTTTATCACCGGCGCCCTGGGGCTGCTGCTGCTTATTCCGGCAATCCGGCAACTGCTTGGCTGGGGTTTGCAGCGACTGCTGCGCGCAGCGGTCGCAGCCGCGGATCTGGCGGCTGCCGACCCGTCCGTGGTCGACCTGCCGCCAGAGGACTGGCGCACGGTTCCCGAACAACGGCTCCCCCGGGCCGAACCCGAACCGCCACAGCGCCCCGACAAAGGCCCGGACGCGAGCAGCGGCTGAAAGCCGCGCCGCGTCCTTGTTCCTGCAGGGGCAGCCATGCTAGCCAGCCGGCCACGACCGGCATTTTCCGACAGCGACAAAAGAGAGCGATCATGACCACGACCAATGGCGGCCCGGCGCCCACCCCGGCTCAAGGACAGCCGCAGGACGAGCAGCCGCCGCAGCTCAGCGTTCTGGCCCAGTACATCAAGGATTTCTCCTTCGAGAATCCCAATTCGCCGCGTTCGCTGCAGCCCTCGCAACAGCAGCCGGCAATCAACATCCAGATCAACGTCAACGCCAATCCGATGTCGGAGACGGATTTCGAGGTGGTGCTGAAGATCGAAGGCAAGGCGGACGCCGCCGGCTCGGTTTTGTTCAGCTTCGATCTGACCTATGGCGGCGTCTTCCGGGTGGTCAATGTGCCGCAGGACAGCATGCATCCGCTGGTGATGATCGAATGCCCGCGCATGCTGTTCCCCTTCGCGCGCGAAATCATCGCGACGGCAGTACGCAACGGCGGTTTCCCGCCGCTGCTGATCGACCCGGTCGATTTCGTCGGACTGTATCGGCAAAAGATGATGGAACAGCAGCCGGCAAACGCCACGCCGGCCTGAGCCTTTCATGGTTTCGTTGAATCGGTGAAGGGCTCCAGTTTCCCCGATTCGACGCTTCACGCGAACCGGCATCCACTTCACTCGAAAACGCTTCAACTTCCGGAAAGCCCCGAGGCGGTTCGCCGTCTCGCACGCCGGAATGTGAGTGCCGCCGTCTTCGCACGGCGGCACGCCATCTCAGCCGTATTTTCGCCAGATCGCGTCTTCGCCAAGGCTTGCGACAAAGGCGGCGTGCGCGGCGCGTTCGTCATCCGACACGCACGGCGGCAGCGGCGACGGCCGCACCTTGACACTGCGCCCGCCATGGCCGCTCGGCCCGCCACGCACCGTGTCCATCAGCCCGAGCGAGGCCTGGCGCGCGCCGATCAGTTCGAGATAGACCTCGGCCAGCAATTCGGCGTCGAGCAGCGCGCCATGCTTGGTGCGCTTGGAATTGTCGATCTTGTAGCGCGCACACAGATCGTCGAGCCGGTTGGAAGCGCCCGGATGCTTGCGCCGCGCCAGGAGCAGCGTATCCACCAGCCGCTCATGCGCGATTGGCGCGCGGTTCAGCAGTTCAAGCTCGGCACAGAGAAAGCCGTGGTCGAACGACGCGTTGTGAATGACCAGCGACGCATCGCCGATGAAATCGAGAAACGCATCGGCGATCTCGGCGAATTTCGGCATGGTCGCCAGAAACTCGGTCGACAGGCCGTGGACGGCGAAAGCCTCCTGCGGCACGTCGCGCTCCGGATTGATCCGCTGGTGATAGGAACGGCCGGTCGGAAAACGATTGACGAGTTCGACGCAACCGATCTCCACCACCCGGTCGCCCTTGCGCGGATCAAGCCCGGTGGTTTCGGTATCGAGGACGATTTCTCTCAGCATCGGACCAGACAATCCATCCGAATCATGGGCGCGAAGGAAACATTGTAACGACGGTCCGCAGGATGTCCGCGACCTGGGCGCGTGCCTTGTCGAAACCCTGCGACGTATCCACCACGAAATCGGCACGCCGGCGTTTCTCGTCGTCGGGGATCTGGCGCAGCAACAAGCTCTCGAACCGTTCCGCCGTCATCCCCGGCCGATCAAGCACGCGCTCACGCTGGACATGCGCGGGGGCTGAAACGACGACCACCGCATCGCACATCGCATCGGCGCCGGTTTCGTAAAGCAGCGGGATATCGAGCAGCGCGACCGCAGCACCGTCGGCTTTCGCCGCATCGAGAAAGAACTCGCGTTTTTCCACCACCATCGGATGGACGATCGCCTCCAGCTTTTTCAACGCCGCAGGGTGCCCGACCACCTGCGCCGACAATTTGACGCGATCGACCTGGCCGTTTGCGGTGCTGCCCGGGAACGCCGCCTCGATCGCCGGCACCGCCTCTCCGTCGTAGAGATCATGCACCGTGGCGTCGGCATCGTGCACCGGCACGCCAGCCTCGGCAAACATCGCGGCGGTGGCGGACTTGCCCATGCCGATCGAGCCGGTCAATCCCAGAATAATCATACGGCAAGACTCATGCAATGAAGACTCATGCAATCAAGATTCATGCGACAACGAGCACGCAAGCACGGCACACGGAAACGGCCAATGATCGCGGTCATGCCACGAGCCATCCTTCCCGGCGCAGATGATCGAGAAGCGGCAGCAGCGGCAACCCGAGAATGGTGAAGTGATCCCCTTCGACACGCTCGAACAGATGAATGCCGGCACCCTCGATCTGATAGGCGCCGACGCTGGTCAACGCGTCGGGTCCGACCATATCGAGATAGGTATCGATCATATCCTCCGATAGCGCACGCATCGTCAGCGTCGCGACGCTGCAATGCGCGAACAGCACGCGGCCTTCCGACGCCAGGCAGATGGCGGAATGCAGATGATGCGATCGGCCGCCAAGCGCGCGCAACTGTGCTGCCGCTGCGGCGCGATCCGCAGGCTTGGAGAACCGCCGCTCGCCCAGTGCCAGCGTCTGATCGGCGCCGAGCACCAGCCGGGCCGGATGATGCGCTGCCGCCGCCAGGGCCTTGCTGCGCGCCAGCAGCATCGCCACCGCAGCGGGATCGGTCAGGCCGCTCTGCGTTTCGATGGCGCGCTCGTCGATATCCGCCGCCTCGGTCTCGACCGGGATCGCCGCCGCTTCCAGCACGCGCCGGCGGGCGCTGCTCTTCGATGCCAAGAGCAACGGCGCGGGCGCGTGCCACAACGAGGATGAGCCGACGGCCATATCAGGCAACTGGCATCCGCTTGCGTTCCGTCAGCAGACGCATCACCGCCGCCGCGGTCTCCTCGATCGAGCGCCGCGTGACATCGATCAGCGGCCAGCCGTTCTTGGTGCATAGCCGCCGCGAATAGGCGACCTCCTCCGCCACGGCGGTGCGATCGATATAGCGATGGTCGTCGTGATGGGCGTTGAGGCCGAGCAGCCGGTTTTCCCGGATCTGCACGATCCGTTCCGGGCTGGCATAGAGGCCGACGACCAGCGGTCGTGCCAGCTTTTCCACGCTCTCCGCCAACGGCACGCCCGGAACCAGCGGCACATTGCCGGTCTTGATCCCGCGATTGGCCAGATAGATCGAGGTCGGCGTTTTCGAGGTGCGCGACACGCCAACGAGCACGACGTCCGCCTCGTCCAGCCCGCCGATATTCTGCCCGTCGTCATGCATCATGGTGTAGTTGAGCGCGTCGATCCGGTTGAAATATTCGGCGTTCAGGACGTGCTGGGCGCCGACGCGATGCGTCGTCTCGGTACCGAGATAGGACTGGAACAGCCGCAGCACGGGACCGAGGATCGACATGCAGGGCAGATTGAGCTCGCGGCAGTGCTGTTCCAGCGTCTCGATCAGTTCTTCCTCGATCAGCGTGTAAAGAACCAGGCCGGGCGTTTCGGCGATCTCGGTCAAGGCGCGATCGAGCTGCTTGCGGCTGCGCACCATCGGATAGAGATGTTCGACCGGTTGCACGCTGACATACTGCGCCGCCGCGGCGCGGGCGATCATGATCAGCGTCTCGCCGGTGGAATCCGACACCAGATGCAAATGAAAGTAGCCGGTTTGCTGAGGCATGTTCATGTGAGTCATCTGGCTTCAAGTCGCCGGAAAAGGCCGGGACACCCTGTGGACAGCGCGTGGGCAACAGACCACGCCGACATCGGGTCCGCCGGACCGCTGACCGGATCGTCATTCTATCAACATTCGTCGCTGCGGGAGGCGACGACCGCCGGCAATGCCCGGCTGCACCGAGCCTGTACAAAGCATATCGGGATAGACGTGGATAGTTCGAAAAAAGATATGAGGTTTCAGATACTTCGCGAGCTGTGGGAAACGGCGATAAAACACCGGTTCAGGATAGCGGCTGAACAATACCGGGACAGCCTGTGCATGGCAGCGGATGAGTCCAATCCACGGCCTAACAGCTAAAACAGAGAAGGATTCTTAAGGTCGTATTGGAAAGCGACCCGAAATGATCGATGACTGTTCAAAGCGCTGGAACGCGCTGCAAACAAGGCACGGACCAGCCGATGTATCTTTGGGTCAAGGCATTCCACATCATCGCAGTCATCGCCTGGATGGCGGGGATGCTCTATCTGCCGCGGCTGTTCGTGTATCACTGCGCCGCCGAACCCGGTTCGCAACAGTCCGAGACCTTCAAGGTGATGGAGCTGCGGCTGCTGCGAATCATCATGACTCCCGCGATGATCGTCGCGTGGGTACTGGGATTGTGGCTGGTCCTGGAGGGGGGATTCCTGCGTTCGGGCTGGTTTCACGGAAAATTGGTTCTGGTTCTCGGTCTGACTGCACTGCACGGCCTGTTTTCCCGCTGGACGCTACGCTTCGCCTATGACCGCAACCAGCATTCATCTAAATTCTACAGAATTATCAACGAGGTAGTTACCGTTTTTCTGATCGGCGCGGTGATCCTGGTGACAGTCAAACCCTTCTGACCCGCAGCATCCCGGCCTGGCTGCGGGTGGTCCGGCCCGGGAATGATCAGAGGTTTCGTCGTTTGGCCTTGCAAACGGTCCGGATTTTTCTATTTTAGCAGCATCCCACCGAACGCAGGCCGATGCTGTCGCGTTCCGGTCCTTGGTTTCAGGATCGGGCGGACATCGGGTCCCGGGATCTTCCATTCTCCTCGATAGAAGCGCCCGCCGCCGAGCTCAAACTGCCAAGCCAGAATTCAGGCAAGAACCGGCAAGCCAGATCGGCAAAGACCTGCGGATGTTCTGATTCCCCTCCTTAGTCGTCGGTGCTTATTGCGTTGGGACACCGCCGGTTTCTTACAGGACTAAACCCGCATGCGGGAAATGAAGCTACAGGACCTCAAATCCAAGACGCCGGCGGAACTGGTCGCGTTCGCTGAAGAAAACGGCGTCGAGAACGCCAGCACCATGCGCAAGCAGGAGCTGATGTTCGCCATTCTCAAACAGCTTGCCGCCCAGGAAATCGACATCATTGGTGAAGGCGTGGTCGAGGTATTGCCGGACGGGTTCGGCTTCCTCCGCTCGCCGGAATCGAATTACCTCTCCGGCCCCGACGACATCTATGTCTCACCCTCGCAGATCCGCCGTTTCGGCCTGCGTACCGGTGATACGGTCGATGGGCACATCCGCTCCCCGAAGGAAGGCGAACGGTATTTCGCGCTGCTGAAAGTCAGCACGCTGAATTTCGAGGATCCGGACAAGGCTCGTCACAAGGTCAATTTCGACAACCTGACGCCGCTCTATCCGGACGAGCGGCTGCGGATGGAACACGACGATCCCACCAAGAAGGATCTGTCGGCCCGTGTCATCGACATCGTTTCACCGATCGGCAAGGGGCAACGCGCGCTTGTCGTGGCGCCGCCGCGCACCGGCAAAACGGTGCTGTTGCAGAACATCGCGCATGCGATCACCGCCAATCACCCGGAATGCTACCTGATCGTCCTGCTGATCGACGAGCGGCCGGAGGAAGTCACCGACATGCAGCGTTCGGTGAAGGGCGAGGTCATCTCCTCGACCTTCGACGAACCGGCGACCCGTCACGTTGCGGTCGCCGAGATGGTGATCGAAAAGGCCAAGCGTCTGGTCGAGCATGGCCGCGACGTGGTCATCCTGCTCGATTCGATCACCCGTCTCGGCCGCGCCTACAACACCGTCGTCCCCTCTTCCGGCAAGGTTCTGACCGGCGGCGTCGACGCCAACGCATTGCAGCGGCCGAAGCGCTTCTTCGGCGCGGCGCGCAATATCGAGGAAGGCGGTTCTCTGACGATCATTGCCACGGCGCTGATCGACACCGGCTCGCGCATGGACGAAGTGATCTTCGAAGAGTTCAAGGGCACCGGTAACTCGGAAATCATCCTCGACCGCAAGGTCGCGGACAAGCGCACCTTCCCGGCGATCGACATCACCCGTTCCGGTACGCGCAAGGAAGAATTGCTCACCGAGCCGCAGCAGCTCAAGAAGATGTATGTGCTGCGCCGCATCCTCAATCCGATGGGAACGATGGATGCGATCGATTTCCTGCTCGACAAGCTGCGCAATACCAAAACCAACAGCGAGTTCTTCGAGTCGATGAATACGTGATGAAAATTGCGGCCGGGCTCGGTCGTTTGGTGTCAACAGAAACTCCGGCTGGAGCGATCCAGCCGGAGTTTTTTGTTGGGCGCTATTCTCATGATTCGAGACGTGTCGCTGAGGCGCTGCTCTTCGTCATCAGGCTCGAAAAGTCATTCCCGCATTCCATCAACCGTGGCGGCAACAGCATCTGGCGTCGTCACCGGCAGCGAACAGGTCTCGCCGACACAGACAAACGCCGCCGCGCCGGACACGGACTTGATCTTCTCCCGCGCCGGATGATCCGCCGGCAACGCATCCGCTGATGGCGCGCGCACCACGGTGCGGGAAAGGAACGGCTGCTGTAACGCTGCGTCGATCAACCGGTCGGCAGCGTCGCCTGCTCCGGTTACGACAATTTCCGTGCCATGCAGCCGCAGGTCGAGCGCGTTCAACAGTGCGATATGCGCGAAGAGATTGGTCTGGGCCGCCGCGAGAACGCCGTCGAAGAGCCGGTCGGCCTGCGCGCGGAAGCGATCCTCGCCGCTCGTCAAAGCGAGACGGATCAGATTGCCGGCCGCCACCGCATTGTGATTGGGGATCGCATCGTCGGCGGTCGAATGCGGCCGGATGACCAGCCCCTCGGCATCGTCGGCGGTCAGATAATAGCCGCCTGTCGTTTCGTCGCTGTAATGGCGGTCGAACGCGCCCTGCCAGATGAGCGCTTGCGCCAGATAATCGCCGTCGCCGGTCGCCTCATGCAGGGCGAGCGCAGCGCGGATCATCGCCGCGAAATCGGACGCGAGGCCGGGAAACAGCAGCCGCTCCTCGCGCCAGGAATGGCCGAGTCGATCGCCGCGAATCATCGACGTGGCGATGAACGCGAAAGCGCGCTTGGCCATGTCGATCCATGATGGCTCGTTCAGGCTGATGCCGGCATTGACCAGCGCCGCGATCATCAGGCCGTTCCAGTCGGCCAGCACCTTGTCGTCGAGCCCGGGACGTACGCGCACCTCACGCGAGGCGAATAGTTTCGCACGCAGTGTTGCGAGACGTATCTCGTCATCATCGCTGCGTTCTCCTGCGCGCAGACGATTGAGGATCGTATGGCCCTCGAAGTTTCCTTCGGCGGTGACGTCGTAATGCCCGGCAAAATAAGAGGCATCGGCGCCGAGGATGCGATCGATCTCGTCTTTCGACCAGACGTAGAACTTACCTTCTTCGCCTTCGCTGTCGGCGTCGAGCGACGCACAGAATGCGCCCTCCTTCGTTGTCATCTCGCGCGCCAGCCAGCCGACGGTTTCACGCGCCCGCTGCCGAAACAGCGGCAGCCCGGTGCGCTGATGCGCGAGCGCCAGCAGCTCCAGCAGTTGCGCATTGTCGTAGAGCATCTTCTCGAAATGCGGCACCAGCCAGCGCTCATCGACCGAATAGCGTGAGAAGCCGCCGCCGAGATGATCGTAGATGCCGCCCTCGCTCATCCGGTCGAGTGCGAAGGTGACGGTTTCGAAGAACCGCGCATCGCCGCTGCGCAGCCCGGCGCGCCAGAGGTTTTCCAGGATCGCCGGTTGCGGAAATTTCGGCGCGCCGCGAAATCCGCCGTTGACGCCATCGAACATATTGCCGATCTGGCGGGCATGGCTGTCGAGTTCGCGCGTGTCGATCTGCGGACGGTCGGAGGCTTGTGCTCGCCCGGCGAGCGCGGCGAGCAGTCCGGCGCGGTTCTGCTGAATTTTCTCCGGTTCTTCGTGAAAGATGCGCGCGACCTCGCGCAGCACGTCGGCGAAGGCCGGCTTGCCGTAGCGCGCGACATTCGGAAAATAGGTGCCGCCCCAGAAGGGCTCGCCCTTCGGCGTGAGAAACATGGTCAGCGGCCAGCCACCGTGCTCACCGAGATGATGCAGGGCGGACATGTAGATCTGGTCGATGTCGGGGCGCTCCTCGCGGTCGACTTTGATGTTGACGAACAGCTCGTTCATCACCGCGGCGGTCGCCTGATCCTCGAAACTTTCGTGCGCCATGACGTGGCACCAGTGGCAGGCGGCGTAGCCGACGGAAAGCAGGATCGGCTTGTTGGCGCGCTGCGCTTCTTCAAGCGCCTGGGGGCCCCATGGCCACCAATCCACCGGATTGAACTGATGCTGCAGCAGATATGGACTGGTTTCCCGCGCGAGACGATTGGCCGTCTTGTGCGCCGGAGGGTGAATGGCGGAGGACATGTGCTTTCCTTTATGGAAAAAGGAACCTTCATCCCGTTAGCACGAGGCGATCTTGCAGGACCACCGCGCCGCCGATCACAACACGCCGGGTCGTCGCGATCCGCGCGCCGCCGATACGATTTTTGCGGTGTCGTCCGGCGCGCCGCCGGCGGCGATCGCCGTTATCCGGATTTCGGGACCGCGCACCGGCGAGGCGCTGACGCGGCTGATCGGGCGCATTCCGAAACCGCGCACCGCGGCGCTGGCCCGCATTCGCGAGACGCCGGGCGGCGAGATCATCGACGAGGCGCTGGCGCTGTGGTTTCCGGCACCGAACAGCGAGACCGGTGAAGACGTCGCGGAATTGCAGGTGCATGGCGGCCGCGCGGTGGTGGCGGCGACGCTGGCGGCGCTCGGCAAGCTGGACGGGTTGCGGATGGCGGAGGGTGGGGAATTCACCCGGCGCGGTTTCGAGAATGGCAAGCTCGATCTGACGGCGGTCGAAGGCCTTGGTGATCTGATCGCGGCGGAAACCGAGGCGCAGCGGCGGCAGGCGTTCCGGCAGATGAAGGGTCTGCTCGGCGATCGTGCCGAGGTCTGGCGGACGCGGTTGACCGAGGCGCTGGCACTGGTCGATGCCCGGATCGATTTTTCCGACGAGAGCGATGTTCCCGAGGAACTGGTCGCACCGGCATTGGCCATCGTGCGGGATCTGCAGAAGGAAATCGACACGGCTCTGGCCGACGGAGGGCGGGGCGAGCGACTGCGCGACGGGTTGGTGGTGGCCATCGCCGGACCGCCGAACGCCGGCAAATCGACACTGTTGAACCATCTCGCGCGTCGCGACGTGGCGATCGTTTCGCCGCAAGCCGGAACCACCCGCGATATCATCGAGGTACATCTCGATCTTGGCGGTTATCCGGTGACCTTGCTGGATACCGCCGGTATCCACGCCTCCGACGATCCGATCGAGCAGGAGGGCATTCGACGGGCCACTAGCCGCGCGGCGGATGCCGATCTGGTCTTGTGGTTGGCGGATAATGCGGAGGATTTAAGAAACGAAAATATAATCATACCTTATATCGAAAATATTTGGAAGATACGAACTAAGAATGATCTTTTAGTAAATAGGAATGAATCTACCTATCATAATAATGGAAAGATATTCAATATATCTGCGATAGATGGAACTGGTATTCGTTCTTTAATCGAATCGATGTCGGAATTTTTTGAGCATGCCTGGGGCGGTCGCGAGCCGGCGCTGGTGACGCGCGAGCGGCATCGGCTGACCTTGCAGTCTGTCAGCGCGGCTTTGCAGCGGGCGCAGACGGCAGAGCGGGAAGAATTGATTGCCGAGGAACTGCGGTCGGCGGCGCAGGCGCTGGGACGTCTGACAGGCCGGATCGACGTCGAAGACATTCTCGATGTGATTTTCCGGGACTTCTGCATCGGCAAATGAATGCTGCGGGTTCCACCGCGACCGGCGCAGCGCCGACGGCGAGGCGCGATGTGAATCGCGGAAACCCGCTTGGCGGACGGTACGGTACGCCTAGATCGCCCGGTCTCGCAACGGCAGCAGATCGGCCGTCAGCCGGTGTACGCCGACAATCTGATGGTCTTCTATTACTGCCGATCAGCCGTTCCTGATCTCCTCAGTTGATCGGGCGCGCATGCGCCACCACGCGGTAATTCCCGCTCAAAATAGGCAGATCGCGGTTGAATTTCAGCCCTGGCTTCACTTCCCTGCTGTCTCAACATTTTGGCAGTCAGGCGGAACTGTTTCACGTGAAACACTGCGCCCTGGGCCGGGCCGATGTTTCACGTGAAACATCCGTGCCAAAGGCGCCCTTTCGCCGTCGGTCGTAGGCCACCTGCTTTACTTCTGGAATTCTGGTGGCTTGCGCGCTATGCCGTCGCCTTTAAGGGGCCCGCGAGGTTCTCAGAGTGTCCAACCATTTCGATGTCATCGTTATTGGAGGCGGTCACGCCGGCTGCGAAGCCGCGGCTGCGGCAGCCCGCATGGGTGCGCAGACGGCGTTGATCACGCACCAATTCGCCACGATCGGGGCAATGTCGTGCAATCCGGCGATCGGCGGCTTGGGGAAGGGACATCTGGTCCGCGAAATCGACGCTCTCGACGGACTGATGGCGCGGGTCGCGGATGCCGGCGGCATCCAGTTTCGAGTTCTCAACCGCCGCAAGGGGCCGGCCGTTCATGGGCCGCGTGCGCAGGCGGACCGGAAGCTCTATGCCCAGGCGATGCAGCGGGCGATCCGCGAAACCGCAAACCTCACTGTTATTGAGGGGGAAGCGGACGATCTGGTGCTTCGGGAGAGGCACATCACCGGCGTGAGGCTCGCCAACGGTCATGAACTGACCTGCGGTGCTGTGGTGCTGACCACCGGGACGTTCCTGCGCGGCCTGATTCATATCGGCGAAGTTCAGATTCCGGCCGGCCGTGTCGGTGAGGCCCCGGCCATGGGTCTGTCCGCGACGCTGGAGCGCATCGGTTTCCGTCTCGGCCGTCTGAAGACCGGCACGCCACCGCGGCTCGACGGCCGTACCATCGACTGGAACGCGCTGGAGATGCAGGCGGGGGATGATCCACCGGAGCCGTTCTCGGCGCTGACGGACGCAATCACCACGCCGCAGATCCATTGCGGCATCACTCGCACCAACGCAGCGACGCACCAGGTCATTCGCGACAATGTGCATCGGTCGCCGATGTATTCCGGCCAGATCGCCAGCCGTGGGCCGCGCTATTGCCCCTCCGTCGAAGACAAGATCATGCGGTTCGGTGACCGTGACGGTCATCAGGTCTTTCTGGAGCCGGAGGGGCTCGACGACGACACCGTCTATCCGAACGGCATCTCGACGTCATTGCCGGAGGACGTGCAGCATCGCATTGTCGCCAGCATCCGCGGGCTGGAACAGACCCGCATCCTGCGGCCGGGCTATGCCATCGAATACGACCATGTCGATCCGCGCGAGCTCGATCCGACGCTTGAAACCCGACGAATTCGCGGGCTTTTTCTCGCCGGCCAGATCAACGGTACCACCGGCTACGAAGAAGCGGCGGGGCAGGGCCTGCTGGCCGGGCTCAATGCGGCGGCGCGGGCCGGCGGCGGAGGCGGGATCACTTTCGACCGGGCGGAAGCCTATCTCGGCGTCATGATCGATGATCTGGTGACGCGCGGCGTTACCGAGCCCTATCGGATGTTTACGTCGCGGGCCGAATATCGTTTGGCGCTGCGCGCCGACAATGCCGATCAGCGACTGACGCAAAAGGGCATCGCTTTCGGCTGCGTCGGAGCGGGACGTGCGAAGCAGTTCACCGCAAAGAACGATGCGCTCGTTGCGGCGCGCGAACTGGCCCGATCGCTGTCGATCACGCCGAACCAGGCGAACCGGCATGGTCTGACATTGAACAATGACGGCCAGCGGCGCTCGGCCTTCGAACTTCTCGCTTATCCGACGATCAGCATGGCGAATCTGGTGCCGATCTGGCCGGAACTTGGCCGTCTGTCGCCGAAAATCGCCGACCAGATCGCTATCGACGCCACCTACGACGTCTATCTGTCGCGGCAGGCAGCGGATATCGCCTCCTATCGGCGCGACGAGAGCTTCGTGCTGCCCGACGATCTCGATTATGCGGCGGTCAAGGGCCTGTCGAACGAATCCCGGCAGCGACTGGCAGCGCAGCGTCCGCGCACCATCGGCCATGCGGCCCGGCTCGACGGCGTCACGCCGGCGGCTCTGACGCTGCTGGTGGCGCATCTCAAGGCCAGAGCCCGGGCGGCAAGTCACGGTGCGGATCATCGCGCTGATCGGGCGCGTTCGGCGTGATGGGCGGGGTCGCTCCACGTGAATCGACGCCGGATCCGGGCCGCGACCGGACGGACGCCCTGGCGCTGACACCGGTTTCGGCGGCGGCTTTGGCGCGGCTCGACCGTTTTGTCGAGCATCTGCTTGCATGGCAGGCGCATACCAACCTGATCGCCGGTTCGACGATTCCGACGGTCTGGACGCGCCATGTCGCCGATTCGCTGCAGCTCATCGATCTGGCGCCGGCTGCGGATCGTTGGGTTGATTTCGGCGCCGGCGGCGGATTTCCAGGTCTCGCGGTTGCCTGCATGTTGGCGGACCGGCCCGGAGCGGTCGTGCATCTGGTAGAGAGCCGGATCAAAAAAGCCAATTTCCTGCGCGAGGTTGCACAGGCGCTCGATCTGCCGGTCGAGGTGCATGCCGAGCGCGCCGAGAATTGCGGGGACAGATTGGCCGGACAGGCCGATGTCGTTACCGCGCGAGCGCTGGCGTCGCTCAATATACTATGTGGCTACGCCCTTCCGCTGGTTCGACAAGGGGCTGTTGCATTGTTTCTCAAGGGTCAAGATGTAGAGCTGGAATTGACCGAAGCCTCTAAATATTGGACTATTCAGGCAGAGCTGATCCCGAGCCGCACCAGTGCGGCGGGCCGCATCGTGCGGATCAGCAGCCTTGCCAAGCGTGGACGGCAAAAGAAATGAATAGTAATTCAGACAATTCGGATGCTTCGTCGGCAACCGCTTCGCCGTTGATCCATCAGGTCGCGGAGACGGACGCGCCGTCGGACGGCCGGGTCGTCGCGCTGGAGCCGGTCGTAAAGTCGCAGCCCCACGATGTGCAGCCCGTCGTCCCGGTTCAACCGCGCGTCCTGGCGATCGCCAACCAGAAGGGCGGGGTTGGCAAGACCACGACGGCAATCAATCTCGGCACTGCCCTTGCCGCCATTGGCGAGACCGTGCTGATCGTCGATCTTGACCCACAGGGCAATGCCTCGACCGGTCTCGGCATCGACCGGCGCAGCCGGCGGACCTCGACCTACGACGTTCTGACAGGCGATGCGCCGATGCGCGACGCGGTCATCGGCACTGCGGTGCCGCGTCTGCATATCGCGCCGTCGACGCTTGACCTCTCCGGTCTCGAACTGGAAATCGGTCAGGATCGCGACCGCGCTTTCCGTCTGCGCAATGCGCTCGATACGCTCAACGCCACGCCGGATGTTCAGCACTTCACCTATGTGCTGGTCGATTGTCCGCCGTCGCTGAATTTGCTGACCGTCAATGCGATGGCCGCCGCCAATGCCATCCTGGTGCCGCTGCAGTGCGAGTTCTTCGCGCTGGAAGGCCTGTCGCAATTGATGAAGACGGTGGAGAGCGTGCGCACCACGCTCAATCCCGGTCTCACCATCCATGGCATCGTGTTGACGATGTACGATTCCCGCAACAACCTTTCCAATCAGGTTGTCGCCGACGTGCGTCAGCATATGGGTCGCAAGGTCTACGACACGGTCATTCCACGCAATGTCCGCGTCTCCGAGGCGCCGTCCTACGGCAAGCCGGTTCTGGTCTACGATCTGAAATGCGTAGGCAGCGAAGCCTATCTGCGTCTCGCCACCGAGATCATCCAGCGGGAAAGAGAACTGAAGGCCGGCTGATAGCGGCCGGATCGAGAAGCCATTTTCCATCCGCGAGAACGAGATCGAGGTTTGCGTGACGAATGATGCTGGAGCAACGGCGATGGCGGAAGAGCGGTCGCGACTGGGGCGTGGTCTTGCGGCGCTGATCGGCGATGTCGGCGACGAGACGCCGGCGCATGAGCGCGGCCGCGGGCAGAAGCGCGTGCCGATCGAACTGGTGCACGCCAATCCGCGCAACCCGCGGCGGACCTTTACCGATGCCGAGCTTGACGAACTGTCGGCGTCGATCCGCGAGCGTGGCGTGATCCAGCCGATTGTCGTGCGTGCGGTGCGCCGCCGGGCCGATGCGCATGGCGGCGAGACCTACGAGATCATCGCCGGCGAGCGGCGCTGGCGGGCATCGCAGCGTGCGAATCTTCACGAGATTCCGGTCGTCGTCATCGAGGCGAGCGATGCGGAAGCGCTCGAGCTCGCGATCGTCGAGAACGTGCAGCGCGCCGATCTCAATCCGGTCGAGGAGGCAGGCGGCTATCACGCGTTGATCGCGGAATTCAAGCACAGCCAGGAGGACGTCGCACGGATCGTCGGCAAGAGCCGCAGCCATGTCGCCAATATGCTGCGATTGCTGAAGCTGCCGGAAGCGGTGCAGGCTCATCTGCGCGCCGGCCGTCTTAGCGCTGGCCATGCGCGGGCGCTGATCGGTCATCCGGACGCGGCGCGGCTTGCCGAGGAGATCGTCGAGCAGGAACTCAATGTGCGGCAGGTCGAGGCAATGCTGCGCGAGCCGGCGGGCTCATCGCGGTCGACAAAGTCGGCAAAGCGCGAAGTCGAAAAGGATGCCGACACCCGGGCGCTGGAGAAGCGTCTCTCGGATCAGCTCGGTCTCAAGGTGACGATCGATCATCACGGCGAGGGCGGCGTGCTGTCGGTTCGTTACAGCAGTCTCGATCAGCTCGATCATGTGATCGTCCGCCTCGAAAGCGGCGGCTGATCGCCTGATCTTTGCGCAGTGCAACGACCGACGATCGCGGAGGACTGAATGCGTGCGATAGCAACAAGCATGCTGGCGATGATGGCGGCGGCGATCATCGTGCCGGCAACGGCACAGGCGCAAACCGAGGTGCCCTATCGCTATGCTGCGACGACGCCGCGCAACTGCGTCGATCCGGCGAAGTTTCCCGCCTTCCTCAATCAGATTCGCCGGGATGCGGCGGCGCAGGGCGTGTCGCCGCGCGGGCTGGCAGCACTCGATGATCTGCAGTTCGATACGAAAGTCGTGTCGCGCGATCGCGGACAGAAAGTCTTCACGCAATCATTCGAGCAGTTCTCAGGCCGCATGGTGCCGCCACGCATGGGTCGCGGCAAACAGATGCTGGCGAAGCATGCGGGGCTGCTGTCGCGCATCGAGCGGCAGTTCGGCGTGCCGGCCGGATTGATCGTCGCCATCTGGGGTCTGGAGACCGATTACGGCGCCTATCTCGGCGACTTCAACACCGTGCGTTCGATCGCCACGCTCGCCTATGATTGCCGGCGGCCGGAGAAATTCCGGCCGGAGCTGGTCGCGATTTTGAAGATCGTCGATCATGGCGATATCGACCCGCGCACCGCAAAGGGCGCATGGGCCGGCGAGATCGGCCAGACGCAATTCATGCCGACGTCCTATCTGAAATTCGCCATCGACTATGACGGGGACGGACGCAGGGATTTGGTGCGCAGCATTCCTGACGTGCTCGCATCGACCGCCAATTATCTGAAAGGCTATGGCTGGCAGCGCGGCCAGGGCTGGCAGCCGGGCGAGCCGAACTTTGCCGTTATCAAGGAGTGGAACAGGGCAGAGGTCTATGCTCGCACCATTGCCTATTTCGGCCAGCAACTCGAAAACGCGCGCGGCCGGTAAACGAACGCATTCGTCCTGGGCTGATGGCATCTGCGTGAAAACGCCGATGCCTGTTGCATTTCACATCGAGACGGGAACGTTCTGACGCGTCATTGCCGGGTCTGACCCGGCAATCCACTTCTTTGGAAAAGCTGGATGCTGGCCGGGCATGACAACCGATGATTCCGTCGAACACGGAAAGGCGCTAGCCGCGCCGACGTCCGCCCATCGCCAGAGCGAGCAGCGCCCGCTCGACCAGCGCTTCGGCTAAGGCCGGCTGCCGCCGCGTCTCCAGCGCGACATCCGCAATCTGCTGCATCGCGCGCGCAATCTGCCCGCTGCTCCAGGACTGCAGCGCCGCCTGCACCAGCTTCTGCCGGCTGAAATGGACCGGCGGCGGCGTGCGATACATCGCGTCCTGAACCGAGGCGCCGGCGTCGACGGCAAGCCGCATCTTGTGAAGCTGGGCGATGTGGCGCTGTGCTGCGCCGACGATGGCGCCCGGCGAGGTGCCGTCGGCAATCGCCTTGCGGTACTGCCTTTCGACGTCGGCGATCCGTCCCGCGAAGCTGGCATCGATCGCGCCGCTGAGATTGAGCGCCGAGGCGTCGGTCACCACCGCGACGACATCGTCGATCTCGACACGGCCTTTGCCGCGTGCATAGAGCGCCAGTTTGCGGACCTCGCCGCGCGAGGCGAGGCGATCGCCGCCGAGCAGCGACGCCAGCGCCGCGCGGGCATCCGGCGCGATGGTGAGGTTTTCGGCGCGCATCTCTTCGTCGATCAGCATCGCAAGGTCGCGTTCGCTGTCGGGATAGCAGGCAATCGCCGCCGCGGTCTTCGCTTTTTCGCACAGAGCGCGCAGTGGCGCGGTCTTGCGCAGTTCGCCGGCTTCGATGATGACGCGGCAATCCTGCGGCGGCGCGGCGATCAGCGCTTCCACCGCCGGCGCCGCATTGTGACGGGTGCCGACGCGCAGCCAGACAGCGCGGCGTCCGCCGAACAGCGGTATCGTATGGGCCTCTTCGACCAGTCGTCCGGGATTGCCGGCGAGGTCCTCGCCTTCGATCCGCGCCAGCGAGAACGGGTCGGTGGGATCGTCGACTGCGCCGCGCACCAGCGCCTCGACGCGCTCGCGCACCAGCCCCGAATCCGGTCCGTGCACCAGCACGATCGGCCGCGCCGGATCCGGCCGGGCGATGAAGCTGTTGATCTCGGCGGTCTTGAGCGCGGTCATCGTGCGAGCCTGCGGCTTGCTCCCGCGTCCGCCTGCCGGATGCGGTCAGGTGCCGGCGACAAAGTACGAGGCAAGCCGCGCATGGATCTGATCGGCGATCACCTTGGCGGCGCGATCCTCGGCGTCACGCAGCGCGCGCGCGCCGACGAAGCGCTGCTGCTGTCCCGGCGTGTCGAAGGAGACGCGCGCGAATGTCGTGCCCCGCGCCACGACCTTGCCCGTGCTCAGATCCTTGAGCGTGTAGCTGGCGTCGATACCGTAGTTCTGGATATCGGGGCGCGCCGAATTGATATCGACGATCACCGACATGGTGCTCGATGCCAATCTGATCTGGAGTTCATGTGTCGGCGCGGCGGCGGCGCCGCCTCCGGTCAGATTGAACAGAAGATCGTTGCGCACCTCGACGGCCAGCCGCGCCAGCGGCGTACCGTTGGGCGCGAGAATCTGTTTCACGTCGACAGCCTTCAGCGCCTGCATCGTCTGCGTGCCGGCGGCCGACGTGCCGACCAGTGTCCGCTCGCCATACATCGGCTGGAAGCAGCCGCCGAGCAGGCCGCCGGCCAGCAGCAAGGGAACAAGGCGCAGCAGTCGAAGCGGCTTTTTATGCGACGACATTGACGATCCTTTGCGGGACGACGATGATTTTTTTCGGAGCCTTGCCTTCGAGCGCCCGTTTTACCGCATCGAGCGCCAGAACGGCAGTCTCGATCTCGTCCTTGCCGGCCTGCCGGGGCACTGTCACGTCGGCGCGCTTCTTGCCGTTGACCTGGACGGGCAGGGTGATGGTGTTCTCCACCAGCAGCGCGGTTTCGACCTCCGGCCACGGCTCGGCTGCCACCAGTGTCTTGTGTCCAAGCACCGCCCAGCATTCTTCCGCCAGATGCGGCATCATCGGATAGAACAGCCGCACGAGGATGCCGGCGGCTTCCCGTGCCGCCCAGGCGAAATCCGCCGTCGGCGGGCTGTCGAGATCACCGATCGCGTCCGACAGGTCATTGGCGAATTCGTAAAGATGCGCGACCGCCACGTTGAAATGCAGTTTCTCGATGGCGTCGGAATTCTTGGCAAGCGCGCCGTGCGCGGCCTTGCGCAGTTTTAGCGCCTCGTCGCCGAAGGCTGCCGGTGGCTGCGCCGGTGCCGCTGTGGCGATCGCGGCCGCTTCATGCACCAGACGCCAGAGCCGCTGAGTGAAGCGCCAGGCGCCCTGCACGCCTTTCTCGGTCCAGTTGACGTCGCGGTCGGGCGGTGAATCCGACAGCATGAACCAGCGGGCGGTATCGGCGCCGTAGGCGGCGATGATGTCGTCCGGATCGACGGTGTTCTTCTTCGACTTCGACATCTTCTCGATGCCGCCGATCTCGATCTCTTCACCGCTGTCGATCAGCACCGCGCGCCGCGCATCGTCATTGCCGAGGATCTTGACCTCGGATGGCGTCACCCATTCGCCGGTCTTCTTGCGATAGGTCTCGTGGACGACCATGCCTTGCGTGAACAGCCCGGCGAACGGCTCGTCGATACCGCTATGGCCGGTGGCGCGCATCGCGCGGGTGAAGAAGCGACTGTAAAGCAGGTGCAGGATGGCGTGCTCGATGCCGCCGATATACTGATCGACCGGCAGCCAGTGATCGACCTGCTTGCGATCGGTCGGGCGGTCGGCGATCCACGGATCGGTAAAACGGGCGAAGTACCACGACGAATCGACGAAGGTATCCATCGTGTCGGTTTCGCGTCGAGCGGCGCCACCGCATTGCGGGCAGGCGACATGTTTCCATGTCGGATGCCGGTCGAGCGGGTTGCCCGGCTTGTCGAATTCGATGTCGTCGGGCAGCGTCACCGGCAGATCCGCTTCCGGTACTGGCACCGCGCCGCAGGCGTCGCAGTGGATGATCGGGATCGGGCAGCCCCAGTAGCGCTGCCGCGAGATGCCCCAGTCGCGCAGCCGGTAGTTCACCTGCCGCTGCGCCACCGGACGGTTGCCGTGCTGTTCGCTTTCCAGTCGCTTCGCAACTTCTTCCCTTGCTTCGGCGGTGGTCATGCCGTCGAGGAAGCGCGAATTGATCATCCGGCCGTCGCCGTCATAGGCGGTGTCGGTGATGACGAAGCTGTCCGGGTTGGTATCCGGCGGACACACCACCGGACGATTGCCGAGACCATATTTGTTGACGAAATCGAGGTCGCGCTGGTCGTGCGCCGGGCAGCCGAAAATGGCGCCGGTGCCGTAGCCCATCAGCACGAAGTTGGCGACGTAGACCGGCAGCGTCCAGGTCGGGTCGAACGGATGGACAGCGCGGATACCGGTATCGAAGCCGAGCTTCTCCGCCCGGTCGATGGCTTCCTGCGCGGTGCCGATCTTCTTGGCGTCGGTGATGAAGGCGGCGAGTTCCGGATTGCGCGCGGCGGCTGCCGCCGCCAGCGGGTGATCCGGCGCCAGTGCGAGAAATTTCGCACCGAACAGCGTGTCCGGGCGGGTGGTGAACACCTCCAGCTCGGTGTCGCCTGCGGGGGTCGTTGCGATATCGAGTGCGAAGCGGATCAGTAGGCCTTCCGACCGGCCGATCCAGTTGCGCTGCATCAGCCGGACCTTCTCCGGCCAGCGGTCGAGGCTGTCGAGCGCCGCGAGAAGATCCTCCGAATAGCGGGTGATCTTCAGGAACCACTGGGTCAGTTCCCGCTGCTCGACCACGGCGCCGGAGCGCCAGCCGCGTCCTTCAATCACCTGCTCGTTGGCGAGCACGGTCATGTCGACCGGGTCCCAGTTGACCTTGGAACGCTTGCGCTCCACCAGTCCCGCCTTCAGGAAGTCGAGGAACATCTTCTGCTGGTGCTTGTAATAAGTGGGGTCGCAGGTGGCGATCTCGCGTGCCCAGTCGAGCGACAGCCCCATCGACTTGAGCTGCTTCTTCATCGCCGCGATGTTGGCGTAAGTCCATTCGCGCGGATGAATCTTGCGCTCGATCGCCGCGTTTTCAGCCGGCATGCCGAAGGCGTCCCAGCCCATCGGATGCAGGACGTTGAAGCCACGGGCGCGCTTATAGCGCGCAACCACATCCCCCATCGTGTAATTGCGCACGTGCCCCATATGGATGCGTCCCGATGGGTAGGGGAACATCTCGAGCACGTAATATTTCGGGCGCGGATCGTCGTTGCGGGTCGCGTCGATACCCCGCTCGTCCCAGATCGCCTGCCAGCGTTGTTCCGCCTCGCGGGCGTTATAGCGCTCGGTCGTCATCGCCAGTCGGCTTCCCCAGTTTGGGCTTTAAAATGGTTATGGATCAAGTCGTTACGGTGGGTGCGACTAGGCCACGAAAAACCGCGGCAGGTCAACCGGCCGGGAACGGCGCGGTCGCTCTGGGGGTTAGCTCCCCAGATCGAAGGAGGCAACTGTCATGATGGCGACCACCAATATCAAGGAACACATGGAAGTGCTGGGCTCGGACGGCAAGCATGTCGGGACCGTCGATCATCTGGAGGGCGCCGAGCGGATCAAACTGACGAAAAACGACCCGAAGGCCGACGGCATGCACCACTTCATCCCGTTGGACTGGGTCGATCATGTCGACAGCAAGGTGCATCTGAACAAGTCGATGGATTTCGCCACCACCCAGTGGCAGGGCGCGGCATGACCGGCGGAGGCCTCTGCAACCTTGGCTTTATTCAGGCCGACAAGCCCGTCGGTGCGTAATCAGGCGGGAGGCAGCGGCAGGGCGGCGGAGGTATGGTCGCTGCGGCTGCGAGCCTTGACGCCCGCCGCCAGCAGCGCCTGCTCCTCGAAGGGCTTTTCCAGCCACGGAATGGCTTGCAGGTCGGGCGGCAACGCTGTCTCCCCGCAAAGACCGGTCACGATCACCGTCGGAATCCTGTCGGCCACCAGCGCGCGTGCCAGCGGCAGCCCGGATTCGCCGTCAAGGTCGATATCGAGAAAAACGAGATCGAACAGTGTGGAATCGGCCAAGGCGGCATAGGCGTCGGCGAGGCGTCCGATGCAAACGACGCTGTCGGCACCAGCGGCCCGCAGCATCCGCTCATAGTCGATTGCGATCAGCCCTTCGTCTTCGAGAATCAGACAGCGCAGCCCGGTAAATGGGCGGCCAACATCGTGCGTCATCGCAAAACCCGGAATCGGATCGCAACGATCCGGCGAATCTGCAGAAGGATATCGCAATCCGCTCTGGCCGTTGCCACCGCTCCTCGTGCCTCCGTGTGCGTCATGTGCCCGTCTGCCCACGTGCCCGTCTGCCCATGTGCCCGTCTGCCCATGTGCGCCGGCCGCAACTATGCTACGATCGCTCCGTTTCGACATTAAAATATGACATACGGTTGAAAGCGTGGGCACTGCGGCCAGGGTCGGCAGCCGGATAACACCGTGCGATCATTGTCCCCACCGCGCGCGTAAGGGCCTGCGGGCATTTTCCGCGGACGAATTGCGCTTCATCAAGACATTCAAGATTGATGAATGGCATCTGCAGCCCGGTACGACGATCCTGCAACAGGACATGAGCAACGATCATCTGTTCACCGTCCTGCGCGGCTGGGCGATCCGTTATAAGACGCTTGAGGATGGCCGGCGCCAGATCCTCAACTATGCGCTGCCAGCGGATCTGATCGGCCTCCAGGGCACCGTGCTCGATCAGATGGAGCATTCCGTCGAGACGCTGACCGAGGTCTCGTTATGCGTCTTTTCGCGCCGCAAGCTTTGGGAGCTCTATTCGCGCTTTCCCTCGCTGGCTTTCGACGTCACCTGGCTGGCGGCGCGCGAGGAGCAGTTGCTGGATTCCGGTTTGCTCAATATCGGCCGGCGGACGGCGCTGGAGCGGACGGCCTATCTGTTGCTCCAGCTTTTCGTCCGGGCCGATGAAGCCGGTTTGACGCATAACGGCAGCGTCCAGTTTCCGTTCACCCAGCAGCATCTGGCCGACACGCTTGGAATGTCGTTGGTCCATACGAACAAGACGCTCAAGCGGCTGTTTGCAACCGGTGCGGTTCGCTGGAAGGAACGGGTTTTCCAGATCATCGATCGCGACGCCCTCATCGAAATCGCCGGCGAAAATGTTGTCCTGCATCCGGCGCGGCCATTTCTCTGAATGCTGAAAGTGTGACGGACAAGCGAGCTTGATCTGGCGACAAGGATCGGGCACCCATGGATGCATGTTCGATGTGTTGTTCTGCCGCCTGAGCCATGACCGTTGACGCTGCTGCGGCGCTGATCGCCGTTCGTGAACAGATCGCCACCGCCTGTCGCGATGCGCGACGGGATCCGGCTTCCGTCACGCTGATCGCGGTGTCGAAAACCTATGGCGCGGATGCCATCGCGCCGGTGATCGCGCGCGGGCAGCGGGTGTTCGGCGAAAATCGAGTGCAGGAGGCGAAGGCCAAATGGCCGCCAATGGTCGCCGAATGTCCGGACGTCGCGCTGCATCTGATCGGACCCTTGCAATCGAACAAGGCGCGTGACGCCGTCGCGCTCTTCGATGCGATCCATTCCGTCGATCGCGACAGTCTGTGCGCGGCGTTGGCGAAGGAGTTTGCCCGCATCGGCCCCGGCCGGCGTCCGGCTTTGTTCGTGCAGATCAATACGGGTGCCGAACCGCAGAAAGCCGGCGTGCTGCCGCAGGATGCGGATGCCTTCATCGCTCGCTGCCGGGATCATCACGGTCTGGCGATCAGTGGACTGATGTGTATCCCGCCGGTCGACGATCCGCCGGCGCCGCACTTCGCGCTGACCGCGAAGATCGCCAGGCGCAATGGTCTGACGCAATTGTCGATGGGCATGAGCGCCGATTTTGCGCAGGCCATCGAACTCGGCGCGACGCATGTGCGCGTCGGCAGCGCGATTTTCGGCGCGCGGACCTGACAGCCCGCATCCCGGCGAATATGTGCGTCAGCGCGGTTTGAGCGGCGTCGGGTTTGGCGACGCGCCGAGATTGACGTCCTTGCGCAGCAGCGAGAAACGTTGCGGGTCGAGACCCAGTGCCGTCGGGGCGTGCGGCGACAGTGTCGGTGTCGGACGTGGCGGGGCGGCCGGCCGAACGGCGGCCGTCGGTTGATAGGCGGGCATTGTCGGTTGCAGCGAGGCCGGCTCCAGCGCAACGCCGCCGTCGTTGGCAAAAATATCGTCATGCTTCTGACTCATCGTCGCGCTGCGCCAGCGCTCGATGATGCCGCCGATCAGTTCGCGGCTGATCGCGCCGCCGGCGTCGGACTGCGTCGTGCCGCCGGCTTCGCTATGCGGCTGCACATGCGGTGGCAGTTCGGAAAAGCGCAGGCGCGTCGGTACCGTTACGCCGGTTCCGAAGGCAAACACTTCGCGGGTGCCGAGGGAGGGAATGAAGGTCAGCAGATTGGCGGCGGCGTCCGACACCGCCGACCGGATGAGATTCTGGTCGCGCTCGTTCGCCATCCGCATCACGAACAGCGTGCTGCACTGGGAGATGATCGTTGGATCGATCTCCGCCGGGCGCTGCGTTACGAGGCCAAGAAAAACGCCGTATTTCCGGCCCTCCTTGGCGATCCGCGACAGCGCGCGACGGGTTGGTCCGAAGCCGATCTTGCGGTCGGCCGGCGCATAGCGGTGCGCCTCCTCGCAGACGAACAGCAGCGGGGCAATGCCGTCGCTCCACAGGCCGAAGTCGAAAGCCATGCGGCACAGCACCGAGACGACCGAGTCGACGACTTCGGCCGGGAAGCCGGCAAGCTGCATGATCGTCATCGGCTTGCCGTTGGGTGGCAGGCGAAACAGATGCGCCAGCACCTCCGACATTGTATCGCCGCCGATATTGGCGTTCTCGAACATGAACGCGTAGCGCGGATCGTTGCGCACCGTCTGGATGCGCGTCATCAGTTTGTGGAACACCGTACGCGACGTGCGGTTTTCCAGTTTGCCCATCTGCTCGTCGATCATGTTGACGAGATCTTCGATGCGGTAGGGCACCGGCGTATCCGCAGTATAGCCGGTGTAGCGTGGGTCGCGTTTCTTGGCGAGCGCGCGGTCGGTGCTGCCGCCGCGATATTGCAGATAGGCGCTCTTTGCGAGCGGAATGGTTTCCGCCAGCACCTGCATCTCCTCCTCGAGGCCGGGCCGGCCGCCGAAGAACACGTCGACGATTTCCTCGAAATTGAACAGCCAGAACGGCAGGCGCAGATTGCGCGGCGTCAGCACCTGCGCCTTGTCGCCGAAGCAGCGGCCATATTCGTTGTGCGGGTCGACGAGAAACAGGCGCAACTTCGGCCGCGCCTCCAGTATCTGTTGCAGCAGCACGGCGACGCCGTTTGATTTGCCGACGCCGGTGGTGCCGAGAATGGCGAAATGCTTGGTGATCATTTCGTCGACATTGACGAAGGCGTCGCCGGAGCCGTCCTGATGCAGTTCCCCGATCTTGATGCTGTCGCTGCCGTGCACGTCGTAGAGCAGGCGCAGTTCGCGATTCCCGATCAGCACCGTGGCATCGCCGATTGACGGATAGTCGGTGACGCCACGCTGGAAGCACGCCTGCGGCGTGCCTGCGTGCTTGATCTCGCCGAGCAGGTCGATCTGCGCGTCGGCGCCGTAGCCGTATTCGCGGTGGGCGATGGGCGGCTTCTCGGTGATTTCGGAGATCATGCCGATGACGAGAGTCGAGCCGCTCAGCACGCCGACGAATTTTCCGACCGTCGTGCGACCGTCATCGCGCCCCCCGGCCGCCGTCCCGACCACGCCGATGGTCGCCTGCGCGCCGCTGATCGAAACCACACGCCCGATTGGAATGCCGGCCGCCGCCGGCGTCGTCATCTCGCCCGTCATTTTGCCCTGTGCGCCCCGAGACCGTGTCTGGGCGGTCTCGCTCTATCGAGGCTAACACGATGGTCGAAATACTTTATGAACCCGGCGGTCGCCCGGGGCCTGCGTCCATGGATACTTAACCGAACGCTAACACGCCTTGTTCAGCCGCCGATCTCGATAACCGTGTCGGGGCCGAGGCGTTCGACCAGGCGACGCAGCGCCGGCAGCGTCAGCGCCACGCAGCCGGCAGTGGGCGCAAAGCGTGGGCGGGCGATATGGACGAAAACCGCGCTGCCGCGCCCGGCAATCCGCGGACGGGTGTTGTGATCGAGTTCGATGATCAGGTCGTAGAGCCGGTCGGCGCGCGTCAGCCGGTCGGCCTTGCTGTCGTTCGGCACCTGGACGGGCTGGTTATAGTGCCTGTCGTGCGGGTCCTCGCACCAGCCGTCGTCGGGCCGGATCATCCGCAGTGGCAGGCGGGTGTGCGGCCGCGGCAAGCGATCGCTTCGCCACCACAGCCGGACCAGGCGGAAGCGTCCGCGCGGCGTGGCGCCGTCACCCTCGCGCTTGTTGGCCTTGATGCCGGCCCGGCCGAGCGCCACCGGCAATGCCAGCGGGCCGGCAGTGAGCCAGCCGCGCGTTGGATCGCCCGGCCGCGGCCTGACCAGCAGCCGTTTCAAGCTCCCCTGGCGCACTGGTAAAGTCATTGAATCACAACAATTTTTGTCTCAAATGCGCAGCCGCCGCTTGCCCTTTTAGCCCTGAATGTTCTACTGCGCGAGCATCGGTAAACGGGGACCTTTCGGGACCCGTCGCGTTATCCACGGTTCATGGGGCGAGGAATGGCCACGACGCGCACGATTCTCATCGTGGATGATGACACCGAGCTGCGCGAAGCGCTTCTCGAGCAGCTCGAACTGCACGAAGAATTCCAGTCGGTTGCTGTCGATACCGCAAGCAAAGGCGTGCAGGCGGCGAAGGCCGGGCAGGTCGATCTCGTCATCATGGATGTTGGCCTGCCGGATATGGACGGCCGCGAGGCGGTGCGCATCATGCGCAAGAACGGTTTCAACGCGCCGATCATCATGCTGACCGGCAACGCCACCGATTCCGATACCATCCTCGGTCTGGAATCCGGCGCCAACGATTATGTCACCAAGCCATTCCGTTTTGCGGTGCTGCTGGCGCGCATTCGCGCGCAACTGCGTCAGCATGATGCGAGCGAGGATGCGATCTTCACCATCGGTCCGTATTCGTTCCGGCCGAGCTCGAAGCTGCTGGTGACCCAGAAAAACAGCAAGGTGCGGCTGACCGAGAAGGAGACCGCCATCCTGCGCTACCTCTATCGTGCCGGCCAGAAAGCTGTGTCGCGCGAGATCCTGCTGCAGGAGGTGTGGGGTTACAATTCCGGCGTCACCACGCACACGCTGGAAACGCATATCTATCGCTTGCGGCAGAAGATCGAGCAGGACGCGGCTACGCCAGCCATTCTGGTCACCGAAGCCGGTGGCTACAAGCTCGTGCCCTGAGCCGCCGCGATGGCGCTCGACGACGACATCGCCTTGCTGGAAGCCGTGCCGACCTTTGCGCTGCTTGGCGGTGAGGCGCTGCGCATTCTCGCTATCGGCGCCGAAGCGCAATCGGTCGCCGGCGGTGCCGTGCTGTTTTATGCAGGCGAATCGGGCAATGCCGCCTATGTCGTGCAGCAAGGTTCGTTCCGGCTGCTGCCGGCGACGCAGCGCCGCACCGACCGGGAAATCATCCTGACGGCTGGCGCATTGCTCGGCGAGCTCGCGCTGATCAGTGGCGGTACCCGGCCGGCAACGGCGATCGCGCGCGAGGATTCCGTGGTGATCCGCGTTCCGCGCACCTTGTTCCTGAAAGTGCTGGAAGGCTACCCGGACGCAGCGCGGACTTTGCGCGATACCATTGCCGGGCGGCTTGACGAACTCACCCGCGACCTGATGCCGGTCCGCGCACGGCTGTCCGAGGGCGAATCCTGAACCAGGCGTCGGCGCCTCCGTGCCTGGTAATTACAGTGCGATGCTCGTGGTCACCGGCACATGGTCGGATGGCCGTTCGGCGCCGCGATAATCCTTGGCGATCCTGATCTTCGAGACGCGGTCGGCGAGCGCCGGCGACGTCCAGACATGATCGAGCCGACGGCCGCGGTCGGATGTCTGCCAGTCCGGCGAGCGATAGCTCCACCATGTATAGAGCTTCTCCGGCTCCGGCGTCTGCACGCGCATGCTGTCGACCCAGCCGCCGGCATGCCGTGCTGCGGTCAGCTTCTCCACTTCGATCGGCGTGTGCGAGACAACACGCAGCATCTGCCTGTGGCTCCAGACGTCATGCTCAAGCGGCGCGACATTGAGATCGCCGACCAGAATCGCACGCGTGCCGTTGGCGGGGCGCAGGCCGGAGTGCGCCTGCATTTCGTCGAGGAACGACAGCTTGTGCTGGAATTTAGGATTGACCGCCGGATCGGGAATGTCGCCGCCGGCGGGGACGTAGAAATTATGCACGGTGATCGGATCGCGCAGCCCGGCGCGCTCGCCGACCACAGCGCTCATATGGCGGCAGTCGGTCTTGCCGCAGAAATTTTCGACGCTGAAATGGTCGAAGGGCAGACGCGAGAGGATGGCGACGCCGTGATAGCCCTTCTGGCCGTTGATCGCGGCGTGCTCGTAGCCGAGTCGCTGAAAACGCTTGAGCGGAAACTGGTCGTCCGGACATTTCGTCTCCTGAAGACAGAGAATGTCCGGCCGGGCCGATTTGATGAAGCGGGCGACGAGGTCGATGCGCAGACGCACCGAATTGATATTCCAGGTGGTGATCTTGAGCTGCATGGCCCTTCCTAGATAGGCCACGCACGCTAATCCTTCCACCGCCATGCCCGGTCTGGGGCCGGACATCCACGCCTTTGTCCCGATCCTGGCGAGGTGGCCGGGTGACTACTGGATATTCCGCGTATAGTCGATGCGGAACATGCTGGGATCGGCGCGTTTCGAGCTGTCGAGATTATAGACGGCGACGGTGGTGTCGTAGCCCTGCGGGTCGGTCACTGTCCATTGCTTGAGCTGCATGTCCTTTGCCGAGAACATGATCATCAGCCGGCTGGTGCCGACGATACCGTTGGTTTCCTCAACCACGGCGGTGATGAACACATCGTCTGCATAAACCGCGATCAACTTGGTATCGCGTAACAGGTTGACGCGGTCGGCAAGCAGGAAGCGCAGCGGCGTCTGCGACAGCGGGTAGAGATCCTGTGTCGCCAGATTGCGGTCGCGCACGACGACCGACTGACCGTCGGAGATCAGTTCCATCGGCGAGGGGGGGTCATATTCAAACCGGACTTTGCCGGGTTTCTGGATGTAGAAGGTGCCTTGTGTCTTCTTGCCGTCCGGGCCGACCTGGACGAAATCGCCGTTGAGCACCTGCATGCTGCTCATATAAGCGTTGATCTTGTCGACCAGCGCCCGCTGTTCCGCGGTCAGGCTGACGTTCTGGCCGGCCTTGGCGGTCTTGCCGAACAGCGACGCGAAGGGATTGGACTGAATCGGCGGCGGCTCGGCCTGCATCGGCGGAGCCGCACGCTGCGCCACGGTCATTGATTGCGCCGGCTTGGCTTTCGGCGCCGCGTGGTTGACGATGACTCTGGTTGGCTGGCCCGAAGAGCTTTGCGCGGCGCCCGGCAGTGCGGTCGCGAGAAGAATGGCTGCGCTGATGATCGCCGTGCGGCTCATATCGCCTGATATCCTTTTGGGCCTGTGAACTGTCCATCTAGCGACAGGCTGTGGCGTTTTCGCGGCTTCGCCGCAATGGCAGCCGCAACGGTTGTTTTGCCGGACGAGCCGCGGCGACAAGCGGTCCTGATAGCGGTTCGGGTCTCAGAAACGGTCGTCACCGGGGTCCTCCGGGATGAGGATTTCGCGCTTTCCGGCGTGGTTGGCCTGCCCGACAATCCCTTCTTCTTCCATCCGTTCCATGATCGTCGCGGCGCGGTTGTAGCCGATCTGCAGACGCCGCTGGATGTAGCTGGTCGAGGCCTTGCGGTCGCGCTTCACGATGGCGACCGCCTGCTGATAGATGTCGCCGCCCTCGGCGAGGCCCATGCCGGTGGAGTCGAAGACCGCGCCGTCGCCGCCGTCTTCGGCTTCGTCGCTGGCGGTGACCTCCTCCAGATATTGCGGCGTTCCCTGCGTCTTGAGGTGGCGGACCACCTTCTCGACCTCGTCGTCGGAACAGAACGGGCCATGCACGCGGCTGATGCGGCCGCCGCCCGCCATATAGAGCATGTCGCCCTGGCCGAGCAGTTGTTCGGCGCCCTGCTCGCCGAGAATGGTGCGGCTGTCGATCTTCGAGGTCACCTGAAAGGAGATGCGGGTGGGGAAGTTGGCCTTGATCGTGCCGGTGATGACGTCGACCGAGGGACGCTGGGTTGCCAGCACGACATGGATGCCGGCGGCGCGCGCCATCTGCGCCAGGCGCTGGATGGCGCCTTCGATGTCCTTGCCGGCGACCATCATCAGGTCGGCCATTTCGTCGACGACGACGACGATATAGGGCAGATCGTCGAGGTCGAGCTCTTCCTTCTCGTAGATCGCTTCGCCGGTCTCCTTGTCGTAGCCGGTGTGCACCGTGCGCGTGAGCTGCTCGCCCTTCGCCTTGGCTTCGCGCAGCCGCACATTGTAGCCGTCGATGTTGCGGACGCCGAGCTTCGACATCTTCTTGTAGCGCTCTTCCATCTCGCGCACCGCCCATTTCAGCGCGACGACAGCTTTCTTCGGATCGGTGACGACGGGGGTCAGCAGATGCGGGATGCCCTCGTAGACCGAGAGTTCGAGCATCTTGGGATCGATCAGGATCATCCGGCACTGATCCGGCCGCAACTTGTAGAGCAGGCTCATCAGCATGGTATTGATAGCCACCGACTTGCCCGAGCCGGTGGTGCCGGCGATCAGCAGATGCGGCATGCGCGCCAGATCGACGATCACCGGCTCGCCGCCGATGGTCTTGCCGAGGCACAGCGGCAGCTTCGCCGTCGTCTCGGTGTATTCCTTCGCCTGCAACTGCTCGCGCAGATACACCTTTTCGCGCACCGGGTTCGGCAGTTCGATGCCGATGGCGTTGCGGCCGGACACGACGGCGACGCGTGCCGACACCGCGCTCATCGAGCGGGCGATGTCGTCGGCAAGGCCGATGACGCGCGAGGACTTGATGCCCGGAGCCGGCTCCAGTTCGTACAGCGTCACCACCGGACCCGGCCGCGCATTGATGATCTCGCCGCGCACGCCGAAGTCCTGCAGCACGCCCTCGAGTGCGGTAGCGTTTTCCTGGATGACGTCGGCGCTCAGCATGTGGCGCTCGCTGGCCTTCTGCATCGCCAGGATCGCCAGCGGCGGAAACTCGTAGCGGCCTGATCCTCGCTTGACCGGCCGCCGTGTCGCGCGCACGACCCGCTGCGGCTCCGGCTCGTCTTCTTCTTCTTTGTCGTCGTCGTCAAACGACTCCTCCTCGATCTCGTCCTCGTCACCCGTGTCGTCGATGGCGGGAGCGCGCAGGCGCTCATCGAAGCGTGGCTCGATGCGTCCGCGCTGTGGCATGGCGACCGCGGACCGCTGCATCGCCTGCGGGGAGCCTTTGATGGCGCGCCACAGTCGCGCTTTCAGGCTGATCAGCCCGTGAACGAGAAGCCCGAAGACGATCATCGTGCGGCTTTCGCGTGCTTCGTCTTCTTCTTCCTCCTCTTCTTCGTCGTCCTCGATCTCCTGCGCCCTGCCGTTCTGGCGTTGCAGCGTCTGCTCCGTCGCCGGTGCCAGGAGCCCGAAGGCCGTGCTCAACACCACCGCCGTGGCGAAGCCGAAGATCAGCGCCAGAACGAAACGGCTGGTGGCTGACAGCCCACCCAGCAGGAAGGCCGGCATCCACAGGACGGCATCACCGATGACACCGCCGAGGCCGGTCGGCAGCGGCCAGCGTGCAGCGCGCGGCAGGCAGGAAGCGAAAGCAGCGGCGAGAACGGGCGTGCCGAACCAGCAGGCTAGCCGCCAGGTCTCGCCCAGCGGCCGGTGCGCGATCAGCCGCCAGCCGGCCACCGCGACCGGCAACAGCAGCAGGCAGGCGGCAAGGCCGAAAAGCTGTGTCATCAGATCGGAGACGATGGCGCCCGAGGCGCCCAGCAGGTTGCGCACCGGCGTGGTGGCGGCATGGCTGAGCGAAGGGTCCTGCACCGACCAGGTCGACAAGGCGATCGCGCCCAGCACTGCCAGCACGATCAGGATCAGGCCAAGACATTCGAGCAGGCGCCGCTTGAGGATGGCGCGCAACTGCTCCGACAGATAGGCCACGGCATCCTGCGTCCGGTCGATAGCAGACATTCCCGTTCTCCGTCAGCCGAGCACGGCGACGAGGCGATGGAGTGCCTCGGCCGTGGTCTCCTTGTCTTGAACCATGGCAACCCGGATGAAACCTTCGCCCGGATTGCTGCCGTCCTCCTGCGTGCGGGCGAGATAGCGGCCGGGCACGACGCGTACACCGGCCTCGCGCCACAACATCCGGGTTGCGGTTTCGCTGCCGCCCTGCGCGGTGACGTCGAGCCAGAGAAAGAACCCGCCGGCCGGCCGGCAATAGCCGTAGCGGTCGCCGATGATCTGGTCGGCGAGATCGAACTTGGCGTTGTAGAGCGCGCGGTTGGCGATTACATGCGCTTCGTCGGACCAGGCGGCGACGCCGACCTGTTGTGCCGGTACTGGCACCTGTGGCGCGGCGACATTGCGCAGCTCGAGAAACGACTTCAGAAAGCGCCGGTCGCCGGCGGCGAAACCGACGCGCAGGCCTGGCAGATTCGAGCGCTTCGACAGCGAGTGAAACACCACGGCGTTGGTGAAGTCCGGCCCGGCGACCTCCAGCATGCCGGGCGTCCGCTCGGTGCTGTAGATCTCACTGTAGCATTCATCGTTGAACACCAGAAAGCCGAAGCGCAACGCCAGCGCGTGCAGCCGCGCCAGATAGGCGCGATCAGCCACCGCGCCCTGTGGATTGGCCGGCGAGGCGAGATAGAATGCGACGGTGCGCGCCAACAGTTCGTCGCTCAGCGCATCGAGGTCCGGCAGGAAGCCGTGCTCGCGCCGCGCCGGCAGATAGATGGTCTCGCAGCCGGCGGCCGCGGCGCCGGCGGCATAGGCGGCGTAGAACGGATTTGGCAGCAGGATCGCCGGCCGGTCGGCGCGCATGCTGACGAAGCGGCTCGCCGAAATCGCCGCCAGAAACAGTCCTTCGCGCGTGCCGTTGAGCACCAGCAATTCATGCTCGGGGTCGACTGGCCGCGGCAAGGCGAAACGCCGACCGAGCCAGCCGGCGGCGGCTTGCCGATAAGATTCGATGCCTTTGTTGGCCGGATAGCGACCGAAATCGGCGATGTGGGCGTCGAGGACCGGCCCGACAAAGGGTGGCACCGGATGCTGCGGCTCGCCGACGGACAGATTGATCGGCGGTTTGCCGGGCGTGAGATCGCTCAGCAGATCGGTGAGCCGTACGAAAGGCGAGCGCGTCTCGTCGCTGCTTGCGTCGCTCGAAGAGGTCGTGTGCTGGCGATCGGCTTCGGACATGATGATACGCGCCGCCCTGTGCGGCAAACCCGCGTCAACCATAGGAGTCGCCGGGTTAAGACCCCGTTAACCATCGACGGTTGTCCGTGCTGTTTTGCCCGCGTGCGCGGGCGTCTGGTTCGCCCATTAAAACCGGATTTTTTTGAATTTTCAGCGTTCGCGCACATCGCTGCGGTCCGGTGCCATTCCGCGCAAATCATAGGCCGTGCGTTCGCTTGAATACGCTAAAAAACCGAAGCTGGGATGTTGCTCGATAGTAGCGCTGTGACGGCATCGAGGTATTGGGGCAAATGCGTCGGTGATGCGTCGCGCGTGCGAAAGAATATTTTCCATTGGGCATTCGCGTGATTACGAACGTTCGGCTCCCCCGATCTTCGAAAATTGGCCAAGGCTGAATGTCGGTTGGGAATTTTTTTGGATCGTCCGGACAGGTACATTGACCCGCATGAAGGCTGCCCGTGACCAATTGATGACTCGATTACGAACAGCCCAGACGTTCCGACGTGAACGTTAGGCGGCCGGGCTTGGGCAGAGCGAGACGATATCCACAGGGTATATCGGTGCGGCGATCATTCTGCCTTATCGTGGAGGTCAAGCTACGTTGTGGTGACGCGGGGGCGCTTTGGTAAAGTCTTTTTCAATGCGCGGAGCATCCGCGTGTTTGCTGCTGATTGGCTGGGCTTCAATCGGTCGTGCTGAAACGGTTATACCCGACTGGACCGGTCTTTATATCGGCGCTCACCTTGGCAATGCCGTATCTGATAGCAACTGGAATGGTATCACCGGTGCGCCACTGCCCAGTCCGTTCGGCGGACACTTCACAGGCGGTGGTATCGTCGGCGGGATTCAGGCCGGTTACAACCAGCAATTCGGATCTTGGGTTCTGGGAATCGAAGGCGAAGCCAGTCTCGCTGACATCAATGGCGGCGTGCAATGCGCTGCAGCCGTGTTCAGTTGCGATACGAAGATCGGAGGGCTCGGCACGGTCTCGGGCCGCATCGGTTATGTAATCGGTGATTTCCTATTTTATGGAAAGGGAGGAGCTGCCTGGCTCTATCAGACTGCGACGATGACTCCCAACCCTGCCGGTCCGTGGTCGGATGTATGGCAGAGCGGACGCACCAGGTCTGGATGGATGCTGGGTGCCGGCGCGGAATATGCGCTCTCGGCGAGGGTGTCAGCAAAACTTGAATACAACTATCTGACCTTCGGTCAGAAGAATCTCAATTTCGTAGACCCGTCCGGCAACATGGCGAATGTCGGGCTCGACCAGAATATCCATCTTCTGAAATTCGGACTTAACTACAAGCTGACCGGGGCGCCGCTCACATCTTCGTCTTCGGTATCGCGCGACGCATCCTCCTCTTCTCTCTGGAACGGAATTTATGCCGGCGTTCATACCGGCGGCGGGTGGGGCACGTCCGATTGGCAGTCGGCGAGCGGCGCTCTTCTCCCGCTCTCCAATTTCAGATTTCCCGGCTCCGACACAGTCGATGGCATGCTCGCCGGCGCGCAGATCGGTTTCAACCGCCAGATCGGCTCCTTGGTTGCCGGTGGCGAGATCGAGGCGACCTGGTCGAACATCAACGGCTTCGCGAAATGCGCGACGGGTAGCGCACCTCCGGATGTCTGGAACTTCACCTGTCGCAGCCGGATCGATGCAATGGGCACGTTTGCCGGTCGTCTGGGCTGGGCGCACGACGATTTTCTTGTCTACGGAAAACTCGGCGCAGCCTTGGCTAAGGAACGATCTGTCGTCGCCCGCGACGGGTTTCCCGGCACATTCACCGAGGATACCCTGCGCTGGGGCTATCTGCTGGGCGCCGGTCTTGAATATGCCTTCACGCCGGCGTGGTCAGGCAAGATTGAATATAACTATCTCGATTTCGGCACGCGATCAGCATCGCTTCGCGATCAGTTCGGTAACACATCAGATGTTGACATCGGACTGAAGACACATCTGTTTAAGATGGGCCTGAACTACAAGATCGGCGTAGACCCATCATTGACGTCGCCACGAGGCGGAGCTGGTTTCAGCCTGCCGAGATCGACGTCTGATTGGGCAGCAGAGATCGGCACGCGTTACTGGTTCAGCAACGGCAGTATTCAGAAGGATTTGTACGATCCGGATCGGACGTCGCAGCTCAACTCGCGCCTCATCTACAGTAATATGAACGGCCATGCGGCCGAAACCTTCGTCCGTTTCGACCACCGTAGCGGCCTGTTCATCAAGGGCAATTTCGGCCTCGGGGCGCTCGTCAACGGCAAGCTGAATGACGAGGATTTTCCGCCGGCTAACAATCCTTATTCCAACACGCAACATCAGGTCCAGGACAGCAGCTTGCGTTACGGAAACCTCGATATCGGCATGAATCTTCTGAAAGGTGATGCCGGAAACATCGGCGGTTATGTCGGCTATCGTTACTTCTATCAACGCGGACGCGGCTTCGGTTGCACGCAGATCGCCACGGATACGAACACATGCGGCGTACCGGTTGATACCGGCACAGTCGGTTTAACGGAAACCGAGCAATGGCGTGGCGCTGCGTTTGGTCTCAACGCACAATTTGCCTTGTCGGATCGCTGGAAGCTTGAGCTGGATGCGGCGTATCTGCCGTATGTGAACCACGCGACCGTGGACAATCATTGGTTCAGGCCTGACATCAATCCTGCTCCGGCACCGGGACACGGTTGGGGTACTCAGGTCGAAGCGATCCTGTCCTATGCCGTCACCGAGCGGTTGAGATTGGGTATCGGCGGCCGCTACTGGTTCTTTGCAACCGATCAGGCCGCAACCCGTTTTCCGCTGGTGTCGAATCTGTCCCCTCTTAAATATACCAGCGAGCGATACGGGGGATTCCTGCAGGCCTCGTATCAATTCGGCGGACCCGACAGGCTCGCTCCAATTAAAGACATTGAAGTGGCTTCGCCTACGGATTGGACAGGCTTGTATGTCGGCGGGCATCTGGGTGCGGGTTTCGGTAGAAGCGATTGGTCCGATCCGTTCCCGCCACCTCCGACTGGCGATCGGGTTAATGTCGGCGGCGCACTCGGCGGCCTCCAAATCGGCGTCAACTACCAGATCGGTCAACTGGTCGTCGGCGCTGAACTGGCCGGATCACTAAGCCGGCTTCAGGGGACCGAGACCTGCTTCGGCGGTTTCCAGCCAGCCTCGTCGGCGGGGCTGAATTGCGAGAATACGACGCAGCACCTTGCGATGCTGACGGGACGTTTGGGCTATGCGGTCGACCGAAACTTGTTTTACGTGAAGGCCGGTGGCGCGCTGGCGCGCGAAGGCCACACGCTCAATTCGAATGTTGTGCCCGATGGCGAGATATCATCGCGAACCGTGTCTAGTCCTGGCTGGGTCATTGGTGCCGGTGTCGAGCACGCTTTGACCGGGCGCTGGTCGGTCAATGCCGAGTACAAATACCTCGACTTCGGCAGCCGCTCGGTCGATTTCACCGTGCCGACGGCGTTTAGTGCTGCATCCTCTGAAACCATTCGCTCACAACGGCATCTTCTCACCGTAGGGATCAACTACCGCTTCGGAGAATAGTCTCTGCAGGCTGATCCCGATACCTGCTGAGGCAGATGCCATCGCAAGGCGATAGGAGACCACGTTCATCATCGCGTCTGCACCGATGATGCGGCATTCGCGATGAATGCGGTAAGCCGAATTGAGGCTGTATTGCGCGCGATCTGACGTTCTAGTTTGCGAATGCAACGCGCTCGATGACGGGTTTCCAAACAGCTTTTTCGCGTGCGATGAAGTCACGTAGTTCGGCAGGCGACATTGCTCGCGGATAAAAGCCGATCCCCCGCAACTCGTGACGAAGGTCCGGCTCCTGCAGGGCAACCTGAAGGGTCTCGCTGAGCTTTTGCGCCACCCCATCGGGGGTATGCGGTGGTGCCATGATGGCGAACCATCCGACGGCAACGAAGCCGGGCAACGTTTCGGCAGCCGTCGGTATGTTGGGAAATTTCGGCAGGCGCTCCTGGCTGCAGACAGCCAGCACTTTGACTCTTCCGGCCTCGATCGCGCCTCTCAGTCCAGGCAGGCTGTCGACTGCTGCCTGCACGCGTCCGCCGAGCAGGTCCGCCAATCCTTCCGGTGTGCTGCGATATGAAATGCTGGTGAGATCGGCCTTCGCGGCCATGCCGAGCCATTCCGCGGTCAGGTGCGGTGTTCCGCCTCGATTGGTGACCGCAACGTTGAGCTTCTGTCGGCGTGCGACACGGATGAAATCGGCCAGGGTATCGACGCCGAGCGAGGGAGAGGCTGCGATCACCATCGGAACCTCGCCGACGAATCCGACCGGAACGAAGTCTCGCGCAAGGTCGTACGGAAACGAGGTCTGGATTTCGGGTAAAGCAACAAATGTCGAGGACATCGCAAACAGCAGTGTATGGCCGTCCGGAGCCGCTGCTCCGACCGTCGCCATGGCGATGCCTCCGGTCGCGCCGGATTGATTGTGAACGACCGCTTTCGCATTCCACAGGCGGGAGAGACTACTGGAGATCCTTCGGCAAACCACATCAGGCCCTGAGCCGGCGCCCAATCCCACATAGAAATGTACCGGCTTGCCGGTCAAATTCTGTTCGTCGCCGTGTGCTGCAGCAATGTCGCCGAGAATGGATGCGGTAAAGAAGGAGGTCCCAAGTCCGGCGACCAGTGTCCGTCGTGAGAGTGGCGCAAGCGTTTTCATTTTGGATGCGGACCCCATGCTTCGGTCTCCCGGTGATCGTCAAACGGCCACGCCGTCTGTCGCGCAATGTAAAATCACGTCGAGAACTAGGCTCGCCCGCTATACCTGAAAATTTCTTTTATTCGAATAAGAGATAGCTAAATGGCTATAGCTCTGAGGTATGGAGTCCGCGCGGCTGAACCTTTGGGCATCCATCTGCAGGGCTATCGCTGCCGCAAAGGCGGCGCGGATGCAGGGCAACGACAGCGGCAACATACATCACGCAGACGATTGCGAACAAAATACCCCCCAAAACGGATTGCATGATCCGCCGTCTCCCTTCTTTCGAGTCTCATATGCGCTGGGAGCAACGTAGTTGAGGCGGATTATCGGGGAAGTTCTGATTTTCGATGCTGTAATAGCTCCGTGGTTATCGATAGCGGAGCTTTGTTTCCTTGCAGGCGAATCGATGTCGAACACCAAGATGCCGTGCCGTCGCGCATATCGAGAAGGAGCGCTATTTATTCGTGAATTGCCGTGCCAACGGTGCGCTCACCTCGCGTGCGCAATTAATAAACAATTTGGCCGCGGCGCTAAGCTGCCGGCGTTTGAGATAGATTGCGCCGAACTCCATGACCTTTTCCGGAATCTCAACCATCAGCTTTTTGATTGCGAGGCGTTTACCTGAAAACATCAGCAGTGAGTGCGGGTAGATTGCGAGATAGCGCCCCGTTGCCAACAAAGCATGATTAAGGTCCATGGAAGCGGCGACAATTCTGGCAGATGGCACCGGGAGTTTGGTCTGCCCAAACAGCTCCTTGATATAGGAACCGACGTCCGTGTCAGACGGCGGTAGCACCCATGGCTCGTTGACAAGCTGGGCCAGTTTGATGTTTCGCCGTCGGACCCAAGGATTGTTGTTGCCAGCCGCGATCAGCGGCGGATCGTTGAACAGAACCTCGACGGCAAGATCACTCTCGTTCTGAATGCCATCAGAAAGCCTCCTGATTACCAGATCGACTCTGCGTTCGCGCAACTCCTGAACCTGTTGCGCAACATCGGTGACTTGGCTGACGCGGAATGTCATTCGCGGATGCGAACGAGATAGCCGTTCCATCACGACAGGAAACAAGCCGCCGACCACTGTTCCTGGCCCGGCGATGCGCAATTCCCCGGCTGCTGGATCGGCAAGGGATTCAATTTCCCGCACACCCTGCTGGAGTTCGTCGAACACGACCACGCCGCGCCTTAACAGGACATGGCCAGCTTCCGTCAGCTCAACGCCGGTTCGGTTTCGCTCCAGCAGTTTACTCCCGATCGTCGCTTCCAGTTCGGCAATCACCTTGGAGATGACTGGCTGTGAGACGGCAAGGTGTGACGCCGCGCGCACCATGCTGCCGTGCTGGGAAACCACAAGAAGTATGTGCAGATCGCGTAGTTTGATGCGGCGCCCGATGCGCTCGGCCCATTCCATGAATGGCGTCCCGGGTATAGCTATTTGTCTATTCAAAAATCGAATTTTAGAACTTTACGGTGATATCACTCCGGGTAAGGCTCTCCTAGGAAAATCGCGTCGAGTACTGGTTCGAAAGACCAGAGCAGATTGCTCCGGCAGATCCAGGGTGGGCGGCTTCGTCCGGGTTTTTGTTCAGACAGCGTCAAGAAGCGGACGGATCGAAATAATTCGATAGCCCAGATTGAGCCCACGGGAAGTTTTCGAAGCTGCGGCAGTCCTAGACGATTCGACACGATGATGGATACCGAAACGGCCGCCTCGGCGACTGCAACAATGACGGCCGTACACATATCGGACCCATCCAATGGGGTCGGTCGCCCGTTATCCTGGAGCTACACGGTTAGTGTTGCTGCGGTTGGATGTCTTGCCGGAAGTCAAAAGTGGATCGAGATGTTCCAGGCCAGCGTTGCTGGCAACTACCACAGCATAGTGGGCAGGGCGGTCGTCATTGCCATCGCCGGCGCCAAGCATGCGGCTGCTGTGTCCGCGATGAATGGCGCGGCGTCCCTCGCCGGTCAATATGTTGTTGGCAAGCATCTGAGAGAGAGTGAATCGATCTCGCAGGCGGACGAGGGTCGTGCCGATGCGCATATGGTGCTGGTCTCCGATGGCTGCACGGTACCCGACGGCGTTGATGAAAATGGGGGCGCAGCCCCATCAGTTGTTCGATCGAGCGACGGCAAGAGGCGCTCCAGCCTTTTGCTTGCTCTTGTCGTCTCGTTCTACACGGTGGCGACCGGCGTTGCCCTCTACTCGGCCAGCGGCGGCAGCCGCGACGCAATCGGCTATCTGGCCTCGCTGTTTGTCTTCGGTTCATTCGGTTGCCGAACCATGGTGCCGCTCCGCGCATTGGCGCTGGCGAGCAATGTCGCCTTCATGACATACGCGGTGAGAAATCAGCTCACGCCAGTGCTGGTGCTTCACGCCTTACTGCTGCCGACCAATATCGTGCGGCTTGGGCAAATCATTACAATGCGCCGCCCCACACTCCCCAGACCGCATGACAAAGCGCTGGCCAACGCCGGCGAAGAATTAGCCGCGCGTTAGCTGTGGACCGCGGAGCACAAAATACTTATATAAATCAATTGGATAGATGATCTGGCGAATTAAGGCCCGGAGGATTGTCCAGACTGTTTATCTTTGTTCTTGTGCATCTCCAGGCGTAACCGGCGGGCTATAAGTCTTGGAAATGCATCTCCTCGGCCAATGGCAGGTCTTGCTGGTACACAATCGAGGCGACTGACGCGATTAGGGTCGCCATGTTGCGCATAATCTCAAAACCAGTCGCCGGAACCGGTTGAGACGGTCGCTCATAAGTTGCAGGTCTCTGATTTTCCGAGAAAAGAAACGTATATTGTACGGAACTATACAACGTGGTTTCGTGATGGCTTCAGCCGCAATTCTCGCGCCCTTTTATAAGGACGAATGAGCCCTTACCATGAGTCCCGATCTTTTGCGCACGTTCGCCATTGTGGCTGAACACGAGAATATCAGTACAGCTGCTGTGGAGCTCAATCTCTCGCAGCCCGCTGTGTCCGGGCAGTTGAAGCTGCTCGCGGAATCATTCGGCGAAGCGCTTTACCACCGAAGCGGGCGCGGCATCAGACTGACTTCTGCGGGAGAGCAACTCGCACTTTATGCCAATCGGATTCGTCGTGCGCACGACGAAGCGAATGCATTACGTGCCGCATGCAGGGAAGGCGGCGGGTTATTGCGCATTGGCGCGAGCACAACGCCGGCAAGCTATTTTCTGCCTCACCTCGTTGCTCGTTTTCAGTCAGAATATCCGCACGTCAAGATTGCGATGACCCGCAGTGGAAATTCGGCGGAGATCATCAAGCGTCTGTCGGAGTTCGATATTGCATTTATCGAAGGTCCTGTCCCGGCGCATATTCCTGCAGACACAGCGGTATCGCCGTGGCGAACTGATACTGTTGTTCCGATTGCGCCCGCCGATCATCCTCTAATCAGGGCAAAGCGGCTTGTTTCTCTTTCGGAGCTCGCGCACTACCCGCTGGTTTGGCGCGAAGCTGGATCGGGTATGAGGCGCCTCGTGGAGAGTGTTTTTTCTTCATGCAATATCGAGCCTGGCGATATCTTCGATGTTACGAGCATCGAAGGTGTTAAAGAGGCCGTGCGTGCGGGGATGGGTGTGGGCTTTGTATCGGAATTGGCCATGCGCGATAGCGATCCGACACTTGCGGTCGTTCCTTTAGCAGAAAGCCCACAATTCCGCCGTCAATTCAGCATGCTCGTTACGCACGAATCTGAAGCATCCCGGGCGTGTCGCACATTCCAGGCTTGCAGCGCCGTGACCATTGTAAGTCCCGAGATCGTTGAAGGGAGACGGATTAATTCCGTGGATGTGAAACGGCAGGCTGTCGTCGACTATCGTGTTTTCTGATAGTAGACATCCGATATCACGATTTTTCTCGTTCTTTTTAAATTTCTATGATGTCTCGACGGACCGATGGTTTGTGGAGACATCGATATGGAAATCAGACGACGAATCCGTCTATTGGCGTTTCTCCCGATTCTTGCTGTTCTGGTTCTCGCGGGAGGATTGTCGGCACGTGCGGACACTTGGCCGGACAAGCCCATTCGAATCATCGTGCCGTTTCCGGCTGGACAAGGCGCCGACATCATCAGCCGTTTGATCGGCGAACGCCTGAGTTCAGCGCTCAAACAGCCGGTTATTATCGAAAATCGCGCAGGCGCGGGTTCGATGCTGGGCTCAGCCTATGCTGCGCATTCTGATCCGGACGGTTACACGCTACTGGCTGCCGGCAGTAGCGCACTAGCGATCAACCAGTATCTCTATTCGAAGATGACGTTCAATCCGCAAAAGGATTTCGAGCCAATCATCCAATTGGTCGATATCGAATATCTTCTTGTTGTGCGTCCAGGATTGAACGTAAAGACCGCTCAGGAATTCATCGAGTTGGCGCGACGGGAGCCCGGTAAAATTTCCTACGGCTCGTCGGGCAAGGGCGCTACCAATCAGCTTGTTATGGCGCAGTTCGCTGCTTCTACCGGCATCAAGATGTTGCATGTGCCATACAAAGGCTCTGCCGACAGCATGACAGGTCTGCTCGGCGGACAAATCGACGCGCTGGTCGAATCTGTCGCTGTAGTCTCGCCCTATCTCAACTCCGGCCAAGTCAGAATTCTCGGGATCACGAAACTGAAGCGATCCACATTGCTGCCCGAGGTCCCAACCTTGGATGAGCAGGGGATCAAGAACTTCAACTACAGCACATGGACCGGATTGGTTGCTCCCAAGGGTACAAATCCGGCGATTCTCGATCGGCTAAGTACCGAAGTGGGGAAGATCGTCGGGATGGAGGATGTCCAGAAGCGGATTCGCGGTATCGGGATGGTCCCGATTGGTGGGTCGCGTGACGATTTTCGGGCTTACGTCAAATCGGAGTCCGAGAAATGGAAGAGCGTCGTCGATCTGACCGGAACGTATGTGGAGTAAGCAGTGGCCTCCCGGTCTAGAGATCTTACGGCGTCACACCCGATTCTGGGCGTAACGCAAGAGGGTGTAGCCTTCGATGTACCGAAAGGTTCGTGCGATTGCCACGTCCATGTCTTCGGGCCAGTCGACCGGTTTCCGTATGCGTCCGCTCGCCCTTATACGCCAGCCAATGCTTCGCTGGCTGATCTCAGTGAACTGCATGAGCAACTGGGGATTCAGCGAGTTGTTATCGTTCAGCCGAGCCCGTATGGCGACGATAACCGGTGCCTACTGAGTGCCCTGTATCTTCTCGGAACCAGAGCCCGAGGCATTGTCGTTCTCGATCCCCGGAGCGATGGTTCCAGCCTGAGCGAAATGCACGCCGCGGGAGTGCGCGGTGCACGGCTTAATCTTCAAATACGTGGCATCGAGAATGCTGCGACGGCACGCGAAGAATTCCGTCGACTTGCCGATCTGGTGGGCGGCCGAAATTGGCACATCCAGATTTTCTCGAACCTGACGATGTTCGCCACGCTGGCTGACACTATCGCTCAGGAAAGTTTGCCACCCGTGGTCGTAGACCATTTTTGCCTCGTGGATGCCAGGCGGGGAACAAATCAGCCCGGATTTGATGAACTCGTCGCCTTGATCCGCATCGGCAAAGTCTGGATCAAACTGTCATCTCCACAGCGAATTTCCAACGATCCGGACGGGAGCGACGTAGAATCGATTGCCCGCACACTGATCAGCGCCAATCCATCGCGAATATTATGGGGAACAGACTGGCCTCATCCAGGGCCATGGCCGGGTACTGCTCGCGATCCATCAGAAATAGAACCCTTTCATCCGTTCGACGATGGCCACGCCCTTAATCGCCTGTGGCGCTGGACCGAACGACGGGATCTGCTGCAGAAGATTCTCGTCGATAACCCGAGCCGGCTCTACGGCTTTGTGCCGGATCGGTAGCTGAGCCCCGCATCGTCGCTGTTTCCGTTGCTTCTGGAAAATCCCATGCCTCATATAGTCGCCTGTATCGATGTCTACGAAGATATGGTCGTTAAAGAAACGATCAAAAGATTTGCGCCCACTGGTTGGGAGGTGCGAATGGCTTCGTCCTATGACGAAAAGCACCAACGCACCCTGATCGATGGCGCCGATATCATTCTTGCTGGCTGGGCGCCGATACCAGCGTGGATGTTCGAATCTCCTACGCTACTCTTCGTCCAGAAATTCGGCGTGGGTTACGACAAGATCGATACCGTCGCTGCACGCAAGATGGGCGTAGGCGTTGCCATCGCTAACGGCATGAACGCGGTGCCAGTGGCCGAACTGGTGTTGTTGTTCATACTCGCACTCTATCGAAAATTTCGATACCTCGACACGACGATCCGTGCCGGAAAATGGGTCAAATCAGAAATGCGGTCGAAAGCCTATTCGTTGCAGGGCAAGACCGTCGGCATTGTCGGGCTCGGGTTTATTGGTCGGGAAGTCGCCAAACGTGTCCAGGCCTTCAATGCAAACGTCATTTACTACGACAAGTTTCGCCGCAAGCCGGAGGAGGAAGCGGCAGCAAAAGTACAATACATGGATCTCGATGATCTGGTGGCCGAGGCCGATGTCGTGACGCTGCATATGCCGTCCACGGCGGAAACGCGTGGGCTGTTTGACGCGAAGCGGCTTTCGGAGATGAAGCCGACATCTTTGTTGATTAACACGGCACGAGGCGAACTGGTTGTCGCGAATGATCTGATCGCTGCTCTACGCAGCGGAAAGCTGATGGGCGCAGCGCTCGATGTTTATGAAACCGAGCCGCTGGATCCTAACAGCGAGCTGTTCTCACTCGAGAATCTTATTTTGACGCCGCATATCGGCGGTACTGTGCTGGATAATGTCGCGGTGATGGCGCGCCATTGCTTCAAGAATATCGAACTTTTCCTTGCCGGAGAGCCCTTGCCGTCAGGTGACACGATTGTCGCCGGCACCCGTCTTGCCCGCAAATGATCACTGAGGGATATCGCAGCCATGAACAGAGTCATCATTCTCGACAGCAAGGACAATGTCGCGACAGCAGTCAGCGATCTTGTCGTTGGCGACATTATTCGCGCATCCAGTAAAGAGGTCATCGTCGCCGAGGCCGTGCCGTTTGGGCACAAGGTGGCCCTGTCGCCGATCTCGGCTGGCGCGACAATCTATAAGTATGGAGAGGCGATCGGCTTGGCCAAGGTCGATGTCTCGATGGGTGGCTATGTGCATGTCCACAACGTCGACAGCCAGCGCGGCCGTGGTGATTTGAGGGGGAAGTGACGATGGCAAAAATCGAGCTGGACAACGGATTTTGGGGCTATCGTCGGAAAAATGGCGAGGTCGGAATCCGCAATCGTGTCGCCGTTCTGGCTGTCACGGACAGTGCGAACAGCATCGTCCGGCATTTAACACAGGTTATCCGCGGGACATTGCCTCTGACCGTGTGGTATGGGCGTGGTCAGTTCGGTGAAGACGACATCATATTTCGTAGGACTCAGATCGGGCTGGCGTCAAACCCGAACATCGGTGCCGTTCTCGTGATCGGGCTTGAGTCGGTTTCGACCCAGCAGGTAGCCGACAGCATTGCGAAGTCGGGAAAGCCTGTGGCCAAGCTGTCGATTCAGGATGCCGGCGGCTCAATTGAAGCGCTCGCGCAAGGCATGCGACTTTTGATGCCGCTGGTTCAGGACGCATCCGCTGTCCGCCCGGAGCGGATGGCGCTCTCCGAAATCGTGCTCGGTGTGGAGTGCGGCGGAACGGATACGACATCCGGCATTGCATCAAACCCTGCGCTGGGATGGGTTGCCGATCGAGTGGTTGATGCTGGCGGCACCGTATATCTGTCGGAAACGTCGGAATGGATGGGCGCGGAACATATTCTGGCCAAGCGCGCGACCAGCCCCGAACTGGGGAAAGCGATTGCTGCTGCCGTCCGGCGTATCGAAGATGATGCATCGGCGCGTGGTGTCGACATCCGCGGTGCCAACCCTGTTCCCGACAATATTCGTGGTGGCATCACCACGATCGAGGAGAAATCGTTGGGTGCGATCATCAAGGGTGGCACCAGGCCAGTGTCCGGCCTGTTGTCCTACGCGACAAAGGCATCGGGTAGAGGGCTTTATCTCATGGATACGGCGGCGCCTGCCGCTGAATCGATGACCGGTCTTGCGGCTGGCGGTGCACAGATCATTATTTTTACGACAGGACAGATGAATATTCTCGGATGCCCTGTCGCGCCGACAATGAAAATCACCGGTAATCCGAGAACTGCCAAGCGACTCGCCGACAACGTCGATGTCGATGTCTCGAAGATGCTCGAAGGAGAATCTCTAGAGCAGGCCGGCGGTCGTCTACTCGATGCGATGCTTCAGACGGCAAGTGGGCGGCTAACACGGTCGGAGACGCTCGGCGATGAAGAAATTGCCATCAGTCGTATTCAGCCGACAGTCTAGGAGAATCTGATGGCGCGAGGTGACGACGGGATCCAGGTCTCTGTTGCTGATATCGAAACGGTACTGAAGCGCGTATTTCCGCCGAGCCTGTTGCCGGAGCAGGAAGCGGCTGTTCTGATAGACACGCTGATCGATGCAGAATTACGCGGCGTCAAGAGCCACGGTCTATCCCGCGTAAAAATGTATCGGCAGAAGATACTGAACGGATCTATGGTCGTGCCTACCCGGCTTGAGCGATTGGCCGATCGCCAGGCGACCGCTCGCCTGGACGGCCAGGATGGTCTCGGCCAGTGGATCGCCTATCGGGCGATGTCCGATGCTATTGCGAAGGCAGCAGTTTACGGTGTCGGCGCCGTTTCCGTATGCAATAGCCAGCATTTTGGCACCGCCGGCTACTACGCGCAGATGGCGACCGAAAAGAATATGGTCGGCATGGTTTTCACCAATGCCTCTCCGAGGCTCGCGCCGTGGGGCGGTGCAACCCCGATGCTCGGAAACAATCCGTGGTCGATTGCGCTTCCGACACATGTGGCCGGCATTCCCTTTGTGCTGGATATCTCAAATGCAGTCAGTTCGGCGGGCCGTATTCGGCTCGCAGCCAAGCGTGGCGAACCAATTCCAGAGACCTGGGCGCTGGACAAGGATGGGAATCCAACTACCGATCCGGTAGCCGCGCTGGCCGGTATTCTCCTGCCGTTTGGTGCGCACAAAGGATACGGCATCACGTTGGCTGTCAGCATGCTAACGTCGTTGCTCGCGGGGGGTGTTCCGGATGCCCGAGTGGAAACCATGGACGATCCCGACCGCGTTCAGCGCGTGAGTCATTTCTTCATTGCACTCAATATTGATTTCTTCCTGCCGGTGTCTGATTTCAAGCGAGAGATCCAGGCTTTGATCGGCCGGTTGCACGGTTCGCAGAAATTACCGCAAGTGAAGCAGATCTATTATCCGGGCGAACGCGGCTATCAGCAGAAAAAAATGCTGCTCGCGGCTGGGTCAGTGTATATCGATGCGGCTATCTGGCAAGGAATACTGGCGTTAGCAGGTTGATGTTGCCGGGTGACAATCGGAGAAGTCCGTACGGAGAAGCTGATAATTCAAAAAATTACGGAAATCTCCTATTTCCGCAAAGCATGAGACTTTGAGATAATCCGTTAAGGCGATCCCGATTAGTTTTGCATTCCCCGCGCGCACGTAATTGAGAAATAGATCGATCGTCTTTGCTATCCGCTATAATTTTGGTTCAGCCAAGACTTCGTCATGGCGATGTCCGCCTGAGTGAGATTGTGCCCGGACGGCAGAATGCGCTGATCGACAGCCGCACCGGCTGACCTAAAGATTGCTGCCAGGCGGGATGCATTGTCGCCAGGGACAATCGGATCCGAAGCGCCGGACAATATGAGGATGGGCTTGCCAGCGAGATCGATGTGAGGTTGCTCCCTTAGAGGCACCATCGCGCGCAATAGAACGGCGCCAGCCAGTACTTCGGGCTGCAGTTGCAAAACTGCAGCGGCAATGTTGGCGCCATTCGAGAAGCCGACGGCAATGGGTGCGGTTAGAGCGTAAGCCTCACGCGCTTCGCGGACGAAGCCGGCAAGCTCGAATGCCCGGCGGCGGACGTCAGCTTCGTCAAACACTCCTTCTGCGAGTCGTCGGAAAAAGCGCGGCATGCCGCCTTCCAGCACCTTACCGCGAGGTGACAGGAGTGCTGCGCCGGGCGCAACAGCTTGCCCAAGAGGCAAAAGGTCGTTTTCATCACCGCCAGTGCCGTGCAGGAGCAGGATCGGCGCTTTGCCGGCGGCAGCCGCTGGCACAAACCGATGCAGATGGGACAGTTCGGTGCCGATCGCCATGACGACCCTTATTTAGATCTAGTGATTCTTTATCCGCGGCTACGAATACCCCGCCCCGGCTTGTCATGCGCGGGGCAGAGCAAATGGCAGAACTATGACACGAGAGCGGGGAGCACGGCCTCGATCTCCTTGCGCCGCGCCTCGTATTGGGGCGGAAGTTGCAGAGACTGCCCCAGCGAGGCGGCAGGCTCATCAATGGCAAAGCCGGGGATGTCGGTCGCAATCTCGAACAACACCCCGCCGGGCTCACGGAAGTAGAGCGAGCGGAAATAGTTACGATCTTTCTGCTCGGTTGTGCGAATGCCATGGTTGTCGGCAAGCGCCTTCATCATCGCAAACTCGGTGGCATCGTCGGCCGCACGGAATGCGACATGATGGACCGACCCGCGGCCCTGCCGTCCGCGCGAGACGGTAGCGTCAACGCGAATATCGACGATGCCGCCGATTTTGACGCCGTTTGCTTTGAAGCGAACCGCGGACCCCTCGCGAGCCGTCTCCGAGAAGCCGAATACGTCGCTGAGAATCGCACCGGTCGGGGTGGCATCGCGCAACAGCAGGCTGGTGCTATGGAAACCACGGATCGCGTGCTCCGCCGGAACACCCCCGCCACCCCGCGCCGGTTCATTTTCGATGCCCGGTACGGCGACAAGCGCAAGCTGCAAGCCGTCCGGGTCCTTGAATGAGAGCACATTCTCGCCAAAGCGCTTGGCAACGCCATCGTGCGAGACACTCTCCTCGACAAAACGATGCGCCCAGTAGCCGATGGAGCCTTCCGGAATACGGAAGACGGTCTCCTGGGTTTCGCCGAGGCCAAGTTGTCCCGGTACGGCGTGCTCCCACGGGAAGAAGGTGAGGATCGTGCCGGGTTGGCCGGTCTCGTCGCCATAATAGAAATGGTAAGTGCCGGGATCGTCAAAATTGACGGTCTTCTTGACCAGCCGCAATCCAAGTACACGCGTATAGAAGTCGAAATTGCGGCGTGCCGCGCCAGCGATCGCCGTCACGTGATGAATGCCGTTCTTACGCATCGCTACATTCTCCGGACAACAGTCAACGTTCTGTACTCCGAAGATAGGGTGCATTGCGCCGATTGTTATTGCAATTATGCAATAATATATTCGCATTATTGCAATTTGAATTGCATTATCGAAATAAACATATTGCCGGCGAGACGGACCACGGTGGTCCCCCAAGGAGACAAATCCAAATGAACGACAATCAGCTCGCCCCTTACGGCGCTTTCACCCTGCGTGCCGCGCTCGGCATCATGTTCATTGCCCACGCTTATCTGAAGATCGTCGTCTTCACGGTTCCGGGCTTCGAGGCCTTCCTCGGCCAGGTTGGGCTGCCCGGCATCTTCGCATGGCCGATCATTCTGGCTGAACTGGTCGGCGGCATCGCGATCCTCACTGGCTTCTATGCGCGTCTCGTGTCGATTGCGCTCCTCCCGGTTCTGGTCGGGGCATTCTTCGTTCACACCGGCAACGGCTGGCTGTGGAACGCGCCAAACGGTGGCTGGGAATATCCCGCATTCCTCGTCGTCGCTGCGGTGGTGCATATTCTGATCGGCGACGGCGCTTTCGCCATCAAGCCGGTCAATCTTCCGGTTGCGGTGCCGGCGCTGCGTCAACAGGCTAAGTAGCACTGCTGATCTTCGTGACACGGGGGCGACGCAACGTCTGCGTCGTCCCGTGGTCTTGTCTCTGAGGTGCATCGATATGGCAGAGCCTCTTCTCAAGACCCTTGCATGGGATGACCTCCGTCTGATCAAAGCGATTGCCGATGCCCAGAGCCTGCCGGCGGCTGCGACGCTGCTCGGCTTGAACCACTCAACGGTCTTTCGGCGTCTTGGGCAGATCGAAGACGCGCTCGGCATCAAGCTCTTCGAGCGGCATCGCACCGGCTACACGCTCACGACTCTAGGGGAGGAGATGGTCAATCTTGCTCAGCGTGTGGACGACGAGATCAATGCTTTCACCCGCAGGATCGCTGGACGGGAGCTCCTGCCAGCCGGCGAATTGCGAGTGACCACCAACGACTCGCTTCTGGTCCATCTGCTCACACCACTATTTGCACAGTTTCGCAAACACTATCCCGACATCCGTCTTGATGTCGTCCTCGCCAATCAGGCTCTCAACCTGTCGAAGCGCGATGCCGACGTCGCCATCCGTGCCACCGACCATCCGCCCGAGAACCTGGTTGGACGCCGCGCTGCCACCATTGCCTGGGCACTGTACGGACGCATGATTGACTTCCCGAGGCCGCACGATGTCGATCAGGACCAGTTGTTCGAGCGGATCTGGGTCTGCCTGGGGGATAATTTCGGAACCCTGAAGGTGGTGAAGTTCGTCCACGAACGCGTTGCAGCCGAGCGTATCGGGTACAAACTCAATACCGTCCTCGGCCTCGCCGAGGCGATCGAGCATGGCATCGGCATCGGCCACCTTCCGTGTTTCATCGGCGATATCCGGCCCGGACTGGTTCGCCTCTCTCCGCCCCATCATGACTTCTCGACCGACCTGTGGCTGCTCACGCATTCCGATCTGCGTCATTCGCCGCGGGTCCGGGTATTTCTCGACTTCCTGGCAGCCGAAATCGCCAAACAACGGAACGCTATCGAAGGCATCAGCGAGGCGTCGCAAGAGGACAAGACCACACCGAAGTCACCTCGGGTCCGATCGGCACGCGCATCGCGCAGACGTCATTCTGCATGAACGGGCCAATCGAAGCGGCGTCAATCTCAATCATTGACGATGAGAGTTGATCGTCGTCGGCTATGAGAACTGAGGCATTCGGCAATCGATCAGGGCTTGACCGTCAATCATTGCTTTGTTCCAGCCGCATCCACGAACCGCCGGAGAGAGATCGGATCTTTCTGAACCGGTTAGCAGATTTGCTTTCTTTCTGCGTAGGTCGCAAAACAATGTCATGAAAGCGGGCGTAGCGAGACGTAACGCGTGCTTTTGCGTCAGAACGTTTTCCTGCCCTTGCTCAGTGGATGATGTAGCCGCCGTCTACCACCAGATTGTGGCCCTGGATGTATGTCGCCTGTGTCGACGCGAGGAAGACGACAGCCTCGGCAATCTCCTCGGGTGTACCGAGCCGTTTTGCCGGCACTGCCGCAAGCCGCTGTTCCAGCAGAGCCGGCTCGCGTTGCAGCCGCTGCAGGTAATATTCGGTTCCGATCGGGCCGGGGCTGACAGCGTTGACGAGAATGTTTTCCTGCGCGAGTTCGAGCGCCATGATGCGCGTGAGGTGAATGATCGCCGCCTTCGTCATGCCATAGAGGGTCGCGCCAGGATCAGCGACAAGTCCGAGCTGACTTGCCATGTGGATGATACGACCACCACCCGCTTGTCGCATGAACGGCAGCACCGCCTGGCTCAGCAATAAAATCGCGCGCAGATTGATGGCGAAAACGCGATCGAAATCCTCCGCGGAAAATTCGCCGAACGGACGCCGGATGCGGATAGCCGCATTGTTGACAAGCGCGTCGATGCGCCCGAACGCATCACCGGCCGCGGCGGCGATCGCCGTTGCCGATGACGGTTCTGCAAGATCGAATATCCCGAAGCGGCAAGGTGCCGCGTCGGGATGGGCGCGCTCGCAAGCCGCGGCGACCGCACGAAGCTCGTCCTCCGTGCCGTCGGCAACAAGGAAAACTCGAAACCCGGCGCGCGCGAGTGCGGTCGCGCAGGCCGCGCCGATACCGCGAGACGCGCCGGTGACGATGGCGACCTTGTCATCACCAGTCGATGGAGTCGTCCCGGACATTGCGATCAGTCTCCCTGTGCGTGCGGCCTCATGGCGAGGCCGCTAGTAGCGGCCGACTTGCAGGCCGCCGTCTACGACGATGACTTGCCCCGTGATGTAGCGCGCCGATTGCGAAGCCAGGAACAGAACGACATCGGCAATGTCGTCCGGCATGCCCGCCCGCTGCAACGGGACGATATCTGCGACCGCGTCGAGTCCTTCCGGGCCGATCGAATTTTCCCGCGATAGCGTCTGTGCCGAACGGATGTAACCGGGAGCAATTGCATTGGCCCGGATCCCGTGCCGCCCCAGTTCGACGGCAAGGCCGCGGATCAGGCCGGTGACCCCTGCCTTGGCCGCGCTGTAGTGGGTCCGCTCGTCCCATCCGTAGATCGGCCCCATCATCGACGATATGCCGACGATGTTGCCGGATCCGCGCTTTTTCATGCCGGCCCCAACTGCGCGCGCCAGCCGGAAAATGCCTTTCAGATCGATTTCGTGCGTCTGGTCCCATTTCTCATCCGTCATCTCCAGGATCGGCGCGCGATGCGCAATGCCTGCGTTACCGACCGCGACATCCAGCGGGCCGATACGGCGCTCGACATCGGCGACCACTGCGTTGACCGCCTCCGTGGAGCGGACGTCAAGGACGTGAAATTCCGCACTGCCCCCGTTGCCCTTGATCTCCTCGGCGGTGGCGTTGCCTTCCTTCTCCAGAACGTCGGTTAGGACGACATGATAGCCCGCATTGGCGAAGGCCCGTGCGGTCGCCTGGCCAATGCCGATGCCGGCGCCGGTGATGATGACGGATTGCATGACGCTTTTCTCCCAATTTTGAGCACAAACGACCACGATGCGCGCTCGTGTTGGAGCGCACTCGTCAAGGTGTGGCGATGACAGGATTTCGAACGCTAGAAGTTCATTTCCAGGATATAGAGACCCCCTGCATGACGATCGACCGCATAAACGACCTGCCGCTCGTCCACGAATACGTCGTTGAGCGAGATTGCGCCGGTTACGGATCGTGACGGCGCGGCCGGAATGAAGGAGCCGATTTCCTTCGGATGATACGGATTGGAAATATCGTAGGCGCGGAGACCGGCAGCAAAGAACGTGCCGACGATGATCTGATCGGACTGCCAGGAATATGGTGTCGGCACATTCTCATGAATGTTGTGGACCCCGATGCGCCGGCTGTTTGGCTTGAACATGTCGGGCGTCGGTGCCGGGCAGGTTGCGATCGGTACCGGATTCTTTTCGTCGCGTCCGTCCACGACCCAGAGCAGCTTCGGCCAGTCATGGCCGTCTTCCCAGAGCGCTTCATCGGTGACGAGCAGCAGATTGCGCTCGAATAGCGGCAGCACCGTATGGGTGAAGCCGTCATAGGGCGGCGAATTATCCCAGCGCGAAATCATCTTCGGCGACGCCTTGTCGCCGATGTCGAGGATGATCATGCCGCCGTCGATGTAGCCGAGATAGGCGCGATCGGGGCGCTGCGGATAGACGTTGGTGTTGTGGGCGCGAAAGCCGCTGTCGGCCTCCGGTTTGTGCCGTTTCGGCGGAGCGCTCCCATCTCCCTGGCGTGTCCCCGGGAGCCACCAGCGGCCAACCTCGACCGGTTTGCTCGGATTTTTTACGTCGACGATCCGATAGAACTGGTCGTCATGCGGATGGGTCGGTGTGAAGTCGGCGGCGCCGGCGGCCATATGGACATATTCGCCGTCGCAGAACCACACCTGATGAACGCCTCGCGAGGTCGGCCCCGATGCGTCGAAAAAGGCGATCGATCTGGGATGTTCGGGGACGGAAATGTCGAACAATTCGAGGCCTGCCGGCTGCAGGCCGGCCTTCTGCACCTGATAGGCGACCGCCATGATATCGCCGGTGACTTCGAGCGAGTTCGACCGCATCTGCTGATGCGGCAGCTCCGTCTGGACCACGATGTTCGGCTTACGCGGATCGCTGACATCGACACCGGTGAAATTCTTCGGCGCGCTCTCGTGGGCGAGCCACAGAATGCGCCGGCCGTCGCGGCTGCGTTGAATGGACATGCCTTCGCCCATGCCGCCGAACCCGTTGAGTTCATGATGAGCAAGCAGGGTGAAGTTCCAGGACGCGCCTGTCGATGAATTCATGGCCGCAACCGAACCGAAGAGCGAGGATGGCGTAGGCGGCGCCGGACGCGGACATTGCTGTCGCGCGCCCGGCCGGCCGCAGCGCTATTTCTTCTTGCAGGCGCCCAGCGACGGGGGCATGCGATCGGCTTTTGCCGGAAGGAATGCGTCCGTATAGACGCTATCGTTGGCGATCGGATCTTTGTAATTAAACACCCGTCGGATCTCGGCGATCGAGTCGCTCAGACGCTTCGGATCGACCGAGCTGAGCCCTTCCTTGGCGTAGTTGGGCGTGGCAGTGAGGTTGAGCGCCACCATCAGCCGCTTGCACTCTATGTCGAGGTTGAGCAGCCCATCGCGCGCCTTCAATGTGGCAACGGCCGCCTCGGGGTCGGCGATCGCATCCTTGAGCGCCTGGTTATAGGCACGCACGACTGCCGCGACTGTCTTTGGATTGCTCTCGACGAAGCTGGCCTTTGCCCACAGCACCGTGCCGTATTGCGTCAGGCCAAAATCGTTGTAGTTGAAGACGGTGATATTGTCCTGCGGAATGCCAAGCTCGACCAGGCTCATTACGCTCGACGTCAGGAAGCCGGCGACGCCATCGACTTCACCGCGCACGAGCATCGGCTCACGCAGCGAGCCGCTGACCATCTTCCACTGAACCTTCGCGGTGTCGACGCCGACTTTTCCAGCAAACAGCGGGAACATCGCATTAGCAGCGCTCCCTGCGGTCGATCCAAGCGTTTTGCCTTCGAGGTCCTTCGGCTTGGCGATACCCCGGTTCTTGACCACCATCACCGCATTGGCCGACTTGTCGCCGGACATATAAAGACCCATCAGGCGCTGTCCGGGATTGGCGGCATTGTATTTCACCATCGTCGGGAAGTCGGCCCAGCCGAAGTCATAGGCGCCGGACGCGACACGGACGACGGTTTCGTTGGTGCCGGCGGCCCGGTCAATCGTGACGTTTAATCCTTCGCGTTGAAAATAACCTCGCTGCTCCGCCAGCGTGAAGACGGACTGCGGCCCCTGGAACGCCCAATCGAGCGTTATCTTGATGCTTTTCTTTTCGACGTCGGCCTGGGCTGCCACGGCGGTACAGAGAAACGCCGAAATGAGGAGGCTTCCTCGCATGAGGCTGGTGAATAGCGTTTGCATATAACCTACTCCTCCCTGGTTGATAGCCGTGCGGCCGCGGGCCGCTTCATTGTCTAGACGGTCTGATTGGACGACGGCCCCTCGCCGGGGACGGTTCCCGGCGGAAGAGCGTAGCAAAAGTCGGCAACAGCGCCGGGTCGCGTCCACCAGACACGACCGGCGTTCACATGCTCCACGCAATGTCGGAGAGCGCGGCGCAAATGGTGCAGCCGATGCGGCTGGCCGACGACGAAGGGGTGGAGCGAGATCGTCATCACCAGCGGCTGCGCGACACACAGTTCGATCATCTCATCAAACTGGTCGATGATCATGTCCGCAAAATCGCGACCATTGTCCTTACGGTGAATGACGGAAGCCGAATCGTTCAGTTCGGCGGGATAGGGTACCGACAACAGCGGGCCGGATCGCGTCTTCAGCCAGAACGGCTGGTCGTCCGCCGGCCAGTCCATGATGTAGCGATAGCCTGCCTCCTTGAGCAGATCCGGCGTCTGATTGCTTTCCGAGGCGGCGGGGCCCATCCAGCCGGCAGGCGGTTTGTCTTCCATGCGGCGGATCGTATCGGTGACGTCGTCAATCAGCCGCCGTTCGTCGAACTCCCATAGGTCTCCCTGTCGCTCCGAATTGGTGCGGCCGTGCCCGACGAGTTCGTCCCCGCGCGCCCGAATCCGCTCGAAGATCTGGGGGTGATCGGCATAAAGCATCGAATTGATGTTATGTGCGGCCGGCAACTCAAGCTGGTCAAACAGATCGAATAAACGCCAGATGCCGACGCGGTTGCCGTAATCGCGCCATGCGTAGTTGCGCTGATTCTGAGGCTCGCCGGTTTTTGCCGGATCCCAGCCGAAGCCCTTACGGAAAGCATAGACTTCCAGATTGGTGACGGTGCAGAACGCAAGCCGCTTGCCGTCCGGCCAGCTGTAGTCCTTACGCTCGGTGATGGGAGAGAAGCCGTATCTGCCGTGTCGAGGAAGCATATCCGATCGTCCCCTTTGGTTTACACGACAAGCTCGTTGCCGCGTTGTGCCCAGAACGTCACGCGCTTCTCCAGCACGGCGAAGAACTCGTACATGCCGACGCCCATGATCGCGATAATGAACAACCCCGCAAACACCAGCGGCACATCGAAGCGGGCGCTGGCCGTCATCATCAGAAAACCGATGCCGCTGTTCGATGCGATGGTTTCTGATACCACCGAACCGATGAAGGCCATGCCGATCGCCACTTTCAGCGATGCAAAGAAGAAGGGCATCGAGCGCGGCACGCCCACTTTCCAGAGGATTTTCGACTTCGTGGCGCCGAGCGAGCGCAATACATCCTTGAGCTCCGGCTCTATCGTGACAAGGCCGGTCGCAACGTTCACCATGATCGGAAAGAAGGCGATGCTAAAGGCTGTCAGCACGGCGGGGACCGTTCCGATGCCGAACCAGATCACCAGGATCGGAACGATGGCCACCTTCGGGATGGAGTTGAGGCCGACCATGATCGGATAGATGCCGTTGTAGACGGCAGGTGAGGCGCCGACCAGCATGCCGAGCAGCAGGCCGACGATGACCGCCAGCACGAATCCGAGCATGGTGGTCAGGAACGTCTGCAACGAGTGTTCGAGGATGACGCCGCCATGTTGCCAGATCGACGCGATGATCACGCTCGGCTGCGGCAGGATGAAGACGTCGATGTGAAAGAGCTGGCAGGCGATCTCCCACAGGACGAAGAATCCGATGGTGATGGCAGCCGGAACGACGATATTCTTTCGCTTCATCATGCTGCGGCCGGCCTCGAAATTTGTGCACGAAGGCTGTTGACGCGCTCGTGGAAGCCGGTCTCGAACGTGGTCTCCAGACTGCGCGGGCGGGGAATGTCGATTTCAGTTCGGGACAGCACCCGTCCGGGGCGCGGACTGAAGACATAGACCGTATCGGCAAGGTAGACGGCTTCGCGCAGATCGTGCGTGACTAGAATCACCGTCGGATTCAGTTCAAGCCACAGCTTTTGCAGCACCGCCCACAGGTCTTCGCGCGTGAAGGCATCGAGCGCGCCGAACGGCTCGTCCAGAAGCAACAGACGCGGCTTGTGAATGAGCGCCCGCGATAGCGACACACGCTGCTGCATGCCGCCGGAAAGCTCCCAAGGGTATTTCGATGCGAAATCCTTCAGTCCGACAATGGACAGGATCTCCATCGCCATATCCTTGTATTCGCGACGCTTGCGATTGAAGTCGCCGGCATAGTCTTCGGATATCTCGAGCGACAGAAGAACGTTGTCGAGCGCCGTTCGCCACGGCAGCAGCGTGGCGTTCTGAAAGGCCATGCCGCAAATCTTGATCGGCCGCACCACCTCTTCGCCGCTGACCCTTACGGAGCCCTTGCGCGCCGGATGCAAGCCCGAGACGATCTTGAGAAGCGAGGATTTTCCGCAGCCGCTGGGGCCGACGATGGCAACGAATTCACCTTCGCGGATCGTCAACGAGGCTTCGGTAACGGCCAGAACTTCGTTCTCGCCCGTGCCGTAAACAACGTCGATATCGCGAATGGCAATAAAATCAGACGAGCCGCTCTGCGCGTCCTCCATGAACCCTCCGTTTCCCCCGCGCATTACCCCCGACGTCGAGAGCAGGTCGCGCACTTTATTTTTAGGCCGCATCCCTGCTGGCTGAGGGATCCGGCCGGATCGTCGCTTGTTCGCAACGTTGTTGATATATATACAACGACGGTCAGGATGCGCTGTCAAGCGGCGAGGAGAAGCAGATCGAGCGTATCGCTCGCGCACAGATTGTTGCGGCGTCTGTCGGCGCAATCGCAAGCAGCAATCCAGGCAATGTTACGGAGCAGGCCCACGTGAGAAAGCAACCCGACGCAAAGCACATAGGCGGCAGGATTGCCGCGAAAAGTGACGCAGGCAGTGGCGCGAACCCCATCGCGAAGCGAGCTTCGGCGCGGCGGGGCGCGGAGAATGTCGGTACAGTAAGCTCGCTGACGAAAGGGTTGCGTATTCTTGAATACGTGACGTCCGCTCCCGGCACCGTACGGCTGCGCTCCATTGCAGCGCATTTCGGTATGGACCGCTCCGCCGCGTTTCGATTCCTCGCCACCCTCGGGCAGCTCGACTATGTAACGAAAGATCCGGAGACCAGGGCCTATTCTCCTGGGCCCGGACTTGCGCGGCTGTATCGTCTGGCGCGGCCGCGCAGCGAGATCATCGAGACGATCAATCCGTTTCTCAATCGTCTCAGCGAGCTGACCGGGCAAACGGGTTATCTCGCCATGCTCGACGGTGATCGAGCCATTCTTCTGGAAGTCGTTCCGGGACACAATGTCGTGTCGGTCCGTCACTATGTCGGTCAACTCGAGCCGCTATATTGCACGGCAGTCGGCAAGGCACTCCTGGCGACGCTGCCACCGGCCGAGCGCAACGCGATCGTTGCGACACTGGAGCTGAAGAAACATACGCCGAGTACGATCTCGAGCAAGAAAGAACTGTTGGCGCAGCTTGCCGGGGTCCGAGACACCGGAATCGCATTCGACGAATGCGAGTGGCGCGAGGAGATTGCCTGTATCGGCGCACCGATCCTCGACGAGACCGGCTATCCGGTTGCTGCTGTCGGGCTGTCGATGGTTGCGGCGTTGGTCAAGGGCGGACCACGGACCAAGGTCGATTGGATTGCCCGTGTCCGCGATACCGCTGCAGACGTCAGCAAGATTCTGGCTGGCGTCAGTGTCTTCGGAGCAAAAGCAGCGGGCCGGCGATTGAGCTGACCGTCCTGAAAGACGCCCTCCAGCCTCGTCGAAGGCGGGACGTGATATTCCCGCGTTGCCGATCGGCTCAGGCTCGATCAGTCATGATTCGATCAGTCTTGCCTCGATTGGCTTCGCCTCTCATGCGGGTATGCCCTTTTCGGGCGCCGCAGACTGAGGAGCAGAGGCCACAGGGGTTCATGCCGCTTATGCGTTGAGCGACCAGCCGGGGAGTAGCTTTTGTCAGCGCCATGCGTTTGCATTATGTTTGGCTGATCGCTGCAATTATCGTGTCGTTTCAGGATTTTAGAATGCAACTGGCGGAGAGGACGTCGCGGTGATCTGCGATGCGCTGGCGCAGTTCGGCTTGGTCAACCCAAGATCAACGCTTTCTCGCAGGTGAATGAACAGCGCGCGCTGTCGCTAGCCGAGGCTTCGGATCAACGTCGGCGCGCAGGCAGGCCGCTTGGGGTCAAGGATACGCTGGTCATCGAGGGTTTCGCGCATCGCCGCGGCTCGAAGATCACCAGCAACAAGCCGGCGCCGGACAGTTCGCCCGCCGTGTGGCGGGTGTTTGAAGCCGGCCGCGGTCCGGTCGCCATCAGTCCGCTGATCGGTATCACGCGCAATGCCTGGAACGTTGGCGCGTTCGCATTGGCTACGGATGCGGACGGCTCGATCCGCAATCCGGCGGCGCTCATCGGTGTCGTCGGTTACAAAACAACGGGTGAGTTGGTGCCGGCAACCATGCCAGCAAACCCGACGCGGCTGCCTGACCTTCTCAGAATAGTGTGCAGCGTCGGAGGGCGCGATCAAGACGAAGTCCCGCAGCAGCGAGATCAGTTGCCTTCCTCGCGCCGATACCACGGCATGTAGCGTCGTGTGATCCAGCCGATCATCATCTCGAAGCCGACGCCGAAGGCGGCGAGCAGCAGCACGCCGACGAAAGCCTCGTCGTGGCGATAGCTGCGCGAATTGTAGAGAATGTAGTGGCCGATGCCGCCGATCGAGATGAAGAATTCCGCCACCACCGCGCCGATCAGCGCGCGCCCGGCGGCGAGCCGGAAGCCGGCGAGCAGATAGGGGAGCGATGACGGCAGGATGATTTCAGGGAAGGTACGCCACGATCTCGAACGGAAGGAACGGGCGACCTCTAGATATTCGCGCGGCACCGAGCGCGCGCCATCGGCCGCGTTGATGATGATGGCGAAGATCGCGGCGAAGACGACGGTGGCGACGCGGGTCGCCGGCGAATAGCCGAACCATAGCGAGAACAGGGGAAGCGCGACGATCATCGGCACCGCATAGAAGCCGTTGACGTAGTGGCGGATCGCCTTGTCCACCATGGTGCTGCGACCCATCAGCATGCCGATCAGCGTGCCGAACGCCAGGGCAATGGCAAGGCCCTGCGCGACGGCGATCAGCGTTTCGGCGATGGCTGTCAGGAATACCGGATCGACGATGACGCGCGGGATCGCCAGCACGACGCTCGATGGCTTGGCGACATAGGAGGGTGCAAAGGCGCGAACGATCGCTTCCCATAGCAGCAGGATAACGATGCCCGACAGAAGACGCGGCACGATTACGTTCGCGCCGCGGGTTTTTTTCGCGGGTGCATGTCGGGGCTGTGCCGCGGTGGCTTGTGCAGCTTGTGTCATCACTGCCTCCACCGCGCGAAATGCTGTTCTATCATCAGGCCGATGCGCATCAGGCCGACGCCGATCAGGCCGATGATCAGGATGGATGCAAAGACGCCGCCAGTGTCGAAATTCTGCGAGGCGCCCATGATGAGCTGGCCGATGCCGGTCGAGCTGAGGAAGAATTCAGCCGCCACCATGCCGACCAGCGCACGGCCGATCGCCTGTCGCACGCCGGTCATCATATAAGGCAACGTGTAGGGCAGCATCACTTCGCGCCACAGCGCCCATTCGCTGGACCGGAACGATCGCGCCACCTCGATCAGCTCCGGCTTGATCGAACGTGCGCCTTCGACCGTGTTGTAGAGAATCGGGAACATGCCGAACAGGAACACCAGCAGCACCTTCGGCGCGAAGCCGAAACCCATGATCGACAGAATGAACGGGATCAGGGCCACCATCGGCGTGGCGTAGAGGATCATGATGTAGGGTTCGACGCCGATGCGCAGCGCCGGTATCCGTGCTAGCAGGAGGCCCGCCGGCGCGCCGACGATAAAAGAGAGAACGAATCCGGTGCTGAACAGCAACGCGGATTCTCCCATCTGTTGCCAGAAATTCTCGGTCCAGGCGAGCTCGTAGAGCCGTTCCACCGTTTCGGAGAACGGCACCATGAAGGCCGGGCTGGTGTTGCGCCCGACGATCTCCCAGATGGCGATGCCGGCGAGAAGACTGATGATGAAAGGCAGGCGGCGTATCGCAATCAACAGCATCGTCGTCCTGATTGTCCGGTTCGGTTGGCTCGTTCGGTCGTCCCGACCGGTCTGCGAAATCTGCTTGCGGGGTGTGCCTGCAAGATCAGGTCGGAGAGCCGGCTATCAGCAGGAGACCGGAGGTGCCGCGCTGCCGGACCAGGAAGTGGTCCGGCAGCCTGCGACGGCGCGCCGATTACTTCACTTTCGCATTGGCATCCTTCCAGATGCTCTGGTCGACGAAATCAACGAATTTTACCGGTTGCTTGTCTTCCTTGATGGCGCCGATCTTCTTCATCAGCGCCGCGACCGCCTCGATCTTCTTCTGCGGCAGGCCGTCATCCTTGGTTGCCCAGAAGTCGATGGCGAGGAATTCCTTCAGCGCCTCCTTGGCGACCTCCTTGGAATGGCCGGTCACGGTTGCAATCTCCGCGACGGTATCGGCGTTCTTCGGATCCTGCATGAAGCGCGCGGCCTCGACCATGCCGGCCACAGCGCCCACCACGGCGTCGCGGTTCGCCGCGAGCTTATCCTTGCGCGACAACAGAACGAGATAGTGGCTGGTCGGGTTGGTGTTTTTCATTGCGAGCAGGATATGCGCCTTCTTGCCCTGCACCTGCATGGCGGCGAGGTCGTCGAGATGCAGCACAGCGAAGTTGAGCTGTCCTGCGATCATCGCCGAGCCGGAATTGGAACTCAGCGCGACCTGCTTGATGTCCTCGATCTTCACGCCCGGACAACCGGCCAGCATCGAGCGCAGGGCCACCGAACGCGCGCCGCCGATGGAGTCGACGCCGACCGGCTGGCCGACGAGATCTTTGCAGGTCTTTCCGTCTTGCGCGCTGGCCAGAATCCAGTCGGGGTTCGGCATGCCGTAGACCGCGACGAGCGGCACGCCTGCATTGGATACCTGATTGATGACCGGTGGCGTCGGCGACCACGACAGGTCGACGTCACCTGCGGCGACCGCACGCGCCGCCGCGGTACCGTTGTCGAACGGCCGGATCGTGGCGTCGACGCCGTACTTCTTGAAGAAGCCCTGCTTCTGCGCAACGTAGACAAGCGTTACCGAAAAGACCGGCGGAACGCCCGGCACCGCAATGGAGATTTTCTTGTCCTGTGCGGCGGCAGGGCCGGCGCTCGCCAGAGCAAGAGCAAGGGCGGCGCCAAGTGCCGCGAATACCGTTGTCTTTTTCCCGATCATCAGTTCCTCCGTTAGGGTTCGGTTGGCGTTTTTCTTATTATCGTTCGAGGTGGAATTCCGCTTCGCGCGCTTCGCGCATCAGCGTACTCCACACGCGCTCGCGTAGTTCCGCAAAGCGCGGCTCGCGCAGCGTGTCGCGCGTGCGCGGGTTTGGCAGATCGATATCGATGATCTCATGGATGCCGGAAGGCCGGCCCTTGAGCACGATGACGCGGTGGCCGAGCAGGACCGCCTCCTCGATCGAGTGCGTTACGAAGATCATCGCGGTCGGACGATCTTCCCAGATGCGCAGCAATTCGAACTGGAGGATCTCGCGCGTCTGGGCGTCGACCGCAGCGAAAGGTTCGTCCATCAGCAGGACGCTCGGCTCGACGGCGAGCGCACGGGCAAGTCCGCAGCGCTGCTGCATGCCGCCGGACATCTGGTAGGGATATGCCTTCTCAAAGCCCGTCAGGCCGACGAGCCGGATGAACTCCGGCACGCGGCGGGCGATCTCGGCTTTCGGCACGCCGTCCATGCGCAGACCGTAGGCGACGTTGTCGAAGACCGTCTTCCATGGGAACAGGCCGAAGTGCTGGAATACCATTGCCATGCCCTGGATCGGCCCGTCGACGCGCTGGTTGTCGGCCCAGATTTCGCCCGTGTCGTAGGTGAGAAGGCCATTGATGCAGCGCAGCAGCGTGGTTTTCCCGCAGCCTGATGGGCCCACGATGGCGACGATCTCGCGAGCGCCGACGTCGAAATTGATGTCGCGAAAGACTTCCAACGTATTGTAGCGCTTGCCGAGATCGCGAACCCGGATGCGCGGGGTGCCGGAAATGGATGCCGACGCGGCGGGGGTGACTGTATCGGAGTTCATCAATGCAGTTGCCACACGAAATCCTCTTGTTGGCGACCGTTGCGTTTGACGGGTTGCCGGCAGCATCTCGGTTGCCGGCGGCATCCTGCAGCATCAGCCTATCACGATGAAATCGATAGGGAACCCGCTCTTCTCGTGCGAATCCGCGCGGCTTGGGGCGGTGGCAATCGGGCCTTTTCGCGCTCGCTGACGGTCCGTTGCCCATGCCCACTGCCGGACACAGCGAAAGGCCCCGGCTCTGGATGAGCCGGGGCCTCTCTCGCGGCCGGGGTTGGTTGCCGGGGGTGCCCCTGCCGTAGCGCTGTTACTGCTGTACCGTTTCGCCGTGCTGGGTGATGTCGAGACCTTCTTCTTCCTCCTGCAGGCTCGGCCGCAGGCCGATGGTCGCCTTGATGATGAAGAGGAGAACGGTGCTGACCACCGCGGTATAGACGATCGTCACTGCGACGCCGTAGATCTGTGTTGCCACGCTCGCGTCCTTGCCCAGTTCATTGATCGCGGCATCCGCGAAAACGCCGGTGAGGATCGCACCGATGATGCCGCCGACCCCGTGGACGCCGAACACGTCGAGCGAGTCGTCGTAGCCGAGCGCTTTCTTCAGATGCACCGCCGCGGCATAGCAGCCGATCCCGGCGACGATGCCGATGCTCAGCGCACCGCTCGGATTGACGAAGCCCGCCGCAGGGGTAACGGCGACAAGGCCCGCCACCGCGCCGGAGATGATGCCGAGCAGGCTCGGCTTTTTCAGGATCAGCCATTCGCAGGCCATCCAGGCGAGCGCGGCGGCGGCGGTCGCCACCTGCGTATTGATCATCGCCGCGCCGGCCAGCGGATTGGCGCCGCCCGCCGAGCCGGCATTGAAGCCGAACCAGCCGACCCACAGCAGCGAGGCGCCGATCAGCGACCAGGTGAGGTTGTGCGGCGCGGTGTTGACCGTGCCGTAGCCCTTGCGCTTGCCGATGATCAGCGCCGCGACGAGTCCGGCGATGCCGGCATTGATGTGAACGACGGTGCCGCCGGCGAAATCCAGAACGCCGGCCGAGCCGAGAAAACCGCCGCCCCAGACCCAGTGTGCGATCGGGATGTAGACCAGCAGCAGCCAGAGTCCCATGAACCACATCATCGCCGAGAATTTCATCCGCTCGGCGAAGGCGCCGGTGATCAGCGCCGGCGTGATGATCGCAAACGTCATCTGAAAGGTGATGAACACCCATTCCGGAATGGTCGGAACAAGCGTGTTCACCGTGGCATTGGTGACGCCATTCAGCATCGCTTTCGAGATGCTGCCGATATAGGCGTTCATGCCGCCCTCGGTGAATGCCAGCGAATAGCCGATGACCATCCACAGCACCGTCACCAGACAGGTGATGGCGAAGCTCTGGGTCACCGTGGCCAGCACGTTCTTGCGGCGAACCATGCCGCCGTAGAACAACGCCAGGCCGGGAATGGTCATCAGCAAGACCAGTGCCGTCGATGTCAGCATCCACGCGGTATCGCCGGTATCGAGTTTCGGCGCGGCGGTCGCCTGCGCCAGTGCCGTCGCTGAAAGTGTGCATGTCGCGCCGAAGGCGAGCAGACCCCGGACGAGGCCGCTGACGCTGCGGGATGCGAAGTTGAAGATCATATCGCCTCACTCCATATCGCTGTTGTCGGCTGGTGCTGTTCTGGTCACAGCGCGGCAGTATCGGTTTCGCCGGTGCGGATGCGCACCGCGTGGTCGAGCTCGAGCACGAAAATCTTGCCGTCGCCGATCTGGCCGGTTCTGGCGGCGCCGGCGATGGTGGATACGACTCTGTCGACCTCTCCGGACGGGATGGCGATCTCGACCTTCAGTTTCGGCAGGAAGCTCACGGCATATTCCGCGCCGCGATAGATTTCGGTGTGACCCTTCTGGCGGCCGTAGCCCTTGACCTCAGTGACGGTCAGTCCCTGCACGCCGGCCGCGGTCAGTGCGTCGCGCACCTCGTCCAGCTTGAAAGGCTTGATGATGGCCATGACGATCTTCATCGATTCGATCCCCGCTTCAGCCCAATTTCTGTGGTTATGCGATGCGGGCAGCCGCACCGGGCCCTGCTCACGGCCGCAGCGGCCGCAGGCAGTGTCGCGCCTCACCAATCAAACGGCGTGCCAAATCCGCGCGGATGCGGCATGTTGCTGATTCTTGGGCAATATTTGCTTCGGCAGCGGGCGCGGATCACGCCCCCTGCCGCAGACGGATTAAACCGGTGTCACAGTTGCCCAGAATTTCATCATCGGTGCGCTGGCAGGCGGCCGGTGGGGGGCTTTTGGATTGGATGCCGGTTGCAGGCCGGTGAGGATTATAAAGGTCTGACGTGGGTACGCTGGTTCTTCTCGATCTGATGGGCGGTGTTGCGCTGCTGCTGTGGGGCCTGCACATGGTTCACAGCGGCATCCTGCGGGCGTTCGGCAGCGAATTGCGCCACGTCATGCGCACGGCGCTCGGCAACCGGTTCTCGGCGATGTTCGCCGGCCTCGGATTGACCGCGCTCCTGCAGAGCAGTACGGCGACCGGACTGATGACCGCCTCCTTCGCTGCCGACGGCACGCTGGCGCTGGTTCCAGCGCTGGCGGTGATGCTCGGTGCCAATATCGGCACGACGCTGATTGTCGAGGTTCTGTCGTTCAATCTATCCGCGCTGGCACCGGTGTCGGTGCTGGTCGGTGTGATCGCCTTCAAGAGCAGCGACAGCGGTCGTCTGCGGGATCTCGGTCGCGTCGCCATCGGCCTTGGATTGATGCTGCTGGCCTTGCACCTGCTGCTCGACAGCCTCGCCCCGGCGGAGAACGCGCCGGTGGTGCGCTCGCTGCTCGGCGCCATCACCGATGATCCGGTATTCTGCATCCTTGTCGCCGCGGTGATCACCTGGGCGGCACATTCGAGCGTTGCAGTGGTTCTGCTGATCATGTCGCTGGCGTTCTCCAACTTCATCACGCCGGAGGCGACACTGGCGCTGGTACTCGGCGCCAATCTGGGCAGCGCCATCAATCCGGTATTCGAGGGGGGAACTTTCGGCGATCTGTCGTCGCGGCGGATGCCGGTCGGCAATCTCATCAACCGGCTTGTCGGCATCGCGCTGGTGCTGCCGTTCCTGCATCCGCTCGCGGTGCTGTCGCGCGATCTGTTTCCCGATCCGGCGAAGATGACGGCGGCATTCCACGTCATATTCAATGTCGCGACCGCGGTCCTGTTTATTGGGCTGCTCGATCCGCTGGCACGGCTGCTGATCTGGATGCTGCCGGCACCGCGGCGGGCTGCCGATCCCGGCGCGCCGCGCTATCTGGATGAAAGCGAACTCGATACGCCATCGCTGGCGCTCGGCGATGCGGCGCGCGAAACATTGCGCGTCGGCGACCTGATCGAGGTGATGCTGCGCCAGGTGATGACCGCGCTGATGACCAATGATCGTCATCTGGTGATCGAGGTCTCGCGCATGGACGATATCGTCGATCGCCTCGACGAAGCGATCAAGTTCTATATCGTCAAGCTGACCCGCGGCTCCCTCAGCGAGGCCGAGGGGCGCCGCGCGATGGAGATCATCTCCTTCGCCATCAATCTCGAACATATCGGCGATATCATCGACAAGAATCTGTGCGAGACGGTGGTCAAGAAGATCAGACATCAGGCGCGATTCTCAGTGGAAGGCGCCGCCGAGCTCGAGGCGTTCCATCGCCGGATTCTCGGTAGCCTGAAAATGGCGCTGTCGGTGTTCATGTCGAGCGATGTGGAGGCGGCGCGCTGTCTGGTCGACGAAAAGGGCGTGCTGCGGAACGAGGAGTTGCTGGCAGCAGACCGTCATCTCGCCCGTTTGCGCGAGGGGCGGCCTGAATCTCTCGAAACCACCTCGCTGCATCTCGATGTGCTGCGCGACCTGCGTCGCATCCATTCGCATCTGGTGGCGGTGGCCTATCCGGTACTGGAAGCCGCCGGCGAACCCTATACCGAGGCGCGGCTGACCGCGTCGGACAACAATACCGCGCCGCATAGTGCCGTGTCGCAAGATGCGGATAGCGTGGCGGATAATGCGGCGGATGGTGCCGCCGCGCCACAGGCGCATTGACGGTGGCTCGTCTGCACAGGGCGGGATGACGACACGCCGCCTTAGTCCTGCGGTTTCGGCAGGTCGGCGATAGCGGCAGGCAGGGCACGCTTGACCTGTGCCATCGTCATGCCCGGGCGGATACGCGGATTATAAAGCAGCGTCAGCAGCGTGCGGTCATAGACCGACAGATATCCGACCACGCGATTCTGGTTGAGCGTGGTCCACGGATTCCGGTCGGCATGGTTCGACAGGCCGAACGCGTGCAATGTCTCGTGATAGGCGCAGTCGTAGAATACGTCGTCACCCTGATCGGTGATGATGAACACATCGGCGCGCAGGATGGTACCGTCCTGCCGTGACTTGATGCTGGTCATGCATTGCGGGTCGGTGCGGGCGATGAAGGCGCGGGCGACACGTTTGCCGAATGCCTGTTCCATCGCCAGGACGAAATGTTTTTCGTCGATCAGCCGGACGACAATATTGGCGGTTTCAATATCGTCGGTAAGCGCGACGGTCAGATGCGGGATCTTGGCGGCGAATTCGCGCACCACTGTTTTATAGGCATCGGCGCGCGGGACCGAACCCTGATCGAGGACGATGACGCGCGCCGGCTCGACAAATTTGCGGATGCCGCGCGGCTTGCCGCCGACACGCAGATCGGAGCCGAAGGCGAGCGCGAGAAAGCCGCGCGTCAGCTCAGCCGCAGAGAACTGCGTATATTCGCCGGGCGCCCCTGCCGGTGCGCCGGCCGGGGCCGGCCGACGGCCGCTCGCCGCGAATGCGGCGGCATCCGCGATGACCATTGCCGCAAACAAAAACAGACAGCCGGCGACGAGCGAAGATCGCTCGGACCGCCGGCAAGGGCGCTTTGCCGTTGTGGCGTGAGAGCGGTTACACACTGCCGTCGCCCGTTTTGAGGGGACGCTTCTCGCGCACCAGCCCTTCCTGAGCCACCGAAGCAACCAGCGTGCCGTCCTGCTTGTAGATGAGGCCGCGCGAGAAACCGCGTGCGCCGCCGAGGCTCGGGCTGTCCTGCGCATAGAGCAGCCATTCGTCGGCCCGGAACGGCCGGTGGAACCACAATGCGTGATCGAGGCTGGCGCCCATGAAATCGTCCTCGAACAGGCTGCGGCCATGGCGCGCCAGCGCTGTGTCGAGCAGCGTCATGTCCGAGGCATAGGCAAGAATGGCCTGATGGATGGCCGGGTCGTCCGGCAGCTTTTCGTTGGCGCGAATCCACATATGAAATCGGCCGTCGGGAAGCGCCTTGCCGTTGTAGCGGTCGTCGACCGGGCGCAGGTCGATCGGCCGCTCGCGCTCGAAATAGCTGCGTACGGGGCCGGGCATCGCCGGCAGCAGCGGGCGACGCGCCTCGAGGCTGCCGGGAAGCTCTTCGGGTGGCGGGATCGTCGGCATCGGTTCCTGATGCGACAGGCCCGGCTCCTCGGCATGGAACGAGGCCAGCATCGAAAAGATCGGATGGCCGTGCTGGCGTGCGGTGACGCGTCTGGTGGTGAAACTGCGTCCGTCGCGGACGCGGTCGACATCGTAGATGATCGGCCGCTTCGGATCGCCCGGCAGGATGAAATAAGCGTGCAGGGAATGCGGCGGCCGTCCTTCGACGGTACGGATCGCGGCGACCAGTGCCTGCGCGATCACCTGTCCGCCGAATACCCGCTGCCATTTCGATTTCGGCGAGCGGCCGCGGAACAGATTGAGATCAAGCTCTTCGAGATCGAGGATCGACAGCAGGTCCTGAACGGGACTCGGCATGATGCAACCTTGACGTAGCCTTGAAGCAGCCTTGAGGAAGTCCCGAAACAGGCGTGGCGCCGTCATGACGGCCGCGAGACGATTCGATCGACCCCGTCCTAGTAACGTCCGTCCATCGGTCGAAAGTCAATCAAGGCGGCGGCGCCGCGCCCAGCTCGGGTGCGAAGGGTTCACCTTGCGCGATGCGCCGGGTCAGCCGCATTACCCCGGCGGCGCCACCATGCGCCGCCAGCCATTCGCTGACCCGGCAGGCTGCCGCCGCGTAGAGTCCTTCGTCGGCTTGCACCAGCCAGTCGCGCCGGGCTTCCGGCAGCGGATCGTCGCTGCGGGCGCGGCAGCGGGCGCGCCCGCGCCCGGGAGCGAGATAGCGCGGATCGTCGGAGACATTGACGGCAAGGCCCTCGTCGAACCAGCGCGGGATCGCACCGCGCCAGACGCGCCAGGCGCCAGCGCGGGCATGGAGTTCGATATGAGCAAGCTCGTGCGCGGCGATGACCCGGGTCACGCCGTCCGGCGCGAGGATGAGCGCCCGGTCGAAGACCGCCATGCCGCGCGACCGGCCGCCGCCGAAGCGGCGATAGCAGGCGTCGCTGATGCAGACGAACACATAGGCCTCGCGTTGCAGGTCGCCGTAAAAGCTGCGTACGACATTGCGGGCGTCACCGACCGTGGTCTGGATTCGCGCGCGCTGGTCGGCACCAGCGTCCTGTTCGATGAAGATGTTATCGGCGAGCGTATCGAAGCCGAAGCAGTGCGGACAGATGCAGGCGCCGGCAAGAGGAAACGCGATCACCACGCCGACAACAGCCGACAGGCAAAAAACAAGTGCGACGATCCCCGTGGTACGCATCTTGCGGTAAACCATCGGCAGGCTGATAGCCATCGCGGACAAGGTTCCTTTCCGTTCAGGGGGTGCTAGGCTGCACGGCGATCGAAACTAGCAGGCGCCGAATCCTGACGACCGAAGATCGGACGATGACCGTGGCCAACCAATGGCAGAATGAACAAGCGACACGCCGTCGCAGCGACGTGGTTATCGCCGGCGCCGGTTTTGCGGGACTGGCGCTCGCGATTGCACTGCGCCAGTCGCTCGGCGACGGGTTTCAGGTGGTGGTTGCCGATCCGGCGCTGGCGACACCGGAATCGCGCGACGGGCGCGCTTCGGCCATTGCGGTCGGTGCGCGACGGCTGTTTGAAGCGCTCGGCGTGTGGGAACCGGTCGCGGATCAGGCGCAGCCGATCCTCGACATGGTGATCACCGACAGCAAATTGGCCGACGCTGTGCGGCCCGCTTTGCTGACCTTCGCGAACGATCCCGGCAATCGAAGCCGGGAACCGTTCGAGCCGTTCGCGCACATGATCGAGAATCGCCATCTGATCGATGCGTTGACGGCGAAGGCGAAAGCGGTCGGCGTCGCGCTGTCGGTCAATCCGGTCATGTCATCCGTCCGTTCGGCGGCGGGGATCGAGGTGCGGCTGGCGGACGAGACGGTGATCGTGGCGCGGCTGCTGGTCGGCGCCGACGGCGCGCGCTCCGGCGTTCGCGAGCGCGCCGACATTGCCTTCCACGGCTGGAATTACGATCAGTCCGGCATTGTCACCACGGTAATGCATGAGCGTGATCATGAAGGCCGCGCCGAGGAACATTTCCTGCCGGCCGGCCCCTTCGCCATCCTGCCGCTGAAGGGCCGTCGCTCCTCACTGGTATGGACCGAAGCGACCAGGGATGCGGAACGTATCGTCGCTCTGCCCGATGCCGAATTCCATGCCGAACTCGAGCGCCGCTTCGGACACAAGCTGGGTGAGTTCGAAGCGGTCGGCCCGCGTCGCGCTTTCCCGCTCGGCCTGTTCACGGCACGCTCGTTCATTGCCGAGCGGATCGCGCTGGTCGGCGATGCCGCGCATGTGATCCATCCGATCGCCGGACAGGGATTGAATATGGGCCTCCGCGACGTCGCGGCACTGGCTGAAGTGATTGCCGATGCGGCGCGGATCGGGCTCGATCCTGGCGCGCACGATGTGCTGGAGCGATATCAGCGCTGGCGGCGTTTCGATACGCTGATGATGGGTGCCGCCACCGATGGCCTGAACCGCCTGTTCTCCAATCATTCAGATGTGCTGCGGCTGGTGCGCGATGTCGGCCTGGGTCTGGTCGATCGCATGCCGGGGCTGAAGTCGCTGTTCATTCGTGAAGCCGCCGGCATCACCGGCGATGTGCCGAAGCTGCTGCGCGGCGAAGCGATCTGACGTCTGACGACAGGGCGTTGTAACGCCGTCTTGCAGACGCGCTCTCACAGTCCTGCTGCGACCGCCGCCGTGCCGGGCTGCGGCTACTCCGCCGCGTCCTTCTGGCCGTTGTTGCCGAACTCGGTGCGCAGCGCATCGGGCTGCGGCATGGCGATGACGTTGTAGCCGGAATCGACGAAATGCACTTCGCCGGTGACGCCGGTCGACAAATCGGACAGCAGATAGAGGCCGGCGCCGCCGAGCTCGTCGAGCGTCACGCCACGGCCGAGCGGCGAATGCTTCTGCTGGAATGCGAACATGTAGCGTGCATCGCCGATGCCGGCACCGGCGAGCGTGCGGATCGGACCGGCGGATATGGCGTTGACGCGGATCTTTTGCATGCCGAAATCGACCGCCAAGTAGCGCACCGAGGCTTCAAGCCCGGCCTTGGCGACGCCCATCACATTGTAGTTCGGCATCGCCCGGTCGCCGCCATTGTAGGTCAGCGTCAGCATGCTGCCGCCATTCGGCATCAGCGCCGCCGCGCGTTTGGCCGATTCGGTGAAGGCGTAGCAGGAGATCACCATCGTCCGGATGAAGTTCTCGCGGGTCGAGTCCGCGTAACGGCCTTTCAGCTCGGTCTTGTCGGAGAAGGCGACGGCGTGGACAAGAAAATCCATCGTCCCCCACTGCTGCCTGATGGTCTCGAACACCGCATCGACGGAGGCGATGTCTTCGACGTCGCACGGTATCATCAGCGATGAATTGACCGATTCGGCGAGCGGCTTGACCCGTTTGGCGAGCGCTTCGCCCTGATAGGTGAAGGCGAGCTCTGCGCCGTGTGCCGCCAGCGTCCTGGCGATGCCCCAGGCGATCGAGTGATCGTTCGCGACACCCATCACCAAGCCGCGCTTACCTTGCATCAACCCCGACATGCGTCAGCCCTCGACCGATCGTTCTCTGCTGTGTTGTTCGTTATGCGCCGTTCCGGCTGCATTGCTGTAGCCGCGCTGCTGCAATCCGCTGACGTTTTCTATGCATCGAGCCGTTTGAACGCGATCGACGCATTGGTGCCGCCGAATCCGAACGAGTTCGACAGCACCGCACCGAGCTTCACATTGTCCTGGCGGGCGCGCACGATCGGCATATCGGCGAAGGCCGGGTCGATGGTCTCGATATTGGCGCTCTCGCAGATGAAGCCGTTGTTCATCATCAGCAACGAATAGATCGCTTCCTGCACGCCGGTGGCGCCGAGCGAATGGCCGGTCAGCGATTTGGTCGCCGAGATCGGCGGACACTTGTCGCCGAACACTTCGCGGATCGCCTCGATTTCCTTGGTATCGCCGATCGGCGTCGAGGTCGCGTGCGGATTGATATAGTCGAGAGGAATCCCCAGGCCGGCGGTCGCCATGCGCATGCAGCGCACTGCGCCTTCGCCGGAGGGCGCCACCATGTCGAAGCCGTCGGAGGTCGCGCCATAGCCGGCGATCTCGCCATAGATCTTTGCGCCGCGCGCCTTCGCATGCTCAAGCTCTTCGAGCACCAGCACGCCGGCGCCACCGGCGATCACGAAGCCGTCACGGTCCTGATCGTAGGCGCGCGACGCCTTTGCCGGGCGGTCATTGTAGCCGGACGACATCGCGCCCATCGCATCGAACAGTACCGACATGGTCCAGTCGAGATCTTCGCAGCCGCCGGCGAACACCATGTCCTGCTTGCCCCACTGGATCAGTTCGGCCGCATTGCCGATGCAGTGGTTGGACGTCGCGCAGGCTGACGAGATGGAATAGTTGACGCCCTTGATCTTGAACCAGGTGGCAAGCGTCGCCGAGGCGGTCGACGACATTGCTTTCGGCACCGCGAACGGGCCGACCCGTTTGGGGCCCTTGCTGCGGGTCGTATCGGCCGCATCGACGATGGCGCGGGCGGAGGGTCCGCCGGAGCCCATGACGATGCCGGTGCGTTCGTTGGAGATCTCGTTCTCCTCGAGGCCCGCGTCACGGATCGCCTGCTCCATGGCGACATGGTTCCAGGCGCCGCCCTGGCCAAGGAAGCGCATCGCCCGGCGATCCACCGCGCCGGCGGGATCGAGCGTCGGCATGCCGAACACCTGCGAGCGGAAGCCGAGCTTGGCATATTCGTCAGAGAACGAAATGCCGGACTTGGCCTCGCGCAGGCTCGCCAGCACTTCCTGCGTGTTGTTTCCGATGGACGAGACGATACCCATCCCGGTGACCACAACCCGTCTCATCACTGCCTCACTGACGTCAGAGGAACCACGATCCGGTCACACATGGCCTGACGGCGGCGACAGCGCAAGACCGAAGACCGAGAAGACCGGAGGCCGAGAAAGCGGGAACCCTAAAATCATGGCGGTCGGAAACGCGGCCAGTTGCGACGGAATGATGCCGCTCCCGTGCCCTCCGGCCGGTCAAGGTCAGGCCGCCGACGGTGCGCCGCTCGCTGTCGGGTTGTCCTGGAACAGGCCCACTTTGAGGTCCATCGCCTTATAGATGACGTTGCCGTCGGCAGCGACCCATCCGTCGGCAATGCCGAGAACCAGCTTGCCGCGCATCACTCGCTTCAGTTCCAGGCCGTAGACGATCTTTTTCATGGTCGGCAGCACCTGGCCGGTAAATTTCAGTTCGCCGAGGCCGAGCGCCCGGCCCTTGCCCGGCGACCCCAGCCAGCCCAGGAAAAAGCCCAGCAACTGCCACAGCGCGTCCAATCCGAGGCAACCCGGCATCACCGGATCGCCTTTGAAATGACAGGCGAAAAACCAGAGATCCGGTTTTACGTCGAATTCGGCGCGGACCAGACCCTTGCCGTTCTCGCCGCCTTCCTCGGATATCTCGGTGATGCGATCGAACATCAGCATTGGCGGCAGCGGCAGTTGCGCGTTGCCGGGGCCGAACAGTTCCCCGCGGCCACAGGCCAGAAGATCCTCGTAGCCAAAACTCGACCGGCGGCTAGCCATCAGCTCATCATCCTTGTTGGTTCGCCCCGGCGGTGGCCCGGCACGTCACGTCTGCTCCGTCTCCTAACATAAGGGGTATGAAGCGCAAAAGTCGCCCTTGCCGCAGGCCGCAGGTTCCCTTTTTCCAGTCTTTTTCCGACGGTATTCAACTTGGAATCGCTTGAAAGTAGAGAACGAATCGACATTGCGAAAGAGTTGCATCTGCGCGCCCGTTTCGTATATGTTGCAGGTGAAACAGTCTGGCCCGGCTCGTGGAGCCGCGGAATGTTAGGCGTGACATGACTGAGATGCGGACCAGAATTTCTTCCTTCACGGAAATCGCTCCGGTGCAGCAGCCGGCCCCGGCGAACCGGTCCGACATGACCGGGTGCCCGTGGCATGACGTCAAGGCGATGTTGCGGTCGGTCGGCTTGCGGCCGACACGCCAGCGCATGTCGCTCGGCTGGATTCTGTTCGGTAAAGGCGACCGGCATCTGACTGCCGAAATGCTTTATGAAGAAGCGACCCGCGCCAAGGTGCCGGTGTCGCTTGCCACCATCTACAACACGCTGCACCAGTTCACCGAGGTCGGCCTGCTGCGGCAGGTCGCCGTCGACGGGTCGAAAGCCTATTTCGACACGAATGCCAGCGAGCATCATCACTTCTTCGTCGAGGAAGCCAACGAACTCGTCGATATTCCCGGCAACGATGTGATCGTCGGCAAAATGCCCACGGCGCCGCAGGGCTACGAGATCGCCCGCATCGACGTCGTGGTGCGGTTGCGCAAGCTCGACAAATAGTCCAGCGAAAATCGGATCGCCGGTTCCCGACGGCGTGGCTGATGCGACGCCGTGCCAGTGACGTCGTCCTCTGAGCGCTGGAGCGGAAGTGCCGGAGCGCATTGTTGAAATGGAAATGTCCGGCATGAGCCGGACTTTTTGTTTTTGCAGCTCGTGAGCGCACGGCTGACGAGCCGGATGGGCCGGCCGCTGCAGTCGCTCAGTCGACTTTCTCGCCGGGATAGGCGCCCCACAGGCGCTCCTGCCGCATCCAGCCGTCGAAACCCTTGCCGCTGATCCGGCACCATGTTCCCGAACAGGACTTGATCGACGCCAGCACGCCGGATTGCAGCTTGGCCACCACCGCGGCATCGGCTTCAGGATCGGCGAACAGCGGCACCAGATCGGCTTGCAGGCTCGGTACCACGATCGCGGTGCGGCGGCCGGAGAGCAGCGAATGGTAGACCCAGCCTTCGCTTCCCTCCCAATCGCGGATCCGCCGCCAGTTCTCGAATTCGGCAATGATCTCGACCGGCATTCCGGGGCGGGTATAGACCCAGCGGACCTCGTGGTCCTTGTTGGGGCCGGCGCGGACATTCACCCGATCGGACTTCAGGCTGACGAAGCGCGGCAGCGGCAGGCCGCTCGCCGTACCGGTCCCCAGATTGCCGGCAGCGGGCGCCGGGATGGCGAATCCGATGACGAAAAACGCGACGATGGTGCCCATCAGCGTCGGGCGAATGCTTTTTCTTGTCATTGCCATCTGGTAGGAAAGACCGAAACCACTTGAATTTTCGCTGGAAACGAGGACGCAGTGTCCGCGAGCAGGGTTAAAGAGGGCTGAATGGCCAAAGGCAAGAAGCCCCTTGTCGTCGTCACCCGCAAGCTGCCGGACGGTGTGGAGCTGCGGATGCGCGAACTGTTCGATGCGCGCTTCAATGCCGACGACAGGCCGATGTCGCAAGTGCAACTTGCGGAAGCGATGAAGACCGCCGACGTCCTGGTTCCGACGATCACCGACCGCATCGACGCGGCGTTGCTCGCCAAGGCCGGCGAGCGATTGAAGCTGATCGCCAATTTCGGCAATGGCGTCGACAATATTGATGTCGCCACTGCGCTTCAGCGCGGCATCACCGTCACCAATACGCCGGGCGTGCTCACTGAAGACACCGCCGACATGACCATGGCGCTGATCCTGGCGGTGCCGCGCCGGCTTGCCGAAGGCGCCGCGCTGCTCAGCGACGGCGGCGACTGGCCCGGCTGGTCGCCGACCTGGATGCTCGGCAAGCGCATCTGGGGCAAGCGGCTCGGCATCATCGGCATGGGCCGCATCGGCCAGGCGGTGGCGCGTCGCGCGCAGGCCTTCGGCCTGCAGATCCACTATCACAATCGCCGGCGTGTCGCGGCGAAGATCGAGGAAGATCTGCACGCTACCTATTGGGAGAGCCTCGATCAGATGCTCACCCGGATGGACATCATTTCGGTCAATTGCCCGCACACACCGGCGACCTATCATCTGATGTCGGCGCGGCGGCTGAAGCTGATCCGATCCGATGCCTATATCGTCAACACCGCGCGCGGCGAGGTGATCGACGAGAATGCGCTCGCCCGCCTGCTCGACACCGGTGCCATTGCCGGCGCCGGTCTCGACGTGTTCGAGCATGCGCCCGCGGTCAATCCGAAGCTGGTGAAGATGGCGCGCGCCGGCAAGGCGGTGCTGCTGCCGCATATGGGCTCGGCGACGCTGGAAGGCCGCATCGACATGGGCGAGAAGGTCATCATCAACATCAAGACCTTCATGGACGGCCATCGGCCGCCTGACAGAGTCCTGCCTGCGATGTTGTAGCCGACCTCGCTCTGCGGCCTCCCGTTTCGAGATAAGTCCGCCGGGCTGCTTTTCCGGAATCGGCTTGCGTATCGGAATCGTGCTCCAAGACGCGTGACAAACCGCTCGCGGTTTTCCGGTGAGGGCCGCTGTTACTGCGCGCCCGTCAGGTTCTTCATCGTCGGATGCGTGCCCGACAGCGGATTGTCGGGATTCCACGTATAGTCGATCGTCTCGAAGCGCATGGCGCGCGCATCGACCATCAGCAGTCGCCCCACCAGTCCTTCGCCGAATCCGACGATCTCACGCATCACCTGCAGCGCGATCATCGAGCCGAGAATTCCGGGCAGTGCGCCGAGCACACCAGCTTCCGCGCAGGCGGGAATGGTGCCGGCCGGCGGCGGCTCGGGAAACAGGCAGCGATAGGTGGGGTTCGGCGTGCCATCGGCGCCGCGCTCATGCGCGCGGATCGTCGTCAGCGTGCCATCGAACGTGCCGATCGCCGCCGTCACCAGCGGCCTTTTTGCAAAGAAGCAGGCGTCGGAGACCAGATAGCGCGTGGCGAAATTGTCGGTGCCGTCGGCGACGATGTCGTAGCGCGAAATGATCTCGACCGCATTGTCCGTCGTCAGCCGCAGCGGATGCGTCTCGACCGTGACATGCGGATTGAGCCGGTTCACCTGCGCAGCGGCGCTGTCGACCTTGCGGGCGCCGATATCGGCGGTGGTGTGGATCACCTGCCGTTGCAGGTTGGACAGCGACACCGTGTCGTCGTCGATGATGCCAAGGGTGCCGACGCCGGCGGCCGCCAGGTAAAGCAGCACCGGCGCGCCGAGACCACCGGCGCCGACCACCAGCACGCGGGCGCGCTTGAGGGCGGCCTGACCGGGGCCGCCGACATCATGCAGGACGATGTGGCGCGCATAACGTTCGAGTTCATCGCGAGCGAGCATGGGAGGAACCATCAAAGCCCGCGCGCGCCAGGTCAAGTAGCGGGCCGGGCTCTCGTCCAAGGATCGATTGACCGGCACGGATATGGGGATGGGTATGCGTGGTTTGCCGCGACATTACCGCAGGTGTCCGTCGGTTCGGTGTGCGGTGCCTTGGGTCGGCCCCCCGGGGGTGGTCCGGCCGGGTTCGCGCGGATAAAATGCGGCCGCGGGTTGTTGGTCGGGCATTTGATCATGCGACACGGAACGGTCCTGCTGTCGACGCTCTGCCTTTGCGTCGCGCTGCCCGCGGCGGCGCGAAACGGCGCCGGCGGCTCGCAACCGGAACATCCGGCAAATGCCCCCGCCGCATTATCCGTTCTGCCCCGCGCTCGCCCAGTGCCGTTGCCGCAGCCGCGGCCTTCAGGTGCCGGCTCCACGGATGCGGAACGGCCTGCCGCCGATACCGGGGTCAATGATCGCAAGGATGCACAGCATGCGGCGATGCCGTCGCCTCGACGCGACCTTGGCTGGCAGACCCGTCTCGACGAAGTGAGCGGCGCGGAGCTTCGCGTGCCGACGACGATGGTGCCGATCGCCGAGCCGCTGCGCGACGGCACCCGCTGGCGGTCGCGATATGGCGACATCCAGATCGAGACATTCCGTATTCGCAACGGCCTGACGCTTGCCGCGCTGTTCGAGATGGAAAAGCGCAAGCCGAAGCCACGGCGCACGGAACGCAGCGTCTTGCACGCCGACAGTTTCGTCATCGAGGGCATGCAGGGGCTGCGGCTCTTCACCATGCATGCTTACGCCAAAGGTGACGAATTGCGTGGCTTCACCGTCCAGTTCGATCAGGCGCTGGGCGGCATCGTCGCTCCGATCGCCGCGACGATCGCGGACAGTTTCATCGCATTTCCCTCCGGCGCCATTGCGCTCGCGGCGCAGCCGCAGAGTGCCGCCAGTTATGGCAGCGGTGTCGTCGTCAGCCCGGCCGGGCATATCGTCACCGACCGACGGCTTACCGATGGTTGCCAGGTGATCGTCGCTGCCGGGCTTGGCCCGGCCGAACGCGTCGCCGGCGATGGCCGATTCTCGCTGCTGCGCGTGTTCGGTGCGCACGGGCTGAGCACAGTCACGCTTGCAGATCAGACGCCAGCCGGCGAAGCGACGCTGCGCGGCGTGCCGGAGCCGCACCGAAACGGTGACCGTGGCAACAGCGGTCACGGCACGGTCCAGGACATAACCGTACAGATCGGCAGCGACGCCTCGGTGCAGCCGCCGGCGGACAGCGGCTATGCGGGCGGCGGTATTTTTGATCGGGACGGCCGGCTCGGCGGTCTCCTCGTGCCGCGGGAGACGGTCGTCGCCAGCGCTGGAGGAACAATCGCCGCATCCGCGACGCTGCTGCCGGTGGAAGCGCTACGCGCCTTTCTCAGCGCGCATCAGGTGGTACCGTCGCCCGCTGGCGATGCGCGCGCTGCCGTGGTGCGGATCATCTGCGTGCACGAATAGGCTGCGGACCGCGCATCCCCGCGTGATGAAGGGCTGTTACCTGCAAGAACCGTTACTTGTGCTTGAATTGGGCCGGCCGCTTGCCAACGAACGCCGCCATGCCTTCCTTCTGGTCGGCGGTCGCAAACAGCGAATGGAAAACCCGGCGCTCGAACCGCATGCCCTCGGCGAGAGAGGTTTCCAGTGCAGCATTCACCGCTTCCTTCGCCAGCAGCACCGACGGCAGGCTCATCCCGGCGACGGCCTCCGCGGCCTTCATCGCCTCGTCCATCAGGCTGGCGAGCGGCACGACGCGCGCGACCAATCCGGAGCGTTCGGCTTCCGCCGCGTCCATCATCCGGCCGGTGAGGACCAGATCCATCGCCTTGGCCTTGCCGACGGCACGGGTCAGGCGCTGCGTGCCGCCGATACCGGGAATGACGCCGAGCTTGATCTCCGGCTGACCGAACTTGGCGTTGTCGGCAGCGATGATCATATCGCACTGCATCGCGACTTCGCAGCCGCCGCCGAGCGCGAATCCGGCCACCGCGGCGATGATTGGCTTGCGGGCGCGCGCCGGCGCATCCCAGTCACCGGCAAAGTTGTTCAGCAGCACGTCGTTGAACGATTTGTCGGCCATCTCCTTGATGTCGGCACCGGCGGCGAAAGCTTTTTCCGAGCCGGTCAGCACCATGCAGCCGATCTGCGTATCGGCATCGAAGGCGGCGATCGCCTGCGCCAGTTCGACCATCAGCGCCGAGGACAACGCATTGAGCGCGGCCGGCCGGTTGAGCCGGATGACGCCGACCCGGCCCCTGGTTTCAGCGATGATGTTTTCATAGTGGGTCATGGCATGGTCTCCGGCTGGCGGCGGTCGCTATTTCTGGCACACCGGACAATAGAAGGTCGAGCGCCCCGATTGGACGATGCGGCGGATCGTGCCGGTGCAGCCGCGTGTTGGGCAGGGTTCGCCCTCTCGATCGTAAACGCGGAAATGATGCTGGAAATAACCAAGTTCGCCGTCGGTGCGGCGATGATCGCGCAGTGACGAGCCGCCCGCCTCGATCGCGGCATTGAGCACCGTGCGGATCGCCTCGACCAGCGTCTCGGTACGTTTCGCCGGCTGGCCGTGACGATCGGCGAGTGTGGTGGCGCGTCGCCTCGGGGACAGGTGCGCGCGGTGCAGCGCCTCGCAAACATAGATGTTGCCGAGCCCGGCGACGACGTGCTGATCGAGCAGCGCGGCTTTCAGCGGCGCTTTCTTGCCGGCGCAGGCCATTGCCAGCAGTGCGGCATCGAAGGCATTGCCGAGCGGCTCCGGTCCCATCGCCCGCATCAGCGGATCCTGATCGAGCCCGGCGCGCGGCGTCAGCTTCATGAAGCCGAAGCGGCGCGGATCGTTGAAGGTGATCCGCGCGCCATTCGACATATGAAAGACGACGTGGTCGTGCGCCGCGCTCTTGCTGCGTTCGTGGTGGAAATCGCCCGGTGTCGTTTCGTCGCCGGGGGTGGCGATGCGGAACGAGCCGGACATGCCGAGATGCATCATCAGCACCTCGCCGGAGGACAGGTCGGCGAGCAGATATTTGGCGCGGCGGCCAAGGCCCTCGACTGTCTGACCTTCGAGGCGAGGCACGAAGCGATCCGGCAGCGGCCAGCGCAGGTCGCCACGTCGCGCCTCGACGCGGACGAAGCGCGCACCCTCCATCACCGGAGCAAGACCGCGGCGCACCGTTTCGACTTCTGGCAGTTCCGGCATCGTCGGGACCTCGTTCAGCCAATCTCGTCATGCCGGCGGCGGGCAGCCGGGCCGCGCGGCAGGATGGTTTACCAGTTTGCCGCCCGGTGCGGACATCCGCCGGTCGGCATGCTAGGCAGCCGGTTGGCGCGCTTCGGGATGACCGATAGCGCGCTGCGGCAAGCCGCGCTATGGTCCTGCCGGATAAGGATAAATCGACAGCCCCGCGAACAACCGACAGGCCTATGACCACGCGATCCGGCGACGAACAGACCCATTTCGGTTTTCGCGAAGTGCCGCTCACCGAGAAGCAGCGCTTGGTCGACGATGTGTTCCATTCGGTTGCCGGCCGCTACGATCTGATGAACGACCTGATGTCCGCCGGGGTGCATCGCGCCTGGAAGGAGGCGCTGGTCACTGCCGTCAATCCGCCACGCGACCGCCATGCCTTCCATCTGCTCGATGTCGCAGGCGGCACCGGCGATATCGCGTTGCGCGTGGTCGAGGCCGGCGGCCCGGCGACCCAGGCCACCGTGTTTGACATCAACGCCGACATGCTCGCGGTCGGTCGGGAGCGGATCGCCAGCCGCGGCCGTGAGAACGTCATCGATTTCGTCGAAGGCAATGCCGAGAAGCTGCCATTTCCGGACAAGCGTTTCGACGCCTATACGATCGCCTTCGGCATCCGCAATGTGCCGCGCATCGACCACGCTTTGTCGGAAGCCTGGCGGGTGCTGCGGCCGGGCGGCCGTTTCCTCTGCCTGGAGTTCTCCACGCCCGACGTGCCGGGGCTCGATCGGCTGTACGATCTTTATTCCTTCAACGTCATTCCGCCGCTCGGCGGCATCGTCACCGGCGACCGCGAATCCTATCGCTATCTGGTCGAATCGATCCGTCAGTTTCCAAAGCCGCAGGCGTTTGCCGGCATGATCGGCGATGCCGGCTTTCGCCGCGTCTCCTTCACCCGCATGACCGGCGGTGTCGTCGCGCTGCATAGCGGCTGGCGCTTGTGAGGCGGCGGTGACGCGATCGTGAGCCTCGGTGTTCCCCATTTGCTGCGGCTTGCCCGTGCGGGCTTCGTCTTCGCGCGCGAGGGCGTGCTGTCGCTGATCGATCCGCGCGCGCTGCCGCTGCCGGCGCGCTCGCTTCTGTCGGTCGGGCGCCTGATCGAGCGGCGCAATGCGGCCGACGGCGCCAGTCGGCTTGCCGCCGCGCTGACCCGGCTTGGCCCGACCTATGTCAAGCTCGGCCAGTTCCTCGCCACCCGGCAGGACGTGGTTGGCGTCGCCATCGCGCGCGATCTCGAACGGCTGCAGGACAAAATGGCACCGTTCGCGCAGACCGACGCCGAGCGCACCGTCGCGACGGCACTCGGCGCGCCGATTGCCGAACAGTTCGCCGCCTTCGGCCCGCCGGTTGCTGCCGCCTCGATCGCACAGGTGCATCGTGCCGAAATCGACACGCCGGCCGGTCGCAAATCCGTTGCCGTGAAGGTGCTGCGTCCCGGCATCGAGCGGCGCTTTCACAGCGATCTTGCTGCTTTCTCCTTTGTCGCGCACAAGGCGGAAGCGCTGTCGGCGGAGGCGCGGCGGCTGCGTCTCATCGAAGTGGAGCGAACTCTGGCGCGCTCGGTGGCGATGGAGATGGACTTCCGTCTCGAAGCTGCCGCGCTGTCGGAGATGGCAGAGAACACCAGGGACGACAACGGCTTCCGTGTGCCGGCTGTCGACTGGAATCGCACCGCGCGCGATGTGCTGACGCTGGAATGGATCGACGGCACGCCGCTCAACGACCGTGCCGCGCTCATGGCCAAGGGCTTCGACTTGCCGGCGCTCGGCCGTTCGGTCATCCAGAACTTCCTGCGGCACGCATTGCGCGACGGTTTCTTCCACGCCGACATGCATCCCGGTAACTTGTTCGTCGACGACGAGGGCCGGCTGGTTGCCGTCGACTTCGGCATCATGGGGCGACTCGGCGCCAAGGAGCGGCTGTTTCTCGCGGAGATTCTCTTCGGCTTCATTACCCGCGATTACCGGCGTGTCGCGCAGGTGCATTTCGATGCCGGCTATGTGCCGCCGCATCACTCGGTCGACAACTTCGCGCAGGCGATCCGCGCCATCGGCGAGCCGATCCACAATCGCACCGCCGAGCAGATCTCGATGGCGAAGCTGCTGACGCTGCTGTTCGAGGTGACGGCGCTGTTCGACATGCGCACGCGACCGGAACTGCTGATGCTGCAGAAGACCATGGTCGTCGTCGAAGGCGTCGCCCGCACCCTCGATCCGAAGCTCGATATGTGGACCACTGCCGATCCGGTGGTGCGCGAATGGATGGAGCGCAATCTCGGCCCTGCCGGCCGGCTGCAGGGCGTGGCGGAGGGGGCTGGCGAGATCGGCCGCTTCTTCGGTCAGGTGCCGGGCCTGCTCACTCGTGCCAGTACGCTGTTCGATCAACTCGATGCCGCAACCCGCGATGGGCTGGTGCTGGCGCCGGAGACGGTGGCCACCATCGGCGCCGCCGAACGACATGCCAGCCGCTGGCGGACCGGTGCGCTATGGGCAATCGCGGCGCTGCTCGCGGCAATCCTGCTGACGCTGTGGATTTGATAGCAATGATTGCAATGCAATCATTCGGGGCCTAGAATTCTCCCGTCATGGCCAGCCTGACCATCCGCAAGCTCGACGAGGCGATGAAGGCACGGCTGCGGTTGCGTGCCGCCCGCAACGGCCGCTCGGTCGAGGACGAGGTGCGCACCATCCTGCGTCAGGCGGCGGGGGAGACGGACGACGCTTCCTCTGCCGCGCCTGCCGCTTTGGTGGCGGGTGCTGCTGCCGCGCCATCGCAACGTCATGACGGCGCTCCTCGTGTGCTGCTGATCGTGGGCGGCGGCATTGCCGCCTATAAATCGCTCGACCTGATCCGGCGGCTGCGCGAGCGCGGCATCGCCGTGCGCTGCATTCTCACCAAGGCTGCGCAGCAGTTCGTGACGCCGCTCGCCGCCGGCGCCATTGCCGGCTCGCGCGTCTTTACCGATCTGTTCGATGCCGACAGCGAGTTCGACGTCGGCCATATCCGTCTGGCCCGCGACACGGATCTTGTCGTCGTTGCGCCGGCCACTGCCGATCTGATGGCGAAGCTGGCGAATGGCCATGCCGACGATCTCGCCACCGCCGTGCTGCTTGCCACCGACAGGCCGCTTCTGCTGGCGCCGGCGATGAATCCGCTGATGTGGGCCAACCGGGCGACGCAGCGCAATCTGGCGCAGCTACAGGCTGATGGCATGACGCTGGTCGGGCCCAATGCCGGCGAGATGGCGGAGGCCGGCGAGCGCGGCATCGGCCGGATGGCCGAGCCGCTGGAGATCGCCGCCGCTGCGCAAGCCTTGCTCGCGCAACAGCCGCAACGGCTTGCCGGCCGGCGGCTGCTGATTACCTCGGGGCCGACGCACGAGCCGATCGATCCGGTGCGCTATATCGCCAACCGGTCGTCGGGCAAGCAGGGCCATGCCATCGCGGAAGCGGCTGCGCATGCCGGCGCGACGGTGACGCTGATCAGTGGGCCGGTGACCATTGTCGATCCGCCCGGTGTTGCCGTGGTCAGGGTCGAGACGGCGCGCGAGATGCTCGAAGCGGTTGAAGCGGCACTGCCCGTCGATGTTGCGATCTTCGCTGCGGCGGTCGCCGACTGGCGCGTCGCCCGCAACAGCGAGCAGAAGATCAAGAAGACCGGGCATGGCGTACCGGACCTGCCGCTGACCGAGAACCCGGATATCCTCGCCACGATCGCCCGGCGCAAGAGTGGCCGGCCACCGCTGGTAATCGGTTTCGCGGCCGAGACCGAACATGTCGACCGCAACGCCGCGGCCAAGCGCGAGCGCAAGGGCTGCGACTGGATGCTGGCGAACGATGTATCGCCGGCTACCGGCGTGATGGGCGGCGATCGCAACACCATCCACTTCGTCACCGCATCCGGGATCGAGATGTGGCCGACGCAAAGCAAGGACGCCGTCGCGCGCATGCTGATCGAAAAAATCGCCGACACGATTGGAGACAAGGCATGACCCCCGTCGCCGTCCGTGTTTGCCGGTTGCCGCATGGCGTCGATCTGCCACTGCCGGCTTATCAGACCGCGCACGCCGCCGGCCTCGATCTGGTCGCGGCGGTGCCGGCTGACGCACCGCTGGTGCTTGTCCCCGGCAGCTATGACCGGGTGCCGACCGGTCTCGCCATCGCGCTGCCCCCCGGCTACGAAGCGCAGGTGCGGCCGCGCTCCGGCCTTTCCGCCAAGCACGGTGTCACCGTGCTGAACGCGCCGGGCACCATCGACGCCGACTATCGCGGCGAGGTCCAGGTGATCCTTGTCAATCATGGTCGCGAGCCGTTTGCGGTGACGCGGGGTATGCGGATCGCGCAGATGGTGGTCGCGCCGGTGACCTATGCACAACTCATTGAAACCGTCGAACTCGACGAAACGACCCGTGGAACGGGCGGTTTCGGCTCCACCGGCTGAAATATGGCGGGACTGAGACAATTTGGGGGCTAGACGGTGGAACTTCATTAACGTTAATTCTTACCCCGATACCGTTTCCTCGCTTCAGGGTGCCGTTCATGCCCCCGCTTCCTCGCAAAGGCATCCTGGCAATCGCCGCCGTCGTCGACGTCGCCTTGCACAGCAATGCCCGGCCGGTTTCCGCCAAGGTGCTGGCGGCCCGCCAGCAACTTCCGCCGCGGCACCTGGAGCCGGTGCTGCAGGCGCTGGTCCGTGACGGACTCCTGCGCGGTATCCGTGGACCGCACGGCGGCTACGCGCTCGCCCGTCGCTGTAGCGATATTACCGTCGACGATATCGTCCGGGCCGCCGGTCGGGTCGAGGATGCGGACGAGCCGCAATTGCCGCAGTCCGCCTTGATCCGCGAGGTCGTGCAGCCGGCGCTGCACTCCGCCGAGCGGGCCTTCTCCGATGCGCTGAGTGATATCAGCCTCGCGCAGATGGTGGAGCGCGCCGCTACCTCGGCCTGATCGTCCTCGATCCGCAACGACTGACAGCGCAATCGCGTCATGGACGCGAAAGAGCGGACGTTCCGCCGCGGCGTTCACGGTCTGGACTCTTACCGCCGGATTCTCGTTAGGGGTATTGTGATGAGCGATTCGAGGGCGGCGGGGCAGCGGCCGCAATTCCGTGGGGCCAGGCGGTATGCCGGACGCGAGCCGGACAGTATTCGGGGGGCTTTTGGCCCGCCCGCGACAAGGTGGATTCCGCCGGTCGAAGCCGATGGCGGCGGCCGCAGTCGGCCTGACCGCTCTGTTCGATGCCGCCGCATCGCCGGTCCACGCGCAGGCAGCCGGCGCTTCCGGCCGGATCGAACTTTATCGCGCCGCGCTTGCAAATCTGACGATGCAGGAGATTACCGGCCTGGCGCTGACGCTCGGGCTGCTGTGCTTTGCCGTTGTCACCGCCATCGCGCTGGTGCGCACGCGCGCGCAGGCGACACGACGGGAACATTTGTTCCGCGACGAGATCCTGGCGCTGCGCGGCGACGTCGAACGGGTACACGCGCTGCTGATGGCGGAGCCGCAGATTCTCATCGCCTGGCCGACCCCGGCGGGCGCCGTCGGCCAGCCGACCATCCTCGGTGAGCTGACGCTCGTCGCCGATGGCAACGGCACTATCCGGCCGCTCGCCTTCGGCACTTGGCTGGAAGCGAAAGCCGCCCAGCGTCTCGAAGCGGCGGTAGAGACATTGCGCGCTGCAGGCCGTGGCTTCGTCATGCCGCTGACGACGCTCGCGGGACGGCAGATCGAGGCGGAAGGCCGCGCCATCGCCGACTGCGCGGTGCTGCGGTTGAAGGACGTCAGTGGCGTCAAGCTCAACCTGCTCGAACTGACTGCCAAATACGACAAGCTCAACACCAATGTCGAAACGCTGCATCATCTGATCGATGCGCTGCCCTCGCCGATCTGGGCGCGCGATGCCGCCGGCCATCTCGTCTTCGCCAACGCCGCCTACGGGCGCGCCGTCGAAGCCCGGGATGGCGCCGATGCGGTGGCGCGCGGTCTGGAATTGCTCGACCGGTCGGCGCGCGAGGATCTGGCGCGGCTGCGGGCTGGCGGCGCGGCGTTCAGTGGTCGCCTGCCGGCGATCGCCGCTGGCGCGCGGCGCAATTTCGATGTCGTAGACGTGCCCGGCCCACTTGGCAGTGCCGGGATCGCGGTCGATGCAACGGAGACCGAAATGCTGCGCGTCGAGTTGCGCCGCACCACCGAAGCTCATCGCCGCACGCTCGATCAACTGGCAACCGGTGTCGCCATCTATTCCGCCGACCAGACACTGGTGTTCTACAATGCCGCGTTCCAGACGCTGTGGGACCTTGATGCCGGCTTTCTCGATCAGGGGCCGAGCGACAGTGCTGTGCTCGAGCGATTGCGGGCTGCGCACCGGCTGCCGGAGGAGCAGGACTTCCGGCAATGGAAAGCGCAGTTGCATGATGCCTATCGCGCCATCGAGCCGAAGGAACAGATGTGGCATCTGCCTGATGGCCGCGCGTTGCGCGTCATCACCACGCCAAACCCGGAAGGCGGCGTCACCTATGTATTCGAGGACGTCACCGAGCGGCTCGAACTGGCGCGCCGCTACGATGCGCTGATCAAGGTGCAGAGCGAGACGCTCGATCATTTCGCCGAGGCGGTGGCGGTGTTCGGCAGCGACGGGCGCATCCGTCTGCACAATCCGGCTTTCGCGACCATGTGGCGGCTGCAACCGACGGCGCTGGCGGAGCATCCCCATGTCGAGGCGGTGATCGCCTGGTGCCAGGCGCAACACGACGACGGCTCGCTGTGGCGCGCGATCCGCACCGCCGTCACCTCGATCGATCAGCGCGAACCGATGTCGGGAACGCTGGAGCGGCGCGACGGGAGCGTGCTCGTCTGCGCCAGCCTGCCGCTACCGGACGGCGCCACCATGGTCACCTTCCGCGACGTCACCGATACGGTCAATGTCGAGCGCGCCTTGCGCGAACGCAACGATGCGCTGGAAGCCGCCGACCGGATCAAGGTCAGTTTCGTGCAGCACGTTTCCTACGAGCTGCGCTCGCCGTTGACCAACATCATCGGTTTCGCGCATTTCCTCGGCGATCCGGCCTTCGGTCCGCTGACGGACAAGCAGCGCGAATATCTCGGCTATATGACCGCCTCGACCAATGCGCTGCTGGCCCTGATCAACAACATCCTCGATCTGGCCACCATCGATGCCGGCGCGATGACCCTCAATCTCGGGCCGGTAGATATTCGCGCCACGATGGAGGCGGCGGCTGAAGGCATCCAGGATCGTCTGGTCAGTCAGAACCTGCGGCTCGATATTCGCGCCGCCGCCGACATCGGCAGTTTCGAGGCCGACAGCCGGCGCGTGCGGCAAGTGTTGTTCAATCTGCTGTCGAACGCGGCCGGTTTCTCGTCGCCGGGCGGCACCATCACGCTGAGCGCCGAGCGCGGCGACGAGGCCGTGGTGTTCACGGTGCGCGATCATGGCGCCGGCATTCCGGCGCAGGTGCAGGACAAGGTGTTCGAATGGTTCGAAAGCCATTCCAATGGATCGGACCATCGCGGCAGTGGTCTTGGCCTGTCGCTGGTCCGTTCCTTCGTTGCTCTGCACGGCGGCAGCGTGACCTTGAATTCCGCCGTCGGCAGCGGCACCGTTGTCACCTGCACCTTCCCGCTGGCGCGTGGCAGCGGAACCGATAGCGGCGCCGCGCGCAGCGCCGCCTGACAGCGCGAGGTCGACGGATGTTTCCGACCACCGCCGGCACGACCAGTTTCGGTGTGGCGCTGCCGAGCGAGCAGGCCACCGAGAAGCTGATGCGCGACATCGCGCTGATCATCGAGCCGGGCGATCTCCTCACGCTGTCGGGCGATCTTGGCGCCGGCAAGACGACGTTTGCGCGGGCACTGATCCGGGAATTTGCCGGCGATCCGGCGATCGAGGTGCCGAGTCCGACCTTCACGCTGACGCAAAGCTACGACCTGCCGCCGTTTCAGCTTGTGCATGCCGATCTCTATCGTCTGTCGGGTTCGTCGGAGCTTGCCGAACTCGGCTTTGACGATCTGCCGCCGGAAACCGTGATGCTGATCGAGTGGCCGGATCGTGCCGGTGGCTTCCTGCCGCCGAACCGGCTCGACATCGCTTTTACGCTGGCCCCGCAGCAAGGCGCGTCGTACCGCAATGTCCGCATAACCGGCTACGGCACGTTCGGCCCGCGGGTTGAACGTCTGCACGTCGTGCGACGTTTTCTTGCACAGTCGGGCTTTGCCGATGCCGGCCGCCGCCGTGTCCAGGGCGATGCCTCGACGCGCATTTACGAACGTCTGCAGCAGGATGGCCGCAGCTTCATTCTGATGGATGCGCCGCGACGGCCTGATGGTCCGCCGGTGCAGGACGGCAAGCCCTACAGCGCCATCGCGCATCTGGCCGAAGACGTGACACCGTTCATCGCGATGGCGAACGGCTTGTCGGCGCGCGGCTTCTCCGCCCCCCAGGTGGTGAGTGCAGATCGTGAGGCCGGGCTGCTGATCCTCGAGGATTTCGGCAAGGATGGTGTCGTCGCGGGCCAGCCACCCAATCCGGTATTGCCGATTCAGGCACGCTATGAGGTTGCGGTCGATGTGCTGGTGGCGCTGCACGAGCTGACGCTGCCCGACACGTTGCCAGTGGCGCCCGGCGTCACCTATACAATTCCGCGCTACGATATCGATGCTTTCATGATCGAGCTGGAACTGCTGCTTGACTGGTATCTGCCGATGATGAAGACGGCGCCGTCGGAAATGCGGCGTGACACCTATCTGTCGCTGTGGCGCGATGTGCTGCGCGACGCGCTCGCGGGCGAAACGAGTTGGGTGCTGCGCGACTATCATTCGCCTAACCTGATGTGGTTGTCACGGCGTCAGGAGATCGCCCGCATAGGCCTGCTCGATTTCCAGGATGCGCTGATCGGCCCGAGCGCGTATGACGTGGCCTCGCTGCTGCAGGATGCGCGCGTCGACATTCCGGAGAAGCTCGAGCTCACGCTGCTGTCGCGCTATATGCGCGCGCGCCATCAAGCCGATCCGAATTTCGATGCGGCGAATTTCGCGCAGCTCTATTCGATCATGGCGGCGCAGCGCGCCTCGAAAATCCTCGGCATTTTCGCGCGGCTCGACCGACGCGATCACAAGCCGCAATATTTGCGTCACATCCCGCGCGTATGGGGCTATCTGCAGCGCGCGCTCGCGCATCCGTCGCTGGGCGGGCTGAAAGCCTGGTATGCGAGCAATGTGCCGGCGCTGAAGACGATCTGACGGAAGTATCGATGGACGAGACTCTGCGACACCGGCCCCGCCATGCGATGGTGCTGGCCGCTGGCTTCGGAACGCGAATGCGGCCGCTGACCGACGACAGGCCGAAGCCGCTCGTCGCCGTCGACGGCAAGCCGCTCATCGATCATGTGCTCGATCGTCTCGCCGATGCCGGCGTCGAAAGTGCCGTCGTCAATGTGCATTATCGCGCCGACCAGCTTGAACGGCACCTTGCCGCGCGCACCGCGCCGCGTATCGTCATCTCCGACGAGCGTGCGCAGGTGCTCGGCACCGGCGGCGCCGTGGTCAAGGCCTTGCCGCATCTGGGTGATGCGCCGTTCGTCCATATCAATTCCGACACGATCTGGATCGACGGCGCCGCCGCCAATCTCGAACGGCTGGCGCAGGCCTTCGATGCCGGCGCGATGGACGCGCTGCTGCTGCTGGCGCCGACGGCCGGCAGCATCGGCTATGACGGGCGCGGCGATTTCATCATGGCGGCCGATGGACGCTTGACCCGGCGCGGCGAATCTGAAGTGGCGCCATTTGTCTTCGCCGGCGTCGCGATCCTGTCGCCGGCGCTGTTTGCCGGCGCGCCGGAGGGACCATTCGCTCTGACCATGCTGTTCGATCGTGCCGCCGAGGCCGGGCGGCTCTACGGCCTGCGTCTCGACGGCGTGTGGATGCATGTGGGCACGCCGGAAGCGATTGTTGCCGCCGAAGCCGCAATCAGGACCAGCACTGTCTGAGACGCCATGCCGGCTGGCCCGGTTTCTCTTGCATCATGCAAGCCCGCAGCCGATATCATCGGCAGGATGAGTCTGCCGCGCGTCTATACCATTCCTGCATCGGCGCCGTTTCTGACCGTGCTGGTCGAGCGTCTGCTGTCTGGCGAGTTGATCGCCGGCTTCAGGCCGAGCAACGATCCGCTGGCCCTCGCCGGCGCGACGCTCTATCTGCCGACGCGACGCGCCTGCCGCACCGCCCGCGACGCCTTTCTGGCAGCGCTGGGCGAAGCAGCGATCCTGCCGCGCATCGTGCCGATCGGCGATATCGACGAAGATGAGATTGCCTTCTCGCAGGCCGGCAGCGACGATCTCGCCGCCGCCACGCTCGACACCGCCGATGCGCTGAGCGGCCTCGAACGTCGGTTGCTGCTGGCACAACTGGTCTCCGCCTGGGCGCGCGCGGAAGGTGTCAGTGCCGCCGGGGGCGCGCCGCTTGTCGCCAACACGCCGGCGGCGGCGCTGCATCTTGCCGATGCGCTGGCGGGGCTGATTGACGACATGACGACACGGCGTGTCGGCTGGGAGCGGCTCGACGATCTCGTTCCGGACAATCTCGACAGATACTGGGAGAAGACACTCGCCTTCCTGAAGATCGCGCGCGACTACTGGCCGAACCGCCTGCGGGAACTCGGCCGGATCGAGGCGGCGGAGCGGCGCGATCTGCTGATCGCGGCGGAAATCGAGCGGCTCAAGAACAGCAACGCGCCGGTGATCGCCGCCGGCTCGACCGGCTCGATGCCATCGACTGCAGATTTGCTTGCCGCCATCGCGAGACTGCCGCATGGCGCGGTGGTGCTGCCTGGCCTCGATACCGATCTCGACGATGCCTCCTGGGAGACGATCGCCGGCGCGCGGAGCGACCAAGCCGGCGACGGTGGGTTCGGTGGTGACATGCCGGCATTCGCGCATCCGCAATTCGCCATGCACGGGCTGCTTAGGCGCATCGGCATCCTGCGCCGGGACGTGATCGCATTGGCCGCGCCGGCGCCGCATGGCCGCGAGCCGTTCGTCGCGCAGGCGCTGCGCCCGACAGCGACCACCGATCGCTGGCGACAATGGCTGGTGCAGCCTGACGTCACGACGCAGCGCACCGCCGCGTTGTACAATCTCACCGTGATCGAGGCGGCGAGTGCCGAGGAAGAGGCGACAGCGATCGCCGTGGCGCTGCGCCAGGCGCTGCAGACGCCCGGCAAGACAGCGGCACTGGTGACACCGGATCGGGCGCTGGCGCGCCGTGTTATCGGTGCGCTCGAGCGCTGGCAGGTGGCGGTGGACGATTCCGGCGGCGATTCGCTGGCAGATACCAGCGCTGGCATCTTCGCGCGGCTTACCGCCGGGACAGCGCTCGCCGGCTGCGAACCGGTGACGCTGCTTGCCCTGCTCAAGCATCCGTTGTTGCGGCTGGGGCAGCCGGCCGGCGTATGCCTGCCTGCCGTCGAGGCGCTGGAGCTGGCGGTATTGCGTGGTCCGCGACCGCGACCGGGTACCGCCGGGCTGGCCCATGCGCTGGAGACGTTGCGCGCCGGATTGCAAAAGCCGGGCACGCTGCATCACAGCGATCTGCGTCATCGGCTGACGGCCGGCGCGCTCGATAGCGCGCAGGCGCTGGTTGCAGCGCTCGCGGCAGCACTGCAGCCGCTCGAAACGATGGTCCGCGCGCCGCAGCCGCTCGCGGCGCTGGTGAAGAACCACTATGCCTGCCTGGTTGCGCTTGGTGGCGATGCAGGCGAGGTGGCAGCCTTCACCGGGCCGGATGGCCGCGCGCTCGCCAATCTCTTCGATGAACTCGGCGAGACGCCGCATGCCGACGGTATTGCCGTCACGCCTGCCGACTATGCCGACCTATTCCAGGCCCTGATTGCGGAGCGCATCGTGCGCAAGCCGTCGCTGCCGGATGTGCGGATCCGTATCTACGGCCCGCTTGAGGCGCGCTTGCAGCAGGTCGACCGGATGATTCTCGGCGGGCTCGTCGAAGGCACCTGGCCGCCCGACACCCGCACCGATCCATGGCTCAGCCGGCCGATGCGCCATCAGCTTGGCCTCGATCTGCCGGAGCGGCGCATCGGTCTGTCGGCGCACGACTTCGCCCAGGCGCTCGGTGCGCCCGAAGTGATATTGACCCGCGCCGGCAAGCTCGGCGGCGCGCCGACGGTGGCATCGCGCTTCGTGCAGCGGCTGGCCGCGCTGGCCGGCGACGAGGACTGGACGCAAGCGATCGGGCGCGGCGCGGATTATCTCGACTGGGCGCGCGCCCTCGACCGACCCGCGCGACCGCCGCTGCCTGTCGCGCAGCCGGCGCCGCGGCCGGCGCGCCATCAGCGCCCGCACCGGCTGTCGGTCACCGAGATCGAGGACTGGCTGCGCGATCCCTATACCATCCACGCGCGGCATATCCTCAAGCTGCGCCCGCTCGACGCTGTCGACACGCCCCCCGGCGCCGCCGACCGCGGCACCGTCATCCACGCGGCGGTGGCGAAGTTCACGATGGATTTCGCGGCGAAGCTGCCGGCCGATCCGGCCGGCGCGCTGGTTGAAATCGGCGCCGAAGCCTTCAGGGCGCTGGAGGATTTCCCCGAGGCGAAAGCCTTCTGGTGGCCGCGTTTCCTGCGCATCGCGCAATGGTTCGGAGACTGGGAGACAGGCCGCCGCGACGGCGGCACCGTGCATCCGGAGATCTTCGGTCAACTGACGATCGCGCGTGACGGCCTTGAGCCGTTTGTGCTCACTGGCCGCGCCGATCGGATCGAGCGGCGCGCCGACGGGCGCTACGCGATCCTCGATTACAAGACCGGACGGCTGCCCGGCCATGACGAAGTGAAGGTCGGCTTTGCGCCGCAACTGCCGCTTGAAGCGGCGATCCTGCGCGGCGGCGGCTTCAAGCTCATTCCGGCCGGCGTCAGCGTCGGCGAACTTGTCTATGTCGGCTTGCGAGGCGGACAGCCGCCAGGTGAGGCACGGCTTGTCGATCTCAAGGATATTGCGCCTGACGCGCTTGCCGACGATGCCCGGAAAGAGCTGATGAAGCTGGTGGAGCGTTTCGACAACGACACGCAACCTTATCTGTCGCTCGTCAACCCGATGTGGAGGGGGCGCCGCTACGGCGATTACGACCATCTCGCCCGCGTGAAGGAATGGGCGGTAGAGGTTGGGGAGGCGGAGGAATGAGCCGCGTGCGCATGATCCCGGCCGACGTCGTGGCGGTGCAGCGCGCGGCGTCCGACCCGCAGGTTTCTGCCTGGGTCGGCGCCAACGCCGGCGCTGGCAAGACGCATGTGCTGGCGCAGCGCGTCATCAACCTGCTGCTCGCCGGCACGGATCCGGCGAAGATCCTCTGTATTACTTTCACCAAGGCGGCAGCCGCCAACATGGCGAACCGCGTTTTCGAGACGCTGGCGCGCTGGGTGACGCTCGACGATACGGCGCTCGATCAGGAGATCAGGACGATTGCCGATATCGTCGCGAATGCGGCGATACGCGCGCATGCCCGGCGGCTGTTCGCCGCGACGCTGGAAACGCCGGGTGGACTGAAAGTGCAGACGATCCACGCCTTCTGCACCCGGCTGCTTCATCAGTTTCCGTTCGAGGCGAATGTCGCGGCACGGTTCACCGTGCTCGACGAGGCGACGACGGCGAAGTTGCTGGAGCGGCTGACGCTGGATGTCCTGCTGCAGGCCGCTGCCGCGCCGCAGAGCGCGCTGGGCCGGGCGCTCGAACAGGCCATCATCGCCGCCGCCGATCAGACGCTCAAAGACGTCATCAACGAGGCTATCGGTCAGCGCGAGCGGCTGTCTGCATGGATCAGCCGCGCTGGCGACATCGAGAAAGCGGTTGCGGAATTGACGGTATCGCTCGGCTTGAAGCCGGACGATAGCGATACTGCGGCGCGCGAAGCGTTCTTTGCCGAATCGCTGATTCCTGAATCCGACTGGCCCGATCTGATCGCGGTTTTGAAGACCGGCCTGAAGACCGATGCCAAGCATGCAGGTGTGCTGACGAGCCTGCGAGGCCTCGCCGGAGACGCGAAGAGCGACGCTTACCTGCAGATTTTCTGTACCGCCAAGCTCGAGCCGCGCCAAAACCTGCTGACTAAAAAGCTCGGCGAGGCCTATCCGGAATGGCTCGACAGGCTGCAGGCGGAGCAGACGCGTCTCTGTACGCTGATCGCGCGTCGTCGCGCTATCGCCACCCGCGACCGTACCGCCGCGCTGATGATCATCGCCAACGAGGTGATCGAGCGCTATCGCGCGGAGAAGGACCGGCGCGGCCTGCTTGACTATGAAGATCTGATCGACAAGACGCTGGCGCTGTTCGAGAGTGCCTCCGCCGCCTGGGTGCTCTACAAGCTCGATCTCGGCGTCGACCATATGCTGATCGACGAAGCGCAGGACACAAGTCCACGCCAGTGGGAGATCATCAAGCATATCGGCGCCGAGTTCACCGCCGGCGCCGGTGCGCGCGGCATGGTCAAGCGGACGATCTTCGCGGTCGGCGACGAGAAGCAGTCGATCTTCTCCTTCCAGGGCGCGGCGCCGGACACCTTCGCGACCATGCGAACGCATTTCAAGCGGTTGCATGTCGGCGGACAGACCGAATTCATCGAGCGTGAATTCAAGACCTCGTTCCGCTCCGGCCCGGTGGTGCTTGAAGCCGTCGATGAGGTGTTCAAGCGTCCGCAGGCTTATGACGGCCTTACGGCGGTTGCGGGGGCGACGGTGCATCGTGCGCTGCCGGGTGCGGTGCCGGGAGTTGTCGAATTGTGGGAGCCGGTCGCCCCGGATGCGCGCCGGCTCGACAGCGGCTGGAGCGCGCCCTTCGATACCGTCACCGCGGATAGTCCGCCGGCGCGGCTGGCGGCGAAGATCGCGGCAACGATCCGCAAGCATTGCCAGGACGGCGGACGCGCCGGCGATGTACTGATTCTGGTGCGGCGGCGCGGCGTGCTGTTCGAAACCGTCATCCGGGCGTTGAAGGAAGCCGGCATCGCTGTCGCCGGCGCCGACCGGCTGGTGCTGACCGAACATATCGCGGTGATGGACCTGATGGTGCTTGCCGACGCGCTGCTGCTGCCCGACGACGATCTCGCTGTTGCCACCGTGCTCAAGAGCCCGCTGTTCGGCTTGGCCGACGACGATCTGCTGGCGCTTGCCTGGCAGCGACCCGGATCGTTGCTGGCATCGTTGCGCGACAAGGCGAAGGACAATCTCCATTTTGCCGCCACCGTCGCACGCTTCGACCGGCTGGCGGTGGCCGCGCGGCAGATGCTGCCTTTCACCTTTTATGCACGCGTGCTCGGCGCCGAGGGCGGTCGTCGCAGCATGCTTGCACGGCTCGGCATCGAAGCGATGGATGCGCTCGACGAGTTTCTCAATCTGGCGCTCGATTACGAGGCCCGCGAGACGCCGTCGTTGCAGGGTTTCGTCGCCTGGCTGCGCGCGGCGCAGACCGACGTGAAACGTGACATGGAAATGGGTCGCGACGAGGTGCGGGTGATGACCGTCCACGGCGCCAAGGGACTGGAAGCGCCGTTTGTCATCCTCGCCGATACGATCGGTCGGCCGCGTGGACCGAAAGACCCGCGGCTGCTCGGGTTGCCGCAGGGCGGCTTCGTCTGGGCAGCCGCGCAGAACAACGACACCGACCTGATGGCGCAGGCGCGTACTGCCGCGCGCGAGGCCGCCGAGAGGGAATACCGACGTCTCCTCTATGTCGCGCTGACGCGCGCCGAGCGGCGGCTGATCGTCTGCGGCGTCGATGGCAAGCAGAATAGGCCGGAAGGCTGCTGGTACGATCTCGTCGCCGCCGCGCTCACGCCGCTGTGCATCGAGGAGCCCGCGGACGACGGCGAGGGAAGGGTCTGGCGCTTCAGCAAGGAAGCGCCTGAAAGGGATACGCCCGGGATACAAGTCGCGCTGCCTGCGGCGCCGAAGCCGGTGCCGCCGGAGTGGTTGTGGCAATCGGCGGTCGCCGAGCCGCCGGCGGTGCGGCTGGTGTCGCCCTCCGACAGCGACGATGACGACGCGCGCCCCCATCGGCAGGCCGATCAGGCGGCCGCGCGCTTTGCCCGCCGGCGCGGGACCGTTATCCATCGTCTGCTGCAATCGCTGCCCGGCCTGCCGGTGGATCGTCGCGAGGCAGCGGCGCACGCTTATCTCGCCCGCGCCGGTCGCGACTGGACCCATGAGTGGACCGATGAGCAGCGCGCGGCAGTGTTGCAGCCCGTGTTGACGATCCTGACCGATGCCCGCTTCGCGCCGTTGTTCGCGCCGGGCAGCCGTGCCGAAGTTCCGATTGTCGGCAATCTGCCGGGCATCCGCGTCAACGGTCAGATCGACCGACTCGCCGTCACTGGTACGCAGGTATTGATTGCCGACTACAAGACCGGCCGGCCACGTCCGGAGCCGGCCGCCTATGTTCGGCAGTTGGCGCTCTATCGTGCGGTTCTGGCGCGGCTTTATCCCCGCCACACGATCCGCGCCGCCCTGATCTGGACCGATGTCCCTGATCTCGCGGAGATATCCGACGCGACGATGGACGCCGCGCTGGTTCGCGCGCTGGCATTCACCGCGGCGTGATCGTTCTGCGTGTCACCCCTGCGCGTGTCGCCTTGACGGTCACTCCCCCCGTTCATAGGTTCGGCCTCCGACGAAGCGGGGGGCGAGTGGCCCCTTTCGAACATAACGAGGTGAGCGATGGCGGTCGGTAAGGTATCGGACGCGACCTTTGAAGCGGACGTGTTGAAGGCGGCCGGCCCGGTCGTGGTGGATTTCTGGGCGGAGTGGTGCGGCCCGTGCAAGATGATCGGCCCGGCGCTCGACGAGATCGCCAGCGATCTCGGCGACAAGGTGAAGATCGTCAAATTGAACGTCGACGAGAATCCCGACACCGCCGCGAAATACGGCATCATGTCGATCCCGACGCTGATGATGTTCAAGAACGGCGAGATCACGTCGCGCCAGGTCGGTGCAGCGCCGAAGGTGAAGCTGCATCAGTGGATCGCCGGCGAGGCCTGATCGCCATTCGCGAGCTTTGCTTCCGGTGCAATCGGAAGCGACGGTCCCGGATTTTGTTTTTGATGCGTTTTCTTCACGCGAACCGATCCTCGTTTCGCTTGAAAACGTTGCAGCGCTGACACTTTTTCCGTTTACGATAGGCAATGCGGCCAGCCCCCGGGCTGGCCGTTTGCGTACAAGTCCCGCGGGTCAGCCTGGCGGCGTGCCGTTGTCTTTCAGTACTTCACCGGCAAGATAGAGCGAGCCGGCAATCAGGATGCGCGGCGGCGGATCGAGGCCAAGCTCGCCTACGGCGGCGAGCGCTTCGGCGACGCTATCGCGGCTGGTCGCGCCGAGGCCGGCGCCGCGAGCAGCAGCGGCAAGCGCTTCGGCGGTCATGCTCTTCGGCTGGTCCGGAATCGGCACGGCGATGACGCGATGCGCCAGGCCGGAAAAGTTGTGCAGGAAGCCGCTTGCGTCTTTCGTCTGCAGCATGCCGACGATCATCACCAGCGGCCGCGACACCCGCTCTTCGAGGTCGGCGAGTGCGGCGGCGACGGCACGTCCGCCATCGGGGTTATGGCCGCCGTCGAGCCACAGTTCGCTGCCCGGCGGCGCCAGCGCCACCAGCCGGCCTTGCGCCAGCCGCTGGAAACGGGCCGGCCATTCCGCCCGCACCATGCCCTGCTCGAAAGCTGCAGCCGGAACGGAGAGATCGTTCTTCAGCGCGCGCAGCGTCGCGATGGCCAGCCCGGCATTGTCGAACTGATGGCGGCCGAAGAGTTTCGGCGCCGGCAGATCGAGAAGCCCGGCATCGTCCTGATAGACGAGTCGGCCGCGCTCGTTGGTGACTGTGAAGTGTTCGCCGGCGATGGCGACCGGCGCCGACAGGCGCGCCGCCTGTCGTTCGATCACCGCAAGCGCCTCGCGCGGCTGCGCGGCGACGATCGCCGGTGCGCCGCGCTTGATGATGCCGGCTTTCTCGGTGGCGATGGCGGCGAGGTTGTCGCCGAGAAAATCCGTATGGTCCATCGATACCGGGGTGATGACGCTGGCCAGCGGCCGCTCCACCACATTGGTGGCGTCGAGCCGCCCGCCGAGCCCGACTTCCAGCAACAGTATGTCGGCCGGATGCCGAGAGAACAGCAACAGGCCGGCGGCAGTGGTGATCTCGAACACGGTGATCGGCGCCCCGGCATTGGCGCGTTCGCATTCTTCCATCGTCGCGGCGAGTTCGGCGTCGCCGACCAGCACGCCGCCGCCCGGCGCGCCGAGGCGAAAGCGCTCGTTCATCCGCACCAGATGCGGCGACGAATAGACATGCACGCGCAGGCCGGCCGCATCCAGCATCGCGCGCAGGAACGCCACCGTCGAGCCCTTGCCGTTGGTCCCCGCGACGTGGATGACCGGCGGCAGCTTGCGCTCCGGATGATCGAGCGCCGCCAGAATGCGCCACATCCGGTCGAGCGACAGGTCGATCAGTTTCGGGTGCAGCGCCGTCAGCCGCTCAAGGATGGTATCGACTGCGGCCATGCGCGTTCAGGCGTGCGCGGCAATCGGCGTCGGCACCTGCTTGGGAGCGGCAGGTGCGCGGGTGAGCAGGCGGCACAGATTGGCAAGAGTGCCGCGCAACTGATGACGATGCACGACGAGATCGACCATGCCGTGCTTCTCCAGAAACTCGGAACGCTGGAAACCCTCCGGCAGCTTCTCGCGGATCGTCTGCTCGATCACCCGCGGGCCGGCGAAGCCGATCAGCGCGCCGGGCTCGGCGATCTGCACGTCGCCCAGCATGGCATAGGAGGCGGTGACGCCGCCGGTGGTCGGATTGGTCAGCACGACGATATAGGGCAGCTTCATCTCGCGCAGCATCTGCACCGCCACCGTGGTGCGCGGCAGTTGCATCAGCGACAGGATGCCTTCCTGCATGCGCGCGCCGCCCGAGGCCGCAAACATGATGAACGGCGTCTTGCGCGCGACCGCGGTCTCGGCCGCGTTGACGAAAGCTTCGCCGGCCGCCATGCCGAGCGAACCGCCCATGAAATCGAAGTCCTGCACCGAGGCCGTTACCGGCAGACCGTGGAGCTTGCCGACGGCGGACTTCACCGCGTCCTGCATGCCGGTCTTGGTGCGCGCATCCTTCAGGCGGTCGACATAGCGGCGCTCGTCGCGGAATTTCAGCGGATCGACCGCGACTTCGCGCAGTGCGATCTCCTCGTATTCGCCGTTGTCGAACAGCGACTTCAACCGCGCCGTTGCGCTCATGCGCATGTGATATCCCGAACTCGGGATGACGAACTGGTTCGCCTCGACGTCCTTGTAGAAGACGAGCTGTCCGGTCTCCGGGCATTTGATCCAGAGATTTTCCGGCGTATCGCGGCGATTGAGGATGCTGCGAATCTTCGGTCGGACGACGTTTGAAATCCAATTCATGGGTCGATCTTACAATCCCGGAAGGCTGGCGAACATCACTCTCTTGCCCGGCGGTTAAGAGCCAGCCGGATCGAGCATTTTTATGACGGCAGCGGCGTCACGGCACCATTGCCGGGCGGGAGGCGGTGCGCACGCCTTCGGCAAGCTCGCGAACCAGCGCCGCAACGGCAGCCGCCGTGCCGGGGCCCGGCGTGCCGTCCGCGCCAAGATTAGCCTTCACCACATCAACAAGCGCTGAACCGACGACGACGGCATCGGCGCCTTCGGCGATGCCGCGCGCCTGCGCCGCAGTGCGCACGCCAAAGCCGACCGCGACCGGCAGCGTCGTGTGCCGCTTGATCCGTGCCACCGCTTCGCTTACGCGCGCCGCATCCGGCGTTGCCGAGCCGGTGATGCCGGTGATCGAAACGTAATAGACGAAGCCCGACGTATTCGCGAGCACCACCGGCAGCCGCTTGTCGTCGGTCGTCGGTGTCGCCAGGCGAATGAAATTCAATCCGGCGTTGAGTGCCGGGATGCATAACTCGCTATCTTCTTCCGGTGGCAGATCGACGACGATCAGTCCGTCGATCCCGGCGGCTTTCGCGTCGACGAGGAAACGCTCGACGCCGTAGATATAGATCGGGTTGTAGTAGCCCATCAGCACGATCGGCGTCGTGTCGTTGTCCTTGCGGAAGCCGCGTACCAGATCGAGCGTCTTCCGCAGGCTCGCGCCGGCCTTCAGCGCGCGCTGTCCGGCAGCCTGGATCGCCGGGCCATCGGCCATCGGATCGGTGAACGGCATGCCGAGTTCGATCACGTCGGCACCGGCGGCCGGCAGCGCCTTGATGATCGCGGCCGAGGTGTCGTGATCGGGATCGCCGGCCATCAGGAAGGTTACGAGGCCGGCGCGCCGCTCTGCCTTCAGCATGGCGAAGGTGGAATCGATGCGAGTCATTTTTTCTTTTTTCTGCCCGGTTTCTGATTGTCGTTCTGCGCGCTGTCGCCGCGCGACGGCCAGTAGAATTTCTGCCCGCGGGCGCGCGCCGCTGCCATGCGCACATTGATGGTGCCGAGGACCAGCCCGCCGAGCGAGAACCAGAAATAGATCCATTCCTTGCGGTCGATCGGCGGTCCGGCGATAAACAGCCGGGCCTTCAGGAAATAGACGAGATAGCCGCCGGCCCAGACCAGCAGGATAAGGCCGATCAGCTTTTGCCGGTCGATCATTTGCGTGCCGCCAGATAATCGGCGACCGAGGCGAGGTCCTTGTCGCCGCGCCCGGAGACATTGACGACGACCAGATGGTCGGCCGGCTTGCCGGCGGCGATCTCCGGCAGCTTCGCCAATGCGTGCGAGGATTCCAGCGCCGGGATGATGCCTTCGAGGCGCGAGCACAATTGCAGCGCAGCGACCGCTTCGTCGTCAGTCGCCGACAGGAACTGCACGCGGCCGACGTCATGCAGCCAGGCATGTTCCGGACCGATGCCCGGATAATCGAGGCCGGCGGAAATCGAATGTGCGTCCTGAATCTGCCCGTCCTCGTTCATCAGCAGATAGGTGCGGTTGCCATGCAGCACACCGGGACGGCCGCCGGCGATCGATGCCGCATGCAGGCCGGTCAATCCGTGACCTGCCGCCTCGACGCCGTAGATGGCGATCTGGCGGTCGTCGAGAAACGGATGGAACAGGCCCATCGCATTGGAGCCGCCGCCGATGCAGGCGACGAGCGAATCGGGAAGCCGGCCTTCGGCCTCGAGCATCTGGGCGCGAGTCTCGATGCCGATGATCGACTGAAAATCGCGCACCATCATCGGATAGGGATGCGGTCCCGCCACCGTGCCGATGCAATAGAAAGTGTCGGCGACATTGGTCACCCAGTCGCGCAGCGCCTCGTTCATCGCGTCTTTCAATGTGCGGGTGCCTGACTGCACCGCGCGCACCTCGGCGCCCAGCATTTTCATGCGGAAGACATTGGGCTCCTGCCGCGCCACGTCGACGGCACCCATATAGACGACGCAATCAAGACCGAACCGCGCGCACAGCGTTGCAGTGGCGACGCCGTGCATGCCGGCGCCGGTCTCGGCGATGATGCGCTTCTTGCCCATGCGGCGCGCCAACATGATCTGGCCGAGCACGTTGTTCACCTTGTGGGCGCCGGTGTGGTTGAGCTCCTCGCGCTTGAAATAGATCTTGGCGCCCAATCCGGCGGAGCCGGCCTGCGACCGGAGATGCGCGGTCAGCCGCTCGGCGAAATAGAGCGGCGAGGGACGGCCGACGAAGGTCTTCAGATGGCCGTCCATCTCCCGCTGGAAGGCGGGATCGTTGCGTGCCTCGGCGTAAGCCTTTTCCAGATCGAGGATCAGCGGCATCAGCGTCTCGGCGACGAAACGGCCGCCATAGATACCGAAGCGGCCGTGCTCGTCCGGGCCGGTGCGGAAAGAGTTGGGTTGCTGGATGGTCATGCGCGGCGCGTCCTCGAAGCTGACTGCAAATCCCGCTCGGCGGCGCGCGCGGCGGCGATGAAAGCGACGATCTTGTCGGGATCCTTTTCGCCCGGCGCGCGCTCGACGCCGGAGGAGACATCGACCCCCGTGGCGCCGGTGATCGCCAGTGCCGTGGCGACATTACTCTGGTCGAGGCCGCCCGACAGGATGAACGGCACCGGGATGGCAATCTTGTTGAGCAGCGTCCAGTCGAACGGCGTGCCGAGACCGCCCGGCCGTGTCGCCCGACGCGGCGGCCGCGCGTCGAACAGGATGTGATCGGCAACCTTCTCATAGAGCCGGATCGGCGCCAGGTCGGCGCGGCTGGCGACCGGCAGCGCCTTGATCACCGGCAGGCCGAACCGCGCCCGGATGACGCCGACGCGCTCCGGGCTCTCATGGCCGTGCAGTTGCAGCATGTCCGGCTTCAGCGCGGTGACGATATCGAACAGCAGGTCGTCCGTGGCGTCGACGGTCAGCGCGACCTTGCCGGCCCGGCCGGCAACACGCGCGCCTAGTGTTCTGGCGGTGCCCGGATCGAGGTTGCGCGGTGAGGGCGGAAAGAACACGAAGCCGACCAGATCGGCGCCGGCGTCCAGCGCGGCGTCGAGCGTATCGGGGGTCTTCAACCCGCATATTTTGACCAGGAGTGCCATCTTGGCGGGGGTTCTACCCCGCGGCGGACGGTTTGTCTCCACCCCGGATTCTGCCTGGAACGGCGTTTTTGCGGGTGTTATGCCGGGGTTTTCGTCTCCGGGGCCGTCAGCCGCTGCCATACCAGCACCGCGGCGGCGAAGTCCTCGACCGCGGTGCCGGCGGACTTGAAAACGGTGATCTCGCGTTGGGTTCGGCGTCCTTTGACCGTGCCGCGGCACAGTTCGAACAGGTCGCCCTGTACGTCGGCCACCTTGATGATCCGGCGCCGCAGCGGGCCGACGAGGTCGCCGGCCTCCTTCAATGCGCCTCGGGTATCGACGAACAGCCGGGCGCGCGCCAGCGTGCGGTCGTCGGCCTCGCGCATCTTCGGCGTAAAGCTGCCGATCAGGTCGACATGCGTGCCGGCCTTCAGCCAGGCGCCCTTGAGAATCGGCTCGGTAGCGAGCGTCGCGCAGGAAACGATATCGGCGCTGCGCACCGCCTCTTCGAGGTCGTCGGTGACGTCGGTCTCGATGCCGCCGGCGGCGAGTGCAAAGGCGGTGGCGATGGCGCGCCGCTTGCTGCGGTTCCACAGCGTCACCCGCTTGATCGGGCGCACCGCGGCATGCGCGCGCACCAGATGCGGCGCCAGCGCGCCGGCGCCGATCATCACCAGATGTTCGGCATTCTTGCGCGCCAGATAACGCGCGGCGAGCGCCGAAGCGGCGCCTGTGCGCCAGGCGGTAAGCACGCGCCCGTCGAGCACCGCCAGCGGCTCGCCGGTGTCGCCCGACAGCAGCAGATACTGGCCGTAGAGCGACGGTTTGCCATGCTGCGCATTGTCCGGAAAGATCGTCGCCAGCTTGCAGCCGACGAAGCGCCCGCCGGCCGGCGTATCCGCCGATGCCGGTGCAGACCATGCCGGCATGATCAGCATCGTTGCGTCGGTGCCAGGCTGCGGGATTGTGTGGTGATGCCGTGGTGGCACCGCGATCCCGGTGCGGAAGGCTTCGGCCAGCGCGTCGACCAGCCCCGGATAATCGAGCGTCGCGTCGATCTCGGCGGCGGTGACGATGCGCACGGAGCTTCCTCTGATGCTCAGCGAGGCGGCGGCACGGCAAGCGGCAGCTCGCGCTCGCCCCGACGTTGCTGCGCGTGAAGTTCCTCGTTCATCCGGTGTGTCTGCGCATCAAGCCGGCGCACGGCACGCCGCCATTTCCCCTGGCCGAGCCATGCAGCTGTGCCACCGATCAGCACGCCGATGATGACGAGAACGAAAATCAGGACGAACAGCGGCAGCGATGCCGCGTAGGCGGGCGCCGCGGTGCTGAACGGATCGAAGGACACGATGACGGTCTGCCGGTTGGCGACCGCAAACAGCACCAGCACGATCACCAGCGGAACGAGTACCAGTGCTGCAAGGACTTTCCGCACCATCGCCGCCTTCTGTTCCCCGCTGCTGCGGCCCTTCCGTCGTCCGGCTGCTGCGCCCGCAGCCGGTGCGCGCGTGGTTGCCGGTCTGGCCGAGCGCCGCTGCTTACGGGCTCGGTGGCGTCTCAGGCGTATAGTTGCGGTTCAGCCTTTCGCGCATTTCCTTGCCGGTTTTGAAGAACGGCACGACCTTGCCGTCAACCGCGACATGGTCGCCGGTGCGCGGATTGCGACCGGTGCGCGCCGGCCGGTGCTTGACCGAGAATGCGCCGAATCCCCGCAGTTCGACGCGGTGACCCTTGGCCATCGCCGCCGTCACTTCGTTGAGAATGGCGTTGATGATGTTCTCGACGTCGCGCTGGTACAGATGGGGGTTCTGTGCCGCGATCTTCTGTACCAGTTCTGATTTGATCATTGTCTCGTGCCGTATCGTTTCTCGTCTGGTGTGCCTATCGCGAATATGGGTTGCGAATATTCGCCGCGAATTCATCTGCTGCCTTTGCGCCGCGCAATCTCCACCGTCCGTCCGGAACGTCCGGACGGTGCTGATAACGCACGCCGGCACGGTTTAGCGAGGGGCCGAAGGGTGCCAAAGCGCCAACAGGCCGTCAAGGTTGAGGCGTTCGATGGCGTTCACCGCGCCCCATGCCTCCAGTCGTTCGGCGATGCCGCCGAAGCCGATGGCGGCAAACGCCGAAGCGGCGACATGGAGGAACGGCAGATCGGCGAAGCGCGGCGACAGCCTGTAGTCGCGCACCGGCGTATCGGCCGGTACCTGCTTTTCCTTCGCCAGCCAGGCGATGGCGGTTTCCTCGTCGCCGAGTGCATCGATCAGCCGCACGGAAACCGCCTGCCGCCCGGTGAATACGCGGCCATCGCTGACGCGCGACAGCGCCACGTCGTCCATTTTACGACGCTCCTGCACCAGTCCCTTGAACCAGGCATAGGAATCCATCACCACGGATTCGAGCGCGGCGCGCGCCTCCGCGCTGGTCGGCTCGTAGCCGTTGGGCGCCGCCTTCAGCGGTGAGGATTTCACTTCCTCGACCTGCACGCCGATGGTTTTCAGCGCCTCGTAAAAATTCGGATACTGGAAGATGACGCCGATCGAGCCGACCAGCGACGTATCCTGCGCGACGATGTAATCGCCCGCCATCGCGGCGATATAGCCGCCGGAGGCGGCGAGGCCGTCGACCACCACCACCATCGGCTTCTTGTCCTGCAGGGCGCGCAGCGACTTGAACAATTGCTCGGAGCCGGCGGTGGTGCCGCCGGGGCTGTCGATATGCACGATCACGGCTTTGGCCTGCGATTTGGCCAGCCGCTCCAGCGCGTCGGTGCGCGTCTGGTCGCCGCGGATCAGCCCGGTGATCTTGATGCGAGCGATGCTGCCGCTCGCCTCGGCGCTCGCCCCGCTGCGCCAATAGCGCATCCCCGCGCCGGCCAGCGCCAGGGCGACGACGACCACCGTGGCGACGCGCCAGAAGGTCAGCTTGCGGCGCATGCGCCGACGATCGACGATGGCGTCGGCATCCAGCGGGGTTTTCGATCCCTGGTTCGTTCTGGTGGATTCGCTCATGACACCGTTGCCGCTTTCCGTTGCGCCTGATCCGGTAAGCCTCATGACGCTTCATCCGGCGATGCGCAAGTCGCCGCGGATGATGTCCTGAAACAGGACAGGGCCCTGATGATAGCATCAGGACCCTGTGCAATTTAAGGCCGTCGGTTTCGGCGTGGCAATCCTGCGCGCCGGCCGGGGAAGCTGAAGCAGGATGGCTTCTCCTTGAAGCGCCATCCTGCCTTGGTTCATTGCCGGAGCGCGATCCTTGCGGAAAATCGGATCACGCTCCCGTCGTATGCTACTCTTCAGCCTTCTCGTTACGCTGCCGCAGGGCAGCGCCGAGAATGTCGCCGAGCGACGCACCGGAATCGGAGGAGCCGTACTGAGCGATGGCTTCCTTCTCTTCCGCGACTTCCAGCGCCTTGATCGACACCGTCACCTTGTGGGTCTTGCGATCGAACTGGGTGACGCGGGCGTCGAACTTCTGGCCGACCTGGAAGCGGTCGGTGCGCTGATCGGCGCGATCGCGGGCGAGATCGCCGCGCTTGATGAAGGTCTCGATGTCGGTGCCGACGATCTTCACGTCGAGTCCGGCTTCCTTCACCTCGGTCACTTCGCAGGTAACGACGTCGCCCTTCCTCATTTCGCCGGCCGCGCCCGACGACATCGGATCGCCGCCGAGCTGCTTGATGCCGAGCGAGATGCGCTCCTTCTCGACGTCGACGTCGAGAACCTGCGCCTGCACGACGTCGCCCTTCTTGTAGTCGTCGATCACCTGCTCGCCCGGACGCTTCCAGTCGAGATCGGAGAGGTGCACCATGCCGTCGACGTCGCCGTCGAGGCCGAGGAACAGGCCGAACTCGGTCTTGTTCTTGACCTCGCCTTCGACCACCGAACCGGGCGGATACTTCTCGACGAAGGTCTCCCACGGATTGCGCATGGTCTGCTTGAGACCGAGCGAAATGCGGCGCTTGACCGGATCGACTTCGAGGATCTGCACCTCGACTTCCTGCGACGTCGACACGATCTTGCCGGGATGCACGTTCTTCTTGGTCCACGACATCTCGGAGACGTGGATCAGGCCCTCGATGCCCGGCTCCAGTTCGACGAAGGCGCCGTAATCGGTGATGTTGGTGACGCGGCCCTTGAAGCGGGCATCGACCGGATACTTGGCCTCGATGCCCTGCCACGGATCGTCGAGCAGCTGCTTCATGCCGAGCGAGATGCGGTGCGTCTCATGGTTGATCTTGATGATCTTCACCTTCACCGTCTGACCGATGTTGAGCACTTCGGTCGGATGGTTGACGCGACGCCAGGCGATATCGGTGACGTGCAGCAGACCGTCGATGCCGCCGAGATCAACGAACGCACCATAATCGGTGATGTTCTTGACCACGCCGTCGATGACCTGACCCTCTTCGAGGTTCTGCACCAGTTCCTGGCGCTGTTCGGCGCGGGTCTCTTCGAGAACCGTGCGGCGCGATACGACGATGTTGCCGCGGCGGCGGTCCATCTTCAGAATCTGGAACTGCTGCGGTGAATTCATCAGCGGGGTGACATCGCGGATCGGCCGGATGTCGACCTGCGAACGCGGCAGGAACGCCACGGCGCCGTCGAGGTCGACGGTGAAGCCGCCCTTGACCTGATTGAAGATCGTGCCGGTGACCTTCTCGTTGGCGTTGAAGGACTTCTCCAGCTTGCCCCAGCTTTCCTCGCGACGCGCCTTGTCCCTGGACAGGACGGCTTCGCCGAGCGCGTTCTCGACGCGCTCCAGGTAAACCTCGACCGTGTCACCGACCTTGAGATCGCCCTGACGTCCGGGACCGGCAAATTCGCGCAGCGCGACGCGGCCTTCGGTCTTCAGGCCGACGTCGATGACCGCCATGTCCTTTTCGATGGCGACGACGGTCCCTTCGATGACCGATCCTTCCTGCATGTGGCCGTGGTTGAAGGATTCATCGAGCATCGCCGCAAAATCATCACGCGACGGATTGTGAGCAGTGGCAGTAGCCATAAATGGTCCTCAGCGGCGCGCCGGCGATTGACAGGGGGCGTTCCAAGTGCACGGGCCGATGGTCCCGCAGACCAGCGGCAGCCTCCGGGAATCCGGATGGCCGGCGCAAAAACCGTGCGATCGAAACGATGGTTCAAGTCCGGAGCGCCGTGTCGAAACGCGAGCGGGGCTTGGTCCTCCAACCGCGAGGGGCAGTCAGCCGCGCCCTCGGCCCGCTCGGATGGCTTCGACAATCTCGATGGCCGCCCGGATCGCCGGTTCTATAGCCAAATGCGTGGTATCCAGCAAGTGCGCGTCGGCGGCGGGCTTGAACGGTGCGACGGCGCGGGCGGCATCGCGGGCGTCTCGCGCCAGGATATCGGCCAGCACCGTCGACGGATCGACTGCCTCGCCGCGGCCTTGAAGTTCCAGGACCCGGCGACGGGCGCGTTCTTCCGGCGAGGCGGTGACGAAGATTTTCACGTCCGCCTGCGGGGCGATCACCGTGCCGATATCGCGGCCGTCGAGCACCGCGCCTTCCGCGCGCGCCGCGAAGCCGCGCTGGAACGCCAGCAGCGCTTCGCGCACCTGCGGAATCGCCGCCACCACCGATGCGGCATTGCCGACGGCATCCGCCTTCAGCGCTGTTTCATCGAAATGCAGCGGATCGAGCCCCCGCGCCATGGCGATGGCGACATCTGCGTCCTCCGGTGGCCGCCCGGCGTCGAGCACGCCTTTGCCGACGGCGCGATACAGCAGGCCGGTATCCAGATGCGGCAGCCGGTAATGCGCGGCGAGCCGCCTGGCGAGCGTGCCCTTGCCGGAAGCCGCCGGCCCGTCGATCGCAATGATCACGACAGATCGGCGCCCAGTGCGCGCATCGTTTCGACGAATCCCGGGAAACTGGTGGCGATAAAGCTGGTGTCGTCGACCCGCACCGGTTGATCGCTCGCCAGTCCCATCATCAGGGCCGACATCGCCAGCCGATGGTCCATATGCGTGGCGACAAGGCCGCCGCCTGGTACCCCGCCCTTGCCGCGGACGATCAGGTCGTCGCCGTCGATTTCTGCCTCGACGCCATTGACGCGCAACAGGTCGGCGGTGGCGGCGAGCCGGTCGGATTCCTTGACGCGCAGTTCGTGCAGTCCGCGCATGCGCGTGTCGCCTTCGGCAAAGGCAGCGGCGACCGCCAGTACGATATATTCGTCGATCATCGCTGGCGCGCGCGTGGCCGGTACGTCAACGGCTTTCAGCGCCGAGAACCGCACCCGCAGATCGGCGATCTCTTCGCCATCGCTGCGCGTCTCCAGCGTTTCGATCGAGGCACCCATTTCTTTCAGCGTTGTGAACAGCCCGGTGCGCAACGGATTCATCATCACGTTTTCCAGCACCACTTCGGAGCCGGGTACGATCAATGCACCGACCATCGCGAAAGCAGCCGAGGACGGGTCGGCGGGAACCGATACTGTCGCCGGCTGCAATTCCGGCTGTCCCTTCAGTACGATCCGGCGGCCATGCTCGTCATGGACCGTCGATTTGATGTCGGCGCCGAACTGCCTGAGCATCTTCTCGGTGTGGTCGCGGCTCGCCTGCGTCTCGATGACGGTGGTGGCGCCGGGTGCCGCCAGCGCCGCCAGCAGCACCGCCGATTTCAGTTGTGCCGAGGCGACAGGCGACTCGTATTCGATCGGTATCGGATCGGTGGCGCCGCGCAGGATCAGCGGCAGGCGATCGCCCTCGGCGACGTCCACGACACGGGCGCCGATCCGCTGCAGCGGGTCGAGAACCCGGCGCATCGGTCGCTTGCGCAGGCTCGCGTCGCCGTCGAACACCGCTTCCACCGGGCAGCCGGCGACGGCGCCCAGCACCAGCCGGCAGCCGGTACCGGAATTGCCGAAGTCGAGCGGCGCCTGCGGCTGAGCGAAACCGCCGACGCCGACGCCGCGCACGCTCCAGGCGCCCTCGCCGGTACGCGTGACGGTGGCGCCGAGCGCCTGCATCGCCTTGCCGGTGCGGATCACGTCGTCGCCTTCCAGCAGGCCGGTGATGCGGGTTTCTCCGACTGTCATCGCCCCCAGGATCAGCGCACGGTGCGAGATCGATTTGTCGCCGGGCGCACGCAGCCGGCCGGTAAGCGCGCTGCCGCGACGGGCCGCCAGCGGCTGCGGGGAGGGTACGGGAGTTTCGGTCAAGGCGGTGCGTCCTGGAGAAACAAGCCAAGGTAACAGCGATCGGCGAAAACAGAGCACGGCAGAGGGTCGGCGACCCTTCCGGTGCGACGCAAACCCGGCCATGTTCTTGGCGCGCGCCGCGCAGGAGGAATCGCGCCGTCCTAACATGCGGGCGAGCGCTACGTCATCCGTTCCGCCCCTGCCGCCGATCGGGTCGATCCGCCACCTGTGTCCCCCGCGGCCCGACGGCATCCAAAGCTATTGACAGCAGGCGCGCGACTGTCCAAGTGAAGCACCACCAAAGTGAAGCGCGTTTTTCTTGCGGACGTCCAAGGACCCTCGACGTGGCGAAACCTGAACTCGGGACCAAGCGCCTTTGTGCCAGCTGTGGCGCGAAGTTCTACGACCTGAACAAGGACCCGATCGTGTGTCCGAAGTGCGAGACGGTCTTCGTCGTCCCGGTGGTCACCACCCGGGCGACGCGCGCCGATACCGCGCGCGCGGGCAGCGATCAGGAGACGACCGAATCCGCCGGTGCAGAATTCATCTCGCTCGAGGACGCCGATGCCGAGGCGCAGGGCAAGAAGAAGGCCGCCGTGAAGGACGACGACCTCGAAGACGATGATGACGCCGATGCGGATGCCGGCGACGACGACGCCTTCATCGAGGAAGCCGATGATGGCGAGGACGACGTTACCGATATTATCGGCGACGCCGGCGACAAAGAGGACGAAAACTAATATAGAGAGCCGACTCACCCTCGGTTTTCTGGGGCCATAGCTCAGCTGGGAGAGCGCCTGCATGGCATGCAGGAGGTCGGCGGTTCGATCCCGCCTGGCTCCACCATCCCCCCTCAACCGTGATTTTGTTCCTGCCTTGGGTCCGGAGAGGCGCGTCCGGATGGCGCCCAGCGATCCGGTGCGCGGTATCCGGATATGACCGTCATGCAGGGCTGTTCTGTTGCCGGGATCGGGTTCTCTTGTTTCCGCAATCCGATGGATAGATCAGGCGGTTACCAGGGCAGGACCGGTTTTGCGTCGGTTCCGCATCTGGGCGTCTTATGGTGTCCCGCGCCAGGATATCCGGACGTGCTTGTGTCCGGGCATGCTTGCGGGCGCCGGAACCAGCTCCCATATTGACGTTTGGATCGGGCAATCGGCCTGGTCCTGGGGTGCCGCAAGGGCCCCGTCAAAGTCGCTTCAACAAGGGCTTTGAGGTCCATGTCTAGAGTACCGTCGCTATCCAGTCCGTTTCTCTTGGGATTCGACGAGATCGAGCGCGTGCTTGATCGCGTTGCCAAGGGAGCCGACGGCTATCCTCCCTACAACATCGAGCGGATCGGCGGAGACGCCAACCGGCCGGACCGGTTGCGGATCACGCTGGCGGTTGCCGGCTTCACCCGCGATCAGCTCGACGTGACCATCGAGGAAAGCCAGCTGGTGATCCGCGGGCGTCAGCAGGACGACAAGTCCCGACAGTTCCTCCATCGCGGCATCGCCGCACGCCAGTTCCAGCGCACCTTCGTGCTGGCGGAAGGCATGGAAGTGCTGGGTGCGGACCTGAAGAACGGCCTGCTGTCGGTCGATCTGGCCCGGCCGGAGCCGGAACGGGTCGTCAAGACGATCGCGATCAACGAGCAGGACTGACGGAAGGGCTCGACCAGAACATAGAAAGGAGTCGAGAGCCATGAATACCCAGAACAAGAATACCGAGAACAAACCGAACAAGACCGCCGCGATGCATCCGGCGATCACGCAGGATGCTCTGGCGCGTCTCGGCGACGGGCAGATTGCCTACGTGAAATCCATCCGCTCCGAAGACGTCCCGTCGTTGTTCCCGCAGGCGCCGCAGATTGCGGCAGGTGTGGAGTTGTTCGTGCTGCATGCCGCCGACGGCACGCCGATGATGCTCACCGACACGCGCGAGGCCGCTCTCGCCAATGCGTGGAGCCAGTCGCTGCAGCCGGTCAGCGTGCACTGAAAAACATTCCGCAAAAAAGCGACGCCGGTCGCGCGGTGTCCAGGAGGCGAAACGCGCATCGCGATGCGCGATCGCTGCCGCGCGGCCGGCGCGCGTGAGCACCGGGGTTACAAAGCGATATTGTGTGACGGGCGCCGCAAATCCGCGTCGGGATGATCGAGGCCGGCTGAGGAATCAGCCGACGCTGGCGGGCGAAGCCGCCAGTGCCGCATAGAGCGTCTCGACGGTGGTTGATTCACGCAGCTTCGTGGCGATCTCCGGATCGCGCAGCAATCGCGCGACGCGGGCGAGCGCTTTGAGATGATCGGCGCCGGCGCCTTCCGGTGCCAGCAGCAAAAACACCAGGTCGACCGGCTGACCGTCGAGCGCCTCGAAATCGATCGGCTGGTCGAGCCGGGCGAACAGGCCGAACAACTTGGTCAGCTTCGGCAGCTTGCCGTGTGGAATGGCGACGCCGTTGCCGACTCCGGTGGAGCCGAGTTTCTCACGCTGCTGCAGGATCTCGAAGATCTCATGCTCGCTTTCGCCGCACAGCTTTGCGGCATGCGACGCCAACTCCTGAAGCGCCTGCTTCTTGTTGGCCGCCTTCAATGCCGGAAGCACGGCATTTGATGCGACAAGATCGGTAAGCGCCATGGAACCGTCCGGAATTCGGATGAAATCAGCGAGTTTCGTTTGTTTGTTGGAAGGCGCGGACCATAGGCACGCGCTCAGACCGCGTCAATGGGCTGTTTTCCACCGGCGTCAGCGCGCCGGCTGCCGGCTTGACAAATCCGAATAGTCGGCGGCGACTAATTTCGTCCGCGAAACGTCGCCGCCTGTCGTTGCTGTTCATTCGCTGCTGGCGACGGTTCGCTTTTCGCGGCCGTCGCGGTGATCGGTTCGCTTGCGCTTGTAGCGGCGCAGGCGTTTCTCGATGTTGTTGGCTGCCTGATCAGCACTTTCATAAGCGTCCGCGGACATGCCGGCAGCCTGCAGCGTCACGCCGGAATCCAGATGCACGGTGCATTCGGTTACATAGCCGAAGCCGTCTTTTCCGACCGTCGCGTGCCCCGAGAATCCGCCATCGAAATACTTCGCCGCAGCATAGCGAACACGCTCGGTGATGCGCTCCTGCATGGCTTCTCCGACTTCGATGTTTTTGCCAGACACTCGAAAGACCATGATCGACCTCCAGTTGGCAGATTCCGCGCGTATCGCATTGTGCGGCACACGCCGCCGTTCCGGCAGCACGCCGGCCCGTCTCTTTGAAGCTAGGAACGGTTTCTGGTGCGGTCAATGCGGCGTGGCGGCTCGCGCATGCAGCGGCAGCCGTTGTGCCAATCGTTCTTATCAAGGTTAAAAGCAGAAATGCTGCGCCGCCGCTGGAGACGTCGGTCGGCAGCAAGTCGCTCGCCCGCCGATGAATGAGAACCGGCGGCGCTTCCGGGACATCATCCGAGAGCGGAAGGTGCGCTCCGTCGCCGTGCGTCAGCGCATCCAGCCGGGTGGCGGGCCATGCCGCTCGATCGCCTCGACGATCTCGCGATGTTCGCGCTCGCGCCGCTGCATGCTGATGGCGATGACCGCATGGGCCGAGGGAACCAGCAGCAAGGGGTGAAACACCAGGCCGAGCAACAGGCACGGCACGATCATCACGGCATTCAACAGGGCCGAGAATGGCTGGCCGTTGAGCAACAGGGCAACCGGAGGCAGAAGCACGGCGACGATGTAGATCATGGAACCCGGCCCACTTTTTCCGACCCTTGATACCTTTGCCGCCCTTGGTGACGGACGATCATGGTCGCCTTCGCCTGTCATTTAGGACGGGATCGGCCGCGCGCCAGAGCTGTCCGCCAAAAGTGTGAGCGCCATTGGCGGCGTGGGTCAGGATTAACCGGCTCGCCGACCCTCTGCGGACGACATACGGCAATGACGCAAGGACCAATGGAAGGCGGCCGGCTGGAACGGTTACGGCGTTCACAGCGTTGCCACGCGCAGCATCGGCTGGTGCTCGGCTGAGCCGAGTCGAGTTTAGAAGGCCGGTGGCCTTGTAGGCAGGGTGTCGAAGAGACGATCTCGCGAAGGCGAAGAGACCGAGTAACGACGTGACGAGACGAGACGCCAATGTTGACGACGTCAAAGAGTCAAAGAGTCGCCGATGTCATTGCGTCGACGGTGCGGCTCTGATGTGTCGGTAGCTGATGCCACAAAGTCGCCATGCGCGGGCCGTGCCAGTGCCGTGCGGCGCAGCTTATCTCCACTCCTTGCCTGTTTGCCGGATTTCCCGGCGCTACACCAAAAGGGTCTTCATGTCTTTCAGAACGCGTCTGCTTGTCGGCACTGTCATTCCCGGATTCATCCTGACTGCGCCGGCGCTCGGATGGATCGTTGCCGCTCAAGCGCAGACGCAAGTGCAGACACAGATGCAAGCGCAGGCTCAGCCTGCCGCGCCTGATGCCGAGAAGCGGCCGCCGGGCCCGCCGCAGCACCGTCCGCAGGGACAGCGTCCAGCCGAACCGCCTGCGGCAGCACCTCCATCGCGGCCGTCGGTACCCCCTGCCGCACCGCCCGCACAGCCGCCGGCCGCCGCCAGGCCGCAGCCACAGCAGGTTCCGGCCGCGCCGCCGCCGGTTCAGCGTCCGACCGTCGCGCCTGCGCCGCCGCAACCGCCTGCCGCTCCACGCGGCGACGCAAGGCCGGAGCAGCGCGGACCGCAGCGCCAGAATACACAGCAGGATACGCGCCCGCCGCCGCAGGAACGGCAGCGGCCGGATCGAGGCGAGCCGCCGCGTCGCGACCAGCGCCCGCCGGAGCGTGCCGCATCGCCAACGCCTCCCGCCGCGCCCGCGCCGGCAGCGCGCCCGCAAGAAATGCCGCAAAGAGCGCCGCAAGCGACACCGCAAGTGACACCGCAAGCAACGCCTCCGGCTGCGCCATCCGCGCCGCCGCCGGCCCGGCCGCAAGCGCAGCCGGCACCCGCGCCGGCTGCTCCGACCGCACCGCGGCCACCGGTTCAGAATCCGGCCCCCGCGACGCCGCCTGCACCGACGGCCGCGCCCGCACCGACACCGAGCAACATCCACAGGCTCGACGATTTCCGCAGTCAGCGGCGCGAAACCCGCGACGGCAACCGCACGATCATTCAGGAGCCCGGCCGCACCATCGTGCGCGATGGCGACCGCACCATCATCCGCCATAACGAGATGGAACGTTTCCGCGCCGTCGCGCCGAATGCGCGTACGGAACGCCGCGGCAACGACACGATCACCGTATTTCAGCGACCGGGCGGCGTGCAGGTGTTCACCGAGACCGATGCGAGCGGCCGGTTGCTGCGTCGCTATCGCCGCGATGCCGGCGGCCGCGAGATCGTCATCATCGACAACCGCGATCGCGGCCCCCGCGCGCGTGACTTCTTCGTGCAATTGCCGCCGCCGGTGATCCGCATCCCGCGCGAACGCTATATCCTCGAGGCCGACCGCGCCGACGAGGCGCTGATCTACGACACCTTGCTGGCGCCGCCGGTCGAACGGCTGGCGCGTGGCTATTCCCTCGACGAAATCCGCTACAGCCCCGAGGTTCGGGCGCGGATGCCGCGCATCGATCTCGACACGATCACCTTCGACACCGGCGCATGGGACGTGACGCCTGATCAGGCGCGCCGGCTGGCGCCGATCGCTGCGGCGATCAACCGCGCCGTCGCGCGCAATCCGGCAGAGGTGTTTCTGGTCGAGGGCCACACCGATGCGGTCGGCTCCGACATCGACAATCTGTCGCTGTCCGACCGTCGCGCCGAATCAGTCGCGGTGGTGCTGAGCGAGATGTTCCGGGTGCCACCGGAGAATCTGGTGACGCAGGGCTATGGCGAGCAGCAATTGAAGATTACGACCGATGGGCCGGAGCGGCGCAACCGCCGCGTCACCGTACGGCGCATCACGCCACTGCTGGCGGGCAATTAGGATAGTGGTTCAATTCGATATCGCGTGCATCATGTCTATGCGTGCCATTTCTGTGCATGTCATGGACATGATGCATTATCATTTGTCGGGCGATATCATCTGCCGAACGATGATCGTCTCGTGTCATAAGGCTCGTGCCGGGATAAACCTGCTGACGTGAGGCCCTTGTCGGTATCTGCTGAATTGTTCTAATGCTATTTTGTACCCTGGATGGACGCCTAGACGATGACGATCGCCGACCGGATTCAGAGGTCACTCATCGAGAGAATCGTCAGCGGGCAGCTTCCTCCCGGCTCCAAGCTAGAAGAAAAAACCCTGGCTGACGAATTCGGCGTGTCGCGAACGCCGATCCGCGAGGCGCTGCGCGAATTAAGCAGCCGCGGCCTCGTGGAGTTCATTCCGCGTCGGGGCGGCGTCGTGGCGCAGCGCGGCACCGATCAACTCGCCGACATGCTCGATGCCGAGTGCGAGATGGAAGCGTTGTGCGCGAGGCTTGCCGCCCTGAGGATGACCGCGGTTGAAAAGAGCGTGCTGCAGACTTTTCATCAGGACGCAAAACATCTTGTGACGGCGCGCGACGAGGTTGCCTATCTCGGCAACAACCAAATATTCCACAACATGATCTGCGACGGCGCGCATAATTCGACGCTGACGCAGATCGCCATGGATCTGCGCATGCGGTTGGCGCCGTTCCGGCAATCGCAGCGAGCGGCTGCCGCCGAGCGGCTGTCGCAATCCTACGACGAACACACCAAGGTCGTCGAAGCGGTGATCAACGGCGATCCCGACGCCGCCTATATGGCGATGCGCTGGCACAATGCCCGTATTTCCAGCGCGATCCTTGGTCTGCTGAATTCCGCCGTGCAGAAGAAATCCGCTGTCGACCATGTCGACGACGGCCCGGCGGGAGGTCAGGAAAATCAGTCAGCAGAGCGCGACAGAAGCGCACTGCGAGCCGGTCGCAAAGGCCTCCGCAAACCCTCAACTGTCTGAGCAACGACCCGTATGGAAGGCCATTCCAGAAGCTGCGACCCGGATGCCGATCCGGGCCGCAATCTCAACTTACGTCTCGCTGACAAGACGCCTTAGATAGATCACCACGCCTTGGACAGATCACTTGATGCTGATGCCGGCTTTCTCCACGACGCCGCGCCATTTGTCGATTTCTGCCTGAACGAACGCGGCCATTTCCTGCGGTGTGGTCGGAAACGGCTCTGCGCCGCGCGCCAGCAGAGTCCGGCGTGTTTCCGGAGTGTCGAGAATCTCGATCGCGTTGCTATTGAGCTTGGCGATTACGGAGGGAGGCGTGCCTGCCGGTGCGAAGAGACCGAACCATGCGGTCGACTGCAGCTCCGGGAAGCCCTCCTCGATCGCGGTCGGCACTTCCGGAGCGACCGGAGAGCGCTGCCGAGAGAAGATCGCGATGCCGGTGAGCTTGCCAGACCGGACCTGTTCGATTGCCGTGGCAAGCGACAGGAAGGACAGATTGGTGTCGCCCGCCAGCACCGACATCAGCGCCGGCGAAGCGCCGCGATAGGGGATGTGCTGAATCTTCACCTTGGTCGATGTGGTAAAGAGCTCGCCGGTGAGATGACTCGCAGTGCCCACGCCGGCAGATGAGAAGTTCAGTTTGCCTGGCTGCGTGCGCGCCAATTCGACGAGTTCTTTCAGGTTTTTCACCGGAAGCGATGGATGCGCGACCAGAATTAGCGGCGCGCTCGAAACCATGGTCACTGGCGCAAAATTGACCTTGGGATCATAAGTCAGATTCTTGTACAGACTCGGCGCGCTGGCGTGGGTGCCGACATGGCCGATGCACAGCGTGTGCCCATCGGGCGTGGCGCGCGCGCATTGTCCGGTGCCGATGGTGCCGCCGGCCGCCGCATTGTTCTCGACGACGGCGCGCTGCGGCCATTTCTCGCTGAATGCGGTGGCCAGCAGCCGGGCGTTGACGTCAGCGTCGGCACCGGCCGAACCGGCGATGATTTTGACGATACGATTCGGATAGTTGCTGTCGGGAGCCTGAGCTGCGGCCGCGGTCGGAATGACCGATGCTGCCATGAGGCTGAGGGATACAACCCAGCTTTTCATATCAGGCATCCTTGTCCGGAATGACCGCCCACGCATCGATCTCCAGCTTCATCGTCGGCACGACGAAGCCGGCCACCTGGATGGTGGTGCTGCAAGGCAGGTCGTCGCCGAAGATCTCATGGATTACCGCATTCAGCTTGTCCTGGTCGGCAACGTCTTTCAGATAGCGCGTGATCTTGACGACGTTCGACATGCTGCCGCCGGCATGCTCGACCACCGCGCGGATTTTTTTGAAGGTGCGGTGAGCCTGTTCGGTGATGTCGTCAGGAAGTTCCCATTCCTCGGGCACATGCGGATGACTATGAGACGGGGGCAGCGGCCCAGTTCCCGACATGAACAGAAGCGTGCCCTGCCCGGTGAGTTTGATGGCCGGGACAAACGGAACCCTGTGTTCCGATTGCAGCGGCCATGGCCGAATGACCTCGCGCTTCATGACATCGATCCTTGTTTGTTGATGAGTGCAGGGATGGAAGAGTGGCGGCTGTGTGAAGCGGCGCTTCGTCGGCGGCTATTCCGTGTCACGACCGGCATGCGGCGGTTCCCCGTTTGATCGGTGGCGCGCGGATATAGCCGACCGCGGCGCCTCCGTTTCTGCAAAATCCGATGAGGCCTGCCGGCTCGATCGTTAGCTAAAGAGTGTACATATGGACATTACAATATATTTTTAAGCGTTAAAAGCATTTTTATCCCTAGAAGATATTGATCGTGTATATTTTAAAACTTATATTTATTCATATAAGGTCGCGATGGACCGTGGCCGATAGCGCGTAGCGCACCGTGCCGCCGCTCCGTGAAAGGAAATTCATGAATCAGCGCAGCGATATCCAGCAATCCAGGGCAGCGATCCTAGCGACCTTGCCGGTCGTGCCCGGCGAGGATCCGTTCATCGTCGCCGTCGGGGGGTTTTATCGGCGCTGGATCAGCCTCATCGACGATGTCGAATTGCTGATCGATACGGTAAGCCGGCTCGAAGGCACCGAAGACGAACGATGGGTGCCGGCGTGGAGCAGCGTGGCAGAACGCTATGAGGCGCACGCCGAGCAATTGCTGCGCGATGGCAGGAAGGATGCGGCGCGCAATGCCTTCCTTCAGGCGAAGACGTTCTACAGCCTTGCCAGGTTTCCGAGTCCGTATCGCTCCGGCACACCGTTCAGCCCACCGGAGATGGGGCCGCTGAAAGCGGCGGCTTATGACAAATATCTGAACTGCTTTGCACGCGCCTGCGAACTGCTCGACGTGCCGCCAGAGCCAGTGGTCATCGAGCGCGACGGGATGCGGGCGCAAGGCTATCTGCGTCTTCCCCCGCATGCGTCGGCATCAACCCCGGTTCCTGCCGCGCTCGTCATGTGCGGAGGCGATATGTACAAGGAAGATCGCGAACGCTATGTCGAAGGCGCGCTTGCCGAGGGACTGGCGGCGTTGGCGGTCGATGCGCCCGGAACCGGCCAGACGACATTTCCGCATCACCCGGATTCAGTGGTCGCGTGGCAGGGCGCGCTCGATGTCCTCGCGTCGCGCCCGGAGATCGACGCGAACCGGATCGGCGCATTCGGCGTGAGCCGCGGCGGCCTGTGGGTCATGCGCCTGGCTGCGGTGGATCAGCGGCTTCGCGCGCTGATCTCGATTTCTCCTGCCGGCGTCGGTTACGAAGGCACCGAGGCGGAGCGTGCCGAATGGCGCGCCCATATCAACGATCGCGCGACCTACTGGTTCGGCCCGCTTGCCGACCGGCCGGCGTCGCCGCGCGTGATCACCGAGGAACAGCAGCGCGAGGATTTCCTGCGCTGGTCGCTGAAGCACAACGGGCTGCTCGAGCGCATCGAGTGTCCGATGCTGCTGGTCAACGGCAAGCGCGATCACATGTCGCCGATCGGTAATCTCTATCTCGCGCTCGAAAGCGGTCCGCTGACAGGGCGTGTCGCACGCGTCTATGCCGATGACGGCCACATCGCGCCGAAAAACGAGAAGGAATGGGGGCCGGGCGGCTGGCGCTGGCTGCGCGAACAGCTCACATAATAGCGGTAATGGCGACGGTCCCGCCCCGCAGCCGCCGGCGCTTCGGCGGGGCGGGGGAGGGTCGTTCTTGCCGATCGCGTAAACGCTACAGCCCGAGCTTCTTCTTGCGCTGGCCGAGGGTGCGCAGACGCAGCGCGTTGAGCTTGATGAAGCCTTCCGCGTCGCGATGGTCGTAGGCGACCGCGCCTTCCTCGAAGGTGACGAGCTCCTGATCGTAGAGCGAATACGGGCTCTCGCGGCCGACGAGGATGACGTTGCCCTTGTAGAGCTTCAGCCGCACGCGTCCGGTGACGAATTGCTGCGACTGGTCGATCGCCGCCTGCAGCATCTCGCGCTCCGGCGTGAACCACAGACCGTTGTAGATCAGCTCGGCATAGCGCGGCATCAATTCATCCTTGAGATGCGCGGCGCCGCGGTCGAGCGTGATCTGCTCGATGCCGCGATGCGCCTGCAACAGGATGGTGCCGCCCGGCGTCTCGTACATGCCGCGCGACTTCATGCCGACGAAGCGGTTCTCGACCAGATCGAGCCGGCCGATGCCGTTGGTGCGGCCCAGCTCATTGAGCTTCGCCAGCAGGGTCGCCGGCGACAGCTTCTGCCCGTCGATGGCGACGGCGTCGCCGCGCTCGAAATCCACGGTGATATAGGTCGCCTTGTCCGGCGCCTTCTCCGGATCGATGGTGCGCGAATAGACATAGTCGGGCACTTCCTGCGCCGGGTCTTCCAGCACTTTTCCTTCCGAGGAGGCGTGCAGCAGGTTGGCGTCGACGGAGAACGGCGCTTCGCCGCGCTTGTCCTTGGCGATCGGAATCTGATGCGCCTCGGCAAAGGCGATGAGCTGCTCGCGCGAGCGCAGGTCCCATTCGCGCCACGGCGCGATGATGGTGATGTCGGGCTTCAGCGCATAATAGGTCAGCTCGAAGCGCACCTGGTCGTTGCCCTTGCCGGTGGCGCCGTGGCACACCGCGTCGGCGCCGACCTTTTCGGCGATCTCGATCTGCTTCTTGCCGATCAGCGGCCGCGCGATCGAGGTGCCGAGCAGGTACTGCCCCTCATAGACCGCATTGGCGCGGAACATCGGGAACACGTAGTCGCGAACGAATTCCTCGCGCAGGTCCTCGATGAAGATGTTCTCGTCCTTGATGCCGAGAAGCTGCGCCTTCTTGCGCGCCGGCTCCAGTTCCTCGCCCTGGCCGAGATCGGCGGTGAAGGTCACCACCTCGGCGCCGTAGGTCTGCTGCAGCCATTTGAGGATGATCGAGGTGTCGAGGCCGCCGGAATAGGCGAGAACGACTTTCTTGACGTTTTTGGGCTCGGGCATTGGATCGTCCGCTTCAAGGGGGAATTCGAGGGTGATTGAGCACAATCAGCCCGGATTGCCAATCGTGTTTTCTGGACAAGATGCCCCTGTCGAAGGGAAGAGGGAAGATATGCGGAAAAGTGATGATCGGGCGCATGTGGCTAGATAGAATTTATGACAGGGGGCTTTGGAAATAGAGGCCAACTTGAGAGTGATTCTTGCCAGAAATTCAGTGCCTATCTCGGAACAATTCTTTGCAGATAAGCTACGCGCAACTGCGGTCAACGATCATTAAGCCGAGGGTGGGGCATGGCAAAAAAATCGAAAGAAATTGGTACGCATTCCAAGCAAGCCGAGAAAAGCGGGTCGCTCACATTGGAGGATTTTATTAGAGCGTTTTCTAACGTAGCGGTTATCACCTACAAACAACTTCCTGACGATAGTCCAGTTTACGCTTCTATCGGGCGTGTGGCTGCAGAGTGGTCTCGTTTGGAGCATCATCTTGATCAAGGGATATGGCGTCTTTCTGGGCTTCAGGGAGAAGTTGCAGCGTGTTTAACCGCGCAAATAAGTGGCCACAATAATAAATGTGCGACATTGATCGGACTCGCTCAGAGCCAAAAAATGTCTGAGACAATCATAAAAAAAATTAAAAAGCTTCAGGACTCTTTATTCCGAGCCTCCGATCCTAGAAACCGAGCAGTTCATGATTATTGGGTTTCTACAAGGATAAATTCTACAAAAGGTGTTTTCGAAGGAGCGGGGCGCTTCAAAAGCATGAGCCGAAAAGAAATGAAGTATGGCGCAGAAATAGAAGATCCAAACTTTTTTAAAAGCACAATCGACAGGATACAAAGGAGGCGGAACGAGCTTCTAGAAATAAACGCAGAAATCTCAAAGGAGCTCGCTGCTCGAGAGAAGCGTCGCTAGCTCCGGTTGCCGCTGACGGTGAGTTGCGGAAACCGTGCCGCGTCGCGGGCGAGATCGGTGCTCGCTACCTTGTCCCAGGCCATGCCGACGAGAGCGCCGGCTTTCGCGCCCGCAATCGCATTGCCGGTGATCGTCGCCGCGCCGGCGCCGGGCGCCACCGACACCGCGATACCGGTCGGCGCGCCGCGCACGACATTGCCATTCACCGTCACGTCGCGCAGATAGGTTCCGGTGCCGACCGAGATGCCGACGACGGCGGCGTTGTCGATGACATTGCCAGTGACCGCGGTATCAGCCTCGACGCCGATGCCGATGCCCCAGCCGTCATTCGGATCGGTACCGGCGGGGCGGCGGCGGATGATGTTGCGCAGGATATTTCCCTGCACCACCGCCAGACGTCCGCCTTCCTTGAAATTCGTCACCGCGATGCCGATAGCCGCGTCGTCGACGACATTGCCGGCAATCACCGCGCCCTCGAAATCGAATTCGGCATAGAGCGCCACTTCGCCGATGACGTTGCAGGTATTGTCGATGATCTGGATGCCGGAAGCGGCATTGCCGCGCACTGCGCTGAACGCCGCATCGCGGATGCGGTTGCCGCGCACGATCACATTCGCGGCGCGATAGACATTGATCGCATTACCGTTCTCGCCGGAGCCGCCACCGTGCGCCAGAATGCCCTCGATGCGGTTGTCGACGACGATGCTGCCGTCGTGGCCCTTCTGCGAACGCCAGATATGGATGCCGCCATTGCCGGCGCCGCGAATTGTGTTGCCGCTCACGGTCAGCCCGCGCGCATCGAGCGCATGCAGCGCGACATCGCCGCTGGTCTCGATGCTGTTGCCGCTGACGATGCCTTCGACCTCGACGAGCTTCACCGCCACGCCGCCGGCATGGCTGATGGTGCAGTCGGTGAGCCGCAGCCCGCCGATGCCGGCGAGGTCGAGCAGCGCATTGTCGCCGCGCCGGCGCATGCCGTCGATCGTCAGACCGGCAAGCATCACCGCCTGCGCGCCGTGCGCCGTCAACAGCGGCGCGTCGCCGCTGAGCAGCAGTCGCGTCGCACCGCGCGTGCCGGATATCTGCGCACCCGCGGGCAGCGTCAGCCCGGCGGCACGGAAACTGCCGGGCGGCAGGGTCAGCGGCACGCGCCGCGCCGCAGCCTGATCGATGGCCTGCTGCAGCGCGCGGCTCTGGTCCTCCGGCGCATCCGGTCGCAGTGCATCGGGCCGCAGCGCGTTGGCCCTCCGCGCATTGGATCGTGTCTGCGCCGAGGCGTGGTCCGCCGTTGCGAGGGCCGCGCCGCCGGCGAGTGCCGCTGCGATTGCGGTGCGGCGGCTGAGTGTGTCCGCAGGATCAAGTGGCATCGGCACGCATCCCGGTTCGAGATCGAGCAGCAAGTGTAGCGATGCGAGGCTTACCGCCGCGTTGCCGCGATTGCAGATGACGGCAACGATCCGGCAACCATGATGACGGTCATGCGGGAGACGGCGCTATGACTTGCGTCGTCCGAACAGCCGGGCGATGAATCGATAGCCGGGCATGGCAAGGCGCTCGATGCCGCGCTCCAGCGCCTCGTCGCGCAGGCGGGTGCGCGGCCAGCGATAGATCAGCGCGTAGCACAGCCAGATCACCAGGAAGGTGAAGACGCCGGCAAACACCGTGTCGGTAAAGAAGTGTCCGCCCATGCCGATGCGGATCGCGCCCATCGCGGCGGTGAAGACGAAGGCGCCGGCATAGGCGAGCGGCCGCCACGGCGGCGGCGCCAGCGCCGCGGGCGCGAACAGCCAGGCGGCGCCGGAAACATCGCCGGACACGAACGAGCAATTGTTGGGACAGTCGCCGCGCACGTCCCACCACGGCACGAAGGTCTCCTGCCCGTTGAACGGCGTGACGTCGATCGGCCGCGAACGGCCCCAATGCTCCTTGAGGATGCCATTGGTGAGCAGGCCGGGACCGAGCGCCATGGTCGCGATCAGGAAGACGATGGCGCGCGCGGAGACGAGCAGCTTCCGGCGAGGCAGAACGAGCTTGATCGCCAGCGCCAGCCCCGGCACCGCGACCGCGATCGTCACCAGCCACAGCATCGTGTCGCGCAGCGTCATCACCAGCGGATCGAGGCGCAGCCCGAACAGATTGCCGCCGCGGTCGATGCGGTAGAACGGTTCGGCGATGCGCAGATCGAGATCCGGATATAGCCCGAAGACGATCCCAACGACGGCGGCGATGATGAGGGCGACAATCAGACCGGTGCGGTTCATGCGGGGGCGCTATAGCGTATTCAAGCGAGGTGAAACCATGTCGCGTGACGAAAACGCGCGGGAACAGAAATCGTGAGAACAGGACTGAAGCGCTTTGCTTCTGGTCCCGTCGGAAGCCCAGACGCTCTAGCGAAGCCGCGGGGCCTTGGGAAGCGCGCTGATGTCACGCGCCCGGCGCGCCGGGTTGGCCGCGCCAGCGGCCGGCGGAACGCCCGGCGATCGCCCAGTAGACGAGCCCGAACACCATGCCGGCCACCGCGGTGAGTTCCGTCTCGCGGCTGACCAGCGGCGGCGGATTGTCGATCGGCTCCTCGATCGTCTGGCCGAGGCCGGCGCCGTAATAGGCGAGCAGCATCACCGCCGCGCCGACCGCCACATAAGCGAGCAGCGAGCGGACCGAGAAACCCTCCGCGAGCACGATGGCGATCAGCAGCGGCACGAAGGCGATGGTCGCGGTGACGCCGGAGGCGAACATCGCCACGCCCCAGAAGGCCACGCGCTCGCCGATGTCGCCGGAGAGGACATGCCATTGCGGGCCGAGAATGCCGAGCGCCAGCGCCACGCCGGCGGCGAACATCGCAACGAAGGTTGCGAACAGGATGACGACGATGCGGCCGATCAGCGCCATGATGCCTTCTCTCCGCCGTCATCCCGGGGACGGCCCCTCGGATCGGCCGAAGCCGGTGTGAGTGCGCGCCGCGCGGCAGACGGCCGCCCCCCGTTTCAAATCGGCCGTTCGTCCTTCGCGGACTTCGCGGTGCGGCGCCGCCTGGGGATGGCGGCTTTCATGATTCCTCGTCCTGCATCGCCATCGCCCGCAGCGCCAGACGTTCGCGCGCCGAGAGTTTTTCGGTGGCGCTCTTGAGCTGTCCGCAGGCGGCGAGGATGTCGCGGCCGCGCGGCGTGCGCACCGGCGAGGCGTAGCCGGCATTGAACACGACCTCGGAAAACTTCTCGATCTGCTCCCAGTCCGAGCATTCGTATGTCGAGCCGGGCCACGGGTTGAACGGGATGAGATTGATCTTGGCCGGAATGCCCTTGAGCAGCCGTACCAGCGCCTTGGCGTCGTCGATGGAATCGTTGACGCCCTTGAGCATTACATATTCGAAGGTGATGCGCCGCGCATTCGATGCGCCGGGATAGTTGCGGCAGGCGTCGAGCAGCTGCGCGATATTGTATTTGCGGTTGATCGGCACCAGCACGTCGCGCAGATCGTCGCGCACCGCGTGCAGCGAGATCGCCAGCAATACGCCGATCTCGGCGCCGGTGCGCTCGATCATCGGCACCACGCCGGAGGTCGAGAGCGTGATGCGGCGCTTCGAGATGCCGATGCCCTCGCCGTCGGAAACGATCAGCAGCGCGTCGCGGACATTGTCGAAATTGTAGAGCGGCTCGCCCATGCCCATCATCACGATATTGGTGACCAGGCGGTCGCCGTTCGGGACGATGCCGTCGGTGGGGCGCACGCCGCCCGGCCAGTCGCCGAGCCGGTCGCGCGCCACCATCACCTGGCCGACGATCTCGCCGGCGGTGAGGTTGCGCACCAGCCGCTGCGTGCCGGTATGGCAGAACGAGCAGTTGAGCGTGCAGCCGACCTGGCTCGACACGCACAGCGTCGCGCGGTCGGTATCGGGGATATAGACGCACTCGACCTCGTGCGGCCGCTCGCCGGGATTCTCGCCCGGCAGCCGCAGCAGCCATTTGCGCGTGCCGTCGACCGAGATCTGCTCGGCGACGACCTCCGGCCGCGCCAGCGTGAAGCGGGCATCGAGCGCGACGCGCAGGTCCTTCGACACGCTGGTCATCGCGTCGAATGTCTTCGCGCCCCGGACATACAGCCAGTTCCAGAGCTGCTGCACGCGCATCTTGCGCGCCTTCTCCGGCACGCCGGCGGCCGCCAGCGCCTCGGCGAGCTGCGGGCGCGACAGGCCGATCAGCGACGGCTTTTCCGGCGCGACATAGCGTTCGAGCGCAACCTTCTCGATCGGGGCGGGCGGCGGTGCGAGGTTCACATCCATCGGGTCATCAGGCGCGGGCGGTGCTCGCGCATCCATCATCATACACGCCGGATCAACGCCGGCTGACGCCAGGGCCGGCAGCCGGGGCGCCGGTCGCGGCCGGCCGGCTGCGCTCTCTTCGATAGAAGATGGGCGCCCGGGTCAAGCCCGCAACCGCCGGTCCGGCCGCAGCAAAGGGTTGCGTCTATCCGTGCGCCCGTCCGCAGCCTGCTGGCGCACGCATTTGCTTGCTTATTTGCATTCCTGCGCGGCGCGGTCGAGCGCCTGGGTCACGCCCTTGAGCGAATAGGTGTCGGTGGTCTTGGTGCCGCGCTGCGACTCCGCCTTGACGACGGCCTCGGCGCCGCCGCGCAGCGCGGTAACCAGCTTGGCTTCGTCCGGCGCGTTCTTGACCCAGGCGCTGTCGTTCTGCGCATAGAGGGCGATGCTGTCGCTGCCGACCTCCACCGCGCCGTCGGCGCTCGATTTCGCCGGATAGCCGAGGATGATGGAGACTTCCTCCGTCACCTTCTCCGCCGGACGGGTGGATATGAACAGGTAGGAGGGATCGCGGCGAACATTGGCCGGCAGCGTCTTGGTCGGCCGCGAAATCACGAAACAGACCTTCTTGCCGCCGGGCGATGCGGCATAGGCGCCCCAGTCGCCGTACTGGCCGAGCAGGTTCGGCTGGGCGCCGCCGATGCTCGGTACGGGTTTGGCCGCCGGCTTGGCAACGGGTTTCGCGGTTTGCGCGTGAAGGGCCGTCGGATACAGCGCCATTGCCAGGAACGGAGCAACGATGCGAGCGAAGCGCTTCAAAGTCATTAATTCAGCCTTGTCGAGAGGATGTGCCGATTGGATCGGGCTGCCCCCGGCGGTGTCACGAGGCGGACCGATGCCGCGAATGAGGTTCGTGAAACGATCTCAGATCAGGGATTATAACTTCAGGGACGCGGGATTCTATCCGAATAGGATGAAAAATCGGCAATACAGGGGCATCGCGACACAGAGGCATCGTGTGGATGTCTGCTGGACAGCCCGCGTCATGATGAGGCGGCCATGAAAGCCATGAAAGCATTGCTCTGCACCCGCCTCGGCGGCCCCGACGATCTCGAACTGCAGGACCTGCCTGCGCCGGTTGCCGGCGCCGGTGAAGTGGTGGTGGCGGTCAGGGCGGTGGCGCTGAATTTCTTCGACACGCTGATCATCGCCGGCAAATACCAGCGCAAGCCGGCGCTGCCGTTCTCGCCGGGCGCGGAATTCGCCGGCATCGTCACCGCGGTCGGGCCGGGCGTCACGTCGGTCGGGCCGGGCGACCGCGTCGCCGGCTATATCGGCGAGGGCGCCGCGCGTGAGGCGGTCGTCGTGCCGGCGGAGGTGCTGGTGCGGCTTCCCGACGCGCTTGCCTTCGAGCGTGCCGCCGGCGTCACCGTCACCTACGGCACCTCGCTCTATGCGCTGAAGAACCGGGCGCGGTTGCAGCCGGGCGAAACGCTCGCCGTGCTCGGCGCTTCCGGCGGCGTCGGTCTGGCGGCAGTGGAGCTGGGGCGCATCATCGGCGCGCGGGTGATCGCCTGTGCATCCGCCGACGACAAGCTCGATTTCGCGCGCGCGCATGGCGCCGCCGACGGCATCAATTACGGCCGCGACGATCTGAAGCTGTCGCTCCGTGCGCTCACCGGCGGCCGCGGACCCGACGTCGTTTACGATCCGGTCGGCGGCGCCTATGCGGAGCAGGCGCTGCGCGCCACCGCCTGGCTCGGCCGTTTCCTGGTGGTCGGCTTCGCCGCCGGCGAAATCCCGAAGATGCCGCTGAACCTGGCGCTGCTGCGCAATTGCGACATTCTCGGCGTCAACTGGGGCGGCTGGGCGGCGCGCGATCCGGGCGGCAATCGCGCCAACACCGCGGAGCTGATGCAATGGTGCGCGGAGGGACGGCTGTCGGCGCATGTTCATGCCGTCTATCCGCTCGCGCAGGCGAAGCAGGCGCTCAACGACATCGCGTCGCGCAAGGTGATGGGCAAGGCGATCCTGCGGCCGTAAAGCCGTTCGGATCGCTCGTCGGGGCGCGGCGCGTTGTGCTGCTGGCGTCGCGGACGGTCGTCAGCGGCTGACGAAGCGCGACAGTTTCTCCAGTGCGAGCTGCGCGCGGGCGCGGTGTGTCGGCGTGATATGGCCGGCGACGAGGCGGATCGCGGCGGCCAGCATCGCCGCATCGTCGGCGAAGCCGAGCATCGGCACGATGTCGGGCACGCCGTCGAACGGCATGATGAAATAGGCGAGCGCCCCGAACAGCGCGATGCGGACATGATGCGGCGTGCGCCGGTCGATCGCGCAGTAATAGGCGGCGATGAGGTCCGGCGCGAACGGGATCAGCGCCGCGACGCGCTGCAGCTTGCCCCAGAAGCGGCTGCGGACCAGCCGCTCGTCGCGGGCAAAACCGGAAGCGTTGAAACCGGAGGCGGATGCGTGCGCTGTTTTCATGCTTTCCCAGATGGGAACGGCGATGGCGCGCTGCAATGGCGGGGTTCCCGAGGGGGCAGCGTGGGAACCCGGAACCGCCGGTCGGGAACCCGACGCTGCGGCCCGAGTCTACGGCATTGCCGCGCACGGAACCGGCTCGCGTGGCGACAACGCGTTGAAACAGGAGAGCCCGGTTCCGATTTCATTCGCCCCGGCAGTTCTAGACCGCCAGCCGGTCCATCGCCTCGGCCAGCTTGATGTCGCGCTCGGTCAGCCCGCCCGCATCGTGCGTTGATAGCGTCACGTCCACCGTCTTGTAGACGTTGAACCATTCCGGGTGGTGGTTCATTTCTTCCGCCACGTCCGCCACCCGGGTCATGAAGGCGAAGGCCTCCTTGAAGTCGCGGAAGACGAAGCGGCGGGTGATGGCGTCGCGGTCCGTCGCCTCGGACCAGCCGGTCAGGCGCGCCAGCGCCTGCTGGCGGGCGTCGCCGGTGAGCTTGCGGGTCATGATGAACCTCCATTGACGATCATTCGACGGCCGAACGCCGGCGGCTCCCTCGTCGCCTCTATCCTGCCGCCTTTACCGCTGCTTTTGCCGTGCCTTTGCTTTGCCTTGGCGGTTGCACTGCGGCATTTCGCAGCTATAGTCCGCGCGCATCCGCGGGCCCCGGGCCCGCGCTTTGGTTTCGACAGTCGCCGGTTCCGACAATCGCCGGTTTTGACGACCACCGTTGCCGCCGCGCCATCAGGTTAGCCCCGGTTCGGGGCGAAAGCGAAGCCGGCGCCAAAGCAAGGCTGGCTCCCAAGGCCGGCTCCAAAGCGAGACAGGCTTCACGCGGCTGCCCGGACCGTGACGAGACCATGATCGAACCCCTATCCGCCCTTTCCCGCGCACCGCGATGCGTCCGGGCAAGGGAGAAAGACAACCGATGAATCTGCGCAATATCGCCATCATTGCCCACGTCGACCACGGCAAGACGACGCTCGTCGACCGCCTGTTGCAGCAATCCGGCACCTATCGCGAGAACCAGCGCGTCGCCGAGCGCGTCATGGATTCCAACGATATCGAGCGCGAGCGCGGCATCACCATCCTCGCCAAGGCGACCTCGGTGGTCTGGGAGAATACCCGCATCAACATCGTCGATACGCCGGGCCACGCCGATTTCGGCGGCGAGGTCGAGCGCATCCTCAACATGGTCGACGGCGCCATCGTGCTGGTCGATGCGGCGGAAGGGCCGCTGCCGCAAACCAAATTCGTGGTGTCGAAGGCGCTGCGCATGGGACTGCGTCCGATCGTCGTCATCAACAAGGTCGATCGCGCCGATGCGCGCGCCAACGAGGTGCTCAACGAGGTCTTCGACCTGTTCGCGGCGCTCGATGCCAGCGACGAACAGCTCGACTTCCCGATTCTCTACGGCTCCGCCAAGCAGGGCTGGATGTCGCCGAACCTCGAAGGTCCGTCGGACAACGGCATGCGGCCGCTGTTCGAACTGGTGCTCAGCCATGTGCCGCCGGCCAAGGTCGAGGACGGGCCGTTCCGCATGCTCGGCACGATCATGGAATCGAACCCCTATCTCGGCCGGCTGATCACCGGGCGCATCACGTCCGGCACCGTCAAGCCGAACCAGACGGTCAAGGTGCTCGACCGCCACGGCAACCTGGTGGAGAGCGGTCGCGTTTCCAAGGTGCTGGCGTTCCGCGGCATCGAGCGCCAGCCGATCGACGAGGCCGGCGCCGGCGACATCGTCGCGATTGCCGGCCTGCCGGAGGCCTCGGTGGCGCATACGATCTGCGCGCCGGAGGTGACGGAGGCCATTCCGGCGCAGCCGATCGATCCGCCGACCCTGGCGATGACCTTCCGCGTCAACGATTCACCGCTCGCCGGCACCGAAGGCGACAAGGTGACGAGCCGGATGATCCGCGATCGCCTGCTGCGCGAGGCGGAGGCCAATGTCGCGCTGCGCGTGACGGAAAGCGACGACAAGGATTCGATGGAGGTCGCCGGCCGCGGCGAATTGCAGCTCGGCATCCTGATCGAGAACATGCGGCGCGAAGGCTTCGAACTGTCGGTATCGCGTCCGAAGGTCTTGCTGCGCGAGGACAACGGCGAATTGCAGGAACCGATCGAGGAGGTGGTCATCGACCTCGACGAGGAACATTCCGGCATCGTCGTGCAGAAGATGTCGGAGCGCAAAGCCGATCTGATGGAAATGCGGCCGTCCGGCGGCAATCGCCAGCGCCTTGTCTTCCATGCGCCGACGCGCGGTCTGATCGGCTATCAGGGCGAACTGCTGACCGACACCCGCGGCACCGCCATCATGAACCGCGTCTTCCACGCCTATGCGCCGTTCAAGGGAGCAATCCAGGGCCGCCGCAACGGCGTGCTGATCTCCAACGATGCCGGCGAGGCGGTGGCCTATGCGCTGTGGAACCTGGAGGATCGCGGCCCGATGATGATCGAGCCGGGCTGGAAGGTCTATACCGGCATGATCGTCGGCGAGCACACGCGCGACAACGATCTCGTCGTCAACGTGCTCAAGGGCAAGAAGCTGACCAATATCCGCACCACCTCGAAGGACGAGGCGGTTCGCCTCACTCCGCCGATCAAGATGACGCTGGAGAAGGCGCTGGCCTACATCCAGGACGACGAACTCGTCGAGGTGACGCCGAAGTCGATCCGCCTGCGCAAGAAGCTGCTCGACGAGAACGAGCGCAAGCGCGACGAACGCGCCCGCGAAACGGCGGAAGCGTGAACCCGTTCATCGTTTCGTGATCGCGCGCCGCCCGGAACGGAAAACCTGCGGATAAGGCCCGGGACAAGCCGGCCGGGTGTGGCGTGTAATCCACACCCGTTAACTCATTCGCTACCACGGGGCTTGAAGCGCGCGCGGTGGCTTGCTCATATCCAGGCATGAGCATCGTCACCATCGAGATTCGCCGCGCCAAGCCCGCCGATGCGATGGCCGTCGCCGCGACCCATGACGACGCTTGGCGGTCTGCTTATCGCGGCATCATTCCCGGCATCGAGCTCGACCGGCTGATCAACCGTCGCGGCCCGGACTGGTGGGATTCGGCGATCCGCAAGGGCAGCCGCATCTCGCTGTTGCAGTTCGGCGATCAGGTTGCCGGCTACAGCAATTACGGCCGCAACCGCGCCCGCAGCTTGTCCTATGACGGCGAAGTCTACGAACTCTATCTGCGGCCGGAGTTCCAGGGGCTCGGCTTCGGTCGCCGCCTGTTCGCCGCCGCGCGCAAGGACATGATCCAGAGCGGATTGAAATCGATCGTCGTCTGGGCACTGTCCGACAACGAGCCGGCGGTGGAGTTCTACCGCGCCGTCGGCGGCCGCGCCGTCGCCCGCTCGTCGGAACGCTTCGGCGACAAGACCCTCGACAAGGTCGCCTACGCCTGGCCGGCGTAAGCCGCTCTCCGCTCGCTCCTTCGATATCGCCGACCGATCGATGCGCGTCTCATGACGCGATGCGACGCCGTTGCCTCCCGTGACGACGGGTGAGGATCAGCGCGCCGTTGTCGATCGGCGCTGCGGGCTCACAGATCCGGCGCCGGCAGATCGTGCTGCATGCAGGCGGCGCGCACCGTATTGGCGAGCAGGCAGGCGATGGTCATCGGTCCGACGCCGCCCGGCACCGGCGTGATCGCGCCGGCGATCTGCGCCGCTTCCGGCGCGACATCGCCGACGATGCGGGCGCGGCCATCGGCGCCGGTGATGCGGTTGATGCCGACATCGATCACCGTGGCGCCGGGCTTGATCCAGTCGGCGTGCACCATCGCCGGACGGCCGGCGGCGGCGACCACAAGATCGGCGCGCCGGCAGAGCTGCGGCACATCCTTGGTATGCGAATGCGCGACGGTGACGGTGGCGTTGGCCGCGAGCAGCAGTTGCGCCACCGGCTTGCCGACGATGTTGGAGCGGCCGATCACCAGCGCTTCCAGCCCATCGAGGGAGGGCAGCGCGCTGCGCGCCAGGATCAGGCAGCCGAGCGGCGTGCACGGCACCAGGCCGGGCAGGCCGCGTTGCAGGCGACCGGCATTGATCGGGTGAAAACCGTCGACGTCCTTTGCCGGATCGATGGCGTCGATCACCTTGTCGACGCCGCATTGCGGCGGCAGCGGCAGTTGCACGAGAATGCCGTGCACGTCCGGATCGCGGTTGAGCCTTGCGATCAGCGCCAGCAGCTCGGCTTCGCTCACGTCCTGCGGCAGATGGTGATCGAAAGCGCGCATGCCGGCTTCCAGCACCGCCTTGCTCTTGGCGCGCACATAGACGCGGCTCGCCGGATCCTCGCCGATCAGCACCACCGCGAGGCCGGGGCGCAGATGCTGCGCTTCGAGATCGCGCACCGCGACGGCGACGCGCGCGCGCAATCCGGCGGCGATCGCCTTGCCGTCGATGATGCGGGCGGTCGCGGCCGAGGAGGAGCGGGGCGATGTTTCTGGTGGCATCATGCACCGGCCTTTCGCTCGGCGCTGCGGGCGAGCGCGGCAATCACCGCTGCCGCATCGCCGGCGATGCGCAGCCGCTTGATCCGTGCCGTCTCGCCGGCGACGAAGCCGACGGCGCTGCGCGGCACGCCGGCGGTTTCGGCAATCAGCGCGATCAGCGCTTTATTCGCCGCGCCCTCGACCGGTGCGCTGCGCACCCGCGCCTTCAGCACGGCGCGGCCGTCGGCCAGCGTCTCGATACCGTCGATGCCGTCGCGGCCGCCCTTCGGCGTCAGCCGCACCGACAGCAGGACGCCGTCGCCGGTTGCACTCCATGGCCGCGCGACGCTGATGCCCGGCGCTGCGCCGGCCGGAAGGGGTGGCTTCGATGCGCGGTGGCCTGCTGTCGTGCGTCCCGGCATCGCCTCAGAAGACGTTCGGATAGATGTAACGGGCAATGACGCTCTGGATGAAGAAGATGATCAGGATCAGGATCACCGGCGAAATGTCGATGCCGCCGAGATTGGGCAGCACGTTGCGGATCGGCCGCAGCACCGGCTCGGTAATCCGGTAGAGAAATTCGCCGATGGTGCTGACGAGCTGGTTGCGCGTGTTCACCACGTTGAAGGCGATCAGCCATGAGAGGATGGCGGCGGCGATCAGCAGCCAGACGTAAATCTGCAGGATCAGGAGGATGACATCGAGAAGCGCGCGCATGGCAAGGATTTCGTCCGGGTTTCGTCCAAAGGGTCTTTGTACGGATGGTCGGCGGAGGGCGCTAGCCGGGAACGCGGCGAACGTAGCGGGAAGGCCAACCCGGAACAAGCCGGGGGACAATCGGTCCGCCGGCGCGGGCATATCTGTGCCCGGCGTCCGGCCTCCGCGTCGATGCACGATCCTTGACACCACCAAACCCACGCCGTACATCCCCCGCACTCGTTTCGAGGCTGGCCGGACTTCGATCCCATATCGATGATCCGTGCTTCGGCGGGGCCATAGCTCAGCTGGGAGAGCGCGTCGTTCGCAATGACGAGGTCGGCGGTTCGATCCCGCCTGGCTCCACCAATCCCCTCCGGACCGGTATCTCTCTCATTTGTTGTCAGGCGTTGTCTGTTGCCCGGCCGCGCTCGCGGTTTGTCCTCGACCGCCTCTGCGCCAGTTTCCGGGCCGGGCGCCATCGCGGTCAGCGCTGCGGCGGTTCCGAGCCGATCCAGCGATTGAGGAAGGCGGCAAGCCAGTTGCGCGACGCCAGATCGTAGACCGGCCGGTCGGCGAAATGCGCGTGGCGCGGCTTGGCGTTCGGCAGTTCGAGGCGCTGGGCGCCGCGCACCGTCCACCGGCACATCATCGCGTGCGTCACTTCCGGATGGAACTGCAGCGCGTAGCCGCTGCCGTAGCGAAAGGCCTGCGAGCTGAACGTGTCGCCCTCGGCCAGCAGTTCCGCGCCGGAGGGGAGGGCAAACCCTTCCCGGTGCCACTGATAGACGTGGTCGGGCCACTGGGCGCAGACCTGCAGCCCCGCTTCGGTCGGCCGGATCGGGTAATAGCCGACCTCGGCGTGGCCTTCCGGGTGCGGCGCCACCGTCGAGCCGAGATGGCGCGCCATCATCTGTGCGCCCAGACAGATGCCGAGAAACGGCTTGTTCTCCTTGAGCGGCACACCGATCCAGTCGATCTCGCGCCTGACGAAGTCGTCGGGATCGTTGGCGCTCTGCGGCCCGCCGAAGATCACCGCTCCGGCGTGCGCCTGCATGGTTTCCGGCAGCGGATCGCCGAGCGGCGGCCGGCGGATGTCGAGCGGAAAGCCGAGCCGCGCCAGCGCCTGGCCGACCCGGCCGGCGGAGGAATTGGCCTGATGCAGAACGAGGAGGACCGGCTGTCTGGGGGCGGCGTGTGTCATGACGCGGTGCGCCATTGGTAAGCCGTCCGCACCACAATGCAACCGTCGATACGCCGGCCGGTGTGTCGGCGGGCCTGCTATGAATCCGATGCGGGGCTGCCGGACCCGGCAGAGCCGGCGTCTTGCTGGCGGGCGCGCCGCCGCGATTGCCGGTAATCGACCGCTGCGAGCAGCAGGGCGTTGGGGATGAGCGCCATCGCTGCGACCACCAGCTTCGGCAGCAGGCCCGGTATGGCGCGCCGTTTTCCCGCCATCAGCGCCCGATAGCCATCTTCCGCCACCTGCCGGGCAGGGACCGACAGCAGGCCCGGCCCGACACCGGCGCGTACGCCGGCGCGCTGCGCGAACTCGGTCGCGACCGGCCCGGGGCACAGCACCGTGACGCGGATGCCGCGCGGCTTCAATTCCGCCGACAGGGCTTCGCTGAACGACAGCACATAGGCCTTGCTGGCGTAGTAGACCGCCATGCCCGGCCCCGGCACGAAAGCGGCGATCGAGGCGACATTGAGAATGCCGCCGCGGTGCCGCTCCAGACTGTCGACGAAGGCCAGCGACAGATCGGTGAGCGTGCGGATATTGACCTCGATCATCTCCGCCTGCTCGCCGCGCGACAGCGTTGCGGCGTGGCCGACGAGACCGAAGCCGGCATTGTTGACGATGTATTGCGGCGCGAGGCCGGCCTGCGCCAGCGCATCGGCGATTGTCGCCGCCGCGTCGCCGCGCGCCAGATCGAGAGCCAGCACCAGCGGTGGCCGGCCACCCTGCGCGACGCTTCCGGATGCGATCTCGGCGGCGAGTATGTTCAGCCGCTCCTGCCGCCGCGCCACCAGCACCAGTTCATGGCCGTGAGCGGCGAAGACACGGGCGAGTTCGACGCCGATGCCTGCCGACGCACCGGTGATCAGCGTGACAGGGCGTAACGAAGTCATGACGGCTGTATCCCGGCGATGCGTGGCGCGGATCATAGAGCATGATCCGGAAGAGTGCGCAGCGGTTTTCCGGAAAGCATGTGCCGCATCTGGCCCGGGCGATCATGCGCAGGCAATATGCGCCGGCGCGATAGAAAAGTACGGAATGCCTTTCCACTCCATCTTCCGAACGCCGCGGCATTCGCGTGCCTGCGCCATCCGGCCGCAGCGCGCCCCGCGCAAAAGCCGGATCGTGCGGCTATCCTGCCGCCGGCGCATTTCGCGATCCCCCGGTTGTCGTGCCGGCGCTGTTGCCGGCGCCCGCGAAACGCTAGGATCGTCGCGGCGCCATCCGCGCGCCGCTCGCCGACCGGTCTTTAATTTCAACAGAGAAACAAACTTCAGGCATCATGACGCAAAACGCTTCCGCTCAATCCGCCCCGGCCCAGGATCCGAAACTCGCGATGGCGATGGCGCACTGGTCGCATCGCTGCATCTCCAACGGCGTGATCCTCGCCGACTTTCAGGACATCACCGCTTCGGTGAAGTCGTGGAACGACTGGTGCGCCGCCTGGTCGGAACGCGCGGCGCTGCATGAAGCCCTGGGCCGCGAGGCGCTGGCGAAGCTGCATACGCGCAGCGCCGCGGAGCATCTGACCCGCGCCGGCGTCTATTATCACTTCGGCAAATTCCTGTTCGTCCACGATCTGCCGCAGATGCAAGCCGCGCACCGCAAGGCGGTGGAGTGCCGGCAACTGGCGCTGCCGCATCTCGACCCGCCGGGCGAGCGCGTCGAGATTCCTTACGAGGGCAAAACGCTGATCGGCATTTTCCGCAAGCCGCGCGGCGCCGATACGCCGCCGGTCGTCATCCTCACCATGGGGCTCGATTCGACGAAGGAGGAAATGGACGCGATGGAGCGTACCTTCCTCGAACGCAGCATGGCGACGCTGACCTTCGACGGGCCGGGACAGGGCGAGGCGGAATATGACTTCGCCATTCGCGGCGACTACGAGGTGGCCGGCACCGCGGTGGTCGACTGGCTGATGACGCGCAAGGACGTCGATACGAACCGCATCGGTATCTGGGGCGTCAGCCTCGGCGGCTACTATGCGCCGCGCATCGTCGCCTTCGAGAAGCGCATCAAGGCGTGCATTTCCCTCTCCGGTCCTTACGATTGGGCCGAATGCCTCGACTTCATGCCGGAGCTGACGCGCAACGTCTTCCAGGTGCGCAGCCGCGCCACCGACGCCGACGACGTGCGCCGCAAGGCCGCGAAGCTGTCGCTCAGCGGCGTCGCGCAGAACATCACCTGCCCGCTGTTCATCGTCACCGGCAAGCTCGATCGCGTGACGCCGTGGCACCATGCCGAGCGGCTGGCGGCCGAAGCGAAGGGGCCGGTCGAACTGCTGGTGATCGAGGACGGCTCGCACGTCGCCAACAACCGGCCGCACAAATACCGGCCGCAGTCCGCCGACTGGATGGCCGACCAGTTGCGCGCGGCACGCTGAGCGGCGTCAATCGCCGACCCTGCTTGCAGAAAGACCGAAGCCCGGATCATGTCCGGGCTTCGTTCATTTCAGGTCGCGCAAGAGGGTCCGCGCAAGGCGGCGGATTTCAGCCGGCGCGGCCGAAGCCGCGCGGGAAGGCGTGCATGCGCTCGATGCCGGTGTCGGTGATCAGCAGCATCTCGCCGGTCTGCACGCCGGCGGTGCGGTCGCGCGTCACGACGTTTGGCTGCACCACCACCGTCTGGCCGGCGCGGAACGGCGCCTCCGGCACCGGGCCGGCGGGCCGGCTCTTCGAGCCGAGGATCGGCGGCAGATAGCCGCCGCCGTAGCCGTGCAGCAGATCGTCGATGATGGTGAAGCCGGCATCCTCGATGACGCCGGCCGCCTCGATCACCTGCGCCGGGGTCGTGCCAGCTTTCAGGATCGCGGTCACCGCATCGAAGGCCGCATCGGCCACGGCATGCAGTTCCTGATAGAGCGCCGGGGGATCCATGCCGATGGCGTAGCTGCGCAGTACCTGGCCCTGCTGCTCCCAGAACGCGGCAGTAATCTCCGCCGTGACGACGTCGCCGATTTCGATCTTGCGCGCCGAGGCATACTGGCGCGGCACGCCCACTGCCGGCGAGAGCATCGAGGTGGCACCGATATAGTGGATGAAATGCGTTCCGCCGAGCGGCGAATAGGATTGCTCGATGTAGCTGCCGAGTTCGCGCTCATTGACGCCGGGACGGGCGTGCTCATGCAGCGCCGCCATGCCGAGATCGCTGAAATAGGCGCCGATGCGCAGCCAGTCGAGTTCCTCGGCCGACTTGACCTGCCGCAGCGTCACGTAAGCGCGGTTGAGATTCTTCGGCGTGCCGAACTTTTCCGTCAGTGCCGCGTGCTGGTCGAGGCTCAGTGGCCCCATGAAGGCGACGCGGCCGTTGCGCGCACCACGCTTCGCCAGCACGTCGAGCGCCGCGCGGATCGACGAGGCGCCGCCCCACAGGGCATCGGCGTCGCGGGCGATGATCTGCGCCAGCGGCTCGTGATTGACGTGCTGGACGAACAGCGCGTCGCGCTCGCCGGGCGTGAAGATGCCGACCGCCTCGGCGGTCACCGGCCATTGCGTCAGCCACTGCACCACCGAGCCGGAGCGGTTGGCGCCGCAGAACAGCAGGTGATCGCAATCGTGCTCCGCGAGCAGCGCCGAGACGGCATCGCGGCGGCGCTTCATTTCGCTGTCGCTGAAGCCCGGATAGTCGGTCTTGACGAGGTTTTGCAGGTGGTCGGGTAGCGGTGGAATTGTCATTGCACAGTCCTGTTTTCCGGCATCGTAACCCAGATGATCGCGGCAACCGCCAGCGTCAAAATGCCCAACCCCGCAAACAGCAGGCTCACTGTCGCGCCGATGCTCTGCAGCAAGGCGACGGTCACCGTCGCGGTGGTCATGAAGGCGGCGTTGAGGATGTTCACCGCCGCCACCGTGCGGGCGCGATAGTCGGCGCCGGCCCAGGCCTGCACCGCCGCGAACACCGGCACGATGTAAAGGCCACCGCCGATGGCGAGGCCGGCGAGATCGAAGGCGACGCGCAGGCCGCTGAACGAGGTGAGCACCGCGCCCGGCCCCGCTGCGGCGACAGGCTCGGCATGCGCGACGGCAAGCCCGAGATCGATGGCGAAGCCGCCGAGCAGCAGCGCCCCGGCAAAGGTCGTGCCGAGCACGATGCGTCCGCGCGCGACGATCGCCGCCAGCGCCGAGCCGATGCCGACGGCGATCGAGAACAACGCCAGATAGGCGGTGACGGTGTGCTCGTCGCCGCCGAGCCGCGTCTTGATCAGCGGCGGCAGCAGCGACAGCGTGACGATGCCGGCGAGCCAGAACCAACTCGTCACCAGCGCCCCCCACCACAGACGCCGGTCGGCGCGCAGATGGCGAAGCAAGGCCGCCGTCGAGCGCGCGATATTGACGGACACGATCAGCGTCGGCGCGCTCTCGCCGGTCGGCGGGATCATCAGGCTCGACAACCAGCACGCCACCGCGAACACCGCGACGACGACGCAGATCGCGATCAGGTCGCCGCCGCCGGCGGAAGCGAAGCCCGCCGCCATCGTGCCGGTGAGAATGGCGATGAAGGTTGCGCCCTCGACAAGCGCATTTGCCGCCGGCAAGGCCGGCAGCGGCAGATGGTCGGGCAGGATGCCGTATTTGATCGGTCCGAACAGCGCCGCGACGACGCCGAAGCCGAACAGCGCGACGAACAGCACCGGCACCGACGATTGCAGGAAGCCGACGATCGCCAGCAAGGCGATGGCGATCTCGCCGCCCTTGAGCCATTGCGCGACGCGCGCCTTGTCGTAGCGGTCGGCAAGTTCGCCGCCGAGCGCCGAGAGAAAGAAATACGGCGAGATGAACACAGCGCCGGCGAGCGTGATCAGCGCCTCGCCGCTGGCGCCGCCGATCCGGAACAGGATCAGGAACACCAGCGCGGTCTTCAGGAAATTATCGTTGAAGGCGGAAAAGAACTGGCACCAGAACAACGGTGCAAACCGCCGCGACAGCATCAATCGCATCGGTCTGTCGCCATCGCATCACCTGTCATGCCATTGGGCTGCGTGCCATGCCCGGCCGGTCCGGACGGCAAGCGCGATCTGCAGGTGATTCGGCATCGAAAGCAATCGCCGACACGGCGATCGGCAATCCCGGGATGATTCTGCGCGCTTCCGCGCCTTGCGTATCCGGCATCGTGTGCACGCGATGGCCCGCGATCCGCGATCCGCGATCCGCGATCAATGCGATGCGATCAACTCACGTCTGCAATCCTGTGGATCGAACGGCAGCAGCAAGGACGATCGGGAATGATCAGGCGCCGTGAGCGTGGCGGCAGGGCCACGATCCCGGATCGCCCCACTGTTCGCGCAAGCAGTGACGCGATCCATTTTTCTCGAGTGCTCTTGTGCAAACTTTCTAGCACGAGCTCTCTTGCTCTCCTGCTCTCCTGTGCAAATCCGCTCGCGCAAATCCGAATGCAGGTTCGGGTGGAAAATCGCTTCACACGGTTTTCCCGGAATTGCTCAATAGGGAATCTTCCGGTCCCTCGGCTGCATCCAGATGGCTGCCAGGGTGAGCGCGGCAGCGGCGATAACCGAAATCGCGAAAAGCAGAAGCATGGTGTCGCTCCCTTGTCGCAATGGGCGCTGCGCCCGGATATCGGGATAACGCGATCGGAAACGCGGCGCTGAACGAAACGTTCCGCAATTTCGCGGCGGCGTCACCCCCTTTGTTTCGCATTGCGGGATAAGTAATGGCAATGGCGGCAGTCGCTCCGCGAAATCAAGGCTATGGGCGCCGGTGAAGATGGAACTTCACGGCCGCGATGCAGCATCGATGTTCCCTGTCACCGCATTTCACACGCGGGAACCCGGTCGTCGACGCTTTTGCCGAATCACGCGCCGCCCGCTCTGTGGCGTCGTGTGTCCGGCAGGTGCTGCAGGAATGCTGCAAGAAGAAGCGCTGCATGACTTGTTGCGCGAACCATCGCGATCCGCTGCGCGTTCACTCCGGACGCCCCGCAGCACGGTTTGCGAGCGGACCGATGGGACCTGCCGATTGGAGATTCCTGCTCATGACATTTCCTATGGATTGCCCGGATTTGAATTGTCGTCGCCGTCGCGCCGGCCATGCTCTGCGCTTGCCGCTGCTGGCGGCGCTCGTCGGCTTCAGCCTCGCGTCGCTGCCGGCGCTTGCGCAAGCCACGACATCGCCGCCACCGGCGAGCGGAGACGTGACCCCCAGCGCCACCGCGACGGAGACGCCCGCCAGGCAGTCCGCGCCGGCGCAGGCGAATGAAGCCTCCGGTCACGATTCGCAAACCGGAAAGCCTGAAACCGGCCCGGAATCGACCGGGCAGGGGTCCCGCGCCGGCGATACCGGAACGCGGGATCGGCCTGAGCCGCTGCCGTCCGACAGCAACGACGCGAAGAACAAGCGCTGACACGCAATCCGTGGAGACCGGCGCGCCGGGGCATCGCGCACGAGCTTATTGCGGAATGCATCGTGGCCCATATGGGGCGGTGCAGTGCCGCCCTGTGCGCGGAGCGTGATCTGTCTTTCGGCAGGATGCCTCTGGCATGAAGTCCCGAGAGAAGGAGGCTCTGCCGCCGTCTTGAGGACTGCGGCCGTCGCTGCGGCGCTGCCTGGACAAGGCGGATAGACGGAGCCGATATCGAGCAAAAGGCGCGGTGTGCATTTCCGTTATGCGCGCAAACTGCAAGAATGGTCTGATGATGCGCAACAATCGTCAGATCCTGGAAAGCCCGTTCAAACTGACCGCCATCGGCGGCGTTCTGCTGCTTGCGGCAGCCGGCATGCTGGCGGTCGTTCAGCGGCATGCCCTGGTCGCCGAACTGGAACAGGAAAGCACCGTTCTCCATCGGCTCGCCTCGCAGCGCGCCGACCAGCATGATGCGCATCTCACCGCGCTGTCGGCGATCGCGGTGGCCGCGGAGGGAGCAAGGCACGATCTGTTTCTCGATGTCGCCGCGACCATCTCGCGTTTTTACCCGCGTATCGACGAAGTGCAGCTCGTTCCGCTCGCCCCTTCGGGGCAAACGGTCGGCACCGAACCGCTCGATCCCGCCACCGCGGATCTTGTCCGTTCGGCGGCCGGAGCGTCCGACGGACGGATCGCTCTGCTGCCGCATCCGCAGCGGCCGCATCATTACATCATGGTCAAGCGCAGCCCCAATTCGGATGCGGCGCGCTATGGGCTGATGCTGGGTATCGATGCCCGGAAGCTGCTCGGTGACGGAGGCGCGTTCTGGTCGCGCCCCGGCATCTCGCTCGGTCTGTCTCTGCCGGATGGTCATTCGCTCATCGATCGGGGCAAATCATCCGAGACGGTCCGGTTCTCCAAGCCGCTCGGCAGCGCGTCGCAGCCGCTGCTGCTGGAAACCGGAATGAAGATCGGGCCAGCCGAACTCTTTCCTCCTCTGAAGACCGGCCTGGTGCTCGTCCTCGTCGGGCTCTTCTATCTCGCGGCCCTGGCCGCCCTGCGCCAGCGGGCGCGCACCCGCGCGGCGATCGAGCAGGCACGACTCAGCGCGCTGGATTCGCGCCTCGCCCATGCCTCGCGCGTCAACGCCTTGGGTGAAATGGCCAGCGGTCTCGCGCATGAACTGACGCAACCGCTCACCGCCATCCTCGCGCAGGCGCAGGCCGGTCGGCGAATGCTTGGCCGCGGCGATACGGCGGCGCTGGCGCCGGTGCTGGACGATACCGTGACACAGGCCCGCCGGGCTTCCTCGATCCTGGAGCGTTTCCGCAACTGGTCGCGTCCGCAGCATGCATCGACGTCGGCTTTCGATCTGCGCGAAGCCCTCGACAACGTGCAGGCGCTGCTGGCGCCGCAAGCCGCGATCCACGGCGTGCGACTTGCGTTCGACATTCCGAAGGCGCCGGTTTCCGTCACCGCCGATTCCGTTGAAATGGAGCAGGTCGTCTTCAATCTCGTGCGCAACGCCATCGAGGCGACGGGCGACAAGGACGGCACCGGTCGCGTCTCCATCAGGCTGCGGCAGGAGGAAGATCAAACCGTGCTGGAGGTTGCCGACAATGGCCCGGGCATAGCCGAGGAACTGCGACCGCGCCTGTTCACGCCGTTCACGACCACCCGGGTGGATGGCACCGGGCTCGGTCTGGCGCTCAGCCAGCGTCTCGTGGAGCGTGCCGGCGGCGATATCGCCCTGATCGATGGCGGGCCGGGCGCCACCTTCCGCGTCGTCCTGCCGCGCAGACGGAAATTCGCGGAGGCCGCGCAATGAGCCGCGCCGTCTATCTGGTCGACGACGACGAGGCGGTGCGTCGTGCCCTCGGCCTGCTTCTGTCGACCGTCGGCATCAAGGCCGTGGGCTTCTCCGATCCGCAGACGTTTCTCGCCCAGGTATCGAAACTGACGCCCGGCTGTCTCATCCTCGATATCCGCATGCCGGTCATTTCCGGGCTGAAGCTGCAGGAGCGGCTCACCGAGCAAGGCATCGACTGGCCGACGATCGTCATTTCCGGTCATGGCGACATCGAGGCCTGCCGGCGCGCCTTCCGTAACGGCGCGGTCGATTTCCTCTCCAAACCGGTCGACGAGCAGGATTTGATTGACGCGATCCAGAAGGGACAGGAAGCGCTGGAGCGCATGCTTGCCCGTCGCGCCGAGACGGCGGAAACGCAGGCACTGTTGGCCGCGCTGACGCCGCGCGAGCGTGAAGTTCTCGACCGCATCGCCGAAGGCTTCACGACGCGCCAGATCGCCGAAGGGCTGGGCCTGTCGCCGCGAACGGTGGAAAGCCACCGTGCGGCCATCGGCGCCAAGCTCGGCACGACCTCGCAGGCAGAGATGACGCGCCTCTGGCTCGACGGGCACGGAACTCCGTAGAACTACGGACGCCGCCGCCAGGTCTACGAATACGAGCGGCCTCCAGGTCGAACTAGTTTCCTTCCATCAATTGGAAAGGAGACCCATGATGATCCGCAACCTCGTGCTCGCGACCGCGCTTCTTGTTCCGTTCGCCGCCACCGCGCAGGAACTGCCGAGCGCTCCCTATCTGCCGCTCGATCTAGCGACCAAGGCGGCGGATGCCGCGCTGAAGGCCTGCGTCGCCCAGGGCCACAATGTCAGCGTCGCCATCGTGGCGCGCGACGGCTCGACCAAGGTGATGCTGAAGGCCGACAATTCCGGCCCGCATACGGTGACCAGCGCGCAGGGCAAGGCGTTCACGTCCGCTGCCATGGGTCGCGACACCGCGGGTCTCGCCGAGTTCATCGCCTCCAAGCCGGCGAATGACGGGCTGCGGAATATGGATGCGCGCATGGTCATTCAGGCCGGTGGTCTGCCGGTCAAGTTCGGCAAGGCGCTGGTCGGCGGCATCGGTGTCGGCGGTGCGCCCTCGGGCGACATCGATGCCAATTGCGCGGCCGCCGGGCTGAAGGCGATCGGCGCGACCCTGTAAGCGCCTGTCACGGAACAGCGATGCGGCCCGCTTTGCGCGGGTCGCTCCTCGGTCAAGGAGATGCTGCAATGCTGCGCATGATCCTCGTTTGCGTGCTGCTTGCCACGACATCCTTCATGCAAGCCTCCCTCGTGCACGCGCAAACCGCGCCGTCGGCCGGCGAAATCGCCGCCTATGAAGGGCTGCATCGGGCGGCGCAAAGCGGACATGTCGACGACATCCGTCGCCTTGCCGGAGCCGGCGCGGCGCTGGACGAACGCGACGCGCATGGTCGCACGCCCGCGCATGTCGCGGCGTTCGCCGCCAGAGGCGAGGCGTTGCGTGCGCTGGCGAAAGCCGGCGCCGATATGAACGCGCTGGACAGCCAGGCCTACGACGTCGTCACCATCGCCGCCGTTGCCGACGATCCCGACCTGATGTCGCTCGCGATACAACTCGGCAATGATCCCCGGCTGACGACCAGTCCCTATCGCGGAACGGCGCTGATCGCTGCCGCGCATCTCGGCCATGTCGAGGTGGTGCGCCGTCTGATCGTCGCCGGCGCGCCGCTTGATCACGTCAATAATCTCGGCTGGACGGCGCTCATGGAAGCGGTGGTTCTGGGCAACGGCGGCCGGAATCATCAGCAGGTGGTGCGGCTGCTCCTCGATGCCGGCGCCGATCGATCGATCGCGGATCGCGACGGGGTTTCGCCGCTCGCGCATGCCCGCGCCCGCGAATATTCCGAGATCGTGGCATTGCTGGAAAAGCGCCGCTGACCGTCAGTAACGAGAGCGGTGTGCCGCCAGTGGGGGCGCATGATCGACGGCGATCAGCGACCGGTCCCGTTTGGCGGAGCGGTTGCCGGACCGTTCGTGGCGGCCCGGAGCTCCCGCCGGCGCGTGAAATCAAGATCCGGAATTGTCGTGTTTCGGTGCGTTGGCTGGTGCCGCAAGAGGGACTCGAACCCCCGACCCCCTCATTACGAATGAGGTGCTCTACCAACTGAGCTATTGCGGCTTGCCAAGCGCTTCATGCCGTTTGCGTGCTTCGGCCCTGTGCCGAAGCCGCCACCGTCGAATGCGCCTTCTGATATCGGCATGACAGCGAATTGGCAACCGGCTTGCCGTGCACCTTGTCGCGGTTTGTCTGCAATATCGGCCTGCCGCGCCGACCGGCGTTACCGGAACAGCCGCTGGAACCAGTTGCCGCCGGTTTCGGCGGCGGTTTTCGGCGTTGCCCAGCTATCCGGCGGGGCGGAGAAGGCCGGCGTTCCCTCCCGGTCCGAGCGGTCGTCGACGCCGGTGCCGCCAAGCCCCGGATCGTCGGGCGCCTGAACCAGCGGAATCACCGGCGTTGCCGGCCGGGCGGCGGGCGCAGCGGGTCCCGGGCGGGATGGCTCGGGCGAAACCGGCGCGACCTTGGCGTCGGCCTCGACCGGTGCCGGCGGAACCGCCGCAAGTCTGTCTTCGGCGGCGTCTTCCGGTTCTGCGTCCGCCGCCTCCGGGGAGGGCGGGATCGCCGCGTCGATAATGGCCCGTGCGATGGCCGGCGGGGCCGCTTCGGCGGCGACATCGATCACCGGCCGTTCGATGCCGATCTCATGCACCGGGACCTTCCATTCGAAGGCGTCGAGGCGTCCGGTGACCGGCGACACCGGCAGCCAGGTCTCGGAGACGACGCCGTCGGCGGTCCACACCGGATCGGGCGCCGCCTGCACCGCCCGCGCCATCCATTCGCGCGCCCGGCCGGCGTCGCCGTGCTCGCCGTCCTCGATGGCCGCCATCAGCAGCGCGACGCGACGCGTCGGTGTCGTCAGATAAGGCGCCAGCGCCGTGCGCGCTTCGTCGAATTGCCGCGCGTCGATGGCGGCGCGCGCCAGTGCCAGCGACCCTTCGATCGAGCCCGGCGTCTTTTCCGACAGGCTGCGCACGCGCGCCAGCCGCTCGCGGGCCGCGGCGCCGAGCCGGGCGCCGGCATAGGCATCCGCCAGATCGGGATGCGGATTGGCGCGCCATGCGGCATCGAGAAGGCGCGACGCCTTGCGCCGCTCGCCGGCCTCGGCCAGCCGCCGGCCGACGAACACGGCGGCCGGCACCAGCGACGGCGCCAGCTTCACCGCCTCGCGCGCCAGCGTCAGGGCGGCGTCGCGGTCGTGCTCCGAGAGCGCCCGCGCCGTCAGCAGCACCGCCCGCTGGCGGCGATAGGCGGGTTTGTCGAGATCGCGGCGCATCAGTTCGAGCCGCTCCAGCGCGCCGGCCCAGTCGCCGTCGGCGCAACGGAAATCGAGCACCGCCTGCGTAGCCCAGTTGACGCCCGGCGCATCCTTCGCCGCTGCTTCAGCGTGGCGGCGTGCCGCCTGCCGGTCGTCGCGCCGCTGCGCTTCGACATAGAGGCCGCGCAGACCGAGCAGCCGCGTGTCACGCCGTTCCGCCATCGCGCGAAACGCCGTTTCCGCATCGTTTGCCGCACCCGACAATTGTGCCGCCTGCGCCGACAGCAGCAGCGTCAGCGGTTCGTGCGGCGACAGCCGCTGTGCATCGCCCGCGGCGCGGCGCGCCGCCGGCGCGTCGCCGCTGCCGATAGCGATCAGCCCGCGCGAGATCGCGTGGTAGCCGCGCATGGCGCGCCGGTTGCGGATGAACAGCGACACCTGCTCGGGCGAGCGCCAGATGAACCGCAGGAGCGACCAGATCAGTATGGCGGCGGCAACGAGAGACAGCAGCGCGACGGCTGCCACCGTCACCGATGTTTCGATCCGGTAACCGAGCCAGGTGATAGCGACATCGCCGGGGCGGTCGACGAACCAGGCGGCACCGAGCGCCAGCAACCCGACGCAGATGAAGAAGAATGCGACCCGGATCATCGCCGCGCGTCCTTCACGGCTGCACCAGACGGCGTGCTTCGTCGGCGGCAAGACGGCGGCTGGCGTCGAGCGCCTGCTGCCGCGCCTCGACGCGGCCGATCCATGGATCGGCCGGCGCGCGGACCGTCGGCGGCAAGATTTTCACCTGCGCCAGTGTTCCGGTGAGATCGCCTCTCGCGATACTGTCCCTGATGCGCGCGAGAATCGCTGCGGGATCGGAGCCCGCCGCTTCGCCGACCGGGCGGATGCGCACCAGCCGGCTGGCATTGGCCTCCAGCCGTTCGAGAAAGCCGCTGCCCGGCGTCGCCGCACTGGCCTCCGCCGCCGTGTGCATCGCCGGCAGCAAGGCGGTCATTTCCTGCAACAAGATGTCGGCGCCTGGCAGGCCGGTTGCGGCGAGGGGTGCGAGCGCCGCCGTTGCCGTCGCATCGACGCCGAGTGCCCGCACCGCTGACAATTCTGCGGCAAATGGCGAGCCGGACTGGACGATGTCGCGCAGCGTCAGCGTGGCCACGGCGCGTCGTGTCGCCTCGTCCGGCTTGCCGGATGCTGCGGCTTGCGCCGCGAGCGTGCGCTCCATCGTGTCGAGGCGCGCCGCGAGCGCGGCATCGGGTGCGGCATCCGGTGGCGCGGTTGCGGCAGATGTCGATGCAGCCTGCGAGGCTGTCTGTAACGCCTTGGCGGCGGCGCTGCTGGCATCGGCGACGGTCTTCTCCAGCGCGGCGACGTGCGTCGCCTGCGATTCGATGCGCGCATTCAGGCCGGCGAGCGCGCGGTCGTTGGCTTTCGCCGTCTGCTCGGCTGCCGCGATGCGCTGCGCCAGCGCCGGATCGGCGGCGGCATTGCGCGGTGTATTGGCGGCCGCCTGTTCGAGCGCCGTCAGGCGTTGCGCCAGTTCGTCCGTCGTCTTGGTGTCGGAGGCGGGGCGATTGCCGGGGTCGCGCAATTGCGTCTCGAGCGCCGCGACGCGCGTCTGCAGCGTCGTCATGCCGCCATCGCGCGCCGGCACCAGGCCCGCGAGCCACAGGCCGACGAGCGCGACCAGTGCGATGAGGCCGCCTGCGGCGCCGGCAAGGACGAGTGTGACGATGCCGGATGCGCCGGCGACAGCACGATGCGGTTGTCCGTCGGTCGCGCCTGCACCGGCCGCTGCTGCGGATTCGTCCGGCGGATCGTTACCGGCGGCGGTTTCGCGCGTGGCTTCATCCGACAGCTCGGTCGCGGTGAGATCGATGGTCGGCGGCGTGCGCGACGGCCCGCCGGCCGATGCGTCGTTCGACCCGCCCGGCGCCGCGTCGGCGTCGCGATCGACCGCCGTTGCCGCTGGGCCGGATGCGCGATCGGTTTCTGCCATCCCATTCTCCGATGCCATTTTGCTGCCGGACCGGCAATGCGTCCGGCTCGCTTTATCGCCGTGCGGACCTTAGCAAACTGCGAACATCAATCCGATGTCACGACGATTCCGCCGGAATCGATGTAATCGAGCAGCAACGCCTCGTCGGGGCGCGCGATGACCGCGATTCGCTGCGCGCCGGCGTCCCGCAGCACCTCGGCAATCGGGGCGGCGAAACAGACATGCAGCGGCGCCAGCGCCGGCGCCCCGAGTGCGGCGACGCTGTCGCGGAACAACAGCGCGCTGCGCCGGGAATAATGGGCGACGACATCGATTTCGCCGGCGGCCAGCATCTGCGCCGCTTCGGCGGAAAGCGCGCGCGGGACGGCGCGGTAGACGACGGCAAGCTGCGTTTGCCGGCCGTGCGCCGCCAGCATGCCGACGACATCGGCGGCGCGGGTCTCGCCGGCAAGATAGAGCAGCGGCTCCGAGCGGCCGTGCGGCTGCGCGGCGATGATCCGCGCCAGATCGACGGCATCGCCGCCCGCCGTCTCGATGCGGCGCAAGCCGGCCGCGCGTGCCGCGTCGGCGGTGGCGCCGCCGACGGCAAAGACCGGCAGGTCGATGATCGCTGCGCGCTGCGGATGGCCGGCGAGCGCCCGCGCCGCATTGGCGCTGGTCAGCACGAGTGCCGCGAACGGGCCGTCGCCGAGATCGGGCGTCAGCGGCTTGATCCGCATCAGCGGCGCCAGCACGGCGCGATGGCCGCGCGCCTGCAAGGCGGCGGCGGTGCGCGCATTGTCGGGCTCCGGCCGCGTGATCAGGATCCGCATCAGCGCGTCCCGCCCGCCGCGGTGGAAACCGCACCGGATTGCGCCGTCTGTTCCGGCAATGCTACCTCCCTCGCCGTTGCCCGGGATGCTCATGTCTATGATGTATGTGGTCGTTGATCTATGTCACATTCGCCGTGTTTTCCGTGCCTCTCCGCAGGGGGAAGGCCGGGCGGCGGCACGAACCGGGCATGATAGCCGATGATCGTTCTTGGGATCGAGACGACCTGCGATGAAACCGCCGCCGCCGTGGTCGAGCGCGACGACGACGGCCATGGCCGCATCCTGTCGAATATCGTGCTGTCGCAGATCAACGAGCATGCCGCTTTCGGCGGCGTGGTGCCGGAAATCGCGGCGCGCGCGCATGTCGAGGCGATCGACGTCATCGTCGGTAATGCAATGGCGCAGGCCGGCGTTCCCTTCAGCCGGCTCGACGGCGTCGCTGCCGCCGCCGGACCGGGCCTGATCGGCGGCGTCATCGTCGGGCTGACCACGGCCAAGGCCATCGCGCTGGTCAACGAGAAACCGCTGATCGCAGTCAATCATCTCGAAGCGCACGCGCTGACGGCGCGGCTGACCGATGCGACACCGTTCCCATTCTGCCTGTTTCTCGCTTCCGGCGGCCACACGCAGGTGGTGGCGGTGCGGGGCGTCGGCGAATATGAGCGGCTCGGCACGACGCTCGACGATGCCATCGGCGAGGCTTTCGACAAGACCGCCAAGCTGCTCGGCCTCGGCTATCCCGGTGGCCCGCAGGTGGAGCGCGAGGCGCTGCGCGGCGATCCCGAGCGCTTCGCGCTGCCGCGGCCGATGTCCGGCCGCAACGATGCCGACTTTTCCTTCTCCGGCCTGAAGACCGCGCTGCGGCTCGAAGCGGAGAAGATCGCGCCGCTCTCGGATCAGGATGTCGCCGATCTGTGTGCCTCGTTCCAGCAGGCGATCGTCGATGTGGTGCTCGACCGGCTGCGCGCCGGTTTGCGCATCTTCCGCGGCCGCTATGGTGCGCCCACTGCGCTGGTCGCCGCCGGCGGCGTTGCCGCCAATCAGGCGCTGCGCAAGGTGCTGCACCGGCTCGCCTTCGAGGTCGGCACGGTGCTGGTGGTGCCGCCGGTGGAACTGTGCACCGACAACGGCGCGATGATCGCCTGGGCCGGCGCCGAGCGCCTGGCGCGCGGCTTCGTCGATCCGCTGGAGATCGCGCCGCGTGCCCGCTGGCCGCTGAACGAGGTCACCGGCTTGAAGACCGCCGGGCAATATCGTTCGATGTCGCGCAAATGACCGCGACAGACACGATCCCGGGAGCGGACCGATGAGTGCAGCGAACGGCGGGATCAGCCGCGTCAGCGTGCTGGGCGCCGGCGCCTGGGGCATCGCGCTTGCCAATCTCGCTGCCCGTGCCGGCCTTGCCGTGACCCTGTGGGCGCGTGACGGCAATGCCGTGGCGCGCATGCGTGAGCGACGCGAAGGCACGAGGCTGCCCGGCATCCGCATCGAGCCGCAGATTGCGGTCACCGGCGATTTGGCGCAGGCGGCCAATACGCAGGCGATCCTGCTCGTCGTCCCGGCGCAGGCGCTGCGCGAGGTCGCGGCCTCGCTGCACGATCTCATTCCGTCCGGCACGCCGGTGATCGCCTGCGCCAAGGGCATCGAGCGCGGCACGCACCGCTTCATGACCGAGGTCGTCGCCGAAGGCGCGCAGACCGCGCTGCCGGCGATCCTTTCCGGTCCGAGCTTCGCCGCGGATGTCGCGGGCGGCCTGCCGACGGCGGTGACGCTTGCCGCGAAAGAGCCGGGACTGGCGGAGAAGCTCTCGCATGCGCTCGGCTCGGCGACCTTCCGGCCCTACCACACCAGCGATGTGCGCGGCGTTGAGATCGGCGGCGCGGCGAAGAACGTGCTGGCGATCGCGGCGGGGATCGTCGCCGGCCGCGGTCTCGGCGCCAGCGCCGCCGCGGCGCTGACGACGCGCGGCTTTGCCGAACTGTTTCGTTTCGGCCGCGCCTTTGGCGCGCGTCCGGAGACGCTGACCGGACTGTCGGGGCTGGGCGATCTGATCCTCACCTGCTCCGGTCCGCAGTCGCGCAACTATTCGCTGGGCCTCGCGCTCGGCAAAGGCCTGACGCTGTCGGAAGCCGGCGGCGGCAAGCTCGCCGAGGGCGCGTTCACCGCGCCGGCGTTGCTGGCGCTTGCCGGTGCGCGCGGCGTCGAGATGCCGATCGCGCAGGCCGTCGCCGCGGTGCTTGACGGCAGCCTGAAAGTGGACGAAGCGATCGAAGCATTGATGTCGCGGCCGTTCCGCGCGGAAACCTGACGCAAAGCCTGACGCGAGAGTCAGCAGAAGAGTTCAGCAATGGCTTACTGGCTGATGAAATCCGAACCCGACGCCTGGTCGTGGGAGCAGCAGGTCAAGCGCGGCGCCAAGGGCGAGCCGTGGTCGGGCGTGCGCAACCACACTGCCAAGCTGAACCTGATGAAGATGAAGAAGGGCGACCGCGCTTTCTTCTATCACTCGAATATCGGCAAGGAGATCGTCGGCATCGTCGAGATCATCCGCGAGCATTTTCCCGACGCCACCGCCGAAGCGGGCTCGCCCTGGGTCGTGGTGCAGGTAAAGGCCATCGAGCCGCTGCCGCAACCGGTGACGCTCGCTGCCGTCAAGGCGGAGCCGCGGCTGCAGGACATGGCGTTGCTGAAATATTCGCGCCTGTCGGTGCAGCCGGTAACGGCGGCGGAATGGCGGCTGATCTGCCAGATGGGCAATCTGGAACGCTAAAGTTATTTGGCGGCTCAGCCGGTCCGTCGTGCAATCGCGACCCAGAACGGCTCGTGCGAGGAGAATTTGATATTCCCGAAGCCTGCATCGAGCAGCATGGTTTCGATCTCGATTCGGCTAAAACGTTTTTCCAGCGGCGTGCAGAATCGATCGTAGGCGTCGGTGCGCATCATGTAGAAGCTTTTGTCGCGATAAAACGAAAGCGGCCAAACGCGCGGCAGCGCACCCGCACGATCAAACAACGCTGCCAAGCGGGCCAATGGCCAATAGACAGCGCTGGCCAGAGCGCCGGCGGTGATGAGCTGAAAGCCCGGCGGAAACTTGGAGATCAGAAGCCGACCGGCGTTCGACAAACGCCACAGTATGCGATACCAGACCGGTCGATTGTCTAGGCTGTAGTAGAGATAAAGCAGGAGCGGTGCGCCCGGCTTAAGCTTGGCGGCAATCGCTCGCAGTGCACCCTCGGTATCGGGTACGTGGTGCAGCACCCCCAAACAATACGCGAAGTCAAGTGAGGTGTCGGCCATCGGCAGTGCATTGGCCTCGCCCTCTATCACCGTCGTATTCGAAAACGTCGAGAGATTAGCGCGCGCCACGGCGACTGCTTGGGGACTCGGATCCACGGCATAGAGCCGACCAACCTGAGGTGCCACGATTTTTGCCCAGCGGCCGGAGCCGCATCCGACATCGACGCCGGCAGCATCGGGCGGTAGATCGTTCCATGGAAAGAGGTCGAAATAAGAATTAAAGGCCGCGAGGTGGTCTCGCTCCGACAACTCGCCTTCGGCATGGGTGAAGGCGCTCCATTCAGCGCCAAAGCTCTTCACCGTCCGTGTGTCGAGGTTGACCACACGCGCGCCCGTGCCCAGTGCTATAGACTTTATGCTGGCCGGCTATCGTCAACAAGCGCAGCCCAGCCGGGAATGGCGGCTGATCTGCCAGATGGGTGGATTGCGCGGATCGGCCTGAAAAACACGGGTTTTTGGCGCCGAGTGGTGCTAAACCCCACCAAAGTGGGACGGTTCATGCCTTGTCGATGGCGGAAGGCGGGGCGCATAATAACCGTCAAGTGACAAGCAGATGGGCTCGCTGCGCCGTTCGCGGCGCGCGGCGATTCGTCAGGGAGAGAGCGAGATGTCGGACAAAGTGTACGAAGTATCCCCCGAGTGGAAAGCGCGCGCCTTCATCGATGCCGCCAAATACAAGGAAATGTATGCGGCATCGATCGCCGATCCGGACAGGTTCTGGGGCGAGCAGGCGAAGCGGCTGACCTGGACCAAGCCCTTCACCAAGGTGAAGAACACGTCGTTCGAGCCCGGCAAGATCTCGATCAAATGGTTCGAGGATGGCCGGCTCAACGCCTGTTACAACTGCATCGACCGGCATCTCGAAACGCGCGGCGACCAGCCGGCGATCATCTGGGAAGGCGACGATCCGAGCGTCGACAAGACCGTCACCTACAAGCAATTGCACGAGATGGTCTGCCGCTTCGCCAATGTGCTCAAGCAGCAGGGCGTCAAGAAGGGCGACCGCGTCACCATCTATCTGCCGATGATCATCGAGGCGGCGGTGGCGATCCTCGCCTGCGCCCGCATCGGCGCCATCCATTCGGTGATCTTCGGCGGCTTCTCGCCGGATTCGATCGCCGGCCGTATCGTCGACTGCAAATCCAGCATCGTCATCACCGCCGACGAGGGGCTGCGCGGCGGCCGCAAGATTCCGTTGAAAGCCAATGTCGACACGGCCTGCGACAAAGCCGGCGGCGTCACCTCGGTGATCGTGATCCGGCACACCGGTGGCGCCGTCAACATGCAGGCCGGCCGCGACCACTATTACGACGATCTGGCGAAGTCGGTGTCGGCGGATTGCCCCTGCGAGGACATGAGCGCCGAGGACCCGCTGTTCATCCTCTACACGTCGGGCTCGACCGGCAAGCCGAAGGGTGTGCTGCACACCACCGGCGGCTATCTGCTGTTCTGCGCCATGACGCATCAATATGTGTTCGACTATCACGACGGCGACATCTACTGGTGCACCGCCGACGTCGGCTGGGTCACCGGTCACAGCTACATCCTGTACGGGCCGCTCGCCAACGGCGCGATCACCATGATGTTCGAAGGCGTGCCGAACTATCCGAGCATGTCGCGCTTCTGGGAGATCGTCGACAAACACAAGGTCAACATCATCTACACGGCGCCGACCGCGATCCGCGCGCTGATGCAGGCCGGCGACGAGCCGGTGAAGAAGACCTCGCGCAAGAGCCTGCGGCTGCTCGGTTCGGTCGGCGAGCCGATCAATCCGGAAGCCTGGGAATGGTATCACCGCGTCGTCGGCGACGGCCGCTGCCCGGTGGTCGATACCTGGTGGCAGACGGAGACCGGCGGCATCCTGATTTCGCCGCTGCCCGGCGCCATCGCGCAGAAGCCGGGCTCGGCGACGCTGCCGTTCTTCGGCGTCAAGCCGGAGATCGTCGATGCCGAAGGCCAGCCGGTCGTCGGCGCCGGCAGCGGCAATCTGTGCATGACCGATTCATGGCCGGGCCAGATGCGCACCGTCTACGGCGATCATGCGCGGTTCGAGGAGACCTACTTCTCCACCTACAAGGGCAAGTATTTCTCCGGCGACGGCTGCCGCCGCGACGAGGACGGCTATTACTGGATCACCGGCCGCGTCGACGACGTCATCAACGTCTCCGGCCATCGCATGGGGACCGCCGAAGTTGAAAGCGCGCTGGTCGCGCATGAGAAGGTTTCGGAAGCGGCGGTGGTTGGCTATCCGCACGACATCAAGGGGCAGGGCATCTATGCCTATGTCACGCTGATGGCCGGCGAACAGCCGAGCGAGGATCTGCGCAAGGAACTGGTGCAGTGGGTGCGCAAGGAAATCGGCGCCATCGCCTCGCCGGACTTCATCCAGTTCGCGCCCGGGCTGCCGAAGACGCGCTCCGGCAAGATCATGCGCCGCATCCTGCGCAAGATCGCCGAGGACGAACATCACGCACTCGGCGACACCACGACGCTTGCCGATCCGGGCGTCGTCACCGATCTGGTCAGCAACCGGCAAAACCGCAAGGTCGCGGAATCCGCCTGACGTCTTGCCGCATCCGGCTTCGCTCGGCGCAGGACGAGACTGGCCTGACGGCCGCCTTCCCGAAAGCGGAGGGCGGCCGTTCGCCATTCAGTTTGCCGTTGATATGTGGGGCATGTGCCTTTGCCGTTTGCGGACTGGCGGGTCCGCGGCGCGTGGGAGCGATGCGCTCCGGCGGGGGCAATGTGCAAATCGGCCATGCGGGACAAGCGAGAAGAACAAGCGGAGCCTTAACCGTTTTCGCGGCATTTCCTGCAGAAGAGGCCGCCCGGAGCTATCGTCGTCCGCCATGAAGAAGCCGGTGGCAAAAATGTCCATCCTGCGGTTCGCCGTTGCCTTCGCGGCGATGGCCGGGATGCTGCTCGCGCTGCCGGCGCCGGCTGCGGCGCGCGAGACCGTTGCCTTTCAGGGTTATCCGGTCGGCTCGATCGTCGTGCGCACGCAGGAGCGGCGGCTCTACTTCGTTGCCGCGCCCGGCGTCGCCTGGCGTTATCCGGTCGGCGTCGGCCGCGCCGGCAAGACCTGGAGCGGGCACACTTTCGTCAACAGCAAGCAGATCGATCCCGCCTGGGCGCCGCCGCCGGAGGTGCGCCGCGACAGTCCGCATCTGCCGGATGTCATTCCCGGCGGTTCACCGCGCAATCCTCTCGGCGTCGCGGTGCTGGCGCTCGATCATGGTGGCTATGCCATCCATGGCACCAACAATCCGGGTTCGATCGGCCGTTTCGTTTCTTATGGCTGCATCCGCATGCACAACCGCGACGTGCTCGATCTCTATCGCGTCGCCGGCATCGGCACGCCGGTTTACGTCCTGCGCTGAGCATGCCGCGATCCGGCGGACACGACCGTTTCTACCCGACCTGTCCGCAGTCCTGATCTATTCGCAGCGTTGATAGAGCCGGCCCTCGACCCGCCTGATGCGCATCTCGCAACGCGGGCCGCTGCCCGGCGCATAGAAATAGCGGGTCTCCGCCGCATCCGGCGGCGTCTGCGATAACCGGGACGCGAACCGGACTATTTGAGGGTGCGCGAGCGGAACGTCGCTGATCACCGCCATCGCCGGTTCGGCGGTGCGGCCGGCGGGCGCCGTCGCCGCTGCGGCACCGATCGTTGCCAGTGCGGTCGACAGTGTAAAAGCCGCGGCGAACACGAAGGTGACGCTTTTCATCTTTAACTCCTGCGCGACAACGCCGAATCGCCCGTGCCGTTCCGTCGTCCGCTTCGCCGGTTTGCAGCGACGATCTCCGCTCGTGCCTCGAATCGTGCGACAAGACGTCGAATATCGGAATCAGAATGCCCCGCCCCCGCCTTGCTCCCGCACCGGAAGTTCCTGGACTGGCCGCCCGCCGCGTGGCCGCCGACGTCGTCGACGGTGTGCTGCGGCGCAAGCTGCCGCTCGACGCGCAACTCAACGGCAAGGCAGCGCATCCGGGGCTGGCGGCGCTTGCCGATCGCGACCGCGCGCTGGCGCGCCGGCTGATCGCCACCGTGTTGCGGCGGCTCGGCACGCTGCGGCATCTGCTCGGCCAGTGTCTCGACCGCGGCTTTCCCGCCGAAGCGCCGCGGGTCGAAACCATCCTGCTGGTAGGCGGCGCGCAGATCCTCTGGCTCGACGTGCCGGATCATGCCGCCGTCGATCTCGCCGTGCGGCTGGCCCAGGCCGACCGGCATGCGGCGCGTTATGTCGGGCTGGTCAATGCGGTGCTGCGCCGTCTGACCCGCGACGGCAAGGCGATGCTCGCCGAGATCGAGGAAGCCGAACGCGATACACCGGCCTGGCTCATGGAGCGCTGGACGAAAGCCTACGGCGCGGCGGTGGCGCGCGACATCGCTGCCGCCAACCGCCACGAGCCGGCGCTCGATCTCACCGTCAAGGCCGATGCCGAGCGCTGGGCGACGCGCCTGCATGGCCGCGTGCTGGCGACCGGCAGTGTGCGCACGCTGGCGCATGGCTCGATCGCGATGCTGCCCGGCTTTGGCGACGGCGCCTGGTGGGTGCAGGACGCGGCGGCGGCGCTCCCGGCGCGACTGTTCGGCGATGTGCGCGGTCTGCGCGTCGCCGATCTCTGCGCTGCTCCCGGTGGCAAGACCGCGCAACTGGCGCAGGCCGGGGCGGAAGTTACCGCCATCGACCGCTCGGCGCCGCGTCTCAACCGGCTCACTGAGAATCTCGCGCGCCTCGGCCTGTCGGCGCGAACCATCGCCGGCGATATCGTGCAGATCGACAGGGAGGAGATCGGCGCGCCTTTCGATGCGGTGTTGCTCGATGCGCCCTGTTCCTCGACCGGCACCATCCGCCGGCATCCCGACGTGCCGTTGCTGAAATCGCCGGCCGATATCGCGACGCTCGCCTTGCTGCAGCAGCGTCTCATCGACCGCGCCGTCGATCTGCTGCGGCCGGGCGGCACGCTGGTCTATTGCGTCTGCTCGCTCGAACCGGAGGAGGGCGAAGAACAGGTGGCGGCGCTCCTGGCGCGCGATGCACGCGTGACGCTGCAGCCGATCACTGCGGCGGAGGTCGCGGGCCATGCCGAATGGCTCACCGGCACGGGCGGGCTGCGCACGCTGCCCTGCCATCTGCCGGACGCTGATTCGCGCTGGGGCGGGCTCGACGGATTCTACGCCGCGCGTCTGTTGCGCGCATAATCCGGTGGTTTGGAAAGGACAGTTGGAGCTTGGCACCCTGTCCGTTATCCTGCGCGGCATCATGGATAAGACGAGTCGTGTGCCGAGGATCTCTCGTGCCGGACATTGAGCGGAGACAATGGGGCGACTGTTGGGGCGGGGATCGGTAGCGGAGCGACTGAAGCTCTCCGCCCTGGTTGTGGCGCGCGCCACCCGCAGCACCGTCAGCCATATCAATACCAATCCGCTGTCGCGCTGGCGTTTCGCCCCGAGCCGGACCGACCGGCTGCTGATCGCGCCGCAGGATCTGCGCACGGCCGACGCCACCCGTGCGACCGAGATCTACGCCGGCCGCTTCGCCTTCGCCGGCAAGGTGGTGATCTGCGACCGGCGCTCGCCGTTCGAGATGGCGGCGCCATCGACGGAATGGGCGGCGACGCTGTTCGGTTTTAGCTGGCTGCGACATCTGCGCGCCGGCGGCAACGCGATCACCCGCGCCAATGCCCGCGCGCTGATCGACGACTGGATCGCGGTGCAGAGCGTCGGCAAGGGCATCGCCTGGCGCTCCGACGTCTTGTCGCGGCGCATCATCTCCTGGCTGTCGCACGCGCCGCTGGTGCTGACCGAAACCGATGCGCGTTTCTATCGTCGCTTCCTGCGCAGTCTGACGCGGCAGGTGCGCTATCTGCGCGCGCTGTTCAAGGAAACGCGCGACGGCGCGCCGCGCCTGCAGGCGGCGATCGCGCTCGCTTATGCGGCGCTGTGTCTGCAGGGCGAATTCAAGCAGTTGCGCAGCGCGGTGCGCCGGCTGACCGACGAACTCGACCGCCAGGTGCTGCCGGACGGCGGCCATATCAGCCGCAATCCCGGAACGCTGGTCGATCTGCTGCTGGATCTGTTGCCGCTGCGGCAGGCATTCAATGCGCGGCAATTGCCGGTGCCGCAGTCGCTGAACAATGCCGTCGACCGGATGATGCCGATGCTGCGTTTCTTCCGTCACGGCGACGGCAATTTCGCGCTGTTCAACGGCATGGGGCCGACGGCGCCCGACCTCAACGCGACCGTCCTCGCCTATGACGATGCGCGCGGCATGCCGGTGTCGAACGCGCCGCATTCCGGCTATCAGCGCATGGAACTCGGCGAGACGGTGGTGCTGATCGATACCGGCAAGCCGCCGCCGATGGCGCTGAGCCAGGAAGCGCACGCCGGCACCCTGTCGTTCGAGCTGTCGTGGCGCAGCCATCGCATCATCGTCAATTGCGGGCTGCCGGCAGTCGGCCGCGAGACCTGGCGGCAGGTGGCGCGCGCCACCGCCGCGCATTCGACCGCGACGCTCAACGACACGTCGTCGGCGGGCTTCGGCGATGCGCGGCTGTTCAAGAATCTGCTGTTCGGCGCGCCGATCGTCAGCGGCCCGCGCATGGTGCATGCCAGGCGCGAGGACAGCGATGACGGCATCCTGCTGCAGACGCAGCACGACGGCTATGTCGATGCCTTCGGCATCGTCCATGCGCGCACGCTCGCTCTGTCCGCCGACGGCACGATGCTTGCCGGCGAAGATCATTTCCTGCCGCCCGAGGGCGGCACGCTGGCCGGCCGCAAGCCGGACGAATTCGCCGTGCGGTTCCATCTGCATCCGACGGTGCGCGCCAACCGTCTGCGCGACGGCCGCGGCGTCATCCTGGTGATGCCGGACCGCGAGGCCTGGACCTTCACCGTCGAGAATGGCGAGGTCGAGATCGAGGAAAGCGTGTTCCTCGCCGGCAGCGACCGGCCGCGCCGCACCGTGCAGATCGTCGTCTACGGGCATGCCCGCGACAGTCAGACGGTGCGCTGGTCGTTCATGCACATGCCGAAGACCGTTTCCGGCCAGGTTCCCAATCCGGACGAGCCGGAACTGCCGCTGCGCATTCCGGATTGAGGTCCGCAACCCGGCACGGCCGGTGGATGGCCGGACGCAACGGTTCCAACCGGCGAAGCGCCTGTGCTAATCCCTGCGCATGATTACCGTGGCCGCCATGACATCCGATCCCCGCTCCCTGCATCTCCGCCCGATCCGTCGCGCCCTGCTGTCGGTGTCCGACAAGACCGGACTGCTCGATCTCGCCCGTGCGCTCGCCGCGCGCGGGGTCGAGCTGGTCTCGACCGGCGGCACGGCAAAGGCGCTGAAGGATGCCGGGCTGACGGTCGTCGACGTGTCGGACCTGACCGGCTCGCCGGAAATGATGGATGGCCGGGTGAAGACGCTGCATCCGAAGGTGCATGGCGGCCTGCTCGGCATTCGTGACAATGCCGCGCATCAGGCAGCGATGGCGACGCACGGCATCCGGCCGATCGATCTGCTGGTGGTCAATCTCTATCCGTTCGAGGCGACGGTCGAGCGCGATGCCTCGTATGACGATTGCATCGAGAATATCGACATCGGCGGTCCGGCGATGATCCGTGCCGCCGCCAAGAACCACGCCGACGTCGCGGTGGTGGTCGATGCTGCCGACTATGCGACGCTGCTGGCGGACCTTGAGGCGCATGACGGCGGCACGACGCTGGCGCTGCGCCGGCGGCTTGCCGCCAAGGCCTATGCGCGCACCGCGACCTATGATGCCGCGATCTCCAACTGGTTCGCCGAGACCTTGCAGGACGAGGCGCCGGACTATCGCGCCGTCGGCGGCAGGCTCGCGCAGGCGCTGCGCTATGGCGAGAACCCGCATCAGCATGCCGCCTTCTATCGCACGCCGGGAACGCGCTTCGGCGTCGCCAGCGCCGCGCAGAAGCAGGGCAAGCAACTCTCCTACAACAATATCAACGACACCGACGCGGCTTACGAATGCGTCGCCGAGTTCGATCCGGCGCGCACCGCGGCCTGCGTCATCGTCAAACACGCCAATCCGTGCGGTGTCGCCGAGGGCGCAAACCTCCTCGAGGCCTATCGCAAGGCGCTCGCCTGCGACACCACCTCGGCTTTCGGCGGCATCGTCGCGCTCAACCGGCCGCTCGATGCGGAAGCGGCGAAAGCCATCGTCGAGATCTTCACCGAGGTGATCATCGCGCCGGATGCCTCGGAAGAGGCGATCGCCATCGTTGCCGCGAAGAAGAATCTGCGGCTGCTGCTGGCCGGCGGCCTGCCGGATCCGCGCGCGCGCGGCCTGACGGTGAAGTCGGTTGCCGGCGGATTGCTGGTGCAGTCGCGCGACAATGCGGTCGTCGACGACATGACCTTGCGCACGGTGACGCAACGCCAGCCGACCGAGGCAGAACTGCGCGACCTGCGCTTCGCCTTCCGTGTGGCCAAGCATGTCAAATCCAACACCATCGTCTATGCGAAGGATCTCGCCACCGTCGGCATCGGCGCCGGACAGATGAGCCGTGTCGATTCGGCGCGTATCGCGGCACGCAAGGCGCAGGATGCGGCGGCGGAATTGAAATTGTCTGCGCCGCTGACCAAAGGCTCGGTGGTCGCCTCCGATGCATTCTTCCCGTTCGCCGACGGCTTGCTGGTGGCGATCGAAGCCGGCGCCACGGCGGTGATCCAGCCGGGCGGCTCGATGCGCGACGACGAGGTGATCAAGGCCGCCGATGCGCACGGCATCGCCATGGTGATGACCGGCACGCGCCACTTCCGGCATTGATGCCGCACGCGTTCGCGCGTGGTGCGTCGCCGCTGTGAGACAGCTTCATCCCGAGGAGCTGCGCTAGGCGCGGCGCCTCGAAGGATGCGGCGGAGCAGCGACGCTCGGAAAGACTAAAAGCCTCACTCCTTCGCCAGATCGCCCAGCAGGTTCGCCGCGACGGAAAGCTTCGCCAGCGACAGACCGGAGGCGACGATCTGGTCGATCGAAGCGCGCGTACGCTCGACGTCGTGCGCGTGCCGCTGCGTCCATGCTGTCACCGCGTCGCCACCGGCAACGCCGTTGCGCAGCATCTGCGCGGTGAGGCGCCGCGCCGCGTCGCCGATCGTATCGAGCGAGCGGTCGACCGCCAGCCGGTCGAAATAGTCACTGGCCGGGACGGCGCGCGCCGCATCGACGATCTGCTCGACCCTGAACAGCGCCTGCGTCGCGAAATAGGTCGCGGCAACCTCGGCCACCGGCCGTTTGACACGGTCGCCGATCAGCACGATGTCGGGCGCGGATGTCAGCAGCGGCAGGCTGGCGAAGCGCAGCGCCAGCGGCCGCTCGAGGCCGGCATTCTGCAGATGCGCGGCGCGAGCCGACACCGCCTTGAGCATGTCCTGCGGCAGCGCCTGCGCCAGCGTATCGGCGACGGCCGAGATGCCCTGATGATAATGCGTAACGATGTCGGCGAGCCCCTGATCGAGATCGACGTGGCGCAGGAACCAGACCAGCCGGTCGAGCAGCAGGTCCTGCACGGCGGCGTAAAGATCGAGCTGCGTGGCGCCGGCGATCCGGTTGTCGAGCGCATTGATCGCGTCGTTGAGCTCCGTCATCTCGTAGCTGTCGCGCACAGCGGCGAAAGCCGATGCGATGCGCGGTGCCTCGGCGCCGGTCTGGTCGGCGATGCGCACGATCAGCGACGGGCCGCCGCGGTTGATCATCGAATTGGCAAGCTGCGTGGCAATGATCTCGCGGCGCAGCCGGTGATGGTCGAGCGCGTCGGGATAACGCTCCGCCACTTCCTTCGGGAAATAGCGGGCAAGCTCGCGGCCGAGATAACGATCGTCCGGGATCGGCGAATCGAGCAGTTCCTCGTACAGCCTGAGCTTTGAATAGGCGAGCAGCACGGCCAGCTCCGGCCGCGTGAACGCCGTGCCGCGCTTGAAGCGGTCGGCAAGCTCCGCATCGTCCGGCAGAAACTCCACGGCGCGGTCGAGATGGCCCTGCGTTTCGAGGAGCTGCATCAATCGCTGCAGGAAACCGGCATCCTCGAGCCCGCGCCGCTCGGCCAGCGACAGGGCAAGTGTCTGCAGATAGTTGTTGCGCAGCACCACGCGCGCAACTTCACCGGTCATCTCGGTGAGCAGCGCATTGCGTGTCGCCAACGTCAGCCTACCGTCATGCATCGGCCGCGTCAGCGCGATCTTGATATTGACCTCGACGTCGGACGTGTTGACGCCGGCGGAGTTGTCGATCGCGTCGGTGTTGAGGCGCACGCCGGTCATCGCCGCCTCGACGCGGCCGCGCTGCGTCATGCCGAGATTGGCGCCTTCGCCGATCACCTTGCAGCGCAGGTCCTTGCCGCTGACGCGGATCGCGTCGTTGGCGCGATCGCCGGCCGCTTCGTCGCCTTCGCTCGACGCCCGCACATAGGTGCCGATGCCGCCGAAGAACAAGAGATCGACCGGTGCGCGCAGGATGGCGCTCATCACCTGCTGCGGTGTCGCCTTCGCCCGGTCGAAGCCGAGCGCCGCCCGCGCTTCCGGCGACAGGTCGATTTCCTTCAGCGCACGCGAGAATACGCCGCCGCCTCTGGAGATCAGCGCCTTGTCGAAATCCTGCCAGCTCGACCTCGGCAGTTCGAACAGACGTTTGCGTTCGGCGAAGCTGCGCTCCGGATCGGGCGAAGGATCGATGAAGATGTCGCGATGGTCGAAGGCGGCGATCAGTTTCGTGGTCTTCTCGCGCAGCATGCCGTTGCCGAACACGTCCCCCGACATGTCGCCGACGCCGACGCAGGTGAATGGCGTCTCGTGGATGTTGATGTCCATCTCGCGGAAATGCCGCTTGACCGATTCCCAGGCGCCGCGCGCGGTGATGCCCATGCCCTTGTGGTCGTAGCCGGCCGAGCCGCCGGAGGCGAAGGCATCGTCGAGCCAGAAGTGGTGCTCGCGCGAAATGTCGTTGGCGAGATCGGAGAATGTCGCCGTACCCTTGTCGGCAGCGACCACCAGATAGGGGTCGTCGCCGTCGTGGCGCACGACATGCTCCGGCGGTACGATCCGCCCGTCGCGGCCGATATTGTCGGTGATGTCGAGCATCGCATTGATGAACAGCCTGTAGGCGGTCGTGCCTTCCGCCTGCACCGCTTCACGCTTGCCGGGGTTCGCGGCCGCGACGGCCGCCAGCTGACGTGGCACGAAGCCGCCCTTCGAGCCGACCGGGACGATCACCGCATTCTTGACCTGCTGTGCCTTGACCAGGCCGAGCACTTCGGTGCGGAAATCCTGCGGCCGGTCGGACCAGCGGATGCCGCCGCGCGCCACTTTGCCGAAACGCAGGTGGTCGCCCTCGACGCGCGGCGACGACACGAAGATTTCGTAGAGCGGATGCGGCTTGGGCAGTTCGTCGAGCTTGCGGCTCTCGAACTTGATGGCGATCAGCGGCTTCGGGCCGCCATCGGCGCCAGGCTGATAGAAATTGGTTCGCATCGCCGCGCGAACCGCATTGAGGAAGCGGCGGACGATGCGGTCCTCGTCGAGGCTTTGCACCTTGTCCAGCGCCGCCTCGATGCGCGCGGCGATCGCTTGCTCCGTCGTTGCGCGGTCGGCGGCCGTCGGCGGGCGCGGATCGAAGCGCGCGTGGAACAGCGCAACGATGTCGGCGGCGATGGTGTGATGCTTGCGCAGCGTCGCCCACATATAGTCCTGCGAGAACGGCACCCGCGCCTGCTGCAGGAAGCGCGAGATCGTGCGGAGCAGGGCAACGTCGCGCCACATCAGTCCGCCGCTGAGCACCAGCGCATTGTAGCCGTCGTTCTCGCCGGTGCCGCCCATCACCACGAGGAAGGCAGTCTCCAGCCGCGGCTTGAGCTTTTGTGCCGGATCATCGAGATCGACCGGCGCGCCGTCGGCGCTCTGCAGCAGCATGTCGTGCAGCCATGCTCCCGCGCGTCCCTCCGGCGCCAGCCGGTAGGTGCGCTCGTCGATGACGCGGAATCCCATATTTTCCAGTACCGGAACGCGCTCCGACAGCGGCAGCGGCCGGCCGGCGCTCCAGATCCGCAGGTCGATGCTCTTGCTGTCGCCACCGTCGCGATGCGTGAAGGTAACCCCGAGCGGCCGTTCCGGCGTCAGCTTTTCCAGCATGGCGATGCCGGCCACCGCATCGGCGGGCTGGAAATCGTCGCGATAGGAAGCCGGAAATGCCGCGCCGTAACGGTCGAACAAAGCCCGCGCTTTTTCCGGCGGGTGCGATGCGGTGAGCACCTCGGACAGCGAATCGCTCCAGTTGCGGATGATCGCATCGATGGCGCTTTCCAGCGTCGCGCGCGCAACCTCCGGCGTCCGTCCGCCGTCGCGACCGATGATGAAGTGCACGCGCACCAGCGGCCCTTCCGTGTAATACGGATAGAAGGCCGAGACGCGGCCGTCGAACATCGATGCGAGGTAATTGCCGACGGCGGTGCGCAGCCGGCTGTCGGCACGCTCGCGCGGCACGAACAGCAGCACCGAGACGAACCGGTCGAAACGGTCGTGCCGCACCAGCACCCGCAGCCGCGGGCGTTCGTCGAGCCGCAGCATCGTCATCGCGAAGTCGTAGAGCGTGTCCTCGTCGATGTGGAACAGCTCGTCGCGCGGATAGGTCTCGAGCACATTCGCCAGCGCCTTGCCGGAGTGGCTGTCGGGCAGGAGGCCGGCGCGCGTTTCGATGGCCGCAATCTTGCGGCGCAGATAGGGGATGGAGCGCGGCGAACGCGTATAGGCTGTCGAGGTGAACAGGCCGACGATGCGTAGCTCGCCGGCCAGGCGGCCATCGGCATTGAACCGCTTGAACCCGATATAATCGAGATAGACGCGGCGATGCACCAGCGAGCGCGTATTCGCCTTGGTGACGATCAGCAGCCGCGGCTCCTTGAGAAACGCCATGATCTCCGGCGTCATTTCCAGTCGCCGGTCGCCGTGACGCAACACATGCATATCCTCGGTGCGCAGCACGCCAAGGCCGCTGCCGGCAACCGGCGCGTGCCGCTCGCCGTCGTCGGTCAGTGCGTAATCGCGCACGCCGATGAAGGTGAAATTGTCGGCGAGCAGCCATTCGATGAACTGGATCGCTTCGGAGATTTCCGCCACCGGCAGCGGCGGCGGCTTGTCCTTGAGCTGCGCGATTGCTTCGCCGACGCGCGCCTGCATCGCCCGCCAGTCGGCGACCGCGACCCGCACCGCGCCCAGCACGGTTTCCAGTTGTCCCGCTACCGCGGCGCGGCGCGGCGCATCGGCGACCGGATCGACATGGATATGGATAAAGCTCTCGCGCGCAGCGCCATTGCCGGCCGCGCTGCCGCGAAATGCCGTCAGCCGGCCGTTCGGGTCGCGCTCCATCGCCAGAACCGGATGCGCGATCAGCCGCACTGTCAGGCCCTGTTCGGCCAGTTCGTTCATCACGGAATCGACCAGGAACGGCATGTCGTCGTTGACGATTTCGATGACGCCGACGGTGGTCGCCGCCGCGGCCGGCGCTGTCTCATCCGCCGGCAGGGTCACTTCCTCGAAGCGTACGGATGCGGCGCCCGGCCGGCGCTGCGCCAGCCATGTCCAGGCGCGCGCCGCGAAGAGCGTCAGGTCTTGCGAACGGTATCGGAGCACGTCCTCCGGTGCGGCGCGTGCGAACAGGGTGGTGGAAAAATCGACCGGCACGTCGCGGGCCTGCGGCGTCGCCTCGGCGATCAGGGTGCGGGCGGCCTGCGCCTCGTCGACGGCATTGAGCATTGCAGCCATGCGTGGTCTCGCGCCTCCGGAAGCAACAGCAAAAACATGCGCCGGCAAACCGTTGTCGTCCATCCGCGCCGCTGTCTTCGCCATCATGGAACATAACCTTCTGGCGTTACTATGACGGCGCAGCCGCATTCCGCCGATATCCGCCGGCGCGGATCGCCCCGGCAAGCCGTGCAGCCATGCAAAACCGGGTGCCGCGATATCGTCGGCGGTGCGAAGCGTGTAGGTTGCCTGCAGGCGAAATCGGCAAGGCATCACGGCGCGAAGGATTCGGAAATGGCGAAATCCGGGACCACCAGCTCTGCTGGCAAACGTTTGTCGCGGCATGGCAAGAGCGACAGGAGCGACAAGACAGGCACCGGAAAACCGAACAGGACCGGCGGCAAGGAGACCCGCGCCGCGGCGCGTCCCGACGATGCGCCGGTCATCGCGCTCGATCTGCCGGCCGCGCCGCTGTCGCCGCAGATGGAGGCTTATTTCCGCAAGTGCGAAGAAAAGCTCGGCTTCGTCCCGAACGTGCTCAAGGCCTATGCCTTCGACAATGCCAAGCTGGAAGCCTTCGTCGCCATGTACAACGACCTGATGCTGGCGCCCTCCGGCCTGAGCAAGCAGGAGCGCGAGATGATCGCGGTGGCGGTGTCGTCGCAGAACCGCTGCTATTACTGCCTGACCGCACATGGCGCTGCGGTCCGGCAATATTCCGGCGACCCGCTGCTCGGCGAGCATCTGGTGATGAACTACCGTGCCGCGCGGCTCGGAAAGCGCCAGCGTGCAATGCTCGATTTTGCGGTGCGGCTGACGACGGAGCCCTGGGCGGTCGAGGACGAGGATCGGGATCGTCTGCGGCGCATGGGCTTTAGCGAACGCGATATCTGGGATATTGCGGCGGTCACCGGATTCTTCAACATGTCGAACCGCCTCGCCAGCGCCACCGACATGCGGCCGAATCCGGCCTATCACAGCCAGGCGCGCGAGAGTACGACACCGAAATGATGCTTCCCCCGCTTCCGGACTTCTCCGGCCCGATCGAAACCGATCTGTCCGGCGGCAATCTCATCCGTCACCATCTGTTCAACAAGGGCACGGCGTTTTCCGAAGCCGAGCGCGATGCCTTTCGTCTGCACGGCCTGCTGCCGCCGACCATCGGCACGTTGAGCGAGCAGGTGTCGCGCCGGCTGAAGGTGCTGCGCAATTTCGCCACCAATTTCGAGCGTTATGCCTTCCTGCGCGACCTGCAGGATACCAACGAGACGGTGTTCTATGCGCTGCTGACCGCGCACATGGACGAGATGCTGCCGCTCGTCTACACGCCGACCGTCGGCGAGGGATGCCAGCGCTTCAGCGAGATCTGGCGCAAGCCGCGCGGCCTGTTCATCAGCTATCCCAACCAGCACCGTATCGCCGAGATCTTCGCGCGGCCGAATCTCAACGACGTGCGGGTGATCGTCGTCAGCGATGGCGAGCGCATTCTCGGTCTCGGCGACCAAGGCGCCGGCGGCATGGGCATCCCGATCGGCAAGCTGGCGCTCTACACCGCCTGCGCCGGCATCCATCCGACGCAGACGCTGCCGGTGTTCCTCGATGTCGGCACCGACAATCAGGAACGTCTGGTCGATCCGCTCTATGTCGGCTGGCGGCACAATCGCATCCGCGGTCAGGACTACGACGACTTCATCGAGGCGTTCGTTGCGGCGGTGATGGAGCGCTGGCCGAACGTGCTGCTGCAATGGGAGGATTTCGCCGGCGCCAATTCCGGCCGGCTGATCGAGCGGTATCGCGACCGGCTGTGCACCTTCAATGACGACATTCAGGGAACCGCGGCGGTGGCCGCCGGCACATTGCTGGCGGCGATCAATGTCACCGGCATCCCGCTCACCGAGCAGCGGATCGCGCTGTTCGGCGCCGGCTCCGCCGGGTGCGGTATAAGCGCGCTGATCAAGCAGGCGATGGTCGATGACGGGTTGAGCGAGGCGGAAGCCTGCTCGCGCTTCTATGCCGTCGATCGCGACGGCCTGCTGATCGAGGGCATGAACAATATCCACCCCGGCCAGCGCTTCCTGCTGCGCAAGCCCGAGGACGTTGCCGGATGGCGGCTGCGCAATCCCGGCCGCATCGAGCTGATCGACGTCATCGACAATGCCCGGCCGACGACGCTGATCGGCGTCTCCGGCCAGCCCGGCGCCTTCACCGAGGAGATCGCCCGCGCCATGGCGCGCAATGTCGAGCGTCCGGTGATCTTTCCGTTGTCGAACCCGACCTCGCGCAGCGAAGCCAATCCGCAGAAGCTCGTCGAATGGACGGAAGGGCGTGCGCTGATCGGCACCGGCAGCCCCTATCCGCCGGCGACGTTCAACGGCCAGACGATCCCGATCGACCAGACCAACAATTCCTACATCTTCCCCGGCGTCGGACTCGGCGTTCTTGCTTCCGGCGCGCGGCGTATCACCGAGACCATGTTCATGGCCTCGGCCAAGGCGCTGGCACAATTGTCGCCGGCCGCCACCGACAAGAACGGCCGCCTGCTGCCGCCGGTGAAGAACTTGCGTGACGTTTCTGTCGAGGTTGCCATCGCCGTGGGCCGGCAGGCGCAGGCCGACGGCGTTGCGCCGCCCTGCAGCGACGATGAATTGCAGGCCCGCATTCGTGCTTTCATGTGGGAGCCGGTCTATCGGCCTTATGTGCGCAAGCCGCGCAAGCGCGGTTAGGCGGGCGTGCCGGTGCGCCGCATCGTTCTCGCTGTCCTGGTGGCGCTCGCCGGCGCGGCGGCAGCGGACGCGCTGGCGCAGAGCACACCGCGCTTCGAGGCCGATCTGCAGGCGGTGCCGCCGGTCGCGGCGGTGCACGCCGTGCATGGCATGGTGGTGGCGCAGGAGGCCCGCGCCGCGCGCATCGGCGTCGATATTCTCAGGCAGGGCGGTAATGCCGTCGATGCGGCGGTGGCCACCGGCTTCGCGCTCGCCGTCACCTATCCGCGTGCCGGCAATCTCGGCGGCGGCGGTTTCATGGTCATCCATCGCGCCGACGGCGAGAACATCGCCATCGATTATCGCGAAACCGCACCGGCCGCCGCCGGGTCGACGATGTTTCTCGACGCCGACGGCAATATCGACAGTCGCAAATCGCGCAGCACCGGACTGGCGGTTGGCGTGCCCGGCACTGTTGCTGGGCTTGCTCTGGCGCATCAGCGCTATGGCTCCGGCCGGTTCACGCTGGCGCAACTGATCGCCCCCGCGCTCGCGCTGGCGCGCGACGGCATCGCGGTGGATGGCGATCTGGCGGACTCGCTGCCGCGGGCGCGCGAGCGGCTGGCCCGCTGGCCTTCGAGTGCCGCGATCTTCCTCAATGCCGACGGCAGCGCGCTGCGGCCGGGGCAGCGGCTGGTACAAGGCGATCTCGCCGCCACGCTGGAGACGATCGCCCGCGACGGGCCGCGCGCCTTTTATGATGGGCCGATCGCCGAACGGATCGCCACCGCCGTGCGCGATGCCGGCGGCACGATGACCGCGGCCGATCTGCGCGGCTACGAGGCGCGACTGCGTGCGCCGGTGAACGGGACCTATCGCGGCTACACGGTGCTGTCGATGCCGCCGCCGTCGTCGGGCGGCGTACATCTGATCGAGATGCTCAACATCCTCGAAGGCTTCGCCCTGCACGACGATGCGCGGGCGCGGCATCTGATGATCGAGGCGATGAAGCGCGCCTATGCCGACCGCGCCGCCTATCTCGGCGACCCCGATCAGGTCACCGTGCCAGTCGCCGGGTTGATATCGAAGCGTTATGCGGCGAGCCTGCGCGCCGAGATCGATCCGGAAAAAGCGACGCCGGCCAGCAGCGGCAATCCGGTGCCGCACGAAGGCGACAACACCACGCATTTCTCGGTGGTCGATCGCGACGGCAATGCCGTGTCGAATACCTATACGCTGAACTTCAGCTACGGCGTCGGGCTGGTTGCCGCCGGCACCGGCGTGCTGCTCAACAACGAGATGGACGATTTCACCGCCAGGCCGGGTGCAACCAATGCCTTCGGGCTTGTCGGCTTCGAGCCCAATCTGCCGGCGCCCGGCAAGCGTCCGCTGTCGTCGATGACGCCGACCATTCTACTCAAGGACGACAGGGTGGCGCTGGTCACCGGCTCGCCCGGCGGCAGCCGCATCATCACTGCGGTGCTGCAGCAGATCGTCAACATCGTCGATTTCGGCATGGATGTGGCGGCCTCGATCGAGGCACCGCGCCTGCACCATCAATGGCAGCCAGACGAGGTGGTGGTCGAGCCGATGCTGCCGGCGGCCACCCGCCAGGCGCTGGAACGGCGCGGTCACCGGGTCGTCGCCCGCCGCCCGGCGACCGAGATCAATGCCATTGTCGCCGATGGCGCCGGCGGCTGGATCGGTGCCGCAGACACGCGCACGCGTGATGCGCTTGCCGCCGGTTATTGATCGGTGGATCGCGAAGTGGCGTTGGACTGGGCTTGAGACGTGGTCAGAAAGTCGCGGGGTCAGCTACCGCGACGACGGCGGCGCAGCAGCAGCTCGCGGCTCTGGCTGTCCGCCTGCGGACGGCGCTCGCCGATGCGGATCGCGGATTTCTTTGCCGTCGCCGGCAGGAAGGCGCCGGCAATGGCGACCGTGCCGCCACGCGCCGGCTTGATCATGTCGTCGAGGAACTTGCTCGCCAAGACGTGCCGCATCTCTGAACCAATGAACGTCGAAACTGCTGACGATCGAAATTGCCGGTCACGATAGACCGGCCAACAGCCAAACTGGAGCGGGCGAAGGGATTCGAACCCTCGACCCCGACCTTGGCAAGGTCGTGCTCTACCCCTGAGCTACACCCGCATCCGTGGTTGAACGGGACAGTCGCGCGGCCCGATGGGCCGCCGGCTGACGCCGACCGCGTTCCTATAGCCGCAAGCCCGTCCTCTTTGCAACTGTGCTGAAAGCCGGCAAGAGATAAAAGGCGGCAAGGGATGGAGATATTGGATCGATATTCGAGGCGGATACCGGTGACGGTTCCGGCCCCGGTATCGTCGCCCTGCCGCAGATGCCGCCGGACCTTCCGGTTTTGCCCGAAATGGCCCGATTCTCGGAAAATCCCGCATGCCCGCCACGCCAGCCGACCTGTTTGACCGTCTCGATGCCCTCGGCATCGTCCATCGGACCGTCCATCATCCGCCGCTGTTCACCGTCGAACAGTCGCGCGAGCTGCATGCCACGATGCCCGGCGGCCACACCAAGAACCTGTTTCTGCGTGACAAAAAGGGCGTGCTCCTTCTGGTTGTGGCGCTGCACGACGCAGTGATCGAACTGAAGGGTCTGCACCGCCGGCTCGGGGCCAGCGGCCGGCTGTCCTTCGGTTCGCCGGAGAGGCTGATGGCTGCCCTCGGCGTCCGGCCCGGCTCGGTGACGCCCTTTGCCGCGATCAACGACCGTGACGGCGCCGTGCAGGTGGTCCTCGATGCGGCGATGATGGCGCTTCCGGTGCTGAATTTTCACCCGCTCGACAACACCATGACGACGGCGATCGGCCGCGATGAGCTGATGGTGTTCCTGCGCGCCAGCGGCCACGAGCCCCGGATCGAGGCGGTCTCCGGCGAACCGCTTTTCGAGGCTCCGGTCACGGCCACGGCGAGCTGGCAATCCGATTGAAAACTCGCTCTAACCTCCCATTTGACTCTCTATCCAGATTTCAGAGACGGCCCGGCGTATCCGGACCACATCAGACACGGCGAGGATCGATGTTGCAGAACGGCGGGGCGGGACAGACGACGGCAGGCATGACATTCGCCGCGGAGCATGCGGGTGACGACCTGATCAGGGATACGACGACGAAAACCTTCCTCAAGGACGTCATCGAGGAATCCAAGCGCCAGCCGGTCCTGGTCGATTTCTGGGCGCCGTGGTGCGGCCCCTGCAAGCAGCTTACGCCGGTGCTGGAGAAGGCCATTCACGCCGCCAAGGGCAAGGTCAAGCTCGCCAAGATGAATATCGACGAGCATCCGGCGGTCGCCGGCCAGCTCGGCATCCAGTCGATTCCGGCCGTCATCGCCTTCGTCAACGGCCAGCCCGCGGACGGTTTCATGGGGGCGCTGCCGGAAAGCCAGGTGATGGAATTTCTGCAGCGATTGACCAAGGGCGCGGTCGGCGCCGAGGAGCGCGATCTGCTCCGAAGCGCCGAGGAAGCGCTGGCCGCCGGCGACGCCAGCGGCGCGGCAGAGATCTATGCTGCGGCCCTGGCGCAGGACAGCGGCAATATCGCGGCGATCGCCGGGCTTGCACGCTGCCAACTGGAGATGGGCGCGCTCGAGCAGGCCCGGCAGACGCTGATGCTGGTGCCGCCGGCCAAGGAGAACGATGCCGCGGTGAGCGCCGCGCGCGCCGCGATCGATCTCGCCGAACAGGCGCAGGCGCTCGGCCCGGTCAACGAGCTCGAGCAGAAAATCGCTGCCAATCCGCTCGATTATCAGGCGCGCTTCGATCTGGCGGTGGCGCTCAACGCCGCCGGCAAGCGTGAGGAGGCGACCGGCCACCTGCTCGAAATCGTCAAGCGCGACCGCAAATGGAACGATGACGGTGCGCGCAAGCAGCTCGTGCAGTTCTTCGAGGCCTGGGGCGGCGAGGACCCGGCGACGGTTGAGGGCCGGCGGCGGTTGTCGTCGCTGCTGTTCGTCTAGATCGCTGCAGCGTTCGATGGACGCTGCGGATCGTCCGGCGATGGCGCGCGAAGTGAGGCATATGCCGACGCGGCGCCAATCCGGAGCCAGTCCGGAGCGATGATGCGATCAACGGTTCGTGTCGCCATGGCCATGAGACACGCAGCGCGCAGCGGAGAAACGCAATGCCGATGAATGCGACCTATCGCGGCCCGATCGACCTGCCGCACACGCTTCCGGTGTTTCCCTTGCCAGGAGCGCTGCTGCTGCCGCGCGGTCAGATGCCGCTAAATATTTTCGAGCCGCGCTATCTGGAAATGGTCGACGATGCGTTCCGCGACGGTCACCGGCTGATCGGCATGATCCAGCCGGATGTGTCGCAGTCCGGCGCGCAGGCGGTGCCGCCGCTCTACACGATCGGTTGCGCCGGCCGTATCACCCAGCTCGCGGAAAGCGGCGACGGACGCTATCTCATCGAACTGACCGGCGTGGCGCGCTTCGTCATCGAGGAGGAGCTCACCGTCGCCACCGGCTACCGGCAATGCAGCGTCTCCTTCGCGCCCTTCGTCGACGACTTCGTCGCCCGCAAGGGCGAGGAGGAGGTCAATCGCCCGGCGCTGCTGGCGACGCTGCGGGACTTTCTCAAGGCCAACAATCTCAAGGCCGATTGGGAGGGGATCGAAAACGCTCCCAACGAGGCGCTGGTCAACGCGCTGGCGATGATGTCGCCTTATGGCGTGGCGGAAAAGCAGGCGCTGCTCGAAGCGCGCGACCTCAAGACCCGCGCCGAGATCCTGATCGCGGTTACCGAGATCGAACTCGCCAAGAAGAACACCGACGGTGAAACCAAGCTGCAATGAACGCGCGGAGCGGATGGACGGGCGACGCCTGCCCCGTCGCCTGATCGCCGATTCCATCGGCGTTCGAAACGTCTTAGGATATCGGGATGTTTTCGGGAGCCGCTATCGACCATGGATGACACCACCGACCGCGCCGCCGGCACCATCGACCGGAAGCTGCTGGAGATTCTCGTCTGCCCGCTGACCAAGGGGCCGCTCGAATACGACGCCGGCCGGCAGGAACTGGTGTCGCGGCAGGCGAAGCTTGCCTATCCGATCCGCGATGGCATCCCGATCATGCTGCCGGAAGAGGCGCGCAGGCTCGATTGAGCTTGTCTTCGAGCGCGCCCATGAATGTGTCGCCGGAGCGGGGCCAGCATCGGCACCGATGCGACGCCGACAACGCAGCCATGCGATGCAGCCTTTTCGTGACGCCGATACGCCCGTTGCATGACGTCGGCGCATCTGCTGACCTCGTTGCGGTCGATGCCTGCCGGCGGCGCGCCGTGCCGGTACCGATGCGACCGCAGGTACAAACCCGATAAGTACAAACCCGATAAGGACGAACCATGCTGACCGTCTGGGGGCGCAAGACCTCGATCAATGTTCAGAAGGTGATGTGGGCGATCGGCGAGCTCGGCCTTGCGCACAGGCGGATCGATATCGGCGGCAGCTTCGGCAGGAATCGCGACGCCGACTATCTGGCGAAGAATCCCAACGGTCTGGTGCCGGTATTGGAGGAAGACGACGGCTTCACCATGTGGGAATCGAATGCCATCGTGCGCTATCTCGCCGACTGCTCCGATGCCGACGGCATTCTGGCGCCGCGCGATCCGCAGATGCGCGGCCGTGCGCAAATGTGGATGGACTGGCAATTGACGGTGCTGCAGCCGTCGCAACTCGCCGCTTTCTGGGGATTGATCCGCACCGCGCCGGACAAGCGTGACGTCGCCGCGATCAAGACGTCGCAGGAGAAGAACACCGCGGCGATGACGATCCTCGACGACCAGCTTGCGCGGACGCGCTATGTGGCCGGCGACAGTTTCTCCTATGGCGATATCCCGGCCGCGCTGAACACCTACCGCTACTGGACGGTGGTACCGGATCATCCGCTGCTGCCGGCTGTCCGCCGCTGGTACGACGAGGTGTCGGCGCGCCCGGCGTTCAAAGAGCATGTCGCCTCGGTACCGATCAGCTGATCGGCCGCTTCCGCGCAGCGACGGTTTATTTGAAACGGTTGTAAGAACGCCGTGCGTCGCTGATGCGGCGCACGGCGTCAATCATTCGATCGATGAAGACTGAGGCTTTTGCTGCAGCTTTTGCCTCAGCTCTGCCCCATGCCTTCCACCGGCTGCGGCGCGGCTTTTGCCTTCACCTTGTCCTCGATGCGCTTGCCGACGCCGGCATCGACGCTCTTCCAGTACTCGATGGCGCGCTTGAGCACTTCCGGCTTGACGCCGCTGAGCAGGCTGCCGCTCACCGTGGTGACGAGGCGGTCGCGATCTCCGTCGTTCATCACCTCGCGCACCAGCGTTCCCGGCTGGCCGAAGTCGTCGTCCTCGGGGTGCAGCGCATAGGCGCTGCGCACCATCTCGCCGTCGGCTTCCCAGCCGTCGTGGACCGGACCGGTCTCGTCGGCCCACGGGCGCCCGAAGCTGTTGGGCGCATAGACCGGCGCGTTGCCGCTGTGCTCGAAGGCCATGTGGCCGTCGAACATATAGCTGTTGACCGGAATCTTCGGACGGTTGACCGGAAGCTGATGGAAGTTGGCGCCGATGCGGTTGCGCTGCGCATCGTTATAGGCGAATGCGCGGCCGAGCAGCATCTTGTCCGGCGACAGGCCGATGCCGGGCACGGTGTTGCCGGGCGAGAATGCTGCCTGTTCGATCTGCGCGAAGAAGTTTTCCGGGTTGCGGCTCAGCGTCATCGTGCCGACCTTCACCAGCGGGTAGTCCTTGTGCGACCAGGTCTTGGTCAGGTCGAACGGATTGAAGCGATAAGACTTCGCATCCGCATAGGGCATGATCTGCACCGACATGATCCAGCTCGGATGCTCGCCGCGGGCGATCGCCTCGAACAGATCGCGGCGGTGGAAGTCGGCATCGCTGCCGGCCATGGCGGCGGCTTCCTCATTGGTGAAGAACTCCATGCCCTGCTCGGTATGGAAGTGGTATTTCACCCAGAATTTTTCGCCGCCCTTGTTGATCCACATATAGGTGTGCGAGCCGTAGCCGTTCATGTGGCGCCAGGTGCGCGGCAGGCCGCGGTCGCCCATCAGATAGGTCACCTGATGCGCGGATTCCGGATTGAGCGTCCAGAAGTCCCACTGCATGTTGGCGTCGCGCAGGCCGGAATCCGGCAGTCGTTTCTGGCTGCGGATGAAGTGCGGAAACTTCATCGGGTCACGCAGGAAGAAGACCGGCGTGTTGTTGCCGACGAGGTCGTAATTGCCTTCGCTGGTATAGAACTTCAGCGAGAAGCCGCGCACGTCGCGCCAGGTATCCGGGCTGCCCATTTCGCCGGCGACGGTGGAGAAGCGCGCCAGCATGTCGGTGACCGCGCCTTTGCGGAAGATCGCCGCCTTGGTGTAGGCCGACAGGTCTTCGGTGGTCTCGAAGACGCCGAATGCGCCCGCGCCCTTGGCATGCGGCTGGCGCTCCGGCACCTTCTCGCGGTTGAAATGCGCCATCTGCTCCAGGAAGTGGACGTCGTGCAGCAGGATGGGGCCGTTGGAGCCGATGCTGAGCGAATTGCGGTCGCTCACCGAGGGCGCGCCGGCGCCGGTGGTCGAAGCATGGGCTGGATCTACGGTTTTCGACATATGCATCTCCGTTGTCTGTTTTGTTTGTCGGTGCGGTCGGCCCGACCGCGGCTTCGGCGTGCGATATCGCGCTGAAGCCGGGAGGTGTCTGGCATGACGTTACCCCGTAGATTTGATCAGGTCTAATCGGATTGATTGCCTTACGCGATCAGATAAAATGATCGCGAGGCACATATCGCATGATCACCTTGCGTCAATTGCGCTATTTCGCGGCGCTCGCCCGCCATCGGCATTTCGGCCGCGCGGCGGAAGACTGCGCCGTCACCCAGCCGGCGCTGTCGATGCAGATCCGCGAGCTGGAGCGAGAGCTCGGCGTGGCGCTGGCGGAGCGGCGGCCTAACGACGTGATCCTGACACAGGCGGGCTGCGACGTCGTCGAGCGGGCGGAAGCGATCCTCGCCGCCGCGCAGGACCTGGTCGATATCGCCCGGCACCGTGGCGCGCCGCTGCGCGGGGCGTTGCGGCTTGGCGTCATCCCCACCGTCGCGCCCTATGTGCTGCCGCGCCTGCTGCCGGAGCTGCAGCGCCGCTATCCGGAGCTGAAGCTGCATATCCGAGAAACGCAGACGCCGGTGCTGCTGGAGGAACTGGCCGAGGGCGTGCTCGACGTGGTGATGCTGGCGCTGCCGCTCGAGGGCGGCGGCTTCGACAGCCTGCCGCTGTTCGAGGATCGCTTCCTCTTCGCCGTCCCTGCGGCGCATCACCTGCCGGAGACGACACGTGTCGACGTCGATACCGTCGATCCGCGCGACCTGATCCTGCTCGAAGAGGGGCACTGTTTGCGCGACCAGGCGCTGGCCTTCTGCACCGTCAATGGCCGCAGCCTGCCGGTGGCGACGCATCTGGGCGCCTCGAGCCTTGCCACCGTGACGCAGATGGTGGCGAGCGGCTATGGCGTGACGCTGCTGCCGGAGATCGCCGTCGGTGTGGAGCTGCGCGACGAGCGGGTGCGGGTCATCCGATTTCGCGATCCCGAGCCGCGACGCGTCATCGGCCTGGCATGGCGTAAGACCTCGCCGCGTGTTGCCGATTTCCGGGCGCTTGGCGAGGCGACCGTGCTGGCGCTCGACATGTCCGGATGCGCCGCCGCCGGCAGGCCGTTGTCCGGCGTCGACGAAAAAGGGCGGCCCTGAGGCCGCCCCGATTCCGCTTCGCGAATGAACGGTGTTCTAGTGGCCGGCGGCCTCGCGCGGCTCGCCGTCCTTCTGCTCGTTCTTCTGCTTGGCTTCGAGGTCTTCGCCGGTCGTCTGATCGACAGCCCTCATCGACAGGCGCACCTTGCCGCGCTCGTCCATGCCGAGCAGCTTGACCTTCACCTTGTCGCCTTCCTTGACGACGTCGGAGGTCTTCTGCACGCGCTGCGCCGCAAGCTGGCTGATATGGACGAGGCCGTCCTTGGCGCCGAAGAAGTTCACGAAAGCGCCGAAGTCCATCACCTTCACGACGGTGCCGTCATAGATCATGCCGACCTCCGGATCGGAGGCGATCGACTTGATCCAGTTGATCGCCGCCTTGATCGACTCGCCATCGCTGGAGGCGACCTTCACCGAACCGTCGTCTTCGATATTGATCTTGGCGCCGGTCTTCTCGACGATCTCGCGGATCACCTTGCCGCCGGTGCCGATCACTTCGCGGATCTTGTCGGTCGGAATCTTGAAGGTCTCGATACGCGGTGCGAACTCGCCGAGCTCGGCGCGGGCGCTGGTCAGCGCCTTGCCCATCTCGCCGAGGATGTGCATGCGGCCGTCCTTCGCCTGGGCGAGCGCGACATTCATGATCTCCTCGGTGATGCCGGCGATCTTGATGTCCATCTGCAGCGAGGTGATGCCCTGGTCGGTGCCCGCCACCTTGAAGTCCATGTCGCCGAGATGATCCTCGTCGCCGAGGATGTCGGAGAGCACCGCGAAGCGCTCGCCCTCGAGGATCAGGCCCATGGCGATGCCGGCCGCCGGCCGCTTGAGCGGCACGCCGGCGTCCATCAGCGACAGCGAGGCGCCGCAGACGCTCGCCATCGACGATGAGCCGTTCGACTCGGTGATCTCGGAGACGACGCGCAGCGTGTAGGGGAACTCATCGGCGCGCGGCAGCAGCGGATGGATGGCGCGCCAGGCAAGCTTGCCATGGCCGATCTCGCGCCGCTTGGTGCCGCCGAGACGGCCGGTCTCGCCGACCGAATAGGGCGGGAAGTTGTAGTGCAGGAGGAAGGATTCCTTGTAGCTGCCCTGCAGCGCGTCGATCCACTGTTCGTCCTCGCCGGTGCCGAGCGTGGTGACGACGAGCGCCTGCGTCTCGCCGCGGGTGAACAGCGCCGAGCCGTGGGTGCGCGGCAGCACGCCGACTTCGGCAAGGATGTTGCGCACGGTCTTCAGGTCGCGACCGTCGATGCGGCGGCCAGTATTGAGGATGTTCCATCGGACGATCTTCGCCTCGATCTCCTTGAATACCGCGGCGACCTGCAGCTTGGTAACGGTCGGGTGCTCGGCGCCCTCGGGGAAGTAGTGCGCGATCACTTTCGCCTTGACGGCGCCGACGGCGGCCTGGCGTTCGAGCTTGGCCGGGATCGCATAGGCTGCGCGCAGGTCCTGCTCGATGAGGCCGAGGATTTCCTTTTCCAGCGCCGTCTCGTCCGGCACCTCATGCTCGCGCGGCTCCTTGGCGGCCTGCTCGGCGAGCTTGATGATCGCATCGATCACCGGCTGGAAATGCTTGTGGCCGAACATCACGGCGCCGAGCATGATCTCTTCCGACAGCTCCTGCGCCTCGGACTCGACCATCAGCACCGCATCGCTGGTGCCGGCGACGACGAGATCGAGCTGCGATTCCTTCATCTCGTCGAGGGTGGGGTTGAGCACATATTCGTTGTTGACGAAGCCGACGCGGGCAGCGCCGATCGGTCCCATGAACGGCACGCCTGACAGCGTCAGCGCCGCCGAGGCGGCGACCATCGCCAGCACGTCCGGATCGTTTTCCAGGTCGTGCGACAGCGTGGTGACGATGACCTGGGTTTCGTTGCGCCAGCCATCGGCGAACAGCGGCCGGATCGGACGGTCGATCAGACGGGAGACCAGCGTCTCCTTCTCGGTCGGCCGGCCTTCGCGCTTGAAATAACCGCCCGGGATGCGGCCGGCGGCGTAGTACTTCTCCTGATAGTCGACGGTCAGCGGCAGGAAGTCGACGCCCTCGCGCGGCGCATGCGCGGCGACAGCCGTCGCCAGCACCGTGGTTGCGCCATAGGTGGCGATGACGGCGCCGTCGGCCTGGCGGGCGATCTTGCCGGTTTCCAGCGTGAGCGTGCGCCCACCCCAGTCGAGTTCGACGCGGTGTTGATTAAACATCGATCATGTCTTTCATGGTGTTCGGCCGGTCCGAAAGCCAGAGCAAGACGGCGAGACGCTGTCGCGCATGTCGCGAAAGCACCGCAGCGTCCGGCGATCCTGCCATGGCTTGTACGGCCTCGGCCTTGGGCGATCCTTGATCGCCCAGCAGCGTCGGCAATCCGTACGGTATTGTCGTTTGCCGACAAGTGAGAGCGGCGCACCTTGCCCCGCTCAGGGAAAGCGCGCGGGACGGTCCCGCGCGCCGAAGCGTTTAGCGGCGGATATTGAGCTTCTCGATCAGCGCCTTGTAGCGTCCTTCGTCGGAGCGGCGCAGATGGTCGAGCAGTTGCCGACGCTGCGACACGAGCTTGAGCAGGCCGCGACGCGAATGGTTGTCGTGGGTATGCGTCTTGAAGTGCTCGGTCAGATTGGTGATGCGCTCGGAAATGATCGCGACCTGGACTTCCGGCGATCCGGTGTCGCCCGACTTGGTCGCGTTCGCCTTGATGACTTCCGCCTTGCGTTCAGCAGTAATCGACATCGGATGGTTCCTTATTGCTTGCCGGCGCTGCCTACGAGCCCGGTGAGATTGAATACGCGCCTGGGGATGATTTCACCGCGGTCCATCTCGGCGATAGCGATCAACTGACCGGACGCCATGACATGGACCGGGCCGCGGATGATGGGAGCGTCCCGTCCGCGCACCAAAACGGATTGGCCCCGACGGAGCCGCACCGCATCTGCCTGATCGACGGCCAGCGCCGGGATGTCGTCCAGCGCGGTCTCGACCGGCAAAAGCGCATCGGCGAGACGGACCTCGCCGGCAGCGGCTCTATGACACAGTGCTTCCAGTTGTTCCAGCGAAATCATGGTGTTGGAACCGAACGCGCCGACCGCCTCGCGGCGCAGCGCGGAAACATGGCCGTAACAGCCCAGTTTGCGGCCCAGATCGCGGGCAATGGCCCGGACATAGGTGCCCTTTCCGCATTCGGCGGTCAGGGTGGCGTGGTCGGCGTCCGGCATGCCGGTGAGCGCCAGGTGGTGGATCTCCACCGGGCGGGCTGCCAGCGTCACCGTCTCGCCGTCGCGGGCGAGGTCATAGGCCCGTTCGCCGGCGATCTTCAGCGCCGAATAGGTCGGGGGGACCTGCTCGATGGTGCCGGTGAACTGCGGCAGCAGCGCCTCGATCGCTGCGGCGTCCGGCCGGGCGTCGCTCGTCGCCGTGACCCGCCCCTCGGCATCGTCGGTGTCGCGCTCCTCGCCCCAGCGAACCGTGAACGTATAGATCTTGCGGCTCTCCATGGCGAAAGGGACGGTTTTGGTGGCCTCGCCCATCGCGATCGGCAGGCAGCCGGAGGCGAGGGGATCGAGCGTGCCGGCATGGCCGGCGCTTCTGGCCGTGAACAGCCGTCGTACCACCGCTACAGCCTGCGTGGAGGTCATGCCGACCGGTTTGTCGAGCACCACCCAGCCGTGCACGTCGCGCTTTTCGCGGCGGAATTGCTGTTTCGGCCGTTGCGCGCGGGGTCTCGGATTGTCGGATGCGCCGGCGATCGTCGTATCCGCCGGTGCGATTCCGGTGGGATGGTCGGGATTATTCATCGTCGCCATCCTTGTGATCGAGATCGCGCGCGACATCGGGCGAGCGCAGCAGACGCTCGATGCGTTCCGCCTCGTCGAAGCGTTCGTCGATGCGGAAGCGGATATCGGGCGCGAATTTTAGATTGATGCGGCGGGCGATCTCGCCGCGCAGGAATTTCCGGTTGCGGTCGAAGGCATCGAGCACTTCGGCGGTGTCGTTGCCGCCGAGCGGCATCACATAGATCGTCGCGAGGCGCAGATCGGCGGTGACCGCCACTTCCGGCACGGTGATCATGTGGCTCTCAAGCACCGGGTCATGCACCTCGCCGCGCGTCAGCATGTCGGCGACGGCGTGGCGGATCAGTTCGCCGACGCGCAACTGGCGCTGCGAAGCGTTCGGAGTGTTATCGTGTTTGGATTTCTTGTTCCGGCTCATGGCCATGTTTTCGTTGTCGTCATGGTCGGCCTTATCCCGGCCATCCCGGCGCCGAAGGCACAATGTGCCTGTCTAAGCGGGATGCCCGGCCATAGGCGTTTGCGAAACGCCGTTCGTCGAACGGCTATGGCCGGCATGACGGTTGATAGAGGAGCGGAAAACGCGTGACGAAGCCGTGAGATTTGGACTCACAGACTGCGCTGCACCTGCTCCACCCGGTAGCATTCGATCACGTCACCGACGCGCATGTCCTGATAGTTCTCGAAGGCCATGCCGCATTCCATGCCGGAACTGACCTCCTTGATGTCGTCCTTGAAACGCTTGAGCTGCGACAGTTTGCCCTCGTGGATGACGACATTGTCGCGGATGAGGCGCACATTGGCGCCGCGCTCGACGGTGCCGTCGGTGACGCGGCAGCCGGCGATCTTGCCGACCTTGGAGATGTTGAAGACCTCCAGGATCTGCGCATTGCCGAGCATGGTTTCGCGCAGCGTCGGCGCCAGCAGGCCGGACATGGCCTTCTTCACGTCGTCGATGAGGTCGTAGATGATGTTGTAGTAGCGGATCTCGATGCCGTCGCGCTCGGCCGCCTCGCGCGCTTCCTTGTGGGCGCGCACGTTGAAGCCGATGATCGGCACGCCCGAAGCATGCGCCAGCGTCACGTCGGATTCGGTGATGCCGCCGACGCCGGCGTGCAGCACTCGCGCGGTGACCTCCTCGGTGCCGAGCTTGTCGAGCGAGCCGATGATCGCTTCCAGCGAGCCCTGCACGTCGGCCTTGATCACCAGGGAGAACTCCTTGGTGGCGGAGCTCTTGAGCTGGTGCATCATCTGTTCGAGCGAACCGCGCATGGTGATGGCGCGATTGGCCTGCTTCTCGCGCTTCTGGCGGGCGCGATAGTCGGCCACTTCGCGGGCGCGGGCCTCGTTCTCGACGACGGCCAGGCGGTCGCCGGCTTCCGGCGTGTTGGAGAATCCAAGCACCTCGACCGGCATCGACGGGCCGGCGTCCTTCACGGTGGCGCCGGTGTCCGACACCAGCGCGCGCACGCGGCCCCAGGAGGCGCCGGCGACGACGAGGTCGCCGACATGCAGGGTGCCGCGCTGCACCAGCACGGTGGCGACCGGGCCGCGGCCGCGATCAAGCTTGGCCTCGATGACGGTGCCTTCCGCGGCGCGGTCGGGATCGGATTTCAGGTCGAGCAGCTCGGCCTGCAGCTCGATCATTTCGAGCAGCTTGTCGAGATGCATCTTCTTGGTCGCGGATACCTCGACATCGACGACGTCGCCGCCGAGCGATTCCACCTGTACCTCGTACTGCAGCAGTTCGGTGCGCACGCGATCCGGCTTCGCTTCCGGCTTGTCGATCTTGTTGATGGCAACGATGATCGGCACTTCCGCCGCCTTGGCGTGTGCGATCGCCTCGACCGTCTGCGGCATGACGCCGTCGTCGGCGGCGACCACCAGGATGACGAGATCGGTGACCTTGGCGCCGCGCGCGCGCATCGAGGTGAAGGCGGCGTGGCCGGGCGTATCGATAAAGGTGATCTTCTGGCCACCCGGCGCGGTCACCTGGTAGGCGCCGATATGCTGGGTGATGCCGCCGGCCTCGCCGGTGGCGACGTTGGCCGAACGCAGCGCGTCGAGCAGCGAGGTCTTGCCGTGGTCGACGTGACCCATGACGGTGACGATCGGCGCGCGCGGCTGCAGGTTGTCGCCTTGCTCCGCGGAATCGTCGAACAGGCCTTCCTCGACGTCGGATTCGGCAACGCGCTTGACCGTGTGGCCCATCTCCTCGGCGATCAGCTGCGCCGTGTCGGCGTCGATCACGTCGTTGATGGTCGCCATCTGGCCCTGCTTCATCAGCAGCCGGATGACGTCGACAGCGCGTTCCGACATGCGGTTGGCGAGATCGGAGATCGAGATTGCTTCCGGGATCGTCACTTCGCGCGACAGCTTTTCCTTCTGCTCGTTCGCGGCATGGCCCTTCAGGCGCTGCGTGCGGCGCCGGAACGAGGCGATAGAACGCTCACGGACCTCGCCTGCGTTGAGCGCGTTGATGACGGTCAGTCGTCCGCGCTGCTTTTCCAGACCCGGACGTGGCGCAGCCGGTCGCGGCGGTATTGACGGACGGGCGCTGGTGCTGCCCGGGCGACGGCGCGGCGTTTCCTCTTCCTCGGCTTCGACAGTCAGCTTCGGCGGTGCGGCCGGGCGCTTCGGCTCCTCGTCACCAAGACGTTTCTTGGCGACCTCGCCGGCTTTGCGCTTGGATTCCTCTTCCTTCTTGAGGCGATCTTCCTCCTCGCGCTGGCGGGCTTCGGCCTTCTCGCGCTCGGCGCGCTCCGTCGCTTCGCGAATGGCGCGACGCTCGGCTTCTTCTTCTGCGATGCGGCGCTCTTCAGCGTCGCGCAGCCTGGAATCGGCAAGCGCAGCGGCGCGGGCATTGCGCTCTTCTTCGGTCAGCGTGCGCAGCACGACGCCGGAGGGTTTCGGCGCCGCTGCGGCTGGCGCGCTGGCGGCGCGCGGCGGCGCCTTCTTCGTCACCTCGACGGCGGCCTCCGGCTTGGGCGGACTGCCGACGCTGCGGCGCTTGACCGTCTCCACCACCACCTGCTTGCTGCGGCCATGACTGAAGCTCTGGCGGACGACGCCAGTTTCGGTGCGTGGCTTGAGCGTAAGCTTGCGGGGGGCGCTCAGCTTGTTCTCGCCAGGGGTCTTGCTCTCAGTCATTCCGTTTCTATTCCGATCCTGCAGTCTCAGGCGTCCGCGCGTGGCGCCTCGAATGAATTTTCGTCGGGCGCCCGAAAGCGCATCAGGCGCAGGGCGCGGGCCATGAACGTATTTGTCGCGGAGCCGGCAAGCAGCGCAGCATGTACCACATTTGATCGGCCTAGTGCCAAATCCAATTGTGCGCTGGTAAAGGCCTGAATCACCGGAATTTCGATGTCCCGGCCCCGTAAATAGGCATTTATCTTGCGCTTGCCATCCTCGGCCCCGTCGGCGGCATGGATGATGGCTACCGCCTCGCGGCGGTCGATGGCGGTTTCGACCTTGGCGTGCCCGTGCAGAGCCAGGCCCGCCTTGCCGGCTATCGCCAGCGCGTCGAGCGCCGCCCGCGCCATCAGATCGTCGGTTTGCGCCGCCAGCCCCGTCGGGGGCTGCAACTGGGCCTTGAAACCGCGGGCAAAAACGTTGCGTTTGATGCTGTCCTCGACCGCCTGCCGCGTCGCGGTGATCCAGAGCCCGCGTCCCGGCAGCTTGTGCTTGATATCGGGAACCACGTCGCCCTGCGGCGAGCGGACAAAGCGGACCATCTCGGTGGCCGGTTTCGATACGCGCGTCAGCGCGCACAGCCGCGTGGATGCGGGCCCCGAGCGGGGCCCGCGATCCAGGTCGCTGTCCGGCGGCGAGGCCGGCTTTTGCGTGCCGTCATGCGGTTGAGCGAGCATCGATATGAACGCCTCAGGCCGGGGTTCCCTCGGCTTCCTCCGCCGCCGCCGGCCCGGCGAGATCGGCTTCGGTGATCCAGCCGGCTTTCAGCCGCGCCTGCATGACGATCGCCTCGGCCTCGTCGCGCGACACGTCCTGGCCGTCGAGGAAGCCCTTATGATGGACGGTCTCGCCGTCCTTGCGCTCGCTCCAGCCGACGAGGTCGTCGGTGGCGCAGCCGGCGAGGTCTTCCACCGTCTTCACCTCGTTCTCGCCGAAGGCGACCAGCATCTTCGTGGTGACGCCCGGAATCTCCTTCAGCGCCTCGTCGACGCCGAGTTCCTGGCGCCGGTTGTCGAGTTCGGCTTCCTGCTGTTCGAGATATTCGCGGGCGCGGGCCTGCAGCTCCTGCGCCGTCTCCTCGTCGAAGCCCTCGATGCTCGACACTTCCTTCTCGTCGACCATCGCCAGTTCCTCGATCGAGGTGAAGCCCTCCGAGGCCAGCAACTGGCCGACCACTTCGTCGAGGTTGAGCGCTTCGACGAAAGCCTTGGTGCGGTTCTCGAAATCGGCGTGGCGGCGCTCGGACTCTTCCTGCTCGGTGAGGATGTCGATATCCCAGCCGGTGAGCTGCGAGGCCAGTCGCACGTTCTGGCCGCGGCGCCCGATGGCCAGCGAGAGCTGCGCGTCCGGCACCACGACCTCGATGCGGTTCTTGTCCTCGTCGAGCACGACCTTGGCGACTTCCGCCGGCGCCAGCGCATTGACGACGAAGGTCGGCGTGTCCGCCGACCACGGAATGATGTCGATCTTCTCGCCCTGCAGCTCGTTGACGACGGCCTGCACGCGCGAGCCGCGCATGCCGACGCAGGCGCCGACCGGATCGACGGAGGAATCGCGTGACACCACGGCGATCTTGGCGCGCGAGCCGGGATCGCGGGCCACCGCTTTCACCTCGACGATGCCGTCGTAGATTTCCGGCACCTCCTGCGCGAACAGCTTGGCGGTGAACTGCGGATGCGTGCGCGACAGGAAGATCTGCGGCCCGCGCGGCTCGCGGCGCACGTCGTAGATATAGGCGCGGATGCGGTCGCCGGTGCGCATCGTCTCGCGCGGCAGCATCTCGTCGCGCCGCACGATCGCTTCGCCGCGCCCGAGATCGACGACGACGTTGCCGTATTCGACGCGCTTGACCACGCCGTTGACGATCTCGCCGATGCGGTCCTTGTATTCCGCATATTGCCGGTCGCGCTCGGCTTCGCGGACCTTCTGCACGATCACCTGCTTGGCCGACTGCGCGGCGATGCGGCCGTATTCGAGCGGCGGCAGCGGATCGGCGATGACGTCGCCGACCTGCGCGGCGGGATGCCGGCGGCGCGCCTCTTCGAGGGTGATCTGGTTCGACGGGTTCTCTACCGCCTCGACCACCAGCATGTGGCGGGTGAGCCGCAGATCGCCGCTCTTCGGATCGATTTCCGCATGCACGTCGGTCTCGGCGCCGTAGCGCGACCGCGCCGCCTTGGCGATGGCGTCCTCCATCGCGCCGATGACGATGGTGCGATCGATGCTTTTCTCGCGCGCGACCGCGTCGGCGATCTGCAACAATTCAAGCCGATTGGCGCTGACAGCCATTGCTCAGTCTCCTCGATGTCCCGGTGCCGGCTTCGGTTTTGCGGACCGGGATTGTTTGGAACGCTCGGAATACTTGGAATGTTTGGGGCGATTGGACGGCGAAGCCTTCTTTCCGGCTTTCGGCCTGCCGTGATTGTTTCGACCGGGATCGGATTCGGGTGTTTCGTCTTGTCCGTCTTGGTCTTGTCCGTCTTGCGCCCGTTCCTGTGCCTTGCCACGCCGCAACGCCTCGGTAATCAGCGCGTCGGTGAGCACCAGCCGCGCCTCGGCGATGTCGGCGATGCGCACCAGCAGTTCGACGGTTTCTTCGGTTGCTTCGCCGGCGTCGGTAAGCTCGATCCGGGCGGCATCGCCCTCGGTCCCGAGTAATTGCCCCTTGAACCGGCGGCGCCCTTCCACCGCGACCGTTGTTTCGATCTTGACGAGATGACCGGCATAGCGGTCGAAGTCCGACTGGCGCACCAGCGGGCGGTCGATGCCCGGCGACGAGATTTCCAGCCGGTAGGCGCTCTCGACCGGATCGGTGGCATCGAACGCCAGCGACAGCGCACGCGATGCTGTCTCGCAATCCTCGACGGTCATGCTGCCGTCCGGCCGCTCGGCCATGATCTGCACGGTGCAGCCGGCCTCCCCGGTGACGCGCACGCGCACCAGCCGGAAGCCAAGCTCTTCCAATACCGGCGTGGCGATCGCGCCGATGCGCGCCGGCAGGCCGGTTTCGACGATCAGCCGCGGCTCCGCCCCGGTCTGCGGCGCCGATGTGCCGGCCGGTCCCGTCTGCGGGGCTGCCTGCGGCGTGTCGGTTGTGGTCCTGTTGGGCACAGCCATATTCAACAAAAAAGAGCGGGCCCCCGGAGGAACCCACTCTCAAATCCCGATTGGATTGTGAGAATGTCGCTAACGCTCGAAAATATAGCGGTTTGCCGTATCGGCGCAAGGCCTCTCTGACAACAAGCGGTCTCCGGGAGTGAGATGCCTGAAAATCAGCCTCTAAAAGTGGCCCGAAACAAGTTCCATAATATCGCCGGGAGAGCAGGCTCAACATCGGAGTACCGGCGGCCTGCGGCACCGGTATCGGACAGGTTGGCGGGAACTAACCCTTCGTTCAGACCTTCATGCCTAAATTTGCGTAAATCCGGCTCCTTTTCCCGGATTGTGCCGTTTTGGCGCATGTCATCGTTGTTTTGTGTCGCATGGCCTCGTCATCGTTGCTGCCCGAACTGGAAGACGTGGTGCAGAACGGCACGCCGGAGCGCCGCGCCGCGACGCTCGCGCGTATCACCTCGCTGTTCCTCGACGGCGCGCCGCGGTTCAGCGATGCGCATGTGGCGCTGTTCGACGATGTCATTCTCTATCTGATCGAGGAAATCGAATCCCAGGCGGTCGCGGAACTGGCGCGGCGGCTGGCGCCGGTCGACAATGCGCCGGCCGGCGTGGTGCGGCGGCTCGCCAATGACGATGACATCGCGATTGCCGGGCCGATCCTGGAGCAGTCGCGGCTCGATGAACCGGATCTCAAATTCATCGCCGAGACCAAGAGTCAGGCGCATCTGCTGGCGCTGTCGGCGCGCAAGACGCTGAGCGAGCGCATCAGCGACATCATCGTAAATCGCGGCGATCGCGACGTGTCGCGCAAGATGGCGGCCAATCCGGGCGCCAGGCTGTCCAATCAGGCTTTCGCCACGCTCGTCACCCGCGCCCATGACGACGACATGCTGGCGGAAAAGATCGGCTCGCGCGCCGATATTCCGCCGCGGCTGTTTCGCGAATTGCTGCTGCGGGCGACCGATGTCGTGCGGCAGCGTCTGCTTGCGACGGCACGTCCGGAGACGCAGGCGGAAATCCGCCGCGTGCTTGATCGGGTTTCTGCCGATATCGGCGCCAAAGCCGGTGTTGGAGCGGAGGCCAAGCCGCGCAATTACACCGCTGCGCTGGAGAAGGCGCGCGCGCTGCATGCGCAAGGGCAGCTCGCCGAGGCCGAGCTCGCATCCGCGGCGACCGCGCGTCGCTACGAGGACATGATCGCCACGCTTTCGGTGCTGTGCGACGTGCCGGTCGAGGTCGTGGATCGGCTGCTCGCCGGCGAACGTCCGGACCCGGTACTGATCCTCGGCCGCTGCAACGGATTCGCGTGGGACACGGTGCGGGCAATTGTCGTCGCCTGCGCCGGTGCGAAAGGGCCTCCGACACAGGCGATCGAGACGGCGCGTGAAAATTTCGAGAAGCTCACCGGCGCGACGGCCCAGCGTGTGGTCCGCTTCTGGCAGTTGCGCCCGGGCGCCTGATATTCGACTCTATCGGCCGCGCCGAAAGATGAAATAAGCGGGCGTGCGGCCTTCTCGCACCGCCTTGGCCTCGTAGCGGGTACGCACGAAGCCCGGCCACGGCAAACGCCAGTCGGCCGCGCATTCCGCCGTCCATGCAAAATCCGGCGAGCGCATGATCCGCGCCAGCGTCCAGGCGGCATAATGCGGAATATCGGTGGCGAAGCGGAATTCGCCGCCCTCGCGCAGCAGCCGCGCCAGCGCCTTCAGGCTCTCATCCTGCACGAAGCGGCGTTTCCAGTGCCGGCGCTTCGGCCAGGGATCGGGATAGAGCAGGTCGATGCGCGCCAGCGCCGCCGGCGGCAGCCAGTCGAGCAGCGCGACGGCGTCGTCGAAGTGCACGCGGATATTGCGCAGCCCCAGCGTGTCGATGGCGGTCAGCGCCTTGGCCATGCCGTTCACGAACGGCTCGACACCGATATAGCCGACATCCGGATGCTGCTGCGCCTGCGCGATCAGGTGTTCGGCGCCGCCGAAGCCGATCTCCATGCGGACTTCGCGCACCGGGACGGCGAACAGTGCCCGCAGGTCGTCAGGCGCAGGCTGTCCGAGCGGCAGCGCGAGCGTCGGCAGCAGCGTCGAAAACAGGGCCGCCTGCCGGTCGCGCAATGTGTGCCCCTTGCGGCGTCCGAAGAACGCACGCGGTTCACGCGGGGGAGAAGCGGCATTCATGACGGCCACCGGATCGAAAAACGAATGGCCGGGCGTTGCTGCCCGGCCACCTTTTTGTTTGAGCATGATCTCTTCCGGGAACCGGTTCCCACGTTTGGAATCGTGCTCTGGCGTGACGGAAAATCAGAGGTTAGCGAACCGCGCTTCTGATCGCCGAGGCGAGATCGATCTTCTCCCAGGAGAAGCCGCCGTCCTTCTCCGGCGCCCGGCCGAAGTGACCGTAGGCGGCGGTGCGCCGGTAGATCGGCCGGTTGAGCTTGAGCGTGCGGCGGATATTGGTCGGCGTCAGGCGGAACAGTTCCGGCAACACCTTCTCCAGTTTGCGTTCGTCAACCTTGCCGGTGCCGTGCGTGTCGACCAGCAGCGACATCGGCTCGGCGACGCCGATCGCATAAGCGATCTGGATGGTGCAGCGTTCGGCGACGCCGGCAGCGACCACATTCTTGGCCAGATAGCGCGCCGCATAGGCGGCCGAGCGGTCGACCTTGGTCGGGTCCTTGCCGGAGAAGGCGCCGCCGCCATGCGGAGCATAGCCGCCATAGGTATCGACGATGATCTTGCGGCCGGTGAGGCCGCAGTCGCCGTCCGGTCCGCCGACGACGAAGTTGCCGGTCGGGTTGACCAGGAAGTCGGACGGGCGCGTCGGCATCCAGCCTTTCGGCAATGCCGATTCGACCGCGCTGCCGATCATCTCGCGGATCAGGCCGGGTGTGTATTTCTTGCCGTTGCGGCTCTTTTCGTTGTGCTGGGTCGAGACCACCACCTTGGTGCAGCCGACCGGTTTGCCGTCGACATAGCGCACGGTCACCTGGCTCTTGGCGTCCGGCTGCAAATCGGCGAGCGATTTCGAGCGGCGCTTGTCGGAGAGCACCTTGAGAATCTTGTGCGCGAAGTAGATCGGTGCCGGCATGAACGAGTTCTTTTCGTAGACCTCGCTCTCGGTGCAGGCGAAGCCGAACATCATGCCCTGGTCGCCGGCGCCTTCTTCCTCGCCGGACTTTTTCTTCTTGGCGTCGACGCCCATTGCGATGTCGGGCGACTGGCCGTGCAACAGCACCTCGATATCGGCGCCGTGATAGGAGAAGCCGTCTTGGTCGTAGCCGATGTCCTTGACCACGCCGCGGGCGATTTCGCTGATCAGTTCGCGATCGACGACGGCGCTGTTGCCGATCTTGCGGAACAACTGGCCGCGGCCTTCACCGGCGATGACGATCTTGTTGGTCGTGCACAGCGTCTCGCAGCCGAGGCGGGTATTGACCAGGCTGTCATCGGCGATGCCCAGCTTGACGTCACGCTCGAGGAACGCGTCGAGGATCGCGTCGGAAATCTGATCGCTCACCTTGTCGGGATGTCCTTCCGACACAGACTCGCTCGTGAACAGGAAATTCTTATGCGCCACGGTCGTGGTTCCCCCTTCTTGGCCAGGGCGCGGCATTGTCGCGCCGAACAAAGTTCGTGTGGTTTTTGCAGCGGACCCGCGCGAGGTCAAGATGCGGGCAATAGTGGGCGGCAGCCACGCCATCAGGTCATGGCGCTAGGTCGTGGCGCTCGCAAAGCGATCGGGCGAGAAACAATGGCGTGGGCGGTTTCGCCAGTCGATGGGCAAGTCTCTCTCGCGCCCTCCGCCTTTCGTCGACTTCAATCCTTGTCTTCAGCGGCCATCTGTTCGACGAGATCGACGATGCGGCGACGCAGCTTGCTGTCCTTGATGTTCATGAAGGCGCGCGTCAGAGCCAGTCCGTCGGATGTCGCGAGAAAATCCGAGATGTAGCTCGGCGAGGGGGCTTCGCTCAACCCGTTGCTGAATTCTCCCGAGACCGGCGCGCCCTCGAAGAAAAACGACACCGGGACCTGCAGGATCTGCGAGATCTGCTGCAACCGGCTGGCACCGATCCGGTTGGCGCCCTTCTCGTATTTCTGTACCTGCTGGAAGGTGAGCTGCAGCGCATCGCCGAGCTTTTCCTGGCTCATGCCCAACATCATGCGCCGCATGCGGACACGGCTGCCGACATGCTTGTCGATCGGATTGGGCGCCTTTTTTGTCATCGAGTTCCTTTCCCAGCGGCCCCGAGCGACGTTTTTACGGACACGGAAATACTCACATTGGGTAACAAACGCAATCGGTGATTTATTTCTCCAATGGCTCAACAGGAGCGGTAAATAAACCGATTATCAGAAATTCATCAGCAGTTTAAAGGATTTACCGCCGGTCTTCCAGCGGGAAGACGATTCGCGGCAAACGATCAAATTTCCTACGATACCGAGGCCAAAGGGAGGCGGAATGCCTGCTTTTTCACGCGGGCCGCCCACTTGTCCTCATTTCCTCGTTTTTTCCCCGGGCAACTCTGCGCTGTCTCGCGCAGCAGCAGATGGGAGCGTGGCAAGGTTTCCCTGCGACGAACCGGTCAGGGCCGGCGCCGCAGACGCCGCCCGGCCAGCAGCAGCGTGATGACCATCGCCAGCGCCAGCGGGCCGTCGCCGAAACGGGAATAGATGGTCGGCGGCAGCGGCTGCGGCAGCCGCGCATCGAGGACGCCATCGGTACCGAGCGGTAGCGAGCCGACGATGCGGCCGGACGGGTCGACGACAGCAGAAATGCCGTTATTGGCGGCGCGCACCAGCGGCAGCCCTTCCTCGATGGCGCGGATGCGCGCCTGGTGGAAATGCTGGTAGGGGCCGGTGCTGATGCCGAACCACGCATCGTTGGTGAGGTTCAGCATCCAGCCCGGCCGCGGCTCGCTGGTGGGAAGCACGCCGGGGAATACGATCTCGTAGCAGATCAGCGGCAGCAGCGCCGGCGCACCCGGCACGTTCATGACACGGCGACGGTCGCCCTCGATGAACCCGCCGGCCACCTTGGTGAGCTGCATCAGGCCAAGTTTTTCGAGCAGCGTCTGGAACGGCAGATATTCGCCGAACGGAACAAGGTGGACCTTGTCGTAGATCGCCAGCACCGAGCCGTCATGGTCGATGGCGTAGATCGAATTATAGGCGCGCGTGATGCGTGCATTCGGCGCGGCAGTCTCCGGCGCGCGTACCGAGCCGGTGAGCAGCACCGTGCCCTTCGGTAGCATGTCGGCAATACGCGCCAGCGCGTCGGGCTCGCGCGTCAGGAAAAAGGGGAATGCCGATTCCGGCCAGATCAGATGGGTGGCGTCGCCGACGCCAGCCGATTGCGGTCCGGTGGCCCGGTCCGACAGGCGGATATAGCGATCCAGCACCTGCTGCTTTGCCGAATAGTTGAACTTGTCGTCCTGCGGCAGGTTCGGCTGCATGATCCGCAGCCGGACCTTGTCGACAAAGTGCGTCGGATGCGCCCACAGCGACAATGTGCCGTAACCGGCCATGATCAGGACGACAAGCGCGGCGAGCGCCGGCGCGTGCCAGGGGTGCGGCGTGTCGTTGCGCTGGTCGGTGAGCACCGCGGGGCTGGCGAAGACGGCGATGGCGACGAAGGTCAGTCCCCATGCGCCGATCAGCGCTGCGCTCTGCGCCAGCACCAGCGGCTGCGTCAGCGCATAGCCGAACAGGTTCCAGGGAAAGCCGGTGAGCACATGGCCGCGCAGCCATTCGGCAGCGGTCAGCGTCAGTGCCAGCACCAGGATGCGCAGCGGCCCCCGCACCCACATCAGCCGGGCGGCAGCCGTTCCCGCCGCAGTGAACAGCGCCAGATAGGCCGGCAGGCCGCAGACCGCGACCGGCAGCAGCCAGCCGAAGGTCTTGGCGTCGACCAGAAACGCATAGCCGATCCAGTACAGGCCAGCGACGAAATAGCCGAAGCCGAAGCACCAGCCGGTGACGGCGGCGATCAGCGTGGCGCTGCGCCGGCCGGAGGCCGCGCCGTCGATCTGCCAGACCAGAACCGGAAACGTGACGAGCAGGATCGGCCAGGCGTTGAACGGCGCCATCGCCAGTGCCGATGCCGCGCCGGCGACGAGCGCGATCGCGGCGCGCCGCCAGCCCCAGGCCAGCACGATGGCATGATGCAGTCGCGTAATCGTCACGATGATCCGGCTCTCGGCGTCGCGGAGGAGGACGGCGATCTTGTGTCGGATGCCGCGTCGGATGTCACGTCGTGCGCTGTTGCCTCGCTGCCGGCAGGATCCGGGTCGATTGCCGGTCGCTCGCCGGTGCGCCGGCGCACCTGCCGGTCCCTGAGCTGGAAGATCTGTGCGCGCTTCACCCGTCGCGGATCGGCGTCGAGCACCTCGATCTCGAATTTGCCGGGGCCGGGGACGATCTCGCCGCGCACCGGCACGCGGCCGACGCGGGCGGTCAGGTAGCCGCCGAGCGTGTCGACGTCTTCGCCGGTCTCGCCGGGGTCGAAGTCGGACCCGACGATACGGATCACGTCGTCGAGATTGGCGCGGGCATCGGCGATGAATGAGCCGTCGTTCTGCCGGATCACCTGCGGCGCCTCGTCGTCGTCATGTTCGTCGGCGATATCGCCGACGATCTCCTCGACGATGTCCTCGATCGAGATCAGGCCTTCGGTGCCGCCATACTCGTCGACGACCAGGGCGAGATGGATACGCGTCGCCTGCATGCGCGCCAGCAGGTCGATGCAGCGCATCGACGGCGGCGTGAACAACATGTCGCGCACGATCTGCGTCGCGGATAGTGGCGTCGACAGATCGACCGCCTTGAGATCGAGGCCGGCGACAAGCGGCTTGCTGCGGCGCTTCGGCTTGACGGCTTTCTCGGGGTCGGCAGGGGACGCAGCCTTTGCCGGTTTCGCCGGCGCCTTTGTCGGCGGCGCGGCGGCGCGCGCGGTGATGAAGGCGATCAGGTCGCGGATGTGAACCATGCCGATCGGATCGTCGAGTGTGTCGTTGTAGACGACGAGGCGCGAATGTTCGGCCTTCTCGAAGACGCGGATCAGTTCGCCGAGCGAGATATCCTGCTGCACGGCGACGATGTCGGCGCGCGGCACGCGCACGTCGCTGATGCGGCGTTCGCGCAACGCCAGGATATTGGCGAGCATGGTACGTTCCAGCGGTGAGAAACCGCTGGCGCCCTCATCTTCGAGAACATCCTTGAGGCCGGCGCGCAATGATTCCCGGCGCCATCCGAACAGGGTGCGCATCATCCGCTTCAGCCAGCCGTCGGCGGGAGGGGCGGCATCCGGGTCGATGATCACCGGCAGGTTTCGCGGCTCGTAGGCCGGGCCGGACGTATCGCTGGTACTGGTTGGTGTCTCAGGCATGGATCGATCGGTGGCCGCTCACGATGCGGCCGCATCGGCATAGGGATCGGGAATCGTCAGGCGCGCCAGTATCCGGCGCTCCATCCGCTCCATCGCCTCGGCCTCGTCATTCCGCTCGTGGTCGTAACCGAGGAGATGCAGGAAACCATGCACCGTCAGATGCGAGAGATGGTGCAGAAACGGTTTCTGCTCGCTCTTTGCTTCGCGTGCCACCGTTTCGTAGGCGATGACGATGTCGCCCAGCAATGCCGGCGCCGACATGCGCGGTGCCTTTGCTCGTCCGCGGCGGGGCGCAGGCTGCGGCAGCGCCGGGAATGACAGCACATTGGTTGCCTTGTCGAAGCCACGCCAGTCGCGATTGAGCACACGGATCGAACGGTCGCCGGTCAGCATCACCGAGACTTCGAAGTCCTTGCACTTCAGCATGTCGGCGGCAGCGGTGACGGCCTTGACGATCGTCGATTTGGCGCGCGGCTGTGCCTGCCAGCGCGTCGACGTGACGTTGATGTCGATTGTGCGTTTCATTCGGTCGGGCGCGGCGGCTTGGTTCGGCCGTTGGCACCGTCGTTAGCGCGATCATATGCGGCGACGATGCGCGAGACGAGTTCGTGGCGGATGACGTCGTCGGCAGTGAAGGCGGCGTGGCCGATGCCCTCGACATCCTTGAGCAGTCGCAAGGCTTCCGACAGGCCGGAGGTCTGTCCGGACGGCAGGTCGATCTGCGACGGATCGCCGGTGACGATCATCCGGCTGTTCTCGCCGAGTCGTGTCAGGAACATCTTCATCTGCATCGAGGTGGTGTTCTGCGCCTCGTCGAGGATGATCGCGGCATTGGCCAGCGTGCGGCCGCGCATGAAGGCGAGCGGCGCGATCTCGATGTCGCCGTCTTCCAGCGCGCGGGTGGCGACGCGCGCATCCATCAAATCCGACAGCGCGTCGAAGATCGGGCGGAGATAGGGGTCGACCTTCTCGCGCAGATCGCCGGGCAGGAAGCCGAGGCGCTCGCCCGCTTCCACCGCCGGCCGCGAGAAGATGATGCGGTCGACTTCCTTGCGTTCGTAGAGCTGGAGCGCATAGGCGACGGCGAGCCAGGTCTTGCCGGTGCCGGCGGGACCGGTGCCGAAGGTGAGCTGATGGCGCTTGAGCGTGCGGATATAGTTGTCCTGCGCCGCGGTGCGTGCGCGCACCGGCCGCTTGCGCAGATTGATCTCCTCGAAGGCGGCGCGCGGTGCCTCGGTTTCGTAGTCGAACAGCGAGCCCTGTGCGATTGCCTGCCGGATCGCGCCCTCGACATCGCCGGAAAGGATATCCTGCCCGCGCTGCAGACGGGCATAAAGGCCGACGAGGATGCGTCGCGCCTGTTCGCAGGCGGTGCGCGAGCCCTCGATAGTCACCTGGTTGCCGCGCTGTTCGGCAACGACGCCGAGCCGCCGTTCGATCAGCGCGAGGTTCTGGCCATATTGACCGAACAGGGCCGAGGCCAGCCGGTTGTCGTCGAAGCTGAGCACGGTGCTGGTCGTCGCGGTGTCATCCGCGGCGATGGCAGGGGGGATGGCAGAGCCCGGGGGCGGCAAACCTTCAATCTCCTGCTGGCGCCAGTTCCCGTGGCGCGGCGGTGTTGTCCGTCATGATATCGCCGAACAGGCTGTTGACGATCAGCGAGGTGGTGCGGACCCTGACAATATCGCCGATCCGTGACGGTTCTGCCACGACGTGCACCGGTTGCAGATATGGGGAGCGCCCGACCAGCTGGCCAGGTTTTTTCCCGGGTTTTTCCAGCAGCACATCGAAGGCCTGGCCGACGCAGCTTTCGTTGAAGGCGGCTTCGCATTGACGAATCCTGGCTTGCAGCGCGTGCAGGCGCTCGGCCTTCAACGCTGCGGGAACCTGATCCGGGCGCTCCGCCGCCGGCGTTCCCGGACGCTCCGAATAGGCGAAGGAATAGGAGGTGCTGTAGCCGACCGCGTCGACGAGCGACATCGTGTCGGCGAAATCCTCGTCGCTCTCCCCGGGAAAGCCGACGATGAAATCGGAGGTGAAGGCGAGGCGCGGTTGCGCGGCGCGTAGTCGCGCGATGACATCCAGATAATGCGCGCGGCTGTGCTTGCGGTTCATCGCCGTCAGGATGCGGTCGGAGCCCGACTGCACCGGCAGATGCAGTTGCGGCATCAGTTGCGGCAAGTCGCGATGCGCCGCGATCAGCGCGTCGTCGACATCGTTGGGATGGCTGGTGGTGTAGCGAAGCTGTGCGATGCCCGGCACGCGCGCGACGCGATAGAGCAGTTGCGCCAGATTGGCGCTGCCGCCGTGCTCCGCTTCGCCGTGATAGGCATTAACGTTCTGGCCGATCAGCGTGACGGCGCGCACGCCGGCCTCGGCGAGCCGCTCGACCTCGGCGACGATCTTGGTCACCGGCCGGGAGATTTCGCTGCCGCGCGTATAAGGCACGACGCAGAAGGCGCAGAACTTGTCGCAGCCTTCCTGCACGGTGACAAAAGCGGAGACGCCGCGGGTTCGAATGGCGCGACGCGAGGGCGGCGCCAGGGCGTCGAATTTGTCCTCGATCGGGAATTCGGTGTCGACCACCTGTTCGCCGGCGCGCGCGCGGGCAACCAGTTCGGGGAGCCGGTGGTAATTCTGCGAGCCGACGACGAGGCCGACGGCGTCGGCTCGCCGTACGATCTCGCGACCTTCCGCCTGCGCCAGGCAACCGGCGACAGCGATGGTCACCTCGCGGCCTTCGCGCGCGGCGGCATCCTTGAAGGCCCGCAGCCGGCCGATCTCGGAATAGACCTTGTCGCTGGCTTTTTCGCGGATATGGCAGGTGTTGAGGATGACGAGGTCGGCATCGTCCGGCCGGTCCGTCTCGACATAGCCCTCCGGCGCCAGCGTATCGGCCATACGATGCGAATCGTAGACGTTCATCTGGCAACCGAACGACTTGACGTGCAGCTTGCGTGGTTCGGTCATGCGGCGTCGGGTGTCATCTCAACCCGCTGATATACCTTTGAAAACAGGCCATTGGCCCGGCCGGGGCCGTTATTCCCGCCCGTCTTACCGGCTTTTGCGGCAAAAAGAAATGCCGGCGGCCGAAGCGCTCAGGCCGCCTGCTCCGGTTCCGGGCGGCCGCGCAGCGTATAGGCGGTGATCCGGCGCACCGTGTCCTCCAGACGCCGGGTGAGGCGCTTGCGGTCGGGCTCCGCCTCCGCGGCAAGCGGTTCGCCGAACGTCACCACGGCATCGATGCCGCCGCGGCGGATCAGCGCCGAGAGATGCGGCATCAGGTCGAGATCGCCGCACCAGGCGGTGAGATGGCGATGCTGGCGGCCGAGCGGCAGGCCCTGCACGCCCGTGTAGCAGATCGACAGTGGCTGGATGACGACGCGGTCTTTCAGCGCCGCATGGACGCCGGCGTCGCGCACGGCGCCGACCAGCGCCGAACGGAACGGCAGGACATGGTTGCCGTCGCTTGACGTGCCTTCGGCGAACAGCACCACCGGAACGTTCTCGCTCAGCCGCTGCACCATGTCGCCGATGGCGTCGCCCGTCTGCTGGCGGCGCTGCCGGTCGACAAAGACCGTGCGCTGTAGATGGGCGATGGTGCCGATCACCGGCCATTTGCGGACTTCGCTCTTGGCGACGAAAGCGACGGGCGCCGTCGAGCCGATCGCGAGAATATCGGCCCACGACGTATGATTGCTGATCATCAGCGCCGGTCGGTCGAGCACCGGCGTGCCGACGACGCGCACGCGAATCCCGAGCAGCCGGCACAGAAAGCCGTAATAGGCGACCGCAATGCGACCGCGTCCCGGCAGCTTGAAGGTTTTCAGCAGCCACTGGACGGTAGCGAGCAGCGCCACCGTGGTGAAAAACACCACTCCGACAAACAGACTGCGTAACATCAGCTTGATTTTTTATCGTCGAGCGGAACGGCGTAAAGTTCGAGCCGGTGATCAATCAGACGATAACCGAGCTTGCGGGCGATTTCCCGCTGCAGAACCTCGATCTCTTCGGACTGGAATTCAACGACCTCGCCGTTGCGCAGGTTGATGAGGTGATCGTGATGCGATTCCGGGCTCTGCTCGTAGCGCGCCCGTCCGTCGCGGAAATCGTGGCGCTCGATGATGCCGGAATCCTCGAACAGCTTCACCGTTCGATAGACGGTTGAAATCGAAATGCGATCGTCGACGGCGATGCAGCGCCGATAGAGTTCCTCGACATCGGGATGGTCGTCGGCTGCCGCGAGCACGCGCGCGATGACGCGGCGCTGCTCGGTCATGCGCATGCCTTTGGCGGCGCACAAGGCCTCGATATTCTGCTTCTCTGACACCGGACTCGACAGGTCTGATCTGGCTTTCTGCGATGCGCTTATCGCACGGTTCTATTGATGGCTATCATATAGCGTTTTCGCGCGGTGTGGCTACTGCTACAGCAACCGCGCTCAGGCGAGATCGCGGCGCAGGACGAGTGCATGCGCACTGCGGCCGTCAGGCCCCGGATAATAGTTCGGGCGGCGGCCGACTTCGCCGAAGCCCGCGCGGCGATAGAGCCTGGCGGCGGGCGTGTTGGTCTCGTCGACCTCGAGGAAGACGGTACGCACGCCGCGTCCCGAGAGCCGGCGCAGGTGCAGAGCCAACAGCTCGCGCCCGAGGCCGCGCGCGCGAGCACGCGGCGCGACCGCGACGGAGAGTATCTCCGCCTCGTCGCCCGCCTGCCGCGACACGATGAAGCCGGCGAGCCTTCGCCCGCGCGTCGCACGATGCGCAATGACCGCGCGATCGACGAGCAGCGATTCGATTTCCTGTTCGCTCCAGCCGCGTCGGAACGACAGGCCGTGCAGCGCTGCGATCGCGGCCGCATCGGCAACGCTCGCCTCGGCGATTGCCGGTTTGCGACCTGGCAGGAAACGCGCGAGACGGCCGATCATCCGGGCGATCATCGAAAGCGACTATCGGCGTGCCAGTTGCGCAGCATTCTGCGGCTGCGCATCCGGAGCGCGCAGATAGAGCGGTTTCGGCGATGTCGTGGTGTCGGTCGCGGCGGCGCCGAGCCGTGCCACCCAGTCGATGTCGGGCGCGCGCCGGTCGTCGACGATCGATGGCGGCTTTTCACCGCCGAACCAGTTCGCCGCCAGCATCGGCGCGCCGGTGCCGACAAGCCGCGGAGCACCCCCGGCGGCGACCCGCAGCGCCTCGCGCAGCGGGCTGATGCGCGGCGATACCAGCGTGCGGCCGCCGGCGCCGAACACCTGGAGATAGAGATGATCGTGCCGCGCATCGATGGCGGCGACCACCGGCCGGGTCTTGTCGGCGGCGATATAGGGAGCGGCATAGGCGGCCAGCGTCGACAGGCCGACAGCCGGCTTGCCGGAGGCGAGCGCGATGCCGCGTGCCGCGGCGATGCCGACACGCAGCCCGGTGAAACTGCCCGGCCCGACGGTCACGGCAATGCGGTCCAGATCTCTAAAGTCGATCTGAGCGCGATCCATCACCTGCGCGATCAGCGGCATCAGTGCTTCCGCGTGGCCGCGCACCATCGGGATCTGCTCGCTGGCGAGCATCGCCGCCTGCGCGGTGTCGAGCACCGCGGCCGAGCAGCATTCCAATGCAGTGTCGATGGCGAGGACGCGCATGATTCGGGACTATAGCAAGACGACCGGTGAGGCGCGCCACCCAGCCGGCAGCAGGCGCCTGCTGTTACACCGATTGCACGTCGACGACGTCGGGTACGAAGTGTCGCAGCAGATTGTGGATGCCGTGCTTGAGCGTCGCGGTTGATGACGGGCAGCCGGAGCAGGCGCCCTTCATCGTCAGGAAGACAACGCCATCCTTGAAGCCCTTGAAGGTGATGTCGCCGCCGTCATTGGCGACCGCCGGGCGCACGCGCGTCTCGATCAGCTCTTTGATCGTGGCGACCGTCTCGGCATCCTTGTCGTCGAAGAACTCGTCGCCGGCGTCATCGTCCTCGGCGCTGCCGTCGGCCAGCAGCGGCTCGCCGGAGATGAAATGCTCCATGATCGCGCCGAGCACGGCCGGCTTGATCTCCTGCCACTCGCCGGCTGTCTTGGTGACGGTGATGAAATCGCTGCCGTAGAACACGCCGCCGATATTCGGGATGTCGAACAGCTTGGCGGCGAGCGGCGATTGTGCGGCGGCTTCGCGGCTCGGCATGTCGAGCGCGCCGCCGGCCAGCACGTCGCGGCCAGGCAGGAATTTCAAGGTGGCGGGGTTCGGGGTCGCTTCGGTCTGGATGAACATCGGGTCTGGCTCCTCGCCCAAATGAGAACAGGACGCGGGTTCAAGGCCCGCGGGGCTTGCGGCTCGTTTATACCAGATATGGCGACTTTGTCGTGCAGTCGCAACTGCGGCGCGAAAACGTCGACCCTGCTGGTGTTCTGCGCGCCCGGGGACGTTCAGGACATGGCGTCGAGTTCGTCGTCGGACAGGTGCCCGGGAACGATCGCCACGGGGATCGGGAAGGAACCGGCCATCTTGCCGATATTCGACACCAGCGGCCCCGGACCGTCCTTGCCGGTTCCGGCGGCCAGCACCAGGATGCCGATATCGGCGTCCTCATCGATCAGTTTGAGGATTTCCTCGGTAACGATGCCTTCCCGGATAATGCGTTCGGGCGTGATGCCGGCGATGCCGTTGGCGCGGCCGGAATATTTGTCGAGCGCGATATTGGCGGCGTCGGCGGCTTCCTGCCGCATGATATCGGCGACGCCGAGCCACTGCTGGTTGCGGCCCTCGGTTTCGATGACGCGCAGCATCACCACGCCGGACTTGGTCCGCGCAGCACGCCGTGCCGCCCAATAGACGGCGCGGTCACATTCTTCCGTATCGTCGACGACGATCAGATATTTGCGCTGATGCCCGCTTTCGAAACTGCGGCGCTTGTTGCTCATGGTCGCTCCCTGGAATGAACGAGCACTGGCGTGATATCGGGCGTGAGCCCGTCAATGGTGGCACGGCCGCCCCGGCCGCGACAAGACGCAACAATACCGCCGGATGACGGTGACGCGCACATGACCGGCATGTGCGCGGCGCGGATGTCTAGGGGCGGCACACGCCGCAATCGGCGCGGCGCGCTCAGGCATGTTGTCGCGACACCGTTGCGCAGATTATTTTTTCTGCACGAAGCCGACAATGTCGCGCACAGCGCGCATCGTGTCCTCGGCAAGAACGCGCGCACGGCCGGCGCCGTCGATCAGCACCGAATCGATGTAGGCCGGATCCTGCGTCAGTCGCTTCATCTCGGCGCCGATCGGTCCGAGCCTGGCGACGGCGAGATCGACGAGCGCCGTCTTGAACGTCGAGAACTGCGCGCCGCCAAACTCCTGCAACACGTCGGCCTTCTTCACGTCCTTCAGCGCGGCGAAGATGCCGACCAGATTCTCGGCCTCCGGTCGTTTCGCCAGGCCGGCTTCCTCGCCCGGCAGCGGTTCGGGATCGGTCTTGGCCTTGCGCACCTTCTGGGCGATGGCGTCGGCGTCGTCGCTGAGATTGATGCGCGAATAGTCGCTCGGATCGGACTTCGACATTTTCTTCGCGCCATCGCGCAGCGACATCACCCGCGTCGCCGGTCCCTGGATCAGCGGTTCCGGCAGCGGGAAGAAGGCGTCGCCGAAACCGTTGTCGCGGATCGACGCGGCGAAGTCGTTGTTGAACTTCTGCGCCACGTCGCGCGTCAGTTCGAGGTGCTGCTTCTGGTCTTCGCCGACCGGCACATGGGTGGCTCGATAGACGAGGATATCGGCGGCCATCAGGTCCGGATAGGTGAACAGGCCGACGGAGGCGTTCTCGCGGTCCTTGCCGGCCTTCTCCTTGAACTGGGTCATGCGATTGAGCCAGCCCATGCGCGCGACGCAGTTGACCACCCAGGCGAGCTCGGCATGGCCGGACACCTGACTCTGGTTGAACACAATATGCTTCTTCGGATCGATGCCGCAGGCGAGGAACGCGGCGGTGACCTCGCGTGTCGCCGTCTTCAGTTCCACCGGGTCCTGCGCGACGGTGATCGCATGCAGATCGACGACGCAATAGATGCAGTCGTAGTGTTCCTGCAGCGCGACGAATTTGGTGATCGCACCGAGATAGTTGCCGAGATGCAGGTTTCCCGTCGGCTGGACGCCGGAGAACACCAGGGGTTTGAACGCCGATTGGGTCACGTCGCGCGCTTTCGCTGTTAGGGCCGCTGAGCTTTCCGCTCCGGAGGCGTGATGCCTGGGCGTAATGCTTGGGTGGAATGCTTGGGCGTGGTGCTTGCCATGTCCGCGCTGCCGGATGCAAGGGGGAAGCCATAGGGGAGTGCCGCGCGCTTATCGGGCCTTGTCGCGCAGTGCCGCCCACAGGTCGGGGAGGCGGATCACCCGCAGGCGCTGCAGAAGGCCGACATAGACGGCGATGCCGATGCCGACCAACAGGACGACAGTTGCCAGCGGCGGGGCGGTCGCAATCTGCGCCATGCCGGCGCGTCCGGCGATCACGGTCGCCGCCATGATCGCCGTCGCCAGTACGATCAGCGTCAGACGGCGCATGAGTGCCGAATCAAGATGCAGCCAGCCGCGCTTCGCGAGCACGATCATCATGCCGGTGGCGCCGACCCAGCCGGAGATGGCGATTGCGGCGGCAACGCCGGTGACGCCGGCCAGGGGAAACAGCAGCAGGCCGCCGCTCACCGCGACGGCAAGGCCGGCCAGCGCCGCCAGCATCGGCGTGCGGGTGTCCTCGTGGGCGAAGGAGATGGCGCCGCCGATCTTCTCGATGACGTGGCCCGGCAGGCCGGCGCAGATCGCGGTCAGCGTTGCGGCGACTGCGGCGCTATCGCTGGCGGTGAAAGCGCCGCGCTCGAACAGGCCGGCGGCGATCGGCCCGGCAAGCGTGGCGAACCCGACGGCTGCCGGCAGGGTGACGCCGAGCGCGATCTCGAAGGCACGCGACTGGGCGCGCCGCATCGCGGCGGCATCGCCGGAGAGGATACTGGCGGCGATGCGCGGCGCGATGACGCTGGCGATGACGATCGAGGCGACGCCGAGCGGCAATTCGTAGAGGCGGTTGGCGTAATAGAGCCACGACACGCCGGCCTGTGTCGTCGAGGCGATCATCGCGCCAACGATCAGCTTGAGCTGCGGGATGCCGGCGGCCACCAGGCCGGGAAAGGCGAGCAACAGGAAACGGCCGGTTTCCACTGAAATGGCGATGCCGCCGCCGATGACCGGCGGGCGCAGGCGCAGGAACCCGGCAAAGATCACCGCGAACTGGGCGAGGCCGCCACCGACGATGGCCTGCGCCAGCACGGTGCCGGCATGTTGCGTCAGTTGCGCGCCGCTCAGCAGCACCCAGCCGAGCGCGGCGAGCACGACGATGTTGAAGACAACAATGCCGAATGCCACCGCGCGCACCCGGTGCTCGGCGTTGAGGACCGCGGCGAAAACGGCGATGACGGCCGCGAGCGCGATATAGGGCGCGGCGATGTGCAGATAATCCGCAGCGACGGCGGCGCGGGCCGCGTCGAAGCCGGGCGCCACCAGCGCGACGATCGTCGAAGCGAAGACCACGCAAAGCAGCGACACGGCCGCGGCGATGAGCGCCATCGCTTCGAAGACGCCTCGGAAGAAGCGGCCGGCGCGGGCGTCGCCTTCCGTCGCCCGGATGCGCAGCCACATCGGCACGAAGGCGGCGTTCAGCGCGCCTTCCGCCAACAGACGGCGGAAGAAGTTGACCACCTGCAGCACGACGAAGAAGGCGTCGGCGAACACGCCGGTGCCCAGCATCGCGGCGATGCCGACGTCGCGCAGGAAACCGAGCAGTCGCGAGACCAGCGTCGCCGAGCCGACGGTGGCGACGGCGCGGGTCAGCGGTTCAGGTGATGGAGCAGGCGATGGAACGGGCATGCGCTGGCAGGATGAGGCGTTTTGTCATCGGCGAGAAGCGAGCAAGGCAACAGGCAGGGCAGAGAGCAAGACAGCGAGCGAGTCGGACAGCAGAGATAGAGAGAGCTGGCAAGAGAGTGCGTCCTGCTGCCCACTCGATCCTACCTGCTTTCTATCCGCTTTGTCGGCTTGCAGCATGCTTCCGAAAAAGCCCGTTCTCTGGCTGGCCATGGGGGGCGGCTTTTGGGAAAGCATGCTCCTCGGGCCCCGATCCCAATGATCATGCTCAAGTGGGCGACGGCTGTGATTCCAGCGGCTCAATGAGAGTTGAATCACGCCCCGGCGTCACGGCGGAGGACAGGCCTGCCGGTCTGCGTTGCCTTCGAGACTTCGGCAGGTATAGTGCCGCCGCTGCCGAAGCGCAGCCGCCTCCGCTCTTTCACCCCGCATCCGCCGTAGTTGCCGCAGGAGATTTGCCATGACCAGAGCCCTCTATGATGTGCTGGGGATCGGCAACGCCATTGTCGACGTCATTGCCCGCGCCGAGGACGATTTTCTCGTCAAGCATGCGATGCAGAAGGGAGCGATGGCGCTGATCGACGAAGAGCGCGCGCAGGCGATCTATGCGGCGATGGGGCCGGCGACGGAAATCTCCGGCGGGTCGGCCGCCAACACCATTGTCGGCGCCGCCAGCCTGGGCGCGCGCGCGGCCTTTGTCGGCAAGGTGAAGGACGACGAGCTGGGTAAGCATTTCGCGCATGACATCCGCGCCGCCGGCGTTGCTTTCGACACCAAGGCGGCGCTTGGCGGGCCGTCGACTGCGCGCTGCTACATCATGGTGACGCCGGACGGCGAGCGCACCATGAATACCTATCTCGGCGCCGCGCAGAATTTGAGCCCGGAGGATATCTCCGAAGAGCTGATCGGTTCGGCCGCGGTCACCTATCTTGAAGGCTATTTGTGGGATCCGCCGCAGGCCAAGGAGGCCTTTCGCAAGGCGGCAGCCATCGCGCATGCGGCGTCGCGCAAGGTGGCGCTGACGTTGTCGGACTCCTTTTGCGTCGGACGCTACCGGGCCGAGTTCCTCGATCTGATCCGCACCGGCACCATCGATATCCTGTTCGCCAATGAGAACGAACTGCATGCGCTCTACGAGACTTCGGATTTCGCCACTGCCGTAGCGCAGCTCAGCCAGGAAGCGCGGCTCGCGGTGGTGACGCGCAGCGAGAAAGGCTGCGTGGTCGTCTCGAAGCAGGGCGTCGAGGCCGTGCCGGCGCATCCGATCGACAGCCTGGTCGATGCGACGGGTGCCGGCGATCTATTCGCGGCGGGCTTTCTCGTCGGCCATTCGCGCGGGCAGGACAACAAGACCGCGGCGCGTCTCGGCGCCATGGCGGCGGCGGAGGTCATCCAGCACATCGGCGCGCGGCCGCAGAAGCCGCTGCACGGGCTCGCCAAGCAGCATGGGCTGGCGGTCTCCTGACCTGACCGGCGTCGGCGAAATCCGCCGGAGACGATAACCAATCGGTAACCAAACGTGGTTAGCGATTGATGAATCGGTCAATCCGGAGATTTCGGTCATGGTCGACGACAGATCGGCTGGCGTTCAATCAACGGACGCTCAATTGAATGACGGTGGTACGGCCGGCGATCAGGCCGTCCCTTCTGCTGATGCTGCTGCCGGTAGCGAGAATGTTGCCGCGGATGCCGTGAAGGCCGCCGGGATTGATTCGCCATCGCTGACCCCGGAAACCGCGTCCGCTGCCTCTGCCGTGTCGGTGGTAACGGTCGACGGGCCCTCCGTTTCGGCACCTGAGATGCAGGCCGCAGCGACATCCGCGACAACGGCAAGTGATGCGGAAACGCCGGTGCGGCATTGGCCGTTGAAGTGGCCGGCTCTGCACCTGCCGACTATGCCGACATTGTCGCGACGGGTGCGTCGACGTGCAGCGATGGCCGCCGGCGTTGTGGCTGCAGCCTGTCTCGGCGCCACCGTTGGTGCGGTAGCGGTCGGCATGCGTCCTCCCGCGGTGACGCCGGCGCAACAGGCCACCCTCGCCGAAGAGCGCGCGGCGATGCAGAAGACCATCGAGCGACTTGGCAAGGAGGTGACGTCGCTGCGCGCCGGCCTCGATACCGCCGGCAAGAGTGCGAACACGCAGATTGCCAAGCTGACCGCCAAGGTGAAGGAAGCCGAGAAAGCCGCCGATGAGGCACGTCGTGCTGCTGCGGCACCGGAAACGACCGGATCAATTCCGGCCAATGTGCCGATTCCGGTTCCGAAGCCGGCGATCAAGCCGGCGGCCAACCCCGTGGCTGCGGCCACGCTCCCGGTCGTCGATGGCTGGTTTGTCCATTCCGCTCGCAATGGCCGGGTGCTGGTCGAGGGGCGCGGTGAACTCTTCGACGTCGTTCCCGGTGCCCCGTTGCCGGGCCTCGGCCGGGTCGAGGCGATCCGGCGGGAGAACGGCCAGTGGGTGGTGGTGACCCAGAAGGGCCTGATCGTCGCGATGCGCGAGGCGCCGCGTCAGGTTTATCGCCGGTTCTGATCCTCACCGATTTGTGAGCGGGTGGGTCAGCCCCGTGTGCTGCTGCAGCCGTGGTGTGTGTCGCGGCACCATGCCAGACTTCCGTCCGTGGCCACCATCGAGACGGAAGCGCGATGCCCGGTCCGTTGCTCACGCTCGCTCTTGCTGCCGCGCTGGCGGCAGGCACGGTATTGCCGGCCGGCGCGCAGGTCGCTCCCCGGCCGCCGCGTCCGGAGATGGCCGAAAGCTGCCCCGGTCTCGTTGCGCGGGCGCCGGCGCCGCGGATCGTGCCGGCGGCATTGCGGCCACCCCTCTCCTCTGGTCCGGCTGCCTTGCGTGCCGCGCTCGCCGTCGATGAGGTGCGCATCGATTATATCGGGCACTCGACGTTTCTGATCGAGAGTCCGCGCGGCGTACGCATTGCCACCGATTACAACGATTATGTGCGGCCGCGGATCGTGCCGGATGTGGCGACGATGAATCACGCGCATTCGACGCATTACACCGATCACCCCGATCCGGGGATCAAGTACGTGCTGCGCGGCTGGTCGAGCGAGTTCGGCAAGCCGGCGCGCATCGACGTTCAGGTCGACGACGTGCATATCCGCAACGTGCCGACCAATATCAGGGCCTGGTCCTATGGCGAGAGCACCGCCGGTGTGACCACCGAGCGGCATGGGAACTCGATCTTCATTTTCGAGATCGGCAGCCTGTGCGTCGCGCATCTCGGCCATCTGCATCATACGCTGACGCCGCAGCAATTGAGCGAGATCGGCCGCGTCGACGTGGTCATGGTGCCGGTCGACGGGTCCTATACGCTCGATCTCGACGGCACGGTCGACGTGCTGCAGGCGCTGAAGGCGCCGCTGATGATCCCGATGCATTATTTCAGCGGCTATACGTTGAACAACTTCCTGCAGCGGTTGCAGAAGCTGGATTGGGATGTCGAGCGTTCGACGGTGCCGTCGGTGGTGCTGTCGCGCGCCAGCCTGCCGGCGAAGCCGAAAGTGCTGGTCCTGCCCGGCCGTTGATGGTCAGGCGCGCCGCAGCACCGGCCGCGTCGTCATCGGCGTACGCCGTAGCGCCAGCGCCGCCGCGAAACCGACGATGCCGACGGTCGCAAACATTGTGGGTGCGCTCGACCAGCCGAAGTGATCGGCCCAGGTACCGAGTGCCGCCGGTCCCAGCATCTGTCCGATGGCGCTGGCTTGCGCCAGCACGCCGAAGATCGCCGCCAGCAATGCCGGGCGCGGCGTGTAATAGGGCGCGCCCGCGAACATCGCGCCGGGCACCATGCCAGAGACGCCGAGCCCGATGCAGGCGCAGACGACGACTAGCAGCGCCGGCGCCGCACTCGAAAAGATTCCAAACGACATGGTGCCGGTGGCCACGAAGGAGACGGCGATCGGCAGCCAGACCGGCAGGCCAAAGCGCAGCAGCGGGCCGACAATGAAATTGCCGACACCGTTGATGGCGATGACGAGCGCGACGAGTGCCGCCGCTGCTTCGATCGACATTCCAAGCCGGTCGATCAGCAAGGTCGGCATCAGCCCGACCACGGCATGATAGTGGAAGGTGTAGAGGCCGAACGACAGTGCCAGCAACATCGGGCCACGGGCGCGCAGCACCTCGCCGATACCGGCGCGGATGTCGAGCCGGTCGATCCGTGCGGCAGCGCCGGCCGGCTTGTCCTGCGGCGCGACGAAGAACAGCACCGCGGCATAGGCGATGGCGAGCGCGCCATTGACGAACCAGAGCATCCGCCAGCTTTCCGAGGCGAGCCACGGGCCGGCGAACATGATGATCACCATGCCGACCGGCACGTAGCAGGACCACAGCGCCATGGTCATGTCGTGGTCTTTCGGCGACGAGATCAGCCGCAGCAGTGTCGGGATGGCGATCACCGCCGGGACGAAACCGCACCCCTCGACAATGCGGCAGACGATCAGCCATTCGCCGCTGGTTGCGGCGGCGCCGGCGCAGGAGGCAAGACCGACGACCAGCAAACCGACGATCGATGTGCGGCGCGCGCCGATGCGGGTGACGACGACGCCGATCATCAGGCCGGCGGCGGCACCGAGCATGGCATAGACGCTGACGATCCATGCAGCGAAGGACAGGCTCAGCCCCAGATCCTGGCGCAGCAGCGGCACTGCGATGGCGGCCTTGCCGACCTGGAAGGCGCAAACGACACCGGCGCCGATCAAGATGAAAATCAGCGGCCAACGGGTCGCGCTCATGGTCCTCCGATCCGGCCGGCAACGTGCTTGTCGGCGACCGTGAATTGGTCCAGTTTTATAGAAAATGGCGGTCGGCACAGCTTCTATACGGATGCCGTCGCACCAAAACAACGAACAAAACGGAAGGGACGCCATGCTCAGCCAGGAACAGAACGACCAGATCACTCGGGTCGGGCCAGGGACGCCGGCCGGGACGCTGATGCGCCGCTACTGGCAGCCGGCGGCGCTGGTGGAGGAATTGAACAGCCCGCGCCCGATCAAACCGCTGCGGCTGCTCGGCGAAGATCTGGTGATCTTCCGCGATGACAAAGGTCGCTACGGACTCGTCGGCCGCTCCTGCCCGCATCGTGGCACGGATCTCGCGTTCGGCCGTCTGGAGGATGGCGGTCTGCGCTGCGCCTTCCATGGCTGGCTGTTCGACGTGGACGGCCGCTGCCTGGAAACGCCGGCAGAACCCGAAGGCTCCAATCTGTGCGCCAACATCAAGCAGAAAGCCTATCCGGTCGTCGAGCGCAGCGGCATCCTGTTCACCTATATGGGGCCGGCGCCCGTTCCCGAGCTGCCGCATTTCGACTGTCTGATTGCGCCCGACACGCACACATTCGCGTTCAAGGGGCTGATCGAGTGCAACTGGCTGCAGTCGCTGGAGGTCGGCATCGACCCGGCTCACACCTCGTTCCTGCATCGCTTCTTCAACGACGAGGATCCGGCGCAGGCCTATGGTCGCATGTTTCGCGACCGCTCGCTCGATACCGACATGCCGATGACCAGGATCATGCGCGAATTCGACAAGCCGCGCATCGAGGTCGAGAACACGGAATATGGTCTGCGGCTGGTGACGCTGCGGCAGATCAGCGACACGAGCACGCATGTGCGCGTCACCAACCTGATCTTCCCGAATGCCTTCATCATTCCGATGAGTCGCGAGATGACGATCTCGCAATGGCATGTGCCGGTCGACGACACCAAACACTATTGGTACGCGATCTTCACCAGCTATGCGACGCCGGTGAACAAGGAGCAGATGCGCAACCAGCGGCTCGAACTCTACGAATTGCCCGACTACCGGCCACGCCGCAACAAATCGAACGACTACGGGTTCGATCCGCACGAGCAGGCGCACGAGACCTTCACCGGCATGGGCACCGACATCAACGTGCACGATCAGTGGGCCTGCGAATCGATGGGCGAGATCCAGGATCGCACGCGCGAGCATCTCGGCACCTCGGACAAGGCGATCACTGCCTATCGCCGCATGCTGCGGCAGGCGATCGAGCAGGCGAAGAGCGGGCAGACACCGCTGATGGTGCTCGATGCGGAGACCGCACCGAAGATCACCGGCCCGGGGACGGCCGACGGCATCGGCCCGGTCGACGGTTGGCAGAGCTACTGGCAGAAGGTGGATGCTGGCCGCCGCAACGGCGCGCCCTGGTACGAGGCGCCGGCGGACGCGCGGTAATCGGACGCGATGTTGACGTGATGCGGTACGCTCCGTCCCGACCATTTCTCCCGGCTCGCATTATCCCGATGATGAGCACCGCGGCAGCGATGCCTCTCGAAGGGCGGCGTGGCCTGGCGGCCGCAGCTCGCAGCGTGAATCCGATCGTTCATCCTGCGGGGGCTTTGCTCTGCGAAGCCATCTCGGGGCGACGGATTGAGAACGGTATCCTGCCTTGAGAAAAGTCACGTCTGAACGCCCAGCCAGAAAATCGTCCGCGTCTTTCGTCGAGCGTCATGGTTTGTGGTCGGCGGAACAGGCGCGGCGCGCCGAACAGGTTGCGCGCGAGATCAAACGCCGCAAGCTCGAAACGGTGCGGTTCTCTTTCGCCGATCAGCATGGCGTGCTGCGCGGCAAGACGCTGATGGCGGCCGATGCGATCGGCGCCATGCGCGCCGGCGTCAGCATGACGACGACGTTGCTGGTCAAGGATACCTCTCACAAGAGCGTATTTCCGGTGTTCACGCCGGGTGGCGGTTTCGGCATGCCAGAGATGGAGGGCGGCGCCGATTTCGTCATGGTGCCTGATCCCGATACGTTTCGTGTGTTGCCATGGTCTCCGACGACCGGCTGGCTGTTGTGCGATATTGCCTTCGCCAACGGCAAGCCGGTGCCGTTCTCCACCCGCCAGAAGCTGCGAGATGCGCTCGCGACGCTGGCGGCAGCGGGCTATGACTTCCTCGCCGGGCTTGAAGTCGAGTTTCATCTGTTCAGGATCGAGAATCCGCGACTAGCGCCGGGCGATGCGAGTTGGCCGCCGGCGGCGCCTGAGGTCAGTCTGCTGTCGCAAGGCTATCAGTATCTCACCGAGACGCGCTTCGATCAGATCGAACCAGTGCTTGAACTGTTGCGCGCGCCGCTGCTGGCACTTGGGCTGCCTCTGCGCTCGATGGAAGTCGAGCTCGGACCGAGCCAGTGCGAATTCACTTTCCGTCCGTCGCCGGCGCTCGCCGCTGCGGACTCGATGGTGCTGTTCCGCTCGGCGGTGAAGCAGGTCGCGCGGCGGCATGGCTATCTCGCGAGCTTCATGTGCCGGCCGGCGCTGCCGCATGTGATGTCGAGCGGCTGGCATCTGCACCAGTCGCTGACGACGCGAAAGACCGGCGCCAACGCCTTTGTGTCGCATGACAGCGAACCGCTGTCGCCGCTCGGGCGGCATTATCTCGGCGGGCTGCTGACGCATGCGGCGGGCTCCGCGGCGTTCAGTACGCCGACGATCAACGGCTACAAGCGCTATCGGGCCTATTCCCTGGCACCGGATCGTGCGGTCTGGGGACGCGACAACCGCGGCGTGATGATCCGTTTGCTCGGGCAGCCGGGCGATGCGTCGACGCATCTGGAAAATCGTATCGGCGAGCCGGCAGCCAATCCGTATCTTTATCTGGCGTCGCAGATTCATGCCGGCCTCGACGGCATCGCGAAGAAGCATGACCCCGGCCCGTCAGCCGACACGCCCTATGAGACCGAGGCGCCGCTGCTGCCGACTTCGCTGGGCGAGGCGCTCGAGGCGCTGCGTGGAAACGATTGCTTCCGCGCCGGCTTCGGCCCCGGCTTCGTCGACTATCTGATCCGTCTGAAGGAAGGCGAACTGAAGCGCTATCACGCCGAGGAGGCCCATGGTTCCGATGCGACGCCATGGGAGCAGCGCGAATATTTCGATCTGTTCTGATCGCGGCATGGGCTGGCCATGCGGCGCGATGCGCCGGACGCCGCCCCATATGCATCGGTCTATTTGTAGAAGCCGTCGCGCAGATTGAGGCCGTGTTCGAGCCAGACCTTCATGGCGCACAGCATTCCCGTCCAGCCTTGGCAATTGTTATAGGATGCGGTCAGCCCTTCCGGCGTCTCCAGCCAGCCCTGCTCGCTGATACGCACGAGGGTGCGAGCGTCGCCGATCGGCGCGAAGGTGATGGTGACAGTCGTTCTGCGGGCCCCCGCGGCATCCGGTGCAGCCGCATTGCCGGGGGCGTCCCAGCGCAGCACGATGCGCTTGTTCGGCTCGACCTCGACGACATGAACAGGGAACGCCCCAGGAAAATCGTGGAAGTCCCATGTCACAACCGCGCCCGCCTCAAGCCGTCCCTTCGCGCCTCCCGTGGTGAAGAATCTGGAGAGGTGGTCCGGATTCGCGACGGCCTCGAAGACCTCACCGACGGGGCGGGAAATACGTCCGCTGATTGTGAATTTCGGCTCCATCGCAGCGCCTCCTCTGGCCGACACATCTTCTGTTGTTTGGTTGTCGACATCGCTCTCGACACTTGCTGTTGGCCTAAATTATGTTATAAAAATATAACATGTCAATCGACGATACAGATGCAGACGATGCGCTGTTCAAGGCGCTGGGCCATCGCGCCCGGCGGTTCCTTCTTGATGCGCTGAAATCCGGCCCGCGCACGACCGGTATGTTGTGCGGGCTGCTGCCGGCGCTCGACCGCTGCACGGTGATGCAGCATCTGCGGGTGCTCGAAGATGCGGGACTGATCGTGGTGGAGCGACGCGGCCGCGAGCGATGGAACCATCTCGACGCGCTGCCGATCCACGCGATTCATGAGCGATGGATTGGGCCTTATGCCGCCTATGCGGCGTCGATGCTCAGTCGGCTCAAACAGATGAGCGAGCAGCCACAGCAGGCGACGGCCGCGGATGAGACGAGCTGATCTGATCAGCGCGCCGGCGGTCGACTGCATAAAGATCTGTCGTGAGGTCGGAAACCGCCGTTACCGGGTTGTGCCAATCCATCGCTGGGCCGACATCGGTCGGAGCTGCGGCGTTGTGACGGTGATTCTCTATTCCGCTGGGTCGCGATGCGGCGATCGGCGACAATATCGCACTATAGAGGGCAATCGGCGGCCAGTGGCGGAGAGGAGGGATTTTCCAATCCGCGCAAGTAACGCAGCAAAATCAATGACTTAAGTCGCGCCGCGATAGGTCGTGTGTACCAATGAAATGTACCGCTGTCGAGCGACAGACGCGGCTTTGCGCAACTGATTATCGGGGCCACAAGTCGATTTGTGCAGGCCACTCTGCGCACCACGCGGTCCAACAGAGCACGGCACCCTAAGGGACGAGGACAGCCGCCATTTCGTCGATATGCGCGTCAATCCGTTCCAGGACCGGCGCAGGCACAACATCGCGCTCAGGAAGAATTGGCCACTTGTCACGCACGGCCGCGGCGGTCTCGGCTACGGCGTTCATCACGGCACCCTCCGGAAGACGGCTACGGTTCGCGAAATTGCGCCAGCGTTCTGGAGTCAGCGCCTTGAACGACTTTTCGCCAGCGAGGCTCAAAGCCAGGCCATCTTTCGGAATGTACGGAACCGTTGAAAGCATGTCGTAGACAGGCGACAGCATCGGCGTCCGGCCGTCTCCTGGATAAAGCAGCGACCAGTTCTTGAGGTGCATATCGCCGTTTCCGGTGATCGCAATGAGCGCGAGGCGCCGAACAAACTCGATCGCGGCATCGAAAGAGACGCCGCTTGTCAGCGCTGCGGCAATGTTGTGATACGCCCCGCCGGTGTATTTCTCGGACGGATAGCGGTCGAAAACCTGGGCGAAGTCCTCCATATGCACCCGCGCGCCGCCAGCACCGCGATCGAAGCGGCGGACGAGAAGCACCTTACCCGTGGCCATGGTGTTGAACTCTTCCGGAATGCCGGCGAACTCCGCCTTGTCGACGAGCTCGCGGGTCGGCACCTCCATCCCCAACGCTTCCGCTAAGGCCAGGATCGCGAATTCGTTTTCCGAGAGCCCGATATGAGTGAGGGAGGGAAATTTCGCGATGTACTCACCCTGCTCGTCATCGACGGCAAGCGTGATCTCGCCTCCCTTTCCGGTATTTTTCATAACGGAAAGCTTCATTTGGACACCAGCGAGCGAAAATCGCGCCTTCTTCCTGCTTTCCGCCACCGGGCCATCATCTGGAATCGGGATGCCATCGCTGGGGAGAGCGCGGACCGCCCCCGGCAAGCTAGACCCCAGTGCAGCCAACAGATCGAAGTCGTTCCCCGGTCTGACCGACGCCGCGTGATGCTTCTCCATCGCCTCGCGCAGTTTCTCTTCGGGTAGCAAGTTCGCGAAGAACGGCGGCAGCGCGCCGCGGATCGGTTTCGGATCCCGGCGGAGACCGCCGTCCACCGAGCGAAGCGATAGGCTGAAGATCGGCGGGTTGTTCAAGCTCCGGTACGAAGGCAGCAGATTGAATGCGTTGTAGTCGCCCGGCGTTCGGACCAGGGTGCCGGTGAGCGATCCCGACCGGTGGAAGTCGCCGGCCGTCCGAGATGCGCTGATCAATGCGCTGCAGTTCCTTACCGGCGATATCTGGGACATCACGTTCGTGAAGCGCCGTAAGGTACTTGAGACTCCCCAGGAAACTCTCCAGCTGTCCTTGGTCGGCGAGCTAGCCATACTACCGTTCAGCGAAGGCCTCGATTCCCGCATTGTCGCCGGACTGATGGCCGACAAATGGGAGAGGCGCCTCATCCGAGTACGGCTCGGCAGCAAGTCGAACGACCGGCCCAAGACGGCGGGCGGCCAACCGCAGCCGTTCACCACGATCCCTTACGAAGTCCGCGCCGCCGGCTATTCCTTCGCCGAGACAAGCGCACGATCGCGCGGGTTCAAGTTCGTGATGCTCAGTGGGATTGCCGCGCATCTGTCGAAGGCCACGACCATCTTCGTTCCCGAGAGCGGGCAGGGTGCGCTCGGTCCCGCCTTGGTACCGGTCGGTCAGGCATACAGTGACTACCGCAACCATCCACTCTTCATGCGCCGGATGGAAGCGCTGCTCGCCGTACTGTTCGGGCACAAGGTCCGCTTCGAATTCCCGAGATTGTGGTTTACCAAAGGCCAGACCCTCGAAGCGTACCTGCGCACAAGCCGGAACGCGGAGTGGTCGCAGACACGATCGTGTTGGCAGGATAACCGACATGCTTCGGTGGACGGCAAGCGGCGCCAGTGCGGCATCTGTGCGGCGTGTATGCTGCGCCGTCTCAGTGTTCATGCCGCCGGCCAGACTGAGAAACCGGAGACCTACATCTGGGACCTCAAAACGCCAAGTTTTGAAGAAGGTGCGGCCGCCGGCCTGAAGAAAATCGACGGTGCGCAGCGTGAATATGCGATCGCTGGGACGTTGCATCTTGACCATCTGGCCAGCCTGAGGCACGCGCCGTTGCACGCCCCAACAATCCGCTTGAACGCAGCGCAACTCGCGAAGGCGCTCGACATGGCGGAGGACATAGTACGGATCAAACTCGACACCATGCTCGACAAGCATGCCAGCGAATGGAAGGCTTACGTGACCTCACTCGGCTCCGAATCGTTCGTGAACCGCTGGACGGGTCGCGCGGCATGAGTGCGTTGGACCATCTGTCGGCTGAGGAGATCGGCCAGCGTCTCCGCATAGCCAGAGAAAGCGCGAAACTCCGGCAGGAGGACGCCGCCGAAAGGCTCGGCATGTCACGCACCACGGTGGTGGCTGTCGAAAAAGGCGACCGCCGCGCGCGTTTCGAGGAGGTACGGGCGTTCGCGCAACTCTACGGTACCTCTGTCAACGTGCTGCTGCGCGACGAGGCGGTCCACGTCGATCTCGCACCGAAGTTCCGAAAGCACTTCAGTAAGGAGGATGCCGCCGTCGAGGATGCAGCCGGGCTGCTTGCAGATCTTGCGCAAGCCGAAGTGGAGCTTGAGGCGCTGCTCGGCGTACGGCGGGTGCGAAATTATCCGCCTGAACGCATTCTGCTCCCAGGCGACGTCAGGGCGCAAGCTGAACAGGACGCAACCGAGCTCCGCCAATGGCTTGGACTCGGCTTCAGTCCCATCGGCGACATCATCACACTGCTCGAACTGGAGCTCGGCGTTCGGGTCTACATCCGACGACTTGACGCCAACATCTCGGGCTTGTTCGCATACGATGACAAGATTGGCGCTTGCATGCTGCTCAATGCAAGCCACCCGCGCGAACGCCGGGCGCTGACCGCCGCTCACGAAACGGGGCATCTGGTATCGACGAGGCGAGAACCCGAGGTGCTGACCGGGGGGCGCAGCGAGAATTCGCGCGAGGAGCGTTACGCCACCGCGTTCAGCTCGACATTCCTCATGCCGGCCCGAGCATTGATGCAAAGGTTCAAGGAGGTGACTGCCGGTTCCGAAAAGCTCACGCGGCGCCACATCATTATCCTCGCGCATGCCTTCGGCGTGTCGCGCGAGGCAGTCGTGCGTAGGCTGGAGGACCTCAGCCTCGCTCCAAAGGGCACGTGGGAGTGGTTTCAACACTACGGCAATATCACGAACGAGCAGGTCCGGCAGGTGCTCGGCGATGTCGACACGCCCGACGCCGGACGGGCCGATGCATACCGGCCGACAAGTCTCCGGCTCGGATTGCTGGCCGATGCGGCTTCGCGCAGGGGAATCCTGAGCGAAGGCCAGATTGCGAGGATGCTACGTCTCGACAGAGTCGAGCTCCGGGCGATGCTCGATGGACTGGAAGTCCAGGGGGACGGGGCAGATGAGCCAATCCTGCCTAACTGACTCCTCCCTTCCGATCATCGTCGACGCTAGCGTCGTCATAAATCTCAACGCCACCGGATGCGGCGCTACGGTGCTGCGTGTGCTTCCGAACCGTGTGGTATTAACGGATGCTGTCGTTGCCGAGCTCCGCACCGACGGACGTACCGGCCGCGACGACGCGAAGCTGGTACGCTCGCTGATCGATGCCAGCCTCGCCGAGGTTGCCGCCGTCGCTGATCTGAAGAACAGCCACTTCGAGACATTAGTGACCGGCTCTGCCGCGGAAACGCTCGACGACGGCGAAGCCGCCACCATCGCATTGGCGCTGGAGAGTAACGCCGTCGCCGTCAGCGACGACAGAAAGGCCGTCGCGCTGTGCGCGCGCAGATTTCCGGGATTAGCCATCGCGAGCACGATCGATCTGCTCGCTCACAATGCGGTCGCGGCGGCGCTCGGAAGTCCCGGACTCTCAGACGCGGTTTTCGCCGCGCTGAAGAGCGCGCGGATGCGCGTTCCCGAGCACTACGAGCAATGGATCCTGCGTCTGATCGGCAAAGCCCGCGCGATGGAGTGCCCCAGCCTCCGGGGCGCCCTGCGCTCTGGTCATACTCTGTTGCCGCGAAAACAGCGTCAGGAATGACCCGGCGCACCGAAAGGAGCGGATGGATAATCCGCGCGCACGGCAGCATCACCTAATTAGGCCCATGCGTTGCAGGGCCGACGCATCGATCTGATAATAGGAAGGTCCCGTGCAGTGGTTATCGTATCGCCCATTACCCGTGCTATGGTAGCAGCGGAAGGCCAAGCTCCTTCAAAAACGCATTGTGCTTCTCCGTTGCTGACCGAATCTGCTTTTCGATCTCGACCAACTCGCCACGCGTGGCCGTCAGATCAATCTCGGCCTCCTGCTCGGCTGTACTGATGTAGCGGGAAATATTGAGATTGAAGCCTTCTTCGGCGATCCGCTCCATGCCGATGCGCTTGGAGTAGCGATCCTCTTCCTTGCGAAATTGATAGGTCGCAATAATTTTAGCAATGTGCTCGTCTGTGAGTTGGCTCTGCCGTTTGCCTTTCACGAAGTGCTCGGCGGCGTTGATGAAGAGCACATCGTCAGGCTTCTTGCACTTCTTTAGAACGAGGATGCACACAGGGATGCCGGTGGAATAGAATAGGTTCGCAGGCAGTCCGATGACCGTGTCGATGTGGCCATCTTTCAGCAGCTTGGTTCGGATTCGCTCTTCCGCCCCACCTCTGAACAGCACTCCGTGGGGGAGGATGATGGCCATCACGCCCTCATCCTTCAGGTAGTGGAATCCGTGCAGCAGGAAGGCAAAGTCCGCGGCCGACTTGGGAGCCAGCCCGTAGTTCTTGAACCGCACATCATCGCCCATCGTCTCGGTCGGTTCCCAGCGCAAGCTGAAGGGCGGGTTGGCTACGATGGCATCGAAGGCGGGTTTCTTGGCCGGGTTCAACTCGCGCAGGATGTCCCAGTCATTGGCCAGCGTGTCGCCGTGGTAGATTTCGAACTCGGTGTCCTTCACGCCGTGCAGCAGCATGTTCATGCGCGCGAGGTTGTAGGTGGTAATGTTCTTTTCTTGCCCGTAGATTTTGCCGATGCCGTGCGGCCCCATGCGCTTGCGCACGTTCAGTAGCAGCGAGCCGGAGCCGCACGCGAAATCGAGCACGCTGGCGAGCCATTCTTTCTTCCCGGTTGCGGGCTCCTGGCTGTCGAGCGTCACGATCGCGGAAAGAATGTCTGACACTTGCTGCGGGGTATAGAACTCGCCTGCCTTCTTCCCGGAGCCGGCGGCAAATTGGCCGATCAGATATTCGTAGGCGTCGCCCAGCGCATCCACATCGGACGAGAAGTCGGCGAGCCCTTTGGCGATCTCGGTGATGATGGCGCAGAGTTTGGCGTTGCGATCAGCGTACGTCCGGCCGAGCTTGTCAGAGCCAAGATTGATTTCCGAGAAAAGACCGCCGAACGTGCTCTGGAACGACTCGTTCTCGATGTATTTAAAGCCTGCCTGCAGGGTGTTCAGCAGTTCGTCGTTCTGGGTGCGCGCCATATGGGCGATGCTGGTCCAGAGGTGTTCCGGCTTGATGACGTAGTGCGCCTTGAGGCGCATCTGCTTTTCAAAAGCCGCAACATCATCGGGGTTCTCCGCGTACCAAACAGATAGGGGCGAGCGCCCGCCGTTGCCGATCGCGTTGGGGTCTGGGTAGTCGCGCCCGAGCTCCTTCTTCGCGGCCATCTCGTAGTTGTCAGAGAGGTAGCGCAGGAAGAGGAACGACAGCATGTAGTCGCGGAAATCGTCCGCGTTCATCGCGCCGCGCAGCTGATCGGCAATGTTCCAGAGCGTTTTGCCCAGCTGCTTTTGGATTTGGTCGTTCATTGTACGGGTGCTTCCTGGGGGGCGAGCGCTGGCGCCGCGGCGACGGTCTGGGCCGAAACAACTCCCGGCAAAGCGAACTCGAACCGCGTGATGAATTCGCGCAGGATGCGGCGGAACAGTTCCTTGTTGTCCTCGCCCATCTCTGTGGGTTCATGTATGGCATAGGCACCGTGGCTCAGCAGGTTCAGGGCACGGTTGAACAGCGCCCGATCCTCTTCGTTGTCCAGCGCCTTCAGGCAGAAGGCCATGCTTGGATGACCGAAAAAAGAGGCTGTCTTCTCCATGACGCTGCGCAAGGCGTTGAAGTGGAAGGTGTAGAGCTTCCCCTTGTCGGGATCGGCGGCACGCTGCAGCTCGGCTAAAGTGGCGATGTGATGGAAGAAGGGCGTATCCTCGCTCGCCTGAAGCGTGTAGGCGCCGTCGCCGTTTGGGCGGTGCAAGAAATAGCGCTTGTGGGTGATCTTCGGTTCGCCCTCAGTCCGCCTGCCCATCTCGTTGCACATGACGTTAAAGAACAGCGCGTGGTGCGAAGAGAAGATCACTTTGATCGGTGCGGGCGCACCATTCGCATCCTTCCGCGTCGCCGCCCGGCGGAGAAGCTTGGCAAGATCGCAGGCCACGGAAATCGCGTTGTTGTCATCGAGCGAGGAGATCGGGTCGTCGACATAGAGGTACTTCTTCCCCTGATAGGACTGATGCCCATCCAGCATACGTTCGCAGATGGCCATGAAGATGCACCAAATGAAGATGTTCTGTTCGCCCCGAGAAACCTTGATGTTGGACTGATCGCCCTTTCGGAAGCTCACAAAATCGGGCTTCGAGATGGTCTCGTTGCCCTGCTGAACATCTTTATAGGTGAAGTCGAATTCGAAGTCGGCGTATCGGGAGAGGTAGAGATCAATCGTCTCTTCCAGCGCGAGTTCCGTCATCGCGTTGAAGAAGGATGATTTTTCGTTCAATTGAAGGCGGCGCACGCTGTCGCCGTCAAGGTCGTTTTCCCAGACGAACAGGTCCTCAGTAAAGGCGTTGAAATAGAGCGTGTCGGGCGTGCCGGTCGGGTTCTTCTTGGTCTTGCGTTTGCCTGTGTCCTTGAACTCCATCGACAGGCGGGTCTTACCTGTGCGGTTATAGGCATACAGCAACACAAGGTCGGCGTTGTTCAGATCGTCCCGCAGCCGTGTTACCAGCTTGCCCAAGCTCTGATAGATGCGGACACCGCTCATGCGTCAGCCTCGCCGACCCGAGGGAAGAGCTGCTGCATCAGCCCCCTCTTGTGGCTCTTGAGCGTGTCGAGCTTTCGGGTCTCGGCGGCGATGAGGTCCTCGAGAGAGGTGAGGCAGTCGGCGATGCGCTGTTGTTCGGGCTCCTTGGGTAGTGGAATAGGAATGCTATCGAGCTTTGCCTTGTTCAGTTTAGGCTGAGCCATTCCTGTGATAAAATTATCAAGTTTGATCGAATTCAGATAGACTTCGACAAGTTTTTGCGTGAACCCATGCTTAAATCGCAAGACATGCGCATGGTTATTTACCCAAGCTTTTCCGGAGATAGCAAAAGCAATTGGATAGGTTCGAGCGAGCAGGTTTGCTCCGTCCTCCGAAATGCAGAGCAGGTCTTCGTCGAAAAGAAATCCATCAACATAGTCGACAATTCCAGAGGCCCCATAATATGGCACTTTGCCTACGACGCGAGCGCCTGAAGTTATCGGAACACGCTTGTTGTCGAGATTCTCTGCGACTTTCCCGAGAGGCTTCACTCCCCACTCCCCCGCCTCCTCAAACTCGGGGAAGCGGAGGCGGGGTTGGGTTTCGCCTTCCTGGGGAAAAAGCTGCTGCATCAGGCCCTTCTTGTGGGCCCTCAGCGCCTTCACCTTCTGCCCCTGCGCGGCAATCAGCGCGTCCACAGAGTCCAGACAGTCGGCGATCTTTTGTTGCTCAGGTAGGCTCGGCGCTGGAATTTCGACGTTGAAGAACGTCTCTTTACTGATGTTTAGCAAGCCATTGCTACGCGCACCGCTGGTGATGTGCTTCTTGAGCTGCTTTCCGTGCTGGTTCTGCTCAAAGCAGTTCTGAAAGAAACCATTCGAATAGCCATTTTTGAGGCGAAAGGCGATGAACACGTTAGGTGCAGCGACCTGACCCCAGCCTTCCAAGAGATAGATGCACCCTTGGGGAAACTTCAACGAATTGCCCTTGTTGAAGACAAAGTCGCCATCCCGAACCAGCGTGTAAAGCTGATACTGATTTCCCGAGATATCGCGCCCGAACTTCTCAGCCTGGGGCACAAATCCAATACCGGCCGAGATACTGACCGGGGTAAGCTTCCTTTGGCCGACACGTTCATTAACCGGAACCGATGCTCTTCGCAGGCTCACCGGTTCCCATGCCGGAGCATCCTGAAACTCCGGAAACCGCAGCTTGGGCACCAAAGCAGCTCCACCGCCCGTCTTGGCAGACGATTTCCCCTTACTGCTCATAGGCGCTCAGCCCTGAAATCTCTCGCCCACCCACGCGCTTGATCAGCAGCGGCATCAGGTCGGCCATCAGGTCCAGCTCCTTCACCCGCCGCGCCTTCCAGTTCAGGCCAAGGGGTTCCATCAGGTCAGTCAGCGCCTCGCCGTCAAAGATCATGCGTTGCAGGATGGTGTCGACAAAACCTTGCAGCGCCTCGGTCGCTAGTCCGTGCTTGCCCGCGATGCCCGCCAGCTCCGCCGAGTTTTTTTCCGCCTTGAAGCGGCTGTAACCGTCGCGGATGGCCTTTTCGCTGAGCCCCTCGCCCGCCTTGAGGGTGTTGATATAGGCCGCGATATCCTCGCGCTCATCCATGAACTTGGCATCGGACTGGATCAGACCGATCAGTTCTTCCCGGCTCATCTTTTGTTTGCCGGGTGTCGCCTCGGAATAGCGGGCGATCAGGCCCATGATGTAATCATAATCGATGACGGCCGAGGTGAAGAGGACGAACTCGAAATCCAGCTGGTCGGCTTCGGGCGTCGGCTTGTTCGCGCCCTTGCCCTGCTGGGCCCGAAGGCGCTGCGCGGTTTCCAGATAGGCACCGCGAAAGCCGAGCAGGGTGTCGCGTGGCAGGATCTGTTCGATCGTTGCGGCGTTTTCGGGGGTCAAGTCGGTGTATTGGTCAAGCTGGGTCTTGAGCCGCTGGACCTCTTTGAAATGCTCGATGAAGGCCGCGCGGGCGGCATCGCCCTTGAGACTGGGCACGGCATCGGGGGCGCAGTCGAGGCCCTGCGACTTCATGAAGGTATCGAGCTGCTGGACGGCGGTTTCCAGTTTTTGGATGACCACGGGCGCCTTGTCGACCAGCCAGATTTCGCGAGCCTTGTCGGCGACCGCCTCGCCGGAGAAGAGGGCGATGGCGGCATCGACCGCACCCTGCTGTTGGCGGAAGTCGAGGATGTTGCCATAGGGCTTGGTGGCGTTCAGCACGCGGTTGGTGCGCGAGAAGGCCTGGATCAGGCCGTGATGCTTGAGGTTCTTGTCGACGTAGAGCGTGTTCAGGAACTTGGAGTCAAAGCCGGTCAGCAGCATGTCGACAACAATCGTGATGTCGATCTTGTGGTGTTGCACATTGGGATAGGCTTTCCGCAGATCAGCTTCGGGCCATTGCTGGTCTTTGATGCGCTTCTGCACGTCCTGATAATAAAGGTCGAACTCGCCGATCTTGTGGTTTGTGCCGTAGTTGGTGTTGTAGTCCGCGAGGATGGCTTTCAGGGCCTCCTTCTTTTTCTCTGGCTCAACCGCGTTGTCTTCCTTCTCCGTCGGCAGATCCTCCTGAATCTGCTTTACATCAGGATCGCCCTCGGCAGGCGGTGAGAAGACGCAGGCGATGTTCAGCGGCTGGAAGCTGGGATCGGCAGCTTGCTTCTCGGCCTGCATAGTCTTGAACAGCGCGTGATATTCGATGGCGTCGTTGATCGATGACGTGGCGAGCAGGGCGTTGAACCGGCGCTGACCGGTGGCCGCATCGTGCTTGGACAGAATCGCCTCGATGACCGCCCGCTTGGCCAGCGGCTCGCCTGGCTTGGGCAGGGTCTTGCCCTGCGGCTTGAAGTAGTCGACATGGAACCGAAGGACGTTTCCGTCCTCGATAGCGTGCGTGATCGTATAGGTATGAAGCCGCTTCTGGAAGAGGTCTTCCGTCGTCTTCATACTGGCCTGGGTGTCCTCGATTTTCTGCTGAGCAGCGTTCTGATCAAAGATGGGCGTTCCGGTGAAGCCGAAGAGCTGCGCTCGCGGGAAGAACTCCTTGATGGCCTTATGATTTTCGCCGAACTGTGAGCGGTGGCATTCGTCGAAGATAAAGGCGATGCGCTTGCCGCGAAGGGGCTCAAGCTGTTCCTTGAAGCTCTTCTTGCCGTCTTTTTTCTGCTGCTTGTTGCGCTTGCTGTTTTCGTCCAGCGCAAGGCCAAGCTTCTGGATCGTGCAGACGATCACCTTGTCGGAATAGTCATCAGAGAGAAGGCGCCGGACGAGGGAGGCGGTGTTGGTGTTTTCCTCCACGCAACCCTCCTGGAACTTGTTGAACTCCTCGCGCGTCTGCCGATCGAGATCCTTGCGGTCCACGACGAAGAGGCATTTTTCGATGTCAGGATTGTCTTTCAGCAGCGTTGACGCCTTGAAGGAGGTGAGCGTCTTGCCACTCCCCGTGGTGTGCCAGATGTAACCGTTGCCGCAGTCCTGGGCGATGGAATCGACAATCGCTTTCACCGCGTAGACCTGATACGGCCGCATCATCAGGAGCTTCTGCTCACTTGCCACCAGAACCATGTAGCGGCTGATCGTCTGGCCGAGGGTGCATTTGACGAGGAAAGTCTCGGCGAAGCTATCGAGATGGACAATCTTTTTGTTGTCTACATCGGCAAACTCGTAGACCGGCAGAAAGCGCTCCTCGGCATTGAAGGCGAAATGGCGCGCATTGTTGTTCGCAAAATAAAACGTCCGATCGCGGTTGCTGACGATGAAGAGCTGAAGAAAGCACAAGATCGTCTTGGCATACCCGTTTCCCGGGTCGTTCTTGTATTCGACGATCTGTTCCATGGCACGACGCGGGCTTATGCCGAGGGTCTTCAGTTCAATCTGAACGACCGGCACGCCGTTGATCAGGAGAATAACGTCATAGCGATGGTGGCTGTTGTCTGTGTTGATGCGGAGCTGGTTGACCACCTCAAAGGAATTCTTGCACCAGTCCTTGATGTTGACGAGCGTGTAGTTTAGGGGCGTGCCATCATCCCGGATGAAGCTATTGCGCTCACGTAGCCTGCTTGAGGCGGTGAAGACGTCCGGCGTGACGATATCGTCGAGCAGGCGGGCGAACTCCGAGTCAGTAAGACGGACTCTGTTCAGCTCTTCAAATTTTGTACGGAAATTCCGCTCCAGCGTGGCGCGGTCGCGAATGTCCGGACGATGTTCATACTTGAGGCCCCGCAGTTTCGTGACCAGCGCATCTTCAAGGTGACGTTCGGCCGGGATCGTCATCATTTTGAGCGTTGACCAATTGCAGCGGCGTTTGACTGCAGCCAAATACTCTGTGTTAGCTCCACGATCTCATCGCGGCCGACGTGATTGACGGCCAGCAAGTCGAATTTCGTGCAGGTGTCGTGTTCGCTAGGGGGCTGTTTAACCATCGTCGCAGGCGAATCCTTAAATTGCTCAAGTCAGATATTGGCACGGATGCGCACCTTCTGTATCCGGCCCCGCGCCCTACGTCCAAGGGTTCGCACCTCTGCCGCTGGCAGCAGATCCGCCTTACCGCCCGCATAGGATGGGCGCTGAGAGGAACCTAACCGGCCTGCCCGCATCGGGAAAGACGCCACAGCCTATTCCTCGACACCCAACTGCTAGGCAAGACCCTTACTGCCGCGCAACGACCCAATGAGTCTGAAAGCCATTGCCGCAAAACGAAAGAAATTGAGCTTCCGAGGCTCAATCACTCCGACGATACCTTCACTGGTGAACCGAAACGACGCGTTTAGTTTGGGAATTAGACAGCGGGCGGGTTCATAAGAGATTGCATAATCTCGGCCTGCCTCGCTGTAGCTGCGAAACGTCGTCAGCACATCGTCATGGCCGAGATTCTGCGACCACACCTTAAGTTCTTCCGGCGTCCTGCATCGTTTTCTCCGACAATCGCCAGCGTCTTTCGGAAGCTACTCGGATTGAAATATGGCAAGCCTGTTCCCGCGAAAGCTTTCTTGAAGATGGCCCGAATGGAAGCAGCATTGCTCCTGCTTGCGATTGAGCCTACAGTTCCAAACCGCCGATCGTGATCCACCGCGACCTTTGTCGCCGGGAATAGCAGAAGACGCACTAATCACAGTGTACGCGGGATCTTCTCCAACTCGCGCTGCAACGCGCTAACCGGAAACTCTCCATACGTATCAGCGACCGTTCGCCGCTGATGACCCACGATCGCATCCACGATGTCCGTTGCCAGACCATGTCGGCGCGCGGCGGTCTTCAGACGATGTCGCCATGAGTGGTTCGGTGAAATCCGCGTGTCGATGATGCCGAGCTCACGCACCCACCGACTGAGAATTTTCGTGCCTGTGCCGCCGCGGCTGTTGAACCGGTCAGGTTTCAGCTCAGAAAACAGCGGACCAGCTTTCCGGCTCCGCACAAAGTCCATGAAACCATCGGCGAGGACCGCCGAATGGATCGGCACCAGACGCTCTGAGGCCGTGTTCTTGAGACTGCCGGCATCGGCCGTGAAGTACAAACAAGGAATGCCTTCGACCTCGCGCACGTCCTCGACACGGAGCTGACAGATTTCAGCGACACGCGCGCCGCTATACGCACAGAGCCAAGGCACCCACCGGCGATGCGGCACTTGCTGTGTCCGCGCATCGCGCAAGAGCAGGACCGCCTCTTCATCGGTATAGCCGCGGCGGCGCTCCGAAGGCTTCGCCTTCAAGTCGATAGTGACACGCTCGGCGACGTTTGTAGCCAACCGCCGGTTGGCAGCGCCCCACCCCAGGACAGCCCGGACCGGCGCAAGGCGACTGTCGCGGATGCTCTTCGCCCGCAAACCGCTTTCGACAAGAGCACCCTTCCAGCGAACCACATCGTCCACCGTGACCCGCCGCGCATCATCGTGCCCGAGAAAGAGCGCAAGCTGGTGGAACACGCGCGTCCAAAGGTAGACCGTCTTCTCCGTCGGCTTGGTTTCCTTGGCCCAACCGTCCAGCAATTCACCGAACTTGACCTCGGGCTGCTGAATTGGCCGCGGCACGCGGACTGCTTTCGCCGCTGAAGGTTCGGAAAGATTGCCGTAATCTCCGGCGGCATACTGCTGGAGAGTACGCCCAGCACGCTGCATGGCCGCTGCAATCGCTTTGGCGAGCCTCTCCCGTCCCTTTTCGTCGACGACCAATCCGTCGGTAGCCAGAGCCTCATTGGCGCGCTCATTGCACCAAGTAATCAAGTCGCGCCGATCAAATCCAAGCGGATCGACATGCTTCATCCACGCTGTCAATGCCGCCTCTTTCTCTGCCTCGGAGGTCCACAGCGGAAAAATAATCGGTGGGGGTGGGAGTGGGTGGTTGTCCCAAAGCGTGTCGCCCAGCGAGAGATTCCAGCCACGAGCCTCGGAGGGGTTATCCTGGAACTCGGCCAGATACCAATCGTGAAACCGTACCGCGATTTCGTGCGCCTCGCGCTCGGTGAGCGAGCGCGGCCCGGCGCGCAGGTTCTCCCAACGCTGCTCAAGTTCAACGAGCGCCGCCGCCAGCCGTCGCTTCGCCTCCAGCGGGTCGCGCGTCCCAAGGCTGCGCTTCTCTTCCGTCTTGCCCAGAATTGGGCGCAGATTGTCCGGCACGCGCTTGCGCAGCCAGAAAATACCTGTCGTGGGATGCCGCCAAGGACGTGACATTGCTAAAGCCATTATGACCGCTCGTGTGTACCAGTCGAGCAGCGCAAAACCCTTATTCTACAAGGATATTTTTAAAATCAATGACTTAATGTGTGTCTGGCGGAGAGGGAGGGATTCGAACCCCCGATACCCTTGCGAGTATGCCGCATTTCGAGTGCGGTGCTTTCAACCACTCAGCCACCTCTCCAGCGGCCGGAGGGCCCCTGGGGGCCGGCAACGGTGATCGCTATCTAGCGAAGCAGGCAAAGACAGACAAGGGTCTGGTGACGTAGGTTCACCGGGTTGATATCCGGCGACGCCCCCCCTTGCGGGCGCAGGCACCCCTGGAGACGCGCTTGAACCTCATGCCGCCGCCCCGTCCGCTGCCGTTGTGGCGCCAGCTCGTCGGCGCCGCGGTCCTGCTCGGCGCCACCATGATCCCGACCTATCTGCTGGTCTCGCTGACCGGGTTGCGCCGCGGCTCGGTGATCTTCGTCATTCCGGTGGTCATTGCGGCGGCCCGCTGGGGCATGATTCCGGCGATCGCCACGGCATTCGCCAGCGTCGCGGCATCGATCTTCTTCTTCTATCCGCCGCTCTATACGTTCCGGTTTCCGCAGACGCAGGAACTGATCAATCTGGCGATCTTCCTGTTCGTGGCGGTTTTCACCGCTCATCTCGCCGCGCGGTTGAGGGAGCAGGCCGATCTGGCGCAGCAGCGCGCGCTCGAAACCCATAATCTCTATGCGTTTTCCCGCCGCCTTGCCGCGGCATTCACGACCTCGGACATCCATGCCGCGATCGAAGACTACCTGGCCAATGTCATGCAGCACGATGTCGTGCTGTTTGCAGCGGTGCGGGATCCGGCGTCGTCGGCGCAGCAGCGCGCAGTGCCGGATGCGGTGGGCACTGCGGTGCGGCAGATGATCGCGACATCACCGAAGGAAATGACCGGTTCGATGGTCACGGACGACACGGGGGGCGTGTGGCTGGTGCGGCCGATCTCGGAGAAAACGGCGGAGTTCGGCATCGTGGCCATCAATTTCGAAAAACAGACGCCGGTGCAACTCGGTCAACGACGGGCTCATATCGAGTATATTCTTGCCGACGCCCGGGCGACGCTCGAGCGTCTCGATATCGCCAGCGCCATTCACGATGCACGCCTGCGTTCGCAGACCGAGCAATTGTTCGAGGCGCTGATCGGATCGGTGTCGCATGAATTGCGGACGCCGCTGGCGTCGATCCTCGGCGCGGCAACGGTGCTCAGCACCGCCCCGGCCATCATGCGGGAAAAGAAGCTGCACGCGCTCGCTGACGATGTCCGCGACGAGGCGCGGCGGCTCGATCACGATATCCAGAATCTGCTCGACGCGACCCGGATCAGCAGCGACGGTATCCGGCCGCGCAGCGAATGGACGGAGCTCGCCGATATCATCAATGCCGCGATGGAGCGTTGTCGCGGGCGTCTCAACGGCCGGCAGGTCTCGATCGATGTGCCGGCCGATCTGCCGCTGGTCTTCGTCGATGCGGCGCTGATCCGCCAGGCACTGGTGCATGTGATCGACAATGCGGCAAAATATTCGCCACCGGATGCCCCCATCGGGATCGGTGCGGCAGTCGCCGACGGCCAGGTGGCGCTGAAAATCAATGACCGCGGTATCGGACTCACCCCGGAAGAAAAAGGGCGGATGTGGGATCGCTTCTTCCGCGGCGAGCGTACCGGGACGACTGTAAACGGTTCGGGCCTCGGCCTGTGGATTGCCCGCGCCTTTGTCGCCGCCAATGACGGCTGCATCGATGCGACCAGCGAAGGCGTTGGAATGGGAACGGTGTTTTCGATCCGGTTGCCGGTCAGGCAGGCTGCTGCCGTTCATCTCGCGGGTGAGACCGATGAATAAGTCCGCGCCGATCGTTCTGGTGGTCGACGACGAGGTGCAGATCCGCCGATTCCTGCGCACCGGCTTTGAGCTCGACGGCTTCCTGGTACACGAGGCCGGCACGGCCGCGGAGGCAATCCGCGCAGTGACGCTGCGGCCGGTCGATCTGGTGATCGTCGATCTCGGCTTGCCGGATATGGACGGCGCCCAGGTGGTGGAAAGCATTCGCGCCTGGTCGAGCGTACCGCTCATCGTCCTGTCGGTGCGCTCGAGCGAAGTGGAAAAGGTGCGTCTGCTCGAGCTTGGAGCCGACGACTATGTCGTCAAGCCGTTCGGCATGGCCGAGCTGCTGGCGCGCGTGCGGGCCGCCTTGCGGCGGCAGAGTCGTGCGCAGAAAGGCGAACCGGTCGTCAAGGTCGGCCCGCTGAGCATCGATCTGTCAGCGCGGATGGTGTCGCTTCACGATCGCCGGCTGACCCTGACCCCGAAGGAATATCGCCTGCTGCAGGTGCTGGCCCAGCATGCCGGCAATGTGGTCACGCATCAGTTCCTGCTGAAGGAGGTCTGGGGGTCGATCCACGTTCACGACACACATTATCTACGAATCTTTGTCCGCAAGCTGCGGCAGAAGATCGAGGACGATCCCAACGGGCCGCGGATCCTGCTCACCGAATTGGGTGTCGGCTATCGGCTGGCGCAGTCGGTTGCCGAGCCCGAGGGCGGCCATAGCGCGTGAGGACGGGCGGATGGGAGAGGGCCGCTCCGCGTCCGCTGAAACGACCTGCCGCCCGTCTATGCCGTTTCAAGTCATTGCTTTTCCTGCCGCTTTCCTTGACTCCCGGGGCGTGCGCAGTCATAAGCGTGTGGCGTGGCGGGCCGACAGCGGCCCGCTGGTGCTGTTTTATGGCTCCAAGCCATTGAAAACATTCACAATCCGACTGAAAGAAGCCGGCCCGGGATGGTCCCGAGCGTCGGGGTGGAACACGAAAGAAGAACGATGTTCGCAGTCATCAAGACCGGCGGGAAGCAATATCGGGTCGCCGCCGAAGACGAGATCCGTATCGACCGCGTCGAGGGCGAGCCCGGCGTGGTGGTGCAGTTTGCCGAGGTTCTGGCCGTGGGCGGCGATCAGCCGCTGGTCGGTGCGCCGCTGGTTGCCGGTGCGACGGTTGCCGGCGAGCTGCTCCGGCACGAGCGTGGCGACAAGGTGATCGCATTCAAGAAGCGGCGCCGGAAGAATTCTCGGCGTAAGCGCGGCTATCGGCACGAATTCTCGGTGATCCGCATCACCGAAATCCTGACCGATGGCAAGAAGCCGGCAGACAAGGCGCCGCCGCGGCCGAAGCGCGCCGCGAAGCCGAAGCCGGAAGCTGCTGCGGCGGGCAACGACGCCTGAGGGCTGTTGCCCGGAAGTCATATGATTCCGTCACGGAATCGGTGTATAGAGACTGAGAATTTTAAGAGGCCACGATGGCACATAAAAAAGCAGGCGGTTCTTCGCGCAACGGTCGTGACTCGGCCGGCCAGCGCCTTGGCCTGAAAGTATTCGGCGACGAGCAGGTCATCGCCGGCAACATTATCGCGCGTCAGCGCGGCACGCAGTGGCATCCGGGCCGTAATGTCGGCATGGGCCGTGATCACACGCTCTTCGCCCTTACCGCCGGAAAAGTACAGTTCGCCACGAAAAGCAAGGGCCGCTGTTACGTTTCCGTCGTACCGACGATGGACGCTGCGGCCGAATAACGGTGGATCAAATCGAGGTCCGCCGGTGTTTCGTCAAACCCGGTGGCCCTCAAAGGGCTCGTAGAGGGGGAGACGGGACACCGTCTCCCCCTCTTCTCTTTTGCAACGGAGCCTGTGTCATGACCCTGCTGGAACGACCGATCTCGGAGAGCTATCGGGAACCAAGTACTGTCGTCCTTGAAACCAAGCGTCTCGCTTTGCGCGCGCCGCGGCTCAAGGACGCTAAAACGGTCGCCATGCTCGCGAATGATCGCCGCATCGCCGAGAACACAGCACGTATTCCGCACCCGTATAAAATCGCGGATGCCGAAGGATTTGTTGCGCTCGCCAATACGGTGGGCGGCGAAACGGTTTTTCTGATCACGCTGCACAATCGCACGGTGATCGGCGCCTGCGGCCTGACGATGATCGATGGCCAGCCACCGGAGCTCGGCTACTGGCTCGGCGTCAATTACTGGGGCAAGGGTTACGCCACGGAAGCGGTGCATGCGGTGATCGACTATGCGTTCACCGATCTTGAACATGATGCGCTGCAGGCCGGTGCCCGCGTTACCAATCCGGGCTCGCGGCGCGTGCTGGAGAAGTGCGGCTTCCAGTGGACCGGCGTCGGGCTCTATCGCATCCGCGCGCTGGCGAGTTCGGCACCGATCGACCGGTTCCGGCTCGACCGTGGCATCTGGCATTCGCTGAAAAGCTGGAGCAGCGCGCGTCGCTTGAGCTGAGCGGATAACGCGCGCGACGGCTGGTTGACACCGCTTCCGCCCCGGCGCAGGATTTGCTGACGACGCGATGGCGTCATCGGCGCTTCTGTCATTGATGCTTGCGTCGTCGGGAGAAACATCCGACGGAGGAGTGCATGCCACCGGCGCAGTATGGCCGCGAAGATCGTCCCGGCACCGTTCGGACCGGCGCGTAGCGGCCTCTCACACGAACAAACGCGCCGGCGCGGGGAACCAGTTCGCTGGAACATGGGCTGCATCAGTGAGGCAGAGCCCAACCTGACCCGCCCCGGGCGCGTTTTTCTTTGCCGATCCGTTGCTCGTTGATGCGCTACTTTCACTAACGCCCTTTGCTCCCGAGCTGTAGCTCCCGAAGCCATTGTCTGTGGCTGCAACCGTCCCGGTCCGATGCAGGCCGCCGGTGCAGCAACGGCTTGGCAGGCGCCAGGTAATTCTTCGAACCGGATGATCGCGATGCCGCCGAGTCTCGCCGGCGCTTGTCGGATATTGTGAAATTTGGCGTACGACAGCTATATACGCGCAGCAATCATTGGGTCGTTATGAAATTTCTCGACGAAGCAAAGGTTTATATTGCCTCCGGCGCAGGGGGGAACGGCTGCGTGTCGTTCCGGCGCGAGAAGTTCATTGAATTCGGCGGTCCGAACGGCGGCAATGGCGGGCGCGGTGGCGACGTGGTGGTGGAAGCAGTCGAGGGCCTCAATACGCTCATCGACTATCGCTACCAGCAGCATTTCAAAGCCAAGCGCGGCGGCAACGGCATGGGCAAGGATCGGCACGGTGCCAACGGTGCCGATATCGTGCTGAAAGTGCCGGTCGGCACCCAGGTTTATGAAGAAGACGGCGAGACTCTGCTTGCCGATCTGGTTCACCTCGGCGACCGGGTGACGATTGCACACGGCGGCAATGGCGGTTTCGGCAACGCGCATTTCAAGAGTTCGACCAATCGGGCGCCGCGGCATGCCAATCCCGGCCAGCCGGGCGAGGAGCGTACCATCCGCCTGCGGCTGAAGCTGATCGCCGATGCTGGCGTCATCGGCCTGCCGAACGCCGGCAAGTCGACGTTCCTGGCGACAGTGACCGCGGCGAAACCGAAGATCGCCGATTACCCGTTCACGACACTGCACCCACAGCTCGGCGTCGTGCGGAGCGACGACAGCGAATTCGTCATCGCCGATCTGCCGGGGTTGATCGAAGGCGCACACGAAGGCATCGGACTGGGCGACCGTTTCCTCGGCCATACCGAACGATGCCGGGTGCTGCTGCATCTTGTTGACGGCACCAGTGAGCACGCCGGGAAGGCCTATCGGGTCGTGCGCGAGGAACTGGAGGCTTATGGTCAGGGGCTCGCCGAAAAACCGGAGATCGTCGTCCTGACCAAGATCGACGCGATGACCCCCGACGAAATCAAGTCGCAGGCAGCGAAGCTCAAGCGCGTTGCCAGGCAGACGCCGCTGTTGCTGTCGTCAGCCACCCGTCAGGGTGTCGACGAGGTGCTGCGTGCCTTGCGCAAGGTGATCGCGGCGGCCGACGAGCCGGCTGCGGCATCGCTGCGCGCGCCGGCGTGAATTGCCGCGCTGACCGGCCCTTCCGATAGCAAGCGCGCCGCCACGCATGAGCGTGACGGCGCCTCCATCTGGAAAACAGGTTCGACTGGATAAGGGCGCTACTTCGCCGGATCGAGCGGCACCAGCGCCACAGCCTCGATCTCGAACAGCGCGCCCGGTACCGCCAGTCGCGAGACCTGGATGGCAGTGCTTGCCGGCGGCGCCTTGGTGTTCACATAGCGGTCGCGAACCTCGAAAAAGGTCTGCAGGTCGTCCATATTGACGAAGAAATTGGTGATCTTCACCACATGCGAGAAGTCGGCACCGGCGGCGGCGAGCGCGGCCTTCACGTTCTCAAAACATTGCGTCGCCTGACCGCGGAAATCGCTCGCCAATTGCCCTTGCGGGGTGAAGCCGAGCTGACCGGCGGTATAGACGGCGCGATACGGCGCGGTGGTGTCGACCACCTGCGTATAGCCCCGGGTGGGCGGCATGGTCGATGGCGATTGGAAGCGGAGATGATCGGACATTCGCACAACTTTCGTCAGGTGATGGCAAAGGGCGGCAGCATAGGCCGGGTGTCGCTGCTTTGAAACCGGCCCGCGACGCGGCGCCGCGCCTTATTGCCAGATGTTGCGCGCTGCCTCGACGACCAGCCGGAGTTTCGCTCTCTCGTCCTGTTCGGTGACCGGATTGCCGGCGACCGTCGAGGCAAAGCCGCATTGCGGGCTGATTGCCAGATGGTCGAGCGGCAGATAATGCGCGGCTTCGGCGGTACGCCGCTTGAGCGCGTCGAGATTCTCCAGTACCGGCGTCTTGCTGCTGACGAGGCCGAGCACCACGCCTTTGTCCTTGACGAAGCGCAGCGGTGCGAAATCGCCGGCCCGCTCCGTATCGTATTCGAGCAGGAAGTGGTTGACGCGGGTGCGGCTGAAGAACCGTTCGGCGACCGATTCATAGCCGCCAGCGGCGAGATAATGGCCCTTGAAGTTGCCGCGGCACATATGCACGCCGAAGACGACGTCGCTCGGCGCGCCGGCGACGGCGTCGTTGAGACTGTCGATGTAGAGATCGACCAGATGGTCCGGCTTCTGCCCGGCCGCCTCGACCTTCTGGCGGATGGCGGGATCGCAGAGGAGTGCCACAGCGACCTCGTCGAGCTGGATGTAGCGGCAGCCGGCCTTCACCAGATCGGCGATCTCTTCGCGGAAGATGCGGCCGAGATCGGCGAAGAAGCGTCCTTCCGTCGGATAGGCGCTGCGGTCGGCGAAGTCGGTGCAGCGATAGAAATGCATCGTCGAGGGCGAGGGCAGGGTGATCTTCGGCGTGACCCGCGTCGCGTCGCGGAGAAACTCGAACTCGTCGAGCGCCAGCGGACGGTTGCGCCGCAGCGTTGCCGCCGCATAGGGCGCGGTGAACTCCACCTCGTGGCCGTGGTCGTCGCGAAACTTGAAGACCGCCGGCTTGATGACGAAGCCGTCGATGCGCTCGACGAAGCGGCCCCAATAGGAGCCGCGGCGAAATTCGCCGTCGGTTACCACCTTTAGTCCGGCGTCTTCCTGCAGTCTCACCACGTCCCGGATGCAGCGATCCTGGATCTGTGCGAATGTCGTATCGTCGATACGTCTGGCAGCGTGATCCTTGAAAGCCTGGCGCAGTTCGAGCGGACGGAGCAGGCTGCCGACGTGATCGGCGCGAAATGGCGGATGGCCTGCCGGATTGCCGATCCTGGAATTTCCGATGTTGGTGTTCTCGACCATGTGCGGCTCTCGATCATCCGGATTTGGTGGAGGGGCGGCGTCGCCCAATCTTCTATAGGTCTATAGATGAAGTCTAGTTCGCTCCGGCGCCGTCCGGCAAGGACCGCCGATGGATCGGCCGGCGGCAAAGCCCGCAAAATCGCCAAAACCGGCAAGCTGGCGGCTGGCGGGTCCGGCGGACGCGGGACCCATCGGCGCTCGGGCGAGATCATCGACGCGGCAGCGCGGGTCTTCGCCGAGCTTGGCTATCATGGTGCCACCACGCAGAAGATCGCCGACGTGCTGCGCATCCGCCAGGCCAGCCTTTACTATTATTTTCCGTCGAAGGAGGCGGCGCTGGAACAGGTCTGTCTACGCGGCGTCGCCGGTTTCTTCGAAACCGCCAAGGCGATTGCCGAGGGGCCGGGCCGGCCGGCGGAACGGCTCGCCGGCCTGATGCGGGCGCATATTTCGCCGATCCTCGACCGCGGCGACTTCGTCAAGGTGTTTCTGACGCAGCGCCGCTTTCTGCCGAATGCCAGCCGTCGACGGGTCGGCAAGTGGTCGCGCGGCCTCGAACAGATCTTTGAAATGGTCATCCGCGAGGGCATGCGGGTGGGCGATTTCCGCGACGATGCCGATCCGCGACTGACGACGCTTGCCATTCTGGGCATGAGCAATGCCGTGCCGAGCTGGTACGCCAAGGAAAACGTTTCGGTCGAGCGGATCGGCCACGAATTCATTGCCCTGATCTTGCACGGACTGGAGTCTCCAGCGCGCCCGTCAAGGCGTCGCCCGAAGTGATTTTGATAAGGCTATAGAATTCGTCGTCGGCTTCGCGCTAGACTGATGGCGGGGAAACGCTGAGACAAGCGCCGCAGCGAACCAATACCGCCGCGCAATCGCAGCGGCGCGGAGATCGTTCATGGCCAGGGCCGCTACGATCACGGTCGAGGAGTTGCGCCGGCAGACGGCGCCTGGCTTGCTCTGTGCCGCGGCGCGATGTGAACCGGAGCGCGTGGCGTTCCGCTCCAAGCATCTCGGTCTTTATCGTGAGCGCGGGTTCCGCGACTACGCCCTGCTGGTGGCGCGCACTGCGGCGGCGCTGGAGACACTCGGACTGGCGAAAGGCGAGCGCGTCGCGATCATGGGCGACGCCTGCGAGGAGTGGCTGGTCTGCGATCAGGCGGCACAGGCGCTCGGCGCCATCGTGTATGGCATCTATCCGACCGCCTCCGCCGCCGAAGTCGAATATCAGATGCGCGACGGCGGCGCGTCGATCTTCATCGCCGAGGATCAGGAATATGTCGACAAGCTGTTGCCGCTCATCGACCGTCTGCCGGACGTCCGTGCGGTGGTGGTGATCGACGATACGGCGATGTTCGATTACGACCATCCGAAGCTGTTGCGCTATGCGGAACTCGTTGCCGATCGCGCCGGCGATCTCGACTGGCTGGAGCGCAAGGTGGCGGCGCTGGCACCCGAAGACCCGGCTTTCATCGTCTATACGTCGGGCACCACCGGCCATCCGAAAGGCGCGCTGATTTCCCACGGCCGACATCTTGCGGCGACGCAAGGCGTCGTCGACTGCTATCCGACGCTGGCGCAGAAACCGCACCGGGCGGTGGCGTATCTGCCGCTGTGCCACATTCTCGGTCGCGATATTGCCGTCACGCTGCCGCTGATCTCGCAGCTTGTGCCGCATTTCGGCGAGGACGTCGAAGATCTTGCCACGACGATCTTCGAGGTGGCGCCGACGGTGCTGTTCACTGTGCCGCGCTATCTGCAGAAATTCGCCGCGCAGATTCTCGTCGGCATTTCGTCATCCTCGCCGCTCAAGCGTGCGAGCTACGATTTCGCTATGCGGCTGGCGCGCCGTTACGTGCGCAAGCTGTGGGACGGGACGGCGAGCGCGGCGGATACCGCCGCCTATCGCGCCTGCCATGCCGCAATCTTCCGACCGATTCTCAACAAGCTGGGTTTCGACCGCCTCGAACTGGTGATCAGCGGCGGCGCGCCGTTGCCGCCGGAAACGATGGCGCTATGGCAGATGTACGGCGTCAATGTCCTGCAGATGTACGGCCAGACCGAAGAAGCCGGCGGCATCGTCACCGGCCAGCGTGGACCGTTCGCGCGGCCGGGCGATGTCGGCACGCCGCCGCCAGGCTGGGAGGTGAAACTCGCCGACGATGGCGAGGTTCTGGTCCGCAACCCGGATGTGTTTGACGGCTACTGGCGGAACGACGATGCGACGCGGGCGGTCGAGGGCGACGACGGCTGGCTGCGCACCGGCGACGTCGGGGAATGGCGCGACGGCGCGTTACGGCTGATCGACCGGGCACGCGATTTCATCGTCACCTCCGGCGGCAAGACGGTGTCGCCGTCGTTCATCGAGAGCATTCTGCGCGCCAGCCCCTATCTTGCCGAAGTGGTTGTGTTCGGCCACGGTCGCAAATACCTCACCGCGCTGGTCGAGATCGACTTCGACACGGTTTCGGAATGGGCGCGCAGCAACGACGTCGGCTATACCGGTTTCACCAGCCTGACCGAGCATCATCAGGTGGTGGCGCTGGTCGGCCAGGAGATCGATAAGGCTAATGTCGAACTAGCACGCGTCGAACAGATCAAGGCATTCCGTATCCTGCCGAAAGCGCTCGATCCCGAAGAGGAGGGCGAGCCGGTGACGCCGACCCGCAAGGTCAAGCGCGGCCTGATGTATGAGCGGTTCAAGCCGATCGTGGATTCCATGTACGACGAACGTGAGGCGGCAATTCTCTCGCAGGAGGTGCGCGACGTCTTGCGCGCATGAACGCCGCACCCGCCCGACAGAAGCGGGCTACGAACGACATAACGGGGACAGGACGACAACGAGGAGGAGGCAGAATATGCGGTCTTCGATCTTTATCGCGGCGCTGACGGCAGGAGCCGTTGCGTGGTTCACGCCGGGCACGACGACAGCGTTGGCACAGGACACCCAAGGTGCCTATGTGGTCGGCATCACTGCGGCGCTGACGGGGCCGCCGGCCAGCACCTATGCCCCGGCCGTCGATGCGCTGCGCATCTATATCGACCGGGTCAACAAGGCCGGCGGTATCAATGGCAAGAAGATCAATCTCGTTATCCAGGACGATTCGGCCGAGCCATCGAAGGCGGCGGCGAACGCCAAGAAGCTGCTGACGCAGGACAAGGCCGTGCTGATGATCAACGCCAGCCTGTCCTCGACCTACGCGCCGGTGGTGGCGGAGTCGAAGAATGCCGGCGTGCCGCTCCTGTTTGCCAGTTCGGTATGTCCGAAGGGCGTTTATCCGCCGGCGGAAGCGGGGCAGTTCTGCACCACGGCCTTCGCTGCGAACTATGACAGCCGCGCGGCGCTTGCCTTCATCAAGGAAACGGCGAAGCAGCCGGTGAAGATCGGTTTTTCGGCGATGGCGATTCCGCTGTCGCGCGGTGAGATCGACTTTGCCGAAAGCCAGGCCGGACCGCTCGGCATGACGCCGGTCGACAAGGAAATCATCCCGCCGCCGACCGCCGACTACACGCCATTCGCCACCAAGATCAAGGATGCGGGCGCCAATTGGGTATTCTCCTGGGCGCCATGGGTGACGCAGGTGCGCACCTTCGAGGCGCTCCGTCGGCTCGGCTGGAGCGGCGATTACGTGACCTGGGCGCATCTCGAAGCGGAAGGCGAACTCAAGCGCATCAAGGACGACAAGCTCTATGTCGTCGGCGCCAATGCGCTGTTCGAGGACAATCTGCCGATCCAGAAGGAGATCGCGGCGGCGGCGAAGGAGGCCGGCGGCAAATATCCGGCCGACCAGATGACCGAAGGCTGGATCGCCGGCATGGTCGTCGAGGCGGCGCTGAAGGGCGCCGGCGCCAATGCGACATCCGCGAAAATCCAGGAGTCGATGCAGAATCTCAAGGTCGACCTGAAGGGGCTGCGCGGCGGCCCGATCGAATGGACCAAGGACAATCACTTCCGTACCAAGCAGTATTATCGTGTCTATCGCTGGGACGGCTCGAAAATTGCGGTGGTGAAGGACTGGTTCGCCTACGACGTCAAATGATCGCAGGCACGGACAGATATCGATAAATGTCGCGCCCGGTCATGGCCGGGCGTGACCGGTTTTCCTGATTTGTGGACCAGCCGTTGCAGCTTCTCGTCAATATCGTCGTCCTGTCGTCGATCTACGCGCTGATCGCCTGCGGCTACGTGCTGATCTATCGTGTCAGTCGCGTGCTCAATCTCGCGCATGGCGAGTTGATGATGCTCGGCGCCTATCTGCTGCTGACAACGGCATCGCTGTTCAACGGCAATGCATGGCTGGCGATCTGCGCCGCCGTGGTGTTGAGTCTTGCCGTCGGCGGTATGGTCTATGTGTTCCTGATGCGCAAGATGACCGGCGAGATGGTGCTGGCGGCGGTGCTGGCGACGGTGGCGCTCGGTATCCTGTTGCGTGGCGTAATGGTGCTGATCTGGTCGGCACAGCAGCAATATCCCGGGCAGGCGCTGGGCTTCGTCAGCTCGGCGCTGGTGCTGCCGGGCGGCGCGCGCATTTCGGTATTCGCCGCGATCCTCGTCGGCGTTACCGCGCTCACCTATCTCGCTTTGTTTGCCTTTCTGCGCTTCGGCCGCTGGGGTGTACGCATGCGTGCGGCCGGGCAGAACCCGTTGCTGGCGGCGCAGCGCGGCATCAACCTGCACGCCGTCTATGCGCTTGCCTGGGGCCTGTCGACGTTGACCGGCTCTCTCGCCGGCATGCTGATCGCGCTCGATTCCGGCCTCACCGGCTCAATGGCGATTATCGGCCTGAAGGCATTTCCCGCGGCGCTGGTCGGCGGGCTCGACAGTCTGGTCGGTGCGCTGATCGGCGCGCTGATCATCGGCGCCAGCGAGGTGCTGTCGATCCAGTATATCGACCCGCTGCTCTCCGACGTGGTGCCGTTCCTGGTGCTCATTGCCATGCTGATTGCGCGCCCGTGGGGCCTGTTCGGCACCCGCGAGGAGCTCGATCGTGTCTAGCCGCGCGCCGCGCGCCAGCGGCTATTTCCGTACGCGATATGACGACTATCTGACGCTGACGCAGACGCGGCTCGAGCGCGTCAGCCTTGCCGTTTTCGTCGCGGCGCTGCTGGCGTTTCCGGTGGTGGCCAGCGCCTTCTATCTCGATCTCGTTACGCAGGTGTTTCTCGCCGGGATCGGCGCACTGTCGCTGATGCTGCTCACCGGCTATGCCGGGCAGATTTCGCTCGGCCATGCCGGTCTGCTTTGCGCCGGCGCTTTCACCGCCGGCATTCTGGCGAAAGAGTGGAACGCGCCGTTCTGGGTGACATTGCCGGCGGCGACGCTTGCCGGCGCGCTGCTCGGCGTCATCTTCGGTCTGCCGTCGCTGCGTCTGCGCGGGCTGTATCTGGCGATCTCGACGCTCGCGCTGCATTTCGTCGTCGTCTATCTCGGCGGCGAATACGAGACCAAGCGCGGCTTCTCGACCGGGATCACCCTCGATGCGCCGGTGATCGGCGGCTGGACCGTCTATGGCGGCCGGGTCTGGTATTACATCCTGCTGGCCGCGGTGACAGCGACGCTGCTGATATGTCTCAATCTGTTGCGCGGACGCACCGGCCGTGCCTGGCGTGCCATCCGTGCTCATGAAACGGTAGCGGAAGCGCTCGGCGTCAATGTCGCCGGCCACAAGCTGCTGGCCTTCGTGGTGTCGTCGGCGCTGACCGCGCTGTCGGGCGCGCTGTTCGCCTATTATCGGGGCTTCGTTTCGGTCGAAGCGTTCTCGCTGTTCCTGTCGATCCAGTATGTCGCGATGATCATCATCGGCGGTATGGGCTCGCTGCTTGGCGCCATTCTCGGTGCGGCGTTCGTGACGATCTTTCCTTATGTCATCGAGACGGTGTTGCAGATGCTGCCGGATGCGCAAAGCTATGCCGGAGTCCTGTTTGCCGTGAACTATGCCGCGTTCGGTCTGGTCATGGTGCTGTTCCTGCTGTTCGAGCCGCTCGGCCTCGTCGGTATCTGGCAGCGCATCCAGACTTACTTCCTGCTGTGGCCGTTCAGGCACAAGCCGCTGTCGGGAGGCCGGCGATGAGCGACACGCCGCTGTTGTCGGTCGAAAAGCTCGAGGTCGTCTACCAGCGGGCGATCACCGCGATCCAAGGCGTCAGCCTGTCGGTGCGGCAGGGCCAGATCGTTGCCGTGCTCGGCACCAACGGCGCCGGCAAGTCGACGACGCTGCGCGCGATATCCGGGTTCCTCGGCATTGACGATGCGAGGGTCACCGACGGTGCCATCGCATTTCGCGGCCGCCGCATCGAGAACCGTCCGCCGAACGAGATCACCCGACTCGGCATCGCGCTGGTGCCGGAGCGCGACAAGGTGTTTCCCAATCTTACCGTCGCCGAGAACCTCTCGGCGCCGGTGACGCGCGGGCCTCGCCGCGACGATGAGGCGATCTACCAGGTGTTTCCGCGGCTTGCTGAATTGCGCGGACGCACCGCCGGCCTGCTGTCCGGCGGCGAACGGCAGATGCTGGCGATTGCCGGTGCGCTGATGTGCGGACCGGATCTATTGCTGGTTGACGAATTGTCGCTCGGCCTTGCGCCGGTGGCGGTGGATGATCTCATGCAGCGGTTGCTGCAGGTCCGTCAGGACCTCGGCGTCACCATCCTGATTGTCGAGCAGAGCGCCACCGCGGCGCTCGAGATCGCCGATTACGGCTATGTGCTGGAGAACGGTCGCGTGGTGCTCGATGGCGACGCGGCGCGTCTGCGCGGCCACGGCGACATCCAGGAGTTCTATCTCGGCCAGTCGTCGGGGTCGACGCGGCGCAGCTACCGCGACGTCAAGCAATATCGCCGCAGTCGGAGGTGGTATGGCTGAACTTGCCATCGACAAGCTGCGGCTGAGTTTCGGCGGGTTGGTGGTGCTCGACGGCGTATCGTTTTCCGTCGGCAGGGGCGAATTGTTCGCCCTGATCGGCCCGAACGGAGCCGGCAAGACCAGCGTCCTCAACTGCATCAGCGGTATCTATCACGGGCAGGGCGCGATTCGCTTCCGTGGCACGGACATTGGCGGACGAGCGCCGCATGCGATCGCGCGTCTTGGCATCGCCCGTACCTTCCAGCACGGCGAACTGTTTCCGCAGATGAGCGTGGTCGACAATCTGCTCGCCGGGCGGCATGCGCGGATCGGTTACAGTCCGCTGGCGGAGATGCTGTTTCTTCCCGGCGTCAGACGGGAAGAAGTGTGTCAGCGTCGCCGCGTCGAGGAGATCGTCGAATTTGTCGAGCTGGAGCGTTACCGGCATGTACCGGTCGGCAGCCTGCCGTTCGGGACGCAGAAGATCGTCGGTTTCGCTCGTGCGCTGGCGCTGGACCCGGCGGTGCTGCTGCTCGACGAACCTTCGGCGGGTCTGAACCGCGAGGAGCGCGAGGACCTCGCCCGCTTCATCCTGCGTATCAAGCACGATCTCGGCATCGCAATGATCTGGATCGAGCACGACATGCAGATGGTCGCCGATCTCGCCGACCGCATCCACGTGCTCAATTACGGCCGTACCATTGCGGAGGGCGCACCGCAGGCGGTGCTGCGCCATCCCGATGTGGTGCGCGCCTATCTCGGCAGCGCCGCATCATAACGAGCGGCGACGGTGCTGGCATTGGTCACTGAACATGCCGCGCCAGCCGGTGTAGCAACGCGTTGAATTTTTTCCATATCCTCAGGTCGGTCTGGCGCGTGGCGGCGCAGGCATGCCCGGCGAGACGGCACGCTTCTTCGGCGTGTCCCGCCGCGGCCAGCGCTTCGAGGCTCGTCAGCAATACGCCGGCCAGCGCATTCTGTTCGCCAGCAGGCAGCGGCGCGGACTCACGGGACGCTGTCACCACCCGCTCCGCGTGCCGATGCCGAGATGCTGCTTCGCGTCGTCCGTCATCATCTCCGGCGTCCACGGGGGGTCATAGGTGAGGGTGACGTCGACGGATGCGATGCCGGGCACCGATGCCGCGGCATCCTCGGCGCCGTTCTGCAGATAGCTCGTCGCCGGGCATCCGCGCGTCGTCGTCGTCATCGCCACATGGGCGATGCCGCCATTGCCGCCGTCCTCGACGGCGACATCATAGATCAGACCGAGATCGACGATGTTGTAGCCGAGCTCGGGGTCGATGACGACGCGCAGCGCTTCCTTGACGATGGCGGCGAGATCGTCGAGGGCCGCGGTACTCATGCGCCCCCCTCGGCCAGCTTGCCGACCTGTACCAGCACCCTGTAGGTCTTGCCGTCCGCCTCGAAGCCTCCGCGCCAGCGGTGGCCGCGTTTGGCCAGTTGCGGAAACAGGAAGATCGGTTCGCGGCAGAGCAGCGCCGAGAGCACCTCGCCCGGCGCCATTGCCTCTGTCGCCGCGAGAATCCGTTCCATCGGCTCCGGCGGTTCGAGGTCGCGATTGTCCATGTGCTGGCTGGGCTCGGGCCATACGCCATGATCGGTCGCCGCCGGAGCTGCGGTTGCATCGGCAGGCGCGGCGGTCCCGCCCGGCGTCGGCGAGAACAGCACTTCCCAATCGCCGTCGCCGATTTCCTTCGTGGTATGGGTGAAGCCGCGCGCGCCGAGCACGTGCAGCAGCGGTGTCGGCTTGAACGTCGCGAAGAGCCGGAGGCCTTCGCCCGGTTTCAGGCCGTTCACCGCTTTCATGATGTCCTCGAACGGCTCGCCGCCCGCGCGCAGCACCGGCCGCACGTCGAGTTCGACAAATGCTGTCGTCATGACAGTCTCCTTTCAGGTGGGTTTGGGCGATGAAAGCAGGAGCCGCGGCATCCGCGTGCCTTCCGGCAGCCGCCGCTCGGCGGTGACATTGGCAAGTCGCCGCGTACGGGCGATCTCGGAGACGATGCCGGCGGTGGCGATTGCCATTACCGCCGCGGCGACGCGGAAGGCCGGCGGAAATTCCAGCAGCAGCGCCAGGGTCGCCGTCCATACCGCAGCGAAATACAACAGGAACCATTTGTCGGCGCGTGGCTCGACGACGAGATCCTGCACCCGCGGCGTCGGTGTTTTGCCGAGGACCGGGCCATAGCATTCGAGCCAGGTGAGGAAGGCGACGATCTTGTAGAGCTTCGCCAGGCCGAGACCGGTCAGCCAGCCGAAGCCGACAAGGAACGCGATCGCTCCGACAAACCGGTCGAGAGCGCCGATACCGGTCAGGATTGCAAGACCAACGGCTGCCGCTGCCAGATTGACGATCGCCACGCCGGCCATGCGGCTGTTCAGTTCGATCTTGCGCCGCCGCCGTGCACGGTAGAGACGGCGGATGTCATGGCCATAAAGCGCCAGTGCGGCGAGGCCGAGCACGCCGGCGGCAACGAGAACCATCGCCAGACTGTTCGCCGGTCCGATCGCATGGCAGATCACGGTGGTGCCGCCGAGGATCGCCACCGCCAGCGCTGCCGTGCCGAAGACGAGCGCGCCACGCGTCGTCCGGCCTTCGAGCTCCGGCGCCAGCATGAACATGGCGAGCAGCCGGTAGCTTACTCCGATCGCAGTGAAGGTCAGCCAGCCGCCGAGGCCGGCAATGGCGTGGATCGGCAGGCCGGATGCGGTGAGATCGAGCAGCGTAGCATTCGCCGTCGTGCCGCCGAGCGTCAGCGCGAAGACGACGCCGAGGATCACGGTCGCGACCAGGCTAAGCAGTCCAACGACGACGAAGCAGGCCGGCAGCGACAGCGGGCGTGCTGCCCACAGCGTGCGGCCAAGATTCCAGATCGTCAGCGCGAAGCCGAGCGACAGCAGCAGTGCTGCAGCCGGGAAGCACGGTACGTCGGGCGGCACGTGGCCGGCCAGTTGCAGAAATCCGCAGAGCAGCGCGATGAGCCCGGCGACCAGGCAGACCAGCGTCGGCAACGGCAGGCGGTCGCTGTAAAGCTGCCGCGCGATCAGCACCGGCACGAATTGAAAGAGCGCGCCGCACAGCAGCAGGCTCAGCCAGCCGATGGCGACGACATGCACGAGAACCAACGTTTCCGGCGCTTCGAGCGGCGCCGACGGAAAGCCGTAGCCTGCCGCCATCAGGCCTTCCGCGGTAAGCAGCGCCAGCAGCGCCAGCGCGAAATAGGACATCGTCCAGCGAGAGAGCGTGACACCGGCCACGACACATATCCTTCGATCGAGATTGCGCCGGCCGGTAATGGCCAGCGCAATCATGTTCGGTGCGTCAGGCGGCCCGCGCCAATCGGCCGATCTCGACCCGCCAGACCTGCGGGCCGCGCTCGAGATAGGTCCACGAGAAGGTCTTCGGGAATTCGGCTTCGAGCTGGTAGTAGAGCGGCTTTGGATCGTGATCGTTGATCAGCACGAACGAACTGCCCGGCGACAATTCGCCGACGAGCTGAAAGATTTTGGCGTGGCGTTGCGCCGGCACGAGGCTGCGCACGTCGATTTCATTGACCCTGGAGGGCGCTGATGTGTCGGACATTGTGATCTTCCTTTGTCCCGTCTGACATTGCGTTTTGTTGATGTCGTCTTTTGCGGATGTCGCGTCTTGTTGGCGTGCCGCCGGGTCGCGACGGAAGCCGGCCGGTCGCGGGAAGCATCTTGTCAAAAAGATATATTGTCAATATATCTTTTAAGGCTGAATCGGTATGGGAGACCCGTTGTGTCGGGATATGTAAGCAAGCTCCACGTTGTCGGACTTTGCGTTACCAGGCTTCGTGCCGCCGAGCTCCGTGCTGTCCGGTCTGCGGTTGTGTGTATGGTCGCGTGCTTTGCCGCGGCGTTGATCGTCGGGCCTGCTGCGGCGCAGGAGCTTCGCTATCTCGATGCGGCAGCGGTCGCCGCCCTGCCGCAGAAGACGGCCGAAGACGGGATGAAGATCCGCATGCTGGCGAATGGCGGCGGCGTCGCCGCGGTGCGTGTTGCCGTGCCGCCGAATGCCGATATCCAGCCTCACGGTCATCCGCCCGGTAAAGTCGCGCTGGTGACGGTGTTGTCGGGGAGTATCGAACTGGCGCTCGGCGATCGTTTCGATGCGGCGCGGTTGCGGCTGGTGCGGGCAGGTGAGATGGTGGTTCTGCGGGCAAGCGACGGAAAGCATTATGCGCGCACCGGCACCGGCGGTGCCGAATTGCTGCTGGTCGCGGTGCCGCCGGAGACTGTCGGTCCCGGGCTGCTGGAGGCGCGCTGACCGCCAGCCGCTGCAAGAGCGGATGAGACACTTTAGCGGGGCGCGCCTTATTTGACGCGCATTTCACGTCAGAATGTGAGGCGTTTCATCGCAATGCATGACCGCTGGCGCGAGCGTGCGGAGGATCGGATGTGGTCCAGCTTCAGCCGCTCCGCTGCAATAGTCTGCCGCGTGCGGTGATTTCAGTTTGCGTGATCCAATCGCCCCGGTTCGATCCCTAATTCAGTCCCCTTGGCCGGGCTTCGGTGAGAAATACTGGCTGAGCTTGTCCGGCTTGCCGTCGAACTCGGCCGCATCCGGCGGTGGATCGCGCTTGATGGTGATGTTCGGCCATTGCGGCGCGTAGTCGGCATTGAGCTTGAGCCATGCCTCGAGACCCGGATCGGTATCCGGATAGATCGCTTCGGCCGGGCATTCCGGCTGGCAGACACCGCAATCGATGCACTCGTCGGGATGGATGACGAGCATGTTCTCGCCTTCGTAGAAGCAGTCCACCGGACAGACTTCGACGCAGTCCATGTATTTGCACTTGATGCAGTTGTCGGTGACGACAAATGTCATGATCCGCTCGCAAATGGCTGCCGGCTCATCGCTGGGCGAGGCAGACAGAGGGTCGATATGCCCGACCCCTGCAAACGTTTCATCCCTGATAACGACTTTTTGCCGATGCCGAATATCTTGACGCACAAAGATATATTGTCAATGTGTCTTTGCTGCAAAGCCAGCAATCCAGTCCATCAGATTCAGCAGGCACGCCATGACCGCAGCCGCCGTCGCAGAGCACAAGCCATCCTTCCTCAAACGCTGGGTGTACAGCACGAACCACAAGGACATCGGCACGCTCTATCTGCTGTTTGCCGTGGTGTCGGGACTGGTCGGTTTTGGCTTGTCGATTGCCATCCGCTACGAATTGCAGCATCCCGGTCTCGACCTGTTCAGCGACCCGCAGATCTTCAACGTCGTGGTCAGCAGCCACGGCCTGATCATGATCTTCTTCGCGCTGATGCCGGCGCTGATCGGCGGCTTCGGCAATTGGTTCGTGCCGATCATGATCGGCGCGCCCGACATGGCGTTTCCGCGTCTCAATAACATCTCGTTCTGGCTGTTGCCGGTGTCGTTCACGCTGTTGATCATCTCGATGTTCGTCGAAGGTCCGCCCGGCGACATCGGCCACGGTGGCGGCTGGACGGCCTATCCGCCGTTGTCGACCGCCGGCGAGCCCGGCCCGGCGATGGACTTTCTGATCCTGTCTCTGCACATCGCCGGTGCTTCGTCGGTCCTCGGCGCCATCAACTTCATCACCACGATCTTCAATATGCGCGCGCCGGGCATGACCATGCACAAGATGCCGCTGTTCGCGTGGGCGCTGCTGGTGACGGCCTTCATGGTGCTGCTGGCGCTGCCGGTGCTGGCTGGCGCACTGACCATGCTGCTGACCGACCGCAATTTCGGCACGACGTTCTTCGAGCAGAGCGGCGGTGGCGATCCGGTGCTCTATCAGCATCTCTTCTGGTTCTTCGGACACCCGGAAGTCTACATCATGATCCTGCCGGCATTCGGCATTGTCAGCCATGTCATCTCGACCTTCTCGAAGAAGCCGATCTTCGGCTATCTCGGGATGGCCTATGCGATGGTGGCGATCTTCCTGATCGGCTTCGTCGTGTGGGCGCACCACATGTTCACGGTGGGGCTGAGCGCTGGCTCGCAGGCTTATTTCGCCGCGGCGAGCATGGTGATCGCGGTGCCGACGGGCATCAAGGTCTTCTCATGGATCGCCACGATGTGGGGCGGTTCGGTCGAGTTCAAGACGCCGATGCTGTGGGCGATCGGCTTCATCCTGATGTTCGTGATCGGTGGCGTGACCGGTGTCGTGGTGGCCAATGCCGGCATCGACCGCTACTTCCAGGACACCTACTACATTATCGCGCACTTCCACTATGTGCTGTCGCTTGGTGCAGTGTTCGGCATCTTCGCGGGTATCTACTACTGGTTCCCGAAGATCACCGGCTACATGTACAACGAGACGGTCGGCCGGCTGAACTTTTTCTTCGTGTTCGTCGGCGTCAACGTCACCTTCTTCCCGATGCACTTCCTCGGCAACGCCGGCATGCCGCGCCGTTATGTGGATTACCCCGACGCCTTCGCCGGCTGGAATTACGTCGCCTCGATCGGTTCCTACATCACCGGCATCGGGCTGCTGCTGTTCTTCGTTGCGATGATCGAGGCATTCGTGAAAAAGCGCGTCGCCGGCAACAATCCGTGGGGCGTGGGGGCCACGACGCTCGAGTGGACGCTGTCCTCGCCGCCGCCGTTCCATCAGTTCAACCGGTTGCCGGTGATCCGCTAGTTCTCCGCTGAGCCTGAAACGCTCCCGCGCTCCATGCGCGGGGGCGTTCTTTTTTGCGGGAGGGGGTTCCTGAGCCGATGCGTTCCGCCGCGGGTCGTGCACCAGAATTGGATTTCCGGCGCGGCGGCAGATACAAGGCGCCGATTCCCGAAACCATGAACGCGCTCCATCGGCTATATCGGAATGTCGGCACCGCTTCTGCAGCTCAAGGATATCGCGCTGACCTTCGGCGGCACGCCGCTGCTGGAGGGGGCGGACCTGTCGGTGGCGACCGGCGAGCGGGTCTGTCTGGTCGGACGCAACGGCTCCGGCAAATCGACGCTGCTGAAGATCGCCGCCGGTACCGTCGAGCCCGACCGTGGAACCGTATTCGTCCAGCCGGGGGCGGTGCTGCGCTATCTGGCGCAAGAACCCGATTTCGGCGATGCGGCGACGGTGCTCGATTACGTCGAGCGGGGGCTGCGGCCGGACAGCGGCACGCATCGAGCCTATCAGTTGCTTGCGGACCTCGATCTCTCGGGGGCGGAAGACCCGTCGCAATTATCCGGCGGCGAAGCGCGCCGTGCCGGGATCGCCCGGGCGCTGGTCGGCGACCCGGATATCCTGCTGCTCGACGAGCCGACCAACCATCTCGATCTTTCCACCATCGAATGGCTGGAGCGCGAACTCGACAGCCGCCGCACGGCGCTGGTCATCATCAGTCACGACCGGCGGTTCCTTGCCAATCTGTCGCGCAGCACCGTCTGGCTTGATCGTGGCCGCACGCGGCGCATCGAGCGCGGCTTCGCCGATTTCGAGGCGTGGCGCGACACGGTGCTGGCTGAGGAAGAGCGCGAGCAGCACAAGCTCGACCGCAAGATCGTCGCCGAGGAGCACTGGCTGCGTTACGGCGTCACCGCCCGGCGCAAGCGCAATGTGCGACGGCTCGAAGCGCTGCAGACGTTGCGTGAGCAGCGTCGCACGCATCGGGGAGCGATCGGCAGTGCCGCCATCAGCGCCAGCGACGCGGCGCCCTCCGGTGCATTGGTCATCGAGGCGCGCGATATCGGCAAGAGCTACGACGGCCGTGCTATCGTCGATGGGTTCTCCATGCGAGTGTTGCGTGGCGACCGTATCGGCATTGTCGGGCCGAACGGCGCCGGCAAGACGACGCTGGTCTCGCTGCTTACCGGTGCGCTGGCGCCGGATACGGGCAGCGTGCGACTCGGCGCCAATCTGGAAATGGCAATGCTCGACCAGCATCGCGACAGCCTCGCCCCCGATACGACGGTGGCGGATGCCCTGACCGGCGGTCACGGTGATACGGTCATGGTCGGCGGACAGCCGAAACATGTCATCGGTTATATGAAGGATTTTCTGTTCGCGGCCGAACAGGCGCGCACGCCGCTTTCCAAACTGTCGGGCGGTGAGCGCGGTCGGGTAATGCTGGCGCAGGCACTGGCGAAGCCGTCCAATCTGCTGGTGCTCGATGAGCCGACCAACGACCTCGATATGGAAACGCTCGACGTGCTGGAGGCGATGATCGGGGACTATCCCGGCACCGTGCTGCTGATCAGCCACGATCGCGACTTCCTCGACCGGCTGGTGTCGAGCGTCGTGGTGCCGGAGAGCGATGGCCGCTGGATGGAATATGCCGGCGGCTATACCGACATGCTGGCGCAGCGTGGCGGCGATCTTGTGCGGGCGCCGCGCGGCGGCAGAACCGCGAAACCCGCCGGCGAACCCGGCCGCGCGCCGCCGCCCTCGCCACCGAAAAAGCGGCGGATGACCTTCAACGACAAGCACGCGCTGGAAACGCTGCCGAAGACCATCGCGACGCTGGAGGCCCAGGTTCAGGCGCTGCAGAAGCAGATCGACGATCCGGCTTTCTTTGCGCGCGACCGTGCCGGCTTCGAGACGGTCTCGCGGGAGCTCGGCGAGGCGCAGGCGCAATTGTCGGAGGCGGAGGATCGCTGGCTGGAGCTGGAAATCCTGCGCGAAGAGCTTAGCGCCGAGGATGGGACGTAAGCCGCTTTCTGGCGCCGCAGCCTGCTGCCCGTCCTACTGCGCATCGTCCTCGGCAATCTCCATCAGCGCCGGTGTGTTGCGGACGATGACCCGGCGGCGGCCGCTGTCGATGACGCCCCGCTCTTCCCATCCGCTCAGGGTCCGGCTGACGGTGTGCAGCGTTGTGCCGGCCATTTCGGCGAGATCCTGACGCGACAGCGGAAAGGCGATTTCGATCCCGCGCGCGGTGCGGCGACCCGCCTGCTGTGCCAGCCGCAGAATTGTATGCGCGATTCGGCGCTCGACCCGCTCGGTCGAGAGCTCGCGCAGTCGCACTTGCATGTCGTGATAGCGCGATCCCAGGATCGCCACCGCGTTGAGTGCGGCGGCCGGATATTTTGCCAGAAATCCGGCGATCGTCGCCGCATTCCAGGCCAGCAGCTCGGTCACGTCGAGGGCAGTAATGGTTCCAGGGTGATTGGCGCCGCCATAGAGCGCCGTATACCCGGCCATTTCGCCGGAGCCGAGATAGCGTAGAATCACCTGCTGGCCGTCGGCGGTGGCCTGGGTAATGCGCAGGCGGCCGCTGACGATCACGTAGAAGGTGGTGGCCGGGTCGTCCTGCTGGAGCAGCACGTCGCCGGCGGCGAGCGGTTTTCGCACCGCGGCGGCGCGAATCTCGGCGAGTGCCGACGCCGGCAGGCCGCGGAAAATCTCGGTCCGTCCGAGAATATCCAGATCCAGTTGCCGATCCATCGTCCCCGCACCAGGCTTGGCGCCACGGCTCCGACGTCTGTCGTCGCGCCGCCGATGCGCCCACCCGCAAATAGCCTGTCGGTTCCGGCAAAGGAAGATGGCGTATTGCGTAACATGGCACCGGCCGGTGTCCCGGCCTTTTGCGCTGGCGCAAAGTCCGCGTATAAGTCTTGCGGTATTGCAGCCGGAAACCGAAATGGCGACGTCGGCTGCGCCGGGCGGCGAGTTGCCCCCGGCGGTCCCCTACAACCCGGCAGCCTGCGCGGTGAGCGTCAGGCCCAACTGTTCGACAGGTTCGCGATCCAGCGATGCTGAACGTCAACAAGACCGACATCTTCCGGCACCATGATCCGGTCACGCTGTCCGACCGGTTCGCGGGGTTGGCCGCGCGGACGCTGGTGTCGATCGCCGACGCGCTGTTCGGCGGCCGCTACGGCAATCGCGTCGTGGTGCTGGAAACGGTGGCCGCCGTGCCGGCGATGGTGGCGGCGACATTGCTGCATCTGCAGTGCCTGCGGCGGATGATCGACGATCGCGGCTGGGTGCGCACCTTCATGGACGAGGCCGAGAACCAGCGCGCGCATCTGATGTCCTTCGTTGCCATCGATCGGCCGGGTATCGGCCAGCGGCTGCTGATCGTGATTGCGCAGGGCGTGTTCTACAACGCCTATTTCCTGCTCTATCTGATTTCCGCGCGGACGGCGCACCGGCTTGCCGGCTATCTCGCCGAACAGGCGGTCCGCGGTTATTCGGAATATCTGGAACGAATCGAAGCGGATGCCCTCATCGATCGACCGGCGCCGGCGACTGCCATCGCCTATTGGAACCTGTCGCCCGATGCGCGCATCAAGGACATGATCCTGGCGATGCGTGAGGACGAGGCGATCCATCGCGATATCCATCACGCCTTCGCCGATGCGCTGACCGCTGGCCATGTCCTGCCGGAACGGCTGGGGCAGGCTGTCTGACGCCGCCTTCCGGCGGTCCGCAGCGAAAGGAAGCCTCTCGAAGTCCGCTGCGGGACAATCAGGCGGGCGGGCTTTCAGCTCGCCGGTGCGCGCTGATGCCGCGGGCTGGCGAGCCGCCCCTGCGTCGATGCAATGCCGAATTCGAGACTGTCGGCGATGCGACGCGCCCGTTCCATGAAATGCGTCACCGCCGCCGGCGGGCATAGCTCGGTCGCGGTCGCCTCGAACAGTGCCAGCCAGCGATTGAAATGTTCTTCGCCGACAGGCAGCGGCAGATGCACGCGCATCGGCTGCCCATGATAGCGCCCGGTCATCAAGGCAACCGACGACCAGAAGGCGCAGAGCTTTTCGATATGCGCGTCCCAATCGGTGATGCGTTCCTCGAAGATCGGTCCGATCAACGGATCGCGGCGCACGCGCGCATAGAAGGTTTGCACCAGGGTGGCGATCATTGCTTCGTCGATGCCGGTCTCGGCCATGATCGCACGGGTCATGGCGGCCCGGCGCTCGGGGCCGCCTTCAAATTGATAGGACATTGGCGACAAACCCTAGGTGATCTTGCCTGTGAGTGATGTTGGGTTGCGTGATGTGAGCGGTCAGGCGGCGGGCCGGACGCCGAACGATGCCGGATTGAGGATGAGGTCGGCGAGTGTGTGGCGGTCCAGCGTGCCGATGAACGCGCCCAGCGCTTCCTTGAGAATGCCGCGCAGGCGGCAGCGCTGGGTGATCAGGCAGCTGTTGTCGCTGCCGAAACATTCGACCATGGTGAAATCCGGTTCGGTGGCGCGCACCACGTCGCCGAGACCGACCTGCTCCGGCGGCTTTGCCAGTTTCAGGCCGCCCGAGCGGCCGCGCACCGCGACCAGGAAGCCGGCGCGGGTGAGCTGATTGGCCACCTTCATCAGATGGGCGCGGGAAATGCCGTAGACTTGGGCTGTCTCCTCGATGGTGATCAGCCGGTCGCGGTGCGCGGCCGCATACATCAGCACCCGCAGGGCGTAGTCGGTGAAATTGGTCAGCCGCATGGTCAGTTCCGGTCGATGGGGTTGAGGGCACGATCGGCGATCGGGTCGGCTCCGGCGGGCGTCTGCGCCGTGAGGTCCTGCACATTGCTGCGGCTTCCGGCCGCCAGCAGGCGCGCCATGCTGAAGGACAGGGCGACCAGCGCAAGCAGCTTTATCACCTCGGCGACGAGATAGATATCATGCAGCGTCGAAGGCGGCGGCTGTCCTCCGGCCATGATGATCCCCACCCGCGCGTCGAGCACCGGCAGCATCCAGAGTGCCTGGGCGATCGTCACCGCTGCGGCGACGACGAAGCCGCCGACAGCTGTCGGCGTCCGCGGGCCGACCAGCAATAGTGCCAGCAGCAATACGATCAGCAGCCATTCGGTACGGTTGAAGACCGCGAAAGTCTGCCGGCCCACGTCGAGCGCTACCGGCAGCGTCAGGCTGGGCGCAAGGAACTTCGCTGGAGTCGCGAGGAACGAGACGCCAAGCAGGAGGCCGAGCCACAAAACCGCGAGTGTCAGGATCCCGACAGCCGGCTTCAGGCCGCCGGCGAGCGGTCGCGGGAACTCGTTATGGCTCAGACGGTTGCGCAATGCTCAGGCTCGTATTGGCGCGGACAAAGATGTATCAGATGTATCTCTTTTTAAGGGGGGCAGCAAGGTTGGGGACTGCCACGACTGCAACTGTTGCGTTTGGTCCTCGGTGACCCGGCTTGCCGTTGTATGTCGGCCCCCGTTCGGTACGGCTCCGTGGATTGTGTGCGGCCCGAAGGCTGCGACAGCAAGTCGCGACGCAGCGGCCAAACCTCGCATCCATGAGGCCGGCGGTATCGGCAAGATGCTCTTACCCCATTGGCTTTACGGGATTCTCCACCGGAAAACCGGCCGAAGGGCGGTTTGGAATTGCTCTAGCGCAAAGTACTTTGTTCCGATCAGGATAGGGTAGCGAACACCGTGTCAGGCGCTTTCGCTTGGCGCGGCCCTGCCGTTTGGGTGCTCCGATAGGCCGCCCGGTGGCAACTACGTTGGGACAAGCACGATGGGAACAGCACGATGATCGGTCAGCTTACCAGGAGCGAACGACAAACCGCCCTGCTCATTCTGCTCGCCGTTGCGGTCTGCGGATTGGTGATGGCCGTCGCCGGCCGTGGCGATCTGCTGGGTGCTCAGGGCTGGATCGTGCTGCTGTTCGGCGTCGTCGGACTGTTCGTGGTGATTTCCGGCTACTATGCGCCGGAGCCGTCGGACAGCCGGCTCGACAATTATTACGATGATCCGACCAAGTTCGGCATCATAGTCTCGATGATCTGGGCGGTGTTCGGCCTGTTCGTCGGCGACTGGGTGGCGTGGCTTCTGGTCAATCCCGATCTCACCTTCGACGCCGGCTGGGCGAGTTTCGGTCGTATCCGCCCGGTGCACACCACCGGTGTTATTTTCGGCTTCGGCGGCAACGCGCTGATTGCCACTTCGTTCTATGTCATGCAGCGCACCTCGCGGGCGCGGCTGCCGGACCAGATCAGCCCGTGGTTCGTGCTGGTCGGCTACAATCTGTTCTGCATTCTCGCCGTCAGCGGCTATCTGATGGGGATCACCCAGTCGCGCGAATATGCCGAGCCGGAATGGTATGCCGATATCTGGCTGGTGATCGTCTGGGTCACTTATTTCGCGCTTTATCTGCGGACGCTGGCGCGCCGCCGCGAGCCGCACATCTATGTCGCCAACTGGTACTACATGGCATTCATCCTGGTGGTGGCGATCCTGCACATCGTCAACAATCTTGCCGTGCCGGTGTCGTTCAGCGGCGCCAAGAGCTATTCGGCGTTCTCGGGCGTGCAGGATGCGATGACGCAGTGGTGGTACGGCCACAATGCCGTCGCGTTCTTCCTCACCGCCGGCTTCCTCGGCATGATGTACTACTTCCTGCCGAAGCGCGCCGGGCGGCCGATCTATTCCTATCGTCTGTCGATCATCAGCTTCTGGGGTATCACCTTCTTCTACATGTGGGCGGGCTCGCACCATCTGCACTACACGGCGCTGCCGCATTGGGTGCAGACGCTCGGCATGACGTTCTCGGTGATGCTGCTGGTGCCGTCATGGGCATCCGCCGGTAACGCTCTGATGACGCTCAACGGCGCCTGGCACAAGGTGCGCGACGACGCGACGCTGCGCTTCATGATGGTGGCGGCGGTGTTCTATGGCCTGTCCACCTTTGAAGGCTCGTTCATGGCGATCCGTTCGGTGAACTCGCTGTCGCACTACACCGACTGGACCGTCGGCCACGTCCATGCCGGTGCGCTCGGCTGGGTGGCGATGATCACCTTCGGCTCGATCTATGCGTCGGTGCCGTGGCTGTGGAAGCGCGAGGGCATGTATTCGGCCAGGCTGGTCGAGGCGCATTTCTGGCTCTCGCTCGCCGGCACCCTCATCTATGTCTTCGCCATGTGGAACTCCGGCATCATCCAGGGGCTGATGTGGCGGACCTATAACGAGAGCGGGACGCTGGCTTATTCGTTCATCGACTCGCTGGTGGCGATGCATCCCTACTACATCGCCCGGGCCGTCGGCGGTCTGTTGTTCCTGATCGGTGCGGTGGTCGGCTTCTATAATATCTGGATGACGATCCGCACCGCGCCGCGGACCGCGGGCGAGCCGGTCTCCGAAGAACGGGATCCCATTCTTGCCGGCGGCGTTCCGGCCAATGTCCCAGCTTTGCAGCCGGGGGAGTAAGACGATGTCGGTTTTCGGTTTTCACTATCGGCTGGAACGCAAGAGCATCGGCCTTGCCGTGGCGATCATCGTTGTCGCCAGCATCGGTGGCCTCGTCGAGATCGCGCCGCTGTTCACCATCCATCAGACGGTGGAGGAGGCGCCTGACATGCGCGTCTACACCCCGCTCGAACTGGCCGGCCGCAACATCTATGTTCGCGAAGGCTGCTATGCCTGCCATTCGCAGATGATCCGCACCTTGCGCGATGAAGTCGAACGTTACGGCCACTATTCACTGGCGGTCGAATCCAAATACGACCACCCGCATCTGTGGGGTTCGAAGCGCACCGGACCGGATCTGGCACGTCTCGGCGAGAAATACTCCGACGAATGGCACGTCGCGCATCTCATCAATCCGCGCGACGTGGTGAAGGAATCGGTGATGCCGGCCTATGCGTGGCTGATGCGCAACGACCTGAAAGTCGCCGATCTCGGCGGGCATCTCAAAGCCATGCGCGCTGTCGGCGTGCCCTACACCGACGAGATGATCGCCAATGCGCCGGCCGATGCCCGCGGTCAGGCGGCGCCCGATTCGCCGGAAGCGGAAGGCGTGAGCAAACGCTACGGTCAGGCGACCACGGTGCGCGCGTTCGACGGTGTGCCGGGACGGCTGACGGAAATGGACGCGCTCGTTGCCTATCTCCAGATTCTCGGCCGGCTGACGGATGCCGCCACCAAGCCGGCGACAGCCGCTGCGTCGCCGCAGGCTCCGCAGGTTGCGTCGCAAGCGACGCAGCAGGCAGTGAGGGAGTAGGTCGCATGGAGATCGATCACACATTCACCGTCTGGTTCTCCAAGTCGTTCGGACTGTTCTATCTGATCGCGCTGTCGCTGGCGGTGCTGCTCTACGCATGCTGGCCGTCGAACCGCAAACGGTTCGACGCGGCCGCCAATTCCATTCTGAACGATGAGGACAAGCCATGGCGGTAGAAAAGCGGGATCCGCACACTGGCTATCTGACGACCGGCCATGAGTGGAACGGCATCACCGAGCTCAACACGCCGGTGCCGCGGGTGGTCTGGTTCTTCCTCATCACGACGGCGCTGTTTTCGCTCGGCTACTGGATTCTGATGCCGGCGTGGCCGCTCGGCGTGAGTTTCACCAAGGGATTGCTGGGTGTAGACCAGCGCACCACGGTGGCGGCCAAGCTGCAGGAAGCCGCCCTCGACCGCAGCGTCTGGACGAAGCGTATCGAGGCGGAAAGCTTCAAGGATATCGAGGCCGATCCGCAGTTGATGAAGATCGTGCGCGAGACCGGCCGGACATTGTTCGGCGACAATTGCGCCGTCTGCCACGGCACCGACGCCAGCGGCGGCAAGGGTTTCCCCAATCTGACCACCGCGTCGTGGCTCTGGGGCGGCGACGCCGATGCCATCGCCGAGACGATCCGCGTCGGCATCAATTCGGCGCATCCGCAGACCCGTACCTCGCAGATGCTCGCCTTCGGTCGCGATGGCGTATTGCCGCGCAAGGATATCGAGAATGTCGTGAACTACGTGCGCTCTCTGTCCGATTCGGCGGTGGCGAAGCAGGTTCCGGCCGCCTCGCTTGAAGCCGGCGCGAAAGCTTTCGCCGACAATTGCGCCTCGTGTCATGGCGAACAGGGCAAGGGCAATGTCGAGCTTGGCGCACCGGACCTCGCCGACAAGAACTGGATCTATGGCGGCGATGCGCAATCGATCTTCACCAGCATCTGGGGTGGGCGACAGGGCCACATGCCGACCTGGGAACATCGCCTCTCATCGCTCGATCGCAAGATTCTGACGCTGTATCTGGTCGGTCTGCGAGCTGCTAAACCATGACAGGCGCGGTGCCGGTAATGGAGCACAAGGCGGTGCGACGTAAAACGGTCATCTGGCTGCTGGTTGCTGCCGGGCTTGCCGTCTTCGTCGGCGCCAATGCGCATCTCGTCTACGTTGCCGCGTCATCGCAGCCGGACTGCATCCCGCACGCGCGCGCCGGTGACGCCACCGCCGGCGCGGCGCAGTTCAGTGCTGCCCGGTCGTCCTGTTCGAGCCGTTAGTCGGTATTTCAGCGAGGGTTCACCATGGTCGTCATCCCAGCCTTGCATCCGCCCGCCCCGCGACGCGATATCTGGAGTCGGAACCTTCCCGCTGCGACGGCCTTCCGTTGGCTCGCCGCCGGCTGGCGCGACCTCACCGTGTCGCCGGCCGCCAGCCTCGGCTATGGTTTTCTGGTGTTTGCGATCTCGGTCGCGACGGTCGCCAGCCTGTTTTCGCTCGGCTGGGATTCCGTGCTGTTCCCGGCTTTCGCCGGCTTCATGGTTGTCGGGCCGCTGCTGGCGATCGGCCTTTACGAGAAGAGCCGGCGCATTGCCGCTGGTGAACCGGTCGGCTGGCTGCCTGTGCTCCTCGTCAAGGCGGAATCGGGCGGGCAGATTCTGTTCACCGGCGTTCTGCTGTGTTTGCTGATGCTGCTGTGGATGCGCGCAGCGGTCATCATCTACGCATTGTTCTTCGGACTGCGGCCGTTCCCGGGTCTCGATCATGTCGCGCCGATGTTGTTCACTACCCCGGAAGGCTGGGCGATGCTGGTCGTCGGCGGGGCCGTCGGCGCGCTGTTCGCGGCGTTCTCCTTCGCCATCAGCGCGTTCTCGATTCCGATGCTGCTCGACCGCAAGGTCGATGCGCTCACCGCTATGGGGACCAGCATGGCGCTGGTGTGGAACAATCTGCCGGTGATGTTGACCTGGGGTGCGATCACGCTGGCGCTGTTCCTGCTGTCGCTGGCCACCGGGCTCGTCGGTTTGATCATCGTGTTTCCGATCCTCGGCCACGGCACCTGGCACGCTTACCGCGCCATCCAGCCATAACGCTGCTGGCCGATCGGCAAAGGAGAGGCAGCGGGGAGAGACGGAGGGGGCCCGCGAAGAGAAAGCGTTCGCCATGAAGTGCCATCCATGAGGTGCCGTCGATGAGTTGTTGCGTGCCCGACGCTGCCGCTGCTGTGTCTGCTCAACGCCGGCCCTCCGACGAGGAGGTGATGCTGGCGAGCCGTGCCGACGGCGAGGGAATCCGGCGCACCGACCTGTCGGTGCCGGACATCCATTGCGGCGCCTGCATCCAGGCCATCGAGACGACGCTCGACCGACTGCCAGGCGTCGAGAGCGCGCGCGTCAACCTGTCGACCCGGCGGGTGGCGATCCGCTGGAGGGCCGCGAGCGCGCCGCCGCCGTTCTTCGAGACGCTCGCCGGTATCGGCTACAGCGCGCATCTCGATGATGCCGAGGCGGCAGCGACCGATCAGGGCTTCGCCGAACTGATCCGCGCGCTGGCGGTGGCCGGCTTTGCAGCGATGAACATCATGCTGCTGTCGGTATCGGTGTGGTCCGGCGCCGCCGACGAGACGCGCGATCTGTTCCACTGGATTTCCGCGGCGCTGGCTTTGCCGGCGCTGGTCTATTCCGGCCGCATTTTCTTCCGCTCCGCCTGGTCGGCGCTGCGCCACGGCCGCACCAATATGGATGTGCCGATCTCCATCGGCGTGCTGCTGGCTTTCGGTCTCAGCATTTACGAGACGCTGCATCGCGGCCCGCATGCCTATTTCGATGCGTCGATCTCGCTGCTGTTCTTCCTGCTGGTCGGCCGCACGCTCGACCATATGATGCGCGAGCGCGCGCGCATCGCCGTCAAGGGGCTGGCGAAGCTGGCGGCGCGTGGCGCGCTGGTGATGCAGACGGACGGTTCGCGCGCCTATCTGCCGGTTGGCGACATCGCGCCGGGCATGACTATTCTGCTTGCCGCTGGCGAGCGCGTGCCGGTCGATGCGCGCGTCGTCGACGGGTGCTCAGATATCGACTGTGCGCTGGTCAGCGGCGAAAGCGTACCGCAGACGGCGAGCGCCGGAACGCTGCTGCAGGCCGGCACGCTCAATCTCAGCGGACCCCTGACCATCGTCGCCACGGCGGCGGCGAAGGATTCGTTCCTGTCGGAAATGGTACGGATGATGGAAGCGGCGGAAGCCGGGCGCTCCCGTCATCGCCGCATCGCCGACCGCGCCGCGCAGCTTTACGCGCCGGTCGTGCATCTGACGGCGCTCTTGACCTTTATCGGCTGGATGATCGCCACCGGCGACGCGCACCGTGCGATCACGGTGGCCATCGCCGTGCTGATCATCACCTGCCCCTGCGCGCTCGGGCTGGCGGTGCCGATGGTTCAGGTGGTTGCGGCGCGCCGCCTGTTCGAGCGCGGTATCATGGTCAAGGACGGCAGCGGGCTCGAACGCCTTGCCGAAATCGACACTGTGGTGTTCGACAAGACCGGCACTCTGACGCACGGCGAGCCGCAACTGACCGATGCAGGCCGGTTCGGCGCCGGCACGCTGGCGCTTGCCGGTGCCATCGCGGCGCATTCGCGGCATCCCTATTCGCGCGCGCTGGCTGCCGCGGCGCCATCGTCGGCGCTGCGTTTCGATGCCGTCAGCGAAATGCCCGGCGCGGGTCTCGAGGCGCATGTCGGTGCGGATGTCTATCGGCTCGGCCGGGCCGGCTGGGCGCTCGATTCCGCGACTGCGGACACGGCGTCGCCGGAGGTCGCGGTCGTGTTGTCGCGCAACGGCCGGCAGATCGCCTGCTTCGCTTTTGACGACGGGTTGCGGCCCGATGCGGCCGAGGCCGTCGCTGCGTTGCAGGCTCGCGGTCTCGCACTCGAGATCGTCTCCGGCGACCGCGACACGCCGGTGCGCAGGTTGGCCGAGCAGCTTGGCGTGCCACACAGTGCGCAGGTCTCGCCCGGCGGCAAGGCCACGCATATCGCGGCGATGGTGACGGCCGGACACAAGCCACTGATGGTCGGCGACGGTCTTAACGACGCGCCGGCGCTTGCCGCCGCGCATGCGTCGATGGCGCCGGCGGCCGCCGCCGATGTCGGCCGCAATGCCGCCGACCTGGTGTTCCTGCGCGACAGTCTGCTGGCGGTACCCCAGGCGGTGACGGTGGCACGCGCCGCGGCGCGGTTGGTACGGCAGAATTTTGCCATCGCCGTTTGCTACAATCTGATCGCCGTGCCGGTCGCCGTGCTAGGCTATGTCACGCCGCTGGTCGCGGCGGTGGCGATGTCGCTGTCATCGCTGCTGGTGGTGGCGAATGCGCTGCGCCTGCCGGGCGGCGCAATGCGTAAGCACCGCAAGCAAGACGAAGCGCAAATCCGCCGGCAGACGATGCCGTCGGTGCGGGCGCCGTCCACGCGGCACGCATCCGTACCGCCGGCGGAACCGCTGGCTGCGGCGGAGGTGGTCCGATGATGGATTTCTTCTATCTCATACCAATTGCGCTGGCGCTCGGCGCGGTCGGTCTCGGCGCGTTTCTGTGGTCGCTGAAAAGCGGCCAGTACGAGGATCTCGACGGTGCCGCCGAGCGCATTCTGTTCGAGGATACGGATCGTCCGAAAAAACAGTGATGCTGCGGCGGTCGTTGCGCAGTGCTGGCGGTCGCCGTTTGTTCGGAGGCCAGACGCCTACGGCGTATCGGTGGCGATCAGCATCCAGCCCGGCTTTGCCGCTGCAAAATCACGGGCGAATGTCCACGCATCGCTCATCGTCGTGATGCGCTGTGGGTTACCGTCGATCACCGCGCCGCTGGCGTCGCGGGTGGCGGTGACGAACAGACCGGAGAAATTCACCGTGATCTCGGCTCGTCGTCCGACAACGATCATGCGGTCGATATCGGCGTCCTCGACCCCGACAATCCTGCAGTCCTGCGTTTCGCCGCGTTCCTGCCGTTCGCGCATCACCGTGTCGAAGATCGCGTAGACCTCGCCGGACAGGAGCTGTTGCAGGACGCTGCGATCGCCGCCGGCAAAAGCGAGGACGATCGTTTCGTAGGCGAGCCGGCTGTTCTGCAGAAAGGCATTGATGTCGAACAGGCTATCGAGCGCACGGATGGCAGCCAGCCCGTCGGCGATGCCTGTGGTGATCGTCGGTGGTGCGCTGGCGGCCGGCGTCGCGACGGCGCTGTCGGCGGCGGCGATGTTCATCACCGCCCCATAGGGCTGCGGCGCGCTGTGCTCGCCGTGCTTCTTTGAATGCGAGGACTGGATCTCGTTCCAGACGCTGCAGATCATCCACCAGAACAATCCGATGATGACGAGGATCGGCAGGACCTCGACATCGGCTTGCGTGTTCATGACCGCGAACCTCCACCAGGGGGTCAATGTCCCAAATGTAAACATTGGGATGCCCCTTGATTGCAGGCAAACGAAATTAATTCGCTATTGATAGCAATTTTTCTGTTACGATATGAGCGGTTCCATTGACGAGGATCGGTCATGGATATCGAGCTGGCCAGGACCTTTCTGGAGATCGTGGCGACGCGCAGCTTTATCCGCGCGGCGGAGCGGCTCAATGTCAGCCAGACGGCGGTCAGCGCCCGAGTACGCTCGCTGGAACAGCAACTGGGCCGGCCGCTGTTCATCCGCAACAAGGCCGGCGTGACGCTGACGCCGGCAGGCGAGCAGTTCCTGCGCTACGCGCCGACCTTCCTGCAACTCTGGCAGCGCGCGAGGCACCAGGTCGCGGTCCCGCCCGGGCACCGGGCGGTGCTTGCCATCGGCGGCGAGCTCAGCCTGTGGCATCCGCTGCTGCTCGACTGGCTGCTGGCGATGCGGCGCTCGGCGCCGGATTTGGCGTTGCGGGTGCAGGTCGATCTGCCGCAGGGGCTGATCAATCAGGTTGCCGAGGGCATTCTCGATCTGGCGGTCATGTATGCGCCGCAGCATCGGCCGGGCCTGCGGGTCGAGTTGCTGCTGGAGGAGAAGCTGGTGCTGGTGACCACCGATCCGGATGCCCGGCCGGGTCCGGCGGCCGACTATGTCTATGTCGACTGGGGGCCGGACTTCGCGCTGCATCACAACCTCGGTCATCCGGAAGCGGAAAGCCCGGGCCTGTTCGTCGGGCTTGGTCCGCTGGCGCTCAGCTATATCCTCAAGGCCGGCGGCTCCGGCTATTTCCGCCGGCGTGCCGTTGCGCCGCATCTGGCGGAAGGCCGGCTGCATCTCGTTGCCGGAGCGCCGGTGTTCTCCTATCCGGTTTATGCGGTGTCGTCTGCCGGTGCCGATGCAGCATTGATCGCGCCGGCGATCGACGGTCTGCGAATGGTCGCCGCCGCCGACTGATCGCATGACGCAACGGCGATGCAGCGATCCTGCAATTTAATTCATTTGTCTTCCGGTGCGCGGTTCGGAAGTTTGGTTCTCGTCAGCCGCAACGATCGTCAAGCCAGCAGAGGACCAGCCATGACGCAGCCCGTCTCCATTCCCCGCGAGCGCATCGCGACGGCGATCCTCGACGGCGTTGCGGATGCGGTGATCGTCAGTGACCGCGATGGCATCATCTGCTTCTGGAATCCGGGTGCGGCGCGCATCTTCGGCTTCACCGCTGAGGAAGCGCTGGGCCGCTCGCTCGATATCATCATTCCGGAGCGGTTGCGGGCGCGGCACTGGGAGGGCTATCGGCAGACCATGGCGACAGGCAAGAGCCGTTATGGCAGCGGCGATCTGCTGTCGGTGCCGGCGATCCGCAAGGACGGGTCGGGCCTGTCGGTGGAGTTCACCATTGCAACGGTGACCGGGACGCAGGGCGCGATCAGCGGGCTTGTGGCGGTGTTGCGCGACGTCACCCCGCGCTTCCAGGAACTCAAATCGCTGCGTCAGCAATTGCGCGAGGCTACCCGTCCGGTCGTCGCCGGATAGCGCGTTTTCAAGCGGAGTGGCTATCCGACCGTGCGAATGACACGCGTCGAGTCAAAAGAATCTGGAGTAAGCTAGCGTCAATATCATGCGGTCCGTCATGTCTTCGGCAGCGGCTGCCGCAGAAGAGCCTGGCGGTCGATCTTGCCGGTGCCGGTTTTCGGCAGATCGTCGAGGAATGTCACGATTCGCGGATATTTGTAGGGCAGCAGCGTCGTCTTGACGTGGTCCTGCAGCATACGCGTCGTCGTCGCGCGCTCGTCGTCGCCGATCGCGTCGTTCAGGGCGACGAAAGCGCGCAGCGTCATACGGCGGTCCGGCATCTCGACGGCGACGACGGCGCATTCGCGTACCGATGGATGATCGGCAAGACACAGCTCCACTTCCAGCGGATAGACCCATTGTCCGGAGACCTTGATCAGGTCGTCGGCGCGGCCGCGGAAGAAGTAGAAGCCGTCGTCGTCGCGATGGAAGCGGTCGCCGGTATAGATCCAGCCGCCGTCGCGCATCGTCTCGGCGGTCTTGTCCGGCCGGTTCCAGTAGGCCGGTGCGTTGGAGTCGCCGCGCACCCACAGGACTCCTTCCTGCTCGCCTTGCACCGGCTGGCCGGAAGGATCGCACAGCTTGACCTCGTAGCCGGGCACCCGCTTGCCGGCGGCGCCGAGCTTCTTCTGCTCCGGCAGGTTGGACAGATAGATATGCAGCACCTCGGTCGAGCCGAGCCCCTCGACGATTTCGAGGCCGCAGATCGCCTTCCAGCCGTTGAACACCTCCGCCGAAAGCACCTCGGCCGCGGAGATCGACAGCCGCAGCGACGACAGGTCGGCTGTCGCCGCGCCGGACGCCTTGGTCAGCGCCGTGTAGAGCGTCGGCAGGCCGAAGAACACCGTTGGGCGATAGCCCGCGATGGCGGCAAAGATCGCATCGGGCTTCGGCTGCCCCGGCAGCAGCAGGCTGGCGGCGCCGGCCGAGAACGGAAACGTCAGCGAATTGCCCAGGCCGTAGGCGAAGAAGATCTTCGGCACCGAGAAGCAGATATCGTCCGGCGTCAGCTTCAGGATCGCATTAGCGTAGGAGTGCGCGGTATAGGCCATATCGTGATGCAGGTGCACGATGCCTTTCGGCCGGCCGGTGCTGCCCGAGGAATACATCCAGAAGGCCATGTCGTCGCGGTGGGTGTCTGCAGCGGGCATTGCCGCGCTCTGGCCCGCTATCCAGGCGGCAAGCGGCTGTGCCGGTACGCCGGACCCGCCGGCCTCAGCCGCCTCGGTCTCGCTATTGGCGACGATGATCCGCTCCAGCGAGGTGTTGCCGCAAGCCGTTGTGTTGAAGCGCGTCGCGAAATCAGCATCGACGATCGCTAGGCGGGCGCCGGAATCCTGCAGATAGAATTGCAGCAGGTCCGGCGGCGTTAGCGTGTTGATCGTCAGCGGCACCAGTCCGGCGCGTATCGCGCCGAAGAAGGCCGCCGGATAGACCGGGGTATCGTCGAGAAACAGCAGGATGCGTTCGCCCGGCGCGAGCCCCTGCGCGCGCAGCGCATTGCCGATGCGCGCGGCATCCTCGCATAGTGCGCGGTAACTGCGGCTGCCCGCTGGCCCCAGCACTGCAGGGCGTTCGCCGCGCCCGGCCGCCAGATTGTCGAACAGGATGGCGCTGGCATTGTAGTGCGCGGACAGCGAGAAGCCGATCTCGACACTGCCGGGCGCATCGTGCGGCACGCCGTCGACGAGCCGATGGGCAGTATCCCGATGGTCGTCGCAGGTCATCTGCATTTTTCTCCCGTCCGCTTATCGTTTGCGAATCCGGAATGTCAGTACGGCATCGCCGGTGTTCGTATCTTCCAGGATATCGCCGGTTTCGCGCAGCAGATTGGGGATATCGATCGCCGCGAGCGGGTCGGTGCATTCGATCACCAGCGTATCGCCGGGCCCGAGACCGGCCAGCAGCTTGCGCGTTTTCAGCGCCGGCAGTGGGCATTTCAGTCCGCGTAAACTCACGGTCGTCTCGTCGTTCATGGCAACCCGCATTCGATGATGTATTTGAAGCTCAAGCCCGCTTGTCTGCAAATCGTTTGCCTGGCTGTCTCGCGGCATTGTGTCAGACTGGACAATCCGGCGTCCGCCACGTCAAGTTTTGCACATGGAAATCCGCCGCGAGGGGGATGGCAATGGTGGGCGACGCTGCCAGCGCGACGTCCGTCGTGGGCGGTGTGGTGCCGGGCGGCCGGGGTTCGGCTGCCGACACTGCGTCCGGTGCCTGCGGCCGGCCGATTTGCAAAAATATTGATGGAGGCGATAGACAGGACGACAGGTTGCGTCATCGCGAAATGCGCGCCGTACCGGAATAAGCGGTTCGCGTGCGTGGTTGACGATGGCGGGATGCGTCGGCGATCTTCGACCAATTGATCGGATCGCGAACTGCGGCGAAACTGTTATCCAGATTGGCTGGCCGGACGATGGTCCGGCATCGGTTGTGGACCAGGAGGTGGTCGCAGTGGCTATCGTGCGCGATGCGGGACTTCATGAGGCAATCCAGGCTGCCGGCGGCGTGACCGAGCTGGCGCGCCGCATCGGCATCGCGCAGCCGTCGGTGTCGAACTGGGATCGTGTTCCTGCCGACCGTGTCATTGCCGTGGAGGCGGCAACCGGCGTGTCGCGGCGGCGGCTGCGCCCCGACCTCTATACCGGCAACCTCGCCGCTGGCCGCGGTTCCTGGCCTCCGGCGCTGTCCGCCCGCACGCTGGAAACCATGCGTATCATCGGCCTTGCCGGCTGGAGCGGCTCCGGCAAGACGACGTTGATCACCAGGGCGATTCCGATTCTGGTCGGGCGTGGCCTGCGCGTTTCCACCGTGAAGCATGCCCATCACGGTTTCGAGCTCGATCATCCGGGCAAGGACTCGTTCATGCATCGCGAGGCCGGTGCATCCGAAGTGCTGATCAGCTCGGCCAGACGTTTCGCGCTGCTGCATGAGTTGCGCGAGGATGCGGAATGGGATCTGCCGGATCTGCTGGCGAAGCTGGCGCCTGTCGATATCGTGCTCGTCGAGGGATTCAAGCGCGATGCGTTTCCGAAGCTGGAGATTCATCGCGCGGCGAACGGCAAGCCGCTGCTGCATCTCGAAGACCCGCATATCGTCGCCGTCGCCGCCGACACCCCGTTGCCGGAGGCGCGCCTCCCGGTCGTCGATCTCAATGACATCGAGCGCATCGTCGATTTGCTGGTTGATCATGCGATTCCTATCGAAGCGGCAGCGGCCCGCGTGCGGGGTGGCTGATGGCGCAGTTGACCGACGACTGTTTCGCATTCTCCGGCCCGCTGATGCCGCTCGAGGATATGGAACGGTTGATCACCGAGCGCGTCACGCCGATCGCCGACACGGAAACGATATTGCTGTCCGATGCGCGGCATCGGGTTCTGGCCGCCGACGTGGCGGCGCCGGTCGATCTGCCGCCGTTCGATAACTCCGCCGTCGACGGCTATGCCGTCCGCCACGCCGACTTGAATATCGCTGGTGAGACGGTGCTGGCCGTTGCCGGCCGCATTACCGCGGGAGCGCGGGCGGAAGCCGGCATCAGGCCGATGCAGGCGATCCGCATCTTCACCGGCGCGCCGATGCCGCCCGGTGCCGACACCGTGTTCATGCAGGAAGACGTGCGCGTCGAGGGCGATAGCGTCGTCGTGCCGCCGGGCCTGAGCGTTGGGGCCAATCGCCGTTTCGCCGGCGAGGATCTGCGTGCCGGCACAGTCGCGTTGACGGCGGGAACGGTGCTCGATGCACGCCATATCGCGCTCGGCGCCGCTCTTGGCCTGCAGCAGGTAGCCGTGCGCCGCCGTCTGCGAGTCGCTGTGTTCTCGACCGGCGACGAGGTGGTGGAGCCGGGCGCCACGCGCGGGCCGGCGGTGATCTTCGATGCCAACCGTTATCTGCTGCGCGATCTGCTGACGCGTGCCGGCTGTACGGTGAGCGATCTCGGCATCCTGCGCGATGATCCCCCAACGCTGGCCGTCGCACTCGAAAGAGCGGCGGGCGATCACGATCTGGTGGTGACCTCCGGCGGCGTGTCGACCGGCGAAGCCGATCATGTCCGCACTGCGGTCGAGCGCATCGGCAGCCTGGTGTTCTGGCGCATTGCCATCAAGCCGGGGCGGCCGGTGGCGATGGGGGTGATCCGCGGCCGTGCCTTTATCGGCCTGCCGGGCAATCCGGTGGCGGTGTTCGTCACCTTCGTGCGCGTGGTGCGGCCATTGCTGATGCGGCTGTCGGGCGCGGAGGCGCTGCCGTGGCGGCCGATGCCCGTCGTCGCTGCTTTTTCCTACAACAAGAAAAAGGGGCGTCGCGAATATGTGCGGGTGAGCCTGCAGCGCCGCGACGACGGCGATTACGACGCGATCAAATATCCGCAGGACGGCGCCGGCGTCATCACCTCGCTCACCGGCACTGATGGATTGATCGAACTGCCCGATGCGATGACCCGCCTGGAGCCGGGCATGCGCATCGGCTTCCTCTCTTATGCGTTGCTGACCGGCTGAGCGATCGCGGTCAGCGCGGTGGCGACCAGCCGAGCGGCGCCAGCTCGAAGCCATCGAAGCTGAAGCCGGGCGCGACGGTGCAGCCGACCAGCGTCCAGTCGCCAAGCGAGCGCGCCGCCTGCCATGCCTGCGCCGGCACGACTGCCTGTGGCCGCTGACCGGCGGAAAGATCGCTGCCGAGCGTGATGTCGCGAGCCGGGCCGCCATCGGCGATCGACAGCAGCAGCGGCGCTCCGGCATGGAAATGCCAGGCCTCGGCGGCATCGACGCGGTGCCAGTGCGAGCGCTCACCTTCCGCCAGCAGAAAATAAATCGCGGTCGAGGCGGCGCGGCCGTCGATCATGCGCGGGTCGCGGAAGGTCTCGCGGAAATGCCCGCCTTCCGGATGCGGCTTGAGGTCGAGAAGCCGGATGATGGCGTCGGCGCTCAGAGGCGGCATGGCGCGAACTGTTGCATCGTATGGTTGGCGGCTGGTGGAAACCGTAGCCGACATCCGCTCTTCTGGTTGATTGAAAAGGCGGATGCCGGCGAAGGATCAGAATGTGTTCTTGCGTTCGCGGATCTCCGCAAACACAGCAGCCGCCGGCTTACCGGCAAGGCCGACCGATGCGGCCACCGTCGGCACGTCGGCGCGCAGGAAGCAGTTCTGCGCTTTCTCGTTGCCGATCGTCACCGGGATGGTGAAGGCGCCCTGCGCGCGCAACCGCTTGACCTCGGCCTCGCGCGCCGCCAGCGCCGTATTGTCCGGCTCGATGGTTTTGGCGAAGCGGATATTCGCTTCGGTATATTCATGGCCGCAATAGATCAGCGTGTCGTCGGGCAGGTCGCGCAGCTTGAGCAGCGACTGCCACATCTCGTCCATCGTGCCTTCGATCACCCGGCCGCAGCCGATCGAGAACAGCGTGTCGCCGACGAAGGCCAGCTTGTCGCCATGAAACCAGTAGGCGATGTGGCCGGAGGTGTGGCCGGGGGTTTCGATGACATTGGCTTTCAGCGTGCCGACGGTGACGGTGTCGCCTTCGCGCACGGTCTCGTCCACCTGCGGAATCTTCGCCGCTTCCGCCGCCGGCGCAACGACGCGGCATTTGTGTTTCGCCTTCAGTGCCGCGATGCCGTCGGTATGGTCGGCATGATGATGCGTGACCAGAATGTCGGTCAGCGTCCAGCCCTTCTTCTGCAGCGCGGCCTCCACGGCGGCGGCTTCCGGCGCGTCGATTGCCGCGGTCTTGCCGCTTGCCGGATCGTGCAGCAGCACGCCGTAATTGTCGCTGAGGCAGGAGAACAAATGAATCTGGGCGGCCATAGGGGTCCTCGATATGACGATGGGTCCTCGATGGAGGGGTTGGCGGGACCGTATCATGCACGCCGTACATCACAAGCGCGGCGCACCGAAGTCGCGAACCGCGCCATCTGCCGCGCGATCCGGTGCATGACAGGCCGGGTCGGAGTACGCCGGATTTCGTGTTATAGCGTTTTCGAGCGAAGTGGATACCGGTTCGCGTGAAGAAAGCGCATCAAAGCAAGAATCAGGAGCTTCGCTTCTGATGCCGTCGGAAGCGAGAAAGCTCTAGGTCTCTGGCATGTCGATGGACGTGGTCGACCTTCGCAATTTCTACGGCCAGCACCTCGGCGTGGTGGCGCGGCGCTTTGTCGGTCGCGGCATTCGCGCGCGCTGGCAGGCGGCGTCGGGACTGAGCGTGCTGGGCGTCGGCTATGCGACGCCGTATCTCGGCCTGTTCCGCGACGCCGGCCGGTGTTTGGCCTTCATGCCGGCGTCGCAGGGCGTGGTGCATTGGCCGGCCTCGCATGCGGCGCTGTCGGCGCTGGTCGATGAGATCGAACTGCCGCTCGCCGACGGCGCGGTCGACCGCGTGCTGCTCGTTCACGCGCTGGAGATGACGCACGATGCGCCGGCGCTGTTGCGCGAGGTCTGGCGCGTGCTGGCCGCCGGCGGCCGGTTGCTGGCGGTGGTGCCCAATCGCCGCGGCCTGTGGGCGCGCATGGACCACACTCCGTTCGGTCACGGGCGGCCATATTCGCGCGGGCAGATCAACCAGCTCCTGCGCGAGACCTGGTTCACGCCGACCGGCTGGGGCGAAGCGCTCTATGTGCCGCCGATCGCGCGCGGCTGGTTTCTGCGGTCGAGCGTCGCCTGGGAGCGTACCGGCGCGTCGCTGTCGGCGCCGTTCGCCGGTGTCCATATCGTCGAAGCCAGCAAGCAGGTCTATCGGCCGTTGCTGGTGCGTCGCGAGAAACGCCGCTTCGTGCCGGCGGCACTGAAGCCGGCACTGGCGCCGTCGCCCGGCGGGGCGGCGCGCATGCCCTCGCGATTGGTCGGTGCAGCCGAAACAGACACCGGCCCGTCAGCGTGAACAAACTGGAGCGGGCGCAAGCCTCTCCGAAAACCGGCTTTCGGGGACGTGCTTTATTCGCCCGGCTGTTCTTCGGCGGCTTCCGCCTGCGTCGCCTGGCTGAATTCCGGGCGGTTGCCGCGATGGCGGCGGCGGCGGCGATGCAGCGGAAAGCGGTCGCCGTTGCGGTCGTCCGCTGCTGCCTGTCCGGCGGCCGGCTGCGCCGGTTCGGACTGGATCGGCTGGCTGCCGGTGATGAACGACGGCAGGGCGCCGATGTCGCGGTCGTTCTCGGCGCTGGCCGGCTGCGGCTGGCTCTGTGCCGAGGCGTTGCTGTTGCCACGGTTCTGATAACGGCCCGTCGGCTGTTCGCGCGGCGGGAACGGCTGCGCGTCGCGCGGCAGATAAGGCTGCGGCTGCTCGCGGCTATAGGGCTCGTTCTGGCCGGAAGCCGACGACTGGAAATCCTCGTCCTCGTCGTCGGTGGCATCGTCAGCGCCGCCGGGCTGCGAATTGCCGGCCTGCTGCTGGGCGTACTGCGCGGGATTCTGCTGGCGCAACTGCTCCTGCGCCGCCGCGATCAGACGGAAGTAATGTTCGGCATGCTGATAATAGTTTTCGGCCGCCACCGGATCGCCGGAGCTTTGCGCGTCGCGTGCGAGCTGGATGTATTTCTCCGCGATCGTCGACGCGGTGCCGCGGATCTTTACGTCGGGACCGTTCGATTCGTAGGTGCGCGTCAGCGGGTTCTGGTTCTTGCGATTGTTATGGTGCTGATGCCGGCCACGCATGCGCTTGTGATTATTGTTCTGATGATGAACGTTTCTCATGGCTCTCTGCTTACGGTCCTTCGAATATGCGGCGGCTCGCCGCTGTTCCCCCACCGAAAAAACGCATGTCGTCCCTGCCGTCCGGCATCGGACACGAATCGTTGACCGTGTCTGCCGGCTGCCGTCCGGCTCTTTTGGCGTTCATGCGTCGCTCACGCGCCACTCATGCTGGACTCGCGCCTGTCGCATGCTTGGCAATATCCCTGGCAACATCCATGCCCTGACAACACTGGCGCTGACACAGCATCGGTACTGACACATCGCTACCGCTTCGCCGCATCGTCATGGACGCGGCGCCAGATGGCGTGATCGTCGTCGCTCTGTTGCCCAAACAACCCCTCGACCACGGATCCGCCGTGGCACTCCGCTCTTTCGCTATACGCGTTGCACTGTGTTCGCTAAATCGATGCGCTCAACCGGTGAAGCATCCAGGCCCAATTGTTCCAATTCGTGGGCAATCCAATCGCGGGGCTCTCAGAGGCCATCCCGGGCCATCCCGTTTGGCGCTTTGATGACCGCAGCTTACGCCGCCTGCTTCGTCAGGCCCGGTTCCCCCGAGGCCATTCGCCAAACCCTTTCCCGGAGCCAGTGCTCGGAGCGAAATGCTCGGACGGTCAGGGCCGTGGTACGCGGTGGCGATGCAATCGTTTTGCGTTGTTTCCGTGTCCGGAAGCTAGTCGTTTCCACCTCATAATCCAAGTGCTTTTTCGCCCGTCCCTTATGCTGTAACGACATGCCGGGAGCAGGGTTCCATATGTCTGTTGCGCGGGACACGTGACGGCAGCCGGGCCGGAAAGGCAGCTTTCGGCATAGTTAACGGGCTTGCCCAGCCGATGCCGGTGCGGCGACGATGGCTCTGGCGATGCCGGCGAGATCGCGACGCGGTGGCGCTGTCGCGATCAGTCCGGCTGCGGCAAACAGGGCCGCCACCGGCTCCGCCTGGCCGATGCCGAGTTCGAGGACCAGCCGGCCCCCCGGCGCCAGCAGGCGTGCGGCGTCTGCGACGATCGCGCGATAGGCGTCGAGTCCGTCGGCGCCGCCGTCGAGGGCGAGCCGCGGGTCGAAGCAGCGTACTTCCGGCGCTAATCCGTCGATATCGGCAGCGGCGATATAGGGCGGGTTGGACACGATCAGATCGAACGGGCCGGCGAGACCGTCGGCAAAGCGCGTGACGATGAACGTCGCACGCGACGCCAGTGCCAGCGTTGTCGCATTGTCGCGGGCGACGGCAAGCGCGGCACCGCTGATGTCGGTGCCGGTGCCGGTGGCATTGGGCAATTCGGTCAGCAGTGCCAGCAGCAATGCACCGGAGCCGGTGCCGATGTCGAGAATGCGCAATCGCTCCACACGCCGTGCGCCGCTGAGTTGCTCGAGCGCCAGTTCGACCACGGTCTCGGTATCGGGCCGCGGTACCAGCACCGCGGGGGTGACGGCGAGCGGCAAGCTCCAGAATTCCTGACAGCCGAGAATGCGCGCCACCGGCTCGCGCGCCAGCCGTCGTGCCGCGAAGCCGTCGATCTGCCGAATCGCCGCGACATCGAGACGGGTGTCGCCGCGCGCGGTCAGCGCGGCGTGATCGAGACCAAGCGCGTGGCCGATCAGGATGCGCGCATCGACCTCCGGCGTCTCGATGCCGGCGTCGCGCAACGCCGCGGCAAGCGCGCGCCGCGCCTGCGCGATGGTGACGGAAGCGGGAAGGAGAGCGGGCATCGTTTGGTATCCGTGCGGGCTCACGCCGGCCGTCGCGGCAATCCAGTCATCGGTCACCGCTCACGAGGCTTCCGCCAGCAGCGCCGCCTGATGATCGGTGATCAGGGCGTCGATCAGTTCGTCGAGCGCTTCGCCCTCGATCACCTGCGGCAGCTTGTAGAGCGTCAGATTGATGCGGTGATCGGTGACGCGCCCTTGCGGGAAATTATAGGTGCGGATGCGCTCCGACCGGTCGCCGCTGCCGACCTGGTCCTTGCGCTCGGCGGCGCGTGCCGCATTCGCGCGGCTGCGCTCGGCATCGTAGAGTTTGGCCCGCAGCAGCGACATCGCTCGCGCACGGTTCTTGTGCTGCGATTTATTCTCCTGCACGTAGACGACGATGCCGCTTGGAATATGGGTGATGCGGATCGCTGATTCGGTCTTGTTGACATGCTGGCCGCCGGCGCCGCTGGCACGCATCGTATCGACGCGCAGGTCCTTGTCGTCGATCTCGACATCGACGTCCTCGGCTTCAGGCAGCACCGCCACCGTCGCCGCTGAAGTATGGATGCGGCCGGACGCTTCGGTGTCGGGCACGCGCTGCACGCGGTGCACGCCGGATTCGAATTTCAGCTTGGCGAAGGCGCCGCGGCCGGTGATCTCGGCGACCACTTCCTTGAAACCACCTTTGGTGCCTTCGTTGGCGGAGACGATCTCGGTCTTCCAGCCATGGTTGGCGGCATAGCGCTCATACATGCGGAACAGATCGCCGGCGAACAGCGATGCCTCGTCGCCGCCGGTGCCGGCGCGGATTTCGAGGATGACGTTGCGCTCGTCCATCGCGTCCTTCGGCAGCAGCGCGATGCGGATATCGTGTTCGAGCACGGTCTTGCGCTCTTCCAGCGCCGGCTTTTCCGCTTCCGCCATGCGGCGCATTTCCGGGTCGGTGCCGGAATCGGCGATCAGCGTTTCGAGGTCGGAGTCCTCGGCGAGAATCGCGTGATAGGCTTTCACCGCCGCGATCACCGGCTCCAGTTCGGAGAATTCACGCGACAGCTTGACATAGGTCTCCGGCGGCAATTGCGTCGCCAGTTCCTGTTCGAGCATGGCGTGCCGGTTGATCAGCGCATCGAGTTTTTGTTGCGGCAGAACGCTCAAAGCGGGATTCCTTCAGCGGCGGCGAATGCCTCGACCCGCTCGCGCAGCGCGACGCTGCCGGCCGGCTGTTCCAGCATCGGCAGCAGATTGTCCTGTGCCTTGCGGCTGTCGAGTTCGAGCAGCGCCGCCTTCACCGGGCCGATGGCGGAGGGCGACAGCGACAGCGTGCGATAGCCGAGCGTCACCAGTGTGGCGGCGCAGACCGGCTTCGACGCCATCTCGCCGCACAGCGACACCGGCTTGTTGTGGGTGCGGCCCTTGTCGGCGATCAGCCTCAGGGCGCGGAGCATCGGCGCCGACAGCGGATCGAAGCGATCGGCGACGCGGCTGTTGCCTCGGTCGGCGGCATACATGAACTGCATGAGATCGTTGGAGCCGACCGACAGGAAATCGACCCGCTCCAGCAATTCATCGAGCTGATAGAGCAGCGACGGCACCTCCAGCATGGTGCCGGTCTCGATGCGCTCGGGAAGCGTATGGCCGTGACGGCGCAGATGGGTCAGCTCCATCTCCACCAGCGCCTTTGCGCGGTCGAATTCCTCGACCGCGGCGATCATCGGGAACATCAGCCGCAGCGCACGGCCGTCCGCGGCGCGCAGCAGCGCCCGGATCTGCGTGCGCAGCAAGCCAGGCCGGTCGAGGCCGAGGCGAATGGCGCGCCAGCCGAGCGCCGGATTCTCCTCCTCCACATTGCGCATATAGGGCAGCACCTTGTCGCCACCGATGTCGAGCGTGCGGAAGGTGACCGGCCGCTCACCCGCCGCATCGAGCACCGAGCGATAGAGCGCCTGCTGCTCGCCGGCGCGCGGGAAGGTCGGTGACACCATGAACTGCAATTCGGTGCGGAACAGGCCGATGCCGGCGGCACCGGTGTCGTCGAGATGCGGCAGGTCGATCAGCAGCCCGGCATTGATCAGCAGGGTGATTTCCTCGCCGTCGCGGGTGATGCAGGGTCTGTCGCGCAGTTCGCGGTATTGCGCCTGCCGGCGTGCCCGCAGCCGCACCCGCTCACCGAAGGAGCGTTCGACGTCGGTCGGCGGGCGCACATGCACCTGACCGCTGGCGCCGTCGACGATGATCGCGTCGCCCGGGTCGACATGCCCGGTGGCATTGTCGATCTCGCCGACGGTCGGAATGCCCAAAGCGCGGGCAACGATGGTGACGTGCGAGGTCGGGCCGCCCTCTTCGAGCACCAGGCCGCGCAGCCTTTTGCGGTCGTAGTCGAGCAGCGCCGCCGGTCCCATTGAGCGCGCCACCAGGATGGCGTTCTCCGGCAATTGCTCGCGCGAGGGCGCATGGTCCTTGCCGACCAGCCCGCGCAGCAGCCGGTTGGCGAGATCGTCGAGATCGTGCAGCCGGTCGCGGATATAGGGGTCGGTCTGCCGCAGCATGCGGGCGCGGGTGTCGGACTGCACGCGCTCGACGGCGGCCTCGGCGGTGAGACCGGAGCCGACGGCCTCGCGCATCTTGTGCAGCCAGCCCTGGTCGTAGCCGAACATGCGGTAGGCTTCGAGCACGTCGCGGTGCTCGCCGCCATCGGCAAGGTCGCCGTGCTCCACCATCCGGTCGAGGTCGGCGCGCAGGGCGGTGATCGCGGCGTCGAGCCGCTTGAGCTCCTGCGGGATGTCGTCGGCGATGAAATTCTTGATGATGACGCGCGGCTCGTGCAGCACGACATGGCCAAGCGCAATGCCGTCGGCGAGGCCGAGGCCGGTGAGCATCAGCGGCCGTCGTGCCGCCGGTTCCGCGCCCGGCCGCGCCAGCGTCGACAATTCGCCGGAGGCGATCATCTCCGCCAGCACCATCGCCGTGGTCTGCAGCGCTTCTTCTTCTTCTTCCGTATAGGTGCGCCGCGCGCGGTTCTGCACCACCAGCACGCCGAGCGTATTGCCGGCACGCAGGATCGGCACGCCGAGGAACGACTGGTAGATTTCTTCGCCGGTCTCCGGCCGGTAGGAATAGGCGGGGTGGCGGTTGGCTTCCGAGAGATTGATCGCCGCCGCTTTGCTGGCGACGAGGCCGACCAGACCCTCGTCCGGGCTCAGCACCGTCTGGTGCACCGCTTCCGGCTTGAGGCCCTCGGTGGCGTAAAGCTCCAGCGTTCCGTCCACGCGCAACACGTAGACAGAGCAGACCTCCGCCACCATGTTGGCGGCGATCAAAACAACAATCTTGTCGAGGCGGTCCTGCGCACTGATCTGCTCCGCCATCACTTCGCGAAGCCGGCGTAACAGCACGCGCGGGCCGCCCAGCGCGCCACGCATAGTCGGGTCCATCAGGAGCTTACCCGCTGGCTATAGCCAATGCCCCATGCAAGCCGCAAGCCAAGGTAAACTGGCCGGTCGCCGGAAACCCCGCGAATCAGGGGGGATCGAGGGGGGCGGCGGTAAAAAAATCCGTGAGCGCACCGATCTCCTGCCGGGATTCGGCCGTTTCAGCGGCAAGTCCCGCATAGAGCCGGGCGATGGCGGCGAACATCCGGCGTTCGGGCCGGTCGCCGACGAATTCCGCGATCTCCTCGAATTCGGCCACCCAGCGATAGGCTTTCGGGAGCATATCCGGCACCCCGCGCGCCAGTTGCGCCAGCATCGCGGCCTGACTCCCTGCCAGTTCGCGATGCAGTGCCGCGGCGACACCGTTGCGGCCGGCGGCAAGCGCGACCGCCGATCCGAGCGCGATCAGCCCCTTGTTGAAGGCGCCGTAGCACATCTTCAGTGCCGATGCGTCGCCGACCGCGCCGCCGATCATGCGGATGGTCAGACCGAGCGGCGCCAGCATTTCCGCCGGCCCGGCCTGCGGGCCGGACACATAGAAGCGCGGTCCGGCGCCGCCCGGTTTCGGCGGTCCGCCGATGATGCCGCCATCGGCGAACGGGCATCCGGTGCCGGCGATCGTCGCGGCGATCCGCCGGACGGTGTCCGAATTGACGGCGTTGCAATCGACATAGAGCGGCTTGCGGCCGGCTGAGACGAGCGCCGGACGCAGCGTTGCCGCGAGCGCCTCCGCCTGCGCCGGCGGCACGATCGACAGAACGATGTCCGCCGCTGCGATCTCCGCCGCGCTTGCGGCGATCATGCCGGCCTTGGCGGCACGCGACCGGCTCGTCTCGCTGCGGCCGTCGAGCAGCGTGAGAACCTGCGCGCCGTTCTCGCCGAGTCGAGCAGCGACTGCGGCGCCCATATTTCCTGGCGCAATGACGGCGATGGTGGGCGGCATCGTGCCTCGCTCCTTCTGACCGGAACCGCGAGTCTATGGAGCTTCCGGCCTGTCGTGCAAGGTGGCCAAGGCGGCCAAGGCCGGCGGCAGCGAGGCAGTCGCCTCGGTCGCCCGCGCCGGTCTTGCGCCGCGCTGGTGTTACGCCGCGCCGGTATTACACCTTGTCGAGGCCGTAGAGCGAATGCAGCGTGCGCACCGCGAGCTCGGTATAGGCGGCGTCGATCAGCACCGAGAACTTGATCTCGGACGTGGTGATGGCGCGGATGTTGATGTTCTTCTCGGCGAGCGCGCCGAAGGCTTCCGCGGCGACGCCGGCATGGCTGCGCATGCCGATGCCGATCACCGAGATCTTGGCGACGTCGGTGGCGCCGTCGATGCGGTCGAAGCCGATCTTGTCGCGCGCCTTGTCGATGGTGGCGCGGGCACGCTCGTAGTCGACCGCCGGCACCGTGAAAGTAAGGTCGGTCTTGCCGTCCGCCGACACGTTCTGGACGATCATGTCGACATTGATGTTCTCTTTGGCCAGCGGTCCGAAGATCGCGGCGGCGACGCCCGGTTTGTCCGACACCCGGCGGATGGAAATCTGCGCCTCGTCCTTGGAGAAGGCGATACCCGTGACGACTTGCTGTTCCATGATCTCACTCTCGTCGCAAATCAGCGTTCCGCGCGGCGGCGCCTGCGGATCGATTTCGTCCGGTTTCTCGAAGCTGGAGCGCACGAAGATGCGGACATTGTGCACCATGCCGAGTTCGACCGAACGCACCTGCATGACCTTGGCGCCGAGCGAGGAGAGCTCCAGCATCTCCTCGAAGGCGATCTTGTCGAGACGCCGGGCCTTCGGCACGACGCGCGGATCGGTGGTGTAGACGCCGTCGACATCGGTATAGATGTCGCAGCGCTCGGCGCCGATCGCCGCCGCCACCGCCACCGCCGAGGTGTCGGAGCCGCCGCGCCCCAGCGTGGTGATGCGGCCGGTTTCCTTGTGGATGCCCTGGAAGCCGGCGATCACCGCCACTTCCTTGCGCTCCTTGAAGCGCTTGATCAGTTCGCTGCCGTCGAGTTCGAGGATCCGCGCCGAGGCGTGGGCGTTGTCGGTGAGCATCGGCAGTTGCCAGCCCTGCCAGGAGCGCGCCTGCACGCCGATCCCCTGCAGGGTGATGGCCAGAAGGCCGGCGGTGACGTTCTCGCCGGAGGAGACGACGGCGTCGTATTCGCGCGCATCGTGCAGCGGCGAGGCGTCGCGGCACCAGGCGACCAGTTCGTTGGTCTTGCCCGACATCGCCGAAACGACCACCGCGACATCGTGGCCGGCATCGACCTCGCGTTTGACGTGCCGCGCCACGTTGCGGATGCGGTCCATGTCCGCAACCGATGTGCCACCGAATTTCATCACCAGCCGCGCCATAATCGTCCCGAAATCCGTAGTTGTCCGCGCCGTCGTTTGCCGTTGCGTGAAAATCAGGCCGGCGGAGTGGCCGCCGGCCCGAAAAGGCGCGTATACATACCGGCGACCACGCTGCGCTGCAACCGGCGCGGCCGGAGCGCGAGGACGTTCATCGCCGTGATCGAGACACCATGACCGGACCAGCCCAGAGCGATGCCAGTGCCGCTTCCATTGACCCGCGCGAGGTCGAGCAGTTCTCGCGAATCGCCGAGACCTGGTGGGATCCGCGCGGTCCGATGGCGGCCCTGCACAAGTTCAACCCGGTGCGGCTCGCCTATATCCGCGATCAGGCCGCCGCCCGCTTCGGGCGCGACGCGAAGCGACTCGACAGCCTTGCCGGGTTGCGGATGCTCGATATCGGCTGTGGCGGCGGCATCCTGTCGGAGCCGCTGGCGCGACTGGGGGCGGCGGTTGTCGGCGCCGATCCGGCCGAGCGCAACATCGCGGTGGCGCGCGCGCATGCCGAAGCCGCCGGCGTCGCGGTCGATTACCGTTGCACCACAGCGGAGGCGCTTGGCGAGGCCGGCGAACGGTTCGATGTCGTGCTGGCGATGGAAGTGGTCGAGCATGTCAACGACGTGCCGGCCTTCGTCGCCGCCTGCGCGGCGATGGTGAAGCCCGGTGGGTTGATGATCGCGGCGACGCTGAACCGGACGCTGAAGAGCTTCGCGCTGGCGATCGTCGGCGCGGAATATGTGCTGCGCTGGCTGCCGCGCGGCACCCATCAATGGGACAGGTTCGTCACCCCCGACGAACTCGCGGCGGCGATGGCCGGCGGTGCTCTCACGGTCACCGAAACGACCGGCGTCGTCTACAATCTGCTCGCCGACCGGTGGCAGATCGCGCGCGACACCGATGTCAATTACATGATGGTGGCGGCAAAGGACGGCCGATGATCCGCTCTTCAACGGCCGCGAGCCGCTTCGCATGACTGACGGAAGCTGGCTCTGGGCTGTGTTCACGGTGATCGCCGCGGCGGCGCAGACCGTGCGCAATGCCGCGCAACGCGAACTGACGACGACGCTCGGCACCGTCGGCGCCACGCATGTGCGGTTTCTCTTCGGCCTGCCGTTCTCGGTGCTGTTCCTCTGCGGCATCATGCTGGTGACGCGGCACAGCCTGCCCTCGGTACCGCCGGCATTCTGGCTATGGGCGGCGCTGGGCGCGACGATGCAGTTTGCCGCCACGGCCTTGATGCTGGTGGCGATGGGCGAGCGGTCGTTTGTCGTCGCCATCGCCTATATCAAGACCGAGCCGATCCAGGTGGCGCTGTTCGGGCTGGTGCTGCTCGGCGATCATCTGTCGCCGCCGCTGATGCTGGCGATCCTCATCGCCACCTCCGGCGTACTGCTGATGTCGTTCAAGCCGGGCGCCGTTGCGGCGGGCGGCGGCATCGGAGGCTTGCGGCCGATGCTGGTCGGGCTCGCCTCGGGCGGGATGTTCGGCCTCTCGGCGATCGGCTTTCGCGGCGCCATCCTCAGCCTCGGCGACGCCGATTTCGTCATGGCGGCGACCTTCACGCTGGTCGTCGGTCTGGCGATGCAGTGCGTGGCGCTCACGCCGTATCTGTGGTGGCGCGAGCGCGCCACCTTGCGGGCGATCGCCGCTGCCTGGCGGCCGTCGCTGTTCGCCGGCTTCATGGGGGCGCTGGCGTCGCAGTTCTGGTATCTGGCCTTCGCGCTGGCAACGGCGGCGAGCGTGCGCACGCTTGCACTGATCGAGGTGCTGTTCGCGCAGGCGATCTCGAAATTCGTCTTCCGCCAGGCGACGACGGCGCGCGAAGTCTACGGCATCGTGCTGATCGTCGCCGGCGTCGCGCTGTTGCTATGGGCGCATTAGCGTATTTTCTGGCGAAGCGGCCGCCGGTTTGCTTGAAGAAACACGACGAATCGAAACCGCAGAGCCTTTCAGCGTTTCAATGAAACAGTGAAGAGCTCCGGAGCATGATCCCGAAAAACAGTCCCGGTTTCGGAAAAGGTGATGCACGAATACAAAGACGAAGATTTGCGGGTAGTCGTGCTGCGCATCGACGAATGAGGATCAGTTGCGTTCCTCGGGCAGCATCGGTAGCGGATGCACCTCGATGCCTTCCTCGGCGAGCTCCTTCGCCTGCTCCAGCGAAGCCTCGCCGTAGATCGAGCGATGCTCGATCTCGCCGTAATGCATCTTGCGTGCTTCCTCGGGAAAGCGGGTGCCGACATGGTCGGCGTTCTTCAGCAGATGCTCGCGCAGCTCCTTGAGCTTGGTGCGCAGCGCCTGTTCCTGCGGCGAGACGATGGCGACCGGTGCAGCGTCAGCCGGCTTATCGGCCATGATTGTTTCGGCGGCGGCTTTGGTGGCTGCCTTGCGGCGACGCTTGGAGTCCGACACCTGCGGCGCCATGATCGCTTTCGACACTTCGCTTGAGCCGCATTGCGGGCAGCTCACCAGTCCGCGTTTCGCCTGTTTCTCGAAGGCGGCGGAATCCTGGAACCAGCTTTCGAATGCGTGCCCTTTTTTGCACGCCAGCGAATAACGGATCATGCGGGTCTCTTTACGGCATGCAGATAGGTCGGCTCGGCGCGCGACGCTTCGATCTCGAAGCGCCGGCCGTGCTGCAGCGAAGGGATGCGCGAACGCGCGGCGGTGACGGCGGCCGGGTCGATCTCGGCGAGGATGACGCCGGGTTCGACGCCGCCTTCGGCCAGAACGCGGCCCCACGGATCGACGACCAGCGAATGGCCATAGGTCTCGCGGCCGTTCTCGTGCTTGCCGCCCTGCGCTGCGGCGAGGACGAAGCAGCCGTTCTCGATGGCGCGGGCGCGCATCAGCACATGCCAGTGTGCCTCGCCGGTCGGCTTGGTGAAGGCCGAGGGAATCGCCAGGAACGTTGCGCCGGCATCCGCCAGCGCCCGGAACAGCGACGGGAAGCGCAGATCGTAGCAGATCGACAGGCCGAGCCGTCCCCATGGCAGATCGGCGATCACGGCGGTGTCGCCGGGCGTGTAGTTCTTTGATTCGCGATAGCTCTCGCCGTTGTCGAGATCGACGTCGAACATGTGGATCTTATCGTAGCGCGCGACGATCTCGCCCGACGGGTCGATCAGGAACGAACGGTTCGCGGCCTTGTCGTCGGATAACCGGATGGCCAGCGAACCGACATGCAGATGGACGGCGTGCTGGCGGGCAAGCTCGCGCAGCGCCGCCAGCGACGGGTCGGCTGTCTCCTCGGCGATCCTGGCGAACAGATCCTCGCGTCGCAGCGCCAGGATGTTGGTCATCTCCGGCGTCTGCACATAGGCGGCACCCGCCGCCCGGGCTTCGGCGATCAGCCGCGCAACGGTCTCGATATTGGCGGCCGGGTCCAGTCCGGCGCGGGTCTGGACGAGGCCGACCTTGAAGGGGGCGGGGCTTGCCATCATGTGGCTCCGGCGCCGGCGAGCAGCGCGTCGAGCTTGCCGGCGCGTTCGAGCGCGTGCAGATCGTCGCTGCCGCCGACATGGCGGCCGCCGATGAAGATCTGCGGCACCGTGGTGCGACCATTGGCGCGCTCGATCATTTCGTCACGCTTTTCCCAATTGGCGGCGATGTCGATCTCCGTGAACCGCACATTCTTGCGCGCCAGCAGCATCTTGGCGGCAGCGCAATACGGACAAATGCGCGTGGTGTAAATCTCGACAGCGGCGGCGTCTGCCGGCGTTTCGGGCAGGCGGCTGGCTTGATCTGCGGCGGCGTTGGACATGCGCGATCCCGTCAATGGTCAATCGGTCCCATTTATATGGTCGTGCCGGCGGCCGTCACAACCCGGGCGAAGACCAGCACGTCGACATGGGCTGCGCCGGCACGCCGCAGCGCCTTGGCGCAGGCGTCGACCGTGGCGCCGGAGGTCAGCACGTCGTCGACCAGGATCAGCCGTCGGCCAGCGATATCGGCCCGCCGTTGCGGATCAACCCGGAAGGCGCCCTGCACATTGCCGGCGCGCTCGGTCTTCGAGAGGCCGACCTGCTGACGTGTTGCCCGCACCCGGCGCAAGGCGCCGCTGACGACGCCGAGCCGGGCAAACCCGGTGTCCCGGACGATCGCCGCCGCCAGCGCCGCCGACTGGTTCTGCCGCCGCATCCATTGCCGCCGCCAGTGCAGCGGCACCGGCACCAGCGCATCGGCGTCTGCCAGCAATTCGCTGCCGGCGCGTGCCATCCAGCGTCCCATCATCGGCGCCAGATCGAGCCGGTCGCCGTATTTGAGGGCGTGCACCAGTTCGCTGGCGACGTCGCCGTAGCGCACCGCGGCGCGGGCGCGGTCATAGGCCGGCGGCGCGGCGATCGCCTCCATCGACAGCAGTCCCGGCCCCGGGTCGTAGACGAAGGGAATGCCAAGCCGCGGACAGAACGGCGGCGCGATGAACGACAGCTTCGACCAGCAGGCGGCGCACAGCCCTTCGCCGTGACCGAGCGGCTCGCGACAGCCGGCGCAGAGCGGCGGCAATGCCATGTCGAGCAGGATGCGGCCACCCTGCAGCATGCTGCGGCGTAATGTCCGCCTCCAGCGCGTCGGCCGCGGCGCGTCATGACCGGCGAGGCTGTCGGGCGCGCTCATGAAAACTGACCGCTCATGGAAGCCGATCCTAGACGGTTTTGCCGGCTCGCGGAAATCGCATGCCGGGCCGGCGGCGGCTGGCGCATCTGCGGGCAGCGGCGTAGGAAGGGCGGGCTATGGCGAATGCTCCGACCATCTTCGATCGCCGCCTGCTGCGTGTCCGCCGGCGCCGCGCCCGCGCGCAGGGCGCGGCCGACTTCCTGCTCACCCAGGTGGCGGACGACCTGGCGGCGCGGCTGTCGATGGTGATGCGCCGCTTCGAGCGCATCGTCGATCTCGGCACGCCCGGCGATGCGTTGCGCCGTGCGCTCGGCGCGCAGCTTGCCGGCCCGGTCATCCGCGCCGGCGACCGCGGCACCGGCATCGCGGCAGACGTCGGGCCCCGGGTGATCGCTGACGAGGAGGCGCTGCCGTTTGCCGACGGATCGCTCGACCTCGTGGTGTCGGCGCTGGCGCTGCAATTCCTCAACGACCTTCCGGGCGCGCTCATGCAGATCCGCCGCGCGCTCAAGCCGGACGGCTTCTTTCTCGCCGCCATGCTCGGCGGCGAGACGCTGGTCGAGCTGCGGCAGGCCTTTGCTGAAGCGGAAACCCTGATTGAGGGCGGCCTGTCGCCGCGCGTCGCGCCGTTTGCGGATGTGCGCCAGCTCGGCGGCTTGCTGCAGCGTGCCGGCTTTGCCCTGCCGGTCGCCGATTCCGACCGGCTGACGGTGCGCTACGCCTCGCCGCTGGCGCTGATGCAGGATCTGCGGCGCATGGGCGCCACCAACGTGCTCGCCGAGCGCAGGACGGTGCCGCTGCGACGCGAGACGCTGGCGCGCGCGGTGCAGGTCTATGCCGACAATTATTCAGGCGCCGACGGGCGCGTGCACGCCACCTTCGAGGTGATCTGGCTGTCGGGCTGGGCGCCGCACGAAAGCCAGCAGCAGCCGCTGAAGCCCGGTTCGGCCCGTCATCGTCTCGCCGACGCGCTGGGTGCCAGAGAAATTCCGCTCGGCGACAAGACCGGCCGCTGACGCCGCCCGCGTTGGCCCAATTCACGTTCGCGTATTGCGCTGGTGTCGAGGCTTTTACCGAAAGCCGTCCAGGACCGTCGTCCACATCTGGGTGACGGATGTGCCGAGCGTGAAGACAATGGTGATGATGGCGCCGGCGATCCCCGTCGCGATCAGCGAATACTCGATCGCGGTGGCGCCTTTGCGGTTGGCGGTGAATGATCGGACCAGCGTCAGCATCTTTAACCCCACCTTGATCCTATCTTGATTCCACCCGGCGGCCTTTCATCGTTTCATCGAAACCTGAAGAGCTCCGGGTTTTCGGTTCAACGCGATTGCTTTGCGCGAACCGGCGTCGACTTCGCTCGGGAACGCCCTGGCTGCCGGCTTCGGCAGTTCAGAGCAGCGTCGTCAGATGCGACACCAGCGGCTCGTCGGCCGGCGGCATCGGATAATCCCGCAGTCGGTTCGGCTTGACCCAGGCCAGCTCCTGCCCCTCCATCGGTGCGACGATGCCCTCCCAGCGCCTGCAGACATAGAGCGGCATCAGCAGATGGAAGGTCGGGTAGACGTGGCTGGCGAAGGTCAGCGGCGCGAGACAAGGCTCGCTGACGACGATTCCAAGCTCCTCTTTCAGTTCACGGATGAGCGTTTCTTCCGGGCGTTCGCCGGCTTCGATCTTGCCGCCGGGAAACTCCCACAAGCCCGCCATGGATTTGCCGGGTGGCCGCTGCGCGAGCAGGATGCGGCTGTCCGGGTCGATCAGGGCGCAGGCCGCGACGAGAACGGTGGCGAGGCTCACACCCTGTGCTCCGACATTATCCGCGTGATCGTTAAAGGGGCTTCAATCGTCATTTAACCGTTGGTCAACCATGCGGGCCGTGTTGCGCTATTACGAGCGATAGTCGCCGTTGATGGCGACATACTCCTTGGTGAGGTCGCAGGTCAGCACCCGGTCGCTGCCACGCCCGAGGCCGAGATCGACCTTCAGCGTGATCTTCTGCTCCTTCATGCGGGCGGCGACCCTGGCCTCGTCGTAGTTCTTGTCGCGGGCGCCCTTGTGAGCGACGCGGATGCCGCCGAACCAGATCGACAGCCTGTCGCGGTCGGCCGGCTCGCCGGCCTTGCCGACCGCCATCACCACGCGGCCCCAGTTGGCATCCTCGCCGGCGATTGCCGTCTTCACCAGCGGCGAATTGCCGATCGACATGGCGATGCGCCGCGCCGAGGCTTTCGACGTCGCGCCGGTGACGGTGATCTCCACCAGCTTGCGGGCGCCTTCGCCGTCGCGCGCCACCTGTTCCGACAGATCGGCCAATACGGCGGTGAAGGCCTTGCGGAAGCCGGCCAGCCGCGGGTCCGAGGCGCGGCCGATCTTCGGCGCGCCGCGCGCAGCGGCCTTGCCGGTGGCGAAGGCCATCAGCGTATCGGAGGTCGAGGTGTCGCCGTCGATGGTCACCGCGTTGAACGTGTCGGTGACGGCTTCGCTGAGCAGCTTCTGCAACGCAGCCGCGGCGATCGGCGCGTCGGTGAAGACGAAGGACAGCATCGTCGCCATGTCCGGCGCGATCATGCCGGCGCCCTTGGCGATGCCGGCGATGGTCACGGTCTTGCCGCCGATCTTCGCCTTGGCGGTGGCGACCTTCGGGAAGGTGTCGGTGGTCATGATCGCCTTGGCCGCGTCGAGAAAACCGTCGGGTTGCGCGTCGGCAACGAGCGTGTCCATCACGCCCGTGAATTTGCGCGCATCGAGCGGCTCGCCGATGACGCCGGTCGAAGCGAGGAATACCTCGGCGGTCTTGCAGTCGGCCGCCCTGGCGGCGATCGCGGCGGTGAGCGCGGTGGCGTCGCGTCCGCTCTTGCCGGTGAAGGCATTGGCATTGCCGGAATTGACGACCAGCGCCCGTGCCAGCTTGCCCTTCAGCATCTTGCGGCACCATTCGACCGGTGCCGACGGGCACTTCGAGCGGGTGAACACGCCGGCGGCGGCCGTGCCCTTGTCCATCAGCACTAGCAGCACGTCGGTGCGGTTCTTGTAGCGGATGCCGGCGGCGGCGGTGGCAAGCGTCACGCCGTCGATGGCGGGCATCGTCGGCACATGGGTGGGGGCGAGGGGCGATATGGCGGTGGACACGAGTTTCTCCGGCGTCGCGCGGCCGGACACGCCCGCGCTGTCCAGGATGGCATGGTCGGTGACGGTCCGCCGCGGCAGCACTCTCTTACAAAAGTTCGAGTCAAAAGTCCGAGCGAAAACGCGAGAGCGTCCCGGAGCGTCCAAGCAAGATCGTCCAAGCAAGATCGTCCAGGCAAGCTCGTCCAGGCAAGATCGCTCAATGCCGCCAGCCGCAAAACGGCAGAAGCCGGGACATGGGTCCCGGCTTCTGGTTGGTCGTCGGACTGCTTGTCGGCGCGTCCGTTGTCGGACGTCGCGCGTCGGCTATTTCTTGTCGGCCGGCTTGCTGGCGTTCGGCTTGCCGTCGGTCTTCGTGTCGGCTTTGGGCTCGTCCTTCTTGTCGAGTCGCTCGACCTTGGCGCTTTCGCGCAGCTTGGTCACCAGTTCGGCCTGCGCCTTGCGGGTGACATAGGCTTCGAGCTGCGGCTTCACCGCGTCGAATTCCGGCGCGGGCTTCTTGCGCTTGTCCTCGAGCCGGATGATGTGCCAGCCGAACTGGCTCTTCACCGGCTCGGAGATCTGGCCCTTCGCCAGCTTGAATGCCGCTTCCGAGAATTCCGGCACCATCTGGTCCTTGGTGAAGTAGCCGAGGTCGCCGCCCTGCGCCGCGGCGCCGGGGTCCTTCGACTTGGTCTTCGCCAGTTCCTCGAAATTGGCACCCTTCTTCAGGTCGGCGACGATCGCCTTGGCCTCGTCCTCGCTCTCGACCAGGATGTGGCGGGCGCGCACTTCTTCTTCGTCGCCCATCTGCTTGACCGCTTCCTGATAAGTGTCGCGCAGCGCCTGATCGGTGACGGCGGCCTTGCCGGCCTTCTGCAGCAGTTCGTCCATCAGCAGCCGGTTGCGGTTGAAGGCCATGCGGCGCTTGAACTGCGGGCTGTCGGCGAGCTTCTGCTGTTCCGCGGCCTGCGCCACCATCACCATGTCGCTGAGGAACGACACCAGGTAGTCGCGCCGGGCCTCCGGGGCCATCTGCGGCAATTGGGCGCCGGCTTCCTCTTCCGCCAGGGCGACGTCGCTCTGGCGGATTTCCACCCCGTTGACCTTGGCGAGGACGGGATCGTCCTGGGCGCGGGCGGGCGCCGCGGGAGCGAGAAACAGGCCGACGGCGAGCAGCGCCGCGGCAGCAAATCCGGTGGTCACGGTGGCAGGCAGGGTACGGAGGCGATCCATGAAGTTTGCCATATGGTTCGAGGTTTGGGTGGCACGGCCGGGCGGCGCAGGTCCGGTTGATGCCGTGGCCGCGGACACTCGCCCAATGAAGATGGCTTTGCAATGGCGCGCACGCCCGCGGCTGTGACGACTGCGTGATGAAAGGCGCCAATTGACAAGGGTTTACCCCACTCCTATCTGTCGCCGGGGTGTCCGCGCAGGCGGGCGTCGCAGGCGATGGTTTGTGGCCGATACGGTGGTTTTGCCGGGAATTTGACCGAATCGGGGGCGAATCCGTCCCGGAAAGGGTCGCAGGCGGAGCCGCCCGGAAACATTTCCGGGCACGGTCTTGGCAACGGGCCATCGAGGCGTCATGACCGAGCGGGCGGTGGTCCGGTCGGCGATGGCGAAATAACGGAAATTACGTGCCGCACCCTGGTCCCGCCGGGGGGAGCCAGGTCCGGCGGCGGGGCGCTCTTCCAGGTGGGCGGCAAAGGTTAAGGACATTCATGCTTGGCGCGGTAGCCCGCAAATTATTCGGTTCGGCCAACGACCGCCGGATTCGCAGCTATAGAGGCAAGGTCGCGGCCATCAACGCGCTCGAAGCGGAGGTGGAGAAGCTCTCGGACGAGGCGCTGCGCGCGCGGACCGAGGCGTTCCGCAAGCAGCTCGCCGACGGCAAGACCCTCGACGATATCCTCGAACCGGCCTTCGCGACGGTGCGGGAAGCGGCCAAGCGCACGCTCGGCCAGCGGCATTTCGACGTCCAGTTGATCGGCGGCATGGTCCTGCACGAGGGGCGGATCGCCGAGATGCGCACCGGCGAAGGCAAGACGCTGGTCGCCACGCTGCCGGTCTATCTCAACGCGCTCGCCGGCCGCGGTGTGCATGTGGTGACGGTCAACGACTATCTGGCCAAGCGCGACAGCGAATGGATGGGTCAGGTCTACGGCTTCCTCGGCCTGAGCACCGGCGTCATCGTTCACGGTATGGACGACGAGGAGCGCAAGGCCGCCTATGCCTGCGACGTCACTTATGGCACCAACAACGAACTCGGCTTCGACTATCTGCGCGACAACATGAAGTACCGGCTGGAGGACATGGTCCAGCGCGGCCATGCCTTCGCGATCGTCGACGAGGTCGACTCGATCCTGATCGACGAGGCGCGCACGCCGCTGATCATCTCCGGGCCGCTCGACGACCGCTCCGAGTTCTACAACACCATCGACACCTTCATTCCGAAGCTCGATGCGGCCGACTACGAGGTCGACGAGAAGCAGCGCACCGTCACCATGACCGAAGCCGGCATGGAAAAGATGGAAACGATGCTGCGCGAAGCGGACCTGCTGAAGGATGCGGCGCTCTACGACGTCGAGAACGTCTCGGTCGTGCATCACGTCAATCAGGCGCTGCGCGCTCACAAGCTGTTCCAGCGCGACAAGGACTATATCGTGCGCAACGGCGAGGTCGTCATCATCGACGAATTCACCGGCCGCATGATGCCTGGGCGCCGCTACTCCGAGGGCCTGCACCAGGCGCTGGAAGCCAAGGAGCGCCAGCCGATCCAGCCGGAAAACCAGACGCTGGCGACGATCACCTTCCAGAACTACTTCCGCATGTACGAGAAACTCGCCGGCATGACCGGCACCGCGCTCACCGAGGCGGAGGAGTTTCTCGATATCTACAATCTCGAAGTGCTGGAGATTCCCACCAACCTGCCGGTGGCGCGCATCGACGACGACGACGAGGTCTATCGTACCAATGTCGAGAAATATCGCGCGGTCATCGAGCTGATCGAGGATTGCAAGACGCGTGGCCAGCCGGTGCTGGTCGGCACCACCTCGATCGAGAAGTCGGAGCAACTGGCCGATGCGCTGAAGGCGAAGGGCTGGAAGCAGAACGATTTCTCCGATCCCGACGCCTTCGCCGCGCTTTACGCGGGCGATGCCGGCAAGGCGACGAAGGTGTTCGCCGTGCTCAACGCGCGCTATCACGAGCAGGAAGCCTATATCGTGTCGCAGGCCGGCGTGCCCGGCGCCGTCACCATCGCCACCAACATGGCCGGCCGCGGCACCGACATCCAGCTCGGCGGCAATGCCGACATGCGCATCCGCCAGGAGATCACCGATGTCGAGGACTGGGGCGAGCGCGACCGCGATCCGCGCGCCCAGGCAATCCGCGATCAGGTGGCGCAGCTCAAGGAAAAGGCGCTCAAGGCCGGCGGACTTTACGTTCTCGGCACCGAGCGGCACGAGAGCCGGCGCATCGACAACCAGTTGCGCGGCCGCTCCGGCCGCCAGGGCGACCCGGGCCATTCCAAGTTCTTCCTGTCGCTCGAAGACGACCTGATGCGCATCTTCGGCTCCGGCAAGCTCGACGGCATGCTGCAGAAGCTCGGGCTGAAGGAAAACGAGGCGATCGTCCATCCGTGGATCAACAAGGCGCTGGAGAAGGCGCAGCAGAAGGTCGAGGCGCGTAACTTCGACGCCCGCAAGAACGTGCTGAAATTCGACAACGTGTCGAACGACCAGCGCAAGGTGATCTTCGAGCAGCGCCTCGAACTGATGCGCGACGACAATGCCGAGGAAACCGTCACCGGCATGCGCCAAGAAGTCGTCGACCGGATGGTGTCAAAGCATATTCCGGAGAACGCCTATCCGGAGCAGTGGGATATCGATGGCCTCGACGCGGCCGTGCGCGAGGTGCTGACGCTCGAACTGCCGATCAGGGAGTGGGCGAAGGAAGAAGGCATCGCCGACGAGGAAGTGCGCGAGCGCATCCTCAAGGCGGCGGACGAATGGATGGCGCGCAAGGCGGCCCAGTGGGGCCCGGACGTGATGCGCTATGTCGAGAAGTCGATCCTGTTGCAGACGCTCGATCATCTTTGGCGCGAACACCTGATCATGCTCGAACACCTGCGACAGGTGATCGGGCTGCGCGGCTACGGCCAGCGCGATCCGCTCAATGAGTACAAGGCGGAGGCGTTCGCCCTGTTCGAGGGGCTGATCGACCGGATGCGCGAGGCCGTCACCGGGCAGTTGATGCGCGTCGAGGTCGTGCAGCGGCCGCCGGAGGACGAGACGCAGCAGCTTCCCTATATGGAGGCGCACAAGATCGATCCGACCACCGGCGAGGACGAGATGGCGCTGGCGCGGATCAGCGCGTCGTTCGGCGACGACGATGTCGTGGCGGCGACGGAGCGCAATCCGGGCGATCCGACGAGCTGGGGCAAGGTCGGCCGCAATGAACTGTGCCCCTGCGGCTCGGGCAAGAAGTACAAGCATTGCCATGGACGATATGCCTAGAGGCTGAGAGAGCCTCTGGGATGGGAGCGTCCGTCACGTTGCTCTCGGTGATCTGAAACGTGCTCGCGCGCGATGGAGTTGGCGCGGGTTTGCCCGTTCGATGCGCAATGTCGATCAGATCGAAGGCTGATCAGATCTAGGAATGTTCGACATGGGTCCGGCTTGTCGGGCGCGGTCTGCGTCGATTTGTCCGGCATAGCGTACCTGCGCCGCTGTCGCGCGTGGTCAACCCGGGCGCCGATCCGGCCGGCCGCACCTGACCTGAACTCATCTGCAAAAATATTGGGACATGATTCGGCGGCAGATTGAAGCGCCGAAGAAGTTGTGTTTGATAGCGCGGCGGATACGGGGGAAGCGCTTTCGTTGCGAGGAAGCCCCACTTGTCAAGAAGAGGGGCTCCGTGCGGTTCTGGTGCAATTCTGTTCGCAAGCTCGTGCTTGCGATCGTGTTTGTCTTCACGTCGTTTTCCGTTTCGTTCGCATGCAGCGGCGTGACGGGAGTATCCCCGGCAAGCGGACCGGCAGCAGGCGGCACTGTCGTCACCATCACGGGCGATGGTTTCTGGTGCAGCACCATCGCGGTCACGTTCGGCGGCAGCGCCGCCACCTCCTTCAACGTTGTGAGCGATACGCAAATCACCGCCACGGTCCCTCCTGGAACGGGAACGGTGGATGTGACGGTCGTCATCAATGGTACGCCGCACACGCTCAATGGCGGCTATTCCTACATTTCTCCCAACAACGACAGCCAGAATTCTCGTGACAGCCAGAATGTCCGCTCGCTGCAGAGCGGCGTCAGCAAAACAGCGGCGACGGTGTCGGCACAGATCATCACCAGCCAGATCGACGGCGCGATCAACGCGGCATTCGAGGGCGGCGGCGACCCCGTTGTCGGTAGCGCCACCGGTCTGACGTTCAATTTTGCCGCGGAACGCCGGCCGCCCGCGGCCGCCCGCGCCGAACAGGCGTTTGCTGCCTTTGGCGCCGCCTCCGGCACCGCCAAGCTGCGGGCCGACAAGACGCCGGTCGTGATGCGCGACTGGAGCGCATGGCTTGATCTGCGGGGTAGCGGCTTTCGGAGCAATGCCGCGAACGCCGACTTCAGCGGCGGTCAATACAACGTCACCGGCGGCCTCGGCCGTTTGCTCACGCCCGACCTGCTGATTGGCATCGTCGCCGGCTACGAACATATGAAATACGATTCCACCGTGCTCGCTGGCAGCATCAGAAGCAATGGCGGAAATCTCGGCAGCTATCTCGGCTGGCGGCTGTCGCCAACCCTGCGTTTCGATGCCGCACTGTCCTATGGACGGATCGCTTATTCTGCGGTGGCTGGTACGGCCGGCGGCTCGTTCAACGGCAATCGTTGGGTTGCGTCGACCGGCCTCGTCGGCACGCATCATCTTGGCGATGTCGTGATCGAACCGTCGGCGCGCATTTATGGCCTGTGGGAAAAGCAGGCGGGCTGGACCGACAGTATCGGCACCCGGCAGGCGGAGCGTACATTCTCGGCGGGCCGTATCAGCGCCGGCGGCAAGGTAATGCGGCCACTGTCGTATCGCGACGTTCAAATGATGCCGTATGTCGGTTTCTATGGCGACTATCGCTTTTCGAGCGACAATGCGTTGCCTGCAGGCACGCCGATCGTCGGGATCGGCGACGGCTGGAGCGGCCGCGTGACGTCCGGCATCAGCTTCACCAATCGGCTGGGTATGTTGGTCAGCCTCGGCGGTGAATACGCCGGCATCGGCGGCGCCTACAAGATATGGACTGGCAGCGTGCGGACCAGCATTCCGTTCTGAGCGAGCTGCAACTCGGCATCGCAACGGGTGAGGCCAGACGCGTTCTGGCCGCTCCGTTGTTCTGGGAAGTGACGGAATCAATCGGAATCTGTCGAGCATCCGTCCGGCTGGGCAAGCCAGGAACCGGCGCGCGCAGATGAGGCTTCCTTCTGGTCCGAACAAATGCGGCGAAACTGCGCGATTGAGATTGCGGCCGGTAAACCGGATCCATGTCGGGCATTCCTTGATCTGACCGCCATCGTGCATCGTGTGTGCAAACCCGCGTGGATCACGTGCGAGCACGTTTCAGGCCACCAGCAACAACGTGACGGGTGAGCGTCCGGCGGTCGCGGCATGGCCGAACGGCCTGTCGTCAGCTCCGTCTTTTCGATCGATGGCAACGGCGCGAACGGCGTTTGTGCTGCTGATGCGTAAAGATGTTGTGCTCGCGGTCATGGCGCCGCACGATGTGCCGCACACGCCGGTGCAAGCGGCGGCCGTGGATTGGTCGTGCCCGCCGTGCCTCGCGCGCCGGACTGGAAAGATCGTGTCGATCGGCCAAAGGAGGTTTCTCAATGAAAACGCCGTTCAGAATCAGAAACGTTCTGTTCAAGGCCTTCATCATCAATCTGCTGGCTATTGTTGTTGCCTGGCTGATGTCTCTCAGCGGTGTTGCAACAAATATGATGGCGACGTTTTTCGGCTTCGGCGCCGACCAAACGCGCATCTACATGGCTGACATCATCGGCTTCTGGAAGGTGCTGAACGTCGTCTTTTTCCTGATCCCGGCTATCGCCATCCATTGGGAGTATCGGGCGGAAAGATAGCTGCCAGATTCTTTTGACGGCGTGGTCGATGGCGTTTGGCCGCGTTGCAGATGAAATCATCTTTCATCGATCTCGCGCGGACGAGTCTGTCGAATGGCGGAATGGCGTCTCGTGATGCCGCGCGATGCATCACGCCTGCCGGTGCAGGCGGCGGCCCTGGCTTCGTCTGGGTATTCCGGCGCTTGCTGCCCGAGCGCTGTGCCGCTGCAGTCCGCCTGCCGACGTCCTCCCGCGAAAGCCCTCCTGCTGAAGTTTTTCGACCGGAGTTCTCCTCTCCGGACATTGTTGTTTTTGCTGCAATGCAACGTCATTTGCGCGCGCCGCCGGGTTGACAGCCCGGCGCCATCGTCAGTAAATTCCGATAAACAAAATCAAATTCCGTTGAACGGAATTTGATGAAAGCGGGCAAAACGGACCGCGTCGTTCCGAATGGTCGGCAAGGACGTCCGCTGCGGCGGCTGTGGCCGCAAAGAACGATCTACGGCGCGCGATATGCGAAGTGCGCCAGCGGGCACAGCCGGATTTGCTGTTGCCCGATGTGCTGCATCGCCAGCGTGCGATGCGTGTGCAGCGCTTGCACGGCAGGTGCGCAGGAGTTGTTGCGCGTGCGGTTTTTGATCGCCGGCGGTCATTGCCGGTGAGCGGGAAGGCGAAGGGGGGTTCGATGGTGGAAGCAGCAGACAGGACGGAGGCGGCGCCGCGCTTTGTTGCGCCGGGTCTCGTCGCAACCGATGCCGCCGGAGCGGCAAGGCTGATCGGCGGCCGATGCCGTGCCTGCCAGGCGCTGAGCTTCCCGCGCGCCGCCGTCTGCACCGATTGCCTGTCGGAAGATATCGAGGCCGTCGATCTCGGCACCGAGGGGACGCTCTATTCCTATTCGGTCGTGCATCAGGCGCCGAAGGGCTGGCGCGTGCCCTATGCCGTCGGCTACGTCGATCTGCCGGGTGATGTCCGCGTTTTTGCGCATCTCGATGCGCCGCATGATGCGCTGGCGATCGACATGAAAATGACACTCGCCACCGCCGTCGTCGCCGACGATGCGGCCGGCGCGCCGTTGTCCAGCTACGTCTTCAAACCGGCTTGAGGCTCGTCATGCGCGAAGTCTGCGTCATCGGAACGGGGATGATCCCGTTCGGTAAATTCCCCGACAAGACATTGGCCGAACTCGGCTGGCCGGCGGTGAAAGAGGCGATCGTCGAGGCCGTGGTGCCGCCGAAGAAGATCGACGCCGTCTATTGCGGCTCGGCGCTCGGCGGCATGTTGTCCGGCCAGCGGGTGATGAAATCGCTCGGCATCACCGGCATGTCGATCATCAATATCGAGAACGCCTGCTCGTCGTCGTCATCGGCGCTCGCCGAGGCGTGGACCGCGGTCGCCTCCGGCCGTCACGACATCGTTGTCGTCATCGGCGTCGAGAAGCTGACCAAGTTCGGCGGTGGCACGCTGCCGCTGGAGCGAGAGGACTGGGAGGTCAATCAGGGGCAGGTGATGCCGGCCGTATATGCGATGCGCGCCAAGCGCTACATGCACGAATACGGATTGACCGACCGGCAGCTCGCCGAGGTTTCGGTGAAGGCGCACGACCATGGCGCGCTCAATCCGAACGCGCAGATCCGCAAGCGCGTCACCGTCGAGGAGGTGATGGCGGCGCGTCCGGTCGCCGATCCGTTTACGCTCTGGCATTGCTGCCCGACCGGCGACGGTGCCGCGGCGCTGGTGATCGCCGCCGCCGACGTGGCGCGCAGCTATCGCACCAATGCGGTGCGCATCGTCGCTTCCGAGGTGACGTCGGGGCTCTACACCAACGGACATCGCGACATGACCTGGGCGGAGCTTACCGCTCGCGGCGCGCACGAGGCTTATGAGATGGCCGGCGTTTCGGCCGAGGACATCGATGTCGCCGAAATCCATGATGCCTTCACCATTGCCGAGCTGATGTATTACGAGGCGTTCCGTTTCTGCGAGCGTGGCCACGGTTACGAGCTGATGAAGAGCGGCGCCACCTCGCTGGGCGGCCGGATCTGCGTCAATCCCTCCGGCGGGCTGCTGTCGCGCGGCCATCCGGTCGGTGCCACCGGCGCGGCGCAGGCAGTGGAGATCGTGCGCCAGCTCGAAGGCCGTGCCGGCGCGCATCAGGTCGAGGGGGCCAAGGTCGGCCTCTCGCATGCCACCGGCGGCGGCATTGCCGGCCTCGATCACGGGGCCTGTTCGATCCACATCTTCGCGCGGTGACGGCGAGCGGTCGCGTGACACATGCGGCCGCATGCGGTGTCCATCAGGAGCAAGGCGTGAAACGAGCGTCGGGCGAAAATCTCGGAACGGTGCAGCGGGTGGTCGAGGTCCTGCGGTTCTTCGCCGAGCGTGGCGATGCGACGCTGAAGGACCTGTCGACGGCGCTCAATCTGGCGCCGAGCACCTGCCATCGGCTGCTCGATTTGCTCGGTCGCGACGGACTGATCGAGCAGGACACGGCGCGGCGGCGCTATCGTGTCGGCAGCGAGTTCTATCGGATGTCGGCGCAGGTGCAGTCGCGGCACGATATCCGCGCCATCGCCTTGCCGTTCCTGCGCGAGGTCGTCGATGCCTGCGACGAGACCTGCGTGTTCAGCCTGCTGCTGCCGGTCGAAGGCAAGGTGTTCTTTGCCGAGAAGGTCGATTGCAGCCGGCTGCTGCGTTACCAGCTCAACATGAATACGCCGGTGTCGGCGCTGTGGGGCGCCAGCGGCCGTTCGGTGCTGGCTTTCCTCGATGCGGAGCAGGTCGACCGCATCTATGCGATGGAAGGATCGTCGCCGGCGACCGGCGAGTCGTTGCCGTCGCGTCGCACGCTCGACGGCGAACTCGCCGCCATCCGCAAGCGCGGCTACGACATCACCTACGGGCAGAAGGTCGCGGGCGCCGTCGGCATCGGCGCGCCGGTGTTCGGCATCGACGACAAGGTAATCGGCAGTCTGTGCGTGACGATTCCGAAGGCCCGCATCGCCGCCAAGGACCGGCCGCGGCTCGGCGAACTGGTGCGCGACGCGGCCGCGCGGCTGTCGGCCGCGCTCGGCGCGCCGCTCGACCAGGACATTCAGGACATTGCTTGACGAGGACATGGTGACGATGGACGTCAAACAGGATCGGGGACCGCTGTCGCGTGTGCGCGTGCTCGATCTCACGCAATTTCTGTCCGGGCCTTACGCCAGCCAGATCCTCGGCGATCTCGGCGCCGAGGTGATCAAGGTGGAATCGCCCGACGGCGACATGACGCGGCGGCTGCCGCCGCATTTCGTCGGCACCGAGAGCGCCTATTATCTGTCGGTCAACCGCAACAAGCGCAGCCTGGCCCTCGACCTGAAGTCGGAGGCCGGCCGTGCATTGGCGCGCGATCTGGCGTTGTCCTGCGACATCGTCATCGAGAACTTCCGGCCCGGCATCCTCAAGCGCCTCGGCCTGTCCTACGAGGAGATCGCGGCGCAGAAGCCGGCGATCGTCTGGTGCAGCATTTCCGGCTTCGGCCAGGACGGACCGTATCGCGATCGCCCTGCCTACGACATGATCGTGCAGGCGATGTCGGGAGGGATGTCGCTGACCGGCGAGCCGGACGGGCCTCCGGTACGCTCGGGCATTCCGCTCGGCGATCTCGCTGCCGGCATGTATGGCGTCATCGGCATCCTCGCGGCGCTGGCAGATTGCCGCGCGACCGGCCGCGGCCGGCTCGTCGACGTCGGCATGCTCGATTGCCAGGTGGCGATGCTGTCGTATCAGGCGGCCTATCATCTCGCGTCCGGTGAGATTCCGGACCGGCAGGGCCGCGGCCACGATTCGATTCCGACCTATCGCGCCTTCACCTGCGGCGACGGCGCCGACATCGTCATCACCGCGAATACCGAGCGGATGTGGGCCAATCTTTGCCGCGTGCTCGGTCGCAGCGATCTGGCCGAGGAGGAGCGCTTCCGCACCAACGAACGGCGCTACGCCAACCGCGCCGCGCTGTGGGAGATCCTGGACGCTGCCTTCGCGGCAAAGCCGGCGGCGGCGTGGGTCGACGATCTGCTGGCCGCGGAAGTGCCGGCAGCCGTCGTCAACACGCTCGACCGCAGCCTCGGCGATCCGCAGGTCGCGCATCGCAACATGGTGCTGCGTCTCGCCGGCCCGGCCGGCGAGCAACTGCGGGTGGCCGGAAATCCGATCAAGTTCGCCGGCGAAGCGGAGGTGGCGCATCGCTATCCGCCGCAGCTCGGCGCCGACAATCGCGCGGTGCTGTCGAGCGTGCTCGGTCTTTCCGACGAGCGGATCGACCTGCTGGAACGCAGCGGTGCCTTCGGCGGCAAACGGGCGGAGGCGAAGCGCGCATGAGACCGGAAAACACGACTCCGGGAAACACGACACCGGCGACGGAGGCCGATGCCGGGCCAGAACGGCGTGACGTCAATAATACTCGATTGATCCAGAGGGAGAAGACCATGATGATTTCAAGACGGGGTTCCTGCTTCGGCCTGCTTGCGGCGGCTGCAGCGACATTTGTTTTTGCTCACGCGACACCGGCGACGGCACAGGAGAAGACGGTCATCCGCTTCGCGTCGGTCGGTGGCATTACCGATGCGCCGGTTCATCTGGCGGAAGAGAACGGCCTGTTTGCCAAGGCTGGCCTGCAGATCCAGATTCAGCGGATGACCAATGCGCCGGCGCTGCTGGCCGGTGTCGCCACCGATCAGCTCGACATCGCCGGCATCTCGATCACGCCGGGCCTGTTCTCCTCCGTCCAGCAGGGCATGCAGTTGCGCATCGTCGGCGACAAGCAGAGCTTGCGGCCGGGCGTGTCGGCGACGCGGCTCGTCATCCGTACCGATCTGAGCACCGGCAGCGAAGCCGGCGACATGAAGGTGCTGAAGGGCAAGACCATTGCGGTCTCCGCCAAGGCATCGAGCGTCTATATGCTGCTGGAGCGGCTGCTGAAGAAGCACGGCATGACGCTCAGCGACGTGCGCGTCATCGAGCTCGCTTATCCGAACATGCTGGCGGCGCTGTCGTCGAAGGCAATCGACGCGGCGATCAATCTCGAGCCGTTCATGTCGCAGGCGATGCAGGCGGGCGTGGTCAAGCTGACCTCCGACCTGTCGGAATTCGTTCCGGCCGAGGGCGGCACCATCGTGCCGATCGTCTACAGCGAGAATTTCGCGCAGAAGACGGCGGTCGCGAACGCCTTCATGAAGGCCTACACGCAGGGTGTCCGCATCTATAACGATGCCTTCGTCAAGAACATCGATCGGGAGAAGGTCATCGAGATCATCGCGCGGCGCGCCAAGATCAGCGCGAAGGTCGTGCATGAATCCTTCCCGGCGGGTCTCGATCCCAATCAGCGGGTTAGCATGGACTTCCTCGACGATCTGCAGAAGTTCTTCGTCGCGCAGAACTTCCTGCGCAGCACGATCGACGTGAAGAAGGTCGTCGACCTGTCTTTCGCCGACGCCGCCGTCAAAGACCTTGGCCCTTACAAGTAGCGGACAGGACGCATGCTCCCCTTGCGGAACGGCCTCGATCGCACAACCACCAATCGGAGTGCACCCGTGACCAGTACAGCCGCTACCTCGACACGCGTTCACCTGCCGCTTGCCGGCGCCGCGGCCCCACGGCCGACGGCGCTGGAAGTCGACGGGCTCAGGCGAGTCTTTCTTGCGCGCAATGGCGGAGTCGTCGAGGCGCTCTCGGGCGTCTCGGTGACGGTCGGGCAGGGGGAGGTTGTCGCCGTCCTCGGGCCGAGCGGCTGCGGCAAGAGCAGTCTGCTGCGCATTCTTGCCGGCCTCGACGGCGATTTTTCCGGCGGCATACGCTGGAATCTGGAGGACAGCGATCCGCAGTCGGCAAGCCGCCGGCTGCGCAGCGCCACGGTGTTCCAGAGCGATTCCACTTTTCCGTGGATGAGCATCGCCAACAATATGCGGGTCGGCATGTCCGGCCTGACGCTCGACGCGGCGGAAGTGCAGCGCCGTACCGAGCGCTATCTCAGCCTCGTCGGACTGGGCAAGTTTCACAATGCCTATCCGCATGAGCTGTCCGGCGGCATGCGTCAGCGGGTGGCGATCGCCCGGGCGCTGGCGACGGAGCCGCTGCTGCTGCTGATGGATGAGCCGCTGGCGGCGCTCGACGCGCAAACGCGCCTGGTGATGCAGGAAGAGCTGCTGCGCATCTGGCGCGAGGCGCGCTCGACGGTTGTGTACGTGACGCACGATATCGGCGAGGCGCTGGTGCTCGCCGACCGCGTCGTGGTGATGAGCGCCCGTCCGGGGCGGATCAAGGCGATCCGCGACGTTCCGTTCGGTGCCAACCGCACGGTGATGCAGGTGCGTTCCGCGCCGGAATTCGGTGTGCTCGAAAGCGAATTGTGGGGGCTGGTGGCCGAGGAAGTCGGCCAGTCGCTCGCCAAGCCGAATGGAGGCGCGTAATGACCGACGCCATCGCCATCAGCAAGAGTGCAGATACGAGCGACGCCGCGGAGCTGCCGCACAAGATCCTGAAGGCGCGCCGTCTGCGCACCACCAAGCAGATCGTGCTCGGCGTCGGCTTTCCGCTGTTCCTGCTGCTGCTGTGGGAACTGGCGGCCCGCATTGGGCTGATCGACCAGCGGTTCTTTCCGGCTCCGAGCCGGGTTGCATCCGGCATGGTGGCACTGCTGAGCGATCCGGACGAGCGCGGACGACTGCTGTTCGATATCGGCGCGACCTATCAGCGGCTGGCGCTCGGCTATGTCATCGGCTCGGTGCTCGGCATCGTGACCGGCGTCGCCATGGGTCTGTCGATCAATGCGCGCTTCGCCCTCGGCCCGCTGGTCAATGCGACCTTCCCGACGCCGAAGCTGGCGATCTTCCCGTTGCTGATCGTCATTTTCGGTCTCGGCGACGCCAGCAAGGTGGCGCTGATCGCCTTCGGCGTTTTCTACATGACCTGCCTGAGCACGCTGAGCGGCGTGCTGTACAGCAACCCGCTGCATCGTGACGTCGCGCAGGCGTTCCGGATTCCAGCGTGGACGCGCTGGTCGCGCATCGTCGTGCCGGCGGCGCTGCCGTCGATCGTCACCGGGCTGAAGCTCGGTCTCGGGCAGGCACTGATCCTGGTGGTGTCGGCGGAATTCGTGGCCGCCGACCGTGGCCTTGGCCAGTTCATCTGGGACTCCTGGCAGGTGCTGGACGTCTCGCGCATGTTCGTCGGCCTCGTCGTCGTCGCGTTGACCGGCGGCGCCGCGGTCCTGCTCGGCGAAATTCTGGAGCGGCGGCTGATCCCCTGGTCGACGCATTGACCGGACAGATACAGCGTCACGATCGATATGATGAGGTGAGATGATGTCGGAACGGCCGTCGATTGCTATCCTGGGTGCAGGAATGGGTGGGCTCACCGCAGCCGCCGCGTTGCACCGCCGCGGTTTCCCGGTTCGCGTCTACGAGCAGGCGCCGCAATTCGCGCGGCTCGGTGCCGGCATCCAGATGAGCCCCAACGCCATGCGGGTGCTGCGCGGGCTCGGGCTCGAAACCTATATCCGGCAGACCGGTTTCCAGCCGCATTCGTGGACCAACCGCGAGTGGGACAGCGGCACGATGAAGTTCGAGCTGCCGCTGGGTGCGACCGCGGAAGCGAAATACGGCGCGCCCTATATCCTCATGCATCGCGGCGACCTGCATGCGGCGCTGGCCACCCGCATTCCCGACGACCTGATCTCGCGCAGCAAGAAGCTCGTCGATTTCGACCAGAACGGCGACGGCGTGACGTTGCGCTTCGAGGATGGCACGACCGAGCGCGCCGATGCGCTGATCGCCGCCGACGGCGTGCATTCGCGGGTGCGCGAGATCCTGCTCGGCGCCGACCGGCCGCGCTTCTCCGGCCGCGTTGCCTATCGCACCACCTATCCGGCGAGCCTGCTCAACGGCTACGTCATCGACGAATGCTGCAAATGGTGGGGCCCCGACCGCCACATCGTCAGCTATTACGTCACCGCCAATCGCGACGAGGTGTATTTCGTCACCAGCATTCCGGAGCCGGACTGGACGCACGAATCCTGGTCGGCGACCGGGGATCTCGAACAGTTGCGGGCCGCTTTCGCCGGTTTCCACGAGCAGGTGCAGCGCGTCGTCCATGCCTGCCCGCAGGCGCACAAATGGGCGCTGGTCGAGCGCGACCCGCTGCCGCGCTGGGGCGAAGGGCGCGTGGTGCTGCTCGGCGATGCCTGCCACCCGATGACGCCCTATATGGCGCAGGGCGCGGCGACTTCGATGGAGGACGCCGTCGTGCTGGCACGGTGTTTTGACGAAACCGCCGACGACATCCCGGCGGCGCTGCTGCGCTATACGGCGCTGCGCCGGCCGCGCACCGCGCGCGTCCAGCTCAATTCGCACATGAATACCTGGATGCGGCAGGCAACCAATCCCGACTGGGTTTACAGCTACGATGCCTGGTCGACGCCGCTCGACCAGTTCGAGGACATGCCGCAGTTCGAATCCTACGCTGCGCCGACGCGCGTCGCCTCCTGAACGCCGGACAGGCGCGGCACGCGCCGGGCCGCCGGCTCCGGCGGTAGCCAGGCGGCCACGATCTGCCTACAGTCCGGCTCATGACAGGGCCGGACCGGCAGGCGTTCTTCACCATCGGACATTCGACGCGGCCGCTTGCGGTCTTCGTTGAACTGCTGCACGCCTCGCGGGTCGGACTGGTCGTCGATGTCCGCACCGTTCCCCGCTCGCGCACCAATCCACAGTACAATCTCGACACGCTGCCGGAGCAATTGTCGCATGACGGCATCGCCTACCGGCATATCGCCGCGCTCGGCGGGTTGCGCGGCAAGGCGCACGATGTCGCGGCGTCGGAAAATGCGTTCTGGACCAACGACAGCTTTCACAATTATGCCGATTACGCGCTGAGCGCGGCATTCCGCTCCGGTTTTGATGAGCTGCGCGATCTCGGACACGAGACCGCAACCGCGATCATGTGCACGGAAGCGGTCTGGTGGCGCTGTCATCGGCGCATCATCACCGATTATCTGATCGTCGCCGGCGAATCAGTGTTCCACATTCTGGACAAGAATCATGTTGAAGCAGCGCGTTTGACGCCGGCCGCGCGACCTGATTCGTCTGGCGCCGTGCGCTATCCGGCCGATGCGACGCCTGTTGCTGGTCTATGATGCGACATCGACTGCCTTTTAACGGGCAGAGGGGTGTCTTTCTGATGATGGATCGTCTATGTCAAGCATTATGGCGCTCCCGTATCTGGAAACGTTTTGGTAACGGAAGCCCGCAATAAAGATTTTTTGAACGGAGATACTGATGGCAAAGGCAAAGAAGAAGGCGAAAGCGAAAGCAGCAACAAAAAAGAAGACGACGGTGCGCAAGGTGAAGCGCATCGCCTGGACCAAGGCGGACGTCGCGGAGCTGCGGAAATACGCCAAGGAGAAATTGCCGGTTGCCAGAATCTCCAAGCTGATGAAGCGCTCCGCCGGCGCGCTGCGGCAGAAGGCCTACAGCCTGAATCTGCGGATCGGGCATCGCCGCTAGGCCGGTCTCGCCGCCTTGCGGGATCGGAATGCCGGCGTTTTGTTGCTGACCCGTCTGGCCTGCCGCGACAGGCCTGTCATGATCGGAGTGTCGCGCCGGTTCTATTGATGGCCGGCCAGCGCGGGTCGCCGGGAGCGGGCCGCCTGTCGCGTCGTCGCGGTCAGCATGCGGCCGGTCGGCCGGTGTCCATGGCGCAGCGCCGCCGTCGATCCATGCGATCGTAAAACAAAGGGAGCAGCATCGCCGATGCTGCTCCCTTGCTGTTTTGAAGATCGGGCGCGATCGGATCGCGCGACGGTTATCGCGACGTTCAGGCTTTCTTCTTCGCGTTCGGCGGAATGGCGACGACAACGTCGAGTTCCACGCGCGCGCCGGGCGAACTGAGCTGGTTGATGCACACCATGGTGCTCGCCGGCCGCCAGTCGCCCATATAGGGCTTCATCGCTGCGGCCATGCCGTCGCAGTCGCGGATGTCGGTGAGATATTTGGTGATCTTGACGATGTCGCGGAAGCTGGCGCCGACCTCGTCGAGGATCAGCTTGATGCAATCCATCGCCGCCGCCGTCTGCTCCTCGATCGAATGCGGGTGGATGTGCTCTTCCGGCAGATGCGGGTGGTGATGATAGAGCTTCGAGGGGGTGCAGCCGGATACGAACATCAGATTGCAGGCACCGACGATCGAGACCGCCGGCGCATACGGCATCTTGTGGGCTTCTTCGGGCGAGGGGTGGATGACCTCGAGCGTATACTGATTGTCTCCGGTTGCCGGCATGACGGTATCCTTGTCTTGAATGATGGAGGTGGGGTGTCCGGTCTCAGGAGATGCGCCAGCGGCCGAGGCCGATGTCGATGGCGTCCTGAGCCTTGGTGACGATGATGCCGAGCGTGGCCAGCACGATGAGCACCGCGAACACCTGTTCGGTTTCCAGAATCTGGCCGGCGAGATAGAGCCGCGCGCCGAGGCCGGTTTTGCCGACCACCATTTCGGCGGCGACCACCAGGATGATCGACACGCCAAGGCCGAGCCGCATGCCGGCGAAGATCGAGGGCACCGCGCTCGGGATCAGCACGCGGCGGATGATCTGGCGCTGCGTGGCGCCGAGGTCGCGCGCCGCCAGCACCAGGCCGGGATCGGATTGCTGCACGCCGAGCACGGTATTGATGAGGATCGGGAAGATCGCGCCGAGCGCGCTGATCGTCAGCATGAACGGGCCGCCGGTGCCGAGCCAGATGATCAGCAGCGGGATCAGGGTGATCTTCGGCAGCGGATAGAGCGCCGCGATCCACATATCGGCGACGGCACGCACCCGCATCGAGGTTGCGATCCAGACGCCGAGCAGCGTGCCGACGATGAGCGCAATGAAGAAGCCGGCGAAGATGCGGTAAAGCGTCATCAGCAGGTCGGTCAGCAACCCGCCGGTGCGGAACATCTCGATCAGCGACAGCACGATCTGCGAGGGCTTGGGCAGATACAGCGAGTTGACGCCGGTCAGCCGCGCGCCGATTTCCCAGACGGCGAGCGCGATGACGATCGAGCCCCAGCCGAGCACGCGCGGATTGTCGAGGAGCGACTTCTGCTCGGGCGGCAGCGCGTCGATCTCCGCCTGCGCCGCGGAAGAACGGATCGGTTGGTCGGTCATGCTGAAGTGCCTTGTTCCGCGGTGATGGCCTGCATGACTTCGTCGCGCAGCAGGCCGTAGATGCGGTCGAACAGGCGCGGATATTCGGGATCCTGGGTCGTCGCCAGACTGCGCGGCCGCGGCAGTTCGACCGTGATCTCGGAGACGATGCGGCCGGGCCGCGACGACATGACGATGATCTTGTCGCCGAGCAGGATGGCTTCCTCGATCGAGTGGGTGATGAGGATCGCCGTCATGCCGCGCTTTTCGACCAGCGTCGCCAGTTGCTCCTGCAGCACCAGCCGGGTCTGTGCGTCGAGCGCGCCGAACGGCTCGTCGAGCAGCAGGATGTCGGGCTCCATCACCAGCGCACGGGCGATGCCGACGCGCTGGCGCATGCCGCCGGACAGCTGCCGCGGATATTTGCTCTCGAAGCCTGCGAGGTCGACGGCGGCGATCGCCTGCCGCGCTCGCGCGTCGCGTTCGCTGCGCGACAGGCTGCCGTTGAGTTCGAGGCCGAAGGTGACGTTCTCCAATACCGTCAGCCAGGGGAACAGATTGAAGGCCTGCCAGACGGTCGCCATCGTCGGCCGTTCGGTCGGCGCATCGCCGTTGCCTTCGTCGCGAAACGTCAGGCTGCCGCGCGTCGGCTTGAGGAAGCCGCGGGCGATCTGCAGCAATGTGCTCTTGCCGCAGCCGCTCGGGCCGATGATGGCGGTGACCTTCCCCGGCGCGAAGCGGCATGACGCCTGCGACAGGGCAACGACCGGAGCGGTGGGGTCGGTCGCGAAGACCAACCCCACGTCCTTGAACTCGACGGCGATTTGCGGTGATGGCATCAGACGAACGGATTCTTCTTTGCCAGACGGTTGTTCGCCTCGGTCGCATAGGACATGTCGAACAACTGCTCCTTCGTCGCCGGCTTGACGCTGATCATCTTCATCGTCTCGGCCCAGAACTTGCCCTGCGCCATGCAGGAGTCGATGTTCATCAGGCCGTCGTCGTTGTACCAGGTCCAGCGCGGTGCGGCGGCTTCGATCAACGGTGCCGGCACCTTGGTCGCTTCGGAGATGATCTTGATGATGTCGGGATCCTTCTTCGCCGCCGCTTCGTTGAACACGCGGCCGGCATAGGTGTGCGCCATGCAGAAGCGGATCGCCGCTTCCTTGTTGGCGGACATAAAGGCCTGCGACATCGCCCAGCCGGCGAGCTGCGTGCCCGGCTCGATGTCGTAGCCGGAGAACACCAGCTTGCCGAAATTGTTCTTCTCGACGAGGAAGCCGAGCGGCACCGGCACGTTGGCGAAGTCGGCCTGATTGGCGCCGATCGCCTTGACGATATCGGGATAGGCGAGACCCGGATTCCAGGTGATGTCGGTGCGCGGGTCGAGACCGGCGCGCTGCGCGCCCAGGCCGATCAGGTACTGGTCGATGCCGCCCGGCGCCTGGATGGCGACGCGCTTGCCCTTCAGCAATCCCATTTTGTCGACTGAGGTCAGGCCGGCCTGCACCATCGCGTTGGAAGCGGCGAGGGTCATCGAGCCCGAGCCCTTCTTCTCCGAGCCGCGATCGAGCATCAGCTTGTAGGGCGCGCCCTTGGAGATCGCGTTGAAGAGGCCGGCATTCAGCGTCGAAACGGTCACGTCGAGTTCGCCGGCGATCAGCGCCGGGATCGCGAGCGCGCCGTCGGCGAAATACTTCACCTCGACCTCGAGATTGATCTTCTCGAAATATTTCTTCGCCAGCGCGATGAACATCGGGCCGGACGAGATCAGCGGCACCAGGCCGACGCGGATCTTGGTTTTCTTCTCCTGCGCGAATGCGCGCGTGCCGCCGACAGCGCCGGCAAGGCCGAGTGCCGCGGTCCCCTGCATCAGATGCCTGCGGTTGATCGTGCCCTGCATCGTCATGTCCTCCCTTTGAAAAGACAGTTCTGTGTCAAATGACGGTGCCGATCGCGATCGGCCGCCGCGTCGACTTGATGTTGACGTTCTCGACTTGCGAATGGCAGAAAAATTGCGGCCAGATTATCTTCATGTCAAGATGATTTCGCAGGCACGAGGAGCGACAAGATGCACGGGGAGCTGCCAATGCGGGCGAGAAAGCAGCTTAAAAACAACAAGAACCGGCCGCGGGAGAACCCGGCGACTGCGGCAAAAGCGACCGACGATGCCGTCGACGCCTTCATGGCCGGCTGGGCGCGGGAGCGGCCGGACCTGAATTTCCGGCATCTGGCGACGCTTGGCCGCATCATCCGCCTTGCCGCGCATCTGCATGAGCGGATGGACAAGTGGCTCGAACCCTACGGAATCAGTTGGGAAATGTTCGATCTGCTGGCGTCGCTGCGCCGCTCCGGCCCCAAGGCCGGCATGCGTCCGACCGATCTTTACCAGGTCTGCATTCTGTCGTCCGGCGCCACCACCAATCGGATCAACCGCGCCGAGAAGCGCAACTATGTCGTGCGGCGCTCCGACCCCGACGACGGCCGGGCGATCCGCATTGCGCTGACCGGCAGCGGGCGGGCGGTGTCCGACCGTGCGCTCATGGCGCATCACGCCCATATGCAGCAGATATCCGACGTGCTGACGCCGAAGGAACAGGAGCAGCTCGCCGGCCTGCTCCGCAAGCTGATGGTTGCCGTCGAGCCGCCGCGCGCCTGAGGCGTCCGAGAGGCCGGGCGGAAACGCGCCCGGCAAATGACGTCAGGACATGCATGCGCGCCTTCGATGCGCCGTCGGCGTGTTTACGCGTGTCTTCAACATCACGTCAGCAGTTTACGCACGTCTTCGGTATAACGTCAGCGCGTGTACGCGCGTCTTCGGCATAACACCAGCGCGTATACGCGCGTCTTCGGCATATTGTGACAGCGGCTTGTGACGGCGGCGCGATCCGCCATCCATCGCTCAACAAGCCGTCCTGTCTCGCAAGGTGTTCTGCGAAGCAGAGGCCCGAAAGCATCTGCCTGCAAAACGGATGGATGCTGCGATCGCTTACGGCACCTTGCGCACCGCGCCTTCCGAGGCGCTGGTCGCGAATGCCGCATAGGCGCGCAATGCCGTCGAGACATGGCGCTGCCGGGTCTTTGCCGGTCGCCAGGCCTCGGCGCCGCGCGCCTCCATCGTGCTGCGGCGTCGTGCCAGTTCGGCATCGTCGATCGCCAGCCGGATCGAGCGGTTGGGGATGTCGATCTCGATCGTGTCGCCTTCCTCGATCAGCGCGATGGCGCCGCCATTGGCGGCTTCCGGCGAGACATGACCGATCGACAGGCCGGAGGAACCGCCGGAGAAGCGCCCGTCGGTGACCAGCGCGCAGACTTTGCCGAGGCCCTTCGATTTCAGATAGCTGGTCGGATAGAGCATTTCCTGCATGCCGGGGCCGCCGCGCGGTCCTTCGTAGCGGATCAGCACGACGTCGCCGGCAACGATCCGGTTCTTCAGGATCGCCTCGACGGCGTCGTCCTGGCTTTCGAAGATGCGGGCGCGGCCGGTGAAGGTCAGCGCCTCCGGATCGACGCCGGCGGTTTTGACGATGCAGCCGTCGGCGGCGATGTTGCCGTAAAGCACTGCGAGACCGCCGTCCTCGCTGAAGGCGTGGGCGCGATCGCGGATCACGCCGGCGGCACGGTCGGTGTCGAGCGTCGGGTAACGCCGCTCCTGGCTGAACGGTGTCACCGTCGGCACGCCGCCGGGTGCCGAACGATAGAAGGTGCGGATCGATTCGCTTGCCGTGCGCTGCAGGTCCCAGCGCGCCAGCGCCTCGGCGAGCGTTCCGCTGTGGATGCTGTTGACACTGGTGTCGAGCAGCCCGGCGCGGTCCAGTTCGCCGAGAATGCCCATGATGCCGCCGGCGCGATGCACGTCCTCGACATGCACATTGGCGACCGATGGCGCAACCTTGCACAGCACCGGCACCTGCCGCGACAGGCTGTCGATGTCGCGCATGGTGAAGTCGATCTGCGCTTCATGCGCCGCCGCCAGCAGATGCAGAACGGTGTTGGTCGAGCCGCCCATGGCGATATCGAGCGTCATCGCATTCCGGAAAGCGGGGACGGTGGCGACGTTGCGCGGCAGCACCGATGCGTCGTCCTGCTGGTAATAGCGCTGCGCCAGATCGACGATCAGATGCCCCGCTTCGACGAACAGCTTGCGGCGGTCGGCGTGGGTGGCGAGCACGGTGCCATTGCCGGGCAAAGCCAGGCCGAGCGCCTCGGTGAGGCAGTTCATCGAATTGGCGGTGAACATGCCGGAACACGAGCCGCAGGTCGGGCAGGCGGAGCGTTCGATCGCCGCCACTTCCTGATCGCTGACGCTGTCGTCGGCGGCCGCGATCATCGCATCGACGAGATCAACGGCCTTGGTCGTGTCGCCCCATTTGACCTTGCCGGCTTCCATCGGGCCGCCGGAGACGAACACCGTCGGGATGTTGAGCCGCAGCGCCGCCATCAGCATGCCGGGGGTGATCTTGTCGCAATTGGAGATGCACACCAGCGCGTCGGCGCAATGCGCATTGACCATGAACTCGACGCTGTCGGCGATCAGTTCGCGCGACGGCAGGCTGTAGAGCATGCCGTCGTGACCCATGGCGATGCCGTCATCGACGGCGATGGTGTTGAACTCCTTGGCGACGCCGCCGGCCGTCTCGATCTCGCGCGCCACCAGTTGCCCGAGGTCCTTCAGGTGGACGTGGCCGGGAACGAATTGCGTGAAGGAATTGGCGATGGCGATGATCGGCTTGCCGAAGTCGGCGTCGGTCATCCCGGTGGCGCGCCACAGGCCGCGGGCCCCTGCCATGTTGCGTCCGTGGGTGGAGGTGCGGGAGCGATAGGCGGGCATGGCGGGATCCATTCAGCAAAGCGAGGGACGAAGAACGGGAAGCAGAGAGCGAAGAGCTTGGAGCCAGGAATAATATAATGTGAGCGGCGTGCGGCGCGCGTTCACGTCACCAGATCGCATGGATGTCGCCGGCATTCAAACGTTCTCGCGAACGTTCGTCGCCGGTTGCCCGCCTGACGCTTGCCTGCTGCCCGTCTGCGCCGGGTCTGCGTCTTCGACGGCCTTGCGGGTGGTGCGTCGGCGCTGCCGTTCCCGCATGCCGCCTGACGCGCAGCGCGGCCTCGCGTGGCGGCCGGCGGCGCCCTGCCGGTTGCGGAGCGCCCGCGATGCTACCCGGTCCGCTTCTGATCGCCGCAAAAGATGTTGATAATCAATATTAATATAAAACGGTATTTTAATACCTAGAAGGCGCAGGAAGCCGCCCTCGGCCGGTCTTCGGGTGTCTCAAACGTGCCCGGGAGTCTCAGAGATTCGCACATCGTCTAAGCACGAAACATTGAACAGGCATTGCCGCACATAGTACAGAACCCCGCGACGAGGGAGAGGCCACGGTCCTGCGATCCGGCTCAAGCTCGTTTCGAGTTTTCAGACAGAGGCTCCCGCGCGCGGGAGATGAGCCGGGGGTTGCACGCGATGCTTGACGAGAAGCTGGAGCCGATTTTCAACGAGGTGCTCCGTCGGAATCCGGCGGAAGACGAATTCCATCAGGCGGTGCGTGAGGTGCTCGACAGCCTCGGCGCGGTGATCGCCAAGCGGCCGGACTACGCCGACAACGCGCTGATCGAACGCATCTGCGAGCCGGAGCGGCAGATCATCTTCCGCGTGCCGTGGATCGACGACAAGGGCCAGGTGCAGATCAACCGCGGTTTCCGCGTGCAGTTCAATTCGGCGCTCGGTCCGTTCAAGGGCGGCCTGCGCTTCCATCCGACGGTCTATCTCGGCACCATCAAGTTTCTCGGCTTCGAGCAGACGTTCAAGAATGCGCTGACCGGCATGCCGATCGGCGGCGGCAAGGGCGGCTCCGACTTCGATCCGAAGGGGCGTTCGGAATCGGAAGTGATGCGCTTCTGCCAGTCGTTCATGACCGAGCTTTACCGCCATCTCGGCGAATATACCGACGTGCCGGCCGGCGATATCGGTGTCGGCCAGCGCGAGATCGGCTACATGTTCGGCCAGTACAAGCGCATCGCCAACCGCTACGAATCCGGCGTGCTGACCGGCAAGGGGCTTGCCTGGGGCGGCTCGCAGGTGCGCACCGAGGCGACCGGCTACGGCGCGGTCTACTTCGTCGAGCGGATGCTCAACACGCGCAAGGAAAGCTTCGACGGCAAGAAGGTGATCGTCTCCGGCGCCGGCAATGTCGCGATCTACACGATGGAGAAGGTGCGCGAGCTTGGCGGCACGGTGGTCGCCTGCTCCGATTCCGACGGCTATGTCTGCGACGAGGCCGGCATCGACCTCGATCTGCTGAAGGACATCAAGGAGCGCCGGCGCGGCCGGGTCGCCGATTACGCCGCCAAGCGCGGCAAGAGCGCCAGCTTCGTGCCGCAGGGCCGCATCTGGGACGTGCCGGGCGATATCGCCATGCCGTCGGCGACGCAGAACGAACTGACGGGTCAGGATGCCCGCACGCTGGTGAAGAACGGCGTGAGGGCGGTCGGCGAGGGCGCCAACATGCCGTGCACGCCGGACGCCGTGCATGTCTTCCAGAACGCCGGCATCCTGTTCGGGCCGGGCAAGGCGACCAATGCCGGCGGCGTTGCCACCAGCGCGCTCGAAATGCAGCAGAACGCCTCGCGCGATTCCTGGAGCTTCGAGAAGACCGAGGAAAAGCTGGCGGGCATCATGCGGGGCATTCACGACCGCTGCGCCGAGACGGCGGAGGAATATGGCGCGCCCGGCAATTATGTGCTCGGCGCCAATATCGCCGGCTTCATCCGCGTCGCCGAGGCGATGCGCGCGCTTGGTGTCGTCTGACGATGGCCGTCTGACGCTGTCCCGCGTCGTCTGACGACGCAGGGAAGGCGAGGAGGCCGCCGCTCGCGGCCTCCGCCCCGGGGCGTCATGTCCTGTGCGCATCGTCGGTGTGCGGGACGCGCCGCGGCGGCTGACGGGACTTTCGCGGCGCCCGGTTTTCGGGAACAATCGCAGCATGTCCGAACTCACGATGCCGCCGGGCTCCGCGCCTCGAACCATCGTCATAGCCGGCGCCGGCCATGGCGGCGTGCATACGGCGGCGGCGCTGCGCCACAATGGCTTCGACGGTCGCATCGTGCTGATCGGCAACGAGGAAGGCCTGCCCTATCAGCGGCCGCCATTGTCGAAAGCCTATCTGCAAGGCAAGATGCCGCTCGATACGCTGTGGCTGAAGCCGGAATCGTTCTATCGCGACAACCGCATCGAGCTTCTCGGTCATGCACGCGTCGCCGGCATCGCGTCGCGCGAGCGGCAGCTGACGCTCGGCTCCGGCGAGACGCTCGCCTACGACCATCTCGTGCTGGCGCTCGGCGCGCGCAATCGCCTGCTGCCGCTGCCCGGCGCCGATCTCGATGGCGTCGTCTATATCCGCACGCTTGCCGAGACCGATGCGCTGAAACCGCGGCTGGCGGCGGCGCGCGACATCGTCATCATCGGCGCCGGTTTCATCGGCCTGGAGTTCGCGGCGGTCGCCGCCGCGCAAGGCAAGCTGGTCACCGTCTTGGAAATGACCGACCGGGTGATGAGCCGCGTCGTCTCGCCGGTGATGTCGCAGTATTTCGCCGACTGGCATGCGCAGGGCGGCGCGCGCTTCCGGTTTGCGGCGCGGGCGACGCAGGTGATCGGCGAGGCGGGACGCGCGATCGCCGTCGCGGCCGCCGACGGGACGCGCATTCCCGCCGACCTCGTGGTCGTCAGCATCGGCGTCGTGCCCAATGTCGAACTGGCCCGCGATGCCGGCCTCGCGGTCGGCGACGGCATCGTCGTCGACGAGATGCTGCGGACCGCCGATCCGGCGATTTCCGCGATCGGCGACTGCGCGTTCTTTCCGAGCCTGCATGGCCGCCGCGCGCTGCGGCTCGAATCGGTGCAGAACGCACATGACCAGGGCAAGGCGGTAGCCGACCGGCTGACCGGCAAGCTCGCGGCACCGGATGCGCGCTATGCCGCCGTGCCGTGGTTCTGGAGCGATCAGGGCGACCGCAAATTGCAGATCGTCGGCATCGCCAATGGTCACGACCGGACGGTGATCCGTGGCGATGTCGGCACCGGCGCCTTCTCGGTGTTCTGCTATGCGGGCGGCGATCTGCTGGCGATCGAATCGGTCAACCGGCCGGGCGATCACATGTTCGGTCGCCGGGCCATGGCTGCCGGCCTCCAGCCGACGCCGGAGCAGGCCGCCGATTCAACCTTCGATCTGAAAAAGTTCCTGCAAGGCTGATCTGCGACGCAGCCTGTATCAAACTGGGGCAGTGGTGGAGAATAATTAATCTTCGTCGCTTAGCAGGTTTTCTCGATGGTCTGCGTTTAACGATACAGCGCACTCAAGAAGGGACGCCATTATGAAGATTGTTTATGCCATCGCTTCCGCTGCTTTCATGTCGTGGGCTGTTGCGACGCCCGCCGCCGCCGCGCCGGTGACATCGTCTCCGGCCGCGCAGCAGACTGCCAATGTGCAGCTCGTTCCGGTGCAGTACGCACCGCCCGGCCACCGCGGCCCGCCGCCGAGCGCGCGTCGTCCGGCACCGCCGCCGCGCGCGCATCGTTCGCCGCCGCCGCGCTCCCACTACCGGGCCGGCCAGCGCTACCGCAGCGCGCCGCACGGCTGGCACCGTTACAATGCGCGGCCGCGTGACTGGAATCGCCGCGGCTGTGTCATCGTCGGTGCGCTCTGGTTCTGCCCGTAACCGACAGGCTGATGTGATCCGGCGCGGGCCAGTGCGCATCGCGCCGGATCGTCATCACGTTCAACACGAAGAAAGCCCCGGTGCTGCACCGGGGCTTTTTCGTTTTTCGGCGGCGCGACTGCCGATCAGCGCCCGGTCCTGTCGCGCATGATCCGCCGGATCGTTTCGTCGAGTGCCGACAGGAAGGTCGAGCGGTCGCGTGGCGAGAACGGGCGCGGGCCGCCGGTCACGTCGCCGGCAGAACGCAGATCGGCCATCAGGTTGCGCATCGCCAGCGTCATGCCGATCGATTCCTCGGTGAAGGCTTTGCCGTTCGGCGCGATCGCCGCGGCGCCGGCCTTGACGCTGCGATCCGCCAGCGGAATGTCGGCGGTGATGACGATGTCATCGGGCTGGAGATGCGCGACGATCCAGTCGTCGGCTGCGTCCGGTCCGGCGCCGGCGGCAACCCGTTCGATCAGCGGATGCTGCGGTACGCGGATGAAGCCGGCGGCGACGACCGTCACGTTCAGGTTGAAACGCTCCGCCACCCGGTAGACCTCGTCCTTCACCGGGCAGGCGTCGGCGTCGATGTAAATTCGGATCGGAACTGCGCTCATGCGATCCGCATGCACCGGATTGGCGCCGGAATCCAGAGCCTCTCTGCTGATGATAGATGATGGGGGAAGCGCGGCTTCCGGCTGCCGTTGTGCCGTGGCGCTTTCGCGCGGATGAGCGTCTGCCTCGCGTGGCGGCGTTATGGCCTTTTGTCTGTTGCCGTCCGTCAACCACGACCGTGGTTAACGGTTGCCCTGCATCGCGCAGTTTTCCAATATATCCGTCTGGAGCGTTTTCGAGCGAAGCGAATGCCGGTTCGCGGGACGAAAACGCGTCGAATGAAAACCTGGAGCCCTTTCGCTGTTTCGAAGAAACGATGAAAGACTCCGGTATGGTGCGTGAGGCGCAGGCGATGAAAGCGATCATTGTTGGTGGCGGTATCGGCGGATTGACGACGGCGCTGATGCTGCATGCGCGCGGTCTCGATTGCGAGATCTACGAACAGGCGGATGCGGTCCGCGAACTGGGCGTCGGCATCAACACGTTGCCGCACGCGATCAAGGAACTGGCCGATCTCGGTCTGCTGCCGCGGCTCGATGCCGTCGGCATCCGCACCCACGAATTGTTCTACACCAACCGCAGCGGCCAGGTGATCTGGGAGGAGCCGCGCGGCACCGATGCCGGTTTCGACTATCCGCAGTTCTCCATCCATCGCGGACGGCTGCAGGCGGTGATCTATCAGGCCGTGCGCTCGCGGCTCGGTGAATCGCGCATCCACACCGGCCACCGGCTCGGCGCCTTCGCGCAGGACGAGGCCGGCGTCACCGCGTATTTCTTCGGCCGCGACGGATCGCATCGCGCCACCGCGCATGGCGATGTGCTGATCGGCGCCGACGGCATCCATTCGCTGGTGCGCGAGACGCTGTATCCGAATGAAGGCCCGGCGCGCTGGAACGGCTCGATGTTGTGGCGCGGCGCCACCGACTGGCCGAAATTCCTCACCGGCCGTTCGATGGTGATCGCCGGCGGCATGGCCGGCAAGCTCGTCATCTATCCGATCGGTGAAGGCGCGCGCGAGGACCGGCCCCTGACCAACTGGGCGGTGCTGGTGAAGGTCGGCGAGGGCGGCGCGCCGCCGAAAAAGGAAGACTGGTCGCGGCTCGGCCGGTTCGAGGATCTGATGCCGCATGTGCAGCGTTTCAGCATTCCCTATGTCGATGCCAGGGCGCTGATCGAGGCAACGCCCGAGTTCTGGGAATATCCGATGTGCGACCGCGACCCGCTGCCGCGCTGGTCGCATGGCCGCATCACGCTACTCGGCGATGCCGCGCATCCGATGTATCCGGTCGGCTCCAACGGCGCTTCACAGGCGATCCTCGATGCGCGCTGCCTCGCTGACCGGCTGCGCGATGCGGATCACGTCTATCAGGCGCTCTGGGCTTACGAGCAGGAGCGCCTGCCGATGACCGCGCAGATCGTCCGCTCGAACCGCTCAGGCGGGCCGGAAGGCGTCATCGACGCGGTAGAGGCGCGCGCGCCGGATGGCTTCGGCAATATCGACGAGGTGCTGTCGTTCGAGGAGCGCAAGGCGATCGTGCGCGGCTATGCCTCGAAGGCCGGATTCGCCAAGGAGCAGGTGAACAAGGAGCAGGTCAACGCGCCGCATCACCCGCCGCCGCACAAGGCGGCGTAGAGATCGGCAGCGTAGATTCCGGCGGCCAGAACCAGCGCGATAAGGCCGCCGCGACAATCGTCCCCGCACATTGCGCCGCGATGAATGCGGAGACGCCGGCCGGCGCGATGCCGGCAAACGTGTCGGACGCGGCGCGCGCCAGCGTCACCGCCGGATTGGCAAATGACGTCGAGGCGGTGAACCAGTAAGCCGCGGTGATGTAGAGGCCCACCGCGGCTGCGGTTGTCGCCGGCGCCCGTGCGGTGCTGCCGTGGATCGTCAGCAGCAATCCGAACGTCGCGACGAATTCGGCCAGCCATTGTCCGATGCCGGTCCGCGCTTTCGTCGAAAGCTGCAGCACCGGCAGATCGAACATGGCGTGCGCCAGCCATACGCCGATCAGCGCGCCGAGAATCTGCACGCCGATATAACCGGCAGCCGTCGGCCATCTCAGCGTTTTGCCGGCGGCTGCGGCGAGCGTCACGCAGGGATTGAAGTGAGCGCCGGATACCGGCCCGAACAGCACGATCAGCACCGTCAGGATCGCGCCGGTCGCGAGTGTGTTGCCGAGCAGGGCGAGCGCCGCATTGCCGCCCGCGAGGCGCTCTCCCATGATGCCGGAGCCGATCACGACCATCAGCAGCAGCATCGTGCCGAGCGCTTCCGCCGTGAGTTGCCGCGCCAGCATCGATGGCCTCACCGGTCCGTTGCCGCTGTTCCCGTCGTGGCTCCTTCGCGCTTGCCGATGGCGCGCAATTCGTTTTGCAGGCTCATGCCTGCCAGTTTTTCAGAGGGCAGCGACACAAGGATCGAAATGCGCTGCAGCAGCAGACGATGCGTTTCGGCGAAGGCCTGCGCGATCTGCGCATCGTTGCCGTGCATGGCGGCAGGGTCCGGAATTCCCCAATGGGCCGTCGTCGGTTTCCCCGGCCACACCGGGCAGGCTTCGCCGGCCGCGTCGTCGCAGACGGTGATGATGAGATCCAGTGTCGGTGCCCCCGGCTGCGCGAATTCGAGCCAGGATTTGGAACGCAGGCCGGACGTGTCGTAGCCAAGCCGCCGCAACAGCGCGATGGTCTGCGGGTGCGGCGCGCCTTTCGGCTTGCTGCCGGCGCTGTGGGCGCGGAAGCGATCCCTGCCGAGCGTGTTGAGGATCGTTTCGGCGATCATCGAACGCGCCGAATTGCCGGTGCAGAGAAACAGCACCTGAAGCGGACGGTCGCTCACTCCTGATCTCCGCGCATCCGTGTTCCGGGCGTCTCTTGTTCAAGTGTGTCCTGTCGGAGCGCCTCGCGTGGCGCCGACTGCCGCGGTGCCGCGCCGGGTTTGCGGGCGGGCCGGCAGAGGTCGGGATGGCCGGCGCAGCACTGGTCGGTCAGAAAGCCGAGAAGATCGTTCATCGCATCGAACCGCGCGGCATAGATCATCGCGCGGCCCTCGCGGCGCACGGTGACGAGTGCGGCATGGCGCAGGCGGTCGAAGTGAAAGGTCAGGGTATTGGGTGCGAGACCAAGTTTGGCCGCGACCTCGCCTGCGGCCAGTCCGCCCGGGCCGGCGCCGACCAGCAGCCGGAAGATTTCGAGGCGGTGGGTTTGCGCCAGCGCGGCGAGTGCGGTGACGGCGTCTACTGTTTCCATATTTCAACGAATATCGAAATATTGAATCAGGATCAAGAGCTGTGTTTGGAGGCTTCGGCGCCAGACCCTCTTTTGCTCAAGACTTCTTTGCTCAACCCTCCCTTATTCGTGCCCGTCTGCCCAAGCCCTTATTGTTTCAAGCTTTCCTGTCCGATGCCCGCCCTCTGTCTGACCATCTCGGGGCGGGGTTCGCTCACACAGGATGCCCCCGCGGCCGCTCCGCCGTCATGCGCGGACTTGATCCGCGCATCCATCCGCTGCCGAATGTCCCGGGTGGCCGCGGCACACCGCCATAGTGGATTCTGTTGACTTTATTCCTAAATGATTATAGTCCTATCGGTGTCCTGCTGGTCGGGGGGCGCCATCTAGAGGCGTCTTGATGGCGGAGCAGCCCGGACGGCGCATCGGCAGGTGGCCGGCGCGGCGCACGGGGTCGGGGCCGGAGATGCGGCCCCTGTCGACGCGGCTTTCCGCGACGGCGGCTCGCAGCCCGCCGGACCCGGACCACCCCTGCCAAGGCCACGGGCACTACGACCCCGGCACAGCAGTCAGGTCAGTCCAAGAGCCGCAGCACGGAGCGCCGCAGGGCGCGCGCGTCTTCCCTCGCCGGAAGATGCGCTTCCGTTGCCGTCGCGAGGCGGCGGCGGACAACCACGATGTTGCGCCCGAGGCGCTCCGTCGCCCCTCGCTGTTGCCGAGGGGAAAGAAAGAACGTCCGGCGCCCCCGCGCCGTCAAACAACAGGGGCGATCACGCATGCCTGCACGCGGGAAAGAACGATGCACGCCGCGCGAAGGCGGACGGCAAAGGCATCACGACGCATATGTGCGCGGAAAGGGCGTCAACGCATGTCTGCGCGCGCAAGCACGCCCACTTGTTCTGTCGGTGCGCGGCCAATCCGTGCCACGCATCACCATCGAAAGCGCGCCCTGCCGGCGCGCTTCGGAATGACGCTGGCCGAAGCGCGCGGCGCGGCGTCCGGCGATCGCGGTCGCGCGGCCGCCTATTCCGGCGGCGGCAGGAACATCACTTCGTATTTCGCCGACAGCGCCACGACGTCCGGCGGGTTCTGCTCCTTCATCGAATGGATCGCCCAGAACAGGTCGTAGAGCTTGCGGGTCGGCGTCACCCAGAAGAAGCACTTCACTGCCTGGTCCGATTTGTTGAACAGGCCGTGCGGGATGTTCATCGGCAGCTTGATGACGTCGCCGGCGGTCGCGACAAATTCCTTCCCGTCGATGACCGCGTCGAGCCGGCCTTCGAGCATGTAGATGAACTCGTCCTGCGTCGGGTGGATGTGCGGCGGAACGAAGGTGCCGGGCGGAAAGGTGGCGTGCCAGGCGAACGAGCCCTCGCTCAGTTGCTTGGGGACATAGGTCTGGCCCAGAATATTCCAGACGATACCGTCGAGGCCGGTATTGGCCTTGGTTACGCCCGCCGTCATGGTCTGCATCGCACCCGTGCTCCTTTTGTCGTTCCTCATTCAATCATGGCGAAGCCCGTTCAGATACGGTTTTCGCCGCTGCCGCGCGCCGCATTTGTCATCAGCGTTAAATATCGCGCCCGTTCGCAATTCGCCGAAATCGGGGCTTCACAGCGGGATTGTTTTAAACCTAAAATATCCCGACGGCCACCTTGCGATCAGCCGCGGTGGCGCGTTTCCCGTCGAGCCTGTAAGAGGAGGCCGGGAAACGGTATGTCGGCGGCGGCTGTGCGATGCGGCAGACAACCAATAGAGGGGGATTTGCACATGAAGGCTCTTTCGGCTTCCGCAGCGGCACTTGCGCTGGCGGTAGGTGCGGCCAGCATCCTGACAAGCGCGACCGGCGCCGCGGCGCAGGAGAAGCTCAAGGTCGGCCTGCTGTTCACCTTGTCCGGTCCGCCGGCGGTGCTCGGCCAGCAGGCGCGCAACGGCTTCCAGCTCGCGGTCAAGGAGCTGGGCGGCAAGCTCGGCGGCCGCGACGCCGAGGTCATCATCCAGGATGACGAGCTCAAGCCCGACGTCGCCGTCACCAAGGCCAAGGCCTTCGTCGATCGCGACAAGGTCGATTTCGTCGTCGGCCCGATCTTCTCCAACATCCTCGTTGCGATCATGAAGCCGGTCACCGACGGCGGCGCCATCCTCATCAGCCCGAATGCCGGCACCTCGAACTTTGCCGGCAAGGAGTGCAACCCGAACTTCTTCGTCACCTCCTACCAGAACGACCAGGTGCACGAGGTGCTCGGCAAATATGCGCAGGACAAGGGGATGAAGACGGCGTTCATCATGGCGCCGAACTATCCCGCCGGTAAGGATTCGCTCGCGGGCTTCAAGCGCTACTTCAAGGGTGAGGTGGTCGACGAGATCTATGTGCCGCTCGGCCAGCTCGATTATTCCGCCGAACTGTCGAAGATCGCCGCCGCCAAGCCGGACGCCGTCTTCGTGTTCCTGCCCGGCGGCATGGGCGTGAATTTCGTCAAGCAGTTCCGCCAGGCGGGTCTTGCCGACAAGACGACCTTCCTCTCCGCCTTCACCGTCGATGAATCGACGCTGCCGGCGCAGCAGGATGCGGCCGTCGGCTTCTACGGCGGCTCCAACTGGGCGCCGGACACCGACAATCCGCAGAACAAGAAGTTCGTCGCCGCCTATGAAAAGGAATATGGCGCGGTGCCGGGCAGCTATGCCTTCCAGGCCTATGATGCGGCGATGCTGATCGACAGCGCGCTGAAGCAGACCAAGGGCGACACCAAGAACAAGGACGCGCTGCGCGCCGCGCTGATGAAGACCGACTTCAAGTCGCTGCGCGGCAACTTCAAGTTCAACACCAACCACTATCCGATCCAGGACTTCTTCCTGGTGAAGGTGGCCAAGCGCGCCGACGGCAAGTTCCAGACCGAGATCGCGCAGAAGGTGTTCGAGAACTATGCCGATCCGCACGTCAAGGATTGCAAGATGAAGTGAGGCATCGCTCTCTGCCGTCATCCTGAAACGCAAGGCGCCTCGCGCCGGGTCTTGAAGGATGGCGGCAGGGGCCGGGCCGTTGCTCTTCGACGCCTGCCCGCGGCGGGCGGTTTCGGGTGACGGCGCAGCTTCCAAGATGTCTTTTTCGCTCTTCGTCGTTCAGCTTCTCAACGGCCTGCAGCTCGGCGTTCTGCTGTTCCTGATCGCCGCCGGGCTGACGCTGGTGTTCGGGGTGATGGATTTCATCAACCTCGCGCACGGCGTCCAGTACATGCTGGGCGCCTATCTCGCGGTGATGTTCTATGCGATGACCGGGAGCTTCCTGGCGTCGCTGCTGCTGGCGCTGCTGGCCTCGCTGGTCTTCGGGCTGCTGCTCGAATTCGTCATCTTCCGGCACTTGTACCATCGCAATCACCTCGATCATGTGATCGCGACGTTCGGCATCATCCTGCTGCTCAACAGCGGCGTGAAGGTGCTGTGGGGCGCGGCGCCGCTGACGCTGCCCATGCCGGAGCTGTTCTCCGGCATGCTGATGCTGCCGACCGGCCAACTCTATCCGATGTGGCGCGTCGTCATCATCATGAGCGGGCTCGCGGTGGCGGCGCTGCTTTACGTGCTGGTCAGCTATACGCGCATCGGCATGCTGGTGCGCGCCGGGGCCACCAACGCGCCGATGGTGTCGGCGCTCGGCGTCAATATCCGCCGCCTGTTCATGGTCGTCTTCGGCTTCGGCGCAATGCTCGCCGGCTTTGCCGGCATCATGATCGCGCCGATCCTGTCGGTCGAGCCGGGCATGGGCGACACGGTGCTGATCCTCGCCTTCGTGGTGATCGTCATCGGCGGCATCGGTTCGATCCGCGGCGCCTTCGTCGCAGCGCTGCTGATCGGCCTCGTCGATACGCTCGGGCGCTCGTTCTCGGTCGACATCCTGCGGCTGGTCATGGGGCCGTCGCAGGCGCGCACCGTCGGCCCGGCGATCGCCTCGATGCTGATCTATCTGCTGATGGCGGTGGTGCTCTATGCGCGGCCGAGCGGCCTGTTCCCTGCAAAAGGCCGGCGCGACAATGCCGTCTCCAGCCATGCGCTGGTGGCGCCGTCGGTGGTGCCGCCGTGGCGCTCCTTCGCCGGCTTCGGCATTCCCGCGGTCATCTTCCTTGCCTTCGCTGCGGTGCCGATGGCCTCGCTGGCGCATGAAAGCTACATCCTCAGCCTGGTGACGCGGGTGATGATTGTCGCCATCGCGGCGCTGGCGCTCGATCTGCTGGTCGGCTACGGCGCGATGATCTCGTTCGGTCATGCCGCCTTTGTCGGGCTCGGCGCCTATGCGGCCGGCATCCTGTCGTCGCACGGGATCGGCGAGGCGCTGGTCGCGCTGCCGGCGGCACTGCTGCTGGCGGCGGCCTTCGCCTGGCTCACCGGACTGGTGATCCTGCGCACCAGAGGCGTGTATTTCATCATGATCACGCTGGCGTTCAGCCAGATGGTGTTTTTCATCGCCACGTCGCTGGCGCCCTATGGCGGCGACGACGGCATGACGCTTTCCGCGCGTAACACCGTGGCGGGCTTCTCGCTCTTCGCCGACGATACGGCGTTCTATTATGCCGTGCTGGCGTTGCTGATCGTCTCATACCTCGTCTGCCGGTCGATCGTCGGTTCGCGCTTCGGTCGTGTGCTGCGCGGCACCAAGGAAAATCCGACGCGCATGGAAACGCTCGGCTATCAGGTCTTCCGCTACCAGCTTGCCGCCTATGTCATTGCCGGCGCGCTCGGCGGCCTGTCTGGTTATCTGCTCGCCAATGCCACCGAATTCGTCAGCCCCGCTTACATGTCGTGGCAGCGCTCCGGCGAACTGATCATCATGCTGGTAATGGGCGGCATGGGCTCGCTTTATGGCGCCATCCTCGGCACGGTGGTGTTCCTCCTGAGCGAGGAATGGCTGTCCAACCTCACCGAGCACTGGAAAGTGATCTTCGGGCCGATCCTGGTGCTGCTGATCCTGTTCTTCCCGCGCGGCATCGGCGGCATCATCACCGATCTCACACGGAGATTGCGCCGTGAGTGAGCCGGCTCTGCAACTGCACGCCCTGCGCAAGAATTTCGGCGGTCTGCGGGTCACCGACGATGTCGACCTGACGGTGATGCCGGGCGAGCTGCATGCGGTGATCGGCCCGAACGGCGCCGGCAAGACGACGCTGATCAACCAGATTTCCGGGCTGCTGGCGCCCGATGCCGGCCGTATCGTCTTTGCCGGCGACGACATCACGGCGCTGCCGGTGGATCGGCGCGCGGCGCGCGGTCTGGCGCGCTCGTTCCAGATCAACTCGATCCTGCCCGGCTTCTCGGTGCTGGAAAATGTCGCGCTGGCGGCGCAGGCGCGCGACGGGTCGAGCTTCCGCTTCACCGGCAATGCCGCGGCCGAAACGCAGCTCAATGCGCGTGCCGTGGCGGCGCTGTCGGAAGTGGGGCTTGAGGCGCGCGCGACAGTGCTGGCCGGGCATCTCTCGCACGGCGAGAAGCGGGCGCTGGAATTGGCGATCGCGCTGGCCATGCAGCCGAAGCTCCTGCTGCTCGACGAGCCGATGGCCGGCACCGGCCGCGAGGAATCGGAGCGGCTGATCGCGCTGCTCAAGCGCCTGAAAGGGCGTTTCCCGATGATCCTGGTCGAGCACGACATGAACGCCGTGTTCGCGCTTGCCGATCGCGTCTCGGTGCTAATCTATGGCCGGGTGCTGGCCAGCGGCGATCCGGAGACCGTGCGCCGCGATCCGCAGGTCGTCGCCGCCTATCTCGGCGACGAGATGGCATGACACGGGATCGCGCGGCAGCCGATGACACGACAGATGGCACGACAGACGGCATGACGGGGTGAGAATGACATGCTGACCGTCAGCAATCTTCAGGCGGCCTATGGGCCGGCGCAGGTTCTGTTCGACATCAATTTCGTCATCGGCGATGGCGAGATCGTCACCATGCTCGGCCGCAATGGCATGGGCAAGACCACGACGATCAATACGCTGATGGGGCTTCTGCCGGCGCGCGGCGGCAGCGCCACGTTCGATGGCCTCTCGCTGATCGGCCTGCCGCCTTATCGCGTGGCGCAGGCCGGCATCGGTCTGGTACCGGAAGGGCGGCAGGTTTTCCCGACCCTGACCGTCGACGAAAATCTGGTCGCCACGGCGGCGGCGCGCGGCAGGCCGCCGCGCTGGACGCGCGAGACGATCTACGCGCTGTTTCCGAAGCTGAAGGAGCGGCGCGGCAGTCTCGGCGGCCAACTCTCCGGCGGCGAGCAGCAGATGCTGGCGGTCGGCCGTGCGCTGATGACCAATCCGAAACTGCTGATCCTCGACGAGGCGACGGAAGGGTTGGCGCCGCTGATCCGCAACGAGATCTGGGCGTGCCTGGCGCAACTCAAGGCTGAGGGTCAGTCGATTCTGCTGGTCGACAAGCATCTCGATGCGCTGCTCAAACTCGCCGATCGCCATGTCATTGTCGAGAAGGGGCAGGTGGTCTGGTCGGGAACCTCGCAGGCGCTGACGGCGGACGCGACGCTCCGCGAGCGCTATCTGCAAGTGTAGTCTGTTATCTGCAAGTGTAGCCTGCAGGTATAGCCTCCAGGCGTAGCCTGCGCGTGGCGCCCGCTCGGTCGCGGCAGTTCCGTGACGCCAATTCAGTAACGCTGCGTTCCGCTTCACGGCGATCGTTGTGGCCGTCTATCCCGATCGCTCGGTCTTGCGCTAGACTGGCGCAAAATGACGCGATGCGTGGACATGAGGTGAATTTTGAAAACCGCGCGCAAGACAAGCTGGCAACGCGACCCGGAAGGTATGCGCAAGCGCATCCTGGAAGCGGCGACCGCCGAATTCGCCAATCACGGTTTTGGTGGCGCGCGCATCGAACGCATCGCCAAGGTCGCCGGCGCCAACAAGCGGATGCTGTATTATCACGTCGGCAACAAGGAGGAGCTCTATCTGGAGGTGCTGGAGGGGACCTATGTCGCCATCCGTGCCGCCGAGAAATTGCTCAATCTGGAGACGCTGGCGCCCATCGACGCGCTGGCCCGGCTGCTCCAGTTCACCTGGCACTACTATCTGGAGCATCCGGAATTCCTCTCGCTGCTCAGCATCGAGAACATGCACCGGGCGAAGTTCCTGAAAAAATCGCGCAAGGTGAAGCTGCTGCATTCGCCGTTCGTGCAACTGATCGACGATATTCTGCGCCGCGGCGTCGCCGACGGCACGCTGCGGCCCGGCATCGACCCCGTTCAGCTTTACATTTCGATCGCCAGCCTGTGCTGGTTCTATCTTTCCAACAACCGCACCCTGAGCACCATTTTCGAACGCGATCTGCTTGATACTGAAGCAAAAAATGTGCGGCTGGCGCATATGATCGACATGCTGACGGCGGCGCTGCGACCGCCCGCGGCTCCGCCGTCCGGCCAACTTGACGCGCGAGCAAAAAAACATCTAGAATTTAACCGATGAGTTAAAAACCGGCGCGGGACGCCGGGGTGCCGGAGGTGGTCATCCGTGGCTGAGCAATCCGTTGTACAGCAATCCGCGTCGCGCAGCGGCGGACGCCGCATCGCGGCCATGCTGAACGCTGCCTGGCTGCGGCCGTTCCTGTTCCTCGTGGCGATGATCGTGCTGTGGGACGTGGTGATCCGGGTGTTCAACATCCCGCCCTATCAGATCCCCAAGCCCGAGGACGTGCTGCATACGTTGTGGACTGACTGGCCGCAGCTTCTGCAGCAGTCGATCCCGACGACCGTTGCGACGATCCAGGGCTTCCTGCTGTCGGCGGTGTTCGGCGTCGTCGCTGCGGTGATGATCGCCAGCTCGCGCACCATCGAAAGCTATGTCTATCCGCTGCTGGTGTTCTCGCAGTCGATCCCCAAGATCGCCATCGCGCCGCTGCTGGTCGTCTGGTTCGGCTTCGGCATGATGCCGAAGGTTCTGTGCGCCTTCCTGCTCGGGTTCTTCCCAGTGGTGGTTTCGGCGGTGCAGGGCTTCAAGTCGGTGGAGCCGGACATGCTCGATCTGGCGCGGGCCATGGAAGCGCGCCGCCTGCAGATCTTCCGCATGGTGGCTTTTCCGCACGCGATGCCGGCGATTTTCGCCGGGCTGAAAGTGTCGATCACGCTAGCCGTCGTCGGTGCGGTGGTCGGCGAGTTCGTCGGCTCCAACAACGGGCTCGGTTTCGTGCTGCAGCGTTCGATCGGCAATTTCGAGCTGCCGACGATGTTCGCTGCGCTGGTGGTGCTGTCGCTGATCGGTGTGGTGCTGTTCTGGGTTCTCGATGTCGTCGAGCAATGGATGATTCCCTGGCACGCCAGCCAGCGTCAAAACATGGTGATCGCGGCCTGACGGCCGTTGTCGGTGGCGATCTTCGCGGAGAGCGGAGTTCGTCAGGAATGTCTGCTGAGAACAACGGGAGGATGCAATGATGAAAGGTTTTCTGGCGGCTCTGTTCGCCGTGCTGCTCGCCGGTCCGGCTTTCGCGGCCGACAAGGTGTCGCTGATGCTCAACTGGTATGTCTATGGTGAGCACGCGCCGTTCTACTACGGCAAGGAGAAGGGCTTCTTCAAGGACGCCGGCATCGATCTCGATATTCAGGAAGGCCGCGGTTCGGCGACGGTGACGCAGGTCGTTGCCGCCAAGACCCTGCAGTTCGGCTATGTCGACGTGCCGACGATGATGCGCGCCGCGGTCAAGGGCGCGCCGGTGATGGCGGTTGGCGTCGCCCTGCAGACCAACCCGATGTCGGCGATGGGCTTTGCCGACAAGAACATCCGCAAGCCGGCCGATATCAAGGGCAAGACCGTGGCGACGACGCCGGGCGATTCGATGTCGCAGATCTGGCCGCTGTTCCTGAAGAAGACCGGTCTCAAGGAAAGCGATTTCAAAACCGTCTCCGGCGACGCGGTGACCAAGCTCAACGCGGTCATCAACGGCCAGGCCGATCTCCTGCTCGGTTACGTCATGGACCAGAGCATGAAGATCAAGGATGCGACCGGCAAGGACGTCTATCCGATCAAGTTCTCCGATTACGGCGTCAACCTGGTTTCCTCGGGGATCATCGCCCACAAGGATCTCGTCAAGGAAAACCCGGATCTGGTGAAGCGTTTCCTGGCGGCGGCGACCAAGTCGCTCGAGGAAGCCTCCAAGCATCCGCGTGAAGCGGCGCAGGCGATCCTCAACGCCAATCCGAAGGGCGGCAAGATCGATACGCTGACCCAGGGCTTCGAACTGACGATTCCGCTCTACAAGGATCCGGCCGGCGGCAAGAACCGTCCGCTCAACGTCTCCGACGCCAACATGAAGGACACCGTCGACGTCATGGTCGAATATGGCGGCCTCGACGCCAAGGCGAAGAGCGAGTTCAAGACCTACTATACCAACCAGTATCTGCCGGGCAGCGGCAGCTAAGGGATCGTGATGGCTGCGCCGAACTTGAAGATCATCTCTTCAGACGCCGACAAGAGGCGCCCCGTGATCGAAATGCGGGGCGTCTCGAAGACCTATCGCACCGCCGACGGCGACGTGCCGTCGCTACGGCCGATCGACTTCACCGTTGGCGAGGGCGAGTTCGTCGTTGTCGTCGGCCCCTCCGGTTGCGGCAAGACCACCCTGCTGAAAATGCTGGCGGGTCTGCTGCAACCGACGACCGGCGAGGTGCTGGTTGAAGGCAAGAGCATCACCAAGCCGCATGGCGGTGTCGGCATCGTCTTCCAGACGGCGCTGCTGCTGCCTTGGCGGAACGTGCTCAGCAATGTGATGATGCCGGTCGAGGTCAAGGGCCTGCCGCGGGAGAAATACGAGCAGCGGGCGCTCGATCTGCTGAAGATGACCGGTCTGCACGGTTTCGAGCGCAAGCTGCCCTGGCAGTTGTCCGGCGGCATGCAGCAGCGTGTGTCGATCTGCCGGGCATTGGTGCACGATCCGAAGATCGTGCTGATGGACGAGCCGTTCGGCGCGCTCGATGCGATGACGCGCGAGAAGATGAATGTCGAGCTGCAGCGCATCCAGCGCGAAACCGGCAAGACGGTGCTGCTGATCACGCATTCGATTCCGGAAGCGGTGTTCCTCGCCGATCGCGTCATGGTGATGAGCGCGCGGCCCGGCGATATCGCCGCGGTCTACGATGTGTCGTTGCAGCGTCCGCGCACGCTCGACGTGATGGCGGACCCGATGTTCGTCGAGATGACGCAGAAAATCCGCAAGCATTTTTCCGACGCGCTCATCGATTAGGAAGAATGCTGCCGGCGAGTTGTTCCTTCCGTTCGGAAGGAGCGGGAGAGGTTTGTCTGTTGCGTCCCGCAAGGCGATCGGTGCCGGAGACGGGCGCGCCGGACGGGATATAGCGGGACCGGGAGCTTGACGAGACCATGACGCCGACCATCACGGTCAAGGACATCCGCCTGGCGGAGCGTATGGTGACGTTCCGTCACCCGTTCCGCTTCGGCGACGTCACGGTGACGGCGGCGCCGCAGGTCTTCGTTCATGTCGAGATCGAGGTCGACGGCGAGCGCTCGCTCGGCGCCAGCGCCGAGCTGATGGTGCCGAAATGGTTCGACAAGAACCCGGCGCGCTCGGTCGACGACACGATCGAGGAATTGCGGCACTCCCTCAGCCTGGCGCGGCAGTTCTATCTCGAGCCGCGCAAACCGCTGTCGGCTTTCGCGTTGCATGCGCTGGTCTATCCGCGCCAGATCAAGGCCTGCGCGGCGGCTGGCCTGCCGCAACTCGCGGCGCTGTACGGTCCGGCGGAGATCGACAAGGCGATCCTCGACGCGTTGCTGCGCCTGCTCGATCTGCATGTGTTCAGCGGTCTGGCCCGCAATGTCATGGGGCTCGATGCGCGCCTGACGCCCGATCTCGAAGCCGCTGCCGTGAGCCGGTTCCTGTCCGGCGGCAAGCGCCCGGAAACGATCGACGTGCGCCACACTGTCGGCATGATGGATGCGCCGCAGACGCTGCGCGAGGTGGCGGAGACGGATGGCTGCCGCTCTTTCAAGATCAAGCTGTGCGGCGACCCGGAGCGCGATATCGCCCGGCTCGGCGAGCTGGCGGCGGTTCTCGACGCGCCGGCGATCGACTATCGCGCGACGCTCGATGCCAACGAGCAATATGCCGAGCCGGCCATGCTGACGACGCTGCTCGACCGGCTCGAGGCGTCGGCGGCGCTGGCGCGCTTCCGCGAGCGCCTGCTCTATATCGAGCAGCCGCTGCCGCGCGAACTGACCTACAGGACGCCGCTCGGCGATGCCGGCCGTCGCTTCGCCTTCATCGTCGACGAAGCCGACGACAGCTATGATGCGTTTCCCCGCGCGCTGGCGCTCGGCTATCGCGGCATTTCGTCGAAGTCCTGCAAGGGGCTCTACAAGTCGCTGCTCAACGGCGCGCGCGCCGCGGCCGGGCAGGGGCTGTTCGTCTCGGCGGAGGATCTGACCTGCCAGGCCGGTCTTGCCGTGCAGCAGGATACAGCGCTTGCCGCGTTCATCGGCTGCACCCACATCGAGCGCAACGGCCATCATTACGTCGACGGTTTCGCGCAGACGCCGGCGGCCGAAGCGCAGGCCTTCCTTGCCGCGCATCCCGATCTTTACCGTAAGACCGACGGCGTCGTCCGCCTGGCCATCGACAAGGGCCGGCTGGCGCTCGGTTCGCTTGCCGCCACCGGTTTTGCTTCCGGCGTCGCGCCGGACCTGGTCGCCAGGATATCCGCGACAGACATCCCTCCCACGACCGAGTTACGAACCAAGGAGTTTGCGACGTGAGCACCCGCCGCCTCGGCATCATCATGAACGGCGTCACCGGACGCATGGGCACGAACCAGCATCTCATCCGCTCGATTGTCGCGATCCGCGACGCCGGCGGCACCGTTCTCTCGGACGGTTCGCGGGTGATGCCCGACCCGATCCTGATCGGCCGCAACGCCGAGAAGACCGAGAAGCTGGCCAAGACCTATAACATCGCCCGCTGGTCGACCGACCTCGACAAGGCGATGGACAACAAGGACGACGAGGTGTTCTTCGACGCGGCGACGACGCAGATGCGGCCGACGCTGCTGCAGCAGGCGATCGCCAAGGGCAAGCACATCTATTGCGAAAAGCCGATCGCCACTGGCCTCGCCGAGGCGATGAAGGTGGTGAAGCTGGCGCAGGAGAAGGGCGTCAAGAACGGCGTCGTGCAGGACAAGCTGTTTCTGCCCGGCCTCTTGAAACTGAAGATGCTGCGCGATTCCGGCTTCTTCGGCCGCATGCTCGCGGTGCGTGGTGAGTTCGGCTACTGGGTGTTCGAGGGCGATTGGCAGGAGGCGCAGCGGCCGTCGTGGAATTATCGCGCGGAGGACGGCGGCGGCATCATCCTCGACATGGTCTGCCACTGGCGCTACGTGCTCGATAATCTGTTCGGCGAGGTGGAGAGCGTGAGCTGCCTCGGCGCCACGCATATCCCGGAGCGCTGGGACGAGAACGGCAAGAAGTACAAGGGCACGGCGGACGATGCCGCCTATGCGACCTTCCAGCTTGCCGACGGCGTCATCGCGCATATCAATTCGTCGTGGTGCACGCGCGTCTATCGCGACGATCTCGTCACCTTCCAGGTCGATGGCACCAACGGCTCGGCGGTGGCGACGCTGACCGATTGCGTGATCCAGCCGCGGCAGGCGACGCCACGGCCGATCTGGAATCCGGACGAGAAACGCACCGACGATTTCTATGGCGACTGGCAGCCGGTGCCGGACAACCAGCCGTCGGACAACGGCTTCAAGATCCAGTGGGAGATGTTCATCCGCCACCTCGCGGAGAACGCGCCCTACAAATACACGCTGCTCGAAGGCGCCAAGGGCGTGCAGCTCGTCGAATGCGCCCTGCAAAGCTGGAAGGAGCGGCGGTGGATCGACGTTCCCGCGCTCAAGGTGTGATCAACGGAGATTGGTTATGAACCAGCACGTCAGTCCGGCGCAGGCGCTGTCGTTGCGCCTGCCGCGTGCCGACGGCACGCTCGAAACCTTCAGGCTGTCGGAGCCGAAGGGCTTTCCGCAGAAAGCGTCCGGCGCGCTCAACCGCATCGCCTATGCGGCGGCGCATGTGGTCGCCGATCCGCTCGCCGATATCGACCCGTGGCTCGGCATCGCCGTCGACTGGGATCGCACCATGGCCTTCCGCGAGCATCTGTGGGATCTCGGTCTCGCGGTGGCGGAGGCGATGGACACGGCGCAGCGCGGCATGGGTGTCGACTGGCCGACGTCGCTGGACCTGATCAAGCGCTCGGTCGCGGCCGGCAAGGCGCGTGGCGGTGTCGTTGCTTCCGGCGCCGGCACCGATCATCTGGCGCCGGAGGATGCGAAGTCGGTCGACGATGTCATCCGCGCCTATGAGGAGCAGATCGAGGCGATCGAGGCGGCCGGCGGCCGCATCATTCTGATGGCGTCGCGGGCACTGGCGAGAGTGGCCAAGGGGCCGGACGATTACGTCAAGGTCTACGGCCGTATTCTCAAGCAGTTGCGCGAGCCGACGATCATCCACTGGCTCGGCGACATGTTCGATCCGGCGCTCGCCGGTTACTGGGGCGCGCGCGTTCCCGATCGGGCGATGGATACCGCGGTGGCGATCATCAACGACAACGCCGCCAAGGTCGACGGCGTGAAGATCTCGCTGCTCGACAAGGACAAGGAAATCGCCATGCGCCGGCGTCTCGCCGAGGGCGTGCGCATGTATACCGGCGATGATTTCAGCTATGCCGAACTGATCGCCGGCGACGAGCAGGGCTATTCGCATGCGCTGCTCGGCATCTTCGACGTTATCGCGCCGGCGGCTTCGGCGGCGCTGGTCGGTCTTGCGGCCGGAGACCGCAAGCGCTTCGACGATATCCTGGCACCGACCGTGCCGCTGTCGCGGCAGATCTTCCGCGCGCCGACGCGGTTCTACAAGACCGGCGTCGTGTTCATGGCCTATCTCAATGGTCACCAGGATCATTTCACCATGGTCGGCGGGCAGGAAAGCGCACGCTCGACGGTGCATCTTGCCGAGATCTTCCGGCTTGCCGATGCCGCCGGGCTGCTGCCTGATCCGGCGCTGGCGGTGGCGCGCATGCGTGCCGTGCTCGCGCCGCGCGGGGTGGAAGCCTGATGCGCGACCTCTCGGGCGGTCATCGCTGGCTGTCGCTTAATACCGCGACGGTCCGCAAGCAGGGTGACTTCGTGCAGATCGTCGATGCCTGCGCTCGCCACGGCGTGCGGGCGGTGTCGCCGTGGCGCGACCAGATCGCCCATGTCGGTCTCGATCGCGCGGTGAAAGCGGTCAGGGACGCCGGCCTCGATCTGTCGGGCTATTGTCGCGGCGGCATGTTCGTCGCCGATGCGACACACCGGCAGGCGGCGCGCGACGACAACCGCCGTGCGGTCGACGAGGCGGCGGCGCTCGGCTCGCCGTGCCTGGTGCTGGTGGTCGGGGGCCTGCCGCAGTTCTCGCGGCCGGGCAGTGTCGCCTCGAAGAACCTCGCCGATGCGCATCGGATGGTGGAGGACGAGATCGCCTTTCTGCTCGATCATGCGAAGCAGGCGGGCATGCCGCTGGCGCTCGAGCCGCTGCATCCGATGTATGCGGCCGATCGTGCCTGCGTGAACACGATGCGTCAGGCCCTCGATATCTGCGACCGACTCGATCCGGCGCAGAGCGGCGCGCTCGGCCTCGCCGTCGACGTCTATCACGTCTATTGGGACTTCGAACTGTACACCCAGATCGAACGCGCCGGGCGCGAGCGGCTGCTCGCCTTCCATGTCTGCGACTGGTTGGTGCCGACGACGGACCTGCTGCTCGATCGCGGCATGATGGGCGATGGCGTCGCCGACATCCCGCGCATCCGCGCGGCGGTCGAGGCGCAGGGCTTCGACGGCTATGTCGAAGTCGAATTGCTGTCGAACCGCTGGTGGTCGCTGCCGATGGACGAGGTGATCGAAACCTGCATCGCGCGCCTCAAGTCCGCCGTGTAGGCAGCCGGACGGCGAGGCTTCAGCCGAAGACCTCGCCGGTCAGCGTCCTGAACAGGCTGTGCGCATAGGTGGCTTCCAGCACACGCGTCGCCTGCGGTGCATCGAGCGCGCTGTTGCCGCCCGCGCCCTCGACCTCCAGATAGTCGTTGCCGACCGGCTGGTAGACGCCGGCGACCGACAGGCCATAATCGGGCGCGACGAGGCTGTAACAGGTATTGATCAGTTTCGGGCGGATCGGCGTCGCATTGCCGAGCAGCTTGACGATCGCCGCCGCACAGATTTTCGCCTGCGCATCGGCGCCGAAGGCTGATTTCGGCATCGTGCCGACCAGCGTCGCGTCGCCGATGACGTGAATGTTTGGCGCGATCTTCGATTCGAAGGTCACTGGATCGACCGGACACCAGTTGGTGCGGTCGGTGACGCCGGCCATCTGCGCAATCTCGCCGGCCTGCTGCCGCGGAATGACGTTGACGACGCTGCCCTTGTGGCTTTCGAAGTCGCAATGCAGCGTGCGGGTATCGGCATCGACGGAGATGACTTTGCCGCCGCTCGACAGGCCGATCCATTCGAGGTGATCGGGATAGAGCGTCCGCCATGCATTCTGGAACAGGGACTTCATCGAGAACTCGTCCTTGGCATCGAGGACGATGATCTTCGAGCGCGGCTTGCGCGTCTTGAGATAATAGGCGATCAGGCTGGCGCGCTCATAGGCGCCGGGCGGGCAGCGCATCGGGTTTTCCGGGATCGACAGCAGCACTGTGCCGCCGTCCTCCATCGCTTCGAGCTGGCGGCGCAGCAGCGCGGTCTGCTCGCCCGCCTTCCAGGCATGGGGAATGATCCGGGTGGCGGCTTCATTGTATCCCGGCAGCGCGTTCCAGTCGAAACTGATGCCCGGTGCAATGACCAGACGATCATAGAACAGGCTGGTCCCGCTCTTGAGCACGACGGTCTGCGAGCCGGCATCGATGGCGGTCGCCGCATCGAAGGCGAGGGTGACGCCGTCGGCAGCGATCTTCTCATAAGTGAACCGCTGTTCGCTGATATCCCGCAGGCCGGCGATGACATTGTTGCTCAGCGGGCAGGCGGTGTAGGTGCGGTTGGCTTCGACCAAGGTGACGGACAGATGCGGGTCGATCTGTTTCAGCGTCCGCGCGCAGGCGGCGCCGCCGAAGCCGCCGCCGATGACGACGACCTTGGCGCCGCCTTCGGCGATCGCGGGGCTGCAGACAGCGACCGAAGCTGCTGTCGCGAGGAAGTGCCGGCGCGTCAGCCCGGCGGCTTTCGTCGTGGTCTTGCCGGTCGTCTTGCCCGCCGTTTTGTCTGCTGTCGTGGCTGCTGTCATGGCTGCTGCTCCGACCACCATTCGGCAATGGCGGCGATTTCGGAATCGGAGAAGCCCTTGGCGATCCGGTTCATCACTGCCGCCCGCTGCCGATCGGATTTGAACGCCGCCATCGCCTCGACGATCTCCGCGGCCTTGCGTCCCTTGAGCGACTTGAGCGGCGTATCGATGCCGGCTTTCACGGCGTGGCAGCCGGAACAGGACGTGGCGCCGCGCGGTGCGTCGGTGGCGGCGGCGCTGCCGGCCGCTGCGAGAAGCGAGAACAGGATAAGCAGCGTGCGCGAACCGGCCATTTGATCCTTTAGAGATTGTCTACCCGCGACAGGAAAATTGCCGGAGAAAGCTGACAGAAAAAGCTCGCAAACAAAAGCGGCCGCCTTGCGACAGGTGTCATGCACGATTGCCTGTTGGCGCGGCTTGCCGGCCATCGCCTGTCGTCACGGCATTCGTCTTTCGTAGCGTCCGTCGCGACGGGCGTCAAAGAAGCGGGCAGCTCGGCGGTGCGTTGCTTCGTTCGGCCGTGGGCAGTGGAGGCTAAGCGCGGGCGAGACAGCGCTGCCGCGTCGGGCTACGCTGCGGCAGGCTTCTGGACCACTTGCGAAGCCAAAACCTTTAAGATTAAAATATTTTCCAAAACGACGCCGGATCGGCGCCACCGGGGAGGATGAACATGAAGCGTTGGATCATGCTCGCGGCGATCGCCGCCGTGTTGCCGCAAGGCGTGGCCGCACAGGAGGTGACGCTGAAGGCGGTGTCCGCCTTCGCGGAGAAAACCACCTATGCCCGCGGTTTCGAGCGCTTCATCGAGCGCGTCAACCAGCAGGGCAAGGGTGTCCTGAAGATCAACTATATCGGCGGGCCGAAGGCGATGCCGCCGTTCGAGGTCGGCAACGCGCTGAAGAGCGGCGTCGTCGATATCGCCAACAATACGGGCGCGTTCTACACCAATGTCATGCCGGAGGCGGATGCCTGGAAGCTCGCCGAGAAGCCGATGTCGGAGCTGCGCAAGAACGGCGGCTACGATTATATGGCCAAGCTCTATGCCGAGAAGATGAACGCGATATTCCTGGCCCGCCATGTCGATGACAATCCGTTCCATCTCTATCTCAACAAGCCGATCACCAGCCCCGATCTCACCGGGCTGAAGCTGCGGATCACGCCGGTCTATCGCGACTTCTTCCAGGCGCAGGGCGCGACGGTGGTGCAGACGGCGCCGGGCGAGGTCTATACGGCGCTCGAGCGCGGCGTGGTCGACGGCTATGGCTGGCCGATCACCGGCATCTTCGATCTCGGCTGGCACGAAAAGACCAAGTACCGCGTTGATCCCGGTTTCTATTCGGCGGAGGTCTCGATCCTCGTCAACAAGACCACCTGGGACAAGCTCTCCGACGCGCAGCGCCAGATCCTGCTCAAGGCCGGCGCGCAGGCCGAAGATGAAGCCGCCAAGATCTTTGCCGAGGAAGACGCCAAGGATACCAAGCGCCAGGCGGAAGCGGGCATCCAGACCATCCGCTTCGAGGGCGACACCGCCAAGACCTTCCTTAACAAGGCTTACGAGGCGGGCTGGGCCGGCATCATCCGGCAGAGCCCGGTCCACGGGCCGAAGCTTCGGGAGTTCTTCTCCAAGCCGCGGTGAAGGCTGGTGACGGTCGGGCAGGTGGTCGAGCAGGTGATCGGGCGGCATGACGTCATGGTGCGCGTGACGGGCTTGGCGAGTCCGGCCGGTTTCAGCGCCTTCGCGCCATGACGCGGCTGTCGGACGGATACGGCCTGCTGCTCGACGCGATGATGGCGGTGGCCTGCCTGCTGCTGCTGATCATGACGCTGCTGATCGGCGGCGATGTGCTGCTGCGCAATACCGGCGCCGGCGGCATCCAGCCGAGCAATGAATTGTCGGAAGACATCATCTATCTGATGACGCTGCTGGCGGCGCCGGGCCTGCTGCGCCGTGGCCAGCATATTCGCGTCGATATCATCCTGCGCGCCCTGCCAGCGAAGGTCGGCTGGGCGCTGGAATGGATCAGCGACGTCATCGGTCTCGTCTGCTGCCTGTTCTTCGTCTGGTACGGCACCCGCATGGTTGTTGCCAGTTTCAGCAGTGGCGCGCTGTCGATCAAGACGCTGGTGCTGCCGGAATGGTGGATCCTGGCGCCGATGCCGGTGACCTTCGTGCTGCTGAGCATCGAGTTCCTGTTCCGGATGCGCCGGCTGGCGCTGTCGGAGCACAAGATCCGCGACGACGCGGTGTCGGCATCATGACCGAGTGAGGCGCGCGCGATGACATGGCAGATGTCCTGGCAGATGGCGTCTCTGCTGCTGCTCGGCGGATCGACCGTCTTCCTGTTCATCGGCCTGCCGGTGGCGTTCTCCTTCGTCGCCATCAACATTATCGGCGCGATCTTCTTCCTCGGCGGCGATGCCGGGCTCGACCAGATGCTGCGCAACAGCGCCGCCGCGGTCCTCAATTTTTCGCTGACGCCAATTCCGCTGTTCGTGCTGATGGGCGAGGTGCTGTTCCATACCGGCCTCGCAATCAATGTCATCGACGGAATCGAGCGGCTGGTGCGGCAGGTGCCCGGCCGTCTTGCGGTCGTCGCCGTGGTTGCCGGCACGGTGTTTTCGGCGATCTCCGGCTCCACCATCGCAACCACTGCGATGCTCGGCTCGTTGATGGTGCCGGTGATGCTGACGCGCGGTTACAATCCGGCGATGGCGGCAGGGCCGATCATGGCCATCGGCGCGGTCGACATGCTGATACCGCCCTCGGCGCTGACGGTGCTGCTGGGCAGCCTGTCGGGCATCTCGATCTCCAAGCTGTTGATTGGCGGCGTCGTGCCAGGCCTGATCCTCAGCGCCGCTTTCGTTGCCTATATCGTTCTGCGTGCCGGGCTCAATCCGGCGCTGGCGCCGCCGACGCAGATCGAGGAGGAGACCGGCTGGAAAAAATACCGCCTGCTGTTTCTCTATGTCCTGCCGCTGGTGTCGATCTTCGTCGTCGTGGTCGGCGCGATGTCGGGCGGATTCGCGACGCCGACCGAATCGGCGGCGCTCGGTGCGCTGGCGACGATGGGGCTGGCGCTGATCTATCGCGTGCTGACCTTCGAGGCGCTGTACAAGTCGCTGCGCGGCACGGTGATGATCTCGGCGATGATCCTGTTCATTATCGTCGGCGCGACGACGTTCTCGCAGATTCTCAGCTTCTCAGGTGCGACGGAAGGCATCGTCTCGTCGATCTTCAGTCACGGCCTGTCGCCCTTCGCCATTCTCGTCGGCATGCTGCTGCTGCTGATCTTTCTCGGCGTCTTCGTCGATCAGGTATCGATGATGCTGATCACCCTGCCGGTGTTCATGCCGATCGTCGACCGGTTGCAGATCGACCTGATCTGGTTCGGCGTCCTCTATCTCATCTGCATGCAGCTCGGCCTGCTGCTGCCGCCGCACGGGTTGCTGCTGATGACGATGAAGGGCGTGGCGCCGCCGCAGGTGACCTGGGCGCACATCTATTACGGCGTGACGCCTTATGTGGTGATGAGCCTGATCCTGCTGGCGCTGATCCTCGTTATGCCGGAAATCGCCACCTGGCTGCCGCATGTGCTGGGATAGTGTGCCCGGCGCACCCTGAGATGTGAACGCCGCAAACCTGGAGATGCGGCGCAGCCACGCTCGGAGCAGTTCGATCGTCGGCGCTCGAAGATGCTCTAGGGCACCACAGCCGTCGCCTCGATCTCCAGCCGCGCGCCGGGCTCGACGAGGCGCGTCACCGCGACCAGCGCCATGGCCGGGAAATGGCTGCCGATTGTTTCCAGATAGACCGGGCCGATGTCGCGCCGCGCCGCCAGATATTCGTCCATGTCGCAGACATACCAAGTCATCCGCACGAGATGCTCGGGGCCGGCGCCGCCTTCCTTGAGGATAGCGAGGATGTTTTTCAGCGTTTGCCGCGTCTGCGCGACGAACCCTTCCGCCAGGGTCTCGGTTTCGTCCCAGCCGATGATGCCGCCGGTGAGCACGAAAGTACCGCGCGCGCGGATGCCGTTGGCATAGCCTTTCGGCTGCGGCCAGTTGGCGGGATGCAACAGGTCATGCGCGGTCTTGTTGTCGGCCACGTCGTTCTCTCCTTCAGGCAGTCAGTCCGTGTGCGGTGGTCTCTTAGTGTGCGGTCGCGGCGCGCTTGCGCAGTTCGAAGCGTTGCAGCTTGCCGGTCTGTGTCTTCGGCAAGGCGGCGACAAATTCGATGGCGCGCGGATATTTGTACGGCGCCACGGTGTTTTTCACATGTTCCTGCAAAGTGCCCGCCATCGCGGCATCGGCCGTATAGTCGGCGCGCAGCACCACATAGGCTTTGACGATCTGGCCGCGGTCGGCGTCCGGCGCGCCGACGACACCGCATTCGGCAACGGCCGGATGCGTCAGCAGTGCCGATTCCACTTCCGGCCCGGCGATGTTGTAGCCGGCGGAAATGATCATGTCGTCGGAGCGCGCCTGGTACCAGAAATAGCGGTCCTTATCCATGACGTAGGTATCGCCGGTGACGTTCCAGCCGCTCTGCACGTAAACGGTCTGCCGCGTGTCGGACAGGTAGCGGCAGCCGGTCGGTCCGCGCACGGCAAGACGGCCGGCAATGCCGGGCGGCATTTCGTGCCCGACATCATCGATCACCATGGCTTCGTAGCCGGGCACGACGCGGCCTGTCGCGCCCGGACGCACCTCGTCTTCCGGCGAGCCGATGAAGATGTGCAGCATCTCGGTGGAGCCGATGCCGTCCATGATCTTGATGCCGGTCGCTTCGAGCCAGGCGTCGAAAGTCGCCTTCGGCAGTGTTTCCCCGGCCGAGACGCATTTGCGCAGCGAAGAGATGTCGTAATCGGCAAGCTTGCCCAGCATGGCGCGATAGGCGGTCGGCGCGGTGAAGCTGATCGTCGCGCGATGTTCGGCGATAGCGCCGAGCAGGAGGTCCGGCGATGCCTTCTCCAGCAGAATGGTGGCGGCCCCGACATGCAGGGGAAACAGCACCAGGCCGCCGAGCCCGAAGGTGAAGGCGAGCGGCGGTGAGCCGATGAAGCGGTCGCCGTCATTGGCCCGCAGCACATAGCGGCCGTAGCTGTCGCAGGTGGCGAGAATGTCGCGGTGGAAGTGCATCGTACCCTTCGGCTCGCCGGTGGTGCCGGACGTAAAGCCGATCAGGCAGACATCGTCATTGGCGGTGTCGCAAGCGGTGAACTGCTCGTAGCCGGGCTTCGCCATCAGCGTTTCGAGTGATCGCGCGTCGCGGCTGCCCCAGTAGACGACATGGTCGAGACCGCTGACCACCGCCCGTGTCTTCTCCATTTCATCGGTCAGCGTGCCGTCGCACAGCGCGATGCGGATCTTCGCCTTGCCGATGACATAGCTGAGCTCCTTGGCGCGCAGCAGCGGCATGGTGCCGATCACCACGCCGCCGGCCTTCATCACTGCGCAATAGGCGGCCGCCATCATCGGATTGTTGGGCGCGCGCAGCAGCACGCGATTGCCGGGGACGAGACCGAGGTCGCGGGTCAGCACATTGGCGATGCGGTTCACCCGCTCGGCGAACTGCGCGTAGGAAAGGGACTCCGTAGGAGAGATGACGCAGGCGTGATTGCCGTGGCCGCGTGCGATCCAGCGGTCGACGAGTTCGGTGATACAGTTCAGGCGGTCGGGATAGCTGAGCTCCGGCAGCGTGAAGGAGAATGTCGGCCATCGCGACTGCGGCGGCAGATTGTCCCGTGTGAAAGTATCCAGATGCCCAGACGGTATCATGATCGCTGCCTCGCTTTCTGCCCCAGCGTCAGCGCCGTCGTGGGAGGCTGGCGTCTGAGCGCTTCTCGTCCGATGACGATTTTCTGCACTTCGGTTGCGCCTTCGTAGATGCGCAGCGCACGGATCTCGCGATACAGTTCTTCGACCTTGATGCCCTTGGTGACGCCGAGGCCGCCATAAAGCTGCACGGCGCGATCGATCACCCGCTGCGCCGCCTCGGTCGCATACATCTTGGCGATGGCGGCTTCGCGGGTGACGCGGGCGGCGCCCGATCCGGTTGGGCCGATGTCCTTGGTCCAGGCAGCGCGGTAGACCAGCAGCGCGGAGGCATCGACCTCGGTCTCGCTGTCGGCGATCGCGGCCTGTGTCATCTGCAGATGGCCGAGCGGCGCGCCGAACAGATGCCGCGTATTGGCATGTTCGATCATGTCGGTGAGCGCGCGGCGGGCGAAACCGAGCGCCGCAGCGCCGACGGTCGAGCGGAAGATGTCGAGCGTCGCCATCGCGACCTTGAAGCCTTCGCCGGCTCCGCCAAGGCGATTGGCGGCCGGGACGCGGACATTGTCGAAATGCAGCGTCGCCAGCGGATGCGGCGCGATCACCTCGATGCGCTCGGCGACGGTGAGGCCGGGCGTATCGGCATCGACGACATAGGCGGACAGCCCTTTGGCGCCCGGCGCTTCGCCGCTGCGCGCGAACACGACATAGAAGTCGGCAATGCCGCCGTTGGAGATGAAAGTCTTGCGGCCGTCGATCCGGATGTGGTCGTTGCCGTCCGGCGTCGCGGTGGTGGCGAGCGCGGCGACATCGGAGCCGGCCTCCGGTTCGGACAGCGCGAAGGCAGCGATCTTCTTGCCCTCGCGCACGGCCGGGAGATAGCGCCGTTTCACGTCATCGGCGCCGAACACGGTGATCGCGCCGGTGCCGAGTCCCTGCATGGCGAAAGCGAAATCGGCGAGCCCGTCGTGAAAGCCGAGGATCTCGCGGGCGAGGCAGAGCGTGCGGACATCGAGCGCGCTGTGCAATCCGCCATAAGCGGCCGGCACCACCGCATCGAGCCATTTGGCTTCGCCCAGCGCCTTGACGCGGGCGCGGCAGGCGGCGTCGACGTCGTCATGCGGCAGCGTGTGGAGCGTCTCCGCCGCCCAGCGCGACAGCCGCTCGGCGAAGGCGCGATGCGCGTCGCTGAAGAACGGCCAGGCGAGCGTGTCGGCGAGCAGGCTCATGGCGGATCAGTTCCCCTCGAACACCGGCTTCTGCTTTGCGGCGAAGGCGCGGTAGGCGCGGGCGAAGTCTTCCGTCTCCATGCACAGCGCCTGCGCCACGGCCTCTGCTTCGATCGCCTGTTCGACCGACATCGCCCATTCCATTTCCAGCATGCGCTTGGTCATGGCGTTGGCGAAGGTCGGGCCGTCGGCGAGCGTCTTCGCGAAGTTTGTCGCCTCGGCGAGCAATGCGTCCGGCGCGACCAGCCGGTTGAAGAAGCCCCAGCGCTCGGCATCCTCGCCGGAGAGCGAGCGGCCGGTATAGAGCAGTTCCGCTGCGCGACCCTGGCCGACGATGCGCGGCAGGATCGCACAGGCGCCCATGTCGCAGCCGGCGAGTCCGACACGGTTGAACAGGAAGGCCACCTTGCTGCCGGCGGTGCCGATGCGGATGTCGGAGGCCATCGCCAGGATCGCGCCGGCGCCGGCGCAGATGCCGTCGATGGCGGCGACGATCGGCTGCGGCGCGGCGCGCATCGCCTTCACCGCCTCGCCGGTCATGCGGGTGAAGTCGAGCAGGCCGGCGGTGTCCATATCCTCGACCAGCGGCTTGATGATCTCGAACACATCGCCGCCGGAACAGAAATTGCCGCCTTTGCCGGTGATGACGAACACCTTCACGCCCTTGTCGCGATTGGCGGCGCGAAAAATATCGGCGATCTCCGCATAGCTCTCGAAGGTCAGCGGGTTCTTGCGCTCCGGCCGGTTGAGCGTCAGCGTCGCGACCTTGCCGTCGACGGCGAAGCGCACATGGCGCGCCTTGTAGTCGGCAAGCGGCAGGGTCACGGGATTGGCGAGCGGCATTACGAAGCTCCGGCAATGGATTTGCGAACGGACGCCTTGGCGCGTCCGAGGATTTGCATCAGTGTTTCCGTGTCGTCCGGCGTCATCGCGGCGAACATTTCTGCAACCCAATCCTCATGCGTGCGCGCCATGGCGCGGAAGGTCTTGCGGCCGTCGGCGGTCAGGCTGACCAGTTGGGCGCGGCGGTCGTTCGGCGCCGGCCGCCGTTCGACCATGCCCTGCGCCTGCAGACGCTCGACCAGGCCGGTGACGTTGCCGTTCGACACCATCATGCGTTGCGACAGTTCGCCGAGCGTCATGCCGTTCGGCGTCCGCTCGAGCTGCGCCATCAGGTCGAAGCGCGGCAGCGTCGTATCGAAGGTCTCGCGCAAGCGGCGGCGGATCTCGCCTTCGATCAGCGTGGTGCAGGTGAGCAGCCGCAGCCACAGCCGCAGCTCCGCCTCGTGATCGCCGGGGCGCTCGGCGACTTTGGTTTCGGCATCGAGCGGCACGGCGATGTTCGACATCAGAGTTCTCCGCCGGTGACGGCAAGCGTCGTGCCGGTGATCGCCGCGGCATCGGCGGAACACAGGAAGGCAACCGATGCGGCGACTTCGGAGGGCTGGACCAGCCGTCCGATCGGCAGGCCTTTCACCATGGACGCCAGAATATCCTCCGGCTCGCGTCCGGACTTCTCCGCGGCGCGGCGCATATCGGCGTGGATCATCTCGGTGTCGGTAAAGCTCGGGCAGACCGCGTTGACGGTGACGCCGTGTCGGGCGGTTTCCAGCGCCAGCGAGCGCACCAGCCCGACGACGGCGTGCTTGGCCGCCGCATAGGCTGATACATAGGGATAGCCCTTCAGCCCCGAGGTCGAGGCGATGGCGACGATGCGTCCGAACTTCCCCGCGATCATGCCGTCCAGCACCGCGTGGATGGCGTGGACCGTGCTCATCAGGTTGAGATCGATCATGCGACGGAAGTGGCCGGCATCCGCCTTCTGGAATGGCAGGCTTTCCGCGCCGCCGGCATTGGCGATCAGGATATCGATGGCGCCGTGCTGCTGTGCGATACGACGGACACCCTCGACCATCGCCTTTTCGTCGGTGGCGTCGGCGACGATGACCTCGGCTGCTGCGCCTGCCGCCACAGCCTCCTGCAGGGCATTCCGGCTGCGGCCGGTAATGGTGACGTGTGCCCCGGCCTGCGTCAGCGCGCCGGCGATGGCGCGTCCGATGCCGCGGCTGCCGCCGGTCACCAGCGCATGTCGTCCTTCGAGCCGCGTCATTCGTCCGTCCCGAGCCTGTGACGAAATATTTTAAACTTGAAATTTATCGCCGCAAGCTTGCGGATGAAATATTTTAAACTTAAAATAATTGCGTCCACCAGCCCAAGCTGTTTGAATGGCGAACCGCGAGCGGACAGGCATATGAAAATCCACGTCATCGGTGGCGGGCCGGCAGGCCTGTATTTCGCGATCCTGTTGAAGAAAGCGTGGCCCGACCATCAGATCACGGTGTTCGAGCGCAACCGCCCGGACGATACGTTCGGCTTCGGGGTCGTGTTCTCCGACCAGACGCTCGATACCTTCGCCGCCTACGATCAGGACAGCTATCGTTCGATCCTCGACAATTTCGCCTATTGGGACGACATCGAGATTAACTTCAAGGGGTCAACGTTCCGCATCGGCGGCAACGGTTTCTGCGGCTGCGCGCGGGTGACGCTATTGGAATTGCTGACCGCACGCGCGCAGGCGCTCGGCGTCGAAACGCGGTTCCAGACTGAAGTGACGGATATCGGTGCGCTGATGCGCGAGGCCGATCTCGTCGTCGCCGCCGACGGCATCAATTCGCGGGTGCGCGAAACCTTTGCCGATGTCTTCAAGCCGTCGGTCGATTTGCGGCCCAACAAGTTCTGCTGGATGGGCTCGACCCGCCCGCTCGACAGCTTCACCTTCCATTTCAAGGAAACCGAGCACGGCATCTTCATCGTTCATGCATATCAGTATGAGCCCGGCCGCTCGACCTGGATCTTCGAAACCGATCCCGACACCTTCGCGCGCGCCGGCCTTGAAGGGACAAGCGAAGCGGAGACGGCGGCCTATTTCGAGAAGCTGTTTGCCGAGGAACTCGATGGCCACGCGCTGATCATCAACCGCTCGATGTGGCGCAATTTTCCCGCGATCCGCTGCGAGCGCTGGACGCATGAGAATGTCGTCATCGTCGGCGACGCCAAGGCGACGGCGCATTTCTCCATCGGCTCCGGCACCAAGCTGGCGATGGAGGATGCGATCGGTCTCTATGAGGCGTTCAAGGCGACCGGTGGCGCCGACGTCAAAGCCGCGCTGGCGCATTACGAGGCGCACCGGCGCGAGGAAGTCGAGAAGACCCAGCACTCGGCCGACGTGTCGCTCGTCTGGTTCGAGCATGTGAAGCGGTTCTGGCACATGGAGCCGACGCGCTTCGCGTTCGGTCTGATGACGCGCTCGAAAGCGATCACGTATGACAATCTGGCGCTGCGCGCCCCGGAATTCGTCGCCGAGGTCGATCGGCTGGTGTCCGAGGAAACACGCGACAGGGGCTTCACCAGCGGCAACGCCATCCCGGTGGCGCCGATGTTCCAGCCGTTCAAGCTGCGCGATATGGCGCTCGCCAATCGCGTGGTGGTTTCGCCGATGTGTCAGTATTCGGCCGAGGACGGCCTGCCGAACGACTGGCATGTCGTGCATTACGGTGCGCGCGCTGTCGGTGGTGCCGGGCTGCTGTTTACTGAAATGACCGATGTGTCCGCCGAAGGCCGCATCACCTATGGCTGCGCCGGCATGTATAGCGATGCGCACGAAGCGGCGTGGAAGCGCATCGTCGATTATGTGCACAAGCACTCGGCGGCGAAGTTCTGCTTGCAGCTCGGCCATGCCGGCCGCAAGGGCGCTACCAAACTGATGTGGGAAGGCATCGACGAGCCGCTCGAACACGGCGCGTGGCCGATCGTCTCGGCGTCGCCGATTTCGTATTTCCCCAACAGCCAGGTGCCGCGCGAGGCCACGCGTGCCGACATGGACAAGGTGGTGGCGGACTTCGTGCAGGCGACGCAGCGCGCCGCGCGCGCCGGCTTCGACATGGTCGAGATGCACGCAGCGCACGGTTATCTGCTGGCGAGCTTCATCTCGCCGCTGACCAACCGGCGCACGGACGAATATGGCGGTTCGCTGGAAAACCGCCTGCGCTTTCCACTCGAGGTATTCCGCGCCATGCGCGCCGCGTGGCCGCAGCATAAGCCGATGTCGGTGCGCATCTCGGCGACCGACTGGCAGGACGGCGGCGTTACCGGCGAGGAATCGGTCGAGATCGCGCGCATGTTCAAGGAAGCGGGCTGCGATCTGATTGACGTGTCCACCGGGCAGACGACGGCGGATTCCGAACCGGTGTTCGGCCGCATGTTCCAGACGCCGTTCTCCGATCAGATTCGTAACGAAGGCGGCATCGCCACGATGTGTGTCGGCGCCATCACCACGGCCGATCAGGTCAATACGATCGTCGCCGCCGGCCGTGCCGATCTCGTGGCGCTGGCGCGGCCGCACCTCACCAATCCGTCCTTCACCATGCAGGCGGCCGGCTGGTACGGCGCCGCCGATATCCATTGTCCGCCGCAATATCTCGCCGGCAAGGAACAGATCCTGCGCAACAGCCGCCGCGACCGTGACGATCTCAACGAGCTCAAGCGCAAGGCTCGGCCGAAGGCGCATGCCAATAGCTGGAAGCAGGCGGCGCAATAACGCTTCCCGGGACTCTCTGCGGTCCGCCCATGCGCCGGCAGCCCGCGAGAATGCGTGGCGAAAAACGTCTCGAGTCGATGCAGCCATTGTGATCCAATTGCGGTCCAGTCCATGCTGAAACCCGCAGACAGGATCGAGATCGGCCATGCCGGAAATCTCCAAGATCAATCCCAACCCCTTCACCACCCGTCCGGAGATTGAAGGAACGTTCGGGGTCGTCACCTCGACGCACTGGATCGCGACCGCGGTTGGCATGTCGATCCTGGAGCGCGGCGGCAATGCGTTCGACGCTGCGGCGGCGGCTGCTTTCACGCTGCAGGTCGTCGAGCCGCATCTCAACGGGCCGGGCGGCGACGTGCCGATCCTCTTTCATGCTGTCAAACGTGGCCGGCCCGAAGTCATGTGCGGTCAGGGGCCGGCGCCGGCTGCTGCGACCATCGCGCATTATCAGGCCGAAGGGCTCGACATGGTGCCCGGCACCGGCCTGCTGGCGGCCTGCGTGCCCGGCATGTTCGATGCATGGATGCTGCTGTTGCGCGACCACGGCAGCATGCCGCTCGTCGATATTCTTGAGCCGGCGATCTTCTATGCCCGCAACGGCCATCCGCTGGTCGAGCGCGCCAGCGCCACCATCGCCACGGTGCGCGATCTTTTCCGCGATTACTGGCCGACCTCGGCAGCCGTCTATCTGCCGGACGGTGCAGTGCCGGCCCCGGGGTCGATGTTCAGGAATCCGACGCTCGCCGACACCTATGCGCGGATCGTGAAGGAAGCGGAGAGTGCCGGTGCCGATCGCGTGGCGCAGATCGAGCGGGCGCGCCGCATTTGGTCGCAGGGTTTCGTCGCCGAGGCCATCGATCGCTTCTGTCGCACGCAAGCGGTGATGGATGTCTCCGGCGCGCCGCATAAAGGCGTGCTGACCGGCGAGGACATGGTGCGCTGGCAGGCGCATGTCGAGGCGCCGCTGCGCTATGACTATGGACGCTATACGGTGTGCAAGGCCGGGCCGTGGAGTCAGGGGCCGGTGCTGTTGCAGCAACTCGCGCTGCTCAAGGGCTTCCCGCTCGACGGCCTCGATCCGACAGGGCCGGACTTCGTGCATCTGCAGGTCGAGGCGGCGAAACTCGCTTTCGCCGATCGCGAGAAGTTCTACGGCGATCCGGACTTTGCCGAGGTGCCGATGCAGACGCTGCTCTCCGACAGCTATAATGCCGAGCGGCGTGCGCTGATCGCGGAGATGGCGTCGTACGAACTGCGTCCCGGTTCGATCACGGGGTTCGGCGGCACCGTGAAGGTCCGCAAGGAGGATGGTCGTCGTGCTGCCGTCGGACAGTTCGGCACCGGCGAGCCGACCGTCGGCGACATCGCGCATATGGCAGGTCCGGTCGATGGCGATACGGTGCATGTCGATGTCATCGACCGCGACGGCAATGTCGTGTCGGCAACGCCGTCGGGTGGCTGGCTGCAATCCTCGCCGATCATCCCGGAGATCGGGCTGTGCCTCGGCACGCGTGCGCAGATGTTCGAACTCGATGCGTCACATCCTTCGGCGCTGGCGCCCGGCAAGCGACCGCGCACCACCTTGTCGCCGAGCCTGGCGTTGCGCGACGGCGAAGCCTATCTCGCCTGGGGTACGCCGGGCGGCGATCAGCAGGATCAGTGGAACACGCAGTTCTTCCTGCGCCATGTTCACGCCGGGATGAATTTGCAGGAATCGATCGATGCACCGGCTTGGCATTCCGAACACTTCCCGATCTCGTTCTGGCCGCGTACCGCGCGTCCCGGCGTGCTCGTCGTCGAGAGCCGTCTGCCGCAGACGACCATTGCCGAACTGAAACGTCGTGGTCATCATGTCGAGGTTGGGCCAGACTGGTCCGAGGGCCGTCTCAGCGCCGCCTCGCGTGTCGGCATGCGCCGGCGTGCCGCCGCCAATGCCCGCGGTATGCAGGGCTACGCGGCGGGACGCTGAAGGTTGAGAGCGATCCCGAAAACAGAAACCGATTCCGGAATCGGTTTCTGAAGCGGTCGTGCTGAAACAAAAAATGAGCGACGGGTCTGACGCAACCAGAGTTGGGTCAGGCCCTGGAGCGTTTTGAGCGAAGCCGGCATACGGCCCGCGTAAAGAAAACGCGCCTGATCGAAAGCCCCGAGTCTTCAGCGTCGCAGCGAAACGGCGCGACGCTGAAACGGGGACAATTCTACAGCGACGGCTGGTGGTGGACGATGACCTTGGCGCCGACGTCGACGCGACTGTAGAGATCGATCACGTCGTCGTTGACGAGGCCGAAGCAGCCGGACGAGACGGCCTGTCCGATGGTTTCCGGCTGATTGGTGCCGTGAATACGATAGATCGTGTTGCCGAGATACATTGCGCGGGCGCCCATCGGGTTGCCGGGTCCGCCGGCCATGAAGCGCGGCAGATAGGGCTGGCGCTTGATCATCTCCGGCGGTGGCGTCCAGTCCGGCCATTCCGCCTTGCGGGTGATGCGCAGCATGCCCGCCCACTGGAAGCCTTCGCGGCCGACGCGGATGCCGTAGCGGATGGCATTGGTCTTCGACACGATGAGATACAGGAAGCGGGCCTCGGTATCGACGACGATGGTGCCCGGTGTCTCGGTGTTGCGGAAAAAGACCGGCTGGCGGCGTAGCGCCGGGTCAAGGCCTTCCTCGCCGGGCGGCGGTATGAGGCCCGGCTGGTCGTCGATCTGCATTTCGCCACGAGGCCGCTGCGCTTCGGCAGCGGTAGGGGCGATGGTCGTCAATGCAAGGAGTGTCGCAAGAGCGATGAAAATACGGTGCATCGGCGGAGTGTCTGTTACCTTGGCTTTATTCTGTCTTAACGGGTGCCGGTTTGACAACCGTCCGGGTTCGGCGGGAACCGGCAGGGCGTCGGGACTCTGACAGGATCCCGGCGCAGATGCGCAGATCGGCGACGAACCGGTCGAATGCCGCGGTTCTCGCGGCGGCGTCCGGCATCCGCAGCAATGCCGACGGATGCGTGGTGACAACCAAGCATGTCCCGTCGTCGAGAGTCCATGGTCGGCCGCGCAGTCGGGCGATCGTCGCCGGGCGGCCGAGCAGGCTGCGGGCGGCCGTGGCGCCGAGGGCGACGATGAGACGCGGCCTGACGAGCGCGCGCTCGATATCGTTCCACCATTTGCAGCGATCGATCTCGTGGGCGTTCGGTCGCCGGTGCAGCCGACGCTTGCCGCGCGGTTCGAATTTGAAATGCTTCACGGCGTTGGTGACGAAGACCGTTTGGCGGTCGAGGCCGGCGGCCGCGATCGCGCGGTCGAGCAGCTTGCCGGCCGGGCCGACGAAAGGATGGCCGGCACGGTCCTCCTGATCGCCGGGCTGCTCGCCGACCAGCATCAGCGGTGCTTGCCGGGGACCTTCGCCAGGGACCACCCGGGTGGCGTGCCGGTAGAGCGGGCAGCGCCGGCAATCGGCTTCGGCGGCGCGCAATGCTCTCAGGGAAGCAATGACGGCGCGCCTCGTCGATGTTCCGGTCATCATCATGGTCCCGATCATGGCTCCGGGAGTGTCGGGCGATCGCCGGAGTTGCGGTGGGTCAATAGGAATGGCAGCTGGAAGTTCCCGTGCGCTGCAATCATCCAATTGATATTGCTGATATTTTCATGGCGCTTGACTCCTGCCGGTAGCGGCGGAATCATTAGAACAAATCATGAACAAGATAAGGAAAATCATGGTCGGTGCGCCGGCCACGCTGCACCGTCTGCGGCAGACCGTGGCGAAAATCGAAAGGCAGCAGACGGTCGTCGACCCAGGGCACCCCTTGCTGCCCCTGGGGATCGCGACGATCGATCGTCACCTGCAAGGCGGGTTGTCACCGGCCGGCCTGCATGAGGTTGCGCCGGCATCCGCATGGGATGTTGCCGCGGCATCCGGTTTTGCCATGCGGCTGGCGGCGTCTATCGCGCAAACCCGGCCGGATGGAGAGTTGCTCTGGATCCAGACCGGCTTTGCCGCGCAGGAGGCGGGTGGCCTGTACGGTCCCGGCTGCTGTGCCCTCGGCCTGCCCATCCGGCGTTTGCTGGTCCTCGCCGTGCCGCGTCCCATCGACGCGCTGTGGGCGATGGAGGAGGCGCTGAAAAGTCGCGGGCTTACCGGCGTGGTGACCGAATTGCCGGATGACGGTCCGCTCGCCGATCTCACGGTGACGCGCCGGTTGCTGCTGGCGGCCCGTGAGGGCAGGAATGTCGGCTTCCTGTTGCGCCACAAAACATCGCCGCTGACCAGCGCTTCGGAAACGCGCTGGCAGGTTGCTGCCGCTCCGGGACAGCCTGACCGGTTTGGCGGGCTGGGTTCGTCGGCCTGGGTCCTGTCGCTGGTCAAGAACCGGCACGGCGCCACCGGCCGCTGGCGCGTCGTCTGCAATCCGGGGGAGAGCGCCGCCCGGCATGCCCCCCATCGTGAAACGGGAGATCGTCATGCGTTCGCCGTCCCGGCGCTATCTCTCGGTGTGGCTGCGGCGACTGCCGACCGACCGGATCGCGCGCCGCTCGTCCGCGCCGGATGATCTGCCGCTTGTCGTCGTCGCGCCGGTCAGATCGGCATTGCGCGTGTCTGCGCTCAACGATACGGCGGCGGCGCTCGGCTTGACCTGCGGTCTGCCGCTCGCCGATGTGCGAGCGATGCATCCGGCCATCCGGGTGCGGGATGCCGACCCTGTGGCGGATCGCCGATTGCTGGAGGCGGTGGCCGACTGGTGCGACCGTTACACGCCGCTTGTCGGCCTCGATCCGCCCGATGGGCTGCTGCTGGATATCAGCGGCTGCGCGCATCTGTTCGGTGGCGAAGAAACACTCGGCCGCGATCTTGCCGCGCGGCTGACGCGGCAGGGGTTTCATGTCCGTCTCGGGCTCGCCGACACGCCGGGCTGCGCTTTTGCCGTCGCGCGTTGCGGCAAAACCCGGCTGGTGCCGCCGGGCGCGCAGCGCGATGCGCTGGCACCGCTGCCGCTCGCTGCCTTGCGGATCGAGGTAGCCATCGTCGCGGCGCTGGCGCAGGCCGGCCTGAAGCGGATCGCCGACATCATGGCGCGGCCCCGGGCACCGCTCGCTGCGCGCTATGGCGCGACATTGCTGCGGCAACTCGACCGGGCGCTCGGTCTGGAAAACGAGCCCATCAAGCCGCGCCTGCCGCTGCCGTCCTATATGGCGGAGCGGCGCTTTCCCGATCCGATCGGGCGGGAGGACGATGTTCTGGGTACGCTCGCGCAGCTTGCGCAGGAGTTGTGCCGGACGATGGAGCGGCGCGGCGAAGGCGCGCGGCTGCTGCAGGTGGCGCTGTATCGGGCCGACGGCAAGGTGCATCGGCTGGAAGCCGGCGCCGGCCAGCCGTTGCGCGACCCGCAACAAATGCGGCGGCTGTTCGTCGAGCGGCTCGCGGTTGTCGGCGATGCCTGCGATCCGGGCTTCGGCTATGACATGGTGCGACTGTCGGCGCTTGTCGCCGAGCCGTTGTTGCCGGTGCAGAGCGGGCTGGATACCGGCGATCATCGGGCGGAACTGGCGCATCTGATCGATCGTCTGAGCGCGCGTTTCGGCGCGGGGCGGCTGACGCGACCCTTGCCGCGCGATACGCATATTCCGGAGCGCGCGATAGCGGCAGTGCCGGCACAGGCGGTGTCGGACACCGTCCGCCCGATGCTTGCGATGAGTGGAGATTCCGCGCGACACGCTCATTCAGAAAACAGCCTCGCACAAGACAGTCTCGCGCCAGTGCGGCCGCTCCGTTTGTTCGCGATGCCGGAGCGGGTGGAGGTGATCAACGAAGTGCCGGACGGCGCGCCGGCACGCTTCACCTGGCGTCGGCGCGTTCATCATGTCCGCGCCGCCGAAGGCCCCGAGCGCATTGCCATGGAATGGTGGAGCGATGGTCCGCGGGCGCTGCCGCGCGATTATTTCCGTGTCGAGAGCCGCGAGGGTCTGCGTGCCTGGCTGTTTCGTCAGGACTTTCATGTGACCGACGAAGCAGGCGACGAAACGGATGAAACCGTGTCCCGCTGGTTTGTGCATGGACTGTTCGCATGACGGTCGTTACGCTGCCGCCGCGGATACGGACAGCCGGAAGATACGCGGAGACGCTGGCCTATGCCGAACTGGCGGTGACCAGCAATTTCTCCTTCCTGCGCGGCGCCTCGTCGCCGGAAGAACTGGTCAGGCAGGCGATCGCGCTCAAGCTGCGCGGCATCGGTATCGCCGACCGCAACAGCGTCGCCGGCGTGGTGCGCGCGCATGTCACGGTCCGGGAGATGCGTCGGAGCGGCGATGCGACGTTGCCCGCGGATTTCCGCGTCGCAGTCGGCGCGCGGCTGGTGTTCGACGACGGGCAGACGCCGGATATCCTCGCCTATCCGCGGGATCGTGCGGCGTGGGGACGGCTGACGCGACTCTTGTCGCGCGGCAAGCTGCGCGGCGGGAAGGGCGAATGCCTGCTCGGCTTGCCCGATCTTCTCGATCATGCGGATGGCCTGAACCTGATTGTCATGCCGCCGGTATTGATCGATCCGGATGCGCTCGGCGTCCTGCTGGCGCGATTGCGGGCGTCGTCATCGTCGTCGGTGTGGCTGGCGATGAGCGTCCTCTATCGCGGCGACGACGCGCGGCGGCTGGCGAAACTCGCCGAGATCGCGCGGCGGACGGCGGTGTCGATAATCGCCGTCAACGATGTGCTTTATCACACGTCTGAACGACGCCCGCTGCAGGATGTCGTCACCTGCATCCGCGAACACGTCACCATCGATAGCGCCGGAACATTGCTCCAAGCCAATGCCGAACGCCATCTGAAGCCACCGCGCGAGATGGCGCGTCTGTTCCGCAGATATCCGGATGCTGTCACGGAAACGGTACGGTTCCTCGCGCAGTGCGAGTTCTCGCTCGAAGACTTGCGCGGCACCGAATATCCGGAAGAAATCCGCAAGGGCTTCGCGACGCCGCAACAGGCGCTCGTTGCCTATGTGGAAGACGGCATCCGTCGTCGCTATCCCGATGGGATGCCGGCGGCGTTGCGGGAAACGCTGGAGAAGGAACTTCATGTCGTCGAAACGGAGAAATATGCGCCGTTCTTTCTGACGGTGCGCGATATCGTGCATTACGCGCGGTATGAGAGGGATATCCTCTGCCAGGGGCGCGGCTCGGCGGCCAATTCGATCATCTGTTACTGCCTCGGCATCACCGAGGTGAAACCGGATGACGGCCATCTGCTGTTCGAACGATTTGTGTCGGCTGAGAGAAAGGAGCCACCCGACATCGATGTCGATTTCGAGCACGAGCGACGCGAAGAGGTCATCCAGTACATCTACCAGAAATATGGCCGCGACCGCGCCGGTCTGGCGGCTACCGTGATCTGCTATCGCGGCCGCAGCGCCATCCGCGATGTCGGCAAGGTGTTCGGATTGTCGGAGGATGTGCTCAAGCGGCTTGCCGGCACGTTCTGGGGCTGGTCGAACAGCGGCGTGCGCGAGCAGGATGCGCGCCGGGAGGGGCTCGATACCGCCGATCCGCGTTTGCTGCAGGCGATGCGGCTGGCGGAAGAATTGATCGATGCGCCGCGGCATCTCTCGCAGCATGTCGGCGGTTTCGTCATCACCCGCAACCGGCTCGACGAAGTCGTGCCGATCGAGAATGCGGCGATGGACGACCGCACGGTGATCGAATGGGAGAAGAACGATCTCGAAGCGGTCGGCCTGCTGAAGGTCGACGTGCTGGCGCTCGGCATGCTGTCGTGCCTGCGGCGCGGCTTCGCGTTGTTACAGACGCATTACGGCGTGCATCGCGACCTGTCGATGCAGGAGTATGATGCGCCGACCTATGCCATGATTCAGCGCGCCGATACGCTTGGCGTGTTCCAGATCGAGAGTCGGGCGCAGATGTCGATGCTGCCGCGGCTCAGGCCGAACTGCTTCTACGATCTCGTCATCGAAGTGGCGATCGTTCGGCCGGGGCCGATTCAGGGCAATATGGTGCATCCCTATCTCAAGCGGCGCGAGAATCGGGGGTTGGTCCGCTATCCCGCGCCGGCGCCGCAGTTCGGACCAGCAAACGAACTGGAGGAGGTGCTCGACCGCACGCTCGGTGTGCCGCTGTTTCAGGAGCAGGCGATGCGCATCGCCATCGTTGCCGCACAATTCAAACCGGGCGAGGCCGACCAGTTCCGCCGCGCGATGGCGACCTTCAAGCGCGTCGGCACGATCAGGAGCTTCGCCGACAAGTTCATCACCGGCATGACCCGGCGCGGCTATGCCAGAGATTTCGCGGAGGACTGTTTCCGGCAGATCCAGGGCTTCGGCGAATATGGTTTTCCGGAAAGTCATGCGGCGAGCTTCGCCAATCTCGTTTACGCGTCGGCTTGGATGAAATGCCGCTATCCCGATGTGTTCGCGGCGGCACTGCTCAACAGTCAGCCGATGGGCTTCTACGCGCCGGCGCAGATCGTGCGCGATGCGCAGGAGCATGGCGTCGCGGTGCGCGACATCGACATCAATGCATCGTGCTGGGATTGCACGCTGGAGCCGGGTCGCAATGCAGCCGAGCATCTGCATGCGCGGCATGGAGAGATGCGGGATACGGTTCTTTCGACACAGGCGCTGCGGCTGGGCTTCCGGCAGATTGACGGTTTCTCCGAGGCGGATGCGCAGGCCATCGTCGCGCGGCGCGGCAGTGGCTTCGATTCGGTGCGCGATCTGTGGCTGCGCACCGGGCTCAAACCGGCGGCGCTGGAGCGTCTTGCTGCGGCGGACGCGTTCCGCTCGCTCGGCCTTGGGCGTCGCGAAGCGCTCTGGGCGATCCGGGCGCTGCGCCGCGCCGGCGACAAGGACGATCTGCCGCTGTTTGCGCGCATAGCCATGCCGGAACTGGAGCCGGATGCAGCCTTGCCGCCGATACCGCCCGGCCAGCAGGTCGTGGAAGACTACCGGCATCTGCACCTGTCGCTGAGGGCGCATCCGGTGTCGTTCCTGCGGGCCGAATTCGTGGCGCGCGGGATCGTGCCGCATGAACGGCTGCGCGATATGGCCAATGGCCGGCATGTGATCGTTGGCGGCCTCGTGCTGGTGCGTCAGCGCCCCGGCACCGCCAAGGGCGTGATCTTCGCGACACTGGAGGACGAAACCGGCATCGCCAATGCGGTGATCTGGCAGCGTGTGTTCGAGCGGTTTCGTCCGACCGTGCTCGGCGCGCGACTCGTCGCGGTCAGCGGAAAGTTACAGAATGTCTCGAGTGTCGTGCATGTGGTTGCCGAGGAGATCGAGGACCTGACGCATCTGCTGCGGCGGCTGGCGGAGGATGCCGTCTCGGAAAGCAGCGTTGCCCTGGCGGAAGCTCGTAACCCGCTGGCTGCCCGGCCACAGCGTCATCCTCGCGCCGGCGATGCGCTGGTGACGGCGTTTCGTGACGGTGCGGCGGCGGTCAGAGAACTAGGCTTTGATGTCGTGCCGGATCAGACGGTGAGCGAGGTCATGCCGAAAGGCCGCAACTTCCACTGACCGTTCCGATCGGCGTGAACGTGTCCGCGTTGCGGAGGCTTCACGCTGTCAGTAACTTCACGCTGCCGCCGTTCTCACGCTGCCATGCCGCAGAATCGCGAGACGCGCCATGCAAGATCGAGCAGCGCCTCGTCGCCGCCGGCCCAGCCGATGAAGGACAGCCCGACCGGGCATCCGGACACGGTCCCGACCGGAATGCTGACCTGCGGCAGGCCGCTGATGCCGGAAATGCAGGTCAGGCGCATGACCCGCACGCGGAACGATTCTGCCTCATCGCCGGCAATGTCGGCCCGCGGCGCGATGCACGGCGCGCTCGGCAGAGCGAGGATGGTGCCCGGCGGCACCTCGGAGCGGATATACCTGCGTGCGGCGTCATGGACCATGCGTGATCGATCGGCCGCCTCGGCGGAAACGGTCGCGGCGAATGCGATACGCTCGCTGATACCCGGGCCGAATGTCGGCCTGTGCGTTTCGACGAAGGTTCCGTAATTCTGCCAGACTTCATAGGCCTGGATGATGCGGATCGCGTCGCGCCAGCCGTCGAAACCGTCGGGTGCGATGCGGGCGGCTTCCGCCTTCGGCAGCGCTGTCGCCATTGTGTTGAGCGCGGCGCGCAGCAAGGCGGCGACCTCGGCATCCGCCTGTTCGAAGGCATCGTCGAGCACTCGCAGGCGATCGATCGGCGTGCGCACTGTATTGCCGTCGAGCAGCACGGCGCCCTTGCAGAATGCACCGGGACCCGCAGCGAACCAGCCGGGCGCGTCGAACGACGGCGCCATCGCCATCGCGCCGGTCGGATCGATCCGCCCGATGGTCGGGCGCAGGCCGTAAATGCCGCAGAACGATGCCGGGATGCGGACCGAGCCGCCGGTATCGCTGCCGAGCGCCAGATCGCAGGCGCCCGATGCCACGGCCGAGGCCGAACCGCCGGACGAACCGCCGGGCAGGCGGCCGGGTGCGCGCGGATTCACCGGCGTGCCGTAATGCGCATTGGCGCCGGTGACGCTATAGAAAAACTCGTCGCAGACTGTCTTGCCGACGATGGTGGCGCCGGCATCGAGCAGCGTCTGTACCGCCGCGGCATTTTTGGCGGCCGGTTTCTGTGCGGCGAGCCAGTCTGGGCTGCCGCCGCTGGCGCGCTCCCTGACGATGTCGAACATATCCTTGACGGCGACCGATAGTCCGGCGAGCGGGCCCGACGCCGCTCCCTTTATCGGTTGCTTCAGGTCGTGGGGAACGAATGCCGTGCGTGTCTGAATCGTCATTGTCAGGCCTGCTGTCCAAGATACCAGTCGAGAATCTGCAAGCCGTCCCAGGCGACGACTCCCTTGCGCGAGAGAAGGTCCTCGAAGGTGCGCTGCACATGGCCGATCCGGTGCGGCACGCCGGAGAGGTAGGGATGGCAAGCCATCGCCATGATCTTCGGTCGTTCCGCCGCTTCCTCGTAGAGCCATTCGAACTGATCCATCGCCCGCTCGTACCAGACGTCGGAGGGATGGCTCTGCAGCGCCATCATGGTGATGTCGTGGATCTCGAAATTGTACGGCAGCGCGACGATCGGCTTGTGCGCCGTCTTCAGCGTCACCGGCTCGTCGTCGAGCACCCAGTCGCCGATATATTCGATGCCGGCCTGTGACAGGTAGTCGAGCGTGTCGAAGGTCTGCGTCAGGCCGGGACCGAACCAGCCGCGCGGTTTCTTGCCGCAGAAGCGGGTGATGATGTCCATGGCCTTGTCGATCACTGCGCGCTGATCGTCGAGCTTGTGCATCGGCACCTGATCGAAGCCATGCGCGTTGAACTCCCAGCCGCCCTTCAGGCAGGCTTCCGCGACCGCCGGATAGGTTTCGCAGACGCGCGCGTTCAGCGTCACCGTCGGCGAGATGCCGAGCCGGTCGAACATTTTCTTCATGCGCCAGAAGCCGACGCGCATGCCGTATTCGTGCCAGCTCCAGTTCGGGTGGTCCGGCTGCATCGGCACGCCCTGCGGCGGCGAGATCACCATGCGCGCCATCGGTCGCGCCATGTCCCATTCTTCCAGCGCCAGCACCGGCCAGATCACCATCCGGACCCCTTTCGGGAAGGCAAGCGGCGGGCGTGCATCGATGGCGGAATAGGCGAGGCGTTCGCGAGGATGCATGGGCATGGTCGGAGCCTGATGGTTGTTCGCGGGATGAGGAAATGGGCTCGATCCCGGCCATGCCATGCAGCCGCAGGTCAGGCAAGGGTGGATTCCGCCGCGCGGCTATGCCGGCTTTGCCGGGCTCTCCAGACGCAGTCCGACCACGCGGTCGAGCGTCGTCGTATCGGTGCTCAATTCGGCTGACGGCGCACGATGGACGATGCCGCCGCGCTCCAGCACCAGCGCATTCTGCGTCATCGATAGCGCGATATCGGCGTGCTGCTCGACGAGGATGATGGCGATGCGCCGGTCCGCGAGCATCGCCTGCATGGCGGCGGTGATCTCGTCGACGATCACCGGAGCCAGCCCTTCGAGCGGCTCGTCGAGCAGCAGCAGCGAGGGATTGGTCATCAAAGCGCGGGCCAGTGCCAGCATCTGCTGTTCGCCGCCGGAGAGCTGGTTGCCCATATTGCGGCTGCGTTCGCGCAGCCGCGGAAACATGCGATAGACCGCCGCGAGATCCCATGGTCCCGGCCGGCAGGCGACCGTGAGGTTTTCTTCCACCGACAGCGACGGAAATATCTCGCGCTCCTGCGCCACCCAGCCGATGCCCATGCGCGCCCGCTGGTGCGGCGGCTGGCGCGAAATGTCGCGGCCGCGCCAGATCACGCGCCCGGCGCGCATCTGCGTGTAGCCCATGATGGTGAGCAGCAGTGTCGATTTGCCGACGCCGTTGCGGCCAAGGACGGCAAGGCTGCCGTTCTCCGGCAGTTCGAAGCCGATGTCGTGCAACACGAGGGCTTCACCGTAGCCGGCACGCACGTCTTCCAGCCTGAGTAGCGCATCAGCCATGATGACGCTTCCCCAGATAGACTTCGCGCACGCCGGGGTGGGTCGCGATCTCCTTCGGCGAGCCCTGCGCGAAAATGGCGCCGCCGACCAGAACGAAGATGTGGCTGGCGAAACGGAACACCACCTGCATGTCGTGTTCGATGAACAGCACGGTGATGTCGCCCGACAGCTCCGCTACCGCCTCGAAGATGTCGCCGCTTTCTTCCGGCGCCACGCCGGCGGCCGGTTCGTCGAGCAACAGGACTTTCGGGCGCGTCGCCAGCGCCAGCGCGATTTCCAGCAGACGCTGGCGGCCGTAGGGCAGCTCGCGCGTCGGTTGATAGCAATATTCCCCGAGGCGCAGCCGCGAGAGGATCTCGTAGGCCTCGTCGATGGCATTCTTCTGTCCGGCCAGACGTGTCCAGAACGCATTGGCGCGCCGCTGCCGCTCGCAGACCGCGAGCGTGACCGCTTCCAGCGCATTGAGACCGGGAAACAGAGTATTGATCTGAAAGGTCCGCGCCAGTCCGCGCCGGACGCGTGCCTGCGGCTCGAGCGGCGTGATGTCGTCGCCGCCGAGCAGGATCTGGCCGCCATCCGGTGCAATCATGCCGGTGATCAGATTGATGAGTGTGGTTTTGCCGGCGCCGTTCGGGCCGATCAGCGCATAGCGCACGCCCTTCGGCAGCGTGATCTCGATATCCCTGGCGACGACCAGCGAGCCGAAGCTCTTGGTCAGTCGGCGGGTGGCGAGGGCGGTTTCGCTCATGACCGGTGCCGCCATTTCGTCAGCAGCGCGGCAAGGCCGCCCAGCACGCCGTTCGGCAGCAGCATCACCACAGCGATCAGCAGGAGACCGATCCAGAAATACCAATACTGCGGCGCGATGCCGGAGAACTGGTCGCGGGCGACCATGAAGATGATGGCGCCGACGAGGCCGCCATAGAGCTGTCCGGCGCCGCCGAGCACCAGCATCACCAGCACGTCGGCGGAACGGGCAAAGCTGATCGCGTCGAGCGAGACCGTGCCGGTGGTCTGCGCCAGCAGCGCTCCGGCAACCCCGGCCATGGCGGCGGCGATCGTATAGATCTTGCGGATATGCGCCTGGCGGTTAGCGCCGATCGCCGGCATGCGCGTCCAGCTCTCGCGGATGCCGCGCAGCGACAGGCCGAACGGCGAGTGAATGATTCGCCGTGCGGCGAGGAACATGATGAACAGCGTGATCAGCGAATATGTGTAGGCGGTGACGCCGTAAAGATCGAACTTGAACATGCCGAGGAGCGGCCACATGCGCATACCTTGCAGCCCGTCCGATCCGCCGGTCAGCCAATGTGCGCTGTTGGCGACCTCGTGCAGCAGCAGGCCGAGGCCCAGCGTGATCATGATCAGCGCCAGATGGCGAAAACGGGCGATGACGAGGCTGGAAAGATAGCCGGCCAGCGCCGCGACCAGCGCCGCGACCAGCAGCCCGGAAATCGGCTCGCCCCAGCCATATTTCGCCAGCAGTCCCGCGGTGTAGGCGCCGATGCCGAGAAAGGCGGCATGTCCCAGCGAGACGATGCCGGCGTAGCCGAGAATGAGATCGAGCGACAGGGCAAAGATCGCGGTGATGGCGATCTGGCTGGCAAGGGACAGGTAGTCGGGAAACAGGACGAAGGGCAGCAGCGTGGCGAGCCAGAAAACGGCTTCAATCGGCCGCCAGCTTGCCTGCCGGCGAAGATAGCTCTGCGGATCGTGCGTGGCGGGTGGTGCGATCGACATCGGTCACCGCTTCCCGAACAGACCGGACGGCCGCCACATCAGCACGCCGACCATAAACAGATAGATCAGGAATGCACCGAGACCCGGCAGATAATATTTGCCGGTTATATCGACGATGCCGATCAGGATGGCTGCGACGAGCGAGCCGATAATTGAGCCGAGGCCGCCGATCGACACGACGATCAGCACGAAAATCAGATAGGTAAAAGCAAAGAACGGGTCGAGGCCGACGATCTCGATCGCCAGTGCGCCGCCGAGGCCGGCCAGCCCGCTGCCGAGCGCGAAAGCGATGGCGAAGGTGGAATCGACATTGATGCCGAGGCCGCGCGCCATGCGCTGATTGTCGACCGCAGCGCGGATCTGCGCGCCGAAGCGCGTGTGCTCGACGCCGACGATCAGCAGCAGCGTGATGACGAGGCCGACGCCGACAAGGAATAGCCGGTAGCTGGCAAAGCTGATGCCGAACGCGGAGACCGAACCGCGCAGATAGGAGGGGACGCTGATCGGCTGCACGGTAGTGCCGTAAAGATAGGCGGCGACTGCGACGGAAACGAACACGATGCCGATGGTCAGCAGAACCTGGTCCAGATCGCTGGCGCGGTAGAGCCGCCGATAGAGCGTCCGCTCGGCCACGACGCTGACGGCTGCGGCGGCGATGAAGGCAATCGGCAGCGTGGCGAAGAACGGCCAGCCGAAATCGTTGATGAGCGTCACGGTGACGTAGCCGCCCAGCATCGCGAAGGCGCAATGCGCTAGATTGACGAAGTTCATCAGTCCGAGCGTGACGGAGAGTCCGACCGACAACAGAAACAGCAGCATGCCATAGGCGACGCCATCGAACAGCACGCCGGCGATGGGAGCGATCATGTCACCTGCCGCATGGAGTTGGCTGTGGGCGACAGGCGGTTGCGCCGCCGGATGCGTGTGAAAGCGGCCTTGCGCCGATTCTCAAAAGACTTCCGCGATGCACGGCGGCGGCAAGGTGCACGAAAGAATTCTCTTCCTGGCGTCAATGTAACAAGGCTTCTCGGTAACAGGGCTTGTCGGCCGGCGGGCGGCAGATTGTGCAAGAAGGTTCTCGCCCGGGCAGGCGAGCCCGCCGACAGCAAGGTGCATGCCGGCGGGGACGGGTTTGCGCGGTCGCCCGCCTATTTCTTCTGCATTGCAGAGAGGATCGGGTCCTTGACGTTCTCGACCTTGTCGAATTCGACATTCTTGAGTTCGTTGCCGACCTTCTCCACGCGGCGGATATAGATCGTCTGCACCACGTCGCGAATCTCGGGGTCGATCATCATCGGGCCGCGCGGGCTTTCCCACTTCATGCCCTTGGCCGCAGCAATCAGAGAATCGCCGTCGGTCTTGCCGTTGGTTTTCTTGAGCGCCTCGTAGATCAGGTGCATGCCATCATAGCCGCCGATGGCGAAGAAGTTCGGGTTGACGTTCTTGTTGTCCTGGCGATAGCCGGCGACGAATTCCTTGTTCAGCTTGGAGTCGTGATTGTGGTCGTAGTGCCACGCCGTCACGATGCCGAGCGCGGCATCGCCCATGTTGCGGAGCGCGGAATCGTCGGTCAACTCGCCGGTGCCGTAGATCTTCATCGTTTTCGGGCTGACGCCGCGTTCGCTCATCGCCTTGGCAATCGCCGCCGGCTGGGCGCCGCCGGGAATGAAGGTGAAGATCGATTCCGGGTTGAGATCCTTGGCGCGTTGCACGAAAGCCGAAAAGTCCGGATTGGCGACGGGCATGCGTACCGAGCCGACGATCTCGCCGCCGGCAGCCTTGAACGATTTCTGGAATCCCGCTTCGGCGTCGATGCCCGGGCCGTAATCCGACACCATCGTATAGGCTTTCTTGGTCTTGTCCTTCTCGACGGCCCATTTGCCGAGTGTCTCGGTCACCTGCGACTGGGTGAGCGATACGCGCGCCGAATAGGGCGATTTGGTCATAATCACCGAGGTGGCGGCATTCATGATGACCATGAATTTCTTGGCCTCGGCCGACACGTCGGACGCAGCCATGGCGTTCGGCGTCAGCGTGAAGCCGGCGAGGATGTCGACCTTGTCGCGGACGACCAGTTCCTGCGCCAGGCGCTTGGCGACGTCCGGCGCCGGGCCGCCGGTATCCTTGCGGATGATTTCGATCTTCTTCCCGGCGACGGTATCGCCGTGCTTCTTCATGTAGAGCTTGATGCCGTTGTCCATCTGCGCTGCGGCATCGGCGAACTGGCCGGAATACGTCATGATGACGCCGACCTTGACGGTGCCCTGGGCATTTGCCGCGGTCATGCCGACGGCCGTGGTCAGCAGAGCGGCGGTGGCGATCTTGATAAGGCTCATCCTGTCTCCTCCCTTGAATGCGTTTTATATTGTTGCCCCGAGAATGCCTTAGCTTGCCGATAAAGAAAAGCGCCGCGAGCTTGGCTCGCGGCGCTGGCAGCCTAACGCTTTCGTATCCCGCGGCGCGGGGGACTCAGCCCACCGAGATTGTCGCCAGTTCGTATTGTCCCGCCCCCATCGTGCCTTCGGGGAAAATCTTGTGGGACGCGATCCATTCAAAGGATTCGTCGTAGGTTTCCTTGCTGTAGGTATCGAAGACCAGCCGCTCGCCCGGCCCCCAGCGGCGCACGTCCATGATCGCGTGATAGCGCTCCGGGAATTCCTTCTTGTAGTAGTGGGTATAGAGATCCGGCCGCAGGTCGAGGTCGCGTTGCGCGCGGCGCAAGGCCTTGAAGAATTTGCGGAGGTTCTCCGGGTCCGGCTCGTGATGGATCATCATCGCGATCATGAAGGTCGTGTCGATGACCTTACGATAGCCGAGTTGCTCGGCCAGGTAGTAGGGGCCGTTGAACAGATTGGCGGCCGGCGAGCGGCCGTCGAGCAGCTTGTCGACCCGCGCGAACAGCATGCCGTCCGCGTAGTTCAGCTTGATCTGGTCGGCCGGCATGTATTGCTCGAGCGCCTGCACCGTTGCGTAGTGGCTGCCAGACTGGTAGCCGACGGAGATCGGCACACCGGCAAGGTCCTCGGGACGCTTGATCGGCGAATCGGCAGGAACAAAAATCCCGGCGGGAGCGACGGAATAGACGTCCGTCGACATTTTCCCGTGGCCGTTCGATGCCGCGACGTTCACCGTCCAGTGGCAGGCGCAACTGACATCGGCGGAGCGGCCCTTCTCGAACGACTGGAACGCCCCGACCTTGTCGCCCTTGTCGTGGTGCTTGCCGTCGCTGGAGCGGACCAGTTCGCGGAATTCGTAATCGAGCCCTTCGTCGGTGAAATAGCCCTTCTCGTGGGCGATCCACTCCTGCAGGCGGAAGTGGGATTCGATGATGAATTTGCTCATGATTTCCTCTCCTTTTTTGATGTCGTTGCAAGCAGTGTCAGCAGCAGGAGGCCCCCGCCGCCGGATCGTGCCCGTGTTCGGCGACGCGTCGTTCGCGGATCATTTTGACGTGGTCGTCCATCAGCGTGCGGGCGCCGGCCGCGTCCGCGCGCTCGATCAGATCGGTAAGCCGGGTGTGCACGTCGAGGATGTGGAGCGCCAGATCACGCGTCGCGGTGCGGTTGCGGCGCGGCCAGGAAACGTGCTCCAGCGAGATCAGTTGCACGACGAGCACCCGGTTGTGCGAGGCTTCCGCCACCGCCAGGTGGAAATCGCGCGACAGGCGGGTGAAGGTGTCGAGATCGTGCAGGTTCGCCTGTGCTTCGGCGAGCAATGTGCGTAGCCTGGCGATATCGGCCGGCGTCGCATATTCGGCGGCAAGCTCGGCCGCCAGCGTTTCGATGGCGCGCTGTGCGTCCATAATTTCCGCTGCCGACACGCCGGTGAGGTCGAGTTGCACCGCCAGCGCCTCGGCGAACAGGCGGGGGTTGCCGCGGGCGATGCGCGCGCCGCCGCCCTTGCCCATGCGAATCTCGACGATGCCCAGCGCCTCCAGCGTGCGCAGCGCGTCGCGCGCGACAATGCGGCTGACGCCGAAGCGCGCCGCCAGATCTTTCTCGGTGCCGAGGAAATCGCCGGGCTCGAGTCGCTTGGCGAACAGCGCTTCCCGGACCTCGGCGACGATGTGGGATGACAGCGATGTGGAGCGGCCGGGGAGCACGATCCGGTCGGCGGCGAATTCGAGCGTTTGCGGAGGAAGAGCCATTCCACTCACCATGGCACCACGCGTCGATGATCGACGGTGAGGTTAGGGCCGATCTTAAAAATAGTAAAGATACTATCTTATAGAACCGAGGGGCGCTTCGGAGGTCACGAAACCATCCTCGGGCGATGACGAATTGTCCGCGTCTGCCGGCTGACGCAAAGTCAATCGATGATTTCCTGGTCACTGCTGCAGATCGGCGCGATTTTCATTCTCGGAGGAGCGGTCAAAGGCGTGATCGGGCTTGGTCTGCCGACGGTCGCGGTCGGCCTGCTCGGCGCGGTGATGACGCCGGTGCAGGCGGCGGCGCTGGTGATCGTGCCGTCCTTCGTCACCAATGTCTGGCAACTGCTGGCGGGGCCGGGATTTATCGCGCTGGCGCGGCGGCTCTGGCTGCTGCTGGTCGGTCTGTGCGTCGGCACGCTCGCCGGTGGCTGGTGGGTGCCGGTCGACAATAGCGGCCGCGCGCGCATCGCGCTCGGCATCGCGCTGCTGTTTTATGCCGCGATCGGCCTGTTCGCGCCCCGGCTGGCCGTGCCGCGGCGCGCCGAATGGTGGCTGTCGCCGATCGTCGGCGTCTTGACGGGAATCGTCACGGCGATGACCGGCGTGTTCGTCGTGCCGATGGTGCCTTATATTCAGGCGTTGGGGCTGCAACGCGATGATCTGGTGCAGGCGCTTGGCCTGTCGTTCACGGTTGCGACTGTCGCGCTGGCTGTTGTCCTGGTCGCTAACGACCAGCTACATTTTTCGCTGGCCGGCCTGTCGGTCTATGCGCTGGCAGCCTCGCTGGTCGGGATGGCTGTCGGCCAGGTGGTTCGCAAGCGCATCGACCCGAAGACGTTCCGGCTCTGTTTCTTTATCGGCATGATGCTGCTCGGAGCGCATCTGGCATTCGGCAGCCTCCTGAAGCTCTGATATGCAGCATGATCGTTTCGTCCGATCGGCCATCGGCAGTATATCCATTCGCCATCCCATGCGTGACGGACAGGTCCGGCTAGTCATTTTGTCCGTCGTTCTCCTCCAGTTGATGCGGTTCTTCCGCTCAACCTTTATGGGTATTGCCGGCTGGCTTGCCCGGCCTGCCGGTGGCTGCCGCGGCGGCATTGCTACTCCGGCATGTCGCACAGCGTCGCGACGCCGCGCGTCGCTTGCTTGACAATGAAGCCTGCCCGTCTATCTCGTGCGGTCTTCGATATTTGCTCGAGAGCCGAGACAGTTCACACCAGCAGCGTGCGCCGTTCCAACCGGACCACGCGGAGGATAGCGATCATGCGGATGCGTCACATCTCTTGTCTGGCGCTGGCAGGAGCCATTGCCGCGGTCGCGCTCATCGGCCCCGCCGATGCCCAGACGATCAAGATCGGCGAGATGAACAGCTACAAGGCGCAGCCGGCGTTCCTCGATCCCTACAAGAAGGGCTGGGAGCTGGCGCTCGATGAGATCAACGCAAAAGGCGGGGTGCTCGGCAAGAAGCTCGAAGTCGTGTCGCGCGATGATGGCGCCAATCCCGGCGAGGCGGTGCGTGTCGCCGAGGAGCTGATCACCCGCGATGGCGTGGCGATGCTGACCGGCACATTCCTCTCGCATGTCGGGCTGGCGGTCGCCAATTTCGCCAACCAGAAGAAAGTCTTCTTCCTCGCCTCCGAACCGCTGACCGACAAGATCACCTGGCAGGACGGCAACAGATACACCTATCGGCTGCGGCCCTCGACCTATATGCAGGTCGCCATGCTGATGCCGGCGGCCATCGCTGCCAACAAGAAGCGCTGGGCGATCGTCTATCCGAACTACGAGTACGGCCAGTCGGCGGCGGAAACCTTCAAGACCTTGTTGAAGCGCGCGCAGCCTGACGTCGAATTCGTGTCGGAGCAGGCGCCGCCGCTCGGCAAGATCGAGGCCGGCGCGGTGGTGCAGGCGCTCGACGATGCCAAGCCCGAGGCGCTGTTCAATGTACTGTTCGCCGGCGATCTCGCGAAATTCGTGCGCGAGGGCAATACGCGCGGCCTGTTCAAGAATCGCCCGGTGGTCAGCCTGCTCTCCGGCGAGCCCGAATATCTCGATCCGTTGCGCGACGAAACGCCGGTCGGCTGGACGGTGACGGGTTATCCGTGGAGCAAGATCGAAACGCCGGAGCATAAGGCGTTCCTTGCCGCCTATCAGAAAAAGTACAATGACTATCCGCGGCTCGGCTCCATCGTTGGTTATACGATGATCAAGTCGCTGGCGGCGGGTATTGCCCGGGCTGGCTCGGTCGAGGCCGACAAGCTCGTTGCCGCCTTCGCCGGCCTCAAGGTCGATGGGCCGTTCGGGCCGTTCGAGTACCGCGGCAGCGATCATCAGGCGACGATGGGCGCCTATGTCGGCAAGCTCGCGCTGGAGAACGGCAAGGGCGTCATGGTCGATTTCAAATATGTCGACGGGGCCAGCGTGCTGCCGTCCGATGACGAGGTGAGGAAGCTGCGTCCGGCCGGTGCCAACTGACGCCGGCGTGAGCGCGGAGCCGGGGAGGATGGCTCTTCTCCGTGACAGGCGAAGGGTGCCGCGCGCATGACGGCCAGCAGCATTGCGTTCCAGGCGCTGAATGGTCTGTCGTCGGCGGCCGGGCTGTTTTTCGTTGCTGCCGGCCTGTCGCTGATTTTCGGCGTTACCCGCATCGTCAATATCGCGCACGGGTCCCTCTATATGCTGGGGACCTATATCGCCTATTCGATGGCGACACGGATCGGCGGCGGTTTCGGCTTCTGGGGCGGCATCGTTCTGACGGCCGTCATCGTTGCCGCGATCGGCGCCGCGATCGAGTTTCTGTTGTTGCGCCGGGTCTATCGCGCGCCCGAGCTGTTCCAGTTGCTGGCGACCTTCGCGCTGGTGCTGATCATCAACGACGCCGCATTATGGCTGTGGGGGCCGGAGGATCTGCTCGGCCCGCGCGCGCCGGGTCTTGGCGGCGCCGTCGAGATTCTCGGCCGCCGTCTGCCGACCTATGATCTGTTCCTGATCGTCATCGCGCCGGTGGTGCTCGGCATTCTGCATTTCGGGCTCAAGCGCACGCGCTTCGGCAGGCTGGTGCGGGCGGCGACGCAGGATCGCGAGATGGTCGGCGCGCTTGGCGTCAATCAGGCTCTGCTGTTCACCTCGGTCTTCGCGCTCGGCGCCGGCCTTGCCGGCCTCGGCGGCGCGTTGCAGGTGGCGCGCGAGCCGGCCAGCCTGACGACCGACCTGATCGCGATCACCGACGCCTTCGTCGTCGTCGTGGTCGGCGGCATGGGGTCGATCACCGGCGCCTATGTGGCGGCGGTGCTGATCGCCGAGGTGAAGGCGATCTGTATCGCCATCGGTACGGTCAGCCTGTTCGGCCTGTCGTTCAACGTCTCCAAGTTCACGCTGGTGGCGGAATTCCTGGTGATGGCGGTGGTGCTGATCGCGCGGCCCTATGGCCTGCTCGGTCGTCCGCAGGGCACGGTGCGCGGCGTCGCCGATCCCGAGGATCCGATGCGTCCGGCATCGCCGCTGACGATCGGCGTCGCGGCGGCCGTCGTGCTGGCGCTGCTGGCATTGCCGTTCATCGTCCGTGATGCACCCTATCTGTTGGTGCTCGGCATCGATGTGCTGATCGCTGTGCTGTTTGCGGCCAGCCTGCATTTCATCATGGGGCCGGGCGGAATGCACTCGTTCGGGCATGCTGCCTATTTCGGGCTCGGCGCCTATGGCGCGGCGCTGACGGTGAAGTGGCTGGCAGCGCCGATGGGCGCGGCGCTGGTCGCTGCGCCGGTTGCCGCGGTGATCGGCGCGCTGCTGTTCGGCTGGTTCGCGGTGCGGCTCTCCGGCGTCTATCTGGCGATGCTGACGCTGGCCTTCGCGCAGATCGTCTGGGCGGCGGTGTTTCAGTGGGAGGACTTCACCGGCGGCTCCAATGGCGTCATCGGCGTCTGGCCGCCGGCGCCGTTCGACAACAGCCGCATCTATTATCTGCTGACGCTGGTACTTGCGGCTGCCGGCGTCTTTCTGTTGCGGCGGATGCTGTTCGCGCCGTTCGGCTATGCGATGCGCGCCGGCCGCGATTCGCCGCTGCGGGCGGAAGCGATCGGCATCGATGTGAAGCGCGTCCATTGGCTCGGCTTCGCCATCGCCGGTTTGGTCTGCGGCATCGCCGGCGGATTGTTCGCCTTCGCCAAGGGCTCGATCTCGCCGGAGACGATCGGTGTCGCGCGCTCCATCGACGGGCTGGTGATGGTGCTGCTCGGCGGCGTGCAGACGCTCGCCGGTCCGGTGGTCGGCGCTTCGGCATTCGCGCTGCTGCAGGACACCATCATGAGCCAGACCGAATACTGGCGTGCCTTGCTCGGTGGCGTCATTCTACTGCTGGTGCTGGTGTTCCCGGGCGGCATTGTCGGCGGCGCAATGCGTCTGGCGCGGCGGCTGTGGCCGGAGCGGCCGGCATGAGCGGGGTCGACAAAATCGACACGAGCGATCTGTCGATCCGCTCGCTCGGAAAATCCTTCGGCGGCGTCCGCGCCGTCGACGATGTCAGTTTCGATGTCGGTCGCGGCGAATTTCTGGCGATGATCGGGCCCAACGGTGCCGGTAAGTCGACCTGCTTCAACATGATCAACGGCCAGCTTCGTCCGGATTCCGGCACGATCCGGTTCGGGCAGACGATCCTGAACGGTTTGCCGCCGCGCGAGATCGCCCGGCTCGGCATCGGCCGGACGTTCCAGGTGGCGGCGACCTTCGGGTCGATGACCGTCGTCGAGAACGTGCAGATGGCGCTGATTGCAAAGGCGCGCGAAACCTACCGCCTGTGGCGGCCGGCGGCGCGGCGCCATCGGGGGCGGGCGCTCGAACTGCTCGAACAGGTCGGCATGCGCGAAGCCGCCGACCGCGCCAACCGCGAACTGGCCTATGGCGATATCAAGCGTGTCGAACTGGCGATTGCGCTCGCCGGCGATCCGCGCCTGCTGCTGATGGACGAGCCGACGGCCGGCATGGCGCCCGGCGAACGCCATGCGCTGATCGGCTTAGTGAAGCGGCTGGTGACGGAGAAGGGTATCGCCGTTCTGTTCACCGAGCATTCGATGGACGTGGTGTTTGCCTATGCCGACCGCATCATCGTGCTGGCGCGCGGGAGAGTGATCGCCGATGGCGATGCGCGCGCGATCCGTGCCGATCCGAAAGTACAGGAGGTGTATTTCGGCAGCGGGCGGACCTTTGCCGGTGCGAGCGCGGATAACGGAGGCGGAGAATGAGCGGCGCGATTCTCAGCGTCGAGGGTCTCTCCGCGTCTTATGGCGCGGCGCAGATTCTCTATGACCTGTCGTTCGAAGTCGGGCGCGGCGAGGTGGTGGCGCTGATGGGCCGCAACGGCGCCGGCAAGACCACGACGATGAAGGCGATCATGGGGCTGATCGCCCGCAAGGGCCGCGTCCGCTTCAACGGCCATGATATTGCGCGCTGCCGTCCCTACGAGATCGCCCGCCTTGGCGTCGGGTTCACGCCGGAGGATCGGCGGATTTTCTCCGACCTCACGGTGATGGAAAACCTCGATGTCGGCCGCCAGCCGCCGCGTGTCTTTGGCGATGGAACGCCGGCACCGCACTGGACGCCGGAGCGGCTGTTCGCGCTGTTCCCTAATCTGCGCGAAATGCCGGACAGGCTCGGCGGCCAGATGAGCGGCGGCGAGCAGCAAATGCTCACCGTGGCGCGGACATTGATGGGCAATCCGCTGCTGGTGCTGCTCGATGAACCGTCCGAGGGGGTGGCGCCGCTGATCGTCGAACAGATGGCGGATACGATCGCGGAATTGAAGCAGCAAGGGCTGTCGATCCTGCTGTCGGAACAGAACATGCATTTCGCTGGCCTCGTCGCCGACCGTGTCTATCTGCTGGAGAAAGGCCAGATCCGCTGGCGGGGAACGATGGCGGCGCTCGCCGCCGACGTCGATCTGCAACGCGCCTATCTGACGGTGTGAATGCCTTCGGGACGCACCGACCAGGCGTCTATGCCTCGTCCAGACCGATATCGACCGCCGGCGCGGCCTGGATGGTTTTGCTGGTGGAGATGTAATCGACGCCGGTTTCGGCGATTGCGCGCACCGTCTCGAACCGGACGCCGCCGGAGGCTTCGAGCGGGATGCGCCCGTCGACATATCTGACCGCCTCGCGCATCTGATCGAGCGGCATGTTGTCGAGCATGATGATGTCGGCCTTTGCCGTGATCGCCTCGCGCACCTGCTCCAGCCGGTCGCATTCGACCTCGATCTTGATGAGGCCGGGAATCCGGGCGCGGGCCCGCGCTACGGCGTCGGCGATGCTGCCGGCCACCGCAATATGATTGTCCTTGATCATCACGCCGCCGTCGAGGCCAAGCCGATGATTGGCGCCACCGCCGCAGCGCACCGCATGTTTTTCCAGCATGCGCAGGCCCGGCGTGGTTTTGCGCGTGTCGATGAGCTGTGCTTTCGTGCCCCTGATCGCATCCATCCAGCGCGCAGTCTCGGTGGCGATGCCGGAGAGATGCTGCACGATGTTGAGTGCTGTGCGCTCGACGGTGAGCAGGCTGCGTGCCGCGCCGGATACGGTGAGCAGCCGGGTCTGCGGCTTGCAGCGTGTGCCGTCGCTGGTGGCGATGCTGACGGTCACGTTCGGATCGTAACGGGTGAAGCACGCGGCGGCGACGTCGATGCCGGCGAGCGAGAGCTCCTGACGCGCATTCATATGAAAGGTGGTGTGGGCATCGGCCTCGATCATCGACAGCGCGGTGAGATCGCCGTGGCCGATATCTTCCGTGAGCCACAGGTCGATCAGGCGATTGACGGTGAACAGATCAAGCATTGCAGTCCCTCATCTCTCTCCGCCGATGTCGGTATGATAGTTTGTCGACACCCTCAGGCAAGATTGCCGGAGCAATGTCGCCCGCAGCGCGTCTACCGCCGCCGGCCGCCGAAGTTCGGCTGCCGTTTCTCGATGAAGGCGCGCACGCCCTCCATGTAATCCGGGGACAGGCTGGCCTCGCGCTGGAAATCGCGCTCGAGATCGAGTTGCGCGTCGAGGCTGTTGTCGGCGGACGCATTCAGTGCCTGCTTGATCAGCGACAGGCCGTGCGTCGGCGCCCTGGCGAAGCGCTCGCACAGCGCTGTCGCCTCCTGCATCAGCGCGTCGTCGTCGACCGTCTTCCAGATCAGGCCCCAATTCTCCGCCGTCTCTGCCGGCAGCGGCTCGGCGAGCAGCGCCAAGCCGCGGGCGCGCGCATCGCCGATACGACGCGGCAGGGTCCAGGTGCCGCCCGAATCCGGGATCAGCCCGACCCGTGCGAACGACTGGATGAATTGTGCCGAGCGCGCCGCGAGCGCGATGTCGCAGGCCAGCGCGATATTGGCGCCGGCGCCTGCGGCAACGCCATTGACCGCCGCGACGACCGGCATCGGCAGCGTCCGCAGTTTGCGGACGAGCGGATTGTAGAATTGCTCGAGCGTGCCGCCGAGTACGATCTGCTCCCCCGGCTTCGCGAGACGGTCGTTGAGATCCTGCCCGGTGGAGAAGGCGCGGCCGGCCCCGGTGAGCAGCAGCGCACGGCAGCTTTCGTCGGCTTCCGCGTCTTCGAGTGCGGCGCGCAGCGCATGGTGCATCGTCTCGTTGAAGGCGTTGAGACGGTCGGGGCGGTTGAGGGTGACGATACGATAGCCATCGTGTTGCTCGACGAGAATTTCGCTCATCCGAAATGTCTCCCGTATGGAAGTCCTGTGCCGCGGCGGCGCAACGACCGGTCGCGATTACAGATGCGTCGCGCCGCCGTCGAGATTGATCGACTGGCCGGTGATGAAAGCCGCATTGTCCGAGGCGAGGAACAGCGCCGTGCCGACGAGGTCGTCCGGCGTCTCCGGCCGCGCGATGCACTGCATGGCGACGATGCGCTGCTTCTGCTCCGGCGTCACCGTCTTGCGCTCGATCTCGGTGAAGGTGGCGCCCGGCAGGATGGAATTCACGGTAATGCCGTCGCCGCCGAGTTCGCGGGCCATCGAGCGGCTCATGCCGATCAGCGCCGATTTCGAGGCGATATAGTGCAGATAGTTCGGTCGGCCGAGCGACACCGCCCCGGACGCGATGTTGATAATGCGGCCGCGCTGTTGTCGCCGCATCGCCGGCAACACGGCGCGCGCGCACAGGAACGGGCCGGTGACGTTGACGCGCAGCACCTCTTCCCATTCAGGCAATGGAATCCGGTCGAAGGCGCGCATCTCCAGCGTCGAGAAGATGCCGGCATTGTTGATCAAGGTGTCGATGCGGCCGAACCGGCCTTCCACCGTTCGCGCCATGCCCAGCACCGAAGCCTCGTCGGCGACGTCGGTTTCGACTGCGAGGCTGGTGCCGCCTGCGGCTGCGATCTCGTCGGCGACCGCTGCCGCGGTCCGGGCATTACGCTCGGCGATCACCGGAATGGCGCCAGCCTCGGCAAAGGCCTTGGCGAAGGCGCGGCCGATGCCTTGTCCGGCGCCGGTGACGATGACGACATGGCCGGCGAGCGAGGCAAAGTCGGGTGCCTGTGGTCCGGTCATGCGAGGCTCCGTTGGGTGGCGGCCTGCTGTCCGGCGGCGTGCCGTTCGAGCGCCGCGCGCGCATCCCACGGCACCCACCACGGCTTGATGCCGAGTTCTTCCGCGATGATGCCGGCGGTGATGTAGCCAGCGCCGCCGGAGATCGCGCCGCCTGGATGGCCGGCCGATCCGGCATTGTAGAGATTGGGGATCGGCGTGCGATAGCCGAAGTGGTTGTACATCACCTGATCGGCATTGAAGGCGCCCATGAAGATGTCGCCTTCGCGCATATTGATCATCTCCTGCGTATATTCGCGTCCCGTATAGATGTAGCGCGCAAGGATATTCCGGTCGGTCATGTTCGGGCATACCTTCGCCCAGGTCTCGATGATCTTGTCGGCAAACTCTTCCTTGAAGCGTTCGTAGCTCTGATCGCCGATATCGGGATTGAGCGGCATCACGTGCCAGGCGTAGGTCGTGGCCTTGTCTGGCGGCGCCTGCGTCGGATCGAGCAGGCTCAGCGGGCCGGCGCCGAACTGCACGATCTTCGGCACGCGCCCGGCCTTGGTATCCTCGTGCGCGGAGAACAGATCCTCCATCGTTTCGGCGCCGATGCTCCATTTCTGCGCGCGGTTGATGTTCGGGTCGAATGTCTCGGCCGAAAAGCGCGGGCTTTCGTTGAGCGCCAGGTGCAGCCCGAACAGACTCCATTTCGTGTACTGGAAATTGTCGACCTTCTTCAGGAACGCGGCGGGAAGCTGCGCCCGGCCGACGAGCTTGTCGAAGGTCTGGTGGACGTCGAGCGTCGAGGCGACGAACCGGCCCGCGCGCACTGTGCGCCCGTCGGCAAGCACGATGCCGGTTGCCCGGCCGCCCTCGATGACGATGCGGTCGATGTCCACTTGCGGTTGGTAGGTACCGCCGGCGGAGATGAAACATTCCATCAGTCCGCGCGCCAGATTGAACGAGCCGCCCTGGCAGAGCTGGTAGCCGCTTTCCAGATCGAAGGCGCGGATGACGGAGCCCATCGGGCTGGTCTTCGAGGTGGTATCGACCAGCCAGGTGCCGAACAGAGACACCTTGAACAGGAACAGGAGCTGGACGTGTTCGTTTTCGAACAGCTCGCGCACCACGTCGAGCGGTTCGCGGCGCGACACGGCGAGGAATTCGCGGCCGAGCGCCGTCCGCGACAATAGCGCATCGCGCTCCGCCTGCGGCAGCGGCTCGGAGAATCGTTCGGGAAGGAAGATGTCGCGGGTGATTGTTTCGGCGCGCGCGTTCCACTCGCGGAAAGTCTCTGCGTCTTTCTTTGAGAAGCGGGCGATGCTGGCGATCGATTCCTCGAGATCGCGGCCGAGAACAAGCGCCGAGCCGTCGCCATGGGCCTGCGCCAGTTCGTGCCGTGGCGTGATGTAAGTTGTGCGCTCGCCGACGCCGAGGTCCTTGAACCACGGCGCTTCGGTGATGTGGAAATGATTGATCGAATGCAGGTTGTGATAAAAGCCGGGCAGAGTGACTTCCTCGGTGGACAGGCCGCCGCCGTAGCGCAGCCGCCGCTCGACCAGCAGGATCTTCAGGCCCGCGCGGGCGAGGTAGGTCCCGAGGATCAGGCCGTGATGGCCTGCTCCGATGACGATGCCGTCATAGGCTCTGTCCAGTGGCGCGACCATGAGCGTCTCCCGCAGCGTTCCGGTAATGTCGTCGACCACCATGCCGATTGGCTTTGCCGTCGGTCAATGGTCGGGGACGGCCGGCTGCAATGCGCATCGCGGGCGCACGGTGGGAGCATGGAGGGCGCAGAGCGGCCACCGCCCCCGTATCGGCCCTGCGGAAACGGCCGCTGCCTGCGGCCTGAATGCCGGTCACGGTCGCGCCTACCCTTCTTTGGGCTAGTCTTTCGGTTCGATCATCGATAGCGGGTAGACCGATCGGTTGCTGTGCCGCTAGATTAGCCGTCCGCGCAACCGGCCGATAAGGACCGGATGGAATGCCAATGAACCGGGAGGGACTTCGATGAACAAGACCTTGCTGCTGGCCGGTGCACTCGCTTTCGCGGCGACGCCGGCGCTTGCCCAGCAAAAGACTGTCAAGATCGGTTTCGTCAGCACCTTCAGCGGACCGACGGCGGTGATCGGCAACGACATGCGCAATGCGTTCGAGGTTGCGCTCGATCATCTCGGCCGCAAGATGGGCGGGCTGCCGGTCGAGGTGATCTACGAGGATGACGGCCAGAAGCCGGATGTCGGCAAGCAGAAGACCGAGAAGCTGCTGCAGTCCGACAAGGTCGATTTCATCGCCGGCTATATCTGGTCGAACGTGCTGCTTGCCTCGCTGAAATCCGCGGTCGACGCCAAGACCTTCATCATCAGCGCCAATGCCGGCCCTTCGCAGATCGCCGGCGAGCTGTGCAACCCGTTCTTCTTCTCGACCTCGTGGCAGAACGACCAGACACCACAGGCGGTCGGCGAATACATGAACCAGAAGGGCGTGAAGTCTGTCTTCCTCATCGGCCCGAATTATGCGGCCGGCAAGGACATGCTCGCCGGTCTCAAGAGCACCTTCAAGGGCAAGGTGGTCGGCGAGGAATACACCGTCTGGCCCTCGCAGCTCGATTTCTCCGCCGAATTGTCGAAGGCGCGTGCTTCCGGCGCTGAATCGATCTTCGTGTTCTATCCCGGCGCCGCCGGCGTGCAGTTCCTCAACCAGTATGTGCAGGCCGGTCTGAAGCAGACCATGCCGCTCTACACGGCCTTCACCATCGACGAACTGTCGCTGCCGCTGCAGAAGGAGAATGCGCTCGGCATTCCCGGCGCCCAGGAATGGGTGCACGATCTGCCGAACGAGCAGAACAAGCGTTTCGTTGCCGACTATCGCGCCAAGAACCCGGGCAAGCGGCCGACCTATTATGGTGCGCAGTCCTATGACGCGGCGCAGCTCATCAACAGCGCGGTCGTTGCCGTCAAGGGCGACCTGACCAAGAAGGACGAGATGCGGGCGGCGATGAAGAAAGCCGATTTCAAGTCGGTGCGCGGCTCCTTCAGATACGGTAACAACCACTTCCCGATCCAGGATTTCTATCTGCAGGATGTGGTCAAGGGTGCCGACGGCCAACTCGAACTCAAGACCGTGGCGACCATCATCAAGGACAGCCAGGACCGCTTCCATCAGAAGTGCCCGATGAAGTAGGGCGCCGGGCGAGAAACACGGCGGCAACCCACCGGCTGCCGCCGTTGTCTTGTCGTCGATCGCAAGCCGATCTCGGGTCGATGTTGAATCGACCCCGAATCGATCCTCGGGCCGATCTGGGGTAGGGCCGACACTGAATGCTGCTTTTCATCGAACAGCTTCTCAACGGGCTGCAGTTCGGCCTGCTGCTGTTTCTGCTCGCCGCCGGCCTGACGCTGGTCTTCGGCATCATGGACATGGTGAATCTGGCGCACGGTTCGCTCTATATGATGGGCGCCTATTTCGCCGCGACCTTCGCCGCCTGGACCGGTAGTTTCATTCTCGGCGTGGTGCTGGCGCTCGGCGCCACCTTCATGCTCGGCATCCTGCTCGAATGGGTAGCGCTGCGGCATCTCTATGGCCGCGACCATCTCGATCACGTGCTCGCCACCTTCGGCCTGATCCTGTTCTTCAACGAACTGGTGCGTATCGTCTGGGGTCCGGAGGGACTGAGCCTGCCGCTGCCGCCCTGGCTGACCGCGCCCGTCCAGATTCTGCCGGGAGTCTACTATTCGACTTACCGGCTGAGCATCATTCTCGTTTCGCTGGCGGTGGCGGGCGGACTGTACTTTTTGGTGATGCGCACCCGGCTCGGCATGCTGATCCGCGCCGGCGCTTCCAATCGCGAGATGATCGGTGCGCTTGGCATTAACATCAAGCTTCTGTTCATGCTGGTGTTCGGGCTTGGCGCCGCACTCGCCGGGCTCGCCGGGCTGATGCAGGCGCCGATCCTGACCGTGCAGATCGGCATGGGCGAGAACATCCTCATTCTCGCTTTCGTCATCATCGTCATCGGCGGCATCGGGTCGATCCGCGGCGCCTTCGTCGCAGCTATCCTCGTCGGACTGATCGATACGCTCGGGCGCTCGTTCCTGCCGGACCTGCTGCGCATGGTGCTCAGCTCGACCGCGGCGTCGACGGCGGCGCCGGCGCTGTCCTCGATGCTGATCTATCTGCTGATGGCGATCGTCCTGGTCGTGCGGCCGGAGGGGCTGTTTCCGGCTGGTCGTCGATGATGTCGCTTCTCACGCTTCGCAATATCTGCGCTGTCGCGGTGGTCGCCGCACTGCTGTTGTTGCCGCTGTATTCGCATCTGTCCGGCAATATCTTCGCGCTGACCTTGTTCACCCGCATCCTGATCTATGCGCTGGCCGCCGCCAGCCTCAATCTGATCATGGGCTATGGCGGCATGATGAGCTTCGGCCATGCGGCCTATCTCGGCATCGGCGGCTATGCGGTCGGCATCCTGGCGCATGAAGGCATCGCTTCCGGCTTCGTCCAGTGGCCGGTGGCGATCGCCGCCTCGGCGCTGTTCGCGCTCGTTATCGGCGCGTTGTCGCTGCGCACCCGCGGCGTCTATTTCATCATGATCACGCTCGCCTTCGCGCAGATGGCCTACTACATCGCGGCCGGCATGGCGCGCTATGGCGGCGACGACGGCCTGACCATCTATAAGCGCAGCGAGTTCGGCGGGCTGATCGATCTCTCCAGCCGCACGCAGTTCTATTATCTGTGTCTGGCGTTGTTGCTGGCCGGGCTGTATCTCATCCACCGGATCGTCAATTCGCGATTCGGCATGGTTGTGCAGGGCGCGCGCTCCAACGAGCGACGCATGCAGGCGCTTGGCTTCCCGACCTACCGGTACCAGCTCACCTGCTTTGTTATCGCCGGGACGATGTGCGGCGTCGCCGGCGCGTTACTCGCCAACAACACCGATTTCGTCAGCCCGGCGATCATGTACTGGACGCGTTCCGGCGACCTGATGGTGATGGTCATCCTCGGCGGCATGGGCTCGCTGTTCGGTCCGGTGTTCGGCGCCATCGTGCTGCTGCTGCTGGAAGAGCTGCTGTCGCAGTTCACTGAGTATTGGCCGATCATCGTCGGCCCGATGCTGCTGCTCGTCGTCCTGTTCGCGCGCGGCGGCATTGACGGCCTGCTCGGGAGGCGCAACGGTGACTGAGCCGCTCCTGCAGGTGCAGAATCTGAGCAAGCGGTTCGGCGGCATCGTCGCCACCGACGATCTGTCGCTCGATGTCCGGCCGGGCGAACTGCATGCGCTGATCGGGCCGAACGGCGCCGGCAAGACGACCCTGATCACGCAACTGACCGGCCAGTTGACGCCGGACAGCGGCCGGATCGGCTTTGCCGGCGAGGATATCAGCCGGATGCCGGCCTATCGCCGCAGCATTCTCGGTCTGGCGCGCTCGTTCCAGATCACCTCGCTGTTCCTCGACATGAGCGTGCTCGACAATGTCGCGCTCGCCGTGCAGGCGCATGCAGGACATTCGTTCCGCTTCTGGCGTCCGGCGCGGCGGGAGAGCGAGCTGCGCGAACCGGCGCGCGCCGCGCTGGCGCGGGTCGGGCTTGCCGACCGGCTGGATGCCCGCACTTCGGCCTTGAGCCACGGCGAGCACCGGTTGATCGAGATCGCCATGGCGCTCGCCGGCCGGCCGCGTCTGCTGCTGCTTGACGAACCGATGGCGGGCCTCGGACCGGAGGAGTCCGCGCGCATGGTCGAACTGCTGCGCGAACTGAAGCGCGATTACCCGGTCCTGCTGGTCGAGCACGACATGGAGGCGGTCTTCGCGCTCGCCGACCGTATCACCGTTCTGGTCTATGGCCGTGTTATCGCTTCCGGCAGTCCGGAGGCGATCCGCAACAACGAGGAGGTGCGGCGCGCCTATCTCGGCGAGCAGAAGCGGCCGGGCGGCGGAGGCGGGCATGCTTGATGCGCCGATGGCCAGCGCGCAGGCACCGGGCGGCCGGGGGACGCCGCTGCTGAAGGTCGATGCGATCGAGACGTACTACGGTCTCAGCCAGGCGCTGTTCGGTCTGTCGCTCGACATCATGCCCGGCGAAGTGGTGACCCTGATGGGGCGCAACGGCATGGGCAAGACCACGACGGTGCGCTCGATCATGGGGCTGACGCCGGCACGTGCCGGCAGCATCGCCTTCGACGGCGCCGAGATCCGCGCCCTGCCGTCCTACCGTATCGCCAAGCTCGGTCTCGGGCTGGTGCCGGAGGGCCGCCAGATCTTTCCGAATCTCAGCGCCCGGGAAAACCTCGTGGCGACGGGACGCGCCGGCCGGGGAAGCGCTGGCGGCTGGACGATCGACAAGGTCTACGGACTGTTCCCGCGACTGGCCGAACGCGCCGACAGCATGGGCAATCTGCTCTCCGGCGGCGAGCAGCAGATGCTGGCGATCGGCCGCGCGCTGATGACCAATCCGCGCCTGCTCATTCTTGACGAGGCGACCGAAGGGCTGGCGCCGCTCATCCGCGAGGAAATCTGGCGCTGTCTCGGTCTGCTCAAGCAGGCGGGGCAGTCGATCCTTGTGATCGACAAGAATGTCGAGGCGCTGACGCAGATTGCCGACCGCCACTATCTCATCGAGCGCGGGCGGGTGGTGTGGACCGGCACGTCGCGCGAACTGGCGGTCGCACCCGATATCCAGCGGCGCTATCTCGGCGTTTAGAGCATTGTCGCGCGCAGCGGATACAGGCTCGCGTGAAGAAAACGCATCGCGACAAAAACCTGGAGTTTTTCATCGTTTCGACACGATGATGAAGAGGTTCGAGCGGCTGCTTATTCCGCGGGCTGTGCGGTGGGGGCTGTTGTTGCGCGGCCGGTGCCGCCGAGTCGGCGGTGCAATTTGTCGAGCAGCAGATAGATCACCGGCGTCGTGTAGAGCGTCAGCACCTGCGACACCAGCAGGCCGCCGATGATGGTGATGCCGAGCGGCCGGCGCAGCTCCGATCCCGGCCCCGAGGCGATGACCAGTGGCACGGCGCCGAGCAGCGCCGCCAGCGTCGTCATCAGGATCGGGCGGAAGCGCTCGAGGCAGGCCTCGAAGATGGCGCGCTCCGGCGTCAAATTTCGCCGCCGTTCGCCTTCCAGGGCGAAGTCGACGAGCATGATGCCGTTCTTCTTGACGATGCCGATCAGCAGGATGATGCCGATGAAGGCGATCACCGTCAGTTCAGCATTGAATGCCTGCAGCGCCAGCAGCGCGCCGAGACCGGCGGACGGCAGCGTGGAGATGATCGTCAGCGGGTGGGCGAGGCTCTCGTAAAGCACGCCGAGCACGATATAGACGGCGATCAGCGCCGCGGCGATCAGCAGCGGCTGCGCGCCGGCGCTTTGCTGGAAGGCGCGGATGTCGCCGGCGAAGTCGGCATTGATGATGTCCGGCATGTGCAATTCGGCGACCGCCTGGGTGATCGCATCGGTGATCTCCTCCAGCTTGGCGCCGGGGGCGATATTGTAGCTGATGGTGACCGACGGGAACTGCCCCTGATGGTTGACGACGAGCGGCGACAGACCGCGCTCGATGCGTGCGACGGCAGCCAGCGGCACCTGTCCGGCCGAACCGTTGACATAGACCTGCCGCAGGTCGTTGGGGTCGCGCTGATAACGCGGATCGAGCTCCAGGATCACGCGATACTGGTTGCGCTGCGTATACAGTGTCGAGATCTGTCGCTGTGAAAAGGCGTTGTTGAGCGCGTTGTCGATGTCCTGCATCTGAACGCCGAAGCGCGCGGCGGCGTCTCGGTCGATCACCACATTGGCCTGCAGGCCGCCCTGTTCGCGGTCGGTGGTGACGTCGACGATGCCCGGCAACCGGCGGATGCGCTCCTGCACGCGCGGCAGCCAGTTCTGCAACTCGTTGAAATCCGAGCTCCACAAGGTGAACTGGTACTGCGAATCGCTCTGTCGGCCGCCGACCCGCAGATCCTGCGCCGGCACCATGAAGACCCGCAGGCCGGGAATGTTCGACAGGCGCGCGCGCAGCCGTGCCACCACCGCCTGTGTGCTGATGCCGCCGCGTTCACTTTGCGGCTTCAGGCTGATGAACATGCGGCCGCGATTGACCGAACCGTTGAAGCCGCTGGAGCCGACCGACGAGCCGACCCCGGCGATTGCCGGATCGGCGAGCACGATGTCCAGCGCCTTCTGCTGCAGTTCGACCATCGCCTGGTAGGAGATGTCGGTCGATGCCTGGGTGCCGCCGAAGATCAGGCCGGTGTCGTCCTGCGGGAAATAGCCTTTCGGCGTCTTGATGAACAGGAACACCGTCAGCGCGATGGTGGCGACGAAGACGAAAAGGACAAGCCCGCTGTGCCGCAGCACGCCCTGCAGGGTATGCGCATAGAAGCCGATGACGCGCGAGAGCACCGTCTCGACGATGCGGTCGAGCCGGGTCGCCGTGCGGCTCGGCGGGCTGCGGACGAAATAGGCGCAGATCATCGGCGTCACCGACAGCGAGATCACCGTCGAGACGGCGATGGCGAAGGCGAGTGTCACCGAGAATTCCCGGAACAGCCGGCCGACGATGCCGCCCATGAACAGCAGCGGAATGAACGCCGCGATCAGCGATATGCTGATCGAAACGACCGTAAAGCCGATCTGCTTGGCGCCCATCAGCGATGCGCGGAGCGGCGAATGGCCTTTCTCGAGATTGCGGAACATGTTCTCGATCATCACGATCGCGTCGTCGACGACGAAACCGATGCTGACCGCAAGCGCCATCAACGACAGGTTATTGATCGAGAATCCGGCCACCCACATCGCCGCGCAGGTGCCGGCAAGCGACAGCGGCACGGTGATGCCGGCGGCGATGGTCGCCGCGCCGCGCCGCAGGAACAGGAACACCACCAGCATCACCATGACGGCGGACGCCGCCAGGGTGAGCTGCATGTCGGCGACGCTGGCGCGGATCGTCTGCGTGCGGTCGCTGAGCACCGAGAATTCGATCCCGGCCGGCGTCAGCCGCTGGATGTCGGGCAGCGCCTCGAAGATCCGGTCGACGGTGTCGAGGACGTTGGCGTCTGCCTGCTTGGTGATGATCAGCAGCACCGCCTGGTCGCGATTGAAACTGGCGGCGGACTTGCTGTTGCGGACGCTCTGGTCGATGGTGGCGATCGACGACAGATGGATGATATTGCCGTTCACCGCCTTGACCACGATCGGATCATATTCGCGCGGATCGGTGAGCTGGGTATTGGTGGCGATGGTCTGGGCGCGCTGCTTGCCGTCGAAGACGCCGACCGGACCGACTGCATTGGCATTGACGATCGCGGTCCGCACGTCCTCCATCGACAGGCCCATCGAGGCCAGCAGCACCGGGTCGACGCGCACGCGCACGGCCGGCTGCTCCGAACCTGCGGCAGTCACTTCGGCGACGCCGTCGATCTGCGACAGTCGCTGCACGATCACGGTGTCTGCGGCGTCGTAGATGGCGCTCGGCTGCATCGTTTTCGATGTCAGCGCCAGAATCAGGATCGGCGTGGCGGCGGGATTGGCCTTGCGGAACGACGGCAGGGTCGGCAGGTCGGCGGGCAAGGTCGAGAGCGCGGCGTTGAGCGCCGCCTGCACATCGCGTGCGGCGCCCTCGATATTGCGCGACAGGTCGAACTGCACGGTGATGCGCGAGGAGCCGAGCGACGAGACGGACGTCATTTCGGTGACGCCGGCGATCTCGCCGAGCCGCCGTTCGAGTGGTGCTGCGACGGTCGCGGCCATCGTCTCCGGGTCGGCGCCGGGGCGGCTGGCCATCACGTTGATGGTCGGGAATTCGACGGACGGCAGGCTCGATACAGGCAGCGCGTCATAGGCGACGAGGCCGGTGAGGAACAGGCCGATGGCCAGTAGCGTCGTGCCGATCGGCCGGCGGATGAACGGATAGGAGAAGTTCATGGCCGTCCCCCGGAATGCGCGGCGGCATCCGGAGGAGTGCGCGAGGGCGACAGCCGCTCGCGCAGCCGCTCCATATAGAGATAGATCACCGGCGTCGTGTAGAGCGTCAGCAGTTGCGACAGCAGCAGGCCGCCGATGATGGTGATGCCGAGCGGATTGCGCAGCTCCGATCCGGTGCCGCTCTCCAGCGCCAGCGGCAATGCGCCGAACAGCGCCGCCAGCGTTGTCATCATGATCGGCCGGAAGCGCAGCAGCGCCGCCTGCACGATGGAATCGTGCGGCGACATCTTCTGTTCGCGTTCCGCGTCGAGCGCGAAGTCGATCATCATGATCGCGTTTTTCTTGACGATGCCCATCAGCAGGATGATGCCGATCAGCGCGATGACGGACAGGTCGTAATTGAACACCATCAGCGCCAGCAGGGCGCCGACGCCGGCCGACGGCAGGGTCGAGAGGATGGTCATCGGGTGGATGAAGCTCTCGTAGAGAACGCCGAGCACGATATAGATGGTGATCGCCGCGGCGAGGATCAGCCAGGGCTGGCCTTGCAGCGAGCGGGCGAATTCGGCGGCGTCGCCGGAATAGCTGCCGATGATCGAGGCCGGCATGCCGATCTCCTGCTCGGCACGGGAGATGACCGCCACCGCATCGCTCAGCGCGGCATGCGGCGCCAGATCGAAGCTGATCGTCGCCGAGGGGAATTGCTCCTGATGCGCGATCGACAGCGGCGCCGTCGTATGCTCGAAGCTGGCGATGGCGGCCAGCGGCACCTGCGTGCCGACGGTGCTGCTGCTGGTCGTTGTCGTCGTGCTCGATGCGGCGGAACTGCTGGTTCCGGATTGGGTGCTGGTTGGCACCGTCGTGGTGGTTGTCGTCGTCGTGCTCGATCCGGGCACATAGAGCCGCGACAGCGCCGAAGGGTCCTGCTGCTGGCTCGGCAGGGCTTCGAGAATGACGCGATACTGGTTGGCCTGGCCGTAAATCGTCGAGACCTGGCGCTGGCCGAATGCGTCGCTGAGCGTATCGGTGACGGTCTGCAGCGAGACGCCGAGCCGGCCGGCCATTTCGCGATCGACATTGACGAACAGACGCGGGCCGCCGTTCTGGGTCTCGTTGGCGACCTCGCGCAGCGTCGGATCATCGCGCAGCCGCTCGGTCAGCAACGTCGCCCATTTGCTGATCTCGCCGGCATTGGTTCCTGACAGCGTGTATTGATACTGCGCGCGGCTGGCGCGGGTGCTGATCTGGATGTCCTGCACCGGCTGGAAATACACCGTCATGCCGGGGATGCCCGCGACGGCGGTTTTCAGCCGCTCGACGATCTCCGGCGCTCGTGCCGTGCGCTCGTCGCGCGGCCGCAGCGTGATGGCGATCTTGCCGGCATTCGGCGTCGGATTGACCGGGCTGACGCCGACGATGGAGACGATATCGGTGACGTCCGGGTCGGTGCGGATCGCCGCCTCGACCTGCTGCTGGCGCCGGGTCATTTCGGCGAACGAGACATCGACGCCGGCCTCGGTCACGGCATTGATCTGGCCGGTATCCTGCAGCGGCAGGAAGCCCTTCGGGATCGCCAGATAGAGCACGACGGTGGCGACGAGGGTGAGGATCGTCACCATCAGCGTCGCGAACTGGCGCTCGAGAACCCATTCCAGGCTGACGCGGTAGAATTCGACCGTCTGCGCGATCCAGCTATTCAGCCGTCGCGACAGCGCGCCGCCGGCCCGTTCGACATGCGGCTTCAACAGCTTGCTGCACAGCATCGGCGTCAGCGTCAGCGACACGACCATCGACACCACGACGGCGATGGTCAGGGTCAGCGCGAATTCGCGGAACATGCGGCCGACGAGGCCGGTCATGAACAGCAGCGGAATGAAGACGGCGACGAGCGAGATGGTCAGCGAGATGACGGTGAAGCCGATCTCGCGGGCGCCGCGCAAGGCCGCCTGCAACGGGCCTTCGCCCTTCTCGATGTGGCGCACGACGTTCTCGATCATGACGATGGCGTCGTCGATGACGAATCCGGTGCCGATCGTCAGCGCCATCAGCGACAGGTTGTCGAGCGAGAAGCCGCACAGCCACATCACCCCGAACGTGGCGATCACCGACAGCGGCAGGGTCACGCCGGCAATGATGGTGGCGCGCATGGTGGCGAGGAAAATCAGCACCACGAGGATGACGAGGATGACGCTCAGCACCAGCGTGAACTGCACGTCGTGGACGGATGCGCGGATCGTCGTCGTGCGGTCGTTGATGATCGTCAGTTTGGCGGCGGCCGGCATGGCGCGCTGCAGACGCGGCAATTGCGCGCGAATGCGTTCGACGGTGTCGATGACATTGGCGCCCGGCTGGCGCTGTACGTCGATCACCACTGCCGGTTTGCCCTGGTACCAGGCGCCGACCTTGACGTTCTCCATGTCGTCGATGACGCCGGCGACGTCCCCGAGGAGGATCGGCGCGCCGTTCTTGAAGGCGATGACGATGGATTTGTAGGTGGCGGCCGCGTCGATCTGGTCGTTGGCGGCGATCGTGTAGGACTGCTGTGCGCCGTCGAGGGAGCCTTTCGGGCCAGCGACATTGGCGCCGACGATCGCGGTGCGGATATCTTCAAGCCCGATGCCGTAGGCGGCAAGCCGCGACAGATCCGCCTGAATGCGGATGCCGGGACGCAGACCGCCCTGCACCGAGACGCGCCCGACGCCGGTGATCTCGGAGAGTCGCGGCGCCATCAGCGTGTCGGCAAGATCGCTCAACTGCCGCAGGCTGACGGCGTCCGAGGTCAGCGCCAGCGTCACGATCGGCGTGTCGGCCGGGTTTACCTTCGAATAGAGCGGCGGATAGGGCAGGTTGCGCGGCAGCGTCGAGCCGGCGGCGTTGATCGCCGCCTGCACGTCCTGCGCCGCCGCGTCGATGTCGCGGTTGAGGTCGAATTGCAGGGTGATCTGGCTGATGCCGAAGCTCGACGACGACGTCATCGTCTCCAGCGACGGCGTCTGCCCGAACTGCCGTTCCAGCGGCGCGGTGACCAGCGCCGCGATGGTGTCGGGATTGGCGCCCGGCAGTTGCGTCGTCACCTGAATGGTCGGGAAGTCGACCTGCGGCAACGCCGAGACCGGCAGCCACCAATAGCCCAGCAGCCCGCCCAGCATCACCGCTATCGCCAGCAGCGAAGTGGCGATCGGCCGCCGGATGAAGGGAGCGGAGACGTTCATTGGGTTGCGGTCGGTGTTGTCCGCCTCGGGGCGGCCTCCGAGCGCTGGCGCTCGCGTCGCGGCGTGCGGCTGCGTTGCGCTTCGGGCGCCGGGGCGGTAGTCTCCGGCGTGTTGGCGTCGGGGTTGGAGACCTTGACCTCGCGCTTGTCGGTGAGTTGCGAGAAGCCGGTGGTGACGACGCGCTCGCCGGGCTCGATGCCGCTTGCCGCCACCGCCTGATGCTCGTCCTGCATGCGGATGGTGACCGGACGCTGGCTGACCTTGCTGTCGCTGCCGATGACATAGACGAAGGTGCCGTCGGGGCCACGCTGCACCGCGCCGGTCGGCACCACTGTGACCTGCGGCAGCGTATCCACCGTCAGGCGGACATTGACGAACTGGCCGGGCCACAGTTGCAGGTTCGCATTGGGAAACTCGGCTTTCAGCTTCACCGTGCCGGTGGTCTGGTCGACCTGGTTGTCGACGACCTGCAAGGTGCCGCGGTCGATCACCGCGCCGGTGTCGGATTGCTGCGCCTCCACCGTCAGCGGCCCCTTGGCGAAAGCGGCGTTGATCTGCGGCAGGGTCTGCTGCGGCAGATTGAACATGACGTTGATCGGCTTGAGCTGGGTCAGGACGACGATGCCGGTCGCATTCGAGGCGCGCACGACGTTTCCGACGTCGACCATGCGGATGCCGGTGCGCCCGTCGATCGGCGCGACGATCGTGGTGTAGGCGAGGATGGCGCGCGCATTGTCGATGGCGCCCTGATCCGCTTGTACCTGCGCTTCCAGTTGGGCGACGAGCGCCTTCTGGGTATCGGCCTGCTGGCGATTGATCGAATTGGTCGCCGCCAGCCGCTCGTAGCGTTCGAGGTCGAGCCGGGCATTGGCGAGCTGCGCCTCGTCCTGTGCCTTCTTGGCGATCGCCTGATCGAGTGCCGCCTGATAGGTGGTCGGGTCGATGCGGGCCAGCACGTCGCCTTTCCTGACGTCCTGTCCCTCCTGGAAGTCGAGGCTGATCAGCTTGCCGTCGACCTGCGATTGCACGGTGACGGTGTTGAGCGCGCGCGCAGTGCCGACCGTGTCCAGATAGACCGGCACGTCGGCTTTCCGCGCGCTGGCGGCGAGCACCGGCACCGGGCCTGAAGCGCCGGCAAACCGTCCACGCCCGCGCGACGCCTGCTGGTTCTGCGTGCCGGCGGGCCATTCATAGACCAGCAGTACCGCGATCAGCACGACGACGGCGACGATCAGCAGCCGCTTGATCAGGCTGGCGCGGGACCAGCTTTGTCGGGTTTTATCGAGCATTGGATGCTTCCATCGGCTTCGGAAGCCAGCCGCCGCCGAGTGCCTGATACATGCTGATGACGGCCTGCAATCGTGCGAGACGGACTTGCACCAATTGATCCTCGGCCTGGAAAAGGGTCTGTTGTGTCTGCAAGACGGTCACAAGGTCGACGGTTCCTTCGCGCAGGCGGGTTTCCGAAATCTCGAAGGCCCGGCGCGAGGCAACCACCACGTCCTGCTGCAGGCGCTCGCGAATGGCGTTTTGCTGAATGGCAGCAAGGGCATTCTCGACATCGGTAAAACCGGAGATCACCGCCTTGCGATAGGTCTGCAGCAATTCGTCCTGACGTCCCTTGGTGACGTCGAGCTGTCCCTGCAGGCGCTGGCCGTCGAAGATCGGCTGCGTGAGGCCGCCGGCGAGGCTGAACAAGGCTGATTCCGGCCGCATCAGGGTTTTCAGAACGGTGCTCTGATAGCCGCCTTCGCCGGTCAGCGTGATGCTCGGAAACATTGCGGCGCGGGCGTTTTCGACATTGGCATTGGCGGCGGCGAGATTGGCCTCCGCCTCGCGGATGTCGGGTCGCTGCGCGATGAGTTCGGACGGCAGTCCGGGCGTGACGCGCGGAATGGCAATCGCGCGCAGGCTGCCGCCGCGGATGCTCACGCGGCTCGGCGGCCGGGCGATCAGCAGGGCGAGCGCGTTGACGTTCTGCTGCAACGTCAGCTCGAGTTGCGGCACTGCCGCTTTTTGTGTCGCCAGCAGGCTTTCCTGCTGCGAGGTGTCGAGTTCCGATGCGGTGCCGGCGGTCAGCCGCTGGCGGATCAGGTCGAGCACGCGCTGCGCGCTGGCGATATTGCGGCGGGCGACGCCAAGCCGCTCCTGCGCCGCCAGAACCTGAAAATAGGCATTCGCCGCGGCGGCAACGGTGGTCAGCGACATGACCTCGCGATCGAAGCGGCTGGCTGCCGCCAGATCCTCGGCGGAGCGCAACGCCGCGCGGTTCTTGCCCCAGAAGTCGATCTCGTAGCTGGCGCTGAGCGACGCCGAATAGCTGGACCGCTCCGAACCGCCGCCGCTGGTGCCGGTGCCGGCGGATTGCGAGGCGCGCGAGCGCGACGCGCTGGCGTCGAGCCCGACGGTCGGCAGCAGCGCCGCGCCGGCGATGCGCGCCTGCGCATCGGCCTGGACGATGCGCGCGATGGCGGCGGCGATGTCGAGATTGGCGATCCGCGCTTCCTCGACAAGCTCGGTCAGTTCGCGCGAGCGGAAACCGCGCCACCAGTCGAGACGCGGCAATGCCGCCTCGGCAGTCGCCGCGCTTTTCGGGCCGGCGCGATAGGAAACCGGGATGTCGAGCGCCGGATCGATGCGTTCGGTGAGCAGGCAGCCGCCGAGCGGCAGCGCCAGCGCCACCAGCGCGCCGATTCGCAGCGAGCCTGATCGCGCGGAGACCGGCCGGGTGCTTCCGTTCCGTCTTGCCTGAGTCATTGCCATTGCCTGGGCCGGCTTCGCTTTTGCCGGCTGCGCCGCTTGGACCGGCTGCGATCCCGGCGATTGGCGGCAAAGGGGTGAAGACGTGAATTCATTATCGTGAGCGCGACGAACGCCAGTCAGCGAGCTTGGCTCGTCCGGCCGGACTCATCTGCGAGGCCGCGCTCAGGATCACGCCTTGCAGGAGCTGGTAGAAAGTCTCGCGCGCGGCGCGCGATTCCGCCATCGACGTTCGCAGAGCATCAACGTCGAACGGCTCCGTGCGCAGCGCGGCGCGAATCCCGTCCTGCTTCTGGCCGATCGTTTGCCGACCGGCTTCAATGGCTGCGCGCTGCGCCGCGAATTGCGTCCGCAGCTGCTCGGCATCGGCGGCGGGCAGTGTCGCGGCGATGCGTTCGAAGCGGGCTGCATCGCTGCGATCGGCAGGCTTTGTCAGCCAGTGGCGGGCGACCATCGATCCGGCAATGCCGATGAAGAACAGGTTGAGCGCCAGCGATGCCAGCAGCAGCCAGCGTGACGGCGATCGTGATGTCCGGCGGGTCTCGGTCAAGCTGCTCATCGTCTCAATCTTCGTGTCGTCTCTGTCTTCGTGTCGCCCGTCGGGTCGGTGCGACGCCGGTGCGGCCTCGCTTGGAACGGCTCAGGCGATGTTCACGCGCATTTCGCGGCGCAGACGCCGTCATAGCGGTTCCACATCGAAAATCAGCGACGGCAGATCGCCGGAAGTGACGGATGGGGCGGCCGATGCGTCGTCGATCCGGGTATCGAGACCGGCAAGGCCGATGACGAAGCCCAGCGCCGCGCAGGCGGCGAGCGCGGTGACGCGCGGCCAGGCGGGCGACAGATCCCAGTTCAGCAGCACCGTCGGCCAGCGCAGCCAGGCGCCGGTCTGCCGCGGCAGCCGACGCGCCGCCAGCCGGCGGGCGATGCGGTCGGCGCTGGCGTCGTCGGTCCGGGACGGCGCTGCGAAGTAGCGGGTCAACGCGGTGTCGAGGTGATCATCGTCGATGTGATGCGAGGTCATGGCGCGTGTGCTCGTCGGTATCCGGTCTTGCCGGTTTTGATTTTGCCGGCTTCCGCCCCGTCAGTTTTCGTCGTCGCCGCGCAGTTGCGACCGCAGCCGCTGCTTGGCGCGGACCAGAAGCGTCTCCACCGCCGAAACCGAGCTGCCGAGGATTTCGGCGACCTCGGCATTGCTGAGGCCCTCGCGATAGGTAAGCACGATTGCCGCCCTTTGCCGCTCCGGCAATCCGTCGATGGCGGAAGCGACATGCCGGTCGACCTCGGCGCTTTCGAGCCGGTCGCTGGCATCGGGCGCGTCGTCGGCCGGATCGCCGGCCGCCTCGATCGGCAGGATGACCCTGCGGCGTTTCCGGTCAAGGCAGAGATTGACCACGATCCGCGTGAGCCAGGTCTTGAACGAGGCCAGCGGCTGCCAGCGCGGCGCATGGGTCCATACCCGCAGCATGGCGTCCTGCGCCACGTCCTCGGCATCGGCTGTATTGCCGGTGATATGGCGGGCCAGGGCGACGACCGAGCGCAAGTGGCGGCGCGACAGCAGCCGGAACGCGGCTTCGTCGCCGCGTCCGATCCGGACCATGAGCGTTTCGTCGCTGTCATCCATGCGGTCGTGGGAATCGGCATCGAACGGGTCCGTGCATTCTAGTCAGAGGCTCGACGATTGAACGGACGGGAATGGAAAAACCTGCGGCTGCCTCGTGCCGGAAAAGCTGATTCGTTGCAAGATATTGATATCGTTGGGGAACAATCAGGAGACTGGCAGCCTCTGGGCTGGTGATAACCATTTGGCGACCATAACTAACTAACTGACTGCCGCGCCGCGGTCCGGAGACGGAAAGCCGGCGCCCGGCAACTCATGCAGGCTTCGGTGTCGTCAGTGCGGCGGTTTGGTGCCGACATCCGCCAGCGAGAAGCCGGCAACCCGCTTGTAGCGTTCCGACAGGCCACGCAATTCGTCCTGGCTGATGTAATCATCCAGCCGCCCGAATGGCCGGTCGCCGACCAGTTCCTCCACCCGGATATTGATGAAATCCGGCGGATGCTCGCGATTGGTGCGCACGACCTTGGCGGCGGGCTCGCTGCGGGCTGCCTCGTAGGCGCGCAGCGCGTCCTGCGCATCGGCATGGCGGGCCAGCGCGTCGGCCAGCGTCCGGGCGTCGATGGCCGCCTGTGCCGAGCCGTTGGAGCCGCGTGGATACATCGGATGGGCGGCGTCGCCGGCCAGCGTGATCCGGCCGAAGGTCCAGCGCCCGATCGGATCCTTGTCGACCATCGGATATTCGAGAATCTGGTCGGCGTCGCGGATCAGTTGCGCGACGTCGAGCCAGTCGAAGCGCCAGTCTTCGTAGAGTGAATAGAAATCCGCGAGCTGCCCCGGCTTGTTCCAGTCGTTCGCCGCCTCGGTGTCGCGCTTGATCTCGGCCATCCAGTTGATGAGCTGGTTGCCCTCGGCGTCGATGCTGTCGACGATCGAGTAGACGACGATCTTTCCGGTGAGGATGGAGCCGATGCGCATATAGCTGCGGCCGGTGAGGATCGGCTTGCGCCGGGTGATGCCGCGCCAGGTGTTGATGCCGGTGAAGGCGATCCTGTCGTCCGGATAGAACTGCTTGCGGATGACCGAATTGATGCCGTCGCAGGCGACTGCGATATCCGCCCTTGCCGGTGGCAGCGGCGTGCCGTTCTGGTCGGCGAAGCGTATCGTGACGCCATGCGCGTCCTGTTCGACGCCGATGCAGTGATGGCCGGTTAGCACCGCGTCATCGCCGAGACGCTCGCGCACCGCCTGATACAGGATCATGTGCAGGCGGCCGCGATGGATACCGACTTCCGGGTAGTCGTAACCGGCGAAGCGGCCACGGTCCTCCTTGTAGATCAACTGGCCGAAGCGGTTGAAGAAGCAGCTTTCGCGATTCTCGATCCCGGCCGCCAGCAATGCCTCGCCGACGCCGAGCGCGCTGAATTCGCGCATCGCATGCGGCAGCAGGGTGATGCCGACGCCGAGCTCCTTCAGTTCCGGCGTGCGTTCATAGACACGGCAGGCAATGCCCCGCGCCTTCAGATTGAGTGCCAGCGCCATTCCGCAAATGCCGCCACCGATGATCGCAACCTGCATCGTCCGCATCCTCTTCCCCATCGAATGGAAGGGATTGCCAAATCTCTGTCAACATGGCCCTTTTGCTTATCGTTGTTTTCGAGGAGCGCAGAAATTGGATAAGCAGGTTCACGATCGCGGTCTGGCCAAGCGCCGCGCGGTGCTTGGCGACGCCTATGTCGACCGGGCGCTCGCCGAGGTCGACGATTTCAACCGCGATTTTCAGCGGCTGGTGACGCAGTACTGCTGGGGCGAGGCTTGGGGCGACGAGACGCTGACGCCGCGCGAGCGCAGCATCCTCAATCTCGGCATGATCGCCTCTCTGGGCAAGATGCATGAGTTCGAGAGCCACTTCCGCGGCGCGCTCACCAACGGTCTCACGCCGGACGAATTGCGGGCGGTGCTCACCCAGATCACCATCTATTGCGGCGTGCCGGTCGGCGTCGATTGCTTCCGGATCGGCCGCAAGGTTCTTGCCGAAACCAAGAAGGCGTAGCCGGCGGTACGGACGGTGTGGCTGGGCAGGCGCGCTGTCGCACCGGGGCAAGCTGGTCGCGCCGGGACAGTATGATGGATAATGATGACGGCAGTCCGGCTGATTGGCCGCTTTCTGCCGTCATATCGCACCGTCGCCGACCGTGACCCATCGGCAACAGCGATCACATTGACGACATTGGTCTAAATCTGGTCTTGAATGCGCCTTCATCATGGGTCACCTGAAGCGCGAACCTTCGATCTGGGTGGCTGACTGCATGATTCTCCGTCCTGACGCTTCCATACTGAACGTTGCCGTGTCCAACGCTGCCGTCTCCAAAGCAGCTCCTTCCAAAACCGCCCGCTCGAGAACCGCGATCGCGGTGCTCGCGGCTGCGCTCGTGCTGCCGGCCGGCTCGGCGCTGGCGCAGTACTATCCGTCGCAGGAGCCCCGCCTGAACGCGCCGTCGCCCGGATATGTGGCGGACGATCAGCGCGGCGCCGTGGTCCCGCGCGCCTACGAAACCCGCTCGGTTTCGCCGGATGGTTACGGCACGTCGGCGCCGATCGAGGTCAGCCCCGGCTACCCGGTCGAAAACCGTCGCAGCGGCACGCAGCCGGCAGATGGCTGGTCGCCAAGGCCGCCGTCCGGAATCGCCGGCGATCAGGCCGGCCCGGCTTCGGGAGCGCATCCCGCGCCGCCGCCCGCCACGGTTGCAGCCTTGCCGCCGGAGGATCAACCGGAGGTTGGCGAGCCGAAGGAGCTGCCGCCGCAGTTCCAGCGGCAACTGGTCGATTACGGCACCAGGGAACCGGCGGGGACGATCGTCATCGATACCGCCAACACGTTCCTCTATCTGGTCCTCGGCGACGGCAAGGCGCTTCGCTACGGCATCGGCGTCGGCCGCGAAGGGTTCACCTGGACGGGCGCCGAGCGCGTCAGCCGCATGGCGCAGTGGCCCGACTGGCATCCGCCGTCGGAAATGATCGAACGCCAGCCCTATCTGCCGCGGTTCATGGCCGGCGGCGACGGAAACCCGATGGGCGCCCGCGCGCTCTATCTCGGCAAGACGCTGTACCGCATTCACGGCACGAATCAGCCCTCGACGATCGGCACATTCGTGTCGTCGGGCTGCATCCGGCTGACCAACCGGGACGTCGAGGACCTCTACAACCGCGTCCAGGTCGGGACCCGGGTGGTGGTTCTGCCGGGCAAGCCGCCGGCGACGGCGTCCGCTGCGCCCGTCAATACGGCGGCCGGGGGCACTTCGGTCGGCCAGGGCGCTTCGCCTGCGGGTCCGCCGCAGGGCGTTGCGGCGCAGGGCACGATGCCGGTTTCCATGCAGCAGGGGCCGGGCTCGGCCGCTGGCGCCGGACCGGTGAGCGTGGCCGGCCCAGCCTCGGTGCCGGCCTCGGCGCTGCCGCCGGCTCGCTGAACCTGCTTTTTTCCTCTGTGCCGCAGCCCTGATGGCTGTCGATTCGGCGCCGCGCCCTCCGCGCGGCGCCTTTTGTTTGGCCGGTTCGCGAGACCGCCGGATGCGGCGGCGCCAGAGAGGATTTGCACGACGGCGCCAAATGGTGGAAAGAGCCGGGAAACAGGTCGCGCTCCGGCCGTCAAACGCCTAGGTTCCCGTCGCCCTCCATCGCCCGAAGCTTCCCGATCAAGGCCCCCCGATGCTCCGCTGGTTTTACAAGCTGATGCCGAAGGAAGAACGTTTCTTCGAGCTGTTCTCCCAGCATGCCAAAGTCATCAGCGCCGGCGCGGTGGCGCTGCGCGCCATGCTGGAGGGCGGCGACGCGATCACGCTGCAGTATCAGCGGGTGATGGATCGCGAGCACGACGCCGACAACGTCACCCGCGATGTCTTGATCGCCGTGCGCCGCAGCTTCATCACGCCTTTCGATCGCTGGAATATCAAGGACCTGACGACCTCGATGGACAATTCCATCGACCAGATGCAGAAGACCGCGAAGGCGATCATGGTCTTCAAGCTCACCGAATTCACGCCGCAGATGAAGGCGATGGCCGACGATATCGTGCAATGCGCGGAACTGGTCGAACAGGCGGTGCCGCTCCTGAGTTCGATCAGCGCCGAGGCGATCCACATCAGCAAGATCTCCGAGCAGATTTCGATGATCGAGGGCCGCGCCGACGAGCGCCACGACAACGGCCTCAAGGAGCTGTTCGAGCAATACGGGCAGACCAATCCGATGGCCTTCATCACCGGCAACGAGGTCTATGACCATCTGGAGAAGGTGGTGGACCGCTTCGACGACGTCGCCAACGTCATGCAGGGCATTGTTCTCGAACATATCTGATCTGCCAGGCCCCGCATGGATGCGCTCATACTCAGTTTTCCGCTGCTGGTCGGCCTGATAGCCGTCGCGCTGATTTTCGATTTTCTCAACGGCCTGCACGACGCGGCCAATTCCATCGCCACGATCGTCTCGACGCGCGTCCTGCGGCCGCAATATGCCGTCGCCTGGGCGGCGTTCTTCAACTTCATCGCCTTCCTGTTCTTCGGCCTGCATGTGGCGCAGACCATCGGCACCGGCATCATCTCTCCCGAAGTGGTGACGCCGCACGTCATCTTCGGCGCGCTGATGGGCGCCATCGCCTGGAATCTGATCACCTGGGCGCTCGGCATTCCCTCGTCGTCCTCGCATGCGCTGGTCGGCGGACTGGTCGGCGCCGGCATCGCGAAAGCGGGCTTCGACGTGATCGTCTGGAAGGGATTGATGCCGACGATCGCGGCGATCTTCGCCTCGCCGCTGACCGGCTTCATCCTCGGCCTGCTGCTGATCCTGATCCTGTCGTGGATGTTCCTGCGCTCGCGGCCGTTCGTCGTCGACAGCACCTTCCGGCGGCTGCAATTCGTCTCGGCGTCGCTCTACTCGCTCGGACACGGCGGCAACGATGCACAGAAGACCATGGGCATCATCGCCGTGCTGCTCTATTCGCAGGGCTATCTGAACGGCGACTTCTACGTGCCGTTCTGGGTGGTGATCAGTTGTCAGGCGGCGATGGCGCTGGGGACGCTGTTCGGCGGCTGGCGCATCGTCAAGACCATGGGCTCGAAGATCACGCGGCTGACGCCGATGCAGGGCTTCTGCGCCGAAACCGGCGGCGCCGCGACGCTGTTCACGGCGACCTGGCTCGGTATTCCGGTGTCGACCACGCACACCATCACCGGCGCCATCGTCGGTGTCGGATCGTCGCGGCGGACATCGGCGGTGCGCTGGAATGTCGCCGGCAACATCGTCATTGCGTGGATCGTCACGATCCCGGCATCAGCGCTGCTGGGCGGGCTGTTCTATTGGCTGTCGTCGCTGTTTGAGTAGCGTTCTGATCTGACGGAGCGGCCTGGATCGCGACCATCGATAGGAAGCGCTCGACCTCGCCGCGCAGATTGCTGGCGGCGTGTTCGACGGATTCGGAGGCTTCGAGCACGGTCTGCGCCGAATGCCGGGTTTCCTCGGCGGCAGCGGCAACATGGCCGAGCACGGTGACGATGGTCTTGCTGCCGTCGGCGGCGCTGATCACGTTCTGGGAGATCGAGCCGGTTGCCGAACTCTGCTGCTCGATGGCGCTCGCCACCGTCGACGTGCAGGTTTCGATATCCTGCATGCGCGTGGCGATGCGGGCGATCGCCTCGACAGCGCTGGCGGTCGAATTCTGGACTGCCGCGATCTGGTTGGCGATATCCTCGGTCGCCTTCGCCGTCTGTACCGCCAGCGATTTGACCTCCGCCGCGACCACCGAGAATCCGCGGCCGGCATCGCCGGCGCGCGCCGCTTCGATGGTGGCGTTGAGCGCCAGCAGGTTGGTCTGCTCGGCGATGGTGCGGATCATCTTGATGACGTCCCGGATCTCCCGCGCCGCCTGCGCCAGCGCATCGATCTGCTGGTTGGTGCTGTGCGCCTCGCCGACCGCCGCGCGCACCACCTGGCTCGTCTGCGATAGCTGACGGTTGATCTCGGTGATCGAGGATGCAAGTTCGTCCGCCGCCACCGCCGCCGTATCGACATTGGCGGAGGCCTCGTTGGAGGTCTGCACGGCGCTGTCGGCGCGCTGCGAGGTCTGGTCGGAGGACCGGAACAGCAGTTCGGACGTCGTGCGCATTTCGACGGCGCTGTCGGATACGGTCCGCAGCAGATTCTCGACACGCCCACGGAACATCGCGATAGCGTTTTCGATCAGCTCCCGGCGTTGCGTGGCATCCTCCATCGCAATGCGTTCCTGCGCGACCCGGCGCTGCTCGGTGATGTCGTCGTGGGTGGCGACCCAGCCGCCGGACTGCAACGGCGCATTGCGCACGGCGACCAGCCGGCCGTCCTGCGAGGCCACTTCGTTGGCGATCGTTTCTCCTCTTTTCATTGCGTCGATCAATCGACGGCGATATTCCGTCGGATCGTGGGTGAATTCGCCGCTCGTGTAGCGGTGTTCGAGCACATCGATCAGCGCCGCACCGGGTTTCACGATGTCCGGCGACAGCCGGTACATTTCAAGAAACCGCGTATTGCACAACGCCAGCCGTTCGGATTCGTCGAACATGCACAGGCCTTGCGACATGTGGTTGACGGCGGTGCGCATGCGTGCCGCTTCGCCTTTCAGCGTCCGGCATGTCGCGGCGCCGAGCAGGTTCATGGCCGCGAGACCTGCAATCGCCGCAATCAGCGCGGCAATAAGCGGATCCTGGGCCGTGAATTCGCGCAGGAGGATAAAGACAAGCACGGTGCAAATGAGCCCGGCCAGAATGACAAGACGCCAGTCGAGCGAACGGGCGAGGCGAAAAATAGAGCGCAGCATTAGAAAAATACCCGGCGATATTCCCGGACCATGCCCGCGCCCGGTTTTTTTATGGTTAATCCGCGGTCAATCCGAATCTTAAGAACTTCGCAACCGCGGCGGCCGTAATCGGCTGGCAGAAGCGGTGTGAATGCCGTTTGCCGCCCGGTCGGCGCAGTTCTGCCAAGGTCGGATGACAGTCTGCTTCGGATCGCCGGGTTGGGGCGGATCATTGGGGATATTGTCGATGAAGGCGTTTCGGCTGATGGCCGCGCTGGCGGTCACCGCGATGCTGGCGGCCTGTGCGGGGCAGGAGCAACCGCCGTCGGGACAGCCGAGCTTCTACCAGAGCCTGGCAAAGCCGGGCGCGCAGCTCGACACCGCGGCTGCGGTTTCGATGTTCTCGGGCTATCGCATCAAGAACGGGCTCGACCCGCTGACCCTCGATCCGGAACTCAACCGGCTCGCCGAAGCGCAGGCGCAGGCGATGGCCAGGCGCGACAAGCTCGACCACGACGTCATCAAGCCGTTCAATGCCCGGCTGAAAGCCTCGGGCTACAAAGCGGCGACGGCGGCGGAGAATATCGGCGCCGGCTATCACACGCTGGCGGAGGCCTTCTCGGGCTGGCGCGACTCGCCGCCGCATCGCGCCAATATGCTGCTGCGCGGTGCGCGGCGGATGGGGATCGCCGCCGTCTATGCGCCGAAGTCTAAATACAAAGTCTATTGGTCGCTGGTTCTGGCCGCTCCCGATACGAATAACTGAGCTCGCGGCGTGACAGGGCCGGCAGCGCGGACTAGAGTCCCGCACCGTTCATCGAAACGGTGCAGCACTCTAGGTTTCTGATGTGTCGCGTTTTCTTCACGCGAACCGATCCCCGCTTCGCCTGAAGACGCTCTAGGGTCGCTCAGCCGGGACTGTCCATGCTGCCGCCGATCCGCAACTACGACGACCTCTATCGCGAATTCCGCTGGGCGATCCCGGCCCACTACAATATCGGCGTCGATGTCTGCGACCGCTGGGCGCAGGCCGAACCGGACCGGCTGGCGATCGTGCATGTGCGTGCCGACGGCCGGCAGGAGCAGATCAGCTATGGCCGGCTGCGCGACACGTCCAACCGGCTGGCGAATGTGCTGCGCGCGCATGGCGTCGCGCGGGGCGACCGGGTCGCCATCCTGCTGCCGCAGATGCCGGAGGTCGCGGCCGCGCATATTGCGGTCTACAAGCTCGCCGGCATCGCACTGCCGCTCGCCATCCTGTTCGGCGGCGATGCGCTCAGCTATCGGCTGCAGAATGCCGGGGTCAAGGCGGTCATCACCAATGCGCAGGGGCTGACCAAGCTGACGGCGGTGCGCGACCGGCTGCCGGATCTCAGCCTCGTTCTCACGGTCGACGGCGGCGCGGCGGACGGCGCGCTCGATTTTGCCGCGGCGCTTGCCCATGCGTCTTCCGATTTCACCGCCGAGGATACGGCGGCCGACGATCCGGCGCTGATGATCTTCACCTCCGGCACCACCGGCCAGCCGAAGGGCGCGCTGCATGCGCACCGCGTGCTGCTCGGCCATCTGCCCGGCGTCGAGATGCCGCATGATTTCTTCCCGCAGCCGGGCGACCGTTTCTGGACGCCGGCGGACTGGGCCTGGGCCGGTGGCCTGCTCGATTGTCTGCTGCCGAGCCTGCATCACGGCGTGCCGGTGGTGGCGCGGAAGTTCGACAAGTTCGATCCGGACGAGGCGTTCGCGCTGATGGCGTCGGCCGGCGTGCGCAACGCCTTTATCCCGCCGACCGCCTTGCGCATGCTGCGCTCGGCGCCGTCGCCGAAGGGCCGCTTCGATATCCGGCTGCGCAGCGTCGGCTCCGGCGGCGAGACGCTTGGCGCGGAAGTCTACGAGTGGGGCAAGTCGGCGCTCGGACTCGAGATCAACGAATTCTACGGCCAGACGGAATGCAATCTGGTCGTTTCCGCCTGCGCGCAGATCGACGTCTATCGCGCGGGTGCGATGGGCAAGGCGGTGCCCGGCCACAATGTCGCGGTCATCGATGCGCAAGGCCAGCCGGTGAAGCCGGGCGAGACCGGGCAGATCGCCGTGCAGCGTCCCAATCCGGTGATGTTCCTCGAATACTGGGGCAAGCCGGAAGCCACCCGCGACAAGTTTATCGGCGACTGGATGCTGACCGGCGATCAGGGCGCGATGGACGAGGACGGCTATATCCATTTCATCGGCCGCGACGACGACGTCATTACCTCGGCCGGCTATCGCATCGGCCCCGGCGAGATCGAGGATTGCCTGATCCGTCATCCGGCGGTGGCGCTGGCGGCAGTGGTCGGCAAGCCGGACCCGCTGCGCACCGAGATCGTCAAGGCGTTCATCGTGCTCAAGCCGGATCAGGCGCCGAGCGAGGCGCTGGCGTCGCAGATCCAGGATTTCGTGCGCCGGCATCTTTCCGCGCACGAATATCCGCGCGAGGTGGCGTTCATCGAGCAATTGCCGATGACGACGACCGGCAAAGTGATCCGGCGGTTGCTGCGCGAGCAGGCGTGAGACTGCCGCGGCCGCTTCGGTCCCGTGACAGCGTCTGCCAGAGATCTGCCGGCCATAAATTCATATGTGCATGAAACGCAGCGGGAGCGTCCGCGTGTTCCCGCTTCATGTCTTCTTAAACAAGATCGTGCCTGCTGGTACGGCGTGTTCCAGAAAACGCGGATTGTCCGGATCGCTGGCGGTTGAACGGCAGGGATATGATGACGTGGAAAGAATAACCGTCAATTTATCGGACTATCCCGATCTCGTGGTGATCTATCTTGGGATGCGGGTGAACGCCTTTCGCGGCATCAGGACGCTCCTCGGATTCGGACCGAAGATTTCGGGCGTCGCGAATGAAAAGCCCAACGGCCTACTGGCGCACGACAACATCATCTATTCGCTTTGGCCGCTGCATATCGGCATGCGCCAGTACTGGCGCGACTTTGAAAGTCTCGAAAGCTGGGCGCGCTCTGAGCCGCATCGGGACTGGTGGCGTGGTTTCCTGAGGGATTCGAAGGGCACCGGTTTCTGGCACGAAGCCTATTTCATGCGTGGCGGCATGGAGGCCGTCTATGTCGATGTCCCGGAGATCTTCGGCCTGCGCAAGTTCACGCCGAATATCCCCGCGAAGGGAGCGATGTTTTCGTCACGGCAGCGAGCGCAGCGAGAAGGGAGCGCCAGCTCGCCTTCCGTTGTCGGGGAAACCGAATTGTACCGTCAGGCTTCAACGGACTGAGAAACATCGCAACAGGATTGCATCATGAATAGGTTTGATTTGTTTCGTTTCCGCAGCGCGGCGATCATCGCTCCGGTCTTGCTGATGTCGGCGGTTGCGGCGCAGGCCGGCCAGATCAATCTCACCGTCACGGGTGCGCGCAATGCCGACGGCATCGTCCGCTGCGGCCTGTTCGCATCGGCGGCCGGATTCCGCGAGCCCGGCAAGGAGGCAAGCGAGGCCACCGGAAAGATCAGCGGCAACAGCGCTTCCTGTTCGTTCAAGGCGGTGCCGAATGGCACATATGCCATCGCCGTTTTCCACGCCGAGCGGGGAGAGCGGAAGATGGATATCGGCTTGTTCGGCAAGCCGAAGCAGGGAGTCGGGTTCTCGCGCAATCCGTCGATCACATTCGGACCGCCGGATTTCGATGCGGCGGCGTTTGCGGTCGGCGCGGCGCCGGTCAATCTGACGATCAAGCTGAATTATTAAGCGGCGGAGATGTCGTCGATCGCTGCCGGAAAGACGTGACGTCCGTCGTCTCCGAGCGGCAGCGGCACGGTGTTGATCACCGTGGCGAGCGGCAGCGGGCCGTAGAGATGCGGAAACAGCGCGCCGCCGCGCGAGGGTTCCCATTTCAGCGCCGCTCCGAGCCGGCCGTCGTCGACGGTGACGAGCACGAGGTCGCGCTCGCCGGCAAAATGCTTCGCCGCGGTCTCCCGCACCTGACCGGCGGTGGAGAAATGGATGTAGCCGTCGCGCTTGTCGACGGCCGCGCCGTGATAGAGGCCGGCCTCTTCAGCGGCGGCCCAGTCCGCCGCGGTGCAGATCTTGTAGATCATCGCGATGCCGGCAGCGGCAGTGTCAGCCGCGGGTGCGGTGGCGCTTCTTGCGCTTGACCTTGCGCTCCGGCGGCGGCGCAAAGCCGGTGAAGCGCGGGTTCTGGGTGCAGAAGCCGCGATTGCCGCCGACGATGGCCTGTCGGCACTGCTCGAAGCTGCGGAACTGGCAGTTCTCCTGCACCTGTCCGGCGCCGATGCTGGCGTTGGCGCACCAGGGACCCTCGTAACGGGGCGTATACCACCAGTCGAACCAGTCGGCGTGCGCCGGGACAGCCTGGAAACCGAGCAGAATGGCAGCCAGCGCGGCGGGGATGATCGCGGTTCGCATCGCGGTTCGCATGGGATTCTCCGGGAGCCTCGTGTGGCCGCCAATCTATTGGCCGGGGTGGCGAAAGCAAGGCTGCCGTGCCGGCGAGCGCATGATCCCGGTTGAGCAAGGGCGCGGATCCGGGCGCGGCGAGCCTGGTTCAGCGGGCCGGGCGGCGCGGCGCTCTCGATGCCACCGGTGCCGCTGCGGTCGTCTTGCGCTTTGGCGATGGCCGCCCTTTGCGCGACGGCGGCGTCCGGCCGTTGGCTGCGATCCGCCGGGCGATCTCCCTTGTGGAGGGGATGCGGCCGTGATGCGTCGCCTCGTCGGTTGCGAGGTTCTCGATGATCGTCAGCAATGTCTGCCGTGTGGTCGCAACATCGGCGGCTTTGGTCCCGCGGATGGCGATGGCGTTGACGTCGACCGCCAGCGGCACCAGCCGATGCTTGAGCTGCCGGCCGGCCGGCGTGAGAAAGACGAACACCTTCTTCCTGTCGTCGGACATCCGCCGCCGCGTGACATAGCCGAGCCGTTCCATCGCCTGCAGCGCCGAGAATGTCGTCGGCTCCATGACGCCGGCCTGTTCGCTCAGTTCGCGCTGCGTCAGCCCGTCCGTCTCCCAGAGGACGCGCAGAAAGGTCCAGTGGCCGAGCGACACATCGTGTTGGGCGAGCCGCATCTGCAGCGCCCGCAGCAGCGCGCGGGTGGCGTCCTTCACCAGATGCGCGAGGCGATCGTTCGGCACCGCGCCGCGCCAGTGCCGCAGGATCACCTGCGTGTCGCTGCGTTGCCGGGGCTGTATCGCGGGCTTGTCTTGTGGCTTGTCTTGCGGTTTGCGCGGTGGCTTGACGGAGGACTTCGTCGTTTTCTTCTTCGCTGCTCGTCTGGTCGTATTTCTGGACAATTGTCTGCTGCTCATTGCCGGATGCTGCTCTGGTGGCGCAGCGCAATATCTGTCCGATCGCGGGCGGAACGCAAGATTGCCAGGCAGACTTCCAGCGTGCCGAGCGCCCATGCGCCGCTGTGCAGCGGCGGCTGGCCGTTGACCGCGGCGTCGTAGAATTCGTCGATCACCTCGGCGCGCGGAATGTCGCGCACGGGCAGGGGATCGAGCCGGGGCGCCCGGTCGTCATAGATCATCACGCCCTCGGGCGTCAGCCGCAGATCGGCGCCGTCGCAGGAGACGACCATCAGGCCGAAGTTCTGATGCCGGCGATCCGGAGTCGCTGGCGGCAGACCGGCATAGCCGGCGCCGCCATAGTTGCGCGCAGCTTTCAGCGCCGCTTCGCATTCCGCGTCGGTGTTACGCAGCGCCTTGCGCGCTGCGCCGTAGCGGCTGCGGTCCTTGGGCAGGCCCATCTCGCCGATCCAGCCGTTGAATTCATCGGTGTCGAAGCGGCCATAGCCTTGATAGGTCAGCGTCGCGAAGGCGCCGCCGGCGAAATTCAGCAGTGCCGCATAGGCGCCCTCGGTCGGCCGGGCCGGGTCCCAGGAGCCGGTGGCCGCCCGCACGGTGTCGACCAGACCGCCGCCGAGCAGCCGGGCGATGTCGATCTGGTGAGCACCCTGGCTGAACACGACGCCGCCGCCCTGCGCGGTGAGCATCTCCTCGGGCCGCCGTGGTCGGTACATGTAGTCGGTGAAATTGAGGCCGGTGATCATCCGCACCGCGCCGACCGCGCCGCTCTCGATGATCCGGCGCGCCTGCAGCACCGGAGCGTTGAAGCTGTGGCTGTGCCCGACGACGATATGCACGCCCGCGGCGCGGGCGGCGGCGATCATCGCCTCGCATTCCGCGACGGTGATCGCCATCGGCTTCTCGACGAGAACATGTTTGCCCGCTGCCGCTGCCGCGCAGACATGTTCGGCATGCAGTTGGTGCGGCGTCGCGACGTAGACTGCCTCGACGCGGGAGTCACCGCAGAGGGCTTCCGCCGTCTCGTAGGTGGCGGCGGCGAAGTCGGTGGCGAAGCGCTGCCGCGCTTCCGGTCGCGGGTCGGCGGCGGCCGCCAGCTCGATTCGCTTATCCGCCACCAGCGTCGGCAGCATGAGGGTGAAGGCGCGGCCGAGCCCGAGGACGCCGAGGCGGAGGCTGCGCTGGCGGGAGGCGGTGTCGGCCACGGCGCTACCGGTCGATGACGAGTTGCGCGGACCTGGCGCGCGAGACGCAGATCATGATGTTGCTGGCGCGTTCATGGTCGCCGAGCACCAGATCGCGATGATCGGCCTCGCCTTCCAGCAGCGTCGTGCGGCAGGTGCCGCAGGTGCCGCTCTCGCACGAGCTCGGCACGTCGTGTCCGGCAGCGCGCACGGCGTCGAGAATGGTGACGCCGACCGGCACCTCGATCACCTCGCCGGACCGTGCCAGCTTGACGGTAAACGGCTTGTCGTCGGGCTTCGCCACCTTGCCCTCGACGAAGGATTCGAAGTGGACGGCGCTTTGCGGCCAGTGCCCGCTCATGTCGCGAACGCTCTCCATCAGCGCACGCGGGCCGCAGCAATAGATATGCGCGAGGTTCCTGCGTTCCTCCAGCGCCGGCCACAGGTCGAGCATCCGCTCCGGGTCGCCGCCGTCATGGTGCATTACCACCTTGCCCCTGAACTCCGGTGCGCTCAGCTCCTCCCGGAAGGCCGTCGCTTCGGGTGAGCGGGTGCAATAATAGAGCTTGAAGGTCTTGCCGTCTTCGGCCGCGATCTCGCGGATCATCGCCATGATCGGCGTGATGCCGATGCCGCCGGCGATGAAGATGAAATTCCGCGCGTTCCCGGGCAATGCGAAATCGTTGACCGGCGACGCGACCGACAGGTCGTCGCCGGCCTGCGCCGCGTCGATCAGGCTCGCCGATCCGCCGGTGCCGGCCGTCTCGCGCTTGACGGCGATGACGTAGCGCTCGCGTTCCGCCGGATCGTTACACAATGAATATTTGCGTACCGTGCCGTTGGGGACCCGGACTGAAATATGCGCGCCGGCGGTGAACGGCGGCAGTTCGCCATCGTCCGGCCGGCGAAGCTCGAACCGGTGGATGCCGGCGGCGATCATCTCCCGCTGCGTCAGGCGCAGGGTGAGCGAGGGGGCTGGCATTCCCGTCATCGGTGGTTCCGCATCCGGCGGCGACCGGCTTCCGCTGCGTTCACCCTGCCGGGGATGCCGCTCGGAAAGCGCCGGCGCGCCGCCTGTGTTGACTGTGCGCCGCACAATCGGCGCCGGTTTTTGCCCTCGACAGGCAGGCTGTAACGCTTATAAACTAAAATACTTAGATCGCTAATAATTTTTCCAGCGACTGTCGCCGCAGATGTTGTGACGGGAGATGCCGAGATGATGACCCGTGAAGAGAACGAGTTGCTGTGCCGCGTCGAGGGCGATGCGCCGATGGGGCAGATCATGCGCCGGCACTGGATCCCCGCCTGCCTCTCGGAAGAGGTGGCGGAGCCTGACGGCAAGCCGGTGCGCACCCGGCTGCTCGGCGAGGATCTGATCGTGTTCCGCGACAGCGACGGGAAGCTCGGGGTGCTCGACGAATATTGTCCGCATCGCCGCGTCTCGCTCGCCTATGCGCGCAACGAGGAGTGCGGTCTGCGCTGCCTCTACCATGGCTGGAAGATGGACGTCGCCGGCAACGTGCTGGAGATGGCTTCCGAGCCGCCGGAGAGCGGCTTCGTCGACAAGGTGAAGATGAAAGCCTATCCGACGCATGAATGGGGCGGTTTCGTCTGGGCCTATATGGGGCCGGCGGAGACCATGTCGGCGTTCGAGCCGCCGGCCTTCGCGCCGACCGCCGACACGCAGGTGTCGATCGTCAAGATCCGCGTCAACTGCAACTGGGCACAGATCCTCGAAGGGCAGATCGATTCCGCGCATTCATCGAGCCTGCATTCGTCGGACATGCGCCCGGCGCGCGTCGACAGCGCCAAGGCGGTGGACACGCACTGGCTGCGGCCCTCGACCGACAAGGCGCCGCGCCTGCAGGTCGAGCGGACCAGCTACGGCTTCCATTATGCGGCGATCCGCCGGCCGATCACCAATGCAGCGACGCAGGACTACATCCGCAAGACGGTCTATATCGCACCCTTCACCGCGCTGATCCCGCCGAACAATCAGTATAACGTCACCACGGTGCTGGCGCCGATCGACGACACGCATACGGCGTTCCACTTCATCGCCTGGAACCGCAGCGACAATATCGACCAGGAGGCGTGGCGGAAATTCAACGTGGCGCAGCCGGGGATCGATGTCGACAGCGATTATCGCAGCCTGCGTACCCGCGACAACGATTACGGGCAGGACCGCAGCGCGATGAAGCTCGGAAATTTCACCGGCATCCGCGGCATCCCCAATCAGGACATCGCGATGTGGGAAACGATGGGGCCGATCGCCGACCGCACGCGCGAGCGGCTCGGCGCCAGCGATCTGGCGGTGGTGGAATTCCGCCGGCTGATGGTCGACGCGGCGCGGGCGTTCCAGGAACGCGGCGAGGTGATCGGCCGGACCCAGCCGCATATCCCGCATGCCGGCATCGCCTCGTTCCAGGGCATGATGCCGAAAGGCGCGAGCTGGCAGGCGGCCGGCAATGCCCCGGATGCCGGCGGCGACGACAGCGACAAGAAAGAATGCGTCGCTTGATGGCGCGGCGTCACGCCGGCTCGCAGGGAAAAGAACACGACCAGGCGAAAGGAGGCAATTGCAGCAGGGCCAACAGCCGCGCAAGATGCACATTGACCGGGGTTGGTTGCCGTCGGCCGGCGTCTGCCGGCGTTACGGTATGGCGGTGGGGATCCGCATGATGCCTGATGCGATCGACGCCGCAATGAGCGCGATTCAAAACACGATTTCATGAACGACAGCATGAAACATCAACATAATGAAACTGACAGGGAGGATGCAGATGCAGACACGGAACGCACGGTCGCAAAGCGTACAGCCACGGAATGCGTGGTCACGGGCGCTCTGCCGCATGGTTGTCGTGGCCAGCGCGACACTGATGGCGGGCTCCGCTCTGGCCGATGACACGCTGAAGCTGGCGGTCGGTCAGCGCGGCAACTGGGATACCTCGGTATCTGAGGTCGGCCAGAAAGCCGGCATCTTCAAGAAACACGGCCTGGTGCTCGAGATCGTCTATACGCAGGGTGCCGGCGAGACGCAGCAGGCGGTGATCTCCGGCAGCGTCGATATCGGCGTCGCCGCCGGCGTGATGGGTGTGCTCGGTGCTTATTCCAAGGGCGCGCCGGTGCGTGTCATCGGTGCGGAAACCACCGGCGCCGGCGATCTCTACTGGTACGTCAAGGCGGATTCGCCGATCAAGACGATCAAGGATTTCAGCGGCAGGACCGTCGCCTATTCGACGAACGGCTCGTCCACGCACGGTGTCGTCACCGCCTTCGTCAAGGAGAACGGCATCACCCCGAAGCTGACGGCCACCGGTGGTCCGCCGGCGACGCTGACGCAGGTGATGTCGGGGCAGATCGATGTCGGCTGGGCGGCGCCGCCCTTCGGCCTCGACCAGCTCGATCAGAAGCAGATCCGGCGGATCGTCACCGGCAACGACACCAAGGCGTTCTCCGGGCAGACCGTGCGGTTGCTGATCACCACCGCGAACGTGCTCAAGACCCGCAAGGACGTCATCGACCGCTACATGAAGGCTTACCGTGAAACGGTCGACTTCATGTACAAGAACCCCGAGGCGCTGAAGATCTACTCCACCTGGCTCAATATCACCGAGGCCAAGGCGAAGCGCACGCGCGACGATTTCTTCCCCGGCGATGCAATCAATCCCGACAAGATCGTCGGCCTCGATCAAATCGTCAATGACGCCGTCGCGCTGAAATTCACGGCATCGAAACTGACCAAGGAACAGTTGACGGAACTGATCCAGATCCCGCCGCGCAAATAGCGGTCGCCGCGGCGCCCGCCCACGCGGCCGGCGCCGTCGCGCGATCCCGGCCCGAAGCCGTCGCGACGCTCATCGTCGCGGCGGTTTTTTTCGTGGCCGTCTGTTCCGCGCCGATGGCGCTGCGGCATCTCGCCGCCAGGGGACGGAAGGCGGTGCCCGGTCGGGCCCGATCCGGCCGGGCAATTGTGCGGCGGCCACGGCGTCTGGAGCGAAGCGGAGACCGGTTCGTGTACAGAAAACACGCCGGAACACGCGTGGAGAGCCTCGCTTCTGCTTCCGTCAGAAGTGAAGCCCCAGAGGCCGGGCTGCGCCGAATGGCGGATGTCGGACTTGCTCGCGCGGTCCCCGGCTTTCTGCTAGGCACGGGGTGGCTGGCATGCGTCTGCGCGCCGTGGGGTGGAGCCGGAGTTTCGTTCGAGGGGAGAATGCTACATTGGTTGCGCACCGTCGCGTGCTTTTTCCGGGATAGGATCGGCTGGAACCGGATCGGCCTGCTGCTGAGCCTCTCGATTATCGCGGTGGCGCTGGTGGTGCTCTACCGCATCCTGCACAATCTCAATCTGGGCGAAGTTGTCGCGGCGCTGCAGAAGGTCGAAAGCGGCCATATCGCGCTGTCCGCCCTGGCCGTCGCCGCCGGCTATTTCACCCTGACCTTCTACGATCTCTTTGCGTTGCGCGCGATCGGCCAGCACGATGTTCCCTACCGGATCGCGGCGCTCGGCGCATTCACCAGCTATTCCGTCGGGCATAATGTCGGCGCCAGCGCCTTCACCGGCGGCGCCGTCCGTTACCGCGTTTATTCGTCGTGGGGGCTCGATGCCATCGCCGTCGCGAAAATCTGCTTTATCGCCGGCCTGACCTTCTGGCTCGGCAATGCCGCCGTGCTCGGGCTGGGCATCGCCTATCATCCGGAAGCGGCGAGCGCCATCGACCAGTTGCCGCCGTCGCTCAATCGCGTTCTGGCGGCCGTGATTCTGGTGGCCCTGGTGAGCTACGTCGCCTGGGTGTGGCGCGGAGAACGGGTGATCGGGCGGCGCGAATGGAAGGTGACGCTTCCCGGCGGGCCGCTGACGCTGCTGCAGATCGTCATCGGCATCGTCGATCTGTGCTTCTGCGCCCTGGCGATGTACATGCTGTTGCCGGATCAGCCGGCGGTCGATTTCGTCACCGTCGCGGTCATTTTCGTGACGGCGACGCTGCTCGGCTTCGCCAGCCATTCGCCCGGCGGTCTTGGCGTGTTCGATGCGGCGATGCTGATCGCCCTCTGGGAGTTCAATAAGGAAGAGCTGGTTGCGGCGCTGTTGCTGTTCCGCCTGTTGTATTACATCACGCCGTTCGCGCTCTCGTTGCTGGTGCTCGGCGTGCGTGAATTGTTGCTGGGGCTGCGGCCGGCGCCGCCGGCGAGGATGCCGGACGTCGACGCCGGCGCGCCGATCAAGAGCGAGCTGATGTGCGAGAAGCGGAAATCGACTGACGCTGCATGACGGCGACCGACCAGAAAGGTTGGCTGGCGCGCCTGCAGGCTGCATGGACCGCCGCCTGGCAGGCTCTCGGCGGAATCGACATGGAGGTCGAGAGGTCGCGGCTGCCGGCGACGTTGCCGCAGGCGCCGCTGCTCGAAAACCTGATCGCGGTGCTGCCGGTTCCGACGATTCTGATCGATCGCAACGAGACCGTGCGGGCGTTCAATCTTGCAGCGATTGATATCGCGCCGGTGCTGCAGCAGGGCCAGCCCATGCTGATCGGGCTGCGGGTGCCGGAACTGATCGACGCCGTGCGCCGGGCGGGAGCGACGCGCCAGTCGCAACGGGTCGAGTTCGAGCAGCGCGTGCCGCATCCGCGCTATTTCGAGGCGTTCATCAATCCGGTGTCGCTGCCTGCCGACCCGGCGGACGGCCGCGTCGATTATTTGCTGATCGCCTTCAACGACCTGACGCCGCTGCGCCGGGTGGAGGAAATGCGGGCCGACTTCGTGGCCAATGCCAGCCATGAGTTGCGCACGCCGCTTGCCGCGCTCCTGGGGTTCATCGAAACCCTGCAAGGGTCGGCGCGCGACGATGCGCCGATGCGCGAGAAGTTTCTCGGCATCATGCGCGAACAGGCGGCGCGCATGGCGCGGCTGATCGACGATCTGCTGTCGCTGTCGCGCATTGAACTCAACGTGCATGTCCGCCCGAGCGCCGAAGTCGACCTTGTCGGCGTCGTCCGCCAGGTCGCCGACGGTCTGCAGATGCTGGCGCGCGACCGCGATGTCACCGTTCACATTTCCGCCGACGAGCCGATCACCATCGCCGGCGAGCGTGATGAACTGGTTCGTGCCTTCGAGAACCTCGTCGAGAACGCGCTCAAATACGGCAGCGAGGGCAAGCGCGTCGATCTGGGAGTGCGCCGCGTGCAGACCAAGTCCGGCATACCGGAGGCCGAGGTCAGCGTGCGCGATTATGGTCCGGGCATTCCCGCCCAGCACCTGCCGCGGCTCACCGAGCGGTTTTACCGCGTCAATGCCACGACCAGCCGTGCCCAGGGCGGCACCGGCCTCGGACTGGCGCTGGTCAAGCATATCCTCCACCGCCACGGCGGACGGCTGACGATCGACAGCCGGGAGGGCAGCGGGGCGACTTTCACGGCGTATCTGCCGATCCACAGCCCGCGTTCCGCAAAAGTCAAAAATATATAGTTATCTCAATATCTTGATCTGTCATCTGACTGTCATCGAGCGCTCATAGAACGGTGACATGAGCCGACTAGGACACCTTGCGTTTCCGGGCACCGTGACTGGCCACCCGGCCGAACAACGGGCCCGAAAACCAATATCGGCGTCAATGCAACAGCCAGGTCGCACCGGCACAAGAGCGGATCGTCGTCCGCCGCTGCACGCGATCCGGCAACATGGAGAACACAGGTGAAACCCATCCGCACGCTGCTGGCTGCCGGCTTTGCTGCCGCCATGCTGGCTCCGGCCCTGCCAACCATCGCTTCGGCGGCCGACATTTCCGGCGCCGGCGCGACCTTCCCCTATCCTGTCTATGCCAAGTGGGCCGATGTCTACAAAAAGGAAACCGGCGTCGGGTTGAACTACCAGTCGATCGGCTCCGGCGGCGGTATCAAGCAGATCAAGGCGCGCACCGTGACCTTCGGTGCCACCGACGCGCCGCTTTCCGGCAAGGACCTCGACGCCTCGGGTCTGGTTCAGTTCCCGATGGTGATGGGCGGCATCGTTCCGGTCATCAATGTCGACGGCATCAAGCCGGGCGAGATCGTCCTCGACGGCCCGACGCTGGCGAAGATCTTCGTCGGCGATGTGAAGAGCTGGGACGACGCCGCCATCCAGAAGCTCAATCCGGACGTTAAGCTGCCGAAGCAGGCGATCGCCATCGTGCATCGCTCGGACGGATCGGGCACCACCTACAACTTCACTTATTATCTCTCCGAGATCAGCGCCGACTGGAAGTCGAAGGTCGGCAACAGCACCGCGGTGCAGTGGCCCGTCGGTATCGGCGCGAAGGGCAATGAAGGCGTCGCCAACAACGTCGCACAGACCAAGGGTGCGATCGGCTATGTCGAATATGCCTATGCCAAGCAGAACAAGCTGACGCATGCGAACATGGTCAACAAGGCCGGCAAGGTCGTTGCACCGAACGCCAATACGTTCCAGGCGGCGGCCGCGAATGCCGACTGGAAGTCGCAGCCCGGCTACGGCGTCATTCTCGCCAACCAGCCCGGCGAAGCGTCGTGGCCGATGACCGCCGCGACCTGGATCCTCATCTACAAGCAGCCGAAAGATGCGGCCGCGACCGCCGAGGCGCTGAAGTTCTTCGCCTGGTCCTACGCCAAGGGCGGCAAGATGGCCGATGAACTCGACTACGTGCCGATGCCCGCCAATGTCGTCGGCGACATCCAGAAGACCTGGACCGCCGAGATCAAGGACGGCGCGGGCAACCCGCTGTTCACGGCGAGCAACTGATGTTGCGGGCGGGCGCCGCGAACCGGCGCCCGCTTCTTTCATTCCAGCGTAGCAGGCGGGAGACGGTTGTGAGCGAGTTGGCGTTACGGGGATCGGCAGTGTCCGCTTCCGCGGCGGATGCCCGGCATAAAACCCTGAGCCGGCTGCGGACCGGCGACCGGCTGTTCCGGTACCTGACACAGGCGGCCGCGCTGGCCGTGCTCGGCATTCTCGGCGCCGTCATCATCGCGCTGATCATCGGTTCGTGGCCGGCGCTCAGCGAGTTCGGCTTCAGCTTCCTGTATACGGAGAGCTGGAATCCGGTCACCGAGAAGTTCGGCGCCATCTCGCCGATCTACGGAACGCTGGTCACCTCGATCATCGCCATGCTGATCGCCGTGCCGGTCGGCCTGCTGATCGCGATGTTCCTGACGGAACTGTGCCCGATGTGGCTGCGCCGGCCGATCGGCATCGCCATCGAACTGCTCGCCGGCATCCCGAGCATCATCTACGGAATCTGGGGCCTGTTCGTTTTCGCGCCGTTTCTTCAGCAGACGGTGCAGCCGTTTCTGATCGATCTGTTCGCGCCGATCCCCGTCCTCAACGTGCTGTTCGCCGGACCGCCTTACGGCATCGGCGTGCTGACGGCGGGGCTGATCCTCGCGATCATGGTGCTGCCCTTCATCACCTCGATCTCGCGCGACGTGTTCGAGGCGGTGCCGCCGGTGCTCAAGGAAGCGGCCTATGGCCTGGGCTGCACCACCTGGGAGGTCGTGCGCTATGTCGTGCTGCCCTATACGCGGGTCGGCGTGATCGGCGGCGTCATGCTCGGGCTCGGCCGCGCGCTCGGCGAGACGATGGCCGTGACCTTCGTCATCGGCAACGCGCATCGCATTTCCGCATCGATCCTCGCCCCCGGCACGACGATATCGGCGACTATCGCCAACGAATTTACCGAAGCGGTCGGCGATCTCTATACCTCGTCGCTGATCGCGCTCGGCCTGATCCTGTTCGTCATCACCTTCATCGTCCTGGCGCTCGCGCGCCTGATGTTGCTGCGCCTCGAAAAGCGCATCGGAGCCTGATCGTGACCGATCGCCAGAATCCCCGCTATGCCCGCCGCCGCCGCCGCAACAGTGTGGCGATGGGCTTGTCGCTGGGCGCGACGATGTTCGGCCTGAGCTGGCTGGTGCTGATCCTCGCCGCGCTGTTGTGGCAGGGGTTCAGTGGATTGTCGCTCTCGGTGTTCACCGAGATGACGCCGCCGCCCGGCTCGGCCGGCGGCCTGCTCAATCCGATCTTCGGCAGCCTCGTCCTGACGACGCTCGCCGTGCTGATCGGCACGCCGCTCGGCATCCTCGCCGGCACGTATCTGGCCGAATACGGCCGCCACGACCGCCTGTCGACGGTGGTCCGCTTCATCAACGACATCCTGCTGAGCGCGCCGTCGATCGTCATCGGCCTGTTCGTCTACGAGGTCGTCGTCGCCCCGATGGGCCACTTCTCCGGCTTTGCCGGCGCGCTGGCGCTCGCCGTCATCGTCGTGCCGGTGGTGCTGCGGACGACCGAGGACATGCTGGTGCTGGTGCCGAATTCGCTGCGCGAGGCGGCCGCCTCGATCGGCCTGCCGCGCTCGCTGATGATCACCCGCATCGCCTATCGCGCGGCGCGCGCCGGTATGGTCACCGGCGTGCTGCTGGCGATCGCGCGGATCACCGGCGAGACCGCGCCGCTGCTGTTCACCGCGCTCAACAACCAGTTCTGGAGCAGCAATCTCAACGCGCCGATGGCGAGCCTGCCGGTCGTCATCTTCCAGTTCGCGCTCAGCCCCTATGCCGACTGGCAGAGGCTGGCGTGGACGGGGGCGCTGATCATCACCCTGACGGTGCTCGTCCTGAGCATCGTGGCGCGTTCGCTCGTCAAATCCGGGAAAACCCAATGAATCTGGCCACCGTTCCGATTTCGGTTCCTCCGCATGCCGCCGCAGCCGGCGGCCTGAAGGAGAAGATCTCGATCCGCAATCTCGATTTCTTCTACGGCGACAGCCGGGCGCTGAAGAGCATCAACGTGCCGCTCTATGCCAACAAGGTCACCGCCTTCATCGGTCCCTCCGGCTGCGGAAAATCGACGCTATTGCGCATCCTCAACCGGATGTACGACCTCTATCCCAACCAGCGCGCGGTCGGCGAGGTCAGGCTGGACGGCGAGGACATCCTCGATCCGGCGCAGGACCTCAATCTCCTGCGCGCGCGCATCGGCATGGTGTTTCAGAAGCCGACGCCGTTTCCGATGACGATCTACGAGAACATCGCCTTCGGCATCCGGCTCTACGAGAATCTCGGTAAGAGCGAACTCGACGGCCGCGTCGAGAGCGCGCTGCGTCGCTCCGCGCTGTGGGACGAGGTCAGGGACAAGCTCGACGCCAACGGCCAGTCGCTGTCCGGCGGCCAGCAGCAGCGTCTGTGCATCGCCCGCACCGTCGCGGTCCGGCCGGAGGTGATCCTGCTCGACGAGCCATGCTCGGCGCTCGATCCGATCTCCACCGCCAAGATCGAGGAGCTGATCGACGACATGAAGGACGACTACACGATCGTCATCGTCACGCACAACATGCAGCAGGCGGCGCGCGTCTCCGACTACACCACCTTCATGTATCTTGGCGAGATGATCGAGTTCGGCGAAACCGCGATGATGTTCACCACGCCGAACGACAAGCGTACCCAGGACTATATCACCGGCCGCTTCGGTTGAGGACGACGACGATGACGGATCTGCACACGACGAAAGCCTTCGACAGCGACCTGCAGGAACTGACCCGCATGGTGTCGGAGATGGGCGGTCTTGCCGAGAAGCAGATTGCCGAGGCGATCGACGCGCTGGCGCAGCGCGACACCGAGTTGGCGCAGCGCGTGACCGCGCTCGATGCGACGATCGACCGGCTGCAGCGCGATATCGAGGAGAAGGCGGTGCTGACGATTGCCCGGCGGCAGCCGATGGCGATCGATCTGCGCGAGATCGTCGCCGCGCTGCGCCTGGCGAACGACCTCGAACGCATCGGCGACCTCGCCAAGAATATCGCCAAGCGGGTAATCGCGCTGAACGCCGATTTCCCGCCGCCGAACCTGATCCGCGGCGTCGAGCACATGTCGGAACTGGTGCTCGGCCAGCTTCAGGCGGCGCTCGACAGTTTTGTCCGCCGCGACATCGCCAAGGCGATGGAGGTCTGGCGCAACGACGAGGAAATCGACGCCGTCTGCACGTCGGTGTTCCGCGAACTGTTGACTTACATGATGGAAGATCCGCGTAATATCTCCTTCTGCATCCATCTGATGTTCTGCGCCAAGAACATCGAGCGGATGGGCGATCATGCGACCAATATTGCGGAGACGGTGCATTACATGATCGAGGGACGGCCGATGACCGACCAGCGGCCGAAGGTCGACATGACGGCGGCGTTCGCGACGCTGCCCGGGACGGGGAGGAGCTAGAGGAGCATGGCTGCCCGCATCCTCATCGTCGAAGACGAGGAACCGTTGACGCTGCTGCTGCGCTACAATCTCGAATCCGAGGGATACGAGGTTGATGCTGCCGCGCGCGGCGATGAAGCGCAGATCAAGCTGCAGGAACAGGTGCCGGATCTGGTGATCCTCGACTGGATGTTGCCGGGCCTGTCGGGGATCGAATTGTGCCGGCGGCTGCGCGCCCGGCCGGAGACCAAGGCGCTGCCGATCATCATGCTGACGGCGCGCGGCGAGGAGAGCGAGAAGGTGCGCGGCCTTGCCACCGGCGCCGACGATTACATGGTCAAGCCGTTTTCGGTGCCGGAATTGCTGGCACGGGTGCGGGCTTTGCTGCGGCGGGCCAGCCCGGAGCGGGTGGCAACGGTGCTTACCGTCGGCGAGATCGAACTCGACCGCGAAAAGAAGCGCGTGTCGCGCGGCAGCCGGCCGATCGAACTGGGGCCGACGGAATATCGCCTGCTGGAATTCCTGATGGAACGCCCCGGCCGCGTCTTCTCGCGCGAGCAGTTGCTCGACAGCGTCTGGGGCAACGAGACCTATATCGACGAGCGCACCGTCGACGTGCATGTCGGCCGACTGCGCAAGGCGCTCAACCGGCCGAAGGAAGCCGATCCGATCCGCACCGTCCGCGGCTCCGGCTATTCGCTCGACGACCGCTTCGGCAAGATCGGCTAGAGCGTTTTCCGGGCGGCGCGCGTGTCGGTGCGCGCAAGGCGCGTCAGAACAGGCAGAGCGGTCTCAAGCGGCGTGGATATCGGCTTGCGTGCCGAGGCTGCGTTGAAAGCGACGCAGCGTTCTCAAACGAATGGATGCCGGCCCGCGTACGGAAACCGTGTTGAAAGAAACAAAGCGTTTTCAAGCGAAGTGGCTGCCGGTTCGCCTGAAGAAAACGCGTTGAAATAAACAAAGCCTCCGGCACTTCGCTTCTGACGTCGTCAGAAGCGAGAGAACTCTAGCGGAACGGGCGGCGGTCGCGACGACGTTCGGCGGCCGGCTGGTAGGCGATCCGCGAATGCTGGACGCAATAGGGGCCGTCTTCCCTGGCGGGGCCGCCGCAGAAGTAGAAATCCGGGCTGCCGGGGTCGCCCACCGGCCAGCGGCAGGTCGCCTCGGTCAGTTGCACCAGCGTACGGCGCTGCTCCATCGGAATAATGGCGTTCGCCATCTCCGGCTCGACCTCGACTTCGTAATCGTAGGCCAGCGCCGTGTTGCCGCGCACGCTCGGGCGCGAGACCCGCATCATATGCGCCGCGGGGCGGACCTTGCGCGGTCGCGGGGCCGCCGATGACGGGCTCTTGGCGCGTCCGGAGAGGCCCAGACGATGCACCTTGCCGATCACCGCATTGCGGGTGATGCCGCCGAGTTCTCCGGCGATCTGGCTGGCGGAGAGACCGTCGGTCCAGAGTTTCTTCAGCAGTTCGACTCGTTCGTCGGTCCAGCTCATGTGCAACCCCCTTTGGGCGGTGTCGCCCGTCCGCCGCGGAATCCGAGCGCGTCGTCTGGCGCGCTGTGCGCCGAACGCGTGCAACTCGAAAGAGAAACGAGGTCCGCTGGCTGGTACGAGATGTCGTACTTGATGATGAAAAACCTACAATATCGCGCGACTCAGGCGCAAGAGTCGCCCCATGAGTCGCGCCTTGCCGTCCACATGTTCCAGGTCATTTCGTGACTTGAATCCACAGATGAGTCGATTTTGAGTCCGGCGGCCGCAATTGTTGTCCGCCTATTCGCCGAGTTGACATAGGGGGGCGCACCCATAAAATGCTGCATCGTGCCGCCTCACGAGGCGGCACATGTCGTTTTTGCGCCCGTTATCAAGGACTTTTCGCCGTGGCTTCGCATGTGCTGCCGACCTATGCCCGTGTCGACCTCGCTTTTGAGCGAGGCGAGGGAGCCTGGCTGACGGCGACCAACGGCGAACGCTATCTCGACTTCACCGGCGGCGTTGCGGTCAACGCGCTCGGGCATGCCCATCCGCGTCTGGTCGCGGCGCTCACCGAGCAGGCGCAGAAGGTCTGGCACGTCTCCAATCTCTATCGCATTCCGCAGGGCGAGCGGCTGGCGGAGCGTCTGTGCGACCAGACCTTCGCCGATGTGGTGTTCTTCACCAATTCCGGCGCCGAGGCGATGGAAGCCTCGATCAAGATGGCGCGCAAATACCAGTCGGCCTCCGGCCGGCCGGAGCGCTATCGGCTGATCACCTTCGAAGGCGCCTTCCACGGCCGGACGCTGGCGACCATCGCGGCGGGTGGGCAGAAGAAATATCTCGACGGTTTCGGGCCGCCGGTCGATGGTTTCGATCAGGTGCCGTTCGGCGATCTCGAGGCGGTGAAGCGCGCAATCACGCCGGAAACCGCCGGCATCATTCTGGAACCGGTGCAGGGCGAGGGCGGCGTGCGGGTGTTTCCGCTGTCGTTCCTGCGGGCGCTGCGCGATGTGTGCGACCAGCATCAGTTGATGCTGGTGTTCGACGAGGTGCAGACCGGTATCGGCCGCACCGGCGACCTGTTCGCCTATCAGCGTTCCGGCATTGCGCCGGACATCATGGGCATTGCAAAGGCGATCGGCGGCGGCTTTCCGCTTGGCGCCTGCCTGGCCACCGCGGAAGCGGCGAAGGGCATGACTGCCGGTACGCACGGCTCCACCTTCGGCGGCAACCCGCTGGCGATGGCGGTCGGCAATGCGGTGCTCGATGTCGTGCTGGAGCCCGGATTCATGGATCACGTCCGCCGGATCGCGGTGCTGCTGAAACAGCGGCTGGCCGAGATCAAGGATCGCTATCCGGGCGTCATCGACGATGTGCGCGGCGAGGGGCTGCTGATCGGGCTGCGCGCGGTGCCGCCGTCGGGCGAACTGGTCGATGCGCTGCGCGCAGAGAAGATGCTCACCGTCGCGGCCGGCGACAATGTCGTGCGGCTGCTGCCGCCGCTCATCGTCAAGGAAGAGGAGATCGCGGACGCCGTGACACGGATTGATCGCGCCTGCGCTGCGCTGGCGCGCAATCAGGCCTCCCAGAAGCAGGCGGCCGCATCATGAGCGATACGCCGCCGCGCCATTTTCTCGACCTCGACGAGATTTCGAAAGAGGAACTGCACCGGATCCTCAAGGCCAGCCGGGCGATGAAAGAACGCCGCAAGCGCAGCGGCGGCCACGACACGCTGCTCGCCGGAAAGACGCTGGCGATGATTTTTGACAAGCCCTCGACCCGGACCCGCGTGTCCTTCGACGTCGGCATGCGCCAGCTCGGCGGCGAGGCGATCCTGTTGACCGGTCAGGAGATGCAGCTCGGGCGCGGCGAGACGCTCGCCGACACCGCCCGCGTGCTGTCGCGCTATGTCGATGCAATCATGATCCGGATCCTCGATCCGAAGGCGCTGGCCGAACTGGCGGCGCATGCCACCGTGCCTGTGATCAACGGGCTGACGCGGCGCTCGCACCCCTGCCAGGTGATGGCGGACGTGCTGACCTTCGAGGAGCATCGCGGCTCGATCCGCGGCCGTACCGTGGCCTGGACCGGCGATGCGAACAACGTGCTGACCTCGTGGATGCATGCCGCGAAGCAGTTCGACTTCCGCCTCAAGGTCGCTACCCCGCCGGAGCTCAAGCCCAAGAAGTGGCTGCTCGACTGGGCCAAATCCTCCGATGCCGACATCGCCATCGGCCGCGATCCGGACGAGGCGGTGCGCGACGCCGACTGCGTCGTCACCGATACCTGGGTGTCGATGGGCGACCGCGACGGCGTGTCCCGCCGCCACAATTTGCTCAAGCGCTATCAGGTCAATGCCCGGCTGATGGCCAAGGCCAAGCCGGACGCGCTGTTCATGCACTGCCTGCCGGCGCATCGCGGACAGGAGGTCACCGACGAGGTGATCGACGGGCCGCAGTCGGTGGTGTTCGACGAGGCGGAGAACCGGCTGCACGCGCAGAAGGGCATTCTCGGCTGGTGCCTGCACGCCGACGGGCTCTAGGCGCGTTTCCGAGCGAAGCGGACGCCGGTTCGGCATCAAGCAAACGCGGCAAATCAAAATCCGGAGCCTTTCAGCGTTTCAATGAAACGCTGAAAGGCTGTGGCCTCCTGATCTGGCGGCTGTTCCGCACGCGCGGCCGGCTCCGGTTGCGCGGGAGGTGCCTTGGACGGAAGTGCCTTGGACGGAAGTGCCTCGGTGGAGGTGCCTTGGGGCGGAGTGCGTTGGACCCAGGGAAGTCTCGTAGCTGGACGCCCTGGCGTCTGCCCAGCCATGCGCAGCGAGATGGGGGCTCGATTTCAGCCGCTCCCGCGCTACATAGGGGGCCATGACACATCCGACCCACCCCGCTATTCCCACGCGCGCGCCCTCGCGCATCGCCGTCGACGACACGGCGCTGCCGTTCGAGGTGTCGGCGCTCGACGTGCGCGGCCGCATCGTGCGCCTCGGCCCCGCCATCGACGATATTCTTGACAAGCACGACTATCCCGCGCCGGTCGCCAAGCTGACGGCCGAGGCGGTGGTGCTGGCGACGATGCTCGGCTCGGCGCTGAAGTTCGACGGACGCTTCATCATGCAGACGCAGACGGATGGACCGGTGCGGATGCTGGTGGTCGACTACAAGACTCCCGGCCAGATCCGCGCCCATGCCCGCTATGATCGCACCGCGGTGGATGCCGCCATTGCCGCCGGCAAGGACAAGCCCGGCGCGCTGCTCGGTCAGGGGCATCTGGCGATGACCATCGATCAGGGCGCCGACATGAACCGCTATCAGGGACTGGTGCCGCTCGCCGGCGGCAGTCTCGAAGATGCCGCGCACGAATATTTCCTGCGCTCCGAGCAGATCCCGACGCGGGTGAAGCTTGCGGTCGCCGAGGAATTCCGCGCCGGCGAGGGCGGCGCGAAGCGTCGCTGGCGGGCTGGCGGCGTCATGCTGCAGTTTTTGCCGAAGGCGCAGGAGCGCGCCCGGCGCGACCTCGATGCCGGCGACGCGCCGGACGGTGTCGATGCGTCGTTCGCTGCCGAAGATGACGCCTGGGTCGAGGCGCGGGCGCTGGTCGATACGGTGGAGGATATCGAGCTGATCGATCCGGATATTTCCAGCGAGCGGCTGGCCTATCGTCTGTTCAACGAACGGGGCGTGCGGGTTTTTGACACGCTGCCGGTCGCCGCGCAGTGTTCCTGCTCGCGCGACGCGGTCGAGGCGATGCTCAAGAGCTTCGGTCAGGACGACCGCGACCACATGGTCGAGGACGGGCAGATCAAGGTGACCTGCGAGTTCTGCAGCACCGAATATGTGTTTCAGCCGGACGAGGTCGGCGCGGCGGCGCGCTGAAGCGCCGCCGCGATCCGTCGCTTCATGCGTTCCGCGCTTTTGGCTGCTTCGTGTTTGCCTGGCGATAGCTTCAATTGATCGACCGGTGGGCAAACTCGCTGTCGAGCGAGAAGGTCGGCACCGCGATGTCGAACTCTTCGCCGGCCTGCGAGATCATGCCGTAGCTGCCGGCCATGAAACCGGACGGCGTCGGCAGCGGGACACCGCTGGTATATTCGTAGGAGGCGCCCGGCTCGAGCACCGGCTCCTCGCCGACCACGCCGGCGCCCCTGACCTCCTGCAGCCGTCCGTTGGCGTCGGTGATCCGCCAGTGACGGGTCCTGAGCTGGACGGTTTCTTTGCCGTGGTTGGCGATGTCGATCGTGTAGGCCCAGAAAAAGTAGCTGTCGTCCGGCGACGAACGCTCCGCCAGGAAGCGCGGCGTCACAGTTACCTCTATGTTGCGTGTCACCGCTTTGTACATGATATAGCCTTGAACCGGAACGACGATCGAATCTGCGGATGAAGGAAACGCGAATTCCAGCTCCGGTGGTTGCGGGCGAGCGCGACCTGCGGCTCGACCTGTTCCGGGGCATCGCGCTCTGGCTGATCTTTCTCGACCATATCCCTACCAATATCGTCAATTGGGCGACATTGCGGAACTACGGGTTCAGCGATGCCACCGAGATTTTCGTGTTTATCTCCGGCTATACGGCAGCGTTCGTCTATGGCCGGGCGATGCGCGATCGCGGCCCCGTCGTGGCGACGGCGCGCATCCTCAAGCGCACCTGGCAGATCTATGTCGCGCATATCTTCCTGTTCGCCATCTATCTCGCGGAGATTTCCTACATCGCCAAGAGTTTCGACAATCCGCTCTATGGCGAGGAAATGGGTATTCTCGACTTTCTGCGCCAGCCCGACGTCACCATCATGCAGGCGCTGTTGCTGAAGTTTAAGCCCGTCAATATGGACGTGCTGCCGCTCTATATCGTGCTGCTCGGATTCTTTCCGCCGGTGCTGTGGCTGCTGTTGCGCAATGCTTCGCTGGCGCTTGTCGCCTCTGGCGTACTCTACGCGCTGATGTGGACGTTCGGCTGGAATCTGCCGGCCTATCCGGAAGGATCGTGGGCGTTCAACCCGCTCGCCTGGCAGTTGCTGTTCGTACTCGGCGCATGGTGCGCGCTCGGCGGTGTGCAGCGCCTGTCGCGCGTCATCACCTCGCGGGTGACGATCGCTCTGGCCGTTGTCTATCTCCTGCTGTCCTTCGCCGTGGTGATGACCTGGTACATGCCGCGCCTGGCGATGTTGATCCCGCGCGCGGTCGCCGAGGTCATCTATCCGATCGACAAGCCCAATCTCGATATTCTGCGGATCCTGCATTTTCTCTCGCTGGCGGTGATCGTCGTCAACCTGCTGCCGCGCGGATGGACAGGTATCCATTCGCGGATTTTCCGGCCGGCGATTGTCTGCGGTCAGCACTCGCTGGAGATCTTCTGTTTCGGCGTGTTTCTGGCCTTCGCCGCGCATTTTGTGCTGACGGAAATCTCCAGCCGTATCCTGGTGCAGGTTTTGTGCAGTGCGGTCGGCATCGCGCTGATGGTTGCGGTGGCGGAGTTGCTGTCGTGGTATAAGAGCCTGGATCGAAAGGGGTCGTCGCCGCGTCCGCCATTTGCGCAGGCCGATCTCGCCGGGGGCGGGGTATGAACACGCTGAGCCCAGCGTCGTGCGGTCGTTGGTTCGGAGCCGGTGCCATCACGGGTGCCGGTTTGCATGTTGGTTTGCATGTCGGCTTACTTGTCGGCTTGTTCGCCGGAGCTTTGCCGGTGCCGGTATTGGCGGAAACGCCTGCCGATTGCCGCGTGGCGGAATCGCAACTGGACAATTCCTTTCCGCTACCGCGCGTCGAAGCAGCGATCAGCAACAAGAAGTTGGAGATTCTCGTCATCGGTGCCGGCTCGTCGCGGCTGCCCGGTCCGCAGGGCACGATGCTGGCCTATCCGGCTCGATTGCAGAATGCCTTGAGCCAGAAATTGCCGGACGTGGCGGTCAAGGTCGCGGCGGACGTGAAGCTTGGCCGTACCGCCCATGACATGCTGCCGGACTTGCGGGCAGCCGTCGCGCCGGCAAGTCGACCGACGCTGGTGATCTGGCAGACCGGAACTGTCGACGCGGTCCGCTCGGTCGAGCCGGAGGCGTTCAGCAAGGCGCTGACCAAGGGGGTGGCTGCCGCCAAAGCTGCGGGAACCGACGTTGTGTTGATGAACATGCAATACAGCCCGCGCACGGAATCCATGATTGCGCTTGGAAACTACGCAGATTCAATGCGTTGGGTCGCCCTGCAATTTGAAGTTCCATTGTTCGACCGGTTCCAGGTGATGAAGACCTGGAACGAGATGGGTGTTTTTGATCTTTACCGCGATACGAAAAAGATGGACATCGCCGAGCGAGTTCATGATTGTATCGGCCGGCTGCTGGCCGATCTGATCATCGGGGCAGCTCAGCCGGGTGGTGCGGTGCCGCCGATAGACGTGAAATAAACGACAGATAACAATCGAGTCCTGATCTTGCGGCTTCGCACTTTGTCGATCCTCACGCCGTGCCTGGCGATGCTGGCAGCGGGCGTTGTCGGCGGGCTGATCCTGCCGGATCATGCACGCGCCGAGGTCGCCGCCGCGGCCGTTCCGGCGTCGACGCCATGCCGCGATGCTGATCAACTGGTGAAGCTCTCGCGGCCGCTAACCCGTCTCAGTCATCGCCTCGCTGCCGGGATGCCGATTACCATCGTCGCGCTCGGCTCGTCCTCGACCGCCGGCGCCGGCGCCAGTTCGCCGGCCGCGAGCTATCCGAGCCGCCTTGCCGTGGAATTGACGCGGCGCTTTCCGGGGCACCCGATCCGCGTCGTCAACCGCGGCGTCAACGGCGAAGAGATGCACGACATGCTGGCGCGCTTTGACACGAATGTCGCCGCCGAGAAGCCCGATCTGGTGTTGTGGCAGGTGGGCACCAACGCGGTGCTGCGCGACCGCGCGCTCGGCGCGCAAAGCGGGTTTCTGCATGAGGGCATCACGCGGATGAAATCGCTCGGCGCGGATGTCGTGCTGATCGATCCGCAGTTCGCGCCGAAGGTGCTGGCCAAGCCCGATGCCGAGCAGATGGTGTCGCTGATCGCGACCACGGCGAAGCGCGACAATGTTCAGCTATTCCGTCGGTTTGCGCTGATGCGGCACTGGCAGGTCGACGAGAAGATTCCGTTCGAGACGTTCGTTTCGCCCGATGGCCTGCACATGAACGACTGGAGCTACGGCTGCTTCGCGCACAATCTCGGTGCTGCCATCGCCGAAGCGGCAACGCGGCCTGTCGCCACCGTGGCAGCGCAGCCGACGGCGCGCTGACGCGGCACGGCGCCGCCGGCCGTTATCCCGCCGTTTCAGGCGGCGTCGAGCGCGGCGAGCAGATCTTCCACCACATCGTCTGGATGCTCGAGACCGGCCGAGAACCGGACCAGACCGTCGCTGACGCCCATCTCGGCGCGCGCTTCCGGCGTCAACCGCTGATGTGTCGTTGTTGCCGGATGGGTGACCAGGGATTTGGCATCGCCGAGATTGTTGGTGATGCCGACGAGCTGCAAGGCATTCATGAACCGGAAAGCGGCGTCCCGGCCACCCTCGATCTCGAAGGCCACCAGTGTCGAGCCGCCGCGCATTTGCTTGCGGATGATGGCCGCCTGCGGATGATCCGGTCGCCCCGGATAGACCAGCCGGGCGATCTTCGGATGTTCGACCAGCGCGACCGATACCGCCGCTGCCGTGTCGGTCTGCCGATTGACGCGCACCGACAGCGTTTCGAGTCCCTTCAGCATCACCCAGGCGTTGAACGGCGACATGGCCGGGCCACTCTGGCGCAGCAGCGTGTGGATGTGCTCCTGGATGAAGGCTTCCGAGGCGAGAACAACGCCGCCGAGGCAGCGGCCCTGGCCGTCGATATGCTTGGTGGTGGAATAGACGACGCAGTCGGCGCCGAGCGTCAGCGGGCTCTGCCAGAGCGGCGTGGCGAAGACATTGTCGACGACAAGCGTCGCGCCGCCGGCATGTGCGATCCTGGCGATGGCGGCGATGTCGTAGACTTCCAGTGTCGGGTTGGTCGGCGATTCCAGAAAGAATACCTTGGTGTTGCTCCGCACCGCATTGCGCCATTGCGCCAGGTCGCCGCCATCGACCAGCGTCGATTCCACGCCGAAGCGCGGCAGCCAATCCTCCACCACCCAGCGACAACTGCCGAACAGCGCCTTGGCGGCGACGACATGATCACCGGCGCGCACCTGGCCCATCAGCGCCGCGGTCACCGCGGCCATGCCGCTCGCCGTGGCACGGGCAGTTTCCGCGCCCTCCAGCGCCGCCATGCGCCGCTCGAACATGTTGACGGTGGGATTGGAGAAGCGGGAGTAGAGATAGCCCGGTTCGTCGCCGGTGAAGCGCGCCGCGCATTGCTCGGCGCTGTCGTAGAGAAAGCCTTGCGTCAGGAACAGCGCCTCCGACGTCTCGCCGAACTGCGAGCGTAGCGTGCCGGCGTGGATCAGTCGGGTTTCCGGACGGTAGTCGGTTTTGGCCTTGCGGCCGGCGGGCGGCTTGCTGGATGCAGGCACGGGATGCACTCCTTGTCCCCCGATCAAGGGCAACAAAAAACCGGCCGGGATTGCAACATCCTAAGCCGGGTCCATGCGTCCCCGGCCTTTTAGCAACTTGTTTAACGTGGCTGCAAGCCGGCCGGCTCAAAGGACCACGGGATAAGCCCGCTCTTACGCCCGGCGTCGCTTTGCGTCAAGGCAGCCCTCGGGTTAGACCACGCACTGCAAGATTTCACACGGGCCGCCTGCCGCCGCACCATGACGCTCGCTTTTGCCCCCGACGACAGAGGCATTCTGCCCGACCGCATGATCGCGGCGCTGGCGCAGGCCGGCGGCATCGTCAGCGCGCGGCCGTTCGATGCAAACCAGATCCAGCCGGCGAGTCTCGATCTGCGGCTCGGGCCGGTCGCCTACCGGGTGCGCGCCAGCTTCCTGCCCGGCCCGCATGGCGCGGTGAAGCGGCGCATCGACGACCTCAAGCTGCATGAGGTGTCGCTGTCCGATGGCGCGGTGCTGGAGACCGGCTGCGTCTATATCGTGCCGCTGCAGGAAAGCCTGGCGCTGCCGGCCGAGATATCGGCGGCCGCCAACCCGAAGAGTTCGACCGGGCGGCTCGACGTGTTCACGCGGGTGATTTCGGATTCGATGTGGGGCTTCGATCGCATCGCTGCCGGCTATCATGGTCCGCTCTATGCCGAGATCAGTCCGCGCACCTTTCCGGTGCTGGCGCGCGAGGGCTCGCGGCTGTCGCAGATCCGCTTCCGGCGCGGGCAGGCGCTGCTCGATGCGGCGGCGCTGCGCGATCTGCATGCGCGCGAGCAACTGGTCGATGCCGCCGATGCCGATGTCAGCGAGGGTGTTGCCGTCGGCGTCGATCTGTCGGGGCTGGGACCGGACGGTCTCGTCGGCTACCGCGCCAAGCGTCATACCGGGCTGATCGACGTCGAGCGCCGCAACGGCTACGCGGTGGCGGATTTCTGGGAGCCGATGCCGCGCCGCGCCGACCGGGCGCTGATCCTCGACCCGGGTGAGTTCTACATCCTCGCCTCGAAGGAGGCGGTGCATGTGCCGCCCGGCTATGCCGCCGAGATGGTGCCGTTCGATCCGCTGGTCGGCGAATTCCGTGTCCACTATGCCGGTTTCTTCGATCCCGGCTTCGGCCATGCCGAGGCCGGCGGCAAGGGTGCGCGCGCGGTGCTCGAAGTGCGCTCGCGCGACGTACCCTTCGTGCTGGAGCACGGGCAGATCGTCGGCCGTCTCGTTTATGAGCGGATGCTGGCGCGGCCGGACATGCTCTACGGCCAGGGCATCGGTTCCAACTATCAGGCGCAGAGCCTGAAGCTGTCGAAGCACTTCAAGGCGTAGCGGCGCGGATCGGCATCAGCCTTCCGGCGGCGGCGCATATTCGGCGCGCATCGGCGTGAACACGTCGAGATTGAGTACCGGCTCGTCACCGATCGTTTCCGCCCAGTGCTCGACATTCGGCGGGATCAGCAGCAGTCCGCCGGTGCCGACGATGTAGGATTCATCGCCGACGTGAAAACGCGCGGTGCCGCCGAGGATATAGACGATCTGCTCGTAGTGATGGCGATGCGGCCGCGGTTCGTGTCCGGGCATCAGGCGATGCAGCGCCAGCGTCGCGCCATGGCCGGAGAACGATTTGCGATCGACGCCCGGACGCACCGGGCTCCACTCGATTTTGCTCCAGTCGACTTGATGGATCATCGCAGCACCTGTCAGTGATTGGGTTCGTCTTGCGGGATGGTCGGCGCCTCGCCGCCCATGAACACCGGGATCAGCCGGTGCGATACGAAGCGCCAGCGCCCATCGGCGCCGTATGCGCAGTCGCTGACGACATCGGCGATCATGATCGCCGGCCGGGATTCAAGCACCGGCCTGCCGTCCGCCGCATAAAGCAGCATGATGCATTGCAGTTGCGCGCGGTTGCCGTCGCGCGCATTCAGCCGGAAATTGCTGACGACATGGCGGGCGGTGCGGTCGCCGCGCCCCTCGCGCCAGCTATAGAAGCCGGCGATCGCCTCGCGTCCGTTCATCGTCTTGTCGCCGATGGCGAACAGGCCATCGGCGATATAGAGGTCGCTCGCGCTCCGGCCCCAGTTGTGGTCGACGTCATGCCAGTAGTCGACCTCGAGCATGGTCAGTTGCTGGAGGATGTCGGCATCCGAGGCCGGAACGTTCACGCTCATTACAGTTCTCCCTGGCTCGCCGGCTGATTCAGTCGGCGATCTGGATGTTCGTCTTCTCGATGACGCGCTTGCTGACGGTGAGTTGCTCGTCGAGGAACGTGTCGAGCTCGGCTGGTGTCGAGCCGACGGCGTTGACGACCAGTTCCTCGAAACGCTTCTTCGTCGCCGGATCCTTCATCGCCGTGGCAATGGCTTGCGCCATCTTGTCGACGATCGGCTTGGGCGTTTCGCCGGGCGCGAAGATCGCCACCCACATCGGGAAGTAGAAGCCCGACAGCGTTTCGCTGATCGCCGGCAGGTCCTTCATGAAGGGCGAGCGTTCGCGGGTCGAGACGCCGAGCGGAATGACCCGCTTTTCCTGGATATTGCCGATCTGCGGAGCAAGCCCGTCGATGACGAGGTCGATCTGATCGGCCAGCAGGGCGGTGGTCGTCTGGCCGCTGCCGCGGAACGGCACATGCACCATCTCGATGCCGGCCTGATCGGCGAAAGCAGCGAGCGGAATGTGCGAGGCGCCGCCGACGCCGCTGGAGCCATAGGTGAGCTTGCCGGGCTGCTTCTTTGCCAGCGCGATGAAGTCGGCGAGGTTGCTCACCTTGAGCGATGGCCGGGTGACCAGCACCAGCGGATAGGTGGCGACCAGCGAGACGCTGGCAAAGTCCTTGCGCACGTCATAGCCGGGATTCTTGCGGATATAGGGCAGGTAGGCGTGGCCGGGGCCCTGAAACAGGAACGAATAGCCGTCGGGGTCGCTCTTGGCGATCGTGCGCGTGGCGATCAGCCCGCCGGCGCCGCCGTTGTTTTCGACGATCACTCGCTGCGGCAGTTGCCGGCTCAGCGCATCGGCGAGGATGCGGGCCATCAGGTCGATGCCGCCGCCGGCGGCCGACGTCACCAGCAGCTTGATGGGCCGGTCCGGCCAGTTGGATTGCGCCGAGGCGCTGGCAACCGGGACCAGAAGGGCAAGAGACAGTAGAGCGCGCAAGGCAAGGCGCATGGTTTCCTCCGTTCGCGAAACATCGCCGGTTTGGATCCGGCAGGGAAATGTCGGTTCGTTTGCTTGACCTTCATATTATTAATAATTAATCATCAATCAAGGCAAGCCTCTTCGGAGACGGCCGGTTTCAAACAGGGCGCGCGGGCAGCCGCGCTGTCCGGGACAGCCGGGCAGGCGAATACACGCACTGCCCAGGACAATGAGGAAATCATGGTGGATTCCAAAGAGTTGGCGTGGCCAAACGGCAAGCGCATCGCGGTGGCCGTCACGGTGATGTACGAAACCTGGGCGGACGGGAAAGCGCCGAACTATTCCGTCCAGACCACGCATCTGAAGCCCGGCACCGTCGATCTCGCCGGCAAAGCCTGGTCGACCTATGGCGCCCGCGTCGGCGTCTGGCGGATCATCCGCACGCTCGACCGGCTGCAGATTCCCGGCACCTTTTTCACCAATGCCCGCTGCGCCGAGCTTTATCCCGACACGGTGAAGCAGATCATCAAGTCCGGCCACGACGTCGGCGGCCACAATTATACGCAGGATGCGCTACTGGCTTACATGGAGCCGGAGGAAGAGCAGCAGACGATCAAGCGCTGTCTCGACATTCTCGGCAACACCACCGGCAAGCGCCCGGCCGGCTGGCTCAGCTCGGTCCTTGCGTTCACCGAACACACCGTCGATTTCCTCGCGGCGGAAAAGCTCGCCTATCATGCCGACGTAACCTACACCGACCTGCCGCTGACGCTGGAAACCAGGAACGGCAAGATCGCTGCCGTGCCGAACAGCGACTTCACCGACAACCGGGTGCTGCGGGCGAGCCCGCGCGATTTGTGGGACGTCTACAAGAGCACGTTCGACCATCTGCGCGCCAACGAGCCGATGTCGCTCCTGGTGCTGACATTGCATTGTCACTTCGGCGGACGTCCGATGATCACCTCGGTGTTTGAAGAAATCATCGGCTATATGAAGCAGTTCCCGGATGTCTGGTTCGCCCGGCATGAGGAACTGGGGCAGTGGGCTCTGGCGCAGACCGACACCCACAGCTATCAGAGCCGCTTCTTCTAGGCTTCCGTTGCTGGCGCGGCGATGTCTGTGCTGATATCGCCGCGCCGGTGCAGCGTTCGCGGCATTCGCAGTTTCCATAAGCTGTCATAAAGGCTATCTGCTGGCCAAGAATCGCGATGACCCGACCGCAGACAAAACCGATCCCGCCGAGCCCGCTGCCCGAAGCGGACACGCCAGAGCCGACGCTGACGGCGGCTGATGCAAGCCGGTTCACCCGAACCGACTGGCTCGCTGACGTTCTGCGCGAGCGCATCCTCAACGGCACCTATGCGCCGGGGGAACGTATCCGCGAGGTGCAGTTGCGCAGCGAGTTCGGGTTTTCCAACGGCCCGATCCGCGAGGCGCTGCAGGCGATGGTCGCCGAAGGGCTGGCGGAGCGCGCGCCCTGGCACGGCGTGCATGTCAAGAAGCTCGACGAGCGTCAGCTTCTCCAACTATTCCAGCTCCGGCTGGCCTTGCTCGAATATTCCGCGGAGCTGGCCGCGCGCAATCGCACCGATGCGATGGCCGCCGGCGCAGCGGTGCTGAAGCAGCATCTGGACGCCGGTTTCTCGGAGATCGAGCGTGGCGGTCAGCACCCTTCGTTCAGCGGGCGCCTGTCGCAATGGCTGCTGAGCGCCGCCGGCAATGCGATGCTGCAGGACGTGTGGGACAAGACCATGCGGCAGACGCTGATCTACGTGAATGCGTCGCTGATGCGCGGCAAAGGGCGCCGCAGCAAGGCGCTGATCAATGCGCTGATCGACGCCATCTGCGCCGGTGATGTCGCTGCGGCGCGAGCGGCGGCGCGCGACCTGACCCAGCAGACGCTGATCGATCTCGGCATCGACGGGACGCTGTAACCCGGCTGTACCGGCAGTTGGCGGCCGGACAATTCCGGGCTAGAACGGTGGTGCCGCTGCGGCGCATGCGGGCGTAGTTCAATGGTAGAACGGCAGCTTCCCAAGCTGCATACGAGGGTTCGATTCCCTTCGCCCGCTCCAAATAAGATCCCAAATGGGATCCGCGCGACGATTTGGGTAGTCTGGGCAAATGCCCGGCCTATGCCGCCGCCTCTGGTTTGCCGCCGAACTGCCTGTAGCCGATGAACATGACGATGCCGGTACGTTTGCGCACCGTCGCGAACAGCAGCACGGATTCGGCGACGACGGCGGCGGCGGTGGCGACGGCCGCGCCGAGCGGCCCCATCCGCGGCACCAGCAGGACGCAGAGCGTGACATTAACGCAGACGGCCGCGGCATAGACAGCCGCGCAGGCCTTCTGTTGGCCGACCATGTTGAGCAGCCGCTCCGCCGGCCCGATCGAGGCGCGTGCCAGAAGGCCGATGGCCAGCACCAGGATCATCGGATAGCCGGCCTCGAATCCGGGGCCGAACAGCATCAGGATCCATCTGCCGAACACGACGAGCGCGCCGACCATCAGCAGCGACGGCCAGAAGGTCATGCGTGTCGATTCATGCACGAAAGCGGCGAGTTTCTCCCGGTCGCTTTGCGCATGATATTCCGAGAAGCGATGCGCGCAGGCGCTCGATACCGCGAAATGGATGAAGGCGACCAGCGCCAGCGTCTTGCTTGCCGCATAATACTGCGCGATCTGTTCGGGGCCGACGAACAGCTTGAGCAGCAGGATATCGACATAGGTCAACAGGAAGTAGAAGCCGTCGATCAGCAGGATCGGTGCGGCTGTGCGCATCCAGTGCGCCGCCTCGTAAACCCGTGGGCCGGCGGGAACGCGGCGGCGCAAGCGACGGTTGACGACCAGCGTCTGTGCCAAAGTGGTGATCCAGATCGCTGCGAGGAATCCGAAAAGGGCCGCTGCCGCGTCGATCTCCATTTCGGCGAGATGCATCAGCGCGAGAATCACCAGGATCAGCAGCGGCCGGACGATATAGCCGGGTATGAGCGCTGTCCCGATCCAGTCATAGGCGATGGAAATCGATTCCTGTGCGCTCGATACGGGGAAGATCGGCAGGCAGGCGAGCGCGAACAGGAACGGCAAAGCATAGTGGACGTCGAGATGCGTGCCGAGTGCCAGCATCACGACGAGGCCGAGCAGCCCCGCAATGCTGCCGAGGCCGAAGCAAATCCAGCGCGCGCCACGCAGGAAACCGCGCAGCCGGTCGAGATCGCCACGCGCCACGTATTCGGGAATGAACCGTTGCGGCAGATAGGCAAGGCCAAGCGGCGCAAGCCCGCCGAGCATCAGGAGCCAGGTCCAGACATAGACGTAGATGCCGAATTCCGACGTACCCATCCAGCGCGCGAACAGGATTTGCGACAGATAGATGATCGCGGCGCTGGCAACGCGCACGATAAAGGCGGTGCCGGCGACCTTCTGTGCCAGCGCATTGTGGCTCTGACTGTCGCGCCAGCGCCGAGCCCGCGTCGCCAGCGCCGCGACGGCGGGCATCCGGGATCGATCTGAATCGGTCAGGGCCACGGGGGTCTCCGCCATCAGGCGCCATCGGTCGGGTCCTCCTCGCATCCGGTTGAAATCGGCGATGAGGATCCCTGTCTCTTTCACTTCACGAGGTGCCGACTGTCGGGGCCGGTGTCCTCTGTGCTCGCAAGGGCTATAGCAAGGAAGCCTTAACAGTCTCTGGTGGCGATGCCGGAGCGGCGGTTTTGTTCCGTTTACCGATGAGGCGCAGCCCCGCCGCGGCGTGATGCCGGTCGGGCGTGACTGGGTTGGATGGCGAGGTGGTGGTTGCAGGCGCCGCTAGCCGAAGCGATGGGGCGAGGGCGCGGAGTTGGCAAGGCTGGTGCCGCCCCGGCGTGCTCCGCGGCGGTGCGGCGGCCGGTCAGGCTTGCCGGCGTGAAAATCTGTTCCGCGCGAAAATCCGCTGCGTCCTTCGCGCGGGATATGATAAGGCAGGCGCGCATCGTGTTGCACTTTGCCAAAAGGCGCCCGTAGCTCAGCTGGATAGAGCACCAGACTTCGAATCTGGGGGTCAGAGGTTCGAATCCTTTCGGGCGCGCCAATGATTTCAGGTAGTTAGGAATGCATTAGAATTGAGCTCAATTCTTATAGCTACCATGTAGCTACCACGGCGGGCTTCTCGCGACGAGGGTCGCAGATTATACCTGCTACTTGGAATCCGATTTCAGATACCCGGCGGCTTCTCTGCAATAGGACGACAGTTTCGCGATAGAAACTGGTTGGGCGGTGCTTGATCGAATGCTCCCAAATAGACCTCACATTACAAATTTAGAGGGAAGGTGTTCGAATCTCTTGAGGCACCCAACTTCCGCTTTTCGGATCGGCAGTAAATCGACCGATCTGGGCAAATTGCCAGCGGTGATTGGCGCTGCCGCTTGTCACAGCGTAAAGCGTTCTCACGTTCACTCTGAACGTCGTCTATGTGGCCGCCCGATATCGCTGAGCACGCCGATAATCCATTCGGTTGTGTTCAATACGGCAGCCAATGAAGGTCTGACATCTCGTGACATTCTTGCCGACAAGCCCGCTACTCGACCAAGCCTTGGCTGAACGCAGCTACACCGAGCCTACGCCGGTGCAGACAGCGGTGCTGGCCGATGCTGCCGCCGGCCGCGATCTGCTGGTTTCGGCGCAAACCGGCTCCGGCAAGACTGTTGCGTATGGGCTGTCGATTGCGAAAAATCTTCTCGGCGATGCGGATCGTTTCGAAACAAACGCCAAGCCTCTGGCGTTGATTGTTGCGCCGACGCGAGAACTCGCCTTACAGGTGCAGCGCGAGCTCGCTTGGCTCTATCAACATACGGGCGCGCGTATTGTTTCCTGCGTCGGCGGGATGGATCCGCGCCACGAGCGACGCGAGCTTGCGAGCGGGGCGCATATCGTGGTCGGAACGCCCGGTCGGCTCTGTGATCACTTGCGGCGCAACGGTCTAGACGTTTCGGAATTGAAAGCCGTCGTGCTCGACGAGGCCGATGAAATGCTCGACCTGGGCTTTCGGGAGGATTTGGAATTCATTCTCAAAACCACGCCGGACATCCGCCGCACGCTGTTGTTCTCGGCAACATTGCCGCGCGGCATCGTCGCGTTGGCAAAGCAATATCAGAAGGACGCATTTCGCGTCGAAGTCGCGGGCGGTGAAGGCGGACATGCCGATATCGAATACCGTGCCATCAGGGTCGTCGCGCACGATGTTGAGCATGCGGTCGTCAACGTGCTGCGATATTTTGAAGCGCCAGGCGCGATCGTGTTTTGCAACACGAGGCATGCCGTTCGGCATTTGCAGGCCGCGCTCCTGGAGCGCGGTTTTTCCGTGGTCGCCCTGTCGGGAGAATTGACGCAGAACGAGCGCACGAGCGCACTGCAGTCTCTGAGGGACGGACGTGCGCGTGTCTGCGTAGCCACGGACGTGGCGGCGCGTGGCCTCGATCTGCCAAATCTTGGTCTCGTCATTCATGCCGAACTGCCAAACGACCCGGAGGTCATGCAGCATCGCTCCGGTCGCACCGGTCGGGCCGGCCGAAAGGGCATCAGCGTATTGCTGGTGCCTCCCTCGCGCCGCCGCCGCGTGGAAATGATGCTCGGCCAGGCGGGTGTCGCTGCCGTGTGGGGCCCAGTGCCCCGGCCAGAGGAGATACACAACCTCGATCAGCAACGCATCCTGCTTGATCCACTCTTAACGGCAGAATCGACCGAAGATGATCTGACGCTGGCGCGCGCGTTGCTCGCCGAGCGGTCGCCCGAAGAAATCGCCGCGGCGCTGGCCCGGGTTTATCGATCGCGGCTTCCTTCGCCGGAGGACATCCTTGACTCCAGTCAGGGCGGTGGTCGATCGCGCGACGATCGTGACGCAAGAGGCGTGAACCGCGTCATACCTGCCGGGGATGGAGGTGCGGGAGACGAATCGAGGAGGAAAAAACCCGGGCTTCGTCACAGCATGGCAGAGGGCAACGTATGGTTTCGCGCCAGCATCGGACGCCAGAAGAATGCGGAAGCACGCTGGCTGCTGCCGATGATCTGCCGGCGGGGTGGAATCCAAAGGGGCGACATCGGCGCGATCAGAATTTACGGCGCTCACACCGAGTTCGAGATTTCAGGGCAGGCCGCAGAGCAGTTCTCGACCAACCTGAAGCGTCCCGACAAGGAAGAGAACATCCGAATTGAGGCGTTGCCGGCCGGCCCGCAAGGCGAAGCGTCTGAAAAGGGTGCCGACAAAATTGCGGGCAACCACAGAGCACACGAGGGCAGGGCACGCCAGAATGACAAGCCTCGCTTCGAGCGACGCCAGAAGCCTCATGGCAAGCCCGCTGGTGCGTCCCCTTCTAAATTCGATGGCAATCCCAAATTGGATAAAAAGCAGCGAAAAAAACACCGGCCTACTCATGCGGGGCAGCCACGGCGTGACCATGCCCCGTTTCCAAAGCCAGCATTCGGCAAGAAGCCAGGGAAAAATACGCATCGCCCTTGAGGCGATGCGGGCCGGTTATTAAATCGCGACAGCACGCCTTTGATGCACGACTTAAATATTATGTCGTAATCTCAATGACATAAGAGTTCGTAGTTTTATTCTGACCGGCGCGCCACTTTGTCTCCATTGAGAACAAAGCTGCGAACTTTCCCGACGCGTCGGTAACGACCTGTTCCAAACCCCAGGGGATGCCGCCGTGAGGTATTCAGGTCGTCTCCTCGAGGCGGTCGGCCGCCTGGAATGCCATCGAGCGCCGCAGGCAGCGGACCCGCGTGATGTCTGCGGTGAAGGCGGGGCCTGTCCTGTGCTGTCAGTCCGTGCTGTTCAAAGCGTAGCTCAGCTTGACGCGAAAGATATGCGAGGTGTTGTCGAACCGGGCTCCGCTAGCCGGGAAAAGAAAAGCTCCGAACTGGGTAGCTGTAATTTGCTCGGGCATGCTCAGTGTCGTCTTCCCGAGATCGACATAGAGATACTCCATGCCTGCCGACCAGTTGCGCGACAGTTTCATTTCAGCGCCGGCTCCGACCGTCCAGCCGACTTTGATCATGCGATCGGACATCGAGCGGTTAATTATCTGACCGGGATAAACGGCTTCGCCATAGGCGTGCTGCACTTCGCCATATGCCAAACCGCCGGTGACATAATACAGGACAGGGCCGGTTGTTAAACCGACTCGCCCACGCAGGGTTCCCAGCCAATTTTGCTTCGAGTTGAAGCGAGTCGTGTCGTCTGCGCCGGATCCGAATGGTTGCCCCGCAACACCCAACTCGGTCGGAAAAAGAAACGGGCGGCCGTCGCTCGCGTTGCGGTACTGAATATCGGTTTCGATACCGAGGACTGTAATGCCCGATTGCCAGTTGAAGCCTGCCTGACCGCCGATCAGCAATCCCGACTGTGAGATGGGAACGCGCGGCGAGTTGTATAATTGGTCGTAGCCAACGTCAGAATCGGAAATACCGGAGAAGCCGGCATTCAACCCGCATAGAAGCCTGACCAGTTATAGGTCGGCGCCGCAACGGGCGGAGTCTGAGCGAGGAGATCGGTCGCCGACGCGGAAATGGAGTTGCAGGCAAGGAAAGCGACGGTGAGCACAATTCGTTTCATTCCGGGTGCCCCCACCGATTTGTCCTTCCGCAACGGTCTCACGGTATGGTTAAGAGAACCTCACCTTCCTGGGGATGCCGATTTCAACTTCTTGGCTGCGAGCAGTTGCTCTTGCGCAGCCCTTAAGTCGAATGTGCTTCAGTCGGGGCGATGATCTTCATGCGAGAGTTCCCCTATAAAAGGCTGGACCAGCGACAGTCGCTCGACAGCGTTCCCGATCGGATCGTCGACGGGCGCCGCCTTCGCAGACTCGCCCCGGCCAATTGACTGCGCGGCTGGACACCGCCCGGCGATTCCGATAATCGTCGCCGAATGGTCCGTGCCCGGGCAATTCTGTGGTTGTTTGGCCTGCTCGCCTTGATCGCGGCGGGTTCCATCTCCGTGGCGGAGGCGCACGGAAGTTATGGACAGCACGTTCACGCGCACCATCATCATCAGCAGCAGCAGCAGACTTCCGGCAGCGCGGTTGCTGAGCATCCCGTGAATAGCGAGGCGCCGATCATCGGGATCAGCGCTCAGGCCGTCACATCTGGCTCGGATTTCCCGCCTGTCGACGCCGGCTGCGGCAACCGTGGCTGCTGCACTGCCGGCCATTGCGCAACCTGCGTCGCGGCTATCGCTCCAGCCGAGAGCAAAGACTGGCTCACCGCTCAACGTGCACATTTCGGCTGGCATCGCGCGCCGGCGATTGCCGACGCGATTCTTTTCGCGCTGAAACGTCCTCCCCGATCCTGACCTTTCCTTCCGCATTGCGGAGCCATGCGCGCACGAGCGTTGCGCGCGGCGAGGTTAATGGATCGGGACTCTTTTTATGTTTACCAGCATTTCGTTCGGCCTGCGCGTTGCCGCGCTGACGCTGATTTTGGGTGCGGGCGCCGCCCATGCTCACGACGGACACGACCACGACGGCGAGGCCGCTCCTGCATCCACGCATGTGCTGCCGCGCGGTGAAGCGTCATCCGCAGAATTCGGCATCGTCGTGGTCGCCAGCGGCGATCACCTGACGATCTATCTCGACCAGTTTGCAACCAACACGCCACTTTCCTCGGCCGAGATCGAAGTCGAAACCCCGCAGGGGCCGGTGAAGGCGATCGAGCAGCCGGACGGCGTCTACACCCTGAAGGCACCATGGCTGCTGGCGCAATCCGGCCATGCCGACATCGTGCTGAGCGTGACCGCCGGTGCCAATGCCGACATCTTTTCGGTTGGCCTCGATATTCCTGCTGCCAGCCCGGCCGACGCCAATGCGGCCGGCAGGGCAGACGCTTCCGCCGCTCAGGGCTGGCTGGACAAAGTGGCCGATCCGATGCCGTGGATCATGCTTGCAGGCGGGTTGGTCGCCGGGATTTTTGCTGGCCGTGCCGGCACACGGCGCCAGGCGCTGCTGCTCCTCACCGCGGTCGCGATCGCCGCGTCCCATGACCGCGGCCTTGCACACGACGGCCATGATGAAACTCCTTCGGCCTCCGTCGCGGATCAGGCTGACCGCGCGCAACGCGAGCCGGATGGCGCGATCTTCGTTCCCAAGCCGGTGCAGCGGATTTTCGTCCTGCGCACCCAGCTCGCGCAAAGCGGTCGTCTGCAGCGTACGATCGAGCTGCCCGGCCGGATTATTCCCGATCCTAACGCCACCGGTTACGTGCAGACCGCGCTGGGGGGACGCCTGTCGCCACCGCCCGGCGGTTTTCCGCGCCTCGGAACCGCGGTGAAGGCCGGCGACGTGCTCGGCTATGTGACGCCGCCAGTGCAGACGGTGGACGTCTCCGACATGCGCCAGCGTCAGGGAGAACTCGATCAGCAAATCGCCATCGTCGAGCGGCGACTTGCGCGCTACGAGCAGCTCACGACCAGCGGCGCCGTCTCGCGGACGCAGCTCGAGGAGACGCGCCTCGAACTTCAGGGCTTGAAAGATCGCCGCCAGTCGCTCGACCGGGTGCGGCAGGATTCGGAAGCACTGGTTGCGCCGGTATCGGGCGTCATCGCCGAGGGTACGCCGATCGCCGGCCAGATCGTCCAGACGACGCAGGTCATCCTGCAGATCTACGACCCGAAGAAATTGTGGGTCGAGGCGCTGAGCTTCGACGTCTTCGACGGCCTGCGCGAGGCTACGGCCCGGGGCGCCGACGGACCGTCGCTGGCACTGATATTCCGCGGGGCCGGCTCTGCCGATCGTAGCCAGTCGTTCCCCATCCACTTCGCCATCAAGGGCGATCCGGGCAATGCCCGCACCGGACAGTTCGTTACTGTCTTTGCGGCCAGGGGCGAGACGCGCAGCGGCATCGCCCTGCCGCGCACCGCCGTGGTGCGGGCCACCAACGGACAGGAGCGCGTATTCGAGCAGGTATCCGCCGAGCGTTTCGTGTCGCGGATTGTGCGCACGGAGCCGCTCGATAGCGAGCGGGTCGTGATCCTGACCGGAATCGAAGCGGGTCGGCGCATCGTCGTGCAGGGCGCCGAACTTCTCGACCACATACGCTGAGGGCGAGCCAGTGTTTACATTCCTGGTCACCAAGTCGCTGCAAAACCGCATGCTGGTGCTCGCGCTTAGCGTCGCGCTGATCGTCATGGGCGCCTTCAGCCTGACCCGGCTGCCGGTTGACGTGTTTCCCGACCTCAATCGGCAGGTCGTGACCATCATGACCGAGGCGGAAGGCCTGGCGCCTCCGGAGGTCGAGCTATTGGTGACGTTCCCGATCGAGGCGCAGATGAACGGCGTTTCCGGAGTCACCCGGGTCCGCTCGGTGTCCGGTGTCGGCCTGTCGCTGGTTTACGTCGAGTTCGACTGGGACGGCGATATTTTCCGCAATCGGCAACTCGTCGCCGAGCGGCTCAACCTGGTGCGCGATCAACTGCCGGCCAATGTCACGCCGGTGATGGGGCCGATCAGTTCGCTGATGGGGCAGATCGTCATGGTCGCGATCACCAGCGGCGAGGCGACGCCGATGGAGGTGCGCGAGGCCGCCGATTTCACCATTCGCCCGCGCCTCATGAGCATTCCCGGCGTTGCGCAGGTGATTCCGATGGGCGGTGAGGTGCGCCAGTATCGGGTGTCGCCGCAGCCGTCTGCATTGCGCGGGCTCGATGTCAGCTATGAGCAGATCGAAACGGCGATCTCCCGGTTCGGCGGCAATACCGGCGGCGGATTCACCGAACTCAGTTCGCGCGAATATCTGATTCGGAACATCGGCCGGACGACGAGCCTCGACGACCTGCGCAATATCGTCGTCGCCACCGTCGGTGATCGGCCGATCTTCCTGCATCAGGTTGCGACGGTCGATTTCTCGGTGCGAACGAAGCGCGGCGACAGCAGCTATATGGGTAAACCCTCCGTCATCGTCGCGATAGAGAAGCAGCCTGCCGCAGACACCATCGCCCTGACGCGACAGATCGAGAGCGCCCTCAAGGAGCTTAACGGCAGCCTTCCGCTCGGCATCAAGGCCAACAATCTGATTTTCCGCCAGGCGAATTTTATCGAAGCGTCCATCGGCAACGTGCGGACGGTGCTGGTGGAAGCCGGCATCGTGGTGGCCGTGGTTCTTTTCGCATTCCTTCTGAACTGGCGGACGACGGTGATCTCGCTCACCGCCATTCCAATGTCGATCTTCGCCACCGCCGTCGTCTTCTATTTCTTCGGTATATCCATCAACACCATGACGCTTGGGGGCATCGCGATTGCGATCGGCGAGCTGGTGGACGATGCGGTGGTCGATGTCGAAAACATCTTCCGCCGTTTGCGCGAAAACCACGCGCTTGGTAGCCCGCGCTCGACCTTCGACGTCGTGGTCAGCGCTTCGCAGGAGGTGCGATCCGGCATCGTCTATGCGACGGCCATCATCGTTCTCGTCTTCCTGCCGCTGTTTGCCCTCTCCGGCATCGAGGGCCGGCTATTCACGCCGCTCGGCCAAGCTTACATCGTTTCCATCCTGATGAGCCTGGTGGTGTCGATCACGCTGACCCCGGTGATGGCCTATTACATGCTGCCGGGGCTGAAGCGCCTGCGTGCGCATGAGAGCGGGCTCGTGCGCGCCCTCAAGCGCCGGTACGAAGCGGCGCTGACGCGGGCCTATGAGCGGCCGCGTACGATCTTCGCGGCTACGCTTATTCTCGTCGCATGGGCCATCGCAGCGGCGCTGACGTTGCCGCGCAGTTTCCTGCCGCCCTTCAACGAGGGCACCTTCACGATCATGATGACTCTCAATCCGGGGGTGTCGCTCGCCGAGTCCAATCGTGTCGGCGCTATCGCCGAGCAGATCGTGATGACAATTCCCGAAATCCGGTCTGTCGGCCGCCGCACCGGTCGTGCCGAACTCGACGAACATGCCGAGGGAATCCATGTCTCGGAGCTGGAGATCGACCTGAAGCCGCTGCAACGCTCCAAAGAGGATGTCGTCGCCGACATCCGCAGCCGGCTTTCGGTTCTTCCGGTTCAGATCAATGTCGGTCAGCCGATATCCCATCGCATCGACCACATGCTGTCGGGCATCCGCTCGGAAATCGCGCTCAAGGTCTTTGGCGAAGATCTTGATGCGATGCGGCACAAGGCCGACGAGTTGCGCGGGAAGATATCGGCCATTCCCGGCGTGACTGATCTCCAGGTGGAGAAACAGGTTCGCATTCCGCAGCTCGAGATCCGCGTCGATTATGGGCGTGCCGCACTCTACGGCGTACAGCCTGCCGCCGTGATCGAGCAGCTCGGCCGGTTGTCAAACGGCCGGGTGATCTCGCGCGTGGTCGACGGCTATCGTCGATTCGACGTGGTGATGCGGCTGCCGGACGGCATGCGGACGACGCAGGGTCTCAGCGATCTGCTTCTGAAGACGCCGCGCGGGTGGATTCCGGTGCGGCAGATCGCCGATATTCGCGAGACCGACGGCCCCAACCAGATTCTCCGGGAGAACGGCCGCCGCCGCATCGTCGTTCTGGCGAACAGCGACGGCAGAACCGACGTGACCAAGATCGTTGCCGCAATCGAGAAGGTGATGGGCGAGACCCCGTTGCCGGCCGGCATGTCGGCAAGTCTGGAGGGCACGTTTCAGGCGCAAAGCCATGCGGCGCGGACCATCGGCCTGCTGTCGCTGGTGTCGTTCATGCTGATCTTCGCCATCCTCTACAGCCGTTACCGCTCGGCGGTGCTGGCCCTCATAATCATGGGAAGCATCCCGCTGGCGCTCATCGGCTCGGTTGCGGCGATTACGATGGCCGGCCAGCCGATGTCGGTCGCCAGCATGATCGGATTCATCACACTGACAGGCATAGCGGCGCGCAACGGCATTCTGAAGGTCAGCCATATCGTCAATCTCGCGGTCCATGAGCATATGCCGTTCGGCCGCGAACTGGTGACGCGGGGTTGCCTCGAGCGGTTGACGCCGGTGCTGATGACCGCGCTCGCGGCCGGCGTTGCGCTGATGCCGCTGCTGATCGGTGCGGCCAGTCCGGGCAAGGAAATTCTGCATCCGGTCGCCGTCACGATCTTCGGCGGGCTTATCAGCGCGACACTGCTCGACGCATTCATCACCCCGCTTCTCGTGCTGCGCTTCGGGCGCAAGGCTGTCGAGAAAATGCGCGCCGGCGCTGCCGCTGCCGACAGGGACGCTTCGGCGAAGGCCGCAGCCGCTCCCGCTCATTCGTACTAGTTCACCGGAAGGAGAGACCGATGCACAACCGTTACGTTCTGTTTCTGTCGGCTGCCGCAATGATCGTTGCGTCCGCCGCGGATGCGCATAACCCCAGGGCGCGGCACGGCGGACGGATCGCCCATGCGGGCAGCTATCACGTCGAACTGGTAACCGAGGGCAAGACCGTCAATGCCTTCCTGGTGGGGCACGATGATCGGGCGATGTCCGCTGATGGCTACAAGGGGACCGCGATCCTGCTGGTGGACGGCAAGCGTCAGCGTATTCCGCTGACGCCTCGCGATAACCGCCTGACCGGAGACGCCGATACGAACCTGCCGGAGGGAGTGACAGGCGTGGTTCAAATCACAAACCCGACGGGCGCCACCTCCAGCGCGAAGTTCAACTGAGCGCTGTTCGTCCGGTGAGACGCGATCCTGCCGATCTGATATCGAGCCGGTCGTCCGGAACCGACGCAAGTGACGTTGCGGGCTCCGCAGGTGGCCAAACGGCCGAAATCGAATATGAGGACTTCATTGGCCGTCATACACCCGCGGGGGCGACAAGTCTTGAAAGAGGTTCTGGTCCAGATCGTACGTACCGCGTTGTTGTGCGGCATCCTTGGACTGGCGCTCTACTTCGCCATGTCATATGCGGTCCGGTTTCCGGCTTTCGCTCCAGGCTTTGCGCTCGTTGCATCGCTCGTCTTGGCATGGCTGATGGCATGGTCGATCCGCGACGCCCTTCAAAATCGTCTCATTCCGATGAAAGTCCGGAGCATCGCACGAGACGAACAGCCTGCCCTGTACTGGTCTTTCCTCGGGTTCGAAATTGCGTGCGGCTGCGCCAGCATTGCTGTCGCCATCCTGAGCTTCCTGCGCCTTGTCGGCTGGACGGATGACGGAATGACGGCGGCTGGTTAAAGGCCCACCGTCCGGTCCATGCGGTCGACGACGCTTGTCCGATGGGTAATCGCGATGATCGTCATGTCTTGGCGACTGCTCAACAGACTGTCGAGCACTCGGCGCTCCGTCGCTATATCGAGCGATGACGTACTTTCATCCAGGAGCAGAATATCAGGACGCCGCAGGATGGCGCGCGCGATGCCGAGCCGTTGCTTCTGCCCCGCCGACAGGTCGATGCCGCCCTGTCCAAGCGGCGTGTCGTAGCCCTGCGGCAGCGCCGCGATCTCCGTATCGATGCCGGCAAGCCTCGCCGCGGCGATCACCGCGTCGCGATCAATCGGCAGCAGATCGAGCGCGATGTTTTCCAGCACCGAACCGGTAAACACGTCGATCTCATGGGGAACCACGACGATCCGTTGTCGCAGTTCGGCGAGCGGAATGTCGGCGAGCGGAACACCATCGAGCGTGATCGTGCCATCGCTCGGTGGGCGCGCGGCGAAAATCAGGCTTGCCAGCGTGCTTTTTCCGATGCCGCTCGGCCCGACCAGCGCGACTCGTTCACCCGGTTCGAATGTGCAAGAGACGTTGGCCAGTACAGGCGGATGGCTGCCTGGGTAACGGTAGGTGAGGCCGGAAATCTCGAGCCGGCCCGGTCGTCTCTGCGCAGCCGCGCCCACCGATGGCATTGCCTCGCCCGGCGCCTCGACGAGCGTCGCGAAGCGGTCCATCGATACGATCATTGCCTGAAAATCATCGAAAGCCTTGACCAGGGCCAGCACCGGGACCGACAGAGAACCGCCGACGGAGAGAAACAGCACGAAGTCGCCGATGCTCATCGCGCCCTGGGCGACGCGAAGGCCGCCAATGCTCGCGATCGTGGCGATGATCAGCCCACCGGCAAAACGGCCGACGGCATCCAGGCAAGCCGAAATGCGGATCACCGCGAGATGCGCGCCGATATCGCGATCCAGCCGTTCGGCGAAACGCGTCTCCGCGAATCCATGCGCCGAATTGAACCGCACCGTGTTCGCATAGGCGATCGCTTCCACGATATGCGACCAGTGCCGGCTGCGCGTCTCGAACCATGCGGCCTCGCGCCGCCGCAGATTGCGCGCCAGCATCACATGCAGCGCGGCGAGCAGCGCCACGATGGCAATCACCGCGAATCCGACCGGCATGCTGACATAGAGCATGGCGGCCGCGAGGATGAGGATCATGCCGGCCGCGAGCGCGAACTCGATCAGCCCCTCGGTCGCGCCCTGCGTCAGCCGTTCGGCTTCTTCGAATGTTCGGCCAAGCAGACCCTGATCGCGCGTCAGCGCATGGCCGATAGGCAGGCGCAGAACCGCGGCGAAGGCCGGTACGAGCACCTCCCGGCGCAGGTGCAGGCTTGCGCGTGCGGCGAGCATGCGACGGGCAAGCGAACATCCGGCATCGATTGATGCGATGCCGGCGATCCCCGCGCCGATCGCGGCGACCATCGCAGCATCGGAAGCAGGAAAGACGGTATCGATCAGGTGGGCCAGCAGGATCGGCGGCAGCAAGGCGAGCACTGCGAGCATGACGGCGGCCATCAGCGCCGGCAGCACCAGATGCCGCTGCATCCCCATCAGTGCGACAAGCAGGCCGAGCAGCCCCCGCAAGCCGCCGGGCGTTGTCGCACTCCTCAACAGCGTGTCGAGCCGCAGCCGCCCCTGCTCGCTGGCAGCGGTCATGGGTTTTCGAGCAGATCCGCCATGGCGTCCGCCATCGGTGCGCCAGTCGCCAGCTCGATCCAGTACCACTGGCCGTTCGGGTTGAGTTCAAGGAAGACGTAGTCGCCCTGCGGCGTCACGATCAGGTCGAAAGCGCCGAAGCGTAATCCGCAATGCTTGAGATAGTCGCGCAGCGCCCGGTCGACATGCGCCGGCAGCGAAATGATTCGATGCGGCAGCTTGATCGTGTCGACCGCCCGCCAGTCCTGCTCGGCGCCGCTCACGCTTTGACTATCAATCCGGCAACAGAACAGCTCGTCGCCGATAATCGTCACCCGCAATTCGTGATCCTTGACGACCTGCTCCTGCAGGTAGGTGGGGCAGAGCGAGATTGTGGCGTGCAGCGACGCGAACTCGCCGGGCGGCACCGGCCGCGTATAGGCGACACGGTGTTCGCCTGCCACGTAATGGCTGCCCATCAGCATCGGCTTGCAGATCACGCCTTCCGGGCAGGAATTGTAGAAAGCTTCCGCCTGCGCCGGATCGTTGGTGATGATCGAACGCGGCACGCGCAAGCCGACGCTGCGTGCCAGACGAAGCTGCGGAAATTTCCGTTGATGCCGGCGGTTCTCGTCCGGATTGTTGATCCACGGCACGCGCGCATCCATCGGCAGGAAGCCCATGAATTCCCGCATCTCATCGCGCACATAGTTGATGACGCCTTCGTCCTCGACGCCCGGTGGCGGCAATGAGGGCTCTGGCTTGCGCATCCAGACGGACCGGACGTCGTGCGGGAAAACGCAGGATCGCTGCCATTTGTCCTCGATCCGGATCGTCCCGGTCGGCTCGTCGCCCATGACGATGCGATAGTCTTCGTGGAAGTGATCGGTGTTCAACCGGAAGCACGGTACGGCGCGCTGCTGCAACCGTTCGAGAACGGCATCGACATGCGGGTCGAGCTTGGTCGAGATCATCAGAACGCTTTTTGACATGGTCGGCGGCGATCTTTTGGATGGGGGAGAAAAGGAAAAAGGGCCGACCTGTCGGCCGACCCTGTGCTTTCAGATAACCGATCGCCGGGACTAGTTCCCGAGCACGTCCGACTGCAGATCGGAATCGGAGGTGCGGCCGGAAGTCGAACTCACATTTCGGGAGGTCGACGATTTGTGAAACAGCAGCGTACCACGCCAAGTCTGCGTCACCGGGTCGTAGTAGCCCAACGCATCGTCCTCGTATTGCTCCAAGGCGTAAGGCTTCGCATTGGCCAGGACGAAGGGAAGCGCGTTGGCGCTCGGCGGCGTATTCAGGTGCATAGGTTCATTCCTTCTTGAGCTGATTCCAGTGGAATCCGGCTGTCGGATTTTCGAATGGCGCGGGAACCTGTCACAACCCCCTGTTCGCGGGGGCGCGCCTGTTTCTCCGTAGAAAATCGAGCGCAGTCGTATCGAGCGGCGCAGCATGGCGCTGCAATACAGCCGTAACCTTCAAGGCGGTCTCGAATTGAAAATTGGCGCTGTAGGTCCACCAGCCGCGCCTCGGGACGACGGTGAGCTGATAGGGCAGTCGCCTGCGCAGGGTGATGCATTCGATCTCGTCGAACTTCAGGTCGTGAACGCGGATCACCCGGATGCGCAACCCATCCGACTCGATCGTCAGTGACGGAAACAGCGAATTCCGCGCCACGGCGAGCAGCGGCACGTGGCGGATCCCGCAGAAGGTCGCCAGCGGCCTGACACTAAGAGCATTCGACATCGCCGCGCCAGTCTACGGCGCAGCGTGTCGCGGAACGCCCCCTGTTTTGCGGGGTATCCAGCCGCCGGCTCAGCGTGTTTAGCCTCGCGCCAAATTCACTGCGGGCAGCGCTCCAGCATGCACCTTGTCCCAATTCGTATTAATTCCTTCCGGAAAAGGCATTCCATGATGCGCTCGTCCGTCATCTCGTATTGCGGGGTCATCGTCGCCGGCTCGCTGATTGCCGTGCCGACGGCGCAGGCCCAGCACGGGCAGGCAGGCCTCGTCGATATCACACCGTACAAAGCAACCTATGCTCTCACTCTCGGACCGAATGGCCCTCACTCGCCGTTCCGGACAGGCAGTGGACGTTTGATCATCGAAATCACGGGAAGCCGCTGCACGGAATATCGCGTCGTTCGCAGCATGACGGGCACATTGAATTCGGATCGAGGGCCTCTCAAGGTCCAGTCGGAATCGGTCATCACCGAAAATGTATTCGGCACGCAGCTCGCGTTCAGCTTCAACGAACGCAACAACAACAATCCGCCACGCCATGTCAGCCTGATTGCCCGCCGAGAAGGCGGCCGAATCACCGTGGCATCCGGCGGGCGGAAGGTGGAACTCCCGGGAAACGTCGTATTTCCCCTGCATCACGAGCGGATGCTGATTACCGCCATGCATTCGGGGCGTAAATCGATCTCGGCCGACGTCTACAATCCCGAGGATTCGCCAGGCAGCGTCGACCGCACGTCCTTTACAATGGGGCCGGATGTAACGGCGCCGCTGCCCAAGGGGCACGCGGCCAATATCAAGGAATTGCAGAACGAAAAGCGGAAGCGCGTCGCGGCTGTTTTCAAAAACATGCAGACAGGAAAAATCCGGGTACAGGAGCAGATGACCCGTTTCAACAATAACATCATGACGGTTTCCGATGCACGATTCGAGCAACTACGGGTCAAGGCGACCCTTGCCGCGGTCACGATGCTGCCGCAGCGTCCCTGCAATTAGTCCCGACAGCCGGCGCGACCCGCGAGCAGCCGGTCTACCGGCGCGCGATCGTCGGTGAGCACAACGCCGCAAGCACCCGGCCATTGCGCATTTGCCGTCGCGATATCGATCCGTCGCCAGACACCGTCCCGAGACCGTACGGCTTCGCCGGCGTTCATGACCGAAGCGACGACGATTTCCTGATCGCTTCGATGCGCGGACGAACCACTCTTCCAGGCCGCGACGACATAGTTGGTCATGCCTTCCGCCTCCGTGTCGGAAGCCCAGATATCGACTGCAGGAAAAACCTCGGACAGAGTCCGCGCGATGCTGAGTGCCAGCAGCGGCGTCCGGGATCGATCGATGACATTGGAGAGAAAAACGCCGTGTGACTTTAGCCGTCCGGCGATCAGTCTGTCGAACTCCCGGGTCACGAGATGCGGCGGCACGCTGCGGGTGCGATAGGCATCCATCAATACGACATCGAATGCGACGGAGACCGGGAGCGCGCGCACCAGCGCACGACCGTCGCCGACAATGGTTGTCAGCCGTGGATGTTCGCCAGCCCACATCTGATCGTTTGCAATCGCAGCAACCGTCGGATCCAGCTCGATCGACGTCACCTTGGTGCCACCCGATAGCGAAGCCCAGGCGCGCGGCAAGGTCGCGCCACCGCCGCCGACGACCAGCGCCTGCGGTGCGATGGATTGCGCGAAGGCTGCCTGCGCCAATCTGTCTGCCAGCGCGGCGTAGCCGAGATGGAGCCGCTGCGGATGATCGCGATCGGAGGCGCTGTGAACACCTTCGTCCAGCATCATGAAGCGCAAGAGGCTGCCATCTGCCAGCGCACGATCATGCAGGCGTATGCAGGTGTAGCGTGATTCCCTGAGGCAGGGCCCCGGCGCCGCCAGCAGAATGACAACCGGGATCGCAGCAATGATCGCGACGATCGCGCCGACCAGAGGTTTTGCCGGCGCGCTCCGCCACGGCACCATGGCGATGCCGAGCGCGATCCACAAGACGGCAACGATGCTGGTGAGCCCGGCCGCGCCGACTTGCTCCAGCAGGACAAAGCCCGCCGCCGCCGTCCCGAGCACGCTTCCCGCTGCCGATGCCGCGTAGATCGCGCCCACCATGCGCGGCAGTTGCACCTGCGGCATGATGGTCGCCGCCCGCACTGCCAACGGCGCCACGAAGCCTGCGGCCATGCTTGGCGGGAACGCCAGTGCAGCGATGGCGGCCGCCGCACCGTCGCCGAAGCCGTGGGCACCGGAAAGCGTCTCGACAAGGATGAGAAGCGCGCCGGGGATCATCCCGGCCGCGGCTCCTGCCGTGAGCCAGACAACGGAGAAGGCGGTCGACACCTGAGTCACGGTCGATGTCCTGCTGGCCAGCATGCCGCCCAGGACGTGTCCGCCGGTCAGCCCCAGCAATACGCTGGCGATTGCCGCCGACCACGGCAGCAGCGATTGTCCGACATAAGGTGCGCCCAGCCGAACGATCGCCAGTTCGATGCACAGCGAAGCGGCGGCCGAGAGGAACACCGCCAGCAAGAGCCCAGCCCGCGTCATGGCAAGACAGCGGCGCGTTGCGAGAACCGTGCGAGAAGTATCAGCATCGCGGCATTCGCAAACGCAAATACTCCGATCAGCAGAAGCGAATTCCGCACTCCCAGATCGTCAAGCAGCAACCACAATGCCGCCAGCACCCCCAACACGCTGCCGGTTGCGCCTGCCGCGTAGATCGTGCCGGCGCGCAGGCCCTGTCCCGTACCCGATCCTAATCCGCTGAGCATCAACAGCGGCGCCGCCAGTCCGAAGAGCATGCCCGCGGGGATGCATGGGAGGGCGGCAAACAGCACGATACGCCATAGTGTCGCAGGCGCCGGTGCCAGCACGAGAGCGTCCCAAGCCTCAATGAACCAGGGGGCTGCGGCAACCGCAATCCCGCCTCCGGCCGTCGCCAGAGCGGCAAGGCGCAGTTTCGACGGCCGGTCGCGGCGGGACGCAAGCCTGCCGCCCAGCCGGTTGCCCAGGGCCAGCGCGAGCAGAAACGCGGCGATAATCGCGGTCCATGTGTCGGTCGACATGCCTGCATAGGGCGCGACCAGACGCGCTGCGATCACCTCGAACGCCAACGAGCAGAATGCGACCACGCCCTCCGCCAGAATTATTCCCGCCAGCATTCAAATAACGTTCGACAATTTCCAATCCGTACTCATTATGTTTTTCTATCGTTGGGGTTCCCACCCCTCGTCCTAGGGGTGTTGAAGCCTTCCCATGTGGCTGCCGAACCGCATCATTCAGGGCGCGACCTTTGCCTGCTTCGCCGCCATCGCGCTCGTGCTCTGGATCGTCCTGAGCCAACCCTGGCTTGGCCTCACTCTCATCGCCGACCCCGAGGGCCGGGCTATCCGCATCGATGCCGTATATGCGTCCGGCCCTGGCCAGACCATCACCACGCCATCGGTATTGCGCGCCATTGGTCCGGCAGGCGACGCAGCCAGCGCCGTTGTTCTCGAGCCGGACGATATTGTCGAGGAGCCGGACCTTTTCGAAACCTACGAGCAGACACGACACTTCTTCCAGCGGCAGAGCGCGCTCGCCGCGCTGCTACGCAACACACAAGTCATGCTGCAAGTCGTGCCGCAGATTGGCGCGGCCGATGTGCCGCAGAGCGTTACGGTCACGCCGGCGCGGCGTCCGCTCAGCGACCTTCCGGTCGCTTTCTGGATTCAGATCATCACCGGTGCCGGCTCGCTGCTGATCGGAGCCTGGGTCTGGGGAATGCGGCCGGCCGATATCGCCACGCGCCTGTTTGCGCTGTCCGGTGCGATGATCACCGTGTCCGCCTATGCCGCCGCCATCTATTCCTCGCGGGAACTGGCGATCGACGGTGCGACATTCCGTTTGCTGTCGGCGCTCAACCATACTGGCGCGATTGGTTTCGGCGCCGGCATGATTGCGATGTTCCTGTGCTATCCACGTCGTCTGGTCCCGCTGTGGACGCTGTGGATCGTGCCCGCCGTTTTCGGCGCCTGGCTTATTGCCGACATCCTGCATCTGCCGCCCAATCAGCCGACCGGCTCGCAACTGCCGACGCTCATCGAGATGCTGCTGATCGTTATCATTGTCGGCGTGCAGTGGTTCATCAACCGCCGTGACCCGCGCGCTCGCGCCGCGTTGAGCTGGCTCGGCCTGTCGGTGATCGTCGGGGCCGGCGCCTTCGTGTCGCTGATCATCGCGCCGATCCTCTTTGCCTCTCCGCCGGCGATGCAGCAAGGTCATGCCTTTGGCTTCTTCCTTTTGATCTATGCGGGGCTGGCGCTCGGCGTCGGCCGCTACCGCCTGTTCGATCTTTCGGAATGGGCGTTCCGGGTTTTGTTCTATACCGGCGGCACGCTGCTTCTGATCGCAATCGACGCGGCGCTGATCACCTTTCTGCATCTGCAGCAGGCGACCTCCTTCGGCATCGCATTGCTCGCCGTCGGATTTGTCTATTTGCCGTTTCGCGGCGCACTGTGGAATCGGTTCGTCGTACGCAAGGCTCTTGAGGACCACGAACTGTTTCGTGCGGTCATCGATGTCTCGTTCGCCACGACGCCGGCGGAACGGTCCGAGCGCTGGCGTGAGCTTCTCAATCAGTTGTTCGACCCGTTGGCGCTGGAAGCCGCAGACGGGCCTGTTGCCGATGTCGAGGTTCGCAACGAAGGACTCGAAGTGTGGCTGCCGCCGGCAGCCGACACGCCAGCGCTGGTGCTGCGCTATCCCTGGCGCGGCCGCCGGCTTTTCAGCACCACGCATAAAATCCTCACGCGCGAACTGGTGCGCCTGATGCGCTACTCGGAAGAGAGCCGCGGCGCCTATGAACGCGGCAGCGCGGAGGAGCGCCGGCGCATCGCGCGCGACCTGCACGACGACGTCGGCGCGCGCCTGCTCTCGGGGCTCTATAAGAGCGACATCGGCGACACGCACCGCGTGTTGCGCGATGCGATCACGGATATCCGCACCATCGTCAGCGGTCTCTCCTCCGAACAGCCATCGCTCGGGCAGATGATCGCAGCGCTGCGTCACGAAACGGGCGAGCGGTTGTCGGCCGCCGGCATCGAATTGCGATGGCCGGTCGAGGACAACGACGACAGCCCGCTTAAACTGGATTATCAGGCGTTCCGCTGCTTCATGTCGGCGCACCGCGAGATCATCAGCAACGTGATCCGCCATGCCTCGGCCCGCAATGTCGATATCGTCGTCAAACGCACGCCCGATTGGCTCATTACCAGCATCTCCGACGATGGCGTCGGGATCGCCGCTGCGCATATCGCCGGAAGTCCGCAGGGCAACGGTCTGCGCGGTCTGATGCGTCGCCTCGGCGAATTGAACGGGACGCTGTCGTTGCAGCGATTGGGCAAGGGCACCGTCGCGGAAATCCATATTCCGTTGAAAAGAACGCCGTCCAGCACGCTGCACCGCAGCGATGCGCCGGCAGTGGCGTCTTGAGCGCGCTCCTCCCCCATATTCGAGGGGTGCCCGGCGCACCGCGCCTCACCTAGAAAGATCGACGCGAATGCTCCGCAGCCGATTTTCAACGCCGCCACAGTGTCGCTGATGTTGCCGTCGACAATGCACACCGCGCGTCTGGCCCTGATCGTCGAGGATCAGAGCGACACCCGTGCGTGGCTGAGTCAGATGTTGACAGGAGCGTTCGACGGCATTGCCGTCACCGAAACGGGAACCTTGCGTGCGGCGCGAGACTGGATCGCAGCCAACGTCGCCGCACTTGCCGCCGCTACCGAAGCTCCACCGATTGCGCTCGTCGATATCGGCCTCCCGGACGGGTCCGGTATCGATCTTATTCGCGAACTGACGCGGAAGCATCGGACGGTGATCTGTATCGTCACCACCATTTACGATGACGATCATCATTTGTTCGATGCGATCGCGGCCGGCGCGCAGGGATATCTGCTGAAGGATCAGCACCCCGATACATTAATTCAATATCTCCACCGTATCGAGCGTGGCGAGCCGCCATTATCGCCGTCGATTGCCCAGCGGATGCTTCAGCATTTCTCGCGTCTTCAGCCTCTGATCGCGGCACCGGGCGAGCCCTCCGGTGATGCATTGACCGCGCGCGAGATGGATGTCCTGCGCCTGCTCGGGCGGGGTCTGCGGGTCAGTGAAGCGGCCCGTGTTCTCGGCCTTACGCCGCACACCGTGGCGGGCTACGTCAAGAATGTGTACCGCAAGCTCAACATCTCCTCGCGCGCGGAAGCGACCATCGAAGCGCTTCGCCGCGGGCTGGTTTAGCCACGAGCTAAAGCCGAACTACTCCGGCGTCGCGGTGCAGCCAGCGGGCAAAGACCATTGCTGCGGCGAGCCCGCCCACGCCGGCCAGCAACCCGAAAAGGCCGTCGACATCGGTCGCGTCAGCGTAGAGATGCGGTGCGACCAGACGCCCCCACCACTGCCCCGCCACGAAGGCGACCGGCAGCAGCAGCCATCGCCAGCCCGAGCGACGGCTGCGCAACATGATTGCGAGCATCGGCAGCAGCATCATGCAAAGCGGCACGGTCAGAACCAATCCGCGCAGCAGCAATGCCATGATCCCGAAGACTGCCGTATCCGGCATTGTCAGCAGGATTGCCACGACGACGATGCCACCGGGGATCGTGAGCATCACCAGTGCGGCAATGACGAGCATGACGACGAGTGCAACCGCTGTTGCCACAAGGGTCGCGCGAAAGAGAGGGTGGGTCTTAACCACGCTCCGTCAACCTTGCGGCGGGGTGCATGCGGGGATCGCGGGCGCAAATGGGAGGGGGGCGACGACGATCAAGCCGGCAATGTCAGCATGATCAGTGTGTGTTGCGGTTCGCGACGGCCGACATGAAACGATGGCGCCGCCCCGCTCGCAGCGAACGAGCCGGTCACCGGCGAGTTTCCGGAGCTGCCGAGCCTCGATGAATGCTGTGCGGGAGACATGCTGCCTGTCGACCTGCATCAGCCACGCCGCGCTTTTGTTCTTTTTGTACAGGCGGTGAGCCGGAAGGCTGCGCGCGACATGAAGAGACGGTCCGCCGAGGTGCCGGTATCGTACCAGAGCCTCGCGCCGAGATCCGGCAACACGATTATCGGCGGGGCATTGTCGCCTGCCTGCGGCGGATTCTGGATTTCGGTCAGATTGGCGCGATAGGAAATAAAGGCGTTGCTGCGCCCTTCTTTTTCGTCGGGCCCGCGGCCGGGCGCCGTATCCAGCGGCTGCGGCCCATCGTCCGGGTTCGAAATGGCTGGATCGGTGATTGCTTCCAGAGAGATCCCACCATAGCCGTTTGCGACCTGAAAACGAAACCAGTGGCTCCCGTTTCTCGACCGTACGACGAAAAACAAATTCGACGCAGCAGTGCCGTGGTTGCCGGCTGCGACAAAGGCGGCGGTAAAGCCGTGGCTGCCGGCCTGTCTATAGTGCGCGTGCTCGGCGGGACATCCAGCCGCATGGGTTGGTAAAGCGCCGAGAATCACCGGAGCCAAAGCCCAGACGTAACGACGCATGATTAGTCTGCCCTGGCAGCCGCATCCACGCATTGTGAATCGCCGATACGATGGCGGTTCGCTACCCCCTGAACGGGGGTCGTGCGTACCTCACCGCGCGTTTTAGAACTGGAGCGGCGTGATGGACTGAAGACGAGTCAACAGATGAGATCTGAAGCGACCATTGAGGCCGACTTCATCTATACGGTGCGCCGGAATGCGCTGGAACCCTGCCTGCGTTGGCAACTTGCCGCCGATGCATTGATATGCGGAGAGGAAGGGGAAGGACAGAAACGAGTTTCATGCCGGCCGTCAAGACAGTGGGCGCGTGTCGTTCCCTATTGCGAGATTGTAGAAATCCGGCTGTCCTTCGATCCCACGCGCATAGACACCAACCGCTATCGCTGCGCTCTGCGAGGTTCAGGCGGTATCCGCACATCGATCGTCTCGACAAGTTACGCCGGTTTTGCCTCGTTCGAAGATCGCGGCGAACAATACACTCCCTTTGTCCTCGATCTGGTTCGGCGCGTCCGGTTGGCGCGACCCTCGGTGAGAATCACCACCGGCTTGTCATGGCCCTCTTATATTCTCCAGCATGGACTCCTGATGCTGGCACTCATTGCGCTTGTCGGCGTGCTCGGCATTGCCGGCGTTCCTGCTCTTGGCTCCACGTTTGTCTCATTGGCGATCGTCATACTGTACTGCGGAGTACTGTGGCGATATGCACGCCTTAATCTGCCGCGCGACCTGACGTTGCCGCCATTGAAGTGAGCCGATGCCGGCTCCTACGCGATCGTCCGCAGAAAACGAATCTCCGCGCCGGCCTTAGCAATCCTGATCGGAGCGGCTATCATGGTCTTTGTCGTCGCCATGGTCGTGTTCGCCGACGACGGTGCTCCCGGCGCTGCACGCACGGCTGCGGTCGATGACGCCTCCGGATCGACAGCGCCCGTGCTCGTGGGCCTGATCCAGCGCGCCCTGTTCAATGGCTCCGGCATCTCTGCGTATCCGTCGATGCCTTGAAGAATTTCTTTGCCGGCTATTGCCTGTTGGCGGGACGAGGGCGAAGTTTGGCGGTCGACCAGATTTCTCCGGAGTGACCTGTGCCAAATCCTTATGAGATTCTCGGTGTGGGGCCGACGGCTTCGTCTGCCGAGATACAGAGCGCTTATCGCAAGCTGGCGAAGAAACATCATCCCGATCTCAATCCGGGCGATAAATCGGCCGAGGAGAAATTCAAGGAGGTTGCCGGCGCCTACGATCTGCTGGGCGATGCCGAGAAGCGGAAGCGCTTCGACGCTGGTGAGATCGATGCCTCGGGCGCGGAGCGGCCCCAGCAGCACTACTATCGGGATTTCGCATCTGCCGACCAGGAGCATCCATATGCCGATGTCTCCGGCTTTGCCGATTTCATGGATGGCGACGATGCGTTTGCCGAACTGCTGCGGCGAAGCCAGCAGGCACGGGCAAATCGACATGGGCAGGATATGCATTATCGCCTGGCGGTCGATTTCGTGGATTCGATCGCCGGCGCGAACAAGCGTTTGACGCTGCTGGACGGCAACACGCTCGACGTGAGGATTCCGCCGGGTCTCGTGAACGGCCAAACCTTGCGGCTCAAGGGCAAGGGAGCGCCCGGTACCGGCACAGGCAGTCCGGGCGACGCCTTGATCGAGGTGGAGGTCCTGCCCGACCGCCGCTTCACTCGCGAAGGGGACGACATCACGATTGAATTGCCGGTTTCGCTTTCGGAAGCGGTTCTGGGTGGCAGAATCCATGTCCCGACCCCGACGGGCGATGTCACCATGGTGGTGCCCAAAGGGTCGAATACGGGAACGACGCTGCGGCTGAAGGGGAAGGGGGCGCCTCGTCACGGTGGTGGCCATGGCGATGAGCTCGTCAAGTTGAAGGTCGTCCTGCCAAAGCCGCCCGATCCCGAACTGGAGGCGTTTGTTTCGGGCTGGGCCAAGGGCAAGGACTTCAATCCGCGCGAGGTGGCACGATGACGATGACCAGGCAGGAATTCCTGAAGTCTTCAGGACTTGAGGCTCAAACGCTTGAGGTATGGCTTGAGCAGGAGTGGCTTGTTCCAGAGGAGACACCCGCCGGGGTCCGGTTCAACGATATCGATATCGTAAGAGCGCATTTTATCCAGGAGCTGAAAAGCGATCTCGGTGCCAATGATGAAGGCATCGGCGTCATTCTCCACCTCGTGGATCAGCTTCACGGAATGCGACGCATATTGGCGAAGTTGCGCGAGGAAATGCAGCGTGACCGAAGGACTTTGTGACCCGGAGCGTGCGGGTAACGCCGCGAGCGGAAGGAGTGAGCGATGCAGGAATATGACCTCTATATCAATGCGAAGAAGCCCGCGATTGGGCTTTATGTGCGCAAGGGTGCTGGCCTTCCCGACCTGGCCGACAAAGTCGATTGGGTCTTCGACGGGACGTCCGCCGAGAGCCTCCTGCCACCAAGCGTGATCGAGGGGGTGGCAGCCTTCGGCCATGCCTTCCGGGACATGGATTAGGGCGCCAGATTGAGGGGATGATAGCCCCGGTCCGTGACGAAGGCGCATATGTCCGATCGGGACGGGGCCGGTACGAAGACTCCCCCTGCGCATGCTTTACCCGGTCCGGGTGTCGAGACTTGCAAATCCATCGTCGCCGGATGCAACGTATGGTTCCAATGGTGCGTGCCAGACGACATCAGTGAGCGATAATGGCTTCAAGCTTGCCGTCTCCCGTTTCTCAATCGGTCGCCAGCAGACTCACGCGATCCGCCATTTTTCTGGTTGCAACCATCAATTCCGGCTCGGATGCGGAGGAAACGGTTCGCGGTCTGTGCGCCGATCTTTCCGGCCTGCTGCGCGGCGTCGGATTCCGTGACCTCGAGGGTCAGCTATCCTGCGTCATGGGATTCGGCTCGGAAGCTTGGGGCCGGCTGTTTGGAGCGCCGCGGCCGAAGGACCTGCACACCTTCCGCGAGATCCGGGGCGTCCATCATGCCGTCTCAACGCCGGGGGATATTCTCTTCCATATCCGCGCCGCAAGCATGGATCTCTGCTTTGAATTGGCAGTCAACATCATGGCGCGACTCGCCGGCGCGGTCGCGACCGTGGACGAGGTGCACGGCTTCAAGTTTTTCGACGATCGCGACCTGATCGGCTTCGTCGACGGGACGGAGAATCCGGCCGGCCCCGCCGCGGAAGCGGCGACCTTGATTGGCGAGGAAGACGCGGCCTTTTCGGGCGGAAGCTATGTCATCGTGCAGAAATATTTGCACGATCTCGAACGCTGGAACGGGGTCCCGGTCGAGGAGCAGGAAAACATCATCGGCCGGCATAAGCTCTCCGATATCGAGCAGTCCGATTCGATGAAGAAGCCCTATGCGCATAACGTGCTGACCTCGATCGAGGAGAACGGCGAAGAGCTTCAGATCCTGCGCGACAACATGCCGTTCGGCGAAGTGGGGAAGAGCGAATTCGGCACCTATTTTATCGGCTATGCCCGCTCGCCGCATCGGATCGAAAAGATGCTGGAGAATATGTTCATCGGCAATCCGCCGGGTACCTACGACCGTCTGCTGGATTTCAGCCGTGCGGTGACGGGCTGCCTGTTTTTCGTGCCGACGGCAGATTTCCTGGACAACGTCGCTCCCGGGCCAGCGCGGCCCGCCGCAGCGATACCAGGCGATTCCGAGATGGCGGATGAGCGGCCGGGACGACAGTCATCTCGTGACGGCTCGCTCGGGATTGGTTCTTTAAAGGAAGAGGCAGGACATGAATAATCTTCATCGTGAACTTGCGCCCATTTCCGACAAGGCCTGGGCTCAGATCGAAGAGGAAGCTGCCCGCACCCTGAAGCGCCATCTCGCAGCGCGCCGGGTGGTCGACGTTTCGGGGCCCCAAGGTCTCGAACTGTCGGCGGTCGGCACCGGGCATATGCGTCCGATCGATGCTCCCGGCGAAGGCATCCAGGCGCTCCGGCGGGACGTGAAGGCGCTGATCGAGCTGCGCGTCCCCTTTGAACTCTCCCGGCAACAGATCGACGATGTCGAACGCGGCGCCACGGATTCCGATTGGTCGCCGGTGAAGGAAGCGGCCCGCAAAATTGCTTTTGCCGAAGATCGCGCGGTCTTCGACGGATATGCCGCGGCCGATATCCAGGGCATTCGTCAGGGCAGCACCAATGCGGCGGTCGTGCTGCCCGCCAGCGTGAAGGACTATCCGGACGCGGTCGCTCGGGCCGTCAGCCGGTTGCGGCTGGCCGGCTGCAACGGCCCCTATGCGCTCGTGCTCGGCGCGGATGCCTACAGCACGGCCAGTGGCGGGAGTGATGAGGGCTACCCGGCTTTCCACCACCTGGAACGGGTGGTGGACGGCGGGATCATGTGGGCGCCGGCTATAGAAGGTGGCGTCGTGCTCTCCACGCGAGGCGGCGACTTCGAACTGGACATCGGCCAGGACATCTCGATCGGCTACCTCAGTCATTCCAGCACGATCGTCGAACTCTATTTTCAGGAGAGCTTCACATTCCGTCTCCTGACGGCCGAGGCGTCCGTCCCGCTTTCCGCCGATAGAAAATAAGCGGCGAGGATTGCTTCCCGTGTGCTTGGTTCTGCGCAAGCGGGAGACTTCGGTTTGAAGCGCCACGCCATGCGCTCGGTGATTTTCTGGAGCCGTCACCGCCGTCAGCAGCCGTCGCGACATTCCCCATGGTGCGCGTGAGGAGACGTATCCTCACACGTGCGTCGAACCGCTGGGCCGCCCCGGGGGCAACGCCTGCCCTGCGGCGATCACCAAGAGACCTCTTAATACGATCTCGGCATGCCGAGCACATGCTCGGCGATATAGCTGAGAATGAGATTGGTGGAGATCGGCGCTACCTGGTACAAGCGGGTTTCTCGGAACTTGCGTTCCACATCGTATTCTTCGGCAAAACCGAAGCCGCCATGCGTCTGAACGCAGGCTTCCGCCGCCGCCCACGACGCTTCCGCCGCCAGCATCTTTGCGATGTTGGCCTGTTCTCCGCAATCGCGCCCGGATTCGAAGCGAGCGGCTGCTTCGTTCACCATCAGCTCGGCGGCACGCATTTGCGCATAGGCCTTGGCGATGGGGAATTGAACGCCCTGATTCTGGCCGATAGGCCGCCCGAAAACCATTCGCTCTTTCGCATAGGCCGATGCCTTGTCGAGGAACCACTTGGCGTCGCCGATGCATTCGGCGGCAATCAGAATGCGCTCCGCGTTCATGCCCGACAGGATGTAGCGGAAGCCTTTGCCCTCGACGCCGATCAGGTTTGCGGCCGGTATTTTGACGTTGTCGAAAAACACTTCCGTCGTGGCGTGGTTCATCATCGTGCGGATGGGCTTGATGGTCATGCCATTGTGCATGGCGTCCCGCATGTCGAGAATGAAAACCGACAGGCCTTGTGTGCGCTTTGAAACCTGCTCCTTCGGTGTGGTGCGTGCGAGCAGCAGCATCAGATCGGAGTGTTCGGCGCGCGATGTCCATACTTTCTGGCCGTTCACCACATAGTGGTCGCCGTGACGCTGCGCGAATGTCTTTATCGAAGTGGTGTCGGTTCCGCTCGTCGGCTCCGTTACGCCGAAGGCCTGCAGTCGCAGCTCTCCGGACGCAATTTTGGGAAGATATGCGTGTTTCTGGGCGTCGTTTCCGTGCCGCAAGAGCGCGCCCATGATGTACATCTGCGCGTGGCACGCCGCGCCGTTGGCGCCCGCGCGTTGCACCTCTTCCAGTATCGCTGCGGCGGCCGACAGCGGCAAACCGGCCCCGCCATATTCCTCGGGAATCAGCGCCGCAAGATATCCGGCGTCAGATAGCGCTCTGACAAAATCCACCGGATAGGCGTGGTTGCGATCGAGCTCTCGCCAGTATTCTCCCGGAAACGCTTCGCAGAGTTTGCGGACATGCTGCCTGATCTGGGCGACCTCGTCGGACTGCGATAAATCACGGATCGTCATGTGTGCTTTCAAATGTTCGCATGGCCGGCGGCGGAATCAGTCTTGCGCGTCGGGCCGGATATGCCGTGTCGCTTCGTCTTCGGTGCGATGCCAGATCTCCATCGCCATCGGATGTTCGGATTCTTCAAGGATATGTCCGACAAGCCCGATGGCGCGCGCCATGACGCCGAATCCGCGGACGATTTTCCATGGAAAGCCGAACTCGCAGCAGATGGCGCCGACGGCGCCGGTCGCGTTGATCGGAAGATCTTTCCCCGAGACGCGGCGCGCCTCGTCGCCGATCTTCTGCATCAGGGCGACGTAACGCCCCGACAGGCCGTTGTCCTGCGCGATCTGGAACAGGCGAGGCACGCGCGGGTCGATCGGTTTGTGGACTGGGTGGCCAAGGCCGGGGATGATCTTTCGCGCCGTGCGATAGTCGGCAACGATCCGGGCCGCCAGCGCATCGAGCTCGGTGTCCGGGGCGTTATAAGGAAGGGCTTCGCTCAGCATGCGGGCCGCGCCCTCCATGCTGCCGACGAAAACCGTGCCGAGGCCGCAAAGTCCGGCAGCGACGGCGGCCTGCAGCGATTCAGGAGCGCCGGCATAAGTCAGCCGTGCGGCGATTGCCGAAGGCGTGATCCCGTGTTCGACCAGGGTGATGACGATTGCGTTGAAGACGGCAGATTGCCGGGGCGTCGGAGCCTTCCCGGTCAATTGCAGGAATGCGACGTCGCCGAGATTGAAGTGCCCGAGGATCTCGTCCGGCAGGCTCTTGCCGCGTATTTCGATACGGTCACGCGTGCTCCAGGCGATGTCGGAGCGGATGGGCTGCGGTTGTCTGGGCATGTCAGCATCCTTGAGCAATGTGCGTCGATGAGGCGCCGCTTGCCGGATCGGCATCAGGTCCGGCGATCATGACGATCCGATACCGAGGCTGCCGGGATTGATCGTCGAGCGCGGATCGACCGCCTCCTTGATCGCTTCGAGCAAGGCCCAGCAAGCGGGATCAAGATATTCCCGGAACGGATAATCGCGCGCGATCTGCCAGCTTGTGCCGCCGAGGGATGCGAACAGCTCCTGCGTCTCCTTGCGGAGCGTTTTCACCGCCTCGCGGGCCGCGGCATTGGTCTTCCGCGCGCGCCATGCCGGTGCCAGCTTGTCGCCGAGCGTGGCATGATGAATCGGCAGCAGTTCGTCCGGCCAGTAGAAAGCCGGTTCGAGAAAGAACTCATATCCGACGGTCATGGTCAGCAGCGATATCTGAATCTCGTGCGCTTCCAGCAGCCCCGCGCGTTCAGCAACAAACTGCTCCCAGCGTGTGACCACAACCTTGGTCGCGGACAGCGGAAACAAGGCATGGACAGGCACCCAGCGTTCTCCGTCGGGTCCGAGCATGCCGCGCAGCGGCCCGAACGGATTCGCATGCAGCGCCTGGGGGACCGAGGAGGGCAGCGCATCCGCGGCGGCGAGCGCGACCACGGCGTGCTGACGCTCGGTCAATTGTGCGTCGGTATCGGCTTCGATCGTTAGATGCAGGCTGTAGGGGTGCTTGCTCAGGAAGCCGGTGCCGCTCGTCAGCACGGTGGCGGCACGGGCGAGGCCGCCCAAACCCGTTTCCGAGCGGGCAATGTTGTAAAGCACGCGCGCGCCATCGGACGTGGTCATCGAGCGGGTTGCCAGCGATGCCTTCAGCCGGTCGAAGCCGTAGCCGGCATTGACCAGTTCGGAGCGGGCAAGCCGGCACTGCGCCGCCGTCATTGCATCCAGCGTCGGAAAGCCGAACGAAAGAAAGCCGACGGCCTGCGGCTTTCTGCGAAGCCGCAGCACGATGCGGGTCTTGACCCCGAATGCGCCATTGTCGCCGAGAAACAGGCCCGTCAGATCCGGGCCGTTGATTCTGGAGAACGGCTTGGCGGCGGTGCGTGCCGCTGAGCCGGTGCTGACCATCGCGCCGTCCGCCAGCACCACGGAAAGGCCGATGACCGATTCGGCGACGGTGCCGTGGCGCGCGGAGCCGAAGCCGCCGCTGTTCTGAGACACCGCGCCGCCGACCGTCGATACCAGCCCTGAAAACGGACCCCAGTATCCGGTCGTGTAGCCGGTATCGGCAAGCGCTGCATGGAGCGTCGCCCAGGTGCAGCCGCTTTCGACCTCGACGTAACCGTCGTCGGTCGCGAGCGTGATGACGCGGTCGAGCCGCCGCATATCGAGAACGATCGTGCCGGCCTGTTCCGACAGATATCCTTTGGTGTAGGAGACTCCGCCGCCGCGCGGCAGGATGCGCCAGCCGCGCTGCGCGGCAAGGCGGACGATGGCGGCAACGTCCCGTTCGCTCGCCGGCGCCGCCATCGCCAGCGGTGAACTCGGCGAGGTCCAGAAGATGTCGCTCGCAACCAGCGCCAGCATCGCCGGGTCGTCGGACACTTCGCTGTCCGGGGCGACGGCCAGCAGGGCCGCGCGGACCGTGGTTGGATCGTTGCTCATGCGGCGCGTCCCAATACGGTTTCGATCGTGTTCGTCGTGGCATCGTAAGGCTGCCCGCACAGCCGAATCGCCGACGGCGGGCCGCGCATCCCGGCGCAATGGCGCCGGTGCAGTCCGGAATCAGGGAAGGCGAAAGACGCGTCGGGCATTTTCGTGCATCAGCATCGCGCGTGATTCCGGCCGGATCGGCAGATCGGCAATTTCAGCCACGGCCCGTTCCGGATCGATCACCGGCCAATCTGTTCCGAACATGACTTTGTGGCGTCCGTAGCTGTCGAGATAGCGAATGATCTGATCGGGCCAGTGCTTGGGAGCGTGCGCATCGACGCCGATGAAGACGTTGTCGTGCTTCCAGGCCATCGCGATCATCTCGTCCGTCCACGGAATACCGATGTGGATGCCGATGATGGTCAGTTCGGGAAAATCGATCGCCACCTGGTCGAGGCAGATCGGCCGGCCGACGCTGGGGAGTTTCTGCCCGCGCTGATAGATCAGGTTTTGTCCGACCTGCATCATGATCGGAATTTGCAGCTCGCAGCACTTTGCGTAGTAGGGGTAATAGCGCGCATGGTCGGGCGCCATTTCGAACCAGTGCGGATAAAGATGCGCGCCGACGAAACCATAGTCGGTGACGGCCCGCTGCAGATCGCGAAGCCCCTCCATCCCGCGATAGGGATCTATTCCGGCGAGGCCGGAATAGCGCGAAGGATATTGCTGGCAAACCTCATGAACACGTTCGTAGGATATTTCGAACGACGTGTTCAGGCGGCGATCTCCGGCGCGGACCGCAATGAGCAGCGACCGCTCGATGCCGGCGCGGTCCATTTTCTCGAGATAGGCCGCTTCGGTGACGCCGCCGCGGCTTTCCTGCGGAATACGGACCTTTTTGGCAAACTCGTCGTCGAAGCCGGTTTGTTTCTTTGCTACTTCCAGCGGTGTGAACAGATTGGTGACGATGTCGATGGCGCCCAATGTCCTGGACTCCGAGAAAGAAGGGGTAAAATATTCCGAATATCGGAATATATTTTCCGATAATGAAGAAAGCTGACACGCGACCGGAATGTTGTCAATTGCAGGCGGGCCGATGGCCGGCTTGACGGAAATCGAGTGATGAAGAAACCCAAACGATCTCAGAGTCCTAAGCGTGCGAAGCCGCGCGAAACGAAACCGCGTGAGACGAAGCGCCGCCTGTCGCCGCTCGACCGCTATGTCAGGGCGCTGGAAGTCATTGCCGCCTCGCCGCACGGTTTGATGCTGACCGACATCGCGGAGCGGTGTCAGTTTCCGCCGGGTACCGCGCACCGTATCGTCAATGTGCTCCGCGGCGCGGACCTGTTGTGTGCGAGCACGCAGAATCCACGTTTGTTCGTGATCGGCGAGAGGCTGTTGCGTCTCGCCCACGGCGGCACGTCGAAGGGGTTTCTCAACATCGCGGTCCAGCCGGTTCTCAACCGCATCGCGACGCAGCTCGAGAATACCTGCTTCCTCGCCCGCCTGAACGGCAGCTCCGTCGAATCGATCGCCTGGGCGGTCCCAGCGGGCGGCTCGATGCGCGGATTTCTGTTTCCCGAGAAGGTCATGCCGCCTCACGCTTCGGCGTCGGCCAAGGCCATTCTGGCGTTCCAGCGGCCGGCGGTGATCGAGGAGGCGCTGCGTGGAGACCTGTCCAAGCTTGCAAGCGCGACGCTGACGGATGTCGAAGCGGTAAAACGCGAATACGAGAAGGTGCGCCAGCTCGGCTACGCGACATGCTGGGGCGAGCTGGAGGAGGGGCTTGCCGCGATCGCCTGTCCCGTCGCGGTGCCCGAACTGGGGATCGTCTACTCGGTCGCGATGTCCGGTCTGGCGCAGCGGGTGCGCCGCCGCAAGCTTGCCGAAGTGGTCGCGGCCTTGCAGAAGGCTGGACAGGAACTCGCTCTGGTTCTCAACGGTGCGCAGCAAACGGCGCGCGAAGCCAAGCTGATGACCAGCTTCTGAACGCGGCGTCTGCTATCGATTCCCGATCCATTTCTGCCGTTGCGATGCACCGCCGGCACGGTGTCTTGCTGATGCCCGTGCGCGGCGCGGCATGCGCGTTGCCATTTTATCCGGGCAGACAAGTTTGCTGATGAAGGCGCGCGGGCGCGGCCGCCAGCCATGGCGGCTGGGCGCTGGCGCGGAATGTTTGCTGATGCTGCCGGGTTACGGCGAAAACGGACCTAGTTTGACAACCGGTCGTCCTCCGCATATTTTCTACAAAACAAAAAATATTTTCCGTTTTTCGGAATATAGGAAACCAGGAGGGAACGCGATGCTAAGACGTGAATGGATGAAATCCGCCGTCGCCGCGGCGTTGGCCGTGCCGCTGTTGATGGTGGCCGGCGCCGGCCGGGCGGCCGAGGTCGGCGTGACCGACGCCACGATCAAGATCGGCATTCTGAGCAGCCTCACCGGACCGGGCGCATTGTTCGGCTCCGGCAACGAGGCCGGCGCCGTGATGGCGTTCGAGGAGGTGAATGCAGCGGGCGGCATCAACGGCCGCAAGCTGGAATGGGTCTCGCTCGATGACGAGACCTCGCCGCCGAAGGCGATCATCGCATTCCGCCGGCTGGTCGATCAGGAGAAGGTGTTCGCTGTCTACGGCCCCTCGGCGAGCGCGATCGCCCAGGCCCTGGTGCCGTCGTTCAAACAGGCCGCGCAGGTGCCGGTCTTCATCGGCGTGCCGTCGTCGCCGTCGGTTACACATCCGCTGATCCCGAACGTGTTCCGCACCGGGCCGATCAACGATCTGGCCCAGGGCGTGGCGCTCGCCGATTACGTCCTCGACAATCTGAAGGCGAAGAAGATCGCCATCATTCGTCAAACCGACGAATACGGAAAACGCGGTGCGGAAGGTTTCCTCTCCCGGCTGAAGGAGCGCAACGCCGTCGCCGTCGAGCAGGTCTTCGGTATTGCCGATACGGATTTCACCGCGCAGGTGGCCAGCATCGCCAAGACGGAGCCGGATGTCCTGATCATCTACGGATATCCGAACCCGTCCGCCCTGATCACCCGGCAGGCGCGCCAGTTCGGTATGAAGGCCACGATTGTCGGCTCGAATGCGGCAAACAGCCGGGTCTACCCGCAGGTGGTCGGCAATGCCGCGATCGGCGCCCAGAACATCATCACCTTCGAGGACCTGCCCGAGTCCGGCATGGATCCCCGCATGGTTCGATTCCGCGATGCCTATGCCAAGCGGTTTCCCGAATATGCGCGCCAGAACCGCCCAGACCTGGCCGACACGCTGGCTTACGGTAGCGCGCAGGCCTTTATCGAAGGGCTGAAGCGTGCCGGAAAGAACCTGACACGGCCGGGCTTTATCGCCGCGCTCGAAACCCTGAACAAGTTCGAGACCGGCATCACGCTGCCGACCACCTTCACGGCCAAGGATCATGAAGGCAACAAGTCGTCGAAGATCTTTCAGATCCAGGAAGACCTGACGCGCAAGCTGCTTCCCACCACCATCCAAACCAAGTGAACGAGGCCGGGTGAACCGGAATCGGACAAGGAGGAGGCTCTCTTGAACGCGCCATCTGCCGCGCAACAGCTCTATGCCGATGATCTCGTCGTCGGCCGGACATTCGAAGGACCGAAGCGCACGGTCACCGATCAGAGCTTCAAGCTGTTTGCGGATATTACCGGAGACAACCATCCGATCCACTACGATCCGGAATATGCGCGGCAGACGCGCTTCAAGAAACCGATTGCGCACGGGCTGTTGCTCATGGGCATGACCGCGCTTGGCGGCACGGCCATGTCCGACTGTTTCAAGGAATCGATGATCGCGCTGGCCAGGCAGGACTGCCGGTTCTGCAATCCGGTATTCGTCGGCGACGTCGTGTTCAGCCGTTTCGAACTCGAGTCAGTGGAGCGCCGGCCGAATGGCGACAGCGCCCTGATGACCTATGCCGTCAAGCTTATCAAAGAACCCGACGTGGTCGTGCTCGAAGGACACCATGCCTACTACATCCGCTACCGGACAGCCTGATCCGGGCGAAGGGCGCGCGGCGTCCGCTTACGACGATCTGGCGGCGCGGTTCAGCTGGCAAGGCGTTGCCGAGGAGCTTGGCTGGAGCGGCGACGACGTCGATCTGGGCTTGACCATCCTTGATCGCAACGTCGACCGGCCGAATGCCGCGATCGTGTGGGTCGACGAGGATGGCGCGGCGCACGACGTGTCCTATCGCACGCTGGCGCGGGAGAGCAGCCGTTGCGCGCATATGCTGCGACGCATGGGCGTGACGAGGGGTGATCGTGTCGCCGGCCTGATGCCCCGCATTCCGGAAACCATCATCCTGATGGTGGCCTGCTTCAAGCTCGGGGCAATCTATGTGCCGATCTTCACGGGCTTTGCCACGGATGGCATCCGCTTCCGCGTCGAGAACTGCAACGCCAAGGTATTGTGTACCCATGCGCAGTTCTTTCCCCGGATCGGCCCGCTGTCGAACTGCACGATCGTGTGCGTGGATGGCCATCGCGTGCAGGCGCTCGATTTTCATGACGAACTGAAAAAGGAGCCGGCGGAATTTCAGAATGTACGGGTTCGGCGCGATGATCCCGTGGCCATCATCTATACGTCGGGTTCGACCGGCATGCCGAAGGGCGGCATGCTTGCGGCCAATCTGCTGGCGTCGATCTGGCCCTATCTGCGCTATGCGGTCGCGATCAGGAACGATGACCGGTTCTGGCCGACCGGAGATCCCGGCTGGGGCTACGGACTGATCTGCTATCTGACGGCGCTCGCGGCAGGCGGGACCGTGGTGATGGTGAGGCAGAATCTGAAGGCGCCGGAAGCGCTGGCGCTCATTGCGCGCGTTGGCGTCACCAATCTTGCCACTACGCCGACGCTGCTGCGCGAGGTTGTGGCGCTCGGTACCGATGCGGTGAAATCCACGGAATGTTCCGTACATACGATTACGAGCTGCGGCGAGCCTCTTAACAGCGAGGTGGTGCAGTTCTTCCGCAAGGTCTGGAATATCAGCCCGCTCGACCAGTTCGGTGCGACGGAATTCGGCGTGCTGGTGTCGAACTATTCGCCGCCCCTGATGGAGGTGCTGGCCGGCTCGATGGGTCTGGGCGCCTTCGGCCACGAGATCGCGATCCTCGATGACAAGGGGCAGCCGGTGACGCCCGGCGAGCCGGGCTTCATCGCCAAGCGTCAGGAGCCGGGCTCCCTGTATTTCCTCGGCTACTGGAACGACAAGGAAGGCACCGACGCGGTCATCGTCAATGACTGGATCATGACCGGCGATCTCGTTCGGCAGGACGAGCGCGGCTATTACTGGTTCCAGGGCCGCACTGGCGACATGATCAAGAGCTCCGGCTACCGCATCGGCCCGTTCGAGGTCGAGAGTGCGATCCTCATGCATCCGACGGTTGCCGAGGCCGCCGTTGTCGGCAAGCCGGACGAGCGCCGCGGCGAGATCGTCAAGGCATTTGTCGTCCTCAAGAGTGGCATCGTCCCGTCGCCCGGCCTGTCCGACGAACTGGTGGAGCAGGTGAAGCAGACGCTCGGCCGGCCGCATGCGCCGCGCGAGATCGAGTTCGTGGGCGATCTGCCGAAGACCACGACTGGAAAAATACAACGTTACATACTCAGACAGCGAGGTTAGCCGTTATGTCTTCCGGGCCCAAGGCGTTTGAAGCCGTCGTGCCGTCACCGAACTGGCCGGAGAAATTCACGTTTTCGCCGGGGGTGAAGATCGGCAATATGCTGTTTCTGTCCGGTACCGTCGCCACCGATGATACCGGGCAGATTGTCGGCGTCGGCGATATCGTCGAGCAGACGCGGCAGATCTATCGCAAGTTCAAAGTCATTCTCGAACGCGCCGGCGGGAGCATGAACGACATCGTCGAGACCACCGAATACGTCACGACGTTCGAGAGCTACCCGGCCACGGCCGAGGTGCGACGTGAGTTCTTCGGCGGGCCGCCGTGGCCGACCGCGACCGGCGTCATGGTCAAGGAACTCTATCGACCGCACGCTTTGATCGAGATCAAGGCCATCGCCGTTCTATCCTGAAGGAAACGCCATGCTGGCCCAGATCCTGTCCGGAGGCATTACGATCGGCGTGATCTACGGTCTGATCGCGCTGGGTTTCGTGCTGCTTTACAACGGTACCGGCGTGATCCACTTCGGATATGGCGAGCAGGCGGCGCTGGGTGCCTATTATGTCGTGGTCATCCAGACCTTCCTCGGCGGCGCGCTGCTGGTCGCGGTTCCGGTCGCGATCTTGCTGTCCACGCTGACCGGCGCGCTGATCTATCTGGCGATCATGCGGCCGCTGTCGAAAACGAGCATTCTCATCCAATTGATCGCGACGCTGGCGATCGGCATGGCGCTGCGCGAATTGATGCGGGCGCTGATGGGGGCGAGCGCGTGGCCGGCGCCGTTTCTGCTGTCGCCGGCGCCCTTCGAATTCGCATCGCTGCAACTGGTGCCCGCGCAACTGGCGATCCTCGGAGTTGTGCTGGCGACGTTTCTGCTCCTGTACCTTTTCCTTGAACGGACGCGCTACGGCAAGGCGGTGCTCGCCGCCTGCGAGAACCCAACCGGCGCAAGCCTGGTCGGCATCTCCACGTCGCGGGTTTTCCTCAGCATCTGGATGTTGTCGTCCGCGGTCGCGGGACTCGCCGGCATCCTGATCGCGCCGATCCTGACATTGTCGCCGGAACTGGGCCTGATCGCGATTAAGGGGTTCGTTGCCGCGGTGATTGGCGGCTTCACTCTCGGCGGCGCGGTTGTCGGCGGGGTTGCTCTCGGAATCATCGAAACGCTGTCGGGCGTCTACATCTCCACGGCATTGAAGGATGTCGTGACCTTCGGCGTGCTGATCCTGGTTCTCCTCGTCAGGCCGCAGGGCCTTGCCGGTGTCGTGACAATCAAGAAGGTCTAGCTCGGATGCTGTGGTCGCGACGATACGTGCCTTATCTTGCAGCACTCCTGGTGCTTTGCGCCGCGCCGTGGCTGCTGCCGGATTTCCGGCTTTATCAGATATCGCTGATCGCGGCGGTCTCGATCATCGCGCTCGGCGTCACCGTCGTCACCGGTCTGGCAGGGCAGATTACGCTCGCGCAGGCTGCCTTCGCGGCGTTCGGGGCATACGGCACGCCGCTGCTGATGCAGCATTGGGGGGTGCCGTTCGTGCCGGCGCTGATCGGCTCCGGGATGCTGGCGGCATTCGTCGGATTTCTGCTGGGCCTGGTGACGCTGCGGGTGTCCGGTCACTATCTGGCGCTGGCGACGCTGGCCGTGACGGCCATCGTCCAGGTGCTTCTGATCGAGGCGGAGGGATTGACGGGAGGGGCCGCCGGAATGCCGGCGCCGCAGATCGCGATCGGCGGCAGAGCCCTGTCCAACGGCTTCGATCTTTACTTCGTTGTGGTTCCGATCACCGTCATCGCGATCCTGTTCGTGGAGTTTCTGATCCGCTCCCGGTTTGGACGCGCCTTCTCCGCGCTGCGCCAGAGCGAAACCGCTGCGGAGACGCTCGGCATCGACGTCCTGCGCTACAAGGCGAGCGCATTCGCGGTCAGCGCGTTTCTCGGTGCGGTCGGCGGCGGTCTCACGGCGTTGCTGTCCGGCTATGTCGATCCAATGCAATTCGGCGTCATGCAGTCGGTCTACTATGTGGCGGTTGCCGTTGTCGGCGGCCTGAGCGGCCCGCTCGGCGCGGTTCTCGGCAGCGCGCTGTTCGTCGTGCTTCCCGAGGCGCTGGCCGATTTCAAGAGCTATGCCGGCGTGATGGTGGCGCTGGTCCTGCTGCTGGTGCTGCTGTGCCAGCCGCGGGGGATCATCGGCATCATGTCCGTTCTCGATAAACCCCGGGCCGCGCGGCGGGCGTCATGACCGAGGTTCATGTTCTCCTGAGCCTGCGCGATTTGTCCGTCCGCTTCGGCGGCATCGTCGCGATTAGCGGTCTCGATCTTGATATTCGGGAAGGCACGATCCATGCCGTGATCGGCCCAAATGGCGCGGGAAAGAGCACGCTGATCAACGTCATATCCGGTGTTTGTCGACCGACGAGTGGTGCGGTGACATTTGCCCAGGAACCCGTTCAGGGGGCGGCGCCGTTTCAACTCGCGCGACGCGGGATTGCGCGGACGTTCCAGAACACGGAACTATTCGGCGACATGACCGCGCTCGACAATGTGCTCACCGGCATGCATCGCCATCTGCCCTACGGACCGCTCGCCAGCAGCCTGCGTCTCACGGGTTTCCGCCGCGCGGAGAAGAATGCCCGTGCGCGGGCGCTCGAATTGCTTGATCTGGTCGGCTTGGCCGATACCGCATCGCAGAGCGCGGCAAGTCTGCCGTTCGCCAGCCAGCGTCGGCTCGAAGTTGCCCGCGCGCTTGCGGCGCAGCCGCGGCTGCTTCTGCTCGATGAGCCTGCGGCCGGCCTGCGGGCCGGCGAAATCGAAACCCAACGTGTGATCCTCCGGACAATTGCCGCCGAGCTGAAGCTGACGATCCTGCTGATCGACCATGTCATGCCGCTGGTCATGCAGATATGCGACCGAATTTCCGTCCTGAACTTCGGCCGGAAGATCGCGGAAGGCACGCCCCAGGAAATCGTCGTCAATCCAGCGGTGCTCGAGGCTTATCTCGGTATGCCGAAAGCGGTGAAGCATGCTGCGCATTCATGAATTGTCGTCTGGTTACGGACCACGAAACGTTCTGCATCGCATCAATCTGACAGTGCCGGAGCGAGGCATTGTCACGGTGCTGGGTGCGAACGGCGCCGGAAAATCGACGCTGATGAAAACGATCGTTGGAATCCTGCCGCCGACCAACGGTCACGTTATGCTCAATGACAAGCCGCTGAACAATCGAACTCCGGATCGGGCGCTTAGTCAGGGGGTAGCCCTCGTGCCCGAGCGGCGCGAGTTGTTTACGCAAATGACGGTGGGTGACAATCTTTTTCTTGGCGGTTTCCAGCGCCGGGACCGGTCGTGCGTTGCTGATGATATTGCGCGCGCTGTTGAGCTGTTTCCGATTCTTGGCAAGCGAATGCGCCAGCCGGCCGGGCTGCTGTCGGGCGGTGAGCAGCAGATGCTGGCAATTGCGCGTGCGCTGATATCGAAGCCCCGGGTGCTGCTGCTTGATGAGCCGTCGCTTGGGCTTGCACCTCTTATCGTTGACGAGATCTTCGAGAAGATCGACGGGATCAGGAGTGAGGGTGTGTCTGTTCTCCTGGTCGAGCAGAACGCGGCGAAGGCGCTCGATATCGCTGATTTCGGCTACGTTCTCGAAGTAGGTGAAATGAAGCTGAGCGGCACGGCTGCCGATCTCGCTAATTCTGAAGCTGTTCGGCAGGCTTATCTTTGATGTTGCCGATCTCTGATAGCGCCGTGATTCTTTTGACCGTAATAGGGGTTGCATAGGTGAAGATTCTCGAAGCCTACGATACGAACGGCTTGAAGATCCGCAACCGCCTTGCCATGGCGGCCGTGACGCGCGGCATGTCGGACCAGGACGGGCGCGCCACCGTCGAGATGGCAAGGTATTACGAGAACTTTGCCCGGTCGGGTGTGGGCCTCATCATGACCGAAGCGATTTTCATCGACGAGCAGTACAGCCAGACCTATGTTGGCCAGCCTGGCCTTGTGACGGGAGCGCAACGCGATGCCTGGAGCTCGGTGATTAAGTCGGTGCATCGTCAGGGTGCGAAGATATTTGCGCAGCTCCAGCACGGAGGCGTATTCCGCGAGCCGTCGCTCGGGCCTGGCCTCAACGCGACCCGGACAATACCGTCATCACTGAGCTGGCAGCAGCGTCAGCCTTATACCCAGGTTCGATATGCGGAGGCCGAGGATCTCGCGCGCGTGGTCGAGGGATTCAGGCGCTCGGCAATTCTCGCTCGGGAGGCCGGCTTTGACGGCATCGAGCTGCACGGTGCGCGTGGCTATCTGCTCGACGCTTTCATGAGCGGCGGCAATGACCGCGACGATGTTTATGGTGGCTCTCTGGAAAACCGGATGCGCTTCCCGCTGTCGGTGGTGTCGGCGGTCCGCAACGCCGTGCCGGACGTGCTGCTCAGCTATAACCTCTCACTTTACAAAATGGATATGCCCGACTACCAGCCGCCGGGCGGGGCAGGCGAAACGGAAGCCATTGTTGCCGCGCTTGCGGATGCGGAAATAGATATTCTGCATGTGTCCACACGCACCGTCGACAGGTGCCGCGTCGGAATCACGCCGCTTGTCGACATCGTACGAAAGCGCTTTGGAAAGACGATGATCGCGGGGGGCGGTTTGAAGAGTCTCGCCGATGCGAACGCGGTCGTCTCCCAGGGACGTTCGGACATTGTCTCGATGGCCAGAATCCTGCTCGCCAACCCTGATATCATCGCGCGCTACCGAGACAATCTTCCGCTGACGCCGTATTGTCGCGGAATTGAGAAGATACCTGTTAATTAAATCCGAAGCTCGGATATCGTTGTGCGTCCAGCGAGGGCGGCTCGCTACTCCTCATGCGTGGCGAGGAATATCCGATCTGTCTCTGCATGCCGATCGAGATGATGTCGGCCCGTCCCGATACTATCGAGGATGGAATTTTTGAGTATCCGCGGGCTTGTCTCCGAGCGACGTTCCTTCTGCAGATATGGCTTGGAAAAGCCGTAGAGTCTGACGGTCATTACAACCGGTTATAAGAAAAGCTGCATAAAGCATAAGACAGCTTGGGGAAGAGGAATTATGGGTGCGCCGACGAGAACTCTTCTTGAGGGATGGGACGCAAGCCATGTTCGTGATGCCGAATGTCGATCTCGATGAAATCATGGAGCATCTGCAGAAGACCGGGAAGCGCACGCATCAGCTCTGGCTGAACGAGGAATCGCTCGCATTCGTCGCCCGCGGGCGAGAATACCGTAATGAATTCCATCTCAATCCCAGCTACGAGATCCAGTATTCGCTCAAGGGCGATTTAAATCTTCATTATCGAACGCCGGAGGGTAAGGAGAAGGTGGCGGTCGTGCCGGAAGGCTCGTGTCTGTACCAGCCACCGATGGTGCCCCACTCGCCGCGTTTTGCGCCGGATTCGTTCCAGCTTGTCATCGAACGCGCCCGTATTCCCGGCGAGATCGACACGTTCCACTGGTATTGCGAGAGCTGCGACCACCTCCTGCATGTCGAGACCTACACCGTCGACGACTACAAGGCCGATCCGGTGTCGCGGGCCTATGAGCGGTTCAACACTTCGGAAGCTGCGCGAACCTGCAAGAATTGCGGCGCAATCAATGCCCCGGTTGTGCTGTCGAAGTCATGAATCCGGTCCTGAAGACCGTCGAGGAACAGCTCCAGCCTGGTCACACTGCGTTGCTGGTGGTCGACCTGCAGAACGACTTCTGCGCCGAAGGCGGCTTTCTACACAGGGAGCGCGGCTACGACATCCGGTTCGCGAAGCAGGTCGCGGACAATATCGGCGTCGTCGTCGCCGCTGTCCGGCGGATGAACGTACCGGTGATCTGGATCAGGTCGCATTACGATTTCAAGTATCTCGCCGAGCCGCATATCGCCAAGCGCGGTAACGAAGGCTGCTGTCTCGAAGGAAGCTGGGGAGCGGAGTTCTTCGCGCTGGTGCCGGATCGTGACGATACTATCGTCGATAAACATCACTTCAATGCCTTCACTGGAACCGTCTTGCACGAGATTCTGCAGCGGCGCGGCATACGCACGCTGGCGCTCGCCGGCGTCGCGACGAATGTATGCGTCGACTCGACGCTCCGCGATGGCTTCTTCCACGGCTACCATGTCGTCCTGCTTGAGGACTGCGTCGGCAGCAACAACAAGGCCGGCCACGACGGAACGCTGGCAACGGTGAGAGCCAATTTCGGCGAGGTGCTCTCCGGCATCAGGCTGGTCGAAATATTGAACGGCGCTTCCGATAAAGCCCGTGCCGTTTCGTCGTAGCGACAGGCCGCCTGCAGGCCGATATCGGCGAACAGGAAGGGCGGGCCGGCTGAGCCGGATTTCCGCAATCCGTCTAGAACGGATGCGGGCGCTCCCGCAGATAGGCGCGCATCGTCTCGACAAAGGTCTGCGACGCCGCGGAGAGCGAGTAGTCGCGCCGCATCAGCAGGCCGGCAGGACGCGGCGGTCCCGGTATCGTGAAGTCGAGCCGGCGCAGCGTACCCCGTTTCAGATCGCCGGCCATCGTCATCGGCGGAGAAATCAGCAGATGGTTCGAGGTGTGCAGGATTTCGCGCAAGAACGGCAGCGACGCCGAGCGCATCTCGATCGTGCGCGTCAAATTCATCGTCGCCAGCACCACCTCGATCTCCTGCTCGACGAGGCGGCTCATATTCGGAAGAATGAACCGGTATTCGGCGAGGTCGTCGGTCGTTGCATCGGGAATCGCGAAGACCGGATGCTCGGTACGCCCGATAATGCAGAGCGGCTCGTAATAGAGGATTTCACGGACGAATTCGTCGGGGATGGCAGCCGGAAACAGCCTGCCGACGATCATGTCGAGCACCCCGTCGTTGAGTAGCGGGATCAATTCCTCCATCGATCCCAGGGTTAGCTGGGCGTGGATATGCGGCACCTCCGTGCGCATTTTCCCAAATAGCTCCGGCAGCAGCCCGACGGCAGCCGGCGGCATCGCTCCCACGGCGACCAGCGTGGTGTCCCCCGCCAGGAACCGATCGAGATCGCGGTCGATCCGGTTGACCTGCGTCAGCACGCGGCGGACCGCATTGCAGGCGACTTCGCCGAATTCGGTGATGGTGATGCCGCGCGAGTGCCGCTCGAAGATGCGCCCACCGAGGATGGTCTCCGTCTCGTGCAGCGTGCGGGTGAGCGCCGGCTGTGTGACGCCGAGCTCTTTCGAGGCCTTCAGCAGGCTTTTCTCGCGTTCGATGCATTCCACGGCGCGCAACATACGCATTTTGAGCCGCTGCTGGAGACGTCGGTCCATGGCCGCCGATCCGATACCATTGCTATGACCTGTGTTTATAGCAACTTGCTGGGAAACGATAAGACAGGAAACCGCTTTCTCCATAGAAGGGCAGCAACAGATCGAATCCAGATCGGAAGCGGGGCGTCGTACTGGTGCGCTCCGTCTTCAGAAATAAACGCGCCTGTTGCGTTCGCGCCCGGGCCAATACAAGGGGGGAACAGACATGACTTCAGGCATCAACCGGCGATACACGCTGAACGTGCTTGGGCTGGCGGCAGGCGTCGCCGCGTTTGTCGCTTTGACGGCGCCGGGCCTTGCGCAGGACGGCCAGCCTCTCAAGGTGGGCGTGGTATTGCCGATGACGGGTCCGTTCCAGTCGCATGGCAAGCAGATCTATAACGGCGCGCAGCTTTACGTGCAGCAGCACGGCGCCGTGGTTGCCGGCCGCAGGATCGAGTTCATCCTGCGCGACGATGCCGGCATCGCCGACCAGACGCGGCGTCTCTCGCAGGAAGCCGTCGTCCGCGACAAGGTCGAGGTTCTGTTCGGCTACGGCCTGACGCCGCTGGCGATGGCGGCCGCGCCGATTTCGGCGCAGGCCAAGGTGCCGCAGCTGATCTATGCGGCCACCTCGTCGATCACCGATCACTCGCCCTATGTCGTGCGGACGTCGCACACGCTGCCGCAGGTGGCGAGCATTCTCGGTCAGTGGGCGGCGAAGCAGGGCGTCAAAACCTTCGTGAGTCTGGTGTCGGACTACGGCCCGGGCATCGACAGCGAAACCTGGTTCGTCAAGACCTACGAGGCCAATGGCGGAAAGGTGGTCGAGAAGCTGCGGGTGCCGCTCGCCAGCCCGGATTTCGCACCGTTCCTGCAGCGTGTCGCCGACCTGAAGCCGGACGCGATCTTCTCGTTCCTGCCCTCCGGCGTCGGCGCGATCATGATGCGCCAGTTCGTCGAGCGCGGCCTCGACAAGTCCGGTATCCGCGTCATCGTCATGGGCGACGTCGTCAACGACGACAGCCTGAATGGAATGGGCGACGTGGTGCTCGGCGTGACGTCGGCGGCGGTCTACTCGGCGGCACATCCGTCGCAAAAGAACAAAGACTTCGTGACGTCATTTACGAAAGCCTTCAACATGCGGCCGGACTTCATGGCGGTGTTTGGTTACGACGCCATGCATGTGCTCTACGAGGCGTTGAAGAAGAACAAGGGCGACAGTGCCGGTCCCAAACTGCTCGAAGCGATGAAAGGGCAGACCTGGGAGAGCCCGCGCGGCATGGTGACGCTCGATCCGGAGACGCGTGACCTCATCCAGGATGTGTATTTCCGCAAGGTGGAGAAGCGTGACGGCGAGCTGTGGAACATCGAGTTCGACAAGATCTCCGCCGTCAAGGATCCCGCGAAGCAGAAATGACCGGCATCGTCCGCTGAGAGCAGCGCCGACATGACGACGATCCTGTTCGACGGCATCGCTTACGGCATGCTGCTGTTCATCCTCGGATGTGGGCTGTCCGTGACGCTTGGGTTGATGAATCTCATCAACCTGGCGCACGGCTCCTTCGCCATGGCGGGCGGTTATCTTGCGGTCATCGCGGTCAATCGCCTCGGCATGCCGTTCCTGGCGAGCCTGCCGCTGATCTTCCTGGCGACGGCAGCGCTCGGCGCGCTGATGGACCGGATGCTCTATGTGCATGTCTACGAGAAGAGCCACTTCGATCAGGTGATGTTCACCATCGGGCTGGTCTTCATGTCGGTTGCAGCGGTGAGTTATGTCGCCGGCCACGAGCAGGTGTTCGTCAACCTGCCGGCTTCGCTGCGCGCCCGGTATGATATTTTCGGCACTATGGTCGGCTCCTATCGGCTGCTGATCATCGTGGTCTGCGGAATTCTGGCCGTGCTTTTGCACCTGCTGCTCAAGCGGACGCGATTCGGCAGCCAGTTGCGCGCCGCCGTCGATGACCGACGCGTTGCCGACGGGCTCGGCATCCGGGTGAAGACGATCTTCGCCGTCTCTTTTGCCATCGGCTCCGGTCTCGCCGGTCTCGGCGGCGCGCTCGGCGCCGAGATTCTCGGCCTCGATCCATCGTTTCCGCTGAAATACATGGTGTATTTTCTGATCGTGGTTGCGGTCGGTGGCGCCGGTACGGTCAGCGGCCCGTTCTTCGCGTCGTTGCTGCTCGGTATCGCTGACGTTGCCGGAAAATATTATGTGCCGACGGCCGGCGCCTTCATCATTTATGTCGTCATGCTCCTGACGCTCGTCCTGCGTCCGCAGGGTCTGTTTGCGAGGGCCAAGTGAGGCACGAGCGGGCGCTGCCGGGCAACGACGCTGCCGCTGCGGGTGCCGGCAATGAGGCGAGGGCGGATCGTTCGCTGAAGGCGCTCGTCGCCTGGCGGTGGAGCGAGACATTGTTCTGGTGCCTCGCCGTCTGCGTGTGGTTCTTCTTTCCCAACTGGAATCCGCTGCTTAACCAGATCGCGATCACCGGCCTGTTCGTCCTGTCGCTCGATCTGATCATGGGCTATGCGGGAATCATTTCGCTCGGTCACGCGGCGTTCTTCGGCTTCGGCTGCTATGTCGCCGGTATCCTGACAAAACATGGCGTCGCCGATCCGTTCGCCGGTCTGGTCATCACGGCCGCCGCCGCCGCAGGGCTCGGTTTCGTCAGCAGCTTCTTTGTTCTGCGCGGATCCGACCTGACACGCATCATGGTCACGATCAGCGTGGCGCTGATTCTCGGAGAGATCGCCAATCGCGCGGTCTGGCTGACTGGCGGCGCCGACGGTCTCAACGGCGTCGCGCCGTCGCCGGTCCTTGGCTTGTTCGCGTTCGACCTGTTCGGGCGGGTCGGCTCCGCCTACAGCCTGCTTGTCCTGTTCGGCCTGTTTCTGCTTGCGCGTCGCCTGGTGGGATCGCCGTTCGGCTGGGCGCTGCGGGCGTCGCGCATGAATCCGGTTCGCGCAGGGGCGATCGGCATTCCGGTGAACCGCCGGCTGGTCGCAATCTATACGATCGCCGCTGCCTATGCGGGTGTCGCCGGCGCATTGCTGGCGCAGACGACCCAGTTTGTGTCGCTCGATGTGCTTGGCTTCCAGCGTTCCGCCGATGCGATGCTGATGCTGGTGATCGGCGGCGCCGGCACGCTTTACGGCGGACTGGCCGGCGCCGCCATCTTCATGGTGTTTCAGGATCAGCTTGCCGGCATCACACCGGTGTTCTGGGAGTTCTGGATCGGTCTGCTGCTTGTGGTGTTCGTGCTGGTCGGCTCCGACAAGATCGGCAGAGTGCCGCAGACGCTTGGAACCTGGTTCGCGGACCGTATCCGGCGCCACCGCCGGCCGGAGCGTGCGTCGTGACCGCCACCTTGGACGTCATCGGTCTCAGCCGGCACTTCGGCGGTCTGCGGGCAATGGACGACGTCACGCTCAGTCTCGAAAAAGGCGCGCGGCATGCGCTGATCGGCCCGAACGGTGCCGGCAAGACCACATTCATCAATCTGCTCACCGGCCATCTGCGGCCGTCGTCGGGGCGCATCCTGTTCGAGGGCGTCGATATCAGCGCGCTTGCGCCTTCGGCGCGTGTCGAGGCCGGTATCGTCCGCACTTTCCAGATCAACCAGCTTTTTCTGGACATGACGCCGCTGCAGGCCGTCGTGTTGACGGTTACCCGGGCACGTGGGCGGCAGCGGGCGATGTGGCGCCGGTTCGGCTCCGATCGCGACATTCTCCACGACAGCATCGCGGCACTGGAGCGGTTCGATCTTGTTGACGTGATGGACGAGCGTGCGCGCGATCTGCCTTACGGCAAGCAGCGGCTTGTGGAGATCGCAATGGCCATCGCCTGCAAGCCGCGGCTCTTGCTGCTCGACGAGCCGGCGGCTGGCGTTCCCGAAAGTGATCGTGCTGATATCGTGCGGTCGCTTGAACTGATGCCCGACGAGGTCAGCATCCTTCTGGTCGAGCATGATATGGATCTCGTGTTCAGCTTTGCCAGACAGATCTGGGTGCTGGCCTTCGGCAGGTTGAGCGCGTCTGGAACGGTGCAGGAGATCGTCGCCGATCCGAAGGTTCGGGAGATCTATCTCGGACGTGACGACGATCAGGACGGCGGCTTTGACTGATATCCTCGAGATCAGCGATCTGGTGGCGGGTTATGGCGAAGCCCGGGTGATCGATCAATTGTCGCTGTCGGTAGCGGAAGGCGAATGTGTCGCGGTGCTCGGTCGTAACGGCATGGGCAAGACGACGCTGATCAATTCCATTGTTGGAACGACCACCCGCCATCACGGTCGCATTCTGCTTCGCGGCCGCGATGTTTCGCGATGGCTGCCTTATCGGCGGGCGCAGGCCGGGATTGCTTGGGTACCGCAGGAACGCAACATCTTCGCTTCGTTGACAGTGGAAGAGAATCTGACGGCGGTGGCGCGTCCGGGCCGCTGGACGCTGAGGGCGGTCTACGACGTCTTTCCGCGCCTGCGCGAGCGCTCGCGGAACATGGGGCGGCAGTTGTCCGGCGGCGAACAACAGATGCTGGCCATCGGCCGCGCCCTGATGCTCAATAATCCACTGCTGCTGCTCGACGAGCCGACCGAAGGGCTGGCACCCGTCATTGTGCAGGAGGTGTTCCAGTCGGTGCGCCGGCTCGTTCTGGACGAGGGGCTGGCCGTGATTATCGTCGAACATCAGGCCAAGAAGGTGTTGTCGATATCGAGCCGCGCGATCGTTCTCAATCGTGGCAGGATCGCGTTTGAGGGTGTCAGCCGGGCGCTCCTTGAGGAGCCCGGCTTGCTTCGCGATCTCGTCGGTGTTGCCAAAACCGATCGCGGCTGAAATGAGCCGCTTTAACCTCGATGACATATGAGTTCGCGGTTTAATTCTGATGGAGCGTCAGATTGCTACCATCCAGAGTAGAGCGGCAGGTTGCGCGCGGTGCGTGAGCATGGCGGTGTCGCCCCACTTTCATTCAGATAGCTGACGTCGTGGGGGGGATTGCCGGTCTTTAGTATTCCGCCCCCCCCCCCGAAGCCCCCACTCCGCAAAGTGTGCAAACATCGCGATTGCTGCACAGCGACCGCCAAACCTGACGAATATTTTGGGGCGACGACCGGTCTGGCGGCTACCGACAAGTTCCAGCCATCGCTCCAATTCGGCCGCTTGATGTGCGATCGATCTGCCGCTTTCGCGTTGCACAAGGCGGGCGGATCGGATTTGCCGATGCCCGAATAGGCAAACATTGTTGGACAGCGAAGCCATATCTTCTGAGCATTGCATGGAGTTCGTTCGCGACAATGTGCGCGACGGGCGAGGGGCCGACAATGAAGCCTGCGCCGTTCGAATATCTGCGTGTCTATTCGATCGACGAAGCGCTTGCCGCGCTTGCCGAGCATGATGACGCGATGATCTTGGCGGGCGGGCAAAGCCTCGTGCCAATGATGAATTTCCGGCTGGCATCGCCGGGCCTGCTTGTGGACATCAACCGGGTGGCGGAACTCGCACGGATCGACGTGACGCCAACCGGGCTGACGCTCGGGGCATTGGTGCGCTGGCATGAGCTGGAAAGCAGCGCAAGCATCGCTCATCACAATCCATTGCTCCGGGCTGCTGTGCGTCACATCGCTCATTATCAGATCCGCAATCGCGGGACGATCGGCGGTAGCAGCGCGCATGCGGATCCGGCAGCGGAATTTCCTGCTGTTGCGCTCGCTTGCGATGCTGATTTCTCGCTGCGTAGCCTGCGTGGTACGCGAACCGTTCCGGCGACCCAGTTTTTTCTGGGAGCACTGGAAACAGCGCTGCAACCTGATGAGATGCTGGTTGCTGTCCACTTCCCTGCCTGGCCGGAGAGGCGCTGCTGGGGGTTCGAAGAGTTTGCCCGTCGTGCCGGCGACTTCGCCATGGCGGGGGCGATTGTCCTTCTTGACCGCGATGTCGACGGCGGTTGCAACGCCGCGTCGCTGGTATCGTTCGGCGCCGGCGATCGGGCGCTGCAACTCGTACGTGCCGAAGAATGCCTGCGCGGTAGAAAGCTCACGCCCGAAACTCTGTTGCGGGCCGCACAAATCGCGGCTGAGGATTGTGAGCCGAAGTCCGATATGCATGCGCCGGCTGAATACCGTCGTTCACTGCTCCAAACATTGATGTTCCGTGCCTTGAGTGGGGCTGTCGGATTCGATCAGGGGGAGATGCCCCGATGACGAGCGTCACGCTGCGCGTGAACGGGCGCACCGAGAGGCACGACGTTGAGGCTCGGCTGATGTTTGCCGATTTTCTGCGCCACATCTTGCACCTGACCGGAACGCATGTCGGGTGCGAACATGGCGTTTGCGGCGCCTGTACCGTGCTGGTCGATGGCAAGGCGGTGCGAAGTTGCCTCATGTTCGCCGCGCAGGCGGACGGCAGCGATGTCGTCACCGTCGAAGGGCTCGCGTCGGAAGGAGAGCTATCGCCGCTGCAGCGGGCCTTTCGCAAGCATCACGCTTTGCAATGCGGTTTTTGCACGCCGGGCATGCTCATCACCGCACAAGCGCTCCTCGATAACGAGGCAGATCTTACCGCCGAGCGTGTACGCGATGTGCTCTCCGGCAATATCTGTCGCTGCACGGGCTATGTACCAATCGTCGAGGCTGTTCTCGAAGCAGCCGCCGACAGGGATCACAAGCCATGAAGGTCTTCACTGAAGGTCGCGCCGCAGCGATTGGGCTCGCGCGCGAGCGGGTGGAGGATCTGCGCTTTCTCTCGGGTCGAGGCCATTACATCGACGACGTTACCATCGATGGCATGCTGCACGGCTCGGTGCTGCGAAGCCCCGTCGCGCATGCGCGCATTAAAAACATCGACATCTCGGCAGCCGCCGCGATGCCGGGCGTCAGAGCGGTATTCACGGCGCACGATCTTAATGCAGATACGCTTATTCCGATGCGCGCAGCGCCGCTGCCCGGCTATGAGCGCTCGTTCCTGCAGCCACCATTTGCCCTCGGCAAGGTGCGCTATGTCGGCGAGCCAGTGGCGTTTGTCGTCGCTGATTCTCCCTATCTGGCCGAAGACGCGCTTGAACATATCGATGTGGAATACGAAACACTGCCTGCTGTTACCGATTGGGATTCCGCCAATCGCGAGAGGGCTCTGCATGAGAGTGCCGGCACTAACGTTGCGTCATCTTATCAGGTGACACGCGGAGATGCCGCCGTAATCGTAGATGCGGATTATGTCCGGTCAAGGCGGCTGCGCTGTCACCGCCACAGCGGCGTTCCGCTGGAAACGCGTGGGCTCGTCGCTCAATGGGATGCCTCACAGCAACGAATGCGCATCTGGGGCGCGGCGAAAGTTGCATTCGCTAATCGCCGTATCCTCGCCGGATTGCTCGGTCTACCCGAGGCAAACATCGATCTCATCGAGGTGGATATCGGTGGCGGCTTTGGCGTGCGTGGCGAATTCTATCCGGAGGATTTCATCGTCCCCTTTGCTGCACGCGCGCTTGGTCGGCCGGTGAAGTGGATTGAAGACCGACGTGAACATCTGATGGCCACCAACCATGCGCGCGAGGTCGAATGTGAATTAAAGATCGCCTGCCGCGCCGATGGCACGATCCTGGCTCTGTCCGGCGAAATCTTTGTCGATCTGGGCGCTTATGTGCGCACGAATGGCGGCATGGCGCCGTCGAACGTTGCGGCTTTCCTGCCTGGGCCGTATCGAATTCCCTATTTCGCTTGTGACGTGAACGTCTTTACCAGTAACAAAACGCCGATTGGCAGCTTTCGGGGGCCCGGTCGATTTGAGGCCAATTTCTTTCGCGAGCGCATGATCGACATCGCTGCGCGCGACCTCGGTATCGATCCGGTCGAGATGCGCCGCCGCAATCTGCTGACATGGCAGGAGATGCCTCATGATCCTGGAGCGCTGATCCCAAACGCCAGTCTGTCCCCCTACGATAGCGGCGACTACGCGCTGGCTTTGACCGGCGTGCTGGAAGCGGGCCGTTGGAGCACATTGCGTGCGCTATCCGGCCGTACCATCGACGGATGGAATCATGGGGTCGGCGTTTCCTGCTTCGTTGAAAGCGGCGGCGCCGGGCCACGCGAATGCGCGCGATTGCGTCTTGCTGATGACGGCACCATTGATCTTTTCACAGGTTGCTCGACGCTCGGCCAGGGGCACGAGACGACTTTTGCGCAAATCTGTGCCGATGTGCTCGGCATCGCCCCGGATGCGATCCGCGTGTTTCATGGCTCAACCACCGACCTTGCCGAAGGCTTTGGCACCTATGGCGGTCGTTCGGCGGTGATGGGTGGCAGCGCCATTCTGGACGCGGCGCATACATTCATCGAACAAGCGCGCCCGCTTGCTGTAGAACTGCTCGGAAGCCCGAACGAGGAGCTTGTCTGGCGCGACGGCGCCTTCCTCTCTGCCGATGGAGCGCAGCAGGCGAGCCTCGCCGAACTTGCCGCTGCAGCCAAAGCAAATGGGCGTACGCTCGATGCGGATGGCGCCTTCAACAACACCAAGCTGACATACAGCTATGGCGCCAACCTTGCTCACGTCGCCGTCGACATCAAAACCGGCCGCGTGAAGGTTCTTGGCTATTGGGCCGTGGAAGATGTGGGGCGGATGATCAATCCTCTCATCGTCCATGGGCAGATGATCGGGGGTATCGTGCAGGGCCTTGGTGGAACCTTCCTCGATGAATTCATCTATGACGAGGAAGGTCAGCTTCTCAACGCATCGCTCGCCGATTATCTGCTGCCAACGGCCAGTGACTTCCCAAATATAAATTGTATTTCACTCGAACACGCGCGCTCGACGACTAATCCACTCGGTGTCAAAGCCGCTGGCGAAGGCGGCATTGTTGCGGTGGCGGCGACTATTGCCAATGCGGTCTCGGCCGCCCTCTCACCGCTCGGTGGCGAAATCAATACGCTGCCGATCACGCCCGTTCGAGTTTGGCGTGCCGTGCAAGATGCAAAGGCGAGCGCCGTCCAAACGAGGGGTTAGCGAGCGGCATTATCATGCGATCGCCGTCGGGTCATCGGAGGAAACAGCCTGCTTATTGCTGCCAAATTGCCAGCGGTCGTCACTGGAGTGCGAGCGTGGCGAATCTTGTGTGTCTCGGAAACTGACCACAGCCAGGAGGGAGTAATGCAGAGGGAAAATAACATGCGTCTGATTGCTATGGGGCGGGCGATGCTTGCGGCCATGTCGATCATGCTCGCTGCAGCGACGCTGCTATGGGCTGGCAGTGCGCTTGCGGAAACGACATTCCAGAAGATCAAGCGTACCGGCTCCATGACGATCGGTACGTCGGCAGCCTATGCACCGTTCGAGTATGTCGTGAACGGCAAGACCGTCGGTTATGACATCGATCTTGCTGAAGAGATCGCCAAGCGGATGAATGTCAAAATCCAGTGGCAGGAAATCGACTTCAAGGGCATCGTTGCGGCCCTGAAATCCGGCCGCGTGGACGTATTATTCACGGGGTTGACGCGGACCAAACAACGCGAGGAGCAGATTGGATTTAGCGATACCTATTATGATGCCGGCATCGGCGCGGCAAAGTCCGCGGGCGTTGCGATTGCCGAGCCGCAGGATCTCAATGGAAAGGTCGTCGGCGTGCAAATCGGAACTTCCGGGCAGGTGTTCGTGCGCGAGAACATTCCTGGGGTAAAGGAGGTCAAGACCTACGACACGATCCTGCTCGCTCTAAAGGATCTGGAGAACAAGCGCGTGGATGCGGTGGTCAATCCGCTGCCGTCGATTCGTTACAACATGAAAGGGTTGTCGGGCCTGGAGCTGACGAAGGTGTGGCGCACTGCGGTTATCGCCGTGGGCCTGCGAAAGGAAGATGATGATCTCCGGCTTGAGATCAACAAGCATCTCGCTGCCTTGAAGAAGGAAGGATTCCTGGAGATGCTCGACAAGAAATGGTTCTGACGCTTGCAATCCAGTAGCAGTAGCGAAGATTAAGAAGAGCGATCGGGGCAACCCGGTCGCTTTATTGCGATCAATTTGCTTGTTTCGCCGACATCAGGCGTTTCGTGACGACCTGCTCGGTGACGATAGCTCCCGCGCCTTGCAGGAGACCAGGACGGATCGAGCGTTGACGCCAGGCCGACACCCGGTGCCCGTGATCGGACATCTAGGCGAGGCGATTGGCGGCGCAGATCATCATGATCAGGCGGATGATGCCGAGCGCCGTGATCTGGTTGACGTCGAGCGAGGGGTAATGTTCGGCAGTATTGCAGCCGACGATCCGTCCTCTCTTGCCGATCTCAAGAAAAAGATCGGCAACGTCCTCATAGCGGAGCCCGCCGGGAACCGGGGCGCTTGTGCCCGGCATGACCGATGGATCAAGGCCGTCGCAGTCGAAAGCGATGTAGATATTCCCGCCCTCCGGCAGATGCTGAAGCACGGACCGGGAGCCCGAATTCCGAAACATGCCGGCGGTCACGATCTTGTTTCCGCGCGCCAGAGTGTCGTCGACGTCGTTGCGCCGTGCGCTGCCGATCCCCCTCGTTCCGATATGGATGATGCGCTCGACCCAGGGCATTTCCGCTGCGCGCCGCATTGGGCTCGAATAGCCGGTCGTAATCCCGTCGACATCGTTCCGATAGTCGATGTGAGCATCGATCTGAATGACGGTAAGCGGCGCGAAGCGCTCGAACGCGGCAAGCGACAGGGCGGTGATGGAATCGTCGCCACCCAGTATGATCGGGGCGGTGCCGGCGTCCAGAATGCGTCGGACGGCCTCCGTCGCGCGCGCATTGTTTCCTTCGATATCGCCCGGATGGCCGATCACGTCGCCGCAATCGTGCAGCCGAAGTTTGAGGTCCGAAAAGGCGCAGCCGATGTCGAAGTCGTAATTGTCCAGCATCGCCCCGACGCGCATCGATCGCTCGCGGATGACTCTCGGCGCATCTGACGCGCCATAGTGTACCTGTCGCATCTTGTAGGGCGAGCCGAACGGCAGTCCGACAACGGCGAAGTCGGCATCGCCCGCAGAAAGTTCTGCAGTGTAAGGGACACCCAGAAAGGTTGCTCCGGTGCCTTCCGGCGGCTGCGTGATCACGCGCTTTTCGTTTGAACGGCTCATGGACTCACGATGCTCCAAGCTCGCGGGAAATGGCAGTCGCAGCCGCCGCTACGGCGCGGCCGAACCGGTCGATGTCGCTATCTTTGATCCGATAGGTCGGGCCGGTGAGATTGACGGCGGCGACAATCGATCCGTCGGCGCCGCGAATGGGGGCTGCAATCGCCGTCACGTCCGGTTCCAGCGTTTGCCGTGTTGCGACGAAACCAGCTGCGCCGGTTTCGCCCTTGATAGCCGCGCCAATCGCCGTTCCTTGGACAGGCACGGTACGGCCGAGCCATGCGGAGTGACGTATCGATTTCTGGCTGAGGCACTGCCGCACATACATGACGCGCCCGTCATCGCCGGGAATGCCGAGATAACTGGATTCCCCGGTCTGCTCAGTCAGCCGGATGAGGTGCGGTTCGGCGATCTCGAAACTGGAGAGATTTTGCAGGGCGCTCAGCCCGATCTGCATGAGTTGCGTGCCGCAGGCATAGCCGGATGCTGTACGCCGCAAGAAGCCTGCGCTTTCGAGCGTGGCGAGCAATCGCGACACAGTGCTGACGGGCAAATCGGTGAGGCGCGCCGCCTCGCTCAATGTGATGTTTGAGCGCCCTTCGGAAAAACAGCCGAGCAAGTCCAGTGCGCGCTGCACCGATCGCACCGGGGAGCGGTCGGATTCCCCGGCGCCCGAGGTCAGGCTTGACTTGTCCGTCGTCATCATATCTGATTTCCATCAGATGAGAATGATTTCCATCACATGGAAATATCCTGCGCGAGCGGTGAGGTCAAGGATTTGAAGGACGTTGATCTGGTCATTCGGAATGCCGGAGAACTCCTGACCTGTGATGGTCCGGAAACCGGCGTGGCGGGGCCTGCCGTGAGCAAGCTGGACGTAATCCGTGATGGCGCGCTGGCAATCAGCGAGGGTCGCATCATCGAGGTGGGAACTTCCGCGGATATCGAGCGAAATTTCCGGGGGAGGGCAGTCATCGATGCCGATGGCGCGCTGGTCACGCCGGGTTTCGTCGACCCGCATTCCCACCTGCTCTATAGCGGCAGCCGGCATGTCGAGCACGAAGCGAAGGTAACCGGTCGCTCATCGGGCCCGGGTCTGCAGAGCGGCATCAACTACACCGTCCGGCGAACTCGCGAAGCGAGCGACGACGCCCTGGTGTCCCAGGCCCTGCGTGATCTGGATGTCATGCTGTGCCACGGCACCACGACGCTCGAGGCCAAGACCGGATATGGGCTCGATCGGGATACGGAGATGCGTCTGCTGCGGCTGACGCACGGGCTTCGGCATCCGGTGGACGTCGTGACAACCTATCTGGGCGCGCATGTCCTGCCTTCCGATTATGAAGGGCGGCGGGGCGAGTATCTGGATCTCGTCCTGGAGATGTTGCCGAAGGCGGCCCAACTCGCCGAATATTGCGATGTTTGCTGCGATCCGGTGAGTTTTACTTATGATGAGTGCCTTCGGATCGGAAAGGCTGCCCAATCATACGGCATGAATATCCGGGTGCATGCCGATCAGACGGGGGATGCGAAGGGAGCTTCGCTTGCCGCCGCGTTGCGGGCGCACTCGGCCGACCATCTCGACTACACGACCGATGAGGGATTTGCCGAGATGGCGAAGGCAGGGACGGTGGGGATCATCTTCCCGGCGGTGACATTGCACATGTGTGAAATGACACCGAAGCCAAAACATGATGGACTCGTGCCGGCGGAGAAGCCGTTCATGCCGCAGATGGCGCGTCGTGCCGTCGATTCCGGCTGCGCGATTGCGTTGTCTACCGACTACAATCCGGGTTCGTGCCCGACGCCATCCATGCAGATGGTGATGCAGCTTGCCGCACGTCTGTTTCGCCTGAGCTATGCGGAAATCTGGAATATGTGCACGATCAACGCGGCTGCGTCGCTTGGACGCGGGAAGGACCGCGGCAGCTTGCGGCCGGGCAAACGGGCCGATGTGATCATCTGGAAGGTTCCGGAGCACGGAATGGTCATCAATCGCTTCGGGGTCAATCTCGTCGACAAGGTGATCGCCTTGGGAAAAACTGTCGTCACGAACGGTCTGGTTGCCTCGCAACCCGCCCGGTGAGAGACGAGGCAATATTTTCTGCTGTATCGTTGAACAACCGCCTTCGGGTCTAAAGGAGCCCTCCCATGTATCCCCGGACTTTGTATTCCCGGACTTTAAAACTTGCCGCCCTGGCGTTCTTCGCCTCGGTGGTCGGCGCATCCGCGCAGGATGTGCGTGTCGGTTTCCATGTGCCGCAAACAGGCTTTGCCGCGGCCGACGGAAAGTCGGCGCTGCATGGCGCCGAGCTGGCAGTCGAGCAGATCAACGCCCAGGGCGGCATCAACGGCCGCAAGCTCGTCCTCGTCGTGTACGATGATCAGGGCAAGGCCGACCAGGCGCAGCCCATCGCCAACCGTCTGCTCGGTGACGGGGTCAAGGTCGTCATTTCCGGCAGCTATTCCGGCCCGACCCGCGCGGCTGCCAGCATCTTCCAGAATGCCAAGATCCCCTACATCTCGGCTTACGCCATTCATCCTGACATCACGCGCGCGGGCGACTTCGTGTTCCGTACATCGTTCATGGGCGAGGTCCAGGGGCGTGCAGGCGCCAAGCTGGTCGGCGACTTCATCAAGAAGAAGCGCGTGACGATGATCAATCTGAACAATGATTTCGGCCAGGCGCTGGGGGCCGGATTCAAGGAAGCTGCGCCGAAGTTCGGATTGCAGATCGTCTCCGAATACAATTACGGCATGAGCGATCGGCAGTTCGGCTCGATCGTCGCCAGTGTGAAGCGCGACAATCCGGAAGTGATCTACGCGTCCGGTTACTTCTTTACCGCGGGGCCGCTCGTGAGCCAGCTCCGCGCAGGCGGCGTCACCGCCACCATCGTGGGCCAGGAAGGCTACGACACCCCCAATTTCGTCGATATCGCCAAGACGGCCGCCGAAGGCGTGATCATCACCACCTCGCTGGATCGCGACAGCAAGGATACGGAGATGCGCGCGTTCATCGACGGATATGAGAAGAAGTACAATATCGCGGCCGATATGGTTGCCGCGACCACTCATACCGCGGTTCGCGTTGCCGCCGAAGCGATGCGCAAGGCCGGCGCCGATGATCCGGTCAAGATCCGCGAAGCGATCGCCAACGGAAAGGTTCATGCCGCGACGGGCACGATCGTGTTCAACGATCTCGGCGAGATCAGCAAGAACGTGCAGGCGCAGATCATCAAGGATGGCAAGTACCACCATTACGCGGTGATCGAGGACCCGGTGCTGCTGGCGCCGCCCACCAAGTAACAGCAAGAGCGCAGCAGTCTGATGTTCCAGCTCGAACTCATTGTCGTCGGCATCGTATGGGGCTGTACCTATGCGATGATGGCGCTTGGCCTGACGCTGGTTTACGGGCTGCTGCGCATTCTTCACATCGCCCACGCGACGATTTTCACGCTCGGCGCCTATATCGGCGTCATCGTGGCGAACCAGACGGGCAATCTCTGGCTGGCGTTTCCGGCCGCGATGCTGATCGCGGGCGTCGTCGGGCCGCTGATCTATCGCCTTGTTTATGAGCCGATCCTCAAGCAGCCGCCCTATGTCGCGTTGATCGCATCGATCGGCGTCCTGATCGCGATGGAAGACGGATTCCGCATTCTGTTCGGTCCTTATGGCCTCTCGTTCCAGCAGAATCCGTGGTTCACCACCATTTATGATTTCGGCGGGATCACGCTCAATCTCGTGCAGATCTGGATGGTCGTGGCGGCAGTCGGCCTGATCTCGGCGTTTGCGGTGTTCAGCAGTGCCACCCGTTCCGGCGTTGCCTGGCGCGCGACCGTTTCCGACCCGCCGATTGCGTCCAGTTTCGGCATCGACGTTATCCGCGTGCGTTACACCAGCTTCTTTATTGCGTCGTGTCTTGCCGCCGTGGCCGGCGTGCTGGTCGGCCTTCTTAACAATCTGGTCGAGCCCGGCATGGGCAACATCGTCAGCTACAAGGGACTGGCGATCATCGTCCTCGGAGGGCTCGGCAATGTCGTCGGTACCCTTATCGCGAGTGTCGTGCTCGGCGTGATCGAGAGCTTCGGCACCGTGTATCTGAGTAATGTCATGGATCGCGACGCCATCGCATTCCTGTTTCTGATCATCGTGCTCATGGTTCGGCCGCAAGGCCTGTTTGCGGCGAAATAATCATGGAGCTTTATCTCGTCAGTCTCGCCACCATTGCAGCGCTGAACATCATGCTGGCAGTGGGACTCAATCTGATCAGCGGCTTCTGCGGCCAGATCAGTTTAGGACATGCCGCCTTCTATGGGCTCGGTGCCTATGCCGCGGCGCTGGCCGCCGTCGCCGGCATGCCTTTCACGATCAATCTGGCGATCGGCGTCGCGGTCGCTGCTCTGATCGGCTTTTTCGTCGGATTCATCTCGTTGCGCGTGCGCGAAGATTTCCTGGCCATTGCGACGATGGGCGTCGGCTTCTTGTTTCTTGGCTTTGTCCGGAAACAGGATTGGCTTGGTGCCGAGATGGGTATTTCCCGCATACCGGCCCCGCCGCTTGATCGCACGGACTTCGCGCTGCTGTGCGTTGCGCTGGCGGCGTGCATCATTGCGGTCAGTCTCCACATCGGTCGAAGCTGGATGGGGTTATCGCTGAATGCGGTCGCGCAGGATGAAACCGCGGCGCGCACGATCGGAATCAACGTTCCGCGTTTCAAGCTCGCGGCGTTCACGATCGGAACGGCGATGGCCGGGCTTGCGGGCGGGCTTTACGCCTACATGACCCAACTCATCGTCCCCGATGCTTTCAATTTCGTGCAATCGATCACCATTCTTGCGATGGTGGTGATCGGCGGCATCGGTTCGACCTGGGGTGCGGTAATCGGCGCGGTAATCCTGACGCTGATGCCGGAGGTGTTCCGCTTCATCAACGACTACAAATTGCTCGTCTACGGCGCGTTGCTGCTCATCGTTATGCGGTTCGCGCCGGCCGGGATTGCCGGAATCGCCGGGGCCATTGTTTCGCGGGTTCGCAGATGACATTCCTGCGTGTCGAAAACGTATCAATGGTGTTTGGCGGTGTCCGGGCGCTGAATGATGTCACGATGTCGATTGCCAAGGGCGAGTTGCTCGGGCTGATCGGCCCCAATGGTGCCGGCAAGACGACGTTTCTGCGTGTTCTGACGGGGATCCTGCGGCCCACCAGCGGGCGCGTCCATTTCATGGACGCCGATATCACCAGTCTGCCGACCTATACGCGTGCGCAGCGGGGCATTGCCCTGACGCACCAGATCGTGCGTCCGTTCCGTGAACTGACGCTGGTCGAAAACGTCATGCTCGCGGCCGAGCCGGCGACCGTCGCCAGCCCGCTTCGGTCTCTGGTCCACGTCGATCGAAGCAAGGCCAGGGAACGGGCGATGGGATTGCTGACGCGCCTCGGTATCGGTGACGCTGCCGACAAGCCCGCGGCCATTCTGCCGCTCGGTTACTTGAAGCGCATGCAGGTTGCGCGGGCGCTGGCATCCGACCCGCAGTTGCTGCTGCTCGACGAGCCGCTGGCCGGTTTGAACTATAGCGAGGCAGCCCAGATGGCCGGTACGATCGCTGAACTTAATCGTGAAGGCCACACCATCTTGCTGGTCGAGCACAACCTGGCCGAGGTCACGCGCATCGCGCATCGTCTGCTCGTGTTGAACAATGGTGCCGTGCTTGCAAGCGGCAAGCCGGACGAGGTGATGCGCCGACCCGATGTGCGTACTGCTTATCTTGGCGAAGCGGCAGCGGCGGAAGCGGCCCATGCTTGAGTTGCGTCATCTTTCCTGCGGATATGGGCTCGTGACCGTCGTTCACGATCTCGATCTCGACGTTTTGCCGGGGCAGATCACGGCGCTTCTCGGCCCCAATGGGGCAGGAAAAAGCTCCACAGTCATGGCCATCGCCGGGCACACGACCGTGAAGGGCGGGGATATCGCCTTTGAAGGCAAGAGCATTCTTGCAATGTCGCCGGCGGATCGAACACGGCTCGGCATCGCCATCGTTCCCGAAGGTCGCCGCGTGTTTCCCGACCTGACCGTGGCGCAGAATTTGCTGATCGGCGGTTATGTCCGATCGCGCAAGGAGGCGGCGGCCAACGAAGAACGTGTGCTGGCCTTGTTTCCGCGTTTGAAGGAACGCCATAGTCAACAGGCGGCAACGTTGTCCGGCGGCGAACAGCAGATGCTGGCGATCGGCCGAGCCCTGATGACGTCCCCGCGTCTCATCATGATCGATGAATTGTCGCTCGGTCTTATGCCCGCGATGGTCGATCTCTGCATCAATGCCGTTCAGGCGCTGAAACGGCAGGGCATCGGCGTATTGCTCGTTGAGCAGAACACGCATCGGGCAATCGGTATTGCGGATCGGGTGGTGGTTCTTGCTTCCGGTCGCGTGGCGTTCAGCGGCCCGAGCAGCGAGATCAGCAACGATCCCGGTTTTGCCGACAAGTATCTCGGCGTGGGTGTTCACTGATGACGGGTCATAACCGCGTTAAGGCAGCGCGTGGCAACGAGCTGCGCTGCAAGGGCTGGCGGCAGGAGGCGATTCTCAGGCTGCTGGAGAACAATCTGGAGAATGCCGAGGATCCGGATTCGCTCGTCGTCTATATGTCGATCGCCAAGGCAGCGCGCGATTGGGAGAGCTACGACCGGATCGTGCAGGCGCTGGCGCGGCTGGAAGACGGCGAAACGCTCGTCATGCAATCGGGAAAGCCCGTTGGGATTTTCCCGACTCGCAGCGGCGGACCGCTGGTCGTGATGGCGAATGGCAACCTGGTCGGCCGCTGGTCCTCGGATGACGAACTCGAGCGACTGACGACCAAAGGGCTCACCATTTATCCGGGCATGACGGCCGCCGCCTGGCAGTATATCGGCAGCCAGGGCATCCTGCAGGGGACCTACGAAACCTTCGTTGCCTGCGCGCGCACGCATTTCGGGGGGTCGCTCGCCGGCCGCTGGATTGTCACCGGCGGTTGCGGCGGGATGGGCGGCGCGCAGCCGCTGGCCGGCCAACTCGCGGGCGCCGCTACGCTGGTGATCGACGTCGACGAAGCCAAGATCAGGCGGCGGATCGAATCCGCCTATTGCCAGCAACTGGTAACCGATCTGGACGAAGCGCTTGCCGTTTGTCAGAGCGCGCAACAGCGTGGCGAAGGCGTGTCTGTCGGGCTTGTCGGAAATTGCGCCGAGATCCTGCCCGAGCTCGCTCGCCGCAATCTGGTGCCGGATATCGTCACCGACCAGACCTCGACCGAGCCGCTGATGGGCTACGTGCCGGCGGGAATGTCGCTCGACGAGGTTGAGATGATGCGCCGCAGTGACCCGGAGCAGGTAAAGCGGCGCGCGTTCGCGTCGATGCGCGCGCATCTGGATGCGATGCTGGAGCTGCAGCGCCGCGGCGCCATCGTTTTTGAATATGGCAACAACTTGCGAACGCGCGCCGAAATCGGTGGCTCGACGGCGGCGTTCGAGATCAAATCGTTCATCGAACTCTTCATCCGGCCGCTCTTTTGCGAAGGCATCGGCCCGTTCCGCTGGATTGCGATATCCGGCGACCCGGCTGACATTGCGACGATCGACGACATCATCCTTTCGGAGTTTTCCAGCAATACGCGCATCTGCGACTGGATCCGTCTGGCGCGCGAGCATGTGGAATTCCAGGGGTTGCCGGCGCGCATCGGGTGGCTCGGGCACGGCGAGCGCAGCCACCTTGCGCTGAAGGTGAATGAAGCCGTCGCCGATGGCCGCCTGCAGGGTCCGATTGCTTTCACGCGCGACCATCTGGACAGCGGATCGGCGGCAATGCCGTTCCGCGAAACCGGAAACATGCGGGACGGCAGCGATGCCATCGCGGACTGGCCTATCCTGAACGCGATGTTGAACGGAGCGGCGGGTGCCGACCTGATTACCGTTCATGGGCTGGCCGATTACGGCAAGAGCGCCGGCGTCACCATCGTTGCCGACGGTACGACGTCTGCGGCGACGCGATTGCGCAATACGCTGAACTGCGACACCGGCATGGGCGTCCTGCGCCATGCCGATGCGGGATATCCATCGGCGCAACAGGCGCGCACGCGATTCAAACTTGGTTTGTGATATCGGGAGCCGACGAGTGATGAATTCCAAGCGTAATCTGCCTTCCTTCGAGATTGGGCGCGGCCTGGATCTGCGCTGCCAGGGCTGGCGTCAGGAAGGCATGTTGCGGATGCTGGAGAATACGCTTGCCAATGGCGAGCACCCCGAGGAACTGATCGTCTATGGCGGCTCCGGCAAGGTCGCGCGCAACTGGGAAAGCTTCCACGCCATCGTCGCGACGCTCAAATCGCTTCGCGAAGACGAGACGATGGTGATCCAGTCCGGCAAGCCCGTTGCGGTGTTTCGTACAAACGAAGATTGCCCGCGCGTGCTCGCCGCCAACACCAACCTCGTCGGAAAATGGGCGACTTGGGATCATTACCGCATGCTCGAGGCCAAGGGTCTCATGATGTACGGCCAGTATACGGCCGGCACATGGGCCTATATCGGCACGCAGGGCATTCTGCAGGGCACTTACGAGACCTTTGCTGCGTGCGGCAAGCAATTGCCGGCCGGTGATCTGAGCGGTTCGGTTGTTCTCACCGCGGGTCTCGGCGGTATGGGCGGTGCGCAGCCCCTCGCCGTGAAAATGGCCGGCGGCGTCTGCATCGCTATTGAAATCGACCGCAGCCGGGCGGAGCGGCGCGTGGAAACCGGCTATTGCGACATGATCGTCGATAGCCCCGAGGAAGCGGTATCGCTCGCGCATGCCGCTGCCCGCGACAAGAAGACGTTGGGTATCGCGCTGATCGGCAATGCCGTTGAATTGCTGCCGCGCCTGCGGAAGCTGGGCCTGAAGCCGGCGGCCGTGACCGATCAAACATCGGCGCATGATCCGCTCAACGGATACGTTCCGCTTGGCCTGTCGCTCGCCGAAGCGTCGGACCTGCGCGCCAGGGATCCGAAGGAGTATACTCGCCGCAGCCTCGACAGCATGAGTGCTCATATCGAGGCGATGCTGGATTACCAGCGCGACGGCGCGATCGTGTTTGAATATGGCAATTATCTGCGTGGGCATGCCAGGGAAAATGGAACGGCCAACGCCTTCGACATCGGCGGCTTCGTGCCGATGTTCATTCGCCCCAGTTTCGCGCGCGGGCGCGGCCCGTTGCGCTGGATCTGCCTGTCCGGCGATCTGGACGATCTGCGCGTGATCGACGAGGCCGTGCTTGCGGAGTTTTCCGACGATCCGCTGCTTCGCACATGGATGGACATGGCGATGACCAAGGTGGCGGTGCAGGGCCTGCCTGCGCGCACCTGCTGGCTTGGCATGGGCGAACGCGAGCGGCTTGGTGCGCTCCTCAATGAACTTGTGCGCAGCGGCAAGGTGAGTGCGCCGGTGACGATCTCCCGCGATCACCTCGACACCGGCTCGGTGGCGCAGCCGACGCGCGAGACCGAGGCGATGAAGGACGGATCGGACGCGGTCGCGGACTGGCCGTTGCTGAATGCCTTGCTGAATGCGTCCTGCGGCGCGGACCTCGTGACGATCCATCAGGGGGCCGGCAGCGGAATGGGCGGATCGATCTCCGCCGGGCATATTCTCGTTGCTGACGGCACGGCGAGCGCCGGCCGGCGGCTGGCCCGTTGTCTGCATGTCGATCCCGGCATCGGCGTCATTCGCCATGCCGATGCGGGATATGACGACGCGCAAGAGGAGCGCGAATCGGCCGGCTTGCGCGATCCGATGAAAACCGCCGTGAACGCCCCGACCGGCGGCTAGCCGACGCTCGTCATCATCAATGGTCCCGCGCATGGAGCGTCTGTTGATCGGGCGTTTCTTGCGCGATTTACGTTGGCCGGTTCTCCTGCCAGCGGCGCCTATACCGTCACTGGCCCGTAAAGCGGGACAGTCGGTAAACCGCATTTGTCGATATCGAAAGCCAATTGCCGTCCGGTGCGACCAAGATGATGCCGCCGGATGCGATGGCGTGGCGTGGACGCAGGCGATCGTCCAGTTTTGTTGCGGCTGTCCCAGATAATCTCCGGCTTGTCCGGCGTCGTCGCCATGCTTGATGCTCTACGCGCGCAGAGCAGCGCCGGAAGATCCGAAAAAGTAAGGCAATAAAAGCAAAGGCAATAAAAGCAAAGGCAATCGCTGCTGCCGGTCGTCTGTTCGGGGCTTCGATCCAGCCGGATTTTGTATACAAAAAACTGGCGCCGCGCCAGCCGGCTCGAGCGTCGCCCGGCAAGGGTGGATCCTTCGGATTTGCTTAGCTCGATAACCATTCCGATGCGGCATGTCCGTCATATAGCCGTGATGTGGGCCCGTCATATGGGCGACCTTGGCTTGTTGCATTCGCAACTGGCCACCTTCTTCAATATCGGTTACATTTGCGACAAATAGCTGAGGCCGGTCGGCGCTTCGACCTGCGACGGAGATGGACTGGATATGGCACGTCGCGAGCCGGTCAGAACGCTGAAAAAGTCGGCCCTGCGGCGCCAGGCGATTCTGCAAAATGCGTTGCGGATTTTCGATCGGCAGGGCTTCGCCAATACCTCGCTCGACGATATCGCCAAGGAAACCGGTATCAAGCGCGAGGCGATCTATTATTATTTCAGCAATCGCGCCGAGATTCTGCTGCACATCATTCGTCCGGCGAGCGAGTCGCTGCTCGAGGGGTTGCAAAAGATCGTCGAATCCAAGGCCAGTTTTCACGACAAGCTCTATCGCGGAATCGAGAATCATCTCGAACGGTTCGACCGTAAGAGTCTCGAAATGACGGCGGCGTTGCGCGACGTCTATCTGGAGGATGCGTATCAGGTCCGGCGTGCGATGGACGATATCTGGCGCAGCTACGAGACGTTGTGGACGCAGCTTATCGAAGACGGGCAGGCCAGCGGCGAATTTGCCCAATGCGGTCGGCCCAAAATGGTCGCGTTCGGCATTCTCGGCATGTGCAACTGGTTGGCACGCTGGTACGACCCGAAGAAATCCATCGGCGTCGGAGAATTGATCGACACTTATTTCCAGATCATCGCCTATGGAATGGTCCGAAACGACGAGGGACAGCGAGCGACGCCGATGCAGCGCCGCCGCACGCGCCTTGCCGCCAGTGTCGACGGTCTGCCGAGACTGCCGGCGCGCCACGCTTCGTCTGCGGTTGTCAGCGGCTCCTGATCCGACCGGACGCGTGATCCGGCCTGTGTTCTTCTGTCCTTCGGACCGGCTTGCGGTGCCGTAGCGCGTGAAGGTCGCGCTCCCGCCGGTGCATACAATCTCGTTCTGTGGAAAGACAATGCGCGCAAGACAACGATGTCTGGCGTGTTACAGGACGATGCTTGGATTGCGCAGCGACTGGTCGCAGTCGATCAGGTTGACCTGCTTGCACTGGATCAGCCAGCGGCCCTCGATCTCCTTCATCCGATGGCCGGTCCAGCCGGTAAGCATGCGAGTCTCGTTGTCCCAGAATTCGTTGATGATGAAGTTGGAGCGGACCATCATCGTCGTCGGCACAGCCGTACGGAACACTTCGACATTGGTGATCAGCCGCACGGTGCGCGACGGCGGTGCCTGCGACCAGGCATAGCCGGTGCGGAAACGGAAGATGCGGTCCTCGGTGCGGCGCCGGTCGTCGAAGGTGACGGCAATCTCGCTGCGCGGGTCGCCGCCCTCGACCGTCGAAGGCACCCAGTAAACGAACTCGGGCACGTAAAGCGTCAGCCATTCCTCGTAGAGAAACCGGTCGAGCAGTCGCGCCTCGCGGTCGAGCAGTATACGGAAGCGCTCGCGCGTCGCGCTGTCGTCGACGATCAGAGCATCGCGCTGCCAGTCGCGATAGGCTTCCACCAGTTCGCCGTAGAAGGCGTTGGTGACATAATAGGAAAAACGCGATGGATCGTGATTGATCGTGCCGGGGGCGTTCATGTCACGGCTCCCGCTGCACGGTGAGGCGCGGCTCCGCCTGCATCAGGCGTTTCCATTCCCGGATGTATTCGCGCATGAACACCTCGTCGGTGGCGGGCCCGTAGATGACACCCTGCTCGTCGGTGCGGAAGCGCTCCGGCATGCCCATGCCGCGGTTCATGTAGATCCATTCGTCCTCGAGGCAGGCGAGCCCGCGCTGGATCTGCTCGAAATTGGTGATGTCGTCGACCTCGCCAAGATTGGGGAAGCCTTCCTGGGTGCGCATGCGCAGCGCGTTGATGTCGCGCAGCACCTCCTCGCCGAGCGTGCCGTCGACGTCCTCGATCTTGGTGCCGTACCAGACCGCATTGGTCTCGTCATGGGCGACCGGCTCGATCACCTGGATATGGTTGCCGAGCAGCGACAGGTTCGGAAAGATGTTGATGTTCATCGGCTCGGAGCCGGCGAGATCGAGCACCGCCTCGGCCTTGTCGCCGAGCCTGGCGCGCAGCTTCTCCTCGACATGCTCCATGCCCGGATGCAGCGATTCGATCGCCCACAGGCCGCCGGCGCGTTTTTCGAGGTTGGGGCGCTTGTCCTTGTAGTGATGGCCGTTACCGGTATAGGCGACATACATTTCCAGCTTGTCGGGCGAATTCTTGTAATACGACATGCCTTTTTCGGTGCCGTCGTTGAACCGGTTCTCGGTTTCGATCAGCGAGCGGTGCGAATAGATGACGTGGTAGCCATCGGCGGAATTGTCGTAAGCGAGTTTCCAGTTGCCTTTGAACTTCAGCCGGTTGGCCTCGCAGACGATGATCCTGCCGCCGGGATTGCGGTCGATCCATTCGTCCATCGGCTTCCTGATCGGGCCGAGATAGTCGGAGAGCGACGGCGCTTCCATGTTCAGCGTGCCGAAGATGAAGCCGCGATAGCTCTCGACGCGCGGCACCTGCGCCAGATTGAATTTCGGGTCGCGAAAATCCACGGCATAGCCGTCCGGCCACGGCACGCCGCGGATGCGGCCGTTATTGAGATAGCTCCAGCCGTGATAGGGGCACTGGAACGATTTGCTGTTGCCCTTGTCCCAGCGGCACAGCGTGGTGCCGCGATGCGTGCAGCGATTATAAAGCGCGCGCACCTTGCCGTTGCCATCGCGGCAGATGATCAGCGGCCGCAGGCCTAGCTTGCCGGTGATGAAGTCGTTCTCCTTCGGGATCTGGCTCTCATGCGCCAGATAGACCCAGACCGCGCCGAAGATATGGGTGAGCTCGCGCTGGAAGACGTCGGGATCGGCATAGATCAGCCGGTGCACGCGGTCTTCCTGCACCAGTTCGTCCCAGTCGAAACCGCCGCCGAAACCGCCGCCGTTGTTGCCGGATCGTTGCAGCATGGTGGCCTCCTTCCCGTCGTGCTTCGTCTGCCGCCGCCGTTGCGGCGTCTCAGAAGAAATCGAAATATTCGTCCTGCTCCCATGCCGTCGGCTCGTCGCCGGCTGCCAGCTTGTTGGCGTCGAGCCATTGCGCGAAGCGGCCGGCTTCGCTGCGCTTGAGCTTGAGGAAATAATCCATGAATATCGGCCCGAGTTCGGTCCGCATCAGGTCTGAGGCTTCGAGCGCGTCGAGCGCCTCGCCGAGCGTTTTCGGCAGATGCGCGCGCTCGGCGGAATAGGGCTCTTCGCTGCGCGGGCCGGGGTCACGTTTGTTGTCGATGCCGTCGATGCCGCTGACGAGTTGCGACAGGATGAACAGATAGGGATTGGCGGCCGGCTCGCCGACGCGGTTCTCGATGCGTGCGGCCCGGCTGCCGGGACCGCCAAGCACGCGCATCAGCACGCCACGGTGATCGAAGGACCAGGTGCAGCGGTCCGGTGCCAGCGAATTCGGGCGGAAGCGGCGATAGCCGTTGACCGTCGGGGTGGTGAACGGCGTTGCCGCGACCGCCGAATGCATGAGGCCGCCGAGATAGGCCATGCCGAGCGGCGACAGGACATGGCCATCGTCGGAAGTGAATGCGTTCCGGCCGGTGCCGCTGTCGACCAGCGACTGGTGCAGATGCCAGCCGCTCGAATAATAGCCGGCCAGCGCCGGCCTCGGCATGAAGGTGGCGAAATAGCCAAGTCGCCGCATGAGCTGGCGCGTCGCCGTGCGGAACAGCACGACATTGTCGGCGGTCTGCAAAGCCTGCTGCGGCGAGAACGTGCATTCGATCTGGCCGGGGCCCCATTCGTTCTCGATCGAGGTCAGCGGCAGGTCGAGGGCGGCGCAGGCGTCGGCCAGCGCCGACATCGGCGTCTGGATGAGATCGAAATTGGTTTCGGAATGCAGGATGAAGCCGGGCTCTGCCGGCCAGGTTTTCAGGGCGCGCCCGCGACGGCCGGGAATGCCGACATGGTCGGCGGTGAAATGGTCTTCCGCCGGGCGCAGCAGATACCATTCGATCTCGAGCCCGACGATGCTGTCGAAACCGCGCTCGCGCAGTTGCGCCAGCTTTTTCTTCAGCAACTGACGCGGCGAGAAATGAAACGGCATGCCGTTGTCGAAGAATTCGTCGCACATCACCCAGGCGATATCGGGCGCCCAGGGCAGCACGCGGAAGGTCGCCGGATCGGGCACGATGGTCAGATTGGGCGAGCCGGTCATCTCGGCGAGGCCCATGCCGCCGCCGCGCAGGAACGAGCCGAACACCCGGGCGCCGGCAAGATCGAGCGTGTGGGTCGCGACGTTGATGTTGTAGCCGTTGGTCAGCGCGCCGAGGAATGTCGGCACCGTCACCGTCTTGGCACGCGAGGCGCCGTGCGGATCCGCCCAGGCGAGACGCACGAGTTTGATATCGCCGGCGGCGATCCGCTGTCTGATGTCGTTTGCCTGCTGGTGCTGGTCCTCCGTCCACAGGCCATGCCTGTCGATGAAGCCTGCTGCTTGGCTGCTCATGCGGTTCTCGCCGGACATGCCGTGGAGTTTGCGAAATTCGATTTAGTATAATCAAATGAATTGTTTGTTGCGAACCATGTCGATTTTGTCATATGTCGCCGAAGTCCGCCCGACCGCGTTCCCGCTCGCTCCGCCGCCGTATCCGCCTGCGGCAGCTTGAGCTGCTGGCGGCGCTCGACCATGCGCCGACGCTGAGTGCCGCGGCCCGCGAGGCCAATCTCTCGCAGCCGGCCGCTTCCAAACTCCTGGCTACGCTGGCCAGCGACCTCGGTATCGAACTGTTCGAGCGGGCGGGGCGGACCCTGCGACCGACTGCGTCCGGGCGCGCGCTGTTGCGCCGGGCGGCGGCCTGGGTCGGCGATCTCGATCGCGCGCAAGACGAACTGGAAGCGGTCGCCGACGGGTTGATCGGTTCGGCCAGCCTCGGCGCCGGCGTCGGCTCCTGCTATGCGCTGGTGCCGCGGGCGCTCGACCATCTGCTGCGCGATGCGCCGGAGATCGCGGTGACCGTGCGGGAGGGAACCGTCGAGGAACTGATCGGTGGCCTGCGCAGCGGCCATTTCGATCTGGTCGTCGGCCGGCTCGATGTCGGCTCGCTTGATCGGGCTCTGCTGGTCGAAGACCTTTATGATCCGCCGATGACGGTGGTGTGCGGGCCGCAGCATCCGCTGGCGCAAGCGTGCCGGCTCGCCTGGGCGGATGTGATGGCGAGCGAGTGGATCTTCCCGGAAAGCGGCACGCCGATGCGCGGCGGCCTCGAAGCCTTGTTCCGGCGGGTGCGCCGACGGCCGCGGCGCAGCGTTGTCGAGTCCTCTTCAGTGCAGACCAATGTCGCGTTGCTGTCGCGTCGCGACATGTTGTGGGTGCTGTCGGCGGACATTGCCGGCTATTTCGCCGATCTCGGCGTGCTGCGCGTGCTGCCGCTGCCGCGTCTGGCCGGCCCGTCGCCACTTGTTCTGGCGCATCTGCGCGAGCGCAGCCTGTCGCCGGCGGCGCAGCGTCTTGCCGCGAGTTTCAGGCAGGCGACGCGCGAACTGCGAGGCCGACCCGGACGGCCGGCTGCTGCTGCCGCCGGTGATGCAAACCCCGCCGTTACTCGCTGATCGTCTTCACGACGCTCGACATCGGGCGGGCGTTCTCGATGCCGCCGCCGATTTCCTTCTTCACGATTTCGTCGAACTCCGGGAGCGATTTCAGCGGCTCCTTGCCCTTCACCTGGACCACTTTATAGCCGCCCTGCTTGAGCCGGGCGAGCAGCGGGGCGATGCCGCGCGCGGTCGCCTGCTGGAAGTCGTGCATCAGGATGATGCCCTTGCCGCGCTTGTCGAGCTTCTTCATCACCGTCTCGACGACACGTTCCGGCTTGCGCGCCTTGAAGTCGAAGGAATCGACGTCGGTCGAGAACATCGCGATGTTGCGCGTGCCGACATAGGCGACCATCTCCGGCGGGTGGCGCAGGGCCGGGAAGCGGATGAACGGTGCGATCGGCTTGCCGCCGAGCGCGACGCTGACTGCGCTGATGCCTTTTTCGATCTCCGCTTTGGCGTCGTCCGGCGAGAGTTTCTTGTCCGACAGATTCTTGTGCGACCAGGTATGGGATCCGATCGTATGGCCGGCGGCCGCGACCTGTTTCAGAATCTCGGGATGCCAGCCGGCATGCTTGCCGATCGGGAAAAACAGCGCTTTGGTGCAATGATCGGCGAGCGCCTTGAGCACCGCCGGCGTGTGGCCCGGCCACGGCCCGTCGTCGAAAGTGAGAACGACTTCCTTGTCGCGCAGGAAGTCGTAGGCCTTGAAATGCTCGAAGCCGAATCCCGGCCCGCCGGTGGTGTCGATCTCCACCACCCGTGAAACGCCGAGCGCCTCGGGATGCCCGACGCATTCACTGGCGGTGACGATTTTTGCGCCGTCGCCATTCTGCGCCATCGCCGGCGCGCACAGCAAGGCCGTCGCGGCCGTCGCGAGAATCGCCAAACCTGTCCGCATGTGTCCTTCGTCCCCAGCCCGCAAGGTCGACCGACCTGCGACAATTACATGCGCGGCTTTAACCATCGGAGTCAACGAACGGCCGGGTGGCGGCTGAAAAGCGGGGATTCATCCGATTTCATGGTTAATGCGGTGGCGGCGCGGCGACGGCAGCAGACGCCGGATCGGCGAATTGGCCGCGGTTGCCGCTGCCCGCCTTCAAGCCTATGTGAGGTTTGAGCATTCGTGCATCCGGCTCCCGGAAGACGTGCTAGGGGAAGCGCAGGGGGCTTAAATGGGCCCGCCGTGATCGGAAGGCCCATGGAGTCGGAAGGCTCATGGAGTCGGAAGGCCCATGGAGGAGAACGGAATGTCGACCATGACGTCACCGGCGCGCTCGCCAGTCGTCTGGACCGGACTCGGGCTGGTCGGATTGCTGATGGCGGCTGCCGGATCGCTGTGGGCCTACTACGGTACCGCCGTATTCTTCGAGGTCATCCGCACCGGCCTTGCTGCCTGTTTTTAGCTGCCGCTGACCCGCAAGGCGGTGCCGGCGTTCTCAAGTCGATCAGAAAGCGAATAGCCTCAAGCCATGTCTCCGAAAGCCACTCGTATCGTTCTCGCTCTCGCCGCGTTTCTGGTTGGCCTCGCTCTGTTCCTGTCGGCGGCCTTGCTGCTGGGGGGGCGCAGCGGCAATCAGGCCGTCGCGGCGATTGGCGGACCCTTCTCGCTGACGGATCAGGATGGGCGGACCTTCACGCAGGATAACCTGAAGGGAAAACCGCATCTCATCTTCTTCGGCTTCACGCATTGTCCGGACGTTTGCCCGACGGCGCTGTTCGAAATGTCCGAACTGCTGCGCAGTCTGGACAAGGATGGCGACCGGATCGGTGCGGTGTTCATCACCGTCGATCCGGAGCGCGATACGCCGACAGTGATGAAAGACTATCTCTCCAGTTTCGATCCACGTCTGCGCGGGCTGACCGGCGATCCGGCGGCGGTCGCGACGGTGGAGAAGGCCTATCGCGTCTATTCCAAGAAGGTGCCGACGCAGGGCGGCGACTACACGATGGACCATACCGCCATCGTCTATCTGATGGACAAGAACGGTCAGTTCGTCCGGCCGTTCGATCTCAAGCGCAAGCCGGAAGAGGCGGCGGCCGATCTGCGCAAATATTTCTGATCCGAGACCGTCGTCGATCCGGGCGCCCGGGCGATTCCCGATATGAGCATGCGCATGCCACGGCGAAGCGGGCGATAGCGCGCGGCTGACAGTTCGTGCGCCATGCTCCGGCTGAGATGACGTTCGAGGCGGGCCAGACGGATGAAGACATGCGGATGGTCCCGTACGGACCGCGTCGTCCGTGCCAGGCCATGTTCGGTCTTTTCCCAATGGTAAGGCGTGCGGATCAGTTGAAGCAGCGCGCGCCATCCGGCGCAGGACAGCATCAGCCAGTGAAGCGGCGTGAGCAGCAGCACCCAGGACGTGGTTGTCAGGCGGCTGCGGACGAGGCCGCTCCAGCCGAGCGCGATCGAGCCAATATAGCCGGTCGCGACGGACGCGGAGAACAGGCCGATCGATAGCGCCGAGAGAAGGCCGCCATCGGCGAAAATCCGGCCATCGGTCAGCAACGCGTATGCGACCGCGACGAGAAAAGCCGGATGGATGAGTGCGGCGAGCACATTGCCGCCGACGATCAACTGGAACACCACGAACGAGAACAGCCCAAGCTCACGCAGCAGGCGCAACGGATGGCGCATATGCACCAGCCAGGTCTGCATCCAGCCCTTGAACCAGCGGGTGCGCTGCTGCAGCCAGGCGCGGAACCGGTTGGGCGCTTCCTCGTAGGTGACCGAATCGATGACGTCGGTGCGATATCCGAGACGCGCCAGCCGCATCCCAAGATCGGCGTCTTCGGTGACGTTATAGCTGTCCCATCCGCCGACCTTGCGCAGCACGTCGACGCGCAGGTGATTGGAGGTGCCGCCGAGCGGCAGCGGGGCGCGCAGCGCGGCCAGCGCCGGCAGGAACAGGTCGAACTGCGCCGCGTATTCCGCCGTATAGAAACCGGTGAGCCATCCGTCGGCTGTATTGTCGATCGAGAGACGCGCCTGCAGACAGGCCAGTTTGCGGGGATTGGCGAAGAACATTGCCGCCGCAGTGCGCAACTGGCCGGGCTCGGGGCGATCCTCGGCGTCATAAACGACGGCGAAGGAGCCGGTGACGAACGGCAATGCCGCGTTCAGTGCCTTGGGCTTGGTTCGCGGGCCGCTGGCAGGCGCGACAAGGATGTCGAATTCGGGCCGCAGAGCGAGGCAATCGAGCGCGTCGCGCGTCGGCAGATCGTCGGGCTCGAGAACGATCTTGATGTCGAGCTTCTCGCGCGGATAGTCGAGTTTCTCCAGCGCCTGCACCAGACCGGCAACGGAGGCGGCTTCGCGATAGAGCGCGACGATGATCGAGTAGGTCGGCAGGTCGCGGTCGGGAACGGGCGCGTGCCGTCGCACCGGTGGCGACATGAACAGCCCGACGAGACGCAGCACGACCCAGGCAATGAAAACCATCGCCAACGGCACTTCGACCGGAAGCCGCAGTTGCGCCGGAGCGACGATGATCGCGGCCAGCAATGCTGCTGCGAGGCCGCTGTAAGCCATGAGACGACGCGGCCGCCACGGGGATGGCTTTGCCGACATCGTCGGATGGCGCTCGGCGAGCGATCCAACGGCCTGTATGGCCAGCGCCTCTCCACCATGGCGCATGACGTAACGCTGCAGATGGCGGCGGGTGGTCAGACGGAAGTCTGTCGCCACACCGGGATTGGAGGCGATGAAGCGCAGGAAATGCCCGATATGCGCGGGTGCAACCACGAGCACGCGCCCGCGATGCGTCCGCAATTGCACAGCGCCTGCGGCTGCGCAGGCGGTGAACAGTTCATCGTCGAGCGGACACGCCTGCCGGCTGGCATTGTCCAGCGGGTCAAACGGAACCCCGCAATGCTCTGCGAGGGCGCGCATGTAATCGTCCTCGCCCATAGTGCCCTGGGTGACGAGCACGCGTTCGGCGCTGATGTTCAGCGCTGCCGCGCGCCGCTGCGCTCTGGCGAGGATGGCCGGCGACAGCAGGCCGCGCAGACAATGCAGCTCGGCGGCCAACTCATTGCCTGGCCCCGGACGCGGCTCGACGACGCCGGCACTTCTGTCCACGCCTGCCCCCACACGCGATACAATTTATGATTGTAGGCCGGTCGCGCTGCGGTTGCGAGGGTTAAAACCACGCCTGGCGTCCCTTCGATGCCTCCTCTGCTCCGTTGCCGCGTCCGTACGTCGGCGCCGGTCGGCAAAGCCACTCGAGCAGGCCGACCAAAGGATGACCGGCGCGGGCAAACGAGGATTGGTTCGCGCAATGTCCGGTGCTACATGGGCCGAATGGATGTGTTCCTCACCTATCTGGTGCAGATTGCGGTTGCTGCGGTCGCCGTCGTTCTGCTTCTCGGCCTCATCAATATGATGCGCGGCGGATCGCCCAACACGTCGCAGAAGCTGATGCGGCTGCGCGTGCTGCTGCAGTTCGTCGCCATCGTCATCATCATGACGGCGATCTATTTCCTGCACAGATAGGGACTGCGCCCGAGGATCCGGGCAGCCGACCTGCATGAGGGTGCGAGTCAGGTTCGGATGTATATTTCCGGACTGCCGGTGCCACTTTCCGGCGTCATGTCCTAGACTGGTGCCGGCATCGGCGCCGATGGCGGCAGGCAGGCTCGGGACGGATCATGGTCGTTCTCAATCGGATTTATACGCGCACCGGCGACGATGGCACCACGGCGCTCGGCAGCGGCGCGCGGCGCAAGAAATACGATCTGCGGGTCGATGCTTACGGCACGCTCGACGAGGTCAATGCGACGATCGGGCTGGTGCGGCTGCATACGGCGGCCGATGCGGTGCTCGACGGCATGCTCAGCCGCATCCAGAACGACCTGTTCGATGTCGAGGCGGATCTCTGTCTGGCGGAAAAGGGGCCGGGCGGTGCGCGGCTCACCGTGACCGATACGCAGGTGGAATGGCTGGAGCAGCAGATCGACCGGTTGAATGCCGATCTCGCGCCGTTGCGTTCGTTCATTCTGCCGGGTGGCACGCCGGCGGCGGCCTATCTGCATCTGGCGCGCACGGTGTGCCGGCGGGCAGAGCGCATCATGGTGGCGCTGCGCGATCAGCCCGGCGAACATGTCGAGGCTCCGGCTCTCAAATATGTCAACCGGCTGTCCGATTTCCTGTTCGTCGCTGGCCGCCATGCCAACGACCGGGGCGCGCGCGACGTGCTCTGGGCTCCGGGCCAGAACCGTTGAGCCGGAGCCAACCCTTCAGACATGTCTGTGATGTGCAAGCCGGCCCGCCGGTCGCTGACGTTGACCCGGAAAACGGCGACCATTAGGGTGCGGCGCACCAATTTCGGCTCGATAACCTCGAAATGGCGATGTCCGCGGAGCTGCTGATCTCATGAAAATTCTGGTGCCCGTGAAACGGGTTGTCGATTTCAACGTCAAGATACGCGTCAAGGCGGACGGTTCCGGGGTTGATCTTGCCAATGTGAAGATGTCGATGAATCCGTTCGACGAGATCGCGGTCGAGGAAGCGATCCGTCTGAAGGAGGCCGGCAAGGCCAGCGAGATCGTGGCGGTGTCGATCGGGCCGGCGCAGGCGTCGGAGACGATCCGCACGGCGCTGGCGATGGGTGCCGATCGCGGTATCCTGGTCAAGGCGGAAGGCGCCGTGGAGCCGCTGGCGGTGGCCAAGATCCTCAAGGCCGTCATAGAGGCGGAGCAGCCGGGGCTGGTGATCCTCGGCAAGCAGGCAATCGACGACGACAGCAACCAGACCGGCCAGATGCTTTCGGCGCTGCTCGGCTGGTCGCAGGGCACCTTCGCATCGAAGCTGGTCATCGACGGCGATGCGGCGGCGGTGACGCGTGAAGTCGACGGCGGCCTGCAGACGGTGAAGCTGAAACTGCCGGCGATCGTCACCACCGATCTGCGGCTCAACGAACCGCGCTATGCCAGCCTGCCGAACATCATGAAGGCGAAGAAGAAGCCGATCGACGAGAAGACGCCGGCAGACTTCGGCGTCGATATCGCGCCGCGACTCTCGGTGGTGAGCACCGTCGAGCCGCCCGGCCGCAAGGCGGGGGTGAAGGTCGGCTCGGTCGCCGAGCTGGTGGGCAAATTGAAAGAGGCGGGTGTAATCTGATGACGACGCTGCTGGTTGCCGAACACGACAACAAGAGCCTGAAGGACGCGACAGCCAAGGCGCTGACGGCGGCGAAGGCGCTGGGCGGCGAGGTGCATGTGCTCGTCGCCGGCAAGGATGCCCGGCCGGCGGCCGATGCGGCCGCCAGGCTCGACGGCGTCGCCAAGGTGCTGCTCGCCGACGATGCGGCCTACGAACACATGCTGGCGGAGCCGGTGGCGGCGCTCGTCGTGTCGCTGGCCGGCGGCTATGACGCGGTCGTCGCGGCGGCCACCGCCAACGGCAAGAACATCATGCCGCGCGTCGCGGCGCTTCTCGACGTGATGCAGGTCTCCGACATCGTCAAGGTCGTGGCGGCGGACACGTTCGAGCGGCCGATCTATGCCGGCAACGCCATCCAGACGGTGAAATCGTCCGACGCCCGGAAGGTCATCACCGTCCGCACGGCCGCGTTCCCGGCGACCGGCGAGGGCGGCAGCGCCGCCCCGGTCGAGACCGCCTCCGCCGCCGCCGATCCCGGCCTCTCGTCGTTTATCGGCGAGGATCTGTCGACCTCCGACCGGCCGGAGCTGACCTCGGCGAAGATCATCATTTCCGGCGGCCGCGCCATGCAGTCGCGCGAGAATTTCGGCAAATATATCGAGCCAGTCGCCGACAAGCTCGGTGCTGCCGTCGGCGCCTCGCGCGCCGCGGTCGATGCCGGCTATGCGCCGAACGACTGGCAGGTCGGCCAGACCGGCAAGGTGGTGGCGCCGGAGCTCTATATCGCGGTGGGCATTTCCGGCGCGATCCAGCATCTCGCCGGCATGAAGGACTCGAAAGTCATCGTCGCCATCAACAAGGACGAGGAGGCGCCGATCTTCCAGGTCGCGGATTACGGCCTCGTCGCCGACCTCTATCAGGCCCTGCCGGAACTGGCGGACGAACTGGGGAAGGCGGGCCGTTGACCATGCGGCTAAATAACGCCAGCGTCGGCAATTGCGAGACGGATGCCGGTGTTAAGCTTGCTGCATGTCGGATCGATCGAGCAGGGTATCGGCCGGATTGAGACAATGACCGCGAACACGATAAAAACCGTTGGCGTTATCGGCGCCGGGCAGATGGGTAACGGCATCGCACATGTGTGTGCGCTGGCGGGTTACGAGGTGCTGCTCAACGACATCGCGCCCGAGCGCATCAAATCCGGCATCGCCACCGTCAACGGCAATATGGCGCGGCAAGTCGCCAAGAAGGCGATCTCCGAGGACGAGCGTCAGCAGGCGCTGGGCCGGATCAGGCCGGCGGAGACCTACGAGGCGCTCGCCGGTTGCGATCTGGTGATCGAAACCGCGACCGAGAAAGAAGACGTCAAGCGCAAGATCTTCACCGATCTGTGCGTGGGGCTGAAGCCGGAAGCGATCCTGGCGACCAACACCTCGTCGATCTCGATCACCCGCCTTGCGGCGATCACCGACCGGCCCGAACGGTTCATCGGCATTCATTTCATGAATCCGGTGCCGCTGATGGAACTCGTCGAACTGATCCGCGGCATCGCCACCGATGATGCGACGTTCGAGACGAGCAAGGCATTCGTCAGCAAGCTCAAAAAGAAGATCGCGGTCTCGGAAGATTTTCCCGCCTTCATCGTCAACCGTATCCTGCTGCCGATGATCAACGAGGCGATCTACACGCTCTATGAAGGCGTCGGCACCGTCGAAGCGATCGACACCGCGATGAAGCTCGGCGCCCATCATCCGATGGGACCGCTGGAGCTGGCGGATTTCATCGGCCTCGATACCTGCCTCTCGGTGATGCAGGTGCTGCACGAGGGGCTGGCCGATTCCAAATATCGCCCGTGCCCGCTGCTAGTGAAATATGTCGAGGCCGGCTGGCTCGGTCGCAAGACCAAGCGCGGTTTCTACGATTATCGCGGAGAGAAGCCGGTGCCGACCCGGTAACTCTTCGGCACGATCAGAATCGGTAGTTGATCCCGGCACGGATGATGTTCAGCCCGATGCGGCTGCGATCACCGATCGTGACCGGGCCGATGGCGCCCATCGTGCTGTCGATGCGGTCGAAGCCGGCGAAGAGGTATTCGACTTTGCCGGTCCAGTTGGATGCCAGCATCAGTTCGATTCCGCCGCCCACGGTCCAGCCGCCGACCATACGACTGCGGTTGAGCGCTGCTGTGCTCGCCCCTGCGACGGCATATGCATCGGTGGCAATGCGCGCATAGGCAAAACCGCCGGTGGCGTAGATCACCGCACGATCGAAGGCGTAGCCCGCTCGCGCGCGTATCGTTCCGAACCAGGAGATGCGCTGGTCGTAGTGTGCGCTTGTCGGGGTCGCGCAGATGCCAGCGACACACGGCGTCTGCAGCGACGAACGCGCATTCGTCCCCTGGAAATCGGTTTCCAGGCCCAGAAGCATCGCGCCGGCCTGCCAATTGTAGCCTGCCTGGATGCCGCCGCTGACGCCGCTCATATCCGCGCTCGGCGGGTGCAGCACGAGGCCGTTCGAGATCGGAAAGTCTGTTTGTGTCGAGCCGATGGGGCGGCCGAGATTGGCGCCGAAATAGAAGCCGCTCCAGTCGGCAACGCTATCGGGGCGGCCCGGCTCCGGGCCAAGCCGCGGGAAATCCGCGGCGGACACGGTGCCCGGCAGGAGCAGAACCGTTACGGTGATGAATGCAAGAAAACGCATCGCAACGCCTTTCGCGTTCCGGGCCTGCTGCATACTGGCTGCGCCATGGCTAAGAATTTCATAAGAAGCGGCACCGAGCTTTTGAGCGACCGGTCGCGTGGCGATGCTGACGGTCCGCGCGGAGGGCGCGGGAAAAGCGCGCCGCCGGCTTACTGCGTTTCGATTTCCTCGATCCCGAGCGCCAGCCATTGCGCGCGCTGCGAGGCCCACCACAGCCGCTTCGGTTTCGCGAAGGTCGGATCGGCGAAGCATCCCGACGACACCGCAGTGAGTCCCGGCAGCGCCTCCAGCTTCGAGAAAACGGTGCTGCCGCAGGTTGGGCAGAAATGCACCTCGTTCCAGCGGCCGGAGTCGGATGGACCGCGCCAGGCGCGATGCTCGCCGCTGATGCGAACGGCGGCGTCGGCGAAGAACGAATTGTACGAGAAGGCGCTGCCGGTCTTGTGCTGGCACATCGCGCAGGAGCACGCGTGCACGTTGCGCGGCGGCTCCGTCACCGTCGCCGTCAGCGCGCCGCAGGCGCAGGACGCTGTTCTCGGATAGGTGGCCGTCGGTGTCGTCTGCGTCACGCAATGCTCCCGCGTCCGGTTCAGGCGGACGCAGGCTGCCTTGCGACGGGCAAAAAGAAAAGCCTGGACGCCGGCGTCAGGCGGCGACGCGCACCTTGAAGCCGCCGTAGATCATCCGCTTGGTATCGAACGGCATCTTCTTCATGTCCATGCCGGCGAAGCGCTTGTCGGCCATCGCCTTCTTCAGCACCTTGTCGCGGTGCGCGCGCGATTTGTAGACGATCCAGGAAAAGATGACCGTTTCGGCATCCGTCGCCTTGACGCTGCGCGGGAACGAGGTGCGCTTGCCGTGGGGGACATCGTCGCCGACCGCCTCGCGGTATTCCAGCGCGCCGTGCTCCTTCCACACCTTGCGTGCGAGCCGGGCCAGCTTCAGATAGGCGTCGAGCTTGCGCCTGGGCACCGGCACGACAAATCCATCGACATACATGAGGCTTCTCCTCCTGGTGGACGATTGATGAAAACGCACGAGGCGCGACAATGTTCTCGCGACCGATCGGCTCCCGCGACCGATTGCCGTGGTTCAGCCGGCGGCGGCCTTCTCCATTGCGGCGATATCGAACTTGACCATCTGCACAACGGCGGCCATCACCCGATCGGTCTGCGCCTGGTCGCCGCCGAGGAGCTTCGGCAGGATCGATGGCACGATTTGCCACGACAGGCCGAACTTGTCCTTCAGCCAGCCGCACTGCACCGGCTTGCCGCCATCGGCGGTGAGCTTCGTCCAGTAGTCGTCGATCTCCATCTGGCTGTCGCAGTTGATCATGAAGGACACGGCCTCGTTGAGCGTAAAAGTCGGCCCGCCGTTGAGTGCCATGAAATCCTGACCGTTGATGGTGAAGGTGACCGTCAGCACCGTGCCCTTCGGCATCGGCATCCCGTCGCCGTAATGGGTAATGGTGTCGATCTTCGCGTTCTTGAATACCGAGACGTAAAATCTGGCGGCTTCTTCGGCATTGTCATTGAACCAGAGACACGGCGTGATCTGCTGCATGACGGACTCCTTCATGGGTCGCAGTCGGTATTTCGGACAGGTGCGCCGCGCTACTCGACGACGCGCGCCAGCTTCTCCAGCGTGCCGGTCCAGCCGGCCTTGTGGCCGTCGCGGGCCGCTTCGTCGAAGAACTGCTCATGATGCAGCGTCAGGATGCAGCCATCGCCGTCCGGCTTGATGGTAACGATGACATAGGACTGGCGTTCCGGCATGGTGATCCATTGCCAGGTGAAAGCGAGCCGCTCGTTCGGCACCACCTCGCGATATTCGCCGCTGACATTGTGGCGTTCGCCGTCTTCGGTGCTGAACGAGACCGAGAACCGCCCGCCGACGCGCACATCGGTTTGCGCATCATGCACGGGGCCTCTGTCCGGCCCGAACCAGCGCATCAGTTGCGCGGGTTGCGTCCATGCGGCGTAGACTTTTTCCGCCGGCGCAGCGAAACGACGTTTGAGCGTGAGGCTTGGCTTGGCGATCGGCTTGACGGAGGTGTCGAGCTTGGAGGCGGGTGTTGAGGTGGACATGGGTCGTTCTCCACAAAGGCGGCGAGACGATCGAGTTGCCGGGTCCAGAACCGCTGGTAGCGCGTGAGCCAGTTCATCGCGTCCTCCATCGGTGCCGCTGTAAGCTGGCAGGCGACGGTTCGGCCGGTCTTGTGGCGGGTGATGAGTCCGGCATCGGACAGCACGGCGAGGTGCTTCATGATTGCCGGTATCGTCACCGGAAACGGCTTGGCGAGTTCGCTGACGGAAAGGCCGTCATGCTCGTAAAGCCGCGCCAGCAAGGCACGTCGCGTCGGATCCGCGAGCGCGGCGAAAACCCGGTCGAGGCCTTGATCGTCATACTTTACCATATGGTAAAGTATATGTCCGGACCGACGGCCGCGTCAATCCGCATCCGCGTCAGGTCGGCGGAGGCCGCGCGGTGCGTTAACCGCATCGTCAGCGCCCCGGCGCTATGGTCCGTGCCGGAGGAACGAGCGGATGGATGTCGGACTGGTCAGCGGTTTGCTGAGTGCGCAGACGGCAAGGCTGCAGATGGCGGTTGCCGCCAGAATGATGCAGATGAGCGCCGTCAGCGGGCAGTCGGTGGTGCAGCTCATCGACGCGGCGCAGCAGAACGCCAAATCCCTCGCCAATGTTGCGACGGGGATCGGCGGCAATCTCGATATGTCGGTTTGAGCGGCCGCCTCTTTCGAGGCGCGCAAGCGGTGCGCCTCAGTATGACCGGAGAAGCAGCCCGTTTAGGCGCTACTTCTTCACCACCGCCTGCAGGAATTTCAGTGCATCGCTGCCGGCCCATTCCGCCGGCCCGGCCAGCGAGGCGATCTCGCAACCGGCCGGATCGACCAGCACCGTGGTCGGCATGCCGAAGGCGCGGCCGATGGCCTTGAGGTCCTGGAACACCGCGGCGCTGTGATCGGCGTAATAGCCGAGCGTATGGATGCCGTTGTCCTTGAGCCATTGCCGGGGTTTGTCGGTGTTGCGAGTGTCGATATTGATCGCCACCACCTGGAAGTCGTCGCTGCCGAGCTTGGCCTGCAAGGCATCGAGCGCCGGCATTTCTTCCCGGCAGGGCACGCACCAGGTCGCCCACAGATTGACCAGCACGGTGCGGCCGCGCCAGTCGGACAGGCTCTGCTCGCCGCCCTCGGCGTCGCGGAATTTCAGGTCGGGCAGTTTCAGCGGCGAATCGGCGACCTTCAGCGCGGCGATCTCGCCGTGCACCAGCGGGGCCACCCGTTTGGCGAGATTGGTAGCGGGCTGGCAGGCCGGGTCGCCATTGCGCGTCAGGCCGCCGATCCCGTATACCCCGGCCACGCCGACGATGGCGGCAAGGGCAAGCGCCGTGGCAAACAGCGTCAGGCGGCGGGTGATCGGGCGTTTGTCTTCGGTCTTCTCGGTCATGGTTCTTGGTTCTTGGTTTTGGATCTTGGTTTTGATTCTTGGGCTTTAGGGTCGGATGAGATGTTCGGGATTTCAACGTCCCGGCTCTAGAGGCTTCGGAAGGCGGCGCCTGGCGCGATCGGTTTTGGTGGACATAGCATGAGCAACAAGATGTGGGGCGGCCGCTTCTCCGCCGGTCCCGACGCCATCATGGAGGAAATCAACGCCTCTATCGAATTCGATCGTCACCTCTATCGCGAAGATATCGCCGCATCCAAGGCACACGCTGCGATGCTCGCGAAGCAGGGCATTATTGCGCGGCAGGATGCCGCGCGGATCGCTCACGGTCTAGACACGATCCTGTCAGAGATCGAGAGTGGAAAGTTCCGTTTCAAGCGCGCGCTCGAAGACATCCATATGAATGTCGAAAGCCGGCTTGCGGAACTGATCGGCCCGGCGGCGGGGCGTCTGCACACCGCGCGCTCGCGCAACGATCAGGTGGCGACCGATTTCAAACTCTGGGTCCGCGCCACGATCGACACGCTGGATGCGGCGCTTGCGTCCTATCAGCGCGCGCTGGCGGAAAAGGCGCTGGCGCATGCCGCAACCGTGATGCCGGGCTTCACGCATCTGCAGAGCGCCCAGCCGGTGACCTTCGGTCATCATCTGCTCGCTTATGTCGAGATGGCGGCGCGCGATCGCGGCCGTTTCGCCGATGCGCGCAACCGACTCAACGAATTGCCGCTCGGCTCGGCGGCGCTGGCCGGCACGTCGTTCCCGCTCGACCGGTCGATGACCGCGAAGGCGCTGGACTTCGACCGCCCGACCGCCAATTCGCTCGACGCGGTGTCGGATCGCGATTTCGCCATGGAGACGCTGGCTGCGGCCTCGATCGCAGCCGTGCATCTGTCGCGCTTCGCCGAGGAGATCGTCATCTGGACCTCGCCGCTCACCGGGCTGGCGAGCCTGTCGGACAAGTTCACCACCGGCTCCTCGATCATGCCGCAGAAGCGCAATCCCGATGCGGCGGAGCTGGTGCGCGCCAAGACCGGCCGCATCATCGGCGCGCTCAACGGCCTGATGATCGTCATGAAGGGTCTGCCGCTCGCCTATGCCAAGGACATGCAGGAGGACAAGGAAGGCGTCATGGATGCGCTCGGCGCCTTGTCGCTCTGCATCGCGGCGATGACCGGCATGGTGCGCGACATGCAGCCGGATGCCGCGAAGATGCATGCCGCCGCCGGCGAGGGCTATGCCACCGCCACCGATCTTGCCGACTGGCTGGTGCGCACGCTGAAGATGCCGTTCCGAGAGGCGCATCACGTCACCGGCCGCATCGTCGCCCGCGCGGCCGCAAACGGCGTCGCGCTGCACGCGCTCGATCTTGCGGCAATGCAGGCGATCGAGCCGCGCATCACCAAAGCGGTGTTCACGGTGCTGACGGTGGAGCGCTCGGTGGAGAGCCGGGTGAGCTATGGCGGCACCGCGCCGAAGAATGTCCGCGCGCAGGCGCAGCGCTGGCTGAAAACGCTCGGCAAGGCGAAGGTGCCGGCGAGAAAAACTGCGGCGAAAGCGGCGAGCAGAAAAGCCGCGAAACGATGACGGCGTGTCTCGCGGCCTCATGGGCTTCCCGTTGGCGGTCGAACTGGTCGCCCACCTGATGGTCTCCGCGGCCATCTCTCTGGCTGTCGCCTTGGCTGCGTGATCTGCTAAGGTCCGGCCGATTTCAGGAGTTCTGGCGTGATCGGTGTTTGCAGACCAACCTTCCGGCATATCCTTATCCTCGGCGCGGCCATGGCGGCGCTGGCTGTGGCGGGGTGCGGCCGCAAGGGGCCGCCCGAACTGCCGCCATCGGCTGCCGCGGCGCCGCCCGCGCAGCAGCAGCAGCAGCAGCAGTCGCTATTCGGCGGGGCCCAGCCGCCGGAGCCGGAAAGCCAGCGCACGGCCGTCGGCGGTCGTTCCGGAATCGACAGCGGCGGTGGCGTGGTGGCGCCGGCCGGCGAGAAAAAGCGCATTCCGCTCGACGTCCTCATCGACTGACCGGCCGGACGCAGCATGAATCACTTCCATTATCGCGACGGCGTGCTCTGCGCCGAGGACGTCCGCCTCGATATGCTGGCGGCGGAAGTCGGCACGCCGTTTTACTGCTATTCCACCGCGACGCTGACGCGGCACTACAAGGTGTTCGCCGGCGCCTTCGCCGACGTGCCGTCGCTCGTCTGCTACGCGATGAAGGCGAACTCCAACCAGGCGGTGATCGCGACGCTGGCGCGGCTCGGCGCCGGTGCCGATGTCGTCTCCGGCGGCGAACTCAAGCGCGCGCTGGCCGCCGGCATTCCGACGGAGAAGATCATGTTCTCCGGTGTCGGCAAGACGGCGACGGAACTGGCGCAGGCGCTCGATGCCGGCATCCTGTGCATCAATGTCGAATCCGAGCCGGAACTCGATCTGCTGTCGCGGATCGCGACGGAGAAAAACCGTATCGCGCCGGTATCGATCAGGGTCAATCCGGACGTCGATGCGAAGACGCACCGCAAGATCGCCACCGGAAAATCCGAGAACAAGTTCGGCATTCCGATCAGCCGGGCGCGCGCCGTTTATGCGCAGGCCGCGAAGCTGCCGGGGCTGAAGGTCACCGGCGTCGACATGCATATCGGCAGCCAGATCACCGACCTCGATCCGTTCGGCGACGCCTTCACGCTGCTCGCCGGCTTCGTCCGCGATCTGCGCGCCGACGGCCACACGATATCGCATATCGATCTCGGCGGCGGGCTCGGCATTCCCTATCGCGACGACAGCGAACCGCCGCCGTTGCCTGATGCCTATGCGGCGGTGGTCAAGCGCGCGACGCGCGATCTCGGCTGCAAGCTGATCTTCGAGCCGGGCCGGCTGCTGGTCGGCAATGCCGGCATCCTCGTCACCCGTGTCCTGTTCGTGAAGCGCGGCGAGGCGAAGAACTTCGTCATCGTCGATGCAGCGATGAACGATTTGATCCGCCCGACTCTCTATGAGGCGCATCACGAGATCCGACCGATCGCCACGGCCGGTCCGGCCGGGCCGCTTATCCGTGCCGACGTGGTGGGGCCGGTCTGCGAAAGCGGGGATTTTCTGGCGCTCGACCGCGATCTGCCGGAACCACGGCCGGGCGACCTGCTGGCGGTGATGTCGGCCGGGGCCTACGGAGCGGTCCAGGCGGGAACCTACAACACCCGCCCGCTGGTCCCCGAGGTGCTGGTCGATGAGGCCGAATGGGCGCTCGTCCGTCCCCGCCTTGATGCCGACCAATTGATCGCGCTCGATCGTCTTCCGCCTTGGCTGACGGCCTGAAATAGCCTCTGCTGCGGTGTGATGCCCCGCATGGTACCGTGTGCCCCTGGACTGCGCACGGAACGGCGACGACGGAGCGTGTTTTTTGGAGGATGTGACCCCACCGCATGATGCGGCCCCGGCGGCGCGGGCGATGCCGCGTCTGGCGCGTGCCTTGCAACGGGCGCGGCTGGCCATCGCCTGGGAACGTCTGTGGCCGGTCGTCGCGGCGCTGCTGACGGTAGGCGGGCTGTTCCTGTCGGTGTCCTGGGCCGGGCTGTGGCTGTGGCTGCCGCCGTTGGGCCGCGTGGCGGGGCTGGTGATCTTCGCAGCGCTGCTGGTCGCGGCGCTCTTGCCGCTGCTTCGCCTGCGCATCCCCAGCGAAGAAGATGGATTGAGCCGGCTCGACCGCCGCAGCGGGCTCGCGCACCGGCCGGCGAGCGCGGTTGCCGATCATCTCGCGGCCGGCGCCAACGACCCGCTGTCGCAGGCACTCTGGCGCGCGCATGTCGAGCGGATGCTGCTCAAGGCGCGGTCGTTGAAAGCCGGCTGGCCGTCGCCGAAGCTGGCGCGCCATGACCCCATCGCGCTGCGTGCGCTGGTTCTGCTGCTGGCGCTGGTGACGTTCGTGGCGGCCGGCGGCGAACGCGGCGAGCGGATCGCCGCGGCGTTCGACTGGCGCGGCGTAATGACGCCGGCGAATTTCCGCGTCGATGCCTGGGTGACGCCGCCGGCCTATACCGGCCGCGCGCCGGTGATGCTGCCGGGCCTGCGTCCGGGCGAGGCGCCACGCGCCGCGGCGACGATTGCGGTGCCGGCCGGCTCGACGCTGGTCGTGCGGGCCAGCGGCGGCGTGACCGTCGATCTGACGCGCAGCGGCGGACTGGAGCCGGTGCAGCCCGCAACGGATAGCAAGCCCGATGGCAAGCCGGATGCCAAGGCGGATGCAAAGCCGGACGCGAACGCACGCGTGAAGGCCGCCGACGCGAAAGCGGGCGTGGCGAAGGCGCCCGCCGGCGCGCAGGAACTGCATGTTGCGATCAACGGCGATGGCGCGGCGACCCTGCGCGGCGGCGGCGAGACGCTGACCTGGACCTTCACCGCCATTCCCGATCGCGCGCCGTCGATCGCGCTGGCCAAGGACCCGGAGCCGCAGGCGCGCGGCGCGCTGCTCCTCGCCTACAAGGTCGAAGATGATTACGGCGTCGTCGAAGCCCATGCGACTTTCGCGCGCGATCAAACGGCGGAAAACAAGCAAACGACAGACAGCGCGCCGGCGACAGAGAAGGAGACGGCGCATCCGCTGTTCGATCCGCCGGACGTCAAGCTGGTGCTGCCGCAGGCGCGCACCCGCAATGGCGCCGGCCAGACCATCCGCGATCTCAGCGAACATCCCTGGGCCGGCACCGACGTGGTGATGACGCTCACCGCGCGTGACGAGGCCAATCAGGAAGGCCGCAGCGAGCCGTTCGCGTTCACGCTGCCGCAGCGTCTGTTCGTCAAGCCGCTGCCGCGCGCGCTGATCGAGCAGCGGCGCAATCTGGCGCTCGACGCCGGAGCGAAGTCCCTGGTGCTGGCCGCGCTCGATGCGCTGACGCTGGCGCCGGAGCGCTTCGAGCCCGACGTGAGGATCTATCTCGGCCTGCGTTCGATCTACTACGACCTGACGCTTGCCAGGACCGACGACGCGCTGCGCGATGTGGTGGCGCGGCTGTGGTCGATGGCGGTGGCGATCGAGGACGGCAACGTCTCCGATGCCGAACAGGCGCTGCGGCAGGCGCAGGAGGCGTTGCGTCAGGCGCTGGAGCGCGGCGCTTCCGAGGAAGAGATCAAGAAGCTGATGGACAATCTGCGCGCCGCGCTCGACCGCTTCATGCAGGCGCTGGCCGAGGAAATGCGCAAGAACCCGCAGCAACTGGCGCGGCCGCTCGACCGGAATGCGCGCGTGCTGACGCCGCAGGATCTCAAATCCATGCTCGACCGCATGGAGCAGATGGCGCGTTCCGGCAACAAGGATGCGGCGCGGCGCATGCTCGACGAGTTGCAGCAGATGCTGGAGAATCTGCAGACGGCGCGGCCTGGCCAGCAGATGGACGGCGACGACGATATGATGTCGCAGCTCGACGAGCTGCAGGACATGATCCGCAAGCAGCAGCAATTGCGCGACCGTACCTTCCGTCAGGGACAGGACCAGCGCCGCGATCGTCAGCGTGGCCAGCGCGGCCAGCAGGGCGATCAGCAGATGGGCGCCTTGCAGCAGGACCAGCAGGCACTGCGCGACCGGCTGCAGAAGCTGCTCGATGCGCTCAAGCAGCGCGGCATGAACCAGCAGCCCGGCGATGACGCGCAACAGGGCCAGGGCGAGCAAGGCGAGCAGGGCGAAGACGGCAACGGCCCCGGCAATGCGCTCGGCGATGCCGACGGCGCGATGGGCGATGCGCAGGGCGAACTCGGCGACGGCGATGCCGACGGTGCGGTCGGTTCGCAGGGGCGGGCGCTGGAGGCGATGCGCAAGGGTGCGCAGGGGCTCGCGCAGCAGATGCAGCAGCAGGGCCAGATGGGCCAGCAGGGGCCGAACGGCCAGCCCGGCCGCGGCCAGGCGCGCGCCCAGCAGGATACCGATCCGCTCGGCCGGCCGCGGCGCGGCCGTGACTATGGCGACGACCGCACCGTGAAGGTGCCGGGCGAGATCGACGTGCAGCGGGCGCGGCGAATCCTCGAGGAACTGCGCCGCCGTTTCGGCGAGAGCGACCGCCCGCAGTTCGAGCTCGATTACATCGAGCGGCTGCTCAAGGATTTCTGATCGATCGCGTCCCCGCGCGAAGCGGTTGCCGGATGACGTGAACGTGGGGTCTGTCCGGCGCTATGCGCGCGCCGCCAGCGCGCCGTTCACCGCCTCGCTGAGCTGCGTCAGGGTGAAGGGCTTCGCCACCACATCGTGGATCAACTGGTCGAGGCCGTAGGCGCGCTCGCGCTGGTCGGCATAGCCGGTCATCAGCAGGATCGTCATGTCCGGGTGATCGCGCGCCGCGGTCAGCGCCAGCGCGATGCCGTCCATCACCGGCATCTTGATATCGGTGAGCAGCAGGTCGAAGGCCGCATCGCTGCCGGTCAGCACGTCGAGCGCCTCGCCGCCGTCACGCGCGGTCTGGGTGTCGTGGCCGTCGGCGTCGAGCGCGCGCTGAACGAAACCGCGCACAGCATCGTCGTCTTCGGCGATCAGGATTCGCGCCATCTCATGTCATTCCGCGTTATTTCGTTCCGGTCGCCAGATCGTGCTGGTTGAGAAATCGCACCACGACGTCGTTCCCGTTCGCCGGCGGCGAAGCGAGGCGGCTGCGGAACGGCATGGTCTCGCCCGGGTTGAGGGTGCTGCGCTCCGGCTGCGCCGTCCATGAATAGATTTCGGTGCCAGCGGTGTTGCGGATGGCGAAACGCAGCCGCGGTACCTCGACCGGCCTGCTGCTGATGCTGACGATACGGCCTTCGATCACCAGCACGGAGATGTTGTCGCTGGCCTCGCGCGAGACGGTGACCTGATCGAAGACCAGACCGCGGATATTGACCGGCAGGCCGATCGCGGAGAACAGCGAGGCGGTCTGCGGGACATGCCGCACCAGATCGTTGCGCCACAGCACGACCGCGCCGACCATCATCGTCAGCGCGGCGATCACGGCGGGAATCTGCATGCTGCGCTCGCGCCGGCGCCGCGCCGCGCGTTGCTGCGCCTGCCGCGTCGTGAAGTGTCCGATATTGTCGTCCTCGTCGTCCGATCCGGCGATGCGCGGCTCCGGCTCGACCGGCGGGACGAGCGGCGGAGCCTCGACGACGATGGTGGCTGATTCGTCGGTCAAGGCGGTATCCGCCCCGATTTCCGACGGCGGCTTGCCCGATGTCCGTTCGCCGTCGGCCCGTTCGCCGTCGGCCCGTTCGCTGTTGGCCAGTTCGCCGTCGGCCAGTTCGTCGTTGGCCATGGGCTCGGTCAGGGCGATTCCCTCCAGCGCCGCGCGGATACGGGCGAGGTCTTCTTCCTGGGCCGCCGAGAACGGCGGCGCGTCGGGAAGTGTGTCGGCCGCGATCGGATTCGACGGCGGCATGACGGATTCGGCTGGCTGGTGGGCCGCTTCGGCGATGACCTCGTCGGCATAGGCGGCCGCGGCGACGGTCGCCGGATCCGGCGGGGAGGCAAACCACTGGGTCTTGCAGCGTGCGCAGCGCACGGTGCGCCCGGCGCGGCCGAGCGCCGGGGCCTCGACCTGGTAGGAAGTCGCGCAATGGGGGCAAACGATCAGCATCGGTGGCGTCGCATTGGCTCCGTTGCGCCCGCCGTGGCAGTCGGCGCATATGCCAAGTCTACCAGCCGATCCGTTAATGGACCGGAAACCATGCCGGCCTCAGGGTTCCGGCATTGGGAGAGGCTTGATCATCCGGTAAAAGCAGCGTTCAAGGCCGTCAGCGGGCTTCCCTGAGCCGCGTTGGCCTCAATGGGCGCGCAAACCGGGGTCGCGTAAACCGGCGCGCGCACGGGTGGGGGCGGGGCCTGCCAGCGCGAACGCCAGCATCGGCGGCAATGGCCGGGGAGAAGCCGTGGTCCGATTCGAAAATGTGGGCTTGCGATACGGCCTGGGGCCGGAGATTCTGCACGATCTGACCTTCCGGATCGAGCCGCATTCGTTCCAGTTCCTCACCGGCCCGTCCGGCGCCGGCAAGACGTCGCTGCTGCGGCTGCTGTTCCTGTCGCTGCGCCCGACGCGCGGCCTGATCACCCAGTTCGGCCAGGACGTCGCGACCTTGTCGAAGGACGCGCTGGCGACGCTGCGCCGGCGCATCGGCATCGTCTTCCAGGATTTCCGTCTGCTCGATCACATGACCACTTACGAGAATGTCGCCTTGCCGCTGCGGGTGATGGGCCGCGACGAGGCGAGCTATCGCGACGAGGTGATGGAACTGCTCGACTGGGTCGGGCTCGGCGAGCGGCTCGACGCGCTGCCGCCGGTGCTCTCCGGCGGCGAGAAGCAGCGCGCCGCCATCGCCCGCGCGGTGATCGCGCGCCCGCAACTGCTGCTTGCCGACGAGCCGACCGGCAATGTCGATCCGAGCCTGGCACAGCGTCTGTTGCGGCTGTTCATCGAGCTCAACAAGTCCGGCACCGCCGTGGTGATCGCCACTCACGATATCGCCCTGATGGATCAGTACGACGCCCGCCGGCTCGTCCTGCATCACGGGCATCTGCACATCTACGACTAGCGCTTGCGATGGAAGCGGACACAAAGCGCCTGATCGTTGTTTCGATGCGTTTTCTGCACGCGAACCGGTAGCCACTTCGCTCGAAAACGCTATAAGGGCCGGGGATGGGCGAGAGCCGCGACGAACTGGACTATCCGCCACGCCGGGCGCCGCCGCGCCACGGCTCTGCCATCGTGCCGCGCAATCCGACCTCGGCGCGGGCGCTGATGGCGATCGTGGCCATCATGACATTCCTCGCTGCGCTGACCAGCGGCGCCGTCATGCTGGTGCGCGCTTCGGCCGGCGACTGGGAAGCCGACGTGGCGCGCGAGGTGACGATCCAGATCCGACCGGCGGAAGGTCGCGACCTCGACGAGGCCGCGGTCAAGGCGGCGGCCATTGCGCGCGCCGCGCCGGGAGTCGCGAGCGTGCGGCCGCTGACGCGCGATGAATCGGCGCAACTGCTCGAACCGTGGCTGGGCAGCGGCCTGTCGCTCGACGATCTGCCGGTGCCGCGCATGGTGGTGGTCAAGCTCGCATCGGAGGCGGCACCGGACCTTTCTGCGCTGCGCAAGGCGCTCACCGAACAGGTGGCGGGCGCCAGCCTCGACGATCATCGCGGCTGGATCGAGCGCATGCGAACGATGGCGACAACCGCGATCTTTGCCGGCGGCGTCATCCTCGCACTGGTTCTTGCCGCGACGATGCTGTCGGTGATGTTCGCGACGCGCGGCGTGATGGCGGCGAACCAGCCGGTGATCGAGGTGCTGCATTTCATTGGCGCGCGCGACCGCTACATTGCGGCGCATTTCCAGCGCCACTTCCTGGCGCTCGGCTTGCAGGGCGGATTGATCGGCGGCGCCGCCGCGCTGCTCGTGTTCCTCATCGCCGGCCTGATCAACCGCTGGTTTTCCGGCTATGCGGCAGGCGAACAGATGTCCGCCCTGTTCGGTGCTTTTTCGATCGGAATTTTCGGCTATATCGCGGTGGTGTCGCAAATCGTGCTGGTCGCCGCGGTGACCGCGCTGACCTCGCGTCATACGGTCAAACGGACGCTGGAAGCGATCGACTGATGATATCGCGGATTGTCAGCATTGTCGGCTTCGCCACGATCGTGCTGTTCGGCGCCGTCACGGCGCTGCTGGTTGCCGGTTTCTTCTGGTTCGTCACCCATGTGCCGGAGCAGCAGGACGCGCCGCCGGCCAAGGCGGACGGCATCGTCGTGCTCACCGGCGCGGCGGCGCGGATTCCCGACGCCATCGAACTGCTGGCGACCGGGCATGGCCGGCGGCTGCTGATCACCGGCGTGCACCGGGCGACCAGCGCCGGCGAGATCGCGCAGCTCACGCCGGTCTATCAGAAGGTCTTCGATTGCTGCGTCGATCTCGACCGCTCGGCGCTCAACACCCTCGGCAATGCCACCGAGACGCGGCGCTGGGTACGGGAGCGGGGCTTCCGCTCGATCATCGTCGTCACCTCGAACTGGCATATGCCGCGGGCGATGGCCGAGCTTGAGCATCAATTGCCGGACATCACGCTGATCCCGTTTCCGGTGGCGACCGCCAAGATCAAGAACGAGCCGTGGTGGTCGAGCGCATCGACGCTGCGGCTGTTGCTGGCGGAATATCTGAAATATGCCTTTGCCGTGGTGCGCATGCGCATCGATCCCGATTTCCCCTGATTGCAGCCAGTCTCCCGATGCTGATCTGGATCCGCTCCATTGTCTTCAACGTCCTGTTCTATCTGACGCTGGTCGCGATGTGTCTCGTCGCGCTGCCGACGATGCTGCTGCCATATCGCTATCTGATCGGCGTGGCGAAGCTGTGGGCGCGCATCAGCCTGTGGCTGCTGCGCATCGTCTGCGGCATTCGTTTCGAACTGCGCGGCGCGGAGCATCTGCCGCGCGGCGCGCTGCTGATGGCCGCCAAGCATCAGTCGATGTGGGAAACTTTCGCGCTGCTGCTGCTGCTCGACGACCCGGTCTACATTCTCAAGCGCGAGCTGATGTGGATCCCGGTCTTCGGCTGGTTCACCTGGAAGACCGGCATGGTGTCGGTCGATCGCGGCAAGGGGCCGCGGGCGCTCGTTGCGATGATGCAGCGGGCGCGCGAAGAGCTGGCGCGCGGCCGCCAGATCATCATCTTCCCGGAGGGGACGCGCCGCCCGGCCGGCGCCGAGCCGAAATACAAATTCGGCGTCGCGCATCTTTATGCGGCGCTCGGTGTGCCCTGCGTGCCGGTGGCGCTGAATTCGGGGCTGTTCTGGCCGCGGCGCTCGCTCATGCGCTATCCCGGCACCATCGTCGTCGAGATCCTGCCGGCGATCCCGCCCGGTCTCGACCGCGATGCGTTTTTCGCGCGCCTGCAGCAGGCGATCGAACCGGCGACTGCGGCGCTGGTCGCCGAGGGCCGCCGCTAGGCGCGAGGGGGTGCAGGCGGAAACCGTGTCGCGCGGAGCGGTCTCAGCGCGCCGGCCGAAGCCGCTCGGCGAGACGGTGCAATTCGCCTTCGCGGTAGCCGAGCGTTTCCATCGCTTTCACCGTCTCGATGACGTAATCGGGATTGGCACCGGAGATGCCGTGCCCCTGATTGATGAAACGCACCTGTTCGTCGAGCGTCAGCCGGCCGGCATATTGCGTGTGGCCGCGGTCGACGACATAGCACAGCGCCGAAACCTGCCGCTGCGGCGTATCCTCGATCCGCATCCTGCGCACGACCTCGCGATAGATCATCGTCGCCTGTTCGCGCTTGCGCAGATAGGCGATGGTCGCGTCGCGGTTTCGGGCGGCGACGCGGTAGCCGATGCCCCGGCAGGCGCCGCCGCGATCAAGACCGAGTACCAGACCGGGCTTTTCCGGCGTGCCGCGGTGGACGAAGGAATAGATGCACAGCGAGCGATGGACGCCGGTCATCCGCGCATGCACGCGTTCGACATAGTCGAAGCCCGGCGACCACATCAGCGAGCCATAGGCGAAGACCCACAGATCGTCGGCGACATATGGCGGGCTTTTCATGACGGCAGGGAATCGACTACGGCTGGAACACCGGCGCCCGCTGCGCTAGCAGGGGAACGGAAACCACGCAATATCGCGGAATTGCCGCAATCGCGAGGTCCTTAACCTTTATGGCTCCCATGCCCGACGATCGCCCGGCCGGCTTTCCGCCCGACGCCTCATTCAATGTTCCGCCTTTGCATCCGCTGACCCGCAAACGCAGCAGCGCCGGCAAATATATCGCGCTGCTTGCCGTTGTCGTCGCAGCCGCCGTCGTCTGGTCGGGCGTGTGGTTCTATGCCGCGCATCTGACCGAGGAGGCGCTGGCCGGCTGGCGGCTGCGCGAAGCCAAGGCCGGCAATGTGCACCGCTGCACCCGCGAGCAGTTGGGCGGCTATCCCTTCCGCATCGAGGTATATTGCCACGGGCTCGACAGCGAGTTCCGCAATGTCGTGCCGCCGCTGCAGGTCGATCTGGCGGAACTGCATGTCGCCACGCAGATCTATCAGCCCAACCTGCTGATCGCCGAAATGCAGGGGCCCCTGCGGATCGGCGAGATCGGCCGGCCGCCGGTGGCGTCCGCCACCTGGGATCTGGCGCAGGCCAGCCTGCGCGGCACGCCGTCGGCGCCGGAGCGCCTGTCGATGGTGTTCGATACGCCGGTGGTCAGCGATCTGACGGCCGGGGTCGCCAAACCCTTTGCGCGGGCCAACCGGATGGAATGGCACGGCCGCATCGCCGAAGGCTCGGCCGCCGATCATCCGGTGATCGAGACGGTGCTGCGGCTGACGCAGGCGTCCTTTCCCGGCGTTCACCCGCTGACCATCGCCGCCATCGACGCCGACATCACCGCGCGGCTGACCGGTCTGCGCGATTTCGCGCCGAAACCGTGGGCGGAACGCCTGCGCGATATCCAGACCGCCGGCGGCAGCATCGAGATCGTCGCCGCCCGCGTCGCCCAGGGCGAAACGGTCGCGGTCGGCAGCGGGACGCTGGGGCTGAAGGCCAATGGCCATCTCGACGGCCAGTTGCGCCTGACCATCGCCGGTCTCGAGCCGTTCCTCAAAACCATCGGCATCGAGCACAGCGCGCCGGTCGATCGCCTCGTCGGCGCGCTCGACCGGTTCCTGCCGGGGCTCGGTGCCGCGGCGCGCGCCCAGGCCGGGGCCGGGGTGCTCGCCGGCATGGCGCTGATCGGCGAGCAGACCATGCTGGAAGGCCGCAAGGCGGTGACGGTGCCGCTGCGGCTCGCCGACGGCGTGGTCTATCTCGGCCCGATCCAGATCGGCCGCACGCCGCCGCTGTTCTGACGACAGTCGCGACGATGTGGCCCCTGGCGAACGCCGGGGATCCGATCCGATTGCGTTGAATCAGGCCCGTCGCCGATCTTTTTGTTTGGGCATGATCCTTCCCGAAAACCGGTGGCCACTTTTCGGGATCATGCTCTATTCGTTGTCCGCCGCGTAGGGCCGTGGCATCGGCTGCGCCTGCAACTGCGCGTGGCCGCGGCCGAAATCCGGCGCCGCCGAATCCTGCCCGATGGTGACGATGCCCTTGCGGATCGCGCGCGTGCGCGTGAAGTGCTCGAACAGCGTATCGCCGTCGCCGTGGCGGATCGCCTTGGTCAGCGTCGCGATGTCCTCGTTGAAGCGCCCGAGCATCTCCAGCACCGCGTCCTTGTTGGCGAGGAAAACGTCGCGCCACATGGTCGGGTCGGAGGCGGCGATGCGGGTGAAGTCGCGGAAGCCGCCGGCGGAGAATTGCAGCACTTCGGATTCCGTCACCTTGCCGAGCTCCGCCGCCGTGCCGACGATCGTATAGGCGATGAGATGCGGCAGATGGCTGGTGACGGCGAGCACCAGATCGTGATGATCGGCGTTCATCGTCTCGACATTGGCGCCGAGCGCGCGCCAGAACGCAGCCAGCCTTTCGACCTGCTGCGGATCGGCGCCGTCCGACGGCGTCAGGATGCACCAGCGATTGACGAACAGTTCGGCGAAGCCGGCGTCGGGTCCGGAATATTCGGTGCCGGCAACCGGGTGTGCGGGAATGAAATGCACCGCATCAGGCAGATGCGGCGCCATGTCCCGCAGCACCGCGCCCTTCACCGAGCCGACATCGGAGACGATGGCGCCCGGCGCCAGATGCGGCCCGATCTCCCGCGCGACCGTGCCGCAGGCGCCGACCGGCACGCAGACGATGACGAGGTCGGCGCCGGCGACCGCCGCGGCGCTGGTCTCCACCACCTGGTCGGCGATGCCGAGTTCGGCGACGCGCTGGCGCGTCTGCGGCGAGCGTGCCGTCGCGACGATCGAGCGGACGACGCCCTGCGCGCGCGCGGCGCGCGCGATCGACGAGCCGATCAGCCCGACGCCGATCAGCGCCAGCCGGTTGAACAGCGGTTGATCTGCGCTCACGCCGCCTGCCCCAGGAATTCGCGCAGCGAGGCGACCACCAGCCGGTTCGCCTCCTCGCTGCCGACCGACATGCGCAGCGCGTCGGGCAGATGATAGGCCGCGACCTGCCGCAGGATCAGCCCGCGCCGCATCAGGAAGTCATTGGCTTCCGCCGCGGTCTTGCCCTTCACCTGCGGGAAATGGATCAGCAGGAAATTGGCGACGCTCGGTGTCACGGTGAGGCCGAGCTTGCCGATCTCCTCCGTCAGCCAGGCCAGCCATGTCGCATTGAAGGTTCGCGCCATCTCGGCATGGGCCGTGTCGTCCATCGCCGCGATGCCGGCGGCGATCGCCGGCGCGTTGACGTTGAAGGGGCCGCGCACGCGGTTGATCGCATCGACGACATGGGCGGGGCCGTACATCCAGCCGAGCCGCAGGGCCGCCAGTCCGTGGATCTTCGAGAAGGTGCGGCACATCACCGTGTTGTCGGTGGTGGCGACCAGTTCGATGCCGGCTTCGTAATCGTTGCGCGTGACATATTCCGCGTAGGCGGCGTCGAGCACCAGCAGGATGTGCGGCGGCAGATCGCGGCGCAGGCGCTTGACCTCGTCGAACGACACATAGGTGCCGGTCGGATTGTTCGGATTGGCGAGAAACACCACCTTGGTTTTCTCCGTCACCGCCGCGAGGATCGCGTCGATGTCGGCGGTGAAATTCTTCTCCGCCGCCACCACCGGCTTCGCGCCGGTGCCGAGCGTGGCGATCGGATAGACGAGAAAACCGTGCGTGGTGTGGATCGCCTCGTCGCCATCGGCGAGATAGACGCGCGCGATCAGGTTGAGCAGGTCGTCGGAGCCGGCGCCGCAGACGATGCGGTCGGGATCGAGCCCGTAGCGTCTGCCGATCGCCGCGCGCAGTTCCGTCGCAGCGCCGTCCGGATAATCCTCAAGGTGCGTTCCGGTCGTCTGATAGGCGGCAATCGCATGCGGGCTCGGGCCGAGCGGCGTCTCGTTCGACGAGAGCTTGAACACCTTGTCGACGCCCGGCGCGGAGCTCTTGCCGGGGACATAGGGCGCGATATCGAGCACGCCGGGGCGCGGTTGCGGACGCATTGTCGTCATGGGTCACCGTCGTTTCGGATGAACCCTCCTCATTTTGCTCCGGCCGCCCGGAAATGGCGGCGCCGGCGCTGGATCGCGCCCGGCGGGAGGCGGATTGGGGAGGAGATCGTCTCCTAGGTCTTGTTCGCCGTCACCGTATAGCGGGTCGCGTGGCTGCCGACGAGGGCCTCGGCGCGAATCGTGGCGCCGGCATTGACCAGCGCCTGCCGGACGTCGTCGAAATGGCCGCCTTGCGGGATCGAGATCAGCAGCGCCGCGCCGTCGAAAGCGCCATCGGGCGCGGCGACGCAGGAGACCGCGCCGGGCAGCGCGCTGGCGGTGCGCGGTCCCCAGCCCGAGACATGCACGCTCCAGACCTCGACTTCCTTGACCATGGCGTCGCTCGACACGCGCGAGACGACGAAGACCGGCAGGTCGGCCGGATGGTCGGGCCGATCGACGAAAGGCAGCCGGGCGATGATCTTCGGCGCCTGCGGCGGTTCGAGTGCGCTCCACCAGGCGCCGGCGCCGGCGACATAGGCGGCCGGCACGAGGCCGAGATCGCCGCGCGAGGCGGCGACCGCGGCGACCACGGCGGTGGCGCTCATATGCGGCAGGAACGGCACGGTGAAGCCGAAATGGAAACGCGCGCTGTCGCGCATCAGCGCGTCGCCGGCGGACAGGTCGGCGTGCACCGAGAACGGTTGCTGGACATAGGTGAAGGTGGCGATGATGACTCGCCAGATGCTCTCGATGGTGTCGAGCGGCAGGATGCCGCGATGCCGCTGCACCAGGCGCCGCATCATGTCGGCCTCGCGCGCCGGCCGGAAGGCCGAGCCGGATTCCTGGCTGCCCTTGACGGTGATCAGCCGGTCGATGATCTCGCTGCGCTCGATCAGCAAATTGTGAACCGCTTCGTCGATGCGGTCGATCTCGTTGCGCAGCGTCACCAGAGACGGCGGAGCGGAAATGGAGCTCGACATCTGCAGACCTTCAAGGTTCCGAAACTTCAACGGTCGCCCAATCGGAGGGCGGCAACGCAGCGTCCCAAATGCAGCGCCCCAAACGCAGTGTCCCAAATGGGCAGCGATTACGGGCGCGGCGAAGACCTCCTGCTTATGAAAGGCGCCGCCCGAAAGCAAACGCTGATCCGCCAATATTGCCGCTTCTTGACGCCCCAGAATGATGCGCCTATGGTCTGCTGACGTCGTGGTCATTTGAGCCGGCCGGCTTGCAGCCACGTTAAACAAATCGCTAAACTGGCCGAGGACAGCGTAGATCCCGGCCGAACTGATGTTCAGGTCGGGTTTTTTTATGACTCGGCTCGGGCATGAAGAGCTGCCGAGGACGCTGATACCGAATGGCGCATGTCCAACCCGTCAATGCCCAGTCCGTAAACGATCCGGTGGCCCCGGAGCGCCTTGCGCGCGAGGCGGATCAGCCGCGTGCGTCGTGCGTCGCGCATTTCGACACGCCGTTGAAATTCGATGCGGGGGTGGAACTGCCGGCGCTGCAGATCGCCTACAATACCTACGGCGAGCTCAACGCGGCGCGCAGCAATGCGGTGCTGATCTGCCATGCGCTGACCGGCGATCAGCACGCCGCCAACCGCAATCCGGTAACCGGCAAGGGCGGCTGGTGGGACACGATGGTCGGCCCCGGCAAGCCGATCGATACCAACCGCTATTTCGTCATCAGTTCGAACGTGGTCGGCAGTTGCATGGGCACCAGCGGCCCGGCGTCGACCAATCCGCAGACCGGCAAACCGTGGGGACTGGATTTTCCTATGGTGACGATCCGTGACATGGTGCGGGCGCAGGCGATGCTGGTCGATCATCTCGGCATCGACACGCTGTTCGCGGTGGTCGGCGGTTCGATGGGCGGCATGCAGGTGCTGCAATGGGCGTCGAGCTATCCGCAGCGCGTCTTCGCGGCGCTGCCGATTGCCTGCGCGACGCGCCACTCGGCGCAGAATATTGCGTTTCATGAAGTTGGCCGTCAGGCGGTGATGGCCGATCCCGAATGGCGCGGCGGTCGCTATCTGCTGGAAGACACCAATCCGCGACGCGGCCTTGCCGTCGCGCGCATGGGTGCGCATATCACCTATCTGTCGGACGCGGCGCTGCACCGGAAATTCGGCCGCCGGTTTCAGGATCGCAGCGATCCGACCTTCTCCTTCGATGCCGATTTCCAGGTGGAGAGCTATCTGCGCCACCAGGGCATCACCTTCGTCGAGCGCTTCGATGCCAATTCCTATCTCTACCTGACGCGGGCGATGGATTATTTCGACCTCGCCGCCGATTGCGGCGGCGTGCTGGCCAATGCCTTCAAGGACACGCCGACGCGGTTCTGCGTCATTTCGTTCACCAGCGACTGGCTGTTTCCGACGTCGGATTCGCGCGCCATCGTGCGCGCGCTCAATGCCGGCCGGGCACGCGTCTCGTTCGCGGAGATCGTCACCGACAAGGGTCACGATGCCTTCCTGCTCGAAGAGCCGGAATTGTTCGCCATCGTGCGCGGCTTTCTCGACGGCGCGGGCCATGCCCGCGGCCTGCCGCCCGATCCGCAGATGCTCAACGGACGCTCGGGAGGGCGCGGCTGATGCTGTTCCGCCCCGAACGCGATCGCACCATGGCGGATGCGGCGCGCAGCGATGGCTCGCGCGTCGATCTGCTGGTCGTCGCCGGCATGGTCGAGCCCGGCTCGCGGGTGCTCGATGTCGGCTGCGGCGACGGCGAGTTGCTGCAACTGCTGACCGACACGCGCGGCGTCGATGCGCGCGGCATCGAATTGTCGCGCGAGGGCGTCAACGAATGCGTCGCCAAGGGGCTCGCCGTGATCCAGGGTGATGCCGACACCGACCTTGCCGAATATCCCGACGATGCCTTCGATTATGTCGTGCTGTCGCAGACCATTCAGGCGACGCGCCAGCCGCGCGTCGTGCTGGAGCACATGCTGCGCATCGGGCGGCACGCGATCGTCTCCTTCCCGAATTTCGGCCACTGGAAGATCCGCCTCAAGCTGCTGCTGCAGGGGCAGATGCCGCAGACCGCCAACCTGCCTTATGCATGGTGGGATTCGCCGAACATCCATTTCTGCACGATCAAGGACTTCCAGACCTTGTGCGATGTCACCGGCGCCCGGATGGGCAAGGCCGTGGCGCTCAACGCCTGGGGCCGGCCGCTGCAGTTCAATGCGCCGTGGTGGTTCTGGAATCTGTTCGGCGAGCAGGGCGTGTTCCTGCTGAGCCGCAAGAACTGAAGTCCGGCGCCGCGGGCCGGCCCTTCATGCCGATCCTCCAAGCTTGATCGCCAAGCCTGATCTTCAAGCCTGATCTTCAAATCTGGTCTTCAAGCCCAAAAGCCCAAGCCCGGCTTTCCGGAGCCTGGTCCTGCAAGACTGCCTTGGTGGAACCTGCCGCCCGGGCCTTGCCGTCTGCCGGCCGGATAGTTCCGCGCTTTTTCTTTGGCGTTATTCTGATAAAGCGTGGCATCAAAGTATTTGTTGGTTGATATATTGTTGTTTTCTTCTGATACGTAGAATTCAATGAGCAAGTGGACTGAAATCCAATTTCAGCCATAGATATTAAGACAGCATAGCTGCATTGATTTCACGGAATACCCGGTTTCTGTTCACGATGATGCCATGTTTGTTCGGCGTCTACCCCCTCGGATTACGACCCGCGCTTTTTTGGTCGTATCTTTCAACTGGAACGAGGAGGGGATTTATTTCTCATGACTCCAAGAATGACGAAAACGGTGCTGGCCTCCACGTCGTTGGCGCTGTGCTCGGCGCTGTTACTGGCGCTGACGACCTCCGCTGACGCGCGTCCGCGCCATCGGTACGCTGGCCATCAAGCCGGCCATCACGTGAAGCAACATGCGAAGCGTCACGCCAGGCAGGCACGCCTGCCGGTGCAGGCGCAAGGCAACGACATCGCGTTCAACAATGACGGCAAGCCGACCTATGTCGGCCCGGCGATGCAGAGCGCGCCGGCGGTCCGGACGACGACGCGGACAGGGCGCAAGGCGTCTCGCGGCGTTGCGGCGGCGCAGGCGCATGGTTCGGCAATCCCGTCGTTTACCGGGTCGGGGCTTGTCTCCACGGCGCGCGCCTATCTCGGAACCAATCCGACCAGCCGCCGGACGTTGTGGTGCGGCGCGTTCATGGATCTGGTGCTGCGCAAGAGCGGCCATGCCGGCGGCGGCAATCTGGCCAAGGCCTATGCGGGCTACGGCCGTCGTGTTTCCGGCCCGCAGGTCGGCGCCATCGCGGTGATGAACCGCCGCGGCGGCGGGCATGTCGGTGTCGTTTCCGGCGTCGATGCCAACGGCAATCCGATCATCATTTCCGGCAATCACAACCGCACGGTGGCGGAAGCGGTCTATCCGCGCGGCCGCATCACCGCTTATGTCGTGCCGAACTGATTGCACGCGACGCCGGGTGTGATGCCCGGCCGTCTTAAAAAACGCCCGGCCGGTTGCCGGGCGTTTTTATTGGGTCATTGCGATGGGGGTGACGCCGGGCCGATCGGATCGCCGACGGCGATGCCGCCCCCGGTCAGCACCTCGGCATAGACCCCGCAATCGATATGCCCGACGATCCGGCGCAGCACCGCCGGCACGTCGATATCGCGCACGCCGGTCGACGGATCGACCTGCGTCGCGGCACAGCGGACGATGCGCTTGAACACCTTCAGCCGCGCCTGCGGCCCGATGGCGATCTCGCGGTTCATCAGCTCGAACTCATGCCAGGCCGGCCAGCCGGCGACATAGAGATTGGCGCGGAAGCGCAGCGGATCGACCGGGCGGCCGACGGCCTTCTCGATCTCGGCGACCGAGGCGAGATTGATGATCGACACCACCTTGCGGGCGACGTCGGAGAAACTGTGGTGCCCACCGTACAGGACCTTCGTCGGGCCGCGCAGTTCGCCGGCCATGAAGGTCTCGAAAAAACGCTCCACCGTCTGACGGCCCTCGGCGGCCGCGAGGTCGGCGTCGACGATCTGCCGGCCCGCCTGTGCGATGGTCAGCCGGCGCGTCGCGTCGTCGTAGCGGGTGGCGAGCGCCGCCAGCCGCTCGTTCTTCATCAGCATCAGGAAGCGGCTTTTCGGGAAATAGGTCGGGGCGGCGGGATCGAAGCCGGTCGGGCCGTTCTCGATGGCGTAGAGCCGGTCGCCGGGAATGGTGCCGCCGGCGGCAAGCTGCGCGCGCGACAATGGTTCCGGTGACAGGCCTTTGACGGGATAGCGGTAAAGGGCGCCGATTTCGGCCGCGCCTTCCGTCGTGCTTCCAGCCCTGCCTTCAGGCGCGCCTCTGATCATGCCGCAGCAAGCCGCGCCGCTCGCGCATCGTCAAGAGGCTGCGGCGCGCTCTCCCTGCGACGGCGAGCCAGCCCGCGGGACACTCGCCGTCCGGGAGGGGCGGGAGGGCCGGAACCGGCGGCCGGCCGGCATCATTCTGATTTTACGGTCGGGGGCGTCGAAGGCCCTTCCGTTGCCCAATGGCCACACTATGTTTGCCATGGACGTTGTTTCGTACGCTGTTTTCGTGCGCTTCGCTCCACCTGCCGCCGCTTGCGGGGCAGGGCTGTCAATCACACGGCCGCCGATGGGCTTCGGACATGGGTGGCGGACAGGAGTCGTTTGATGAATTTCGAGAAGTATACCGACCGCGCCCGCGGTTTCGTCCAGTCGGCGCAATCCCTCGCCTTGCGCGAAGGGCATCAGCAATTCACGCCCGAACATTTGCTCAAGGTGCTGCTCGACGATCCGGAAGGCCTTGCCGCCGGACTGATCGACCGCTCCGGCGGCCATTCGCGGCAGGCGTTGCAGGCGACGGAAGCCGCGCTCAACAAGATTCCGAAAGTCAGCGGCAACGCCGCCGGCCAGATCTATCTGGCGCCGGCGACGGCGCGCGTCTTCGATGCCGCGGAAAAGGCCGGCGAGAAGGCCGGCGACAGTTTCGTCACCGTCGAGCGGTTGCTGCTGGCGCTGGCGCTCGAAAAGGACAGCGAGGCCGGCAAGATCCTTCAGCAGGCCGGCGTGACGCCGCAGGGTCTCAATGCCGCGATCAACGCCTTGCGCGGCGGCCGCACCGCCGACAGCGCCTCGGCGGAGAACGCCTATGACGCGCTGAAGAAATATGCGCGCGACCTGACGCAGGCGGCGCGCGACGGCAAGCTCGATCCGGTGATCGGCCGCGATGAGGAAATCCGCCGCACCATCCAGGTCTTGTCGCGCCGGACCAAGAACAATCCGGTGCTGATCGGCGAGCCCGGCGTCGGCAAGACGGCGATCGTCGAGGGGCTTGCCTTGCGCATCCTCAACGGCGACGTGCCGGAAAGTCTGAAGGACAAGAAGCTCCTGGCGCTCGACATGGGCGCGCTGATCGCCGGCGCGAAATATCGCGGCGAGTTCGAGGAGCGGCTCAAGGCGGTGCTCAACGAGGTCACCGCCGCGCAGGGCGGCATCATCCTGTTCATCGACGAGATGCACACGCTGGTCGGCGCCGGCAAGACCGACGGTGCGATGGATGCGTCGAACCTGCTCAAGCCGGCTCTGGCGCGCGGCGAACTGCATTGCATCGGCGCCACCACGCTCGACGAATACAAGAAGCATGTCGAGAAGGATGCGGCGCTGGCGCGGCGCTTCCAGCCGGTCTTCGTCTCCGAGCCGACGGTCGAGGACACGATCTCGATCCTGCGCGGCCTGAAGGAGAAGTATGAGCTGCACCACGGCGTGCGCATCAACGATTCCGCCATCGTCGCGGCGGCGACCCTGTCGAACCGCTATATCACCGACCGCTTCCTGCCCGACAAAGCGATCGACCTCGTCGACGAGGCATCGGCGCGGCTGAAGATGCAGGTCGACTCCAAACCGGAGGAACTCGACTCGATCGACCGCGAGATCGTGCGGCTGAAGATCGAGCAGGAGGCGCTGAAGAAGGAAACCGACGCCGGCTCGAAGGACCGGCTGAAGACGCTGGAAGGCGAGCTGGCAACGCTGGAAAAGCAGTCGGCCGACATGACCTCGCGCTGGAAGGCGGAGAAGGAGAAGCTCGGCGACGCGCAGAAACTCAAGAGCGAGCTCGAACAGTTGCGCACCGAACTCGCCAATGCGCAGCGTCGCGGCGAATATCAGCGCGCCGGCGAACTGGCCTATGGCCGCATCCCGGAACTGGAGAAAAAGCTCGCGAGCATCGAGGCCAACGAGGCGAAAGGCGAAATGGTCGAGGAGACGGTGACCGCCGACCACATCGCGCAGATCGTCTCGCGCTGGACCGGCGTGCCGGTCGACAAGATGCTCGAAGGCGAGAAGGAAAAGCTGCTGCGCATGGAAGACGAGATCGGCAAGCGCGTCATCGGCCAGAAGGAGGCCGTGCAGGCGGTGTCGACGGCGGTGCGCCGTGCGCGCGCCGGCCTGCAGGACCCGAACCGGCCGATCGGCTCGTTCATGTTCCTCGGGCCGACGGGCGTCGGCAAGACCGAGCTGACCAAGGCGCTCGCCGAATTCCTGTTCGACGACGAGCAGGCGCTGCTGCGCATCGACATGTCGGAATACATGGAGAAGCATTCGGTCGCGCGGCTGATCGGCGCGCCGCCCGGCTATGTCGGCTACGACGAGGGCGGTGCGCTGACCGAAGCGGTGCGGCGACGGCCCTATCAGGTGATCCTGTTCGACGAGATCGAGAAGGCGCATCCGGACGTGTTCAACGTCCTGCTGCAGGTGCTCGACGACGGCCGGCTCACCGACGGGCAGGGCCGCACGGTCGACTTCCGCAACACGCTGATCGTGATGACCTCCAATCTCGGCGCCGACTTCCTGGTCAACCAGCCGGAAGGCGAGGACACCGATGCGGTGCGCGATCAGGTGATGGCGGTGGTGCGCTCGGCGTTCCGTCCCGAGTTTCTCAACCGCGTCGACGAGATCATCCTGTTCCATCGCCTGCAGAAGGGCGAGATCGGGCGCATCGTCGACATCCAGATGGCGCGGCTGCGCAAGCTGCTCGCCGACCGCAAGATCGACATCGCGCTCGATGCGAAGGGGCGCGACTGGCTGGCCGAGAAAGGCTGGGATCCGGCCTATGGCGCGCGTCCGCTCAAGCGCGTGATCCAGAAATACGTGCAGGATCCGCTGGCCGAGATGATCCTTGCCGGAACGGTGAAGGACGGCGAGACGATCGACCTGTCTGCCGATGCGAAAGGCCTCACCTTCAACGGCGCGCTCGCCAAAGCCGCTTGATACCGGCGGCCTGATTTGACCGCCTGATCCGGCTGCGTTGGCTCCGGAAGCGGCCTGCCGCTGCCGGATGAGACAAGGGTGGACCTAAATGCACCGGACCGGCGACGGCCCGGTGCATTGCTTTTCGGTGACATGCGAAAGGGTTCAGGCGTGCGCTTGAGCATCATCCCGAAAACCTCGCCCTCGGATTCGACCCGGTTTTCGGACAGATCAGGCGCAGGTAAGCAGATAAAAAGCAGGCGACGGATGCGATTCAACGCAGTTGAATTGCGCGCCGGGATGGCGCGACCGGCGGAACGCCTGCATCGTTCTTGCTGGATCGTTCTTGTCGAACGGTTCTTGTTGAACCGCTCTTGTTGAGCCGCTTTTGCCCGTCATGGCGGGCGCGTCGCAGCGCGGCGACCGGCTGGCGGCCGCTCCCGCTCGTGGAATTTCAGGAAAGCCATAAGTCCATGGCATTCGCAGAAGGCGCGTCGCGCTGGAGCGCCGCTTCGCGACTGTCGCGGGTGCCGCGCTAGCGCCGCGCGGTGGTGATGGCTGTCGTCGTTTCGGCGACGCGCGAGGGGCGTCGCGCCATCAGGCCGTCGAGCCGTTCGCGCTCGCGCTCGAAATTCGCCAGCATATTGCCTTCGAGAACGCGGCCGCGCGGCAGCTTGATGCGCATCGGGTCGACGAGGCGGCCGTTGATGCGGATTTCGTAATGCACATGCGCGCCGGTCGACAGGCCGGTCGAACCGACGAAGCCGATCACCTGGCCCTGGCGCACGCGCTTGCCTTCTTCGATGCCGCGCGCGAAGGCGGTCATGTGGCCGTAGGCTGATTCATAGCCGTTGGTGTGGCGCAGCAGTACGAACTTGCCGTAGCCGGATTCCCATCCGGCCTTCTCGACGATGCCGTTGCCGGCGGCATAGATCGGCGTGCCGCTGGGGGCCGCCCAGTCGACGCCGGTATGCATCTTCGTGTAGCCGAGGATGGGGTGGCGCCGCACGCCGAAGGCCGAGCGCATGATGCCGTTGGCGATCGGCTTGCGGACCAGGAACTTCTTCGCGCTCTTGCCGGCCTCGTCGTAGTAATCGACGATGCCGTCGTCGGGCGACTGGAAGCGGTAGAATCTCTTGGTCTCGCCGCCGGTCGTCAGCGAGGCGAACAGCACTTCGCTGCGATTGTCGGCGGTCGGCGTTTCGTCTTCGCCGGCGAACAGCACTTCAAAGGAATCGCCCGGCTGCGCCCTGCGCTGGAAGTCGACATCGTAAGAATAGATCCGCACCATGTCGTCGATCACGGCGCGCGGAACGTTGTTGCGAAGGGCCGTTTCGTAGATGCTCTGATAGAGACGGACGCCGTGGCCGTTGTCCTCGTCGTCGTCCCTGACGATTTCGGTCGCGGGAGTGCTGACATCGACCGGTACATATCGGCCGGTATCGGATAGCGCCACCACGGCATCGACGACGCTGTCGCTGGCGAGAACGACCCGGATCGGCTGCAGCCGCTGGCCGCCGGACACCCGGGCGGGAAGGATCTTGAGCTTCTGGCCGTCCTTGAGCGCATCGCGCGAGCGGCCTCCGAAGGCCGCGACGATGGCCTTGATCTCCTCCGGCGTCGCGCCGAAATCCTGCAGCACAGATTCGATGCTGTCGGTTTTCTTCAGGATATAGACCCGTTCGGTCCACGGGCTGCCACCGGTGGTTTCGTCCTTGGTTTTCGGCAGCAGCGTGACGTTTTCGGGGACGATGCGGGCCTCGAAGCCGGCATAGGGATCGTTGATCTTGGTGTCTGCCGCATAGGCAAGGCGCATCCCCGTGACGGCATCGAGCGAGGCCAGTTCGGGACGCGGCATGTTCGGTGGCGGCATGTTCGGTGGCGGCATGTTCGGCGGCGTCGGTCGGGCGATGTAGGTCGCCGCTTCGCGCACCCGCGAAAGGATTTCATCCTGCGGAGTGCGCGCGGCGACATTCACCCGCGGCAGCAGGCTGGAGAGATCGCGCATCACGAAGGCGACCTCGGCATCGGGCTCGGGGGTCGCCGGCGTGTTGCCGGGCCCGGTATCGCCGGGGCCGGATTCGGCAAGCATGCGCAGCGGATTGAACGGCGGGATGTTGGCGGACAGTTCGGAGCCGCTGAGCGCCAGATTGCCGGCGATGCGGACAAACGGGCGGACGCGGACGACTTCGTGGTTGCCGACGCGGGTCATCGTCGACACGCGGATCAACTGACGCGCGACGCTGGATTCGCTGACCGTCGGCAGCCGGTCGCTTTTCCGGGCGCTGCTGTTGCGGTCGCTGGAGCCGAGCGCGCCGCGCAGCGCCAGCTCGATCCGTTCCGGCAGGGTCGCGAAATTGGTTTCGCCGAGCGAGGTGAACACCGCACCGCCCATCAGCGCGGCGCCGCACAGTCCGGTGAGGATGGTGCCCGATAGCCATTGGACGGAAACACGGCGGCGGTCGACAAAGGCTCCGTCCTCTCCGTCGACCGATAGTGGCGGCTCGTTGCCGAGCGCGACGCTATCGGCGTCGTGCCGCGAAGACTGTGCGCCGTCTGACCGCTGTTGGTCCAACTCTGCTGTTCCTCGCGTGCGTCAAAAAAGAATGACGATCGGACGTGGTCGCCACTGCGAACCGGCTTGCCTCGCGCTTTCCATCAAGGGACGCCGGTATTGCCGAACCGTCCCGGTGATGAACCTGGTTTCTCGTACCGCAGCGCGACCGCGCGAGCCAGCCCGAGAATCAAACGGCACCATTGCCGCTGAGCCGTTATGCGTCAATCGGCCCGTCAGATGGTGAAAGGCAGAGCAAAGCTGGTGAAGAGGCCCCCTCGTCGCGGATCGTCCCCCAGGGAATCCCGGGGAACGCCGTGTACAACGACCGACGAATATGGCGCCGGTACGGCATCGTATCGATTGACCGGGCCGGCGGTGTGGCTGGGGATAGTCCGCGGCTGTGCGAATCCCCCGGTAAACGGGACGAAATTCGCTGTCATGCGCCGGGCGGAGATGGCGTTTTCCGCCGCAGCGCAAAAAAAATGACAGATTGGCGACACGGGTGTTGACTTCCCCGAGGCCCTGGCCATATAACCCCGACCAGTCGACGCGCTGGTCACTCCAGTGACAGCGGGTCGGTGAAGCCGTCACTGCTACAGTGAAACAAGCTTCCGATAGTTTTCGGGAGCTCAGGCTTCGACGGCCTTCGGTTGACCTTCCGGTCGACCAGGGTTATGGGAGCCGCCCCGGCTTCCGGGTTGTTTGAAAACTGAATCGGAAGAAAGAGAAACGTGGACGGCGAGGTTCTTGCGCCCCGCGTCTCCGAAAAGCGATTTTCGCGAGAAGCGGTCGGAAGAGACATCGGCGGTCTACGTTTATCAAAGGTACTATCGTCGGTTCATGACCGTAGGTCATGTATTCGACGTGTGGACCTCGTCAAACGTGAACGACTGGCCGAGATCAATCTCATCCAACTTGAGAGTTTGATCCTGGCTCAGAGCGAACGCTGGCGGCAGGCTTAACACATGCAAGTCGAGCGCCCCGCAAGGGGAGCGGCAGACGGGAGAGTAACACGTGGGAACGTGCCCTATGGTCGGGAATAACTCAGGGAAACTTGAGCTAATGCCGGATAAGCCCTTACGGGGAAAGATTTATCGCCATTGGAGCGGCCCGCGTCTGATTAGCTAGTTGGTGAGGTAAAGGCTCACCAAGGCGACGATCAGTAGCTGGTCTGAGAGGATGACCAGCCTCATTGGGACTGAGACACGGCCCAAACTCCTACGGGAGGCAGCAGTGGGGAATATTGGACAATGGGCGAAAGCCTGATCCAGCCATGCCGCGTGAGTGATGAAGGCCTTAGGGTTGTAAAGCTCTTTTAGCAGGGAAGATAATGACGGTACCTGCAGAAAAAGCCCCGGCTAACTTCGTGCCAGCAGCCGCGGTAATACGAAGGGGGCTAGCGTTGCTCGGAATTACTGGGCGTAAAGCGCACGTAGGCGGACTCTTAAGTCGGTGGTGAAATCCTGGAGCTCAACTCCAGAACTGCCTTCGATACTGGGAGTCTTGAGTTCGGGAGAGGTGAGTGGAACTGCGAGTGTAGAGGTGAAATTCGTAGATATTCGCAAGAACACCAGTGGCGAAGGCGGCTCACTGGCCCGATACTGACGCTGAGGTGCGAAAGCGTGGGGAGCAAACAGGATTAGATACCCTGGTAGTCCACGCCGTAAACTATGGATGCTAGCCGTTGTCGAGCTTGCTCGTCAGTGGCGCAGCTAACGCATTAAGCATCCCGCCTGGGGAGTACGGTCGCAAGATTAAAACTCAAAGGAATTGACGGGGGCCCGCACAAGCGGTGGAGCATGTGGTTTAATTCGAAGCAACGCGCAGAACCTTACCAACCTTTGACATGTCCCGTATGGTTTTCAGAGACGAGAACCTTCAGTTCGGCTGGCGGGAACACAGGTGCTGCATGGCTGTCGTCAGCTCGTGTCGTGAGATGTTGGGTTAAGTCCCGCAACGAGCGCAACCCTCGGCCTTAGTTGCCATCATTCAGTTGGGCACTCTAAGGCGACTGCCGGTGATAAGCCGGAGGAAGGTGGGGATGACGTCAAGTCCTCATGGCCCTTACAGGTTGGGCTACACACGTGCTACAATGGCGGTGACAGAGGGATGCGAGGGCGTAAGCCTTGGCAAATCTCAAAAAGCCGTCTCAGTTCGGATTGGGGTCTGCAACTCGACCCCATGAAGTTGGAATCGCTAGTAATCGCGGATCAGCACGCCGCGGTGAATACGTTCCCGGGCCTTGTACACACCGCCCGTCACACCATGGGAGTTGGTT